>VOFL01000095.1_pt1:0-1460000 | contig 3225462 bp, 3123 predicted proteins | sample 5384111 | NCBI WGS metagenome assembly VOFL01 (sample SAMN12384731, study PRJNA508395) | synthetic metagenome | isolation source: mock microbial community "Gut Microbiome Whole cell Mix" consisting of 8.3%... | reverse complement strand
TTTTTACTGATACGTATTTCCCGCAAGTGAGTGGGGTAGCGACTTCTATTAAGACCTTAAAAGATGAATTAGAAAAGCACGGCCATGAAGTGTATATTTTTACGACAACCGATCCTAACGCGACTGATTTTGAAGAAGATGTCATACGAATGCCTAGTGTGCCATTCGTATCTTTTAAAGATCGCCGAGTAGTGGTTCGCGGCATGTGGTACGCCTATTTAATTGCCAAAGAATTGGAATTAGATTTAATTCATACACATACTGAATTTGGTGCGGGTATTTTAGGGAAAATGGTTGGGAAAAAAATGAAAATTCCTGTCATCCATACGTATCATACGATGTATGAAGATTACTTACATTATATTGCTAAAGGAAAAGTTGTCCGTCCATCACATGTTAAATTCTTTTCAAGAGTGTTTACAAATCATACGACAGGTGTTGTTTGTCCCAGTGAACGTGTAATTGAAAAATTACGGGATTATGGAGTAACCGCACCAATGAGAATTATTCCAACAGGGATCGAAATTGATAAGTTTTTACGTCCCGATATTACTGAGGAAATGATCGCTGGAATGCGTCAACAACTAGGTATTGAAGAGCAACAGATTATGTTGTTATCGTTAAGTCGAATTTCTTATGAAAAAAATATTCAAGCAATTATTCAAGGGTTACCACAAGTTATTGAAAAATTACCACAAACTCGTTTAGTAATAGTTGGAAATGGTCCCTATCTAGAGGATTTAAAAGAATTAGCAGAAGAACTAGAAGTCAGTGAATACGTTCAATTTACGGGTGAAGTGCCAAATGAAGAAGTCGCCATTTATTATAAAGCTGCTGACTATTTTGTCAGCGCCTCAACGTCGGAAACACAAGGCTTAACTTATACAGAAGCGATGGCCGCTGGCGTTCAATGTGTTGCAGAAGGGAACGCCTATTTAAATAATTTATTTGATCATGAAAGCTTAGGCAAAACTTTTAAGACAGACAGTGATTTTGCCACAACATTGATTGACTATATACAAGCAAATATTAAAATGGACCAAACTATTTTAGATGAAAAATTATTTGAAATTTCTTCTACAAACTTTGGCAACAAAATGATTGAATTTTATCAAGATACATTGATTTACTTTGATCAACTTCAAATGGAAAAAGAAAATGCGGACTCAATAAAAAAAATTAAAGTAAAATTTACATCTTTAAGAAAATAAACTGCAAAACTTTCCTCCTTCGTTTATACTGAAGGAGGAAAGTTTTTTATTTTAAGAACGGAGGAAGCTACTATGTCTAAAATCGGCTTTATTGGAACGGGTGTCATGGGAAAATCAATTATTCGTAACATGATGAAAAACAATTTATCTGTCAATGTTTACAATCGAACAAAAAGTAAAACAGATGATTTAGTTGCTGAAGGAGCAGTTTGGTATGATACGCCAAAAGCAATTGCGGAAGCGAGTGATATCATTTTTACAATGGTTGGCTTTCCTTCAGATGTTGAAGGCGTGTATTTTAATGAAACAGGGATTTTTCAAGCAGATCTTACAGGTAAAATAGTAGTAGATTTAACCACAAGTACGCCGACCTTGGCTGAAAAGATTGCCAAAAAAGCAGCAGAAGTGGGTGCTCATGCGTTGGATGCGCCAGTTTCTGGTGGTGACTTAGGTGCTAAAAATGGTACTTTAACAATTATGGTTGGTGGCGATCAAGAAAGTTATGACACCGTCTTACCAATTTTCAAAACATTTGGTAAAACGTTTATGCTACACGGCTCAGCTGGAAAAGGGCAACATACTAAGATGGCGAATCAGTTAATGATTGCAGGCACAATGACCGGTTTGACTGAAATGCTCGTTTATGCAAATGCGACAGGATTAACTTTAGAAAAAGTTCTGGAAACAGTCGGTGGTGGTAGTGCTGCAAACTGGTCATTAAGTAATTATGGTCCGCGTATTTTAAAAGAAGATTATACGCCAGGCTTTTTTGTTAAACATTTTATCAAAGATTTAAAGATTGCGTTAGATGAAGCAAAAAAACTTGACCTTCCATTGCCAGCGACGCAAAAAGCGACAGAATTATATGAAAGCCTTGCAGATAAAGGGTTTGAAAATGATGGCACACAGGCCTTAATTAAGCTTTGGTGGACAGATGGCAAGCAACCAACGAATAAAAATTAAAGAACAACAAAAAAATCAAAAAAAATGACGAAAAATCATGCAAGTTAGGCAATGTTTTGTTACAATGGTACAGAACTAGTTTGCAAAAGGAGGCCCACTGATGAAACATTCACAACTTGTGGCGATTATTAAGAGACTGGAAGCAATGATCGAAGCAGCAGATAATGAAGTACAAGTACGCCGCTTTGAACGTGAAGGCGTAGAGAAATGTATTGTAAGTTTTGATAAATCAACAGAAACATTTGAATTAACAGAATCTGATACGCACCAAAGCTATCAATTCGATAACATCGATATTGTAGCAATGGAAATTTACGACTTAATTCAATAATTAATCGTCCTACATTTTAATAAGGGAGTGGAGTAGAAGCACCAAAGCTTCTGGTTCACTCTCTTCTCGTATTATCCAGTCAAGTTGTAGCAATAGCTTAGTGGGAATTTAAGAATTATATAACAAAAATCACTGGCACTTCTCAATCAGGGGAGTGCCAGTGATGCTTTTTAGTTGCACTTCTTTCCTTTTTCTGTGAAAATAGTTTGGGTATCAAAGTAATTGATCCTTTTTTTAAAAGCCTCGTCCCTTGAAAATGCGCCTTTTTTGAAATATTTGAAGAATATTTCATTAAAAATATAGAAAATTCTCTTGCATTCTTTGCTTATTTACGATATAGTTTGAACATCAAATGTTTTGATAATCAAAGTATATGGATGGTGCACAGAATGGAACCTAATTTAGAAACAGTCAACGATTACTTAGTCAGTGTCTTTAATGACATCTTAACGATTGAAGAATCTGAATTGAAAAAATCACAATTTAATGATTTATCCATTACGGAGATGCACACAATCGAAGCAATTGGTATGTACAAGAAAAAAACGTCTTCAGAAGTAGCCAAGGAACTGTCAATTACCGTCGGAACACTTACTGTAGCGATTAACAACTTAGTTAAAAAAGGCTATGTTGAACGTTTGCGTAGTGAAGATGATCGACGTGTAGTAAAGCTTGGCTTAACCAAAAAGGGAAAATTACTTTTTAGAGTCCATCAGCATTTTCATCGTGAAATGGTTAAAAACATTTTGAAAGGCATGGAGCAAGAAGAAGAACAAGCGCTGTTAAGAGCACTAAAAAATCTTCATGATTTCTTGCAAGAATACAAATAAAAAGTGAGGATCCCCATGAAGAATTATGCACGAATTAGTTGTACAAGCCGTTATGTTCCAGAGAATTGTGTCACGAATCACCAACTGAGTGAAATGATGGATACCTCTGATGAATGGATACATTCGCGAACAGGCATTAGTGAACGTCGCATCGTTACGCAAGAAAATACGTCTGATTTATGTCATCAAGTCGCAAAACAGTTATTGGAAAAATCTGGAAAGCAAGCAAGTGAGATTGACTTTATTTTAGTTGCAACAGTGACACCAGATTTCAATATGCCTTCTGTTGCTTGCCAAGTGCAAGGCGCAATTGGCGCCACTGAGGCCTTTGCTTTTGACATCAGTGCAGCGTGTTCTGGTTTTGTCTATGCCTTAAGCATGGCAGAAAAACTAGTCTTAAGTGGTCGTTATCAAACAGGTCTAGTAATTGGTGGCGAAACATTTTCCAAAATGTTGGATTGGACCGATCGCTCCACAGCGGTGCTTTTCGGTGATGGGGCTGCCGGCGTCTTGATTGAAGCGGCTGAGACACCGCATTTTCTAAATGAAAAATTACAAGCAGATGGACAACGGTGGGCGGCTTTAACGTCAGGCTACACGATCAACGAAAGTCCTTTTTATCAGGGGCATAAGCAGGCGAGTAAGACGCTACAGATGGAAGGACGTAGTATTTTTGATTTTGCGATTAAAGATGTTTCACAAAATATTTTATCACTCGTGACGGACGAAACCGTGGATTATCTTCTACTACATCAAGCAAATGTGCGCATTATCGATAAAATTGCACGTAAGACGAAGATTTCCCGCGAGAAGTTTTTAACGAATATGGATAAATATGGCAATACCTCAGCTGCTAGTATTCCTATTTTGTTGGATGAAGCAGTTGAAAATGGGACCTTAATTTTAGGTTCCCAACAACGCGTGGTGCTAACAGGATTTGGCGGCGGCTTAACATGGGGCTCACTGCTCCTAACGCTGTAAAAAACTGTTCACATATAAATGAAGAAAATGACTATTTTGGAGGAATATACACATGGTATTTGAAAAAATTCAAGCAATTATCGTAGAAGAATTAGGAAAAGATGCTGAAGAGGTACAATTAACTACAAACATTCAAGAAGAATTAGACGCGGACAGCTTAGATTTATTCCAAATCATTAACGAAATCGAAGATGAATTTGATGTGAAAATCGAAACAGAAGATGGCATCCAAACCGTTCAAGATTTAGTAACATATGTAGAAAAACAACAAGCAAACTAATACATGAAAATAGGGGGCTGGGACATTTAATTGCTAAATGACCCAGTCCCTAAAAAAACAAGTAAATAAGCCGTAAAAATCCTTTTTTACTTGAATGAAGTGTACTTATCTTAGAACTAAAGGACGTATAAAATCAATGAATCAAGAGTTATGTGAGTTGCTTGGAATCAATTATCCCATTTTTCAAGGCGGTATGGCTTGGGTAGCCGATGCTTCATTAGCAAGTGCCGTGTCAAACGCTGGTGGATTAGGGATTATTGCTGGCGGCAATGCCCCAAAAGAAGTCGTAAAAAAAGAAATTAAAAAAGTTAAAGAATTAACGGAGCAACCCTTTGGTGTCAATATTATGTTACTTTCACCTTTTGCCGATGAAATTGTCGATTTGGTTTGTGAAGAACAGGTTCCTGTCGTAACGACAGGTGCAGGCAATCCAGCCAAATACATGGCTCGTTTTAAAGAACATAACATTAAAGTAATCCCAGTAGTTCCTTCAGTTGCTTTAGCAAAAAGAATGGAAAAAATTGGTGCCGATGCTGTCATTTTTGAAGGAATGGAAGCTGGTGGACATATTGGCAAGTTAACCACTATGAGTGGCTTACCGCAAATCGTTGACGCTGTGTCAATTCCTGTGATTGCAGCAGGTGGGATTGGTGATGGTCGTGGTATGGCTGCGGCCTTTATGTTAGGTGCTGAAGCAGTCCAGTTAGGCACACGTTTTTTAATTGCCAAAGAATGCAACGTTCATCCAGATTATAAACAGAAAGTTTTAAAGGCACGTGATTTAGATGCAGTAATTACCTGTCAACATTTTGGCCATCCAGTGCGTACTTTAAAAAATAAATTAACCGCTCAATATAATCAATTAGAAAAGCAAGAACTCCAAAAAGAAGTGCCTGATTTAGAAATGTTTGAAAAAATTGGTCAGGGCGCTTTGCGCAAAGCTGTCGTTGACGGGGATATGGATTACGGTTCCGTCATGGCGGGACAAATTGCCGGGTTAATAAAAAAAGAAGAAACAGCCCAAGAAATCATTGATTCACTCATGTCTGAATGCAAAGCGATTGTACATAAGATGAATCAGCGTTGGGGCTAAGTGAATAATTTTAACAAAAAATGAGGTGTCGTATGAAAACAGCGATTTTATTTAGTGGACAAGGAGCCCAGTATCAAGGGATGGGTGAAGAATTATATCACCAAGAAGCGATTGTTCGGGAAACTTTCGATGAAGCAAGTCATATCTTAGGTTATGAGATGGCAGAACTTTGTTTTACTGAAAATGAACGTTTAAATGAAACAGAATATACGCAACCTGCTATTTTAACAGTCAGTGTCGCATTTTACCGTCTTTTGCAACAAAAAGGACTAACGCCTGATGTCGTAGCGGGTTTAAGCTTAGGGGAATACAGTGCTTTGGTTGCCAGCGGGGCTTTGCGCTTTTCAGAAGCAGTGGCCTTGGTCCAAAAGCGCGGTCAGTACATGACAGAAGCAGCACCACAAGGAACTGGCAAAATGGTTGCTGTTATGAATGCTGAGCGTGAAGTAATTGAGAAAGCCTGCCAAGAAGCCAGTGCTTTCGGAATTGTGGCTCCAGCAAATTATAATACACCACAACAAATCGTGATTGGTGGTGAGGTTGCTGCTGTTGATCAAGCGATGACACTTCTCAAAGAAGCTGGTGTGAAGCGAATGATTCCGTTAAATGTGAGTGGCCCTTTCCATACGGCGCTGTTACAACCAGCATCAAAAAAATTGGCTCAGGATTTAGCAAAATTGAACTTTCAAACGATGCAAATTCCTGTCATTAGTAATACGACTGCCGAAATTATGCCCCAAGAGGCAATTCAAGCGTTATTGGAAAAGCAAGTCATGTCTGCGGTACGTTTTGAAGACAGTATCGAAACGATGAAGGCTATGAACGTAGGAACGATGATTGAAGTTGGTCCAGGGAAAACATTAACTGGTTTTGTTAAAAAAATTGACAAAACAATTGAAATGCACCGTGTGGAAGATGTTGCAACATTAACAGAAACGTTAACAGCGCTTACTGGGAGGTAAAAAATGGAATTAACAGGAAAAAACGTATTTATTACTGGAAGCACTCGTGGGATTGGTAAAGCAGTTGCGTTAGCTTTTGCGAAAGAGGGCGCCAATATTGTCTTAAACGGTCGGAGTGAGATTACGCCAGAACAACGACAAGAAATTGAAGCCTTTGGGGTAAAATGTATTGGCCTTTCTGGAGATATTTCCGATTTTGATGCGGCAGGTGAGATGATTCAAGCAACAGTTGACCAATTAGGCTCGATTGATATTCTGGTGAATAACGCTGGGATTACGAATGACAAATTATTATTACGAATGACAAAAGAGGATTTTAATGCCTGTTTAGATATTAACTTGGTAGGAACTTTTAACATGACCCAGCAAGCGGTTAAACGTATGATGAAACAACGAAGTGGTCGGATTATTAATATGGCTAGCGTTTCTGGTTTAATGGGAAATGTTGGTCAAGCAAACTACGCTGCGAGTAAAGCCGGTGTCGTTGGTTTTACTAAATCGGTGGCACGAGAAGTTGCGCCGCGCGGTATTACCTGCAATGCGATTGCACCAGGGTTTATCCAAACAGAAATGACGGATGTTTTATCGGAAAAAGTTAAAACACAAATGAATGCGCAAATTCCCTTACAAACGTTTGGGCAAGTCGAAGATGTCGCAGCTACAGCGATTTTCTTAGCTAAAAGTCCCTATATTACTGGGCAAGTCGTGAATGTCGATGGCGGCTTAGTCATGCACGGATAAACGAAAGGAGTCAAAAGGATGAATCGAGTAGTTATTACCGGTTACGGTGTCACCTCGCCGATTGGCAATGAACCTGAGACTTTTTTAGAAAGTTTGAAAACAGGGAAAAATGGTATCGGACCGATTAGTAAATTTGATGTTAGTGAAACAGGTGTCACCTTAGCAGCTGAAGTGAAAGACTTTCCAATGGAAAAATATTTTGTTAAAAAAGATGGCAAACGCATGGATAAGTTTTCGTTATTTGGCATTTATGCGGCCTTAGAAGCAATGGCTATGAGTGGCTTGGATACCAGTCAACTAGATGTGGATCGGTTTGGCGTTATGGTGGGTTCCGGAATTGGTGGTTTGGAAACAATTCAAAATCAAGTAATTCGGATGCACGACAAAGGACCTGAACGTGTGGCACCGTTATTTATTCCAATGGCGATTGGAAACATGGTGGCGGGAAATATTGCTTTACGTGTTGGTGCCAAAGGAATTTGTACTTCAACAGTGACAGCTTGTGCTAGTGCAACTCATTCAATTGGGGAAGCGTTCCGCAATATCAAACATGGCTACTCCGATGTCATTATTGCTGGTGGAGCAGAAGCGCCTATTACAGAAATCGGTATTTCAGGATTTGCTTCCTTGACCGCTTTAACAAAGGCGACTGATCCAGAAAAAGCCTCAATTCCCTTTGATAAAGAACGTAGTGGATTTGTGATGGGAGAAGGAGCGGGTGTCTTTATTTTAGAATCATTAGATCATGCTCTAGAACGAGGCGCAACTATTTTAGGTGAAGTGGTTGGCTATGGTGCTAATTGCGATGCCTATCATATGACATCACCAACACCAGATGGGAGCGGCGCAGCGAAAGCCATGGTACTAGCAATGGAAGAAGCGGGGATTTCTCCAGAAAAAATTGGCTATATTAACGCCCATGGAACAAGCACACAAGCCAATGACAGTGCAGAATCTAAAGCAATTGAATTGGCTTTAGGTGATGCCGCAAAAACGGCGTATGTAAGTAGTACAAAGAGTATGACGGGACATCTCTTAGGCGCCGCTGGTGGAATTGAAGGAATTGCTACCCTAAATGCTTTACAACATCAATTTATTCCGCCAACCATTAATGTGGAAAATCAAGATGAAGCAATTACGGTGAACGTTGTTTTAAACGAAAGCAAAGAGCATAAATTTGATTATGCTTTAAGTAACTCGCTAGGCTTTGGTGGCCACAATGCAGTTATTTGCTTAAAACGCTGGGAGGATTAACATGCAGTTAGAAGAAGTAAAAGCACTATTAACACAATTTGATCAATCAACTTTAACCGAATTTGATTTACGAGAAGGCTCGTTTGAATTATATATGAATAAAAATACAGTTTCTGGGCGAAGTGCCGTAGAACCAGTGGCGCAACCACAAGAAACACCAGTAGCCGCTAGTGGTGTGTCAGTGCCTGTTGAAACAGTTTCTGTCGTTGAAGAAACGCCAACTAATACACCGACAGCCAATGAAAAGACAGAAGAAATTACGTCACCTATTGTAGGAATCGTTTATTTACAACCAGCACCAGATAAAGAGAACTTTGTCAAAGTAGGAGACACTGTTAAAACGGGTGACGTTGTGTGTATCGTTGAAGCGATGAAATTAATGAATGAAATTACGGCGACAGTTGACGGTGTGATTACTGAAATATTAGTCAACAATGAAGATGTGGTTGAATTTGGTCAGCCGCTATTCCGAGTTGCTAAAGGAGAATAAAACATGAAATTAACAATTACAGAAATTCAAGAAATTTTACCACATCGCTATCCCTTTTTATTATTAGATAGTGTTGAAGAAGTCATTCCCGGGGAACGCGTTGTAGCGAAAAAGAATGTAACGGTTAATGAGCAAGTTTTTCAAGGTCATTTTCCTGGGAATCCTGTTTTGCCAGGAGTTTTAATTATTGAATCGTTGGCTCAAGCAGGCGCCGTGGCATTACTTTCAATGCCTGAATTCAAAGGGAAAACGGCATACTTTGGTGGATTAGATAAAGCAAAATTTAGACAAAAGGTAACACCAGGCGACACATTAATTTTAGAGGTTGAACTTTTAAAAGTCCGCGCTTCTGCTGGAATGGGTAAAGGTGTGGCAAAAGTTAATGGAAAAAAAAGTTGCCGAGGCTGAATTAACCTTTATGATTGGATAGGTGAAAAATGTTTTCGAAAGTATTAATCGCAAACCGCGGAGAAATCGCTGTTCGTATTATTCGTGCCTGTCGCGAATTAGGCGTTCAAACAGTTGCTGTTTACTCTGAAGCGGATCAAGAAGCGTTACACACACAGTTAGCAGATGAAGCCATTTGTATTGGACCGGCGAAAGCAACTGATTCTTATTTAAATGTTCAAGCTGTTTTAAGTGCAGCGATTGTTACCAATGCTGAAGCGATTCATCCAGGGTTTGGTTTCTTATCTGAAAATAGTCAATTTGCTTCAATGTGCGAAGAATGTAACATTACTTTTATCGGTCCTAAAGCAGAAACGATTGATGCAATGGGCAATAAAATAAACGCACGTCAACTGATGCAAAAAGCCAAGGTACCTGTTATTCCTGGGAGTGATGGCGTCATTGATTCTGTCGAAGAAGCGTTGACGATTGCTGAAGAAATTGGTTACCCAGTGATGTTAAAGGCAGCTGCTGGTGGTGGCGGAAAAGGAATCCGAAAAGTTCTTTCAAAAGAAGAGTTACCGAAACACTTTACTTCAGCGCAGCAAGAAGCCAAAGCCGCATTTGGTAATGATGATATGTATTTAGAAAAAATTATTTATCCAGCACGTCATATCGAAGTGCAAATTTTAGGTGATCAATATGGGCATGTGATTCACTTAGGGGAACGTGATTGCTCACTACAAAGAAATAATCAAAAAGTGTTAGAAGAATCACCATCGATTGCTATTTCTGAAGAAAAGCGTCAGATGTTAGGCGAAACGGCCGTTCGAGCGGCACAAGCTGTGCATTATGAAAATGCCGGAACCATTGAATTTTTGATGGATCCAGCTGGCGACTTTTATTTCATGGAAATGAATACCCGCATCCAAGTCGAACATCCAGTTACGGAAATGGTAACAGGGATTGATTTAGTCAAAGCACAATTAGAAATTGCTTCAGGTGAACCTTTAGGCTATACCCAAGAGGATGTTATCATGAGTGGGCATGCGATTGAGTGCCGAATTAACGCTGAAAATCCTGCCTTTAATTTTGCTCCTTCACCAGGTAAAATTCAAAATCTCTTGTTGCCTAGTGGTGGAATGGGCTTGCGTGTAGACAGCGCTATGTATTCAGGGTATTCAATTCCGCCTTATTATGATTCAATGATTGCAAAAGTCATCGTACATGGTGAAAATCGTTTTGATGCCTTGATGAAAATGCAAAGGGCTTTAAATGAAATTGTAACAGAAGGTATTATTACGAATGCCGAATTCCAATTAGATTTAATTACACATGACAATGTTTTGACAGGTGACTATGACACAAGCTTTTTACAAGAAACATTTCTACCAAATTGGGAGCCAGAAAGCAATCATTAAAGAAAGAACGCCGCAAGAGCTGTGCTCTTGCCGCTAAAATACGAGGAGTAAGCAAATGGCATTATTTAAAAAGAAAAATTACATTCGCATTAATCCAAATCGTGCTCATGCAAATGATGCATCAAAGAAGCCTTCTGTTCCAGATAATATGTGGGCAAAATGCCCTTCTTGTAAGCGAACACTGTATACAAAAGAAATGGGTGCAGAAAAAATCTGTCCGCATTGTGGCTATAGTTTTCGGATTGGTGCATGGGAACGATTAGCGATAACCGTTGATGAAAAAAGTTTCCACAATTGGGACAGTGAATTAGTGACAAAAGATCCACTAAATTTTCCTGGTTATCTTGAAAAAATTGAAAAAATGCAAGAAAAAACTGGGCTAGATGAAGCTGTCTTAACGGGAGAAGCAACAATTGAAGGACAAGCTGTTGCAATTGGAATCATGGACGCTAATTTTATCATGGGCAGTATGGGAACGATTGTTGGTGAAAAAATCACACGCTTGTTTGAGCGGGCGACAGAAAAGCATTTACCAGTAGTGATTTTCACTGCATCTGGTGGTGCCCGTATGCAAGAAGGAATTTTTTCATTGATGCAAATGGCGAAAATTTCGGCCGCTTTGCAACGGCATAACAAAGCAGGCTTGCTGTATCTTACGGTATTGACTGATCCAACGACTGGCGGTGTTACCGCAAGTTTTGCGATGGATGGCGATATTATTTTGGCAGAGCCTCAGAGTTTAATCGGTTTTGCTGGCCGCCGTGTAATTGAACAAACGATTCGTCAAGAGTTGCCAGATGATTTTCAAAAGGCCGAGTTTCTTTTAGAACATGGTTTTGTAGATCAGATTGTGCCAAGAAATCTTTTGCGTCAACGATTGAGCGACTTGTTACGTTTACATTCTTTGGAAGGGTGGCGCTAACATGGAAAAGAAAACAGCCAATGATGTTGTTACCTTGGCAAGAGCCCAAGATCGTTTGACAACTTTAGAATATATAGAAGCAATTTTTGAGGACTTTTTAGAATTTCATGGGGATCGTTACTTTGCCGATGATTTAGCTGTAGTCGGTGGTGTTGCTACTTTGCAAGGGAAACCAGTTACAGTGGTAGGTATCCAAAAAGGTCGAAATCTACCAGAAAATATTGAACGTAATTTTGGTTCACCTAATCCTGAAGGGTATCGCAAAGCGTTACGTTTAATGAAACAAGCGGAAAAATTTAATCGCCCAGTCATTACCTTTGTGAACACTGCTGGTGCCTATTGTGGGATTGGTGCCGAAGAGCGGGGAGAAGGGGAAGCCATTGCGCAAAACCTGTTAGAGATGTCTGATTTGAAAGTGCCAATCATTTCAGTCATCATTGGTGAGGGCGGTAGTGGCGGTGCTTTAGCTTTAGCAGTCGCAGATGAAGTTTGGATGTTGGAACACACGATTTATGCGGTTCTTTCGCCAGAAGGTTTCGCCTCTATTTTGTGGAAAGATGGCAGTCGTGCGAAAGAAGCAGCAGAATTGATGAAAATCACAGCGACAGAGCTGAAGGAATTAGCTATTGTAGATAAAGTAATTCCAGAAGTTATGAACGGTCAGCCTCTGGAACAAGCAAAAATTAATCGCATGTTACAAAAAGCGTTCATTTCAAAATTAACTGAATTAGCTAAATTAGATACGGAAACGTTACTAGAAAAAAGATACCAACGTTTTCGCAAATATTAGAAGTTACTACTCATCAACGAACTTTTCAGGGGTTGATGGGTGGCTTTTTTTTATTTTTTCTTTTATTTTACTTGTTCTTTTACAAGGAACGACCGTCCTTTATAGAAATTTTCAGTAAAATGCAGTATAATACAATAGGTAGAGACTGAAGCATAATTGTTTAGTTATGTTTCAGTCTCTTAAAATCGAAGAAACTACATAGTGTCAGTGAGAGGAGTCACGATGTTTTCAAAATATAAACCGACATGGATGATTGATGCGATTTATAAAATTACCCCCGCACAATTAAAAAAACTAGGGATTAAGGCAGTACTAACTGACTTAGATAATACGTTAATTGCTTGGAATAATCCCGATGGAACAGAAGAATTAAAAACTTGGTTATTAGAAATGAAAAATGCAGGAATTACTGTCCTCGTTGTTTCAAACAACAAAGACAGCCGGATTAAACGCGTTGTTGAAAAGTTTGACTTAGATTATGTAGCACGTGCCTTGAAACCAACCGCACGTGGCTTCAAATTAGCAGAAAAAAAATTAGGCTTGAAGCCATCTGAAATGTTAATGGTCGGCGATCAGATTATGACAGATATTCGGGGAGCTAACGCAGCGGGTATACGCAATGTTTTAGTTCAACCGATTGTCGATACAGATGGCTGGAATACTAGAATCAATCGGTTCTTTGAACGGAAAATTATGAAATACTTATCAAAAAAACATCCAGAAATGACATGGAGAGGCGGATTAGAATGACAGAGGCAATTCATTGTATTGGCTGTGGTGCGATTATCCAAACGGAAAATCCTCATGAATTAGGCTATACACCAAAAACAGCTTTCGAAAAAGGAATGGAAACAGGGGAAGTTTATTGCCAACGTTGTTTTCGCTTAAGACATTATAATGACATTCAAGATGTCCAATTAACAGATGATGACTTTTTACGTTTATTGAATGGTTTAGGAACAGAAGATGCACTGATTGTGAACGTAGTGGATATTTTTGACTTTAATGGCTCTCTTATTCCAGGACTACATCGTTTTATCGGAGATAATCCTGTGTTATTAGTTGGCAATAAAGTGGATATTTTGCCTAAATCATTAAAAAAACCTAAAATGGTTCAATGGATGAGAGAACGGGCCCATGAAGCAGGATTACGCCCTGTTGATGTTTTACTAACAAGTGGCAAGAAACCACAAGAAATGCAAGAGTTATTAGATACGATCGAAAAATATCGTGAAGGCCGAGACGTTTATGTCGTAGGTGTGACCAATGTTGGAAAATCAACATTAATCAATCAAATCATTCAACAAACAGTGGGTGTTCAAGATGTGATTACGACATCACAATTTCCTGGAACAACGCTAGATAAAATTGAAATTCCATTAGACGATGGCCACTTCTTAATCGATACGCCCGGAATTATTCACCGTCATCAAATGGCACATTACCTAGGTAAAAAAGACTTGAAAATTATTGCACCGCAAAAAGAAATCAAACCGAAAGTTTACCAATTAAATGCTGAACAAACCTTGTTTTTAGGTGGCTTGGCTCGCTTTGATTATGTCCAAGGTGCTAAAAGTTCCTTCATTGCCTACGTTTCCAATGACTTAAAATTACACCGAACAAAAACAGCAACCGCCGATGCTTTTTATGAAAAACATGTTGGTGGCTTATTGCAGCCTCCACGTGCCGATGAAGTCGCTGAGTTTCCTGAATTAGTGCGCTTTGAATTTTCCGTGAAAGAAAAAACGGATATTGTGTTTGCTGGTCTAGGTTGGATTACTGTCACAGAACCTGGTGTAGTCGCTGGTTGGGCGCCTAAAGGTGTCGATGTTTTACGTAGAAAAGCATTAATTTAAATTTTAGAGAGAAGGCAAACAATTTGAAACTTAGAGGAAAACAAAAACGTTATTTACGTAGTCAGGCACACCATTTACAACCTATTTTTCAAGTAGGCAAAGGTGGTTTGAATGACGCAATGATTACACAAATTGATGAAGCGTTGGAAAAACGTGAACTGATTAAAATTACGTTATTACAAAATACAGATGAAGTAGCAGAAGAGGTTGCAGAAGAACTAACAGCAGCCATTCATTGCGATGTGGTACAAATTATTGGTCGCGTGTTGGTCTTATTCAAGCCATCAAGTAAAGAAAAATATCAAAAAATTTCAGCAGCAGTCAAAGAGATTTAATATTGGAGGGATGAACAATGGGAGAAAAAAGACAAGCGCGTCAAGGAGCGGACGTTCTCTTGCAAGAGGAACCGTTACGTTTTCAAACAAGAAAGCAAGTCGGCTTGTTAGGTGGTAATTTTAATCCCGTTCATTTAGCACATCTTGTCATGGCCGATCAAGTTCAAAATCAACTAGGTTTGGACAAAGTTTACTTAATGCCTACGTACTTACCACCACATGTAGACGAAAAGAAAACAATTAGCAGTGAACATCGGTTAGCGATGTTAGAACTAGCAGTGGCTGATAATCCCTGCTTAGATATTGAGCCAATTGAGTTAATTCGCAAAGGCAAAAGTTACACGTATGATACGATGAAAGCTTTAAAAGAAGCCAATCCAGATACTGATTATTATTTTATAATTGGTGGAGATATGGTGGAATACTTGCCCAAATGGCATCGGATTGATGACTTACTCCATTTAGTTCAATTTGTCGGCATTCGGCGTCCTAATTATCCAACGGAATCTACCTATCCAATTATTTGGGTCGATGTTCCGCAGATGGCGATTAGTTCCACTTTGATTAGACAAAAAGTCAAAAGTGGTTGCTCAACACGCTATCTTCTTCCAGAGAATGTGATAAACTATATTCAAGAGAAGGGACTGTATCAAGATGAGCTGGATAACAAATTATGATGCTGCACAACGTGAATTATTAATGCAAAAAGTTCAAATGCAAATGAGTGAACGCCGTTTTCGCCATGTGTTAGGAGTCGAGGAAACAGCTGTGGCCTTGGCAGCGAAATATGGTGCCGATGAAGCGAAAGCCAGTATTGCTGCTTTGACGCATGATTACGCCAAAGAACGTCCAAACGATGAATTCGAGTTGATTATTCGCCGAGATGGTTTTGATTTGGCTTTATTAAACTATGGCAATGAAATTTGGCATGGCTTAGTTGGGGCGGATATTGTTCAACGGGAATTAGCCATTGATGACGAAGAAATCTTGCAGGCAATTCGTGTGCATACAACTGGGGCTGCTAAGATGAGCTTGCTAGATAAAATTATTTATGTCGCAGATTACATTGAACCAGGACGTGATTTTCCAGGTGTGAAAGAAGCCCGTGAAATTGCCCTTGTTGACTTAGATGCAGCGGTTGCTTATGAAACGAAACATACCTTGTTACATTTGATTGAACAAGAACATAAAATTTATCCAAAAACGTTAGAGACCTACAATCAATGGGTCGTTAATCAAAAATAAAAGAAGAAAGAATTACTAGGAGGGAACTATCATAGATAGCCAGAAAATTTTAGAAATTGCTGTCAAAGCAGCAGATTCAAAACGAGCAGAAGAAATTGTCGCATTAGACGTAAGAGAGATTTCATTATTAGCAGATTATTTTTTAATTTGCCAAGCCAATAGTGAACGTCAAATCAATGCGATTGTTGATGAAATTAACGAACAAGAAGCCAAAAATCAAGTTGAAGTCAAACGTGTGGAAGGTAAAGAAGGCGGAAAATGGATTTTAATCGATTTAGGCGATGTTATTGTCCATGTATTCCAATCTTCAGAACGTGCCTTTTACAATTTAGAAAAATTATGGTCAGATGCCCCAATGGTTGATCTAAGCGCTTGGGTCGACTAAAATGGCCTATGAAACGTTTGCTTTCGTCTATGACGAAGTGATGGACGAAAGCCTATACCAAAAATGGTTGGATTTTTCCAATCGTCATCTCCCACAAGGAACCCAACAAATTCTTGAAATGGCTTGTGGTACAGGCGCTTTAGCAGTTGATTTTGCGAAAAGTGGTTACGATGTGACGGCCTTAGACTTATCAGAAGAAATGTTGATGATTGCTAGTGAACGGGCCTTTGAAGAAGAAGTGCCAGTTCAATTTGTTCAGGGAAATATGCTAGATTTATCTGAAGTGGGACAATACCAAGCCATCACTTGTTTTTCTGATTCACTGTGCTATATGGCTAATCGCCAAGAAGTACAACAAGTGTTCGATGAAGTTTATCAAGCGTTAGAAGAGGAAGGAACGTTCATTTTTGATGTTCATTCTACTTACAAAATTGATTCAGTTTTTCCAGAATATAGCTATCATTATCAAACAGAAGAATTTGCTTTTCTATGGGATAGTTACGCTGGTGAAAAAGAACACAGCATCGAACATTTCTTAACATTTTTTTGTGAAAGAACAGGAAACAGATGAGCACTTTGTTCGGTATGATGAATTGCATCAAGAACGAACCTATTCGTTAGATAACTATTTACGAATGTTAGAAAGTGCTGGTTTCATGAACGTCAAAGTTTATGCAGATTTTACAGATGAAGCACCAACTGAAACAAGTGAACGCTGGTTCTTTGTTTGTCAAAGAGATTAATAAGATTTGGCTTATGAGCTTGGGACAGCGCTTAAAAACGTTTGTCTCTTTGCTGATAAGTCCATTTTTTTATAACGGAGGTGGCTAGAGTGAAAGCCTGTGGCATTATCGTGGAATATAATCCCTTTCATAATGGACATCGCTATCATGCCCAACAAGCTCGCCAACAAAGCGGAGCTGAAGTAGTGATTGCTATAATGAGTGGAAATTTTTTACAAAGAGGAGAACCAGCCTTACTAGATAAGTGGGCCAGAGCAGAAGAAGCTTTGCAAAATGGTGTGGATTTAGTCATTGAATTGCCGACAGCTTGGTCGGTACAGTCTGCGGATTACTTTGCCAAAGGCGGTATAAAGTTATTGCAGGCGTTGCAATGTGAGAGCTTATGTTTTGGAACAGATAGTACAAGCGCAATTGATTATGCGGCTTTCGGCCAGTTTGTCCAAGAAAATCAATCCTTAATTGATCAAACGTTCCACGCATTGACAGACAAACAATTGAGTTATCCACAAAAAATGACTGCTGTTTTTCGTCAAGTATATCCTGAAAGCAGGTTTGATTTTTCTTCGCCTAATCATATTTTGGGGATGAGTTATGCAAAGGAAAATGCCACGTATCCAACCCCGATGACGCTCTACCCAATTGCTAGAAAACAAGCGGGCTTTCATGATGCAACGATTTCTGGGAAAGTTGCTAGCGCCACGGCGATTAGGCAAAGTGTTTTTCAACAAGAAATAACGCAAGTGCTGCCAACGGTGCCTTCTATAACCGCACAACATTTACAAACACAGACAATGATTTCATGGGAAAATTATTGGCCCTTCCTAAAGTATAAAATTGTTCAATCCTCGTTAGAAGAGTTACAAGCCATTTACCAAATGACGGAAGGACTTGAATATCGACTAAAAGATCAAATCCAAGCAGCAGGTTCTTTTCACGAATTAATGGAACGTATGAAAACGAAGCGTTATACTTGGACAAGATTGCAACGATTAGCAACCTATATATTGTTAAATATGACCAAAGAAGAAGTTGAAACTGTTTGGCAAAACAGTTATCTCCATGTGCTAGGATTTACGCCAAAGGGACAAGCTTATCTAAAAGAAACCAAAGCACAGATTCAATTGCCGGTAATTTCCAAAGTATCTAAAGAAAACCGCGCAATGCTTTCGTTAGATATTCGCGCCAATCAACTATACCAAATGGGAGATTCTTCTTTAAAAGAACAAAATTTTGGTCGGTTTCCCTTACGATTTTCGCCAGATACCTAAAAAATACTTAACAAAAATCAGTTTCCCCAGTATAATAAACAAGGGATAAGATACTAACAACAAATCAGAGAAAGCGAAGTGAGAATATGGGCCGTAAATGGGCAAATATTAAAGAGAAAAAAGCTGCCAAAGACGCAAACAATAGCCGTGTTTATGCAAAATTCGGGATTGAAATTTACGTAGCAGCGAAGTCAGGAGACCCTGATCCTCATGCAAACCAAAAATTACGGTTTGTAATCGAACGCGCCAAAACATACAATGTACCAAAACATATTATTGATCGCGCTATTGAAAAAGCAAAAGGTTCAGCAGATGAACAATATTCTGAATTACGCTATGAAGGATTTGGGCCAAATGGTTCAATGGTCATTGTTGATGCTTTAACAAACAACGTGAACCGAACAGCAGCAGATGTGCGGGCCGCATTTGGTAAAAACGGCGGAAACATGGGTGTCAGCGGTGCTGTTTCCTACATGTTTGATAATACAGGTATCATTGGCTTTGCTGGTGACGATGCGGATGAAATTTTAGAATACTTAATGGAAAAAGACATTGATGTTCGCGATGTTGTTGAAGAAGACGGTCAAATTATCGTTTACACAGAACCAGAAGATTTCCACCATGCACAAGAAGCGTTAAAAGAAAAAGGCATTGAAGAATTCACGGTTACTGAGTTAGAAATGGTTCCACAAAACGAAGTAACATTAGAAGGCGACGATTTAGGGAACTTTGAAAAAATGTTAGACGTTTTAGAAGATTTAGAAGATGTTCAGAAAGTCCATCATAATGTAGATTTACCTGAATAATCCATTTGTTCGTTTATTTGAAGATTTAGAAAGTGAGCCATCGGTCATTTTGACTGATGGCTCACTTTTTTTCATATAATACATAGAAAAAAGAAAGTTGATTGATAGGTCCATGTGACACAAAGCATTCAATGACAGGTTCAACTTTTGTCTGTTCCATAAATATTTGTCTAAACAGTTGAATTAATAGTACAATAGTCTAGTAAGATAGATCATTGAACGGGGTGAATAGGCGTGAAAAAGGGAATGTTAGCGTTTTTTGTCGTGCTAGCGGTTTTATCATTAACTGCTTGTCGGGAACCAAAAGAAAAGAAAGTAACCGCTTCAACGGAGGCATCCTCTAAAGTTGAAGAGACGAATGAAAAAACGAGTGAAACAATTGATAAGACAAACGAACAAGCGAGCAGCAGTGTCGAGTCTAACGAATCAGTGAAAAATGAAGAGCCGACAGCTGATGGAAACAATAGTCAGCTAACTGTAGCTGATTTAGATACTACAGCGATTAATGCTGGCGATTTTACTACTTTAGTTGGAATATGGAAAAATGGTAAAGGAGAGAGTTTGATCATTCATCCTGATGGTAGTACAAATACCGGAGGAATGATTACGAAGGATTCACCTACTGATGAGTCGCGACCAATTACAAGCTTAAGTATTAGGTGGGGGCCTACTGGTGCTGCGCTATTATTATATAAAATTGGTGTTGAAAATCCTAACGGCGACCAATCGGATAAGACGAAACCGCGATTGTTAATTACTCAAGATAGTGGAAATTATCCTGCGGAAGAGTATTACTATCGTTCTTCTGAAGAGGAAAATCAAGACCAAAATGAAGAGGCAAAAATCATCGATACACAAGAAAAAGCAGAGACATATATTAGAAAGACACTGACTGATGCAGAAAATAATGATACGAACCTTGGATTTTTGGGTATGAATGGAAATGACTTCTTTTTTAGAGCCCAATCGAAACAGATGGCTGCAAATGGAGGGACTGGGACTGTTGGTTTTTTCAGAGTATCACCACAAGGAGCAGTCAGAATAACGGATGCACGAGGCAACTAAAGATAGTCTCGTGGCAATCTATTTAATTCCTATAAAAGTAGCAAAATAAGAATGAAATGATCACAAAATCTTCACATTTAGTTTGTAAGATATAAGCATATCAACAAACAACCTTAACAACACAAAACACTTTTTCATTTTTAACTCCTTTCCCGTCCTTACCCAAAGGGCGGGTCTTTTTTTGTGTAAAACTATTCGCTCAAGATACCAAAAAGCCAGCTTGTAGTAAGCTGGCTTTTAACTCTTTACATGTTGGCGCTTGTAGACACGAGATAATATTAAGGTGTTGGAACAGTTGGTGAATAGTTCGTTTTTCGACCATAAAGTTCTTGTGTCGCCGCCGAGATATACGCAGATGAATCTTTTCCTGGGAGGTTATACATTAGATAAATACCATATTGCTCCGCTTTTGTACGTTTAGCATATTGCGCAGCTAGATTTTGATTGACACCAACTTCAACGGCAGAAGCACCTAAACGAGAAGCAGGCATCCCCGCAATTTGTGGCGGATTCCAGGTACTATAATAAGGGTTCCAAGCATAATCAATTAAAGAACTCATTTGAGGATTAGCTGAAGAGTTCGCAGCCGCTGGTCCAATATTATAAAAAGTAATTAATTTATCATTACCTAAGCGATTTCTTAAGGCTTGAAGTAACCAAATGAACGAAGAATTATTTGGTTGAGGCGTCCCATTTTTTCCGTATTCAGCATACTCATCATCAAAATCAATACCATCTAAATGATACGTATTAACGACTTGTTCTAATTGAGCTGCAAAGGCATCCGCACTTTCGTAAGTTGGGAAGTTAGCAAAGCCAGCGCCTTCATGGTTGCCTAAAATAGACAATAGGACTTTAGTGCCGCGTGCTTGAACTGGACGAATTTGTGTTTCAGCTTCGTTTAAAGTTTGTTGGACCCGTTCATTTAGATATAAGTAAGGTTTTTTATTGACCGTATCATAATTAATATTGGCTGCAAAAATAATCCCCATATCAAAAGCAGGTTGATTGGTTCCAGCTAAAGTATATTTTCCCACATTGTTAAAATCGTGGTTATTTACTTCTACATACATGACTGTTTTAGGTGTAACAGTTGATGCTGCTTGTACTTCAAATGCAGGTAGTGCAAACAGTAACCCACCGACTAAAAGTATCAAACTTAAAAAAGTTGAAATAATCCCTGTTTTCTTGTTAAAAAAATGAGTGCTCAATTGATGCCCCATAACTTTCTCCTCCTATAAAATAAATATTATTTGTAAGCGCTAACAAAGATATGTTATCATTTTTATAATTTAAACACAAGAAGAAGAGAACAAAAGTGAGCAAATCCACAGAATATAAAAGCGTCCTTCGCAAAATGGTCTTGCGAAGGACGCTCTTTTACCAATCAAAGAGTAAGGCATAGCCTAAAGAAAGCAGCTCTCGACCAAAATTTTTGATATCTTTTGGAAAAGAAGAAGCCGCAGTGATGCCTGAAACATTTGAGATGCCTGCTCGCTTGGCTAAAAGTTGCGAGCGGTACATGTGAAAGTCACTAGTAACAATCACTAGCCGTTTAAAAGAAAGGAGTTTTTGTGAATTGACAATATTTTCTTTGGTGCGTGTGGCACGATTTTCTAAGAGAATCTGTTTTTCTGGAACACCTTTATTTAGCAAGTATTGTTTCATAACCGCGGCTTCCGTAGCCGGCTCATCTGCTCCTTGCCCTCCGCTAACAATAACGGGTGTCTCGGGGTGTTGTTTAATATAGGGGATAGCCACATCTAACCGAGCTTGCAAAACACGGCTGGGCAGTGCGGTTTCTTTAGACGTCCCTAAAACACGGGCCCCTAAAATTAAAATAGCATCTGGTTTATCGGTGGGTTGCGTATTTTTGCCAGTAAAAATAAGTAGACCTAAAATCAAAAGAATACAAAAGCCAAAACTGACAATGGATAAACTTGTTATTTTTAACCAATGCATGAAACATCCCTCCTTGTAATGTTAGTGTATACGAAGTACCATAGAAAAAGCGATAGAAAACAAAAGACTTATAAAAAAATCTATGTTTTAATAGAAACTTTTGAAGAGAGGGAGCGAATGCATGCGTACAGAAGAAGAAATGTTTCAACTTATTATGGATGTAGCAAAACAAGAAGAACACATTCGAGCTGTGGGAATGGTGGGGTCTCGCACGAATGTGAAAGCGCCAAAAGATAGTTTTCAAGATTTCGACATTGTTTATATTGTAGAACCATGTGCTGAGTTTTTTGAAACAGCAACGTGGATAGCAAAATTTGGACAACCATTAATTATGCAACGTCCCAAGGAAATGACCTTATTTCCCACAGAACCGAAGACGCGGGAAACATTTTTAATGTTATTTGAAGATGGCCAACGTATCGATTTAACGTTGTGTCCTCTCGCAGAAAAAGATAATTGGCATGAAGGCGATTCTTTAGCAATTATCTTGTTAGACAAAGATGAAAATTTGCCGCCTTTACCTGTAGCATCTGATAAAAATTATACAGTAACAGTTCCGGATCAGCAGCAATTTAACGATTGTTGCAATGAATTTTGGTGGGTTAGTACGTATGTAGTTAAGGGGCTTTGTCGGAATGAACTATTTTACGCTGTCACACATCTCTATGAATATTGTCAGCAGGAACTGTTGCGCTTGCTTTCTTGGCAAGCGGCTTGGCAGGAACCGGAGCCAATTTCTGTTGGGAAACAATTTAAGTATCTGAAAAATTATGTCACTCCTGACACGATGGATCAATTAGCATCGTTGCTGGATTTTTCTAGTAAAGAAGCTTGTTGGAACAGCTTAATAAAGACACAAGCCTTTTTTGACGTCGTCGCTCAGGATTTTGCTAAAATGGCCCAGTTTACGTATCATTTACAAGAAGCAAAAAAAGTCACAGAGTATACAAATTCTTTAAGATTAAAGGATTTACAAGGAAAATAAGCTGAAAACAACATAAAAATAGTGTATAATTGAAAAAATTAATCTGCGAGAGAAAGGGAACCTTTTTTGATTGTAGATCACCGCAGTTGTTTGTTGCCTAGTCTCTAAGAAATAAACCTAAAATTATTGATATAAAGGATGAACAAATGAAAAAAGAAGAAATGCAAATGCGTAATACACGTCGTCAAAAATCAGGAAAAAATAATAAAAAGAAAGTAATTATTACTTCTTTGGTTGGACTAGCTCTGGTTGCTGGGGGCAGTTATGTTTATTTTCAAAGTCACTTTTTACCAACCACAAAAGTAAATGGAGTTTCTGTAGGCTGGTTAAATGTAAATGCTGCAGAAGAAAAATTAGCGCAAGTTAATCAAACCGAAGAAGTTGTGGTTCAAACGGGGACAAAAGAAGAAAAAATTCAACTTCCTAAAAAATACCAATTGGATCAAAAATTTTTAAAAGACCATTTACACAGTAGCAAGGTGAAGCTACCGTTAAACGAGGCATTCAAAAAAGAACTAGAAGCCAAATTAGCAACTTTGAGTTTTCCAGAGGGGAAACCAAGCAAAAATGCGAGTATCCGTCGAGGCAATGGCACTTTTGAAATTGTTCCCGAAGAACAAGGCACAGTAGTGGACACACAGCGCTTAAACCAGCAGATTATTGCGGATGTTGAAGCGGGAAAAGGCAACTATCAATATAATGCCAAAGATTTTTATAAAGCCCCTGAAATTACAAAAGAGGATCAAACGTTAAAGGCAACATTGACAACGCTCAATAACAAGTTAAATAAAACAATTACAGTTGATATTAATGGTGAAAAAGTAGCCTTTGATAAAACACAAATTCAAAACGTGCTGAATGATGATGGCACAATCAACAAAGAAAAACTAACTACTTGGGTGACACAATTAGAAACAACATATGGTTCTGCTAATCAACCAGTTTTATTTACAGATGTTCACGGCACGACACGTCGTTTTAAAAACAACGGAAGTTATGGCTGGTCGATTGATGGGGCCAAAACGCAAGAACTACTAGTAAACGCGCTGAATAGCCAAGAACAAACGAATGCAATCACTGCTCCGTTGGTTGGTGATACCAAAGAAAATAGTAAAATTGCCAATAATTACATTGAAATTGATTTAAAAGATCAAAAAATGTATTGTTTCATTGATGGCAAAAAAATAGTCACCACAGATGTCATTACTGGCAGATATAACAAAGGAACCGCAACAGTACCAGGATTCCATACAATTTTATATCGGACAACCGATGTGAATTTAGAAGGTCAAATGCTTGATGGTTCTCGATACAGTGTGCCAGTAAAATATTGGATGCCGTTATTAAGTCAAGGGGGCGTTGTCACACAAATCGGGATTCATGACTCCGACCATAAATTGGATAAGTATGGCGATAAAGAAGCCTTTAAAACCGATGCTGGTAGTAATGGCTGTATCAATACGCCAGGAACAGAAGTTTCAAAAATCTTTGATGTATCCTATGACGGAATGCCGGTAATTATTTATGGACATATCTATGATGATGCACCAGGTGAATTTGATAAACCTGTAGATTACGGCGAAGAAGTATAAAAAGAGATATTAGGCAAGACCGTACTTTGGTCCAGCTGTGTATCTGAAAAGTAAAAATTGGAGACGTCAGCGTAACGACTGACGTCCCCAATTTTTTATTGACAAGCGTCATAACCCGCTCTATGATACAAACAGAACAAGCAATTTAAATTGGGGGAACGAAGATGCCATTTGTACATGTAGAATTAATTGAAGGCCGCACAGAAGAACAGTTAACTAATATGGTCAAAGATATTACAGAAGCTGTGTCAAAAAACGCTGGTGCACCAAAAGAGAATATCCATGTGATTGTCAATGAATTGAAAAAAGACCGCTATGCACAAGGCGGCGAATGGAAAAAATAAGTTTTCAGAGAATTTCTGTTGAATCACTTGCTTTTTCTGAAAATAAGTGGTTAAATAAGTGCATAAATGATTGATGAGAAAGACAACTGAACTTGCCCGCGATCTATTAGAGAGGAAAATCTTGGCTGAAAATTTTCCAGATTGGCACAAGGGATGACCACTTTCGAAACCTTTGTTGAAACAAAGGCGGTCGCACCGTTAACACGCTAGAGGAACACAGATTATTTGTGTTCAAAATTAGGTGGAACCACGATATTTTCGTCCTAGTATTCGTTAGAATACTAGGACTTTTTGTTTTTTAACAAGGGGAACAGGTGGCTGTTTCGTTTCATTGTGAAAAACAGGAACACAATGAAACGCTTCAAATCAAAAAAATTAAAAGGAGAGAATTTTATTATGTCTATTCACATTACTTTTCCAGATGGCGCTGTTAAACCGTTTGATTCTGGAATTACAACATTTGATGTTGCTAAAAGTATTAGCAACAGTTTAGCCAAAAAAGCTTTAGCTGGTAAATTCAATGGTGTTTTAATCGATTTAGATCGTCCTATCGTAGAAGATGGTTCGCTTGAAATCGTGACACCTGATCATGAAGATGCTTTAGGAATTTTACGTCATTCATCAGCTCATTTAATGGCTAATGCCTTACGCCGTCTTTTCCCTAACATTAAATTTGGCGTAGGTCCTGCGATTGATTCTGGGTTCTATTATGATACAGATAATGGAGAATCCCCTGTGACAGCGGAAGATTTACCTGCAATTGAAGCCGAAATGATGAAAATTGTGAAGGAAAATAACCCAATCGTTCGTAAAGAAATCTCACGTGCAGAAGCGTTAGAATTATTTGCTGATGATCCTTACAAAGTTGAATTAATTACAGATTTGCCAGAAGATGAAATCATCACTGTCTATGATCAAGGCGATTTTGTTGATTTATGTCGTGGTGTTCACGTCCCTTCAACAGGACGGATTCAAGTCTTTAAATTACTTTCAGTAGCTGGTGCTTATTGGCGCGGAAACTCTGACAATCATATGATGCAACGGATTTATGGCACTGCCTTTTTTGATAAAAAAGATTTAAAAGAGTTTATCAAAATGCGCGAGGAAGCCAAAGAACGTGACCACCGTAAATTAGGAAAAGAATTAGATTTATTTATGGTTTCACAAGAAGTTGGTTCAGGGTTACCTTTCTGGTTACCAAAAGGCGCAACCATTCGTCGTACAATTGAACGTTATATTGTGGACAAAGAAATTAGCTTAGGTTACCAACATGTGTATACACCAATTATGGCAGATGTGGAATTATACAAAACATCTGGTCACTGGGATCATTACCATGAAGATATGTTCCCACCAATGGATATGGGTGATGGCGAAATGCTGGTATTACGTCCAATGAACTGTCCACACCATATGATGGTTTATAAAAATGACATTCATAGTTACCGCGAATTGCCAATTCGAATCGCTGAATTAGGGATGATGCACCGCTATGAAAAATCTGGCGCATTATCAGGGTTACAACGTGTTCGTGAAATGACTTTAAACGATGGCCATACTTTTGTTCGTCCTGACCAAATTAAAGACGAATTTAAACGTACTTTGGAGTTAATGGTGGCAGTCTATGCTGACTTTAACATTACGGATTATCGTTTCCGCTTAAGCTATCGTGATCCAAATAATACAGACAAATATTTTGATGATGATGCGATGTGGGAAAAAGCGCAAGCGATGTTAAAAGCTGCCATGGATGAATTAGAATTAGATTACTTTGAAGCAGAAGGCGAAGCTGCCTTTTACGGTCCGAAGTTAGATGTTCAAGTAAAAACAGCTTTAGGAATGGAAGAAACATTATCAACCATCCAATTAGACTTCTTATTACCAGAACGTTTTGACTTAACTTATGTTGGCGAAGATGGTGAAAATACACATCGCCCAGTTGTTATCCACCGTGGTATTGTCTCAACAATGGAACGATTTGTGGCTTACTTAACAGAAGTTTACAAAGGCGCTTTCCCTACTTGGTTAGCACCAATTCAAGCAACTATTATCCCAGTTTCTGTAGAAGCGCATTCTGAGTATGCTTATGAAATCAAAGAACGTTTACAAGCACAAGGCTTACGTGTTGAAGTCGATGATCGTAACGAAAAAATGGGCTACAAAATTCGGGCCTCTCAAACACAAAAAGTACCTTATCAATTAGTGGTCGGGGACAAAGAAATGGAAGACGCAACGGTGAACGTCCGTCGTTATGGAAGCAAAGAAACGTCTGTCGAAGATTTATCAATTTTCATTGACAGCATGGCTGCTGAAGTTCACAATTACAGCCGTTAAAAAAAGAGAAAAAGTCAAAAGGACTTCTGAATTCAGAAGTCCTTTTGACTTTTTTCAACAACAAAATAATTAAATATTTCCTTAGAGCTGGGAATAATCCTGATTTTTTGACTATTTTTTGTTACAATGAGAATGCGAAACTTTTTAGTGAAGGGACTAGAGGTATGAAGAAAAACTCATTTATAGATAAAATAAAAAAAACAGATGCCGCAGCAAAGAGTCAACGAGGTAGAAAGCCACATATTCCTTTTCGATTGAACTTATTATTTTTTGTGATATTCACTTTATTTGTTTCATTAATTGTCCGTTTAGGGTATTTACAGATTGTAGAAGGAGAAGAGTTTAACAAAAAAATCACTGCCAATTCTTCACTACAAATCACGACACCATCCCCTCGAGGACAAATTTATGATTCACAAGGAAAAGTCTTGGTTTCTAACAAAGCCAATTTAGCAATCACATACACACGAGGAAAAAATATTGAAGGAAAAGATATTTTACCGATTGCGAATAAAGTTAACGAACTTATTAACGTTCCAGTTGATCCAAACTTAACGGATCGTGACAAAAAAGATTATTGGTTAGCGAATCCTGAAAATTTAAAAGCAGCCCAATCCCGTTTAACCGATCAAGATAAAGAAGATGAAAAAGGCAACAAAATTACGGACGAAGGCACATTATATGCCAAAGCAGTTGAAAAAGTCACCCCTGAAGAAATTGCGTTTGATGACCGAACCTTACAAGCAGTAACGATTTTTAAACGAATGAATGCAGCATCACAAATGAACACGGTCTTCATCAAGAATGAAGGGGTAACAGAAGGTGAAATTGCGACAATTGGTGAACACACAGCGGAAATATCTGGTGTTTCAACAGGGACTGATTGGACGCGTGATTATTCTCAAAGTGGCGCATTACGTAGCCTGTTGGGCACCGTTTCAACTGAAAAACAAGGATTGCCAGCCGAAGAAGTCGATGAATATTTGAAAAAAGGCTATGCACGAAATGACCGTGTCGGGACTAGCTATTTAGAAAAACAATATGAAGACGTTCTACAAGGTAAAAAAGCAAAATCAGAAGTCGTTTTAGACAATAACGGAAAGATTGTTTCACAAACCCCAATTTCCAAAGGGGAAAAAGGCTCCAACTTAAAATTAACGATTGATTCAAATTTCCAAAACAAAGTTGATGAAATTTTACAACGAAACTATTCACAAATAGTCAAAACCATTGGACCATACTCAGAAAATGCATATGTCGTTGCTATGAACCCTCAAACAGGAGCTATTTTAGCGATGTCCGGATTTCATCATGATTTAGCAACTGGAGAAGTCACACCTAATCCTTTAGCACCTATTTTGAATTCTGAAGTTCCTGGATCAGTTGTGAAAGCAGGTACTTTAACAGCTGGTTATGAAACAGGCGTCATTAAAGGCAATGACGTTTTAACAGATGAAGCTATTTTACTAGCAGGTAGTAATCCAAAAGCTTCTTGGTGGAATGCTTCTGGCGGAACAACCATGCAATTAACTGCGGAGCAAGCGTTAGAATATTCTTCGAATGCTTATATGATGAAATTAGTCTTTAAAATGATGGGTGTGAATTATTATCCCAATATGATTTTCCCTTATGAAGTAGGAGATGACACTGTCTTTAAAGAATTAAGAAAAGCTTTTGCAGAATATGGTATGGGAACGAAAACTGGAATTGATATACCAGGAGAAACAACAGGAATTCAAAACAAGGACTTTAAGGATTCGTCATCTGCGCCACAAGGCGGTAATCTTCTTGACCTATCTTTTGGACAATATGATACCTATAGCGCCTTACAATTAGCACAGTACGTTTCCACTGTCGCAAATAATGGCATCCGCGTGCAACCCCATGTGGTAGAAGGAATCTATGGCAATGATGAAAATGGAGCTTTAGGAAAAATTTTAAAAGAAATTGAACCAAAAGTTTTGAATAAGGTGAATATTTCTGAAGACCAGATAGGAATTCTTCAACAAGGTTTCTATAATGTGGTAAATGGAACTAGTCCTTTTACAACTGCACGTGGTTTAAAATCAGACAAGTTTTCGATTGCTGCTAAAACAGGGACCGCCGAAACGCAAGCAACAGATGCTAATGGAGTAAACCATACAACGGTTAATAGTAACTTGGTGGCTTATGCGCCGTACGAAAATCCTGAAATTGCAATTAGCGTTGTTTTACCACACTTAAATGATGAAGCTTCCAAACCAAATCAAACGATTGCCAAAGAAGTTTTAGAAGCGTATATGGAAATGTACAAAAAATAAAATTTGTAAAGTAGAACTACTTTACAAATTTGCCCAAAAGGGTAGTCAAATGACAAAAAAAATGGTATGATATTCAAGTCTAAGAAATCTCTTGGAAAGATCAATTATTAGTAGGAGGGGAAAACATGCGCGTAAACATCACTTTAGAGTGTACTTCTTGTAAAGAACGTAACTACTTAACAAATAAAAATAAACGTAACAATCCTGATCGTTTAGAAAAACAAAAATATTGCCCACGTGAAAGAAAAGTTACTTTACACCGTGAAACTAAATAATTTATTTGAATATAGCCTAGAATCCTTGCTTTATAAGGGTTCTAGGCGCTTTTTTTGTTGTTAGGAATTTACTGATTTAGTTATTGATGTAGATTTGCTATTTTAAAAATTTACATAGCTACTGAAAGCATCTGTTGCTTCTTTAGTAACTTCATCAGAAACATGAGTGTAAGTATCCATAGTTATTTGTAAAGAAGAATGTCCTAAACGTTCTTGGATTATTTTAGACCTAACGTTATCTGATTCGAATAATAATGTTGCGTGGGTATGCCGAAAACCATGACAACCAATAGAATGTAAGTTAGCTTTTTCTGCCAATCTTTTAGAACGTTGGTAAATGTCTTGACTTCGGGACATGGTACCATCAATTTTTGTAAAAATGAGTTGTGTTTTAAATCCACCTTTTTTCATTAAAGCTTCATGCTGTCTAAGTTTCCATTTTTTTAAGATATAAGCAGTCTTGTTATCAAAAGAAATTTTACGAATAGAATTGGGAGTTTTAGGATCGTTTATAGTCAATCCATTTGTACTGATAGCAGTAGTTTTATTTATATTAACTACCTGCTTTTTTAAATCAATATCATTCCAATTCAATGCTAAAGCTTCACCAACACGTATACCAGTAAAAGAAAGTAAGCGAAAAATAGCACAGTCTAAGTCGGCATAGTATTTTAGAACTAAACTTTCTTCTTTGGCTTGATTGGCAATGCTATCAGCTGTATTTAAGAAATGTTCCAGTTCGTCTTTTGTATAGAACTTTCTTTTTGTATTCTTTTCTAATTTCTTTAGCGAACTAGGTTTAGTTATTTTCTTAAATGGGTTTGAGTCTATTATTTCTAAACCAACAGCATAGTCACAAACACGAGAAGCATAACTTAAAAGTACTTTTCCCATTTCATTCTTTTTATACCATTCATTAACAGATTTTTGCACGATCTTGACTGTTAAACGCTCAAGTCGCATTTTCCCGAATGTGGGTAAAATGTGTTTTTTCATACGTCGTTCAGTAGCTATGAATGTGGATTCCCTAACTGTTTTTTTGTATTCGTCCAACCACATATAATAAACTTCTTCAAAAGTGGTTAAACGAGTATGCTCGTTAGCTAGATTTCCATTATCAAAATCTAATTTTTTTTGATTAAGCTTGAGCTGTGCTTCTTTTTTTGTATTACAGTTTCTGATAGTGACATTAATTTGTTTTCCAGTTAAATAATCTACGCCTAAATAGGCAGTTACTTTCCAGTATTTTTTCCCTTTTTTTGTATATTGTTTAAAAGTTGCCATTGCTTATCCTTTCCACTTGGGCAAGCGAATAGAAGGAATGACAAATTTCTAGCACCTCCTTATTAGATTTTAAAGCCCCTAGCATGAATCGAACACGCTAGAACTCACCAGAGAGGGGGATAATAAAGCATATTTTTTTGTTAAGCAGTGCGCGTTACTTTTTATTCTCTAATTTTCTAATAGCTTTTTCTAAATCATTTATTTTTTTTATTAGCATATCTATTTTTTCATCTTTTTCATCATTGTTATTAGATTCATTACTTTTATTAAAATATTCAGTAATAGTAGAAGTTAACATGCCAACAAACCCAATTCCCACAATCATCAAAATGATTGCAGCAATTCTTCCTAATGGAGTAGTTGGAGAAATATCACCATACCCGACAGTTGTTGTTGTTACCAAAGCCCACCAAAACGCATCAATGTATGGAACGTTTTCTGCATATGAGTAAATCATTGCTGAAATAACAATGAGAACCGAGCTTAAATAAATCACGTTTAAAAATCCGTTAGTATTTAAAAATGATTTAGTGTTTCTTGTTAATTTGCCAACCACACCTATCGCTCTTGTTAGCTTTGCTAGTCTAGCTATTTTAGCTATTCGAAACAACCTAGCGATTCTAAAGAAAGAAAAAATAGCATCAAAAGGAATTATCGCGATCAGATCAAAAATATTTTCTTTAAAAAATTTGATTTTATTTTTTGAAATAAAAAATCTAACAATGTAATCAATTGTAAATGTGATTAAGATAATACTATCAATAACGTTAAATGGTGGATTACTAATATTAATAACATTTGAAAAATCAAGAATAACTAACGCGATTGAGATTAATGCTAAAACAACAATAGAGTAATTATAGAATTTTTGATTTATTTTCAATGAAGTTCTCTCACTCTCTAAATGAGGTTTAAGTCCGTGTTCCCAGCACGGACTTTTTTATTTCAAATAAACTTCTTGTCCCATTTTTAAGTTGTAATGAGCTATAACATTTGAGTAATTGTATTGTCCTTCATATTTTTCGATTAAGCTTCTAAACATATATTGTTCTGCTTCAGCTTCCATCTTAGAACGAAAAACAGGAATTTTATACAATGCCATTATATCCACATGTTCTTTTACATGCTTTAATTCGTGATATATTGCTTCTTCTTGTTCTGATGGTGTTAAATTTTGATTTACAAATATGATACCGTAGGTAGGGTCGAAACATGCGCGTTTGTTCAAAGTAGTAAAAACTAACTCCACATTATATTCTTCTACCAACTCTTTGATACTTTTCATATAAGCACAACCTTTGACTTATTTCCCGAATCTACCCTTTAAATATGCACGGATAACTTCTCTGTCATGATCATCAAGCGGTTCACCGTCAAAACTCATGACGTTATCCAGTACATCATCTAAATCGTCAGATGGTTTAGCACCAGCTTGGTTTGGATTTTCAGTACGACCTAATAAATAATCAACAGAAACATTAAAATAATTGGCTACAGCTTCAAGTTTATCCGAAGAAGGTGTTCGCTTATTCCATTGATAAATAGTATTTCGTCCAATATTTATTTCTTCTTCAAGCTGATAAATAGACACATCTCTATCTTTTGCTAGTTTTTTTATACGTTCCAAAAGGTTCATATGAAAACATTCTCCTTCTAGTTACGCGTTATTTACAAAAAAAGTTAGTAAAAATGTTTGACATTTACAATATTTGTTAGTAATGTAATCACGTAAGCTAATTTATTAGCTAATAAGTTCTCAAATAAAACCTATAAACAAAACTTGAAAATCGTTGGGGAACGGTAAAAGTATTGTTTTAGAAGGCTTTTAAAGTCTTATTTAGCTATGGGTTCATTTTACAATATGTGTTAGAAAGTGTCAACGAATTTTATTAAATTAGCTAATTTTTTAGCTTACAAATTAAAAAGAAAGGAATGGAAGAAATGAAAATTGACGAAGCTGTTTCAAAAGCAATGAAAAAAGGAAAATATATTTACAGGGAGTCTGAAAATGACTGTTCAGCTCATGTAAATATACTTCCTACAAATACCTATGATTGTTGTCTATTACTACAAGAAAATAGTAATTCTGTTGGCAAACGGTGGAACCCTACAGCAAATGATTTAATGGCGAGTGACTGGGAAATACGTTAGTCAAGGCCCAGTGTTTTTGTAATAACTTTAGCTGCGATTTCACTCATTATGTCAATTGAGACACTTGCTAGTTTGGATGATATTTTTTTTGATTCCTTCCAAATTTTCGGATCTCGAATATTGTCCAAATATTTATGACCATCGAATGTAAGGGAAGAGATACATGTCATATAAGGTTTGTTAGATGCAAACTTAACATATCCTTTTATAAGTTGTGCATCGTCATCACCTAATTTGGAGACGGCATAATTAATTTCCTCTGAACTATATTTTTTTAGTAGATCTGATTTAAATATTTTATCACCAAAAGCCGGTTCATTGTACGGAAGGCTTTCGCTAAATAATAAAATATCACGAATACAATCATGAGACAGTTTCATATCATTCACCACCTTATCAGTTATTTCAGCAGACCACTTGCTGATAAGGAAATTATATCAAAAAAAGAAAGTGAGGTAATTAAATGTCACAAGATTTAGCTATTGAAGTAAGGGCAGCGCTAATTCGTGCAAAGAAAACTCAATCTTGGTTAGCGAAACAATTAGGGATTTCAAGTCCGTACTTATCTGATATTCTTCATGGTCGTAGACGTTCAGAAGAGCAAGTTCGGAATATCAAAAAAATATTAGATATTAGATAGGAGGTGTAGGTAAAAGTGGAAGAAGCGATTATCAAAGTTGACTTACAAAACTTAAAGAAGTTGATCAAACAAGCAAAGGAGCAAGCTGACCAACTTCAAAAAAACTTTAGATGAGATAAATAAAACTAAAATCCTAATTTCTTAGCTACCCATTCTGATCCAGCAGCAGACTTCATATCTTCCCACGAATCGAAGTTTGTGTTTGAGCTAATGAAATTATCTAATTTATTGTCATCTATTGATTCCATATCAGAGAAATCAAATCCGGATTTTTCAATAAACTCATCAATATTAGAGAATTTAGTATTTTCAATCATAAATTTTTTAGTGAATAGTTTATCGAATGGTACAGAATGTTCGTCATCTAAAGACTCGCCATTTTTAGCAAATTGATTTAGCTCATGTTGTAATTCGTCAAATCCATTTAATTCGAATTTCATAATATTTCACCTCGCTTTCAAATTCATTTTACCAAGAGGTGAATTGTAAAACAATCAGTATAGGAGGTGATAGCAATGGAAGTGATTTTAACTCCAGAAAATGAAGCTTCTCTAAGAGATTTTGTACACGGAATTATTGTTGATGAAATAGAAAAAGCACGAAGAGATACCGCAGTTGATAAGCGAGTCTTAAATCAAACAGAGATTGCAAAATATTTCAATGTTTCCACAACAACAATAAGGGAATGGGAGAAGCTAGGTCTTCCACATGGATCAGTAAGTAAACAAGGGAAGTTCTACGACAAAGAAGGGTGTCGGAGATGGCTTCTATCACAAAAAAGATAAATCTTGGGCAAGCGAAATCAAGGGAGGAAATAAATATGAAAAAAATATATCACTTAAGACGTATGGCGGCACTGTTGGTTGTATTCGGACTAGGTCTATTGGTAGGTGGCAATATTGGCCCATTAATCCAAAACATATATATAGCAGCTTTTATCATTTGGTTGCTCTACTACGATTTAGCGTTGGAAGATCGAGAAGAAAAAAAACAAAAATAAAGACCCACTTCGACGGCCATCAAAGTAGGTCAGTTACAAATATCAAATTCAAGGAGAGTGTACCACATGAATAGAAAAATTGAAAGAATGATTATTGAACTTGAAAAAGAATGTAAGGCACAGAATGTTGAACTTCTTTTATGTGCTACAAATTTTGAAACAGGCCAAGGAAGTACTGCGTTTTGTGGTTCAGTTATCGGTTTAGCTATACTCTTGCAAAAACTTGTAGGTGATCTAAAAGAGCAATTAAGTATAAGCGAATCTTGTGATTGTCCAGAATGTGTAGCAGAAAAAGCCGAAGATGCTGCAAATGAAAAATCTATGGATGAACTACTAACTGCATTTTTACGAGGTGAACTGCAATGATTGAAGTAAGAGGTTTAAGTGATGATGTTTACGAATTAATGTTAGCGAATGCTCAAAATAGGATTATTCAATCAATTCGAACTGCAGCAGCAAATGGTAATACAAGTTGCGTAGTGAATAGTAAAGGTCTTACATCAACGTTTTTATCTCAATTAGAAACAGAAGGATTTGATCACGTTGAACTTGAAGAAAACAAAACGAAAATATTTTGGGAGTGGTGAAAATGCCTGAATTTGATTCATTAGGGGCTAGACAAGAACCTCCAGAAGAAAAAGAAGCATTAGAGCCAACATGGGAATATGACGAAGAAGAGGAGAATGACAATGAGTAACGATTTAACACAAATAACACAACGATCTTTAGATGAACAAGTCATCGGAAATTTGAATAGATTGCAAGAGCAGGGATTAGAAATGCCACCAGGTTATAGTCCACAGAATGCATTGAAAAGTGCTTTCTTTGAACTAACCAACAATTCAGGAGGAAACCTTCTTCAGTTGGCAGCTAACAATCCAGAAACTAAAACATCTATTTCTAACGCCTTGCTTGATATGGTCATCCAAGGATTATCGCCAGCTAAAAAACAATGTTATTTCATCAAATATGGAAATAAAGTTCAGCTTATGCGCTCATATTTCGGAACCATGGCTGTATTAGATCGAGTAACTGGAGGGGCAGATATCACGCCTGTTGTAGTAAGAGAAGGCGATGTATTTGAAATTGCTATGGATGGTCCCGACTTAGTTGTTGCTAAACATGAAACGGCCTTCGAAAACCTAGACAACGACATTAAGGCTGCTTATGTGGTTATTAAGCTAGCAAATGGTAAAGAAGTAACAACCGTCATGACAAAGAAACAAATTGATAAGTCATGGAGCAAAGCAAAAACAAAAAATGTTCAGAATGATTTTCCAGAAGAAATGGCAAAAAGAACTGTCATCAATCGAGCTGCTAAATATTTAATCAATACTAGTAACGATAATGATTTATTTGTGCAAGCCGCTAAAGACACACTCGAAAATGAATTCGAACGAAAAGATGTAACACCAGAGCGAGAAGAGCAAGCTGCGGTACTTGAAGAAAAACTATTTTCCAACAATATAAAAGCTGTTGATCAAGAAAACGAGAATGAACGAATTACACGTGTAGCTGACGTACCAGAGCAACCCGATATTGAACAAGCCAAACCAATTGAAAAAGATAATTTAACGAAAGTAGCTGACCAAATTTTAGAAGAACCAGTTCAAGAAACTTTAGATGTGATGGCTGGTTATGAAACCAATCAGAAAGAGAGTGAAGCTGATGTCTCAACGATTGAAGAAGACGATTATCCTTTCTGATGAAAATTATTATTCACAAGAAGCGGACCTAGCTTATATGTCTGTCTCTCAATATAAAAAATTTCTTGAATGTGAAGCTGCAGCTCTTGCCAAGTTAAAAGGCGAATGGACACCAGAAAACGATCCTAAAGCATTGCTAGTTGGTAATTATGTTCATTCTTACTTTGAATCACCAGAAATTCATGAAGCATTTAAAGAAGAAAATAAAAGCAAGATGTTTTCTTCAAGAAAACCGTTTGGCCTACTGAAAGATTTCCAAATTGCGGAGCAGATGATTGAAAGATTAAAACAAGAAGAAGCCTTTTTAAATATTTATCAAGGTGAAAAAGAAGTGATCGTCACAGGTGAAATTGGTGGTGCAATGTGGAAAGGGAAAATTGATTGTTTGAATTTAGAAGAAAAGTATTTTGTAGACATCAAAACAACCAAAGATATGCATGAGAAGAAATGGGATGAACGTTTAAACAGAAAAGCAAACTTCATTGAACGCTTCGGTTACGTGTTACAAATGGCTGTTTATTGCGAACTGCTTCGGCAACAATATGACAAAATTTTTCTTCCTCTCATTGCAGCCGTTTCGAAACAAACACCTAGTGAAGCAAAACTAATCACTCTTAGCGAAGAAAAAATGATTTACGAATTAGAAGAATTAAAAGAAAACATCGAGCATGTTGTGCGAGTGAAAAACGGCGAAGAAGAACCAGTTAGTTGTGGGATTTGTGAATATTGTAGAGGACACAACAAAATTACAAATTTTACCAGTATGGACGATTTATAAAAGGAGGCGAGCAGGTTGGCCATTGGAGGTTGGATAAAACTTTATAGGACCATTCAAGATCACTGGATTTGGGAAAATCCTCAATACCTTAAATGGTGGCTTGATTTAATATTCATGGCCAATCACCAAGACAGAAAGATTCTTTTTGATGGAGAGTTAAAAACGGTGAAAGTCGGAGAAAGAATTACATCCGAAAAAAAACTTTCTGAAAGGTGGGAAGTAAGCCGAAACACCGTCAGAAAATTTTTAGATTTGCTTGTTAAAGATGACATGATTGAATTAAGCAGAAGTAGACAAAACGGGACATGGTACAAAGTCAGTAACTACGCAGAATATCAAAACTTTTCTGAAATAAAAAAAACAACGAACTGAACAACGAAGGGAACAACAAGCTGCACATCAAACTGAACAACGAACTGAACATAAACAAGAACCTAAAGAACCTAAGAACCTAAGAAATAATAATAATAACAATAAAGGGGCGTTCATTCGTTCAATTTGGGAAAATAACGGATTTGGATTGATGTCGTCTAAAACCATGACCGATTTTGATTATTGGATTTCTGATTTTGAAAAAATCGGAGCTAGTCAAAAAGAAGCTGAACAATTAATTGTTAAAGCTATTGAAATTGCTATTGATGCAAACGCAAGAAACTATAACTATATCAATGCCATATTGAAAGATTGGGAACAAAGAGGGTTCAAATCTGTTGAGGAACGAGAAGCGGCAAGGAAGCAAAAGAAAACAACCAAAAAACAGAAATCAAACACAGGTCATTCTGATTACGATGATCTTGGATTTTAGGAAGTGAAAGAATGCAGTCAGCATCAGATGGATTTTCAAAAATGATTAAAACGTTGCTTTATATCACGCCTGATCCATGTCCAGAGTGCGGAGGAAATCTTTATGCTTGGCGTGCAAAAAACAAAGATGGGTCCGATAGGTGTCCGCCAACTTGCATGGAATGTGGCTATAAAGCACGCAAAAAAGCAGAAGACCTTGAAACAGAGAAAATGTTTAACGATAGTTTGAAAGCCAGAGCGATTAATTATCTGAAATATAGTTCGCTTTACACCGACAAAAATTTAATTAATTGTCGTTTTAAAACTTACAAAACAGTAGACACAGAAACTAAGCTTGCTTTTGAAATTGCAAATCGAGCCACAACTGAAATTCTTTTGAATAAACCAATTCATATGATTCTTTCAGGCAAAAGTGGTGTTGGAAAAAGTCATTTAGCTATGTCAACGGCTTGGGAAGTGTTGGAGAAATCAAACTATGATAAACGCTGCTTATTTATTAGCTATGCGGAACTCTTAGAACAACTAAAATTTGCGATGAATGATGAGCAAGCCAGAAAAGAGATAACAGGTAGTTTGATGGCAGAAATCAAAAGCGCAGATTTAGTAGTTCTGGACGATTTAGGAGCCGAGTTGGGAGTTAAACAAATTGATGATAGGAATAAAAGTACTAACTTCAATAACGACACCTTGAATCGCATTGTAGAAGCTCGGCAGAATAAAGCAACTATTTTTACTACGAACTTAACTGGTAAAGAAATGAGTCAAGCTTATGGGGAGAGAATTCTTTCTCGTATCATGAGTAATTCACAAGGTTTTGTGATGAAAATTGAAGGGACATCAGACAAACGAGTAGCAGGCATCTAAAATGTTATTTTTAGCGAATATATTCAGCGTAGAGCGGTTTTACAATCAAGTGAATATAAATAGATACAAAGAAAGAAAAACGGATTAAAACGCATTTTAAAGCCTTAAAAACAAATCGATAGAAAGGGGAATCATTCAATGCCGTATGTAGTGAAAATTTCAGCCTATCTTGGCAAAGATGGTCGACCTGTAGCCAATTTAAAAGATGCTGTGCTATTTGAGCAAAAAGAGACAGCAGCTATTGCAACAATCGTATCTGGCGGAACCGTTTCAGAAGTAAAGGAAGCCATTATAATACCAGAAAAACCAAAGAAACATATAGGGAAATCTATTAAACGGATTGATAAGAAGGAACCGACCGAAAAAGCTACCAAAAGTAATCAAGCCTGGATGAAAGGGGCTAAATAAGAATGAAGTGTGTTAGATGTCAAGATCAGCGCGTGATTTGGGGCAAAGACAGATTTAATTATGCAACACCTATTCCATGTCCTGAATGCAACAAAGATGGAAAAGCAGTTCGAGCGGAAACTGCGACCAAGGAAAGGGAGTTAAAACAATGCAATCACCAACAGCCCTGAATAAGCGAGGAAACAAAGTCACAATTGATGGTTACACATTTGATAGCCAGAAGGAAGCTAACTTTTATACAAAGTTTGTCAAAAATTGTGGGTTACCTTTTGAAGTTCATCCGCGTTTTAGACTAACCGAACTTACACCAACTGCGGATGGTATAGGCAAAATTTCGGCGATAGCTTATTCACCTGACTTCATCATAAAAAACTTAGATGGGAGTTGGAGACATGTCATTGATATTAAAAACTCTTTTGGCGTGTATGGTATTGACCAATCCGTTAAGCTTCGTTTTCGTCTATTTGCCCTTCGATATGGTCATCCAGTTGAAGCGATTGTTGTTCGTGCTAGAGATTTTAAAGTGATCACTCAAGGTGTAACTAAGCCTTTAAACGAAAAAAGACCATTCATAACCGATAATTTCGATTACGAATGGAAAGATGCAACTAATTATTAAACGAAAGTAGGAAAATAAAATGACAAAACAAGTAAATTTCAGACCAGAAGTGAAAAAAGTGACATCTAAATCAAACGGAAATATCGAAGTGCTATTAGTGGTTAGCAACGCTTCATTAAAAGGGAAATATGAAAGTTTAAACGAATTTTTAGGTAAAACAGTATCAACGACCATTGAGCCAGAAACAGTAGAATACAAGGTACCAGTTAACAAGCAGACCAATAAACCGAATGTCGAATATATTGTGAATAACGACGGAACAGTTGAAGTTCTAAAAGAAGAACAAACTTCTTTAGAAATGGGCGATGATGTGCAAGAAGTTGAAGAAGTTGCTGTGCAAGTATCGAAAGAAACCATTGACGAATTCATCAAGAAGGCAACAACAATCGAATGGCCAGAATCAGTAACAATCAACGTTCGTGGCGTGTTGCATCGAATCGATGAAGGGGAAGCCTTAGAAGAAATTGCAGCTGATCATGATGTTTCAGTTGAAAATCTAATCAACCAAGTTGAACTTGCACGCCAACATTTTGCACCGTTTGCAGATTCTTGGAGCAAAAATAAAGAGAACATCATTTTCCCTGAAAAGACAGTTGAAGATGATGAAGAAGAAATCGAATAATAATCTCGTAGAAAGTGAGTGTTCATTTTGCTTGAGATTTATTATACGCCAACATCCGCAATTATTGCGGATGCACTGGCTAAAACATATGAAGTCGTTTCTTTAGAAACAGCTAGAAATATTGCCAAGAAATTTAAGGCTAGCTTGAAGCAGAAAACGGATCTTTATGTAATTGAGGGAATTTTGATTGATGCTGGTTATAAAAAAGAGCCAGTGAATTTATAGAAGGGAGTGGAGGTTTGCGGCCGCGATTAAAAAGCTTTTTACTCCGTTGAGATTATGAATATTTACCAAAAGAAAATGGGTAAAGTTATGAAAGTCCTTTGCGGTAAAAGAAGTGAAAACATTGGGTAAATAAAAAGTGAAGAAGAGTAGCTTTTTACTACTCTTCTTCGCTAGAAAAAATTTTTGAACAGAATAAAAAGCCAAGGTCAGTTACATGTATGGAGCCACGAATACTTATAATGCTAAACCCTGTATCTTTAAAAAAAGAACTGTTTGCAAAAAAACTATTAAGATTATATTTCAAAGTTTTAAAATAAGTTGAATTTTCAAAATCATCATAAATTTTTGTATGTTTTTTTTGTGTTAATTCAATAGAAGGTCTTATATCAATTAATCCATAAGAGCGTAAAGTTTGTAAAGAGGGACTTAAATCAGAAAAATTATTTTCAACAATTCCTTTCTGAGTAAGGATTAAATTTTCTATATAATCTATACCGTTACCATTAGGAGCCTGTACTCTAACCTTTATAGTTGGGGTAATACTAAGTTTATACAATTTTTTTAATAGATTTGCATCTATAGTCGTTAGTTCAGATAAAATAATTGAAAACCTTGGCGAAGAATCTTGATTTTTTCTGTTATCAACTAATCCAGCAAGTAAATTAGAAAAGTATTCACGCATATCTTCATCTTCTAACTGATATCTAGCGTCTTCCATTGTTTTTAAAGCAAACCCTAATTTCGAATCATCTCTGTTATCTACAGGGATACTATCGGTTTTAGAATTAATCTTTTCTACAAAATCAATATAAGATTTTTCACTAACAACATTTAGTTTTCTAAGAGGACCTACAACATAATTTACAATCCCGCCAAGGCCTTCTCCAATTGATTTTGTAGCAGGTCCAAAGAGATTAGTTATCAATTCCTTTGGTAATAGTTCAATGTTAATTAAAGATTTTTTATCGTCAGACATTTAAACATCTCCTTTTTCAAAATATTATACCAATAAAGAAAGGAATTTTCTATGCAACTTAGACCATATCAAGAAGAATCTCGTTCCGCTGTTCAAAATGAATGGGAGAATAAGAAAAAGAAAACATCATTAGTTTTGCCTGCAGGATGAATCTGAATGAAAATATATTGATATGAAAGTTCAAAAAATACTGGGTGTTGGACAGAAGGCCTAGATCACTCAAATAAAAAATTTGAAAAGGAAAAAGGCTACTTGATGGTTGACGATCCTGAGGAAGATGAAACAGTAAAACTAGTCACAATTGAGGTGATAAACGTTTTAAAATCCTTAAGAATGACCGTAACTATCAAAAAGGCGATATCTTACGCTTAAACGAATATCAAGACGGACAGTATACAGGTGATGTTCATGTCTCAGAAATAACATACATTACAGATTATACTCAACAAGATGGTTATCTAGTGTTAGGAATTAAGTGAGGAGGATTAATAAATGGAACAATTCTTATTAACAAAAACTGGTAAAAAACAAATTGATATAAAGGGTACGGGAATGGATCATAACGAAATTGTCTTTACGTTAGCTGCTACTTTAGTTGGATATAGCAAAGAATTAGGCCTAACAAAAGCAATACTAAACGAAAGTATGTACGTGCTGTGGAAAGATGGTGAATAAATGAAACGTAACTGTAAAAGTGTAATAAATAAAGTTAGTGGCATTGCAATAATGATTCTTGTAGCAAAAGCAACCGTGAGCCATTTCGTGTATGGAAATGACATAACAAGCAGTGACCTTGTTTATTTCCTTTCATGCTCGTTTATTTTGGGATTAGGGCTATATTTAGGAGGTTCCAGTGTATGAGTTATCCAGAAGTTTATATCATAGGAAGGCAAGTCGATGGCGTTTATGTTGAATACTTACATGGAGCAGAGCAAGCCGATTTATTTTTCGATTATACGATAGCTCGTGATGAAAGAAATCATATGAATAAAACCAATATGAAAGATGGTACTTGGAAAATTTTGAAATATGGTAGACCGATAACGGTCGAATTAAACAATAAAAAAGCCAACCGACCAATGGTTGACTAAGAAGAATATTTTACCAGAAAAGTGGTAGCTTGTGATATGTGAGGTTACTTTGCCCCAAACATTGGTCACAATAAAAATATTTTATCATGAGTAAAGAAAGCTGCCAACAAAAAAAGCCGGATTTCTCCGACTGTGGATAATGTGTGGATAACCTTGTGGAAAAGTCGTTATCATTATACCACAAATCACAAACGGGGGAATCAAAGGATGGTACTTTTTGACGTAAAGAAATATGAAACACCGGATGCAAAGGACGTAGATATGGAGCAAACTAAACATAACGTCAGTGTGTTCCTGTCTGCCTATCTTGCTGCTAGATGTCGTGTTGGCCAGCCGAGGGAACCAAAAGTAACAGCTTCATTCTCTTTGGTTCCACCATCCACGGCCAAAAACACTTTTGAAGCCGAGCAAATGTTAATCCAGAAAGAAGAAGCCCAAGAAGAGTTTGATTATTTGCATAAGCTTTTTGTTAGAGGTTATTCTGCGATTCAGCATCCGCACAAACCAGATGTTACCGAGCGAAGAAAAAGAATCTTCTATGATCGATATATCAACGGTAATCCAATCTATCTAGCAGCGCAACGAAACTGCATCAGCGAAGAATCAGTGAAACAAGAATCTAACATGATTATTGTTCAATTTGCTTCAGCGCTGGAACTGGTTGCTTTTAAGTAGCCATTTATTACACTTTTTATACCTCTTTTATACACTTTATCTACACTTCATATACCTTCTAAACGAGTTATTATGATAGTGTCAAAAAAATAAGAAATGCGACACACTTACACAAAATTTAAACGGAACGATTGCCTACTTATTTTTTTGATTTGAGATTACAAGGAAGTAAAAAAAATTCTACTTTCTTCGTTTAGTCACTTGTGATCTCATTTAAATTCTCTCGCAAACCACCAATTATAAAACTAAAGAAGTGAGGTGAATTTCCTCTCTCTTTTTTCTACAGGTTTGCGAGAGTTAATGGAGCATAGCTTAATCGGCAGAGCAGCGGTCTCCAAAACCGTTGGTATAGGTTCGAGTCCTATTGTTCCAGTAAGTGGCATAAGCTGCTTAAATAAAATAGATCGTCAATAAATGTTCGGACAAACAAATTGGCGCTACTACCTTTCACTAGGGCTGCATTTATATGCAGTCCTTTTTGTTTTAAGTGTAGTAGATTTTTCATTTTGAAAGGGGATAAGTAAGACAATGCGTGTATTAATTAGAAGTTCAGCATCTGGTTCAGAGTATTGGGATACCGAAGAAAAAAGAAATGTGTTTGTACCTAAAGGTCAAGAACCTGATTTTGAAGTTACTGAAAATCCTGAATCAATGCTAAGTAAAGAAGCTGATTTACATGTTGGTGGATTACCAATTACTGTAGGGAATGTAACGATTGATACTGATGGAATTAAAGGCGAACGATTATTAACAACTGCAAGTGCTGCTGATGATGAAGAACAAGATGAGCTTGTTCCGTCTGATGATGAATCTGTTGTATTAGAAGAAATGAATGTAAAAGAATTGCGTGAATATGCAAAACGAAAAGGTATTGAGATTCCAAGTGCTGTACGTGCAAAAGGTGAAATTCTCAATATTATTAAAGAATCTGAATAATGCGCTATTGCCAGTTTGAAGGTTGCTCTAATACAACAGAAAAAGGAGCTTATTGTTCCGAACATGCTAGGAAGTCAAGAAAAAAGAAAAAGCCAATCAATGTTTATCATCATGATAACAAATCATTTTATCGAACAAAAGAATGGCAAGATGTCGCTGACTTTGTCTATGAAAGAGAAGGTGGTTGCTGTCAAAGATGTGGCCGTTTTGTATTTGGAAGGCAAGCGCATCGGCATCATGTGATTCCAATCAAGAAGAACGAAATGCTCAAACTTGATCCAAACAATATTCGTTTGTTGTGTCCGAAGTGTCATGTGATTGAAGAAAATGAAGCAGATGAGAAAAAAGTTTTTCCATCTTATTTTAAAAAATGAAGCCCCCCTATCAAATCTGATTCAAATTTTTTGTCGGGGGATAGGGTAGGGGGCAGTCACGCGTGTCGTTAGGTCAAAAATTTTAAAAATAAAAGGGGGGTGTATAAAAAATGACCACAAAAGCGCAACGCAAAGCGATTATTGATGAAAAAGTTAATCACGAAAAAACGCGAATTTTAGAAATTATGCGCAAGTCTGATTTATACACTATTACTCTTGATCCATTGATTGAATCATACTTGGATATTTTTGAAGTTTACCAATACAAATACATGCTGTGGAAAGAAAAAGGATTTCCCGAAACCCAAAAAACAACAAACAAGGCTGGAGCTACTAACAATAGCAAGCATCCACTAGCGCAACAAGTCGAAGTTTGGGCCGATAAAAAAATGAAAGCATTGGATTTATTAGGATTGACCAATAAGTCAAAAACAGGCAGACAAATTACTGGTGGTTCAACAGCTAGAGCAGATGAAGAAATGAAACGGCCAGAAGAAAAGCCTGTAAATGAATTGGCAGAACATCGGAAAAAATGGCGTAAAAAGGCAGGGAATGAAACATGATTGAACCTGGTGTAAATTATGCTGATTTATTTGCGAAAGAAGTTCGAAAACATCCTAAGAAATATCCGAAAACGGTTCGTTTAGCAATAGATCGTTGGTATCGATGGAAGAAACGAAAAGATATTTGGTTTGATGTTGATCGTGCAAATGAAATGATGGACTGGGTAGAATCTTTTATTGTTCATACAAAAGGCGATATGGTAGGTAAACCATTTCTTTTAGAGCCATGGGAAAAATTCATTTATTCTTGGATTTATGGCTGGGTAAAAGAAAATGAAAAAGGGCAAGTAGTCCGTGTTACTCGTGAGGCATACGTACAAATACCAAAGAAAAATGGGAAAACATTAATAGCCGTAGGGGCGTTGGGATATGCTATGTATGGCGAAGGTGCCTTATCTGTCGATTGCTATGCATGTGCTTCTGATTTTGCGCAAGCCCAGTATGCTGCTAAGCCTTTTGCCGCTACTATCCTAAATAATCCAGTGCTATTAGATGGGACTAAAATATTTAAAGGTCCAAAAGGCACCGTTTCAAGTATTACGTATGACTATTTACATGGAGATATGGCTTATACAAATAAGTTTATTGTTCAGACAAAAAACATTGATAACATAGAAGGTTCCAATCCATATTTTGTTTTAAATGATGAGCTGCATAAACAAGAGAAAATGGAACAGTACGATAACTTTAAATCTGCACAAATTTCATTGCCACAGCCGTTAATGTTTAATATTTCTACAGCTGGTAAAGGAAGTAGTTCGGTTGGTATTCGTGTTTATAAAGAAGCAAAAGAAGTCTTGAAGCGCGATGATAATGATTCAAACTTTGTTTTGATTTATGAACCAAATAAGGGATACGATTGGACAGATAGAAAAGTTTGGGAAATGTGCAATCCTAACTGGGGAATATCTGTTGATTTGTCTGCTTTAGAATCAGCCTTTAAAACTGCGCAACGTTCCGCTCACTCGAAAGCTGAATTTTTAACGAAGCATTTAGATGTGTTTGTGAATGGTGCAGATAATTTCTTTGAACAAGATCAAGTGGAACCGTGTTTGGTTCCCACAAATGAATTAGGTAACTTAAGTGGTGAGCCATGTTGGATTGGTTTGGACTTATCTAAAAGTCGAGATTTAACTTGTGTATCATTAAATTTTCCTACATGGGATGCCGAAGGAAAAGCGATACTCAAAGTAAAACAATTATATTTTATTCCTAGTGAAAATATTGATTTTCGAGAAAAGGAAGATAATGTGCCATATTCTGAATTAGCAGAACAAGGATTTGTTGAATTTTGCGATGGTAAGTTAATTGATCAAGAACAAATATTTCATTTTATTGAAGATTGCATGGATTTTTATGATGTTCAACAAGTCAATTATGATCCAGCGATGAGTGACCGATTAGTTGAAAAATTGGAAAATTTAGGCTTGGAATGTGTGCAAGTTGATCAGTACGCAAGAGTATTGAACTCGCCGCTTGAAGATGCCGAGCGATTATTTTATGAGCAAAGGATTATGTTTGATAATCCTTTATTTTTGTATTGCGCTTTAAATGTGGTTGTCAAAATGGATTTTCAAGGCCGTAAAGTACCAAGTAAAAACCAGTCAAAGAGAAAGATTGATGGATTTGTTGCTTTCCTTTGTGCGCATAAGGAAACAATGGATCAAATGATTGATGTCAACGAAGATGATATGGATGAATATTTAGATTCTATCTATCGATAATAGAGAGGCGGTGAGATTTTGAAGCTAAGAGATAGACTTTCAAATGCAGTCTATGGATTTTTGGAAAAGCGTGGCTGGATTGAAGATATTTATGGCAATGTAACAAGATATTCACAACGTTTTGTTAACGATTCTTCTATTATGGAATCGTCTGATGTTTATGAATTGGTACAAGATATTTCTAATCAAGTTGCACTAGCAGAACCAGTAGTAATTGGGCCTGATGGCGAGGAAGTGAAAAATCATTTCTTGTTAAACATATTGAAAAATCCTAATGATTATTTAACTGGTTTTGAATTTGCAAAGCTTGAAACAAATACATTGTTAATCAATGGAGAAGCTTTTCCTATTACAGATAATGACCAGTTACATTTGGGATATGGTGTTCAAACGAAATTAGATGATCGTTTGATTGAAAGATTTTCAATGAATGGCCAACCAATACCAGGGAGTATGATTCGTCATATAAAAAATATTGGTGTGGATTCCTTAAAAGGTGCTGGAATTATTGATCTTGCAAAAAGCACACTAGAAGGTGTTTTAAGTGCTGAAAAGGTTTTGACAGAAAAATATAAGAAAGGCGGCTTGCTCGCTTTCTTGTTAAAGCTGGATGCGCATATCAATCCAAATAACAGCGCTCAACAAAAGATAGTAAAAGCTATTTTAAATCAGTTGGAAGAAACGCAAGATAATGATAGTCATTCAGTTAAAATGATTCCTTTGGGCAAAGGATACTCAATTGATACTTTAAAAAGCCCAATTGATGATGCAGCTATTCTTAATTATTTGGGTGTTTACAAAAAAGACCTAGGAAAATTTTTAGGAATAGATGTAAATACTTATCAAGCATTAATGAGAACAGATATTGAAAAAGCAATGATGTATCTGCACAACAAAGCAATTAAACCAATATTAAAAAATAAGAGCGAGCATTACTCGGCTCTTTTTTTTATGCCTAATTCTGGTTATCGAGTGGAATGGAAAATTAATATTTTGGACTTTGTACCTTATTCCACCAAAACAAATATTGGGTACAACATTGTTCGAACTGGTATTACCAGTCCTGATAATGTGGCAGAAATGCTTGGTTTTCCTAGACAAAATACTGAAGCAACACAAGCCGTCTATATTTCAAATGATTTAACGGAAATCGGCAAAAAGAATGCTACCGATAACTCATTGACAACAGAGGATGACTTGAAGGGAGGTGGTAAGAATGAAGAAACAGGAAATTCGGACATTTGACATCACAAACCTTAAAACAAGAAGCGAAGAAGATAGTCAAACACAGATTGTTACTGGTTATGCGGCGGTGTTTAATAGTCCAACAGAATTATGGGAAGGCCTAAATGAAGTGATTAAGCCTGGAGCTTTCAGTCGTGCTTTGTCAAATTCTGATGTTCGTTGTTTATTCGATCATGACTGGGGCAAAGTATTAGGGCGCACAAGAAGTGGAACTTTGAAACTTGAAGAAGATGATAAGGGACTACGATTTGAAGTTGAGTTGCCCAATACAACTGTTGCCAATGACTTGATTCAATCAATGTCACGTGGGGACATTAATCAGTGTAGCTTTGGTTTTTATCCAACGGAAGAAACTTGGGATTATAGTTCAGACCCAGTTTTAAGAACTATCCATGAAGTCGAATTGTATGAAGTTTCTATTGTTTCTTTACCTGCTTATGAAGATACAGAAGCAGCACTATCAAGAAACAAACAAGAAATGAAGCAAGATATTAAAACTAGAAAAAAATTAATTGAAAAAATCAAAACAGCGCTTGAAGCGTAGGAGGAATTTATTATGAACAAAGAATTATTGCGTCAATTACAAGCTCGTCACGAGAAACGATTAAGTGATTTACAAGGCAAAATTGAATCTGGAGAAGTGCGTGAAGCAGATTTAGATTCAGTTAATGAAGAAATTGATGGTTTAATCGATGAATTAAAAGCCATTAAAGCTGAATTAGGGGATGATAATTCAGAATCTGGTGATGGTGAAGGCGATGACGGGACCGCTAAATCTGATAATACTGATGATGAAAGTAAAGAAGATCGTGAGAAAGATACGAACGGAAACAACGATGATAAAAACGAAGAAAATCGTGGCGGCATGATTAGCCAAGAACAGCGTGATGGTTTGTTACGCACAATTCATGAAGGAATGGAGGCTAGAAATGTGATGTCTAATGAACAACGTGAAAAACAAATTCGTAAAGCATTTGCTGATTTTGTTATTGGTAATATTTCAGAAAGTGAAGCACGTGCATTAGGTATTGAAACAGGCAATGGTTCAGTGACAGTACCAGAAGTGATTGCATCCGAAGTGATTTCTTATGCTCAAGAAGAAAACCTATTGCGTAAATACGGAACTGTGATTCGCACGGCTGGCGATGTGAAGTATCCAATTCTTGTGAAAAAAGCAGAGGCTAATGTAAACAAAAAAGAACGTACGACAGATATTACTGAAACAGCGATTCAATTTGATGAAATTCTACTTGATCCAGCAGAATTTGATGCATTAGCAACTGTAACGAAAAAACTATTAAAAATGTCTGGTGTGCCAGTAGAAGATATTGTTGTAGAAGAATTGAAAAAAGCATATGTTCGCAAAGAAATTAATTATATGTTTAATGGCGACGATGCAGGAAATGAAAACCCAGGAGCTTTAGCTAAAAAAGCTGTTGCATTTGAAAAACCTGTAGATTTAACAGCTGCAGGTGCTGGTCAAAAATTATATGATGCATTGATTGAATTTAAAAATACACCAGTAACAGAAGTAATGAAAAAAGGTCGTTTTATTATTAATCGTGCAGCTTTAACTGCTATTGAAAAAATGAAAACAGATGATGGATTCCCATTGTTACGACCATTCACGCAAGCAGAAGGTGGTATTGGTTATCAATTAGTTGGTTATCCAGTTGATTGGACCGATGCAGCAGATAAAAAAGGTGAACCAGATACACCAGTATTATATTTTGGTGATTTTTCTGCTTTCAAAATTCAAGAAGTTATTGGAGCGTTAGAAATTCAAAAATTGGTTGAAAAATTCTCTGGAAAAAATCAAGTTGGTTTCCAAATTTACAACTTGTTAGATGGCCAATTAGTTTACTCACCATTCGAGCCGGCTGTTTATCGTTATGAAATTACAAAACCAGTAGGTGGTTAATGTGAATAACGAAGCTGAAACATTATCTTTAGAAGAAAAATTCAAAGCACATATTCATTTTGAAGAGGGGATGGATGATTCCATGCTCTCTTTTTATTTAAATATGGCAAAAAATTATGTAAAAACTGCAACTGGAGGGCAAGAAGAATATTTAATTTTGATGGTTGCTGGTATTGCTTATGAATATCGTGTTTCAGAAGATGAATTAGATAAGGCGTTGAATGCGATCACGCCATTTATCATCCAAGGAGTGATTCAACATGCCGAAGAGGCAGACGAATAGGTTTCGATGGAAAGCGGACTTGCTAAATGTAAAAGAAGAAACAGATTCGAACGATAAAGTAGTTACGACCTATAAACTTAATAGGCTTTTATGGTACGAAGATATTGGAGTAACTGCACAAGAAAAATATCTTTCACAGCAAGCCAAAACAGACGTTGTCAGACGGATTAAAGTGAGATTGGATAAATCTATCACAGAAAAGTTTAGCGCTGTTAGAATCGATTCTGTGACCTATAAAATCACTCGTATTTACACAAATATGGATAAACGAGAAATGGAGTTGAGTTTGGCTTATGTCGATTAGTTTTGAAAAATTGAGAATAACTCTGAAATCAGTAGGCGTACCTGTGACACGTGATAAAGCGGAAAAAGGAACGGACTATCCATATATTGTTTATTCAAATGTTAGTCAAGGTAAAAAAATGGCATCGTCTAAAGTGCATAGACGAATGCCCTACTATCAAATCTCTTTTTATACAACAGGTACTGAAAAGGATTTAATTGCTTTAGAAAATGCATTGGAGGAAGCTGGTATTCCTTACACTGATTTTGTAGGCATTCAAGGCGATGAAAATGATGATACTGTGACAAATTTTTACACATATGTGAGGTGTATTGAAGATGGAAAATAATAATGGTTTTGCAGATATGGCAGACTATTTAGGAAAGCTTTCGCAAGTAGATGCGACAAAATTATCAATAGAATCATTAACCGCTGCAGCTAATTTTTATATGGAAAAATTACTACCCAATATACCTAAATCGCTTCTAAAAAAGAAGCACATGGTTGATCAAGTGAAAGTAAATATTAAAGATAATGAAGTACAAGTAGCTTTTGAAGATACAGCTTTTTATTGGCGATTCGCTGAAAATGGAACAGTAAATCAAAAAGCGCAACATTTTGCCAGTGGAACATTTGAACAAAATAAAGATCAAATTGAAAAAATTATGACTCAACAAATATTAGATTTATGGAAAGGATGAGTAAATTGGGAAAACAAGATGTGTATTATTTTGAAGGCTTAGATGACATCTTAATTGCCATGATGACCACAAAAGATGCAGTAGGTACAGAACCAGCATTTGGCGAGGTTGTTCGTTTGCCAATAGCCACAAAATTGGGAATTAAAGGAAATGGAACAGCTTTAGAAAAATGGGCATCAAGTAAAATGTTCCGACGCGTAAGTCGTGAAACGAAACATGAAATTGCGCTAGATCATGTGGGCATTCCTATTGCGGTGATGGATGAAATAAAAGGATTAATCGCTCAAAGTGGAGTGACTTTTGGTAAAAACACTGCGCGAGAATTTCCTTATTTTGCCTTTGGGTTTATCGGAAATATTGAAAATGGTGGAAAAAAAGCTGTTTGGTATCCTAAAACGCAGTTATCAAATGTTATTGATGAAGAATACACTACTGCAGAAGATGAAACCAAAATTGATGATGTAACTGCTAACTTTGTTTCAACTGGTTTAACATACAATAATGTTATGTATTCAAGTTTTGATTCTAATCGGGATAGTGCTTCAATAGAACTATTTGAAAAATTTATCGCACAACCTGTTTATGACGAAGAACAATGGAAGAAACTAGCAGGTCCTTCACGTGGAGGTGGCAGTGAATAATGGCAAAATTAGCGGATTATGGGATTGTTATTTCAGATACACCCACAGTTACTATTCAAGGGCATCAGTTTCCCATTTTGTTAACGATGGAAACAATGGAGTATATTGCTGATGTTTATGATGATGACTATTCAAAATTTGAAGCAGATATGAATGAAATGATTAACAAGAGTGGTGGTCGTATTTCATCAAAAGATTTATCAGCTTCTGATTTAAAAATTATGCGTGCATTGATTTACGGCATGCTAAGAACTGGTGGATTGGAAGAAACGCCAGAAACCATTTTTAAGTTTTTAGGTATGAGTGCCACAATTGTTGAAATTTATGGTGCATGTATGGAAATATTTGCAAAGCAGAATTTTCAAGTTGAAGACTTAAAAAAATCCAAGAAGCCACAAGATTATCAAACTCCGAAAAAAAGGAAAAACAAAAAGAAAAAGCCTCAACGGAAATAGGAACGCCGTGGGCTTTTTATTTATATGTAGCTCTCACTCTTTTGGGATGGAGTGAGGACTTTTTTTTAAAAGCAACTCCCAACTTGTGGCTTAAGTCATATATTCAGTGGTTAGTAAGTAATACGGAGTTTGAACCACCCAGAAGTGTGACAATGGATAAAAGTCCTTGGTGGTAGGAAAGGAGCGCTAACGTGTCAAAACAAGAATCCGATGTTGTCTTAAATTTTAAGATGAATGGAGAAATAAACTATTCACGAACAATTAAAGACATTAATAAAGAAATGAACTTAGCGGCTACCGAGTACAAAAACCAGGTATCCGCAATGGATAAAAATGCAACTCAAACTGAAAAATTAACAGCTACAAAGAAAAAATTAGAAAAACAATTATCTTTAGCTGAACAAAGAACAAAATTATTACGTGAGGAATACGAAAAATCAGTAAAAGAAACTGGTGAATATTCAGAGCAATCACAAAAGCTGTATAAGCGTTTATTGGAATCCGAAACAGGTGAAAATAAACTGCGTTCTGCATTGCAAAGTACCAATGAAGCTTTGAAAGAGCAAGGTAATTTATCAATAAAAACAGCTGAAAAACTAGCCAAAATTGAAAAAGCTGGAGACAAAATTAAATCAGTTGGGCAAAAACTGTCTGTTGGATTAACAGCACCAATTATGGGAATTGGTGCTGCTTCTATTGCCGCATTCAAAGAATTAGATGAATGTTTGGATAATATAACAACAGCAACAGGGGCTACTGGTAGTCAGCTAGAATCTTTACAAGCCAGTTTTAAAACAGTAGCAGGTCAAATACCCGCGGATATGCAAGATATATCAACTGGTATTGGTGAAGTAAATACTCAATTTGGCTTAATGGATAAGCAATTGGAAGATACAACAGGCCGAATGCTTAAATTTTCAGAAATTAATGGCTCAGATGTTTCTCAATCAACTATTAATGCAAAAAAATCAATGGACCTTTTTAGGTTGTCTATTGAGGATTTGCCAATGATTTTAGATTCAGTATCTAAAACTAGCCAAGATACTGGAGTAGGGGTAGATCAGTTATTTGATGCCGTAAATAGAGGTGCGCCCCAACTCAAAGCTATGGGACTTGGTTTTTCTGAATCAACTACGTTAATAGGTCAAATGGAAAAAGCTGGTATTGATTCAGCAGGAACTCTTGGCTATTTGGCAAAAGCTAGTGTCGTATATGCGAAAGATAATAAAACCATGCAAGAAGGGCTTAGCGGAACTATTGAATCTATTAAAGGGGCCACAACTGAACAAGAAAAACTCACTATTGCTAGTGAAGTTTTTGGAACTAAAGCTGCTTCAAAAATGGTAGAAGCTATTGATAGCGGAGCGTTGTCAATGGATGGTTTAGCAGATTCAGCAAAAAACGCAGCTGGCACTGTGGATCAGACGTTTAGTGATATTCTTGATCCAATTGACCAAGCAAAGTTGGCACAAAATCAATTTAAAATAGCAATGGGTGAACTTGGAGAACAAGTACAAATAGCATTATTACCAGCATTTCAAGCTGCAACGGATGCAATAAAAAAAGTTTCAGAATGGTTTGGAAGTTTAACAGATAGTCAAAAGCAAACCATACTGAAAATAGCTGGTGTTGTGGCTGCTATCGGTCCAGTATTAGTAGTTTTAGGAACACTTGCTAGTTCCATTAGTAGTTTGATTCCAGTTATTGCTTTTATTGCGTCGCCAATTGGTTTAGTAATTGCGGCGGTTGCCGCTTGGGTAGCTGCAATCGTAGTTGCATATAATAAAATCGGTTGGTTTAGGGATTTTATCAATACCTCCTTTAAAGTAATTAAAGATATTGTGGTTGGTGTATTTAATGTTTTGAAAGATACGACAAAATCTACTTTTGATTTCATCACAGGATTTATTGGTGGTGCCATGGATGGGGCTGCAAAAATTATTGGCGATTATGTAAATGAAATTAAGCGTATTTTTGGCGGTATCGTTGATTTTGTAACGGGAGTATTTACTGGAGACTGGTCAAGAGCGTGGCAAGGTGTTGTTGACATTTTTGGTGGTATTTTTGAAGGCATCGCTGCAGTAGCTAAAGCTCCAATCAATGCCATGATTACGTTAATCAATGGATTTATTGGTGGATTAAACAATATAAAAATACCTAAATGGGTGCCAGGAATTGGCGGTAAAGGATTTCATATTGGAAAAATCCCTTATTTAGCAGAAGGTGGAACTATTCTAAATGGCCAAGCCATTGTTGGTGAAGCTGGTCCTGAACTATTAACCGCTAAAAACGGCAAGACAACAGTAACTCCATTGTCACCAGAAGAAAAAGCTCGTGGAATTGGTGGTGCTTTGAAAGGTGGCAACACTATTGAGCAACATGTTCATATTGGCCAAGTAGATGCAAATAATCCGAGTGAGTTAGATCGAATGAATCGCAAGCTTTATAAAGCAAGTGCGCAAGCTTTCTATGACTTAGGAGGTGTTCCAACGTGATTTTTATGAATCCTGATGAACCAAATTTCATTTGGAAAGATTTGAATGCAGTTCGTGATATGGGGTGCATTATCGAAAATGAGCTGTCAGAGGTTTTACCAAATAAACGATATGAAACGTATTCGATTATCGGAAGAAGTGGTGAATTTAATGAAACGTTCAATGATTATGAACCCTTTGATTATGAAATTGAAGATGTAACTATTCCATATGAAAATTTAGCGGCAGTCAAAAGATGGTTAACTGGTAAAAGTAAACTTATTACTCACAATGATGAAGATAAATATTTAGATGCTATTTGTACAATGAGTAAACCAACTTCATTCAAAAATGAATGGGGTGTTTTTTATACCTTTAACGTTGAATTTAGATGTCAACCGTTCAAAAGAAAAGTAAACGAACAACCAAAAGTGATTAAAACAAAATCAATTGAAATTACTGATCACGGTGATGAAATTGCTTTTCCTTATATCGAAATTAATTCAAAAGGTGGCGATATTACGTTAAACATTGGTAGTAACTCACTAACGATTTTGCGTACACAATCAGGAATCGTCACTATTGATACCGAAAAGGGAAAAGCAATACAAGAAGGAAATCCACTATTTACACGCGGCAGTTGGATAAAAACGAATCCCGGTCAAAATAAATTAAATATATCAGGAAATTTTATAGAAGCTAAGTTTTGGAATAGGAGCGCGTATTTATGACACAAAATTTTATTTATGCCTATACTGCTATTCCTGAAAATTTAAACGATAACGGAATGGCTTTGCCAGATTGGCAAGATTTACCAGAAATTAACCGTGTGTTAAATGGTGTGTATCGATTCTATGGTAACTATGCAAGAGATGGCCAGTATCGCTCATACTTAAAAAAAGGAAACTTTCTAAAGGCACAAGTTGAAGATGGATCATATCAATATTTTGAGATTTACAATATTAAAAAAAATCTGCAGTCAGTTTCAGTGACAGCGAGACACATTGGTTTTATGGCAAATAAGAATTTCATTATTGATTCGTTCACTGCTAACGGAAATGGCACGCAAATTATGAATAATTTAAAGGCTGCATTAACGTTTAAGCAACGGTTTAACTATTTGTCGAATGTCGGTACTACACATCAATTTACAGCAAAACAAGTAGGTCCAATCGATGCAATTATTGGTTCTAACAATGGCAATCAAAATTTAACAGGTGTTACTGGTGGAGAATTAGAGATGGATAACTTTAATTTGAAATTAGTAAAACAAATTGGAGCAGATAATGGCTTTAGAATTGATTTTGGAATTAATTTGGAAGCTATAGATGAGGACTATGACGACGAATCAATTATAAACAGTCTTTTTCTTATCGGTGGCGTACCAGACAATGATTATGACCAAGATAAAGAGCCAATCACGTATGGCTTTTTAGAAATTGCTGGTGTAAATGATAGTAACAGAAGAATTGGAAAACGTGAAAATTCGGAATGTAAAACAGTTGATGAGCTTAAAAAAATGGGGCCAGTCATTGTTTGATAAAGACCGCATTCATGAACCAAAAGTAACGCACACTATTAGCATGGTAGCATTAGAACACACTTTGGAGTATGAAGACATGTACGAAGAGCTTTCTTCTTTGCATTTTGGTGATGTAGTACATGTTAGAGCAAAAGAAGTCGATATTGAAGTAACGGAGCGCATGGTGGAATATACTTGGTTTCCGACTTTAGGCAAATTTAAAAATATTGTTTTGGGGAATGATTTATCACTTTACACCTCAACAGTAAATAATCAAACTCAAGAGCTAAAACAAAAAATTGATAATCGAACAGAAACATTAGTACAAAATGTTTTAAATGCAACGGCATGGATTACTGGAAACAGTGGTGGACATGTCGTTTTTCGTCCAGAAAAGGCCCCGTCTGAAATTCTTATCATGGACAAAAACAAAGTAGCTACCGCAAAACGTGTGTGGCGCTGGAACTTAAATGGTTTGGGTTATTCCTCCAACGGCGTGAATGGTCCGTTCGAACTTGCTATGACTTCTAAGGGAGAAATCGTTGCTGATTTTATTAAAGTGGGCATTATTAACGCGAATGTTTTACAAACAAGCTTTAATAAAGCAACAGACGATGTACTAAAATTAGTAGCTGGTGCTTTGCAAATTTGGAACAATAAGAAAAAAATCATGGAATTGACTAAAAAAGGGATGGAATTTTGGAATGGCTCTAGTCATATTGGGACAATTGGTACGAAAGGAAATCCCTTTCCAGGGGTAGTAGATAAAAATGGAAATCCTGTAGTTTCTGATGGGAATTCATTGCTATTAGTCGCAGATAATCCCAAAAAAATTATTGGTTTGTCTAACCAATCAGGAACAGGACATTTAATTACTGGTCCTACACAGTTTTTTGTTGGAAATAATTTTAACTTTTTTGGTCCGAATGGAAGTAAAGCAATTCTGACAGTTGATCGATTGATTGTGGGCGGCAAAGAAGTTATACCTGGTCAAAATGGTGGTGGCGGTTCTGGAGCTGGAACAGGTGGTTATCCATCAGAAGTTACAAGCGATGCAGATAAATTTGCTTGGGACTTATGGAGTTACCTATTAGCTAACGGATACAGCAAAGCAGCTGCTGCAGGTATCCTTGGGAAATGTACAAGGAGAAGTTGGTCCAAGTATGAACCCAGATACCGAACAAATAGGCGGTCCAGCTTACGGATGGGTTCAATGGGACGGTTCAGCATATCCATTGGTAGGCGCACCAACTTGGAATGGCCGAGAATATGTACAACGCTTAATCGCAGCTGCAGGTATCAAACAAGACTATAGGACGTCATTAGCCCAAGCTCAATTAATTAATTGGTGTATGTTCAATGGGCAATGGTTAGGACAAGTAAGTCCATTAACAGTTGATGAATTTAAAGTTGTCAGCTCGCCTAAAACAGCTGCTTATGCGTTTGAATTAAACTTTGAACGTCCAGCTGCAGCACATCCAGAAAGACAAACCTATGCACAAGCATGGTATGACAAATTCAAAGATTTGAAAGCTTCTACTGCAACAGGAAAAGCTGGCATAGAACATTTGGAGACCTTAATGGGCAAATGGCTTGGTAATGGGCAATGTTATGCCGTTCCAGCCGAATATTCTGGTTTTATGGGCGGCTGTGGTTTAGGTGCAGGAACAATTTATGGCTTTTCACATGTAATTGGTGATACATCATCTGCTGCAGATATTGGTGAAGCATATGATTGGAATGCGGTAGGTTGGCGAGTAATCCAAAATCCAACGTATCAAGATTTAGTAGTAGGAGCAATCGTCAATATTAGACGAGGTGGCCAATGGGGAACAGGTTGGACAGTAGACCCAACATATGGTCACACGGGCGTGATTTACGGCTTAAATAACGGACGTATCCAAACGATAGAACAGAATGCCGAGCAAGGACAAATTGTCGCAAAATATGACCGATTATATTTTGCTAATTCTATTCAATCGATTGTTATTCCACCAAAATAACGAGAGGAGGATTTTTCAATGGTTAAATGGCAAGCAACGCTAAGTACAACTGAACCTTACAATTACATTGGGATTCAGAATGTACGACAAGGAAATCGAAACACAGAAGTCTTAGAAGCCATACTAGTTGAAAATGCTTTGCCACTTGATTTAACAGGTTGCGAAGTTTTTTTTGAATCAGTTATTGATAATAAATATCCGATTCAACGAGCAGCAAAAATTGTGAATGCCAAAAAAGGGATTATCCAGTATACCTTTGATGAATATTCTATGCAGTCATTGCATAGACAGGAAGCATACTTCAGTATTCATAAAGGCGACAATCTAATTGGCTCAACGCAGAACTTTTCTTACTTTGTTGTGAATGCTGCTTCTAAAACAGAAGGTGAAATGGGGTCATATTGGCAGTCAATCGAGGATTTGATAGCTGATATGACTGCTTTTATTAATGAAAACAAGGGCGATTTCACAGCGTGGATGAACGCTAGAAAAGAAGAGTTTGAAAAATGGCGTAAAAAATCAACAAGATACTTTTGAAGCTTGGCGGAACGGCCAAGAAACAGATTATCTAAAATGGTTCGAATCAATCAAAGATATTTTAAAAACTATTGATCCAGGCGGAACAATGTTAGCCGAGCTAATGGATGCACGTGTAGACATACAAGGAGTACGTCATAATTCACTTTCTGAGCGTTTATTGGCTGATATGAACTATTTGTATCATCGGTTAGAGGAACGGCTATACACCATCAAATACGGTAATGTAAACACGTTAGAAATTTTAGAGGATGATTCATTTTCTAAGAATCATGAAGTTGAAGTATTGGGAACAGTTAATCATCCAATTGAAGAAGGGGCGTTAATTATAGCGACAGTTGATGATTCAAAACAAAATGTTTTTACGATTGAAGGTGTAGACAATGGTTGATGCTAAAAGAATGATGGAAACTGATGAAAATGGGATTAAACGTCAGTTTTTTCCTATGACACACGTATCGGCAATCCTTGGATTAACAGAGATAATGGCTGGTAATTCAAAAGTATCTTCAGTAAATGGACATACAGGCGCAGTCATTATTACGCGTGCAGACCTAGATTTACCTATTGATGGGATTATGATTTCGAAACAGGAGTATGACAAAATGTTAAAAATCATAGCCGATTATGAAGATGGAAAACTAGGTGGTTCTGGTGTTGAGTTTGAAAAAGTAAAAGGAGATGAAGAAATAAATGCCTGATTTATATGTAGTGAAAAAAGACGGCGTAGCTATTGATGTACAAACTAGTACAGCTGGCGTTGTTGGATTAAATGAATTTGTTGATGGAAAAATTAGTGGTGCTGAAGCAGGCACTGTCTCGTCTGTAAATGGTCATACAGGTGAAGTTATTTTAACTGCTTCTGATGTAAAAGCACTGCCAGACACAACTGTTATTCCAACGCTTCCTAGCAATGCCACTTCTGAAAAAGACGGTTTAATGTCTAAAACGGATAAAGCAAAATTGGATGCATTACCAGTTTTTACATTTGAAAAGGTAGGTGAAGCGTAATGGCAGATATCGTTCAGCTAAAAGAAAATGGTGTTGTAAAGTATATGAAAACACATGCAGATGCTATTGACGGCGTGGAAGGAAAATTAGTAAAGGCCGTTGGAAATGAGACTGTTTTAGGGACAAAGAATTTTCAAGATGGGATTCAAATCGGTGGTAAATCTGTATCGGTTAATGCAAAACCGACCTATGAGGTGGTGAAAGACTACTGGGATGGAACTGGAGCTTATTTGACAGAATCTCAATCAGTAACAATTTCAAATAGCAGCAATGTGGATGAAATTGTTTTGATATTCTCGCGTTACAACGATAACGGTGGCGGTATTGTTCACTCAATACCAGTTACTCCGAATATTACGAAATTAAAATACGAATTACCAGCAGTTGCATGGGTAGGTTCTGCTTCAACAGACCCAACAATAGCGTATAAAAAAATATCTATTTCTAAATCTGGTACATCTTTAGTGATTACAGGAGATACTGCAAACACATTAAATGAAGCAAATAAAAAAATTGTTTTTAGAGAAATCGGCGTTATGCGTCGTAAATAGGAGTGGATAATAAAATGAAAAAAATATATAAAGTGCTCTACCCAGTAGGATTTCAAATTTTCGAAGTTCAAGATGATTATGTTGTAGCCTTGCCATTTGTAGAGGAGAAACCACTAGAAAATTTAGTGAATGAACAATCCCAATTCTTTAACTTTTCAGAACAAAAATGGGAAGAAGCAGTGACACAGGATTATACAAAAAAATTGAATTTGTTAGAAAATCTTGCTAATGGCTTAGAAGTTTCAAATAGTGAGTTAAAACAAGCAAATGAAAAGCTAACTGCTAAAGCAGAATCACTTGCACAAATCAATTCTAAGACGATGCTTACTTCTCTTCAAAATACAAGAGAAATTGATGCTATTAAAGAACAAATCGGAGGTGCAAAATAATGTATTCATATGATGACATTAAACTGATGTATGATTGGGGACTATTTACTCCAGAGCAGGTTGCAGAATTTGTGCCTAGTTGTATTACAGAAGATGAATTTACTAAAATGACAGGTGAACCGTTTAGCAAAAGCTAGGCGGTTCTTTTGTTAGAGGGATGGAGACGATAACTTGAAAGATGATCCTTTAATTGAAATCGTCGATCGTTTGGCACGGATTGAAACAAAGTTGGATAATCATGAACAATTAAGAGAGAAAGCAGACATAGCGCTCTCAATGGCCAAAAACAATGAAGGCGATATTGCGGAAATAAAAGAGAATCAAAAGTGGACGTGGCGAACAATTGCAGGAATTGGGGTTTCTGTTGCTGTCTATTTAATCACGAAATACTTAGGAGGAATTTAGAAATGATATTACCAGACAAGTATTACAAAATCATCAAGTGGGGAGTGCTTACTGTGCTTCCTGCAAGTTCTGTTTTGATTGCCACGCTAGGTAAAGCCTACGGTTGGCAACAAACAGATATGGCTGTTTTAACTATCAATGCCATTGCAACTTTTTTAGGAGTAGTAACAGGTGTGTCAGCATATAATTTAAAAGACAAGGAGAAGTAAAAATGAAAAAGAAAATTTTAGTAGGAGCGCTTGTCGCTCTATTTTTTATGCCTTTAAATGTATTTGCTGCAAAAGGTGACCAAGGCGTTGACTGGGCGATTTATCAAGGCGAACAGGGTCGTTTTGGTTATGCACATGATAAATTCGCCATTGCTCAGATTGGCGGCTACAATGCTAGCGGTATTTATGAACAATACACATATAAAACGCAAGTAGCAAGTGCTATTGCCCAAGGTAAACGTGCGCATACCTATATTTGGTATGACACTTGGGGAAACATGGACATTGCGAAAACAACAATGGATTACTTTTTGCCACGTATTCAAACGCCTAAAAATTCCATCGTTGCATTAGATTTTGAACATGGAGCGTTGGCTAGTGTTCCAGATGGATATGGAGGATATGTAAGTTCAGATGCCGAAAAAGCAGCAAATACAGAGACAATTTTGTACGGTATGCGCAGAATAAAACAGGCTGGCTATACTCCAATGTATTACAGCTATAAGCCATTTACACTAAATCATGTAAACTATCAACAAATCATCAAAGAGTTTCCTAACTCTTTATGGATTGCTGCGTATCCTATCGATGGTGTGTCACCATATCCATTGTATGCTTATTTCCCAAGCATGGATGGTATTGGCATTTGGCAATTCACATCCGCTTATATTGCAGGTGGTTTAGATGGTAACGTAGATTTAACAGGAATTACGGATAGTGGTTATACAGATACAAATAAACCAGAAACGGATACGCCAGCAACAGATGCAGGCGAAGAAATTGAAAAAATACCTAATTCTGATGTTAAAGTTGGCGATACCGTCAAAGTGAAATTTAGTGTTGATGCTTGGGCAACTGGCGAAGCTATTCCAGATTGGGTTAAAGGAAACAGTTATAAAGTGCAAGAAGCAACTGGAAGCAGAGTATTGCTAGAAGGCATTTTGTCATGGATTAGCAAAGGTGATATTGAACTATTACCAGATGCAACAGTTGTCCCTGATAAGCAACCAGAAACAACACATATAGTTCAACATGGCGAAACATTATCAAGCATTGCTTACCAATACGGTACCGATTATCAAACTTTAGCTTCGTTAAATGGATTGGCTAATCCAAACCTTATTTACCCTGGACAAGTTTTGAAAGTAAATGGATCAGCAACAAGTAATGTTTACACAGTCCAGTTGGGTGATAATTTATCAAGTATAGCGGCTAAACTTGGCACGACTTATCAAACATTGGCAGCTTTAAACGAATTAGCAAATCCTAACTTGATTTATCCGGGTCAAACGTTGAACTATTAAGAAATAAGTAAAAGGCCTACTTCTCTTTGTGAGAGGTAGGTCTTTTTTCATTTATACTAATATATACATATCATTGAATGCTAAAAAATTAAAATTTGTCTTAAGTAAATTTTCAAGTTATGGTATACTTTGCTGGTGAATATGGGAAGGAGCATAAAATTTGAAGAAACATTCTAGGAAAATAAAAAATAATAAAGAACTAACTTTACTGATTATAGGAATTTGGGTTGTTTTTTTTCTTTTTAATATGTATATGCCGACAGTGAGAGCTGATGACTTAGTTTACGTAAATAGATTAGATAAATTAGGATATTTGGGTGCTTCAATAGAACATTATAAAACATGGAGTTCAAGAGTTATTATTGAATTATTCTTGATGTTTTTTTCTAAACACCTTATGTTATGGAAATTATTAAATTCAACGATAATGACAGGTTCTATAGTATTGCTTTGCAAATATGTTTTCAACAAGTTATATTCTAAAAATTTGCTACTAGTTTTTTCTATATTTTGTCTAATTCCTTTAACAATAATGGGGGAAACTGGTTGGATCGCTACTACGTTAAATTACCAATGGCCAGTAGCTTTTGGTTTGCTAGCTTTTTACCCTTTTTTTCAAGTGTTAAGCGGTAAAGAAATAAGCAAAAAAATATATTGTATAAGTATTCCTTTATTAATATTCTCTGCTAACCAAGAGCAAGTTAACGTATGCTTTTTTGTTTTAACTAGTCTAGTAAGTTTGTATTTATTATTTAGAAGAAATTATAATTATAAGTTATCGGCGCTTTCCATAATAAGTTTAGTGGAATTATTTTTTTCTTTGACGGCCCCAGGGAACACATTGCGGGCTGCTCATGAAATTAATAAATGGTTTCCTGAATACAAAAAATTTAACTTTGTGAATAAATTAGACCTTGGTATATCATCAGAGAGTGTAAAATATTTTGTGTAAATGAAAAAATCCATACAAAAAAGGAAGTCGCTTCTGTAGAATAAAGTTAACGACAACCAATTCACAGAAAAGAGGACTTCCCTATGAATGATTTTACTACAGAAATTGTGCAAACTCTAGTCACTAAAGGCGATTTAAATGAATTATTCCGTTCGCACTTAGAAAAAGCGATAAACACACTCCTACGGACTGAATTAACGGCTTTTTTAGATTACGAAAAATATGATCGCACTGGTTTTAATTCAGGTAATTCGAGAAACGGTTCTTACTTTCGATCAATCAAAACCGAATATGGTGAATTAACATTGGAAATACCTAGAGATCGTAATGGTGAGTTTAAACAACAAACTTTACCAGCCTACAAAAGAACAAACGATACATTGGAAACCACTATTATCCATTTATTCGAAAAAGGTGTTACGATGTCTGAAATTGCTGATTTGATCGAAAAAATGTACGGTCATCACTATACTCCACAAACCATGTCCAACATGACTAAAGTTCTGACTGAAGAAGTAAATGCCTTTAAATCCAGAGCCTTAAATGATAAGTATGTCGCTATTTTTATGGACGCTACTTACATTCCACTAAAACGTCAAACCGTATCCAAAGAAGCGATTTATATTGCCATTGGTATACGAGAAGACGGCACTAAAGAAGTACTGAGTTATGCGATTGCTCCAACTGAATCAACATACGTTTGGAATGAGCTGCTACAGGATATTAACTCCAGAGGAGTTCAAGAAGTCTTGCTTTTTATTACGGACGGCTTAAAAGGCATGAAAGATACTATCCATCAAATTTATCCTAAAGCAAAATATCAGCATTGTTGTATCCATGTATCTCGTAATATCGCTCATAAAGTACGTGTCAAAGACCGAAAAGAAATCTGTGATGACTTTAAGGCTGTTTATCAAGCTAACTCAAAAGAAGAAGCGAATACCTTCTTATCCGGCATGATTGAGAAATGGAAGAAAAACTATCCTAAAGTGACGCAGTCACTCATAGAAAACCAAGACTTATTAACTTTTATGATTTTCCACCTAGCATTCGTAGAACCATTTACTCAACCAATCTAATCGAGTCTTTCAATAAGCAAATTAAAAGATACAGCCGTAGAAAAGAGCAGTTTCAAAATGAAGAATCACTAGAACGCTTTCTAGTCAGCATTTTTGATACATACAATCAAAAATTTCTAAACAGAAGCCATAAAGGTTTTCAACAGGTAACCGATACATTAGTTTCAATGTTTACTGAGTAACTAATTATTTTGCAGGAGGACAATTTATTTACACAAAATTATTGACGCTCCCTATCATCATTTGGAAAACCGTTTTTTTTAGACACAAATATTTTATTTTTATTACTCTTTTTTATATTATTCTTTCTATCTTATAAGAAATGTCAGAACTATTATATACGTATATTAACCGCATTGCCGCTTTTTCTAAATTTGATTACTTTTTTCGGAAACACAATGGGACAAAGTTTTACTTATGTCAATGGAAATAAAAGATCAATGATTTGGAATAGCAACAATCTGGGGAATATCTTTACAAGATTTGGAACTAAACTATCAATTTATCACCCTGGAACTTGGGTAGCTACTTTTATAGTTTTGGGATTATTATTATGTTTAATTATAGGAATTTATATAAGTTTTGATGATAAAAAATCTGCTGTTTTTTTAGTAGTGTTAATGATGATGGGTTTTTGTTCAAGATTAATTATGGGTTTTTCTCCTACTGTTTGGGCTTCAGGTATGCGAACGTACTATATACTTTTTATTGTCGTCGCTATAATAGTGTTAAAGGGAATTAACGAGATGAAGAAAAACATGAGCTTGCAAAAGAAAGAACTATTATCATTTAGTTTAACTTTATTAGGTATCTGCACCTTAGTGTTAACGGTGCTGAATAGATAAATTAAAAGCTCTACTTCTCAATCACAGGAAGTAGAGCTTTTTTTGTTTATTCGGTATGATTTATATATCTATTCGCTTGCCTTTTTTAATTTTTTGATGTAGATTTTATCTTGTTGTTATAGTCTATTTTGCTAATTTGAATTAAAATGATATTACGCAAACCCTTGTGAGTTCTAGTCTGTCTAAATATGGTGTTGCAGAAAAATTACACCGTGAAACTAAATAATTTAGTTAGATAGAGCCTAGAATCCTTGTTGTGTAAGGGTCTAGGCTTTTTATCTATAGATTCATTACATGTTCATTTGTAGATGGAATGTAGAGGGAGGATTACCCAAGTTTGGCTGAAGGGGACGGTCTCGAAAACCGTTAGGCGAGTAACATCGTGCAAGGGTTCGAATCCCTTATCCTCCGTACCGAGAAGCAGTTGAGTTATTAGTTGCAAATAAAACGACAGAGACGTACACTTAAAGTAGAAAAATACTTAAGAAGAGGTGTCTATTATGTCAAACTATGAAGAAAAAGAAGCGCAAGCATTAGCAAAAATTGCGACGTTTTGAACAAATTGGATGCAAGTTTAGAAGAGTTGAGCTCGCTAGATGAGGATACAAAAAAACATAGTATGAAGAAATGGATTGTTGAAAAAAAAGCCATTCATGAGATTAAAAAAATTGCACACGAAGCTGGTAAGTATGACAAGTATGATGAAAAAGAATTAGAAAAAGAAATGGATCTGTTGGAAAAGTTTATGTAAAAAAGCGCTAGCTTTTGTTCAACAGTTATTTAATTTTGAGCCTAGAATTAATCGTTTTGATTTTTTCTAGGCTTATTTTTTATGAAGTAAGCAAATCGTATCGGGAAAGGTATTGGAATAAGAAATAAAGCATGTATTGATTCAGAAAAAAAGTTGTAGTAAAATGTTCGTCACAACTTCTTTTCTTATGATTTCATAGAAGGAAAAGTTGGAATAATGAATTGAGAAGAGTCGATTTTTAGGAGATGATTTTAGGTGACTTTTTATCAATTATTGCAGTTAGATCCATTTATTTTAAAACAAAAAATTCATCAAGCGGACACTAAAAAACAGCGGAGATATTTTTGGCGCGCCTTGTTAATAAGGGATATTTTATTAGTTTCGTTTGCGATTTTATGGGTGTCGACGATTACTTTTTTCTTTGGAAAAGCTGTAGCGCCTTTTTCAATTGTATTATTTTGTTTGCTGTTGAGTATCCGTTTCGTCTCATATGGCTACAGGGAAAAACAGGCCTTGCTTAGTTTAGGAATCGTGTTAACAATTCTAGGTGTTAGTCCACTAATTTCACTGATTTCTGTATCATTTTTACAATGGGGTCTTCATTTTATCTGCTTGCTGGCATTGTTTTTCTTAACTGGTAAAAACCCTAAAATGGGTAATCCGGGCTTGTATACGTTCTCCTACTTATATTTAGTTGGCACGGTTCACTATCAATCGTTTCAGCAATTAGAACAAACTTTCTTTGTATTAGTGTTTGCCTATTTACTTTTAGCTTTTGTTTATCATGTGAAACATAAAAAGTTGGATCAAGAGATTACTTTTATACAGATGGTTACAGAAAATGGTTTTTTTAATCAAAGAAATATTTGGTTTGGTTATTACGCTTTAGGCATTAGCTTATTACTTTTTATAGGAACGCACCTTCAGATTGACCGCTTTATGTGGGCAACATTTGCTAGTTCGTCATTATTTTCTGGGTATGAGACGTTTAAATTGTCTGAACGAGCAAAAGAACGAATAATAGGGGTCGTTATTGGTTCTCTAGTATCGGCTATCTTGTTATTTTATATACCAACGAACCTACTTGGTATTTTAGGAGGACTTTGTTTAGGCTTATGCACATCTTATAAAAGTAAAACGATTTTTAATTGTGTTGGTGCTATCATGGCAGCTTCTATGATATTTGGGCTAGAAACAAGTCTTTACTTAAGAATTTTGTTAAATATGTTAGGGCTAGCTTACGGTTTGCTTTATCATTTTGTCTTTGTAAAAACTATGTCCTATTGCAATCGCAAGGAGTGGCTGAAATTGTCTGAATAAAAGGAGCCTAACATTCTTTCTTGAAAGAATGTTAGGCTCCTTAGACATTTTTGTGTATATTCCATATTATCAAATTATATGCATGCTGTTAATCAATGCCCAACTGCTATATCAAATGTCGCAATTTTTGCTGAGCCAGTAGGTACAAGGTCTAGTTCCACTTCGTCAAAACTATTGCCATCAACTGGTATCCCAAGTAAATGGTAGATGGTCCAGTTCTACTTTTATAGACTATTATCTATTAGTATACCTAAATTTCTATTTAATTCGTAATGACTGACCAGGATAAAAAACAGAAGTTTCAATGCCTGGATTTAATGCTAATAATTCTTCTAAGGTTAAACCATTTCTTTCGGCTAACTGTCGCCCACCTTCACCACTTCGTACCGTATCGTATATAGGTTGGTCTGATTTAGAATTTTGTATTTGTTCACGAGAATCAGAGTTTTGTGGTGGTTGCTGTTCAGATTGTTCAAAAACTTGTTGAGTTTGATTATTTCTTTCAATTAATTGTTCCAACGTAATATTACCTAGATAAGTGTATATTTGTCCATTAACAGTTAAAGTACCATCATTATTTTTCGTTACTGTTCGGGGCGTATTATTCAAAAGAAACGTCATTATTTGATTACCATTCTCATCCACAGAAAAACTTACATTTTGAAGAGGAACATTCGATTGAGTTATGCTAGTGAGTGTTCCGTCAGCATTTATAAAAAATAAGTTATCACTTTGAGGAATACCCCAACCGCCTATAAAATCAGCTAAGCTAACTTGTGGTAGCGGTTCTTTAGTAGTAGATGAAGAGGTAGATTGGTTTGTTTCAGATGAGACGTTTTGATAATTAGAGCTGGTTTCTTCCGTTTTATCTTTTTGAGTAGAAGAATCAATACTTTTCTTTGTGTAAGGTTTCAAAACTAGTTTTGTTTGGTTATCAGAATTGTTTGTCTTAGTAGGAGTGAAAAGTAGATCTTGCTTTTCTTTTTTTATCTTGTAAGCTACTTCTTTTCCTTCATTTTCCCAACGAATTTGATTGTTTTTTAGATGGTATTTGACTTTGTATTCTATTTTATTTGCAATTTGTTTACCTAATTCTTCGCCTGCTTTTTCCAACTCATTTTTTGCAGTTGATGTGTGTTCATCTGTATTGATTTTGAAAGTAGCGGTATCTTCGCTGAATGATACAATCATTACTACTTCATCAACGTTGGAGTTTACGGCCCACTCGTTTGCCATCAGCTCTTTTGTGGTCACTTTATTTCTGCAAGAAGTAAGGGTCAGTAAGGATAAAAAAACAATCAACCCCAGCAAACTTTTTTTCATTTTTAACTCAATCCTCTTTTCTATTTTACTATTTTTTTGTATCTTCGAATCTCTCTCAATCCCAGCCAACCACTCGCTGATAACAAGTACCAAAACGGCATAAACTGGATTAGATAGCGAGAGCGGCCGCCTTCAAAGAGCAATAAATACAGAATAGCTCCAATGAAAGCTAATTTTAAAATCGCGTAGTTATTTTTTGAATCTTTTAGAGGGATACTGAACAATAGACCTAGTAATGTGAGTAAATAGAAAAAATGCATATAAATTCGTAGATAGTTACTTTTTTGATTTTGCGGATAATACAGTGACCGCAAGTGTTCTTGCCAACGATTTTTAGAAGGTGTTTCTGGGATTAAATCACCGCCATCCCAACCCCAGTCAAAATCACCATTGGCAGTATTATGACGATTTTTTTGAGCCAGAAAACGGAGATAACCGAAGAATCCTTTATTTTTTAAACGGTCTTGAATCATTTTTATAGTATAAGCTTTTTTGGCTTCTTGTGTAGGCAACTGATTTACTGCTTGTGTATCTGCATCATTGTAACCGCCAGTTCCAGTCAAACCCATCATTACAAAAAGTGTCCAAGGTTTGGCTTGTTCTTTATCGATTTCCGTAATCGTTTGTTTTTCCACAAAAAATTGAAAACTATAATATGCGCTGGCGAAACCAGTCAGTAAAAAGAGAGCAACCACGGTTAATTTTACGATAGACTGTTTGTTCCGATTTACTAAAAGAAGTTGCAGCACTTTGATACAACTAAATGCAATAAAAAAGATAATAGACGAAGGTTTCATTAAAAAACACCAAGCTAGGCCAATCCCAATAAACAGTAATAAACAATATTTTACGAAGGGAGGGGAAACTTGGTCAAAAAGGCTATATGCAAAAAAGACTAGGTTGATGAACAATAAGACGGCCGTATCTGTATAAGGCGTGAGTAACCATGGAGACAATCCGAAAGAAAGAAAAAATAAACTGTAAGCAACGAAGGCCGTTAATGGATTAAAGACACGCTTAGAGGCATGATAAAAGAGAAATAAACTGCTATTAATAAACAAGCAATTAACCACTTGCCAACTAAACCAAGTATTGCTCCAGCTCCCTGTTACATCAATGAAACGCAAAAATTTATTAAGGTAATACATCATGAAAAAGAAAAATTCGTTATTGGGGTTTAAAGAAAGTACGATTTTTGAATAATCCTTATTTTCAGTGGTAATACTATGAAAGTTGTCAAAAACATCCCAGCCAATCGGCACAGTAATCTGCGTCAGGAGTAAAAGTTGTAGTAAAAATAAACTGATCAAACTACCAATAATAACCACACGATCATGGGTTTTTATTAAGTGCCAGAGCGCTTGAATCTTAGTGTAAAGAAATTTTTTGTTTTTATAAATAATCAACAATAGAATAATTAATAGAGGAAGTAAAACAAGCAAGTGCTTAGGCTTTTCCCAAAGAATTTTTACCAGCGAATAGGGAGAGTTAATTGCGCCGTAAAAGACAAATAAAATAAAAAAAGTAAAAATATAATTTTCTAGATTCAGAATCCGTTTAAAAGTAGCCATATTTTCTCCTTCCATTTTTTTAGCTAGACTAGTTCTTATTTTATCATAAAGATTTTAAAATAAGAAAAAAGCCCTTCTTTTAAAAGAAAGGCTTAAAACTTTTCCTTACTTCACTTCTTTGTAACGGAAGAAGAAGCGTAAGACGCTATTTTGGCTAGTTGTTGTTAGTTTATCTGTCGGTAAGACTGTTAGTAAGAAGAAAAACAGACTAATCACAAGAGTGAAAAATAAGAAGACGGGACTGCCACCTGTTATCACAGTATCTGTTTGAACATCATATTTCAGTGTTGACATAACAGAGAAAACTTGTGTATAGCTACAGGCAATAGAAAGTAGATATAAAACAAGCACGCCCCAACCTGTCATCCCAGCATCACGATAACGACGGACACACATTGCCCACGTTGGTAATAATAAAGCTAACCATAAAACAAGTGCAAAAAGCATCAACGGTAATAAGTTCCCAAAATCATAGGTTTCAAAATATTCAGCTGCTAAAATTGCTGACACAGCTTTGCCGACAATGGCAATATAAAAAATAAGTGCTAAAATGCTTAATACCAATGTCATCCACCAATAACCAGCACGTGTGGTCCGACCTTTAAAATCAACATATCCACGAAAATAATCTTTAAAAGCTTGTCCAAATGTTACTTTACCTTTTTCCTCAATTTTAACCATAAAAACACCCCTTTGTATTTAATAAAATGATTATAACGGAAAGTAATAAAATAGGAAAATGCGAATTCGCATATTTTGTGATTTTTTTGATAAATCATATAAAGAGCAGGTTTTATCAAAAAACGGTAAAATAAGAGAAGATATTTTATAATGGAGGAATCATGAATGAAAATCAGTATTAGACATCGCTACATAGCAAAAATTCCAGCATTAGAAGTGACAACAGAAGAGCAAAAAAACGAAGCATTACCTTTAATTGTTTACTATCATGGTTGGCAATCAGCTAAAGAATTATCTTTAACACAAGCAAGAAAATTAGCACACGAGGGGTTTCGGGTCATTTTACCAGATGCCATGAACCATGGAGAAAGAAAAACAGAACCTATTTCCACGATTCCTTCGATTACATTTTGGAGTAGCATTCAATATAATTTAATTGAATTTCCAGTAATTATCCATCATTTTCATAAATTAGGGTTGATTAAAGAAAATTGGATTGGCGTGGGTGGTGTATCCATGGGCGGTATTACTACCAGCGCTCTTATGACCCAACATCCTGAGATTCAAGCTGCTGCTTGCTTAATGGGAACACCCTATCCGGCGCGCTATATTCAGCGAGTGATTCAACGGGCGAAAGAATTTGCTATTTTTGTACCTAAAGACTTGCCACTGTTGCTAAGTTGGGTGCATCAATACGATTTATCACAAACGCCAGAAAGACTACAAGAACGACCGATGCTGTTTTGGCATGGAACGGAAGATGAAAAAATTCCCTATGAAGACATGGCTGATTTTGAACAATTAGTGTCTGGGAAAACGTATGCGAGAAATACGCAATTTATAACGGAAATCGGTGAGCGGCATTTAGTGAAAGGAGAAACAATGGATTTGGTTGTTGACTTTTTTAAAGAAGCGTCAAAAACGTTAGAAAAATAAAGGGATTTTTCAAAGAGAAAAGGGGAATCAGCTTGTTTTTTAAGAACACTTTCTATAAACTTAACAGAAAAGGGGTTGAAGGTGTACATGGAGAAAAACAAGTTGAGAAAAGTGGGCTTAACTGCCCTGGAATGGCTAAAACAACATCCAGAAATTAAACAACATAAAGAATCAAGTCTCTATGAACAGTTGTTTGCTAGTCAGCAATGGCAACAAGCACAAACGATCGGAATGATTCGGTCGTTACCGCTAGAATTATCAACACAGCCAATTTTCGAACGGGCCATGCAAGAGAGCAAGCAAGTGGCGGTGCCGCGAACATTTAAAGGAGGCAAAATGCACTTTTATCAAGTCTTTCCAGAGACGGTTTATGATACCAGTGCATTTGGCGTGGAAGAACCTCCGTTAACAGCGGCAGAAATAACAGCTACAGCGATTGATTTATTGATTGTGCCAGGGATTGTTTTCAATCGTGCTGGCTATCGAATAGGCTTCGGCGGTGGTTTTTATGATCGTTATTTGGAACATTTTTCGGGCCATTCATGTAGTTTAGTTTTTAGTGAACAACTCCATGAGCAATGGCAACCAGAAGCGTTTGATCAGCCAATCGAACAATTATTTATACAATAGGAGGAATGGAATGAATTATCAAACAGAAATGAAATTGAAACGGCTAAAAAATCAGCCGTTCATTACGTATGCCCTTTTAGGTATTTCAATCATTGTTTTCCTTGGATTGGAATTAACTGGAGGATCAGAAAATATTTTAAACTTAGTTAATTGGGGAGCAATGGTTCGTCCACTGGTAGCTCAAAATCATGAATACTGGCGGTTTATCACGCCAATGTTTCTTCACATTGGATTTATGCATATTATTTTGAATATGGTTACTCTTTATTATATCGGCGCACAGGTTGAGGCAATTTATGGGCATTGGCGCTATTTGGGAATTTATTTATTGAGTGGGATTGCTGGAAATATCGCCAGTTTTGCCTTTGGGACACCCAACAGTGTCTCAGCGGGTGCTAGTACAGCGCTTTTTGGTTTGTTCGGCGCATTTGTTATTTTAGGACGCCATTTTAGAGACAATCCAGCGATTATGTATATGGTGCAACGCTATTCAATGTTTATTGTGATTAATTTGTTATTTAACTTGTTTAGTAGCTCTGTAGATATGATGGGTCATGTTGGCGGTCTAATTGGTGGACTATTAGTCGCGACGGCTTTTGCTGTTCCAAATCGTGAAGAAGCATTTAATAAGCACGAGCGAATTATGGCCACGTTAATTTTTATTTTTCTTGTCGTAATTTGTCTGTTATTGGGTTTTAAAAAATACGGTTTACCTGTATAATAAGGAAGTGTTTTCGTATGGAAACGTTATATGATGTACAACAACTTTTTAAACAGTTTGGGATGTATATTTATGTCGGTGCACGGATTTATGATATTGAGTTAATGATGATTGAATTAAAAAAATTGTATGAAGGTCAATTGGTAGACCGAGATACGTATTTACAGGCCCGGCATATTTTGCAAAGAGAGCATCGAATAGAAGAATCTAGAGGGAAGCAGAAAGGAATCGACTAAATGGATAAGAAGATTATTGGGATTGATTTAGGTGGAACGACCATCAAATTTGCTATTTTAACAACCGATGGCGTTGTTCAACAAAAATGGAGTATTGAAACGAATATTTTAGAAGATGGCAAGCATATTGTGCCATCAATTATTGAAAGTATTCGTCACCGTATAGATCTTTATAATATGAAAAAAGAAGATTTTGTGGGAATTGGTATGGGAACACCAGGAAGTGTCGACATTGAAAAAGGAACTGTTGTAGGTGCCTATAATTTAAACTGGACGACTGTACAGCCTGTCAAAGAACAAATCGAATCTGCTTTAGGAATTCCGTTTGCCTTAGATAATGATGCCAATGTTGCCGCTTTAGGTGAGCGTTGGAAGGGCGCGGGGGAAAACAATCCCGACGTGATTTTTATTACTTTAGGAACAGGTGTCGGCGGAGGCATTGTTGCAGCGGGAAAATTGCTCCACGGTGTTGCTGGCTGTGCTGGTGAAGTTGGGCATGTGACGGTTGATCCTAACGGCTTTGACTGTACCTGTGGGAAACGTGGCTGTTTAGAAACTGTTTCTAGTGCCACTGGTGTCGTTCGTGTTGCACGTCATTTATCAGAAGAATTTGCAGGTGACTCTGAACTGAAACAAGCGATTGATGATGGACAAGATGTTTCGAGTAAAGACGTTTTTGAATTTGCCGAAAAAGGCGATCATTTTGCTTTAATGGTTGTGGATCGTGTTTGTTTCTATTTAGGCTTAGCCACAGGAAACTTAGGTAACACGTTAAATCCAGATAGCGTGGTTATCGGTGGAGGTGTTTCTGCAGCAGGAGAATTTTTACGTAGTCGTGTCGAAAAATATTTCCAAGAATTTACCTTCCCGCAAGTTCGAAATAGTACAAAAATCAAATTAGCAGAGCTAGGTAATGAGGCCGGCGTCATTGGTGCCGCCTCACTAGCATTACAATTTTCAAAAGAGAAATAGAGAGGGCTTTTTAGAATGAGTATTTTATGGGTAATCAATGGCATTTTGCTAGTTATTGTACTAGCGATGGTATTCAATGAATTATATTTGAAAATTATGGTGAAACGTTCAGCAAAAATGCTGACGGAAGAAGAATTTAAAGAAACAATGCGTAAAGCACAAGTGATTGACGTTCGTGAGAAAGATACATTTGATGCTGGGCATATTTTAGGGGCGCGCAGCATGCCATACAGCATGTTAAAAACAACAATTGGTTCTCTTCGTAAGGATCAACCTGTTTATCTTTATGATCAGAAGAAAGCTTTAAGTATCCGAGCAGCTAATCTATTACGCAAAAATGGCTATACTGATATTTATATTTTAAAAGGCGGCTATGATGGCTGGACTGGGAAAGTGAAAAAGAGAAATAGTTAATAACAAAAAGAGTTGGTCTTCATTGAGACCAACTCTTTTTATATAGGAAAGCTTAATAGAGATGTTGCTTTTTGTCAGTCCTCACTTTTTGAGCTACAATAAAGAGAAGAGGTGAAGGCAGATGATTCAAATCAAGCGAGCATATGAAGCACCGACAGAGCAAGATGGCTACCGTGTTTTAGTTGACCGTGTTTGGCCACGAGGAAAATCCAAGGAATCTGAAAAGTTAGATGAATGGCTCAAAGAAGTGGCCCCAAGTACAGAGCTACGGAAATGGTTTAATCATGAAGCAAATAAATATCCCGAGTTTAAACAAAAATACCAAGAAGAATTGAAACATGAGCCAACTGCCACAGCGTTTAAGCAGTTACAGACGATTGTAAAAAATCAGCCAGTAGTCACGCTGGTCTATGGGGCGAAAGATACAGTGCATAATCAAGCGGTTGTCTTAAAAGAATTATTAGAAAAATAGAGTAGGTGATTGGATGAAAATTGCAATTGTAGGTGCTGGACCCAGAGGCTTATCAGCTGCAGAACGAGTCATTGAATGGGCTCGTAAAACGGAAATAAATGTTCAGCTCACGTTGTTTGATCCATACGGTCCAGGTGGGAAAATTTGGCGAGCAGAGCAACCTAATTATTTATTAATGAACACCGTGATTAGTCAAGTCACTTTATTTACAGATGAATCTTTTAGTGGCGAAGGACCAATTGTCAAGGGCCCCACTCTCTATGAATGGACCCAAACAGAAGCTGCGCAGTACATTCAACAGCAACAACCCTATAATTATCTTGAGTTGTTGAAAGAATGTCATCGCCTTGGACCGAATGATCACTGCTCGAGGGCTTTTTATGGCATGTACCAAAAATGGTTTTATACGTATTTAGCCACGCGGTGTAACGAACAAACATCGCTGACGTTTTTTAAAGAGCCAGTAACTGCTGTGCGGGCAGGAGAGGATAACTATTATGTGTATACTCAATCCATTGAGTTTACGGCAGACAAAGTAATTTTAGCTTTGGGTCACCAAGAAAATGAATTAACGACTGTTGAACAAGAGCTTGCGGACTACGCCAAGGAGCATCGTTTGTTTTATTCTTCTCCTAAAAATGCGGCGGATGCTTTATTGGCACTTGCCAATATACCTGCAAAACAACCCGTTGTGTTAAAAGGCTTAGGTTTGGCATTTTTTGACTATTTATCTGCCTTGACGATTGGCCGCGGGGGTGTTTTTTCTCGTCAAAATGGCCGCTTACGTTATGAACCTTCTGGAAGAGAGCCTATTATTATTGCTGGTTCTGGTCGCGGTTTTCCTTCTCATCCTCGAGGGAATAATCAAAAAGGCTACGGGGAAACCTATCAGCCTGTTTTTTTAACCGAAACGTATTTAGCTGAATGTCGTAAAAAAGGACAGGTTACAGGCGCAGAGTTTTTTGGGTATTTAAAAAAAGAAGTGGAATATGTGTATTACACTTGCTTAATCGAAGAAAAATATCCGCATCTTTCTAAAGAGGCCTTTCAACAGCTGTTTATTCAAACCAAGGGAGCGCCGGAAAGCCTAGCCCACTTTGAAAAACAAGATTGGTTTGATTGGCAAGCGTTAGAACATCCTGAAACAAAGAAAACTACTCATGAAAGTTTTCGTTCGTTTTTACTAGAGTATTTAAAATGGGATATTCAAGAAGCAGAGAAAGGTAATCTTAGCGGTCCTTTGACCACTGCTTTAGACAGTTTAAAAGATTTAAGAGATCAGATTCGCTTTGTTTTGGATGAAGGATTATTAACGAATGACGAGAGTCAAAAGTGGTTGTGGCATTGGTTTACCCCGTTGAATACCTTTTTGTCAGTGGGACCTTCTGTTGAAAGAACAGAAGAGCTACAGGCGTTAGTTGAACTGGGATTAGTCACGATTCTGGGGCCAGAAATGCGTGTCGAAATGAAAGCGGGTCAATTTATTACTTATGCTAATTTGTTTCCGGAAAATCGGTATAATAGTCACTTTTTAATTGAAGCGCGCATTCCCAAAGTCAATAATGAAAAAAGTTTGAATCCTTTAACGAGGCAGTTGTTAGCCGATAAGCTAGCTACGCTCCATCAACTGGCATTAGCCGATGGTCAAATAGTCAAAACAGGTGCACTCTTGATTGTGCCTGCCACGAATCAAGTCATGACAAAAGATGGACAGGTGGCGACAGGCCTTTTTAGTTGTGGTATTCCAACAGAAGGTATTCATTGGTTAACAGCCGCTGCAGCTCGTCCTGGTGTGGATCCTTGGAATATGCGCGATATGGATCGGATTGCTGCCACTATTTTTAATAGTTAAGAAAAATAGTCAGTTCCTTTGGTAAAAAAAAAGAAAGCATAACAAGTGGTCATCCATCAAAGCGATGGATGACCACTTGTTATGCTTAAGAGAATCAACAGAGCCAGAAGCGCTTCTGTTGATTTCTTGGCGTTAGATTTTTTATCTCAACGTCACAGCTATTTTTTAACGTGCAATACGCTTACGCATCGCTTTTTTACGGTTTTCTTCAATCATATCTTCTTTTTCTTCAATTGGATCAATGACTGTTTTTTTAATAGTTGTAGCCACACCGGCTAAAGCAGCAACTGTGATAGCAGTACCGACTAACATACCTGATACAAATTTTTTCATCGTTCATTCCTTCTTTCAAATTGTATTTGTTTCTATTATGACGGAAAAAAGCAAAAAAATCCAATAGTTACAATGATTTTTCATAAACTCTACGACTAATTTAGAGATTTGTTAAAATTTACCAAGTCTTTTCTGTATTTTTATAGGAAAAATGAATAAGGAGAAATGGCCAAATTAAATCCTGTTTACAAAATGAAATAATTCAGAAGTAGACCTTATTTAATGGTACAATAGAAAAAGAAATTAGGGAGTAAAAGGAGCGTATTTATGTCTATTTTAGTATTAGGTGGCGCAGGCTACATTGGCTCACATGCCGTCGATCAATTAATTTCAAAAGGATATGCCGTTATTGTTGTTGATAATTTATTAACGGGATATCGTTCAGCAGTTCATGAACAAGCGACTTTCTATGAAGGCGATATTCGTGATAAAGCTTTTTTACGTAGCGTCTTTGAAAAGGAATCAATTGAAGGGGTGTTGCACTTTGCGGCCAATTCTTTAGTAGGAGAATCCGTGGAGAAACCGTTAATGTATTTCAATAACAATGTTCACGGCACTCAAATTGCGTTGGAAGTCATGCAAGAATTCGGGGTGAAACACATTGTTTTTTCTTCCACAGCGGCCACTTATGGCGAACCAAAAGCAATGCCTATTACAGAAGAAACCCCAACGAATCCTAAAAATCCGTATGGGGAAAGTAAATTAATGATGGAAAAAATCATGAAATGGTGCGACAACGCTTATGAAATGAAATATGTTGCTTTGCGTTATTTTAATGTTGCAGGAGCAAAAAAAGATGCCTCAATTGGTGAGGATCACACGCCAGAAACGCATATTGTGCCAATTATTTTACAAGTGGCATTAGGCCAACGAGCAGAGCTAAGTATTTTTGGGGATGATTATGATACACCAGATGGCACGTGCATTCGAGATTATGTTTACATTGAAGACTTGATTGCAGCACATATTTTGGCTTTAGAATACTTGAAAAATGGTGGCGAAAGTGACGTCTTTAACCTGGGTAGCAACAACGGCTATTCTGTTAAAGAAATGTTAGATGCTGCTCGCGAAGTGACAGGCCAAGAAATTCCTGCAACAATCGCCCCACGCCGAGCAGGGGATCCTAGTACGTTAATTGCTTCTAGTGAAAAAGCCAAACGAGTTTTAGGCTGGCAACCAGAAGTAACTGAGGTCAAGGATATTATCGCCACCGCTTGGCAATGGCATCAAGCTCATCCACATGGATATCAAGAAAAGTAATAGGAGGAATGAATCGATGACCACGAGTCAAATGATTGCCGATTTTACCACACTTGCTATTCAAGCAGGTGGTTGGATGGAATTGGATCGCTTATATCTTCAGAACCGTTTATTATCAATGATTGGTGAACAAGAATTAGGCGAAGTAGACATACGGCCTGTGGCAACACCCGCCGCTGATTTGGCGGAACAATTGTGTCAAGTTGCGAGTGCCAACCAACTTGTAAAAACAGAGCAACAAAAAGAACAGTTCATGGTGCAATTGATGGATTTGTTAACACCGCCACCTTCTGTGGTTAATGCTTTTTTTGCACAACATTATGCCAAAGAGCCACAAGAGGCTACCGAGTATTTTTACCAACTTTGTCAAAAAAACGGTACGGTCATTGAACAGGAAGAACCTGTTGTTTTTTCAACAGTCTATGGAGATTTTTTAGCAAATAAGGTCCACAGTGAGGCGTCAAAAGCAACGCTCTCTGCACAAAGCTATCCCCGCTGTGAATGGTGCATGGCAACAGAAGGCTACCAGGGAAGTCAGCAATTTCCTGCGACTACGAACCATCGAGTGATTCGAATGAACTTAGATGGCGAAAGCTGGGGGTTTTCCTTTGTAAAACAGGCACAATATCAGCAACAAGGTGTGATTGCGTTTGAAAAACATCAGTCAGCGAAACGTTCAATTAAGACTTTTCAGCAATTGTTGAAAATTGTTGAGGTCTTTCCTCATTATTTTGCTGGGATTGATGCTGACTTTGAACAAAATGAGCATGTCTATTATCAAACGGGTTTGCAACAATTTCCATTAGCCGAAGCGAGCATTTCAGAATATGTTGAGTTAGCTAACTATCCTTTAATCAACGCAGGAATGGTGAATTGGCCAGTTGAGACATTTCGCCTAGAGGGACCGAATGCGTCAGAAGTTGCCCAAGCCGCAAATGATATTTTTGAGCAATGGCAAATGCTAAAACTGCCAACGGATGAGATACAAATCGTTGCCCGACGAAAAGAACTTTTATATGTCATGGACTTAATTTTTAGTCGACCTCAAGCAAAGCCTTCGTTAACGTTAGCAGAAGTCCAAGGTTTAACGACTTGGAACAACCAGAAAACGCAGGCACTTGAAACTGTCGCTTCAGCGTATCAACAGCGATTAAAAGAAGCCAGTGCGTTTGCAGAAACAAGTGAAGGAAAAGCGGCTTTTTTAGCAATGGTTGCGCCAGTGACTCATTAAAAGAAAAAAGATGCCGAATGACTAAAAATCACGTATAATAGATAAGAATGAAAAATAAGGGAGGGTAAAAAATGGCTTATCAAGCACTTTATCGGGTCTGGCGTTCACAACGTTTCGATGACGTAGTAGGACAAAAAGCAATTACTCAGACACTGAAAAATGCGATAGTGCAAAAGAAAACATCTCATGCCTATTTATTTACTGGCCCTCGTGGTACAGGTAAAACCAGTGCCGCAAAAATTTTCGCTAAAGCGATTAACTGTAAACATAGTCAAGATGGTGAACCTTGTAATGTTTGTGAAACCTGTGTAGCCATTACGGAAGGTCGTTTAAATGATGTCATTGAAATTGATGCGGCGAGTAATAATGGCGTGGAAGAAATCCGTGATATTCGTGATAAAGCAAAGTATGCACCGACACAAGCCGAGTACAAAGTTTATATTATTGATGAAGTTCATATGCTATCAACAGGCGCGTTCAATGCACTTTTAAAAACCTTGGAAGAACCGCCACAAAATGTTATTTTTATCTTAGCAACGACTGAACCACACAAGATTCCGTTAACGATTATCTCACGGACGCAACGCTTTGATTTTAAGCGAATTAGTACGCAAGATATCGTCGATCATATGGCCCATATCATGCAGGAAATGGCTCTCGATTATGAGGAACAAGCCCTTTATGTGATTGGGCGTGCTGCGGAAGGTGGGATGCGAGATGCCTTGAGTATCTTGGATCAAACGATTTCCTTTAGTGATGAAAAAGTAACACTGGAAGATGCAATGCAAGTGACAGGCAGCCTAACCTATGAAATGATGGATCATTATATTCAGTGCTGTGTCGCCGGTGATGTTGAACGAGCATTAGAAGGCTTGGAAAGTATTTTAGGCGAAGGCAAAGAAGCGCGCCGTTTCTTAGAAGATTTGTTATTATATTGTCGAGATTTGCTGATGTATCAGCAAGCACCGAAGTTATTAGCAGAAAAAGCAGGAACTTTGACAGAAGCATTTAAGGAACTAGCTACACAAACGCCTGCTGAAAAAATCTACCAACTAATCCAAATTTTAAGTGACACACAAAATGAGATCCGCTTTACCAACAATGCGAATATCTATCTGGAAGTAGCCACTGTCAAATTAGCTAAAACGGTGCAACCCAATAAACACAACACGCCAGAAACAGCTAATCAAGATGGTAGTGCAGAGGGAAATCCAGAATTAGCAGATTTACAAAATCAAATCGGGCAACTGAAGAAAGAACTGGCTGAATTAAAGAAACACGGTGTAGCTGCCAAAGAAGCAGATGCGCCACGTCAACAAGCACGACCACAAGCGCCAAAAAGTTCGTTCCGTGTACCCACAGAACGCGTATATCAAGTCCTAAACGAAGCGACTAGAACACATTTAATGAATGTGAAAAATGTCTGGGAAGACTTACTGCAAACATTATCTGTGACTCAACGAGCGATGCTCAAGGCTAGTGAACCTGTCGCAGCGAGTCCTAAGGGCATCGTGGTGGCATTTGACTATGAGATTGTTTGTGCTCGTGCAACAGACGATGAAGAGATGCAGTTAGCTTTCAATAATAATTTAAGCCGTTTGATGGACTATACACCAGAGATGGTCTGCATTACTAGAGAAAGCTGGCCAAAACTAAGACAAAGTTTTATTAACCAAAATCAGGGCAGTTTGAATCATTCTGAACCTGAAAATGAAATGGCTCGTCTAGCGGACGAACCGCCTGTAACAAATGAACATTCACAAGAAAATCCAGTAGTAGATGAAGCAATCGCTATGTTTGGTGAAGAGCTTGTCGAAGTACTAGATGATTAATATGAAGGAGTCGAGGAATTATGATGCGAGGAATGGGCAACATGCAAGGCATGATGAAACAAGTACAAAAAATGCAAAAAGAAATGGCCAAAGCGCAAGAAGCACTAAATGAAAAAGAATTTATCGGTGAAGCCACCAATCAACTTGTGACAGCGACATTTACTGGTGATCGCACAATGAAAGATTTGATCATTAAAGAAGACGTGGTTGATCCTGAAGACGTTGATATGCTACAAGATTTAGTCATTATGGCTGTCAACGACGCGTTAGTAAAAATTGAAAAAGAAACCGAAGCAACTTTAGGCAAATACACCAAAGGAATGCCAGGATTCTAAAAAATAAGACAAACGAAAGTATGAAAAACGTCATGCCCAAAAAATCGAACTTTTTGGGCATGATGTTTTTTCTGTTTTTGTGGGAAAACTCTTTGGCAATTTTAGTAGTCGCTTCCAAAAAACTATGCTATACTAAAGCCAATTGAAGAGAAACATTTGGGGTGCTATTAGCTGAGATTATACCCATGGAACCTGAAACAGTTAGGACTGGCGCAGGGAAATGTCTTGAAATTTTGACCGATTATTGCACCCAACTACGTTTATTTGTGGTTGGGTTTTTCTGTCTTTTTCAGTCGCGCCTCCTTTTGCTTCTCGCAGAAAGGAGTTTTTTTACGTGGAAAAAAATCGAATCCACAGAGTTACGTTACTGGCTTTAATGATTGCGATGGACGTTGTATTATCGCCGTTAATGCGAATTGAGGGAATGGCCCCTATGTCCAGTGTCATGAACATTATTGCCGGAGTTTTATTAGGTCCTCTTTACGGAACGCTCATGGCACTTGTCTGCGGCTTAATCCGTATGACATTCTTAGGTATTCCGCCATTAGCGTTAACAGGTGCCGTTTTTGGCGCGTTTTTTGCTGGTTTATTTTATCAATGGGGACAAAAATTAGGCTGGTCGATGCTAGGGGAAATTTTTGGGACAGGCATCATTGGCTCGTTATTGTCCTATCCTGTAATGGTTTGGTTTACTGGCAGTAAGCAGAATTTTTATTGGTTCATTTATACACCACGATTTATTGGTGCCACACTGATTGGTTCAGTGATTGCTTGGCTTGTCTTAGTAAAACTGAAAGAAACTCGGGTATTTAAACAAACACAGGAATTATTTTTAGGAGGGTACTTTTATGAAAACAAGCGTTAAGTTTGAAACGATTTTTCCACTGACAACGGCACCATTAATTCAGTGCATTACGAATGAAATTACGTGTGAGTCTATGGCGAATGCATTACTTTATATTGATGCTAAACCCATTATGGCAGATGATCCCCGGGAATTTCCGCAGATGTTTCAGCAAACCAGTGCTTTGGTTTTGAATTTAGGCCATTTATCACAAGAACGAGAGCAAAGCTTGTTAGCAGCTAGTGATTATGCTCGGCAAGTGAATAAACTGACCGTAGTCGATTTAGTCGGTTATGGCGCCAGTGATATTCGAAATGAAGTCGGGGAAAAGCTGGTGCACAATCAGCCAACCGTTGTGAAAGGAAATCTTTCAGAAATGCGGACTTTTTGCCAGTTGGTGAGTCATGGCAGAGGAGTGGATGGCAGCCCTTTGGATCAAAGTGAAGAAGCAATTGAGGAACTGATTCAGGCTTTACGTCAACAAACGCAAAAGTTTCCCCAGACGGTATTTTTAGCAACAGGGATTCAAGATGTTTTGGTTAGCCAAGAGCAAGTGATTGTCTTACAAAATGGCGTTCCTGAGTTGGATTGTTTCACTGGCACGGGCGATTTAGTCGGCGCATTAGTTGCCGCTTTATTAGGTGAAGGCAACGCGCCAATGACTGCGGCAGTAGCCGCAGTGAGCTATTTTAATCTTTGCGGAGAAAAAGCCAAGACTAAGAGCCAAGGGCTGGCCGATTTTCGCCAAAATACGTTAAATCAGTTATCTCTTTTAATGAAGGAGAAGGATTGGTTTGAGGCGGTGAAAGGACGAGTGCTATGAGAGAGAAATTGAAAGTTTATTTGGTGACAGGCCGGTATGATTTTAGTGATACTGAATTTTTAAAACGAATTGAAACTGCTTGTCGCAGTGGAGTGACATTGGTCCAACTGCGCGAAAAGGAAGTGTCAACACGGCGCTTTTACGAATTAGCAGTGAAAGTTAAAGTGGTAACAGATGCGTATCAGATTCCGTTGATTATTAATGATCGTGTCGATATTTGCTTGGCAGTGGATGCAGCAGGTGTGCATATAGGGGATGATGAATTACCGGTTGCTCTTGTGCGAAAACTGGTTGGGTCCACAAAAATCGTAGGTGTTTCAGCCAAAACGGTGGCACGAGGAGTTGAAGCGGAAAACGAGGGCGCCGATTATTTAGGCGTGGGCGCAATTTTCCCCACAACGACTAAGGACAGTCCGTTAACTTCTTTGCAGACACTTTCTGAAATTGCCGCAGCAGTCACGATTCCTGTTGTAGCGATTGGTGGAATCAAAGAAGAAAATATAGAACAACTTATGGGAACGGGAGTGGCTGGTGTTTCACTGGTCAGTGAAATTATGCTGGCTGAACAGATAACCGAGAAAGTTCAAGGGTTGATGCGTGTAACGGAGCGAATGTTGGAGGCGAGAAAATGACCGAATATAATTTGACCCCACAAGTAGTCACGATTGCTGGTTCTGATTCTGGTGGGGGAGCTGGCATGCAAGCAGATTTAAAAACATTTCAAGCACGGCAGGCATTTGGCTTAAATATTGTCATTGCATTGACGGCACAAAATACGTATGGCGTGCAAGATAGCTTACCGATTCCTAGTTCATTTATTGATGCACAATTCCAATCACTGGCGGCTGATTTTAAAATTGGGGCAGCGAAAACGGGGATGTTAGCAGATAGTGAGCGTGTCGAAGCTGTTGTTCGCAATTTGCAGAAAGTTGATTTTGGTCCGTTGATTGTCGATCCTGTAATGGTGGCTAAAGGTGGACATCATTTGTTAGAAGCCGAGGCAGTTCAAACGATTAAAGAGCAACTGTTGCCATTAGCAACGGTCGTGACACCTAATTTACCAGAAGCGGAAGTTTTACTAGAGACGACCATCAAGACAGAACAAGAAATGCAGACCGCAGCAAAAAAATTACAGCAATTGGGCACAAAAAATATTATTATGAAAGGCGGACATAGCACAAATCAACAAGCGGCTGATTATGTGTTAATGGAAGACGGTTCGAGCTTTTGGCTAAGTGCACCACGAATTGTAACGAAAAATACTCATGGAACAGGAGATACTTTTTCAGCGTGTATCGCAGCCGAATTAGCAAAAGGTACGCCGTTAGAAGCGGCGATTGTGATTGGCAAACAGTTTATACAAGGGGCCATTAGCCAAGCAATTTCTGTTGGACATGGTCACGGACCTACTAATCATTGGGCCCAATTAACGCAAGATATTCAAGTTATTAAAGCATAAGAAGAGCCTGGGGAAAAATCTAAAATGATTTTTCCCCAGGCTTTAAATAGCTTAAAGCTCCCTCTTAATATAGTTTATAAACGTTTTGTTCACTAATCTTCACATTTTAAATAAATTTCTTGGCCTTGTTCTTGCAAATGAGCCACGTGGGATTCTCCCCAATTACATAAGTTATCTAAGACAGCAGAGAGGCTTTGACCATAATCGCTTAAATAATATTCGACTTTTGGTGGAACTTGGTTGTAAACTTTCCGCTCGATAATGTTGTCTTCTTCGAGTTCCCGTAATTGTTGTGTCAGCATTTTTTGACTAATGCCAGTAATACCGCGTTTTAAATCGCTGGGGCGCATGGCGCCGTGCCGTAAATTACACAGAATAATTGGTTTCCATTTACCGCCAATAACATCCATCGTTGCTTCGACACCAATCGCATATGTACGAGTTTCCAAAAAACATTCCTCCTTAATAGGTTGATAATAACCAAAAGTTACTAAAAGGTACCTATGATACAAAAAAGTAGGTACTTATCAAAATTTCAATCTTAGTATATAGTAATTTTTGTTGAAATTCAAATGTTTTTTAGGAGGAAGAGAATGGAAAAGAAAATTTCACCAAATTTAACGCTCTTTGCATTAGCTATCAATGCTTTCGCAATCGGTTCAACAGAATTTATTAGTGTGGGTTTATTACCAATGATTGTTAAAAGTTTTCATATTAGTCTTTCCCAAGCAGGTTTGACTGTTTCTTTGTACGCTTTAGGTGTGACGATTGGGGCGCCGTTATTAACAATTTTGACAGGAAAATGGAATCGTCGCTCATTAATGCTGGGGATTATGCTTCTTTTCATTAGTGGGAATTTAATTGCTGCGTTTGCGCCAACGTTTATTATTTTATTGGTAGGGCGGATACTTTCTGCATTGGCGCATGGCATTTTCATGTCTGTTTCGACTGTCATCGCCGCAGATGTTGTGCCGCCATCACGTCGTGCCAGCGCCATTGCTATTATGTTTACGGGCTTAACGGTTGCAACAGTGACTGGCGTACCTTTAGGGACGTTTATTGGGCAACAAACAGCTTGGCATATGTCCTTTCTTTTTATAGCCAGTATTGGCTTGGTGGGACTGATTGCTAGTTATTTTTTAGTTCCCAAAAATTTACCGATACCAGGGAAGGTTGACATAAAAGGAATCACGCGGATTTTTACGAACAAACCCCTCGTTTTCTCTTTTCTAATTACTGCTTTTGGTTATGGTGGAACGTTTGCTGCATATACGTACTTGTCACCGTTATTGGAAAATTTAGGCTTTTCAGCCAACGCGGTAGTGATTATTTTAGTTGTTTATGGCGTAATGGTCGCAATTGGCAATACAGTAGGTGGTCACTGGGCAAATAAAAAACCTTTAGATTCGTTAGTAAAAATGTTTAGCTTATTAATTCTGTCCTTAGTCTTTTTATTCATTACTGTTTTAATGGATAACAGTCTTCTAGGCTTATTAGCAAGTTTGATGTTGGGCCTATTTGCCTTTATGAATGTACCTGGTTTACAACTATATGTTGTAGAATTAGCGGAAAAGTATGTTCCAGAAGATATCACTTTGGCCTCAGCTTTTAATATTGCAGCCTTTAATATTGGGATTACCGTCGGCTCAATGACAGGTGGGGTGGTCACAGATCATTTATCAGTAACATATACACCGATTTTTGGTGGTTTTATCGTGCTAATTGCTGTCTTGTTCGTACTTTATATTCGGAAGCAAGAAGAACAAAAAAACAACTATCTTTAGAAAACTAAAAAAAGCAGCTGGTCACTATGGAACTGACCAGCTGCTTTTTTTTAAGCTTTTTTGCGGAAATAATTCCAGCAAGCAATTAAAACAATTACTAATAAGGTTAACAAGAAAATCAGAGAAATGAGGGAGCCCATCGTTGTCCCCTGAGCAAAATTATCTGCGTGGTCTTGAGCGATATTAATAATCGTCGCTACAATGGCCGTCGCAATAGCGCCAGAAAATTGTTGAAGTGTATTAAATAACGTATTGCCGTCGCCAAAATCTTTCTCCTCTAACAAGCTCATACCAGTCGTCATCATATTACTGTATGCAAAACCTAGACCAATCATATAGGTAACATGTCCAGCGACGAATCCTAATAAAACAGGCATCTCTAGTAAAATTGTTAAAGCTAGCCAACCGATTGTCGCCAAACTTAAGCCAAATAATATAGGTTTTTTAGCGCCGTATTGATCCAACACTCGTCCAGAAAGTGGTGCCAAAATGGCCCCAACTGTAGCACCTGGCAGCATGACTAGCCCAGCTACAAACGCATTTTTTCCAAGGACGATTTGAACAAAATTTGGTAAGACAAAGGAAATACCTAACAATAAGAATTGACAAACTAAAAAGCCACATAAAAATAAAACGAAGGCGGGATTTTTTAAAATTGTCAAACGAACTAGTGGCTGTTCAGCGGTCGTTGCTCGTTTATAAAAAATAACAAAGCCAATAACAGCTGCCAGAAGTGAAAGCCAGCCAAACAATGTGCCAATTTTACTTAAAAACATCAACAAACCACTAAATAACAGGGCAATACCAATTAAACTAACCAAATCAAGAGTGGTGGTTTTTTTAACAGGTATTTCTGGAATAGCAGATAAGCCCATAAACAAAGAAAGCAGTAAAATAGGAATTAAGAATAAAAAGATGGCGTGCCAAGACAGGGAAGATGTTAAGATTCCACCATACGTTGGACCAATGGCTGGAGCAATTGAAGTGGTCAATGTGCCTACCCCCATCATCGTTCCTCGTTTTTCCAGCGGGGTAAAGTTCAAAATAATATGAAACATCAGTGGCAAAGCAATCCCAGTGCTAGCCCCTTGGAAGAGTCGGCCTAATAACAAGATACTGAAAGATGGCGAATAGACATCAATCGCTAAACCAATCAAAAAGAAAAGATTCGCAACAATAAATAAGCGTCTTAACGAATAGGTTTTTAATAAATAATTGGATAAGGGCACCATGATAGAAATAACTAATAAATAAATCGTTGTCACCCACTGCACGGTACCGGTGGAAACACCAAATTCCTTTGTTAATGTCGGAAAGGTTACATTCATTGCTGTTTCAATTAATACGCCAGCAAAAGACATAATTCCTGTCGCTAAAACGGCAGGGAATAATCGTACGTTTTTTTGTTCCATTTAATCACCTCTATAGTTTTCATTTTTTCGTAAAAAAATAGAAGCAGTTTCTATAAGAATAGAAACCGCCTCTCTCTCGACACGCAACTTGCGTGTTATCTGTACGATTTGTTTACATGTTGCATTGTAAACAGTTTTTAGGCAATCGTCAAGCAGAAAATAATTAACGTTGCATGAAGAAACTAATAATTGCAAAAATAGCAATGTGAGCTGGATAGAAAATATAAAAGAAATTCCGCATGCCACGGCCTTTTTCACCATTATAAAGAACAATTGGAATCGCTGCTAAAATCATCATCCATTGGTGGTTCACCCCGAATAGTTCTTGGAAATTATAGCTGGCTGCTGAAATCAACGCAACAACGCCAATTGCTGAAATTTGTAACCACTTTTTGCCATGGAATAAATAAAAAGCTACGGCCAAGAGAACAAATAAAAACCCACCTTCTGTCATCATTAGTGATGGCACAATCAGATTGAAAATTTGGAAACCAATTAAGATAGCAGGGTTGCTTAATATGTCTGGAGAACTAAAAACAACGAGAGGTAGGGCACTGATTAATAAAGGCACAATAAACCAAAGAAGCCCTTTACCAATTTGTTTTTGTTTAAAATAGTCCATAGACTGCATGTAGACCGTACCTAAAAATAACGTCCCAAAAATATTATTGATAATTAAGCCACCTGTTGAAAAATACGCATTTAAAAAGCCGTTCAGAATCCCCATAATCCAGAAGCCTAACAATAACCGGAACATGTATTTTCGCCGATTGCTTGTGTGAATGAAGCCTTCAGAACTTTCAAATAAGAAAATAGGTGCAGCAATTCGTCCAATCCATCCGAACCAACCAGGCACGCCTAAAAAACTAAAAAATTGCAATAGATGGTCAAAGACCATTGAAATAACCCCAATGACTTTCAAATGAAAGCCAGTTAATGTTTTACCCATAGTATAAACGCCTCTCTTTCATAAAGAACAATATAACAAAGTCCAGAAAAACCAACCATTTATTTGCCTAACAGTTATCTTACAAAATTGTTTGATTTCTTCAGCTTTTGATGAAAGAAAAAAGTGCCAAGACTAGTTTTTATAATTATTCTATGCTATAGTAAAAGTACATTTTAATAAAAAACATTTGGGGTGCTGTTATGGCTGAGATGATACCCATTGAACCTGATGCAGTTAGTACTGTCGCAGGGAAATGCCGATTTACTTTGATTTTTCACGCACTCATTCTGTCCTAGGATGAGTGTGTTTTCTTTTATCAGGGTTTATTTAAGTCACTCCTTTTGCTTTTTGTTAAGAGAAAGGAGTTTTTTTATTGAAAAAATGGTCATTGCAACAAGTCGTCTTACTCGCTTTTTTAGCCTTTTTGTTTGGCGGTGTTTTTATGGGGGCAGGATTCCTCTATGCGTTATTGAATGCTGCGCTGTTACCATTAGGACTGAGTCCATTTGCCAATGAGCTTTTATTTGGAATGTGGACCATGGTGGCACCAATTGCAGCGATGCTGATTCCACGAGCGGGAAGTGCTGTTTTGGCGGAAGTTTTAGCCGCTTTGGCAGAAATGCTTTATGGTTCGTATTTCGGTCCTAGTGTATTAATTTCTGGTGTGATTCAAGGTCTAGGTAGTGAAAGTGGCTTTTTGGTGACACGCTACAAACGGTACGATACACTAACGTTATTTTATAGTGCGATTGGGACGACTATTTTTAGTTATGTGTATGAATACTTTAAGTTTGGTTATGGCAATTACGGTCTGGGGATGAACATTGCTTTAATTAGCGTTCGGTTCGTTTCTATTTGTTTCTTTGGTATTTTCTTAACGAAAGTTATTTTACGAATGTATCAGTCTGCGCAAGGGTTAGCTGTGAAGGCAAAATGAATAGTATCCAATTAAAAGCTGTGTCCTTTTCACGAGAACAACCCTTGTTTGAAAAGACAAATTTAGCAATTCCTCAAGGAACGTTTTCCTTATTAATTGGCGATAGTGGTAGTGGAAAATCAACGCTCTTACGATTGATTGCCGGATTTGCTCCGCTTGATTACCAAGGAGAAATTTTGATTGAAGGAATGGAACGTCGACAATTATCAACTCGTGAAAAGGCGCAAAAAATTGGCATGCTGTTTCAAAACCCCAGTCAACAATTTACAATGAAAACCTTGGAACGAGAACTGATTTTTGCTTTAGAAAATTTAGGAATCCCGCCTGAAGAAATGAACCGGAAAATCCAAACAGCGCTTCAACTTGTTCAGACTCAAACCTTATTCACACGAGAATTAGCGACGTTATCTGGTGGTGAAAAACAAAAAGCGGCGTTGACAGTTCTGCTAGCAATGAACCCAGATATTCTTTTATTAGATGAACCTTTTGCAAGTATTGATCCAACCTCTCGAAAACAATTTATTCAAATATTAGCAAGACTCCATCAAGCAGGCAAAACGATTTTGGTGTGCGACCACGATTTCAGCGATTACGCTGATGTTGTGGACCAAGTCGTCACGTTGAAAAATGGCCAGTTTGAAAAGCAACCGTTGACGTTTATCAAAACAAAACCACAGACATTTCAGCTTACAACTTCTGTGGTAAAACAACCAATGCTCCAATTGAAAAATTTTCGTTTGTCTCAGGGAAAACGAGTGCTACTTGAAGAAAAAGAAGCGCTTTTGTTTAAAGGAATTACCACGTTGACGGGGCCAAATGGGGCGGGAAAATCCACCTTATTAAAAGCCATCGTTCAGAGACAAAAATATCAAGGGAAAATGTTCTTGGCAGGCCGCCGCTTGCGGGCTTCAAAAAAATTGTATCAACACATGACATTAGCGGTGCAACAAGCCAATCGTCAGTTTGTCACGTTGACTTTACGAGAAGAGCTTTTGTTTGGTCAGAACATGACAGCAGAAAAAAGAAGAAAACAAGAGGAAGCCTTAACTTTTTTAGGTTTAAAAGAAAAACTAGAGCACAGTGTTTTTCAACTAAGTGAAGGGCAAAAAAAGATGGTGCAATTAATTAGTTTGCTGAGCTTAGATTTGGACTGTTTACTTTTAGATGAACCTTTTGCTGGATTAGATGAGCGAGCATGCAATTATTTTGTTGAATGGATCAAAGAAAAAAGTGCGCAACAAGATTTTCTAATCGTCACGCATCGGCTAGAACCTCTCTCTGGCGTGAGCAATTACCGAATAGAATTGCTGCAGCAACAACTGATTATCTGGCAGGAGGGAACCACATGCAAATAAAGCAAACAAATGCAGCAATTTATGCTTCTTTGATTCTTATTTTGACCTTTGAATTATCTTTTTCTCAGTCAATTTTGGCAAATTTGGCGGTTTTTATGGGTTGTGTCATTTTTTTAATAGGCCAGCGAAAATCCCGCTTACTGCTTTGGTTATTTTTCTTGCCACTTTTACCAGCAATCGGGACGTTTTGGTCTATTTATTTGCATGGTACGAGTAGTCAACAAGCCTGGCTTTTGTTTAGCCGAACGTATGCCTTTGCCGGTTTAGGACTAGCTTTTGCTGTAGGTGTTGATTTTGAAGAATTATTGTTGTTATTGGAACAAAAGGGGCTAGCACCGAACTTTGTTTATGGAATTTTAGTGGTGGTTCACGCCTTACCGGAAGTGAAAAGAGAAATTAATGATTTAAAAGAAGCAAGCCTACTCCGTGGCAAAACGTTTCATTTTTGGTCGCCGATGCTTTATGTTAAAACACTGCTCGTCGCTGTTTCTTGGCGAGATAAATATACTGAAGCAATGTCTGCCCATGGCTATGAAGAAGGAGCCACCAGAAGTCGAAAAGAGCATTTTGTGTCAGCAAAAGTCAGTCTGGGGCTTGCTATTTTGATCATCATTTTTACAAATTTGTTTATTTTTCTAACGTAAAGGAGAAACCTATGACATTTACAGAACAAGCCAAAGATCAAGCGCAAGCTTCTTGGCAAGGGAGTTTTCAGCATCCTTTTATCACAGAATTACATGAAGGAACCTTGAGTCCAACGATTTTTCGCTACTATTTAATTCAAGATCATTACTATTTAAAACACTTTAGTCAACTTTATCGCTTGATTGCGGCACAAACGCAACAACCTCGATTGAAAAAATTACTCTTAACAAATGCGGAAAATCTCGCGTTGGGCGAATTAGCTATTCGTGAAACTTTTTTTGAAGAACTAGCGATTACGGAAGAAGAAGTTGCAGCGACACCGATTGCACCAACCGCGTATCACTATGTTTCTCATATGTATCGCCAACTTATTGAAGGAACGCCTAAGACGGCCGCAGCAAGTATGTTGCCTTGTTCTTGGCTCTATCAAGAAATTGGTGCACAGTTAGTCAAACAACACTCACCAGAGCCACTGTACCAACGTTGGATTGAAACCTATGCTGGGGAGGAAGCGTACCAACACGTCCAAGAGGAACGCCAACTGTTAGACCAATTATATGAAGAAAGTTCACCACAAGAACAAGCAGCTATGATCACCGCTTTTGTTATCAGCAGTGAGATGGAATACGCTTTTTGGGAAATGGCCTATACACACGAAACCTGGATTGGTTAATACAAAAGCAAGTCGTTTAGTGCTCGTAACTAACGACTTGTTTTTGTATTAGAAAGCAGTAATTGTCAGTTGCTTTTTTGACAGGGCGTGATAAGATATTCAGTGACGCAAAATCTGTTGTAACTCGCTCAGTAATAACAGAAACGCCTTGCTAAGAAAGGACTGTAGAAGCCTCATGAATTATCCAGAACCGATTGCAAAATTGATTGAAAGTTATATGAAATTACCAGGAATTGGTCAAAAAACAGCGACACGGCTTGCTTTTTATACAATTGATATGAAAGAAGAAGATGCTAATGCTTTTGCAAAAGCGCTAATTAGTGTCAAGAGAGATCTCCATTTCTGTAGTATTTGCGGAAATATTACTGAAGAAGATCCTTGTGAAATTTGCCAAGATAAAAATCGTGACCGTAGTATTATTTTAGTAGTGGAAGAACCAAAAGACGTTATGTCAATGGAAAAAATGCGTGAATATCAAGGCTTGTATCACGTACTCCACGGGGTGCTTTCACCGATGGAAGGAACAGGACCAGAAGATATTAATATTGCCTCTTTGATCAAACGATTGCACGATGATGAAGTGAAAGAGGTCATTATAGCAACCAACGCTACCACTGAAGGAGAAGCGACGGCGATGTATTTATCACGGCTCATTAAACCAGCTGGAATCACCGTTACTCGTTTGGCACACGGCTTGTCTGTCGGCAGCGATATTGAATATGCAGACGAAATAACCTTGCTAAAAGCAGTCGAAGGACGTCGAGAAATTTAAAAGAAACATCGTTGGAAAAAGAGGTTGAAATCGAAGTAGGTCGTTTCTGTGAGAAAATGTCGCAGTTCAAGCTTTTCCGTACTTCTTTTTCAGTTTCTTTTTTTCAGCGGATGCATCACTTTAAATAGGACATAAGGATTTCAATTAGACTGATAGAGCAAGATGAAGTATAATAGATACAAGTAAAAATTGATTGGAGTTTTCGCACGTGCAGGGTATTTTTATCACATTTGAAGGTCCAGATGGTGCTGGTAAAACCAGTGTTTTGAAGGAAGTTTCTGAAAGATTAGCTAAAGAGTCAAAACGAAAAATTGTCACTACAAGAGAACCAGGCGGCATACCGATTGCCGAAAAGATTCGAACAGTTATTTTAGATCCAAGAAATGACAGAATGGATGAGCGAACAGAAGCTTTACTTTACGCAGCTGCTCGTCGTCAACATTTAGTGGAAAAAATATTGCCAGCTTTGGAAGCGGGTCATTTAGTCCTATGTGATCGTTTTGTTGACAGCTCATTAGCCTACCAAGGCGCTGGACGTAGAATTGGGATTGCCCCCATTGCTTCAATTAATGCGTTTGCGACAGAAGGTGTCTCACCAGATTTTACAATTTATTTAGACGTTGACTCAGATACTGGCTTACGGCGGATTCAAGAAAATCGAACACAGCAAATTGATCGCTTAGATTCAGAAGGATTAGAATTTCATCAACGTGTTCGTCATGAATATTTGAAATTAGCAGAAGAAAATCCACAACGTATCAAAAAGATTGATGCACGGATGAGTTTAGAACTTGTCGTAGAAGCAACGTATCAGGCGATTATTGAACGTTATCCAGAAAACTTTTAATTATAGGAAGGTGTAGACCATGAAGATTATTTTAGCCATTGTACAAGACAAAGATAGTAACCGATTAGCCAACGAATTTATTGATGCCAATATTCGTGCTACAAAATTATCCTCAACAGGTGGGTTCTTAAAAGCGGGAAACAGCACATTTATTATTGGGATTGATGATGAACGTGTCGACGAAACATTAGCTTTAATTAAAGAAACATGTCAATCAAGAAAACAATATGTTTCAACACCTGTGACTTTAGATATCACAATGGATGGCCAAATTCCTTATCCTGTGGAAGTTGAAGTAGGCGGCGCTACTTGCTTCGTCTTACCAGTTGAAGGATTCCATCAATATTAAGATGAATGAAGCACAACAGCTACAGCAAATGCAACCTTTGCTGTACAAGCAACTCCAAAAAAGTTTTGAGCATGGTCGTCTTGCCCATGCTTATCTTTTTGAAGGAGATACAGGAACTGGAAAACAAGAATTTGGCTTATGGATGGCGAAACATGTCTTTTGTACGAATTTAGTAAATCAACAGCCTTGTAACGAATGCCATAATTGTGTGCGGATTAATGAAAATGAACATCCAGATGTTTTAAGAATTGCGCCAGATGGGCAAACCATCAAAGTGAACCAAATCCGTGAATTAAAAGCGGAGTTTTCTAAAAGTGGGGTCGAGACTGCTAAAAAAGTTTTCTTAATTCAAGAAGCAGATAAAATGAGTACCGGCGCAGCTAATAGTCTCTTAAAATTTTTAGAAGAACCAGAAGGACAAATTTTAGCTATTTTAGAAACCACTTCGCTTTCTCGAATTTTACCAACGATTCAATCACGATGCCAAACCTTACATTTTCAACCATTAGTCAAAAAAACATTAATTGATCGCTTAATCAAACAGGGGATTGGTGAAAAGACTGCAACCCTTTTAGCTGAACTGACAAATAGTTTTGAGAAAGCAGTTGAAATCTCTCAAGATGAATGGTTTAATGAAGCTAGGGAAATCATTTTGCAATGGTTTAATTATCTAAAAAGTAATGATTTACAGGCATTTATCTACGTTCAGAAGAAAATGGTCAAAGTATTTAAGGAAAAAGAACAACAAGCGCTTAGCTTTGACTTGCTCATGGTTTATTACCGTCAATTATTGGAAGAAAGTGTTGCGACACAGCAAGCCAAAAAAGTAACGGAAGAGCAGGCGGAACGGTTGGCGCTAATTTTGAAAGCACGCCAAAAATGGACTGCCAATGTTAGTTGGCAAAATGTTTGTGAACAATTAGTTATCCAAATGATTCACCCTAAATCATAAAGGAAAAAAGTGCCAAGTGGCATTCAGTTTCATAATATAGTAGGAACTTAGTTGTTTCAGCAAGTTCCTTAACCGATTGAAGCGACGTTCACTTGAACTAGATTAGGAGGAATAAAATGGTAGAAGTAGTAGGAGTTCGCTTCCGTGAAGCCGGTCATATCTATTATTTTGCTCCTGGAAAATCTGAGTATATTTATAATGAGAAAGTACTCGTTGAATCTCAACAGTCAAAACAATTAGCTACTGTTGCTATTCCTAAAAAAACAGTCGATTCAGACGATTTACCAGAGGACCTAAAACCCATTTTAAATAAAGCAACAGCCAATGATTTAGAAAAAGAACAAAAAAATTTGGCTGATGCAGAAGCTGCCAAAAGCATTGCCAATGAAAAAATTCGAGCTCATGACTTAAAAATGAAATTAGTGCGAGTAGAATATACCTTCGATCGTAGCAAAATGATTTTTTACTTTACGGCAGATGGGCGAATTGATTTTCGTGAATTAGTCAAAGACTTAGCGGCTATTTTCCGGACGCGAATTGAGTTACGTCAAATTGGTGTCCGAGATGAAGCGAAAATATTAGGTGGCATTGGCCCTTGTGGCAGACAACTATGTTGCTCAACATTTCTAGGAGATTTTATGCCAGTTTCAATCAAAATGGCTAAAGATCAAGGGTTATCTTTAAATCCTGTCAAAATTTCGGGATTATGTGGCCGCTTAATGTGTTGTTTGAAATACGAAAACGACGAATATGAAGCCGCTAAAAAAGAATTACCAGATTATGGAAAAGAAGTAATAACACCAGATGGCAAAGGCAAAGTCGTCGGGTTGAATCTATTAAGTCGGATTGTCAAAGTTCGTCTGCATGGTCGTGAAATCGCAGCGGATTATGATTACGAAGAAATCAAAGAAGCTACTGCGAAAGTTGCTGCTGAAAAAGGTGATCAAAATGGATAAGCGTTCGCTCTATGATGGATTAAATTCGTTGGAAACTGATTTAGACAGTTCAGTGACACAATTAAGAGAAATTAAAGCAGCACTCCATGAGTTGGTAGAAAAAAATACCACGTTGGAAATCGAAAACCAACGCTTACGAGAGCATCTCCAAGAACTGAATAAGTTAGCAGGAAATACAACTGAAACTGAAAAACAAGAGCTATCAAAATCACGTATGAATTTGGAAAAACTTTATGAAGAGGGCTTCCATGTCTGCAATATTTTATATGGTTCAAGACGTGAAAATGATGAAGAATGTGCCTTTTGTCTTGATGTTATTTATGGGGAACGTACGCGTTAAGTCTAGTGGACACTGCAAATAAAAAGGAAAGGTTTGGTTTGACAGTCAATCGATTGTCAAATCAAACCTTTATCTATTTATAGAACGAAAAAGGAAAATGAGGGATGCGCTATGCAAAAACAGAAAAGTTTTGATAAGCAAACAACAAAAGGAAAATTGTATCTTGTCCCAACACCGATCGGCAATTTAGAAGATATGAGTATTCGTTGTTTAAACATATTGAAAGAAGCAACGGTGATTGCTAGTGAGGACACAAGAAACACACAAAAATTGCTAAATCATTTTGAGATTACAACACCACAAATTAGTTTACACGAACATAATTACAAAGAGCGAATTCCTCAACTGATTACACGATTGCTGAATGGTGAAACGATTGCCCAAGTTAGCGATGCAGGTATGCCTTCAATTAGTGATCCTGGCCATGAATTGGTTACAGCATGTCTTGAAGAAGAACTGGCAGTGATTGCCTTGCCAGGACCTACGGCAGGAATGACCGCTTTGATTGCCTCGGGTCTTTTACCACAGCCATTTACGTTTTATGGTTTTTTACCAAGAAAGAAAAAAGAACAGAAAGACGTGTTATCAGCATTAAAAGAAGAACGGCCGACACAGATTTTTTATGAGTCCCCCTATCGGATTGCTAAAACGGTAGCAACGTTTGCTGAAGTCTATGGTCAAGAACGCCCCGCTGTGATTTGTCGGGAATTAACGAAACTTCATGAAGAGTATTTGCGTGGTACCTTAGGAGAACTAACAGAATATTTAGCAGAAAATACGCTAAAAGGCGAGTGTTGTTTATTAGTTAGCGGGTTTACTGGTGAGAAAGAGACAATAGCAGCAATGCCAGCTATTTCCCTCAAGGAACATGTGCAAGTTTTAATGGAGGAAGAGGGACGGAGTTCAAAAGAGGCAATCAAAGAAGTGGCTAAATTGAGAAATGTAAAAAAACAAGAAGTATATAAAGAATATCATTCCATTTAAAAAAGGAGAGAAACATGAGTAATTTATTGCGAGCAGAAGGCGTGTCTTATCAAGTAAATGGTCGTAGCATTCTTTCTGATATTGATTTGTCATTTGAAACAGGCAGCAATACAACAATTGTTGGTCCTTCAGGTAGCGGGAAAAGTACATTTTTAAAAATTTTATCTTCATTATTAAGTCCTACAGAAGGCGAAATTTTTTATCAAGAAGCGCCAATTACTACAATGCCAATCGAAACATACCGCCAAAAGGTTTCTTATTGTTTTCAGCAGCCAACTTTATTTGGTGAAACCGTGTATGATAATTTGTTATTTCCATTTACCGTCAGACAAGAAGCGTTTAATCAGGAAAAAGTCGTGGCATTACTCCAACAAGTGAAATTGCCCGCTGCTTATCTTGAAAAGAAAATAGCCGAACTCTCTGGTGGTGAGCGACAACGGGTTGCTTTGCTACGAAACATTATTTTTGTACCAGATGTTTTATTATTAGACGAAGTTACAACGGGATTAGATGAAGAAAGCAAACAGATTGTCAATCAATTGTTAAACCAATTAAACAAAGAGCAAGGAGTCACGCTGGTTCGTGTCACGCATGATACCGAAGAAATTCAGCAAGCACAGCAAGTGATTCGTATTGTAGCAGGAAAGGTGGCGCCGACAGATGGATTTAGCAGTTAATAATTTATCCTTATTTTTTTCAGCCATGCTAGTGGTGGTCGCATTAATTATTAGTACTAAAGAAAAATTAGGTTTTACCAAAGATATTATTATTAGTGTGATTCGAGCAGTCATTCAATTAGTCGCAGTCGGCTATTTATTAAAATATGTTTTTCAAGTCAATAACCTTATTTTAACGCTCATCATGGTTTTGGTGATTGTTTCCAACGCAGCCTTTAATGCAAAAAAACGCAGCCAGCAATTACAAAAGGGCTTTTTGATTTCTTTCATTGCAATTGGTTGTAGTACAGGAATTACCATTGGTATTTTGATTTTTTCTGGTTCTATTAAATTTATTCCTTCTCAAATCATTCCTATCAGTGGGATGATTGCCAGCAATTCGATGGTGGCAATTGGTTTATGCTATCGCAATTTAGATACTCTTTTTCAAAACCAACGGCAAGCGGTAATGGAGAAACTAGCATTAGGTGCAACTATCAAACTCGCCTCTTTACCAATCATCCAACAAAGTGTGAAAACCGGGATGGCGCCGACGATTGATTCTGCCAAAACTGTCGGAATTGTTAGTTTACCTGGGATGATGTCAGGCTTAATTTTTGCGGGCGTTGATCCTGTCCATGCGATAAAATATCAGATTATGGTGACTTTTATGTTGCTATCAGCAACAAGTATTGGTTCAGTGATTGCAACTTATCTTGCCTATAAAGGCTACTATAATCAACAAAAACAATTGGTCGTTTAATTAAAAAGCTGGAAATCTGTGTTTATAACTTCACGGATTTTCAGCTTTTTCTGGTTGAAATAAAGAAGTTTCAATTTGAAAAAGAACGGACGTTCGTATATAATGGAGGGAGGAGGCGAATCAAAATGATGAGCGAATTACGTTTTCCCTTAAAAAAAGATACGTCGAGAAAAATTATACATATAGATATGGACGCGTTTTTTGCTTCAGTTGAAGAACGAGATCATCCAGAGTTAGTAGGACATCCGTTAGTTATTGCGCGCCATCCAAGTGATACTGGGGGCAAAGGAGTGGTGACCACAGCGAATTATATTGCTCGACAGTACGGTATTCACTCGGCTATGAGTGCTCAAAAGGCGTATGAACTATGTCCAAGTGCCATTTTTAAGCCAGGTAATTATCAGAAATATAGTGAAATTTCTCAAGAAATCCGTGAAATTTTTCGCCGCTATACAGATGTGATTGAACCGGTATCTATTGACGAAGCGTATTTAGATGTAACTGAAAATAAGGTCAACAGTAAGTCGGCTATTAAAATTGCGAAAATGATCCAATATGATATTTGGCATGAATTGCAGTTAACTTGCTCGGCAGGTGTTAGTTACAATAAGTTTTTAGCCAAGTTAGCATCAGATTTTCAGAAACCAAAGGGCCTGACGGTTGTCTTACCAGAAGAGGCCGAAGATTTTTTGAAAGCATTACCGATTGAAGATTTCCACGGAATCGGGAAAAAAACAGTGCCTAAAATGCATGAACTAGGGATTTTTACTGGAGCAGATTTATACAAGCAAGATGAGATGACGTTGATTCGGTTATTCGGTAAAATGGGTTATTCATTGTATCGTAAAGTCCGCGGTATCCATGATGCGCCAGTTCAAGTGACTAGAGATCGTAAGTCGGTAGGCAAGGAACATACTTACGGCACCCCTTTAACGACGGAAGAGCAGGTTACGGCTCAATTGAGACAATTAGCAGCAGGGGTTGAGCGTGCATTGCAACGAGTGCAAAAGCATGGCAAAACAGTAGTCCTGAAAGTTCGTTATACTGACTATACGACGATTACGAAACGTGTGACATTACCTGAATATATTTCTAAAAAAGAAGAACTTTTCTATCAAGCGAATTTAATTTGGGAAGATATTTTAGGTTTAGAACAAGGAATCCGTTTATTAGGCATTACTTTAACGAATTTAGATCCACTAGCGTATGAAAACATTGTTTTACCTTTATGGGAAAAAAGTTAGCCCTTTAGACACATCCTCAAGAGATGGCTAAAGGGCTAACTTTTTTAAATTGATTTTTTGATTTGTTCATAAGACGTTTCGGCGTCATGACATTTTTCCCAAATAACAGCTTTGCCAGCAGCAAGTGATTTGGGTACATCAATAATCCGTTGATTACTACTGCCACGAAATTGTAAATTTAAATTACGTTTTGCCAGTTCAAAGCGCCCATCAACTAAAATGTCAATTGAATGGAGTAGTTCAAGCTTATCAGGCGTTTCTAAAAGTAGTTCTTCAAAGGTATACCCAGACCAAGACCAGATATCTTTGGCTGAGCCAAATGTTTCCCGCACACGTTTGACCACACTAAGACAAACATCTGTATTCAGAAAAGGTTCGCCACCCAAAAGAGTCAAACCTTGGACATAGTCATGGGACAAATCTTCAATAATTTGATTCATTAAAGATTCTGTAAACGGCGTACCGTAATTGAAATTTTGGACAGCTTTGTTAAAACAACCTTCACAAGCAAAGAGACAGCCACTCACATATAAACTATTGCGTACACCTTCGCCATCAACAAAGTTGAACGCTTTGTAATCGGCAATCTTTTTTTGGCTGTAGTCTTCGGTTTTCCATTCTTGTGGTTTCGGATTACGCATCAGCAAAACTTCTTTCTATAGAATAATCGAGTTTAATTTTTTAAATGTTTCACACGAGAGGAAATTTCTTTGTGACGACCATGTACCATTGGGCGAGCTTGCGGGTTACCTAAATAACCACAAGTCCGTTTAACGACATCACAAGTCTTAGGATCATGATTGCCACATTCTGGACATTCAAAGCCACGTTCAGTTGGATGGAAGTCCCCTTCAAAACCACAGGCATAACAATGATCAATTGGCGTATTGGTTCCTAAATAGCCAACTTTGTCATAAGCGTAATCCCAGACAGCTTCAAGTGCTTTGGGATTTTGCTGTAACATGGGGTATTCACAGTAGTGGATAAAACCACCAGAACAGTATTTTGGATAATCCTTTTCAAAATCAAGTTTTTCAAAAGGCGTTGGATTTTTGCGTACATCATAATGGAAACTATTTGTGTAATATTCTTTATCTGTAATATTTTCGACGATGCCAAATTTTTCAGTATCTAAACGGCAAAAACGGTCAGTCAAGCTTTCGCTCGGTGTAGAGTAGACACTAAAATGATAGCCGTATTCGTTGCCCCAGTTGTCGGCATTTTTTTTCAGTTCTTTTAAAATATCCAGTGTAAAGTTTTTGGCCTCTTGATTGTCCTCCCAAGCACCGCCGTAAAAGGCAGAAGCCACTTCATACAAGCCAATATAGCCAAGTGAAACCGTGGCACGTTTGTTTTTAAACAGTTCATCTACGGCATCCTGTGTAGCTAAACGTTTTCCAAATGCACCATACATGTATAAAATCGGTGCATTCGCTGGTTTAGCTTCTTTAACACGTTCAACCCGATAAACCAAAGCATCTTTAACGATCGCTAAACGTTCATTTAAAATTTGCCAGAACTTTTCTTGACTTCCTTGCGCTTCTAAAGCGATTCTTGGTAAGTTCAAGGTCACAACGCCTAAATTCATTCGGCCAACATTTACTTCTTCACCTTGTTCGTCTTTCCAGCCTTGTAAAAAGGAACGACAGCCCATTGGTACCTTAAAACTACCTGTTAGTTCAACGATTTTATCATAGTTTAAAACATCAGGATACATGCGTTTCGTTGCGCATTCCAGTGCCAGCTGTTTAATATCGTAGTTTGGATCAGTAGGTTGCGCATTGACGCCGCGCTTAATTGTGAAAATCAGTTTTGGGAAAATAGCTGTTCGTTTTTCAATCCCTAAACCATTAATTCGGATTTGTAAAATCGCCCGTTGAATTTCTCGCTCAAACCAGTTGGTACCTAAACCAAATCCCAGAGAAGTAAAAGGGGTTTGTCCATTGGAAGTAAATAAGGTATTAATTTCATACTCAAGACTTTGCATGGCATCAAAAATATCTTTTTTCGTTTTCTTCCGAGCGAATGCTTTTTGGCGTTCTTCTCCTTCAATCCATTCTTGCGCATCTGCTAAATGTTTTTCATAATTACGTTCCGCAAAAGGCGCTAATAATTCATCAATCCGATCGGCAGAGCAACCACCATATTGACTGGAAGCTACATTGGCAATAATTTGAGAAATTTGTGCAGTGGCCGTTTGAATTGATTTTGGTGATTCGACATCAGCGTTCCCAATTTTAAAGCCATTGTTTAGCATGCCTTTAAAATCAATTAAACAGCAGTTTGTCATGGGAGTATATGGATGATAATCTAAATCGTGGTAATGAATGTCGCCTTTTTGATGGGCATTAGCCACGTGTGAAGGCAACATCTTTAAACCAATTGATTTTCCAACAATCCCAGCGGTTAGATCACGTTGCGTATTAAAAACGTCACTGTCTTTGTTGGCATTTTCGTTCACGACAGTCTGATCTTTATTAATTAATTTGCCGATAGATACATTAATATCAGTTGCTTTACTACGCTCAAAATCACGTTGGGTTCTGTAATGAATGTATTCTTCGGCTAAGGCATATTCGTTGTTGGATAGCAGAGTATGTTCCACAATATTTTGAATTTCATAAATTTTTACGTTATTGGTAAAACGTTCGGCAATTTCTCGATTGACATCAGCAACAATCGATTGGACTTTTTGATGTGTCAAAGGAGTGACTTGGTCATGTATTTTTTGCTCAGCTTTGATCAAAGCGTCGTATATTTTTTGATCATCGAAAGTCACTAAACGACCATCTCGTTTGACGACTTTAATTGTTGAGAGATTAACATCCTCGGCTTTTTCATCAGTAATCTTCATCATTTTATCCAGCTCCTTATATCTCGTTAGTAACTATCCTAATACAAAGGTCGGCTAAATTCAATCGATATATTGCGTATTTTTAGTAAAATATCACTAGACAAACACTATATATTGTGCTTGCGCTGTTTTGAAAAAATATGAAAACAAATGAAGAAAAGGATTGAGCAAATTTTTTTGCGTGAAAAAAATTCTTTGTCCAAATTAAAAAACAGCAAAGAGTTTTTTGCCAAATTGCTAAAAGCAACACTAAAAAATAACAATTATTAAATAATAATTGTTTGCGGATTTATTCACGAAATGCCAATTATTCTTTGACTACCGAACGATATTGTAAGATAAAACGATGTTCATTCAGATTTTTTCTTGGTAAAATAAGAGTAATAACAAAACGTTGGAGCGAGAAAAATGAAAAAAATTGTAGAAGTAAACCATGTCAGCAAGACATATGGTCGTTTAAATAATAAAACAGAAGTATTAGATAATATTTCGTTTACCGTTGATGAAGGCGAATTTGTGGGGATTATGGGTCCCAGTGGTGCTGGGAAATCGACACTGTTGAATGTCTTATCCTCGATTATTTTGCCAACCGCAGGAATCGTGCGCATCGCCGGACAAGATATTTTAAAAATGCGAGATAATCAATTAAGTGATTTTCGAAGAAACGAAATGGGGTTTATTTTTCAATCGTTTAACCTAATTGATACGTTAAATGTGAAGGACAATATTCTGTTGCCTTTAGCTGTAGAAAAAGTTTCATTAGAAGAAATGGATAAACGTTTGTTACATGTGACTTCGATTTTGGGGATTCAGGAGCTTTTATCTGCTTATCCACCAGAGATATCTGTGGGACAAAAACAACGGGTAGCAGCTGCTCGTGCTTTGATTACGAACCCTAAAATTATTTTTGCAGATGAACCAACTGGCTCGCTGGATTCAAAATCAGCAACAGAATTGTTGAAATATTTAGCTGAAATTAATCTACATGATGATGCCACAATTTTGATGGTGACACATGACCCGTACACGGCCAGTTTTTGCAATCGCATCTTATTCATTAAAGACGGTGCGATTTTCTCAGAAGTTGTTCGTCAAGGATCACGTAAGGAATTTTTTAATCGTGTGATAGATATGCAAGCAACGATTGGTGGAGGCGGGCGCGCAAATGATTTTTAAACTATCATTAAAAAATTTAAAAGCTCATGTACCTAATTATCTGGTTTATTACATTAGTATGACTTTTGCAGCGGTCGTTTATTATTGTTTCCGTGCGATTGCTTACAACCAGCCTCTTGTCGCAGGTGCAGGCCGTGATATCGAAATTAAGCGATCTTTAGGACTCGGTAGTACCTTAGTCACCATTATTATTTTGGGCTTTATGTTGGCAGCAAATCGTTTTTTTATAGGAAAACGTAGCCAAGAAATTGGCTTGTATCGATTAATTGGCTTGAGAAAGAGCCAAGTTTCACTAATTTTTTTAGTAGAAAATTTAGTTTTAGGCTTTGTTTCACTAATTAATGGAATTATTTTAGGAGTGATTTTCACCAAGTTGTTTTCAATGATTTTAGCCAAAGTTATGTTTTTAGAAGTCCCCAGTTTCTTCTATATTTCTTGGCGTTCCGTTATTGAAACCGGTGTAGCTTTTGCATTTATGATTTTGATTGTCTGCTTAAGAAGTATTTGGATGATTTATCGTTATCCATTGTCGCAGCTTATGCATCAAGAAAAAATTGGTCAAATTAATTATAGTCGTTTAACGAAACGGCGGCAGCTTCTAGGTATTTTAGGACCAATTTGTTTATTAGTAGGTTATTTTATCGCGTTTGATTTTCGTAATTTAGCGACAGGTATTGTGTATAAACAATTAAATGATTCATTGGATATTTCGATTCCAATGATTATTACGTTGACGCCTTTTATCATTTTGGGTCTATGTGTGGTGGGAACTTATTTATTTTTCCGTTATACCATGTATTTTATCATTCGCTTATTTAATCATAGAAAAAAATGGTATTACCAAGATTTACGCATGATTACTTTAGGCAATGCCAAACGCTACTTATTTAAAAGTAGCAAAACACTCACTGGTTTGACCTTATTAATTGCGACAGCCTTGAGTGGGATCGGCGTGATGGTTTTTGTGTATACGATTAGTATGCACACGGTCAACAGTGATGGCCCCGTGGACTTTTTAGTTTCACAGGAAAGCTATCCTAAATTGAAGAAAGTTCTCGATGAAGCGAAGGACACCAAAATAAAAAATGAAGTGACACTTTCTTATAAAATTACTGGAATTGAACGCAGTTTGCGAATTGGTCAAGCGCAAGAGGAACAAGAAACGATTGAAGCAGTTAATGTTTTATCCTTCTCCAACTACCGCAACTATCAAAAAATTAATCCTTATTTAAACGATTTACATTTAAAAAATGACCAAAGTGTTATCTATATGGATAGCTTTACCAATATTTTAAGTGGTATGTCTCGTTATGAATCGAAACTGCAATTTGTTGAAGGGGAGAAGGCACAACTACAACAAGTGCTGCCTAACTATCTAGGCAATTTTTTATTGCAATATTCCTTACCAACGATTGTCGTTTCCGATGCCCTTTATCAGAAAGTGACAAAAAATTCCATTCAGTATCAGATTAACGCCGTAAATGTTGACACGAAAAGCCGTGAAAAACTTTATGAAGCCGTAAATAAACAGATTGCCACAGAATGGCAAGCGCCAATTTTGTATAAGTATGAAAAAAATAACCAGCAGTTGAGTGGTTTTGCCAAACAAATGCCTAACGAAGAGGTAAAGAATACGCAAGATGATGTCACAGAAACTTGGCGGCTAAATATGAATGATCGCTACGCCTCTTTACGCTATGAACGAAAAATTAACGGCTTGACTTTATATGTCTCCATGTTTGTGGCAATTTTAGCGTTGTTTATTACGGGCAGTATTTTGATGTTACGACAACTGTTTTCAGCTGTAAGTGAGCGTCAAGATTACGTGACTTTAAAACGGATGGGTGTTTCTAGTAAAGCGATAACTAAGCAAATTTATCGACAGAATAGTTTGATTTTCTTTCCGCCGATGGTCATTGGGATTTTGCATACCACCTTTGCTATTTATTTGTTAAGCCAATTTATTAAGAGTCCAGGATATTTGTTAGTATATCTTTCTTGTGGAATCTTAATAATTGTTTATCTAATTTTTTATATTTTAACGTCTGCCATTTATGCGCGGATGATTCGACACATCCATTTTTAAAAAACTGTAAAAGCCGTTGTGAAGCGGTTTTTACAGTTTCTTTATGCGAAAAAATTATGAGAGTTCCGTTTATGAAAATCATGAAAATCTAAGAAGTGACGAAATTGTTAGTTTTTTTATTAAATTGTAAGAAATTTCAATGGACTTTGCTGAAATATAGCATAAAATAATGGATAGCGATTAACCTTAGGAGGTGAATGATAATGAAAACAACTTTTCAGAAAATTCTCAATAACGAAAGTCTTAAATTCATCGGTAAAACGTTATTTTATTCTTTCATTGTCATTGCATTAATTTATCTTTATCATTACAAGAATATCAATGGAGGAACCTTCATTTATAACGAGTTTTAAGGAGGCGGCTATACATGGAAAAAGTAATTAATATGATTCAAACGATTGATGAATGGGCACGTAAAGAACCCCAACGTCCTGTTTATTTAACCGAAGAAAAAGTCTCTACGTATGGAGAGTTAAAAGAAAAGTCAGACAATCTAGCCGCTTATTTAGCTGAGCTGAAAACGGACAAGTCAGCGATTGTCGTATACGGAGAATTAGATTTTGAAATGATTGTGAGTTTTTTAGGCGCATCGAAAGCTGGTTTTAGCTATATCCCCATTGATGCACATACACCAAAAGAACGCATTGAACTAATTCTAAACGTAGCCAAACCAACCGCAGTGATTGCTGTGCATGAATGGCCTGAATTAGCCACCGAAGTGCCAGTAATTACGGCGGAAGAATTAACAGAAATGATGATGCATGCACCCCGGCATGCGCCTGCGTTGATGCCTGTCACAGGAGCAAGTAATTACTATATCATTTTCACTTCAGGGACAACTGGCGTACCAAAGGGTGTGCAAATCAGCCATGATAATTTAGTTAGCTTTACGAATTGGTTGTTGCAAGATTTTGGTTTAGAAGAAGGGGCCCGCTTTTTAGCACAGGCACCTTATTCGTTTGATTTATCGGTGATGTCTATTTATCCCGCATTGGCGTTAGGTGGCTCATTAACTCCGTTACCCAATGAAATCATTAACGATTTTAAACAATTATTTACGCGTTTGCCACAATTAACAATCGACGTCTGGGTTTCAACACCGTCCTTTATTGAATTGTGTCTAATGGAACCAAGCTTCGATGGTGAACATCTACCAGCACTGCGCACGTTTTTATTCTGCGGAGAAGAATTACCAAAACCAACGGCTGAGAAATTAGCCGCTCGTTTCCCAACTGCGCATATTTATAATACGTATGGGCCGACAGAAGCGACTGTAGCGATTAGTGCCATTGAAATCACTCAAGAAGTTTTAAAAAGTGTCCAACGTTTACCAATTGGGTATGTGAAAGAGGATACGCAAATTTATATTATGGAAGGCATGTCAAAATTACCTGCAGGTGAAATTGGTGAAATCGTCATTGCTGGACCAAGTGTTTCCAAAGGCTATCTAAATAATCCTGCGAAAACAGCTGAAGCTTTTTTCCAATTAGATGGCGTACCAGCTTATCGCACAGGCGATGCTGGAAAGTTAGTCGATAACCTATTGCAGTATGAGGGACGCTTAGATTTTCAAATTAAATTGCATGGCTACCGCATTGAGTTAGAAGAAGTGGATCATCACTTAACGAATGTTTCCTACGTGAAACAAGCAGTCGTTGTGCCGAAATATCAAGGAAATAAAGTCCAACAATTAATTGCCTATGTCGTTCCGCAAGCACATGAATTTTCAAGTGATTTTCAATTAACTAAGGCAATTAAACAAGAATTAGCCACGTTGACAATGGACTATATGATTCCGCAAAAATTTGTATATGTTGAACAATTACCTTTGACAAGTAATGGTAAAATTGATCGGAAAGGGTTGATGAATGAGGTGAATGCCACATGATGAATTTTCCTCATATGATTCCCTATAATGCACCGTATTACTTTGTTCTGCTAATTGCGGCCTTGTTGCCGATGATTTTAACTTTAGCCATTAAAGGGACACGTTGGCCTTGGTACCAAACACTCGTGACACTGGTCTTTCTATATATCAGTTTTGGTGGCGAATTTTGGCAACAAGGAGTCGCTCTGATTGTATATGTTATTTATCAAACGTTACTAACGTGGGGCTATGCGGCTTATCGAAAAAATAAAAATGCAGGTTGGGTCTTTTATCTGGCTGTCTTTTTAGCTATATTACCGCTTGTTTGGGTGAAAGTTTCTCCCTTCATGACAGGCAAAACAACCTTACTTGGCTTTTTAGGGATTTCTTATTTAACCTTTAAAGCGGTCCAAGTGGTCATGGATTTACGGGATGGCGTAATGAAAGAATATCATCCGTTTCGTTACATTCAGTTTCTCTTGTTTTTCCCGACTATTTCTTCAGGACCCATCGATCGTTATCGGCGCTTTGAAAAAGATTTGAAAAACCCGCCGAGTGCGGAGAAATATTTAGACTTTTTAGAAAAAGGAATTTTTTATTTATTTCTAGGATTTTTATATAAGTTTATTATCAGTCATTATCTTGGTGGTGTCTTTTTACCACATGTGGAAAAAATGGCCTTGGCACAAGGTGGTTTATCCTGGTGGACAGTCGGCTATATGTATAATTACAGTTTGTATCTATTCTTTGATTTCGCAGGCTATAGTTTACTGGCCGTTGGCACAAGTTATTTAATGGGCTATGATACACCAATGAACTTTAACAAACCGTTCCTAAGTTGGAATATTAAAGAATTCTGGAATCGTTGGCACATGACCTTATCTTTTTGGTTCCGTGATTACATTTACATGCGCTTAATGTTTTTCTTAATGAAAAAGAAAGTCTTTAAGAGTCGGATTGTGACTTCTAATATTGGTTACTTTGCGTTGTTCTTAATTATGGGCATTTGGCATGGATTAACGTGGTTCTACATCGCTTATGGGCTCTACCATGCAACACTAATTTGTGTAACAGATGCTTGGCTACGTTTTAAGAAAAAACATAAAGACAAGATACCATCAAACAAATTTACACATGCATTTGCAGTCTTTTTAACTTTCCAAGCGGTTTGTGTCAGCTTCCTGATTTTCTCAGGATTTTTAGACAAACTATGGTTTAAATAAATAAAAATAAAAATATAAAGGGGCAATTTATAATGAACATTCAAGAAACAGTATTAAACATTTTAGAAGATATTACAGGAACAGACGAAGTTGTGAACAATCAAGACATTCAATTATTTGAAGAAGGATTATTGGACTCTTTAGCGACGGTTCAATTATTAGTAGAAATTGAAGGACAATTAGGAATCCAAGTTCCTGTATCAGACTTTGACCGTGAAGTATGGGGAACACCAAAACAAATCATTCAACAAGTGGAAGCTTTACAATAATGTCTAGAAATAAACGACTAATCAGAATCTTAGGTCCAGTGCTTTGTTCAGCGGTCTTGGTTGCAGTGTTCTTTTTTGCACCGTTCAGAATCAATTTAACTTCCGAAAAAACGTTGAAGGAAGCATCAACGTCAATGGCACCGAACGTTTTAAAAGGCAATGTGATTAAAAACAAAGCAGTGGCTTCTGGTAAATATGTTCCTTTTTTTGGCTCTTCTGAATTAAGTCGATTTAGTGCTTTCCACCCTAGTGTGCTCTCTGAAAAGTATCAACGGAACTACCGACCGTTTTTACTAGGAGAAGCGGGCACACAGTCATTAACCCAAGCAATGGTCATTCATTCGATGGGCGATGCGATTGCCAATAAGAAAGCGGTCTTTATTTTATCTCCGCAATGGTTTGTCAAAAAGGGTGTACCTAATGATAGTTTTGGTGCACACTATTCACAATTACAAACCTATCAATGGTTAGCTAATTTAACCGAATTAACCAGCGGTGACCAATATCTAGCACAACGTTTGACTAAATTTCCAGTTGTTCAAAAAGACAAAGTCTTAATGGAAACCTTGGCAAATCTGCAGGCAGGGCAACTTCCCCAACGCTCTCAACGAGATTATTTTATAATGAATCTCCGTTTCTTGAATCGTGAAGATGAATTGTTTAGCCAAATTGGCATGGTTAGCAGAGAACCAATTGTTGAAAAAGATATGAAACAATTACCTGCTACTTATAATTTTAATGAATTAGATCAGCTAGCTGGAAAAATTGCGGCAAAAGCCATTAATAATAATAAATTTGAAATTAGTAACGGTTTTTATCGCCAACGGATTAAACCAGTTTTACCGAAATTAGCTCATTCACAAAAGAAATGGGATTACCGTTTTTCTCCAGAATATGGTGATTTCCAAGCTGCGTTAGAACAGTTAGCAGAAAAAAATGTCGATGTTTTATTTGTAATCCCACCTGTTAACAAACGTTGGTCGGACTATACGGGCTTGTCACAAGATATGTTGCAACAAGTAGCACGCAAGCTGAAATATCAACTTCAAGAGCAAGGGTTTACTAACATTGCTGACTTCTCAACATGTAGTAATGAACGCTACTTTATGGCGGACACGATTCATTTAGGTTGGCGTGGTTGGCTCGCTGTTGATCGTCAAGTAGATGAATTTATGAAACAACCTGCGTCTAAAAAGTTAGCGTATCAAATTGATGATCGTTTTTATCAGACAGATTGGCAACAACAAAATCCATTGGTCTTACCTCAATTTTAAGAAGGCAAGATGGATCAAGTACCAATTATCTGAAGCGGACTAGAAACGCTTCGTAACAATGAAAATAGCCTGTACCTGCCGTTGAATAACGAGCGTGCAGGCTGTTTTTTCGTTTATTTTTAGTGGAGAACGTTGCTCAATTTATTTTTTTGTAAGTATTTTTTTAGTTCGTGGTATAATGGATAAAATTGGTTTTTGAGGGGAGTTATTTTTATGGATGCAAAAGAAGAAAAAATGTTAATTGATTTAACAAGTGCTAAAGGGATTGCTGGGAATGAAGACGAAGTACGTTCGTTATTTAAAAAGTATGCAGCACCGTATGCGGATAAATTTTTATATGATGGCCTTGGCAGTATTATTGCAAAAAATGTTGGTGATAAAGAAGGACCAAAAGTCTACATTTCTGGGCATATGGATGAAGTCGGTTTCATGGTTACCCAAATCACAGAAAAAGGCTTTTTAAAATTTCAAACCGTTGGTGGTTGGTGGGGGCAAGTGATGTTGGCCCAACAAGTTCAGATTAAAACCACGACTGGTAAGGTTTACCATGGTGTCATTGGGTCTAAACCACCGCATGTGTTAACAGCGGAAGTTCGTAACAAACCCTATGAGATTGCAGATATGTTTATTGATATTGGTGCAAGTAACGATCAACAAGTTGCAGAATGGGGGATTCATCCAGGGGATATGGTGACACCATATATTGACTATCGTCGCATGAATGATACAAAATTTTTATTGGCAAAAGCGTGGGATAACCGAATTGGTACGGCCGTTTCATTAAAAGTTTTAGAAAATTTAGCGACAGAAGGGCACCCCAATATTTTATTTGCAGGCAGTGATGTGCAAGAAGAAGTCGGGCTACGCGGTGCGCAAACAAGTACGCATCTTGTGAATCCAGACATAGCGTTTGCTTTAGACACAGGAACAGCTGGTGACACACCAGGAATGACACCTAAAGAAGCCGACTCTGTTTTAGGTGAAGGACCACAAATTTTGATTTATGATGCATCGATGATTCCGCATAAAAAATTACGTGATTTTGTTATTCAAGTGGCGGAAGAAAATAACATTCCCTTCCAATATACAGTGATTACAGGGGGAGGTACGGATGCTGGTCGCATGCATTTAACGCGCAACGGGATTCCATCATTAGCCATCACGGTGCCTGTTAGATATCTGCATTCACATACCTCAGTTATTCATGAAGATGATTATTTCAACACAGTCAAATTAGTCACAGAAGTGGTGAAACGTCTAGATAAAGAAACAGTCGCTAAATTGACTAGTTATTAGTTTCAGAAAGGATGGAATGAATGAAGAGTTTAGTAACAAATTCGCAACATCGTGCCAATGCTCGCAGAGCTCTTGATGGGCAATGGGGGATCATGGCTTGGTTAACTTTCTTAGGAGTGGTTTTACAGAGCTTCTTAACATCGATTGTGCAAAATTTATTTTCTGGTGAAAATCAAGTTTTTCAAAGTAGTTTTGCCGCAGTATTACTGCAAATTTTTGTTTTATTCGCGTTAAGTTATGCGCTATATTACGCAGCCTTGAAGGTGTTACGTGGTGAAAAGGTGCGGGTCAATATTTTAATGAGTGTTTTTCAAGGAAAATATTATGGTCCGCTATTTGTGGTCAACCTACTTCAAAAAGTACTTGAACGTGTAATTGGTTTGTTATTTTTGTTACCAATTTTATTTGGGGCAGGGACAACCTTGTATTTCAAATTGATGTTTAATACAGTTACACCAGAGGAAATCCAAGCCTTTTTCTTAAATGATTTTTCCTTTTTCCTAGCATTTGGCGTTGCCACTATCTTGATCTTTTTAATTGGTTTATTTGTGAGTGGCGTTTTTCAATTTGCTGTGTGGCTACGTTTTGATAATCCAGAACTGCCAATTATGATGGCATTGAAACAGGCGTTATATTTAATGAAAAATCGTTTTTGGCAATATTTATGTTTACAATTTTCTTTTATTGGTTGGTATATTGTGGGCTTTTTAGCTATTGGTATCGGTCTATTATGGGTGATTCCTTATAACTATGTAGCGTTAGCTAGTTTTTATCAAACTGCCTTAGAAGAAAAAGGTTTAGCCGAAGAATAAAAAAGAAGCTTGAATCCTTCGTTATCTCGACAAAGGGTTCAGGTTTTTTCTTTGGTCTTTTTGTGAAAATTTAAGCGTTTTAACCTCGTTTTTCCGTTATTTTATGGTAACATGGAAGTATCGTATTGAAGGAGGTTGTCCACACATGAAATTGACTGTCTTAGGCTGTTTAGGTGCTTATCCATACAAAGGAGAAGGAACGAGTTCCTATTTGTTAGAATCTGAAGGCTTTCATTTGCTTATTGATGCAGGCAGTACGACATTAGTGCGTTTAGAAAACTATCTAGATCCATTGAAATTAGATGCTGTCATTCTGTCGCATTACCATCATGACCATATCGCAGATTTAGGTGTTTTACAATATTATCGTCAGCTTTATCCAACGCTGGAACCGACGCCTATTTTGCCAATATATGGCCATACACAAGATCAAATGCATTTCAAAGAACTAACGCTTCCTAACGTTTCCGAAGGGAAAGAGTATTTTGAAGCAGAAGAGTTGGCAGTAGGACCATTTTTTAATTACTTTCATGGAAACGATTCATCCTGTCACTTGTTACGCGATGCGGATTGTTGAAAAAGCGACTGGCAAAGTCTTTGTCTTTACAGGAGACTCTGGTTACTTAGCAAGTTTTGAAGACTTTGCAAAAGACGCCGATTTATTCTTAGCGGATACGTACTTATTTGAAGGTAATGAACGACATCATGCACATTTTACGTCAAGAGAAGCGGGTGAAATTGCCAAAGCAGCACAAGTCAAACAATTGATGTTGACCCATTTACCACAGCATGGGTCATTGGAACAACTACGGGAAGAAGCGCAAAACTATGCTGGAACGGAAATTCCAGTGACATTAGCCCAACCAGATTTAACAGTTGAGATTTAAAAAAGTAACTATACCAAGGGAGAGAACCGATTGTGATTTTTGTACCGAATGAAAATAATGACCCACGAGTGAACTTAGCAATTGAAACATATTTGTTAACAGAAATGCCTTTAGATGAGCCCATTCTTTTATTTTACATTAACGAGCCGTCAATCATTATTGGCCGTAACCAAAATACAATTGAAGAAATTAACAAAGAATATGTAGATGAGCACGGCATTCATGTTGTTCGTCGCTTAAGTGGCGGCGGCGCCGTTTATCATGATCATGGTAATTTGAATTTTAGTTTTATTATGCCAGATGACGGCAACTCTTTCCGTGATTTTGCGAAAGTTACCCAACCAATTATTCAAGCATTGCACGACTTAGGCGTTGAAGGTGCCGAATTAAAAGGGCGCAATGACCTAGTGATTAATGATATGAAGTTTTCAGGAAATGCGATGTACGCTACCAACGGCCGCATGTTTGCACATGGAACCTTAATGTTTGATAGTGATATTGATGAAGTTGTAAATACATTAAAAGTACGGAAAGATAAAATCGAATCTAAAGGTATCAAGTCTGTTCGTTCACGGGTAACAAACATTAAACCATTTTTATCTGAAGATAAACAAGAGATGACAACGGAAGAATTCCGCCAAGAAATTCTTTTGAAAATTTTCGGCGTAGATTCGATCGACCAAGTTAAAACGTATGAATTAACTGATCAAGACTGGGCGGCTATTAACAAAATTTCAGAGCAATACTATCGCAATTGGGATTGGAATTATGGTAAATCACCTGCATTTAACTTAGAACGTCGCCATCGTTTTCCAATTGGTTCAATTGAAATGAAAATGAACGTGGCGGATGGTGCCATTCAAGAAATTAAAATCTTTGGGGACTTCTTTGGGCTTGGTGAAATTAAAGATGTTGAAGATATTTTAACCGGCGTGAAATATGATAAAGCTTCTTTAGAAGAAGCCATTGATCAAATTGACGTTAAAAAATACTTTGGCAATATCGAAAAAGAAGATTTGCTTGGGTTAATTTATTAAAAAAAAAAGACAGCCGTTTCAAACGGTTGTCTTTTTTCTAGCTAAAAAATAATTTTTAGCTTTTAGAAAGGTAGTGCTATGTGCAAAATCGTCGAAACGATTTTTATCAGGGAACTATCAAATAGCTCGCCTGCATATGTACTTGAACCAAGTCAAGTCCGGGAATTTGGTTATGTGCTTCACTATAAATCACTATCTGTAAAGAGTATACAAGATTTCCTTTCTTTTGTGATATCAAATTTTTACAGACAAAGTAGTAAAATTTGACGTTTCTTATTTTAGCAAGGTTATAGGCTTGTTTTGGGGCTTGAAATAGCAAAAATTAATAGTGATTTAAGGGAAAATATTAACATATGTAGAAGTATTTTTATAAGAAATAACGAGAAAAAATCAATAGGTATGTTCTTGAGGGCTACTTTTTGACGTTTTCTAATTAAAACTTAATAAAAAATAGCGGAAACAAAGAAAAAATGTGCTTACAAGAAGTAATCCGCACTTAGCTAGGAAGTTAAGAATGTGCATGTTATTTTCAAACAAATAATAAGAATCCTATTTCAATCCTTTACAGAGGAACAAGGACTTCGTATAATAAAGAAACGAAAAGGAGCGAAAGTGATGAGAAACGAAATGATGCATCGACCAGTCGTTAAACCAGAATTGGTTGAGTATATGCGTACAAAACAAAAGAAACTTCCCGGAGAATTAGGTGCAGTGGAGGCGGAAGCCAATGAAGCAGGGGTGCCGATTATTCCGCACGAAACAGTAGTTTTTCTACAATTTTTGCTAGGACAACTAAAGCCCAAAAATATTTTAGAAATCGGGGCAGCAATTGGTTTTTCTTCAAGCTTGATGGCCCAATTTGTTGGTGAAGATGGTCACGTGACCACGATTGATCGTTTTGACGTAATGATAAAAAAAGCGAAGAAAACCTATCAACGCCTAGAGTTAGAAGAAAAGGTCACTCTTTTAGAAGGACAAGCAGCTGAGATTCTACCAACGTTGGAAGGACCTTATGACTTTATTTTTATGGATAGTGCCAAATCAAAATACATTGAATTTTTACCTGAATGTTTACGGTTGCTACCAGTTGGCGGCGTTTTAATGGTGGATGATGTATTTCAAGCTGGGACAATTTTAGACCCTGCTGAGGAAGTACCGAAAAAAAATCGAGCGATTCATCGTAAATTAAACCAATTTTTAGATGTAGTCATGGCTCACCCTGATTTAACTTCTACTTTAGTTCCTCTTGGTGATGGAGTTATTTTAATTACCAAAGAGAAAGAAACGATTATTTTAGATAGTTAAAGAATGTCTTCACAAAAAGAAAGCGAATCATTAAAAAGCAAGTTCTTTTAATGATTCGCTTTCTTTTTTATGTTATTTAAAAAGTTATCTCGCTATTTCTAATTGAGAATGATAATCAGAAAATTCTCAATAGGACAGTATTATGCGTTAATAAAACCTCGTTTGTTTATAATTATTATATTGACGGAATAATTATAAACTGTTATCCTTAAAGAGTAAAAAAACAGAGGAGGAACGACAATGAATTTAATTAATCAAAAACTTTTTGACTTTGAATGTGATGCCTATCACGATGGTGAATTTACACGAGTATCAACAGAAGATATTTTAGGAAAATGGAGTATTTTCTTCTTTTATCCAGCTGATTTTTCTTTCGTGTGTCCTACGGAATTAGGGGATATGCAAGAGCATTATGCGCATTTACAGGAATTAAATTGTGAGGTTTACTCTGTTTCAGAAGATAGTCATTATGTGCATAAAGCATGGGCTGACGCTACAGAAACGATTGGAAAAATTAAATATCCAATGTTAGCCGATCCCAACGGTCAACTTGCTCGTTTCTTTGGCGTTTTAGATGAAGCTTCTGGAATGGCTTACCGTGCTTCATTTATTGTGAGTCCAGAAGGGGACATCAAATCTTATGAAATCAACGACATGGGTATTGGTCGTAATGCTGAAGAACTTGTTCGTAAATTAGAAGCTTCTCAATTTGTAGCAGAACATGGTGATAAAGTTTGTCCAGCCAATTGGCAACCAGGAGAAGAAACAATTGCGCCAAGCTTAGATTTAGTTGGTAAAATTTAAATTCGCTTTGTAAATAGAGGTCAAAGAGTTGGATAAAACAGAGAAAATGTTTTGTTCAGCTCTTTTTCTGAAACACAGAAGAAAGAGGAGAAGCAAGTGACAGAAGAAATCTACGATTTGATTATTATTGGTGGCGGCTCAGCTGCTTTATCTGCAGGTATCTATGCAGGTCGCGCAATGATGGATACCTTAATTATTGAAAAAGACAAAATTGGCGGACAGGTAACGACGACTTCTGAAATTGTGAACTATCCAGCGATTCGTCACACAACAGGTCCAGAACTAATGGAAGAAATGCGCATTCAAGCACAAGACTTCGGTGTAGCTTTTACAAACGACGAGATTATTGATGTTGATTTTAGTCAAACGATAAAAACTGTTCAATCGGCGAGTCAAACCTATCAAGCATATGCAGTATTGATTGCGACAGGGGCCTCTGCTCGTAAAATTGGTTTCCCTGGTGAAAGTGAATTTACAGGACGCGGCGTGGCCTATTGTTCTACTTGTGATGGGGAGTTTTTCCAAGGCCTAGATATTTTTGTGATTGGTGGCGGTTATGCAGCAGCGGAAGAGGCCGTTTATTTGACACGTTACGGTAAATCAGTAACGATGATTATCCGAGAACCCGATTTTACATGTGCAAAATTAACTGCGGAGGCGGCTAAAAATCACCCGAAAATTAAGATTGTTTATAACATAGAAGTGAAAGAAATTACGGGAGATGATTTTGTCCGAAAAGCTGTGTTTGTCAATAACCAGACGGGAGAAGAAACGGTTTATGAAGCGCCAAAAGACAGTACATTTGGTCTGTTTGTTTTTGCTGGAAATAAACCAAGTACAGAAATTTTTGAAGGAAAAATTGCCTTAGACCGTGGGTATGTGCCAACAACTGAGAATATGGAAACCAATATTCCTGGAGTTTATGCAGCAGGAGATTTACGAATAAAAGAATTACGTCAAATTGTGACGGCGGTTGCAGACGGTGCAATTGCCGCCACTCATGCGCAACGTTACGTGACAGAACAAAAAACACAGGCGGGCCAATCGATTGTAACGAAGCGAATGACTGAACGATTAGCTAATCAATCTGCCCCTGAAACAAGCAGTCAGCAACCAAAAGAAAAACAGCCAGCGAAAGTTACTGGTAAGCATCAGTGGTTCCCAGAAAGTATGCGCCAACAATTAAGCGGTATTTTCGCTAAACTAACCAAAAAAGTGACATTGCTTCAGTTTTTGGATGCAAGTGATGAAAAATCATTGGAACTTCAGTCATTCTTAACAGAATTTGCAAGTCTGGATCAGAAGATTACTTTAGAAACGATTTTGAAAGATACTGAGCCAGCCAAAGAATTGCTGTATGGGATTGAAAAAATGCCTAGCGTTGTGCTCTTAGATGCGGCAGGAAACTATACAGGAATTAAATTTAGTGGTATTCCTAGTGGCCATGAAGTAAACTCGTTGGTTTTGGCGGTTTATAATGTCGGCAGCGAGGGGCAGCCGTTAGAAGCAAGTCTGCAAAAGAACATACTTGCATTGCCAAAAAGAAAAATAGAAATCTTTGTTTCACTAACATGTCATTTCTGTCCCGATGTCGTGGCGGCTTGCCAACGTATTGCATCAATTAATCCTCATGTGGAAGCAGAAATGGTGGACATTAGTCTATTTCCAGAGTTGAAAAAAGAAAAGAAAATTATGAGCGTTCCAGCAATGCTGATTGATGGCGAACAAATGATTTTTGGTTCAAAAACAATGACCGAAATTATTGAAGCCTTGGCTTAAAAGAGGCGGGAAAAGTAATTAGCCTAAAGAACCTAAGTCATTCAAAAAAGTGAGAAGTACGTCGAGATGACGTATTTCTCACTTTTTTCGCATAGTTAGTCAAGTCTCTCTTTTGATTAGGCGATTGAGTTTCCTAAAAAGAATTAAAAAGACACAACAGCAAATGAACAATAGGCTTCCTGTTAGTGGTAAAAAGATACCTTGCATGTAGCTATCGATATGCATTAAACCAGGTACCTCGCTGAAAAAATCATGGATAAACTGTTGAATGAGCTTATTGGCTAGAAAAGCAGCTAAAGGCAAAATAAAAATCAAATAATAGATGGGTTGTAAGGCATAGTTAATTAAAATTTGTAATTTTGTCGTACCTAAAAGAGCTAAGATCAGTAAGTCGTTTTTTTTGCTCTAAAAAAGTTAGGAAGAAAGTTCGGCAAATATAACTAATCAGGAAGAAAAAGAGTGTTCCAGCGCTGATTCCAGCCAAACCTCTGAAAATTTTCAAGGGAGGAATCACTGCATAATTATCAAGAAGAATCATTTGTGAAAGCCATCGAGAAAACAACAAAGTCAATAATAGAGCAGAAAAAGTCAGAAAACTAATAATAAAGATAAGAATCAACGTACTAAATTGGTTTTTTGAGCGCCACGCATTTTTGAGAGAGTCTGTGAATAAGTAAAGAATCGAATACATCATCGCGTCCTTTCTGAAAAATTTTTGTTTTAGGGGAAAAGTTATGTAAAAGAAAAGACGTTATCTCCTGCCAACTAGCCACTGAAAGAGATAACGCCTTCGCTGGAAACAAGAACTGGATTATTTCACCAATACTAATTTTTTTAAAGGTTCAACCCCAAATCGTTGTTCTTGCTGTAAAAGAATTTCGGCACAAGCTCGGCTATCTTCTAAAGCATCATGATGATTATTTAAAGTGATATTGAGGTTTTCACAAACGGTATTTAATTTATGATTAGGAAATTCAGGAAACAGTTTGCGACTCGTTTTGACTGTACATAAAGAAAGGTAATTAGGTTGTTCTAAGCCATAGTAATCTAAACAGCCAGCCAAAACACTACAATCAAAACTTGCATTGTGAGCGACCACTAACCGATTTGGTTGAAAACAATGCTGAATTTGTTGCCAGACTTCAGGGAATTTGGGCGCATTGACAACATCTGATTCATGAATGCCGTGAATTTGCGTATTTCGCCAGAAAAAAGGTGTTTCTGGTTTGATTAACGTGTAAAATTCATCCACAATCCGACTATTTTCTACTTTAACAATTGCAATGGAACAGGCACTATGTTTATCATAACTAGCTGTTTCAAAGTCAAAAGCGTAAAAGTTCATTAAAAAAAACTCCTTTCAACGCGTTGAGTAACACTTAAAAATCAAGTACAACTTCCACTGGACAATGATCACTACCAAGAATATCTGTATGGATTTTAGCACTGACTAAACGTTCATTCAAGGATTCTGACACAACGAAATAGTCAATCCGCCAACCTGCGTTATTTTTTCGTGCATTAAAGCGATAACTCCACCATGAGTAGATGCCCTCAGCTTCTGGATAAAAATAACGGAATGTATCAGTGAAACCACTGTCTAATAACTCAGTAAATTTTTGCCGTTCTTCAGGCGTGAACCCCGCATTTTTTTGATTGGTTTTCCAATTTTTTAAATCAATATTTTGATGAGCTACGTTTAAGTCACCGCAAAGAATGACGGGTTTTTCTTGATTTAATTCGTTTAAATAGGCACGAAACGCATCTTCCCATGTCATTCGATAAGCTAAACGCTTTAGTTCAGCTTGTGAGTTTGGTGTGTAGCAAGTGACCATGAAAAATTCTGGATATTCTAAAGTGATCACGCGGCCTTCTTGATCGTGAGCCTCGATACCTAAGCCATAGCGAACACTTAACGCTTCTTCTTTAGCGAAAATTGCTGTGCCAGAATAGCCTTTTTTTTCGGCGTAACTCCAATACTGATGATAGCCAGGAAGTTCTAAATCAATTTGTCCAGCTTGTAATTTTGTTTCTTGTAAACAGAAAAAATCTGCATCCAATTCATTAAAAACATCCATAAAATTCTTTTTAACAACCGCTCGTAAGCCGTTGACATTCCAAGAAATACATTTCATTGTTGAAACTCCTTTCAAATAAGAAACGCTTTTGCTCGTTTCAGTGCAAACCAGAACCAAAGAAAAGGTCGCTTGGTGCTTTCTTCTATTCTAATACTTTTTAAAGAAGTTTTAAATACTTGAAAAGAAAAAGAGAAAATGACTGATTTTTGGAAAGAAGTAGTCTATGATAAAATAGTAAAAAGAGCAGAAATGAGGACAAACGAATGAAAATTGGAGTCATTGGTTTAGGAAATATTGCACAAAAAGCGTATTTGCCAACTTATAGTGAATGCCGCCACTTGGCAGAGTTTGTATTAGCAACTAGAAACCCAGAAACACGACAAAAAATCGCTGATCAGTATGGCTTTACAGAAACCGTTGGGACCATAGAAGAATTGATTGAAGTAAAGATTGATGCTTGTTTTGTCCATGTAGCCACAAAAGTGCATGGTGCAGTCGTTCGCCAATTATTACAGGCTGGTATTCACGTCTTTGTGGACAAACCTTTAAGTGAAGACCTTGCTGAAGTCAAAGAATTACAAGCATTGGCGGCAGCAAAAAATCTGCGCCTGATGGTTGGCTTCAATCGTCGTTTTGCCCCTTATACGGAAGTATTGAAAAATATTCCTGAAAAACAAACAATTTTTATTAAAAAGAACCGCATCAATACAACGAGAGAAACAAGTTTTATGATGTATGATTTATTTTTACATGTCGTTGATACCGCAGTTTATTTAGCGGAAGGACCGCTCCACGTGGTGCAGTCAAAATTAGTGGAAGAAAACGGTCATTTAAAACGAGCAATTTTACAATTAGAAACCGAACAGACAACGATTGTTTGTTCCATGGATTTACACTCTGGGGCCAATACAGAAACTTTTGAAGTCACCAGCCCCACAGGTACTTATCGCTTGGAAAATTTAACGCATTTGACCATCCAAACAGAAGAAGAATACCAAGTAAAAGAGATGGGAGATTGGACGCCAACATTGGAAAAAAGAGGTTTTTACCAAATGGTTACTGCTTTCATTCAGGCCATTCAAAAACCGCAAGAGCAAGAGTTAAAGCAAGAAAAAGTCTATGAAAGTCATGCGTTATGTGAAGAAATGCTACGCCAACAACAACGGCATGTTCTTTAAAGAGGACTAGCAACTTTCTTTCTATCATGCTAGAATAAGACAGATATTTTGAAAAGAAAGGACTAACTTTCGTGAACACTAAAGCTATGTTAGAAACATTAAACGAAATTACTTTATTAGTAGATGAACCATTAAAAAACGTAACCTTTACCAAAACAGGCGGCCCAGCTGATGTGTTGGCCTTACCCAAAACAAAAAAAGAAGTTGAAGAGATTGTGGCGTATTGCCGAGAACAAGGACTTTCATGGTTAGTATTAGGCAATGCTAGCAACTTGATTGTTCGTGATGGCGGTATTCGCGATGTCGTGATTATGCTAACAGAAATGAAAGAAATCAAAGTAGCCGGTACCACCATGATTGTGGATGCTGGTGCCAAGCTGATTGATACAACCTACGAAGCCTTAGCAGCTGATTTAACTGGTTTTGAATTTGCTTGTGGCATTCCGGGAAGTGTCGGTGGTGCTGTTTATATGAATGCTGGAGCATACGGCGGGGAAATTAAAGATGTTTTCCAATCTGCAGAAGTGCTGTTGGCAGATGGAACTATCCAAACAATGACGAAAGAAGACCTGAATTTCCGTTATCGTCATAGTGAAATTCAAGAATTACATTGTATTGTCTTGCAAGCAACGTTTGCTTTAGAAAAAGGAAACCATGCAGAAATTAAAGCCCAAATGGATGAATTAACGGAACTTCGTGAACTGAAGCAACCGCTAGAGTATCCCTCTTGTGGCAGTGTCTTTAAACGCCCTGTTGGTCATTTTACAGGGAAATTAATCCAAGACGCTGGCTTACAAGGCTTAAAATGGGGCGGTGCTCAAATTTCCGAAAAGCATGCGGGATTTATTGTTAACATCGATCATGCAACCGCAACAGATTATGTGGAATTAATTGCACATATCCAAGAAGTGATTAAAGAAAAATTTGATGTTGAATTGCAAACGGAAGTTCGAATTATTGGTGAAGAAGTCTAAAAAAATAAGCTAGGGAGGTAAGTCAAATTGGCTTACCTCCCTAGCTTTAAATCCTAAGCTAAAGGTCGTAAATTTTACTCGTCTTCTAAATTTTCCAATTCTACAACTTTAAAGTTTTTCCGCTCTAAATGTTCTACAATGGCTGTACACGTTTCGGCAGTTGTGCCGGCTGGTAAAGTAATAAGTGTGCGACGAACAAATTCTTCACTATCGACATCCAATGTAATACAGCTGGCGATGCTGCTATATTTGGCAATGATTTTTGAAATGGCTGCTAAGTCGCCTTGTTGACCAACTGAAGCAATTGTTAAAACGTAGCTCCCTTGTTTTACATTCCAAGATTGCGCTAAAATATTTAATAAGGTGCTGTGTGTTAAAATGCCGTAAAAATAATTATTTTCATCTAAAACAGCAATGTAAGGCAGTTCTTTAATAGTAAAAAATACCTTGAAAAATGAAGTGTTGACATAAATAAATTTTGTGGCATTTTTTAACAAATAGGTAACAGGTAAACTCATATCGCCACCGTTTGCTTTATGGCGGTAAATATGCATTTTATAAATATTTCCTCGGAAAATTTTTCCAGATTCGTCTAAAATTGGGACACAACGGTAACCTGAGTCTTCTAAAATAGAAAGAGCTTCTTCTAGAGTACAAGATTCATTGACGGTTGTTAAATTATCTTTTTTAATAACTACAGATTTTAATAACATAAACAGGCCTCCTAAGGGTTCATTTTTAATAAATTTATCATATCATAACTTAGCAGAAAACAATAGCTGAGACCTCAGAATAAAAGCAATTTTGTTAAAATAAATAGAAAATAAAGAAAAATCAGATATTTTATAAAAGAAATCAAGCACGTATTCGCGATAAGGGTAAAAAATTACGTAAGAATCGGCACAGCGCTTCTTTAAAAAGTAAATTAAACTTTGACAACTTTTTCGAATAATGGTACTGTTAAGAAGTAAATTTGTGAATAGAGGAGGTCGAAGAACATGGCAACAAAGAAAGCAGCTCTTGCTTGTTCCGTTTGTGGCTCTCGCAACTATTCTAAATCCGTTAGTGAAGGTAAACGTGGCGAACGCTTAGAAATCAATAAATTCTGTAAATATTGTAATCAATACACGTTACATAAAGAAACGAAATAGATTTAGAGGAGGGTATCAACATGAAATTTTTCCGCAGCGTTGCTGATGAGATGAAGCAAGTAACTTGGCCAACAAAAAAACAATTGCGTAAAGATACATTAGTTGTAATTGAAACATCTATTTTATTTGCAGCATTGTTCTTTATCATGGATACTGTTATCCAAACGGCATTTGGCTGGATTTTAAAATAATTAATTCTAGTATTTCCCGACGAGGGGTGCTATAATAGTATTCGAGAAAAAGCTTCGGGAAACTGAGCTTTTTTTATTTGCTCGAAAAAAATAAACTAAAACATTTAAAGGAGCCGAATCAGTAATGGAAACTTTTGAAAGAAATTGGTACGTATTGCACACCTATTCAGGCTATGAAAATAAAGTAAAAGCAAACATTGAATCACGTGCACAAAGCATGGGGATGGGCGATTATATTTTTCGTGTCGTTGTACCAGAAGAAACAGAAAAAGAAGTCAAAAATGGTAAAGAAAAAGAAATCGTTCATAAAACTTTCCCTGGTTATGTGTTAGTGGAAATGATTATGACCGATGATTCTTGGTATATTGTTCGTAACACGCCAGGCGTAACTGGTTTTGTAGGCTCACATGGTGCTGGTAGTAAACCCGCTCCTTTATTACAAGAAGAAATTAACCACATTTTACGTTCAATTGGCATGAGCACCCGTCAATCAGACTTAGAAGTAGCGCTAGGCGATACAGTGAAAATTATCGAAGGTGCCTTTTCTGGTCTTGAAGGTGTTGTGACAGAAATCGATGAAGAAAAACAAAAATTAAAAGTAAACATCGATATGTTTGGTCGTGAAACAAGTACAGAATTAGACTTTGAACAAGTCGATAACATTGATTAATAAACAAGCTGACAAACTATTGTTCAGCTGATTGATACAGATTGTAGGGTCTGGAAAAGCAGTCAACTGACTTCTTTTCCAAGCCCTTTTTTAGTTCATCGCAGAAAGGAATGAAAAAAAATGAAACATGCCCAAAAATATCGTTATTTTTCTTTGCTAATGGGTCTTGTTCTATTATTAAGTGCTTGCCAAATTGGGGCAACTACGAAGGATGACAACCAAGCCGCCACAAAAGAAGCAACTGTTGAGTTAAACCGCACAACAACACCAACGCTTTTTTTTCATGGTTACGCAGGAACTAAAAATTCGTTTGGCTCGTTACTGCATCGCTTGGAGAAACAAGGTGCCACAACTCAAGAATTAGTGCTACTCGTTAAACCTGATGGGACCGTGGTTAAAGAGCGAGGAGCTTTAAGTGGCAAAGCGACGAATCCCAGTGTTCAAGTTCTATTTGAAGATAATAAAAACAATGAATGGAATCAAACAGAATGGATAAAAAACACATTACTCTATTTACAAAAAAATTATCAAGTGAACAAAGCCAATATTGTCGGGCACTCTATGGGTGGTGTTAGTGGTTTACGTTATTTAGGAACCTATGGGCAAGATACATCGTTACCTAAAATTGAAAAATTCGTCAGCATTGGAGCACCTTTCAATGATTTTATTGATACGAGTCAACAGCAAACCATCGAAACGGAACTAGAAAACGGCCCCACAGAAAAAAGTAGCCGCTATTTGGATTATCAAGAGATGATTAATGTTGTTCCAGAAAAACTGCCCATTTTATTAATTGGTGGTCAATTAAGTCCAACAGATTTAAGTGATGGAACGGTGCCGTTATCTAGTGCCTTAGCAGTCAACGCCTTGCTAAGACAGCGAGGAACTCAAGTCACTAGCCAGATTATTAAAGGAGAAAATGCACAACATAGTCAATTACATGAAAATCCTGAAGTAGATCAATTGCTAATCGAATTTCTATGGCCGAGTAAAAAATAGCAAAAAGGCACATGTTCCATAAAAAATGGAACATGTGCCTTTTTCTATACTTTGGCTAGCGAAATAGCTTTTTTCAGCTATAATAAATAAAATTATTTATTTTTATGAGATATTGGAATGGAATCCTCATGATTTAAATAAGCACAAATCAAGGCTTCAAAGGTGATTAATGTTTGGCCAAAAAACATTTGTGGCTGAGCGACACTTGTTGAAAACGGGCTGTAAGAGTCAGTTGAAAAAACGAGATCTGCCAGTCGACCAAGAGTTGAATTTTTGGCGCCAACAAAAGAAATGATAGGATGTTTTTTCTCTTTCGCAAGCAGAGCTGTTTCTTTTAAGTATTTTTCTTCACCAGAATGTGAAAGGATGATAAAAAGAAAATTCTGATTATTTTGACTATTTATCGAATGAGTATAGGCTGTTGTGATGCTGGGGATGCCATGAAAATTGAAAACTTCACTAATGTAAGCCGCCAAATGTCGTGAAAAGTCATGACCTAAAATAACAAATAAATGACTCTTGTGTTTGGCAAGCAGTCGACAAAACTCGTTGGTTGTTTCAAATGAAGGTGCTGTTTCAAAAGGGATTGGCTGAGAAAAATGGGCTTCTTTTAATTTGTAAATAAGTTCATTATAACCTGATAAATTTAATTTTTTGGCTAAACGAATGATGGAACTAGGCGAAGAAAAGCAGTGTTTTGCAACTTCCCGAATACTCAAATCGGCCGCATTCGTACTTTGTTGATCCAAATAATACAAAATCTGACTTTCTGTTTTCGTTAAATGATACGTTTCTTTTAAGTAATCTAAGTTCATGAGCAAACCTCCTTTATCAGATTATAAATAATTTTGTGGGAAAAAGGTATCAAAAAATAAAAAAATGAGGTGTTTTTATGAAAAGGGCAACAAAGCAAAGGCTGTCTTTGGCAGCAATCATGGTTCTACTTCTCTCGGGCTGTGGAAGTGTTGGGAAAGAAACCAAAAAGCAAGAACAACAGGTATTACGGGTCGGGATTGATTCGGAATTATCAACGGCAGACGTGTCGTTGGCAATGGATAATACCGCAGCAGATGTAATGAGCCAAGTAGGGGAGGGACTTTTCTCCTTTGACGAAAAAGGAGAAGCGAAACCAGCATTGGCAACTGAAAAAGTACAGCCCTCCAATGATGGTTTAAGCTATACTTTTACGATTCGAAAAGATGCAAAATGGAGTAACGGCGAGCCAATCACAGCAAATGATTTTGAATACTCTTGGAAGCGCACAGTGGACCCAAAAACAGCTTCCCCGCAAGCGTATTACTTTGAAGGGTTAAAAAATTATCGTGCTATTGTTGACGGTAGCAAATCTAAAGAAGAGTTAGGGGTAACAGCCATTGATGACCATACCTTGGAAGTAGAGCTAAGCTATCCTATGAGTTATTTTCAACAATTATTGGCGGTACCAGCTTTTTATCCTTTAAATGAAGCATTTGTCGAAAAAACGGGCAAAAACTATGGTACATCAGCTGAGTCAACACTTTACAATGGCGCCTTCACATTAGAAGGTTGGGATGGCACGAATAATACTTGGTCCTATGTGAAGAATAAAAATTATTGGGATCAAGCGAATGTTTCGCTAGATAAGGTGGATGTCCAAGTAGTTAAAGAAGTCAATACTGGGAAAAATCTTTTCGAAGGGAAAGAATTAGATGTTGTAAAAATTTCTGGAGAAATTGTTGCACAAGAACAAGGCAATGCAGCTTTGAAAATTCGTGAAATTCCTGGAACGTATTATATCCAATTAAATACGCAAAAAGATCTTTTGGCAAATAAGAATGCACGTCGAGCAATAGCATTATCATTGAATTCTGAGCGTTTAGCTAAAAATGTTTTAAATGATGGCTCAAAAAAAGCACTTGGCTTCGTGCCAACAGGTTTCACTAATCAAGAAACGCAAAAAGATTTTGCAGAGGAATTAGGAGATTTAAATCCTAGTGAACCAGAAAAAGCGAAAGAGTTATGGCAAACGGCTAAAAAAGAATTAGGAATTGAAAAAGCGGAGCTAACGATTTTAAGTTCGGATACAGAAAATGCTAAAAAAATCAGTGAGTATGTTCAAGGAGCTTTAGCAGATAATTTAGAAAATTTAACAGTCAATGTTTCACCAGTTCCTTTTAATAATCGTTTAGAAAAAAGTCGCAGCGGAGATTTCGACATTGTGGTTGGTGGCTGGACGCCAGTATATGCTGATCCAATCGATTTCTTAAACTTACTGCAATCAAAAAATTCCAATAATTTTGGTAAATGGTCTAATAAGACCTTTGATCAGTTGCTTCAAGAAGCAAACGTAACTTATGCAAATAAATATGAAGAACGTTGGAAAACATTACAAAAAGCGGATCAATTGGTTGCGGAAGAAGCCCCCCTAGTTCCTCTTTATCAATTAACAGAAGCACGCTTAGTGGCCGATTCTGTCCAAAATTTAGTCTATGGTCCATTAGGTTCAGGCTATTACAAATCAGTCTCTATCGGCGACAAGTAAAGGTTGGGAAAAAATGAAAAAAAGTCAAGCTGTTCAATTAATTCAGGAACTTTCAAATGCTAATGGTGTTTCAGGCTTTGAAACAGAAGTCGTTAGAATCCTTCAACACGCAACTGCGGATTTTACTATTCAACGGCTAGATTCCATTAAAAATTTATATCTTGAGAAGAAAAATAATCTAAGTGAAGGTCCAGTAGTGCTTTTTGATGCTCATAGTGACGAAGTGGGTTTTATGATTCAAGCAATTAAAGAAAACGGCTTGTTGCGTTTTTTTCCGTTAGGTGGCTGGGTCCCTAATACGATTTCTGCACAAAAAGTTCGGATTCGTAACCGGGAAGGTACCTATCTGCCAGGCGTAGTTACTAGTCGGCCCCCTCATTTTATGACACCAGAGGAACGTCAGCGACCGTTAACCATTGCTGATTTGACGATCGACATTGGTGCTACCTCAAAAGAAGAAGTAATTGAAACTTACAAAATCGATCTTGGTGCACCGGTCATTCCAGATGTGACGTGCTGTTACAACGAACAGACAGATCTTTTTTTAGGAAAAGCTTTTGATTGTCGCATTGGCTGTGCTTGCTTAGTGGATGTCATGGAGGAGTTGAAAGAAGAGACGCTTCCATTCAAGTTAGTTGCGACAGTAACTGCACAAGAAGAAGTTGGCGAAAGAGGAGCACTTATTGCCGCAAAACAAGTCAATCCTGATTTAGCTATTGTTTTCGAAGGCTGCCCGGCTGATGATACGGCAGAAACGCCAGAGATGATTCAATCAGCAATGGGAAAAGGACCGATGTTACGTTATTTTGATGTTTCTATGATTACGAATCCGGAATTTCAAGAGTATGCACTAGAGATTGCTAAAATACACAAAATTCCTGTTCAAGTTTCTGTTCGAAGTGGTGGTGGAACCAATGGCATGGCGATTACACAAGTTCAAGGAGCCCCGACGATTGTTGTAGGAATTCCTGTCCGTTACGCTCACACACCCCATTGCTATGTAGATTTTCAAGATTACCAAGCGGCGAAAGAATTAGTCATTCAATTAATCAAAAATTTAGATGCTGACAAAATTCAAGCACTGGTTCAGCCATTGTCAAAGGAGTGGAACAAATGAAGATTTATGTATCATGCGATATTGAAGGATTAGCAGGTATTGCGACATTTGATATGGAAAAAGAAGACACCGTTTTATTCCGAGAATTATATCACCAACATGTGGCTTGGTTAATTGAAGGGATTCAAAAGAGTGCCAAAAATGAACAAATTACAGAAATTACTATTGCCGATTCGCATAGCCGTGGATTGAATTTAGCTTATGCGCGCTTGGCAGAAATGGATGAACGAATTTCCTTAGTGAGCGGCTTTCCTCGCATGGATTATATGATGAGTGGCTTGGATAGTAGCTATGATGTGGTCTTTTTCTTAGGTTATCATGCCGGTATTGGTAAACAAAAAGGGAATATGGATCATGGGTATAGCGCTAGTGTTGCTTATGATTTAAAAATAAACGACTTAGCGATGAATGAAACGACAATTAATGCAGCTTACGCTAGCGAATTAGGTGTCCCTGTTGGTTTAATTATCGGTGAATCAGGCTTAGAGGAACAACTTTTTCAAGAAAAAATGATGCCCGAAGTTCCCTTTGTTTCCACCAAAGAATCTCTGGGACGTTATGCAATCAAAAATAGACCCATGCAACAAGTTCGGGAAGCTATAGTAGCAACTACAAGTCAGGTGTTAACTTCCTTTGCGTTGTCTGAATTACCCCGATATGCCTTGCAAACACCTGCAACTGTAAAATTGCAATGTGTGACGACAGCACAAGCAGATCGTATTGAAATGTTACCAATGATTAAACGCATTGATGGTAGAACTGTTTCATTTGTAGGTGAAACGATGAAAGATGTCATGAATGGAATTGTCGCTGTGGTTGGTTTAGGCGGAACAAGTTATTAAAGTAAGAAGCTTACGGAAAAAACGAATGGACATTTTTTTCTGTAAGCTTCTTGCTATAGTTATTTCTATTTTTGTTTCTCTAGAATTTCTTTGCTTAAACGTTGTGCAGTTGGTGTCACCGCAAGACCGCCTTCAGCGGTTTCCTTGAAAATTTGTGGCATTTGGCGTCCCACTTGGTACATTGCGTGGATGACTTCATCTGGCGGAATGACACTTCGAATCCCCGCTAAAGCCATGTCAGCTGAGATGAAGGCTTGAGAAGAACCTAATGCGTTTCGCTTCACGCAAGGGACTTCAACAAGTCCCGCAACAGGATCACAAATGAGGCCCATCATATTTTTTATCGTAATGGCCACAGCTTGAGCAGATTGATCAGGCGTACCGCCAGAAGCCGCAACTAAAGCGGCACTTGCCATTGCACTAGCAGAACCGACTTCAGCTTGACAACCACCTTCGGCACCACTGATTGAGGCATTATTGGCAATCACTAAGCCAAAAGCCCCAGCTGTAAATAGAAAATCCAATTGTTGTTGATGCGTTAACTTTAAGCGATCAATAACTGCCAACAAGACGCCAGAAACTACTCCGGCACTGCCTGCGGTTGGTGTAGCACAAATCAAGCCCATTTTTGCATTAACCTCATTAACAGCAATCGCATTTCGCACGGCTTGTAAAATGGTCTCACCGCTTAAAAAGTTGCCTGAATGTATGTAATCATTTAAGCGGGTTGCATCGCCACCAGTTAGCCCTGTTACTGAGGTAACACCAGCGATTCCTTCAGCGACGGATTGTTTCATAACGGCTAGATTTTTTTCCATTGTTTCAATAATTCGTTCACGAGAATACCCGCCATGAGCCATTTCTGTTGCAATCATTAATTCGCTCACAGAAGGGTAATCTTTCGCTTGAGCTACCAAATCTTCAATTGAATAAAACATCGTATTACTCCTTTACGTTCATTTAGTCAAAATAGTTAACGCTATATATATGAGGGATTTCAGCTAATTGCATGACAATGTCACCGACTTCGGCTTGATCAACTTCAATAATCATAATCGCTTTTTCCCCTTTAGATTCTCGGGTAACGGTCATTGTACTAATATTGATATCGCTAGCTGAAAGGATGTTGGTCACCTTAGCAATCATGCCAGGAACATCTTGATGAACAACGATAAATGTTGGCGTGCCCATACTTAAAGACAATTTGAAGCCATTTAATTCAGAAATTTGAATGTTTCCACCACCAATTGAAATTCCTGTCACAGATAGTTTTCGGTCGCCAGAAGAAACCACAATTTTAACGGAATTAGGGTGGTCTGCTTTTTCACTTTTAGGAATAAAACAAACTTCCATTCCTTGTTCATAGGCAATTTCCAAAGAATTGGATAGTTGCTCATCATCTGGTTCCATGCCTAAAAGGCCGCCAACTAAGGCGATATCTGTTCCGTGACCACGATAAGTTTTGGCAAAAGACTCATATAAATAAATGTCAACGCTATCAGGTTGCTGTCCAAAAATACTGCGAACCACTTTTCCAATTCTTGCCGCTCCAGCTGTATGAGAACTGCTTGGACCAATCATAACAGGTCCGATAATATCAAAAACACTATTAAAGCGTAACTCTTCCATTTCAGCACCTTCTTCATTAGAATATGTTTTCATTGGAAGTCTAACACAAAAAATGGCGGGGAACTAGGCAATCGCTTGTGTTTTAGCGAATAATTTAAATTTTTATCAGAATGAAAGCAAGGGGCCTTCGTTGACAAATCAGTGAAGAGATGCTAAATTCTAGATAATAAAAGACGAAAAGAGGGATTCGTGCGTTGAAAATTTAAGTTAATTTTTTAGAGAAACTGTATAACTTTGCCTGAATATAACGGGTGGAGTGTGCGGATTTTCGGAAATTAGCTTAAAGAATTCAACCACGGGTCTTTTTGTATACCTTGGATTGATGCCGCTGATTTCCGTAAAGCTGCATCAATTTTGCTTTATGGAGGTATATTTATGTCGAAAATTGAACTAAAACAACTATCTTTTGCCTATGATAATCAAGAAGCGTTGCTTTTTGATCAGGCAAATATCACGATGGATACCAATTGGAAATTAGGATTGATTGGCCGCAATGGCCGTGGGAAAACAACCTTATTAAGATTGTTACAAAAGCAGTTGGATTACCAAGGAGAGATTCTTCATCAAGTCGATTTCGTCTATTTTCCACAAACAGTTGCAGAAGAACAACAGCTCACTTATTATGTCTTACAAGAGGTGACTTCTTTTGAACAGTGGAAATTAGAACGAGAATTAACGCTTTTAAACGTTGATCCTGAAGTTTTATGGCGTCCCTTTTCTTCTTTATCAGGCGGCGAAAAGACGAAAGTTTTATTAGGTCTTCTTTTTATTGAAGAAAATGCCTTTCCTTTAATTGACGAGCCAACAAATCACTTAGATCTAGCTGGCAGACAACAAGTGGCTGAATATTTGAAGAAAAAGAAACACGGGTTTATTTTAGTCAGCCACGATCGGGCATTTGTTGATGAAGTGGTTGATCATATTTTGGCGATTGAAAAAAGTCAATTGACGCTGTATCAAGGGAATTTTTCTATTTATGAAGAGCAAAAAAAATTAAGAGATGCTTTTGAACTAGCAGAAAATGAAAAAATCAAAAAAGAAGTCAATCGCTTGAAAGAAACCGCTCGTAAAAAAGCGGAATGGTCGATGAACCGTGAAGGTGATAAGTACGGCAACGCTAAGGAAAAAGGGAGCGGGGCGATTTTTGATACAGGAGCCATTGGTGCCCGGGCAGCGCGCGTAATGAAGCGCTCGAAACATATTCAACAACGCGCCGAAACACAATTAGCAGAAAAAGAAAAACTATTAAAAGATCTTGAGTATATTGATTCTTTGTCAATGGATTATCAGCCAACGCATCACAAAACATTATTGACGGTGGAAGAGCTTCGTCTAGGCTACGAGAAAAATTGGCTGTTTGCGCCAATTTCTTTTTCAATAAACGCGGGAGAAATTGTCGGAATAACAGGAAAAAATGGCTCAGGAAAATCGAGCTTGATTCAGTATTTATTGGATAATTTTTCTGGGGATTCAGAAGGCGAAGCCACTTTGGCTCACCAATTAACCATTTCTTATGTGCGCCAAGATTATGAAGACAATCAAGGAACTTTATCCGAATTTGCAGAGAAAAATCAGTTAGATTACACCCAATTTTTAAATAACTTACGAAAACTTGGGATGGAGCGTGCCGTTTTCACTAATCGAATTGAACAAATGAGTATGGGGCAACGGAAAAAAGTCGAAGTAGCCAAATCATTGTCTCAATCAGCAGAGCTTTATATTTGGGATGAACCCCTTAATTACTTGGATGTGTTTAATCATCAACAATTAGAAGCGCTAATCTTATCTGTGAAGCCTGCAATGCTAGTGATTGAGCATGATGCGCATTTCATGAAGAAAATAACGGATAAAAAAATTGTCTTGAAATCATAAAAACATCTTGAAAAAGTAAAGGGAATCCTGTATAGTAATAGGGTATGTTTTAAATGTACGTTGAGTGGGAGGGGAAATCTCAACCCCATTAACCACGCACGAGAACTTAAGGAGGTATTTTCGTGGCTAAAAAAGTAGAAAAAATCGTTAAATTACAAATTCCTGCGGGGAAAGCAACACCAGCTCCACCAGTAGGTCCAGCGTTAGGTCAAGCAGGTATCAACATCATGGGATTCACTAAAGAATTCAATGCTCGTACAGCTGACCAAGCAGGCTTAATTATTCCAGTAGTAATCTCTGTATATGAAGATCGTTCATTTACATTCATTACTAAAACACCACCTGCTGCAGTCTTATTGAAAAAAGCTGCAAAAATCGAAAAAGGTTCAGGTGAACCAAACAAAACTAAAGTTGCAACAGTTTCAAGCGATCAAGTGAAAGAAATCGCTGAACTTAAAATGGCAGACCTAAACGCCGCTGACGTTGAAGCAGCAATGCGCATGGTTGCAGGAACTGCACGAAGCATGGGTATCATCGTAGAATAATTTTTATTCCACACTTACTCAAAGAAGTAGCTTCTCAGTTCGTTTCATATTTAAAGATATGAAAGACGTGGGAGGTACAACCGTTATAACCACAATCAAGGAGGAAACAAAATGGCTAAAAAGAGCAAAAAAATGCAAGAAGCATTGAAAAAAGTTGATGCTACAAAAGCTTACTCAGTTGAAGAAGCAGTAGCTTTAGCAAAAGATACAAACATCGCGAAATTTGACGCAACAGTTGAAGTTGCTTACAAATTGAACGTTGACCCTAAAAAAAGCAGACCAACAAATCCGTGGAGCAGTTGTGCTTCCAAACGGAACTGGTAAAACACAAACTGTTTTAGTATTCGCTAAAGGCGAAAAAGCTAAAGAAGCTGAAGCTGCTGGTGCAGATTTCGTAGGCGACGACGACATGGTTGCAAAAATCCAAGGTGGATGGTTCGACTTTGACGTAGTTGTTGCGACTCCTGACATGATGGCTACAGTTGGTAAATTAGGCCGTGTCTTAGGACCAAAAGGTTTAATGCCAAACCCTAAAACGGGTACTGTAACAATGGACGTTACAAAAGCTGTTGAAGAAGTTAAAGCTGGTAAAGTAACTTACCGCGTTGACAAAGCTGGTAACATCCACGTACCAATCGGTAAAGTTTCATTTGATAACGAAAAATTGGTTGAAAACTTCAACACAATTAACGACGTATTATTGAAAGCTAAACCATCAACTGCTAAAGGTCAATACATCAAAAACATTTCAGTAACAACAACATTTGGACCTGGAATCCACGTTGACCAAGCTTCTTTCTAATTTGAAAGAAAATAATTAAAAAATTCTTGACTCACTCACTTACCCTATGGTAAAGTGAGTGAGGTTAATAATTAACTGTACCGAAGACAGTAGGTGACGCAAGTCTTAATTTCCTACCGAGGACAATTGTTGAGTTATATACAATTCGGTCCCTCTATGTCTACGGTGGCATGGAGTTTTGTTGTTTTACACGACTTTTTGAAAAAAAGCCGATGTAAAACAATACTTGGCGAACGAAGTGAGCGAAGTTTCATTTGATTCTTCTACTTTACATAACGTAAACCAAGTCCAACTCCACCATCAAAATCAGGAGGTGAAATAAATGAGTGAAGCAGCAATCGCTAAAAAAGAAACCCTAGTTCAAGCAGCCGCTGAGAAATTTGAATCAGCAGCATCAGTTGTAATCGTGGACTACCGTGGTTTAACAGTTGAAGAAGTCACTAACTTACGTAAACAATTACGTGATGCAGGCGTAGAAATGAAAGTCATCAAAAACTCAATCCTTTCTCGTGCAGCTAAAAAAGTTGGTTTAGACGGCTTAGACGAAGTCTTTACAGGCCCAACTGCTGTCGCATTCAGCAACGACGATGTAGTAGCACCAGCTAAAATCATCGACGAATTTGCTAAAGATGCAAAAGCATTAGAAATCAAAGGTGGCGTCATCGAAGGAAAAGTTTCTTCAGTGGAACAAATTACTGCGTTGGCAAAACTACCAAACCGCGAAGGTTTACTATCTATGCTATTATCTGTATTACAAGCGCCAGTCCGCAACGTGGCTTACGCTGTCAAAGCAGTGGCAGAGAAAAACGAAGAAGTTGCTTAATTGCAGTCTAATTCAAACCAATAAAAAACAAACAATTTTAATTTAAATGGAGGAAATTCAAAATGGCATTAAACATTGAAAACATCGTTGCTGAGTTAGAAACAGCAACTATCTTAGAACTAAGCGAATTAGTTAAAGCTATCGAAGAAAAATTTGACGTATCAGCAGCAGCTCCTGTAGCAGTAGCTGGACCAGCAGCAGGTGGAGCAGCAGAAGAACAAACTGAATTCACTGTTGAATTAACAGCAGCTGGCGATCAAAAAGTTAAAGTTATCAAAGCAGTTCGTGAAGCAACTGGCTTAGGCTTGAAAGAAGCTAAAGCTGTAGTTGATGGCGCTCCTGCACCAGTTAAAGAAGCTGTTTCTAAAGAAGAAGCAGAAGCTTTAAAAGCTGCTTTAGAAGAAGTTGGCGCTTCAGTAACAGTAAAATAATTCATTCAACTTTTGAATGTTCGAGAACCCTTGTGTTGCAAGGGTTCTTTTTTATTAAGCTTTTAAATGGTGGTAAAGTTAGTGAATTGATTGTCAAAATAATCTTTTCGTTTAATAAAGATAAGCATTCCTAGCTAAAGAGAAAATCCAGAGGATCTTAACCTCTGGATTTGATAATTTTCTATAAATTCTCGTTACCAATATTATTTGATAAAAAGCAAATTATTTAAATAGTGACTGAATAGTAGGTCTATTTCTTTTTATTTTTTATAATGAATATACTAACTAAAGATAGTAAGATGATTCCAATGATAGTAAATAAAACTGATTTTTTTTCGCCAGTACTGGGAAATATCCCCTTTTTGTGCTCGGTTGAACTTGATGTAGTAGCTTTCTTCGAACTGCTCGTAGTTGTTTGTAATGTAGATTCTGTATTAGTAGTATCCGAAGAAACACTTTCAGCACTTTGATTAATTGACGTATAATCGTTTGCTTTTATTTTATCTGCCATTGCTGCTAAACCATAATCACCACGGACATCAGATGGGTAATTTTGGTTAGCGTAGTCTACCTTGACTTGATTAATTAAATCGACGAGTGTTTGATCGCTTAAATTATTTACAACATCACTATTTAAATCATATACATAAATTAACGAAAGTCGAATTTGAGGTAAATAATTTTTTAAGTCATCAATCGTTAATGTTGAGTAATCTGTAGAGTAGGAGTCCTCCGGGATAGGTTTCTCACCATATAATTTAGTAATCATTCTCGCTGTTCCACTGATGTCTTGGTTTACAAAATGAAACGAAACTTTTTTTGCGTAGTCCAGTTCGTCATCAGATAAACGATTTATCAAGGTTTCTGTTAAACCATACATACCTACGTAATTAAGAAGTGTTTGACGAAGCGATGGAAGTTCCTCGCTTTCAGCTGTAAGTGCTGTTGAATCAGTTGAAGCATTAATTGTTGTTGCTGAAGTTTCTTGAGTTAAAGAAGTAACTGTTGACTTTTCCACAGAAGCTTCATTAGCCGAATCTTCTGCCCATACATTAGAAACTGATAGTGTGGTAATCGAAACAAAACAAAAGAGTCCTAAAAACATTTTTTTCATTTTAATCATTCCTTTCGTTACCTATTGTAACATTTTTGAAATATTTTTGTAACAATTAAATATTAAGAAAAGCTTAAGAATATATACTAGGTGATAAAAAATATAAATTTTAAACTATTAATCTATCAAAAATACGATCCGTAGAGACTATTACATTAGTGTCAAAATATTTCAAAGGTGTTGGTTAAAGAAGTACTGTATTTGCTTAATGGTAGTTTCGAGTAAATTAGTCATTATATAAAAGATTGACAAGTATGCTGCATAGCGAAAACTTCGTCAATCTTTTAAAAGGATAAAAATACAGATTTAAGAATAATGACAATTTATTTTAAGTCAAAAACTGTTGACGATATTGTCGAGGTGTCATCTCTTTTTTCTGGAAGAAAAATTTTGAAAAATAAGAAGGTGAAGAAAAACCTGTTTCAAAACTGATTTCCGTGATGGTTAAGGAACTTTTTCTTAATAGAGAACAGGCTTTTTGCAATTTTAAGTTTTGTACATAAATACTAGGATTTGTTTGTTCATAACGCTGAAATAGCTTAAATAAATAGCTACGATCAATGTTATACTCAGAAGCTAATTGACTAATTGAAAGATTGTTTGAAAAATTTTCGTGAATAGCCATTTTTATTTGGTTAAATAATTGTTGGCTTTGATTTTCGTGCTGTGTAACGGAATGATGCTCTAGATAATTCAACAATTGAAAGCTTTCACTTAAGCTGCCAAAATGATTATGTTTCTTCGCTTCTTGGTAAATATTTTTAAATAAACTTTCTAATTTCTTATCAACAGTTCCTTTTAAAATACAATTTTCGGTAGTCAGGCCTATTTTTTCTAAATACTGAGACGAAAGATCTCCAACAAAACCGACCCAATGATAGGTCCAAGGATTTTGCCGATTAGGATAATAAATATTGCGACAATTGGCTGGGATCATAAACAAATCGCCAGCGGTAATGTGTTGTTTTTCCATAAAGGGTGTTGAAAAATAGCCTTCACCATCGCTACAATAATGCAAAACCCAATAATTAATGGGGGCAAACTCAGTTGGTTTTGTCGGACGGCATTTTTCATAGCCAGCTTCATAAAGATGAAATTCTTGGCTAATAGGTTGATCATTAATCAGGATGCTGACATTATTTGTAAAAACATTTTGCATGCTATCACCTCTTTATAAGAGTATGTAAAGGCTTTCTAAAAGTCAACATCTTTACAAGAAATAGGCAACATTTTTTATTTTTAAAAAACTGTAAGCGTTTTACAATGTGTGAGTACTAATTAATTTGATAAAGAGAGGATGTAGTAAAATGGCAACACATTCACGGGAACGATTAGGTTCTGTCGCATTGATGCTCATGACTTTTTCAGCGGTTTTTGCCTTTCCTAGCATTGTTAACAACAGTATTCAGATTGGCCTAGCAACTATTCCAGGCTATTTATTCGGCTCTATTTTTTACTTTTTACCATTTATTCTAATGATTGCAGAATTTGCTTCTGCTAATTCTGAAAATGAATCAGGTGTTCACAGTTGGTTGGAATCTGTGCTAGGACCTAAATGGGCATTTTTAGGCGCTTGGTCGTATTTCTTTGTCAACTTGTTTTTCTTCTGTTCATTGCTACCGAATACATTGATTTATGGTTCATACGCTTTTTTAGGTCAAAACGTTTTTCAAGGAAACCATAGCACTAAAATAATTGCAGTGATTTCTATCCTGTTATTTTGGTTAATGACATGGGTTTGTATTAAAGGGGTTTCGTGGATTTCGAAAGTGACTAGCTTAGCGGGTGGTGCTCGTTTATTTATGGGCGTAGCTTTTGTGGTTTTAGCCTTTGTCGTCGTGTTTGGTTTTGGCAATGAGCCAGCACAAGAGTTTACCACGACGTCAATTATGCCAACTTTTAATTGGACTTTTTTCATGACGATGGCGTGGATTTTACAAGCTGTTGGCGGTGGTGAAAGTATCGGTGTATATATTAAGGATGTTAAAGGCGGCAATAAAACGTTTGTCCGCACGATAATTGGTGCAACGATTGCGGTCGGTATCATGTATATTCTTGGTGCCGTTGCTGTAGGTTTGGTAGTGCCAACGGACGTCTTAAAAGGAAATTTTTCAAATGGTATTTTTGATATTTTTAAAATTTTAGGTACGTATTTCCATATTCCCGCAGCAATGATGGTGCGCTTAGTAGGAATTATCTTATTTGTCGGAAGTCTTGGTTCTTTGGCTCTGTGGACGGCAGCACCAGTTAAAGTATTTTTCTCAGAAATTCCTGATGGGGTCTTCGGTAAGTGGCTAGTGAAAACGAACGAAGAGGGAAATCCAACCAATGCTTTGTTAGTTCAAGGAATTATTGTGACGATTTTAGTTGCCATTCCAGCATTAGGAATTGGAAATATGGATAGCTTTTTAGAAACGTTAATTAATATGACAGCTTCTACGTCATTAGTGCCTGTCTTGTTCTTGTTAATCGCCTATATTGGGCTTCGTTGGAAAAAAGAAACAATGCCGAGAAGTTTCCGCTTTGGTAATCGAACCTTTGGCTTAATTGCGGGAATTTTCTTATTAGCCATTTTTATCTTTGTATTCTTTATGTCAACTGTGCCGGATCCAAAATTAATCATGGAAGAAATCAATTGCACGTTACCGAAAGGAACCGCTAGTCCACTGGGCATGTTGGCGTATAACATCATTGGGTTAATTGTCTTTATGGGCTTTGCTTGGATTTGTTGGAAACGATATGAAACAAAAGAAAAAAATGAAGTTGGTAAAGGAGAAATGGATTATGAAGACTTGGGAAAATTATAAAGTAGATAGTATTAATCGGTTGCCTGGACGAGCACACTTTTCGAGCTTTCCTTCGAAAGAAACAGCGTTATTAAATGAAAATAAATATACACAAGCATACAAAAATTTAAACGGATGCTGGCATTTTCTCTTTTTAGAAGCGCCAGAATACAGCCCAGAAAACTTTTTTGCGACGGACTTTGATACAAGCCAAATGGATCAAATCACTGTTCCTGGAAATTGGCAAGTCCAAGGATATGGCAAAATGCATTACTCTGATTTATGGTACAATTTTCCCATTAATCCGCCGTATGTACCAACGGAAAACCCAACAGGTATTTACAAACGGACATTTGCTATAGATGAAACATTTCACGATAAAAAAATCATTTTACGTTTTTGTGGCGTAGATTCAGCTTATCATGTTTGGGTGAACGGCCATGAAGTTGGCTACAGTAAAGGTGCACGAAATGAAGCAGAATTTGACATTACGCCTTACGCTAAAATTGGTGAAACAAATGATTTAACGGTGCGAGTCTATCAATGGTCAGATGGTACGTATTTAGAGGATCAAGATATGTGGTGGTTAAGTGGTATTTTTCGTGATGTTGAATTACTCGGTGTACCAGAAAATGGGCTGGAAGATTTCTTTATTATTTCCGATTTAGATGATTCGTATCAAAATGGGCACTTGGCAATTACGGGTAAATTTTGGCAAGACAAAGGACAACAAGTTCAATTGGAGTTGATGGATCAGCAGGGAAAAACGGTTCTTAAAGAGACTGTCGCAGGAAATCAAGGTACGGTTGAATTTTCAGCAAGTTTGCCGTCTGTCACTGCTTGGTCAGCTGAAAAACCATACTTGTATCAACTATTTATCACTGTTTTTTCTGAAGGGGAAGTCGTCGAAGTTATTCCGCAAAAAGTTGGTTTCAGAAATATTCATGTATCTGGTGAGACTTTCTTAGTCAATGGTGTGGCCATTAAACTAAAAGGAATGAATCGTCATGATTATAATCCGAAAAATGGTCGAGTGGTTAGTCGTGAAGAAATTGAAAAAGATATTCGTTTAATGAAACAATTTAATATTAATGCCATTCGAACCAGTCATTATCCAGCATCTGCTTATTTCTATGATTTATGCGATGAATATGGAATGTATGTGATTGATGAAACTGATTTGGAATGTCACGGCTTTGAATTAACCGGAGAATATGATTGGATTAGCAACGATCCAGAATGGGAAACGGCTTATGTTTCTCGGATGGTACGGATGATTCAACGGGATAAAAATCATCCATCAATTCTCTTTTGGTCGTTAGGGAATGAATCTGCGTTTGGTCATAACTTTATTGAAATGGCCCGTATTGCAAAAGAAATGGATCCAACACGTTTGGTTCATTATGAAGGTGATTTTGAGGCAGAGGTCACGGATGTCTATTCTACAATGTATACGTGGTTGGAACACCCAACTAGAGAATTACTGATGAATACGATTATTGAAAATTCAAAAAAACCGCATATTTTATGTGAATATTGTCATGCGATGGGTAATGGCCCTGGGAATTTAAAAGAATACCAAGAGCTATTTTATGCTCATGATAAATTACAAGGTGGCTTTATTTGGGAATGGTTTGACCATGGCATTGAATCTGTAACAGATAACGGTGAAGTTTATTATCGTTATGGCGGCGATTTCGGCGATGATCCAAGTAACAAAGATTTTTGTATTGATGGGATGTTGATGCCTGACCGTACGCCATCTCCTAGCTTGTATGAATACAAAAAAGTCATTGAACCCATTACAACTAGCGCTATTGACGTTCTGTCAGGTGAATTCTCATTATTGAGTCGGTTTGACTTTGAAAACTTGGCTATCTTTAAGCTGGTTTATACAATTACTGAAGATCAAACAGTGATTCAATCAGGGACAGTAGCAGTGCCAGCAATTGCTGCTAGAGCAGAAGGAAGACTGCACTTACCTTATCATTTAGATTTTCCTAAAAAGGCAGGAGCCGCCTATTATTTAACTCTTTCATATCAATTGAAAGAAACGACTGCCTATGCATCTGCTGGTCATGAATTAGCTACCGCACAGTTTGAATTGCCAATTGCAACACCAGGGATTGAGATCACACCAGTTGGCTCGCTAATGGCAAAGGAAATTGGCCCTCATTTATACATTGAAGGACCAAACTTTTCAATTAATTTTGATAAAGTGAAGGGCGCCTTAACGAATGTGACACGAGATGGTAAAAAATTATTGCATAAAGGGCCGAAATTTACATTTTGGCGGGCACCAATCAGTAATGATATGGAAATTATTGATGAAATGAAGAAGAAATATTTCTTACATTTAGAGCATGAAATTGTCCGTTCTTTTGAGTGGAAAAAAGTTGATGATTTTATCCAAGTCATCGTAAAAACAATTAACGGAACGACTAACAGTGCTTGGCATTATCAATGTACCTATCAGTATTTAATTGCACCAAATGGCGAAATTTTCTTCGACTTAAAAGGTAGTCCTGCTGGTAAAATTGAAAATGCGCCAGATATGTTACCACGTTTGGGTGTGACTCTCCATTTAGACAAGTCTCTATCAGAAGTAAAATATTTCGGTAAAGGGCCGAGAGAAAACTATGTAGATTCACAAGAAGCTGGTTTACTTGGCGTTTATGATGCTACAGTGGCGGAAATGTTCACTAATTATGTTGTTCCACAAGCCAATGGTAACCACATGGCGACTAAATGGTCCGCATTCACGGATGATCGCGGCCAAGGGGTAGTAGCAACAGCGGCTGATTCATATAATTTTAGTGTTTCTTATTTTGAAGAACAAGCGCTAGATGTTGCTAAGCATACCAATGAATTACAAGAAAGTGAGTATGTTGTTTTAAATATCGATTACAAACAAAACGCCCTAGGTAGCTACTCTTGCGGCCAGTGGCAATTAGAAAAATACCGAACTACGTTTGAAGAATTCCAATTGGCATTCCGCTTAACACCTTTTAATAATAAAGAGATTCAAGCAGCGGATGTCGCACATGAACGAGTAAAACGACCAACAATTTCTTAAATAAAAGCTCAGAACAGTGCACTTCGGTCTCCTGTTCTGAGTTTTTTTAATGAAATTATCAGAAATTATTGCTTTTTTTTCATGGAAATAAGCAAACTATTTTGTTATCTAATAAAAATAGTTCATAATAGTAACATAGCGAATTATTCGCTAGATAAAGCATTTAGGAGGAATTATTTTATGCATACTTTATGGGTTTTAATCGTTGGTGCTGTTATCGGTGCTATCGCTGGCGCGCTTACAAGCAAAGGTCAATCAATGGGTTGGATTGCGAATATCGTTGCCGGTTTAGTTGGTTCATTTATCGGAGAAAAAATCTTAGGTAGCTGGGGTCCTCACGTAGCAGGTATGGCAATTGTGCCATCAATTATTGGGGCAGTAATTTTAGTTGCTGTGGTTTCATTCTTCTTCGGACGAAAAAATAGCTAATTAAGTAAATAATTGTTTAATTAGTTAAAGGAGGTCGGGACAGAACCGTTTAGCTCCGAGAAATAAGAAGAAATTTCCGAAAATTGCTTTTTAATTTTTGGATAATTTCGGCTTATTTCCGAAGGAGTTGGTTCTGTTCCCGCCGTTTATCAGTTTTTGAGCGTGGAGCAAAAATCCAAAGTGATTTTTGTCCCACGCTCCTTTTTTTATTTTCTCGTTAATTTTACGACAACTTCACAACGAGCGGTTTGTGGAAACATATCAACAGATTGTAAATAGTCTACTTGATATACTTTGGCTAATTGAACTAAATCACGTGCTAACGTGGATACATTACAAGAAATATACACCATTTTCTTAGGTGGTTGTTTCAAAAGGGCCGTTAATAATTTACGATCCAAACCAGTCCGTGGGGGATCAACTACAATGGCATCAGGTTTAAAGCCTTCTTTGAACCATTTAGGTAATAAGTCTTCAGCTGTTCCAACAGCATAATGTGTGTTCGTAACACCAAGTCGTTTTGCATTGAATCTAGCATCGTCAATTGCGGCGGGAATGGTATCCATACCACGAACTTGATGCGCTTGTTTCGCTAAACTTAAGCCAATGGTCCCGACGCCACAATAAGCATCAACAACAGTTTCGTTTGGTTGTAAATCTAAGGCCTTGATTCCTTCATTATATAAAACTTCCGTTTGTTCTGGATTCAATTGGAAAAATGCTCGCGGCGATAAATCAAAGACAACGTCGTTAATGTGTTCTTCAATGCTTTCTTTGCCCCATAAGTGAAGGGTATCATCACCCATTACTAGAGAGGTTTTTTTATTTTGGACATTTTGCATAATAGAAACAACTTCTGGTAATTGTTCATTAATTGCGCGAACCATTTTTTCTTTTTGTGGAAATTTCTGCGATTGTGTAATGAACACTACTTGGACTTCGCCAGTTTGGATGCCCACTCGAACCATTAATGTTCGAAAGATACCACTATTTTTACGTTCATCATAAATTGGTAATTGAAAGTCATTCAATAAATCAACTAATGTATTCATCACCTTGGTTGTCGCAGGCTGTTGGACCAAACAGTTATCAATCGGTACTAATTGATGTGAATCAGCTTGATAGAGACCAGCTTCTACTTGGCCATCGATTTGGCGTAATTGGAATTGGGCTTTATTTCGATAATTCCAAGGATTATCCATCCCAATTGTTTTTCGTAGTTCATAGTTTTGATAATTGGCTGGTTTAAATTTGTTAAGCGCCTGCTTTAATAAATCTTTTTTAAAGTCTAATTGTGCTTTGTAGGCTAAATGTTGTAGTTGGCAGCCGCCACATGTTTCATAGACAGGACAAGGAGGGACCACGCGATCTTTAGCAGCTTTTTTGACAGATTGAAGGGTTCCTTCAGCAAATTTTGGTGTAACATTTGTGATCGTGGCAGTCACTTCTTCTTTCGGTAGCGCCCCAGGAACGAAAATAATTAATTTTTTATAATAGCCGATACCTTCGCCATTAATTCCTAATCGTTTAATTTTTAAAGAAATTTGTTGGCCTTTTTTTACTAGTTGTTGGGTCATATTCTTTCATCCTTTAGTCATCTCACATTTTTCACTTCCTCCCATTTTAGCACATTTTTATTTATTTGGCTTCCAAGGATTCTATGGTATAGTAGAATATATGTTCTGATTTAGAGGGGCAGGAGAATAAGATGACAACAATCACACGAATTAGTAAAGATAAAGGTGAATTTTATCTACTTTGGCTATCTTCAGGCGAAAAACTGCGTGTCTCGGAAGATATTTTAGTACGGCAGCGTCTGCTAAAAGGCCAAGAGTTATCAGATACTTTAATAGAAGAAATAAAAAAAGCCAGTTCTTATGATGTCGGGTTACAAATGGCGATGAATTATTTAAGCTATCAATTACGTTCAAAGAAAGAGATTTTTACTTATTTAAAAGAGAAAGAAATTGTACCTGAAGATCGAGTAAAAATCGTTCAACGTTTAGAAGAGCTGCGGTTGTTGGATGATGCAATTTTTAGTGAAAGTTACGTACGGACAGCTATGCGAACCAGTGATAAAGGACCACGAAATGTGGCACAACAATTAAAGCAAAAAGGTATTAGTGAAGAAGATATTCAGCATGGTTTGACCTTTTATACGTTAGATGAACAACTTAATGTTGCCACAGCAACTGCAGAAAAAGCCATGAAACGCTATCGAACTAAAAGTTTTAAAGATGCACTTCAGAAAATGCGTCTGCATCTGATGCAAAAGGGCTTTACAAATGAAATCATTGATCTAGCTTTGGAATCTTTAGCTTTTGAAAAGGACGAAGAACAAGAACAACAAGCGTTAGACAAGGAAGGCGAACGTTTATGGCGTGCCAATCAGCGATTTGATTTTTCTAAAAAAGTCCAAAAAGTCAAACAAAGCTTATTCCAAAAAGGGTTTGACTATGATTTGATTCAGCAATTTATTAGCGAAAAGGAAGTAGAACATGACGAATAAAGAGCCTTGGGAGGCGTGGAGTCCCGCAAAAGTTAGTTCATTCCAGGAAGATTTTTTAGCTTGGTATGAACGAGAAAAACGCAATTTACCTTGGCGAGCGAATACAGATGCATATCGTATTTGGATTTCTGAAATTATGCTACAACAAACTCGCGTAGATACAGTCATTGATTATTTTTATCGATTTATGGAATGGTTTCCGACGATTCAAGATTTAGCGGAAGCGCCAGATGATAAGTTGTTGAAAGCTTGGGAAGGGTTAGGTTACTATTCACGAGCGCGTAATTTAAAAGTGGCAGCGCAACAGATTGTTTCAGAATTTGGTGGGAAAATGCCTGACACAATCGAAGATATTCGGAGTTTAAAAGGAATCGGCCCCTATACGGCTGGTGCGATTGGCAGTATTGCCTTTAATCTCCGCGAACCAGCAATTGACGGTAACGTCATGCGGGTAGTGAGCCGTTTATTTGAAATTGATGCAGATATTGCAAAAGCGAGTAGTCGTAAAGTATTTGAAGCGGCGATGCTTAAAATCATCGATCGTGAGCGTCCAGGGGATTTTAATCAAGCTTTAATGGATCTAGGCTCAGCCGTCTGCACCCCAACTTCCCCTAAGTGTGAAAGTTGTCCGCTTCAGCAATATTGTGCGGCCTATCAGGCAGATAAAATGACCGCTTATCCAGTCAAATCAAAAAAAGTTAAGCCGAAAGATGTGTATTATGTCGGCACTATTATTGAAAATAAAAAGCAAGAATTTTTATTAGAACAACGCCCTGAAACCGGTTTGTTAGCCAATATGTGGCTGTTTCCGATTGAAGAAATTAGCAAAAAACAATTTCAACAATTGCAAAAACTGGCGCAACCAGCAGAAACGGAAAAACAATTAACTTTAGAGTTAGAGCCTGTAACAGAGCCTTTGGTCGCTGAAGAACCTGTCAACTTTTTTACGGACTATGAAACAGTTGTCTGGCAAAAACGTACCTTAGGCGAAGTCGTTCATATTTTCAGTCATTTAAAATGGCATATCTTAGTCTTTTATGGCCGAAATACAGGCGAATTAGCCACACTAGAGTCGCAGCGATGGGTGGCAGCACAACAATTTTCAGACTATGTTTTTCCAAAACCACAGCAAAAAATGGTGGAATTGTTCAAAAAAGAACACGAAAAAAAATAACAAAAAAGAGAGGCTTTTTAACAAACAAGCCCCTCTTTTTTGTTTCCTCTAGGTTATACCCCTATATAAATTCTGCTATGTTTAGTTTTGAAAGGGACTGGTAAAATAGACTTGTCTCTTGTCTGCTTAGAGGAGTAGTAATGATGGTGGAGACTTTTTAAGAGAGAGGAAGTACAGCCAATGAGTAGGAAGCGAAAAATCAGCTTAATTAGTTTAGTCATCATTTTGGTTTTTGTCACAGTCGGCTCAGCATACTTTGCTGTAGCGGGTAGCTATTTAAAGAAAACAATTGATAAAGGCTATGTTCCCATAAAAAATGATTATAATGAAGCGCAAAATAAAGATAGTCAATCGTTTTTGATTATGGGGCTAGACAATACAATTGAACGGAAATTAGGCACAACTAGGACTGATGCTATGATGGTGATTACCGTGAATAACAAGACGAAGAAAATAACCTATTTAAGTTTGCCACGGGATAGTTTTGTTCAAATTGATGCGAAAAATTACCAAGGGATGCAGCGAATTGAAGCCGCCTATACCTACGATGGACCAACAGCTTCTGTTAACACAGTTGAGAAATTATTGAATATTCCAATCAATCATTACGTTGTGTTTAACTTTTTATCTTTTATTAAGTTAATTGATGCGGTTGGCGGCATAGATGTCAATGTCAAGCAGGCGTTTGATGGTGTCACCAAAGACGGGCCAGGATCCATTCATTTTGATGCAGGGAAACAGCATTTAGATGGTACGAAAGCTTTATCTTATGCCCGTGAAAGACATAGCGATAACGATATTATGCGTGGATTCCGACAACAAGAAATTATTCAAGCAGTTGAAGACAAGTTGAAATCTGGTCAATCAATCATGAAAATAATGGACATTATTGATTCGTTAAATGGAAACATTCAAACTGATGTGGATTCCAATGAATTGACTCATTTAGTCAAAGAAGGTTTGACTTGGACCAATTATGATAAACAACAGCTTTCTTTTGACTGGCGCACTTTTAGTAATGAAGGGCGCAGTATGGTTGAACTATACCCAGATAGTATTGAAAATGTCCGTCATCAATTACGTGTGTCTTTAAATTTAGAAAAGCCAGATGAACGAGATCAAGACGGCTATGTCTTCCATACGAACGGTGAATTTTTATATCAAAGTGATTATACCGTTCAAGATGAAGCAGCTGAGGAAAACGAAATGACTTCCATCAACGGCAATACGTATATTGGTGTTCCTGGTAATACACAGACCGGCCCGTTGCCATCAGTTAAAACGGAAAATGGCTTTATAAAATAATTTATTTTCCAAGTGTAGAAAATCCGAACATAACAGATTAAATAATCCGCTTACTTATTATTCTTCTAAGGAAAAAACGAAGGATTTTAGCAAGGAAACAGCGTATCATTTGATATAAACCCAACATTCCCTTTATAATGAAAGTAACAAGCAAATTTTTGTTACTTAGAAGGGGAAGGGAGCAAGGAGTTATGTTTAGTTATACAGATACCATTTTGTCAATTATGCAAAGAATTGAAGTATACAACGAAATTTTCAAAGCCATCTCTAAAGAAGTTCAAGAATACGGTTGTAATCAGGCTGCACATCGGAGAGGCCGTGACACTTATATGTTTTGCCGAAATAATGTGAATCGTTTTTTTACAGAAGAAATGATGTTTCGTAAAAATTTAGAGCCGTATTATGATAAAGAAGCAACGAAAATCTTGCTAGAAGGATTAGATACGTATAAAGAAGGAGTATTTTTCTGGTTAGAGGCATTAAGTGAATCTTGCCAAGTGACAGATGAATTGAAATATCAATTAGGAATCCGCCAAAAAGAATCCTCTTATTTATTAATTAATCAAGCTTGTAAAGAAGCCTGTGAGGGCATTCAAAGCGCTCATAGTGTTCATAAGATGTAAAAAGTTAGGGATAGCTGTCAATCTGGCAGTTATCCCTAACTTTTTTATTTCAATATCATCTGATAAGCATAACGTTCGCCATCGTTAACATCTAAAATCACGTCACCTTGATAAACAAAGCCAGCTTTTTTAATCAGGTGCTGCATAGCGAGATTTTGTGGATGTGTATCGATTCGAATATCAGTAGCACCTTGCAAACGAGCGGCTGTAACCAGTGAGCGCAAAAGCACCAAAGCCAGTCCTTGACCTTGAAAGGAACTTTTTAGAGCAACACAATGAATTGCCGTATACGTAGTTTGAGAATGAGGTTGCCAAGAACCATTAAAAATCGCTTCATAAGCAGGATCAATCTCCGAACATAAAACACCAACGCCTGCCAAGGCATCCTCAACCATTAAAATATAGCAAGTTTGCTGGTCGATATCTTTTGCTAAAATTTCTTGATTCGGGCCATCGCCGTTTTGCCATTGGGGAATGCCACTTTTTTGTAAGGTGCGGCGTCCATCTTCAATGATAGCAAGGATGTCAGGCAAATCAGAAGGTTCTGCTTTTCTTAAGTAAACAGTCAAAAAATATTCCCTCCTCTTAGAAACCTGTTGTTGTTTTCAATTGGTAAATTTTTGAAGGGCGGCCAATGCCAACGGGACGTTCACCTAACTCTTCAAAATATTGTGTCATGGCTTTTTTAAAATTTGAATGGTCAATGCTGCGATAATCAACGCCGAGGAACTTCGCAAAAACTTTACGGGCTTCCGTAATGGTGAAATCTTTTCCTAAGACTTGAAGCACTTGCGGTTCATGTTCCATTTTTATCAACAACACGATTAAACGCCTTAATTATAATTTCACTATGGTCGAAGGCTAATGTATCTTTACCAAGAGAGGCCGCTGTTTTCAAGTCTAAAGTAATTTCCACATCTTCATGAGATAACGTGATGTGTTGACCATGCCGTTCAAGATTGAACCAATGGACTTCTTTGGCATCGTCGCCAGCAATTAAAGGTTCTTCACCAATAAAGGCTAAATAGCTGACTGTCACGACCCAGCCACGAGGATCTCGATCTGGGCGACTAAAGCTGTGTAATTGTTCAATATTTTCTTGAGAAATCACCACACCAGTTTCCTCTTTTGTTTCTCTTAAAACACTATCTTCAGTAGATTCGTTGCGATTAACAAAACCGCCAGGAAGCGCCCATGAGTTTCTAAAGGGGTGACCTTTACGTTGAATCAGTAAGACTTTTAATTGATCAGCTTCCTTGTTGTAACAAAGAAGAACCATATCAACGGTTAAAGAGGGTTTTTCATATTCAGGTAATTCTTGTTGATGATACCAAGTTAAAAACTCTGCTAAGCTAGCTTGGCGTTCATAATAATTTTTTTCTTCGGCTTTAGAAGCAAATTGTGGCACAATTGCTCCTCCTTTCAAAAAGAAACATGGTTTTCTTTTATTGTATCATTAAGTGGCTGAAATACAATATTCAAGCGTAAAAAGAAAAGCAAGCCTGGGACAAAAATCACTTTGGATTTTTGTCCCAGGCTTGTACTATAAGAAGTTTGTTCTAGACGTTATTTATTGTGTTAATTCTAATAATTTATTTTTCAAATCTTCTTCCATATGGCCAAGTTCGATTTCGGCAGCTTGGCGTTTTTCTTTTCCTTCTTGTTGAATACGTAATGTTTCTTGGATAGTTTCAATTAAATCATTTTGTGTTTTTTGTAATGTTTCAATATCGACTAGGCCACGTTCGTTTTCTTTTGCTGTTTCAATTGCAGAAATTTTTAGCATTTCTGAATTTTTCTTCAGTAAGTCATTGGTGGTTTCAGAGACTTGACGTTGAGCAGTCACAGCATCTTTTTGGCGGAGTAAGGTTAAGGCGATGACTACTTGGTTTTTCCATAACGGAATCGCCGTATTCACCGATGATTGAATTTTCTCAGCCAAAGCTTGGTTAGTATTTTGGATTAAACGAATTTGTGGGGCTTGTTGAATCGTAATTTGACGAGCCAAGCGTAAATCATGGGTTCTTTTTTCTAAACGGTCTAGGAATTGGTTATAATCATTAACAATTTGGACATCCATTTGATCTCCAGATTCTTCCGCTTTTTTCATGGCTTCAGGGATAATTTGCGTCCGTAGTTCTTCTGCTTTTAATTCCCCAGCGGCAATATAGATGTTTAAGGCATCAAAATAATCTTTATTTTTTTGATACAATTGATCTAACATGGCATTATCTTTTAAAAGACCATCTTTTTCATGGGTTAATTTGACAGCAATTTTGTCAATTTGCGCACCAATTTTTTGATATTTGGCGGTAATTTCGTAAACGGATTGTTTGACTTTACCTAACATTTTTTGAATAAAGTTGCCTTCGCCAGCACGTAATTCATTGGGATTGGCTTCATTTAAACGAAACATTAGATCGGTCAGTGAATCACCAACAGGACCAATGTCTTGTGCTTGAACGTGGTTTAACATCGCTTGCGAAAATTCGCCGAGTTTGATTTGGGCATTTGAACCATAGGTAATTACTGCTTGTGAATCTTGGACATCAATTTTTGAAGCTAATTCTTTTGCTTGGGCTTGACGTTCTTGTGGTAATTTATCAATTAAACGAGGAGCTGCTTGCTGTTCTTTTAACTCAGATAGTTCATTTTGTTGCGTTGGTGTTAGTTCATCCATTGATGAAAATGGATTACTTAATAAATCGTCCAATGTATTGGTTACAGATGTTGTTTCTTTGGGTTGTTGCTCAGTCATTGTTTTTCCTCCCTAATGATTATTGCTGGTCTTCGTTTACTTGAGGTGATTCCTCAGTTGCAGCTTTTTGCGACAAGCTGCTTTTAGCGATCGACATTTCGACATCTAAATCGTCTAAGTCATCGGAAACGATTTCCTCATAATCATTTTTAACTAATTTTGACAATTGGTCAATGATTTGTGCGCTTTCTTCTAATTTTTCATACGTTTGTTTGTTTTTTACTTCGTGTTGTTCGATTTCTAAATGTTTACTTGTTAAGTCAACGATATTTGGTAAATGTGTATAGAGAAAGTGATTGGCTAAGTGTAACTTTTTAGGTTCTTTCACTAACTCTTTAAACAGAGCTTTAGAAACCTTCGTAGTATCATTACGTAAGTCAATCGCCCGTAATTTAGTTGAACGATTCATGTTTTCTTGCAATTGTATGATTTGTTTTTTGGCTGTGCTCATTGTACTTCTGAAAAAATCAATTTCTTGTGGAGATAACCCCAACTCACGATAATGGGCTTCTTTATCTTTCGTTAAGTAAGGCATTTGATCGCTTTTGTCGGCGGCATTTTTCTTTTTTCGATAGAGAACGAATACTAAAAAGCCTACCAGAATCACAAAAGCGAAGAAGCCATATTCTCTAGCGACAGCAATGATTAAGGCTCCTAAAAGAATATAGCCAATCAGTAATTTTGTATTTAATTTGTTCATTTATATAGTTCCTCCTATCTATCTAATCCTCGAAAGAGTCAGCTCTCGTTACAATAGTTATTTTAGCATACTCTGTGAGAGAAAAGACATACAGCGGAAGATGTATTTTATGATTTAGTGAAATCCTAAGAAAAAAAGTATAAAACGCAAAAAAAGACCCGTCCTAATTGGGGGTAGGACGGGAAAGGAGTTAAAAATGAAAAAGTGTTTTGTTAGGGTTGTTTGTTGGTATGCTTAAATAATACAAGGAAGTTGTGAATTTTTTATGTCTATTTTTTTTCGAAAATGTAATTTTTTTCTAAAGCAATAAATTTTTTTCTTTGAAAAGGGTTTAACTAGAGAAGAAGGGGTGCGATTTTTATCATTTTAGGGTATGATAAACAAGAAAGGTTGGTGAAAGATATGTTAAATTATGAGGACTTCGAAGAAAAAACACTTCAACGTCGAGAAATTTTTAAAGGAAAGATTATTGATGTTTTTTTGGATGACGTGGCTTTACCGACAGGCGGCACAGCTAAACGCGAATTGGTTTTTCATTCAGGCGCAGTAGCTATGATTCCGTTAACCGCAGAAGGAAAAATCGTCTTAGTTAAACAATTTAGAAAACCCTTGGAACAAGTAATTTTAGAAATTCCGGCGGGAAAAATTGATCCTGGAGAAGAAAATCAACTGGAAACGACGGCTATGCGGGAATTAGAAGAAGAAACTGGGTATCGTGCAGGTCAGCTTACCTACATAAATTCAATGTATCTGTCACCAGGATTTGCTAATGAAAAATTGGCTCTCTATTTGGCAACGGATTTGCAGAAAGTCGAAAATCCGCGTCCTCAAGATGAAGATGAAATCTTGGAACTTTACGAGCTAACAATAGCTGAAGCCAAAGCAGAGGTGGCAAAAGGCACGATTTGTGATGCCAAAACACTTTTTGCTATACAATACTGGGAATTGTATTTACTGCAGAGACAGTTTAAGGAGGACACGCAATGAGCAAAGGTCCGTTAGTCACTCGGACAGAGCTTCGCAAACGCAGAGAAGCAGAAGAAAAAGAAGCGGAACGTCGTCAGCAAGAAGAGCAGAAGCTGGCGGAAAAAGCGTATAAGCGAAAAGAAAAAGAAATTTCGACGTTTTATCGTAAAGAAAAGAAAAAACAAAAACCGATCAACAAGTCACGAGTAGGAGAATACTCGAAGCGTCGAGAACGGAGTACTTGGTTAAACAAGGCAATTATTATTGTAGCGATTTTATTAGCCGTTGTGGCATATATCGTTTTGAATTTATAGAAAAGAGGAATCACTATGAAAATTGGAATTATTGGAGCAATGGATCAAGAGGTCAAAATTCTAAAAGAAAAATTGACAGACACGATGTCATGGGAACGAGCAGGCGCTTTATTTGTTTCTGGTTCGTTAGGAAGACATGAGGTGATTGTGGTTCGTTCAGGAATTGGTAAAGTGGCCTCAGCTGTGACCACGACTTTATTGATTCATCAATATGGCGTAAATATGGTGATTAATACAGGTTCTGCTGGTGGTATCGGTGAAGGACTAAAAGTTGGCGATTTAGTCATTGCAGACAAATTAGCTTATTTTGATGTTGATGTCACTGGTTTTGGTTATGCCTATGGACAATTGCCTGGTGGTGTGCCTTTGTATTTTGAAACAAGTGAATACTTGCGGATGGAAATTGCGAAAGCCGCTGAAAAAACTGGTTTAGCTATTCGTAAAGGATTGATTGTTACTGGAGATACTTTTGTGGATAGCGCTGAGAAAATCGCCAAAATTAAGAAAGAGTTTCCTGAAGCCTTAGCTTGTGAAATGGAAGGCGCAGCAATTGGCCAAGCCGCTTCACAGTTCAATATTCCATTCTTAGTTGTACGGGCAATGAGTGATACAGCAGATGGCGAAGCAACTCAAAGCTTTGACGAATTCATCGATGAAGCTGGGAAAAAATCAGCCGAAATGGTTATTCATTTTGTCGAGAACTTAGTTTAAAAAGAGAAAGAAACAGCCGTCATTTCATCAATGAAATGATGGCTGTTTCTTTTTGCTTGTTGTCACTTAATGGAAAGTTTTTAAATACTGTTCTTTTTGTTTACGCGTTAATTTTTTAAAGGCGGCTTCGGCTTTGGTGGCCTCGCTACGTGTTTCAAATTTCTCTGTATGAATCATTATGACTGGGCGACGTTTGGCTAACCGTGTATATTTTGCACCAGTTCCGCTATTATGTTCGGTTAATCGACGTTCTGGCTCAGTTGTATAGCCACCGTAAAAGGAACCATCTTGGCAAAGTAAAACATAAAAATAATGGGATTTCTTATTCTCCATACAGCATAGCCTTCATTTCTGCTTCGTATTCGTTCTTTTCATTGTATGTAAAAAGAGGTGGTAACACACGAAAACCGTCTTTTTTGCCTTGTTTAATGCCTTCAATTAGTAAAACATTGGCTTCTTTGCCTGGCTTCGGATAAACAAACCGAGCTTTTTTCGGCGCAATATTGGCGTTTTCCATGGCATGTAAAATATCCAGGAAACGATCAGGACGATGAACCATTGCGAGGCGACCATTTGTTTTTAATAAATCCGCCGACACAGTGACCACTTCTTGAAGAGACGTGTGAATTTCATGACGGGCAATCGCTAAGTGCGGGTTTGGATTTTTTTGGCTAGTTGGTCGTTCTTTAAAGTATGGGGGATTACATAGTACTAAATCCACAGAATCTTTTTTGATGACTTCTGTCGCTTGTTTTAAATCACGTTCATACATCGTTACTTGTTTTTCCAATTTATTTAATAGAATACTTCGTTGACCCATATCTGCCAAACGAGGTTGTAATTCGATTTGGTCGATCTTTGCAGCTGTTTTCCGACTAACGAAGAGGCCGACCGCGCCATTGCCAGCACACAAATCGACAATCTTGCCTTTTTTTGGTAGTTGCGGAAAATTAGCCAATAAGACTGCATCAATGGAAAAAGAAAAGACTTCTTTGCTTTGAATAATTTGAATATCATCCGCATATAATTGATCAATCCGTTCGCCGGATAATAACATAGATTAAGAACCTCCAACTTTTCATCTGATTGTTCATGTATTATACTACTTTTAAACCCGTATGACAAAATCTGTTCCCTAGATTAGTAGGAACATGTTATTTCTCTGATTGATAGACGTAAAAAAAGCTTGTCAAAAGGTAGAGCTTTCGGCATACTAGAAAGCGGAGAGAAGAAAGGAAGAAAATTATGTTTTTTACATTTATGCGTGGCGTGGTTCGCGTCATTTTATTTGTGATTAATGGAAATGCACATTATGAAAATAAAGAAAAATTACCAAAAGACCAAAACTATGTCTTAGTTGCGCCGCATCGAACATGGTGGGAACCGCTGTATTTAGCTGTTGCTGGCAGTCCTAAGAAGTTTAGTTTTATGGCAAAAAAAGAGTTGTTTAAAAATCCTGTTTTACGTTTCATTTTAAAACATGCGAATGCGTTTCCAGTGGATCGTGAGAAGCCCGGTCCCAGCGCGATTAAAACACCTGTCAAAATTTTAAAAAATTCTGATTTAAGTTTGATTATGTTCCCTAGTGGCACGCGTCATTCCTCAGAATTAAAAGGCGGGGTAGCCTTGATTGCTAAAATGGGGCGAGTACCTATCGTGCCATCTGTTTATCAAGGTCCATTAACTTTAAAAGAGTTGTTTAAACGTAAAAAAGTAACGGTTCGTTTTGGGGAGCCAATCGATATTAGCGATATTAAAAAAATGGATAAAGACGGTTTAGCTGAAGTGGAACGTCGGATGCAAGAAGCATTTGATCAGTTAGATAAAGAAATTGATCCAACTTTTAAATATGAATCAACAGAAAAAGAATAAAACAAACCGCTACAAAATAGGAATGTTACTGGCAGGTAGTCTCATCAAAAGATGATGCTCCCTGTCTTTTTTCTTGCGTTAAGAAAAAAGTTTGTTAAAAATCTAATTCTTCTGTCCGATTTTCTTAAAAAATACCAGAAATTTGTTATAATAATAAGAAGGACTTTTTTAGGCGGTGAAAAAATGAAATTTTTACATACAGCAGATTGGCATATTGGCAAAAAATTACATGGTTTTGATTTATTGGCAGAACAAAGGGAAGCCTTTGAACAAATCTTAGCAATTGCGAAAGAAGAGCAAGTGGATGCTGTTGTGATCGCTGGAGATTTGTATGATCGCTCTGTTCCAGCAGTTGAAGCAGTCGAGATTTTTAATGAAATGATGATTCAAATGAATCTCAAAGAGCATTTCCCCGTGTTAGCTATTTCGGGAAACCATGATAGCAGCACGCGTTTAGAAACAGGAGGCCCTTGGTTTAACCAAACGCAATTTCATTTGAATACGCGTTTAGAACAAGCCTTTCAACCAATTGAAATCGACAATACCCAATTTTATTTGTTGCCTTATTTTGAACCGATTGCGGCTCGCTTATATTTTGAAGATGAAACGATTCGAACGATTCAGGCGGCGATGGAAAAAGTTGTCGCGAAAATGCAGGAATCTTTTCTCCCCAATAAAAAACAGGTGTTAGTTAGTCATTTTTTTGTCGCTGGCAGTGAAAAAACTGATTCTGAAACAAAATTAACAGTGGGTGGTTTGGATGTTGTACCGACGGCTTTGTTAGAGCCTTTTGATTATGTCGCGTTGGGCCACTTACATGGAAAAAATGCGTTGCAGGCACCTAATGCTCGATACAGTGGCTCGCCTGTAAAATTTTCTTTATCAGAAATGACACAAGAAAAGGGTGTTTGGCTTGTTGAAACAGAAGCTGAAGTTCATTTTCAATTCCGTGCTTTGAAACCATTGCGAGACATTCAACAATTGACGGGCTCGTTTCAGCAGTTAACGGATCCCGCTTTTTATCAAGAAGTGAATCGGGAAAATTATTTACATGTCCAATTAACCGACCGAGCGATCATTCCCAACATGATGAATCAATTGCGAAAAATTTACCCCAAAATTATTGGGTTGGAACGTTTGAATGGTCGAGAAACAAGCAGCGGAAATCAGAAAAAAGTGGTACAAATAGAACAACGTTCACCAGAAGAACATCTGCATGACTTTTTTAACGATGTGACAGGAGAGGCCTTGACAGAACAACAAGCACAATGGGTCCAAGAAGAACTGAGTACACTTAATCAATTAGAAAGAGGGAAGTAATAGGATGAAACCATTATCTTTAACATTGAAAAACTTCGGACCGTATATTAATGAAACCATTGATTTTACGAAGTTTGAAGATTCTTCACTTTTTCTAATTAGTGGAAAAACAGGGTCTGGGAAAACAACGATTTTTGATGGAATGAGCTATGCTTTGTTTGGTGAAAGTTCTGGGAAATTACGTTTAGGCAAAGAAATGCGTTCCACATTTGCTGACCCCTCAGAAGCCACTGAAATTACTTTGCTTTTTAAACATAACGAGTATCTCTATGAACTGAACCGCCTTCCCGAACAAGAACTTTTTAAAAAACGTGGCACAGGAGTCCGTAAACAAAGTGCCAAAATTTCTTTAATTGTCAAAGATGCTCAAGGGAAAGAACTACGAGCCTATTCTAAAAGACGCGAAGTGGACGAACTCATTCAAGAATTATTGCATTTGAATGCCAATCAATTTGCTCAAATTGTATTGTTACCACAAGGAGAGTTTCGGACTTTTTTAATTGCTAAAAGTGATGAAAAAGAAAAGGTTTTGCGTAATTTATTCGGAACAGAATTGTATCAGTTGTTCAGCGAAAATTTAAAAGAACGCTTAAAAATTGCCAATCAAGAGATTCAAGAAACCCAGCAAAAAATTGAACTGAAAACAGAACAGTTGCATTGGTCAGAAGAACCTGAACCGACAATGACACTTTTTGAAAAACTTCAATTATTAGAAAGCCAACAACAAGAGGCTCAGCAACAACTATTAGTTGAAAGAGAACAAATTGCAACCTTAAAACAAGCCAAACAAGCAAAAGAGCAAGTTCGTTATGCCATTGAAGAACGGCAAAACTTGCAACAGCAAAAAGAAGAATTACTGGAAAAGAAAGCAAAACAAGCTGAACAGGAAACCGTCATTGAGCGGCTAAAGGAACAGATTCAGCAATTAAAATGGAGCCAAAAACAGCAATCTTTAGCTGAAAAAGTCTTTGAAAAACGAAGCGAAAAACAACAAAAAGAGCAAGAAACAAAGTCCAAACAACAAGCTCTTATGGAAACACAACAAGCATTGACAGATTGGCAAGCAATCATGAGTGAGTTGGAAGAACAACAACCATTGATTGCTGAAAAACAAGAACGTCTTCAAACGATTCAACGTCAATTACCACAATACCAAGAATATGAACAGTTAGCCCAACAACAAATAGCAGAACAAGCCAATTATCAAGCCATTCAAAAAGAGTATGAATCTTGCCAACAGGAAAAAATAACATTAGCGGATAAAGTGGCGACAGCCAAACAATTTATTGAACAAGAAGGAACACTTGAAAAAGCAAATTTTGAATGTTCTAGTGTAGCAGATCATTGGCAAAATTTTGTAGAACGTTGGCAAAAAAATCAAAAAGCTTGGCAAAAAATTAGTCAAAACCAAGGGGAATTGCACGAGTTGACACAACGGTTTGCTGTTGAACAGCAACAAAAAAGCGCCGAAGAAGCGAAGTTGCAGACAAAGAAAAGTCAATGGGCCTCTTTACAAATCCAACGATTAAGCTTGTTACTTGAAGAGGGGGAACCTTGCCCAGTTTGTGGCTCTTTAGAACATCCAAAACAACAAACTCATCAAGAAGTTTCCTTAGAAGAGATTGATCAAGCGGAACGGGAATTAACGGAAGTTGAAAAAACGGTTCAACGATTTACTGAAACGCTCTCTGCATTAGGGGCGGAAAAGCAACAGAAAGAAAGCCAATTACAAGAACAGGAAGCTGCGTATACTGAGGAACAAGAACAATTAGCAGCGCAGTTTGCTGACTTGCAGTTGCCGTTAACAGGACTAACTTTTTCACAAGTAACACCTGCAGAAATTGCGGAAGTTGAGTCGCAATTAGCTAAAGAAAAACAACAAATAGCACAAAAACTAACGGAAATTTCAGTCGAAAAGGACCATCTAGCGGAACTAGAAGAACAAGTAGCTGAAAATTCCCAACGCTTTGAAGTGCTCCGACAACAAGTAGAAACAATGCAACAAAGTCTGGAAAGAATCACTATCCAGCAGCAAATGATTGCTAGCCAATTATTGGATGCAACCGTCACATACGAAGAAATGACCAAACAACAAACTTTGCTTCAAGAAGAACTCTCTGCATTTGAACGTCAAAAAGAAAACGTGACGACACAAGGAGAAACCTTGAAGAAAGAAGAAATGATCCTTGAAAGTACGTTGACGCATTTGGAGAAAGAACAACAAACACTTCAACAAACAGTCGCACAACTTGAGAGTCAGTTAAACGCAGTTTTAACGGAACAAGGAGTGACAGAGGACCAATTGACGGAGTGGTTGAAAGAGGTACCGACACTAGAAAGTCAGCAAGAACAAATTGCTTTATTTGAACAAGAGCAAACCCAACTGACTATCCAACTCGCTGAAATTGAGAAAAAATTATCTAGTGATACGTTCCCAGAATTATCTTTAATCACCACAGAAATTGAACAAATAACACAACAAATTGAAGAACAAGAAAAAAAATACTATCAACTGCATGAAAAAATGCAAAATAACCAACAGTTGGTTCAAGAAATTAATGCGCAAAGAACAACAATTGAAGACAAGTTTGAGGAAGTTGCTGCACTACAGCAGTTGGCAGATACGGTGAATGGCAATAATCCTAAAAAAATTAGTTTTGAACGGTATATGTTACAAACGTATTTAGAAAGAGTGCTGACAGTCGCTAATCAGCGTTTAGACCGCCTGACCAATAGTCGTTATCAATTTGAATTGAATCACGAAGCAGGCAGTTATCGGAATCAAACGGGGCTAGAAATCAATATTTATGATGACAATTCAGGGACGGTACGCAGCGCTCACACGTTATCAGGCGGGGAAAGTTTTATAGCAGCGTTAGCTTTGGCACTTTCTTTAGCAGAAGTGATTCAAGAACAAGCAGGCGGAGTCTTAATTGATGCGTTGTTTATTGATGAAGGCTTTGGTTCCTTAGATGAAGAAGCATTGGAAATGGCAATGGAGGCGTTAGAAACGATTGAAAATGAAGGCCGCATGATTGGGATTATTAGTCATATTGGCGAATTAAAAGCACGAATTCCACAACAATTACAAATAAAAAGCAATGGGAATGGTCAAAGTACCGTTCACTATCAGCTAGCTTAGTAGAAGAGGAGGTGAGTCGATGAAATGGAGTATTCCAGAGCGAATCGTTGAACAAGGACGCGAATATATGCAAGAAGGCCGGGTCTTATCTATCGTTCAAAATCCAGAAAAAAGGATCTGGTTGTCTGAGGTTTTAGGGGAAGAACTTTATCTTGTTGAATTGGATGGTACCGCCAAAGAACAAGATGTTTGTGAATGTCAATATTGGATGGAACATGGCTATTGCAAACATACAGTGGCAGTTGAACTGGCACTGAAACAACGAGGCGTGTCAAGAATTATTCAAGCGAATCAAACAGTCAGTTTTGAGAAAACAAATCGATCAACAGCTGAAATGTTTACCAAAGGCTTTGCCAAATTAAGCAAAGCTTCTGCCGAAGTTCCCTTGCAGCCTTTACGTTTAGAATTTCATTTAGATGTGATCGAAACGAATAATTACTATCCAGAATTATCAACGATTGGTCTTTCTTTAAAAATTGGTTTGGAAGGCACCAAACCTAAAACATATATTGTGAAAAATATTGGTGATTTTTTACAAGCATATGAAAAGGAAATGACTTTTATGGTGAATAAACAACACCAATTTACTTTGCTACATGATTCTTTTTCAATGGAGATTCAAGAAATTTTAACAGAACTTGCGGCAATTTATCATACCAGCCAATTATTAGGTGCAAACGGTATTCAAGTTAAAGGGAAAATCGACAAACGTTATCTATTATTACCAATTGATCGCAGTCAATCGTTAGTTGAAAAAATGAATCGAACGGGTCAGTTTATATTGACCAATCAAACTCATAAGTATCGCTATCTAACGTTCAAAGAAACCAGTTTGCCACTTACGTTTACAGTGCAAAAAACCGAGGAACAAAGCTTCAAATTAACTATTCAGAATCCTATTACAACGTTTCTAGCCCACTATCACTGGGCGATTGCGGATCAAACGGTTTATTTACTAACAGAAGAGCAGGAAGCCATCTACACCACGTTACTTCAATTAATGAAACGCTTGGAAGAGCCGTCCATTATTTATGAAAAAGAAACAGTTTCTGATTTATTTAGTGAAGTGTTACCATTATTGGAAAAAATTGGTCGAGTGTCTGTTGAAGAATCAGTTGAAGAATTAGTCGTCCATCATCCTTTAAAAGCAGTCTTTATTTTTAAGAAAATTAAAGGTCGGATTAATGCTCGAATTGACTATCACTATGGAGAAGTCATTTTCTCGACAAACCCGAAATATGCTCAATTACCTGAAGTCAATCAAGAAATCGTTCGAGATAAAGCAAAAGAAACAGCAATTAAGCAACAATTTCAACAGTTTGCCTATCAGCAAACAACCACAGGCTTTGAAAAAGTCTTACCTGCTGGGGAGTCCTTGTATTATTTCTTTAAAGCCGAGGTTCCAGCTTTCCGTCAATTAGGAGAAGTTCGGATGGGACGGAAATTACGGGAATTGTATTTAGATGCCCAGCATCATCAACCAACGATTGAAGTTGCGGAAGGGGATTCTTGGTTAGATATTCGGTTTGATGTCACTGGCATTGATGAAACCGAAATCGATGCAGTATTGACTAGTCTGCTACGTAATGATGCTTTTTATACGTTAAAAAGTGGTGAAATTCTTGCTTTTGACTCAGAGGAATTTTTCCATACAAGTGCAATTTTAACGAAGCTTCGAAAAAATATGCATCAAGAAGACAATGTCATTCATGTGCCCAAAAACCAAGGCCTCATGATCGAAAGTTTATTAGAAGACAACGAGCGGGCACATTTTTCAGATTCCTTTAAAAAAATGGTCACGGATTTAACGCATCCAGAAAACTTTGAAGCGCAAGTCCCCAAAACCTTACAAGCAACGTTACGCCATTACCAAGAAACAGGTTATAAATGGCTGAAAATGCTTAGCCATTATCAATTTGGCGGTATTTTAGCTGATGAAATGGGTTTAGGGAAGACACTGCAAACCATTACCTATTTACTTTCGGAAAAAGAAGAAGAGCGCTTGAAAGGGACAGCTTTGATTGTCGCACCTGCAAGTTTAACCTATAACTGGTTAGCCGAAGTCAAACGTTTTGCGCCAACCTTAAATGTTCAAGTGGTTTCTGGCAACCGCCAAGAACGAGCAGCGCTTTTACAAAATAGCACCGAAGATATTCTGATTACTTCTTATGCAAGTATGCGACAAGATGTTCAGCTTTATCAGGAAATGCGTGTCGGCTATTTGATTTTAGATGAGGCCCAAATGGTTAAAAATAGTGGAACTAAAACGGCGCAAGCCTTAAAAAGTTTAAAAGTACCGCAACGTTTTGCATTAAGTGGCACACCAATTGAAAATAATTTAGATGAACTGTGGTCAATTTTTCAAATGATCTTACCGGGATTGTTCCCAGGCAAAAAAGCCTTTCGAGAAATTAAGCCGGAAGAAATTGCCAAAATGATTCAACCATTCATTTTACGACGAGACAAGAAAACGGTGCTCGCAGACTTACCAGAAAAAATTGAAAATAATATGTACAGTGTCTTAACAGAAGAACAAAAAACGGTTTATTTGGCCTATCTAAAACAAATGCAAGCAGATGTCAGTCAAATGGATCAGGCGACCTTCAAGAAAAATCGCATGAGTATTTTAGCAGGCTTGACCCGTTTACGACAAATCTGTTGCGATCCACGTTTGTTTATTGAGGATTACACGGGAGGTTCTGGCAAAGTGGAACAAGTCAAAGACTTTTTAGTGGCTGCCAAAGAAAACAATCGTCGTGTCCTATTATTTTCTCAGTTCACAAGTATGCTTTCTATCTTAGAAAAAGAATTGAATGAATTAGGTTTAGAGACGTTCTATTTACGAGGAAGTACGAAGCCTCAAGATCGGTTAACGATGGCGAATGCCTTCAATGAAGGAGAAAAAGATGTCTTCTTAATTTCATTGAAAGCAGGGGGAACTGGACTAAATTTAACTGGTGCAGATACAGTTATTTTATACGATTTATGGTGGAATCCCGCAGTCGAAGAACAAGCGGCTGGTCGGGCACACCGCATGGGACAAAAAAAGGTTGTTGAAGTGTGGCGGATGATTGCAGAAGGAACGGTTGAAGAAAAAATGAATTCCTTACAGCAAGAAAAACGCGAGCTGTTCCAAAAAGTGATTCAAGGAAATGAAGAGCAATTAGCGAAAATGACGGAAGAAGATATTCGCACAATTTTAAGCATTGGAGAATAGCCGTTCAACTTAGTTGCTATCTTATTTAAAGAGAAATGGAGTAATTCGTTTGAAACAAAAAGAATATATGGAATATCGGCCGCTAGGTGAAGAAATTGAACGGATTCGTAAAGGAAAAAATATTCCTCTGCGTGTCTTTGATGAAAATGGTGTTTCTAGTCGAAGTTATCAACGCTTTGTCCAAGGAAATAGTGAATTGCGTATTTCGGATTTAGCCATTATTGTCGAAATCTTGTCTATTTCGCCGATGGAAATGACAGAAAAATTAACGCCAATGTCCAAAACAGTTTTAGCTAAGGAGCAGTTTAATCAAGCAATCTTTAGTAAAAATTTTCAAGAAAGTAGTCGAATCGTTGCAGATTATCGGGCGTATTATGAGAAATCGTCTTTTGCTTTAGGAAAGCAAGAAGTAATGTATTCGATGTTGGCGTTGGAATATCTTTTTAACCCTCAAACAGTTGTGACAAAAGAAGAGATTATTGCATTAGAAAATCAGATTCTGGAACGATTAATTAATGCCGATGTGTATACTATTTTTAATTTGAAATTTTTAGCATTACAAAAAAACGTTGGCTTGCAGCCGTTTCCAACTTCGTTACTTTTTCGTGTACTACAATCTGTCAATGAGCGGGAAATTATTGATATTCGCTCGCTAGAAATTATCGAGCAAGTAATTATTGATTTTTTATTTGCGGCGATTGTCAGCCAAAATGTTCCCCATATTCTTCATGTATTAAGCATGTTTAAAGAATATGAAGTGGGTGAAAATAACTGGCGAATGATCCTCTGGAAAAAAATAGCAGAAAAAATAGAAATGATTTTAACCAATGAAGAAATATTCGCAGATTGGTCAATCTTTAAAGAACAAATCCTCTTATCTATCACATTGTTTTTACCAAAAGCCAAACAAGAATTTTTTGCTGGGCAATTGGAAAAAATAGAGGATAGTTTAAAAGAAATAAAAGAAAACTAGGCATAATTGAGAATTTGTCATAATACATTCTGGTTGTGTTTAGCGACAAAGAGCGCCAAATAGGGGTAGAAAACCCTATTTGGCGCTCTTTGTCTTGTCTATACAAATTAATTTGGACAGTTTGTCGTAATTGAACCCATTTTCAGTTGATATTCACTATAATTAAGAAAATATCAGGAGGTGAAGTTTATGAAAAAAATGTGCATCTCCGCAGTTAGTGCCTTACTTTTGGCTAATAGTTTATTACTTCCTGTAACAACTTTCGCCGAAACGACCGAAACAATCGCATCCTCCAGTGAAGAAAATGTTTCATCTGTTTCAGAAGAAAAGATTCCAGAAACTTCATCGGCAGAAGAGCAAAATTCAGCAACCAGTAGTTCGGAGATTCCCCAATCAGAAGAGTTAACGACTGTTGAAACAAGTGAAGAGCCGCCAAATGAAGCACTAGCGATAACGGAAGCACAACTGATGATGCCCCAATTATACGCAGGTGCTGTCTTAGATAAAGCGACGCCTATCAGTACACTATTTCCTGATCCAGCCTTTGCGGAAAATATCAGAAAACAGTTAAGCAAATCTCGGATCTCTAATACTGTCACCCAAGCAGAATTGGATAAACTGAATAAAGTTATTTTAGAAAATGTCGTTGTTTCTAATGTGGAAGGAGTTCAATACCTAAGAAACTTAGAAGAATTATCTTTTCAAGATTCACTCAATGTAACAGATTTGAGTCCTTTTGCTAAAGGTGAATTTAAGCTATTACGTTTTTTATATATGAGAAACAATAAAATAGCTGATCTTAGTCCGTTAGGTCAAGCAGGATTAATTAATTTAGAAGGCTTGTATGTTGAGAACAATCAATTAACGACATTAAATGGACTTGAAGGAATGGCTGCTTTAAAAAATTTAAGTATCCAAAATACGACAGATCATCCGTCAAAAATCACGCCGAATAATCGAGTAACTTCCTTCGACCCGCTTCGTTCTCTTCGTAATTTAGAAACCATTTGGGCTGCCAATAATCAGATTGCTACTTTAGATGGGCTTACGGAAGCAAATAACCTACTCCGTCTTTATGTGGAAAATAATCAATTAAAAACAATTGCGCCCTTGGCGAATAAGCCACGTCTAGAAGAGTTGAGTATTATGAATCAAACGATTGCTAGTCTGGAAGCTTTAAGCACTGTTCCTAATCTGCGTGTACTGTATGCAAGAAACAATCAAATTTCTTCCTTGTCACCGTTAGAGAAAACACTCAATCTAACAGTTTTAGATGTGGGAGAAAATCAAATTTCAGATATCAGTCCGTTAAAAGGCTTAACGGCCATTACAGGGCTAGATGTATCTAATCAAATGATTATCTTATCTTCTGTCGATTATATTGCTGGGAAACCACTGCAATTAAAAAATAAGGTGGTATCTCGTGATGGTCAACTATTTCCACCGCTGACGATTAGCCCTTATGGAAGTTACGATGCTACAAAAGGACTGTTTGAATGGAATTTACCCAAAGCTCATGAAGGCGTTTCTTATATCTGGGAATCAACAGATAAAGCATACTTAGGGAACTTTTCTGGAACAGTCGTCCAACCTGTCAAAGAAGTTTTCTTAAGTGAAACGAAACTATCTTGGTCAAAAGAGCGTATAGAAAAGTCGATGGAAAAAACAATCGATATTGATGACTTTCAAAAAACAGCCCTGCCTTTTTATTGGCAAGATGTCGATGCTGGGAATAGATTACAATTTATTGTCAAAAAAGAGGGTCAAGAAATCCAGAAATTAGCAGATGAAACAACCACTAATTCTAAAACATTTAAGGAAAAAGCCTTGTTATTACCAGAACTAACTTATGGAAAACAGCAGTTGGTCGTGGAAGTCTATGATAAAGGCTACAAGATTGACGAATTAGCGCTAACAGTCACTGTGGTTGGCTCTGTCAGGTTCAAAACGGTACCCACAGCGATTTCCTTTGGGAATGAGCTGCAAATCGCTAGTAGCACGACCCAATATCCAATTGTTTCCATGGATCAACCATTAGTGATACGGGATACTCGTCAAACGGGGAATAATTGGTCGCTTGCACTAACCGTTACTTCAGATTTCAAATCTGAATCAGGTGCTACGTTGCCGAATATTTTAAAATTTAGAACCAACCATCGCTTACAGGACATTCCAGAAGGCCAATCGATTCTTGTTCACAACCAAGCCAATGGACATCAAGAAACAAATATTTCTGATCAATGGAAAGAAAATGACCAAGAGTTGTTATTATCTGTTCCTGGAGGGACGGCCAAAGCAGAAGAATACGAAGCAAAACTAACTTGGCACTTGATGGACGTACCTGATGGCAGTGCAAAATAGGGGGTGAGTCTTATCAAAAAAATAGTTAGCGGTGTATTGCTATTAGGATTGATTTCATCAGTTGATGTATTTGCTGAAACAAATGCCTATCCGACAAATGCAGAAGTTTCTTTTTATGGCGAGTATGAACCACCAGCCAACAAAGAAAAACCAGATGGTAAGATACCACAGCGTTTCCCCAAGCAGTCGGAAGCAATACCAGCAGTGAGTGGAGAATCATTGAAGCATTCAACAAGTAAAACGGTTGATCAAAAAGGCTCAGGCTTCTTACCTCGAACTGGTACTAAACAGCAACAAATGTTTAATTATCTCGGAATAATAGTCATCTTTATGGCTAGTTTTATTTTAAAAAAAAGAAAGAAGGAACAATAAAATGAAAAAAATTATCTTAGCAACAATCCCAGCTATCACTTTAGGCGTAGCTATTGCACCAGAAGTGAATGCAGAAGAAAAAAACTATGAATCAAATGCTATCGTTGAATTTACACCGGATGCCTCTATCAACAAACCAGTCGATCCAGTGAATCCAGATACCGAAAAACCTGTTGAACCCTTTGACCCAACGACACCAGACACAGGCAATAAGCCAAATGAAGGAACAACTGGTCCACTAAGTATCGATTATGCTTCTAGTTTAGACTTTGGCAAAAATAAAATTTCAAATAAAGATGAAAAATATTATGCAAATCCACAATACTTTTTCTTGGCAGACGGTTCTGGTCCTGATTTGACTAATCCTAAACCAAATTATGTACAAATTTCCGACAAACGCGGAACGAATGCCGGTTGGGCCTTAACAGTTAAACAAGAAACACAATTAACAGCGACAAAAGAAACATTAAATAAAGTTTTAGACGGTTCAGAAATTAAATTAAGTCAAAACAAAGCAGTGTCTAATTCCAAAGCAGTCACACCAACTGCGCATGAAGTAACTTTAGTAGCTGGCGATTCATCAAATGTGATGTCTGCCGCTGAAGGTCAAGGTTCTGGAACTTGGCTTAGTGCGTTCGGTGGGATTGAAAAAGTGGAAGTTGACGGTGAAAGCGTAGATAAAAATACAGCGATCACATTAACTGTACCAGGAGCAACACCAAAAGATGCTGTTCAATACAAAACTGTTTTAACATGGACAATCGCTGATTTACCAAGCGTATAATTATTGAAACTATAACAATAGAAGAGAAGGAGCACTAACATGAAAAAAATGACCATCGCAAGCAGCTTAATTTTAGCAACCATCGCGGTAGGCACACTACCAGTTCAAGCAGAGGAAGTGGCTAATCGCGACACAGATGCTATTGTAAAATTTAAAGCACCAGATGAAAAAGATCCTAACAGCAAAAATCCTGTAGTGGATCCAGAAGACAAAGACGGCAAAGATCCTGTGACACCTATCGACCCAGTAAATCCTGACAAACCAGTTGATGAAGGTTCTACAGGCCCCTTAACCTTGGACTATGCTTCAAGTTTAAACTTTGGTGAAAATATCATCAGCACAAAAGATGAAATCTATTTTGCATCAGCACAAGTTTTAAAAGATAAAAATAATGTTGAAAAAACGGGTCCATTATTTGCTCAAATTACAGATAATCGTGGAACTTTAGAAGGCTGGACTTTATCTGCAAAACAAAATTCTGCATTTACTTCTGCTACAAAAGGTCAGACACTTGAAGGAACTGAAATTGTCTTTCAAAACGCTTCAGCTGTGACAGCAGGACAAAGCGCTGCACCAACAAGTTTAGCGAGCGTAACTTTTGGTACAGTTGGTGAAAGTCATAACGTGATGGTAGCCGCAACAGATCAAGGTGCTGGGAAATGGTCATACTTATACGGCAATGCTAGTTCAATTGCTGAAGTTGACGGCCGTCAAGTAATGAAAGATGTTCAATTAAAAGTGCCAGGTAAATCAGTTAAATTAAACGATGCCTACAAAACAACAATTACTTGGACATTAGCTAATACGCCAGTATAAAAAGAACCTTTTTGGAGAAAGGAAGAGGGGAACTCAGCCTTTCTCCTTTACATAGAAATGGAGTGTAGAGCGAAATGAAAAATAGATATTTTATTCTGATGATCCTAAGTTTTTATTTCTTTGCTTTTGGGATTGAAACCTCAGCAGCAGAATTACGATTTAGTGTTGAAACAGAAATTCCAGAAAACCAAATAGATAAAACAAAAACATATTTTGATTTAATGATGAAACCAGACCAAGAACAAATTTTGAAAGTTCGAGCGGCCAATAGTACAGATGAAAATTTAGTGATTGATGTTAGTGTGAAGTCGGCCACAACAAACAGCAACGGAGTGATTGAATATGGTGAGTCGTTGACAGCTTTAGATAAATCTGCACCAGCAGATTTATCAGAAATCATTCAACTGAAAGACGGCGGTGAGAGTGTTGAATTGCCTGCTAAAAGTGAAAAAGCAGTTGAATTGCGAGTGAAGATGCCTAAAGAAGAGTTTTCAGGGCAACTAGCGGGCGGGATCACGTTTAGTGAAAAAGTCGATGAAACGAAAGACAAGCAAAAAGAAAATACAAACGGCTTAGCAATTGAAAATCGCTATGCCTATACAGTAGCTGTTTTACTTCGAGAAAATGAAACAGTTGTACAACCAGAATTGTCTTTAGAGAAAGTTGAACCGACACAAAGAAATGCGCGCAGTGTTATTTCTGCAACACTGTTAAACCATGAAGCAGCCTATCTTCAATCAATGAAAGTAACGGCAAATGTTAAAAATAAGAAAACAAATAACGTTATTTTAGAGAAAGAACAAGAAGATATGCAAATGGCGCCCAATTCAATTTTTAATTTCCCTATTCCTTATGAAGAAAATGAAATGGAAGCTGGGACGTATGTATTGGCAATGACTGTGGAAGGCTCAGGAAAAAAATGGCAATTTACGAAAGAATTTACGATCTCAAAAGAGGAAGCAAAAACATTTAATGAGAAAGATGTAACCGTCAAAAAAACGGAATCTAAACTTATTTATCTCTTAATCGGTTTATTGATCCTTTTACTGATAATCTGCCTGTTCATCATTTTACGTCTGAAAAAACAAAAAAATAAATAAAAAAAAGCCGTTCTTCAATTTGAAGAGCGGCTTTTTTTTAAAGATTAAATAATTTCTCCACAGTCGGACAAAGTTCGGTGAAACAAGTGACTTCTGCAAGGTGTGATGCAGGTTGGCAACTTGGTAGTTCACGAGAGCGGTGGTTAAACCAAAGAGAATGCCAGCCACCATTACGTGCGCCTACAATATCATTGTCATAACTATCACCAACATATAAAGTATGTTCAGGTTCCATACAAAATTGATTACAGGCTAAATCAAAAATTTCCTTTTCAGGTTTTTGAAAACCCGTACTTTGAGAAATAATGATATTTTGGCTTGGAACCCATTTTTCAATATTCAATTGTTTAACTTTTTTAAATTGATGGTCTGTTGGACCATTTGTAATAATCCCCATCGGAATTTCTTTCTCTTGTAAAGTATCAAGAAGCTTAGTAACTTCTGGATGCATCGTAATATTATCCAATTCTTCTTCATAAACTTGTTGGAAAATTTTTCCTTCTTCTTGTGAAATTCCTGGATAGTTTAGATCCTTTAATGTTTCATTCATCCGGAAAAACCGCATGAAATCTAGGGACCATTCATTGGCTAAAACTTTCGGAAACGTTTCATCGCTGTGGTGTCTAAAACGAAGATACAATTCATGCATATCCTCTGTCGCAACGTTTGGGAAAATTTTAGTCATCGCATTTCGAAAGGGTTGTTGCTGATCGTACAGCGTGTCATCAACATCAAAAACAATGGTTCTCATTTAACAAGTGCACCTCTTAACTTTTTTACAAAACTTTTCATATGTTATATTGTAGCCGATATTTTCACAAATAAATAGAGTATTTTTCACTGTATTTCAAGGTTTTGTACAGAAATCAAAGCCTTGCGGGAAAAGACAATTATAGTTATTTTTACCGAAAAAATGGAAACGATAAATGAAAAAATATTCTGATAATGAAAAGTTTGTGAAAATGATTTTGAGTCAAAGTTACTTAAATAACACATGTTCTGATAGAAGTTAGAATTTTGCAAGAGACAGTCTTTTTCCGTATAATGAATGAGAATGAAGGGGGAGAGTTAGGGAGTTATGTTAAAGCGTTTTTTTGGGTATTATCGGCCGTATCGTCGATTATTTATTTTGGATTTTGGGTGTGCCGTTTTTTGCGGGGCTGTTAGAGTTGGCTTTTCCAGTAGCAGTCAACCAAGTAATTGATAAGATTATGCCAAAAGGAGATTTTCGCCTCATTGCATTAGCTAGTGCGGGCTTATTTGCATTTTATATAATCAATACGTTTTTACAATTTATTGTGGTTTATTTTGGTCATATGTTAGGCGTGAATATTGAAACAGATATGCGTGAAGAATTATATCAACATCTGCAAACACAACCGTTTGAGTATTATGATAATCAAAAAACAGGGAAATTAATGAGCCGTTTGACCACTGATCTTTTTGAAATTTCGGAAGTGGCGCATCATGGTCCAGAAGACGTCTTTATTACGATTATGACGTTAGCAGGTTCTTTTTTATTAATGTTAACCATTCACGTGAAATTAGCCATCGCTACGTTTATTTTATTGCCATTTATCACGATTGCGCTAGGCTATTTTAATAAAAAAATGACAAAAGCGAATACGGATATTTACGATAATTTAGGTGAATTTAATGCTGGGATTGAAGCGTCAGTAAGTGGGATACGTGTCACGCAATCTTTTGCAAATGAACCGTTTGAACGAAAACAGTTTAATTATTTAAATCAAATGTATCGAAAATCGAAATTATATTTTTATAAGGTGATGGGTGTCAGTTCCGCCTATAATTACTTATTAATTCGTCTGATAAATTTATTTTCATTAATTTTTTGGTGCGTATTATACAATTAAAGGAGAAATTACAGAAGGTCAGTTTGTAGGATTTATTTTATTAGCCAATATTTTTATTCGGCCGATTGAAAAAGTCAACAATATGATTGAAAGCTATCCCAAAGGATTTGCTGGCTTTAAACGTTTTACGGAAGAAATGGACAAACAACCGTCCATCAAAGATTTGCCAGGAGCTGTTGCTGTTTCACATTTAGAAGGAACGATTGCCTATAAGGATGTTTCATTTGCTTATGAAGATGGCACAAAAGTTTTAGACCATATCAATTTAAAAATTCAACCTGGTGAAACCGTTGCTTTCGTTGGACAAAGTGGTTCAGGAAAAACGACCTTGTGCAATCTGTTGCCTCGTTTTTATGAAGTCAGTAGTGGTGAAATTACGATTGACGGTAGAAATATCCAGAAAATGACCTTGGCTTCATTACGTAAGCAGATTGGAATTGTTCAACAAGATGTGTTTTTATTCCCTGGAACATTACGAGAAAATATTGCTTATGGGAATTTAAATGCTACAGAAATAGACATTCAACAAGCGGTGAAATTAGCACATTTAGAACATGTAATTCAGCTAATGCCAGATGGCTTGGACACAATTATTGGCGAACGTGGCGTGAAATTATCGGGCGGTCAAAAGCAGCGAGTGGCAATTGCGCGAATGTTCTTGAAGAACCCGCCGATTTTAATTCTAGATGAAGCGACTTCTGCATTAGATACAGAAACAGAGCAAGTGATTCAAGAGTCATTAAACTCGTTAGCTGACGGGCGAACAACATTAATTATTGCCCACAGACTGGCAACGATTAAACATGCTGATCGAATAATCGTAGTGAGTGACCAAGGAATTTTAGAAGATGGAACACATGAAACTTTGTACGCGCAAAGAGGCCACTATCGTCGCTTGTACGATGCTCAATTTAGAACATAAAAAACCCGCGAATAAAACTTCGCGGGTTTTTATTATGTTTAGTTAGCGCCGAACTTTTCTTCCCAAACCAACAGCATTTTTCATTCGTTGAAGTGTTTTGTTGGCTACCAGGCGAGCGTTTTCTGCGCCCTCATCTAAAATCATATCTAATTCTTCTGAAGCTAGAAGCTCTTGGTAGCGCACTTGAATAGGTTCTAATAAGGCAACTACTGCTTCTGCTAAATCTGCTTTGAAGTCTCCATAGCCTTTGCCTTCGTATGCTTGAACAAGTTCCTCAACAGTTTGACCTGTCGCAGCAGAATAAATATTTAGTAAGTTAGTAATACCAGGCTTTTCTTCTTTATTATATTCAATTACACCAGTTGAATCAGTTACAGCAGAGCGGATTTTTTTGCGAATTACTGCTGGCTCATCAAGCATTGAAATAAAGCCCTTCACATTTGTATCGGACTTACTCATCTTTTTCGTTGGTTCTTGTAAGCTCATAATTCGACTACCTTGCTCAGCGATTTTTACTTCAGGAATCGTTAAAATTTCTTGATTTTTTTGGGCGTAACGTTTGTTGAAGCGTTCCACAAAATCACGTGTTAATTCTAAGTGTTGTTTTTGATCATCTCCGACTGGCACTAAGTCAGCGTTGTACAACACGATATCACCAACCATTAATGGAGGGTATGTTAAAAGACCAGCGCTTACGCCAGCACGACCATTTTTTTGCGATTTATCTTTAAATTGTGTCATTCGCTCTAACTCACCAATAGAAGTATTGCACTGAATGATCCAACCAGCTTCTGCATGGGCACTAACTTCAGACTGTATGAAAATTGTTGCTTTTTGTGGGTCTAAACCAACCGCTAGGTAAAGAGCTGCTAAACTACGAATTTGCTGGCGTAGCTTTTGCGGTTCTTGGGGAACGGTAATGGCATGTTCATCCACAATACAAAAATAACAATTGTATTCATTTTGTAATTCGATAAATTGTTTCATTGCACCAATGTAATTTCCGATTGTCGGAGTACCACTGGGCTGAATACCAGAAAAAATTGTTTTCATTAAATAACCACCTGACTTTAGACTTAAGATAGTGAATAGTTCTATTATACATTTTATTAGAAAAAAATACATGGGAACTTCTTGAAAAAATCACCAAGAGAAGTAAATTATAACAGCAACCATAAAAATAGAAAACTGTATTACTTTTTTACAGAATCATAACGAATATCCATAAAATTTCATAAAAATTAACCCTAATTTTACACGGATGTAATGAAGGAAAAATAAACAAAGTTAATAAAAAATGTTTAAAAACCCCTAGTATTTTTATTAGAAATTAGGTATACTGGTTTTAAATAGAGGAACAGTAAAGTTCCCTGTTTCAGAAACGCGATGATTCGCGAAAAGGAGTGATGCACAATGTTGACACTTTATACTTCCCCAAGTTGCACGTCATGTCGTAAGGCTAGAGCCTGGTTGCAAGAGCACGAAATTCCTTTTAAAGAAAGAAATATTTTTTCTGAACCTTTAAATATTGAGGAATTAAAAGCAATTTTAATCATGACAGAAGATGGAACAGAAGAGATTATCTCTACTCGCTCTAAAGTTTTCCAAAAATTAAATATGGATTTGGACGAGCTTCCACTTCAAGATTTATTAGAGTTGGTTCAAGAAAACCCTGGATTGTTGCGTCGGCCAATTATGATTGATGAGAAAAGATTACAAGTCGGTTTTAACGAAGATGAAATTCGCCGATTCTTACCAAGAGATGTTCGACAACTGGAATTGCGCCAAGCACAATTAATGGCAGGTTTATAAAAAATATAAAATTTTGTTCTTTATTTGTTAATTGTAATAAAGAACGATTCATATGAATTTAGGGCCAGGGATTTTTATCTCTGGCTTTTTAATACATATTTAGAACTTGTATTCATTTGATTTGGCAGAACGTGGTCAAGGAAAAATAGTATCTTTTTTGGAGAGACTGCGTTAAGATGAAGAGGTAGAAGGAGCGAAAAACCAATCGTTAAAAAAATTCAAAGTTTATAAAACGTTCGCTAGTTTTCGAGGATTTACAGACTTTCCACTTTACTTTTGTGTAGTTTTCGCTACAATGAACGTAAGAAGTTTCCTGATTGAAGCAAAGAGAGGTGTAGCGCTATGGAAATGGAACATATTAATGAAAATACGATTCGTGTGTTAATTGGCAACGAAGACCTGGCGGATAGAGGGATTACTTTTCTTGACTTACTAGGAAACCACAAAGATGTTGAAAATTTCTTTTATAGTATTTTAGAAGAAGTTGATGTCGAAGATGAGTTCCAAGGCAGTGAAGCAGTCACTTTCCAAGTCTTGCCTAAAAATGATGGTTTAGAACTGTTTATTAGTAAAAATGTCGCTATGGACGACTTGTCTTCCTTAGAAGGTCTGAGCGAAGTCAATGCAGATGTTAGCGAATTGATTCGCAAACAAATTGAAGCAGACAAAGCAGCCGCCGATGAACTTGACGAGATGGAAGCCACAGATGAAACAAACAGAAATGTAATCTTTGAATTAGATAATTTTGAAGCGATGATTCAATTATCCAAAGAAGTCTTCATGCAATCTGTTTTGACTAACTTATACACGTACAACGATCGTTATTACTTACAAGTTTTGTTCTTAACCGATGAATTAGAAAAAACAAATGTTGACAATGAAATTGCACAGATTTTAGAATTTGCTCATAAAACAACTGTCACTCAGGATACTTTAGTCGAATATGGCACTTGTATTATGGAACGCAGTGCATTGGAATTAACACGTTATTACTTTAATGATTAAGCAAAAAAGCAAAAACTTTCGAGTTTTTGCTTTTTTTTTTTTGGATGAAAATTAAGAAACTTTGCGTAGTTTATTTATGAGAGGTGAAAATCATGTTAACAGCTTTAACGGCAGACAACCAAGAATTATTTTCTTTAATCGATTGCTCGATTGATGAATTAACACAGATACGAAGCGAACAAGCTTTTGTGTGTCCAATGTGTCATCAATCGGTCATTTTGAAGGCAGGCCCCATTAAAATACCCCATTTTGCTCATCGTAAAAAGAATAGTTGTTGGTACGAAGCAGAAGCTGAAACAGAAGAACACCTCCGCTTGAAGCAGCTTTTTGCGGAAAAGTGTTTACGCGAAAAGCTGTCCTTCCAAGTTGAGGCATACTTACCCACCTTGAAGCAACGCCCAGATTTACTCATTGGGAAGATAGCCATTGAAATTCAATGTAGTCCATTGCCAATTAAACGTTTGGTAGAACGGACGGAGACTTATCAAACTCATGGCTATCAAGTTGTTTGGATTTTAGGTGAACGATTAGTGCCTAAAGACAAGCTCACGCAATTAACGAAACAATTCCTTTACTTTTCGGAGTCCTTGGGATTTTATTTATGGTCGGCCAATAAGAAGCAAGAACGAATAGAATTACTTTGTCATATTGAAGAGAGTCAATGTCAACAATTTTATAGAAGAAAACAATCATGGGATTTTTACGAAAAACAATTACTAGAAATCTTCCGACTACCGACCGCTAATTTAAATTTACTGCCAGATAGACGGCACACTGGCCAATTGATGCATGATTATTATCAAAAATTGACGCAACAACTTGGTTACAGAAATGCTCAGTTGCTTAGAACACAAAGCTTTTTATACACGAAAGGTTGTCACCTTCTCCAGTTACCTCCTTGGTTTTACTATCCTGGATTGAAGCTAATACCTTCTTCTGAAGAAGATATTCATTTAAAAATGCTTGTTTGGGAAGCACTAAAAACCGAAGAAGAGCGTTTAGTGACCAAACAGGAACTATGGCGTATCTTGGAAGCTATTTTTTTGGAAGAAGGGAACTTTGTTTGGCAGCCACTGCCGAATATTGGCTTAAAAAAGCTTTTTAAAATTGTGGGAAATAACTTATTGAGATGGTTACAAGAATGTTATGTGTTAATTAAAGTAAACAATAAGTACCTAATAACTAGTATTTTCCTAAGAGAAGATCCTGAAAAGCTCATTCATTGGCTAAAAAAAGTGAAAAAACAACATTTTTTTTAGTCACACGTGTTAAATTATGATAGTATAATGAGTAAAACGTTTCTTAAAGGAGAGTAAACTATGAGCGAAATTAAACAATTACCAACACGTGATGAAGTTCCAACTCCATTGACTTGGGATTTAACCAAAATTTTTAAAGATGATGCTGCTTTTGATGTTGCGTATAATCAGTTGATAGAAGAGCTAAATCAAGCAGAATCATTTAAAGGTACCTTAGGGGATGGTGCAGAAGCTTTTCTAGCTGCGTTAGAATACGTTTTAGATGTCTATCGAAAAGTGGAAACATTATATGTCTATTCTCATTTAAAAAATGATCAAGACACTACAAATACAGCTTACCAAGCTTTATATGCCAGAGCTAGTTCTTTATATGCACAAGTTAGTGAAGCTGTTTCTTGGTTTGACCCAGAGGTTTTAACATTAAGTGATGAACAAATCTGGGGATATTTTGAAGAGCAGCCGAAATTAGCTGTTTATCGTCACTATATTCAAAATATTTTAGATGAACGTCCCCATGTTTTATCGATGGAACAAGAAGCTTTACTGGCGGGGGCTAGTGAAATTTTTGGTGCCTCAAGTAATACATTTTCAATTTTAAATAATGCAGACTTAGAATTTCCAACTGTGCAAAATGCTGAAGGCGAAACGATTCAACTTTCTCATGGCGTTTATGGTCAGTTAATGGAAAGTGTCGATCCATCTGTTCGTGAAGCAGCATTTAAAGGTTTGTACAAAGTATACAAACAATTTAGAAATACATTAGCCTCAACTTTAGGTGCACATGTTAAAACACATAATTATAAAGCAAAAATTAGAAATTATGATTCTGCTCGAGCAGCCTCTTTAGCAAGTAATCATATCCCTGAAAGTGTTCACGAAACATTAGTAGCTGTAGTAAATAAACATTTACCTTTGCTACATCGTTATGTAAAATTAAGAAAAAAAATTATTAAACGTAGAAGAATTACACATGTACGACTTGTATGCGCCTTTGCTAGGTGAAGCACCAATTCGTTACAGCTATGAAGAAGCAAAAGAAAAAGCAATTGAGGCTTTAAAACCACTAGGTGAAGACTATTTATCTATTGTTAAAGAAGCTTTTTCAAGTCGCTGGATTGATGTGATTGAAAATCAAGGAAAACGAAGCGGCGCATATTCTTCAGGAGCTTATGATACAGCCCCATACATTTTAATGAATTGGCATGATAGTTTGGATCAACTATTTACATTAGTCCATGAGATGGGCCATAGTGTTCATAGTTACTATACAAGAAATAATCAGCCGTATGTTTATGGCGACTATTCAATTTTCTTAGCTGAGATTGCTTCAACCACAAATGAAAATATTTTAACAGAATATTTATTACAAACAGAAACAGATCCTAAAGTACGTGCGTATGTCTTAAATCACTATTTAGACGGCTTTAAGGGAACCATTTTCCGTCAAACGCAATTTGCGGAATTTGAACATTTTATTCACACGGAAGATGCTAAAGGCACGCCATTAACAAGTGAATATTTGAGTGAGTATTATGGCGAGCTCAATGCTAAATATTATGGACCAGAAGTAGTTAGAGACGAAGAAATCAGTTACGAATGGGCGAGAATTCCACATTTTTATTACAATTACTATGTTTATCAATATGCAACTGGCTTCTCAGCCGCTTCGGCATTGTCTAAACATATTTTAGCTGGAGAAGAGGGAGCTTTAGAGAATTATCTTAACTACTTGAAAGCAGGAAGTAGTGACTTCCCAATTGAAGTGATGAAAAAAGCGGGCGTGGATATGACACAAGCCGCGTATATCGAAGATGCAATGAAAGTTTTTGAAGAACGTTTAACGGAATTAGAAGCTTTGGTTGAAAAATTATAGACAAAAAAGTGGGATATAAGTCCAGATGACTTATATCCCACTTTTTAACTCTTAAGATAATTGGTTAACAGCTTTCGTCGCAGCATCTTTTTTATAATAAATGTAAATGTCCATTTGGAAAATGATAATTGGAGCGACGTTTAAATTCAAAGGTTGCGTCACCTTGGTTCAGCAACGGTTCGTTATGTGGATGAACACGACAAAGTTGTTTAATTTCATCCATGTTTTCAAAATTTTCGACTAAAATGCCGAAATCGTTCTCGCAAGTATAGTTGTAAACGACTGCGGTAGGGTGTTGTTTAATCCCCATTTCTCGAGCAACTTTTTGGTCGGTTTGGAAAGATTCTTTGACAAAATCGGATTGTCGGTCTTTACGATACATATCAATATCCCCGCCAGCCGCTAGAAGTAGTTCTTCTGATAACTCAGGAGAGTAAGCTAGACCGTCTTCAGCTACTGCTTTTTGTAAGCCAATCAACAATTGTCGGCCTTTTTTTCGGCCTTGTAACTGTGCTGCTTTATAGTCAAGAGCGGCTGAGTATAAATCTTCAAAAATTCGATTCCGTCGTTTAATGTCATTAATCGGAATATGTTGACGACTCAAAAATTCATTGATCGTTTTCATATTTAATAAAGGAATAAAGCGCAATTGTATTTTCTTCTTGTCGTTAACAGACAATTGTATAATTTCTTTTTCAATTTCTAAACAGACGCCGCCTAAAGGATTGACGAACAAATAAATTTCAACCATTCATACTTCCTCCAATGCCATGCTTTTTCAAATACAGGTGCCAGAACGTCAGTGCTTCGAATACTAAGGGGCAGTGGTCCGCATCATGCGTTGAATCTTGTTAGGTGCAAGCGTAATGGGAATGTTCAAATCAGCCATTAATGTTTGAAACGCTTGCTTGCCGCTTTCAGCTTCAGTAACTTCTAACTCTAATTCAAAATCGTGCTGTTGGTTATACCAACTTTCGTCTAACGCAAGTAGTCCTTGAGGAATTTGTTTTTCTGCACGTGCTGTTTTTAATGAACCAATTAAATGGATCGAGGCGATTTCAATACCTAATTCTTGTAATTTCTTCGCCACAGCCCCCTCAGTAGGGAGGTGATTCCTCTTGATAAAGTGGTTCGCCGTCTCAAGCGATAAAGGGTCATTGATTTCTAATAATCCTTCTGGCGCAGGAACTTTTAAGGTTAACTCACCACGATCTGCTAATACGCGAATTCTTAAGCCCATTCGTTGTGCTTTTAATTGAAAATCGTCCGTATCAAAATAATGATTTGTTTGCGTAAAAAAGTCCGTTTTTTGAATAGCAAAATGGTCGATTAATCGTTTGAAATCTTGCGGACTAACTAATGTTTTAAATTCAATTTCTAAGTGCTCACTCATGGGGTTCTCTCTCTTTCTTAAATCACTCCAATTTTCACATATTATATAGGTTTCCGTCAAGAAAAGTGGTCTTCTCTGTGAAAAATTTTTCTAATGAAAGGCGTTTGGAAATCAAATAGCGAATAACACCCTATTTTAGGGAGGACTGTGGTAAAATAATCAGTGAATGAAATTCAAGGAAATTGAGGGATCTACCATGGAACGAGAGTGGGAGCTGTTTTTAGCGCCATATGAACAGGCGGTCAGCGAATTAAAAGTAAAACTACGAGGTATTCGTAAACAATTTCGGGAGCAAGATAAACACATACCAATTGAATTCGTTACAGGACGTGTGAAACCAGTAGATAGTATTTTGACAAAGACGGCTATTCGGCATATTCCTTTAAATCGGATTGAAGAAGAAATGCAAGACATTGCTGGTTTGCGGATTATGTGCCAATTTGTGGAAGACATTTACCAGGTAGTCGCACTTTTAAGAAATCGTAAAGACTTAAAAATTGTGGAAGAACGGGACTACATTGAAAATAAAAAAGAAAGTGGCTATCGTTCGTACCATGTGGTAGTGGAATATCCTGTGCAATTAGTCACCGGGGAAAAGATTATTTTGGCCGAAATCCAAATTCGGACACTCTCCATGAATTTTTGGGCAACGATTGAACATTCTTTGAATTATAAATATCAAGGTGTCTTTCCTGAAGAAATGAAAGAACGCCTTCAGCGAGCGGCAGAGGCAGCCTATTTATTAGATGAAGAAATGTCATCTATTCGTGAAGAAATTCAAGAAGCACAACATTACTTCTCTCATGGCCGTGGATTGCTAGAAAACGAATACTATAAGCAAATTAAAAACGAAACACCAGAAAATCAGTAAAGGAGTCTGCTTATGAAAGTGGCGATTGTTCATAACTCGGAAGAAAAATCGAAACAAGTCACAAAACAACTGACAACACTATTAGAGCAAAACCAAATTCAAATAGACAATCGTCAACCTGAACTTGTGATTTCAGTCGGCGGAGATGGTACGCTTCTTTCCGCTTTTCATCGATTTAATCATCTGTTAAACGAAGTAAGTTTCTTAGGTGTACATACCGGACACTTGGGTTTCTATACAGATTGGCGTGATTATGAATTAAAAGAACTAGTTGAGAGTTTGTGTATTCATCGTGAAAAAAGTACGAGTTATCCATTATTAGATGTGCGGATTCGGTTTAGAGATGGGAAACCAGATAAACATTTTTTAGCATTAAATGAATCAACAATTAAACGAGGAAACCGGACGATGGTGGGCGATGTGTTTATTAAAGATGAACTGTTTGAACGATTTCGTGGTGATGGGTTGTCGATTTCGACCCCAACCGGCTCTACTGCGTATAATAAAAGTATTGGTGGGGCTGTTTTGCATCCTAGCATTAATGCGTTTCAGTTAACCGAAATCGCCTCCTTAAACAATCGTGTCTTTCGAACATTGGGGTCACCGATTGTAATCGCACATACGGAGTGGCTGGAGATTAAATTACAGGAAAGTGATGATTATTTTGTCACGGTGGACCAATTAGATATTTATCAAGAAAATATCGCTTCTGTCTGCTATCGAATTGCAGACGAACGGATTCATTTTGCCTCTTATCGGCACATGCATTTTTGGCATCGAGTGAAAGATGCCTTTATTGGTGAGGATTAATTAAACGATGGAATTTCAATGGACATATGACAAAGAAACAACACAACAAGTGAAATATTTTTTAAAGGAACAAGGTGTTTCAAAAGGGTTATTAGCAAAGGTGAAATTTCAGGGTGGTAAAATTCAAGTGAATGGGACCGTTCAAAATGCCATCTATCCTTTACAAACTGGCGATGTCGTTAAAATGACGATTCCAGATGAAGCGGAACATGAGACATTATTAACAGATGATGAACCGATTGAAATTGTGTTTGAAGATGATCATTTTTTAGTAGTTAATAAGCCTGCTGGCATTGCCTCGATACCTGCTCAGTATCATCCTTCAGGAACGATGGCGAATCGTGTTAAGGGCTATTACAAGCGTCAAAATTACGTGAATCAAGTTATTCATGTCGTGACTCGTTTAGATCGAGATACTTCTGGGCTGATGTTATTTGCGAAACACGGCTTTGCTCATGCTTTAATTGACCAAGAATTACGAGAAAAAAAGGTGACAAAAATTTATTATGCCCTTGTTGGTGGAGCGATTGAGCAGTTAAGCGAGCATCAATTGATTGAAAAGCCAATTGGGCGCGACTTGTCCTCTTTATTAAAACGCCAAGTTATCGAAACAGGTCAATTTGCTAGTACAGAATATTGGCTCGCAAAAAGAGGAGCCCAAGCAGCAGCTGTGCGCATTCAGCTCCATACAGGACGAACACATCAAATTCGGGTACATTTTGAAGCAATTGGCTGTTCATTGTTAGGGGATGAGATGTATCATGGAAAGATGGATCAAGGAATTGAGCGGCAAGCGTTGCATTGCATGGAACTAATTTTTACTCATCCTTTTACCAAAGAAACGGTTCATCTGATTTCCCCACTAGCGGAGGATATGAAAAGTGTAGATGATACGTTATAATAATAAAGAGGCAGGAGGGGAAAGTGTAAGATGAATGAAGGCCAAGAAATGGAAGAGCAATTTGCCCTTCTTTTAGAAACGCTAAAAAATCAACAAATGAACGAATTTCGTGAGCTATTTTTAGCGTTACACATTTATGAACAAGGACAATTTTACCAATCGTTAGATGAAAAAGACCGACAACATTTATACAATTACCTATCTCCGAAAGAACTAGCGGATATGTTTGATGTTATCGAAGAAGATAATGAGAATATGAAAGATTATTTAGCTGAAATGCGCCCAAGTTATGCAGCCGATATGTTAGCTGAGATGTATACCGATAATGCGGTGGATTTACTAAATATGTTAGATAAGAGTCAAAAGGCGAAATATCTTAGTTTGTTAAGTAGTGAAGAAGCAGGCGAAATTAAAGAGTTACTTCATTACGAAGATGAAACTGCTGGGGCGATTATGACCACCGAATTTGTTTCGATTGTGGCGAATCAAACAGTGCGTTCTGCGATGTACGTCTTAAAGAATCAAGCGGACATGGCGGAAACAATCTATTACGTTTACGTAGTCGACCAAGAAAATCATTTAGTCGGCGTTATTTCGTTGCGGGATTTAATTGTTAATGATGATGATACCTTGATTGCTGATATTTTGAATGAACGGGTTATTTCAGTTCATGTTGGCGATGACCAAGAAGATGTCGCGCAAACAATTCGTGACTATGACTTCTTAGCTGTGCCAGTTACAGATTATGATGATCATTTGTTGGGGATTGTAACAGTTGATGATATTATTGATGTTATCGATGATGAAGCCGCTAGCGACTACTCTGGTTTAGCCGGGGTCGACGTTGAAGAAGTTAGTGAGAACCCTTTAAAAGCCGCTTCTAAACGATTACCTTGGTTAATTACGCTGCTGTTTTTAGGGATGTCTACGGCCTCGTTAATCAGTAATTATGAGTCGTTAGTTAGCGAAGCGAGTATTTTAGCCGTTTTTATTTCTTTAATTACCGGAACAGCCGGCAATGCCGGGACACAATCATTGGCGGTCGCGGTACGCCGTTTGGCTATGAAAGATGAAAAGGATAGTAATTTTGGTCGCTTAATCTTAAGTGAAGTGCTCACGGGACTAGTGACGGGGGCTGTGACAGGTTTAACCATTATGATTGTGGTTGGCGTGTGGCAACATAATCTTCCGCTTGGATTTGTGATTGGGATGGCAATGCTCTGTGCAATTACTGTGGCGAATTTAGCAGGGAGTTTAATCCCAATGTTAATGGATAAATTAGGGTTTGATCCCGCAGTTGCCAGTGGCCCGTTTATTACTACCTTAAGTGATTTAACCAGTGTATTAATTTATTTCAATATTGCCAGCATGTTTATGCGTTATTTTGTTTAAAAAATTGCACTTATTTATCATGAGACTGAGGTAAAAGGATTCGTTGGTTTGCTTGAAATCAAAAAAGTGAGATAGCCGTTAATACGACGGCTACCTCACTTTTTTAGATACAAGAAATTAAACAATTTTTGTGCCATGGACTTCTGTGACTTTTAAAGTGTCCATCACAGTTTGAACGTTTTCTGTGGAAATACCGCCACCTGGTAAAATAAGAATCCGTTGATCTGCGTAGACAATTAATTCTTTTAAATGATCAAAGTTGTCTTCGATAGGGGTACCAGCTGGCCCGCCATGAGTTAAAATACGCGTCACACCACGCTCAGCTAACCAGTCGATCGCCTTAAATTGATTTTCTTTCGACAAGGCATCAAAAGCCATATGGAAAGTGATTTGCAAGCCTTCAGCCGTTTCAATGAATAAGTCCAAAGCTTCTTCATCTAACCAACCGTCCTCAGTTAAACAGCCAATAACAATGCCGTCGGTTCCTAATTTCTTTGCTTCGATTAAATCGGTATGCATAATTTTTAATTCAATATCATTATAGACAAAATTGCCGCCACGAGGACGAATGATTGTCATCACTGGTACAGAATGTTCGCCAGCGTATGCTAAGACTTCTTCAATAACACCAGTACTTGGCGTCGTTCCACCCACGGCTAAGTTATCGCATAATTCGATGCGATTCGCACCTTTTTGAATGGCTTGGGGAATCTTAGTGAAATTTTCGGCACAGAATTCTTTAATCATTTCTTATCGCTCCTTGCTTTTTCTTCACAGGCATTGTACCATAATTCTGCTTACTACCATAGCCCTGAAAAAAAGAGTGCAACTTTTTATAAGAGAAAATGTTCATTTAATGAACGTAAGGAGTTTTAAATGTTAAAGAAAATTGAACGAGCACAACAATTATTGAAAAAAGAAGCAGCCGTTTTTCGCTGTCCAACTTGTCATGAACCAATGCATTTAGAAGGGGTTGGTCTGATTTGTCAACAGAGGCATCAATTTGATTTATCCAAGAAAGGCACGCTATACTTTCTAAATCATGGCGTTCAGACAGAATATAATAAAAAAATGTTTACTTCTCGAGGAAAAATGATTCAAAGTGGCATGTACGCGCCTGTTTTAAACAAAATTATGCACTATCTTCCTCAAAATAAAACAGTAGTCGATGTTGGTTGTGGTGAAGGGAGTTTTCTTGCTGAGTTAAGTCAAGCAGGCTTATCTGGACTGAAAATCGGGTTTGATTTATCAAAGGAAGGAATCTATTTAGCAAGTAATCAGCCAATTGATGCGTTTTGGTGTGTGGCGGATTTAACGAATTTGCCATTTGCGAATGAAGGGCTTGATACGATTTTAAATATTTTTTCCCCTTCACATTATCAAGAATTTCGGCGAGTACTAAAAGCTGACGGGACTGTGATTAAAATTATTCCTGAAGAGAATTACTTAAAGGAATTACGAGCGGCTTTTTATCCCAATGACGAAAAGAAACAAAGTTATTCCAATCAAAAAGTAGTCCAACGTTTTGCCGAGGAATTAGCTGTGGAAGTAGATGAACGAATAACTTATTGCTTTGACATTCCCGAGGAAAGACGGTTGGATTTATTAGAAATGTCGCCATTAGAGTGGCAAGTTTCTCAAGAAGTTAAAGCCGAGCTACAACAGCGACCGTTGGAAAAAATTACGATTGACGTCCGCTTGTTAGTAGGTCGTAAAAGATAGACTTTTTTGTGAAGAAAATCCTAAAAAAGTCTTGCAATAAAGTGACATTGGTGTTATATTACTTACAAGTTGTTTTTTCATTGGTTTTTATCAGGGTCCTGTTCTGATAAAAGTTAGTGAAGAGACCTTCACTAACGTAACGACTCGCCGTGCTAGACACCGAGACGGTACGTTTTTTTTATTGGTTAAAATAGCTGCCGCTTGACATCATCGCGTCATGCGGTTTTTTTTGAAAATAAGTATTGTGGGCGCTATTTATTTTGAATTTATGCTAAAATGAACACGATTGATATTTGAGGAGCTGAAGATAGTTGACGAACCATATTGTTTTATTTGAACCACAAATTCCAGCAAATACTGGAAATATTGCACGGACATGTGCAGCGACGAATACACCGTTGCATTTAATTGAACCTTTAGGATTTTCAACAGATGATAAACACTTAAAACGTGCCGGATTAGATTATTGGAATGATGTAAATATTACGTATCATAAAGATTCGGCTGCCTTTTTAGCCCATGTGGCAGGCAAACACTTGCATTTAGTAACCAAATTTGCTCACCAAACATACAGTGAGGTCAATTATAATGATGGCGAAGACCATTATTTCCTTTTTGGAAAAGAAACAACGGGCTTACCAGAAACGTTTATGCGAGAAAACGAAGAAAAGTGTATCCGAATTCCTATGAACGATGAACATGTGCGCTCATTGAATCTTTCTAACACTGCCGCACTAATTGTTTATGAAGCCTTACGTCAGCAAAATTTTCCGAACTTAGAACTGACGCATCATTATGAAAATGATAAATTGGATTAAAAAAAGTTAAAACAGCAGCGCTTTTTTCAAAAATGTCAGAAGAAAGTGGTTTTATTTTTACTGTTGCCCAATTTCCAAGCCTAGAACAAAAAACAATTTAGATTTTTGTTCTAGGCTTATTTTGCTTGGATTACTAGAAACTTCCATGGATATTTTCGCAGGGAAGTGATAAACTAGAAAGACATATGAAGAGATAAAGAAGTTTGGAGAAGTTACATGAAATTATATTTTACACGACATGGAAAAACTGAATGGAATCAACAGAAACGATTTCAAGGAATGACAGGAGATTCGCCGTTATTACCAACTAGTTATGACGAAATTAAACAATTAGGCCAATATTTACAAGATATTCCGTTTGAAAAAATTTATTCTAGTCCGCTATTACGTGCCAAAAATACTGCGCGGGGAATTCAACAAGAATTGACTCATCCAGTTGAAATTGTTTATACAGATACCTTAAAAGAATTAGGTTTAGGTCGTCTAGAAGGACAATATATTGAAGAAATGCGTAATTTTTATGGAGAAGAATTAGATCATTTACGGCATCGTTTAGATTTGTATGATCCAACAATTTTTGATGGTGAACCAATCGAGCAAGCGATTCAACGGATTTCAGAAACAGTTGCTGAAGCGGCGAAACAGCACGAAGGTCCAGTTCTATTTGTCGGACACGGAGCAGCGCTGACGGCGGCAATCCAAGCGATGGCTGGTAAACCATTATCAGAATTACGGACAATGGGCGGGCTGTTAAACAATAGCCTCTCAATCCTTGAAACCAAAGAGGCATCAAGGAACATGCCGTACGACTTAACGTTATGGAATGATACGTCTTTTTTAGCTAAAGAAAAAGCACAATAAGCACACAACAGAAAGGAGGGCTTGTAGTGGTAACACTTTTTGGTGAGGACGAAGAAAAAGCCTTTATTGTTGGAACTGTACAAGCAATCTTTTTTGAAAATCCCAGTAATTTTTATAAAGTCGTTCTTGTAAATGTGACCGATACAAATACAGATTATTTAGAAAAAGAAATTGTAGTAACTGGAAGTTTTGGCCAAGTTCAAGAAGAGGAACCCTATCGTTTCTTTGGTCATTTTGTGGACCATCCTCGTTATGGCAGACAGTTTCAGGTGGATAGTTATCAGCAAGAAAGACCGACTTCGGCTAGTGGGGTGGTTAACTATTTATCAAGTGACAAATTTCCTGGCATTGGTAAACGAACCGCTGAAAAAATTGTTGAAGTATTAGGGGAAAGTGCGATTGACCGAATTATTGATGATCCTAGTGTTTTGGAAGAAGTTACTGTTTTAAATGAAAAAAAACGTCAAGTAATCGTCGAAACAATTCGCTTGAATCACGGGATGGAGCAAGTGATTGTGGGACTAAATCGATACGGCTTTGGTAGTCAGTTAGCTTTTTCAATTTATCAAACCTATCAAGAAGAAACCCTTTCTGTGATTCAAGAAAATCCCTATCAGTTAGTTGAAGATATTGAGGGAGTCGGATTTAAACGAGCGGACAATATTGCTGAACAAATCGGCATTCAGGCGGATTCTGCTGTTCGAATTCGAGCGGCGATTTTACATGAAGTGTTTGAACACTCTATTCGTTCAGGCAATACGTATGTTCAAGCAGATGTTTTGTTAGAAGAAGCGATTCGGACCTTGGAAGCAAGTCGCCCAGTGGAAATCTCACCTGATCAAGTGGCCAATGAAATCATTACGTTAGTCGAACATGGAAAAATCCAACAAGAAGAGACTAAACTTTTTGAGAACAGTCTCTATTTTTCTGAATGGGGCATTGGTACTTCGATTCAACGTTTACTTTCTCGTAAAAAAGAAATTCATTATGAGGAAGAAGAAGTCCAAAAAAATATCCGAATGATTGAGAAACGTTTAAATATTCAGTATGGCGACTCGCAACAAGCAGCGATTGAAGAAGCGATTAAATCGCCGTTATTTATTTTAACTGGAGGGCCCGGAACAGGGAAAACAACTGTTATCAATGGGATTGTCTCGTTGTTTGCGGAACTAAATGGCCTTTCATTAGATCTCAAAGACTATACGCAGGAGATGTTTCCAATCTTGCTAGCGGCGCCAACTGGGCGAGCAGCGAAACGTATGAACGAAACGACAGGTTTACCTGCAAGTACCATCCACCGTTTGTTAGGCTTGACAGGTCGTGAAAAAAATCCGAGTTTAACCGCCAAAGAATTAGAAGGTGGTTTGCTAATTGTAGATGAAATGTCCATGGTGGATACTTGGTTAGCCAATACGTTATTAAAAGCTATTCCGACAAACATGCAAGTGATTTTTGTTGGTGATAAGGATCAGCTACCGTCTGTCGGTCCAGGTCAAGTCTTACATGACTTATTGCAAATTAACGAAATTCCCAAATGTGAGCTAAACGAAATTTATCGTCAAGGAGACGGTTCAAGTATTATTCCTCTTGCCCATGAAATTAAAGAAGGAAAGTTGCCTGCTGATTTTCAAAAAAATCAAAAGGATCGCTCGTTCTTTGCAAGTGATATTGGTCATATTGAAGAATACATTCGACAAATCGTCACAAAGGCAAAAGCAAAAGGGTTTACGCCACAAGATATCCAAGTTTTAGCGCCAATGTATCGTGGCGCAGCCGGCATTGATGCCTTGAATAAGATGATGCAAGAAATCTTCAATCCAAATGATGGTAAGAAAAAAGAAGTCAAATGGAATGACACCGTCTATCGGATCGGGGACAAAGTTTTGCAACTAGTCAATACGCCAGAATTAAATGTGTTCAATGGAGATATGGGAGAAATCGTCGGAATTACTTTAGCCAAAGACTCAGAGGACAAAGTGGACGAGTTGGTTTTACAGTTTGATAATAATGAAGTAACGTATAAAAGAAATGAATGGAATAAAATTACGCTATCGTATTGTTGTTCGATTCATAAAGCGCAAGGTAGTGAATTCCGCATGGTGTTACTGCCAATGGTTCATCAGTATAGCCGAATGCTGCAACGAAATTTGCTGTATACAGCAGTGACACGTAGTAAAGAATTATTAATTCTACTAGGTGAGGTTTCTGCTTTTGAAACATGTGTCAAAAACGAATCGGCTAGTCGCATGACGATGCTAAAAGAACGAATCGTGAACGCAGAACAAATGACCTTAACGACTAGAACTCAGTTAGAAGCCTATGAAGAAGGTTTAACGGCAGACCATCCATTTACTGAAACGGAAACAAAAGCTGTCTTTTATGAAACTGAACAGCAATCAACGAAAGCCGATCAGATCAAAGAAACAGACGAGCAATTAGTTGACACAACGGTACAAGAGGTTTCACTATTTGCTGATGAAGGGGAAGAGTCAACCTCACCAGCTGAACCACAGAAAGAAGAACAATTACCTGAAAATCCTGTATTGTCAATTCAAGAAATTCAAGAAAATAAAATTAATCCAATGATTGGTATGGCTGGAACCACTCCATATCAGTTTATGTGAAAATAAATAATTAATTATGTTTGTCTGTTTAAGAAGTCAATTTATTTTATTTGATTCAATATTATTAAATAGTTTTGAATGTTTGTTTAAGCTTTGCAACAGTTTTACAAAAAAATAAAAAAGTGAGACGATGAATAAATATTTTTTACAGATATTTATTCATCACTTAAACTGATAGAGAGGAATTAATTGTAAAAATGAAACGAAAAAGTCTAAAATCATTTATATATGTAAGCGCATTACTTGTTTTTTTGAGTGGTTTTGTTGGTGTTAGTTTATTCGTTAAGTCAGAAGTAGTAGAGGCTACAACGATAGGTGATGACTATCCTGTTAAATGGAAAAATCTTCCTTTAGGCGGGGCGATTGATGATTGGAGAATGTATACTAGATATTGTACCTCATTTGTCGCTTATAGATTAAGCACAGCTAATAACTTTGAGCTTCCAAGTGGCTTTGGAAATGCTGATCGTTGGGGAACAGAAGCAATGGCGAGAGGTTACAAAGTAGATAAGAATCCTAAAGTAGGATCGGTGGCTTGGTGGACATCTACGCATGTTGCGTGGGTAGCAGAAGTATCTGGCGACAATGTTAAAGTTGAAGAGTACAATTATGGATTCGATGGTAAATACAATACTCGTTGGATTAACAAGAATTCCGCCAATGGATACATTCATTTTAAAGATATGCCACAAACACCTGTAGGTTGGTATAACAACGGTCACTATGATTATTACTATTATGCAGACGGAACAAAGGCGATTGGTCTAACTTGGGTAGGTACGAAACGCTATAATTTCGATAAAAATGGTGCCATGTACAAGAATGCTTGGACAAACAGCGATAAATATTCATATTATAGTACATCAGATGGCTCATTAGCGGTTGGTTTAACTTGGGTAGGTACGAAACGCTATAATTTTGATAAAAATGGTGCCATGTACAAGAATGCTTGGACAAACAGCGATAAATATTCATATTATAGTACATCAGATGGCTCATTAGCGGTTGGTTTAACTTGGGTAGGTACGAAACGCTATAATTTTGATAAAAATGGTGCCATGTACAAGAATGCTTGGACAAACAGCGATAAATATTCATATTATAGTACATCAGATGGCTCATTAGCGGTTGGACATCAACAAATTGGTGAAAATAAATATATTTTCGATAAAAATGGTGCACTATATAAAAATATGTGGGTAGATTTAGACGGAAATCGTTACTACAGTAAAGAAGATGGTGCTCTCGCTATTGGAGAACAAATCATTGATGGAATCACTTACATGTTTGATGAAAGTGGGAAACTAGTTAATAATTAATTTTTGAGAATTAGAAAATTTATTTTAGAATAGAGATGTAAATCTGTTGCAAAGTTTAAGAAGATATTCGGATTGAGATAGATAACACAGCAATAAAAACATACCAAGATTATGAATTAATCTCGGTATGTTTTTATTTTTTAAAACCAAAACAAACGTTTTTGTGTGGTATAAACCATATCAATACTTCGTTTGCCTAAAATCTCGCCATCTGCGTGAATGGTTTGTGGAATCGTCGAAACAATTCGAATTTTGCTTGATTGAAAATGATGAAAATGCTTAGATTTCCCTTGTTTTTGGCGAAGCAATAGGAAAATAAGCCACAAAATTTTAAAAATATTGATTCGTTCCACGACAACTAAGTCCACGACTGCTTTGCGAGGATTGGCCGTCGGCATAATTGATACGCCCCCGCCAAAATAAGGATGATTTGTGACCGTACATAGGAAAGCACGATTAAATGTGTATTGTTTACCATTCATTTCAACTAAAATTGGAAAGCCTTTTTGTCTAAAAAAGACATGAATGATTGAAGAAATATAGGAAAGCGAGCCAAGCTTAAATTTATTTAAGGCTTTTTTTGATGACGATTCGTTGGTTTTTTCCACGATTGCCGCATCCAACCCTAAGCCAACATTATTGGTGGCTAAGCCGATTTCTTCTTGGTTGGCTTCTACATAATGAATTGTTTGAATTTCTTTTGGTCGTCTGGTGCGCAGGATTTGATGCAATGCTTTATCAATATTTCTTGATAATCCCACCCCTCGTGCAAAATCATTTCCAGAGCCGCATGGAATATAGCTTAAAGGAATAGTTGAATCATATGGAAGTAATGAATTAATGACATTATGTAGTGTGCCATCGCCGCCTAGCACGACTAGGATTGGAAAAGTTGAAACGTCTAAGTCTTCAGACCAAGGAAGTAAAGTTGTTTCTGCAAGTTCCTTCGTCAATTCTTTTTCATGTCCAGCGTAATCAGTGTAAAGAGCCGTATATTTAAGTTCTTGTTGCTTGAGTTGTTGAATCACTTTTCTAGCGACTTTTCGGCCATTGCCGCTACTTGCCTGCTCGTTGATAATAAGATAGTAGTGAATGTTCATTGAGCTCCTCCTTTGAATCGCTATTGTCCATTATACCAGAGGGAGGAACTTCTGCGAATAAAGATTGCTTAAAAAAGTAAAAAATGACTAGAAAAAGGCACGAAACAATGCATGAGAGGTGAAACCTGCAAATAAGTGCAAAGTAAAACAGGGCTTTCATTGACTATTTTGACTTTCCATATTAGAATGTGAACTGTTGCAATTGTAACCAAGGTTCATCAACCATCCCTTGTAAAAAAACTCGGAGAAAGAAGGAAAAAGTATGCAAAATTCGTTTCAAGCCAATCGAAAGCTAAGAACAGTCTTAGCCAATGGTATCATTATGGGCTTATATATTGTCCTCTCTTTATTGGTTCGGCCAGTTTCTTCTGGTATGATTCAATTTAGAATTTCAGAAAGTTTGAATCACCTAGTCGTTTTCAATCGCAAATTGATGTGGGGTGTTTTAGGCGGCGTTATCTTTTTTAACTTATTTTTTGGTTTCGGTGTAATGGATGCTCTGTTTGGTGGTGCGCAAACATTATTTGCGTTGAGTTTAACAGCTTTTTTACAAAAAAAGGTACCAAGTATTCCTGTTAGAATGTGTCTAAATAGTCTATTTTTCACTGTAAGTATGTTTTTTATTGCCTTTATGCTAGTACCAAGTGGCGGTCAAGCATTTTGGACAACTTATGGTTGGTTAGCATTAAGTGAAGCGATTATTATGACGATTTCAGCACCAATCATGTATTTTATCAACAAGTCATTAAAATTTGAAACACGTATTTAATTGAAAAGATGTGGATAGAAATGATTCATCCTTTGAATGGCAGTGAAGAAAAGTGTCGTTGCTATTAGTGAACTAAGTGGTAGAATGAACTGTTTCTACCTCGTCTTTTTTACATAAAGAATAAGATCTACATTTTTTCTAAAAATTTTCATGTAAAACTTTACTAGTCTGTTGGAATACACTATGATAGTGTAAGATAAACGGACTATTGGAAAGTCACAGCAGAGGAGTTTGAACATGTACACATTTAAAATCGGTATTCCGGCAGAAGTACACGATACATTTGTTAAAAATCACCCATTATGTAATTTACTACAGTCATCTTCATGGGCAAAAGTCAAGGATAACTGGGGTTCTGAAATTGTTGGGGTTTATGAAAAGGATACATTAGTTGCATCAAGTTTAGTTTTAATCAAACCATTACCAGCCGGTTTTACGATGTTATATACACCAAGAGGTCCAGTAATGGACTATACAAATGAACGTTTGGTCAGCTACTTTATGGCTGAATTGAAAAAATTTGGCAAGAAAAAACGAGCTTTATTTATAAAAATGGATCCAGCGGTTCATTATCAAGATTTTCATTTGGGAGAAGAACACCAACCGCATGCTGAAGCGACATCTATTATTGAGACCTTGAAAGAAGCAGGTGCCAAATATCAAGGACTGACAATGGATATGGGGGCCACCATCCAGCCTCGCTTCCAAGCGAATATTTATCGTGAAGATTTTAGTGAGGAACAATTGTCAAAAAGTACCAAGAAAATGATTAAAACAGCTGAAAAAAAAGGGGTCGTTGTGCAGCAAGGGCATGTTGACTTTGTTGATGAATTTGAAAAAGTCATTCAATCAACCATGGAACGCCAACATATTTCTTTGCGGAATAGTGATTACTTTAAGAAGCTGTTGAACATTTACCCAGAAGACTCCTTTATTATGCTGGCGCAAGTCAATTTAAAGGAACGCTTAGATAGCACGCGACAACGCTATGACAAAAATCAAAAAGACTTGAGTAATTTGAAAGAAAATCAAGTGAAAAAGCGCCATAATTTAGAAGAATTAGATGCTTCCTTGACTCGGGAACTAAAAGAATTAGAAGAAAATATCGCAGAAGCTGGTGAAATCGTCACGGTTGCTGGCGCTTTGGCTGTGACATTTGGTCCAACAAGTGAAATCCTTTATGCTGGCTTAGATGATCGTTATAAACGCTACATGCCAACATATGTGACTTGGCGAGATGCCATTCAAGAATGTTTTAACCGTGGCTGCGAAAGCTGTAATATGGGCGGCTTAGAAGGTAGTTTAAATGATGGCTTAATTAAGTTTAAAGCGAACTTCAACCCAACGATTAATGAATTTATTGGGGAATTCGATTTACCGGTTAATAAATTATTATTTAAAGCCAGTGAATATGCCTATAAATTACGAAAACAAAAAAAATAAATAAAAAACACAGGGACTAAAAATCAAACTTGATTTTTAGTCCCTGTGTTTTTTTCTATAGTTTTTGCGTTGCATTCCGTTTCATTAAGCGAAGCAAAACGCTAGCAATTGCTGAAGCAGCTACACCAGCAACAAGAGCTTCTGGCACACCAGAACTGAAAATCGTCGCAATAATAGCTAGGTAAACAGCAGTTCCAGCTTTACCAATAATTTCAGCATAAGCTGAATTAAAAAGAAAATAAATCATGTTCATGACTAAAATGGTATTCGTTGCTGAGCCTAAAACACCAGCCACAAATAAGGAGACAGGTTGCGCTTTTTCCTTCGTTAATTTATTTAGCCATTTGTAAGCGAAATAAGGAACGACCCCAATTAAAATCCGCGGAATGAGCACAATTAAAAGTGCCTTCCAACTACCATGATCGGTACCGATCACAGGAATAAATGGAGAAAAAACAAACGACAAAGGTGTTGGTGCTGTCGTATTTTTAATTAAGCTAATGATCCCAAACGTGCCGCCCAACATACTACCGATTTTTGGCCCTAAAACAATGGAACCAATAATTACAGGAATATGCATCGTGGTCGAATTTAAAGGACCTAATGTGATAAATCCTAGTGGGGTTAAAGCCAGTAAAAGTAAGATAGCTAAGAACATTGCTGTTAACGTAAATTTTTTCGTGTTATTCATAAATTACTCCTTGTTATCAGATGCTAAAATTTTCATCACTGTTTGAAGAATATCTTCAACAGTGGCAAGTGCGCCACGACCATAATCGCCACAAGCTAATAGAGCTTCACGTGGGATTATTTCTTGATAGCCGACTTCTTTTAAAATGCCAATATTTCGTTGGACAATGGGGTTTTGGTACATATACGTATTCATCGCGGGCGCAATAATTTTTGGTGTTTCAGGATAAAGTGCCAAAGCAACTGTTGATAATAAGTCGTCGGCAATCCCATGGGCTAATTTCCCAATTGTATTGGCCGAAGCAGGTGCTACTAAAAATAAATCCGCTTTTTTAGCTAACTCAATGTGATTAATTTTACTGGGATCAATTTCCATCATGACATCCGTATGCACTGGATTCTTAGAAAGTGATTGTAAGGTCAGCGGAGTGATGAACGCTGTGCTACTTTTAGTCATTAAAATTTCCACATTGTAGCCAAGCTTAGCTAGTTGACTTGTAATATCTGCTGCTTTATATGCAGAAATGCTGCCAGAGACGCCTAATAAAATAGTTTTCATTGTTGTTCTCTCCATTTCTTTTCAACATTTTTAACGATCATTGAACCAATCCCTTGTTTTGAATAAGCTTCTTGGACAATGCCCGTTTCGTTAATTAATAATCCTTTGTGTTCTGTTTCATGAACGTTCATCAAGTCATTGGCTAAGACAAAGTCACACCGATTTTTAACCAAAGCGGCTTGTGCAACTTGGACAAGTTCTTCTTGTGAAACGTTGACAAGTAATTTAAAGCCCACTAAAACAGTTTGGGGTTGCTTGTCACGAATCATTTGGATGACTTTAGGATTTTTCTTTAGAAAAATTAATAATCGGTCCGTATCAGATGAAATTTTTGTTGCTGTTTGAGGAATATCAGCAATCTGATTCAATGTGTTTTGAACGATAGTTACCAAGGCTTCTTTGGTCTTTGGCAATGTTTGTTCGCTTAATTGTTGAGCAAAAGAATCAATAAATTGTTCTTCCGTTTGCGCGGTTTCCGTCGTAAAATCACTGACTGCCATTGCGTGAACAATCGCATCAAATTGCTTTTCAGCAAAGAGTTGTTCTAACGTAGTGGCTAATTCAACCGTTGTTTCTATTTCTTTAATTGATAAGTCCAATTGTTGGGTTGGACGTAATGCATGTTTGGTTGTTACGTAGGTTACGGTGTGTCCAGCAGCTAAAAAAACTTTCAGCAATTGCTTTTCCTAGTCCGCCAGAAGAATGATTGGTAATCGAACGAACATTATCAATCGGTTCTGACGTTCCGCCAGCAGTAACTAAAACATCCATAATCAAAACGCCTCCTTAAGAAATTCGGACAATGGTCCGTCCAATATGTTGGCCTGCTTGTAATGCTTCAAAAACAGGGGGAAGTTCTTCTAAAGTAATCTCTTGATACACAGCTTTTTCAGTGATATCTAAATCAGTGGCAAGACGTTGCCAGACTATTTTTCGTTTGTCCATACCAACATTAACCGAATCAATGCCCAATAAATGAACGCCCCGTAAAATAAAGGGTAAAACGGTTGTCTCTAATGTAATTCCAGCAGCGCGGCCACAAATGGCTGAACGGCCATCATAACGAAGTTGTGGTAAAACAGCAGAAGTAATTTCCCCACCAGTGGTGTCAATTGCAAAAGCAAAACGCTGTTTCATCAATGCTTTAACAGGAGTTGCTAAGAAATCTTCTACTAATAAGCATTCACTAACACCTAACTCTTTTAAAAGCTCAAAAGAATCTGGCTTTCTAGTTAATGCAGTGATTGAAGTGTAGCCTAATTGATGCAACATCGCAATAGACAATGTCGCAACACCGCCTGTCGCACCAGTTACAATAATGGGGGCTTCTTTGTCGTCGCGTAAGCCATCGTCTTCTAAAGCTGTGACAGATAATCCGGCCGTAAAGCCAGCAGTTCCGAAGATCATTGCTTCTTTGAGACTCATTTTTTCAGGAAGTGGAACTACCCAATCGCCAGGAACACGCACATATTCAGAATAACCACCAGTATGACTAACCCCTAATTGATAGCCTGTTACGATCACTTTATCGCCTTCTTTGAAACGAGGATCTTCCGATGTGACAACAGTGCCACTGACATCAATTCCTGGAATCATTGGATAATTGCGAATCACACCGCCGTCTTTTTTTGAAGCTAAAGAGTCTTTAAAGTTAACTGAGGAGTAGGCTGCTTTGATTACTACAGTGCCTTCTGATAAATCGTCTAAAGTAATGGTTTCTAGTTGACCAATAACAGATGTATCTTGTTCTCTTAACGTAAATGCTTGAAATGAATTCATATAAAAACTCTCCTTCCAATTATGTAAAAAAGCAACTCGTCTTATTTTATCATATTCTGATTTTTTCGTATCATTTTTCTTCTTATAAACAGTAAGTTATACAGAAAAGAAAGATTGTGTGACAATTAGACTAGAAAAATAAAGAAAAATGGTTGAAATTTTTCAAAAAGTTCGTATACTAAAAAAGGTAAAACTAAACTGTAAGTTTAGTATTACAAAACTTTTGTTGAAAAGATTAGCTGAAAATAGAAACGAGGTGTGCCATGGAAATTGGTGAGAAGTTGAGAAATTTACGCATTCAGAAAAATTTAACACAAGAAGAATTAGGCGAAAGAACGGATTTATCCAAAGGCTATATTTCCCAATTGGAGCGGGATTTAAGCTCACCATCAATGGAAACATTTTTCTCAATTTTAGAAGTACTAGGCGTGACGCCAGAGCAGTTTTTTAGTCAGCAACCGCTTGAACAGAAAATTGTCTACAATGAAGAAGAAAGTACCCTCTATTATGATGAAGAACATGGCTATGAACTAAAATGGTTAATTCCAGCCTCGAATGAAAAAGAAATGGAACCTGTCATTATTACTTTTGATAAAAATGGCGAATACAAAACGTTTGAACCTTCTCTATCAGAAACATTTATTTATGTGATTGATGGCTCCATTCGTTTGACATTAGGGGAAGCCACGTATATTGCTAAAAAAGGTCAAACCATGTATTACCAAGCAACAGAACCTCACCAAATTAGCAACAATGGTCGAGGAAAAAGTCGTGCGTTAATTGTGGCGACAGAATCGTATTTATAAAGGACGAAATGGAGGAGTTTATCCAGTGAGAAACCATGTGATTTCATTTGAAAATGTTGTCAAACAATTTGACGATGAACCAGTATTAAAAAATGTCAGCTTTGAAATTGAAGAAGGAAAATTTTATACGTTATTAGGACCTTCAGGATGTGGCAAAACAACGATTTTGCGTATTATTGCGGGATTCAATGACGTGACTTCTGGCGATGTTTATTTTGATGGTAAAAGAATAAATGATGTACCTGCCAATAAACGCCAAGTCAATACCGTGTTTCAGGATTATGCTTTGTTTCCTCACATGAATGTTTTTGATAATGTTGCGTTTGGTTTAAAAATCAAAAAACTATCCAAAGCAGAAATTGAAAAAAAAGTGAAAGAGGCATTACGTTTGGTTCAATTACCGGGCTACGAAACACGTGAAATTAGTGAAATGTCTGGGGGCCAACGTCAGCGGGTCGCAATTGCACGAGCGATTGTCAATGAGCCAAAAGTATTGCTTTTAGATGAGCCGTTATCCGCTTTAGATTTGAAATTACGCACAGCGATGCAATATGAACTACGTGATTTACAACAACGTTTAGGAATTACTTTTATTTTTGTGACCCATGATCAAGAAGAAGCATTAGCGATGAGTGATGAAATTTTTGTCATGAATAAAGGTCATATCGTGCAAAGTGGCACACCAGTCGATATTTATGATGAACCGATTAATCACTTTGTTGCTGACTTTGTGGGGGAAAGTAATATTGTGGATGGCGTGATGCTGGAAGATAATTTAGTTTCATTTGTGGGCAAAAAGTTTGAATGTGTCGATGGCGGCATGCGGAAAAATGAACCTGTAGAAGTCGTTTTACGTCCAGAAGACTTAACGATTACCACGCTTGAAAAAGGCAAGCTAACCGTAACGGTGGACACGCAGTTATTCCGCGGCGTTCATTATGAAATTATTTGTTTTGATGAACAAGGAAACGAATGGATGGTGCATTCCACTCGAAAAGCCAAAGAAGGCGCTCAAGTAGGGCTCTCTTTTGAGCCAGAAGATATTCACGTGATGCGCTTCAATGAATCAGAAGAAGACTTTGATGCCCGTTTAGAAAGTTACGACGAGTAAACGAAAGGGGAAAATAAAATGAAAACAATGCGTCGAATTTATTCGATTCCCTATGTAATGTGGTTACTTTTATTCGTCATTGCGCCAGTGCTAATGATTATTTATCAATCATTTTTCGATATGAATGGCCAGTTTACCTTGGCGAATTACCAAACGTATTTTACATCAGGAACGTATTTAAGTATGACCATTAATTCAGTGTGGTATGCTTTTCTGATTACCATTTTTACGTTATTGGTAAGTTATCCTACGGCTTATTTTTTGACAAAGCTCAAGCATAAACAGTTGTGGTTAATGCTTGTTATTTTACCAACGTGGGTGAATTTATTATTAAAAGCTTATGCCTTTATTGGGATTTTCAGTATTCATGGGAGTATCAATCAGTTTATGAGTTTTATGGGTTTGGGTACGCACCAGATTCTGTTTACAGATTTCAGTTTTTTATTTGTCGCAACGTATATTGAAATTCCATTTATGATTATGCCGATTTTTAATGCCTTAGAAGAGATGAATCCTTCATTGATTAGTGCTAGTCGGGACTTAGGAGCTAGCAGTGCGGAGACGTTCCGCCGTGTCATTTTTCCTCTCTCCCTAAACGGTGTGAAAAGTGGCGTTCAAGCTGTCTTTATTCCTTCGCTCTCGCTCTTTATGTTAACGCGTTTAATTGGCGGCAATCGGGTGATTACGTTGGGAACGGCGATTGAGGAACACTTCTTAGTAACGCAAAACTGGGGCATGGGTTCAACAATAGGTGTGATTTTAATTGTTGCCATGTTTATTGTGATGTTGCTGACGGGTGAGAAGAAGAAAGGGCGTGGCAAATAATGCAAAAGAAAAAGTTTAAATGGTCTTATGTGTATTTATTCGTTGTCTTTGCGCTACTGTACGCACCAATCTTTTATTTGATTTTTTATTCGTTTAACGACACGCAAACGATGAATCAGTTTACTGGTTTTACGTTAGATAATTATCGGAACGTTTTCGAAGACACACGCTTGTTAACCATTGTTCTGAATACGTTTTTGCTAGCTTTCTTATCGGCTTTAATAGCAACCATCATTGGAACATTTGGTGCGATGGGGATTTATTATACAAAACGTCGTAAAAACCGGAACACGTTGCTTAGCTTTAATAACATTTTACTCGTTTCACCAGATGTTATTATTGGAGCCAGTTTCTTAATTTTCTTCACGGCAGTAGGGTTTATCAGTTTAGGTTTTACAAGTGTATTATTGTCGCATATTGCCTTTAGTATTCCAATTGTTGTTTTAATGGTTTTACCAAAACTACAAGAGATGAACGATTCTATGGTAGATGCGGCACGGGATTTAGGGGCCAATAATGTTCAAGTGATTAAAAATATTATTTTGCCTTTTTTTAGCGCCTGGAATTATTGCTGGCTACTTTATGGCCTTTACTTATTCGTTGGACGATTTTGCCGTAACATTCTTTGTGACAGGCAATGGTTTTTCAACATTATCTGTTGAAATTTATTCACGAGCACGTCAGGGAATTAGTTTAGAAATCAATGCCTTAAGTGCGTTAGTATTCCTATTCTCAATGATTCTAGTTGTCGGTTATTACTTTATCAGTAAAGACAATACGCCAAAACGTTTAAAGAAAATGCGTCGGGAACAAAGTGAGGTGGCCAAGTTAAAATGAAAAAATTACAGTCACTTTTTATTGGAATTATCGCTATTATTGTCATCTTGTTTTTTGGCGTGCGCCAATTGGAGAAAGCAAGTGGCATGGCAGGAGCAGATACCTTGACCATTTACAATTGGGGGGACTATATAGATCCGGCCTTGATTAAGAAATTTGAAAAAGAAACAGGCTATAAAGTCAATTACGAAACCTTTGATTCTAATGAAGCTATGTATACAAAAATTCAGCAAGGTGGCACAGCCTATGATATTGCCATTCCTTCTGAATATATGATTCAAAAAATGATGAAAGCGAAGATGCTTTTACCACTTGATCACAGCAAATTAAAAGGCTTAGAAAACATTGATGCACGCTTTTTAGATCAATCCTTTGATCCCAAAAATAAGTTTTCCGTTCCGTACTTCTGGGGCACGTTGGGGATTATTTATAATGATAAATTTATTGACGGCCGTCAGATCCAACATTGGGATGATTTATGGCGCCCGGAATTAAAAAATAATGTCATGCTGATTGATGGCGCTCGCGAAGTGTTAGGATTATCTTTGAACAGTTTAGGCTATTCGTTAAACAGTAAAAACGACCAACAATTACGTCAGGCTACCGATAAGTTAAACCGATTAACGAACAATGTCAAAGCAATTGTTGCCGATGAAATCAAAATGTACATGGCTAATGAAGAAAGTGCAGTTGCTGTAACTTTCTCTGGTGAAGCTGCTGAAATGCTAGAAAACAATGAACATCTACATTATGTGATTCCCAGTGAAGGCTCTAATCTCTGGTTTGATAACATTGTGATGCCTAAGACAGCCAAAAATAAAGAGGGTGCCTATGCATTTATGAACTTTATGTTACGACCAGAAAATGCGGCACAAAATGCAGAATATATTGGTTATTCCACACCAAATAAAGAAGCTAAAAAACTATTACCAAAAGAAGTTGCCGAAGATAAACAATTTTATCCAGATGATGAAACTATCAAACATTTAGAAGTTTACCAAGACTTAGGTCAAGAATACTTAGGAATTTATAACGATCTGTTCTTGGAGTTTAAGATGTATCGGAAATAAAAAAAGTATCTTCGTAACTTTCGAATCGCCCCTAAAAGTTAGATTTTTAGTCTAACTTTTAGGGGCGGCTTTTATTCATACAAGCTTCTAATTGAGGCACAAAGAATCCTGTGCTACACTTTGTATAAAGCATAAAAGGAGCAAAGAAAATGAAGAGGAAAACAATCCGAATACTACTAATCAGTAGCGGGCTTATTTTAATCCTGCTGGTAGGTTACCGTTTGTATCTAGAATATCAAACAGATATTCAATTATTTTTGAATCCTAAAGCCAGTAAGACACAATTATTAGAGCGAATTCGTTCACATGGTTTTTCAGCAGCGCTATTGTTGGTTTTTTTGACCGCGATCATGTGTGCAGTACCAGGGATTCCGACCTCAGTAATTGGTGTGATTGCAGGATTGAGTTTTGGTCCCTTCAGCGGCACACTCATTAACGTTTTAGGGAATAGTATGGGAAATTTGGTTGCAATCTTTTTGATGCATCATATAAAATTTTTAGATAAAAAAACGGAGACCAATCATTGGGTCCAGTCCATTCGACGGATGAAGCATCCAAAAATTGGGATTATGGTGGGCTACATGATTCCAATTATTCCTTCTTCTGTGATTAATTTTGCTGCAGATACTATGCAGTTGCCATTAAAAAATTTAATAGCCGCTATATTCATTGGTGTAATTCCTTCCTCAATACTTTACGCATGTGGAGGCGAAGCGCTATTTCATGGATATAATAAAACGGCAGTATTGTTAATTGTGAGTGTTCTTTTGTTCGTTGGATTGGTGGTCATTATTGAGAAAGATAGAAAAAGATTTCAAAAAACTGTTCTTTAAGAACGGTTTTTTTGTGCATTTGAACAATAAATCCTGTTAAATTTACAATTTTAAAAAGAAAGGACTTTGATAGAATGAAAGCGTAAACAATTTAAGGAGCTGATTTTGAATGCCAGATATTACAATATCTTGGGTTGCTGCAATTTTAGGATTAGTTGTAGCGATAGTATTAATTTTGAAAAAATTTAATCCTGTGTATTCCTTGTTTTTTGGTGCAATTGTTGGTTGTCTTATTGGAGGCGCTTCCCTGTCAGATACAGTCGCTGTTCTATTAAACGGAACACAAAGTATTATGGGAACCGCAATCCGTGTCTTAGCAGCCGGCATGTTGGCGGGTGTGATGATGGAATCTGGTGCGGCAGAATCAATTGCCAACGCCATTGTACAAAAGCTTGGCGAGAAAAAAGCTATTTTATCTTTGGCATTATCCACAATGGTAATTACAGCAGTGGGCGTATTCATTCCTGTTGCAGTGTTGATTGTTGCCCCGATTGCTCTATCTGTTGGGAAAAGTACGGGTATCAGTAAGTTATCATTATTGATTGCCTTATCAGGTGGCGGCAAAGCGGGCAATATTATTTCGCCTAATCCAAATACTATTGCAGCGGCGAATGGCTTTGATTTACCTCTAAGTGACGTTATGATTGCTGGCTTTATTCCAGCCGTATTTGGCTTAATTACAGCTGTTGTTCTTGCAAATATCATGAGAAACAAAGGATCAATGGTCAAAGAAACAGATCTTGTAGAGGAACAAACAAAAGAATTATTACCTTTGAAAAAGGCGTTGATCGCGCCAGTGTTAGCGATTGTCTTATTATTACTTAATCCGATTGGCGCCGTTTTAAATATTTCTTTCATCAAAAGTTTGAATATTGATGCTCTGTATATTTTGCCGTTCGCCTCAGTTGTTGGGACAATTGCGATTGGGCAAACAAAACAACTGGCCTTTTATGCATCTTCTGGCTTGAAGAGAGTAACCGATACCGTTTTAATTTTAATTGGTGCAGGTGCAATTGCTGGATTAATTTCTGTTTCTGATTTATCAACACAAATTGTCCACTTAATTTCTGTTATGGGAATTTCTGGAACCTTCTTGGCACCGATTTCTGGTATTTTAATGGGCTTAGCAGTTGGTTCAACATCCACAGCGGTTATTTTAGCGACAGGTTCTTTTGGACCAGCGATTTTAGATATGGGCACATCTTCACTTTCAGCAGCAGTCATGGTGCATACTGGTGCAACTGTGATTGATAGTGTTCCTCAAGGCAATTATTTCCATATTACGGCACAAAGTATGAATATGACGATTAAAGAAAGAATTCGAGTGATTCCTTATGAAATGTGTGTCGGTGGGGTAATGACGATTGTTGCAACCATTTTATATGGCTTTATTTTAAACTAGTTGGAAAGTAGGCGCGAAAAGATGACGAAAAAATTTGTTTTGGCTCCAGACTCATTTAAAGAAAGTATGAGTGCAAAAGAAGCCTGTCTGGCAATGGAAAAAGGGATTTTAGCTGTATTTAAAGATGCAGACATTCAACATGTCCCGATGGCAGACGGCGGGGAAGGAACGGTGGATTCCTTAGTGGATGCAACAGGAGGTACAAGAGTACCAGTGCGCGTGGCAGGACCGCTTCCTGATCAAATCGTTGAAACCTATTACGGCTTATTAGGTGACCAAGAAACGGTGGTCATTGAAATGGCGAAAGCCAACGGAATTGAATTGGTTAAAGCAGCAGAACGCAATCCCTTGATCACTTCTACTTATGGTACAGGAGAGATGATTCAACATGCGCTCAATCATGGGGCAAAAAAAATCATTATCGGCATTGGTGGTAGCGTGACAAATGATGGGGGTGCAGGTATGATTCAGGCACTTGGTGCGCGTTTGTTAGACAAGGAAGGGCAAGAATTGACACGTGGCGGTGGTGCATTAGATAAACTGGCGCAGATCGATTTAACACAGTTTGATCAACGCATTTTTGCTACCGAAGTTCTAGTAGCAAGTGATGTGAATAACCCACTAACAGGGCCAACAGGGGCGTCTCATGTCTTTGGTCCGCAAAAAGGTGCGACAGAAGAAATGGTGGCTCAATTAGATAAAAACTTAGCCCATTATGCAGCGATCATCAAAAAAGAGATCGGCATTGATGTTGAGATGATGCCAGGCGCAGGAGCTGCTGGTGGTTTGGGTGCAGGGTTACTAGCATTCACAAAAGCTCAGTTACGCCCAGGAATTGATATTGTCGTAGAAGTGAATCAATTAGAAGAAAAAATAAAAGCCGCTGATTATGTCTTTACTGGTGAAGGCGGTATGGATTTTCAAACAAAATTCGGCAAAGCCCCTTATGGCGTCTCGCGTTTGGCCAAGAAGTATCAAAAACCGGTTTTCGCTTGTGCTGGCTATATCGGCAAAGATGTGGATGTCCTCTATGAAGAAGGGATGACGGCTATTTTTGGAATTTTGGCCAAAGCCGAACCATTGGAAGCAGCATTGAAAAATGGACCAGTTAATTTAGAAAGAACCGTTGAAAATATTGCTCGTACATTACAGCTGGTGCCTTGTGACTAAGAACTAACCATGGTATCATCAGTAATGAAAGCTGAAATAAAAATGTTCAGTCGTTGATCTGAAGAATTAAGCGTTTGGGACATAAGTCATTGCGGCTTATGTCCCAAACGCTACTCGCTTTTTTAGAAAGTTGGCGATAGCAATGTTAAAATTAGACAAAATCCAAGCAAATAAAATTGTTGAAAAGTTGATGGCAGATATTCCTTATAACATCAATATTATGGATGAACGAGGAAAAATTATTGCGAGTGGAGATTCTGCTCGAATTGGGGAGCGCCATCGTGGTGCAGAAAGAGCCATCAATGAACGAAAAAATATTGAAATTTATAAAGATACTTCTTTAGAGAAAAAAGGCACCAATGAACCGATTATTTTGAATAATCACATTTTAGGTGTCGTAGGCATTTCAGGAGAACCAGACGAGGTGCGCAAATTTACCAAGCTTGTGCGCTCGATTGTTCTTTTACTGACAGAAGAATTAAATACACAACAAGAACGCGAAAAAAAGAAGAAACAAAAAAATCAGTTTATCCAGCACTTAATGCATGTTGATTCTTCTTACTCAGAAGCCTTAAAACTTGAAGCGTTGGAACTATATAACCTTCAATTAGATGACCAGAATCATTGTGTACTGACCAAGGACAAGCGCTTATTATCCAGTTATTATCCTGGACATGAAATATTTGAATGGGAAAATTGTTATCTGGTGATTACTTCTGAACCACCTCAGATAACAAAGCCAGTAACAGAATACCTTGTGATAAGTTCGGAAAAAGCCACGATTCAACAAATGGTCCAAGAGGCACAAAACACGTATTTACTTCTATCGTTTCTCCAATTAGAAAAGGCTAAGTTTTACCAAGCAGAAGATTTTTTCATTCAAGGAATTTTTAATTTTCCTTTTCATATTGAATTGGATTTTTTTGAAACCATCCAGACGATTTATGATGAATACTATGAAACCGTTATTTTTTTCGCCAATCATAACTTAAACATCAATGAAACCTCACAAGTATTACATATCCATCGAAATACATTGAATTACCGTTTGAAACGAATTCATGAATTGACGGGGATGGATCCAAAAGTTTGGCAAGATTTTTGGAAATTGTTCTATTATTTTGCCTATTGCTTTAAAGAACGTTTTGAAAAGTAGTGAGGAGCAGGAATGCTTGTTTGTTAAGCAAGTGTCAGCATATTTTTCGCCAGAATCAAAAATATCTTTTATAATAATTGTAAGGAATCAAACGATTTAGATATCAATGAGGAGTGGTACCAGTGAAAAAAGCAGTTTTAATTGTTAACCCCAGTTCTGGTGGTGAAAAAGCCAAAGAATTTGAAACGTTAGCAGAAGAAAAATTAAAGCAGTTATTTGATGAAGTTGTAGTGAAACAAACAGAAAAAGGCGGCGATGCAGAACAATTTGCCCGTGAAGCTGCGGAAAGTCACTTCGACAGTGTTTTCGTAATGGGGGGAGATGGAACCGTTAATGAAGGAATTAGCGGGTTGGCAGAACAAGCTTACCGCCCAAAATTTGGCTTTTTTCCTTTAGGAACGGTGAACGATTTAGCGCGAGCCTTGAATTTACCGATGGACCCTGAAGAAGCGATTCAACAATTAGATTTAGAAAAAACCAGTGCTTTAGATGTGGGGAAAATCAATGACGACTACTTTATGAATGTCGTTGCAATTGGGACGATTCCAGAGTCAATTAACGACGTGGACGTTGAACAAAAAACGAAGTTAGGAAAACTCGCTTATTTTATTTCAGGTGCCAAACATTTAGCGAATGCTCAAACGTATCCTTTTCATTTAAGCTTGGATCAAAAAGAACAAACCATTGAAAGTAGTACCGTTTTAGTTGGCTTAACGAATTCAATCGGTGGGTTTGAAACATTATTACCAGAGGCCCAAGTGGATGATGGCAAACTTCATTTAGTTTATTTAAAAGATCAATCATTATGGGATGCAGTAAAAGCAGTCCCAGATTTGTTAAAAGGCGTCGACCAGTCCACTGATAATTTAGTTTACCTAACCTTTAAAGAAGGAACAATCTCCTTAGAAAACCAAGAAGAATTAACCACTAATGTGGATGGTGATGAAGGAGCTGCTTTGCCAATTACGCTGAAGATTTTGCCTAAACACTTGACGGTTTATTGCGGTGAAGAACAAACAAAATAGCTGATTTTTTTGAGAAAAGCTGGAACATTTCTATTTGTTTAAAAAACAGATAAGTTCTGGCTTTTCAAATCATCTAAAAGAGAATCAATCAGGGGCTATGCTATACTTTGTTTCTACATATTGATAGATAAAGGAGTTAATGAGATGAGAAGAAAAAAACATAAAAACAAAAAGAAACAAGAACTTTTTGAAGAGATTGAAAAACAAGAATTAGCAGAACAAGAAACTAAGCAATTGAATGAAGAAATCGAAGACCCAGAATTTCGTTCTTTTTTTCAAGATGTCTTGAAAAAATTTCCACAAAAAACGTCTACGGCTATAATGAATGCTTTCGCAACTTCTAAAGGTAAAGCAGAACAATTAGTGACGAACAGTCAAACACAACTCGACAAAGTATTTGATGAATTTTTGGCTGGTGTTTCACCTGACGTGAAAAAGAAAAGTCATCAAACGATTCATTTTGCTGCATTGTCAGCAGCAATTATTGGGTTTTCGCCAATTCCGTTTTCGGATGCTTTTTTACTGGTACCTGTTCAATTAACTATGATGTCACGGCTGCATAAAATTTTTGGTCAGTCTTGGTCTGAAAGCTTAGGGAAAAGCTTAACCAAAGAATTAGTAGTGGTTAGTTTAGGTAAGAGTGCAGTCGGGAATATTCTAAAAGTGATTCCTGTTGTCGGAACTGTGACTGGTGGCATGGTCAATGCTTCAGTTGCGGTAGCAATTACGGAAGCGCTTGGCTGGGTTACCGTCAAAATGTTAAACGATGGTGTTGATATCTTTGATGATGTGATGTCTTTCAAAGGACAATTTTCAACATTATTTAAAGCCATCCAAAATGCTAAAAAGAAATAATCACTGTATCGATTAACTAGGGTGAGACACATTTAAACTTTTTTAAGTAATTCGTAGCAAATTTCCAAGGTTTTCGTCACAAATTATTCACAGGTTCTCGTTAATATATAAGCATACCAACAAAACACCCAACATAAACACTTTTCATTTTTACTCCTCAAGTAAAAATAACTCCTTTCCACTCAGTCTACCCAACTGAGTGGTTTTTTTTGCGAAAAAAGAGGGCGTTGAACAATTTGTTCAACGCCCTCTTTTAATAGATGGGGAAGTCATTTGTTAAGAATTATTTTTTCCATTCTGCTACTTGGTCTTTATGTGAATCAACCCAATCACGTGCAGCTTCTTGTGGGTCTTTGCCTTCGTTAATTTCTAACATGACAGATTCCATATCCTTAGTGGTCCAATGGAAATTATCTAACACTTTGTAAGCTTCTGGTTGATCTTCTTTTAGGCCTTGGCGAGCCATTGTGTGAATCGCTTCTTCGCCGCCCATAGTGCCTTTTGGATCAGCTAAATATTTTAAATCATATTTTGCAAACATCCAGTGAGGAGACCAGCCAGTAATAACGATGTCTTCGTTGTTTTTAATTGCTTGTCCTAAGGCGACAGTCATGGCACCTGATGAAGAAGTTTCAACAGACCAATCTTTCAAATTAGGATAAGCTTCTTTAGTTTTCTCTGCTGCTGCAACAACACCAGCCCCAGGTTCAATTCCAGTAATCTTTTTCCCAGCTTGATCAGATAAATCTTCGATAGAATCAACATCCATATAAGAAGGGACAACAATTCCTAACTTCGCGCCTTTAAGGTTTTCACCAAGGTCGTCTAATTTATCTTTATATTGTTTATATTGCTCTGCGTGAGTTCCTGGCAGCCACGCACCAACCATGGCATCTGTTTCACCTTTAGCTACAGATTCCCACATGATTGCGTTATCTAAAGGGGTCGTTTTAACATCATACCCCATATCTTTTAAGACTTCGGCAACCACATGTGTGGAGGCTACTTCGGTATCCCATTCCACATAAGAAAGGGAAATTTGCTTATCATTTGTTGTTGTAAAAATTGAAGCACCAACTAAGCCAGCGACAATTACAACAACCGCTGCAATAATCCCGTATTTTTTCTTTTTAGAGGTGGCACCAGCTGCTTTAGGAGCTGCTTTTTTATTATTTAAATGTTGAGTAAAACGGTCAATGATAATCGCTAAAATAACTAAAGCCACACCATTTACGAAACCGTTCCCGACTTGTGCACGTTGTAAAGCGGAAAGGACGCCACGTCCTAATCCAGGCGCACCAATCATTGAAGCAATAACTACCATTGATAGGGCTAGCATGGTTGTTTGGTTAACACCAGCCATAATCGTGTTTTTGGCTAAAGGTAATTCTAATTTGAATAATTTTTGCCAGCCAGTACTACCGTAAGAATCAGCTGCTTCAACAAGTTCATTTGGCACTTGTCGAATTCCTAAGTTCGTAAAGCGTACGGTTGGTGGTAAAGCGAAGATAACAGAGGCGAAGACCCCAGGAACCATACCAATTCCGAAGAATGCAACGGCTGGAATCAAGTAAACGAAACCAGGCATTGTTTGCATGAAGTCCAAAATCGGTGTAATGATACTCTTGGCTTTTTCGCTTTTCGCCATTAAAATCCCTAGTGGCACACCAATGATAATGGAAATAACACTAGAAAGTAAAACTAACGTAACGGTACTCATTAAATCGTTCCATAAGTTTTGATTATAGATAAACATTAAGCCAATAAACGTGAATAAACTTAAGCCAATTTTTTTATTAGAAATAAAGAAAGCAGCAATCGTTAATAGCACGATCAGCACAAGTGGTGGTACGGCTGTTAGTAAGGCAGTAATGTTGTCCATTACACTTTGACCAATTGTTTGTAAAAAGCTGAATAATCCAGCAAATGTTGAAGTTAACCAATCAGTAAAACTTTCAACCCAAGACGCGACAGGTAATTGATACTTATTCATGTTCGTTCACCTCTGTTTCTGCAAGTGCTTCAAGTACGCTACCACGGATGACCACGCCTAATAGTTTGCCGTTATCAGTCACGGCAAGAGGCGTTTGTGCATCATAAATCAGTGGGAAAATATCATTCACTAACATATCTTTGTCGATTGTTTGAATTTCTGGATCCACACATTCTACAAGAGAAGTCCCATTTTTACGCGCTTCTAAAGCTTTTTCTGCGCGTACAACGCCTTTTAGTTGGCGTTTTTTATCCACGGCAAGTAACATACTCACTTCTTCTTGACGCATCCGTTTTAAAGCAACAGTTGGGCCATCAATTTCAATGTTAGTAGTTAAAGCAGGTACCATAATATTTTGGGCAGTTAAGACTTTTGAACGATCCACATCTTCCACGAAGGTTCGCACATATTCGTTGGCTGGGTTGGTTAAAATTTCTTCTCCAGTCCCAATTTGCATAATTTGACCATCTTTCATCAAAGCAATCCGGTCGCCGATTCGTAAAGCTTCATTCAAATCATGTGTGATAAAGATAATGGTTTTTTTGACATTTTCTTGTAAATCTAATAGTTCGTCTTGCATTTCACGACGAATTAACGGATCAAGAGCAGAGAACGCTTCGTCCATTAATAAAATTTCTGGATCGTTAGCCAAGGCACGAGCAAGGCCGACACGTTGTTGCATCCCACCAGATAATTGACTTGGTAATTGGTCTTTAAAAGCAATTAAGCTAGAATTTTCTAAGGCTTTTTCAGCTTTTGCTTGGCGTTCTTCTTTAGGAACACCACGAATTTCTAAACCATATTCCGTATTTTCTAAGATAGTTCGATGGGGGAAAAGACCAAAGTTTTGGAAAACCATGCTCATTTTATTTCGACGTACTTCACGTAATCCTTCTTTATCTAAAGAAGAAATATCTTGTCCATCAATATAAATATTTCCTGAAGTTGGTTCAATCAAACGATTTAATAAACGAATTAATGTTGATTTCCCACTTCCTGATAACCCCATAATAACGAAAATTTCGCCTTCTTCAACTTCGAAATTTACATCATAAACACCGACTGTAGCACCCGTTTTTTCTAAAATTTCTGTTTTGCTTTTGTTGGCACGAATCATTTCAAGTGCCGGTTTGGTTTTCTTACCAAAGATCTTGGTAAGGTGATTTACTTTTACTTTTGGCAAATCATTGTTCCTCCTCATTAAAAAAAGTGACTACATCAGACTACTATAAAGTTGTCACTTTGTCAAATTAGATGAAAATCTTTCTGAAAATGAAGAAAAACAGTATTTTAACTAGGTTTTATAGTGGGTTTTTATGAAAAATAGAAATAATAAATAAAAAAAGTGACTATTTACCGCAAGATAAGTAGTCACTTTTTTGTTTAAGGATAAAAGAAATTTTGGACACGTTGTAAGGTTGATTCGTCATGTCCAACAAAATAAAGTGTGTCGTTCAACGAAATCTTTGCATATGGACCAGGTGAGACCAGAAGCTCTTCTTTGTGTTTGATGGCGATAATCGTTGCCGAAGTGTTTTGCCAAAAATTCATTTCGCTAATCGTCGCCTCAAGATAAGCAGCTTCTTCTGTTAAAACTAATGAATAGGGATTCATTGGATTGAAAGAATCAAAACGCTTTGTTTGTTCAACAAGAGTATCTAGAATGCTAGAAAAATGAGTAAGTTCTTCTTTTTGTTTCGCTACGCTATCTAGCAATTCTTCTTTAATTTCAGCAATCGTTTGAACGTCTTGATATTGTGTCACAAAGTCCTGCGCTTTTTCTTTTGATGCCACATAGAAGCCGCTGCCGTGTTTGGCTTTAACGATTTCTAAATCAACTAAAACGATAATGGCTTTGCGAGCTGTTTCTGGCGACACTTGGTATTGGTTAGCTAGGGTGGAACGGGCATGGATTTTATCTCCAACATGTAATTTGCCTTCTGCAATTTTTTCCGCAACATCAACGGCGATTTGTTGATATTTGGGCTTCGTTAAACTGATTTTTTTGGAAGCCATAGTGAATCCCTCCGTTAATTGTTATTTTCCATTTCTTCTAATTCTAAACTGAAATTTTCCCATTGCTCAAGTAGTTCATCTTGTTGCTGACGAACTTCATCTAATTGTTGGTTTAAAGCCAGCAATTCAACATGATTTTCTAGAATGTCTGGTTGACTCATTTGTGCTTCTAATTGTGCAATTGTCGTATCTAACTGAGCAAGATTTTCTTCGACTTGTGTTATTTTTCTTTGCAAAGTACGGAGTAATTTTTGTTGCTCCTTGTTTTGATAAAAGGTATTTTTGGCTGTAACTGGTTCGGGTTTTTTCGCCGCTTCTTCATTAGCTAAGAGGGCAGCGATTTCTTCTTCCTCTTGTTTCTTTTCTAAATAATAATCATAGTCGCCTAAATAAAGTTTGCTGCCTTTTTCAGAAAGCTCAACAACTTTTGTTGCAATTCGATTGATAAAGTAACGGTCATGGGAAACGAAGAGGATGGTTCCTTCATAATCAATCAGCGCATTTTCTAAAACTTCTTTATTATCGATATCCAAGTGATTGGTTGGCTCATCGAGAATCAAGAAATTGTCACGATCCATCGCTAGTTTTGCTAATGCCACACGGGCTTTTTCGCCACCGCTTAATAAAGGAATCGTTTTTTCAACATCGTCTCCACTGAAGAGAAAGCCGCCTAAAATACTTCGAATCTCTTTTTCAGGTGTGGTTGGGTGTTCATCCCATAATTCCGCTAAGACCGTTTTATTGCCATGTAAATTGGCTTGCTCTTGGTCATAGTAACCTACAGAAACATTGGTGCCAAAAGTTTTACTTCCTTTAATGAAAGGAATGCGGTCAATAATTGATTTCAAGAGAGTGGATTTACCAATTCCGTTCGGTCCGACTAAGGCAATGGCTTCTTTGCGACGAATATCCAAGTGAATAGGTTCGGATAAAATATGTTCTTGGTCGTAACCAATGGCGGCATCTTCGACTTGTAAAACAACATTTCCCGAGACTTTTTCACTATCGAAAAGAAAATGCGCCGATTTTTCATCTCCTTGAGGTCGGTCTAAACGGTCCATTTTTTCTAATACTTTTCGGCGACTTTGTGCACGTTTCGTTGTAGATGCACGAACCAGATTTTTGGCAACGAAATCTTCTAACTTATTGATTTCTTCTTGTTGCTTTTCATACGCTTTCCATTCACTGGCTAATTGTTCTGCTTTTAACTCTAAGTATTTGGAATAGTTTCCTTTGTAGTGAGTCATTTTTTTGCGACTCAGTTCATAAACTTCATTAACTACCTTATCTAAAAAATAACGATCGTGGGAAACAATTAATAGGGCGCCGGCATAACTTGGCAAATAAGATTCCAGCCAAGAAAGCGTCTCGATATCTAAGTGGTTTGTAGGCTCGTCCAGAATTAAAATGTCTGGTTTTTGTAAAAGCATTCTCGCTAATGCAAGCCGGGTTTTTTGACCACCAGATAAGGTTTGAATATCTTTCGTGTAAAAGGATTCATCAAAGCCAAAGCCGTGAAGGACTGAGCGAATTTCATTTTCATAGCCGTAGCCATTTTTTTCAGAAAACGTATGTTGCAATTGATCGTACTCTTTTAAAATTCCTTCATAAACGGAAGTGGTTGGCTCCATTTCACTAATTTTAGTTTCTAATTCTCGCATACGCTGTTCCATTTCTAGGATGTCAGCAAAGGCTTTTGTCATTTCTTCCCAAACGGTTTTATCTGATTCTAAGCCGGTATTTTGAGCTAAATAACCTAACGTAGCAGTTTTATTTTTGGCAATGGTTCCGCTATCGGGAGCATCAATGCCTGCAATGATTTTTAAAAAAGTCGATTTTCCAGCACCATTACGACCAACTAAGGCAATCCGACTTTTTGTTGCAATTTCTAAATGTATGTTTTCAAACAATGTTTCCGAGCCAAAATGCCGGGCAACTTGATTTGCTTGTAATAAAATCATCAGTAGTCCTCATTTCTAAATTCATTGCCCTTAGTGTAGCATAAAATCTGCTAAAATAGCACGTATCAAAAAATGCTTTGTGAAGGTTTATACCTTTTATCACAAACTTTTGAAGAAAAATGCTATTTTTGAGCCATAGAATTGCTTTTTATTGTGAAAAACTGCTATTATGTTAATGGATAAGATTTAAGTGAAAGTATTGGAGGTCCAATTGTGAAAGATCAAGTTATTCCAAAAGCAACGGCGCGACGCCTTCCTTTATATTATCGCTACTTAAGAATGTTACATGATACAGGAAAAAATAAAGTCTCATCAACTGAATTAAGTGAAGCGGTACAAGTAGACAGTGCGACTATTCGTCGTGACTTTTCATATTTTGGTGAATTAGGTAAACGTGGGTACGGCTATGATGTTGAAAACTTAATGAACTTTTTTGCAAAAACATTGAATGAAGATGAGTTAACCAATGTCGCATTAATCGGGGTTGGTAATTTAGGAAGTGCTTTATTAAAGTACAAATTCCATCAAAGCAACAGTATTCGTGTAAGTTGCGCATTTGATGTGAATGAAGATATTGTGGGACGCATTGTTGACGGTATTCCGGTTTATCCAATGGAAGATATGATGGAACAAATCCGTGTTCAACAAATCGAAGTAGCTATTTTAACTATTCCAGCTCGCAAAGCACAAGAAGTTGTAAACAAACTTGCCGAAGCAGGGGTTAAAGGAATTCTAAACTTTACGGCTGCGCGTTTAGTAGCGCCACCTGAAGTATTAATTCAAAATGTTGACTTAACCAACGAATTACAAACATTAATTTATTTCTTACATCATGACAACGAATTGATTGACGAAGAAGAATAAGCAAAAGAAAAGGGCCTAGTCGTTTAGACGAAGGCCCTTTTCTTATTGAATTGTACCATTATGCAAAAGTAGTTGAACAATAATCACAATCGTATTCATGCCGCAATGGGCAATAATTGAGGTCCAAATTTTTCCAGTTTGCTTGTACAAAAGAGCAAAGAAAAATCCCATAAAGAAATAAACAAAAAAGTGACCATCGGCATGTGCGAGTGAAAAAATCGCCGAACTAACAGTAGCCGCAATCCAGAAATTTGTAAAAGGCTGGATTAAATGGATAAATGCATAACGAAAGACGAATTCTTCCATAATCGGACCACCGATAGTAGTTGCCAAAATAAATAAAGGATTTGCCAAAATCACCGCTACAATAGCTTGTGTATTTTGAGAAGTAGCTTGTTCTCCTGTGATGGCTACTTCAATGGCAAAAGTAACCCCTTGAATCAGCATGGCAATGAAAATCCCACTAACACCTAGTAAAAAAATAAAAATAGGTGATTTCAAGGTTGCTGTTTCCTCTAAAGGAGAAGGTTCTGTTGTTTTTAAAAAGATGCCAATCATTACAAGGGCGCCAATAATGTAGAGAGCAGTTGTCACATTAATCGCTGCATTGGGGGAAATACCCGAAAAAAGTAACGGCCCGAAGAAAGCGATAATGTATGTGACTAAAATAAATAAACTTGATTTTCTTAAGGTCATGGTTAATCCTTTCTATAATTATTTTTTACGATTATTGCGATATCCTAATAAAAGAAAAACGAATAAGAAAAAGAAAAGAGATTCCCAAAGTGTCGAAACAATTCCTTCTGTGACACTGAAAACAAGATTTCCTAAATTCGCTATCACAAAATAAACGAAGGTTGCTATTAGTGCTGTAAGTAAACGTTGTTTCATTTTATTCGCCTCCAATCGTAGTCAATTTATTTTACCATGAATTAAAGGATTGGAAAAACATTCCATGAAAAAAGAATACGCAATAAAAAATGCGTATCTTATAATTGACAAGAAAAAGAGAGAAAAGACTTGCATTTTTAGAGTGAAATGAGTATTATAAATAGTGTGAGTTAGCACTCTTGTGTATCGAGTGCTAAAATAAGCGAAAACTTTTTATTTGGAGGGATTTATTGTGTTAAAACCATTAGGCGATCGCGTCGTAATTAGAGTCGCGAAAGAAGAAGAAAAAACTGTTGGAGGAATTGTTCTTGCATCCGTTGCAAAAGAAAAACCACAAACAGGTGAAGTTATCGCAGTAGGTGAAGGTCGTGTGCTTGAAAATGGCACAAAAGTTCCGATGGAAGTAAAAATTGGTGACACAGTAATGTTTGAAAAATATTCAGGAACAGAAGTGAAATACGAAGGCGTAGAATACTTAATTGTATCAGCCAAAGACATTATTGCCACTGTTGAATAATAAACAACTTTTACAGAATAATATAATAGAAGAAAAAAATTATGAGGTGAAGAAATCATGGCAAAAGAGATTAAATTTGCAGAAGATGCACGTGCAGCAATGCTACGCGGAGTAGATGTATTAGCAGATACAGTGAAAGTGACATTAGGCCCTAAAGGTCGTAACGTTGTTTTAGAAAAATCATTTGGTTCACCATTGATTACTAACGATGGAGTAACAATTGCTAAGGAAATTGAATTGGAAGATCATTTTGAAAACATGGGCGCAAAATTAGTTTCAGAAGTTGCTTCTAAAACGAATGATATTGCTGGTGACGGAACAACAACAGCGACTGTTTTGACACAAGCCATTGTTCGTGAAGGCTTAAAAAACGTAACTGCTGGAGCCAACCCATTAGGTATTCGTCGTGGGATTGAATTAGCAACAAAAACAGCAGTAGAAGAATTACACAATATTTCATCTGTAGTTGATTCAAAAGAAGCGATTGCACAAGTCGCTGCTGTTTCATCAGGTTCTGAAAAAGTCGGCCAATTAATTGCCGATGCAATGGAAAAAGTTGGTAACGACGGCGTAATTACCATTGAAGAATCAAAAGGGATTGAAACAGAATTAGATGTGGTTGAAGGAATGCAATTCGACCGCGGTTATTTATCTCAATACATGGTTACTGACAACGATAAAATGGAAGCTGTTTTAGAAAATCCATATATCTTAATTACCGACAAAAAAATCTCAAATATTCAAGATATCTTACCTTTATTAGAACAAATTCTACAACAAAGCCGTCCACTATTGATTATTGCGGATGATGTTGATGGGGAAGCTCTACCAACATTAGTATTGAACAAAATCCGTGGTACATTTAATGTTGTCGCAGTAAAAGCGCCAGGATTTGGTGACCGCCGCAAAGCGATGCTTGAAGATATTGCTATTTTAACAGGTGGTACAGTAATCACTGACGACTTAGGGTTAGAGTTAAAAGACACAACTATTGAAAACTTAGGAAATGCTAGCAAAGTAGTTGTCGACAAAGATAACACAACAATTGTCGAAGGTGCTGGTTCAAAAGAAGCCATTGATGCCCGCGTTCATTTAATTAAAAACCAAATCGGCGAAACAACGTCTGATTTTGATCGTGAAAAATTACAAGAACGTTTAGCTAAATTAGCTGGTGGGGTTGCTGTCGTTAAAGTCGGTGCTGCAACTGAAACAGAATTAAAAGAATTAAAATTACGAATTGAAGATGCATTAAACGCAACACGTGCCGCTGTAGAAGAAGGCATGGTTTCTGGTGGTGGTACCGCACTGGTCAATGTAATTGGTAAAGTCGCTGCGCTAGAAGCTGAAGGCGATGTGGCAACAGGGATCAAGATTGTCGTTCGTGCATTAGAAGAACCAATCCGTCAAATCGCTGAAAATGCTGGTTATGAAGGATCAGTGATTGTTGACAAACTAAAAAATGTTGACTTAGGTATCGGATTCAATGCAGCTAACGGTGAATGGGTAAACATGGTTGAAGCCGGTATTGTTGACCCAACAAAAGTAACTCGTTCTGCCTTACAAAATGCAGCTTCTGTGTCAGCTTTATTATTAACAACTGAAGCAGTTGTTGCAGACAAACCAGAACCAGCTGCACCAGCTCCTATGATGGATCCATCAATGGGCATGGGCGGTATGATGTAAAAATAAAAAAGTATTCTAAAAGCTTACGATTGAAAAATCGTAAGCTTTTTTTTACATAAAGAATAAATAATCTAAATAATATCTTTGCTTATGGTGTTTTCTCAAATATTTACAGTCAAGTCCAGACTCCTGTGTAAAATGCTATACAATGTTTTTACCATTTCTACTTATCAAAATTGATGTATTTTCTTGAAGAATAAATCCATTCATCATGTAGGTCCATAAGAACGGCTCCAATTAAGCGATTGGCTGATGTTTGATTGGGGAAGATGCGAATAATCTTTTCTCTTCTGCGTACTTCTTGATTCAGTCGTTCAATTAGATTGGTACTCTTTAGTCGATTGTGGGAATTTCCTTGTACGGTATATTGAAAGGCGTCTTCGAATCCATCATCCAATGATGCGCAAGCTTTTGAATATTTTGGTTGATCGATATAATCATGAATCAATCGATTTTTAGCCTCACGCGCTAAGTTAATATCTGTGAACTTAAAATTCCTTTAACAGCTTCTCTGAAAGATTTTGAATTTTTTTTAGGAATGGTGGTAAAGATATTTCTTAGGAAGTGAACTTGGCATCTTTGCCAACTTACGTTGGTGAAGGATTTTCTAATGGCAGAGACTAATCCTTTGTGCGCATCAGAAATAACGAGTTCCGTACCTTGTAAACCGCGTTCTTTTAGGTATTCAAAAAATGTTGTCCAGGTCTCTTCGCTTTCGCCACTTTGAATCATGAAGCCGATAATTTCACGGTCGCCATCTTTGGTTATTCCAATCGCTATATGACAGCTTTTTGAGAGTACTCGATTTTCTTCTCGTACTTTTATATAGAGTACATCGGTCATTAAGTAAGGATAATTTTTTTCTGATAATAAACGATTCTGCCACTCGTTAACCATAGGTTCTAGCTGTTCTGTTAAGCTAGAAACGAAGGACTTAGAGACGGATTTACCACAAAGTTCTTCCACAATTTTTGATACTTTACGAGTTGAAACGCCTGATACATACATTTCCAACATTGAAGCCATGAGGGCTTTTTCGTTTCGTTGATAACGTTCAAACACTGTGGGTGAAAAATGGCCATCACGTGTTCTGGGTACTTTTAATTCTAGCGTGCCTACACGTGTCGTAAAGCTGCGCTCATAATAGCCATTTCGTTGACTTTGTCGGTTTTCTGTTCGTTCATATTCTTTTGCTTGAATATATTCTGTTCGTTGATTTTCCATTAGTTGATTAAATACCGTTGTTAAAATATTTTTAGAAACGTCATCCTTTACAGAATATTCAATAATGCTTTGAATCTCTTCGCTTTTCAGTGTAAAATGTACTTGGGTCATGTAAAAGTCCTCCTGGGTATGTTTTTGTCGTTAAAAACATTGTACCGTAAAAGGACTGTTATATGGCCTTTTTACTTTTACACAATTATACGGACTTTATCATATTTACTCAATTAACAAAAAAGATGATAATTTAAAGGCTTCGTTTTAGCTAGACAGCCTTGTTTTTATTCGATAAAATTTAGTAATAACAATCATTTTTTGAAAACTAGTAGTTGGTAATTTTTATTTATTAATAGAATATAAATAAAAATTATTATATTTTGAAGGGGAATATTAGGAAGATTGAGGTGGAAAAATGGAAAAATATACAATTGGTGTCGTTCCTTTGACAATTGAAACAAAAGAATACTGTCAAAATTGGTTTGTTAGTAATCAAGTAGAATGTCAGATCATCCAAGGAACAAATATACTTCTTCATTTGCACCATATTGATGGATTAGTGATTGAAGTTACTGACCACCAGTAAGTAAATACTTGTTGTGAGTTATTAATGACGATTCGCAAGCAGTCAGATTTACCGATTTGGTTATTTTCTCGGACAGAAGTAATTAGTAAAGTCAATCGAATTATTTATTTACAATTAGGTGCAGATGGCGTTTTTGATTATTCTTATGATCGTCAAGAATGCATGTTAAGCATGAGTAATTTATTGCAACGTGTAAAAAGACGTTTTTATCCTAAATTAGCTATTGCAAACGAGGAACAAACAGTTACTAAGAATCTTTCTGAGAGATTGTATTTAATTGCGCCAAATTTGAGTGTTTGCTTGGGAAGTGGAGAAGAAATTCTTTTAACAAAATTGGAATTTTTCACAATAGAGTATTTATACAAACACGCAGGACAAACAATTACATATGAAGAACTCTACAAAAATGTCTGGAAAGATACTGCGAATGAACGAAAATATCGTGTCGCTAATGTGATTTTCCATTTGCGCAAAAAAATTGAACAAGATGTGAACAAACCACAATATATCAAAACAATTCGTTCAAAAGGCTATATGTTAACGGTGTAAAAGGTACGAAGGAGGAGAAAAAGATGTGGCAATTTTTGACTAAAAACAATGAAGATGAGGAGTATGAGAAGATGCCAGATTTTGAAAATGAACAATCGATGAAAGCACAACCAACGGTAACAGAAGAAGCAATCTTTGATGACGAGGTCGTTTATGCAAAAGAGCAATCCGCAAAAGTAAAACAGGTCCAGCAACAAGTGCCGACTGAACTGTCAGAAGAGTCATTTTCTTTTGTTGAAAAACTAGAAGAAGAAAATCAACTATATCAGCAATCCATTAAAAAGCTAACGGAGCAATTATTAATGCAAACCAATGAAGTGGAAGCATTACAAAAACAAGTAGTCGAAAAAGATGTTCAACTTAAACATGTTAAAGAAACATTAAGTGATAAAGAAACAACTATCACTTCTTTACAGAAACAATTGTCTGAAGAAAAGATGCAACAGAGACAGACCAGTGAAGAGAATTTAGACACAGCCGTTACGCTTTCTCAAAAAGAAATTGGCGAAGTGTTATTAGAAGCCAAACGTCAAGCAAAAGAAACAATTAGTCAAGCCAACCAACAAGTTGCAACAGTTCATGAAGAAATGGAACAACGTTTAGCAACTTTAACACGCATGAAGCAAGTGGCAAGAGAGTACCAAGCTTATTGTGAACAAATGCAGACAATCAAGAATGAATCAACAGGAACGTACCAACAGATAGAGCAGTTATTAGCAGAAATAAAGAGGTAAATGAAGGAGAAATGCGATGAAAAAAAGAAAGGCAAGATATTTGAAGTTGGTATGTATTGGAATTTTAGGGATTTATGCGGGCGCCAGTTACTACAATTCGGAACCATTAATCGCTCAAGAAGAGACCGAAACGAGGGACGAAAGTCGACAGCTATCGCTGGAAGAAAAAAGAGCGGACCAAGCCAATCAAGACCAAGGAACCCTTACTTCTTCAACGCTGAACGAAACAATAATAAGTTCGTCTGAACAACAAGAAAGTTCAACACAAAATGACAGCAGTGACCATCAGGAAAATAATGTGGAACCATTAGAATCTGAAAATAGTTTACCGCCACAAGAAAAGACAATTGCTAGTACTAAACCAACCGAATCGTTACAAAATGAGCAACCAGTATCTGAAGAGCGTAAAGCGCTCACTGAGAAGTCACCTCATAATCAGGAACCACAAAATTCTACATTAACTGAAAAGACCAAAGAGCCGTTGGTACATTCAGAGGTAGACAATAGTCAAGAAAAGGAAAAGCAAGCAGGAATTCAACAACAAGCCGAGGCAAATTTTGTTGTCCAAGAGAATGCTTCTACTTCTGAGTTTATTAGAAAAATCGGTGAAGAAGCACGAGTTATTGGTCAGCGACATGATCTATACGCTTCTGTAATGATAGCTCAAGCTATTTTAGAGAGTGGCTCGGGCAATAGTGCGTTAGCGGCGGCGCCAAATTATAATTTGTTTGGCATTAAAGGAGCTTACCATGGTCAAAGTGTCAGCTTTCCCACACAAGAAGATGATGGTAAAGGGAAGATGACCACCATTCATGCCGATTTTCGTCAGTACCCATCCTATAAAGAGTCATTAACAGACTATAGTAAATTAATCATCAATGGGCTGGCGGGTAATCCAACGTTTTATCACGGCGTTTTGAAAGCAAACACGACGAATTATCAGCAGGCAACAAAATTTTTAACAGGTCGTTATGCAACGGATACATATTACGATAAAAAATTAAACGCGTTGATTGAAACCTATCAATTAACTGAATACGATCAAGAAAAGAAGAAACCAGTAGTGACTAATTTGGCAGAAGAAAAGAAACCTTCGTTTGATAAGGAAGCAGTCAAAGAACAGCTAAAAAAAGAAGCAGTCGTCTATGAAGTAAGCAAAGGAGATTCTCTCGCCACCATTAGTCAGACGTTTGGTGTGTCAGCAACAGCCATCTTAAAACAAAATTCAAAGACTCAAGAAATGTTTTATATTGGCCAAAAGATCACGATTCCTCAACATACAGCGGCGACTTCTCTAGAACCGAAAGAACAAGCGTTACTTCAATCACTAATAATCAGTAAATCGGTGACTAATGCTTTGAAGACAGCAGAGCAATCAAATGGTAAAGCGAATGACTCAAAAACAGCGTCTACTGAGTATTATGAAGTAAAAAGAGGAGAGACACTCGCAAAGATTGCTAAAAAAACGGGCTATTCCTTAACCGCCCTCAAGCAGGCAAATGACTTAACGTATTCTGTATTAACCGAAGGACAAACGATAGCACTTCCTAAGCTAAAGGACTAATGCTGATTTAACTTATCGGTCGATGGAGTCAATATATTATTAGAGTAAGAGAAGAGGAGAAGTTCATCCATGGATGAACTTCTCCTCTTCTCTTACTATGTTTTTCATAAATACCTTAATAAATAGTAAAATTAGCAAGAGAATTGTGTCTTTACACAAAATAGATAGGTTTTCTTGCCGAAGTTTGATAAAATGATTAGTTGAAAGGATGCGTGAAAATTGAAAGAATTATTTCGTAAATACCGAGAAGTACTGGCTTATTTATTTTTTGGTGGTGCAACGACGGTCGTCAACTTAGTTGTGTTTTTTGTTTGTCAAAACGTGTTAGGGCTGGATTACAAGATAAGTAACGCAATTAGTTGGTTTTTATCTGTTCTATTTGCCTTTTTCACGAATAAATATTGGGTATTCGCAAGTAAGCATGAAAGCATAGCTGGTTTTTTTAAAGAAATGGGCTTATTTTATTGGTACCGAATTTTATCTTTTGTGGCTGATATGGGTTTAATGATTCTCCTAATTGATGGCATTCATTTTTCATCGTTTTGGGCGAAAATGATTACACAAGTTGTAGTAGTGATTTTAAATTATTTCTTCAGTAAATTTTTCATTTTTAAAGAAAAAGAGGTCTAAGCAGATTTTAGGCTAAAAAAAATTTTTTTGTTATAATATAAACAAGTTTTTAATACAAAGAATAGAGGTAGAAAACGATGGACTATACATATGCAGATGATAGTTTGACATTGCATACAGATATGTATCAAATCAATATGATGCAAACATACTGGGAATTAGGGAGAGCAGATTTACATGCTGTTTTTGAATGTTACTTTAGAGAGATGCCCTTTAATCATGGCTACGCAATTTTTGCAGGTTTAGAACGTTTAGTCAATTATCTCGAAAATTTAACGTTCACAGAATCTGATATTGCATATCTCCGAGAAGTTGAAGAATATCCAGAAGATTTCTTGACGTATTTAGCAAATTTTGAATTTAAATGTACTGTACGCTCTGCTTTAGAAGGGGATTTGGTTTTTAATAACGAACCGTTAATTCAAATTGAAGGTCCTTTGGCACAATGTCAATTGGTAGAAACTGCCTTGCTAAATATGGTGAATTTCCAAACATTAATTGCGACAAAAGCGGCTCGAATTAAATCCGTGATAGGCGATGATCCTTTATTGGAATTTGGAACACGCCGGGCACAAGAATTAGATGCTGCCATTTGGGGCACAAGAGCCGCCTATATTGGTGGGGCGGACGCGACAAGTAATGTTCGTGCTGGTAAAATTTTTGGTATTCCGGTTAGTGGGACTCACGCCCATTCATTGGTTCAGTCGTATGGAAATGATTATGAAGCATTCATGGCGTATGCCAAAACACATCGGGATTGTGTTTTCCTTGTTGATACGTATGATACTTTGAAAGCGGGAGTGCCAAGCGCAATTCGAGTAGCTCGAGAAATGGGGGATAAAATTAATTTCCTAGGTGTGCGGATTGATAGTGGCGATATGGCTTATATTTCTAAACGAGTTCGTGAACAACTGGACGAAGCAGGCTTTACTGAAGCAAAAATTTATGCATCGAATGATTTAGATGAAAATACGATTTTGAATCTAAAAATGCAAAAATCAAAAATTGATGTATGGGGCGTGGGTACCAAGCTGATTACCGCCTATGATCAACCGGCTTTAGGAGCGGTGTTTAAATTAGTTTCAATTGAAGGTGAAGATGGTCAAATGAAAGATACCATTAAACTATCTAGCAATGCTGAAAAAGTGACAACACCAGGAAAAAAACAAGTCTGGCGCATTACACGTAAATCTGATAAAAAGTCAGAAGGGGACTATGTGACACTTTGGAACGAAGATCCTCGCCAAGAAGAAGAAATTTATATGTTCCATCCCGTTCATACCTTTATTAATAAGTATGTCCGTGATTTTGAAGCACGGCCAGTACTCCAAGATATTTTCGTTGAAGGAAAACGTGTGTACGAATTACCAACTTTAGATGAAATTAAACAATATGCAAAAGAAAATTTAGATTCACTTTGGGAAGAATACAAGCGGGACTTGAATCCGCAGAAATATCCAGTGGACCTTTCAACAGATTGTTGGAACCACAAAATGAATTTATTGGAAAAAGTGCGTAAAGACGTTAAACATTTAACGGAAACGGTGAATAAGGAGGCCTAGAAATGACAACACTTCAAGAAAAAATCATTCAAGAGTTAGGTGTGTTACCGACAATTGATCCAAAAGAAGAAGTTCGTAAAAGTATTGATTTTCTGAAAGCTTATTTAACTAAACATCCTTTTTTAAAAACCTTTGTCTTGGGAATTAGTGGCGGACAAGATTCAACATTAGCTGGGCGCTTAGCACAATTAGCGATGACTGAAATGCGCGAAGAAACAGGAGATATGTCGTATCAATTTATTGCGATTCGCCTTCCTTACGGTGAGCAAGCAGATGAAGCTGATGCACAAGCCGCGCTAGCCTTTATCCAGCCAGATGTTTCTTTACGAGTGGATATTAAACCAGCAGTGGATGCAATGGTTGGTTCGCTAGAAAACGCTGGCGTTCAAATTAGCGATTTTAATAAAGGGAACATGAAAGCACGTCAACGTATGATTACACAATATGCAGTAGCTGGCGAAAATGCTGGCGCAGTAATTGGCACAGACCACGCAGCCGAAAATGTGACAGCTTTCTTCACCAAATATGGCGATGGCGGAGCGGATATTTTACCGTTATTTCGTTTAAATAAGCGCCAAGGAAAAGCTTTGCTGAAAGAACTTGGGGCACCAGAAGCCTTGTATCTAAAAATACCAACAGCTGATCTAGAAGATGACAAACCGTTAGTTGCAGATGAAGTTGCCTTAGGTGTCACGTATGATGCCATTGATGACTATTTGGAAGGCAAAAAAGTCTCGGAAACAGATCAACAAACAATTGAAAACTGGTATAAAAAAGGACAACACAAACGGCATTTACCCATTACAATTTTTGATGATTTTTGGAAATAAAAACACAGACCATCGGCGAATGAACGATGGTCTGTGTTTTTTTACATAACTACTTTTTAGAAAGTAAACGTTGCTACAGCAACTATCCCATGATAATGAAAGTCGTTTTCATTTAGGCGTTTTCACTTTCTTTTTCAAAACAGAAAAGGTACGCTCAATAATGTAAAGTGAATGATGGGAGAGAAAAAGAGATGAAGCATGTAACAAAATTGGGGATTACAATTATAACAGGAGTTTTGGCATTATTATTTGAATTTATTTTACATCAGCCGAATTGGGCGTATGGCATTATTTTAATAACAGGTTCTGTAATGGCGTTAATGATGTTCTGGGAAATGATTCAAACCTTACGTGAAGGAAAATATGGTGTCGATATTTTAGCGATTACCGCTATCGTTGCAACCTTAGCTGTGGGAGAATACTGGGCCAGTTTGATGATTTTAATTATGTTGACTGGTGGTGATTCATTAGAAGACTATGCCGCTGGAAAAGCTAACCAAGAGCTGAAGTCATTATTGGATAACTCGCCACAAAAAGCTCATCGCTTGAATGGCGAAAATTTAGAAGATGTTTCTGTTGAGGAAATCAATGTTGGCGATGAATTAGTAGTAAAACCAGGGGAACTAGTTCCAGTTGATGGCTTGGTAAAAACCGGGACATCAACAGTCGATGAATCTTCATTAACAGGAGAATCAAAACCAATTGAAAAAAATCCTGGGGATGAATTAATGTCGGGTTCCGTGAATGGTGACGGCTCTTTGAAAATGGTTGCTGAAAAAACTGTAGCAGACAGTCAATATCAAACAATTGTGAACTTAGTGAAAGAATCTGCGGCGCGTCCAGCTCATTTTGTACGTTTAGCAGATCGCTATGCGGTACCTTTTACACTAGTTGCCTACCTAATTGCAGGTGTTGCTTGGTTTGTTTCAAAAAGTCCGACACGTTTTGCGGAAGTCTTAGTTGTTGCTTCGCCGTGTCCTTTAATTCTATCTGCCCCAATTGCTTTAGTGGCAGGGATGGGTCGTTCAAGTCGTCATGGGGTCGTTATTAAATCGGGAACGATGGTCGAAAAATTAGCTTCTGCAAAAACGATTGCGTTTGATAAAACAGGCACGATTACGCAAGGACAACTTTCTGTTGATCAAGTCCAACCAATCAATGCTGGAATAACTGCTGCTGAATTAGTGGGATTGGCAGCAAGCGTGGAACAAGAATCAAGTCATATTTTAGCTAGATCAATTGTTGCTTATGCCAGAAAGCAAGATGTCCCATTAAAAAATATTACAGATCTAGCGGAAGTTTCTGGTGCTGGCGTGAAGGCATTTGTGGATGGTGCTGAGATACGGGTAGGTAAAAAGAATTTTGTGACACAAGAGTCTCAAGAAACTGAAAAAATTGATAAAACGACTATTCATATTTCACGTAATGGCACATATTTAGGCCGAATTACTTTTACAGACACTGTACGCCCAGAAGCAAAAGAGACTATGGAAAAATTACACCAATTACATCTTCAACGAATTTTAATGCTGACGGGGGATCAAGAATCCGTTGCAGAAACGATTGCTGCAGAAGTAGGAATTACCGAAGTACATGGGGAATGTTTACCACAAGATAAATTAACTATTCTAAAAGAATTGCCTAAAGAAAATCATCCAGTCATCATGGTAGGAGATGGTGTAAATGATGCACCTTCGCTTGCTGCTGCAGACGTAGGTATTGCTATGGGTGCTCATGGAGCTACTGCGGCTAGTGAAACTGCTGACGTTGTTATTTTAAAAGATGACTTAAGTAAAGTCAGCCAAGCGGTCGAAATTGCCCAAGATACCATGAAAATTGCCAAACAATCTGTATTAATCGGAATTTTTATCTGCGTTTTACTAATGTTAATTGCTAGTACCGGGATCATTCCGGCGCTAATCGGGGCTATGCTACAAGAAGTCGTGGACACTGTGTCAATCTTATCTGCTTTGCGTGCTCGTCGAATTGGCCAGTAAGGTGGAACAATTAATTGCCTGAATGTCCAGCTTAGTGGTAAAATAAAGGTACGTTTTTAATATTAATAAGTTACAGGGGAGAGATTGTGCAATGAAAGGAAACCAAATAGATGGGCAACCAGTCACGGAAGAACAACTATTAAAAGAAGGCTACCGTAAATATACTGGGGAAGGAATTGATATCTTTTATAATAAAGATATTTGTGAACATATTGGTAATTGTGTTCGTGGAAATCCAGAAGTCTTTGAAGTTGGTCGGAAACCATGGATTATTCCAGATAACGGAAGTGTTGAAAATGACATGATTGTGGTAGATTCATGTCCAAGTGGTGCTCTAAAATATATTCGGAAAGCAGGGAACGAATATGCAAATTAAAGAAGAAAACAATCGTTTTGCTCTATATAACGATGAAAACCAAGAAATTGGTGAAATGACTTGGTCAGATGCTGGCGAAAGCATGATGATTATTGATCATACGTTTGTTGATCCAACTTATCGTGGACAAAAATTAGCTGAAAAACTTGTTTTAGCCGGTGTTGAAAAAGCGAGAAAAGAGCATAAAAAAATTATTCCGCTATGTCCATTTGCCAAAAAAGAATTTGATACTAAACCTGAATACGGAGACGTATTGAGAAAATAAAGAAGAAACTAGCAACAGCCGCAAGTAGAAATTTGATTCCTACTTGCGGCTGTTGCTATTAGAGACAAATAAGGAAAGACATCAAATTTCACTGGTGTTTACAGATAAAATATGCTACATTAAAGTAGATGAATTTCGCATATTTGTATAAAAAGGAGAATTAACGCATGTATAATCTAATCTTAACGTTGGTCATCATTTTATCTGTTTTAATCGTCATTACTGTTATGATGCAACCAAGCAAACAAAACAGTGCAGCAAGTGCCTTCACTGGCGGTGCAGATAAATTATTTGGGAAGCAAAAAGCGCGCGGTTTTGAAGCTGTTATGCAACGCTCAACAGCAGTTCTTGGCGCAATTTGGATGATTTTATTATTTGTTTTGGCGTTCTTATCTTCAAAATAAGTACGTAATCTTTTAAAATGACAAGTTTAGAACAGAGAGATGAGTGCGGACACTTATTTTTCTGTTCTTTTTCTTTCTGAAAAAGTCTTTGAAACTTATCATTTCGGAAGGTTTTCTTTTGAGAATATGATAGAATGAAGCTGAGGTGAGCGAAGTGGCAAAAAAAATCAATTTACCGAAGCCGTTATTTTCAGAAAAAGGAAAACGGGCGGTCCTTTTATTACACGCTTATTCTGGCAGCAGTAATGATGTACGGATGTTAAGCAGACGTTTAGAAAAAGAAAATTATACTGTCTATTCGCCTAATTTTTCAGGACATGGCACGCTAGTTCCTGAAGATATTTTAGATCAAACAACGGAACAATGGTGGCAAGATACACAAGAAGCAGTCGCTTTTTTGAGAGAAAGAGGCTACCAAGAAATTGCCATTTTTGGTTTATCAATGGGCGGGATTTTCAGTATGCATGCATTAACGGAACAATTAACAGGATTAATTGGTGGTGGATTTTTCTGTTCACCGATCTACCCTGTCGAAAATAAAGTCCCAGAAAATTTTGTATTATACGCAGAAAACGTGATGAAAATCGCAGAAGTTCCTGCAGAGGAACAACAAAGCCGGTTGCAATCGATTGAGCAACGAGTCAAACAACAATTAGGAGCGATTGAAACGATTGCTAGTCAGACGGCTGACAAACTAAACAAAATCCACGCACCTCTTTTCTTAGCGCAAGCTGGCAAAGATGAAATGATTGAGCCAATGGGCGTCTATCAAACGGCCCAAGCACTAACACAAGCACGTGTGACCTTACAATGGTACCCAAACAGCGGACATGTCATTACGGTGAGTGGAGAACACAAACAATTAGAGCAAGATGTGGTGCAATTTTTAGCAACACTACCTTGGAATGAGGAGAAATAATGACAAAACAAACAATTAAAGAGCAAATTTTACATTTCATGGAAAGCCAAAAAAAGAAAAGCTTTTCAATGGAAGAAATTGCACAAGGCTTGAATTTAGAAAAAAGTTCAGATTTTAAAATTTTAGTGCAAACCATTGCACAAATGGAACGAGAAAAGTCAGTTAGTTTCAACAAAAAAGGCAAAGTCCTGTTACCAATGAAAGACTTATTAATAGAAGGAACGTTTCGTGCAAATGAACGAGGCTTTGGTTTTGTAACCATCGATCCTGAAGAACCAGATGTTTATATTCCGAAAGAGGCAACGAACTTTGCAATGGATGGAGATACGGTTTTAATCGACGTGATCCAACATGCGGATCCTTTTTCAGATCGCGGCGCAGAAGGTAAAGTCAAAGAAATTAAAGAGCGAGCAGTGAGCCAAGTTGTCGGAGAATTTGTGGCATATAGTGAAGAAGAAATGGCAGAAATGGGACTGTATGGCTACATGATTCCCAAAGATAAGAAATTGAATCAGTATACTGTATCAATTGCACCTGAAGGGATTAAGCCAGTAGATGGTAGCATTGTCATTGCTGAAATTACCTATTATCCAGATCAAGAATATCCAACGAGTATGGAAGGACTAGTCAAACAAGTGATTGGTCATAAAAATGATCCAGGAATGGATATTTTATCAATCGTGGTGGCTCATGGAATTCCCACAGCATTTCCTGATGAAGTTTTGGCTGAAGCGGACCAAGTACCAGAAACTATTGCAGAAAGCGATTTAGTCGGTCGTCGGGATTTACGTGATCAGTTGATTGTGACGATTGATGGAGAAGATGCGAAAGATTTAGATGATGCAGTAACGGTACAAAAGTTAGCAAATGGCAATTTCTTTTTAGGGGTGCATATTGCAGATGTTTCTTATTATGTAACTGAAGGAAGCCAATTGGATATGGAAGCGTATGAACGTGGTACAAGTGTCTATTTGACAGACCGAGTTGTGCCAATGATTCCGCAGCGATTATCAAATGGGATTTGTTCGCTAAACCCACATGTTCCACGTTTAACCATGAGTTGTGAGATGGAAATTACACCAGAAGGAGAAGTTATTTCGCATGAAATTTTCCAAAGTGTAATCCAAACAACGGAGCGAATGACCTATACAGCAGTCAATGAAATTTTAGAAGAGCAAAAAACCTGAAACGTTAGAACGCTACAAAGAACTAGTTCCCATGTTTAAAGAGATGGGTGAGCTGCACCATATATTAGAAGAGATGCGTATGCGCCGTGGTGCGATTTCTTTTGAAGATCGTGAAGCCAAAGTCCTAGTTGATGAAAATGGTCATCCCAAAGATATTCTTTTACGCACGCGTGGTGTGGGTGAACGATTAATTGAATCCTTTATGTTGGCAGCGAATGAAACTGTGGCGCGTCATTATCATGACTTAAAACTGCCATTTATTTATCGGATTCATGAACAACCAAAAGAAGAAAAAATGCAACGTTTCTTTGACTTTGCTGCAGTACTTGGCATTCTTGTTAAAGGAACAAAAGAAAACATTTCACCGAAAGATTTACAAAAAGTTTTAGAGCAAGTTGAAAATAAGCCGGAAGAAGTGGTTATCAATACGATGTTGCTAAGAAGTATGCAACAAGCGAAATACTCAGAAGACAACTACGGACACTATGGGTTGGCTGCTGAATATTATACGCATTTCACTTCACCAATACGTCGTTATCCAGATTTAATTGTGCATCGTTTGATTCGCAGCTATAGCCAAGATCAATCTGAAAAAAATCAAGAAAAATGGAACGAAGCATTACCAGAAATTGCCAATCATAGTTCAAGTATGGAACGTCGCGCAGTTGATGCAGAGCGTGAAGTGGACGCCATGAAGAAAGCCGAATTTATGGTAGATAAAGTGGGAGAAACGTATGACGGGATTATCAGCTCAGTCACAAAATTTGGTATCTTTGTGGAACTGCCTAATACAATAGAAGGCTTGATTCACGTGAACAACTTAAAACAAGATTATTTCCACTTTATTGAAAATCATATGGCGTTAGTTGGTGAACGGACGGGAATGACTTTGAAAATTGGTCAGAAAGTTCAAATCCGTGTTGAAAAAGCTGATCCAGAAACAAGAGAAGTTGATTTTGAATTGATTTCAGCTGAGGAAGTCGCGCCAGTCGAAGGACCAAAAGGACGTAAAAAAGGCAAAGCCAATTCTTCAACTCGTTCAAATAATCAACGAAGAAATAAAAAAGATGAATCATTTGATGGTAAGAAAAAGAAAAATAAGAAAAAAGGCAAAGGCAAAAAACAACCTTTTTATAAAGAAGCAATGAAACAAAAAAATAAAAAAGGGAAAAAGAAGAAGTAGAGGAGGTCGCTTATGCCAAAAGGGGAAGGAAAATTAATCGCACAAAACCGCAAAGCTAGACATGATTATTCAATTATCGATACGGTTGAAGCTGGGCTTGTTTTACAAGGAACAGAAATCAAATCTATTCGAAATGGTCGTATCAATTTAAAAGATGGTTTTGCACGAATTCGAAACGGAGAAGCCTTTTTGTATAATGTTCATATTAGTCCATATGAACAAGGCAATATTTTTAATCATGACCCATTACGTACCAGAAAATTATTATTACACAAAAAACAAATTAATAAGTTAATCGGCGAAACCAAAAATACAGGTATCACATTAGTACCTTTGAAGGTCTATATTAAAGACGGCTATGCCAAAGTTTTGATTGGTTTAGCTAAAGGGAAAAAGCAGTACGACAAGCGTGAAGACTTGAAACGTAAGGAAGTTGACCGACAAATCAGCCGAACATTAAAAAATAACCGACGTTAAAAATGTAAATTTATTCTTTTTCGCATATTTGCTTGCCTTTCTTCGGATTAGGTGTAAAATCTGGTAAGTGTTGAGTAAATGAATGTAAATGATTCATTTTTTAATCGCTTCGGAAAGCAGTACCACCCTGCATTAGATTGGTTTATGGAAAAGGTTTTCCAACCAATTTTCAACACATGAAATTTTAAAAGTAAACTATTTGTAAATTATCAACAAGTGGTGGTACGATAGCTTTGCCAGGGATTATCACTCAGGAGTAGGATGAAACTTCTGAAAGATTGTTGGAAAAGAGGTGAATTGATTTGGAAGAGAAGAAATTACTCTTCAATATCGGACCAATTTGGTTTGATGGAACCATTGTTTTGATGGTGCTGTTGACGTGTATCATTGTTTTCGCCTTTGTCTATGCTTGTACGAGAAATATGAAGCTACGACCTAAAGGCAAACAAACGGTCATCGAATGGTTAGTGGATTTTATTCGTGGAATCATTACAGACAATTTACCTCGTAAAGAAGTGAGCAATTTTCATTTAATGGCGTTTACCCTCTTCATGTTTGTACTTGTTTCAAACATCTTGGGTCTCGTTACAAAAATCGTTGTGGGCGACGATCTCAGCGTTTGGAAAAGTCCAACCGCCGATCCAATCGTAACCTTAACGTTAGCGATGATGATGATTGTCTTAACACACTTCTTTGGTATGAAACGCTTTGGTTTTAAAGGCTATCTAGTTAATAGTTATTTAAGACCCGTTGGTTTCTTACTACCGGTAAAATTAATGGAAGAATTCACGAATCTATTAACATTAGGCTTGCGTTTGTACGGAAACATTTTTGCCGGCGAAGTTCTATTGGGCTTAATTGCTGGAACCGTAGCAAGCGTCGGATTATGGGTTATCCCACTAGCAATTCCGCTAGAAATGATTTGGGTAGCATTCTCAATCTTTATTGGATGTATCCAAGCGTTTATCTTTGTGACACTTTCAATGGTTTATATGTCACACAAAATTGAAACAGAAGAATAATCAAGAAATACGAAGGACAAAAATTATCTTTTAGGAGGATTTTACACAATGGAAGGATTAAATTTTATCGCAGCAGCAATTGCAATTTTCGGTTCAGCTATCGGAGCCGCTATCGGTAACGGACAAGTTATTTCAAAAACAATCGAGTCAATGACTCGTCAACCAGAAATGTCTGGTCAATTAAGAACAACAATGTTTATCGGGGTCGCTTTAATCGAAGCTGTGCCAATTTTAGGTGTCGTTGTTTCTTTATTACTTTTATTCAGATAAGCAATAAAATGGAGGCAGGACGCTGATTATTATCGGGACCGTCACTGCTTTCTTCTATCTTTAGCCTTTTCAATAGCTGGTGATAAAGCAGTTGAAGAAGCTAAATCGATTTTTGCAGGAAAGGAAGTTGAGACTTCATGCTACTTACTACATTGGTAGTCGGTGAAACGGCTCCTAGTACCACACTAGGCACGATGATTGTTGTCAGTGGTGCATTTTTAATCTTGATGCTCTTATTAAAGAAATATGCATGGGGAGCAATCGTAGATATTTTGACACAACGTGAAGAAAAAATTGCCAACGATTTAGACTCTGCAGAACAATCTCGCGTAGCAGCAGCGAAAATGGAAAAAGAACGTCAACAACAATTACTTTCTTCCAGATCAGAAGCAGCTGAAATTATTAAAAACGCGAAAGAAAGTGGAGAACAGACTCGCCAAAAAACATTAAAAGAAACAACTGCGGAAGTTACTCGCTTACGCGAAAAAGCTCGGACAGATATTTCTCAAGAACGTGAAGAAGCATTGTCTTCAGTAAAAAATGAAGTGGCAGATCTTTCTCTTCAAATTGCAGCCAAAATTTTAAATAAAGAATTAACACCAGATGCACATGAAGCATTGATTGATTCTTATATTGAAAGTTTAGGTAAAGCAAATGAAACTAGATAAATATACAGTTGGTAAACGCTACGGCAAGGCTTTGTTTGAGTTGGCAGTTGAAAAGAACCAAGCTGAAGCAATTTATCAAGAATTATTGACGCTTCGCGAAGTCTATCACCAAGTACCTGGTATTGGCGATATTTTAAGTGATGATCGCTTAGAGCCTTATGAAAAAGACAGCATCATGGAAAAACTAGTAACAGGTTTTAGTGAAATGATGCAAAACTTTTTGCGAGTGGTTTACGAATATCGTCGCATGTACGATCTGCTCTTGATGATTGATGAATATGAACGACGTTATGATGAGCACCAAGGACTAATTTTGGGTTCAGTGACAACAGCCATTCCTTTATCAAAAGAACAACATCAAGCAATGGAAGAAAAAGCTGCCCAATTATTAGGGTATGAACAAGCGCATTTAGTCAATTTAATTGACCCGTCAATTGTCGGCGGAGTGGTTATTGAAGCAAACCATCAAGTAATCGATGGCAGCATCCGCAAACAATTAGAACATATGCAGCAGAAGTTATTAAAATAATCTTTAGGACTACAAAGAGGTGAATTGAATGGCTATCAAAGCAGAAGAAATCAGTGCCTTGATTAAAGAACAAATCGAAAACTATCAACAACAGCTTGCTGTTGAAGAAGTTGGAACAGTCACTTACGTCGGTGACGGAATTGCCCGCGCCCACGGTTTAGAAAATGCCATGAGTGGAGAACTTGTTGAGTTTTCAAACGGTTCATACGGAATGGCACAAAACTTAGAAACAAATGATGTAGGGATTATTATCCTTGGCGATTTTGAAACCATTCGTGAAGGAGATAAAGTACAACGCACAGGCAAAATCATGGAAGTACCCGTTGGGGAAGCTTTGATTGGCCGTGTTGTTAATCCATTAGGTCAACCATTAGATGGTTTAGGCGAAATTAAAACAGACAAAACACGTCCTGTGGAAGCAACAGCTCCCGGTGTTATGCAACGTCAATCTGTTGCTGAACCAATGCAAACTGGCTTAAAAGCCATTGATGCCCTCGTACCAATTGGTCGTGGACAACGGGAATTAGTTATTGGAGACCGTAAAACAGGGAAAACATCGATTGCAATTGATACAATTATTAACCAAAAAAGGACAAGATGTAATTTGTATTTATGTAGCGATTGGTCAAAAAGAATCTACTGTTCGTAACCAAGTAGAAACACTTCGTAAATTTGGTGCCTTAGATTATACAATCGTTGTGACTGCAGGGGCTTCACAACCAGCACCATTACTTTACATTGCACCATATGCAGGAACTGCAATGGGTGAAGAATTCATGTATAACGGCAAACATGTCTTAATTATTTTTGATGACTTATCAAAACAAGCCGTGGCTTATCGTGAACTTTCTCTACTATTACGCCGTCCACCAGGTCGTGAAGCTTATCCAGGGGATGTCTTCTATTTACACTCACGTTTATTAGAACGTGCAGCTAAATTAAGTGATGAATTAGGTGGCGGTTCAATGACAGCCTTACCATTCGTTGAAACACAAGCAGGCGATATTTCTGCTTATATTCCAACAAACGTTATTTCAATCACTGATGGACAAATTTTCTTAGAAAGCGACTTGTTCTATGCAGGCACTCGTCCAGCCGTTGATGCTGGGTTATCTGTTTCTCGGGTCGGAGGATCAGCGCAAATCAAAGCAATGAAAAAAGTTGCCGGAACGCTTCGTTTAGACTTAGCTAGTTACCGTGAGTTAGAAGCCTTTACACAATTTGGCTCTGATTTAGATGCGGCAACACAAGCTAAATTAAACCGTGGTCGTCGTACGGTAGAAATTTTAAAACAAAAACTACATGCGCCACTGCCTGTAGAAAAACAAGTCTTAATTTTATATGCGTTAACACACGGCTTTTTAGATAGCGTGAGCGTAGATAAAATTTTACACTTTGAACAAGATTTATTCGATTATTTTGATGGCAAACATGCAGACTTATTGGAAACCATTCGTACAACGAAAGACTTACCAGATACTGATGCATTAGATGCAGCGATTACAGAGTTTTCTGAAATGTTTGCAGCGGCAAACAATAGCGGAGATTCAGCCAAAGAAGCTTTAGAAAAAATCGATAACGCATAAGAGAGGTGAGCGACATTGGGTGCTTCATTAAACGAAATCAAACAACGCATTGCATCAACAAAAAAGACAAGCCAAATTACCAAAGCGATGCAAATGGTTTCTGCAGCCAAATTGACCAAGTCAGAAGGCGCCTCTAAAAGCTTTCAAGAATATTCTTCAAAAATTCGTAGTGTCGTTACGCATTTAGTAGCTGCTCAGTTAAGTGAATTACGTGAAACAGAACAATCTTCTCTTAGTGAAGGGAACTATCATGTGATGTTAGCACAACGACCTGTCAAAAAAACAGGCTATATCGTTATCACTTCTGACAAAGGGTTAGTTGGTGGCTACAATAGCTCAATCTTAAAACAAACCATGAGTATGATTCAAGAAGACCATGATTCTAATAAAGAATATGCCTTAATCGCTATTGGTGGTACAGGGGCGGATTTCTTTAAAGCACGCGGAATCGATGTTTCCTATGAGCTAAGAGGCTTAACGGATCAACCAACGTTTGAAGAAGTCCGTAAGATTGTGACAACGGCAACGACTATGTACCAAAACGAAGTGTTTGATGAATTGTATGTTTGTTATAATCACCACGTTAACTCACTAACGAGTCAGTTTCGTGTGGAAAAAATGTTGCCAATTACTGATTTAGATCCATCAGAGGCGACCTCTTACGAACAAGAATATCTTTTAGAGCCTTCACCTGAAGCAATCTTGGATCAATTATTACCACAATATGCAGAAAGCTTAATTTATGGGGCGATCATTGATGCGAAAACAGCAGAACATGCTGCTGGGATGACCGCCATGAAAACAGCCACTGACAATGCGCAAAATATTATTAGCGATTTAACAATTTCTTATAACCGTGCTCGTCAAGGGGCGATTACCCAAGAAATTACAGAAATTGTTGCTGGTGCAGCTGCACTAGAATAATCTAGTCTTACGTTTGAACGTTTATAAAAATGTTCAAAGCGTGTGACTTTATGAAGACTGGAGGAAAGAAATTATGAGTTCAGGAAAGATTGTTCAAGTAATCGGTCCCGTTGTTGACGTGGAATTTTCATTAGATCAATCCTTACCCGATATTAACAACGCTTTAGTCGTTTATAAAAATGGCGAAGCAAAACAAAAAGTAGTACTTGAAGTCGCTTTAGAACTAGGTGATGGAGTGATTCGTTCTATCGCTATGGAATCGACAGATGGTTTACAACGTGGAATGGAAGTTATCGATACAGGAAAATCAATTTCAGTTCCTGTTGGTAAAGATACATTAGGTCGTGTGTTTAACGTTTTAGGAGACACAATTGACTTAGAAGCGCCATTCCCTGCAGATGCTGAACGTAGTGGGATTCATAAAAAAGCGCCAGCATTTGATGAATTAAGTACCAGTAATGAAATTTTAGAAACAGGGATTAAAGTTATTGACTTATTAGCACCTTATCTAAAAGGTGGTAAAGTCGGACTTTTCGGTGGTGCCGGTGTTGGTAAAACCGTCTTAATTCAAGAATTAATTCATAATATTGCCCAAGAACATGGAGGGATTTCCGTCTTTACTGGTGTTGGTGAACGGACACGTGAAGGGAACGACCTGTACTATGAAATGAAAGATTCAGGCGTTATTGAAAAAACAGCCATGGTTTTTGGTCAAATGAACGAACCACCAGGTGCACGGATGCGTGTGGCCTTAACTGGGTTAACGATTGCTGAATATTTCCGTGATGTGGAAGGACAAGACGTGCTATTATTTATTGATAACATTTTCCGTTTCACCCAAGCCGGTTCAGAAGTTTCTGCCCTTTTAGGTCGGATGCCGTCAGCCGTTGGTTACCAACCAACCTTAGCGACTGAAATGGGACAATTACAAGAACGGATTACTTCAACGAAAAAAGGATCAATTACCTCTATTCAAGCAATCTATGTTCCAGCCGATGACTATACCGATCCAGCGCCAGCAACAGCGTTTGCCCATTTGGATGCAACAACTAACTTGGAACGTAAATTAACCGAACAAGGGATTTATCCAGCGGTAGATCCGTTAGCTTCATCTTCTAGTGCCTTGGCTCCTGAAATTGTTGGAGAAGAACACTACGAAGTGGCTACCGAAGTGCAACATATTTTACAACGTTACCGTGAATTACAAGATATCATCGCTATTTTAGGGATGGACGAATTATCAGATGACGAAAAAGTACTTGTTGGTCGCGCACGCCGTGTTCAATTCTTCTTATCTCAAAACTTTAACGTTGCTGAACAATTTACAGGTCAACCTGGTTCTTATGTACCAGTTGCGGAAACAGTTCGTGGCTTTAAAGAAATTCTTGAAGGTAAACATGACAATCTGCCAGAAGAAGCCTTCCGTAGTGTCGGTAAAATTGAAGATGCCATCGAAAAAGCGAAACAATTAAACTACTAGAAAGGCGGCAAACACAATGGATAGTCTTACTGTGAATGTAGTAACGCCTAATGGTCTAGTTTATGACCACCATGCAAAAATCGTTGTGGCGAAAACAACAGATGGTGAAATTGGTATTTTACCAAAACATGCGCCAATCATCGTTCCGCTAGCGATTGATGAAGTCCGCATCAAACGGACCGATTCAGATACACATGTTGACTGGGTAGCTGTAAATGGTGGTATCATGGAAGTCCGTGATAATGTCGTTTCTATTATTGCCGATAGTGCCGAACGTGAACGAGATATCGATGTACCTCGTGCTGAACGAGCAAAACAACGAGCAGAACGTTTAATTGAAGAAGCCAAAGCAAAAGATGACCGCGATCAACTACGTCGTGCGACTGTTGCTTTGCATCGTGCAATCAACCGGATCAACGTATCGAAACATGGGTAAAAAAGGCTGAAGGATTCAGTCACTTTTGTAGAGTTTAAGGCGCTTGCTATTGAGTCAGTTGCCTTAAACTCTATTTCTTCGTATTTTTTAATAAATAGTGTCAAATTTTGGCATTTCAAGTGGATTAATTATCGGTTTTTATTATTTTGTGATAAAATGTTCCTACGTTAGAAAAAAGGAGGCTCCTTATGCAATACTATGGAGTAGATGCTATTGTTCGAATCGTTAGTCATCTTATGTTCATTTACATAAGTTTTTGGGCGTTGCAATCATTGCGTATTGAGCAATTTTTCAAAACCCAATTTACACCGCAAATCAGAATGTTGATGGTATTTTTCGCCATCGCTATCGGATACACAGTTAGCTCGTTTGCTTTAGAATTGATTGCGCTTTGTCGAAATCTTTTCATTGTGTATTTTCCTTAAAAATTGAAAAATAAAAAAAGGTACAATTTTTAGTTGAATAATGGTATAATAGTAAAGATTTTGAATAGGAATACCTATTCTCATTTTTTTGGGGGGAACAAAATGGAACAAATTATTGTTCATGGTGGTAATACAAAATTAGAAGGAACTGTAAAAATTGAAGGCGCCAAAAACGCTGTTTTACCAATTTTAGCAGCTACTCTTTTAGCTGAAGAAGGCGTTACTACTTTAAAAAATGTACCAATTTTATCTGATGTATTTACAATGAATCAAGTAATTAAGCATTTGAATGTAGCCATTGATTTTGATGAAGACGCGAATGAAGTAACAATAGACGCAACACAACCTTTAGGGATCGAAGCAAACTATGAGTACGTTAGTAAAATGCGTGCTTCTATCGTTGTAATGGGACCTTTATTGGCTCGTAATGGTCATGCCAAAGTGGCAATGCCAGGTGGCTGTGCCATTGGGAAACGACCAATTGATTTACACTTAAAAGGCTTCCAAGCATTAGGTGCAAAAATCATCCAAAAAAATGGTTATATTGAAGCAATTGCGGATGAACTAATCGGTAACACTATTTACTTAGACTTCCCAAGTGTCGGCGCTACGCAAAACATTATGATGGCTGCTGTTCGTGCGAAAGGAACAACTATCATTGAAAACGTTGCTCGTGAACCTGAAATCGTTGACTTAGCAAACATTTTAAACAAAATGGGTGCCAATGTTATCGGTGCTGGGACAGAAACGATGCGTATCGAAGGCGTCGATAAATTACATGCCGTAGAGCATTCAATCGTTCAAGATCGAATTGAAGCAGGTACGTTCATGGTAGCTGCAGCAATGACTGAGGGCAATGTTTTAATTGAAGAAGCAATTTCTGAACATAATCGTCCGCTAATTTCTAAATTAACTGAAATGGGTGCAATCATTGAAGAAGAAGAAAACGGCATCCGTGTAATTGGTCCAAAACATCTAAAACCAACAGATGTTAAGACAATGCCGCATCCTGGTTTCCCAACAGACATGCAAGCACAAATGACAGCGATCCAAATGTTTGCTGAAGGAACAAGCATCGTGACAGAAACAGTCTTTGAAAATCGTTACCAACACTTAGAGGAAATGCGTCGAATGAACGCTGACTTAAAAATTGACGGCAACATTGCCGTTATTAATGGTGGCAACGAGTTACAAGGAGCAGCAGTGGAAGCCACTGATTTACGGGCAGCTGCCGCATTGATTTTAGTAGGGTTACGTGCAAATGGCATTACACGTGTCTCTAATTTGAAATATTTAGATCGTGGCTATTATGAGTTCCATAAAAAACTTCAAAAATTAGGCGCGAACGTTGAACGTGTCAATGATGAAAAAATTGAAGAAAAACAAGCAACGACAGTAATCTAAAGGAGTCAAACGTATGAGTTCATTTCGTTATATTTTAGTAACATTATTGAAAATTCTAGTGGTCATTTCGTTAGTCATTATCTTATTTGTTGTGGGAACAATGATTGGTTATGGTTTGATTGGAAATGGGAATCCAATGGATGTCTTTGATGAAAAAATTTGGACTCATATTATGAACTTCTTTAAATAAAAACTTATTTTAAGGCGGTGAACAAAAGTCAATTGACGATTGTTCACCGCCTTTTCTTTTTCCTGAATATCTATTTTATTCTATGCTATAATAATAGAAGTAAGATAATGAAGGAGTGGGATGGAAGATGCAAGCAACCGTAACAGAAATAGGCAAACATGCAATCGATGATTCAGAAAAAATGATTATTCTTTTTGGAGAAACTGCTACCGATACCTTGAAGCAACATGCAGTTATTCAATCATTCCCAGAAAAAGACCAAGTTACCTTGGCAGAAGGAGATCATCTGAAAATTGGCGATACAAACTATACAATCACAAAAGTGGGTTCTTTTGCCAATAGTAACTTGCAAAGTATCGCTCACAGCACTTTAATCTTTGCTGATGCACCAACCGATGAGGATGATGTTATCCGGAATGGTGTTTATTTAACGCCCCATCAGTTACCAAAGATAACTATTGGAACAACAATTGATTATTTAGTAAATGGAGCGTGAATCAATGGATAAAAAACAAACGACTGATAAACGCCTGTCTTGGTTTTGGCGTTGGTTTTTAAATAATCAAGTAGTAACAGCCTTACTGATTGTCTTATTGGTGCTGTTAATTATTCTAACTTTTACGAAAGTTTCTTATTTATTTAAGCCCGTCTGGCAGTTTTTCGGCGTTGTCGGCTTACCAGTAATTATGGCGGGGATTTTATATTATTTATTAAATCCAATTGTCGATTATTTAGAGAAAAAACAAATCTCACGTGTCTGGAGTATTATCGGCCTATTTATTTTAATTGTGGCACTACTCATTTGGGGTGGTATTGTAATCGTTCCTAAAATTCGTGAGCAATCTGTCAGCTTTGTGAATCATTTTCCTCAATATATTGATACAATTGATCAAAAATCGCAGGAAATATTAAGTGATCCACTTTTCGCGCAATTTAGAGAACAACTTGAAGCGGCAGGCGATAAAGTTGTCAGCTCGTTAGGTACCATCATTAAAAACGTCTCAACGTTCACAGTACAAGGAATTGGTAATTTCTTTGGGGCGGTGGCTACGATCTTTGTCGCCATCATTACGATGCCGTTTATTCTATTTTATTTACTGAAAGATGGCAAAAACTTAGCGCCATATTTAATGAAGTTTTTACCAGTGAAGATGCGTAAACCAACCTTAAAAGTTCTTGCAGAAGTCAATGATCAAGTCTCTTCTTATATTAGAGGACAATTAACTGTCGCTTTCGCAGTGGCAATTATGTTTATGATTGGTTTTTCTGTCATTGGCTTAGATTATGCAGTCACTTTAGGTATTGCAGCAGGCTTTTTAAATTTAATCCCTTATTTAGGGTCATTTTTAGCCATGATTCCAGCAGTCTTTTTAGGAATTGTCAGTGGGCCAGCTTTGTTAATTAAAGTCTTGATTGTTTTTGCCATTGAGCAAACGGTCGAAGGTCGGTTTATTTCACCACTTGTCCTAGGCAGTCAGTTATCCATTCATCCAGTCACCATTTTGGTTGTTTTATTAACGTCTGGTAAACTATTTGGGATTGTCGGGGTGATTTTAGGAATTCCTGTTTATGCCGCAGCTAAGGTGATAATTACACACATTTTTGAGTGGTACCAAATCGTTTCCGGTTTGTATGATGAAGATAAGCCAGATCAACAAGAATCTACGTAACAAAAGAGACAAGCAGTGAACGAACTGCTTGTCTCTTTTTGATGTAAATCACTCGGAAAATTTAGAATGTTTTACCGTATTCAGTTGCTTTGGTCATGGCAGTATTTAAAAGTTCTTCCGCGCGATCAGGGAAATGATCGATTCCTTCGATGAATAATCCGTCAACTTGATCAACGCCAATAAAGTTTAGAATCGCTTTAATGTATTGAGAAGCAAAATCTTTTCCTTCGTAGAAGCCGCCATTTGATTGGATGTGTAAGGCTTTTTTACCACTTGTTAGAGGTTTTGGTCCTTCTGCAGTATATTGGAATGTTTTTCCAGCAACGTTGATTGTATCTACCCAAGCTTTTAAGCGTGTCGGTACGTTTAAGTTCCACATTGGATTAGCAATTACTACTTTGTCTGCAGATAAAAATTGATCAGTTAATTCATTAAAACGAGCCACTTTTTGTTGTTGGTTTTCGCTTAATGTTTCAAATGCTGCGCCAGCGCGAAGTGCACCCCAAGCAGATAATAATTCTTCATCGATTTCCGGCATGTTTGTTTCTGGGGCATAAACATCTAAAATTTCGATTTCGTCTGATGGATTTGTTTCACGGTATGAAGCTAAAAATGTTTCTAACGCACGAACTGAGCGTGATTCTTCTTTTGTTAATGGATGTGCTTTAACAACTAATAATTTTGACATTGTGTAATCTCCTTAAAATAAATAGTTTAAAAATTCAACATCTCTATTTTACTAATAAAAAGTAAGAGAAAGCAAGTCTTTTTTTTACTTTTAGTAAACTTTTTTTTAAAATGGATCAACAGAGTAAAAAATAAATAAAAATATTTTTTTGGAAAGGCTTGCATATTAAAAAAAGCATGCTATTATTACTTTGTAAATAAGGATTGTTACTGCTTTGCAGGCAAAACCAGAGTCTTCCATTAACACAATCAGTGGAGGGATTCTGGGCTTTTTTTATAAAAAAGTGAGGTTGCATTCATCATGAGGATTGAAAAAGTTTTAAATAATAATGTCGTGCTTTCAAGAAATGAGCAAGGCGAAGAAATTGTTTATATGGGACGCGGCTTAGCCTTTCAAAAGAAGATTGGAGACACGATCAATCCAGATTATGTTGAAAAGGAATTCGTGTTAAAGGACTCCGCTATGGCAGGGCAATTCCAGCAGCTGTTTGAAGACGTCCCCACCAAAGAAGTAGAAGTCGTCAAACAAATCGTTGATTTAGCAGAAACAACGCTAGCGATTGAGCTTTCATCAAATATTTATTTAACTTTAACGGATCATATTCACTATGCGTTACTTCGAGCCAAAGAAGGAATTGATATTCCGAATCCTCTTGTATTCGAAACACGCAAATTTTATCCTAAAGAATTTGAAATCGCAAAGCAAGCATTAGCGATTATTGCTGAAAAGCTAGGGGTTCAATTTTCAGAAAATGAAGCGGGCTTCATTGCTTTTCATATTGTGAATGCTGAACAAGGAAATGGCAATATGGAAGTTACCATGGAAGCAACCAAGATGGTTCGTGATATTTTAACGATTATTAGTCGCTACTTTGGACAGGTGTTTGATGAAGATTCATTGAACTATCAACGAATTGTTACACATCTTCAATATTTTGCGCAACGTTATTTAAAACAAGAAGCGCATGATGAGGAGGACGAATTTCTTTTTGCATTGGTCCAAGGAAAGTATCCTAAGGCGTTTCAAGCGGTCCAACGTATTAATGAGTATTTATTAAAAAGCTATGATCGACCAATTGATCAAGCGGAAATGATTTATTTAACCATTCATATCCAAAGAGTGGTCAATGATAAAAAAGCATAACAACCAATAATCGCGGATTGTTACTGATAATGCAGGCAAAACCTAGATTGAAAAAACCGATAACGATTTTCGCAGACTGCGCAGCTGTGAAGAGAAGGATCTGGCTCTTTTTCAATGTAGGTTTTTTTGATATTAAAAATTAATGGAAATGAGGATCTAGAGATGAGTAAAAATCAAGAAATTGCAGCACGTGTGTTAAAAGCTGTTGGGGGCGAAGGCAACGTTAATAGTGTTGTTCACTGTGCTACACGCTTACGTTTTAAATTAAAAGATGAAAATAAAGCAGATACAGCTGCATTGAATGCTGACCCAGATGTTATTCAGGTAGTTCAAAGTGCAGGACAATATCAAGTGGTTATTGGCAGTCACGTTAGTGATGTCTATAAGGATTTGATGGCCAACAGTGGACTAGGTAATGATTCTGATAATAGAGAAAAAGAAAGTGGCGGAAATATCTTTAACCGTTTAATTGATATTATTTCTTCTATTTTTACACCGTTTTTAGGTGCAATGGCCGGCGCTGGGGTTCTAAAAGGCTTCTTAACATTGGCTGTAACTATGGGCTGGTTAGCTGACACTTCAGGCGTATATCTTGTTCTCTTTTCGATTGCAGATGGTTTATTTACTTTCTTACCAATTATGTTAGCGTTTACGGCTGCTAAAAAATTCAATACTAATCCCTTTTTAGCGGTTGCTTTGGCGATGGCCTTGGTTCATCCCAGCATTACTGCTTTAGCAGGCAAAACAATTAGCTTTGCTGGTCTTCCAGTGATTATTGGGCCAAGTGGCTATACTTCTTCGGTTTTACCAATTATTTTGGCTGTTTTTGCACAAAGTTATGTAGAACGTTTCTTCAAAAAAGTAATTCCGAGTTTTCTACAAATTATCTGCGTTCCGTTAGCTGTTTTCCTTATTATGGCACCTGTTACCTTCTTAGCTATTGGTCCTATCGGGACGGTCATCGGCGATTGGTTGGGACAAGGATACAACGCAATTTACGCTTTTAGTCCAATTATCGCAGGGTTATTAATGGGTTCGTTGTGGCAAGTCTTGGTAATGTTTGGTATGCATTGGGGCTTTGTACCAATTATGATGTTAAACTTAACACAAGGTGGCGATACGATGGTACCGATGTTATTACCAGCCGTTATTGCACAAGGCGGGGCTGCTTTAGCTGTCTTTTTCCTAACAAAAAATGTGAAACTAAAAGGTTTGGCTTTGTCTTCAAGTATTACGACTATTTTTGGAATTACTGAACCAACTGTATATGGCGTGACTTTACCATTGAAAAAACCATTTATTGCAGCTTGTATTGGTGGCGGTATCGGTGGTGCATTTGTGGCTATGAATCACGTGAAAAACTTTACGTTTGGCTTGGTTAGTATGTTGAGCTTGCCTGGCTTTATTCCTGCAGAGACAAAAGATACTGCACCGATGATTACTGGTGCAATTGGTGCCGGAATTGCCTTTATCATTGCGTTTGTCTTAACGTTTGTCTTACGTTTTGAAGATCAACCTAATCCAGAAACAGCAACTGAAAAAACAGAAACTGATAAGATGGTGGCACCTGTAAAAACGAATCAAGAAGACAAAATTATTTTAGCAAGTCCACTTCAAGGTGAAATTTTACCGCTAGAAAAAGTACAAGACCCTGTTTTTGCTTCAGGTGCTTTAGGAAAAGGTGTTGCAATTGAGCCGACTGAAGGCAAACTGTATGCACCCGCAGATGGTGAAATCACCACATTATTTCCGACAGGACATGCTGTTGGCTTGACGACAACAGAGGGCGTTGAATTATTAATGCATATTGGCATGGATACGGTCGAATTAGATGGTAAAGGCTTTGAATTATCAGTGAAACAAGGTGATTCTGTTAAAAAAGGAGATTTGCTAGTTACTTTTGATATTGCTGCCATTAAAGAAGCTGGTTATCCGGTAGTTACACCGATTGTGGTAACGAATACGAATGATTATTTAGATGTTTTGGATATGAACCAAACAGACGTGTTACATGGTGAAGACTTTTTAGCCATTATTAAATAAAAGACAATTGGAGGAGGAACAAGTATGACAACAACGACAAAATTTCCAAAAGGATTTTTATGGGGCGGTGCGACCGCAGCCAATCAATTAGAAGGGGCTTACTTAGCCGATGGTAAAGGGTTATCTGTGGCAGATGCGATGCCGGGAGGAAAACAACGTTTCGCTATTTTAGGAGATGAAGCGTTTGATTGGACGATTGACGAAACGAAATATCGCTACCCTAATCATACAGGAATTGATCACTATGATCGCTTTAAAGAGGACATTGCGTTGTTTGCTAAAATGGGCTTCAAATGTTATCGCTTTTCAATTGCGTGGTCGCGTATTTTTCCACAAGGAGATGAAACACAACCGAATGAAGCCGGCTTGAAATTTTATGATGCGGTTATCGATGAATGTTTAAGCTATAACATTGAACCAGTAATTACGATTTCTCATTATGAAATGCCACTGCATTTAGCGAAAGAATACGGCGGGTGGAAAAATCGTCAATTAGTTGACTTTTATGAACGTTTTGCGGAAACTGTTTTAACACGTTACCACCAAAAAGTTAACTATTGGATGACATTCAATGAAATTAATTCAGCTTTTCATTTCCCAGCGCTTAGTCAAGGATTGGTAAAAAGCAATGGAGCCAATGATTATCAAAACATTTTCCAAGCATGGCATAATCAATTTGTTGCAAGTAGTAAAGCTGTAAAAATTGGCCATGAATTAAATCCAGAATTACAAATTGGATGTATGATTATTTATGCCACAACGTATGGCATTGATTCGAATCCAGTCAATCAAGTTGCTACAATGATTGAAAACCAAGAGTTTAATTATTATTGTACAGATGTTCAAGTTCGTGGTGAATATCCAGCATACGCAGAACGCATGTATCAAAAATATGCTGTGAAAGACTTAGTTATTGAAGAAGGAGATTTAGAATTATTAAAAGAATACCCAGTGGATTACATTGGCTTTAGTTATTATATGTCGACTGCTGTCGATGTTACTGGTACTACCAACGATACAGCAAATGGGAATCTTTTAGGCGGCGTTAAAAATCCCTTCTTAGAAGCAAGTGAATGGGGTTGGCAAATTGATCCCGAAGGCTTACGAATCGCCCTAAATGAATTATATAATCGTTATCAAAAACCTTTATTTATTGTGGAAAACGGCTTAGGTGCAATTGATAAAGTAGACGAAAATTTCTATGTGGCAGACGACTATCGGATTGATTATTTACGTCGTCATATTGAAGCAATGGCAGAAGCAGTTGCAGACGGCGTCGATTTAATGGGCTATACGCCGTGGGGCTGTATCGATTTAGTCAGTGCTTCCACAGGTGAAATGAGTAAACGGTATGGGTTTATTTACGTTGATTTAGACGATGAAGGAAATGGTACTAAAAACCGTTATGAAAAAAAATCGTTTAATTGGTACAAACAAGTTATTGAAACTAATGGACAAAACTTAGACTAGTTATTGTAATTAAACAAAACAAGATAAGCGTAGTAGGTTGTTGCTTCTGTTTCCGCTGTTTATTAATTTTTAAGCTTGGACCAAAAATCTAAAGTGATTTTTGGCCCAAGCTCTTTTTTGTCAATTTTTCAAAATAGTGCACAATACGTTATAATAGAAACAACTGAGAGGAGCGTTTCTAATGATTAAGCAATTACAACATCCATTTTTTGTTATTATGGGTCCGAGTGGTTCTGGCAAGACCGCAATTACAAGTAAGGTTTTTCCGAAAAACTATAAAGTTATCTCGCATACTACGAGGAAAAAACGATTGGATGAAGTGGATGGCGTGGATTACTATTTTGAAACAAAAGCAAGTTTTCAAGCCTTGATTGAAACCAATCAGTTAGTGGAGTATGATTTTTACCATGGAAACTATTACGGTGTCGGTGTAGCTGCCATCGTTGAAACAACGAAAGAGCATCCAGCCTATAATGCGTTAACTTTTCCAGGCTTTCAAGCGGTCTTTGAGCGTTTCGGCGAGTCCGTCATTCCAGTTTTTTTTGACGTTTCAAAAGAAAATATTTATCAACGTTTAAAACAACGAGAATCTGATCCTAAAATTATTGAAGAACGTTTAAACCTTTATGATCAAGAAATTCTTATCAAAAACCAATTGGAACAATATCCTAATTATCAACGAATAGATGCCAATGGACCTATAAAAGAGGTCGCTGGCTTGTTACAAGAATGCATCAAACACTATTATTAATCAAGCAACTGGTGAGACAGAATCTAACATCAATTTTGTCTTGCTAGGTGCTTGATTTTTTTTGTAAAAAACTTGCATTCTGAATAGAGAGTGCTATAATGACATGGTGTCATATGACAATGTGTCATAAAAGGGAGGAACACAAATATGCCTACGAATACGTTTTTTCATTTGCCAGAAGAAAAGCAACAACGCTTATTAGATGCTGCGCAAATTGAATTTTCGCGCCATTCTTTACAAGAAGCGTCAATTGCAAATATTGTTAAATTAGCGGGAATTCCGCGCGGTAGCTTTTATCAATATTTTGAGAACAAAGAAGATTTGTATTTTTATTACTTTGCGACATTAAGAAAAAATAGTGAACGAGATTTAGAGAAACAAATTATTGCGGAAAATGGTGATTTAATCGAAGCCATGGATGTCTATTTCTCCAAAATGATTGTCGAAGTGCTAACTGGAGAGAATGCTTCTTTCTATCGGAATTTATTTGTCAACATGGACTATCGTGCTTCACGTCGGGTGACGGATAATTTAGCGACTGGGGAAGAGGAAAAAAATAGGAAACAGCACTGTCATAAGCATAGAGGAAGAAAAGGCCATGCTGCCTATGCAGAACATCTTTATCAAATAATTGATCATTCGAAATTAACCATTGAAACGCCAAAAGAATTCACATGGTTCATGCAGACGGCGATGCATGCCGTTTTCTCAACAATTGTTGATGGGTATCGTCAACAAAGAGAAAATACTGCCTATGATTCAACTGAAGCAGTCAAACAATTAAAAATGAAATTAAGTTGGTTGAAAAATGGCGCTTATAAGTAGCAAAAAGGAGGAGAAGTTAGTTGATTAAACTAGTCAAACGGATGTCATTATGGTCGGTCTTTGCAGCGGTTGTATTTATGATCGTACAAATTATCGCAGATTTATATCTGCCCACATTAACATCTAATATCATTAATGACGGTGTCGCTAAAGGAGATATTAACTATATTTGGAGTACAGGAGTTGTCATGTTAGGCTTTTCTTTGATTAGCATTGTCGCTTCTATTGGAAATACCTTTTTTGCCACCAAAGAATCACAAAGTTTAGGAAAAAAATTACGGACTGATATTTATCGAAAAGTTGAAAATTTTTCTAATAATGAATTTGATAAATTTGGGACAGCTTCGCTAATTACACGAACAACCAATGATGTCAATCAGATTCAAATGGTTATGCAAATGTTTTTACGTTTAATGATTAACGCACCTTTAACGTTAATTGGTGCAAGTTTTATGGCGTATAACAAGGACCCACAATTAACGAAAATTTTTCTATATGTTTTACCAATTATGGCTGTTTTAGTGGGAGGTATCATGTTTTTAGCGGTTCCGTTATTTAAAAGCATGCAAAAGAAAACAGACCGTTTAAATTTAGTTTTTCGTGAAGGACTGACAGGAGTTCGTGTGATTCGGGCCTTTGGCAAAGCAAACTATGAAGAACAACGTTTTGATGAAGCCAATAAGGATTATACACAAACGGCGATTAAAGTGAATACGATTGTCGCTTTGATGATTCCTTTAATGACACTCATTATGAGTGGTACCAATATTGCAATCACCTGGTTTGGCGGTCATTATATTGCGGAAATGCAACTAGAGGTAGGTAACTTAATTGCCTTTATGACTTATGCCATGCAAATTCTGATGAGTTTCATGATGTTATCCATGATTTTTGTCATGGTACCGCGGGCGCAAGCTTCTGCTGATCGGATTAATGAGGTGCTAAATACTGATTCAGAAATCAAAGATGTACCCAATCCAGAACTACTCTCTCTAAAAGGCGACAAAGCAACATTGGCGTTTGAACATGTTAATTATCGTTACCAGCATGCTGAAAACTTAGCACTGGAAGATATAGATTTTTCAGCAAAATCTGGGGAGACGGTCGCGATTATTGGTGGGACTGGTTCTGGGAAAACAACGCTGGTTAATCTTTTACCACGCTTTTATGATGTTGAATCTGGCAAGATTTTGCTAAATGGTAAAAACATTAAAGATACGTCACAGCATAATTTACGAGAAATGATTGGCTTTGTACCGCAAAAGGCTGTTTTATTTACAGGAACGATTCGTGAAAATATGCAATACGGCGCCCCAAATGCGACCGATGAAGAAATTTGGCAAGCCTTAGAAATTGCGCAGGCGAAGGCGTTTGTTTCAGAATTGGCAGAAGGTTTGGATAGTCATGTCGAACAAGGCGGCGGTAATTTCTCTGGCGGACAACGCCAGCGGTTGGCTATTGCTCGTGCTTTAGTAAAACCAGCAGATGTCTATGTTTTTGATGATTCCTTTTCTGCATTGGATTTCAAAACAGATGCTAATTTAAGAAAAGCCTTAAAAGAGCAGATGACGGATGCAATTGTCGTTTTAGTAGCCCAACGTGTAAGTACGGTTATGGAAGCATCGACAATTTTAGTATTAGACGAAGGGAAATTAGTTGGTAAAGGAACGCATGAAGAGTTATTAGCGAATAACCAAACGTATCAAGAAATTGTACATTCTCAATTGAGAGAGGAGGACCTTGCATGAGTAGTCGACCAAAAGGCGGACCAATGGGCGGTGGACCAGGACGCAACATTGGCGCAAAAGGGCCAAAACCAAAAAATTTCTGGAAAACAGTGAAACGTTTATTTCGATACATGTCTAAACGAATGCTGTCAATTATTGCTGTCTTAGTATTAGCAATTGCAGCCGTCGTTTTCCAAATTCAAACACCAAAAGTATTAGGACAGGCAACAACTGAAATTTTTAAAGGCGTCATGAAAGGCGCTGCTGAAATGAAACAAGGCTTAAAAATAACATCTTTTCCAATTGATTTTGACAAAATTGGTCAAATTTTATTAATTGTTATTGCCATGTACCTTATTTCTGCTGTCTTTAATTTCTTGCAGCAAGTAATTATGACACGTGTTTCACAGCGAACAGTTTATGAATTACGTCAAGAATTAGAAGCGAAAATGAACAAAGTTCCAATTTCCTATTATGATACTCATAGTAATGGGGACATTATGTCACGGGCAATTAACGACATGGATAATATTGCGAGTACTTTACAGCAAAACTTAACCCAATTAATTACCAGTATCGTGACATTTGTGGGTGTACTTTGGATGATGCTGACCATTAGCTGGCAGTTAACACTAATTGCCTTAGCAACAGTGCCATTAAGTTTAATTGTTGTGATGGTTGTGGCGCCTCGCTCGCAAAAACATTTTGCGGCTCAACAAAAAAGCTTAGGATTATTGAATAACCAAGTCGAAGAAACCTACGGTGGTCACGTAGTAGTAAAAAGTTTCAACCACGAAGAAAGTGATCAAGAAGTATTTGAAAAAGAAAATGAAAAATTATATCATGCTGGTCGCAAAGCACAATTTATTTCAGCGATCATTATGCCTTTAATGAACTTTATCAAAAATCTAGGCTACGTGTTTGTTGCAGTCCTTGGTGGCGTAAAAGTAGCGAATGGTATGATGGATTTAGGGGATGTCCAAGCATTTCTTCAATATACCAATCAATTTTCACAACCGATTACTCAAATCGCTAATTTAATGAATACAATCCAAGCTACGGTGGCTTCGGCAGAACGTGTCTTTGAAGTATTAGATGAAGAAGAAATGGTGGATGAACCTTCTGGCATACCAGTGGAAACAGATAGTCCTTATCGTGTTTCTTTTGAACATGTTGCTTTTGGCTATTCACCAGAGAAATTATTAATGAAAGATTTCAATTTAAATGTTAAACCTGGGGAAATGGTCGCAATCGTGGGCCCAACAGGTGCTGGGAAAACAACCCTAATTAACTTATTGGAACGCTTCTATGATATTAGTAGCGGCAGCATCAAATATGATGGCGTAGATACGCGCGATTTATCTCGCGAAGAGTTGCGAGCACACTTTTCAATGGTTCTTCAAGATACTTGGTTGTTCACTGGAAGTATCTATGACAATATTCATTATGGTAATGAGCAAGCGAGCGAAGAAGAAGTGATCCGTGCGGCGAAAGCAGCCCATGTGGATGATTTTGTCAGAAAATTACCAGAAGGCTATCAAACGATTCTAAATGAAGAAGCCAGCAATATTTCTCAAGGTCAACGACAATTAATTACAATTGCTCGAGCATTCTTAGCAAATCCAGACGTTTTAATTTTGGATGAAGCCACCTCAAGTGTGGACACTCGAACAGAAATACTGATTCAAGCAGCAATGAATCGTTTATTGGAAAATCGGACCAGCTTTGTAGTCGCTCATCGCTTGTCGACTATCCGTGATGCCGATACGATTATCGTTATGGCAGAAGGTTCAATTGTAGAAACAGGAACCCACGATGAATTAATGGCGAAAAACGGTTTTTATGCTGACTTATATAACAGTCAGTTTTCAGAAGAAGTAGCCTAAAAGGCGAAGCAAAAAAATAGTAATTCATGATGAGGCTTCAGGAACCATAGTCGTAAAGACTGGTTCCTGAAGCCTTATTTTTTTAACAAAAAGTTAGCGAAATTGAAAAATTTCTATTTTCTTTTGAGAAAAACAGGATATTACTTGATGAAATAGCAAGAGATGTATAAAATGGGAGAGAAGAAAATGGAGGTAACAGAAAAAATGACTGAATTTCAATTAGAAAAAGCTGCGACATTAAAAACAATTGCCATTCGTGCGAAAAAAGTTGGCGAAATGGTCGACTTTTATAAAAAAGTAATGGGTTTTGTTTTAAAGTCAGAAGAAAATAACCTGTCTATCTGGGGTACACGTGAAGCAGGAACGCAATTATTAATTTTAGAAGAAACTAGAAAAGCCGAAGATTTTCATAATGAAGAAAAGCAAATGGCTTATTTCTCAATTAAAGTTCCTACGGAAAAAGAATTTTTACAAATTGCTCAACGAGTGCTTGAGCAAGACTACCCAATTGATGAAAGTTTCCAAATTGGCACACGACAAAGCATGTTCATTACTGATCTTGAAGGTAATCAATTTGAGATTTTTCACGATGAAGCAACAGCAAATTCGACTTCTGAAAAGCAACCAATTGTGCTTAAAGATCTTATCAGTGAGGACTTAGAGCCACATCAAGGGTTAGCCGCTGGGTCATATTTAGCGCATGTGCAATTAAAAACAAACAATCAAAAAGAAATAAAAGCATACTATGAGGAAGTTCTGGGTTTAAAACGCAATGAAAAAGATCAATTTGTTTTAGAAGATGGCAAAGCAACTATTGGATTCCAAAAACCTGAAACAAGTGAAGTGGATCAATTACCTGATCCACACTTAGGTTTAGATTTCTTTACCATTAAGCTCTCTGATCAAGAACATATTTTAGCAATGGAGCAACAATTAACGGCAAAAAATCAAGAGTTCTTTATTGACCAGAAAAAAGCGATTGTCACTGTGTTTGATCCAATTGGCTTGGAATGGTGGTTTGTCTTAAAATAAACGCTTAGACAGACAAAATAAGCTTGTTTTAGCAAGTCTGGAATAAAGTCGGAATAAAAGTTTAACGCTACTTTTGTTCGGAACTTATTCTAGACTTTTCCTTTAATATTAAAAATAGAAGGTGAAAAAATGTACGAAAAAACAAAGTGGAAAATTCAAAAAATGATGAAAAAAGGTGTTTTTTCGGGGGCTAGTTTTTGTTTCATTGAAGGTGAAAAAGAGGAGAGCAATTGTTGGGGACTGGCACAAGTAAAACCCACCAAAGAACAATTAACCTCGGCCATGCTGTTTGATGTGGCTTCTTTAACCAAAGTAGTCGGCACCACCACCGTTATTTTGCAATTAGTGGAAGAAGGAAAAATTATTCTAGATCAATCATTACAAACTTATTATCCCTCTTTTCAAGATTCTAATATTACAATCCGGCATTTGTTGACACATACGGCAGATTTACAAGGCTATATTCCTAATCGTGATCAGCTGAATGCCCAAGAATTAAAAGACGCCTACAATCATTCATTTCACGCAGGCAAAGCAATAGGTAAAAAAGTCGTCTATACAGATGCAGGGACTATTTTATTAGGCTTTATGTTAGAAGAAATGTTCCAACAATCAATGATAGAAATTTTATCTGAGCGAGTATTGCTTCCTTTAGGGATGAACGAAAGTACGTTTCTACCAAAGAATCCTTTAAACTGTGTGCCAACAGAATTACATGAACAAAGAGGGTTGATTCGAGGTGCAACCCATGATCCTAAGGCATTCGTTTTACGGGAACATGCAGGGAATGCTGGCTTGTTTAGCAATGTCTATGATTTAACAAAATTTGTTCGAATGTATTTAAATCGAGGCAGTTATCACAATCACCAATTCTTGAAAAAAGAGACAATTGATTTGTTACTAGTTAACCAAGTGCCAGCTGCAGATAAACCACGTTCTCTAGGCTGGGATTTTAAATATGATGTAGCTACGCAACGGCCATTATTATTCCATACAGGCTATACAGGCACTTTTTTGCTAATTGATGTGCAACAACAATCAGCGCTTATCTTTTTATCTAATCGAGTCCATCCAGAGGACCACCGGAACACTTATATCGAAGAAAGAGATCAGTTGTTGGCAACCTATTTAAAAGAGAAATCATCAGTTTCAGATGAAATGACTAGTTTTTAGTGATATAATGAGAGCGAATTCAATTTGGGAGGTCACAGTCAATGCAAGAACCATTATTTTTACAACCTGTTTTTCAAGAAAAAATTTGGGGCGGCAATCGTCTACACACGCTATTTGGTTTCGATTTACCGAGCGATAAAATTGGTGAAGATTGGGCAATCAGTGCACATCCACATGGCGTTAGTACTGTTTTAAATGGCGAATTTAAAGGAAAAAAATTAGATGAATTGTGGGCAGACCATCAAGAGTTATTCGGCCATGCAGGTGGCGCTGTCTTTCCATTATTAACGAAAATTTTAGATGCTGAAGATGATTTATCCGTGCAAGTTCATCCTGATGATGCATATGGCCAAAAACATGAAGGCGAGCTAGGCAAAACTGAATGTTGGTACATTATTGATGCAGAACCTGGCGCTGAAATCATTTATGGACATCACGCGAAAACAAAAGAAGAACTTGCAGAAATGATTGAAGAAGGTCGTTGGGACAATCTTTTAAGAAAAGTACCAGTGAAAAAAGGCGATTTTTATTATGTACCAAGCGGCACTATTCATGCCATCGGCTCGGGTATTTTAATTTTAGAAACGCAACAAAGCAGTGATACTACGTATCGGGTTTATGATTATGATCGAACAGATGATCAAGGAAAGACCCGGGAATTGCATATTCAACAATCCATTGATGTGACAACCGTTCCGGCGAAGGATCCTGACCTCTCTATTCAACAAGAAAATCAAGGACAATCAAGCATTGTTACTTATGTAAAAACAGATTTCTTTAATGTCTATGAGTGGCGTGTCAGTGGGATTCTAAAAGTCAAAAAACAAGCACCTTATACATTAGCAACAGTTATTGAAGGTGTGGGTCGATTGATTACAGAAGATGCTGCAAAAGCAGATGTGGCTACTTTTGATTTGAAAAAAGGCGATAGCTTTATCTTTCCGACAGATATTCCGAGCTGGCGTTTTGAAGGTGATCTAACGATTATAGCTTCAGAACCTGGCAGTCGCTAAAAAAAGAGGAGATCATCAACAGATGATTTCCTCTTTTTTAGCATTAAAACAGTTTATTTTGTTATAAAGGAACGTTTAGGTAAGGCAGCGATAACAGCTGTGACGATGATGACTGATAGCAGACGATCCCCGTAATCTGTTATCAATTGAACCAACAGGACGCTTGCTAACTGATTGAAGCCTAAACCATATAAAAATTGGACAATTATGCTGGAGCCAGCAGAAGTAATTCCACCAAATAAACAAACTGTTATTAAGGAAGAAATCACTGTTCCTGGTATCGTTAACCACAACGTTTTAAATGGTAATTTGGTTACTTTTAACTGCTGATGAAGGAGCAAACCTGCTAAAATTCCTGTGCAGAGTTGGACAGGTGAATAATACAGAGAAAAGATATCCGTTGTCAATCCAGTTAGTAGACTTGTTAAAATACCTGTCAGTGCGCCAAAGAGTGGGCCTAATAACGCACCTGTAAAAATAGTTCCCGCACTATCAAGATAAATTGGTAAACGAAGGAGTAACGCAATGGTACTGCCAAGGTAATTTAAAGCAACACTAAAAGCGATAATTGTAATGATTCGTGGTGTTATTTTTTTCATGGTTATCCCATCCTTAAATTTTTGAAATCTCTTTCGATCTCATCTATTTGTACATTTAAAAGAATGGATAGAAACTTCACGAAAAACTGTTGACTATCAACCGTAGTCAAGACATGACAATTAGCTGGTTGCTGCTGGAAATGATATTGATCGATCATTGATTGCCCCATAGCAATGCCGTCAGGAACAATTTGTCCGTAACTGGAAAAGCCTTGGCAGAGCGTAGGATCAATAAAATAAGCAACCGCTAAGGGATCGTTGATAACACACCCTAAAATACGTTCATATTTCCAATGAAAATCAAAATAAAATTGAGTAATCTCAGCGAGGTAATTCCCCATTTTGGGGTTGAGTCGTTGACAATAATTGAGAATTGTTGGTGTAAAAACAATTTCTCGTGTGACATCTAAGCCGACCATCTCGATTTTTGCACCTAATTTCTCAAAAACCCAAGCTGCTGCATCAGGATCACACCAATAATTAAATTCTGCAACAGGAGAGCAATTGCCGTGGCTTTTAAAGGTACCACCCATTGAGACAAAACGTTGAAGATTTCGCCCCAGAAGAGGTTCTTTTTTTAAACCCAAAGCAATATTTGTTAAAGGACCAAGGGCAATGATTGAGCAATCGGTAGCTTGTTGAAAGGTTTGTGCTAAATAGTCAGCAGCGGAAAGCGCTTGTGCTTGGATTTTGCTAGTTCTGGGGAAATATGTTTCACCTAAACCATCCATGCCATGTGTATCTTGTGCACTAACAAATGGCCGTTTTAAAGGGCTAGCAGCCCCTTGGTAGACAGGAATATCTAAGCGATTAACTTTTTCCAAACATTTAAAAACATTTTCCACGCCAATCTCCACAGGGACATTTCCACAAACAACGGTAATCGCTTGGACATCTAGCTCTGGTGAAGCAAGTGCATACAAGAGAGCAAGCGTGTCATCAATTCCAGGATCACAATCAATAATTACTTTTTGCATTTTTTCCAATCCTCCTTTTTCATTAACTGCAAATGATAACTCTTGTTAAAAAAGCTATGACTTGAGTTAGTATTGAGAGATACTTAGTTTTTTATTCTGGGAAGTTTCCGAACCAGTCCGAGAAATTCTCGATTTTAAATGCACCTCTTTATCTTACTATATTTTGTAAAGATGTAAATAGTTGTCGGATAAATGAAAAAGAATCTAGCCCTATATGTAGGAACTAGATTCTTCTTTTATTTATAAAGCGTTTCAGGAATAGCGATCGGTTCACCATATTTTTTCTCTAAAGCGGTCCGAATTAACCGAATCCCTAGATTTTTGTTGCGTGCTAAGATTGGACCGTGGAAGTAGGAGCCAAACACATTTTTATAGACAACGCCTTCGCCATTATCTTGACCGTTATTGCCTTTGCCTTGTTTGACTGTTCCTAAAGGTCGTTCCCCTTCGCCTAAAAAAGTCATGCCGTTATGATTCTCAAAACCATAATACGTTTCATCAAATTCTTCATTATAAATTTCAATATCACCAATGAAACGATTGTTGTCTTGGCTCAAAGTGTAATGATCTAATGCACCGATTCCTTTAATTTTTTCGCCTTGTGCGCCGACATAGTAATGTCCTAGAAGTTGATAACCACCACAGATAGCTAACAAGACGCCGTCATTTTCAATATAAGAAGTCAAAGCTTCTTTTTTATTCTGAATGTCTTCTGAGATGATCAGTTGCTCGAAGTCTTGACCGCCACCAACAAAGACTAAATCATATTTTTCGGGATCAAACGGTTCGTAGATACTAATAATTTCTGATCGGAAGGTAACGCCCATTTTTTCGGTTAAATATTTAAGCATCAATAAATTTCCGTTATCTCCGTAAGTATTTAATAAGTTGCCATATAAATGACAAACGACTAATTCTTTAGACACCATTCATTCCCCCTTGAATATACCCTTGGGCTGTTAATGATTTTCTTAATTGCAAAACAGCAGTATAGGTTGCCAAAATATAGACATGATCTGTCGGCAACGTTTTAATTTCTGAAATTACTTGCTCTAAATCAGCAATTTCTAGTAATTTTTCTTCAGGAATACCCGCAACTTTTAAACGCAAGGCCATATCTTCATGGCGATCACCGCCAGCAATTACTTTTGGAATGTCCATATCAGCAAAGGCTTCATGATTACCATCCCAAATCCAACTGACATCAATTCCATCTGCATAATTAGCATTTAATAATGAAACCAGCGAGAAAGAGTAAGGGGCTAAGCCCATCATATCAATGACCTGATTTAAACCAACGGGATTTTTTACTAAAACTAACGTACATTCTTTATCGCCAACTTTAATGGTTTCTTGACGCCCAAAAACTTTTTCATCATAAGCTAAGCCTGCTCGGATTTTATCTGGTGCCACCTGATAATATTCTGCTACCGCTGTGGCCGCTAGCGCATTATAAACATTATACATCCCACCAACAGCAATGCCGTATTCTTCGCCATCAATCACAAAATCAGCAGATGTATTATCCATCCGGACCATTTCCGTTAACTGCACATCCAATTCAGGGCGTTTGAAGCCACAATTTGGGCAATAGTAATCACCTAAATTAGCATACGTAATCATTTTATAATGAAGAATATGATTACATTTTGGACATAAAACCCCATCTGTATTGTAATGAGCCAATTGCTCTTTCGGTGGTAAATGATTAAATCCATAGTATTTGCGAGGATTTACAGTTTCTTTTGAATTAAAAATTGGCGAATCACCATTGCATAAAATAGTTGCTTCAGGAGCAGCAGCGGCGCCTTCCATAATTAAGCGATACGTCGTATAAATTTCACCATAGCGATCCATTTGGTCGCGGAAAATATTCGTAAAAACAAATAATTTTGGTTGAATATATTTAGTGACACGGCTTAAACTTGCTTCATCAATTTCTAACACCGCAAATTTCTTTTGTCCTTTTTTCGCCTTGGCATTTAAAAAAGTAGAGACAATTCCTTGCTCCATGTTAGCACCAGTTGGATTTGTTAATACCTCATCAAATTCTTGGCGTAAAATGTTAACAGTTAAAGCAGTTGTCAATGTTTTGCCGTTCGTTCCAGTGACTACGACAATTTCATAGTCTTTTGCCAATGTATCTAAAATTTTAGGATCGATTTTTAGGGCTAATTTCCCTGGGTAGCTACTGCCGCCTTTAAAAAATGTTTGTAAAACCCATTGCGAAGTTTTTCCTGCAGCAATTGCTAAATGACTTCGAATCCCCATTTGTTGTCCCCCAATTTCTATATCTTTAATTTTTCGTTATTTTAAATTAAACTCAATCTATCATACCATAACTAAAATAAAAAATTAATTCCTTTTACTTTTTCTTACTATTATTTAAAAAGTCTTTTAGAAAAAGTAGAATAGTGAAGGAAAAAAGAATAGGGCCTGGGACAAAAATCACTTTGGATTTTTGTCCCAGGCTTAAAAAACTGATAAACGGCGGGAACAGAAGCAACACTCCGCGTTGCTTCGATCTCAACAACTTCTAAGGTGTTTTCTCGACATGCGTCTCGTCACAGTACAGCCTTCAAAAGAGCTACAGCTCTAAGAGTTGCGATGTTTCACTGTGAAACATGAACAGATGAAATCATCGTACCTACTTGGTGAAGGTCCTTCGGAAATAAGCCGAAATTGTTGAGAATCACGAAGAACGTAGTGATTCGATGATGAACAATACCTACTTGGTCTCCAAAAATTAAAGAACACCGGGTCCTTCAATTCTAGCATGTTCCATGCTTAGAAATTGATGCGAACGAAACGGAGTGTAGTGTATCATGCAACATCAACTCGTACCTCGTTGTGTTTTATGACAATTTTCGGAAATTCCTTCTTATTGCTGAGAAACACTATTTGCAAAGCAAATAGATGTTGAACAGTACCTACGTGGTTCTTGGAGTTAAACACTTCTGTCCCGACCTCCATCGATTTCCATTTTTATTTCGCATCAATATAACTGTATAGCGTATATTTAGAAATATTGAAGAAGTTAGAAACTTTGTCCCCAGATTTAGTGACTAAGAAGGCGCCTTTATTGTTTAAAAATTGAATACACTTGATTTTATCGTCCTTCGTCATTAATGGGACCGGCTTACCAACTAATTTGACTGATTCATGAATTAAATCGTCTAACAACTCATTAACATCCTGAGGAATGTAATCAGGGTCTTTATCTTCTTCAGGTTCTGCAGTGGAAATCAAAGATTTTAAGTTTGACTCTGCAGCAATCAATGTAGTGATGTCGTAGTTAATAGCAAAAATACCATCGAGTTGACCATTCTCATCTTTAAAATACATTGTACTAGATTTTAAAATACGACCATCATGGGTACGGGTTAGATAGTTAATATGATCATTCAACTCACTAGGGTCTTTTTTTTTAAGGCTTCTAAGACTACTTGAGAAGGTCCATCGCCCAGATGACGAGAAGAGACATGACCATTTTCAATGGAAACAATAGAGTTGTTAATATTGTCTTCATTGATTTGGTGGATAACGACTTCGCAGTTTTCCCCAAATTGACCAGCTAAACCTTTAGCAATTTGTGTTAAAAAAGTAAGTTTTTCGTCGGATAACATAAATAAGCTCCTTTCTAATGTGCCTGGCACAAACAGTTTTTATAAGATTGTGTCAAATTTAACATAATATTTTTAAATGGAATAGGCAGGGCTAAATCCTTTAATGTCGCGTACTACCTGTTCTGAAAAATAATGATAGCATGATAAAAATAATAATACAAGATAACGGCTGTCAAAATTCTAAAAAATATTTTTTAGGTAGCATTGTTTTTTTTAAGGTAAGGTGATATACTTTAATCAAGTTAATGAGTTCGTTAGTAAAAAAATGCAAGCGCTTCAAATGCTTTTCGTAGGAAATATAGATTAGAAAAGCTAGACAAGCTATATTCGTGAATGATTGAGCGATTGATTTGTAAGCGTTTGCTAAACGTGGGGAATAGGTTGGAAAATAGGAGAAGAATACATGTTATTAATTGGAAATGGGCGTTTAATCACTCGGGATGCGCAGAATCATTTTTTTGAAAATGGGTGTGTGGCGATTGATGGTCAAGTTGTGAAACAAGTCGGAACAACAGAAGAATTAAAACAAGCTTATCCAGAAGCGACATTTATTGATGCTAAAGGTGGAGTGATTATGCCAGGCTTTATTAACATGCACAATCATATTTATAGTACCTTTGCACGTGGGTTAAGTTTAACGAATTATCATCCTAAAAATTTCATGGATATTTTGGTAGATCAATGGTGGCGAATTGATCGTGCCTTGACATTAGAAGACACTTATCAAAGTGGTAAGGTTGCTTATTTAGATAGTATTCGCAACGGCGTTACAACTGTCTTTGATCATCATGCTAGTTACGGAGAAATTACAGGGAGTTTAACCCAATTATCTAATGCAGCGGACGAGTTAGGGATTCGGACCTGCCTTTGTTATGAAGTTTCTGATCGCGATGGTGAGCAGAAAATGCGGGAAGCAGTTCAAGAAAATGCCGCCTTTATTAAAGCCAGTTCCTTAAGAAATGATGATATGCAAAAAGCGATGATGGGGATGCATGCAGCATTTACTTTATCAGATGCTTCTTTAGAATTATGTGCAGCCAATACGCCAGATGGGATTGGTTATCATATTCATATTGCAGAGGATTTAGCCGATGTTCATGATTCTTTGAAAAAATATGGGAAGCCGATTGTGAACCGATTATTTGATTTAGGGATTTTAGGAAAACAGACAATGGCAGGCCATTGCATCCATATTGGACCTCATGAGATGGAATTACTAAGAGATACAGACACAATGGTGGTCACGAATCCAGAGTCGAATATGGGGAATGCGGTCGGTTGCCCACCTGCGATGCGCATGTTTAATGAGTATGGTATTTTGATGGGTCTTGGCACAGATGGTTATACGAATGATGTGACGGAATCCTATAAGGTAGGAAATGTTATCCACAAACATCATTTAGCTGATCCAAATGCGGCTTGGGCAGAAATTCCCACAATGCTGTTTGATAATAATCCGCAAATGGCTAATCGCTATTTTAAAACAAAGCTAGGCGTTTTAGAACCTAATGCAGCAGCAGACGTCATTATTGTTGATTATCATGGCCCGACACCAATGACAAAAGAGAATTATAACATGCACATTTTATTCGGCATGAATGGTGGGATGGTCACTGACACGGTGATTAATGGAGAAATTCGGATGCGTAATCGTGAAGTTCAAGGAATTGATGAAGAGAAAGTTTGGCATGATGCGCAAACGCAAGCACAATCTTTCTGGAAACGAGTAAATCAATAGCTTTCATTATAAATAAAAGGAGTGACGTTAATGAGTGATATTATGCATCCCATCTCAATTGAGGCTTTATTAAATTGGATTTTTAGTGAGTATCAACAAGATGGCACAATTTTTGGCATTCGTAAATTTTATCATGCGGATCCTACAAAAACGATTTCGTTATTTGGAGAAAAAATGGAAACCCCTTGTGGTCCAGCAGCAGGTCCTCATACACAATTAGCACAAAATATTATTGCGGCCTATTTAACAGGTTCTCGTTTTTTTGAAGTTAAGACAGTCCAGATACTGGATGGAGAAGATTTACCTGTGAGTAAACCATGTATCGCAGCAGCAGATGAATGTTACAACGTTGAGTGGTCCACAGAATTGCGCGTTCCCCAAGCTTATGATGAATACGTCAAAGCATGGTTCGTTTTGAAGTTACTTAGTAAAGAGTTCGAGCTAGGTGACCCGAATGGTTTCATTTTTAATATGAGTGTTGGCTATGATTTGGCAGGGATTCAATCACCAAAAATTGATCGTTATATTAACGAAATGCAGAACGCAGAAGGAACGCCGATTTGGGCGGAATGCCAAGCAGCTGCCAAAAAATATCTATCTTATTTTAAAAAAGTAGATGACTTATATATCGAAGCAATTAGTCCTAAAGTCTGTCATTCTATTACGCTGTCGACTTTACACGGTTGTCCATCAGACGAAATTGAACGAATTGCGGCCTATTTATTAAGTGAAAAAGGGCTCCATTCCTTTATTAAATGTAATCCAACCATGTTAGGTTATGAATATGCGCGTCAAACGATGGATGAGCTAGGGTTTGATTATATGGTTTTTTGACGATCACCATTTTAAAGAAGATTTACAATTTGAAGAAGCAGTACCGATGTTACAACGTCTGCAATTATTAGCTAATAGTAAAAATCTAAGCTTCGGAGTTAAAATTACGAACACTTTCCCGGTAACGATTGCAGCAAATGAATTACCTGGTGATGAAATGTACATGTCAGGACGTTCGCTATTTCCTCTTAGTATTTCATTGGCACAAAAATTATCAGAAGCATTTGATGGGAAACTACAAATTTCTTATTCTGGCGGTGCAGATATTTTCAATAGTAAAGAAATATTCGATGCTGGGATTTGGCCAATCACTATGGCAACGACTCTGTTGAAACCTGGTGGCTATCAACGAATGAATCAAGTTGCTAATGTATTAAGCGCAGCAGAATATCCTCAGATGGTCCATGTCAACTTGGATAAATTAGCTCAAGTTGTTGAGAAAGCTAAAACACAAGCGCGTTACCAAAAATCAATTAAATTACCAGAAAGTACCAAACTAAGAAAAACAGTTCCGTTAACAGATTGTTATATTGCTCCTTGTCGAAGTGACGGTGGTTGTCCAATCAATCAGGATATTCCTGCTTACCTTCGTTATGTCAGTGAAGGTAATTATTTAAAGGCCTTGCAAGTAATTGTCGATAAGAATCCGTTGCCTTTTATTACTGGAACCATTTGTGCACATCCTTGTATGACTAAATGTACACGTCAATTTTATGAAGAATCTATTCATATTCGGGAAGTGAAGTTAGAAGCAGCTGAACATGCTTATGATGAATTATTGACGACACTAGAAAAGCCACAGCCAAAAGAAAATGCACCTAAAACAGCTGTTGTGGGTGGAGGCCCTGCAGGGATCTCTGCTGGGTATTTATTAGCACGTGAAGGCATGCCTGTTACTGTGTTTGAAAAATCCGAGACAATTGGGGGCGTTTGTAGCCAGATTGTACCAGAATTTCGAATTTCTATGGAATCTGTTCAAAAAGACGTTCAGTTAGCGGAATTTATGGGAGCCGAATTCCGTACAGGACAAGAGGCGCCATCATTGGCGGAATTGAAAAACCAAGGCTATACGAATGTTATTTATGCCATTGGTGCATGGAAACATGGGGTCCTTCGTTTAGAATCTGGTCGAGCATTGAACTCGTTAGAATTTTTAAAAGCAAATCGAGAAAATCCAACGATTAATCCTTACGGAGAACAAATTGTCGTCGTTGGTGGCGGAAATACAGCCATGGACTGTGCTCGTGCAGCCACAACATTACCTGGTGTTAAAAAAGTCTCAGTGGTTTATCGTCGGAATAAACGCAATATGCCAGCAGATGAAGAAGAACTTTATTTAGCTTTAGAAGATGGTGTTGACTTTTTAGAATTACTTTCGCCAATTAAACATGAAAATCAACAATTAACTTGTGAAAAAATGGTCCTAGGTGAACGAGATGCCTCTGGACGCCGTCGACCAATTGGTACAGGAGAAATGATTGATATTCCTGCTGATACAGTGATTGCCGCTGTTGGTGAAAAAGTAGATACAGAATTTTACCAAGCATTAGGCATTCACACAGACAACTATGGGAAAGTCGTTTCAAATCAAGAAACATTGGAAACAAATATACCAGGTGTCTATGTCATTGGTGACGCTAATTTAGGACCAGCCACAATTGTTGAAGCAATCGCTGATGCAACCAAAGCGGCCAATAATATTTGTCTTGTCCACAATCATCACTATGAAAAAGATAATTTAAATAGTGATGTCGCATTTGTTAGAAACAAACGGGGTATCCTTGTGACAGACGAGATGTCTTGTAGTCAAGCTAGTCGTTGCTTAGAATGCTCCACAATTTGTGAATCTTGTATGGATGTCTGTCCAAACCGAGCAAATATTGTTGTGTATGTCGAAGGAAAACCACAAATTGTCCATGTTGATCGGATGTGTAACGAATGTGGCAACTGTGAAACATTTTGCCCTTATGCAAGTGCCCCTTACAAAGACAAATTTACCTTATTTAACAGTGAAGCTGATTTTTATGACAGTACTAATTCAGGTTTCTATGTTCAAAATCCTGTGGATAAAATTTGTTTACTGCGTCTATGGGGAACGGTGTCAACAATTCAATTAACAGATCAAGGATTAGATGTACCAGAAGATTTAATTGCATTAATGGTAACTATGATTGAAGAATATGCTTATTGTATGCAAGCATAAAAGGAAATTTACGACTGGGGGATAAATAAATGTCTATTCTGCTCAAAGGTGGAACCGTCGTATCTGCATATAATCGTCGTCAATTGGATATTCGAATTGACGGCGAGCAAATTGTAGAGATGGGGGCAAATTTACCAGTAGAAAATTCTCAGATTGAGGATGTTACGGGGTGTTATGTATTACCAGGCTTTATTGATGCGCATACGCATCTGGAATTAAATAATGGCAAAGGTTCGTTAAGTACGGCGGATAACTTTACCACTGGAAGCCAAGCGGCGGTGGCCAAAGGTACGACTACGGTTATTGATATGGCTACACCTAATAAAGGCGGCTCATTGAAAGACTGTTTAGCTACTTGGAATCAATTGGCTGAAGGCAAGAGTTCATGTGATTATACTTACCATATGTCCATGATTGAATGGAAACCAACGATAGCTGCTGAAATTCAGGAAATGATTGCTGCAGGTATTACTTCCTTCAAAATGTATATGGCTTATGATAATTTGCGGACCACAGATGCGGAAATTTTTGAAGCGATGAAGGAAATAAAAAAAGTTAATGGAATGTTAGGCGTTCATTGTGAAAATGGTGATTTAGTAGATGAATTAATCCAATCATATGTTTCTCAAGGAAAGCTAACCCCGCACTATCATCCGTTATCAAGACCGGCGGCTGTTGAAGCAGAAGCGGTAGCAAGATATTTGATGATAGCGGAAATGGCTGATTTGCCGGTTAATATTGTGCATTTAAGCACAAAACGATCATTAGAAGCGGTGGAACGGGCTCGTCAAAGAGGACAATCAGTCTATGTAGAAACTTGCCCTCAATATCTTTTACTAGATGATCACTTGTATGATGCGCCTAATTTTGAAGCAGCAAAATATGTCTGCTCACCGCCACTACGCAAACGAGAGGATCAACGGGCTTTGTGGCAAGGGATTAAAGAGGGGGCAATCAATACAATATCGACAGATCACTGCAGTTTTAATTTTTACGGACAAAAAACAGTTGGCAAAGATGATTTTAGTAAAATTCCCAATGGGATGCCAGGTGTTGAAACGAGACCAGAATTAATTTACACGGAAGGTGTGGCGAAGGGCCGAATCACCTTGGAAAAAATGGTTGCTCTGCTTTCTGAAAATATTGCTAAACAATTCTCGATGTATCCACAAAAAGGTGTGGTGCAAGAAGGCAGTGATGCCGATTTAGTTGTTTGGGATCCCAGAACAACCGGCGTGATTGCTGCGAGAACGCAGTTACAAAATGTCGATTATACGCCGTATGAAGGATTTGAAACACAAGGACAGGCTCGAATGGTTTATTTAAGAGGTCAAAAAGTTGCTGAAGCTGGGCAAGTCATCTTGGCAAATCAAGGAAAATTTGTTTTTCGTAAAGCAACTTAAAAATAGAAGGAGGAGAAGTATTTTTGGAAAAAATTAAATGGACAGCAAATGAAATGCCGAAGACGGAGGATAAGTACTTACCTCTGATGTCTAAAGAAAAAATTGAGAAAGCTTTGGCTTTTCACAAAAGTTTTCCACAGTATTCAGAAACACCATTAGCAGAATTGAATCATATGGCCGCGTATCTGGGGTTAAATGATTTCTTTGTTAAAGATGAATCTTATCGCTTTGGTTTAAATGCTTTTAAAGTATTAGGTGGTTCGTTTGCCATGGCTAACTATATTGCCGAAAAATTAAAGAAAGATGTTTCGGAACTAACATATGATGAATTAACTTCTGATCAATTACGATCAGCTTTTGGACAAGCTACGTTTTTTACAGCAACTGATGGTAACCATGGACGAGGAGTCGCTTGGGCTGCGAATAAATTAGGCCAAAAATCAGTTGTACTCATGCCGAAGGGTTCAACACAGACGAGAAAAGAAAATATTGAAAAAGAAGGCGCAACCGTCACAATCGAAGAAGTTAATTACGATGAATGTGTGCGAATGGCTAATAAAATGGCCGAAGAAACTGAAAACGGTGTCATGGTTCAAGACACCGCTTGGGACGGATATGAAAAAATTCCGACTTGGATTATGCAAGGATACGGAACGATGGCGTTAGAAGCCTCTCAACAATTAAGAAAGTTTGGCTCTGAACGACCTAGTCATGTTTTTGTTCAAGCTGGTGTCGGCAGTTTAGCTGGTGCAGTGATTGGTTATTTTGCTAATGCTTTTCCAGAAAACCCACCGATTATGGTCGTAGTTGAGGCACAGGCGGCTGACTGTTTATATCAATCAGCAATTAAAAAAGACGGAGAAATTCGCTTTGTCGATGGTGATTTACAGACAATTATGGCTGGCTTAGCATGTGGAGAACCTAATACGATTTCTTTTGATATTCTAAAAAATCATACATCCTTCTTTGTTTCAGCGCCAGATTGGGTTTCTGAAAAAGGAATGCGTATGTTGGGCGCGCCATTAAAAGGGGATCCGCAAGTTGTATCAGGCGAATCTGGGGCAGTAGCAATGGGCTTAGTAGCTACAGTGATGCAAGATCCCGACTATCAAGAATTACATGAGGCATTGCAACTGGATGAGACGTCAAACGTTTTAATGTTTTCTACCGAAGGGGACACTGATCCAGACAATTATAAAAAAATTTTATGGAGGTAAAAGGAATGGATTTTAATGCAGTAAATGCAGCAGCAGAAGGTTACAGAGAAGATATGGTCAAATTTTTAAGAGACCTTGTCAAAATTCCAGGAGAAAGTGCAGAAGAAGGCAACAAAATTGCGCGAGCAAAAGCCGAAATGGAAAAATTAGGTTTCGATAAAATTGACATTGATCCTCAAGGAAATTTACTTGGTTATATGGGGTCTGGTGAAAAATTAATTGCTTTTGATGGGCACATGGATACTGTCGGAATTGGTGAAATGAGTAACTGGAAATTTGATCCTTACGATGGCTATGAAACAGAAACTGAGATCGGTGGTCGCGGTACGTCTGACCAAGAGGGCGGGATTGTTTCGGCTATTTATGGCGCTAAAATCATGAAAGATTTAGGTCTATTATCAGAAAAATACACTGCTTTAGTAACAGTTACTGTCCAAGAAGAAGACTGTGACGGCTTATGTTGGCAGTACATTATCAAAGAAGACGGTATCCGTCCAGAATTTGTTGTTTCAACAGAGCCAACAGATGGTGGGATTTATCGTGGTCAACGAGGCCGAATGGAAATTAAAGTTGATGTCAAAGGCGTTTCGTGTCATGGCTCAGCACCAGAACGTGGAGATAATGCCATTTACAAAATGGCGGATATCTTACAAGATGTTCGTGCCTTAAACAACAATGGAGATACAGAAAGCACAGCGATTCGTGGTTTAGTTCGTATGTTAGATCCTAAGTACAATCCAGAGTGGCAAGAAGCCCGTTTCTTAGGACGTGGTACGGTGACTGTTTCGCAAATTTTCCATTCTTCACCAAGTCGGTGTGCTGTTGCGGATGGCTGTACCGTTTCACTAGACCGTCGAATGACTGCTGGAGAAACTTGGGAAAGTTGTTTAGAAGAAATTCGCAATTTACCAGCTGTTAAAAAATATGGAGATGATGTGACGGTTTCAATGTACAACTATGATCGTCCTTCTTATACGGATTTAACTTATGAAATTGAATGTTATTTCCCAACGTGGGTAATTCCAGAAAATCATGATGTAACAAAAGCCTTGATGGAAACGCATAAAAATCTCTATGGAGAAACACGGAAAGGCTCTGTAGAAACAGTGGAAATGCGTGAAGAACGCCCATTGTTAGATAAGTGGACCTTCTCAACAAATGGCGTTTCAATTATGGGACGTAATGGTATTCCTTGTATTGGTTTCGGGCCAGGGGCCGAAGCACAAGCACATGCACCAAATGAAAAAACTTGGAAAGATGATTTGGTTCGTTGTGCAGCCGTTTATGCGGCATTACCAACGGTCTATTGTGGTTAAGTAAAGGATTATTAGACAAGAAAAAAGGAGCAGATGGAATGGAAACGTTTAAAGAATATATTGAGAAATTAGATAAATTAGAATTTGAAAAAATGTACGAAAATGACTTTTTCCTAACTTGGGAAAAAACAAGAGATGAATTAGAAGCTGTTTTCACAGTTGCCGATACATTACGCTATTTAAGAGAAAATAATATTTCAACTAAAATCTTTGATAGTGGCTTGGGGATTTCTTTATTCCGCGACAACTCTACAAGAACACGTTTTAGTTTCGCTTCAGCGTGTAATCTTTTGGGCTTAGAAGTTCAAGATTTAGACGAAGGAAAAAGTCAAATTTCTCACGGAGAAACTGTTCGTGAGACAGCAAACATGATTTCTTTTATGGCTGATATCATTGGTATTCGTGATGACATGTACATTGGTAAAGGCAATGCTTACATGCACGAAGTATCAGAATCTGTCCAAGAAGGATATAAAGATGGGGTATTGGAACAGCGCCCAACGTTAGTGAATTTACAATGTGATATTGACCATCCGACGCAAGCAATGGCGGATGCGTTGCATTTAATTCATGAATTTGGTGGCATTGAAAACCTGAAAGGGAAAAAAGTTGCCATGACTTGGGCGTATTCACCATCTTATGGAAAACCATTATCTGTTCCTCAAGGAATTGTTGGTCTAATGACCCGTTTAGGAATGGATGTCGTCTTAGCACATCCAGAAGGTTATGAAATTATGCCAGAAGTAGAAGAAGTTGCGAAGAAAAATGCGGCAGAATTTGGTGGAAACTTTACTAAAACGAATAGTATGGCAGAAGCATTCAAAGATGCGGATGTTGTTTATCCGAAAAGCTGGGCACCTTTTGCGGCAATGGAAAAGCGAACTGAATTATATGGCAATGGTGACCAAGCAGGAATTGATCAATTAGAACAAGAATTACTTTCTCAAAATAAAAAGCACAAAGATTGGGAATGTACAGAAGAATTGATGAAAACAACAAAAGACGGCAAAGCTTTGTATATGCATTGTCTACCAGCTGATATTACTGGCGTTAGTTGTGAAGAAGGCGAAGTGGAAGCTTCTGTTTTCGATCGTTATCGGGTCGAACTTTACAAAGAAGCTAGCTACAAACCGTATGTTATTGCGGCTATGATTTTCTTAAGTAAAGTAAAAAATCCGCAAAAAACCTTAACAGAATTAGCGGATAAAGCGACACCAAGAGAAGTAAAATAATGAATTTGGCATGAAGACAGATGCTTTTTCTTTACACAATGAATCATTAGAAGTTGCCTCTTCAACATGAACAAATAAGACCTTCCCAAGTCTATTCATGAATGTGTGATTGTCTCGAGTCAAGAACGCTTAGTCATGTGCGTTGACTTCATGCAACGACAACAGACAGTTAATACGAAAACTCGTTGTGAAAAAGAAAAAGCATCGTCCTTTTTATAAAACAGAAAATGAGGTGAAGCAATGGGCAAACGCGTCGTAGTAGCTTTAGGTGGCAATGCTTTAGGAAATAATTTGACGGAGCAGATGACTGCCGTAAAACAGACCTCCAAAGCGATTGCAGATTTGATTGAAGCAGGATATGAAGTTATTTTATCTCATGGCAATGGTCCTCAAGTGGGGATGATTCAATTAGCTATGGAAGAATTTTCCTTTAATAATCCACAATATCCAGTTGTTCCGTTATCCATGTGCGTAGCCATGAGTCAAAGTTACATTGGCTATGATTTAGAGAATGCGCTACAAGAAGAGTTGCGTCAACGAAATATAAGTAAAGCCGTCACCACCGTAGTCACTCAAGTGGTCGTGGATGAAAATGATCCGGCGTTCAAAAAACCAACGAAACCAATTGGTCGCTTCATGACAAAAGAAGAAGCAGAACAATTAGTCAAAGAAAAAAATATACAAGTGATGGAAGATGCTGGCCGTGGTTATCGCCAAGTCGTCGCTTCTCCTAAACCAAAAAATATTGTCGAACTTCTCACGATTCAAACATTGGTTGATGCTGGCCAAACAGTCATTGCTGGCGGCGGTGGTGGCATCCCAGTCATTCAAGAAGGGAACCGACTAAAAGGTGTCAATGCAGTCATCGACAAAGATTTTTGTAGTGAACGACTGGCTGAACAAGTGGATGCTGATCTGCTCGTGATTTTAACAGCAGTTGAAAAAGTTTGTATTAATTTTGGTAAAGAAAATCAAGAAGCCTTAGGGAATGTTTCAACAGAAAAAATGAAACAATATGCGCAAGAAGGTCAGTTTGCTCCAGGTTCAATGTTACCAAAAGTTGAAGCAGCGATTAAGTTTGCTGAATCTAAGCCAGGTCGAAAAACATTGATTACGTTATTAGAAAAAGCCAAAGAAGGATTATCTGGAAAAACAGGGACTTTAATTGAAAATAAAGAATCATAGAATGGAGGAAAACGATGACAAACAAAATGATTAATTCTGCACAGGCACCAGCTACTGTAGGACCTTATTCACATTCTGTCTTAGCGGGAAATACGTTGTACATTTCTGGACAACTAGGATTAGATCCGCAATCGGGCGAAATGAAGACTACAGTGGAAGAACAAGCAAAACAAGCTTTTATCAATTTAGGTTCGATTTTAAAAGAGGTCGAGATGACCTATGATAATGTTGTGAAAACAACGGTGTTTTTACAACATATGTCTGATTTTAGCAAAATTAACGAAATCTATGGGAATTACTTTTCAGAAGTTTTGCCTGCACGTTCTTGTGTAGAAGTAGCCAAGTTGCCAAAAGATGGTTTATTTGAAATTGAAGCAGTTGCTGTCAAAGGATAATTTTTAAGATGTTTCTGAGGGAAAAAGGATTGCATTCTTTATTGATTAAGGGGAACAATCCTTTTAGAATAAAAAGAAGAAGGAAACGATCCTATGAATGAAAAAAAAGAGCAAGCATTATTTGAATATGATGCGAAACTATCAATTTCTGAAGCAATTCCGATGGGATTGCAACACGTTGTCGCAGCAGTAGTAGGGATTGTCACACCGGGAATCATGATTGCCAAAGTTTGCCAATTAAGTCCTAGTGATACGACTATTTTGATTCAAACATCATTGATTTTTTCAGCAGTTGCAACGTTAATTCAACTTTTCCCTATTTTTGGAAAAGTGGGTTCACGGTTACCAGTTATGATGGGGGCAAGTTTTGCGTATGTACCGATTTTGATGGCCATCGGAGCTGATTTTGGGATTGCAGCAATTTTTGGTTCCCAATTAGTTGGCAGTATTCTTGTTATTATTGTTGGTTTGTTCATTAAAAAAATCCGTGTGTTGTTTCCGCCTTTAGTAACAGGAACGGTTATTTTAAGCATTGGACTATCCTTGTTTCCTGTTGCGATTAAGTATATGGCAGGAGGAGCTGGTAGTGCTGATTTTGGTTCAGCCCGGAATTGGTTAGTTGCATTATTAACCTTTGCGATTGTCTTTTACTTCAATTATTTTGCAAAAGGATTTTTGAAGTTATCCGCAATTTTAAACGGAATGGTTATTGGCTATTTGATTTCTTTAGCTTTAGGGATGGTTAGTTTTGAGCCAGTTCAAAATGCTAAAATCGTTCAGGTAATTACCCCGTTTCACTTTGGACTGGATTTTCAATTGGTACCAATCTTTACGCTTGTGGTGATGTTTATTGTTGATGCTGTTCAAGCCATCGGTCAATTTACAGCAACAACGGTTGGGGCAATGGATCGGGATGCAACGGATGAAGAATTATCTGGCGGAATTATGGGGAGTGGTTTCACTAACTTTATTGGCAGTTTATTTGGATCAATCCCAGTGGCAACTTTTGGACAAAATGTTGGTCTGGTTACGGTAACAAAAGTGATTAATAAATATGTTCTGGTTTTCGCTTCAGTTATATTATTAATTGCTGGTTTTGTTCCGAAAGTAGCTGCATTATTAACTACGATTCCTTACGCGGTAATTGGTGGCGCAACGATTTCAGTTTTTGCTTCTATTTCTATGACAGGTATTCGGATGATTGCTTCGCAGGAAATGACTCCTCGAAATACTGGGGTTGTCGGAACAGCTCTAGCATTTGGAATTGGTGTCACATTGTCTACTGGAAGCTTAGCTGGTTTTCCAACTTGGGTAACAACGATTTTCGGTAATTCGGAAGTTATCTTAACCACTTTGGTAGCAGTCCTTTTAAATGTCATTTTAAAACCAAAAAAGCGTGTAGCACTTGAGTGAAGATTGCTTTTTTTGATACGAAAGTGAGTAAGCTTTCGTATCCTTTTTCCCTTACGTTATCTATAAAAAAATGAACGAATAAAGGAGGAGAAGATGTTTACGTATTCCCTAAACTTAAAATTAAAAACAGATCGGAACTTTTTTGGTCCTGGCGTTGTCGAAGTTTTACAAAAAATTCAGCAAACTGGTTCACTAAACTTAGCGGCAAAAGAGATGAAAATGTCTTATAATAAGGCATGGCGGATTGTGCGGGTAGCTGAAGAAGAGCTATCTTTTCCATTAATTATCAAAAGCGTTGGCGGTTGTAATGGTGGCGGGTCAATTGTTACGGATCAAGGAAAAGAGTTGATTGATCAATATCTTTTATTTGAGAAAAAAGTGTATCAACAGGTAGAGGCATGCTTTGAAGAAATATTTAAAGAACAGGATGTAGTATCGGAGGAACTGAAATGAGAGAAGTATTTCAGCGTTTGAAACAGGCAATATTGGAAAAGCAAGACACGATGTTATTAACGATTGGTACAAGTTCAGGATCCACACCACGAAGTCAAGGGGCTAGAATGCTGGTTTCCGCCGAAGGTAGAATAGCCGGAACTGTTGGTGGTGGGGCGGTTGAATTTCAGGCTGAACAAGTGGCAAAAAAGCTAGTTCTTGAGAAAGAAAATGCACAACGTCAATTTATTTTAGCCCCGAATAATATTGCTGATTTAGGTATGGTCTGTGGCGGGAATGTCACGATTTTTTTCCATTATCTTTCATGGGAAACGCCATTTTTAAAGGAGTTGTGTGAATCCATAGAAACGCATTTTCAAAATAACCAACAAGGTTGGTTAGTGACTGAACTAGATCAAAACAATTTAGGAAAAGTATCCTTTTATAGTGAAACAGGCGAATTGATTGGTTCCACTTCTTGGGAGGGGGAATTAAGTTTGCTACCTAAAGGTATCCATTGTGAGCAAAAAGAGGACATAATTTTTTTAACAGAAGCGATCCTCCAAGTAGGGAAAGTGTATATTTTTGGAAGTGGTCATGTTGCACGCGCATTGGTACCTATTTTAAACTATTTATCGTTTTATTGCGTTGTAGTGGACGATCGTCCAGAATTTTTGACGGCACAAGCTTTTCCACAAGCTGAAGAACTACGGGTGATTCCTTTAGAAAATTTAGCTGCGTTTATTGAAATAACGGCGGACGATTATGGTATAGTAATTACCAGAGGACACAATTTTGATTTCATCGTTGCCAAACAGTTATTGGAAACACCAGCCAAATATATTGGTGTGATGGGGAGCAAACACAAAATTGCTTCACAAGTTCGACGGTTAAAAGAGGTCGGTTATACAATGACTGAAATTGAAAGAATTTTCATGCCAATTGGCTTAGACATTGCAGCCGAAACACCAGAAGAGTTAGCGATTAGCATCGCGGGAGAATTAATTCAACAGCGCTATCAATAATGCGAACCTTTAAATTAAATAAAAAACTTTTTTTGCTAAAAAATAATTTTTAGAACGGAGATTTGTGGTATAATCTAGGTGATTGAACACTAAACTATATCAGAAATCGAGGTGCAAGAAATGTATTCAATTATTGTAAATGGTCAAAGTGAAACCTGTGAAACAAACAAAAAATTAATGGACTTTTTGCGGGAGGATCTGGGCCTAACTGGAACAAAAGATGGCTGTAACCAAGGCTCTTGCGGTGCATGTACGGTGTTAGTAAATGGAAAGGCTTCCAAAGCATGTTTGTTTACTCTAGAAAAATTAGCTGGTAAAGAAGTCACGACAATCGAAGGTTTAAGCCAACGGCAAAAAGATGTCTATGCCTATGCGTTTGCAAAAACGGGTGCAGTTCAGTGCGGGTATTGCATCCCTGGGATGGTTATTTCGGCACAAGGATTATTGAACAAGAAACCCGAACCCACAAAAGAAGACATTCAGAAAGCTATACGAGGAAACATTTGTCGTTGTACAGGATATGTGAAAATAATAGAAGCCATTCAGTTAGCTGCTAAAATGTTTTGTGAAGAAGCGAGCATTCCAGAAGAACATTCAAATGGTAAATTAGGGGAAGACTTCCAACGGGTCGATGCAGTGGAGAAAACCTTAGGAACAGGGATTTATGTAGATGACATTGACATAGAAGGAATGCTTCATGCATCTGCTTTGCGGAGTGCCTATCCTCGCGCAAAAGTTCTATCAATCGATAGTACCCAAGCATTGGCGCATCCTGACTGTGTGGCTGTGTTCACAGCTAAAGACGTTCCAGGAAATAATAAAATTGGTCATTTAGAATTTATTTCCGATTGGGATGTAATGATTCCAGAAGGAGAAATAACACGGTATGTTGGGGATGCAGTAGCACTCGTTGTTTCAAAAAGAAAAGAAACCTTACCAGAGATAAAAAATTTAGTGGAAGTTGATTACGAAGAAATGATACCGCTTACTTCTTGTGAAGCTGCTTTAGCAGAAGGTGCACCAGCTATTCATGAAAAGGGCAATATCTTGTCTCATGAACACTTGGTACGTGGCAATGCAGAGGAAGTGTTAGAAAATTCTGCGTTTGTAGTGACAGAACATTATTCCGTACCAATTAATGAACATGCCTTTATGGAGCCCGAATGTGCGATTGCACAACCTGAAGGTGAGGGCATTTTACTCTTTAGTGCGGGTCAAAGTATCTATGATGAACAACGGGAAGTGGCTCGGATGCTAGGGCTAGACAAGGAAAAAATTCATGTTCAATCAAAACTTGTTGGTGGTGGTTTTGGTGGAAAAGAAGACATGAGTGTTCAGCATCATGCATCCTTAGCCGCTTGGTTATTGAAGAAACCAGTAAAAGTACTGCTAAGCCGTGAAGAAAGTTTGATGGTTCATCCCAAACGCCATGGCATGGAAATGGACTTTACGACCGGCTGTGATGAAGAAGGCAATTTAACTGCAATGAAAGCAGTGATTTATGCGGATACTGGGGCCTATGCTTCTTTAGGAGGACCGGTATTGCAACGGGCTTGTACACATGCGGCAGGTCCCTACAAGTATCAAACGATTGATGTGGAAGGGTTTGCTGTATATACTAATAATCCGCCAGCAGGTGCATTTCGCGGATTTGGTGTTTGCCAAACGGCTTTTGCAATTGAAAGTAATTTAAACTTGTTAGCAGAAAAAGTCGGACTATCACCATGGGAAATACGCTTTAAAAATGCCGTCGCCCCAGGAGATACTTTACCGAATGGACAATTGGTCTCGAAAAATGCAGCGTTAAAAGAAGCCTTGTTAGCGGTTAAAGACGTCTATGAACAAGCGGAAGTTGCTGGAATTTCTAGTTTCTTTAAAAATAGTGGCGTGGGTGTGGGGCTACCTGATACAGGGCGTTGTATTATTTCTGTTGAAGAAGGAAAAATACATGTCCGCACAAGTGCTGCTTGTATCGGTCAAGGGATGGCAACCGTTACGACGCAAATTGCCTGTGAAACATTAAATTTACCACCAGAAATGATTGTTGCGGAAGCCCCTGATACAAGAAGAACACCGAATTCAGGAACGACAACGGCTTCGAGGCAGTCACTCTTCACAGGAGAAGCAACTAGAAGAGCGGCAATGCAATTACGGTATGAGCTTGATATGGGACGTGCTTTAAGCGATTTGGAAGGCGAAGAATTTTATGGGGAATATTCAGCGAAAACGGATCCATTAATTAATGATAAAAAAAGTCCAGTTAGTCATGCTGGTTATGGTTATGCTGCTGAAGTAGCTATTCTAGATGACAAAGGAAAAGTAGCTAAATTTGTGGCTGCGTATGATATGGGGCAAGTGGTGAATCCACGAGCTGCTGAAGGTCAAATTGAAGGTGGGATTGCAATGGGCATGGGGTATGCTTTAACTGAAAAATTTGCCTTAGAAGAAGGCTATGTTAAAGCAAAATATGCAACGCTAGGATTAGTGAACGCCACTCAAGTACCACCAATCGAAACAATTTTGGTTCATGCTGACAATCTTCACGAAGGTTTAGCTTATGGAATTAAAGGCGTAGGTGAGTTAGCAACGATCCCTACCGCACCAGCTTTAGCAGGCGCATATTTTGCCTTGGATGGTCAGCTCCGACCAAGTCTGCCTTTAGAAAATACCCCTTATCAAAAGAAAAAAAGATAAAAGGAGACAACTCATGTCACTCGTTAGTGTCATTATTCTAGCATCGGGCAATTCACAACGGATGGGCCAAAATAAATTGTTCTTAAAATATCAAGGAAAAACATTTTTAGAGCACACGTTAACCTTAGTGAATCAATTAGACGTATTAGAACGGATTTTAGTTGTTTCGCCTGAGAATCAGCCAGCGTTTCCTTTACCTAAGAACATTCAGTTGATTCTCAATCATCAATGGCAAGAAGGACAAAGTAGCAGTATTCGTTTAGGAACCGAACAAGCTCGGGGAGCTGGCTATTTATACTTACCTAGCGATCAACCATTGTTAACACCTAAAATGCTACAACTCGTGTTAGATAAATGTCAGAGAAATAAAATTGTAGTGCCATTACAAAAAGATGGCTGTCCTAGTAGTCCAGTATTATTCGGTAATCAATTTCGACAAGAACTATTAACATTGACTGGTGAAAAAGGCGGACGCATGATTTATGAACGCTTTCCAGAAGCAGTTCAGATGCTGAGAATAGCGACTCCTGGCCGTTTGAAAGATATCGACACGCCAGAAGAGTACCAAAAATTAATTCAAGAAACCAATAGTTAGAGAGGAAAAACGTATGAAGGACTTGGTTTATTTAAATTATGCAGCGACTTCCTATAAAAAATTTCCAGCAACCATTGAGGCTTTGACTGCCTATTTAGCAGAAAATCAGTTCATGAATTACGGAAGAAATGCCCCTTTGCTTAGAGAGGGGCTTCCTCTTTTAGAGACACGTCAATTGTTAGCAGACTTTTTTCAGGCACCCAGTGCGGCTCAGATTACGTTTACGAATAACGCAACAACTTCCTTAAATCTTGCATTAGCGGGGATTTTACAACCTGGCGACCATGTGATTACGACTATGTTAGAACATCATGCAGTAGCTAGACCTCTTCACTTACTTGAGAAAGAACGAGGCATTTCAGTGACATATGTTGCTTGTCAAAAAAACTGGCCTGTTAGAAGTAGAAGATATTCAGCGAGCTTGGCGAACGAATACAAAAGCCTTGGTGATGACACACGCATCCAATGTCTTAGGCACCATTTTACCCATTGAAGAATGTTTTCAATGGGCTCAACAGAAAGGATTACTAACTATTTTGGATGCGGCTCAAACGGCGGGATTTTTACCAATAAAAATGACCCAGATGGCCATTGATGTGTTAGCCTTTACTGGACATAAAAGCTTATATGGATTAGCAGGTATTGGTGGGTTAGCTTTTAGTGAGCGAGGGGCTGAAGCGGTCAAACCACTGATGGCGGGCGGCACTGGTAGCCATTCTAATTCCTTTGATCAACCCTCTTTTTTACCAGATAAATTTGAAGCTGGTACGTTAAACAGTTTAGGTATTCTAAGCTTAAATAGTTCTATTAAAGAGTTGAATAAAATTGGTTTAGCAGCGATTCAAAAGCATGAACGAACCTTAATGCAGAATTTTTTAAATGGTTTATCAGGGTTACCTGTCACAATTTTAGGAACCAAGGACGTGGCACAAACTGTCCCTGTTGTTTCTATCACACTGTGGAATCAGGAAGAAACAATAGTGGCACAGCAACTAGCAGAACAATATGGCATTATGACGCGCGCAGGTTTGCATTGTGCACCATTAGCCCATCAAACAGCTGGGACTTTAGCAACTGGCACCTTACGTTTTAGCTTTGGTTGGCAGACAACGCCTGAAGAAATTACTTGGACAATTCACGCTTTACAAGAACTACTAATTTGAGAAGGAGCGGACAGCATGGATTTTTTATCACAATGTACATCAGGTGGCTGTGGGGCAAAAATTGAATCCCGTGTACTGAACCAATTGTTGCAACACTTACCCGAAACACCGGCAAATGAGCGGCTACTCGTCGGATTTGAACATGCCGACGACGCCGCTGTTTACCAAATAACGTCTGAAAAAGCTTTGATTTCAACGGTAGATTTTTTTTCACCAATGGTCAATGATCCGTTATCATTTGGAAAAATTGCGGTCGCTAATGCTTTAAGTGATGTCTATGCCATGGGCGGAACAGTCCTTTATGCGCTAAATCTTGTTTGTTTTCCACAAAAGATGTCAAAAGAATGGTTGGAACAAATGCTCTTGGGTGGCAGCTTAAAATTAAAGGAAGCGGGTGCTTTACTGGCGGGAGGCCATTCGATTTATGACCATGAACCCAAGTATGGTCTAGCGGTAACCGGAGAAGTTCATCCAGAAAATTTGTGGCATAATAATACGCCACAGGTGGGGGATGTCTTGATTTTAACTAAAGCATTAGGTGTAGGAATTATTCAAGCGGCTGTTCGGGGGCAATTGGCGAAGCAGACGGAACAAAAAATCGCACAAGATTCGATGGAACGTTTAAATAAATATGCCGCTGCGAATGCTCGATCCTACGCAGTACATGCTTGTACTGACGTGACTGGGTTTGGTCTATTAATTCATGCAAAAGAAATGGCTGATAATCAGGTAACATTACTGATTGATACAGAAGCATTACCAACCATTACAGGAGCGTTGGCCTACGCCGCAGAATGTTTAGTCACTGCAGCTGGGCAAAGAAACCGCCAAACAATCGGAACGACAATCGATTATTCAAAAATTTCTATGGAAATGCAAGAACTTTTGTTTGATCCACAAACTTCTGGCGGACTGTTAATTAGTGTCGCTGCTGACGAAGCGGCAGCCTGTTTAGCAGCTATTCAAAAAGAGGACCCTGTTGCCAAAATTATTGGCGAGGTTCTGCCAAAAGAACAACAAGCAGTAGTACTTTTATAGAGAGAAGGGCCAAATATGAAATTAGTAGATGCATTGGGGAAACCTTGCCCAATACCTGTGATTGAAACAAAAAAAGCTTTGGCGGAGTTAGGTTTAGCTGGAGGCACTATCGAGGTATTAGTCGATAACGAAGTAGCCATTGAAAATTTAAAAAAATTAGCTACTAAAAAACAGGCCACTTTGACTGCGAAGCAGATAGAAGCCACGGTTTTCTCTGTCAAAATTACGGTACCTGAAGAAGCGACTCAACAAACAAGTCAGTCAGCAACAGATTTAGTAATTACGATTGGCTCCGATCAATTAGGTACTGGAGACGAGCAGCTAGGACGACTATTAATGAAAAGTTATCTTCAATCATTATCAGAAGCAGAAACTGTTCCTACACAGCTATTATTCTTTAATCGAGGGGCGTTTTTAACGAATCAAGCAGCGAATACCTTAGCTGATTTGCAACAATTAGCGGAGAAGGGAACCACGATTCAAACGTGTGGGGCCTGTTTAGATTTTTATCATTTAACAGACACCTTAGCTATCGGCTCTATTACTAATATGTACGAAATTGTTGAAACAATGAATCAAGCGGCTAAAGTAATTACGCTTTAACAAAAAAAGAAGGTGAAAAGATGGAGTATTTGCTAACCTTTCCGAATACACATTATGCTGTTCAGGCGGAACAAGTACTGTTGGCAAGAAAGGTGGCTGTTCGCGTCTTTACTTTGCCCCCATCATTGACGGATGGCTGTGGGATCGGTTTACTCATTAATGAAGCGGAAATAACTCACAGTGTATGTTTTTTAGAAGAAGCAAAAGTACGCGTAGCCTCTATTTTTTCTGTGAAAAATGACCTTGGGGAAAGGAGGTACCAACTGTGGAGTCCTTAAAAAAGTGTTTTGATTTACAAGGAAAGGAGATTGTGTCGATTGTTGGTAGCGGTGGGAAAACAAGCTTAATGTGGGCGCTAGCAAAAACATATCGAAAGGAAGCTGTTCTGGTTAGTACAACTACAAAAATTGGGTTTCCCCAACGTCAATTGTATGATTATTTTTATACAAACCATTTTGAAAAAATAACGCCGAATATCTGCGGAATCACTTTAGCAGGAACCGCTATCAACAACCAAACAAAACTAACGATGCCTGCAATGACCTCGTTTCAAACATTGTTTCAGCACTTCACGAAAGTTTTTTTAGAAGCGGATGGGTCCAAACAACGACCTTTGAAAGGCTGGTCCTCTTATGAACCCGTGATATTAAAAGAAACAACCACCACAATTGGTGTGCTTCCGATTTCTGTGATTGGTCAAAAGATAGATGAAACGACCATTCATCGGTTGCCGCTTTTTTTGGAATTAACCGATGCGCAACTACAAGAACCAATCACAGAAACATTGTTAGCTCAACTGATTGATCATCCAAAAGGATTGTTTAAAGAGAGCCAAGGCCAACGAATTTTATGTTTAAATCAAACCCATACGCGAAGAGAGTTCGTTCAAGCGATGAATGTCTGTCTTCAATTACCCAAAAGCTGTTTTGAAAAATTAGACAAGATTATTGCTTGCAATATGGAATTAGAGAAAGGACTTATTTTATGGGAGAAATCAGTCAAAACATCCAAGAAAAATTAGTGATTGTTCGCGGAGGGGGCGATCTAGCGACAGGTGTTATCCAAAAATTATGGCACGTTGGCTTTAAAATACTAGTATTAGAAACAGAATGTCCTCTGGCCATTCGGCGGACTGTTTCAGTTTGTGATGCTATTTTTCAGAAAGAACAAAGAGTGGAAGATTTGGTTGCTGTTCGAATTACTTCATTAAAGGATTGCGCGAAATGTTGGCAGCAAAATAAGCTGCCTGTTTTTGTCGATCAAACAGCAAGTGCTATTCAACAATTGAAACCACTGATTGTTATCGATGCGATTTTGGCTAAGAAAAATTTAGGTACGCATCGAGGAATGGCACCGATTACGATTGCTTTAGGACCAGGCTTTTCAGCACCGCAAGATGTCGATGTTGTGATTGAGACAATGCGTGGCCATAGGTTGGGACGTTTATACTTTGAAGGAACAGCTTTACCTAATACAGGTATTCCAGGTGAAATTGGCGGAAAAAGTGCGGAACGAGTTGTCCATGCCCCTGCTTCAGGACAAGTTACCCACCTTAAAAACATAGGGGATCTCGTGTTGAAAGGGGAAGCATTATTTTTAATCGATCAGGTTCCAGTTTATTCGCCTCTGACAGGGACTTTGAGAGGATTGATTTCAGAAAAGGTAACATGTTATCAAGGGTTGAAGTGTGCAGATGTAGATCCTCGACCAGTTGAGAAAGTCGATTGCTTGACGATCTCCGACAAAGCTCGTGCATTAGGGGGAGCGGTTTTAGAAGCAATTTTTATGATTGGAAGAAGGAAAAACGTTTTATAAAAAAGAACCTAAATAATATTTTTTTTACCTTAAAAATATTGTTAAAAAGGTTTGGAATGTGGTATAGTAAAGACGTAGTAAAAAATACTCTATCTCGAAAGGGGAAGAGTACATACTTAGTTAGATTAGTTTGTGAATAAAATCATTTGTAAAAGTTATTTTTTTAAGGATTAATGTAAGGGGTTACAATTGCATTTGAATGCATTGAAATATTTAGGAAAAAGAAAGGAAATGAATGAAGATGGCACTAGTAAAAATTGTTTATGCAAGTATGACTGGAAACACAGAAGAAATTTCCGAGATTTTGGAAGAACAGTTTCAAGAAGCTGGAGTTGAAGTAGAACGTGAAGAATGTTCAGAAGTTGATGTAGACTTCTTTGATGATGCAGATGCTTGTATTATCGCAACGTATACTTATGGTGATGGGGAACTGCCTTTTGAATTTGAAGATTTCTTTGATGAATTAACTGAGAAGGATTTAGCAGGTAAGCCATTTGGTGTTGTTGGCTCCGGTGATCGTGAATATGGTGAATTTTTCTGTAAATCAGCGCATGATTTTGTAGGAGCTTTTGAAAAAGCTGGTGCTAAAAAAGTAGCTGAAACAGTTGAAATTGAAAACAATGCAGAAGAAGAAGACATCGAAATGCTAAAAACATTTGTTAAAAGTGTCGCCACAACTTTATCTGATAGCGTTGCCTAAGGGTTTAAGAAAGTAGGAGTCAGAATGAAAAGGAACGATGAAGGTAGGTATTTCAATGTTTAATATTCTTCAATCGACTCAATTATCTAGTAATACATTTGATTTTTGGCTGGAAGCGCCAAGAATAGCGACACATGCTCAGGCTGGACAGTTTGTTATTTTAAGAATTGACGAAAAGGGAGAACGGATCCCCTTAACGATTGCGGAGACAAATCCACAAGCAGGCAGTATTCGAATTATTTTCCAAGTAATCGGTAAGACAACAGCTGCACTTTCCCAACTTAAAACTTCAGACTCTTTGTTGGATATCACTGGACCTTTAGGTATGCCCACAGAAGTGAAGCAATATGGAACGGTGATGGTTGTCGGTGGCGGGGTTGGTATCGCGGCTATTTATCCAATTATCAAGGCTTTAAAAGAAGCAGGCAACCGAGTGATTACGATTTTGGGAGCACGAACAGCTGAGTTAGTTCTGTTACAAGAAGAATGCCGTCGTTATTCAGATGAGCTAATCATTACAACGGATGATGGTTCATTAGGTAAAAAGGGCTTAGTAACAGAAGCGATGGAAGAAGTTATTGCACGTGAATCTGTAGCGTGCAGTTGGGCGATTGGGCCCAGCATCATGATGAAATTTTGTACCTTGACAGCTGAAAAACATCAATTACCAATTTATGTTTCCTTGAATCCTATTATGATTGACGGAACAGGCATGTGTGGCGGTTGTCGGGTCACTGTTGATGGCACCATGAAATTTGCCTGTGTTGATGGACCTGAGTTTAAAGGCAATGAAGTAAATTGGGATGAATTTATTAATCGAATGAAGCAATATCAGGAAGAAGAAGCAGTTTGCTTTACAGATCGTTTGAAAGAGCAGGTGGAGAAAAATGGCTAGAAAAAGTCGTATAAAAACACCGATTGCGGAACAAGCACCTACTATCAGAAAGAATAATTTTGAAGAGGTTTGCTTAGGCTATACATTAGCAGAAGGGCAAGAAGAAGCGATTCGCTGTTTACAATGTAAAAATGCACCTTGTATTGCTAAATGCCCCGTGATGATTGATATTCCTGGATTTATTTTAGCTATTCGTGAAGGAAACATGGAACAAGCAGCCGATATTTTAAGTAAATATACGAATTTACCTGCTATTTGTGGACGCGTTTGTCCGCAAGAGAAACAATGTGAACAAGTTTGTAAATTAGGGAAAGCCAAAAACTTTGAACCAGTGGCAATTGGCAAATTAGAACGTTTAGTTGCCGATTGGGCATTAGAAAATCACAAGTTTCCTAAGAAAACAGCGGAACCAACAAAAGGGAAAATCGCAGTGGTCGGTTCTGGTCCTTCTGGGTTAACAGTTGCGGGGGATTTGTCAAAGCTAGGCTACGAAGTAATTATTTTTGAAGCGCTTCATGAAGCTGGTGGCGTATTAACCTATGGCATACCTGAATTTCGATTACCGAAAAAAATTGTTAAACAAGAAATTGCGAGTATTGAAGCCTTAGGTGTAACAATAGAAACCAATGTGGTAGTAGGTAAAACGATTACGATGGAAGAAATAATGTCAGAGTTTGATGCCTGTTATCTATCGGTTGGTGCAGGGGCACCAAATTTTATGGGAATCCCAGGAACTAGTTTAAATGGGGTTTATTCTTCTAGTGAATTTTTAACACGAATCAATTTAATGCATAGCTATGAGTTTCCAGAATATGATACACCGATTAAACGTGCTAAAAATGTTGTTGTGATTGGCGGCGGGAATGTTGCAATGGATGCCGCTCGTTCAGCCAAACGATTAGGCGCTGAAAATGTGAACATTGTGTATCGTCGTTCGTTAGAAGAATTGCCAGCAAGAATTGAAGAATATCACCATTCCCTTGAAGAAGGAATTAACTATTATTGGTTAACGAATCCAATTGCTTATTTAGATGACCAACAAGGAAATCTAGCCGGTGTTGAATGTGTCAAAATGGTTTTAGGTGAACCAGATGCGTCTGGAAGACGACGGCCAGAACCAATTCCAAACAGCACGTTTACCATTCCTGCTGATGCAGTAATCGAGGCAATTGGCCAAGGGGCAAATCGAGTCTTGTTATCAACATATCCAGAAATAGAACTAAACCAATGGGGTTACATTCAAGCTGATCCTAAAACAGGAGCAACCTCAATACCTGGCGTTTTTGCTGGGGGCGATATAGTCACAGGTGCTGCCACCGTTATTTTAGCGATGGGCGCTGGGAAAATCGCAGCTAATGCAATTGATCAGTATGTCAAAACACAAAAAACAACAGTCACAAGCAATGTTTAGGAAAGATAAAAGGTGAAAAAATGAAAAAAACAATGGATGGAAACACCGCAGCGGCTTATATTTCATATGCGTTTACAGAAGTTGCCGCTATTTATCCTATCACACCAAGTTCAACAATGGCTGAGTTGGTAGATGAATGGGCGGAAAGTGGTTTAAAAAATATTTATGGTCAAAAAGTTCAAGTTATTGAAATGCAATCAGAAGCTGGGGCAGCGGGAGTAGTTCATGGTTCGTTAAAAACAGGTGCGTTAACCACTACTTATACTGCTTCACAAGGTTTACTGTTGATGATTCCCAATATGTATAAAATCGCAGGAGAATTGCTGCCTTCTGTGTTCCACGTGGCGGCTCGGGCAGTAACGACAAGTGCGTTGAGTATTTTTGGTGATCATGGCGATGTGATGGCTACCCGCCAAACAGGTTTTTGTATGTTAGCAGAATCGAGTGTTCAAGAAGTGATGGATTTGTCGGCAGTTGCTCATTTAGCTAGCTTAGAAGGTAGTTTACCTTTTGTAAACTTTTTTGATGGTTTTAGAACGAGCCATGAACTACAAAAAATCGAAGTGATTGATTATGATGACCTGAAAGAAATGGTGAATCAGGAAGCTGTAACTCGTTTTAGAATGGGAGGCATGAATCCTAATCATCCCACTGTTTCAGGGACCGCTCAAAATCCTGACATTCATTTTCAACAAAGAGAAACAGTCAATAAAAATTACGAAGAAATGCCAAAAATTGTTCAAAAATACATGAAAAAAAATTAACAATCTTCGTGGAACAACGTATGATTTAACCGATTATTACGGGGTTGAAGATGCAACAGAAGTCATTATTTCAATGGGGTCGGCTTCGCCAGTAATCAAACAAACAGTCGACTATCTCAATCAACAAGGACGCAAAGTTGGTTTTATCAATATTCATTTATATCGTCCATTTCCTACCGAAAACCTTCTTGAAAAATTACCAGCTACAGTAGAAAAGGTTGCGGTTTTAGATCGAACAAAAGAATCGGGAGCCGAAGGGGAACCGTTATTGCTAGATGTTCAAAGCGCTCTCTATCAACATGAAAATCGACCAATTGTGATTGGTGGACGTTATGGGTTAGGCTCTAAAGACGTAGCGCCTAATCAAATTAAAGCGATCTATGATCATTTGTTATTGCCATTTAAAGAATTAAAACAACGTTTTACGGTAGGGATCGTTGATGATGTAACCTATCAATCATTGCCAGAAGAACCTACTTTAGATTTAACGCCAGATACTACCTTCCAAGCAAAATTTTGGGGCTTTGGTTCTGACGGAACTGTGGGAGCAAACAAGCAAGCGATTAAAATTATCGGAGATCATACCGACCTTTATGCACAAGCTTACTTTAGTTATGATTCTAAAAAATCAGGCGGTTTAACCGTTTCGCATCTGCGTTTTGGTAAAGAGCCAATTACTTCCACGTATTTAATTGAACAAGCAGATTTCATCGCTTGTCATAATGCTTCCTATTTGCATAAATACGACCTGTTAAAAGGTTTAAAAGATGGCGGAACGTTTTTACTGAATACTATTTGCGATCAAGAAAAGATTCATCGTTTATTACCGGCTAAGTTAAAAAAATATATTGGGGAGCACCAAATCAAATTTTATATTATCAATGCGGTTGAGTTAGCTCGCAAAGTAGGCTTAGGCCGTCGGATCAATACAGTGATGTCTACTGCCTTTTTTGAAGTAACAGATATTTTAACGAAAGAGCAATATTTACCGTTACTTAAAGAAGAAGTGAAAAAGACTTATGGAAAAAAATCAATGGAAATTGTTGAAAAAAATTACCAAGCGATTGATGCTACCTTTGAATCGCTGCAAGAAATTGTAGTTCCAGAAGATTGGGCAACCATTGTTTTAGAGCCAGAAAATCAAGAGTCGGAAGCTCCAGCTTTTGTGACAAATATTTTAGAACCAATCAATCGTCAAGAAGGGGATCAGCTGACCGTTTCAGATTTGATTGAAAACGGAATGAAGGGCGGTGCCATTCCTATGGGCACTGCGGCTTATGAAAAACGTGGCATTGCGTTAGAAGTGCCTGAGTGGCAAATGGATAAGTGTACGATGTGTAATGAATGTGCCTTTGTTTGTCCACATGCGGCTATTCGACCGTTTTTAGCGGATGAAGAAGAACTGAAAGAAGCACCTGCAGGTTTTGCCATGCGCGAAATGCGTGGCACAGATGGGTTGATGTATCGTATCCAAGTTTCTTTAGAAGACTGTACAGGTTGTGGTCTTTGTGTTCAGGCATGTCCCGTGAAAGACAAGGCGATTTTAATGAAACCTTATGAAACTCAGAAAGAGCAAGCGATGAATTGGGCCTTTGCGATGACTCTTAAACAAAAAGCCAACCCAGTCAAAAAACTTTCTGTTAAAGGTTCCCAATTTAACCAGCCATTGATGGAATTTTCAGGTGCTTGTGAAGGCTGTGGCGAAACACCTTATATTAAGTTGTTGACGCAATTATTTGGTGATCGAATGATGATTGCTAACGCAACAGGCTGTTCATCAATTTGGGGTGGTTCGTCACCGGTGACGCCTTATACAACGAACGAATGTGGCCAAGGACCAGCTTGGAGTAATTCGCTGTTTGAAGATAATGCGGAATATGGTTATGGTATGTATATTGCCAATCGAACGAAACGTCAACATTTAGCTAGTCTGGTTGAAGAAAGTCTTGCTAAAAACGTCGGATCAGATTCACTTCAAGCCTTGTTAAATGATTGGTTGGAACACATGGCTGAAGGGGAAGGAACACAACAGCGAGCCACCAAACTAGCGGCAGCATTAAGTGAAGAAGCCGATGAAGATCCACTTTTAACAAAAATTTACGAACAAAAAGATTTACTAGTGAAAACGAGTCAATGGATTGTCGGCGGCGATGGTTGGGCCTATGATATCGGGTTTAGCGGCATTGATCATGTTCTTGCCAGTGGGGAAGATGTTAATATTTTTGTTATGGATAACGAAGTGTATGCCAATACAGGCGGACAAACATCTAAAGCTACACCAGCTTCAGCCATTGCCAAATTCTCAGCGGGTGGGAAACATACCTCTAAAAAAGATTTAGGGATGATGGCAATCACTTATGGGAATGTCTATGTTGCACAAGTGGCTTTAGGCGCAAACTCAATGCAAACGATTAAAGCAATTGACGAAGCGGAGCGGTACCCAGGCCCATCAATTATCATCGGTTATACCCCATGTATTAATCACGGGGTCAAAGGCGGAATGGTTCGGACGTTAGATCAAGCCAAAGAAGCCGTTGAATCTGGCTATTGGCCACTTTATCGCTATAATCCAGAGTTAGTTAAGAAAGGCAAAGATCCGATGGTCATTGACTACAAGAAAACAGATTTTGACAAAATGCGTGATTTCCTTGAAAAACAAACACGTTACTCTGCGTTGCATACAATTAAACAGAATCAAGAAGTAGTCGAACATTTACTTGATAAAACTAAAGAAGATGCAATTGAACGCTCTGAAAGTTATAACAAACTAGTCACACACATGAAAAAATAAAAAAACAAAGCCTCTTACTTGAGAGGCTTTGTTTTTTTATCCAATAATAATTTTTTCTGAAGGGTATTCGTAGCCTAAGTCACGTGTTTCTTTTGGTACAAAAATCATTAAGGTATAAAGCATACCAATACGTCCAATAAACATTAATAAGGCAATCATTAATTTACCTACTGTTGTTAAATCGTCTGTAATACCCAAAGAAAGACCGGTTGTCCCAAAGGCAGAAGCGACTTCCACAATGATTGAAATCAAGGGCAGATTTTCAGTGGCTGACAAAAAGACGACAGCGAAAAAGCACATAATCAAAGATAACATGAAGACGACAATCGATTTTTTGACATCATCGTCATCTATTTTACGGCTAAAGACGCTAATATCATCTTCACTTTTTAAAAAGGCTAACAAATACAAGCCAATAATCGCAACAGTCGTTGTTCGAACACCACCACCAACAGAGCTAGGACTACAACCAATAAACATTAACACAGAGAAAATAATCAACGTTGTAATTTGGAAGTCCCCTAAATCATTAATTTGGAGGCCAGCGTTTCGTGTAGTCATCGAATAAAACATCGAACTTACCCAACGGCCACTTTCATTCATTGTCAAAAATAGGTGATCTTTTTCTAATAAGTAAATCAAAATAGTCCCACCAATAAACAGAACAATAAACGCTAGCAAAGCAATTTTACTAAACAATGAGAAGCGGAAAGGCAAGCCTCGTTTCTTCTTACGAAAGTTCTTTTTCTTAAAATGTAACCACTCATGAATTTCCAGTAAAACGGGAAATCCAATCCCGCCGATAAAAATCAAGAACATAATTGCCAGTAAAAAGAGATAATCATGAGCAAAAGGAATAATTGAATCACCTGAAATATCAAAGCCTGAATTAGTCACTGCAGAAATAGCTTGATAAAATCCATAAAATATCGCATCTCGCCAGTTCGTATAATAACCACTTATATAAAAATAAAGCGAAAAGAGCGAGCCGAAGATTACTTGGAACCAAATTAAAATCAAAAAAGTGGTGCGGATCAGTCGAACAATTCCGCTCAGTCGCGGCTGATTCATGTCAGTCATAATTAACTGACGTTGCTTTAATGTGATTCGCCGTTTTGATAAAATAAAAAAGACCGTTGAAATCATCATAATCCCTAAGCCACCAACTTGGAAAAGAACCTCCAATAAGACGATCCCACGATCATTAAAAACCGAATTAATATCGACTGTGGTGAGTCCAGTAACACTGACTGTACTGATTGCTAAGAAAAATAAATCAATAAAAGGAACATGCGAGTCAGGTTCTCTGAAAATAGGGAGGCAAAACAATAAATAAGAAATAACCGTCATTAATATGTAATAAGCGACGATGATTTGAATAGATGAAAAATTTTTGCGAATAAATCGATCGCTTTTTCGCTGTGCCAGCCACAGCAAACGTGTATGGTTCACTAGATAACCTCCCAATTCTAATTAAACTAAGTATACCAAAACTTTTCGCCTCAAACGAATAATTCTGCCAGAAAATCCTTGAAATGACAAATAAAAATAAGAAATTCGTTAGAAATAATTGGAAAACATCCACAAACAAGCGAGAACATGATATTTTATGAAAGAATAGAAAAATAGGTTGTTCCCCAAACAACTTATTAATAATTGGTCAGTTTGTCTAACGATACAACTTTAAAAAGTAGTGGTAGCTTTTTTATTTCGGTTGATATGTGAATGTGTTCACTTTATGTAACAAACTGTTATTTTTATTCAAATGAAAAATAAGAAATTGTGTTGGTAGAAATCAATAGTTTATAAGGTGGGAAAACAATGAAAAAAGTGTTAATGGGAGTTCTTTCCCTAGGGTTATTATTAGGTGCAGCAACAGGTTGTACAAGCGATCAAGAAAAAGCCGCTGGTAAAACAAAAGCGTCTTCTGAAAAAACAGAAGCAACATCTGGTGCCTCTGCTAATGGTTATACAGATCCAAGTGAACTAAAAGACAGTTATGATGTTGTTATTGTTGGTTCAGGTGGTGCGGGGATGACCGCTGCATTACAAGCCAAAGAAGCTGGCATGAATCCAGTTATTTTAGAAAAAATGCCTGTTGCAGGTGGGAATACAATTAAATCGTCTTCAGGAATGAATGCTTCACAAACAAAATTCCAAGAAAAAGAAGGCATTAAAGATAGCAACGATAAATTCTTTGAAGAAACACTAAAAGGCGGTAAAGGAACCAACGATCAAGAATTACTACGTTATTTTGTTGATCATTCAGCTGAAGCAATTGATTGGTTAGATACAAAAGGAATTACATTGAGCAATTTAACGATTACAGGTGGAATGAGCGAAAAACGCACACACCGACCTGCTGACGGATCAGCAATTGGGGGCTATCTAGTTGACGGTTTAGTACGTAACGTTCGCGAAGAAAAAATTCCATTGTTTGTTGATGCTGACGTCACAGACTTAGTTGAAGAAAACGGTCAAATCGATGGCGTAAAAGTGAAAATGAAAGATGATAAAGAAAAAACAGTTAAAGCAAAAGCAGTCGTTGTCACAACAGGTGGTTTCGGTGCCAACGAAAAATTAATTACACAATACAAACCAGAATTGAAAAACTATGTTACAACGAACCAAGAAGGCACAACAGGTGACGGTATCCAAATGATTCAAAAAGTTGGCGGTGCGTTAGTGGATATGAAAGAAATTCAAATTCACCCAACTGTTCAACAAAGCGATGCTTTCTTAATTGGTGAAGCAGTTCGTGGAGAAGGCGCAATCTTGGCTTCTCAAAAAGGAGAACGTTTTGTTAATGAGTTAGATACACGCGACAAAGTTTCTGCAGCAATCAATGCCTTACCAGAAAAATCAGCTTATTTAGTCTTTGACCAAGGCGTTCGCGACCGTGCAAAAGCCATTGATTTCTATGATCAAAAAGGTTTCGTGGAAAAAGGTGAAACGATTGAAGAATTAGCTGAAAAAATTGGCATGCCTGCCGATACATTGAAAGCAACGATTGATACTTGGAACCAAGATGTTAATGCCAAAGATGACAAACAATTTGGCCGGACAACTGGAATGGAAGCTGACTTAAGCACAGCCCCTTACTACGCAATTAAAATTGCACCAGGGATTCACCACACAATGGGTGGCGTGAAAATCAACACGAAAACAGAAGTTTTACGTGAAGATGGCACACCAATTAAAGGTCTATATGCTGCTGGTGAATTAACAGGTGGCTTACATGGTCAAAACCGTATCGGAGGCAATGCAATCGCCGATATTATCATTTATGGTCGTCAAGCAGGTACGCAATCAGCAGAATTTGCCTCTGCTCAAAAATAACTAGCATTAAAAAGTCTGAAATTGTAGTCAAATAACTACAATTTCGGGCTTTTTTATTGCATACTAGCAGGATCATTAGTTGGAGTATAAATAGCCCTACTAAAATGACTTTGGCGTAGATTCTGTTTTTTTCAGAAAAATGCACGACCATTTTAGCTAAAAATACTGCTTTTTTGCTGAAAATATAGTAAAATACGTAAGGAACTAACGGAAAGGTGTAGTGAACATGGCTCAATTATTTTTCAAGTATGGCGCAATGAACAGTGGTAAAACCATTGAAATCTTAAAAGTAGCACACAATTACGAAGAACAAGACAAACCAGTTGTTTTGATGACCAGTGGACTAGATACACGTGATGGTGTTGGGAAAGTATCCAGTCGCATCGGATTACGCAGAGATGCTATTCCAATTTTTGAAGAAACCAATGTCTTTGACTTGATTAATGATTTGTCTTACAAACCTTTTTGCGTATTAGTCGATGAATGTCAATTTTTAAACAAGCATCATGTCATTGAATTTGCACGAATTGTTGACGAATTAGATATTCCAGTAATGGCATTTGGGCTAAAGAATGATTTTAGAAATGAATTATTTGAAGGCTCAAAGTATTTACTTTTATATGCAGACAAATTAGAAGAATTAAAAACGATTTGCTGGTTCTGTCATAAAAAAGCAACTATGAACTTGCACTATATTGATGGCAACCCCGTTTATGAAGGGGATCAAGTCCAAATTGGTGGGAATGAAGCCTACTATCCTGTTTGTCGCAAACATTATTTTCATCCAAAAACAGTGAATGAAGAACAGTAAGGAGAGACACTATGTACGATCAATTACAATCTATTGAAGATCGCTATGAGGAATTGGGCGAATTATTAAGTGACCCAGCAGTCATTAGTGATACAAAACGTTTCATGGAATTATCGAAGGAAGAAGCTAATACACGTGAGACGGTTGAGGTTTATCGCCGATATAAACAAGTTGTTGAAGGGATTAGCGATGCCGAAGAACTTTTAAGTGAAAACTTAGATGCGGAAATGGCCGAAATGGCGAAAGAAGAACTTTCTGATTTGAAAAAAGAAAAAGAAGTGTTAGAAGACCGCATTAAAATTTTATTATTACCAAAAGATCCAAATGATGATAAAAACATCATCATGGAAATCCGTGGTGCAGCCGGTGGCGATGAAGCCGCACTTTTTGCTGGCGACTTATTTAATATGTACCAAAAATATGCAGAAGCACAAGGGTGGAAAGCGGAAGTTTTAGAAGCGAACGTCACTGGAATCGGTGGATATAAAGAAGTAATTATGATGATTTCAGGAGATAACGTCTTTTCAAAATTAAAATATGAAAGTGGCGCTCACCGCGTGCAACGAGTTCCTTCAACAGAATCACAAGGACGGATTCATACATCGACAGCAACCGTTGTAGTTATGCCGGAAGCGGAAGAAGTCGAAATCGAATTAGCTGATAAAGATATCCGTGTCGATATTTATCATGCAAGTGGCGCTGGTGGACAGCACGTCAATAAAACCGCTTCGGCTGTTCGATTAACCCATTTACCAACAGGAATCGTAGTCGCAATGCAAGATGAACGTTCACAGCTAAAAAACCGTGAAAAAGCAATGAAAGTTTTGCGTGCTCGTGTGTATGACCAAATTCAACAAGAAGCACAAAGTGAATATGATGCTAACCGTAAATCGGCGGTGGGGACCGGAGATCGTTCAGAACGAATCAGAACGTATAACTTCCCGCAAAATCGAGTAACGGATCATCGTATCGGTTTAACCATCCAAAAACTAGACCAGATTCTTGCTGGCAAATTAGATGAAATCATTGATGCATTAGTCTTATATGATCAAACATCGAAATTAGAAGAGATGCAAAATGGCTAAACGTTACTTTGAAGTCCTTAACTGGGCTTCTTCTTTTTTAGAGGCGCAAGGCAAAGAAGGCTACGCTATTCACTATGTTTTTTTAGAACGTAAAGGTTGGGATAAAACGCAGTGGCTCCTGCATATGCAAGAAGAAATGCCCCAAGAAGAAGAGGAACAATTAAAAACGGATTTAGCCCAATTATTGACAGATTACCCAGCACAATATTTACTAGGACAAGCTGAATTTTATGGACATTCCTTTATTGTTAATGAACATACTTTGATTCCTAGGCCAGAAACAGAAGAATTAGTCGAGCGTTGCTTAAAAGCCAATCCAGATACTCCTTTGACGGTCGTGGATGTCGGAACAGGGACAGGTGCCATTGCGGTTAGCTTGAAACTGGCACGGCCCAACTGGCGAGTTATTGCCATTGATCTTTCAGAGGAAGCGTTGACTGTCGCTAAACAAAACGCGCAAGCATTAGGTGCTGGCATCGAATTTTATCATGGGAATGGCTTACAGCCAGTTGCTTCTGAAAAAATTGATCTGCTTATTTCTAATCCGCCCTATATTAGTGAACAAGAATGGTATTTAATGGATGCAAGTGTCCGAACGTATGAACCTAAAACCGCTTTATTCGCTGAAAATAACGGTTTGGCTTTATACCAACAATTAATTCATGAAAGTCAAACGATGCTTAAAGCAGACGGTAAAATTTATTTTGAAATAGGGTTTCAACAAGGCGCGGCCCTCCAAGAATTATTGAGCGCCGCCTATCCACAAAAAACAATTAAAATTGAAAAAGATTTATCTGGCAACGATCGCCTCGCGATAGCCGAGTAACTAAGGTTCTTCGTCGCCACTTTTCTAGAAGGAGCGATTTGCAATGGAAACAAAAAAATTAACCAAACAAGAAATAGCCCAAGCAGCAGCAGCCATTCAAGCAGGCGAGCTAGTGGCTTTTCCAACAGAAACTGTTTATGGCTTAGGTGCCGATGCCTTAAATGAAGCGGCAGTAAAAAAAGTTTACCAAGTAAAAGGCCGCCCCAGTGATAATCCATTGATTGTTCATGTGAACAACGTTGAGATGGTCAAAAAATACGTGGCGACCTTACCAGAAGTCGCTACAAAATTGGTGTCTGCCTTTTGGCCGGGACCATTAACTTTAATTTTTTAATGTGCCTAGCGATACATTTTCTAAAACAGTAACAGGTGGTTTAGAGACAGTCGCTTTTCGTATGCCAGATAACCAAGCGACCTTAGCTTTGATTGAACAAGCCAATGTTCCGTTGGTCGGACCAAGTGCGAACACTTCTGGCAAGCCTAGTCCAACATCTGCAGAGCATGTTTATCATGATTTGCAGGGGAAAATTGCTGCCATATTAGATGATGGCCCAACGCAGATTGGGGTGGAATCAACGGTCTTGGATTTAACGGCGGAAGATGGTGTGCCAGTTATTTTACGACCAGGAGCAATTACCAAAGAGCAGTTGGAAAGCATTATTCCCCAAGTGAAAATCGATACACATTTGATTAGTGAAACTGCAGCACCCAAAGCGCCAGGGATGAAATACAAACACTATTCTCCTGATGCGGAAGTTTGGATTATAAGCGGTCAAACAGCAGAATGGCAAGCGGCGATTCAGCAAGCAAAAGAACAACAGGAAAAAATCGGCTTATTTTTAAGTGATGAACAGGCAGCACAACTAGATACAGAAAATGCGTTTGTTTATTCTTATGGTGCAGAAACGGTTGAAAATGCCACAAAAGAACTATTTGCAGGGTTAAGAGCGTTAGATGAGCAAGGAGCTACCACGATTTTTGCGCAAGGATTTGCAGAAACTGGTTTAGGCACTGCTTACATGAATCGCTTGAAAAAATCAGCCAATCAAAAATTTTTTGAAAAATAAGAGGTATTTGTAACGAAGCTGACACAGAAGTATGATACAATCAGACAAAAGAAAACAAAATGGAGTGTTGTTTGAATGGATTACAAAACGTATGACCCAGATTTATGGAATGCAATTGCAAGAGAAGAAGAGCGCCAAGAAAATAACTTGGAACTAATCGCATCTGAGAATGTCGTGTCAAAAGCAGTTATGGCTGCCCAAGGAAGTATTTTAACGAATAAATACGCAGAAGGTTACCCTGGCAAACGGTACTATGGTGGTTGTGAATTTATCGATATCGTAGAAAATTTAGCTATCGATCGTGCCAAAGAATTATTTGGTGCAAAATTCGCGAATGTACAAGCCCATTCAGGTTCTCAAGCCAATACAGCGGCATACCTTTCATTGGTTGAACCAGGTGATACCATTTTGGGGATGGATTTATCAGCTGGTGGTCACTTAACACATGGTTCGCCCGTTAACTTTAGTGGAAAAACCTATAATTTTGTCAGTTATGGAGTGGATCCTTCAACAGAAGTAATCGATTACGATGTCGTGCGAATTTTAGCAAGAGAACATCGTCCAAAACTAATCGTTGCAGGCGCAAGTGCGTATTCACGAACGATTGACTTCAAACGTTTCCGTGAAATCGCTGATGAAGTAGATGCCAAGTTAATGGTTGATATGGCGCATATTGCAGGCTTGGTAGCTTCAGGGTTGCACCCAAATCCAGTTCCGTATGCTGATATCGTAACAAGTACGACCCATAAAACATTGCGTGGTCCTCGTGGCGGTTTAATTTTGACAAATAGCGAAGAATTGGCGGAAAAAAGTAAATAGTAGTATTTTCCCAGGCATTCAAGGTGGCCCATTGGAACATGTGATTGCCGGAAAAGCCGCAGCTTTTAAAGAAGCATTGGATCCAAGTTTTGCTGAATATAGTCAGCAAGTGATTGCAAATGCGCAAGCGATGACGAAAGTTTTCAATCAAGCGCCAGAAGCTCGTTTAATTAGTGGGGCAACAGATAACCACTTATTACTGATTGAAGTGACAGGTTTTGGTTTAAATGGAAAAGAAGCAGAAGCTATTTTAGATAGTGTAAATATTACTGTCAATAAAAATTCAATTCCGTTTGAACAATTAAGTCCATTTAAAACAAGTGGTATCCGTATTGGAACGCCTGCAATTACTTCACGTGGTTTTAAAGAAGAAGATGCGGTAGAAGTTGCTAAATTAATCGTTCAAGTCTTAAAAGATCCAGAAAATACAGCAGTTCATGATGAAGTCAAAGCAGCTGTAGCAGCGCTAACTAAAAAATATCCATTATATAACTAACATCAGGGATAGCTGAAGCGCGATTCTCTGTACAAATAAGAGTCGGAGCTTAGGATTTAAGGAATTCAACTTGTGTCCTAGGCTCTTTTGTTTTACAATAAGAAAGAATAAAATAATGAAGGAGAATAGATATGGGAAAATTTCAAGTAATTGATCATCCGCTAATTCAACACAAACTAACAATGATTCGCGAAAAGAACTGTGGGACAAAGGTTTTCCGCGAAGTTGTCAACGAAATTGCTATGTTAATGGCTTATGAAGTATCACGGGATATGCCTTTAGAGGATGTTGTCATCGAAACACCGATGGGTAAATCAACACAAAAAACACTTTCAGGGAAAAAAGTAGCAATCATTCCTATTTTACGTGCCGGCATTGGCATGGTTGATGGGATTTTAGAATTAATTCCAGCAGCGAAAGTTGGACACGTTGGACTTTATCGTGATGAAGAAACATTGCAACCGCATGAATACTTCGTGAAATTACCTGAAGACATTGCAAGTCGTCAATTATTTGTTGTTGACCCAATGCTAGCAACAGGTGGTTCCGCAATTATGGCCATCGATTCATTAAAAGAACGTGGTGCTAGCAACATTAAATTTGTATGTCTAGTGGCCGTTCCAGAAGGTGTGAAAGCTTTACAAGAAGCGCACCCAGATGTAGATATTTATACAGCAGCTTTAGATGAGCGCTTAAACGAAGACGGCTATATCGTTCCTGGTTTAGGGGATGCTGGTGACCGTTTATTCGGAACAAAATAATAACAAAAAACCGTTAGGTAACCGATTATGGTTACTAACGGTTTTCTTTTGCTTAAAGAACTTTTCTAGGTGTATAATAAAAAATAAAAAAACAAAGGAGGAGCTATGAAAAAGAATAAAAAAGCCTTACACGCTATCGCTGTGATTGCTAGTGTGATGTCAGTTTTGATGTATGTTTCGTATATTCCGCAAATTTATGGAAATTTACATGGGGAAAAAGGCAATCCGACGCAACCATTAGTGGCAATGATTAATTGTATTTTTTGGACGATTCATGGGTTATATGGAGACGATGGAGAAACACGAGATAAGTCCATTATTTTTGCTAATGTGCCCGGAATTATTTTTGGTTTTTTTGCGTTTATTACAGCATTATAGTTTCCGACGAATTGGAAAGTATTCCAATTCTGTACATAAAAAAGAGCGGGGGAAATTTCCCACGCTTGAAGAATTAAATCTTTTTCAATTGTTTGTAATTAATAACAATCACACCATTGCTGTGCACCATTAAGTGATTGTTTTTTTGCGTTTCGTCAATTTCGACGACAGCGGCATTTTTTAATTGTTTCGTAACAACGCCTGTTTGTGGCTGTCCGTGAACAAGAAAAGTAACATGGGTGTCAACGGCGAAATCCTTACCAGCATCCGATGGAACAACAGGAGTAACCATACCATTAAAATTTGACATACAAAAAACCATCCTTTCTTGATATCTCTATTATACCACATTTTCAGAAAAAAGTTTGTAAAGTCGCTATTTGGCTTATTTTAAAGAGATTTTGCATAAATAAATAACAAACAGACTTTACAAATAAAGTAGAAAGTCCTATAATAGATTTGTTTCAGGCCAGCTTAGCTCAGTTGGTAGAGCAACGCACTCGTAACGCGTAGGTCGTAGGTTCGAACCCTATAGCTGGCATAGATTGAAAAGACAGATACACCAAGCCGTAAAGGTAATAGGTATATCTGTCTTTTTTGTGTTTTGAAAGTTTTCGCTGCCTAAAATTGCCTACTTATTAAAAATTAGTATTTAAAACATGTTATTTTATAGCTCGAAAATATCATAATTATCAAATTTATCGCTCATTGATTTTTGAGAATTAGGGTATAAATGACCATAAGTATCAATTGTTGTAGTAATTGAAGAATGACCTAATCGTTCTTTTATAGTAGTATTCTTTTCGTTATTGTGAATAAGAAGAGCTACGTGTGAATGTCTAAAGTCGTGTAATCTTATAGGTTTAAGGTTCAAGTTGTTTTTTACAATTATTTTTTTTATTTGTTTAGAGTAATAATCGCTCGAAGGGTGTTTTTCACTGTATTGAAAAACAAGTAATTTGTCACTATCAATATTTTGAAAATTATCTATTAGTAATTTTGGTTGTATTTCTTGCCATTTTTTTAACATGGCGGTAATTTTTGAGTTGATAGTAATATATCTGTTGCTGCTTTCCGTTTTTGGTGTGGTAGTTACGTAATTACCATTAATTAGTTTAGCACTTTTATTTATACGGACTGTTTGATTATAAAAATCAATGTCGCTCCACGTTAAAGCAATCATTTCTCCTGCACGCATTCCTGTAAAAAACGCAAACTGGTAGAATACTTTTAAAAATGGTTTATTTTTATCAATATGAGAAATAAAGGTTGTAAATTCGTCTAATGTCCAAAAATCAATTTCTTTTTTTTGCACTTTTAACTTGTCTATTTGGTTACAAGGATTTTCGTAGGATAATCCTTCTTTCATAGCTACGTTAAATAATTTCTGTAGATGAATAATAATCATATTGATTGTCTTATTTGATAAAGTCTCTTTTCTCTTAGGTTTACTAGTTAATAGAAACTGTTGGAAATCATAGATTTGTTGTTTTTTTATTAGTTTGATTTGAGTATTTTTAAAATAAGGTTCTATATAGTTTTTAAAAATTCTTTCTTGTGTTTGCTTGTAAGATGGCTTAAGGTTTTGCGTGTATTTTTCTTCGTAAACTTCGTAAATATCTTTTAAAGTTAAGTCTGAATTAGTTGTTAATTTATTTTCGTGGTATAACCTTAAATACTTTGATTCAATTTGTTGAGCTTCTTTTTTAGTTGAAACTGTAAGTCTCTTTCTACGTTGTTTGCCTGATATTGGATCAATCCCCAAGCTAACGTCAACAAAGTAACCATTTTCTTTTTTTGTAATCATATGTAGTTCTCCTTTTATTAATAATACATATTATCTATAGCGAACATACGTTCTTTTTCGTTTAAAAAAAATAAATCATATTTCATTTTTACAATATCGAAGTCTAAATTAAAGTAAGAAGATAATTCGTAAATATTCATATTTTGAATGAAGGGTAATTCTTCTTTTAGCATTGAATCATTTAATAATAATTCAGTTGCAAATATATTTGCTTCATTTTCTAAAGTAGCTTCAAAAGCTAGGCTGTGCATATCTATACAGAATACATTTAAATGTTTGTGTAAGAAATAATGTCCTAGCTCATGAGCAATTATTTTATCTTGTTTTGTTTCATCAGTAATATTGCTATTAATGTGAATGATGTAAGTGTGATTATAGTATTGTAGAAAACCTTCTACATTACCTAAGTTAGATTTTAAAACATGAATTCCTAAGAATTCTGAAATTCTTTTTGGATCATTAGATGAATAAAAATTAATTATACCTTCAACTTCGCTTTTTATTTTTGAATAGATGCTACGTATCGGACTCACTCCTTAGTCTTTTTTGTCATATCGTCAACAGTTTTTATTGCATTTTTCATTGCAATTTTTAAAAGACGTGCAGTTTCTTCGTCAATATCGCCGTTTTTTCCCATAAATAGAAGAGTATCTTCATTTTTTAATTCTTCAATAGTTTCTTTAATAGTACTATCCAATTTAGTGTCATTTTTATCTGGTATATCTAGCAAGTAATTTGCGCTTACATTAAAATATTCAGCAATTTTTTTTATTGTTTCTGGATTAGGAGTAGAACGATTATTTTCATAGTCACTAATTGAACTTTGTCTTAAATGAAGAATTTCTGCAAGTTCACTTTGCTTGATTCCTTTTTTCGTTCGTAACTGTTTTAATTTATCGGAGAAAGCCATAATATCACCTCTTTTCTGCAATAATATCACTAAATGTTATATGGGTTAACTTTATTTGTAAAAAAAGAATATTAGTTGTTGACAAAACGTAAAATACGATATATACTAAAAACGTAATAAACGATATGGTTTAAAAAAAGGAGGTAAAAAACGTTATGAAAATTAAGTTTTTGACAGCAAATGAAGTTAGTGAATTAATGAATTGTTCAAAAGCTAAAGCCTACGGAATTATCAAAGAATTAAATAGCGAATTGAAAGAACAAGGAATGAAAACTTCAGCAGGAAGAGTGAATGAACAATTCTTTGCTAAAAAATTTGGTTTTGAGCATGAGTAATAAAATTGGATATTTTGTTTTATTAGAGTATCTGATTATATGTCGGATATTCTCATAAGGCAAAAAGCCTTAATAAAATTAAATAAACAAAAAAGCGTTCACGAGAAGAAAATGAATTTCTGTTTCGCAAACACTTAAAGTAATACCTAGACAATATTATTTTAAGCGATTTGACGTAATAATACAAGAATGAAATTTTTGTTCGAGGTTATAAGTCTTGTTGAGGTGGTGTGTGCCAGCCGTTGAATGGAACACAAGGTGGCAGTAGTATCTTTAACTAGAGCCATGTTGATGACAGATTAGTGCCGAGCTGTCAGATTATTTCCGATAACCATGTCGTGATGACACGTTGGGAATAGTTGCTGAATTAGATTGAATGAAAAAATCTATGCAAGCTTAGCAAGAGGAGGAGAGCTGTATACCGTATGTCGTAGGTCTATATAACGTGCCGTGATGTAATTTTAATTACTAGCCGTTGAAAAATGATTCTATGAAACGAATGGATAAGGGGCTATTTCATAGCTAAGGCGAACTTTTAGTCAGTTATCTGCAGAAATGCACATTCTACTACGATGAATTTTAGAATCTAAATTGCTATATAAGTAAGATTGTTATTTGTAAGAGTGGAAAAGATTTTTTCTAAAAGGATAACCAATCTTAGTTTAAGTATGCACAGCTGGATTACTCTGGTTGTGCTTTTTTATTTGAAAGAATAGAATTTGTTATAAAAAATAAGGAGGATAGGAATGAAAGAAGAGTTATTACTTTTTGTTGAGAAGTTTGTTGCACGAATGAAACGTCAGAAAAAAGCATTCTCTATTACTGATATAGAAAAAAGCTATAATTTGGAACGTAAGAAGTTAGGTAAGAGTGCTGTTAAGTTAACAAACATGGAACGTTTAACAATTGAAAGTCGATTATTAAAAAATCAGATTTTACAACGAACCTATAAAATGACAGGCTATCATAAGCCTTGTCAAGTTGTGTTTTTTAGTTAGCAATAAGAATTGCATAAAGAGAAAAAAGCAGTCAGTTGTTGACTGTTTATTTTTATACAAAAAATTAATTGAAAGAAGGAAATTATTTTGGCAAATAGAATTCAAGAAATTGCATTAAGTGATAAAAATTTAGGAAGTAAAATTAAAGCTGTTTATAAAACAGAACGTGATATTTATGTAAATGGGGCACCTGTTCGCGGTCGTGTGTTTACCGCTTCAAGCGAAAAGCAACGTGATTTTGAAATTTTTGTCCCTCATTTACGAAACTCACAAATGTTGAATGGTCGTGAAGAAGTTAAATTAATTGATCCAGTAGCACGAATTAATGTGAAACGAAATAACATTGGTAATAGTCGCTCAATTGATATGGTAGTTTATGCAAAACGTTTAGAAGTAGTTGGAGGTAATAAATAATGGGATTAACATTTGAAAATAATACAATTGAAAATTTTGACGTACAAGGCACATTTGGTACGATGAATTTCTTAGAAGTAGTGGCAATTAATGAGCGTGATGGTGAAGGAAATGTCACTGACGAAGTTCGTGAACAACGAGTGACGGTTTATTCTAGCAAATTAAATGACCAAGTAGAAATTGCGATTGACCCAGATTATGATGTCAGTGGTATCAACTATGATGATGAGATTGAATTGACTGGAAATGTGACTGCTCGTGGTTGGCTTAATACTTTCAAAGGCTTTAATGACAATGTACAAACTGAACAAGCTTTTAAAGTACGTTCGGCAGGTATTAAAAAGGTAGGGGCTGTTAAACCAACGCAGACACCTCAGCCAAGAGAAAAACAAGAAAATAAATAATAGAAAGTAAGTCAATATTGTATTCGGACAAATCGGTAGCGCCGTTTAACAGCTGTGAAGGGCATTCTGACGAGTGCCCTTTTTATTATTAATTTGTGTCAACAAGGTTTGTTAATAGACATTAATAATAAAAAATGAGGTGGTTAGTTAAAAGATGAATCGATTAGAGGAATTAATCAAGAACCCAACAAAATTCAATCTATCAAATGAAGCGATTGATTCATTAAGGGAATTATTTGTTACTTTTGAAACGAATCCATTTTTCCCAATGAGTCGATATGATTATGCTCGCAGATACTTAACACAACTATATTTTGCAGGCTTTATTAGTAGTGATTTAGTTCAAAGCATTTTGAGTGAGTTCAAAAAGAGTGGGTAAAGTTAATAAAAAATAGGAGTGATTGGATGAAGCAAGGGAAACGCCCAGTTAGAAAAGAAAAAGAGTTGTTGAAAAGTCGCAGATTGAATGCGAAGAATTGGTTAGTGGAAAGACGTTTGAAGAGTAGTGTTATTTTTCTTCATAAAGAAAGTGGTAATTTGAAAGAGATTTTTTATTAAGAAAGGAAAAATGTTAGTGGAAAAAAATAATGAAAGTACTAAATTATTGCAAAGAAAAATTAGGTATATGTGTGCGGTTGAAGGTGAAATGGAGTTTTATGTGTTACGTCCATTATTTACTGATGATGTTAATGTTCAAGCAGTAGTTATGACATTTCAAGATGTTTATGATAATTCTTTTTTCTATGAAGGTAGTGCAGAGGGATTATATCAAACGATTGTTCGGTGGATTGAAAAGAATATAGCTTAGTAATTAAATGTAAACTGAGAGGGGGTGTCTTGTAAGTTAATGAGTAGTCTGTCGGAAAAAATGGAGCATAAACAAGTAAGGTATCGAGCGTTTTTAGAAAGAAGATTTTATTCATACAGGGGGTGGCAAAGTTTTAATTATTACCGTGACTTGTACTTAAAATTATTTGATGAAACGAGTAATGGTCTTATTCAATTCTTATTACTAGATGATTCTTTTTTTGAAAGTGAACAAGCTGTTTTGAAATTGTTAGATAGTTTTTTGGATCAATTAGTTCGTGCGTACGATTTAAAGTTCCATGAAGATTTTGAAAAGAAAGTGTATTTTGAAGAATATCCATTAGGAATAAGTGAGGTAAATTGATTGTGATGGTTTGATGGCTTATAATGGCTTTAGAATAGACGTTAGAAGAGGTGAGACAAATGGTAATGACAATGAATGAAATTAAAGAGCGTGTGAAGCCAATAGCTGAAAGATACGAAATTCCTGTGATATATGTGTTTGGTTCTTATGCTAGAGATGAAGCGAAGGAATCAAGCGATATTGATTTTTTGGTTGGCACTACTGGTTTGCCAGAAAAATATCGGTGGTCTGTGTATAGTGATTTTTTCGATGAATTGAAGGAAGCCGTTGAACATGAGATCGATTTAGTAGAGCTTGAAGCATTTGAACAACCAATTGATTCAGAATACCAGAAAGAGTTTTACGATACTATGATGAAGGAGAAAGTTAAAGTATTTGAAAGAGAAAAATAGAGATATTCGTGTTCTCAAGGGAACATTGATTTATTGTGAAGATGTAAAATCGGCACTCAATCGTTGTAGCAGAAGCTTTGAAGTTTTCTCTCACGATAGAGTGTTTTTTCATGCAATCAGTATGTCTTGCATGCAGGTAGGAGAACTTGCTAACTCTTTTTCTGAAGGGTTTAAGGAAAGAAATAGTGGTGCGGTTGATTGGCGACAATTAAGGTCAATTAGAAATATTTTTGCACATGCGTATAGTAATATTAATAAACGGACTGTTTGGGAACTTGCAACAGTCTTTTTTCCTGTTTACGAAGAATTTTGTAGACAAGAATTAGCACGATTACAAAAAGAAGGTAGGTAAATGTTTAAAAAATTATTTAGATATAGAGGAAGGCGTATCCGTTATTCTTCAAGAAATTTGTTGGCACTCTATCGAGTGTTATTTTTTATGCCAATTTTTGTTTGTTTAGGCTATTTTGTGGGCTATAAATGGCTTTATCCATTGTATCTCTCAAATCCACCTGATTGGAAAATTTATATTGTGCCAGCGTTAATCATTGTAGGTGTTTCGATAGGTGCAATTGTGTTAATTACATTGCTTGTTAAGGCTTCAATTATCAACGCTGGCTATTTTTCTAAAGTAGAACAACGGCAAGTGTTAGCTCGTATGATTATTGACAATGGCTATTATACGAAGAAACAAGTGAAAAGTTCTGATGGTAAAACAAGAGAAAAAATCAAGTTTCCAAAAATTTATTATAAGTCTGCAAAAAATAGTATTTTCGTTTCATTTGAAACAGCAGGTAATAAATTTCAGGAAAAATTTGAAACCATTGGTGGCTTTTTGGAAACAGCGTTTCATGCGGACAATTTAAATAAGATTGATGAAAAAGGCTTTATAACCTATGAATTAGCTTCTGACGTTTACAATAAGCGTATTTGGATAAAGGATATGCAAGCGGACAAAGGAAAGGTTCAATTAATGAAAGGGTTATATTGGTATTTTGATAAAGACCCACATTTATTATTAGGTGGCGGAACTGGTGGAGGTAAAACCTTTACCATTTTATCTCTAATTTATGCGCTTTGCCGTGTGGGTGAAATGGAAATTTGCGATCCTAAAAATTCTGACTTGATGGCACTAGGTAAGTTACCAATGTTTGCAGGAAAAGTGCATACAGGAAAAACAGATATTGTTAATTGCTTGAAAAATGCAGTTGAATTAATGAATGCACGTTTTGAAATGATGAATAATAGCCCTGATTACAAAATGGGGAAAAATTATGCGTACTATGGTTTAAAGCCTAAGTTTATTGTTATTGATGAATTTGCAGCATTTAAAGCAGAATTAGCCAATGACTATTCAACAGATGGAGAAGTTGATGAGTATTTAACGCAATTGATTTTAAAAGCTCGTCAGTGCGGTATTTTTCTAATTGTCGCTATGCAAAGACCAGATGGTGAATTTATTAAAACGGCTTTACGTGATAATTTTATGTTTCGAATGAGTGTTGGCCGTCTATCTGAAACAGGAATCCTTATGATTTTTGGTGATGAAAACAAAAATAAAAATTTCAAATATGTAGAGAAAATCGATGGACAAAAAGTATACGGTCGTGGGTACGTTGCACAAGGCGGTTCTGTCGCAAGGGAATTTTACAGTCCACAAGTACCAACAGATTTTGATTTCATTGAAGAATTTATCAAAATTTCTAAAGAATTAGGTTATGAAGATGTGTCAAAAGAAGTGCAAGAAGAAGTATCTCAAAAAATAGCTAAGCATGTAGATAAAGAAGCCCTTGCGGAAATTGATGAAGAGTTAGAAAAAGGTCAAGCAAAGTTAGCTAAGTTAAGTGAAAAATTTGAGTAATGAGGAAGGAGATTTTTATTGGATTCTAGCGAAATAATCAAACGTGTTAGAGAACGAGTGTATGTTGAAGTCAAGAAACGATATAAAAAGCCTGATTTAGATATACGTATTCGTGACATTCTGTATGAACAATCAGAAAGCTATGCAAAATTAGTGAGGTTTTCTAACGGAAAGCGAATAAAGAAATTAGCTGACCCTGTAGAGTTTGAAAAATTTATGGAAAATAGGGGGGCTAAAATTGTTGATGAAGTGATTGTTGGTTTAAATGAAAAAGGAGAAGTATAAATGGAATTTAAAAATAGTAATCAACTTATGGAATATTGGGAAACAAAAGTAAAGGAATTTGAAAAAGAACTTAATAGTGGAATTTCCCAATTGTCAAAAGAAGAGAGACAAGAATCATGTGTTGTTGAAGCAAAAAAATATTTAGAAGAAAAAAGAAAATATGCGAATAATCTTCATGCGTTATTTTATGTTGAAGGTAGTTATCAGAATTCTAATGAAGTAGATAGGAAATTTGATAGAGAATTCTATCCAGCGTTTTATTCGTTTTTAAGTGAAATTGATATTTTAGCTCATTAATAGAAAGGAATAGTGATTGGTATGAACGGTAAATTGACTCTTGAAGAGTTTTATAAAAAAATGTCTTCGGAAATTTATAGAAAAGTGAAATTAAAATACAAGAAAAAAGATTTAGATGATAGGTTTAGTCAGGTATTGCATAATTCGTCTTTTCGTTTTATTTATAGAAAATATCAGAATCGTCCTGATAGTTTACTTACTTATCAGGAAAGTGAAATGGAATTGGATAAAAATTTAGATGGTCTTGTCGATGAAGTATTAAAAGGATTAACAAATGTTCGTCAAATTGATTTTTCGGAATATCTGGAAACTGTCAAACGTGCAACATTTAAACGCTGTTCTGAAAAAACAACAAAGTATTTTTCTAGTCAAGATTTTAATTCTATTTTTAGAGAAGAATGTTTTGACTTTGTGAAGAGTGCTTTTAAAAGAGATTCAGACGGAGAAAGTGTTATTTGCTGTGATGATTTAGATATTTTAATGGAAATAGTAGTGAAGGATTGTGTTGAAAAAGTTATGCGTGTAATTAATAAGTAATGCAGGGGGAGCAGGTGAGTGAATATGTTCTCATTTGAAGAAGTGCTTTTTGAATTAGATAATGCTATTTCTTTGAAAACGTTGAAAAATTGGGCAAATAAAATTGAAAAATTAACAGATGTTCGATTTGTTCGCCAATACGCTAAAAATAAACAGGGTAGAAACTACTCGTATAAAGTTTTTAGTGTAGAACAGGTTGAACAGTTAAAGCAATTGGTTCAATTAAGGAAGCAAAATGTCCCGCTAGATCAGGCAATGATTGAAGTGTTTATGTCTGCAGAAGAAAAAGAAAGGCAGCAAGTAATTACTATTGCAAAAATAGATTTTGAAGAAAATAAAGCAACGGTGAAAGAATTAATTGACTTAGTAAAAGATGTCTTGTCGGATAATGCAGAGATAAAAAAGCGACTGAAAGTTCTAGAAATGAAGCAAGGAATGACAAGAGAGTAGACTAGTAGTTGCTAGGGATTGTTGCGTGATTTGTAGGTGGTGTAGGGGTGGCGCCCTAAGGCGCCCGCCCCTACACCACCGTACGCAAAATTAGCAACGTATATCCCAAATACTTCTAGTCGTGAGGTGGGCTTGTCCCACCTCAAAAGTTTCTACCCCCGTTTTATAACATGGGGGTAGAATTTAACATACCATATAAAAAAGTTACTTAAACGCTATGTCCCACAAGGGATTGAGCGATTTTGTTTTTGTCACATTTTTTGACTAAAGTTGTCACATTTTTTTGGAAGTAGGTTTAAAGCAGTGAGAGGTGTTGATTTAAAGCGATATAGAAAAGAGCTAAAATTAAAACAGCAAGAATTGGCAAGTAAATTAGGAATTGAGCGTTCGTTAATTTCAAAAATAGAATCTGGAAAACGTGTTATTTCTAAAGAGTTAGAACAAAAGATTATTGATGTGTTGAACTTAGATGGTGGGTATGCTTCGGTAGAAGCAAAAATTGACTTTTTGAGAATACGATTTAAGACATTAGATGTTCGGACAGTTGTTGAAAAGTTGTTGCATATGGATATGAACTGGTTTACTTATGAACCTAGAGGGTTTTATCATTATACTGAAACATTTTCGTATAGCTCTATTCGGATTTTTCGGAATCCAGAAAACGTGAATATGGGAATTATGTTGGACTTGTCTGGCGAAGGTTGTCGTCAATTAGAAAAAATTTTTGAAGAAGACAACAAGCGATCGTGGACAGAATTTTTTCGCTCACTCTATGATGATGATATTTTCGGGCAAGGTGTTTTAGTTGATACAAAAATAACTCGAATTGATATTGCTCTTGATGAATTGATTGTGAAAGAACAAGAAAATTTTGATTTATATGTTTTGAAAGAAAAAATGGAACAAGGGCTTGTGGATACCACTTTTAAGAATTTTGATTTTAGCGGGGGCTTTGCTTATGAAAATAAAAAAATGGTAAATAAAGGTTTGTCTCTTTATTTTGGTAGTCGTCAATCGCCATTGTATTTTAACTTTTACCAAAAAGATTATGAGTTAGCACGAAAAGAAAGTATAAGTGTTGAGGAAGCAAGAGAAAAACATGAAATTAAAAATCGGTACGAAATTCGCCTTTCTGATGAAAAGGCGTTTTTGTTTGTAGAATATTTTCTTTCTAGTGGTGAAACGTTGGATTGGCTAGTCAAGGAAATTATTAATCAATCTTTGACTGTCTATGACATTGAAGATGATATGAAAGTCTATTGCAAAGCTTGGTATGATGTTGTTGATAAATTGGAAGGTTTAAAATTGTCTGTTCAAGGTGAAAAACCGTCTATTGAGAAAACACTTCGGTGGTTATCAAATTATTTAGCCCCTTCATTAAAGATGATTAAAGAAATTGATCATTTGTTAGGAACAAATGAGCTGATGGAACGTATCGATTTAGCAGAATTAAAAGAGAAACATGAAGAAATAATTGAAATGGTCTGTGTTGATGCGAAAGATTTATTGTTTACCACTAATCAAAATAGCAGTGTTCGATCTTATATGGAACAAGAATTTGATTTGGAGGAAGTATATCCATTTTAAAGATTAAGGGGGATATGTATACACTTGATTCGTTATTTTAAATAGATATGAGTTTAGTTGAAAGGAATGTATGAATTATGAGTAGAGAATTTATTGAACGCAATACTAAAGTAGCAATTTCTATTACTGAAAAAATGAAAAAAGGTAAAAATGATTTACAAAAAACAAAAGAAAAAATTGTTCAATTAGATGAACAAGGGGAATTGACTATTCCTTATTTAAAGATTACTTTTGAAAAGTTTTCAGAATCAAATGAAGAGCTTTTAAAAGAAATTTCAAGATATGAATATACTTATGTGGTTCATGAAGCAGAAATGGCGGTTAAAGAGAAAGCAATTTGGGAAGAATTTTTCAGTATAAAAAAATTGTATGATAAAGAGCTTTCAGAATTTGCCAGTTTTAAAGAGAAGTATAAATATTTTGAGCCTAAAAATAGTGAAGAATTAAAAAAACAAGCTCGAGTGTTGCTAGAAAAGAAAGGGTATATTGTTGACAGTCCATTTGAAGGAGATTTTGAAAGATGGATTGGCGTTTATGCTAGACCTAAAGATAAACCAACTTATTTAGATCCAACGGATGGAGAAGAAGCTGGATTACAAGAATTGTACAGTGTAGATGGATTTAAGCAAGACTTTGCAGAATGGTTTGAGTTTGAAGTTGTGGAAGGGAAATTAAAGGAGGACATTTTGTAGTGAAAAAGATTTGGCAATTGGTATGTTTAGAAAATAATTATGATTCACACAGCTCTTATTTTCGGGATATGGTAAGATATTTTTCCTATACACTGTTAGCACTACTTTTATTCTTTTTAGGTTTGTATTTTAACATAGGTTGGGTAAGTGGTTTCTGTTTTGTAGGTTTGATACTTTTACCATATATGGGCTTTTTATCTCGTGATAATTATAGAGAATTTGCACCGAGAGTATGGAAAATAAGAGATGTTCGAGAGTTAGAAGAATTGTATCCTGTAGTTGTTGATAGAGTAAGGGATAGATTACTTTTTTATGAAAAGAAACTCTATTTAAAGGGAGATAGTTTGAAGCATGCAGATTCAATGAAAGAAGGTTTTGTTCTTTCAGAAATTTCTTTAGAAAATGAGTTGATTTTTAATGCTAGTATAGCAAAGAAAAGTTGTATAGTTGTTGAGGAGTATGTATATGAAAATGTAAATTTTAAAGAAGAATTCCAGAATAAAAAGAATCAAGAAGCTCCTGTATTACGCTATATAGTTTATACAAATAACTTTTTAAGTGAATAACTGTGGAAAGGTGAACCAATGAAGAAGATTCGTGGCTCTCCTATTTTTTATGCAAAATCTAGGAGAAATGAAATAGAACTACAAAAAATTAATAATGAAAAGAGGAAATATTTTGAAGAAAACAACGATTATTCAAGGATTAGCAACTGTAACAATTTTAGCAGGCATGGAAATGCCAATGATGGTTCAAGCACAAGAAAGCGGACAAGTACCACAAACAGTGAAAGCAGATTTTTTCCAACGTGCAAGCGCTAATTCAATCATTAATGCGCCGAATGCTTCTGTAGTGACACCAGATGATGAAGCTGGTTCAAAGTATAGCTTTATTGCAAAATTTATTAAAGGTGTCACTACGGTTGAAACAGGTGGTGATGGGTGGACGAATGATGTTTACGTTAATATGCCTCCACAAAAATGGGACGGGAAAATCGGTCTTGATGTAACGAAAACGAAGAAAGGGCAATCGTGGATTCGTTACAACAATGTAGGTACAGCTGATGATGGGACACCAATTGATTTAAAAATTACCATTCAAGATTGGGAACAATATAAAAATGCACAAAATATGGTGTCAAATAATATTGTTGCTTTTAACAATGTATCCGCAATTGCAACCTACCAAGGTGGTTTCTCATGGGTGAAACAAACATGGACGTACCTAGAACATGGCACAGACAAAGAAAAGCCAGTTTCAGGCTACTATTCATGGATTGATATTGATAATTTACAAGGAATGACGATTGACAAAGATTCGTATAAAGCAATCGATAAATTGTACGTTCCAACGAAAGATACAATCATTAAATACAAAGAAGAAAAAGATGGTGGAAAAACTTTTTACGATTCTGATGATATTCCTTTAGATGATGGTGATAATCGTGGTGATTTTACGTTCTTGTATTCTAATCGTTCTCGATTCGATTTCACGTATAGTGAAGATTTCGCTACACGCGAAAAAAATTCAGGGAATCCATTACCGTCAAAAAATAATAACCAGTATAGTTATTTTGGCTATAGTGCCAAAAAACCAGTTCGGACAGCGCCGATGATTCCTACTAAAACGGTGACAGATAGTGATGAAACAAATGTTGATAAAAATACGTTAGAAGGATTAGGCGAAGTATATAGCTATACGATCACACATAAAGTTCCTGATGAAATGAAAGAATTTTATTATAGCAACTATGAAATGCAAGACGAACTGATTCCTGAATTGGAACGTGTGTCTGATGTGAAAGTCACGGACGAAGCAGGAAAGGACGTTACCAATAAATTTGAAGCGAAGCATGAAGGCAATTTAGTACGTATGGTTGCAAAGGCTGACGTATTAAAAACAGCGGATTTCTATAATCACGAATACAAATTCAATTTCCAAACAAAAATTCGTGAAGGTGCCAGCTTAGATAAGTACCTTATTGATGGCAAGTTACAAATTCCAAATAAAGCAAAAATTATCCAAAACAACAAAGAAGTCCCAACTGATGAAACAACAACCACTGTCACACCAAAAGACCCGTCTATCGCTAAGAAAATCCTCGAAGGCGATAAAGAAGTGGATTTGACCAGTGCCAAAGTGGGCGATGAAGTGACGTTCAAATTAGATGTGCAAGTACCAAATACCAAAGATATGACGTCTTTAGTCATTCAAGATGATTTAGAAGATGTATTGGAAGCGAATAAAGAAGTAAAAGTCACTCTTTCAGATGGGACAGACATTACGGATCAAGGAAAAATTAGTGTTGATGAAAAAACACAAAAAGTTTCTTGGAATGCTAATGAACCAAACAAATTAAAAGAAAAACAATTGTTTGTGTACATTAAAGGGAAATTGAAAGACGCAGACTTTTCGCAATATGTCGATGATAAAGGGAATATTATGATTCCAAACGTGGCACAATTGGTGATTAATGATGAACCGACAGATTCTAACAAAGTGAATGTTACAACTCCACAAGAAAAACCAAAAGTATTGCCAAATACTAATATGGATTTTGGAACAAGTGCAGGTGTAGCTACAGTGATTGCAATTTCATTAATTGGTGTGGTCGTTGCAGTGAAACGACAAAAAGATAGCAAAGAGGGCTAATTAATGAAAAAATGGATTGAAAAAAACAAATATTTTGTTGGAGCAATTGGAGTTATTCTCATTGCTCTTTTTTCATTCCTTCTTTTTGAAAACCAACAAAAAGAAGAAGTGAAAGAAGCTATAAATACAGTGGTATCAAGTGGCTTAGAGGAAGCGGAGAAGCCAAAAAAACATGTAGAGACAAAATCTAGTGAAACTGTTCAAAGTAATCAAGTAGATGTTATTACTGGTACGGAAGCACAAGAAGAAACACCTATTTCAACAGTGATTTCTTTAACCGAAGGCGAACGTCCGTCTGTTAAAACGATTCAAAATGCCCAAGAAAATTTTAATGAAGTGTCGGATTCTGTTTTAGGGTCTATTGAAATTGATTCTATTCAATTAAAATTACCTATTTTAATGGGTGATAGTTTTGACAATATGCTTTATGGAGCGTGTACTGTTTTATCAAAACAAACGATGGGAAAAGGAAATTATGCTTTAGCTTCTCACAATGCTGGGTATGAAGGATTACTTTTTACCTCGTTAAATAAAGTTTCTGTAGGAGATTTGGTCAAACTTAATGATCGTGAAGGACATTCGTTCATATATAAGGTAAAAGAGCAAAAGCATGTTGATATGACTGATACAACTATGTTGAATCTAACAAGAAAGCCAACATTAACTTTAATAACTTGTGACCAAGCCACAAAAACAACAGGAAGAATTATTGTGATTGCGGAATTAGTTTAGAGGAGGGAAAAAGTTGGTTGAAAAAATAAGGGAATTGTCAAAAGAAGAATTTGTTAATCAATACATGTTTGATTTTAAGGTATTGATTTTTAAATCTAAAAATCCTGAAAAAATAACTGCCAAGCAAGAAAGACTTTTAGAATGTGAAAAGAAGATTGCTGTGTTGTTTTATGAAACGTATAAACGAAATAAAGGTTATCTGCCTGATGAAAAAGAACTGGGGAGGATTGTTCAAAGAAATTTTCTTGACCGTTTAAAGTTATTTCGAGTGGAATATGATGTGATTAGTGAAGAAAAATTTTGTGGTCTACACGTACAAATGGTCAAACAGCAAATGCCATTAGAAAAGTATCGAACAGATGATTTATCTTATATTTTAGGTCGAGAAAAGAAGATAGCTATTAATTATTTTATCGCACATGATGATTTTCCTATGGGTTATGAAGAACTAATGATAAGTCGTTCTAAACAAGCAGTTACCCAAGGCTTGGAAGAGTTAAGGGGAGAATTTATGGAAAGATACCATAAATATTACAGAAAAATGGAAAGGAGTTGTATTTTATGAATCAACATATTATGCCAATTTTTAGAGAGCATAGTAAATTTTATCAAAGGTATTCAAATGTACCAGTTCCTGAAATGCTTCGCTTGCATGGATTCATAGTTGATGAAATGCCAATTGATGAAGCAGATATTGTTTATATGGAAGAATATAAAAATTCTTTACTTAAAATGGGGATTATTATTGATGAAGTGCCTTTTAAGAAGGAATTTGTTGCGCAATACGTTTTTTCTGGAGGGATAACTAGTTTAATAGCAGAAGGTCAATACTTGAGAAAACCTAATGGAGATAAAATGTACAATTCATATTATTTTTATTTGTATAAAGAAGGCTTTCAAACATATAAAGGTCGTGTTAAAGAAAGAGTTTATGTTGAAAAAGTTATTAAATCTACCTTTTTAAAATCATTTGAAAGTTGTTTAGGTTTATTGATTGCAGGAGGGGAATATGAATTTAAAGAAAATTAAAAAGAAAGAGAAAAAAGAAAAAACACCAAAGGTTAAGACATTTTCTCAAAAGAAAGCGAATCGGGTTGTGTTAATTGGCGCTAGTGTTTTACTGGTGATGTCAGGAGTTGGTGCGATTCGGGCCAATGTGATGGCAAGTAATGTAGATAGTTTATATTCAAAAGTGGATACATTAAGCGAACAATCAAAAAAGAATAACGTCGTAAGAGAGGAGTTTGATTATTCAGCCCTCTCTTTTTATGTCGAAAATTTTGCGAAAGAGTATTTAAATTACAACTCTAAAGCAAGTGATGAAGCTAAAAAGGCTCGTATTGATCGATTATCTAAATATTTATCACTAGATGTAAAAGATGTTGATGAAACAGAAAATCTACAAGGGAATGTCTTACGTACGTTTAAAAATACGTCTTTATCACGTATAGAGAAAATGGAAGATTGTTATTTGGTTTATCTAAATGTGAATTATGAATTGGAGAAAGATAAAAAGACTGAAAATGTGACACAGAATATGGTTTTACCAATTCAAGTAAAAGATAATTTGTTTTCAATTGTAGGACGTCCTTATTTTGTAGCAAGTAGTTTACCACAAGGAAAAACAGTATCTCTAAAACAGACAGAAAATTCAATAGATGTTGATGGGAAAGAAAAACAATCTATAGAGAAATTTTTAAAGATGTTTTTTACAAAATATTCAGTTGGGAACAAACAAGAATTAATGTTGTTAATGAAAAATCCAACAACGACAGCAGGTCAAGACTCATTTGTTTCAATAGATTCTGGTGATATGAAATTTTTTGATACAAAGCAGAAAGGTGTAACAGGGGTTCAAGTATCGGTCACTTTTTCAGATAAAACAACAAAATTAACGCATACTGAGGATTTTTCGCTTTGGTTATCTAAAACGGAGAATTCTTATTTTATTAATACGATGAAACATTACTTTACAGAGAAAGAAGGAAATGACTAATGAATACAGGCAATTTGAGTAGTTTTTTAAGTACAGGTTTTATTACAATTTTAGCGGCTGGTGCGATTATCTTGATTTTAAAACATTGGAAAGGTGCCGAATGGGCAAAAATTGGTTCAGTAATTGTCATTGCCTTAATTTTACAGGACTTTGCGACGAATCAAGGAAAAAATATTTTTGCAGTTGTTAAATGGGTATTAAGTTTAGTTGGAATTAAGATGTAGGTGAGTATATGAAATATTACGATTATTCAAGGGGCTTAAAAGCCCCTTATTCAATGCAAGTTATTAAGTCGCCTAAAGGACAAGTGGTGTGGGTATTTGCACAACCTGTTAGTTTATCCTATCTCCTAATTCTATTCTTAGGGATTGTGTTAACTGGCTTGTTTTGGAAAGAAGTACCATTACCACAAATTTTAGGAATTAACTTAAATTTGTTAATCATGGTGTTGGTGCCGAATAAAGTTGCTCGTTGGTATTCCGAAAAGGAATTCGAAGGAAAAACAGGCTTTGGTTTTTTAAAAGATGGTTTTGTCTATGTGAAAAATTATGTGTTAGATAGTAGACCAATTGTAGCTTTCGAACGAGTAAAAGAAATAGAAGAGTTTTCATTTAAACGTTAGTACAAAAAGCGCACTATATCTATGAATATAAAAAAACAAGGAGCGCATAGCATTAGCTCCTTATTTTTTATGTCTAAATTATGAATTTTTATATTTTAAATAAAGCATGACTGCACAGACTATTATTCCGATGACTAAAAGTAGCACAGTAACAATACTTTCATTTTTATTTATTTTTCTTTCAGGTCTATAGCTAGGATTAATTTGTTTTGCGTTAAAATCAGTAATTCCAAAGTCTAAAGTAGGAAGTAAAAACAGTAATAAAATAATATATATAATTCCCGCTATAAGGAAAATAGGAGCGTTGGTGAAAAGTGAAATAATGGTACCTATGATTATAGGAGTTAAAATGTATAAAAAGGATTTGATAACATTTTCTTTTCTCATTTTAATTACCAAATTTTGTTATTCATGTTTCCCATATTTCCTAAAGGAACACAATAACCACCGCTCATATTTTTTCCACCTGTAGACCAACCACCTTTTTTAAAATAAAAACCACCAGGGCAAGAGCTACCAAATTCAGCTTCTCTGGCACTAGCTTCTGAACTAAAAATAAAAGGTGTTACCATTGCGAAAATAGTTAAAGCTAAAAAAACTTTTTTCTTCATACACTTTCCTTCTTTCCAATTATTATTTAAAAGCTATATTAAATATAGCTTTATTTTATAATAACTGAATGAAAAAAAGTTGTCCAATAATATATAGAAATTTCTGAAAAATCATTTTTAATGTTAATTACTAAAATAAAATCAACAAGAAAGGAAAAAATATGCAATTAGAATATCCATTAACGAATCATATGAAAGGAAATATTGTTTTAACACAAGAAAAAACAGCGATAGCTTACTATCGTGTTCGTTCTGAAACGGTAATGTTGACTGATGTTGAAAAAAAATTAAAAACGAAAAGAAAAGTTGCTCGTGCGTTAAATCGCTTAAAAGCAAATGATGGATTTGAAATTAACCTTTTGCCAGTTAATGCCGACATTCGAGGGAAAATGGGTGCTATGCGTTCTTTAATTGATTCTAATAATTATGAAGTAGGCGTAGATAAATTGATGAAAACGGCAATGGTTTTAGAACAAGAAATGGGTATGGTTTACGAATATACGTGGATTATTGGTGTGCCTTTAATCAAGAAAGATCTCGCTGTTGATTTAAAAGAAACCGTTACTAATTCAATTAGCAACGTATCGGAAAAATTTGTTAAAGGGCTAGGTTTTGATGTGGAACTAGCAGAATATTGGGAAAAGGATTACCGAGAACAAGAATTAGAAGTTTACCAAAATCTATCTGAATTGTTAATTGAACGATTAACAGAAGATGAATTGTATTATTACCAAGCGTACCAATTCTTGAAAAATATTCCTCATGAGCGACAAGATGTTCTTTCTAGTCAAAATTTAGATAATTTAATGGCAACAAAAATTAAACCGTTATTTGGCGGGGGATTGCATTTAAATTGTGATTATGGCGAAAGCTATATATCCTATCTTCCAATGGGAGATGTAGGTGTTTTTCTTGATGGTAATCATTTTTTAGAGGTCGTTCAAAAAATGCCTTTCCCAGTCGAAGTGAAGATTCAAGCGACTTTTGCAGAAAGTAAAGGGCAATTAGCACTGTCTGGGCGTTCGTCACGTGCAAGAACCCGCACTAAGAATATCATGCAGGAAGCACACTTAGCTGGTTCTAAACAAAAACGAAAGATTGTTGAAGGTCAATTATCACTTGACGATTTAGACCAAAAAATTGATGATGGTGTGGATATTATTGACTGGAAAGCAGTGATTGTTGTTAGTGGTAGCACGAAAAAACAAATGCGTGCAAGAAAAAAATATTTAATCAATCGTTTTGATAGTTTAGATATTCCACTTATTAAAGCAACGTTTGATAATCCTTATTTATTTCAATCAACCTTATTTGGTAATTTTTTGCGAATGCAGACTTCTCGTTGGCAACACACGTCAACGATTGAATCGTTTGCCGAGTTGAATTTCTTTACTTCACTTCATGCAGGTACGAAGTTAGGCTTTTACCTTGGACGAGTGGATACAACTTTGGAAGAAAAAGAAGATAGAAAATCTATTATTTCTAGTTCAAAAAATCTAATTTTTATGAACATGCTATTAGCAAATAAAGAAGGGGTTGATGGAAAGAAAACAAACAACCCACATTGGGCGCTTACAGGTGATACTGGGAATGGAAAATCAGTGACGGCTAAAACCTTATTTATGCAAATGGCACTTTTAAAAGACAGAGTGTTATACATTGATCCAAAAAAAGAAATGCGAAAGCAATTTATGTACACAATTAATGACCCTGAATATCAAAAGAAATATCCTTTAGATGTTGATTTTGTGAAGTCCTTTAATTTCGTCACTTTAGATGTTCGTGATACGAAAAACCATGGCGTGCTTGACCCGATTGTTTTATTTGATGAAACAGAAGCGATTGCAACAACTAAAGCAATGTTAACCAATATATACGAAGGAACATGGAATTTAAAGCAAAAAACAGAAATTAATGAAGCGATTGCGAAAGTTGTTTTAGAACGGAAAGAAGGCAAAAAGGTTGGATTTTGGCATGTAATTGAGCGATTAGTGGAAAGTGAAATTTCTGACGTGAAAGATATGGGTAGATTTATTTTGTCGACTGTTAAAGGTTCAGTTTTAGAATTAGCTTTTTCTCATGGTGATGTTGAGGGTCTATCATTCGATAAGAAAGTAACAATTTTAGAAATTGAGGACTTAGACTTACCAACTGATAAAAATGAAAATTTAGATGAAAATAAACGTCTTTCTGTTACATTGATGTTTGCTTTAGGAACATTTTGTTCGAAGTTTGGTTCAAGAAATCCAAAAGAAGAAACAGTGACGTTCTTTGATGAATCTTGGATTTTTCAATCTTCGCCAGAAGGTAAAGCGATTTTAAAATCAATGAAACGTATTGGACGTTCGTTTAATAATTTCTTAGTATTGATTACACAATCAACAAATGATTTGGATGATAGTGAAGATGGTACTGGTTTTGGTACAGTGATTTGTTTTGATGAAGTTCAAAATCGAGAAGGTGTTTTGAAATATCTCAATTTACCAGTGAACGAAATTAACATGAAATGGGTCTCAAATATGGTTCAAGGTCAGTGTTTAATGAAAGATATGTTTGGTCAGACTAATCGAATTGTTGTTCATGTTATTTTTGAAGAATGGTTGGAACTGTTCAAAACCGTTGATGATACAGAAGCTTCTAAAATGGAGAACCGCTTTGTTGCATAGGAAGGAAGTGAGAATATGCAGTATCTAATTGACAGTTATAGTGCGTATACGGTTGATGGTGGTTTGTTGGATAAAGGATGGCAAGTAGTGAATTGGTTCTTTGTAGATATACCATTCTTTATCTTACGAATGTTTGTTTCTTTTTTTCTTTTTTGTGAGAACGTCTTAAACCAATCTAGTTTCTTTGAAGGAAAACAAGAAACAGTATTGAATATGTCAAAAAATGTTCTAAGTGGCATTGGTGGCAAGGGATTTAGAGGTGGTTCTTTACTAGCATTAGCGATTCTTATTAGTGCATATTATCTGCTTTATCATTTCTTTTCCAGTCGTAGAAGCTTTTCAAAAGTATTCCTTCATTATTTAGCAGTTGTTATTTTGTTTGGTTTTTGGTTTGGCTCTGTATCAACGTCAACAGGCACAACAAGTGGCTCAATGTTCTTGATTCAATCAACTAACGCAATTGCTAAAGGAGTACAAAGTACGTTTACTACAAGTGCCAATTTAGGAACAGAAGGTTCTAAAGATGGAGAAGTATACCAAAGTCCTATTTTTGATGCCACAGTAAAACAAACATTTAATTTTGTAAATAGTGGTTCACTTGATGGGAAAATGGAAAATGGTAAAAAGTTAGATGAAGGTAAACTACTAGAAAAGCCTAAATTGTCTAAAAAAGAAAAAGCAAAGTTTGAGGATGAAAGAAGTACCTATATAAAAAATAATGAGAAAGATAATCCATACTTCTCACAGGACGGAGCAAAAACAATGGAAAAAGCTTTTGGCGTTGGTGTGGGTTTAGTCAATTTAGCAGTCTTAGCAGTGCCTGTCACGTATATTAATATTATGCTAAATGTAATTCAAATCATTGTTGATTTACTCATTCTTGTTTTTCCGATTATTGCGTTGGTGTCTTTCTTCCCTCGGTGTCAAATGATGATGTTTAAATTTTTTTAAATCATTAATTGGCATTTTATTTTTACCTGTAGTTTTCGGTATATTTTTGTCTGTGTTATTTTGGATCAATAAGTTAATTGACCAAGCGTTTTTAGGATTGATGGATAAAGTAAGTAGTAGTTTATTAATGGTGATGTCTGGTGGTGTTTTTCTTTTAGGCACATTAATTGTTACTGCATTGGTGAAAATTATTTTGTATCGGAAAATTTGGAAAAGCAGATATAAAATATTATCATTCTTTTCTGATGGCCAAGTTCAACAACCTTCTTTTGAATCAAAAATGAATGAAAAAACAAAAGAAACGGTTGAGCGTACAGGTGAAATTGGTGTTGGAGCAGTAAAAGCAGGAATAGGTGCTTCCACTGGAAATTTAGCGTTGGCTGCTGATGGTGCTAGTCATTTAATGCCAAAGCATGACAAGGCATTGAACTTAGCTAAAGACCATTTTATTGACGATAATGGGCAATTTGCTGGTGTTAAAACAGGATTGAATTCATTGTTGAATCGTTCTACTCAAGAAGAACAACAACCATTAAAAGATGATTTATTGCCAGAAGAAGAAATTGTGGAAGTAGAAGAGCCAACCAATGTTGATAATGAGGAACTAGAAGAAATAGAAGATAAAGCTTTAACTGATGAAGTGGATAATTTTGAAGATTTAACAGATGATGAAATGGATAATTCTTTAGAAGAAATTGATGTTCCTGTATTAGATGAAACTGTATCTGATTCTGATACTTCTTTAGCTGATGAAAGTAATATTGAGTTAGAGCCAATTATTGAAAATGAACTTGATAGTTTAGATTCAAGTGTAGAATCAAGTGAAAATGATAGAGAAGAGCCAATTCATGAAGTTGATGAGCAAGAAATAGCGGACAATTTGAATGTTACGGTCGATAATTTTGATGAGTTGGCATTTGCTCGTGAAGAACGTGCATTTTTTGATGGTGGAGAGGATAGCGAGTTAATCACAAACAATAATGATTCATTAAATAACGTGTATTCATTTTACCAAACAGAAGAAAACTTTAATAATTTAGAACAAACAGAGGAACAATTTTTTGGTAGTGTGAATACGGAAGAATATAATTTTGATGTTGTAGAGGGCTGATGAAATGTTTATCAGTCTTCTTTTTATTGAAAGGAGAGATCATGAAGAAATTAGGCAAGGTTTTAATTGTTAGTTGTTTTATTTTTATTCTTCCTTTTTTATTATTTTTAGGTGTATTTTCTTCTAGTGAAAGCGGAGATTCTTCCCAGTTTCAGCCCGCTACACCACAGGAAAAAGTAGCATTAGAAGTTTCTAACTACGTGACGTCACATGGCGGAACGTTGCAGTTTGCTTCCGCTTGGATTGGCAATATGGAACATGAAAGTGGATTAAATCCTGCTAGAATTCAAAGTGATTTATCGTTTAATTCAGCGATAGCTTTTAATCCTTCGTTAGGCGGTTATGGAATTGGGTTAGGACAATGGGATTCAGGACGAAGAGTTAATTTATTAAATTTTGCAAAAAGTCAAAAAAAGGAATGGAAATCAGTAGCTTTACAAATGGATTTTGCGTGGAATAAGGATGGTTCTGATAGTGACTTACTTAAAAGAATGTCTAAATCAAAAGATGTGAATACACTTGCGGTAGATATTTTGAAGCTGTGGGAACGAGCTGGAACAAAAGATGATCCCGCAGAACAAGTAAAAAGAAAGGCTAGTGCTAATAATTGGTATAAACGACTTTCTACAGGTTCCATGGGCGGAGGTTCAGCCAATGTTGGTGGAGGAAAAATTGATGCCTTGGAAAAAGTGATGGGGCAAACTATTAATGGTGGTCAATGTTATGGCTTATCTGCTTTTTTTGTTGAAAAACAAGGAGGTCTACAAATGATGGGTACGGGGCATATGTTTGCGAGTGAAATTGGTAATGATTATCCTTGGAGTTCAATTGGTTGGACAGTCATAAAGAATCCAAATTATTCAGATATTAAAGCAGGAGATGTCATTAATTTTGGTCAAGGTGGTGTGGCTACTAGTATTTATGGGCATACTGGTGTAGTGGCAAGTGTTGAAGGTAAAAACAAGTTTACTACTTATGAGCAAAACGCTGAACAAGGTCAAATTGTTGCTAAGTATTTTCGGACTTGGGGATTAGATTTTCCACATGTGACCAGCATAGTAAGGAAATAGGAGGAATTATGAATGACTTTGAGTAAGAAAAGTGGTTTAACTAATCGTCAGATAAAAGAAATCTGTTCGAAATTTAACTGTAGAAAAAATGAATTTGCAGTTCAAAAGTACCAAGATAGTTTTTTATTAGCTGTGAATAATAAAGAGTATCGTGTTAAATTTTCTGAGGGGATTTTTTCAAAGATTATGTATATTAAAGAAGTGCAACGCATTTCAAAGAAAGTAGGTAGAAAATGAAAAAGTTAAGTTTAGTAGTTTTAGTATTAGGTGTTGGATTAATATTTTCTGCTTGTGGAGGAAACACCAAAGGTCATGAAACGGCGGCTTCGTCAACAACTGAATTGGTGACTATGAAACCAGTTGATAATATAAATACTACGAAAAGAAGTGAAGTAACTGAAAAAAGTAGTACTAAACCTATGCAGATTAAAGATAAACTAGCAGAAGAAAAAGTATCTGATACTTACCAGTTGGTGGAGGACTTTGGAAATACTTATGCAAATTTTTCTAGTATCAATGATCGTAACGAAAAATTAAAGAAATTAATGACTGCTGAATGTGTAAAGAAAAATGGTATTGATGTGAAAACTGGCGCAAAATTGGAAAGTAAAGGTGAAGTAAGCGCAATATATCAAAATGACAAAAAGGAATACGCAGTCTTACTTGATTGTGAACAAAACGGAACAAAAACAAGAGTACTTTTACTGGCAAAAGTGCAAGGAAATAAGGTAGCGGAAATGACCTATAATTCAGTGAAACAAGAGTATTAACCTTGATATATATGGATTTGTACTTTAGTTAATGGTATAATGTATGTATAAGTGAGGAGATGAGAAAATGAAAAAGGTAGTTTCAATTTTGTTGATGGTTGTTGCAGTCTTCACATTAACTGCATGTAATGGTTCTAAATTAGATAAAACAGGTGAAGAATTTAAAAATTCTATAATGAAAGATTCTTCATATGGTGATGAATATTCAGAAGATGGTTTTAGTTTTTTAATATATAAAGATAAAGACACTAATCGTTATTTGGCTGATGTTTGGGTTCCTGTTAAAGATGAAACTAGCGCATTGGAGTATTTTTATTATTATGATGAAGATAAGCGATTAGATAGTACTAAAAGTAAAGTAACCTTTGATGATATGAAAGCTAGTGGAAACTATGAAGTAGTGTATAAATCAGGGAAATTTAAATAACATAGCCTGTCACGTAATTTGTTATTTTTAAGTGGCTAAAATTTGGCTAAAACACTTTGAAATGTATGGAAATGCTGGATTATTTGTAAAAATAATGTTGATATTAAAGCATTTGTGTGGAAAATACATTTTATAATTTACTCGTAACGCGTAGGTCACAGGTTCGATCCCTGCAGCTGGCATCTAAAAAAACAGACAGGCACTACCATCTGGTAGTGCCTGTCTGTTTTTTTAGATAAAATTTTGGATTAGTGCAAATGAAGCAATGCCTACCAGTACAATAAGCAATAAGTTTTTAGTAAGTATTGCGGCTAAAATGGTAGGAAATGAAGCGAATAAATAAGGAAGATTGAGGCTTGGTAAATGCCCAATTCTTTGTTCAAATAAGCTACTAAACCATAAGGCGGACATAATCACAATTGGAACAAAACTTAGATATTCTAATAATTTCTGTGGCAGACTGATTTTTTTAAAAGTAAAAATGGCAGTATTCTTGAAAGCCAGGTTGCAACGGTACAGCCTAAAATTGTTAAAAAGAGATACTCAGAAGAAGGCATGTTTTATCATCACTCCTATTCCACACCCGATTAACGTGACAACTAAGACAATTAAATTACTGGGAATAAAAATTAGACCAATAGACATCAAACCAAAAGTAATCAGGACCATGATGAGTTGTAAAGCGATTTTCATGGAACGATCACTAATTATCTGCAGATAGAGTAAACCAATGAACATAGCCACGACCGCAAACTCAAGACCTAATGCTTGAGGGTTTGCAATAAAGCGCCCTAGATAGGCACCGATGATCGTCGAAAAAACCCAAGTCGCATAGGAAATCAAATTGGCAGCATTAAACCACTCAAAACTTAAACGTCCTTTGGTGTGGTTTAATTTATTCATTCCTAGTGCAAAACTTTCATCCGTCAGTAAGGTTCCCAACCAGAGATTTTTACCGAGAGATTCGGCTTTAAAGTAAGGCGCAATGGTCATTCCCATAAGAATCATACGCGCATTTACTAAGAAAGTCGCTAACACAATAGATAAGATAGGGCTGCCGCCAGTCAACATACTAACTGTTACAAACTGAGCAGATCCTGCAAAAATAAAAAACGACATCGCACTAACAATAAGAGGGGAAAAACCTGCTGCTTGTCCTACGATACCAAAAGCAATGCCAATACCAATATAGCCAAAAACCGTTGGCAAGGCTTCACGAATGCCAGTGCGTGCATCTAATTGGTGGTTCATTCTCTTTTTTTCCTTCTTTCTGTATAAAATTTAAACACGTGTGTATGAAAATCTAGACCTTCGATAATGAGACACAACGAGCGAATGAGCGTTTTCATTATTAACCACTCCTTTTGAACAACTAAGATATATATTGTATAATACAATAAAGAATACTTTTGTTCAATATATTAAACTTTTGGATGATAAAAAGAAACAGAAGGAGCAACTATTTTGGAGATTAATACAATTATTGGCAATAATTTAAAAAAAATTAGACAAGAAAAAAAACTTACGTTAGATGAACTAGCTGGGATAACCGGAGTGAGTAAAGGGATGCTTTCGCAGATTGAAAAAGGAACCACCAATCCTACCATAAATACAATTTGGAAAATAAGTAATGGACTCAATGTTCCATATACGTATTTATTAGAAGATGACTATGTTAAAGAAAATCCCGTGGTTAAAAAAACTGAGACGGTAACACAACATTCTGAAGATCACTCCTATCGAGTCTTTAATTACTACTCGGACAACCAGGAAAGAAACTTTGAACTCTTTCAGTTTGAATTAGATCCAGGGAAAAAGTATCAAGCTGTTGGGCATTCAAAACGTTCGACAGAATATGTCATGGTTATTCAAGGAGCATTAGCTCTTGAAGTGGGCGGTCAGAGATACCTTCTTCCAAAAGACGCCGCTATGTATTTTGATGCTAATCAAGTACACACGTATATAAATGACGGAACAGAGAAAGTCCAAGCAGTCGTCATTAACTATTATACGTAACAGTGGAAAATAAACATTAGAAAATTGCTGCATCTGTTATTTTATGGACAAAAAAAGTAAACAATGCTACCCTAAAAATAATAGAAAATGAAAGATAAAAGAAGAGGTCAAAATGAATAAAAAAATTGAAAGTCTTGGTAATACAGCATTAAGTTTACTAAGTAATACGATTATTGTTGTGCCTTATTTACTTTACATTCAATTGAGTGATGGACACAACCTTCTAACAATTTTACCATTTGTCTTATTTTATACATTGCGTATGACAGGCATTTTTCTGGTTCGAGGAATTAATTTGTCTTTAACTAGTCTAGGTCTACTAAAGATTTCTCTATTGTTAGGCTTGGCAGGCTCCTTAATTGGGATTGCCGGCGCTTATTCTTTCCCGCTTTATAGTATTTCAGGAATGTTGTTAGGACTTAGTGGAGCGTTGTTGCCACCAAGTAATCAATCAATTCGCTTTTTCTTAAAAGAAGAAGGTCAAAAAATCAGTCATAGCAATCTTTTAACGACAGTCTTATTGACCGCTGTTTTATTTGGCGCTTTATTTTTTAAAGCGACTGAGATTGGACTGGCGTTATTGGTGTACGCGCTCTATTTTCTGGTTGCTTTAGTAGCAATCAAGAGCTATCCTGTTTCATTAAACGAGCTAGAAGAAGAATCAGCAGAAGTTTCACGAAAAGAATTAATTCTGTTTGTTATCTTTTTTGTGTTATTACTTTTATTAAGAAGTGGTCGCTTATTAACGAATGCGGTGGAATTTGATTATGCGATTGTTGGCGCCTGCTGTTTCTTTGTGGTGGCTGTCCTTTTCGTTAGTCATTATGGCAAACGCGGTGCGTATAAAGTATCATTAGAAATGAATCTTGCGACCTTGATTAACGGGATTGTGGGGAACTATTTATTTTTATTTGGTTCCATTTATGTTGCAGGGGTTTACGGCAGAGCTCATATGGGCATCTATCTCTATTTACCTTATGTTTTAGGGATGATTTTTGCAATGATTGCAGCTAGTAAAACGAAACAATGGTCAAACAACATACCAATGATTGGTCTGGCGGGAAGTTTGGGAATATTACTTCTTACTTCGTGGACTATTTTAGGCCTGTTTCTCTTGAGTTTTTTCAAAAGCACATTGAATAGCTTTTTAGCTAGGCGATATTATCAAGAGACAGATTTGCCAAAAGATAGCCGTATCCTTATCAAATACACAACACAAACAAAAGGGAGTTTATTCCATCAATTTATTTTGATGGCGCTTATGTTAGTCACTGTAGTAGGCAAAGGTGGCACGACACAATTTTTATTAGAATTGACTGGCGGCAAAGGCATTTCAATGCAAACAAGTCAATTTTTAACTTTCATTAAAAATAGTAACTCGCTCTTAGTGTTATTGTTTATTGCAGTTTATTTCGTGGTCGTTTTTCGTCAAAAGAAACGATAATTTACAAATATTAATAAAAAAATACTTGGAAAAACAGTGATTGTGGCTGATTTTCCAAGTATTTTTTTATGAAAAGATGTTTTTTTTTTTCGAAGATTCAAAAAAAATTAATCAATTGTTTCATTTTTAACAAGCTATTATTAGGTTATATGAATTTTATTGAAAGGGGATTAGTATGAAGAAAAAAACTTTTTCTTTTGTGATGTTGAGTATACTTCTCGCACAAAATTTCGGGTTTGCCGTAAATGCCTATGCTGTAACAACGACAGAAGCACAAACAGAGACCACTGATACAGCAAAAAAAGAGGCAGAGTTATCGAACTCAACACCATCTTTACCTTTAGCAACAACGACTACTTCAGAAATGAATCAACCAACTGCAACAACTGAATCGCAAACCACAGAGGCGAGCACAACAGCTTCCAGTGATGCTGCTACACCATCTGAACAACAAACAACGGAGGACAAGGACACCTCACTTAATGAAAAAGCCCTGCCAGATGTTCAAGCGCCAATTACAGATGAACTACTTGACAGTATGAGTCTTGCGCCGATTGGTGGAACAGAATACAGCCAAACAGAGGTTCACCGCGAATTAAATACAACACCGGTAACCGCTACGTTCCAATTTGCTGTTGGAAACACAGGTTATGCACCTGGATCAGTTTATACAGTTCAATTACCAGAACATTTAGGTTATTCAACTGTCAGCGGAGAAGTGACAGGCATTGGCGCAACTTGGGCAGTCGATGCGGCGACCAAAACATTAAGTATTACGTTTAATCAACGAGTTTCAGATACTTCCTTTAAAGTAGAACTAAAAAGTTATCTAACAACAGAGGCGGAACCATTAATCAAAATTGAAACTCCAGGAAAAAATAAAAAAACCTACTCGTTTGATTTATATGAACAAGTGGAACCAATTCAATATAACGAACGAACCAGAACGACGGGGTTAGATGGCGAAATTTTTTATAATTTAGACCGGACGTTAACTGGCAATCAAACATTAGAATTATTAACAACAGAGACGCCAGGCGCTGTCTTTGGAAAACAAGATAACTTGGAACCTCAAGTTTTCAGTTACGATGTCGACATTAATGGTCAAATTTTACCAGAAACGCAAACCTTGTTAACACCTGGCAAAGATTATACATTAAGCGATAATTCACTCGGGCGGATTGCTGTAACTGTTCCAAACATGAATCAACAAAAAGCCTATTCCTTATCGATTAATCGGACAATTTATTTAGAGAGTGCTTCGGACTATAACTACTTATATTCGCAGCAGTATCCAACAACAAAAATTGGGTCAATTTCTTTGAAAAGTACGACAGGAACTAAACAAACAACCGATTTTACTGCTAAGACGAGTCAAACAAGTAAAGTAATTGCTGATCGTGAAATGCGTAGTATGTCCTATATCAGTTTTCAAAGCAAAGGGAAATATTATGTAACAATTTATGGCACGTTAACAGAAACAAAAGTGGGTCAACAAATCGTATTAGAGAGTACAAACGGTCAAGAAATTAAGAATCCTAAATTTACGGCGTATGGTCCTTTATATGAAAATGTAAAATTGGAAGACTATTTTGATATTAAAACTGAAGGTGGCAAGCTCACTTTAACGGCCACAAAAGATAGCTATTTAAGAATAAATATTTCTGATTTAACAATGGATTTTGACAAGAAGGACATTAATCTATCATTAAGTACACCTGTAATTGGTCCTAATAAAGCCATTCAATTAGTATCCGATCAATATATTGAACCAATTAGTGTTGTTAATCCTTTGAATGCTGAAACTGCTTGGGGTAATTATGATCAAAATGGTGCCTATTCATCAAGAACAACTGTCTCAGTTATGGGAAGCAAAGAGAAACCGATTCAAAATTTAGAAATTAAAGTAAAGCATCCTAATTATCTTTCATTACGAGCTACAAAAGAAATTTATTTTTATTACAAGTTAGGAACGGATTATACAGTAACGCCAACGTCAGATGGTTCAGTTATTAAGTTCACTACGCCAATAACCAACGAAATCCAAATTCCAATTGGTTTTAATTATGTGCCAGATAGTTTGCCAAAAGATAAAAGTATCCCAGTCGATACGATACCGATAACAATGAGTGCTGAAGGTTTAACTCCAGTTGATACGACAGTAACTACTAATAGTAAGCGTGGTTCTGAACGAACACTTCAAAGTAGTAAAAATCAATTCCTTGTCAATGCACGAAATGATTCTTTTGACTCACTAAGCGTCCGTACAAAAATTCCAGCTGGCGCCGATGTTCTTTTTGACATTTATGATGTTTCAAACGATCAGGTAGATTCAATTTATCCACAATACTGGGACCGCGGTCAATACTTTGATAAACCAATGACGCCAAACAGCCCTGGATATCCAACGATTACTTTTGACGAAAATACCAATAGTTACACGTTTGATTTTGGAAAAACCAACAAACGTTACATTATTGAGTATAAAAACGCCAATGGCTGGATCGACGTGCCAACTCTTTATATAACAGGGACAGCGAAAGAACCACAATCGAATAATAATGAAGGCTCTGCTTCGGTTTCTGTTCAAAATGAAGCGTTAGACATTTTGAGTGCAACACAAGCGGCGAATCCAACATTAAAAAATGTAACAAAAACGACAGTAACAACAAAAAATATTGATAATAAAACACATCGTGTGAAAAATCCAACGATTGAATTAACACCAAAAGGCACAACCAATGCTCAAATCGATTTGAATTCTATTACCGTGAAAGGCGTGCCAGAAGATGCTTATTCATTAGAGAAGACTACAAACGGTGCGAAAGTCATTTTTAAAGACTATACATTGACAGAAAACATTACGATTGAATACAATACGGTCTCTGCAAACGCTGGCCAAATCTATACAGAAACAACAATCGACTCTGAAACATTGAACCAGATGTCTGCTAGCAAGAAAAAAGTCACCACTGCGCCAATCACATTGAAATTCTCAGAAGGTGATGCGGAAGGTATTGTTTATTTAGCAACTGCCACATTCTACACGCATAACGTAGAGGATGAAAACCAAGCAATTGCGAAGGTTTCTTTTGAACTAATTGATAATGTCACGCATACAGCAACCGAATTTACAACAGATGAAAAAGGTCAATACTCCTTTGATGCCATCATGACAGGTGATTATACTTTGCGAGTAACGAATGTACCGCAGGAATATTCCGTGGATGAAGAGTATTTGACAGGAAAAGCCATTAAGCTGGTCAAAGGAGACAACCAACTAAAAATTCCATTAACGAAAACAATTGATCACAGTCGTTTACAAGTCAAAGATTCAACGATTTATGTCGGCGATTCATGGAAACCAGAAGAGAACTTTGTTTCAGCAACAGATAAAACAGGTCAAGACGTTCCCTTCGAAAAAATCACTGTTTCAGGTCAAGTTGATAACACCAAAGCAGGCGTTTATCCAATTATTTACAGTGACGAAGGTAAAGAAGAAACAGCCTATGTGACCGTCAAACCCGACCAATCTAAGTTAGAGGTCAAAGATACAACGATTTATGTTGGTGATTCGTGGAAACCAGAAGATAATTTCGTTTCAGCGACAGACAAAACAGGTCAAGACGTTCCGTTTGAAAAAATTGATGTTCAGGGAACAGTGAATGTTGATAAAATAGGCGATTATGAAATTGTCTATAAAAATGGCAAAAAAGAAGCGAAAGCAATCGTTCATGTCCGTGATGACAGTCAGTTAGAGGTTAAAGATACAACGATTTATGTTGGTGATTCGTGGAAACCAGAAGATAATTTCGTTTCAGCAACAGACAAAACAGGCCAAGACGTTCCGTTTGAAAAAATCACTGTTTCAGGTCAAGTTGATACTAGCAAAGCAGGCGTTTATCCAATCGTTTACAGTTACGAAGGTAAAGAAGAAACAGCTAATGTGACTGTCAAACCCGACCAATCTAAGTTAGAGGTTAAAGATACAACGATTTATGTGGGCGATAAATGGGAACCAGAAGATAATTTCGTTTCAGCAACAGACAAAACAGGTCAAGATGTCCCGTTTGAAAAAATTGACGTTCAGGGAACAGTGAATGTTGATAAAATAGGCGATTATGAAATTGTCTATAAAAATGGCACAAAAGAAGCGAAAGCAATCGTTCATGTCCGTGATGACAGTCAGTTAGAGGTCAAAGATACAACAATTTATGTGGGTGATAAATGGGAAGCAGAAGATAACTTCGTTTCCGCGACAGACAAAACAGGTCAAGACGTTCCGTTTGAAAAAATTGATGTTCAGGGAACAGTGAATGTTGATAAAATAGGCGATTATGAAATTGTCTATAAAAATGGCACAAAAGAAGCGAAAGCAATCGTTCATGTCCGTGATGATAGTCGTTTACAAGTCAAGGATACAACGATTTATGTCGGCGATTCATGGAAACCAGAAGAGAACTTTGTTTCAGCAACAGATAAAACAGGTCAAGATGTCCCATTCGAAAAAATCACTGTTTCAGGTCAAGTTGATACTAGCAAAGCAGGCGTTTATCCAATCATATACAGTTACGAAGGTAAAGAAGAAACAGCCCATGTGGCCGTCAAACCCGACCAATCTAAGTTAGAGGTTAAAGATACAACGATTTATGTTGGTGATTCGTGGAAACCAGAAGATAATTTCGTTTCAGCGACAGATCGTGATGGTCATGCTATATCCTTTGATAAGGTTCAAGTAAAAGGGGAAGTTGATACAAAGAAAACAGGAGAGTACCAGATTTCCTATACCACTGAGCCAGTTAATGAAACCAAACCAGCTGTGCAGTCACGACTTTTCTCAATGTTTTCAAACGAAACACCTCGTCAATTAACGACAGTAGCAACTGTTCATGTGATTGATCGTAATCCTACACCGCTACCAGATAAAAATGAGAACAACCAGACTAGTTCTTCAACGAATCAAACCACGATAAAAAGTAGTCAGTATGTCACACACATTGTGAAACCTGACAAGCAAGGACGTTATCCCAAAACGGGAGAACAAACTAATGGTCTATATCGTGTGCTAGGACTTGTTGTATTACTTATTGTGATTATTAGTGGTATAGTCATCAAGAAGAAACGAAAATAATTAAATGAGCGTGGGGCAAAAGTTTAAAGTAACTTTTGTTCCACGCTTAAAAGATGAATAAGTGCATGAATGAGGGTAGCTGTTTCCTTGGAAAATAGGAAGTTTTACAAGTGACTTTTATTTTAAGAACACCTATTAGCAGGTTTTTCTGTTAAGATAGTTATTTTTATGAAATAGTTTGGAGGAATAATAAACGAGATGAACCAGCGAACTATTTATTATGGTAGTATCGGCACAGCCTTATTTCTTTCTTCAGGAATGTTGATTGCTTCAGTGAATAGCTATGCAAACGAAGCGACAACACCAGGCAAATACACCGTGACTTATGAAGTGGATGGCAAAATTGAAACAGCAACCATTACGGTCAAAGAAAATCAAACGGAACTTAAATTAAAAGACACGTTTTTAGGAGTTAATCAAGCATGGTCACCATTAGACAATGTCGTTTTTCTAAAAGATAAAGAGGGTCGCCCTTTAAATTTAGAAAATGTAATTATAGAAAATAATGTAAATACTCAAAAAGTAGGCCTTTATTTTGTAACCTTCCGTTACGAGTCATACCTTTCTATTGCGAAGGTGTATGTCAACCCTACTAATTTTGCTGCAGAGGGGAATATGCTTGCAGAGCTTCCTTATAGTCAAGCAATGATTGGCCCAGAAAGATCAATTATTGCCTCGAGACAGGACAAGGAGCAACAAACAAAACAGGAGAAAAAGAAAAATAAAATTGAACAGGAACGAGTAAATAAAAAGGTGCTGTTAAATGATGAGTTGTTGAAAAAAATAGATACGATAGCCCCAGTGGAAATTACTGGAGGAGCGGCAAGTGGGTCCTCTCAATTTGGCACCACTTTAAGCTTCCTGTCAGGCTCACTTTTGTATGGAACAAGGAGAGTTTAAATGGAATTCTTGTTATTAGATGATCGGGAAAATTTAAAATTAGCGATTATTAGAAAGTTAGAGCAACAATATTCATTTTCTGAACGAAAAGATCGTTTATGTAAGCAATTAGCTATTTCTCCTTATTTGCTAGAACGGAACATAACAGAAATCAATGCAGATTTGCAACGCTTTGGTCTGATTAATGAGATGGAAATCAGTGAAAAAAATAATGAAATTTTGTTATCTCAAAGCCTTCGTATTTCTTCAAGTATTATTGAAGAATATTATTTAAAAGACTCGTTAGAATTTAATCTATTAAAAACGATTTTCTTTCATCAGTTTACCTCAATCAAAAAATACGGTGAAAAGCACGGGATGAGTCGAACGGTTGTATATAAAATTGTTGACCATATCCGGAAAGAATTAGGTCAATACGGTATTAAGTTATCCAAAAATTTACAACTTAGCGGCAATGAAATGGCGATTAGACAATATTTTACTATGCTTTATTACCGAATTTACAAAGATTCTGAAGAATTATATAATCAAACAGATCTTCGCGCAGTGAACCAATTATTGGCTCAATTGAAAGGCTCTTATGAAAATATCACTAATTTTCATTTATTTAAACATTATGTATTGGTGGCGTTAGAACGAACGCAAAGAAAAGCTAATTATTTTTTATCCCAAGAAGAAAATCCATTCGCTTTTGATGAAGAAAGTTCGATTTATCAAGAAATTCAAAGTTGGATCAACGAAGTGATGAAGGCGACTCATGCAGAGAAAAACGCAGAAATTCAAGGAATTATCGGCAATTTATCGGTCTATCAAAGTGAACTTATTTCGGAACATTTGCTGAGTTCTCACAATGAGGCAATTACGGCTACGAAAACATTATTCTTTTCTTATATGCCGTTTACAATTTCGGACGAAGAATTTTATCAAGAAATTGTTCCGATTATTTATCAACATCGTTTTATTACGCCGTTCATCGATATCACCTTACGAATTATGGATTTAGAATTTTTTCAGGAACGCTACCCAATTGTTTTTAATAGCTGTCGTCAGTTTTTATTTGCGTTGGATTGCTCGGCGTTTGAGTTTAGTAAGCTTTCTTTATTTTTTGATTTGCTATTAGTGTTATCCCGTCTTTATGACCAAAGGAATGAAAAAAGCACGATCAATCTTTATGTGAATTTTACGCAAGGAGAAAAATATACTCAGTTTATCAAAGAACAAATCAAAATATTCGAATCTTTCAGCATTCACTTTCATTCAGCGATTCGACCAGATACTGATTTAGTAGTTTCGGATTATTTACCAAAAACGTTATTTTCAGTAAAATGTTTAATTTGGCTAGCGCCCCCGCGAGCCAGTGACTGGCAAAATTTTGGCAACGAAATTGTCCGAATTAATAAAGAGCTACAACAAACGAAACAAAGAAAAAGCGAATAAAAACAGTCGCAACGTGTTTTAGTTGCGACTGTTTTTTGTTACTGAATGTTTATAGTAAACTTTCTCATTATCACTGATGTAAAAAATTTTAAATAAAAGCCAAATAGGATTGAAGAAAAAGAAAAAATTGCTAGTGAAGGACCAATTCTCTAAAGTTTTTCTCAAATATAGTAGAATTCCTTTCTTTTCTTCTGTGAGAAAGATATAATAAAAAACGTATGAACAAAGGAAAAGGGATGACGAATGAATAGAAAAGAGAAAACAAATTTAGATAGTCGAATTGATTACGGCGTGATATTACCAGTTTTTCTTTTATCACTAATTGGTATGCTATCGCTTTACGTAGCGCTTTACAATGATCCAAGCAAACCTAAAATTGGTAGCTTGTTAATGAAACAAGGACTGTGGTATTTAGTCGGAGGATTAAGTATTGTCATTATTATGCATTTTAGCTCAAAATTACTCTGGCGGTTAACGCCCGTTTTTTATGCACTTGGATTAGTATTAATGGGATTACTACTGAAATTCTATGACCCCGTGCTAGCAGAGCAAACAGGTTCTAAAAACTGGATTCGCTTTGGTGGCACCACATTCCAACCATCGGAATTGATGAAGATTGCGTTTATTTTGATGTTGGCCTATATAGTGACCATGCATAATGTTAAATATGTGGACCGAACACTCAAAAGCGACTTTTGGCTAATCGCTAAAATGCTATTAGTGGCGATTCCGGTAATTGTTTTAGTACTTTTACAAAAAGACTTCGGGACGATGTTAGTTTTCTTAGCCATTTTTGGGGGAGTTTTCTTAATGTCTGGCATTACTTGGAAAATTATTGTGCCAGTTTTTATTTTAGCTGCTCTAGTGGGGGCAGGAACTATTTACTTGATTACAACAGAAACAGGTAGAGATTTATTGTCTAAGTTAGGGGTCGAAGCCTATAAATTTGATCGGATTGATTTATGGCTAAATCCTTTCCATACAGATCCAGACCGCTCATTCCAACCAGCGCTAGCATTAACAGCAATTGGTTCTGGGGGCCTTTTCGGAAAAGGCTTTAACGTGAGTGATGTGTATGTCCCTGTTCGTGAGTCAGATATGATTTTTACAGTTGTTGGTGAAAACTTTGGCTTTATTGGTGGCTGTTTCATTATTTTGTTGTATTTTATTTTAATCTACCGCATGATTCGCGTTTGTTTTGATACAAATAATGAATTCTATGCCTACATTGCCACAGGAATTATCATGATGATTTTGTTCCATGTTTTTGAAAACATTGGAGCGAATATTGGTTTACTACCATTAACTGGGATTCCATTACCGTTTATTAGTCAAGGTGGTTCTTCCATTTTAGGTAACATGATTGGGGTGGGCTTAATTATGTCCATGCGTTACCAACAAGAAACGGTTCGTACCAGAAGTGGTCGTTAAAGAAAGAAGAAAGAAGGGGTAGAAATGTACACACTTTATGAATATCCTAAATGCTCAACTTGTAAAAAAGCGAAAGCGTGGTTAGACCAACAAGGCGTTAAATACCAAGCAATTGATATTAAAGCAACACCGCCTAGTAGTGAACAATTAGCAAAATGGATGAAAGAGACCGGCTTGCCTGTTCGTCGTTTTTTTAACACAAGCGGGGTTTTATATAGAGAACAAGGCTTAAAAGATCTTGTTGACAGTTTTTCTATTGAAGAAGCAAGTCAGCGTTTAGCTGCGGATGGCATGTTGATTAAGCGTCCAATTCTCTTAAAAGACAATACATTTCTAACGAATGGTTTTAAAGAAGCAGATTACGAAGGAGTGCTTGGAAAATGAGTGAAATGAAACAAATCGATCAATTATGGATCTTACCAACAGAAGCAGGTTATAAAATTGGTTTAACCGCCGAAGCCCAAGAGGATTTAGGGAAGATTACTTTTGCGACATTTCCCAAAGTCGGACAAACATTAGCTAAAGGTGATTCTTTAATTGAATTAGAAGCAGAAAAAGCAGTCAGTGAATTCAGTAGTCCATTATCTGGTAAGGTAGTTGCGATTAATGAAGCGGCTGATCAAGAGCCAAGTGCATTAGATGAAGAAAATGCCTGGATTGCTGTTTTAGCAGATGTTGAACCAACAGAATTTGAAAATCTTTAGTCTTACGTTGACAAGGCCAATGATTATTGCTATAATTTTCTCAATCTAATCAAAAGAAAGCTTTGAAAAGAAGAGTACATGTTAAGGACGTTTGAAGAGAGCCCTGTTTGCTGAGAATGGGTAACAGATTTAAGATGGAAGATGGTCTTTGAGCAGAGTAAGTGAGCGAAGCAGTGAACTTACTACGGGGCGCCCGTTACAGCCAACGGTATGCGAAGAATCAAGTACCGTATGAGGTTATTATTGAGAAATAATAGCGAATTAAGGTGGTATCACGAAATGACAAACTTTCGTCCTTTTTGCTGTAATAGCAAAAGGATGGAAGTTTTTTTGTTTTTATTAAGCAAATTCGTTTCATAAAAAGTGCGAAACCTTCAAAATAAGAAAGTAGAACAGAAAGAAGAGGAGAACAAAATGGCATTAATTGAATTACGTCATGTAAAAAAAGAGTTTTCCGGTAAAGCGGGTAAAGTCACGGCTTTAAAAGATATTGATTTAACAGTTGAATCAGGTGATATTTATGGCATTATTGGCTATTCAGGTGCAGGAAAAAGTACGTTGGTTCGCCTATTGAATGGACTTGAAACACCTACAGAAGGTGAAGTAGAAATTCAAGGACAAGATATTGCATTGTTGCCAAATAAAGAACTACGAAACTTCCGTAAAAAAATTGGGATGATCTTTCAACATTTTAATTTATTATGGTCACGGACGGTCCTAGAAAATATCATGCTCCCATTGGAAATTGCTGGCGTTCCAAAACAAAATCGGAAAAGCCGCGCAGAAGAGTTAATCAAGTTGGTTGGTTTAGAAGGACGGGAAACCGCCTACCCAAGTCAACTCTCTGGTGGGCAAAAGCAACGAGTGGGGATTGCCCGTGCCTTAGCTAACAATCCTGACATTTTGCTTTGTGATGAAGCAACGAGTGCTTTGGATCCGCAGACAACTGATGAAGTGCTAGAATTACTACTAAAAATCAACCAAGAATTAAATTTAACGGTTGTATTAATTACCCACGAAATGCACGTGATTCGTAAAATTTGTAATCGCGTAGCTGTGATGGAATATGGTGAAATTGTTGAAGAAGGTAAAGTGATCGATATTTTCAAAAAGCCTCAAACAGAAATTGCGAAACGCTTTATCCAACAAGAAGCGGATAAAAACATTGAAGAAACGGAACTGGTTGTTGAAGAAATGTTGGAACAATATCCGAATGGAAAAATTGTTCGCCTGCTTTTCCACGGTGAACAAGCGAAATTGCCAATTATCTCGCATATTGTCCAAGAATATCAAGTAGAAGTTAGTATTATTCAAGGGAACATTCAGCAAACAAAGCAGGGTGCAGTGGGTTCTCTTTATATTCAATTATTAGGCGAAGAGCAAAATATTCTAGCAGCCATTGAAGGATTACGTAAACTTCGTGTAGAAACAGAGGTGATTGGAAATGAATAATCGTGGCTTAGCAAGTTTCTTTGATTTTTCCCAAATTGATATAAGTAAACTACAAGAAAAAACGATTGAAACACTTTATATGACAGGGATTTCAATCATAGTGGTCGCCATTTTAGGGCTGATTTTAGGACTACTACTTTTTGAAACGTCAGGCAGAAAAGGGATTTTGAGCCGATTACTGTATTGGCTAGTGGCCATTTTTGTAAATATTTTCCGTTCGATTCCGTTTATTATCTTAATCGTTCTGTTAATTCCTTTTACAAAAATTATTTTAGGGAGTATGTCTGGTGTCAAAGGCTCCTTACCAGCATTGATTATTTCCGCAGCACCTTTTTATGCTCGCATGGTCGAAATCGCTTTTCGTGAAGTCGATAAAGGCGTGATTGAAGCAGCCAAAGCAATGGGGGCCAATCGTTTCCAAATAATTTGGAAAGTTCTATTACCAGAAAGTCTGCCAGCGCTTGTTTCTGGCTTAACCGTTACAACCATTTCTTTAGTGGGCTACACTGCAATGGCAGCTGCTATTGGAGCGGGTGGTTTAGGAAGTTTGGCGTATCAAGATGGCTTCCAACGTGGTCAAAATACAGTTACCTTAGTAGCAACGATTTGTATCTTAATTATTGTCTTTGCGATTCAATGGCTTGGGGATACAGTCGCTAAAAAAATAGATAAACGATAAATGGAGGGAATAAGATGAAAAAACGTACATTATGGTCAGTAATTACTGTAGCAGTAGCTGTCTTAGTTTTAGGGGCTTGCGGCAATAAAAAGAGTGATGACTCGGTCTTGAAAGTTGGAGCTTCACCAGTTCCACATGCAGAGATTTTAGAACATGTAAAACCTTTATTAGAAAAAGAAGGCGTAAAATTAGAAGTGACGACTTATACAGATTACGTGCTACCTAACAAGGCGTTGGAAAGTGGCGATATCGATGCCAACTATTTCCAACATGTGCCGTTCTTTAATGAAGCGGTTAAAGAAAATGATTATGACTTTGTGAATGCAGGTGCGATTCATTTAGAACCAGTTGGGCTTTACTCGAAAAAATACAAATCGTTACAAGAAATTCCTGATGGTTCAACGATTTACGTTAGCTCTTCCGTTTCAGATTGGCCACGCGTATTAACTATCTTAGAAGATGCTGGTTTAATCACGCTGAAAGAAGGGGTAGACCGGACAACTGCTACTTTCGATGATATTGATAAAAATACTAAAAAGTTGAAATTCAATCATGAAAGTGATCCAGCAATCATGACCACTCTTTATGACAATGAAGAAGGGGCTGCGGTTTTAATTAACTCAAACTTTGCCGTGGATCAAGGATTAAATCCGAAAAAAGATGCGATTGCCTTAGAAAAAGAAAGTTCACCTTATGCCAATATTATTGCGGTTCGTAAAGAAGACGAAAACAACGAAAATGTAAAAAAATTAGTCAAAGTGTTACGTAGCAAAGAAGTCCAAGATTGGATTACGAAAAAATGGAACGGCGCTATTGTTCCAGTCAATGAATAAAGAGAAAAAGACAATAGAATAAAAACTTGAGGTCGGGACAGGCGTGTTAAGCTTCAAGAAATAAGAAGAAAGTTCTGAAAGATGCTTTTTGTCTCTCAAGGACGTTCAGCTTATTTCCGAAGAAGCTGCTCCTGTCCCGTTGTTTATCTAAAATTTTAGGGCTAGGCAGATACATCATGTTGATTTACTTGCCAAGTCTAAGTTTTTTTCTTTTAAAAAAGGATTATAAATGATAAAGTTACAAGGAATTTCTTAATTATCAGGAAAATTAAGGGACTATGCATAGGCATTTGCATTAGTTATTGTTATAATAATTAAGATAGATTTTTTGGAATGGAGGGAAAAAGATGTTACGTTTTTTTCCGCAAAAAAATAAATATGTAGAAGAAGCAAGCCAGTACGCCTTTGATAAAGAAGGCCAAATTCCGCAGCACATTGCCATTATTATGGACGGAAATGGCCGGTGGGCACAGAATCGAAGACTGCCGAGAATTGCTGGACATAAAGAAGGCATGGATACGGTCAAAAAAATAACGAAGCATGCTAGTCATTTAGGCGTTAAAGTTTTAACACTTTATGCATTTTCAACGGAAAATTGGAAGAGACCAACAGATGAAGTCAATTTCTTAATGCAATTGCCTGTTGATTTTTTTGATACATTCGTGCCTGAATTAATTAAGGAAAATGTTAAAGTCAATGTAATGGGCTACCAAGAGTTTCTACCAAGCCATACGCAAGATGCTGTTAAGCGCGCCATTGAGCAAACCAAGGACAATACGGGCATGGTTTTGAACTTTGCTTTGAATTATGGGGCGCGTGCGGAGCTACTAACTGCCATGAAACAGATTGCTGCAGAGGTTTCAGAAAAAGCATATACGGCAGATGAGATTACAGAAGAAACGATCGCAGATCACTTAATGACTGGCTTTTTACCCACGGAACTTCGTGATCCAGAATTGTTGATTCGAACAAGTGGGGAAGAGAGAATTAGTAATTTCTTGCTATGGCAAATTGCTTATAGCGAGTTGTTTTTTACAAAAGCATTATGGCCTGATTTTTCAGGAGACACTTTAGAAACCGCGATTGCTTCTTTCCAAAATCGTAATCGTCGTTTTGGTGGTCTAAAAGAAACTACAGAAACAGAAGGGAGCGATCCGCAGTGAGACAACGTGTCATCACAGCTATCGTCGCATTAATCATCTTTATTCCAATTATCTGGTATGGTGGTTTTGCAATTGAGATTGCCGCTGTTGCTTTGGCAGTAGTCGGCGTGTACGAGTTATTCCGTATGAAAGGATTAACGTTATTAAGTTTTGAAGGCGTTTTATCAGCATTAGGGGCCGTTTTTTTAGTTATCCCGACAATTAAATGGTTAAACTTTTTGCCGGAAATGCAAACAAATTTCATTTTATTTTATGTCACTGTAATGTTGTTGTTAGGTGCTTCGGTAATTTCTAAAAATACATATACGATTGAAGAAGCTGGCTTTCCAGTTATTGTCAGTTTATATGTAGGGATGGGGTTCCAGAACTTTATTAGTGCCCGTTCCGCAGGTTTTGAAGTCTTGTTATTTGCTTTATTCATTGTCTGGGCAACGGATATTGGTGCATATCTATTTGGACGCCGATTTGGTCGTCATAAATTGATGCCAGATGTTTCACCCAACAAGACAATAGAAGGTGCACTTGGTGGTATTTTATCAGCCGTCGTTGTAGCAGCGTTGTTTTTAGTTTTCACAGCTAATAAAGGGCTATTTCCTTATCCAATGCCGGTGATGCTCGTATTGACGGTTCTGTTTTCTATAGTAGGGCAATTCGGTGATTTGGTTGAATCTTCTATCAAACGTCATTATGGCGTGAAAGACTCTGGTAACATCTTGCCAGGACATGGTGGTATTTTAGATCGTTTTGATAGTTTATTATTTGTTTTCCCAATTATGCACTTATGTGGATTATTTTAAATTGATTAACAAAATTTAAAAAAGTATCGTCAAATAAGCAAAAATCCAGAAGAGAGACTCTTCTGGATTTTTGCTGTTTATTGGGTTAGTTTAGGTACCTTGTGAGTTATTTAATTTATAAGAGTAATTGTATAAAGATGGCTAAAGTTTCTAAAAAATTAAATAGGTGATCGGATGTTAAATATCTGAACATTCCAGTGTTATTCGATTGTTAAAAATTAAATTATAACAATCGAATAACACTGGAATGTTTATTTCAATAAAGCCATTGACGTTTAGCATAGATAAATTTATACTTAAAAGAAGAAAAGCAAAATAATGTATTTTACATGCTTGTTCAATCGTGGTGAGAGTTATTCATAAATTTAAGCAAGTAAAGAGAAGATAATTTAGAGATTTGTGAACGCGTTCTTCATACAAAATTATAGATTAGGATTATATTTTTGATAATCTAATGTAAAGGATTAATTCAATGAAAAAATTTTTAGAGAATAGTATACATCAAGCCATAAAAGCTTGTTTTTTCTTTTTAGGTAAACTGCCTAAAAAGAAGTTATTTATTTTTGAAAGTTTTCATGGAAAACAGTATAGTGATAATCCACGTGCAATTTTTGAGTACATAAGAGATAACTGTCCTGAATATCAATGTATTTGGGCAGTCAAAAAAGGATATGAGATGCCTTTTGTGGAAGAGAATGTTCCTTTCGTCAAACGATTAAGTTGGAGATGGCTATGGTTGATGCCAAGAGCTCAGTATTGGGTTTTTAACACACGGATGCCAGCCTGGATGTATAAGAATCAAACAACAATCTATATACAGACGTGGCATGGGACCCCTCTAAAGAAACTGGGCTTAGATATTGAAACAGTCAAAATGCCAGAGCATGAAACAGAGAGCTATAAACTAGAAGTCATTCAAGAAGCAAAGCGTTGGGATTATCTCATCTCACCTAATGCATACAGTACAAGAGTGTTTCGACAAGCCTTTCATTATGAAGGGGAAATATTAGAAATAGGTTATCCAAGAAATGATTTGTTAGTTTGTGAAAATAAGGACAAAATAGCTTTTTCTGTTCGCAATCAGCTAGGTCTTGCAGCTAACAAAAAAATTATTCTCTATGCGCCAACCTGGCGCGATGATGAGTCTATCCGAAAAGGAGCCTATCGTTTTACCAATCATTTGCCAGTTGAACAACTTTTAGAAATTGATTCTTCTATTGTAATACTTACACGATTACATTATTTAATTGCAGAAAGTTTTGATATAAGTGCATTTGGTTCACGTGTAATCGATGTTTCTTCTTATCCAGATATCAATCAACTTTATTTAATCGCTGACTTATTAATTACAGATTATTCATCGGTTATGTTTGATTTTGCATTAACAAAAAAACCGATGCTATTTTTTATGTATGATAAGGAAAAGTATCAAAATAGTACAAGGGGATTCTATTTTGACCCAACAGCAATTTTGCCTGGGAAAATTGTGACAGATACGGATAGCCTAGTAACGTCTGTAAAAAACGTATTGTTTTCTAAAACGGAACAGGAACAACGTTTATATGTGCAGTTTTTTCGTGAATTTTGCCTTGAAAATCAGGATGCCACTAGACAGCTGATTTCAGAAATTTTAAAGAGATAAAAAGCCGGAGGGTGTAGGTTGGAAAAACAAAAAGAAGTCCAAAAAGAATATGAAGAGTATCAATATATGTTAGATACTGAAACGTGGAAAAAGGAGTTAAGTCAATTTAAGCTGTCCTCTTCAGAAAAAATATCAAAAAATCCTAAAGTCTCAATCATTATTGCTAATTACAATAATGCACCATATCTTAAAAAGATGATGGATTCTCTTGTTCAACAAACCATTGGGATTGAGCAATTGCAAGTGATGTTTATTGATGATTGTTCCACAGATCATTCGTTAAAAGTAATAGAGCCATATCTTGAAAGATATCCGAATATTGAAATTTATCAGCTGCTTGAAAACACTGGAGGAGCTCACGGCCCAAGAAACGTAGGGATTGTAAATGCACGTGGTGAGTATAGTGTCTTCTTAGATGCAGATGATTGGTATGATTTAAATGCATTGAAATATTTATCAGACCTACTAGATGACTCTCACGATGATTTTGCTGTTTCTGGTCTAATACAGAGTACGGACGGCCACTTAATGTTAAAAAGTAAGCCATATTATGTGGATGGGTCATTTAAAAATCGGTCTATCCAAGAATTGCCAGCTGAATTTTATGGTTGGTTAGGACCGCAAGCTATCATGTTAAGAACTTCACTGATACACAATAATAATTTACACTTTGTTAATCAACGGGTGGCTGATGATGTGCTGTTCTTTTATGAAGCCATGCGATTTTCAAAAACCATTACACAAGGGGAAAGGTTAACGACTTATTTAAATCGAGATGCAGATAATGAAAGTTTAAGCAAATCAATTAATCGGACATTTATGCTTTCTTGGTTGCGTGCGTTAAGTTATATCAATCAACAGTTTCCAGATGATTTGTCTAAAGAACGGATGTTAGCACGCCGTTTAGAATGGCTAATTTATGACTTTTGTATTCGGAGGAATACTGGGTATCCATTCAGTAAAAGGCGATTACAAGATTTTAAAGTACAGATGGATCAGTATTTAGGTGAATTAAATTTTGATCCTAGCCCGTATTTTAGAAGTGATGTGCGCCAAATCATTTGGACATTTTTACAAACTAACGATATTGATGGTTTGTATTGGTTTATTCAATGTCAGTCCATTCGTTGGGTGTTAGTCAATCGCTTTGGTTATGTTTCAAAAACAGAGAGAAGCTATTATTATCCCAGATTATTGAAACGATTCCCAGCAGTTCGCATGAATGCTTATGCAGAAGCAACGCAACGTGAAGGCAATACGCTTTCTTTAAATGTGTATACACACCAAAAAATTACAGGATTTGAAATAAAAGAGCTGAAAAATCCTTTTGAAACAAGACAGAGGCTGGCGTTTAAAAAAAATTAGTGAAACTAGTTATCAGGTAGAGTTGCCAGAAAAATTTTCAAATAAAGAAAGTAGATTTACGATAGTTTTTGATAATTATTTAGAAATTGGGGTTAAAGATTTTAGTAAGTTTTTTGCTTAAATTTTGTCCGTTTAAATCAGGATATTTTGAGTATACAACTATAAATGATAAGTGAGGGAAATTTGTTTTATGGAAAATGTGAAAGTGTCAGTCATTGTACCCGTCTATAACGTAGAAACCTATTTAGAAGAGGCATTAATGAGTTTGAAAAACCAAACATTGAAAGAAATTGAATTCTTAATTATTAATGATGGCTCTACTGATAATAGTCAAAAAATTATTGAAGAAATTGCACAAGATGATCCACGTTTTCGCGTTTTCAATGTTAAAAATGGGGGAATTGGAAAAGCCTTTAACTTGGGTGTTTCAGAAGCAAAAGGTGAGTATATTGCTGAATTTGAAAGTGACGATTATGTAGCATTGCATGCCTATGAGCGTTTATACAATACGGCTAAAAGTCATCATGCAGATGTTGTCCGTTGTAATTGGGTTGAATTTTCTTCTGAAGAAGAGGTTGAGCGAGATATATTATGGCAATATCCCGATAAATACAATCAATTGATTGACTTAAAAACGACGGATTTAATTGTACAAGTTTATCCATGGAATGCCATTTATAAAAAAAGTATGATTGAGAAAGAAAACGTAACTTGGGATGAGGAAATTAAAAGTTATGGGGACACTGGTCTATTTTGGAAAATCAATTCAGCATCTCAGAATGTTATTTTTATTAAAGATTGTTTGTATTTTTATAGACAAGACAACCCAAATTCGACAGTAAATAATGTGGCAACAAAGGTTCCTTTCTTGTTTCAACAATTTAAACTAATTCGTTCAAATTTAATTGAACAAAATAAATTTGAACGCTACAAAGGTTATTTTTATAAACAAATGTTCGAAAAATACTTTTGGGCGATTGAAAAATTAACCCATTTACGTGATGAGTCGGTTTATGAAGTGATTCAAAAGGTGGCAGTAGATTTTAGACAAGCTTTAGAAACAGACCAGCTGAATGATATCGATTTTGAATACATCAAACAATTTTATCAAATTGCAAATGATCCAGCAGCTTATTATGAGGACTACTTGAAAAATCTGTATAAAGTTAGTGTTGTCATGCCGATTCACAATGCTTCAAAATATTTAAGACAAACATTAGAAACTGTTTGTGAGCAGTCTTTACGTGAGATTGAAATCATTTTAGTAGAGAATGGCTCTACAGATAATACCATGGATATTATTAACGAATTTGCAGTAAAAGATCCGAGAATTACGGGGATTTCTATTGGCAAAAGTAATCCTGGACACGCAAGAAATGTGGGCATTTCGATGGCACGAGGACGGTATTTGCAATTTCTGGATGCAGATGATCATTTTGAAGCGAATTTATTACAAGACGCTTATTATCGTGCATATGATAGTGCAACAGATATTCTGTTATTTGGCATGAAAGAAAAGTTACCAAATGGAGAAGTGCACGTTGTTCACAATCCATTACTAACTAATGGCGGACGTATGTCTGGTGAAGAAATTTCATTGGATGAAGTAACCCCTTATTTATATGATAAATTATTTTTATTAGAATACATCAAAGAAAATAACTTGGTAAACTTAGAACAATTTGTTGGCGAGGATGCTTATTTCACTTATACAGCATTATTAGGTACCGAAAAAATTGTTGCACTAAACAAATATTTGCTGACACGAATCGTTAGACAAGATGGCTTGATGTCTACGTATGGAATGAATTATCGTGATGAGTTCAATTTACATGACAAAATGTTGGAGTACTTAAAACAACATGCTCCAAATCGAATTGAAGCATATCGGTTAAAAATTATTAATACATTAAACTGGTTTATTTTTGATATGAATCGTGTTGATCAAGCATTTAAAGAACGTTTCTATCAAGAATTAAAAGAGAAATACATCCAACAATTAGGGCTAGACTTAGTGAAAAAAGAAAAATATTCTAATGATCCAGAACAAGTAGAGCGTATCACACGAATCCAAAATATTTTACAATACAATCTAGAAATATATCAAAATATTTATAAAGATTTTGGGATGAAAAAAACCTTTATTATTCCGAATGTTCATATTCAAGAGCGTGGAGGTAAAGTAATTTTTGGACAAGAGAAGACCCAGGGGAATGGGACGGCAATTGAAATGTTTTCAATTATTATTGCAGATAACGATACAAGCAATGCCAGCGGAGTGATTGATTTCGTTTATATGGGTGACAATACAAAAATAATTCATGATAGTTTATTAGTATCTTTATTAATTAAAAAAGAAGGTACTACTTTAAAATCGATTGTTTTACAAGCCGAGTGGGAAAAAGGCTATACCTTACTACAAGAAAATATGTATTATACTTTCGTAGACAATGTTTTTACAATTTGGGCGGGCTATACTCAAAAATATGCAGCATTTGATTACAATGTTCGAATTTTGACTTCTCGAGAAGGGGAAACACATTTTAGTGTCGTTCGACAAAACCAAGGCTATATCCAAGATACAATGACAAGTATTGGTAACGAATTAACACCTATCAATAAAATTGAAGGAAATGAACCTACAACAATTAAAAAAGCTGTATCAAAAAGTCTTAAAAAAGCAAAAGGGTTGTTGAAATAGAAAGATTTTAAAGGAGATTAAAAATGAACGATTTATGGAATTTTTTAGATAATCATCCTGAAGAGAAAGAATTGATAAAGGCAAAAGCATTACAAGGTTATACAGTTGATGGAATTTTAAATGATCAACTTAATTTTGTTGCTCTAGATACTCTATCTATTGGTCTGGAAAAATTTGGAAATATTCATTATAGTATCCAAATCCCAGAATTTAATGAATTACTAAGTAAGAAGATGGTAGTACTTTTTGTTCCTGCGGATGGAGTGGGACACTCTGGCGCCAAAGAAAGATATTTTGGATTGAGACAATGGAATACCCTGTCTCAATCTGTTCGAAAAAAATACCATCATTCTTAGAATAGCTGATGTTGGCTTTGTGTCAGGATCCTATTACACATTATTTGAGCAAGAAATTTTGGATTTAATTGAAGCAAAGAAAACAGAATTTGGACTGAAGCATCAAGATATAATCTTCTATGGAAACTCTAGAGGCGGAACGGGAGCGTTATTATTAGGTATTACAGGTAATTACAAAACAGTTAGTGTAGATCCAGTAATTGATCGAGAGCCTTGGGTAAACAGCGCGGATGGTAGAATAGATCGCCAGTTAATGTTTGATTTCGTAGAAATGGATTTTTCAAACCGAATAAAAGATAAGATGGAACAGTCAAACTATGAATTAGAAAACATTACGGTGATTGCTTCTGAAGCAAATAAAAAAATGTATGAGAAAATTTACCCCTTATCTAATGGTTTTACCTTGAAAAAATTAGAATTAATGATTGATTCTGAAAATACAATTGGTATACACGGCCTTACGATAATGGAAAGTATTCATTTACAATTAGCGTTAATAAATAATTATTTATTTGATTAAGTAACAGAGAAAGTAGGAGCGGAAAAATGAAAAAAGCAGCAATTATGGGCTGGTGGTATAACCAAAATTATGGATCAATCTTAACATACTATGCTCTAAACAAATATGTACAGAATAAAGGGTACGAGACGGTTATGATTGATGGACCACTAGGTTATAAAAACAGAAGTAACTTTCGAGCATGGATGCCTTTAGCGTATAATTTTTTTAAGAAAAATAATATGCCCTATACTGAACAATTAACAAAAGAAACGTTACCGACATTGAACGATTTAGAAAATCTAGATACCTTTATTTTAGGCTCTGATCAAATGTGGAATCCCTGGAATGGTTGGGTAGACGACGATGATTTCTTAGATTTTGTTTATCCTCGTAATAAAACAATTGCTTATTCTGTTTCATTAGGAAAAGCAGATACAAGTAAATATGATCCTAAATGGGTTGCAAACCGCAAAAAAGATATTACACAGTTTAATCATGTTTCTATGAGAGAAGATTTTTCTGTACAAATTATGAAAGATATTTTTCAAGAAGAAGTTATTCAGGCTTTGGATCCAACCTATCTTGTTGAAAGAAGTGAATATGATTCTTTAGCTGATCAAGCTACGTTTAAACGACAAGAATCAGGAGATTATATGGCTGTCTTTTTCTTGGATATTAACAAGGAAAAAGTTCGTGTAGCACTAGCGATCGCAGAAAAATTGGGACTGAAATTAGTGGTCCTGCCTAATCCTTTAAAAGGACGTGAACTAGCGAAAAAAACGTTTCCTAATACAGTAGAATATGTTTCTGAAGATACACCAGAAAATTTCTTATCTGTTTATCGAGAAGCAAAATATATTATTACTGATTCGTTTCATGGCACTGTTTTTGCGACTATTTTCCAAAAACCGTTTTCAATTTTTTATAATGAACAACGTGGAATTGACCGCTTTAATAGCTTGATGAACCTGTTTGAGCTTGGCGAAACTAGACGTGTCTATGAGCAAAACACAAAACAAGAAATTGAAGAAAATAAAAATATTAGTTTAGCACTTGACTATCAAAAGACCGCTGGAAAGATTGCTAGAGAAAAAGAGATTTCAGATAAGTGGTTAACCGATGCGTTGACAAGTAAATTTAGCCCAGATGAAGACGAAGTATATGATGAATTTAGACGATATATTATCAATAAACCTTTGGATTTTTATCGAGCTAAAACAACTGTTCCGATTTCCGCAGCAATTGTTTTATCGCCAAATGGTACGATAAAAAATTCCAATCCTAATGAAAGCTTTTGGAAGCTAACAGATAAAGAATTAATTTTTATGAATAATCATCGTGAAGTCACTACAAGATTTAATCGTGAAAAGTTTAAGGGAAAGGAAACGTTCAGTCCTTTTAGAATCGTCGGTAAATATGTGAAAGATGAAAAAATCGAACATGTTATGTATTTGCATCCGATACAAAAACCTAAGCCTAAACCGAAACAAGGCACAGAAAAAAAAGCATTAGCAATTCCCGAGAATCTTTTAACAAGAAAACAATTAATTATGAAAATTGTGCAAAATGAGAGAATTCGTTCGTGGAAACAAGATCTTTTAGAAGAATTACCAGATTTAGAGTTATTTGTAGGTCGTGAATTAAAAGAATATGCTTCGAATTTTGTTGGTGGTCCAGCAGATCTTTTAATTTTTCCAAAAACGATAGAAGAAGTTGCTTTAATTGTAAAATATGCTAAAAATAATCAGATTCCTTTAACTGTTATCGGTAAAGGTTCAAATATTTTAGTCCGTGATGGTGGTATCCGTGGGATTACTTTAAATATGACTGCCTTGAATTATCGTAAAATTACGGGGAATGTTTTAACAGTTTCGGCAGGTGCAAGTTTAATTGAAACATCTTATTATCTACTAGAACACTTGAAATGCGGTTTAGAATGGGCAGATAATATTCCAGGAACCATTGGTGGCGCAGTTTATATGAATGCTGGGACAGTTAAGGATATTAATAGCATGTTTCTTGAAGCTACGATTGTAGATGAAAATGGAGAAATTAAAGTTTTAAATAAAGAAGATGTTCAATTTAGTCATCGCTATAGTTCATTTATGGATCATCCTGAGTGGATTATTCTAGAAACTAAATTACAGATTTCAGAAGGTAATTTAGAAAATATGGTAAATGACATGGTAGGAACTGTCGAAATTAGAGAAAGGATGCACCCACTAACACATCCAAATCATGGGTCAACTTTTACTTGGGGACGGGCGCCTCGATTAATTCAACAAGCTGGCTTAGTTGGTACTAGAATTGGCGGAGTAAAAGTATCTGAAAAACATCCAGGTTTCTTTATCAATGTTGAACAAGCCTCTGCTCAAGACTATGAAGCATTAATTTATTTAATTATTGCAAAAGTTTATGAATTTTCTGGATTTTTATTAAAACCAGAAGTGAGAATTTTAGGTGCAAATATGTGGGAAGCAAGTTTAACTTTTAAATAAACAGGGGAGTGTGTGACATGAAGAAAATAATCACAATAATTGTGTCTTTAGCAATTGGTATCGGTTGTGGTTTTTGGTCAGGATATTACATCAGTAAAAAATATTCAGAAAACCAAGAGACAACTATTTCCAAAAGTACTAACTCAGAACAACCTTTGATTACAAATGGAGAGTATCAAGTAACAGCTAATTGGGATTGGAAAACATTAGTTGTTAAAGATAATGTGTGGACATTGGATGGCAAACGTATTTATGATGTTTCCACTACAAATGATAATATTGTGATTTTAAAGGGAAAAAATTTGAAATCACTTGTAGTTTATAAAATAGAAAAAGATAACGAAAAAATCAACTTATATTCTTACACAAAAGAAGGCGTTGGGAAAAAAGTATTAGCTACTCTAGTGAAAAAATAAATAATGCATTTGGTGTTTGAAATAAATTGAAAGTAACTTTGTTAGGAGAAGTTAGTAAATGAAATACAATACGAAAAATTATGACTATTTAATTGTTGGTTCGGGACCTTTTGGGGCAACGTTTGCTTGTGAAGCAGCTAAACGAGGAAAAAAAGTATTAGTTATTGAGAAACGTGCTCATATTGGTGGCAATATGTATACACATAAAGAAAACGGGATTAATGTCCATGACTATGGTGCCCATATTTTTCATACTGACAATAAAGAAGTATGGTCTTATGTCAATCAATTGACGGAATTCAATGGCTACATCAATCAAGTAGTTGCTAATTACAAAGGGGAGCTCTACAACCTACCATTCAATATGAACACGTTCTACCAAATGTGGGGGGTAAAAACACCAGCTGAAGCACAAGCAAAAATTTCAGAGCAGCGGGAGGCAGCTGGAATTAAAGGCGCTCCAAAAAATTTAGAAGAACAAGCGATTCGTTTGATAGGAACGGATATCTATGAAAAATTAATTAAAGGCTATACAGAAAAACAGTGGGGACGTAAGGCTACGGAATTACCAAGTTTTATTATTCGCCGTTTGCCAACTCGTTTTACTTTTGATAATAATTACTTTAACCATCGCTATCAAGGCGTACCTGTCGACGGTTATACAGCTATGTTTGATAAATTGTTAGAGAGTGAATTAATTGATATTCAATTGAATAAAGACTTTTTGGCAGAGAAAGAAACTTACTTATCAGAGTTTCCAAAAATTGTTTATACAGGGATGATTGATGCATTCTTTGATTATTCTTATGGCGAATTAGAATATCGTTCAGTACGTTTTGAAAATGAAACAGTAGATTCAAACAATGCACAAGGCAATGCCGTAATTAATTACACAGATGCGGAAACTCCCTATACACGGATAATGGAATGGCGACATTTTGATCAAAAGGCCGATGAAAACAAAACGATTTTGACGAAAGAATACCCACAAGATTGGGATCGTTCAAAAGAAGCCTATTATCCTGTTAATGATGAGAAAAATTCACTTTTGTTTAGAAAATACAAAGAAAAAGCAAACGCTCAAGAAAAAGTTATTTTTGGTGGACGTTTAGCCAATTATCAATACTATGATATGGACCAAGTTTTCGGAGCAGCTTTGAAAGCAGTCGCTAAAGAATTTGGTGAAATGGCCAACTAGTGAACGGTTAGACTCGGAGGAACAAATGGAAAAAGAACTGAAAGTTAGAACAAAATTACTTACCAAAGAATACAGTTTAGCGCAAACACGTATTGACAAATTGAAGACACTTTTTAGTGTTTTTCAAAACAAAGTTCCCACATTTTGGGCGTTAAAAGGTGTTAGCCTCGACGTATATTCTGGAGAAACAATTGGTATTATTGGTTTAAATGGTTCAGGCAAATCCACTTTATCAAATATTATTTCAGGCATCACCCCTCAAACGTCAGGAGAACTTGAAATAAATGGTGAAGTTTCAATTATTTCGATTGGTGCAGGACTAAATAATAATTTAACAGGACGAGAAAATATTCGAATGAAATGTTTAATGTTGGGGGAAAAGAATAAAGAAATTGATGCCAAAATCGATGATATTATTGAATTCTCAGAATTAGGCGTTTTTATCGACCAGCCTGTTAAAACTTATTCTAGCGGTATGCGTGCTAAGCTTGGTTTTTCAATTGCGGTTCATCAAAATCCAGATATTTTAGTGATCGATGAAGCGTTATCTGTAGGAGATCAAACCTTCTATAATAAAGGCTTAAAAAAAATGCTTGCATTTAAAGAGCAAGGCAAAACTATCTTTTTTGTCTCTCATTCTATTCAACAAGTAGAGCAAATTTGTGATCGTGTCGCTTGGATGCATTATGGTGACCTACGTGCATTTGGTGAAACTAAGCATATTTTAAAGGAATATCGTGCTTTCTTGCACCGTTATAATCATTTCACTGAACCGCAAAAAGAATCGTATCAGAGAGATGGCAAGGCCAAACAGAGAAATTTTTCTTTGGAACAACTTCAAGAAACAATTCTTGAAAAAGCCAATCAACAAGTAGGCAGTCGCCGGACGACTAAAGAAGTCATTAAATTTACTACTAAAAATAAAATTGGAGATAAAATGACTCTTGGTACGAAGAGCTTGTTAATTTTGCTACTTTGTATGATTTTTTATGTAAGTCTTACCTTTGTAAAGGGTATTTCATTAACAACAGCTTTCATTCATCCAGCGGAAACAATTCAACGTATATTTGTTCCTGAGAAAGTAGCAGGGAAGGATACAAATGCTGTGAAAACGACTAAAACTAAACCAGCTTCAACAAAAGAATCTAGGCAGCAGGAGGAAGTTCAGCCTAGCCCAACGAACGTACCAGAAAATAATAATAGCGAACAAGCTGTGTCAACGTATACTGTGGAAGTTGGAGATTCAGTCAGTTTGATTGCTGAAAATCACGGACTCACTATAGAACAACTTCAAACTTTGAATCCAGAAATCATTGAGGTACCTATTTATCCTGGACAAGTGTTGAAATTGAAAGAGGTGACTGAATAATGCGCGAGGTAAAATTAATTTTAGCTGAACAGTTTTCATACTTAGGCGTTGCACAACGAATTGCTAAATACAGTAATAAAGCATTATATCAAAGCCACATCTTAGGAAATTTATGGCAAATTTTAAGTCCTTTAATTCAGTTAGGTGTCTATTATTTTGCTTTTGGGATTGCCCTTGGTGGTGCTCGAACCGTAAAAGGAGGAGTATCCTATATTGCTTGGTTGATGGTAGGATTAAGTACATGGATTTTTTTAAGTACAGTAACAAAACAAGCTTCTAGTTCTGTTTATATGCAAGTTGGCATGGTCTCTAGAATGAAGTTTCCAATAAGTATTTTGCCAATGGTTAAAATATTTTCTGAGTTACCAAGTTATTTTGCATTCACTACGTTAGCAGCGATTGTGTCAATCTCGACAGGTGAAAAGATTTCTATTTATTGGATTCAGCTACCTTACTATATTGTAGCGATGATTATCTTTTTATATAGTTTTAGTCTAATTAATTCAACTATTGCTGCATTAATTAGGGATTATCAAATTTTCTTGAATTCTATTATCCAAGTATTAATGTATATGTCAGGGGTCTTTTGGGATTTGAGTACAAAGAATTTACCGTCTTGGTTATCAAAAATTCTTATGTTGAATCCTTACGCATATATTATTAATGGATTTCGAGATACATTTTTCTATAAAAGATGGTTTTTTGAAGATAAGCCCCAGCTTGTTGTTTTTTGGCTAACAACATTAGTAATATTTATCGTAGGAGCTCATTTACATGTTAAGTTCAGAAGTAAATTTGTTGATTATATGTAACATGTGAAGAAGTAAAACCACCGTATACTGACAAGAATACGGTGGTTTTACTCTTTAATTGACAATAGCCTTCTCTTTAAAGAGAAGGCTATCTAACGAATCAATATTATTATTTTAAAGTTGGATCAGACTATTTCTAGTATTCAAGTATTTTTCATTTAAGCGATGTATTCCCTACCTCTAATACATCCTTGTATCTCTCTAGACACGCCAGTTTTGAATAAAATCATCAAAACAATTGAATGGTTCGTTTAAAAATATTTTTCGTGTTCTAATTATTATAACATAAAACTCGTCAACTGACCACTAGCTGACGAGTTCATAATTTTTCCAGATAAATAGACAGCCGTTTTCCGCCGACTGTCTAAGATTAAGATAGATTTGTAAAGAAGTGAATAAATGCTTCCTACTATCTCTTTATAACATGAGGAAAAGAAAACTGCAAAAGATAGCTGTGTTTTTTGAAAAAAAGATCAGCTGGTTTCCGCCAGCTGATCATCCGTTGAAAAGAGATATAAAGAAGTGAATAAAGCTTGCTTTACCTCTATTTTATACCATGTTTTGATTCAAATAACTATTCAGTATTAGTTATACTTAAATAATAAATATGTATACGGATGTATTGTTTTGAGGTATAGTCATAGAGAAAAGAGGGAACGTTTATGAAAAAATTTTGTTTAAGTTATAGCTCTGGTAAAGATTGTTTATTGGCGATGGATCGATTGGTACAAGCAGGAAATCAGCCAGTTGCGTTAGTGACAACATTAAGTGATGAAATTAATCGTTCTTGGTTTCACGGCATACCAATCTCCGTCTTAGAAGCAGCAGCCGAAGCGTTAGATTTACCACTTGTTATATCACATAACAATGAAACAAATTACACAGAAAAAGTGGTTGAGGCACTGCAGGAAACCAAAAAATTAGGTGCAGAAACGGTTTGTTTTGGCGATATAGATATTGAACAAAATGGTGCTTGGGATCGCCAAGTTGCGTTAAGTGCTGGACTTGAACCACAATTACCTCTTTGGCAGGAAAATCGCGAAGCACTTGTGAAAGAATTCTTGGCAAAAGGGTACACAGCAATTATCAAAACGGTCAGCAAAGAGGCAGGCATTCCAATAAAATTTTTAGGAGAACCGTTAAATGAAACATTTATCACGTACCTTAAAGAGCATCAATTAGATATTTGCGGAGAAAACGGGGAGTACCATACGTTGGTAATTGACGGCCCGCTATTTAAAAAGAGGCTCAATTATTATACTTCAGGAATTTATGAAAGTCCTTATGCTTATTCTTTGATTATTGATGCTTAAATGAAAGTAAAAGGACACAAGCTGCCACTTTTTCTAGGGATATGCTATAATTGACTTAAGAAAAGTAGAGAAAGTGAGTGGTTAATTATGGAAGAAACTGTCTTTTTTAATTTAGGAAATGCCCTTGCTTCAAAAAGAGATCAAAAAGAATTAATTAAAGAAGCCCAAATTGCGAAAGATACTCGAAAGATTCCAGGAAAACTGATTATCGTTGAAGATGAAGAAAATGGTACCCATATTTTATTTGAATTAGCTGATCAAACAGAACCGTCTGCTGAAACAAAAGAATTCAAAGTGAAAAAAGTGATTGATTAATAAAAAAGCAACGAATTTTTCTAAATTCGTTGCTTTTTTATATTTTTTTACACAAATGATACAAAAAGAATATCAAAATCAAATAAATGATTAGTATACTTGAAGAAACAAATAGGAAGCAAAGCAAACGTTTTGAGGTGTTCTTTCATGGAAAATCGAGGAATTTTATTTGATAAAGATGGTACGTGTATTCGTTTTGACACTCTTTGGCAAGCAGGTTTGCAAGCTTGTTTTGAAACACTAAGTATGTTAGCCCCTCATCATTCAGCAGAAATAAAAAAGATATTAGCTATTCAGGAGCAACGTTTTTTGCAAAAACATTTACTTGATGAAGTCCTTTATCAGGAACTTTATCAGGAATTGGCGCAATTTGAGGAATTAGTCGAACAGGGAATCAGCAGTCGATGGCTGGAGCAATTTTTTTATGATTATTTACGAAAAAATCTGAAAAAGATCGAACCGATTGGTGATTTAAAACAGTTATTTCTTGAGCTGAAACGGAAGAACTATAAAATTGGATTAGCAACTTCAGATACTTTGCCAGCGACTATGTTGATTATGGAATATCTTGGTTTAACAGAAATGTTTGATTTTATTGCGACAGGAGATCGTTACTTACCGAAACCAGATGCGGACATGCTCCAAGCCTTTTGTCAGTCATGTCAATTGAAGGCGACAGAAGTAATTATGGTAGGTGATTCGCTCGTGGATGTTTTTATGGGAACGTGTCATGGCAAAGCAGGAATTGGTGTTTTAACCGGCAACTGCCAGTCAACTGATTTTGAAAAGTTTGAAGTAGCCTATTTCCGTGATATCCATGAAATACCTTATCAAGAATTATGGGAAAATACCAAGAAGAAAAAATATTATTGTGTTTCATTCGAGTATATTTCAATAAAATACATGATGTTCTATACCTCACAGTGGAAAATCACGAGCGTGGGACAAAAACACTTCTGATAAGCCAGAAGCAACACTTTCGGAAATAAGCCGAAAGTGACTTTCTCACACAAGTGTTCGGGATATCTTAATCCTTACCTACGTGGTGCTCGGAGTTAAACACTTCTGTCCTGACTTCGTTGTTAATATTTTACAATGACAAGTTTTTCTTATTTTAATCCTGAACTTGATTTAGAAATTGCACTTCCATTAGAAAAAGAAACAGTAACAGTAGCACCTAAATCACCATCTAAGTTTTTCATCCAGATTAAAGTATCATTTTTTTCACCATTGATATTTGTAGAAGTAATCCCTGTTGGGTCTCCTAAATCTTTTCTAGCTTGTTCTTCAGAATATGAACCATCAGTAGCAATGTTATTTACTTGGTCTGCAGTAACTTTATCATGTTTTGCAACCTTCAAGCCACTTACAGATTTGCTCGCTGCTTTGCCATCAGAGAATGAAACAGTAATAGATGCAAGAAGATCACCACCCTTGACATTTGTCCAAGATAGAGTAGTGGTAGAGATGCCTTGGATATCTGTTGTAGAAGAAGAGGCTGGTTCACCTAAAATTGCTTTTACTTCATCTTCTGTAGAACCGCCTTCGCTGCTGTTCATAATATCACCGACATTAATTTTATCGTAAGTTGCTTTTAAATCAGAGTTATCTTTCGATTTATCTTCTGATTTCTTTTCAGAGCTTTCTTTTTTTGTATCATTTTTTGAACTATTCGTAGCTTTTGAAGAAGAGGCTTCTGTTTTCACTTCTTTGGTATCATTGCTTGCTTTTTTATCCTCTTTGCCAAGACCACTACCAGCAATCCCCAGTACAATAACTACTACAACCCAAAACCAAATTTTCTTATAAAATGGTTTTTTTACTTTTCCTTCATTTGAATCATTTTTTTTCATTTTCACTTTCCCTCCCATAGTTTAGTTAATGATTTGTAGCGCTTACTAAATAGTTGAAAACAATCCCCAATTAAATAACTTTGGACTACAAATCACTTAGTTTAAATGAAAATAAGTATACCGCCATGTGTAAAAATAACACACCACAGTATACTTATTTTATCATTATTTCATAAAAATAACACCATTATTTTTATGAAATAATTAAAAAAGATAAAAAATCTAAAAACTTCGACCGCCGCCACCGAATGTGCCGCCGCCAGTTGAGTGGGTGGTGCTACCACCACCGCCCATTCCGCCACTGCCGCCATTGTTTTTAGGAATACGACGCGTAGTGATGAAAGAGTTGGTTAACTGATCTGTGCGGGAGGTTAAGTTTAAAGTTGTTTTTTCCCTAAAGGGATATTGATAACTTGAAAATTTTAATTGATATTTAGAAATATTAATGCCTAAGAAGACCAAACTGAGTATCAGCGCAGCAGCAAAAGCAATTACCATTTCCAGCGGGGTAATGACTTTATAACGAGTGATTTTACCTGTTTCGCTGTCCACACGATAGTGCCCCCCAGGAACCCCTTTATTAACAAATGCTTGAGTTTCCTGAACAAAGGTTTGAGCAGCCGCGAAATAATTTCCTTGACTCATATTATCCCATATTTTATCTAAGGTATCATCAATTCGTGCATCTGTCATATAATCAATCATGTTTCCAGAAGTAGAGATGTAGATTTTCCGTAAGTCCATATCAATGAGAAAAAGAATCGCATTTTGGTCCTTGCCAACTTTATTTAAAAGATAATGATCTGCATATTCTTGTTCATCGCCATAGGTATTATTATTTGTGGTTACAATAAAGACAGAGGCTTTTGTTTTTTCTTCTAAAGGTTGTATCTCTTGCTTTAGTTGGTTGATTTGATCAGGTGTCAGTAATTGTGCGCCATCATCAATTGAATTTTCAGCCGCCGAAACGGGTAGGGCAAGGCCAAAGGTAAGAAGTATTAGGAAAAAAATAGGTAAAAGTCGTTTTTTCATAGGAAATAACCTCCTAATAAAAAGAGTGCTAAGAGTCCAGCGAAAATGCCTAACGTTGCTAGCCCTAAACGAGTGTAACTAATTGGAAGTACACCGCTTACTTTACCTGTTTGTCCATTCATGGCATAATAATAAACTTTTTTTGATTGTTCCTGACTGCGATAGGTGACTAACCAAATTGGCAAAAGCATATAGTGATTATTTTCTTGGTTTAGAGAAATATCCGTGCGAACATTTGTCAACGTAGTATAACCAGAAGCAGAGTCCCGTAACAATGATTCCGAATAATCTTGTAATTCTTGTTGGACGTGTTTTTTGATTGCTTCATATTCAATATCGCGTTTTTCTGCTTGGAAACCTGCTAGGTATTGGCTTTTGAAAGGCACCGCTTGATCAATTAAAAATGGTTGAACGCCTTCCACCATTTTTTGTTGGACGTTTTTTGACAAGGCATTTTTAACTAATTCTTTAAACGATAATTTTCCTGAACGTCCCACATTGAAACGTTTTGTTTCGGTGTATTCAATATCACCTACGCGCCAAATGCGAATACTTGTGCCAGTAGCTTGCAGTTGTCCGTCGACTTCTGCATCAACGACCCAATAGGGGAAGTAAACCCCAGTTAATTTATCGATTTGATTTTTGCTGAAAAAATCTCGGGGAATGAACCATTTTTTCTTGGTCCAAGCGAGAAATTTTTCAATCGCTTCGTCTTTTTCAATTGTAAAGGGTAAGACATTTTCTGGTAAAAATTCGCCACTTAATCGACCAGCCAAGACAACTGGATTATGGCAATAATAACAGTATGTGGCAGCCGTTGTTGCATCGGTGACAATTTGAGCGCCACAGCTTGGACAATTAAAAATTTCCATTGTGCCTACATCTGCAGTTGTTTCATTCTCAGTGGTCTCTGTTTGTTGCGTAGCGGAGGATTCTTCTTCCGCTGTGAAAGTCAAATTTTCCTCGGCAGTCGTTGTTGAGGGATTCTCTAAATGCGCCTCATGTTGCTGTTGCTCATAACGAGTCACTTCTTCTTCCGTGTAAATATTTAAACAATATTCACAATGAAATTTTTGATCTTTGGGATTAAATAAGAGCGGGCCGCCACAGTTGGGGCATTTATGGGTAAATGTTGTTTCCATTGCAACCGTCCTTTCTAATAGAGTGAGTAAATAACAGGAATCTGATTCAAAGAAAAAGGGTAGACTTGTGCCTGACCCTTTTCTTTAATTGTTCACTACTTGCTTATAAAGGAACCCCTTGGAATGGTTTACCACAATGTGGACAGAACTTAGGAATACCATTACTTAAGTCAACAATTTCGCTACATTCACTACATTTCATTTCTAATTTTGGTTTCTCGTTTGTTGGTTTTGGTGTACCACAGTTTGAACAAAACTTCCCAGTGTTTTCAGTCCCACATTGTGGGCAAGTCCAAGTGTCTGTAGCCCCTTGTGCGTTTTGCTGGTTTTGTTTTTCTTGCATTTGTTGTTGGTTTGTTTGAGACGCTTGCGCAAAGTAGTTGCCATTCGCATTCATGCCCATACCAACGCCCATAAAGCCGCTCATAGCGCCACCTTCATTTTTACCAGCAGCCTCCATACCACGAGCCAAGGAACCTTGAACATAGCCTTCGCGAACACCTGGATCGCTGAGCATAGCACCTTCATTTCGCATGTTGATTAATTTTGTTGAATCATCTGTATAAGAAATGCTCGCAACTGCTACAGAAACAATTTCCATGCCGCGATTGGTGCGCCAATCCTCATCAAGCGCAGTTTGCATATATTTGCTTAATTCAACACTTTTTGAGGGAACATAAGAAATACGTTGCCCATCAGCAGACATTTGATTGATTGCTGCTTGCAATGCTGTAATGAACTCTGCCAAATATTGTTCATTAATATCATTAATATCTACTTGCGTTTGGTTTTTAGGAATCGCATTAGTATAAAATAGCAAAGGATCTGTAATTTTAATTGAGTAATTTCCGTGTGCACGTAAGAAAAGTTCGGCATTATAAAAATTATCAAAATAGTTTAATGGCGCAGGTGTTCCAAATTTAATGCCTTTAATTTCTTGCAAATTAATATAAAAAACTTGTTGTTTTTGTGGAGTTACGCCACCAAATTTGAAACGACTGAAGGTCTCTGCAATCGCATCTTTTAAAGAACCGTTAAACATTGAAGGCGCAGAATCATTTTTGACTGTATAATAGCCTTCTTCAGCAGTGTAATCGATGATTTTGCCACCATCGACAAGAAGCATCATCATGTTGGGATAGACATGTACAACAGAACCATCTGTTAAAACATCGTCCGTTCCTTTACGATTAGAACCACGTTTATCATCTTTACGTACAAAAACACCTTTTGTCATGACGGTTGTGTCCCCCATATTATCAGGTTCAATAACCTCTAGCCATTGATCGGCCAAGCCACCGCCAACTGAACTTGTTGCTGCTTTAATAAGTCCCATGTTCATTCCTCCTAATAAAAAACTAATTGTTAAAGCTAGTATACCACACAATGAATGCAGAGAAATCCAACGAAAGCCTGATGAAATGGAAAAAATTGATCAAACTTTATTAAGAAATTAAAAAAAGTATAGGTGAAACACAAGCATTTTAAAAAAAGTTACGTATAATAGAAGAAAAGACATATTATATAGTTAGGGGATTATTGAATGGAACGAAGCAATCGTAATAAAAAATCTTCAAAAAAACCACTTATTCTTGGTGTTTCTGCCTTGGTTCTAATCGCTGCTGCCGGTGGCGGGTATTATGCTTATAGTCAATGGCAAGCCAAACAAGAATTAGCCGAAGCGAAGAAAACAGCTACTACATTTTTAAACGTATTGTCAAAACAGGAATTTGATAAGTTACCGTCCGTTGTTCAAGAAGCTAGCTTAAAGAAAAATGGCTATGATACTAAATCTGTTGTTGAAAAATACCAAGCAATTTATTCAGGGATTCAAGCAGAAGGAGTCAAAGCTAGTGATGTTCAAGTCAAAAAGGCGAAAGACAATCAATACACATTTACCTATAAATTATCGATGAGCACGCCTTTAGGCGAAATGAAAGATTTGTCTTATCAATCAAGTATCGCCAAAAAAGGCGATACCTACCAAATCGCTTGGAAGCCATCTTTAATTTTTCCAGATATGTCAGGAAATGATAAAATTTCGATTCAAGTAGATAATGCCAAACGTGGAGAAATTGTCGATCGTAATGGTAGTGGGCTAGCAATTAACAAAGTGTTTGACGAAGTGGGCGTAGTGCCTGGCAAACTCGGTTCTGGCGCAGAAAAAACAGCCAATATCAAAGCTTTTAGTGATAAATTCGGCGTTTCTGTTGATGAAATCAATCAAAAGTTAAGCCAAGGATGGGTCCAAGCAGACTCCTTTGTACCAATCACAGTCGCTTCTGAACCAGTGACAGAATTACCAACAGGGGCTGCGACAAAAGATACAGAGTCACGTTATTATCCGCTGGGGGAAGCAGCTGCGCAATTAATCGGGTATACGGGCACCATTACTGCAGAAGATATTGAAAAAAATCCAGAGTTAAGTAGTACGGGCGTAATTGGTAAAACTGGCTTAGAACGAGCGTTTGATAAAGAATTAAGAGGGCAAGATGGTGGCTCACTAGTTATTTTAGATGACAAAGAGAATGTCAAAAAAGCTTTACAAACCAAAGAGAAAAAAGATGGTCAAACGATTAAATTAACGATTGACAGTGGCGTACAACAACAAGCTTTTGCTATATTTGACAAACGCCCTGGTAGTGCGGTCATTACCGATCCTCAAAAAGGCGATTTATTAGCAACGGTTAGTTCACCTTCGTATGATCCTAATAAAATGGCCAATGGCATTTCTCAAAAAGAATATGATGCTTACAATAACAACAAAGATTTACCATTCACAGCACGTTTTGCGACAGGCTATGCACCAGGCTCTACCTTTAAAACAATTACCGGTGCCATTGGTTTAGATGCAGGGACATTGAAGCCAGATGAAGAGCTAGAAATTAATGGTTTGAAATGGCAAAAAGATAAATCTTGGGGCGGCTATTTTGCGACACGTGTAAAAGAAGCAAGTCCAGTCAATCTGCGTACCGCTTTAGTTAATTCAGATAATATTTATTTTGCCCAACAAACATTACGGATGGGAGAAGACAAATTTAGAGCGGGTCTTAATAAATTCATTTTCGGTGAGGAACTAGATTTACCAATTGCCATGACGCCTGCTCAAATTTCAAATGAAGATAAATTTAATTCTGAAATTCTTTTAGCAGATACGGGCTACGGTCAAGGTCAATTGTTAATTTCGCCAATCCAGCAAGCTACCATGTATAGTGTTTTCCAAAATAATGGAACATTAGTCTATCCAAAACTAGTTTTAGACAAAGAAACGAAGAAAAAAGACAATGTAATCAGCGCCAACGCAGCGAATACAATTGCCACAGATCTTTTAGGTAGTGTGGAAGATCCTTCAGGTTATGTTTATAATATGTACAATCCGAACTTCTCATTGGCTGCTAAAACAGGAACAGCTGAAATAAAAGATAAACAAGATACAGATGGCAAAGAAAACAGTTTCCTTCTAACGTTAGATCGTAGTAACAATAAATTCTTAACAATGATTATGGTTGAAAATTCAGGAGAAAATGGTTCTGCAACAGATATCAGTAAACCATTAATTGATTACTTAGAAGCAACCATTAAATAAAAAGAGAAAATGAACGAAACGAGGTTTCTGTAAAAAGAAACCTCGTTTTCCCTTTTTAGAAAAAGGAAAGTGTGCTACAATGAAGCGACTAAATTGTAGAAGGAAAGGGATTCGTGTGCGAATTTTAGCAATAGATACATCTAACCAAACATTGAGTATTGCTGTGTGTGAAAATCAAAAAATTCTGGGAAGTTATACAGCAACGGTTAAAAGAAATCATAGCTTAACATTAATGCCGGCAATTGACTATTTGATGAGCCAATTGAACTTGGCGCCAACGGCAATTGATCGTTTTGTCGTAGCAGAAGGACCTGGATCATACACTGGCTTACGTTTAGGCGTGACGACTGCCAAAACATTGGCCTATACTTTAAAGAAAGAGCTAGTAGGCATTTCCAGTCTACAAACGTTAGCTGCCAATTGTGTTGGACAAACTGGTTTAATTGTGCCTCTTTTTGATGCGCGTCGTAAAAACGTCTATGCTGGTGCTTATCGGTTTGTCAATGGCGTGTGGCAAAATGAGTTACCGGACCAACATATTTCCCTGCGGGAGTTATTAGAACAACTAAAAAATGAACCAAATCTTTTTTTTGTTGGTGAAGATGTTGAAAAATTCACTGAAGAAATAGCTCAAATCATTCCTCATGGAGAAATTTGTGATGTTCCACAATGGCAAATTCCTAATGCCGCAGTTTTGGCTGCGTTAGGTAGTGTGGCTGAACCTGTTGAGAATGTTCATGGGTTCTTACCTGCGTATTTGAAAAAAGTAGAAGCGGAAGAAAATTGGTTGAAGACACACACGCCTAATGGAGAAAGCTATGTGGAAAAACTTTAATTTTGTGACAAAATACTTTACAAAAAGACGGCAACGGTATATAACTAAAACCATTGCAATGAACCAGCAAGAATTTCAATTGCGTGAAATCACCTACCAAGATATTAAGGATTTACTAGCAATTGAACGTGAAGTTTATGCTGGGGAACTTCCTTGGACGATGTCTGCTTTCATGGCAGAACTTGGCTCAAAAGCGCCGCATCTCTATTTGTTAGCGGCAATTAACGGAAAAACAGTTGGCTTTATTGGTTGTCGGATTCAAGGAACGGATGCACACATTACGAATGTCGCTGTTCACACAGCATACCAAGGCTTAGGTTTAGGTCGTTCTTTAATAGAAGAAACGCGAATTTTTGCCAAGAAAAATCGGTGTGAAACCTTATCGCTAGAAGTACGAATGAGTAATGTTAAAGCCCAACGTTTATATCGAAAAATTGGCTTTGTCTCACAGACGGTGAAAAAAGGCTATTATGACGAAAATAATGAAGACGCACTAGAAATGATAATTGATTTAAAAGAAGAGTGAAGAAAAAATGTTAGTAACAAAAAAAGAAATATCTGTAGCAAATATTGGTGAAGAATTATGGCGTTTTAGTAATTCTTCTTATACAACTGGCTCCCCTTGGACAGAAACACAATTCGCGGAAGATTTTGCTCAGGAAAATAGCGAATATCTTTTTTTAGTTGAAAATGGCCAGTGGTTAGGCTATATTGCCTATCATTTTATTTTAGATGAAGCAGAAATTAGTCACGTTGTTGTGAATGGTCAGAAACAACACCAAGGAATTGGTTGTCAGTTAATGAAAGCTTTTAAAGAATATGTTAAAAGTCGTGACATTACACAAATTTTCTTAGAGGTCAGAGAATCGAATATACTAGCTCAAAAACTTTATGAGAAAACAGGTTTTCGGAAAGTAGCTGTTCGAAAAAATTATTATAAAGAACCGCAAGAAAATGCCTTTGTAATGTGTGCGAAATTAAGGAAGGAAGCCCAATGACAATTTTTACAAAAGAACGTAAATTATTATTAGCTGTGGAAAGTAGCTGTGATGAAACAAGTGTGGCTGTCATTGAAGATGGCGACAAAATTCTTTCCAATATCGTAGCTTCGCAAATTAAGAGCCATCAACGTTTTGGCGGAGTCGTTCCGGAAGTTGCGAGTCGTCATCATGTTGAACAAGTGACGATCTGTATTGAAGAAGCATTAACAGAAGCAAAAGTCACACCAGAAGAACTCAGTGGCGTTGCTGTGACCTATGGGCCTGGGTTAGTCGGTGCTTTATTAATAGGACTTTCTGCAGCAAAAGCATTTGCTTGGGCGCACCAATTACCACTTATTCCAGTCAATCATATGGCTGGGCACATTTATGCTGCCCGTTTTGTGGCACCGCTCGAATTTCCATTGATGGCCTTACTCGTTAGTGGAGGACATACGGAATTGGTCTACATGAAAGAAGATGGCTCTTTCGAAATTGTTGGTGAAACACGTGATGATGCAGCTGGTGAAGCGTATGATAAAGTCGGACGTGTGTTAGGGTTGCCTTATCCTAGTGGCAAAGAGATTGATGCTTTGGCCCATGAAGGCACAGATACCTATCAATTTCCACGGGCGATGCTAAAAGAGGATAACTATGACTTTAGCTTTAGTGGTTTGAAAAGTGCGTTTATTAACACGGTTCATAATGCAGAGCAACGTGGTGAAGCACTGTCTACAAAGGATTTAGCCGCAAGTTTTCAGGCGAGTGTGGTAGAAGTATTAGTGACTAAAACCATTCGTGCTTGTCAAGAATATCCTGTTAAGCAATTGCTAATCGCTGGGGGCGTTGCTGCGAATCAAGGATTACGAGAAGCAATGAGACATGCAATCAGTGAACAATTACCAGCAGTGACATTACTTATTCCGCCATTAAAACTTTGTGGGGATAACGCGGCGATGATTGGCGCTGCCGCCTTTATCGAAGCTGAAAAGAATCACTTTGCTTCGTATAACTTAAATGCAGAACCTGGCGTTAGTTTTATGACAATTAGTGAAGAAGGCTAGCCAGCTAGACAAAAATTTGCTATAATGAAGCCAGTTTAACAATGACATTCGATGATAAAGAGAGTACTTATTTCAACGTCAGCTTAGCGATCTTGGGAAGGTGGGAGCCAAGAGTGATCGGAATGAGGAAGCGCACTTTTAGAATTCTGCTGAAAGCAGACGGCAATCACCGTTATCGATGAAGCAGGTCTATCCAAGTAGTATAGACAATTAGAGTGGTACCGCGGGTAAATTCTCGTCTCTGACAAAACAAATTATTTTGTTTTGTCAGAGACGTTTTTGTTTTTTTAATACTTACAAATTAATCAGGAGGGTTCTTATGAACAACAAAGAAATCGTAGCAAAAGCGTTACATGATGTTTTAAATGAAGAATTAACGATGGATCAAATCGAACAATTATTGGAAAATCCTAAATCTGTTGATCATGGAGATGTTGCTTTTCCAGCCTTTTCATTAGCTAAAATTTATCGTAAAGCACCACAACAAATTGCAGCAGAATTAGCAGAAAAAATTGATGGCACAAATTTTGAAAAAATTGAAGTGGTGGGACCTTATTTAAACTTCTTCATGAATAAAGAAGCAGTCAGTCAAGCTGTCATTGGCGAAGTAGTCAAAGAAAAAAATAACTACGGAAACAGTACCTTTGGCAATAATGGCAATGTTCCTATTGATATGTCTTCACCAAACATTGCTAAACCAATTTCTATGGGGCACTTACGTTCTACGGTAATCGGGAATTCAATTGCCTTTATTTTAGAAAAAATTGGGTATCAGCCAATTCGGATTAACCACTTAGGTGACTGGGGTACACAGTTTGGTAAGTTAATTGTAGCTTATAAAAAATGGGGTTCTGAAGAAGCAGTCCGCCAACAACCAATTAATGAATTATTGCGCTTATATGTGCAATTTCATGAAGAAGCAGAAGAAAAACCAGAATTAGAAGACGAAGCACGTGCATGGTTTAAAAAATTAGAAGAAGGAGACCAAGAAGCTAATGAATTATGGAAATGGTTCCGTAGCGAGTCTCTAAAAGAATTTGATAAAATCTATTCCATGTTAGAAGTTGAATTTGATTCTTATAATGGCGAAGCCTTTTATAATGATAAAATGGATGAAATTGTTACTTTATTAGAAGAAAAACATTTATTAACAGAAAATCAAGGTGCAGAAATTGTTGATTTGACAGAATATAATTTAAATCCAGCACTTATTCGTAAATCAGATGGTGCGACGTTATATATCACACGGGATTTAGCTGCTGCGCTTTACCGTAAACGGACGTATGATTTTGCCAAATCGCTTTATGTAGTCGGCAACGAACAAAGCAATCACTTCAAACAATTAAAAGCAGTCTTGAAAGAACTAGGGTTTGACTGGTCAGATGATATGGAACACATTCCGTTTGGTTTAATTACTCAAGGCGGTAAAAAATTATCCACACGTAAAGGGAAAATCGTTTTATTAGAAGAAGTATTGAATGAAGCTGTTACTTTAGCAGGAAATCAAATTAACGAGAAAAACCCAGACTTAGCAAATCGTGAAGAAGTGGCGAAACAAGTAGGTGTAGGTGCAGTTATTTTCCATGACCTTAAAAATGATCGTCTAAATAATTTCGATTTTGTATTAGATGAAGTTGTTCGTTTTGAAGGAGAAACTGGGCCATATGTTCAATATACACATGCTCGTGCGATGAGTATTTTACGTAAAGCAAACTTTACACCAGACGCTACACAACGTTATGCACTAAATGACAAGGATAGCTGGGAAGTCGTGAAGTTGTTACAAAAATTCCCTGAAACTGTGATGCAAGCTGCTGAAAAATATGAACCATCTGTTATTGCGAAACATAGCATTCATTTAGCACAAGCGTTCAATAAATATTATGCCCATGTTCGGATTTTGGATGAAGATGCTCAAAAAGAGGCACGCTTAGCGTTAGTTTATGCAGTAGCTACTGTTCTAAAAGAAGATTTACGTTTACTAGGGTTACATGCACCAGAAGAAATGTAGAAGTTTTTGTGAAAATTTTACTGCGTTGAACGCTAAACTTATTAAGCAAATATTAAAGTTAAGTTACAGATTGAGAAATTCATAGTAATTAAATAGCTGGGGTGCTATACTCGAGTCAAGTTATAAAAGGATTAGAAAAGGTGGCACCCAATTATATGACAGAAAAATGGCGTGAAGACGAAGAATATCTTTCTTATGTAGAAGATTTATTAGCAACCGAAGAAGTCCAAAAATTAGCAGAATACACACAACATATGCATTCAACTCGTTTAGAACATTCAATTAGTGTTTCCTATCATAGCTATAAATTAGCAAAGCGTTGGAACGGCAATGCTCGTGCAACAGCTCGTGCTGGTTTATTGCATGATTTGTTTTACTATGATTGGCGCACAACAAAGTTTGACGAAGGCTCTCATGCCTATGTTCATCCACGAATTGCAGCCAAAAATGCTGAAAAAATTACAGAGTTGTCTGATTTAGAACGAGACATTATTATTAAACATATGTGGGGCGCAACTATTGCACCACCAAAATACAAAGAAAGCTACATTGTAACCTTTGTTGACAAATATTGTGCTGTCAAAGAAGCGGCGTTGCCGATGACGACAGCCATGAAAACCAAATGGCGTCAGTATTTTGGTCAACAGTCAATCTAAAAAAAGCTTATCCGTAAGGATAAGCTTTTTTTGTTTGACGTTGACTAAAAAGTCTAGCATTCATCTATTTAAAATAAATATTAAAAGTAATTTTGTTCTGTTAATTTCTTTTGAGCGTATCGAAAGACTGCTTCTTGATTTTCAGTTGTTAACTGTTTGTAAATGTTCATAATATTGGTTGGGACAACAAATGGCGTTTCTTCCGTTTCAGGAATACCTAAGATTTCAAGAGGTGATACATCTAAAATTTTAGATAAGGCGACAATTTTATCCCTCCCCATATTTTCAATCATTCCAGTTTCCCATTTCCTGACGGTACTTTTTCCAACACCAACAAAATTTCCAACTTGTTCTAATGTAAGATTTTTCTCCATCCTTTTTTGCTTCAAAAAATTTTCTTTCAAAAAAACCACCTCCGTAAAAACATTCTAGCACAAAAAGTGTCGCAAAAGAAACATGTTTTTTTCAAAATGAAAGTAACGAATATAATAGAAAAATCAGCATTTTTTAATGATATTGACGTTTTTTTCACAAAATGATATAATTTTAAGTGTCTTATTAGACACTGAAAAGGGGGAGAGTAAAATGGAATCAAATTTAATTCACTCAAAATTGAAAATGAAAGGAAAAAATGTTGAGTGGTTGGCAAATGAAATGACTGCATACGGGCAACCAATATCCGCTTCAACGATTTACAAAAAATTAAAAGGAGAAGTTGTTTTCAAAGCATCGGATATTAAATTGATTTCACAATTGTTGGATTTTAATAATGAAGAAATTATGACTATTTTTTTTAGTGAGCTAGTGTCTAAAAAGACACATATTAGTGTTGAAAGGATTGTGATGAATGAAAAAAAGTATTAATAAGTTATTTTCGATTTGTTTAATTATCTTTACTATTATAGGATCTAATACAAGTATTATTTCTTATGCAATGGATAATGAAAGTGGCACACAAATCCGGTCTATAGCTGTTGAATATCCGGGGGAAAAAACGGAAATTGTTGCTACAAAAGATTGGGCGACAGTTTCTTTGTCATTAGGAATCTCTGAATTAGCAAGCGGAGAGACGATGACATTAAGGATGGCTAGCGAAAAATATTCCTATTCAATGACACCTTTTGAAATTGGAGACGCACTTCAAGTGATTCCAAACGATGATGGTACTTGGACGATTAAAGCCTTACAAACGCTTACAGATTACTCAGCAGATTTGCAACTGAAGCTACGATATAATCAAAATTTATCAGAAGATTTTGAAGATCAAGTCGTTTTTACTTTTGGGGATTCACAAAAAATTGTCAAAATTAATATCGGGCAATACGTGGAGAAAGTTCCGCCAACTGAACTGGTTCGAAAAGTCCCGTTAGGATTTACCTCAGAGGGAAGAATTGCTTGGGTCATTTATTTTAACTATAATCAAGCAGGTCTTTCAGGTTCAGAAAAAACAACCTTTAAATTTTTAGATAATGTAGGTCCAAACCAAACATTAGCTATTGACAGTATTGCTGCATATCTCACCAAGCAGCCTATTTTAGAAACAAATGGTGAAATGATTCGGAATTTGGAACATGACGAATATAGCTATGATGCCAGTCAATTTTTCCAAAAAAATGCCTCTGAATCTGGATTTAATTATGAAGCAGAGAAATTTGAAGGAATACCAACAGCCACGGGCAGTTATCTTTCCAATAAAAATGCCTATTATATTTATTTAGAAACGATTCCAAATGAAAATATTCCAAGTGATGCCGTGCTATCAAATTACACGTATATGCGTATTTCTAGTGAGGGATTCGATGCTTGGGAAGATGATGATATTGCCTACATCACAGCAGACGAGAGTAGTGATGGAACAGGTCGAGGGGGTGTCGTTTTAGAAAAAATTGATGCAGTAACTGCTAAAGTTTTAGAAGGTGCTGTTTTCAAAGTCGTGAACACAAAAACACAACAAGTTGTTCAAGAAACATTAACCACCAATCAAGCAGGTCAAATTCGTTTAGCTGGTTTGGAAGCTGGTCAGTATGCATTCATTGAAACAAAAGCACCAACTGGTTACAAGTTAGATGCAACACCAGTTCCATTTGAAATTAAGTTAGAACAAACACAGACGATTCGCTTGAAAAAAGAAAATACGCGTTTAGAAAACCAGTTAAAAGTAGAAAAAGTAGATGAAAATAATGAGGTGAAACGTTTAGCAGGTGCTGAATTTTCGTTGTATGACCAAAAAAATAATCTAATAGAAAAAGGTGTCACGAATGAAAATGGCGAGCTGTTATTTTCAAATTTATCACCTGATGGAGAATATTATTTAGTTGAAACGAAGGCGCCTAATGGCTATGAATTAGACGAAACTAAACATCCTGTTTCATTTGCTGGAAAAGCCGACTACACTTTAACATATCGGGTGAAGAATAAGCAGCAAGTACAAATTGGCTCCATCAAAATTGTTAAACAAGACAAAGAAAGCAAAAAACGTTTAACAGGCGCAGAATTTCAGTGGAAGGATACAGTGACAGGAAAAACAGGAACAGTGACAGTTGGAACCGACGGAACGGTCACAATTCCCAATTTAGCAGTTAATCGTACGTATGAACTTACAGAAACAAAAGCACCCACAGGTTATGTACTAGACAAAACCGTGCATAAAGTCACTTTAACAACTGCACAGGCAAATAAAGTAGTGACAGTAATCATTGAAAATACAGCGCAAAAAGGCTCCATCAAAATTGTTAAACAAGACAAAGAAAGCAAAAAACGTTTAACAGGCGCAGAATTTCAGTGGAAGGATACAGTGACAGGAAAAACAGGAACAGTGACAGTTGGAACCGACGGAACGGTCACAATTCCCAATTTAGCAGTTAATCGTACGTATGAACTTACAGAAACAAAAGCACCCACAGGTTATGTACTAGACAAAACCGTGCATAAAGTCACTTTAACAACTGCACAGGCAAATAAAGTAGTGACAGTAATCATTGAAAATACAGCGCAAAAAGGCTCCATCAAAATTGTTAAACAAGACAAAGACAGTAAAAAACGTTTAACAGGCGCAGAATTTCAGTGGAAAGATACAGTGACAGGAAAAACAGGAATAGTGACAGTTGGAACCGATGGAACCATCACAATTCCCAACTTATCAGTCAATCGTACGTATGAAATCACAGAAACGAAAGCACCAGTGGGGTATGTATTAGATAAAACTGTGCATAAAGTCACTCTAACAACTGCACAAGCTAATAAAGTAGTGACAGTAATCATTGAAAATACAGCGCAAAAAGGTAGTCTAGCAATAATCAAAGTAGACAAAGATTCAAGAAAACGTCTAGCAGGTGCGGAGTTTAAATGGCGTGATACGGTGACAGGAAAAGAAGGAACAGTCGTAGCTGACAAAAATGGTCAAGCACTGATAACAGATTTGCCAGTCAATCGTGTATACGAAATTACGGAAATTAAAGCATCAAATGGCTATATCTTAAATAACAAGACTTACCGAGTTATCTTAACGACTAATTTTGCAGATAAAATTGGTTATTATACCATTGAAAATACAGCGCAAGAAGGTAGTCTAGCAATAATCAAAGTAGACAAAGATTCAAGAAAACGTCTAGCAGGTGCAGAGTTCAAATGGCGTGATACGGTGACAGGAAAAGAAGGAACAGTTGTAGCTGACAAAAACGGACAAGCCCTGATAACGAATTTGCCAGTCAATCGTGTATACGAAATTACAGAAATTAAAGCACCAAACGGCTATATCTTAAATAACAAGACTTACCGAGTTATCTTAACGACTAATTTTGCTGATAAAATTGGTTATTATACCATTGAAAATACAGCGCAAAAAGGTAGTCTAGCAATAATCAAAGTAGACAAAGATTCAAGAAAACGTCTAGCAGGTGCAGAGTTCAAATGGCGTGATACGGTGACAGGAAAAGAAGGAACAGTTGTAGCTGACAAAAACGGACAAGCCCTGATAACGAATTTGCCAGTCAATCGTGTATACGAAATTACAGAAATTAAAGCACCAAACGGCTATATCTTAAATAACAAGACTTACCGAGTTACCCTAACGACTAATTTTGCTGACAAGATTGGTTATTATACCATTGAAAATGTTGCGCTACGTGGCAATTTAAAATTAATTAAACAAGATGGTTACTCAAAACAACGTTTAGCAGGCGCACAATTTAGATGGCGTGACACAGTGAATGGGAATACAGGCGTAGTAACTGCTAATGCTAATGGTGAAGCAACTTTGTATAATTTTTCCGTCAACCGGATTTATGAAATTACAGAAATAAAAGCACCAAATGGTTATATACTTGACAGAACGGTGCATAAAATTCTTTTACCTGCGAATTATGCTGGCAAAACCTACACGTTCACCAAAAATAATCAAGCTCAAAAAGGCGCCATCAAAATTGTTAAGCAAGATGGATATACGAAACAACGTTTAGCAGGCGCACAATTTAAATTCCGAGATACAACCAATAATTATACTGCAACGTTTACAGCGAATAGGAACGGTGAAGTACTGATTACTGGATTAGCCGGTGATCGTATCTATGAGGTCACAGAAATAAAAGCACCGAATGGCTATATCATAGATAGACGTGTTCATAAAGTAGATTTACGTGGACAAGGTGGTAAAACCTATACATTAGTCTTAAATAATCAAGCACAAAAAGGTGCCATCAAAATTGTTAAGCAAGATGGATATACGAAACAACGTTTAGCAGGCGCACAATTTAAATTCCGAGATACAACCAATAATTATACTGCAACGTTTACAGCGAATAGGAACGGTGAAGTACTGATTACTGGATTAGCCGGTGATCGTATCTATGGGATCACAGAAATCAAAGCGCCGAATGGTTATATCATAGATAGACGTGTTCATAAAGTAGATTTACGTGGACAAGGTGGTAAAACCTATACATTAGTCTTAAATAATCAAGCACAAAAAGGCGCCATCAAAATTATTAAGCAAGATACGGATACAAGAAAACGTTTAGCAGGAGCGAAATTCAGATTTCGCGATACTACCAATAACTATACGGCAACATTTACAGCAAATGGAAATGGTGAAGTACTGATTCCAGGATTATCGTCGGATCGTATTTATGAAATCACCGAGATACAAGCGCCAACTGGGTATGCGTTGGATAGTAGGGTCCATCGGATTGATTTACGAGGTCAAGGCACAAAAACGTATACGTTAGTGTTAAACAATAAAGCAAACTATGGTGCTATCAGAATTATTAAACAAGATGTTGAAACAAAAGCACGTTTAGCGGGCGCTGTTTTTGAATGGAAAGATACAACTAATGGCTATACACAAAGAGTAACAACAGGTTGGGATGGTACAGTCACTATTAGTGGGCTATCTGTCAACCGGGTATATGAAATTAGAGAAGTTCAAGCGCCGACTGGTTATTCACGAAATACTACGCCAACACGCGTCAGTCTGACGCAAAATCATGCGGGTCAAACAATTGCAATTGTTCGAGAAAACCGAAAAATACCGGTTTATAATCCGCCACCACCAACATATTGGCCAGGATATATTCCGCCAGTTACGTACTATAATCCACCTGTGTACTATAATCCTCCAAAGTATTATTATAGGGGGTGTGTGATGGTCATCGTGGTGGTGTGTTGGTAAAAACAAATAGAGAGAAAGGGGTATTTAATGAGCCAATCAGCTTTACCGAAACTTGGGGTAATTTCAACAGGCGCCTTTTTTGTGGTTGATTTAATTGGCGTTATTCTAGTTTCGATTGTCACTGCCTACATTCTATACCGTTATTTTTTTAAAAGAGGTCAAATTACATGATTTATTTGTATCAGTTATACAAAGTAATTATGTTCATCTTCTTAACCTATTTATTTACAAGTTTATTTCTCAGTTTTCGAACAAGAAAAAAACAAGAAGAGAAGTCGAAGTAGCAGAAGAATTTTTCTGCTACTTTCTTGTACCGTGTGTAAACGAGGAGAAAGTCATCGGAGAAACATTAAAAAAACTGGTTGCTTTACCAATTAAGAAAAAAATAATTGCGATTGATGATGGATCAACGGACCAAACCAAAGCAATGATGGACAGTATTGCTGGTCCAATCCAAGTTCTGTCTCGTCAATTTCCCAATGCGCAACAAGGCAAAGGGGCCGCTTTGAACCACGCTTTCCAAATTGTATTAACAGATGCAGAAAAAGGACACTATTCTTGGGATCAAGTTTTAGTGGGTGTGGTAGATGCAGATGGTTTTTTTAGTGAAAATATTGTCAATGAGCTAACTGCTGTTTTCACAGATACAACAGTCTGTGCTGCGCAAACAAGGATCAAAATGAAAGATGTCACAAATTTTATGTTTATTGCACAAGATGTTGAGTTTTTTACGATTAATAATTTTATTCAAAAAGCGCGTCGAGCAACAAAAACCATCGGACTTGGTGGCAATGGTCAGTTTTTTCGGTTATCAATGATTACCGAACACTTAGGCTATCAGCCTTGGGGAAATGCTTTGTTGGATGACTATGAGTTAACCATTAAATTAATGCTGAAAGAGTTATCGATTGCTTATATTGACGAGGCCTTTATGGCTCAAGAAGCACTGAGAGATGTGAAACGTTTTATTCGTCAACGAAGTCGTTGGGTTCAAGGAAATTTAGATTGTCTAGCGTATTTACCCAGGGTGATTAAATCAAAGTCATTAACGCTAAGGCAGAAGTGTGGAATCTATTATTTTTTAGCGCAACCCTTTATTAATCTCGTAGCGGGGATGCTCGTTTTTGTCTTAACTGGGCTTCAACTGCAACACTTGTATAGGTTAGGCTTTTCGTTATCGCTTGTCATTAGTTTTGTTTTGGCCGTCAGTATTTCGTTAGTTTTCGGCATTTTTTTTACAATCAACTATTATCGCGAGTTGAAAAATTTTCAACTAAAAGTACCTGCAAAACTGGGGCTGATTATTTTGCCTTTTACTATTTCCTACATGTACTTAATTTTATTCGTTAGTGTGGTGATGGCTTATTATCGGTTTATCAAAGGTAATAGCACGTGGATAAAAACGGAACGCAATTGATTTTTTATTGCACTTTCCAGAGTTGCGTGGTATTATTTTTATTAGTTTAATAGCAACATGGTGATGGTGTTCACCACGAACTATTTATTGGACGAATAAATTAATGACGCCTACCAAACGGGAGAAGTGTACCCTTTGGTAGGCTTTTTCTGTACGCTAGGATTGGCGATAAGAAAATTGTAAAGGAGCATGTAAAGTGAAAAAAGAAACAAAGCAACTACTATCAATCGGCGGTTATATGGCAAAATGGTTGCTCATTACCGCAATTATTGGTTTATTTATGGGGGCGTTATCCGCCTTTTTCTTAAAGAGTCTCACCTATGTAACAGATGTTCGTTTAGCAAATCCTTGGTTACTCTTTATCCTCCCCATTAGCGGTGTCGTTTTTACGTATTTCTATACGCGTTTTGGGAAAAATGCTAGCCGAGGAAATAACTTAGTGATTGAACAAGGCAATGGCGGGGAAGAAGATATTCCCTTGCGCTTAATTCCTTTAACATTGTTTGGCACGATTACTACGCACTTATTTGGTGGTTCTGTTGGTCGTGAAGGGACGGCGGTGCAAATGGGGGGCGCAATCGCAAATGCTGTAGGAAAAGTCTTTAAACTGTCCGCTTTGGAACGACAAGTAATTATTATTAGCGGAATTAGTGCAGGTTTTAGTTCTGTTTTTGGCACACCATTAGCGGGAACGGTTTTCGGATTAGAAGTTTTGGCGGTTGGAAAAGTTCGTGCAGAGGCACTTTTCCCAAGTTTTTTTGCAGGCTTATTTGCTAATTTTGTAACTGAAAGTTTTGGTGTAACACATACGCATTATCCGATGGGCAAAATTCCGACTTGGTCGGTTGAACTATTTGTAAAATTATTTTTGGCATCGATTTGTTTTGGTTTGGCAGGTTGGGTTTTTAGTCGTTCCATTGTCTTTTTAAAAAAGACCTATGCAAATTGGTTTGCTAATGTCTACCTTCGTGCGTTTCTTGGCGCTGCCATTGTCGTTCTGTTTGTGCTCGTCTTAAACAACCAACGTTATTTAGGCTTGAGTTTACCTTTACTAGAAGATGCTTTTGCAGGTAATGCGCAGCCTTTTGATTTTGTTGGGAAATTATTCTTTACGGTGTTATCCTTGGGCGCCGGATTCCAAGGAGGAGAAGTGACGCCATTGTTTGAAATTGGGGCTACGTTAGGGAGTTCTTTGGCCCCTTTGTTACATCTATCAATTCCTTTTTTAGCAGGTTTAGGATTTATTGGTGTTTTTTCTGGCGCCACGAATACGCCGATTGCTTGTTTCATTATGGGAATTGAACTATTTGGTAGTGAAGCGGCGGTCTATTTTTTCATGGTTTGCTTAATCAGTTTTATGTGTTCAGGAAATAGCGGTATTTATGCTTCACAACAAAGTTTGTATCGCAAAGGAACAGCAGAATATCCTCTCTTTAATGCATTAAAAAATCGACGTAAATAAGATGTTTTTTTATGAAAATATGCTAAACTAGAGAAGATGAGGTGAAGACATGAAAGACTATCAATATCCATTAGATTTAGATTGGACGACAGAGGAAATGGTGATTGTCACTAATATGTGGACAGCAGTTGAGCAAGCCAACGAAACAGGCTTGCCTGTTGACAAATTTTTAACAACTTATCAACAATTTAAAACGGTCGTTAAAAGTATCGGCGAAGAAAAACGCTTAGGTCGTGAATTTGAAAATGCTTCAGGATATTCGTTATATCGTACGCTTCAACAAGCTAAAAAACAGGGAAGCGGTAAATTAAAGCTGGGGGATGATTAGATGACTGAAACGCAAAAATTTATTCAAACAATTCAAAGTTGGCTTTTTGAAGCAGCCGATGTGATTCGAATGAACTTGGAATCAGAGTTAACCGTTCAACAGAAAAATGGCCGCACCGATTTAGTGACAAATATGGATGAACAAACCCAAGAATTTTTAATGAATAAAATTCAAACAAATTTTCCCGAAGATCAAATTTTAGGGGAAGAAAAAGGCTACAATACTTTAAAAAGTTTTGCTGGTCGCGTGTGGATCATCGATCCGATTGATGGCACAATGAATTTCGTGATGGAAAGAGAAAATTTTTGTATTATGTTAGCTGTTTATGAAGACGGCATTGGTAAATTAGGTTTTATCTATGATGTGATGCGAGAAGAACTTTATTGGGGCGGCAAAGGGCTTGGCGTTTATCGGAATAATCAATTATTAAAAGCGCCTACTATGAAAGCCTTGGCAGATGGATTATGGGGCATGAATGCTTACATGCATGGAAAAAATATTCATCACGCAACGGAAATCGGACAAGCAAGCATGGGCGTGCGTATTAGCGGTTGTGCAGGTTTGGAAATTATTGCTATGTTAAAAGGCAACCATCATGGCTATTTATCTAATCTAAGTCCTTGGGATTATGCAGCAGGCTTAGTACTTTTGGAAGAATTTGGGTTTAAATACTCTGGTATTACAGGAAAACCATTAACTTTTGCGGGTCGTGAATACTTTATTGCAGCAACTCCTGAAACCTATGATGAAGTATTTACCCGATATTTAAATGAATCGGAATAATCAAAGAAGAGCGTTGCTGAAAGGTAAGGCTCTTCCTCTTTTAAAAGAGAAAAATTTGTAAAAAAATGTCCTTGTTTTCAGAAAAAGCCGAATAATTTCTAAAACTTTCATTATTTTTGCAGGCGAAAGCCTTTTTTTAATGAAAAAAGTTTGCTATAATAAGCAGTCGGCTTTTATGGACTTAAGTAACATAAGCGTATATAGATAAGGAGCAATTAAATTGAAATACAGAGATGATATTCGTAACGTGGCAATTATCGCCCACGTTGACCATGGTAAAACAACCTTAGTAGATGAACTTTTAAAACAATCTGACACTTTAGATGGACACACACAATTACAAGAACGTGCAATGGATTCCAATGCACTTGAAAGTGAACGTGGAATTACTATCTTAGCAAAAAATACAGCCGTAGATTATAACGGTACACGTATCAACATTCTAGATACACCAGGACACGCGGACTTCGGTGGTGAAGTAGAACGTATCATGAAAATGGTAGACGGTGTTGTTTTAGTTGTCGATGCGTATGAAGGAACAATGCCTCAAACACGTTTCGTATTGAAAAAAGCATTAGAACAAAAAGTAACACCAATCGTGGTTGTTAACAAAATTGACAAACCTTCTGCTCGTCCTGAACACGTAGTAGATGAAGTTTTAGAGTTATTCATCGAATTAGGTGCAGACGACGATCAATTAGATTTCCCAGTTGTTTATGCTTCTGCTTTAAACGGAACTTCAAGTGAATCAGATGATCCAGCAGATCAAGAGCCAACAATGGCCCCAATTTTTGATAAAATTATTGAACATGTGCCAGCTCCAGTTGACAATTCAGACGAACCACTTCAATTCCAAGTCTCATTACTAGACTACAACGATTACGTTGGACGTATTGGGATTGGCCGTGTGTTCCGTGGCACAATGAAAGTCGGCGACCAAGTTGCGTTGATGAAATTAGATGGCAGCGTGAAAAATTTCCGTGTAACGAAAATTTTAGGTTTCTTTGGCTTACAACGTGTGGAAATTGATGAAGCAAAAGCGGGCGATTTAATTGCCGTTTCTGGAATGGAAGACATTTTCGTTGGGGAAACAGTTGTAGATGTTCACAATCAAGAAGCATTACCAATTCTACACATTGATGAGCCAACCTTACAAATGACTTTCTTAGTTAACAATTCTCCATTTGCGGGACGTGAAGGAAAATACATCACCGCTCGTAAAATCGAAGAACGTTTAATGGCTGAGTTACAAACAGACGTATCTTTACGTGTTGATCCAATTGGCCCAGATTCTTGGACTGTATCAGGTCGTGGCGAATTGCATTTATCAATTTTAATTGAAAACATGCGTCGTGAAGGCTATGAATTACAAGTTTCTCGTCCAGAAGTTATTGAACGTGAAATTGATGGAGTTAAATGTGAACCATTTGAACGTGTTCAAATTGACACACCTGAAGAATACATGGGTAGCGTGATTGAATCACTAAGTTTACGTAAAGGCGAAATGCAAGATATGATTAATGCCGGTAACGGACAAATGCGTTTAATCTTCTTAGCACCAGCTCGTGGCTTAATTGGTTATTCAACAGAATTCTTATCAATGACTCGTGGTTATGGTATTATGAACCACACCTTCGATCAATACTTACCAATGATTCAAGGAACGATTGGTGGCCGTCATCAAGGTGCACTAGTTTCAATCGATACTGGTAAAGCAACGACTTACTCAATCATGAGTATTGAAGAACGTGGTACAGTTTTCGTTGAACCAACGACAGAAGTTTACGAAGGAATGATTGTTGGGGAAAACAACCGCGACAACGATTTAACTGTGAACATCACAAAAGCTAAACAAATGACTAACGTTCGTTCGGCAACGAAAGACCAAACATCAGTCATTAAAAAACCGAAAAAATTAACGTTAGAAGAATCATTAGAATTCTTGAATGAAGATGAATACTGTGAAGTAACACCAGAAAGCATCCGTTTAAGAAAACAAATTCTTAACAAAAACGAACGCGAAAAAGCAAGCAAGAAAAAGAAAAAAGCTGAATAATTTTTCGACAAATAAACATTTAAACCAACTATGCTCGTTTTACTACGAAAATAGTTGGTTTTTTTGATGGCAAAAACGAATTAATGCGTATTTTAAGATAAGGTTATTTTTTTATGTGTGGATAACTACTCGTTATCCACAACAAGCAAATGCCGCTATTTTTGAAAGCTTTTGATAGCAAGCTTTCACAATTTTTCATTCTTTTTGATGTTTCACGTTAACTGGTGTTTCACGATTGTGTCTTGTTTTAACACACCTTGTTCCTGTTAGATTAGCGTGTTAAAATGACTTGTAGAACAAAGATTGGAGCGCAATAAATGAGTGCATTACAAGAATTATTAAAAGATACATTTGGCTATGATGATTTTCGGCCAGGACAAGAAACGATTATTCGTCATGTATTGCGACAAGAAAATGTCTTAGGCATTATGCCAACAGGTGGAGGCAAATCGATTTGTTATCAGTTGCCAGCCTTACTTCTGGATAATTTAACATTGGTGATTTCACCATTAATTTCTTTAATGAAAGATCAAGTAGACGCCCTGAATTTAATGGGGATTCCAGCTACATATATCAATAGTACCATTTCCTATCAAGAGATGAATCATCGTATTCAATTAGCGGTTAACAAAGAAGTCAAGCTATTGTATGTTGCGCCAGAGCGATTAGAATCTTATGATTTTCAACAGATGCTGACACATGTACCGATTGATTTATTGGCAGTAGATGAGGCACACTGTATTTCACAATGGGGGCATGATTTTCGTCCAAGCTATTTGCGTTTAGCAGAGATTATCGATCAATTTCAACAGCAACCAACTGTGATTGCACTAACAGCAACAGCAACGCCACAAGTAGCGGAGGATATTGTCAAGCAATTAAGAATTCCATCAGAAAATGAAATCAAAACAGGATTCGCTCGAGAAAATTTATCTTTTCAAGTCGTGAAAGATCAAAATAGAGACGTTTTTCTTTTGGAATATTTAAAGATGAATACTGGACAATCAGGTATTATTTATGCAAGCACGCGGAAGGAAGTTGAACGAATTTATCATTTATTAGAAAGTAAAAAAATTGCAGCTGGGATGTATCATGGGGGCATGAGTGAACAGTTACGTAGTGAAAATCAAGAAGCATTCTTGTATGATCAAGTGCAAGTGATGGTAGCAACAAATGCCTTTGGTATGGGGATTAATAAGAGTAATGTTCGTTTTGTCATTCACGCACAAGTACCAGGGAATATTGAATCTTATTACCAAGAAGCCGGCCGAGCTGGTCGTGACGGTCTGCCTAGTGATGCTGTGTTAATGTTTGCTCCACAAGACTTGCAAATTCAACAATACTTTATTGAACAATCTGAAATGACCATTGATTATAAGCAGAAAGAGTACTTGAAATTACGGGAAATGTCACAATATGCGAATGCACAAATGTGTTTACAAAAATATATTTTACGCTATTTTGGTGAAGAAGGGACGGACTGCGGTCGCTGCTCGAATTGTCTGGATAATCGAGAATTAGTCGATATTACGGTCGATGCCCAAAAAGTTTTGTCTTGTGTAAAACGTATGGGAGAACGTTTCGGTAAGGGCTTAGTTGGTAAAGTCTTGACTGGCTCAAAAGATCAAAAAATTGATCAATGGCATTTTGATCGTTTGCCAACATACGGACTAATGAAAGGTCGCACGCAAAAAGAAGTCACACAACTGATTGATTATTTGACAGCAGAACGTTATTTAATTCCTTCTGATGGGCAATTTCCGTTGTTATCAGTCTCGACAGAAGGTGTTCAGGTGCTTTTAGGGGAACGGAAAGTCTTCCGAAAAGAAGACCAAAAAGTTCGAAAAGTAGCAGTAGATGATGCCTTGTTTGAACGATTACGCGAATTACGTATGGACATGGCTCAAGAGGCAGGCGTGCCGCCATATGTAGTCTTTTCCGATAGTACACTTAAAGAAATGTGTGAAAAATTACCGCAAACAACGATTCAATTATTGCAAATAAAAGGGGTCGGCCAAAATAAATTAGATAAATATGGCACCGCCTTTTTAGAAGTAATTAAAGAATATCAAGAGACAAAAAAATGATATAGTTTGTTATTTTATTTAAAATTAAAAGCAGAAAATAAGAAAAAAGTCTTTTAATGTATTTGTTGTTGTAGTGATAAAATAAGCTTGTTATATAAAGAGATTTCTTACTTAATATATCGCTTGGTTTCAGAAAATTTCTTAAAGGAAATTTTCTGAAATCATCATGTATCTAACTGAGAATTATGTTATAATTATTTAATTAAGATAGGGAGGTTCTGTACAAATGGACGAAGGAATTTCAAAGAAATTTGCCATTCAATTATTAGAAGACGATGCAGAACGCATTAAAATGCTTATTCGTAATCAAAAAAACAGTTTGTGCATTTCTCAATGTAAAGCATTTGAAGAAGTGGTGGATACACAAATGTATGGTTTTTCAAGACAAGTGACCTATGCGACCCGTTTGGGGATTTTAACTAATGATGAAGGACATCGCTTACTAAGTGATTTAGAACGCGAATTGAATCAATTATATACAGATGTTTATGAAGAAACACAAGAAAAAAACGAGATTGGCAAGGAGGGTTAAGCTTTGCCAAACAAAGTAAAGAAACGGCATTTGCTAGACTATAGTATTTTTATTCCATATTTAATTTTAAGTATCGTGGGATTGATTATGGTATATAGTTCCACATCCGCATTACAAGTAATGAAAGGTTTTTCACCTACCTCATTCGTTATTAACCAGGTTGCCTTTTGGGTAGTAGGGTTAGTTGCAATGTTTTTTATTTATAAGATGAAAACATCCGTTTTTCAGAATCGAAGTTTTATCATGTTTGCCATTGCGGTAATTACGGTTATGGTTTTAGCCGTTCGGATTCCTGGTATCGGGAAAGAAATTAACGGCGCACGTGGTTGGATTGAGATTGGTGGATTTTCGATGCAACCAGCTGAGTATTTAAAAATTATGGTTGTCTGGTATCTGTCTTATATTTTAGCACGGCGACAAAAGACAATTAATGGAGGCATGGATCAATTTAAACAAGCTGCCGGGCGCCCGTTGATGCTCGTTTTTGTATTAATTGCTCTAGTTGCAATCCAGCCTGACTTCGGGAATGCGGCCATTCTAACATTAATTACCATCGTGATGGTTTTAGCAAGTGGGATTAATTATATGTATACCTACTTGGTCGGTGGCTTGGGCATTTTAGGTAGTATCACGGCTATTCAGTTATTAATTATGTCTAAAGGAAAAATTTTCCCAGCGCGTTATCAATATATTTATAATCGTTTTGCTGTTTTTAAAAATCCATTTTTAGATGAACGGAACTTAGGACATCAGTTAGCTAATTCTTATTATGCAATCAGTAATGGCGGCTGGTTTGGCAAAGGTCTAGGGAATAGTGTTCAGAAAAAAGGCTTTTTACCAGAAGCACATACGGACTTTATCTTTGCGATTACTTTAGAAGAGTTAGGCATTATCGGCGGTCTAGCGATTTTAGGATTGTTGATGTTTATGATTGCGCGAATTATTTTAGTCGGTGTACGCTCGAAGAAACCTTTTAATTCACTAATGTGTATTGGAATTGGTACAATGTTATTAATTCAAGTCTTTATTAATGTTGGTGGGATTACTGGGATTATTCCATTAACAGGAATTACTTTCCCGTTCTTGAGTCAAGGTGGGAATAGTTTGCTGATTATTTCGATTGCTGTGGCCTTTGTCCTGAATATCAGTGCAGATGAAACACGTCAGAAATTAGAAAATGAGTACTATTTATCTTTAGAACAGAACCAATAAATTTGAAGGAAATTGATGGTAGGAGTGACGTTATGAAAAAGGTATTAGTTGCCAATCGTGGCGAAATTGCGATTCGAATTTTTAGAGCTTGTACAGAATTAGATATCCGTACAGTAGCGATTTATGCTGCAGAAGATGAGTATTCTGTTCATCGTTTCAAAGCAGATGAAGCGTATTTAGTTGGTAAGGGGAAAAAACCAATTGAAGCCTATTTAGACATTGAAAATATTATCCAAATTGCCAAAAAATCGGGAGCAGATGCCATTCATCCTGGTTATGGCTTTTTATCAGAGAACTTACGCTTCGCCGAACGTTGTGAAGAAGAAGGAATCATTTTTGTCGGACCTAAAACACATCATTTAGATATTTTTGGCGATAAAATTAAAGCGAAAGAAGCAGCTGTAGCTGCGGGGATTGCTTCGATTCCAGGCTCAGACGGGCCAGTAGCAACGGTGGAAGAGGTTGTAGCTTTTGGTGAAACACATGGCTTTCCTATCATGATTAAAGCTGCTTTAGGTGGCGGCGGTCGCGGGATGCGCGTTGCCCACGATGCCAAAGAAGCACGAGAAGGTTACGAAAGAGCAAAAAGTGAAGCGAAAGCAGCCTTTGGTTCTGACGAGGTTTATGTTGAAAAGTATATTTCTAATCCTAAACATATCGAAGTACAAATTTTAGGCGATCATCATGGGAACGTCTTGCATTTATTTGAACGTGATTGTTCCGTTCAACGGCGCCACCAAAAAAGTGGTAGAAGTCGCACCATGTGTATCAATGAATGAAGAACAACGAGCAGCCATTTGTTCGGCTGCTGTGCAGTTAATGGCACATGTCGGCTACGTGAATGCGGGAACGGTTGAGTTTTTAGTAGAAGGGGATCAGTTTTATTTTATTGAAGTGAATCCTCGTGTTCAGGTAGAACATACTATCACAGAAATGATTACAGATATTGATATTGTGATCTCTCAATTACAAATTGCGCAAGGGCTTGATTTGCATAAAGATATGCATTTGCCAAAACAAAACGAATTGACATTAAAAGGCGCGGCTATTCAATGTCGGATTACGACTGAAGATCCCCTGAACCAGTTTATGCCAGACACAGGGAAAATCGATACGTATCGTTCACCAGGTGGTTTTGGTGTGCGTTTAGATGTAGGGAATGCTTATTCTGGCTACGCTGTGACTCCCTACTTTGATTCTTTATTGGTTAAAGTCTGTACGCATGGTTTCTCTTTTGAACAGGCAATCAGTAAAATGCAACGCTGCTTAAAAGAATTTCGGATTCGTGGCGTGAAAACAAATATTCCGTTTTTACAAAATGTTGTGAGCTATCCAGCGTTTCAATCTGGCGAAGCCAAAACAACCTTTATTGATAATACACCTGAATTATTTGAATTTCCTCGTATGCGCGATCGTGGCAATAAAACGATGAAATACATTGGAGAAGTAACGGTCAATGGGTTCCCTGGCATTGAAAGAACGGAGAAAAAATATTTTGAAGCCCCGCGCGTGCCGACAGATATTGAAGTTCCAGAAAAAGTGATTACAGCTAAAAATATTCTAGACGCTCAAGGAGCAACCGCCGTCATCGATTGGGTTAAGAATCAAGAAAGTGTGTTAATGACAGATACCACGTTCCGTGATGCGCACCAAAGTTTATTAGCTACTCGTGTGAGAACACAAGATTTTAAAGCAATTGCTGGTCTAACTGATGCAGCCCTGCCTGAGCTGTTTTCTAGTGAAATGTGGGGTGGCGCTACGTTCGATGTTGCCTATCGCTTCTTAACCGAAGACCCATGGCAACGTTTAAGAAAAATTCGTCAGTTGATGCCAAACACACTTTTACAAATGCTGTTCAGAGGATCTAATGCGGTAGGCTATCAAAATTATCCTGATAATGTTATTGAAGAATTTATTAAAGAATCCGCTCGCCAAGGAGTCGATGTTTTCCGAATTTTTGATAGCTTAAACTGGATTCCTCAAATGGAAAAAAGTATTCAAGTCGTTCGGGATACCGGAAAAATTGCGGAAGCAGCAATTTGTTATACTGGGGACATCAATGATCCAGCCCGAGCAAAATATAATGTTCAATATTACCTTGATATGGCTAAAGAATTGGAAAATTTAGGTGCACAAATCATTGCGATTAAAGATATGGCTGGCTTATTGAAACCACAAGCTGCTTATCGTTTAATTAGTGAATTAAAGGCAGCCACGGATTTACCAATTCATCTCCACACTCACGACACTAGTGGCAATGGGATCATCACATATTCAGCAGCTACTAAAGCGGGCGTTGATATTGTTGACGTCGCAATGAGTGCGATGAGTGGCGCAACTAGCCAGCCAAGTATGAACAGTCTATATTATGCTTTAGTCAATGGTGAACGGACGCCAACTATTAACATTGATAATGCACAGAAAATCAATCATTATTGGGAAGATGTGCGCATGTATTATCAACCATTTGAAAATGGGTTAAATGCCCCGCAAACAGAAGTCTATATGCATGAAATGCCTGGTGGGCAATACTCTAATCTACAGCAGCAAGCAAAAGCGGTAGGCTTAGGGCACCGTTGGGATGAAATCAAAAAAATATATCACACAGTGAATTTGATGTTTGGCGATATTGTAAAAGTGACGCCATCTTCAAAAGTCGTGGGAGACATGGCACTCTTCATGGTTCAAAATAATCTGACAGAACAAGATGTTTATGCGCGTGGTGAAGAACTAAGTTTTCCTGAATCAGTTGTGACTTTTTTCCAAGGTGATTTAGGTCAACCAGTTGGTGGGTTCCCGAAAGAGCTGCAACGAATTATTCTAAAAGGTCGACCAGCCTTCACAGAGCGGCCAGGTGACTTAGCAGCACCTGTTGATTTTGCGAAAGTACAAGAAGAATTAGCCGAAAAAATTGGGTATCAACCTAAATTGGAAGAAGTTTTAAGTTATTTAATGTATCCACAAGTATTTTTAGAGTATCGTCAAAAATACGAAACCTTTGGAGATATAACCTTATTAGATACGCCAACATTCTTTAATGGTATTCGTCAAGGAGAGACATTGGAAGTTCAAATTGAACGAGGAAAAACGTTAATTATTCGTTTAGATGAAATTGGCGAACCTGATATTGACGGAAACCGTGTCTTGTTCTTCAATTTGAATGGGCAACGTCGTGAGGTTTTAGTTAAAGATGCCTCTATTAAGTCTGCTGTTCAAGTAAAACAAAAGGCGGAACCAACTAATAAAGAACAAATCGGCGCAACGATGTCTGGTTCTGTTCTACAAGTATTGGTCAAACGTGGCGATAAAGTAGAAAAAGGTCAGCCGTTGCTGATTACAGAAGCCATGAAAATGGAAACGACTATCGAAGCACGTTTTGCGGGCACGGTAGATCACATTTATGTTGAAGAAGGCGAAGCAATCAGCTCAGGTGATTTGTTATTAGAAGTGAAAGAAAAATAAGATGAGAGGGGAAAAAATGAAGCGATTTTGGGCCTTTACTGCTGTTTTTTTAACAGTTCTACTCATTGGATATTTAGAGCCAGTTTTTTTCCCTGCTGAAAAACCAACCGAAACAGCTCAAAGTGGGCGCTTATCCAGCGCTCACACCGCTGTTCCTCATGAAGAATTGCCAGCTTCTGGCTACGCAGCATACATAGGGAAAGATGTGGAAATCTTTATCCGCCAGTTTGGCAATCCTAAAGAAAAAATTAAAACAGGTCGTACGTATGAATTATGGACGTTCGGTTTGACGATGAATGATTACTTAGAAGTCAACGTTCGAGAAAATAAAGTCATCGCAATTAAGGCCTTTAACAATGACAAAATGATAGAACCGTTTAAAATAGATATGAAGCTTGCTGACTTGTCTGATTTAATGACGATTTATTCGAATTTTGCATTTAATTTTCATCATGAAGCTTACGATGTCGAGCTGATGGAAGAAGATATGAACTATCGACCACTGGTTGCTTTTGATAATGGCAGTTTTGCGGTGTTATTTTTTTAATCAGCGGACAGGCGGTTTAATGGCAGTTAATTATGTCAATAAAGAAACGTTGCTCACGGAAATGCCGTATCAATTAAATGAAGGTTCTCCTTTGCCAGTTGATATAACGCAGTCAATGACCTTCGATCCTGTTCAAAGTAACCAAGCGATTTATGTCATGAATCTGGTTAAACAGCAAGAAAGTCAAGTTGCTTTTTCAGTTTCTACACAAAGCCAAAAAGATGCCCAAACATTGTATCAAACGATGGCTAACCATACACCAACAATTTTGTCGGCAAATCGACAAGCAGAATTGTTACAAACGAGAGAGGAACATACAGCCATTCATCCCTTTCATTTGACTAAGGACGAATTTTCTTTATTAGTTAAAACGAGCAAACTTTCGTTGAGAGAACCAGCAGGTATTTTCCAAGAACCTGTTTATGATAGTACCTTTACTATTTTGTCATGGTTTTCGGACCCGCAATATGATAGCTATTTTGCTGAGTCAGAAACGACAGAATTGGGCGTTGCCTTTTCCAATGAAGGTGTGTTAGTCTTATTAGAGAAACGACCAGAAAATAGGCAAATCACGGAGAGTAGTGAAAAGTTATGATTGTAACAGAACATTTATTTGCAATTGAAGATCAAACAGAATGTTTAATTTCAGCACTTTTAGAAAGTGATGCTGTTCAAAACTATAAAGAAACAAAAAAAGCTATGTATGCTTCGGCGGAAGTTGCTCAGTTACAAAAAGCATTTTTAGAAGCTAAGTCAGCCTTTGAACGAGTAGAGGCTTATGGAATTCATGCACCCGATTTTCGGGAGAAACAACGAGCCCTACGTAAAGCGAAGCGGGCGCTTGATTTAAATGAAATCGTTGCAAATTATCGTTTTGCTGAGACAAACGTTCAAACGTTGCTAGATACAATTGGTTTAAAGATTGCGCAACTAATTTCTGAAGATATTAAAGTAGATGCTGGAAATCCTTTCTTTGAACGAGGAAAGAAACATTCAGGTTGTGGAGGAAGCTGCCATGCAAGCTAAAGAAGAAAAAGAATTTACGCTTCAAGAGCGTCGTTGCCTAATTGTTTGGGTATACACATTAAAACCGTTAAAACAGTTACGCCGATATGGACTGATTCACTATGTTTCACGAAAAATGAAATATGTGGTGATTTACATGAATGAAGAAAATATTGAAAGTAACATGGAAAAAATTAATCAGTTACATTTTGTTCGTAGTGTCGATAAATCGTATCGACCAGATGTCGAAATGAATTTTGCTGAAAAAATTGGTACCAAAGCGGCTTATCAAGAACAAGAAGACGACGGCTATGTAGTAGAGGAATTATCTACAGAGATTCGCTTAGCAGAGAATGTCTAATGCAAAAGAGTGAGAAATGTTATGAGAAATTTCAAACATTTTTCACTCTTTTTGTTATAATGAATTATAAAAGAATGATTGATAAAGGAGTCGAAACAATGCGTGTTATTTCTGGAGAATATGGTGGCCGGCGCTTGAAAGCGTTAGATGGCGACAATACTAGGCCCACAACAGATAAAGTAAAAGAATCTATTTTTAATATGATTGGTCCATATTTCGATGGCGGAATGGCGCTGGATTTATATTCAGGAAGTGGCGGGTTAGCGATTGAAGCCGTTTCTCGTGGAATGGACAAAAGTATTTGTATTGAAAAGAATTTTGCTGCACTAAAAGTAATTAAAGAAAATATTGCGATTACAAAAGAACCAGAAAAATTTGAAGTTAGAAAAATGGATGCTAATCGTGCCTTAGAACAGTTTTATGAAGAGAAGTTACAATTTGATTTGGTCTTATTGGATCCGCCCTATGCCAAACAAGAAATTGTTTCACAATTAGAAAAGATGTTAGAACGGCAGTTATTAACAAACGAAGCCGTTATCGTTTGTGAAACAGATAAAACTGTCAAATTACCGGAAACGATTGGTACACTAAAAAAAACAAGAGAAACCGTTTACGGAATCACTCAAGTAACGATTTATCGTCAGGAGGCGTAAGATGCGTAAAATTGCTCTATTTCCCGGAAGTTTTGATCCGATGACAAATGGTCATTTAAATTTGATTGAACGCAGTGCGAAGTTATTTGACGAAGTCATTATTGGCGTTTTTATAAATACAAGTAAGCAAACATTATTTACGCCAGAAGAGAAAAAATATTTAATTGAAGAAGCAACTAAAGAAATGCCAAATGTGCGTGTTATTATGCAAGAAACCCAGTTAACTGTGGAAAGTGCAAAATCATTAGGGGCTAATTTTTTGATTCGTGGCATTAGAAACGTCAAAGACTACGAGTACGAGAAAGACATTGCTAAAATGAATCAACATCTGGCGCCAGAAATTGAAACGGTTTTTCTATTAGCAGAAGAACCATATGCACATGTAAGTTCCAGTTTACTAAAAGAAGTTTTACGTTTTGGGGGCGATGTGTCTGACTATCTTCCTCCCAATATTTATCATGCGTTAAAACAAAAGAAGAATGACTGGAGCTAAAATTATGAATAAAAAAACAGAAAAATTTTCGTTTAAATCACTCATTCCAATGGTATTGGCATTGCTGCTAATTGGTTTGTTTATCGTCCCAATTCCTTATTATATTGAAGGACCAGGAACGACAGAAAATTTAAAAGAGTTTGTAACTGTCGATGGAAAAAAAGATACGCAGTCTGGTGCTTTTTATTTAACAACGGTGGGCATTCGTTCGGCCACTATTTTTTCTGCCATAAAAGCAAACTTTTCGGATTTTCAAGAAGTCATGTCCAAAAAAGAATTAATGGGTGATAGTAGTAATAGCGAATATAATCGAATTCAACAATACTATATGGATTCCTCAAAAAACGCCGCAATTGAGCAAGCCTTAAAATTAGCGAAGGTTCCATATGAGATGAAATTTAAAGGCGTCTATGTGTTAGCGATGGAAGACAACTCAAGTTTTAAAGGAAAAATTGAAGTTGGCGATACCGTGACAGGCGTGGATGGTAAATCTTTTAAAAGCAGTGAAGAATTAATGAATTACATTAAAGCACAAAAAGTGAATCAAAAAGTCACTGTTCAATTTATTCAAGATGGCAAAGCAAAAGAAGCGACCGGCAAATTAATTGAATTGCCAACAGATAAAAAAGCGGGGATTGGTATTGGTTTGACCGATCATACAGAAATTGATTCTTCTATCCCAGTATCTATTGAAGCGGGTGATATTGGTGGGCCATCGGCTGGTTTAATGTTTACTTTGCAGACCTATGAACAATTAAGTCATAAAGATTTACGTAAAGGTCATGAAATTGCTGGAACAGGTACGATGAACAGTCAAGGAATCGTTGGTAGAATCGGAGGCATTGACAAAAAAGTTGTAACTGCCAGTGAGAACGGCGCAGAAATTTTCTTTGCACCTGATGATGAAATAACTTCAGAAATGAAAAAAGTTGAGCCAAAAATCAAATCGAATTATCAAGAAGCACAAGAAGCTGCGAAAAAAATTGGGACAAAAATGAAAATTGTCCCAGTAAAAACGGTTCAAGATGCCTTGAACTATCTAGAGAAATTAAAATAAAAGTACGCCTGGACCAAAAATTACTAGTGATTTTTGGTCCAGGCGCATTTTTTTGTTAAAAAATGCGTAATTATATTTTGAAGGGAGGGCAAACGATGGATTGGTTGAAACAGTTACCTAAAAAGTGGCTATTGCTAGGTAGTGGCGTGTTCATGGTCATTTTGATAACTCTATTAGTGGGCATTTATTTGATGGTTAATAAGGAGCTACAAGTAGACACCACAATGTGGGAAGAAACAAGTTTGACCACTACGACAGAGGTCGCCACAGATGCCACAAAAGAAAGGGCAGAAACAATGATCTATGTTGATATTAAAGGCGCAGTGAAAGTACCAGGAATCTATCAACTAAAAAATCAGCAGCGGATTTGGGATGCTTTAGCTTTAGCTGGAGGCGTGAGCGAGGAAGCTGATACTACCCAGGTCAATTACGCTCAAAAAGTAAAAGATCAAATGATTATTTACGTGCCCAAAAAAGGAGAACCAGTGGCACAATCATTAGAAACGCTGCAGGAATCAGCACCTGCTCAGCAAAATCAGGAGGAAAAAATCAACCTTAATACGGCAACAGAAGCAGAGCTACAAACGATTTCAGGAATCGGTGCGAAAAAAGCACAAGAGATTATTCGTTTTCGTGACGAACAAGGACCGTTTAAAACCGTCGAGGAACTGAAAAATGTTCCAGGTATTGGAGAGAAAACAGTAGAACGTTTAAAAGACATGTTGACAGTGACTGGCTAACTTTTAACAGAAAATTCCTGAGAATTCTTGACTATGGGATGCGGATAACATACTATTTGTAATAAGATTAAATGATTTGGCAAATCGAACACAGGAGTCATTAAAAATAAAGGAGGTTTATTATGGAACGAATTCCATGGGACCAATATTTTATGGGACAAAGCGTCTTATTATCATTAAGAAGTACTTGCACACGGTTAACTGTCGGAGCAACCATTGTTCGCGACAAACGAATTATTGCAGGAGGTTACAATGGTTCAGTCAGTGGCGGAACGCATTGTATTGATGAAGGATGTTATGTTGTTGATAATCATTGCGTTCGAACAATCCACGCAGAAATGAATGCAATTTTACAATGTGCGAAGTTTGGCGTCCCTACAGAAGGGGCAGAAATTTATGTGACACATTTCCCTTGCCTGCAATGTACAAAGATGATTTTACAAGCAGGGATTAAAAAGATTTATTATTTAAAGGATTACCGTAATGATGCGTACGCCCTAAATTTAATTGAACAAGTAGGAGCCACGGTTGAAAAAGTGACTTTAGTACCAAAATATTTTGCCGAATTACAATGGGGAGAAGAATTTGCCACACTTGAGGACAATCCTTCCTCAGCTGAGGAATAATTGGTTCTTCATAGCTCTGCTGACTAGTTGTGGGCTGTGGTGTTTTTTCGCACCTAGTCTATTAGGAGCTCTTCTTTTTTCTATCACTGTTATCCGTATTGTCTGTACAAAAAGTTTTCCTGTTATATTGGGAGGTTTTTTGTGCAGTTTTTTAATAGTAGGGGGCATATTGATTTTCCAGTGGTTAAAGCCAGTCTCTTTGTTGCCTAAAGAAGTCCGCTTGTCAGGACAGCTAACGATATTACCAGATGAAATACAAGTCGATGGTGATCAAGTAAAATTTCCTGCCAATTGGATCGTAAAAGGCAAAAGGCAGAAAGTGATGGCATTTTATCAATTAAAAAGTGTGAAAGAAAAACAGCAATGGCAACAACTAACCACAACCATTCAGGCAACCGCTGTAGGTATTTTAGACTCGCCCCAAGGTCAAACCAACAAAAATGGCTTCAATTATCAACTATTTTTAAAGAATCAAGGAATCGAAGCTATTTTATTCATTGAGGAGATAGGACAACCGCGTTCCTTTTTTTCTTGGCGGTTTAAAGAAATCATTAGCGGCTGGCGGAAGTGGGCGATGGTACATATTCAGAAAAATTTTGCTGAGACTAGTGCAATGTATATGAATGCGTTGCTATTAGGTTTTCGTAATGAAGAATTTGCTGAAATAAGCGATAAATTTTCAGCATTAGGCATTTTGCATCTTTTTAGTTTGTCAGGGATGCATGTTTCTTTTTTCCTTCGTTTATTTCGCTTGCTAATGCTAAGAATTGCTCGCCGAACGCAAGAAAGTTATTTTTTGTGGCAATGCGGTTTTTCTCTGATATATGCTGGTTTAACAGGATTCTCAGTTAGTGTCATGCGGGCGCTTTTACAAACAAACCTCAATACGTTCAATCGACGGTTTAATTGGCAGGTTCCGGCCCTCGATTGTTGGAGTTTAACTCTCTTAGTGCACTTGATTGTTCAGCCAACCCTCTTTTTTTCAGTCGGCGGTCAATTTAGTTATTTACTTTCCTTTGTTCTGCTGTTTTTAGAGCAAACATTGGTTGGTTATTCTTCGCCTTTCATTAAAAATTGTTTAGGCTCTTTCCTATTGGCTGTGGCTTCCTTACCTATTTTAGTACAATCATTTTATGAATGGCCCTTGTTAGGAAGTTTCTTAACATTTCTCTTGTTACCAATTTTTGAACGGTTCTTGTTACCGCTTTTGACGTTGAGCTTTTTTTCTAGTGATTATTATGCCAGCACGTTATTTAGCAGCCTTGCTCGAACCACTATTTTTAACAATGAATGGCTTATTTGAGTGGGTGCTAGTTCACTTAAATCCGAAGCTGACCATCGGCTATTTAAATTCTTGGATACAAATTAGTTTGTTATTACTAATCGGATTTTCAATGATTTATTTAGCAGACAAGTCTAAAAAAATTTTTTTCTCAATCGGACTACTAATTGTTTTGATAAATAGTAAATACCTTTCGCCAATTGGCATTGTTGCAATGATCGATGTAGGCCAAGGGGATAGTTTGTTTATCCAAGCGCCTTTTCACAGAAAAAATACACTGATCGATACAGGGGGGCGGTTGTCTTTTGGCAAAGAAGCTTGGCGGCAACGGAAAAATAGTCGATCAGGAGCAGAATATTCAGTGATTCCTTTTCTCAAAAGTCAAGGAGTCAAACGTTTAGATGAAGTGATCATCACACACGCACATGAAGACCATTTTGGCGATTTATTAGCCATTGCGCAGAAGGTTCCAATTTCTGTTCTTTATTTCCCTAAAGGAGCAGCTGAAGCCAATTTTTCGTTTCGCCAAGTCTTGAAACAACTCCAAAAAAGCGGGACAGACTGTCGGCCAATTTTAGCGCCCAAGCGAATTAATGGGCCCGTTTCTTTTCAAATTTTATCACCAAATAAGAGCAGTATTGGGGGCAATAATGACTCGATAGTGTTTTCCACACAATTAGGCGGACGGCATTTTTTATTTACTGGTGACTTGGAAGCCGAAGGAGAAGAACAAGTGTTGGCTCGCTATCCCCAGTTGAAAATCGACATCTTGAAAGTCGGTCATCATGGTAGTAAAACGTCGTCTACTAAAAGATTTATCAAACAGCTTAATCCGCGAGAAGCATTGATTTCAGCTGGACTGAATAATCGTTTTAAACATCCTCATCAGGAGACATTAGCGACGCTGGAGGAGCAAAAAATAAATTATTATCGGACCGATCTTCAAGGAATGATTTATTATCAATGGTTACCTTGGCAAGGGCTTTCTAAAGCCAAATTTGTTAAAGAACAAGACTAGTATTTCCAGAAGTAACATGATAGGATAAACAAGAGAAACGAGAAAAGGAGCGAGCCAATGGAGTTACAAAAAGCTTTGAAAGAAGTGCGAGAGCAAAAAATCGCTCCAGTGTATTTATTAATAGGAACAGAACTTTATTTAACTGAATTATTTAAAACAACATTGATGAAAGAATTGTTGACGGAAGAGGATGATCAATTTAACTTTTTCTCATTTGATATGGAGGAAACACCTTTAAGTGCAGCGATTGCTGAAGCGGAAACAATTCCGTTTTTTGGTGATTATCGCCTTGTCTTTGTGGAAAATCCTTACTTTTTAACTGCCGAAAGAAAAACAAACGGTGTGGAACATGATGTCAATCTTTTATTGAATTATTTGGAAAGTCCATCACCAACAACTGTTCTTGTTTTTATGGCCTCATATGAAAAATTAGATGAACGCAAAAAAATTACCAAAGCATTGAAAAAAAATGCCACAGTAGTTGACGTCAATCCAATGGATGAAAAGGCTATTCGTCAGTACATTTCTCAAACGATTGAGAGCGAAGGGTACACTATTCGCTCCGATGCTTTTGATTTATTACTTCAATTGACAGACTTGAACTTATCAAAAATTATGGGAGAATTACAGAAGCTGTATTTATATGCCCTTGAAACGAAGACAATTACACGAGGTGCGGTTCAAGAATTAGTCCCTAAGTCTCTGGAACATAATGTTTTTGACTTAACCAACGAAGTACTTTCTGGAAACAGTGAAAAAGCTGTTCAATTGTATGAAGATTTACTTTTACAAGGAGAAGAAACCATTAAGTTAAATGCAATCTTATTGAATCAGATTCGCCTTTTTTCTGCAAACAAAAATTTTGGCTAAGATGGGCTATCAACAAGCGAATATTGCTGATACATTAAAGGTTCATCCTTATCGAGTCAAGTTAGCGTTACAACAAGTCCGACGATTTGAATTGTCTCGATTAGAAAGACTTTATGATGAATTAGTTGAAAATGATTACCGCATGAAAACGGGCCAAATGGATAAAGAATTACTATTCCAATTATTTATTTTAAAATTGACTGCACAAGCAAAATAAGAAAATGCCAGAGGCAATCGTCATACAACGATTGTCTCTGGCACTTTCTTATTATTTAGCTCCTAATAGTTCTTCTTTTCCGTGAACAAGCTGTGTCAACATGGCACAGAAAGGTGTTGCTACGTTGTATTTTTGTCCTTTGCGCCAAACGGCACCATTAATGTAATCAATTTCTGTGAGACGATGATTTTTAATTAAATCTTGATACATAGACGGATAGTGCAAGCCAATGCCATTTGGATCATAAGTTTGAACAATATGTGTATAGACTTCTGCTTGATCTAAATAAATGGCTTCTTTTTCTGCGACTGCTGCAAATTCACTGATTAATGTTTTAACAAGGGATTCACTAACAGGTAGTGCGCCAAATTCGGCAATATTACAATCAAGGATTGTACACAAACCGTTTAGCGTGCCATTGACACAGGCTTTCCGCCAAATAGAGTAGCGAACATTGCTACTATAGCTTGGATTTAAACCAGCTTTTTGGAAGACATCAACGACTTCTAAAGCAAATTTTTTACCAGAAGGATCAATATTTTCTAATTCAATTTCGCCATCACCTAAAAGTTTAACACGTCCCGGTCCTTCTAAACCAGCTGTCCACATGGTAATGCCAACCAAGATGTTTTCTTTTGGTACATATTTTTCTAGTACATCTTCATGACCTAAGCCATTTAATAAACATAGTACATACGTTTTTTCAGTAATCATTGGTTGAATCGCTTTAAACATTGCATCTAATTGTTGTGCTTTGGTTAAAGCGATAATTAAATCTACTTGTTCATTTTGATGGTCAATTTCTTCTGGTGAGAAGATTGGTAGGTTCGCGACAACTTCTTCTCCGTTAAAATCAGCGATTAAACCATTTTTACGAATAGCTTCAATGTGCGCGGGCCATTGATCGATTAAAGTTACATCATTTCCGCCTTGATGCAACATAATTCCTAAACGGCTGCCCATAGCGCCGGCACCAGCAATTGCAATTTTCATGTGTATCCATCTCCTTAAAAGTTCTTTAACCGTTATTATTATACAGCAACTTTCCTAAAAATGAATAAATGGGACTTGCAAATTTGTTATTTTTTAAATGTTTCCTAAAAAGTAAGGATTGCATCAAATGGTAAAGTAAGCTAAAGTAAAGCGTGGAAAAGTTTATAAATGAAAGTAGAGGAATCGTTAATGACGAAAGAAAAATTTTGTCGAGAATCACGAGTTATTCAAACACATCGTGTATTTCCCTTTGATTTAAATCCCTTTGGTGCACTATTTGGTGGGAAATTAATGTCTTTAATTGATGACGCCGCATCCATTTCCGTTTCACGACATTGTCGGAGAGGGGCAGTTACAGCATCTTTAGATAACTTGAATTTTTTAAAACCTTTAAAAGAAAATCACTCAGTGTGTGTTGAAACGTTTGTTTCTGGCGTGCATCATAAATCGATGGAAGTATTTGTTAAAGTTGTAGGAGAAGATTTAACAACTGGAGAGCGTTATTTAGCGGCGACTTGTTTTACAACTTTTGTAGCCATTCCGTCTCATATGAATCCCGAAAGTGACTTCCAATTAGCGGCAGTCGTCCCAGAAACTGCAGAAGAAAAGTTGATTTGTTCCAATTATGAAACGAGACGACAACAACGTTTAGCTTTGCGAGAAGAGACTAAATTATTTAGTCAACATCTCACAACGGATTTACCGTGGATTGATTCACCTTTATAAAAAAATGTCCGAGTCTTTGTGAAAACAGACTTGGACATTTTTGGATGAAAAAAGAAGCTAACATGAATGCTAACTTCTATCTCACATTATTTAGCTAATTTGCTTAAACGAATTTTATCGCGGTTAGCTTTGTTTTTATGGATTAAACCTTTAGTTGCAGCCATATCAACAGCTTTAACAGCTTCGTTGTATAAAGCATCGACGTTATCAGCTCCAGCAGCTACAGCTTCTTCAAATTTCTTGATTGCTGTACGCATTGCGTTTGTTTGAGATGAATTTTTCGCATTCGCGTTAGCACTTGTACGTACGCGTTTGATTGCAGATTCGATATTTGGCATTTGTTTCACCTCCGATGATTTAGGTTTTACACTGGTCAGCCAATGTAATTCAACAGTAATCATTATACCTAATCCATTGTTCCATTGCAATAAAAGACGACAAGTTTTTTTCCTTAACAGACAATTTCAAGAAAAAAATAAGAAAATTTGCCAGAGCCTTAAGAAAAAAGCATACATTTTTTTTAAAACATGCTATGATAAAATAGATAAATGAAAAATGGTGGTGTCTTTGTGAGTATTGCATTATTGGTAACGATTACTTTGGTAATGGGTGTAATTTTTGTTAACGGTTGGACGGATGCGCCGAACGCAATTGCAACCGCTGTCTCGACTCGGGTGTTAAAACCGAATGTCGCAATTTGGATGGCTGTTGTGATGAACTTTTTAGGTGCATTAGTCATGACCTTTTTTAATGCCCAAGTAGCTGAAACGATTAGTAACATTGTTAGTTTTGACGCAAATGGAAACGCTTCACAGGTGGCTTTGGCTGCTTCGCTTTTTTCAATTGTGGTTTGGGCAGTTGCTGCGTGGTATTTTGGTATTCCCACAAGTGAAAGCCATGCGTTAATTGCCGGCTTGACTGGTTCGGCAATGGCATTAGGTGGTTTGGGTGCAGTCAATGGCTCGGAATGGATCAAAGTGCTTGTTGGTCTAGTTGTTTCTACCGTTATGGGCTTTGGCGGCGGTTATTTAATTGCCAAACTTGTTGTGAAAGCTTTCTCGGCTGTGCCTAGAAGAAAAGCCAACAAATTTTTTACAGTTGGACAAGCCTTTGGTGCAGGAGCTAATGCTTTTTTACATGGTGCGCAAGATGGGCAAAAATTTATGGGCGTGTTCATGTTAGTGCTTTTTTATAATAATTTAGTCGAAAAAACAGGTGGCGGTTTTGTGATTCCGTTATGGGTTATGGTTCTGTGTTCCATTACAATGGGCATTGGAACTTCTGTGGGCGGCATGAGAATCATTAAATCAGTCGGGATGGATATGGTAAAACTTGAACGCTATCAAGGCTTCACTGCAGATTTAAGCACGGCTATTTGTTTATTTTTAGCATCGGCTTTTGGGATTCCAGTTTCAACTACTCATACAAAAACAACAGCGATTATGGGAGTAGGTGCTTCTAAGCGAATCTCAAGTGTTGACTGGCGTATCGTGAAAGAAATGCTGATAGCATGGATTTTAACTTTCCCAGGATGTGGGCTGATCGCTTATGTGATGTCAAAATTATTTATTGCAATTTTTTAAGGAGAGAAAAACATGGCACGTAAAAAACAATTTGATTATTTTGGAGAATTAAACCAGTTAGCAACAAATGCTTATGAAGCGGCAAAGGTTTTGCAAGAAATTGTAGACAATTATTCATTAGAAAACTTAGTAAAAAAATCAGAAGCGATTCATCAATTGGAAAAAGAGAATGATGAAATTGTTCGCAAAATTTTAAATGAACTCTATATTTCCTTTATTACGCCGATTGATCGAGAAGATATTGTCGATATTACGGATCACTTAGATAACATTATTGATAGCATTAATAGTTTGTCTTATTTACTTGATCATTTAGTTGTCGAAGAAATGATTGCGCCCGCGCTAGAATTAACTGCTTATATTGTTAAAGCGACAGAAGGCGTTAAATCAGCAACGAAGGAATTTGCAAAATTTAAGAATTCCAAAACGTTAGTTTCATTGATTGATGAAGTGAATACGATTGAATCTCAAGGCGATAAATTATACAGTAGCGCCATGAAAGATTTGATGACTAACGAAAAAGATTTATTGAAAGTTATCAAGTGGAAAGATGTTTATGATCAGCTTGAGCGCACGATTAATGATTGTGAATCAGCTGTTAATATTATTGTCGGAATTGTCATCAAAAATACGTAAAGAAAAGAGGGGGAGCTGTTGGTTAAAGTAATTGTTGATGCTGATGATTTTGGGATGTCAGAAGCGATTAATCATGGCATTATCAAAAGTTATGTCGATGGTTTAACAACGTCGACACTTTTGATGCCCAATTTACCAACAGCAGAACACGCCGTTGCGTTAGCAAAAAATTATCCAGGATTATTTGTAGGTCAGCATACGAATTTTTTATTAGGGAAACCTTGTGCGGACCCATGTATGATTCCTTCACTGGTAGATGAACAAGGCAATTTTCATCGCTCTTCTTATTATCGTCAACAAAAGCAAGTAACCTTCGTATATGAAGAAGTACGACTTGAAACGATTGCGCAATTGACGCGCTTTAAGGAACTAACTGGACATTATCCTGAACATTTTGATTGCCATTCGATTGGTGATGAAGTGGTTGATCAAGTATTTTTAGAATTAGCAGAAGAGTATGGACTTCATACAACCCTGAAATATAGTGGGGAAAAAGAATATCCACCGCAACAAGGTTATTTCCAGGTAACACATTTGTTAGAGTCTGGGGCGCTATCTTATATTCACGAAGGCGTATCAGTGGAGAATTTTTTTAGAAGATGACTTTGGTTTATTACGGATGCCGGAATCGGCAATTGCTGAGATGCATTTTGATGTTGGGTATTTGGATCAATTTGTGTTAGATAATTCTTCATATACCACTTTACGCTGCAAAGAATTAGCAACGATTTGTGATCCTCGTGTTCGTCAGTGGTTTGAAGAACAGGGGATTGAGCGAATAACGTTTGGTGATTTAAAAAAATAAAACCGTTGCTTTCACTGTTGAAAGCAACGGTTTTATTTTTATGAGAATAACCAGTAGCCAATTAAAATCGCACCTAAAATTACGCGATACCAACCGAAAACTGTAAAATCGTTTTTCTTCAAGTAATTCAATAAGAATTTAATCGCAATGATGGAAACAACGAAGGCAACAATAGAGCCAGTTATTAAAATAATGATTTCTTCTGACCCAAACGTATTTCCTTTGGCCAAGAATTTAAAGATTTTTAAAAAACTTGCTCCAAACATTACTGGAATTCCTAAGAAAAATGAAAACTCTGTTGCAACGAAACGTGAGGCCCCAATTAAGATTGCCCCTAAAATGGTCGCTCCTGAACGTGAAGTTCCTGGAATTAATGCCAGTACTTGGAAAGCACCAACGATTAAAGCGGCTTTATAAGTGAAGTCTTTTAGATTAGTACACTTCGGTGCAACATTTTTATTTCGTTTTTCAATGATAATAAAAGCAATCCCATAAACAATTAACATAATCGATACTGTTAAAAAGTTATAAAAATGTGCATCTAAATAATCATCAAATTTTAGACCAATAACTGCCGCTGGTAAACAAGCGACTAAGACTTTAGACCAAAGAATCCAAGTATCTTTTTTCTCTTCGCCATTTTTCTTTGGTGAGAAAGGATTCAATTTGTGGAAGTATAAAATAACAACCGCCATAATCGCTCCCAATTGGATAACGACGTTGAACATTTCCATAAAATCTTTACTTAGATCGAGTTTAATAAACTCATCCACTAAAATTAAATGTCCGGTACTACTAATTGGAAGCCACTCGGTAATTCCTTCGATAATACCAAGAATAATTGCTTTCCATAGGTTAGCAAAAAGCATGTCACCATTCCTTTCTGAAATAAATGCAAAATACATCAAGTATAAGTATACCCGCTGACAAAGTAAATGCCAATGCAAATTCTTATTTTAAAATAAATTTTAGAATTATACAAAGGTGCCACTTGTAATTCATGAAACTTTTTTCTATACTAGTGATACTTTAAAAAATGGGGGAAGAGAAATGTTTGGATTTTTGAAGAAAAAGAATGAAGTTGTCGAAAATAATACAATGTATGCCGTTGCCAATGGAACCATTATCCCAATCAGTGAAGTGAATGATCCTGTTTTTTCACAAAAAATGATGGGAGATGGCTATGCAGTAGTTCCAGAAAATGGTGAAATTTATGCACCTATTGAAGGAGAAGTTTTAAGCGTTTTCCAAACAAAACATGCCATTGGTTTAAAAATGACAAACGGTCTTGAAATTTTATTACACATGGGTATTGATACGGTAGAGTTAAACGGGGCACCGTTCACTATTAAAGTGAAAGAAGGCGACCAAGTGACTGCAGATACGGTGGTCGCAATTGCTGATTTAGAAGCAATTAAAGCAGCTGGTAAAGGAACTGAAATGGTTGTCATTATTACCAACATGGATAAAGTAACACAATTTTCGTTAGAGAAAACTGGCGTGGTTACAGCTGGTACACCAGTTGGCTCTGCCACAGCCAATTAATGCATTAGACAGATATTTCTATAAAGGAATATCTGTTTTTTTTGAACAGAAATAAAATTTTATTTTGGGATTAAAAAATATTTAGAAAAATAGTTGAAATTTTATTTCAAACAAGTTATAATGAAAGCGTATTAGAGAGGAGCTAAAAAGATGTATGGTATTTCAGTTTTTCTTGGTGAAGAGATTACAAACGATACAATTATTTATATCAAAAAGATGAAAGCGCTTGGATTTGATGGTATTTTCACTTCTTTACACATTCCAGAAGATGATACTTCCCTTTACCGCCAACGCTTGACTGATTTAGGGGCAATTGCTAAGGCAGAAAAAATGAAAATTATGGTAGATATTTCAGGTGAAGCGTTAAAAAGAGCGGGTTTTTCTTTCGATGAATTAGAGCCTTTAATCGAGTTGGGCGTAACTGGCCTCCGGATGGACTACGGCATTACGATAGAACAAATGGCTCATGCTTCACATAAGATTGATATAGGATTGAATGCTAGTACCATTACACTGGAAGAAGTGGCTGAGTTAAAGGCTCACCAAGCGGACTTTTCTCGCTTAGAAGCTTGGCATAATTATTATCCAAGACCTGAAACCGGCATTGGAACAACATTTTTTAATGAAAAGAACCGCTGGCTTAAAGAATTAGGCTTACAAGTTTTTACTTTTGTACCAGGAGATGGGCAAACAAGAGGCCCAATTTTTGCTGGTTTACCAACATTAGAAAAACATCGGGGGCAAAATCCTTTCGCCGCTGCCGTTGGTTTGATGGCTGATCCTTATGTCGATGCTGTTTATATTGGTGATCCTACAATTAGTGAGCGAACCATGGCTCAATTTGGTTATTATCACCAAACTAATCAATTTCTGTTAGAAGTAGCACCTAGCGAGAGCCGCTATTTGAAGCGAATACTTGGGACTCATACCAATCGTTTAGATGCTGCAAGAGATGTTTTGCGAAGTGAATTATCAAGAACGAGTGAAATGTTCAGAAAAGATGAAATTGCAACGATTGAGTCAGAGCAGACTGAAGCACGTCCAGTGGGAACCGTAACGATTGATAATGAAAAATATGGTCGCTATATGGGAGAAATTCAAGTCACACTTGTGGACTTGCCGAAAGATGAAAAAGTCAATACGATTACACGAATTATTGAAAAAGATCAAACGATATTGCCGTTAATCAAGGCAGGCAATCAATTTACGCTAGTCACGGAAGGAACGATAGAGAATGAATTTAGAAAACTTAACAACTGAACGTAGAAATGAAAATACAATGGGCTTAGATGAGATGAGTGTCAAAGAAGCTTTACAAAAAATGAATCAAGAAGACCAAAAAGTTGCAATGGCAGTGGGTCAAGAATTAGCAGCCATTGAACCAGTGGTAGAAGCCATCATCAAAAGCTTCAATCAAGGCGGCCGCTTGATCTACATGGGCGCTGGTACGAGTGGTCGGTTAGGTGTCTTAGATGCAGCCGAATGCGTACCAACTTTTGGCGTCGAGCCAGAGATGGTTCAAGGCCTCATCGCTGGTGGTCAAAAAGCAATGACTGTCGCAGTAGAGGGTGCCGAAGATTCAAAAGAACTAGGTCGTCAAGATTTAGTTGATCTAAAATTATCAGCAAATGACATTGTTGTTGGGATTGCAGCCAGTGGTCGGACGCCTTATGTAATTGGCGGTTTAGAATATGCTACAACGGTGGGAGCAGCTACCGCAACTGTGGCATGTAATAAAAATGCCGAAATTAGTAAATATGCGCAAATGCCGATTGAAGTAGATGCAGGACCTGAATTTTTAACAGGTTCGACTCGCTTGAAATCTGGGACAGCTCAAAAATTAATTTTAAATATGTTATCAACTATTTCCATGATTGGTATTGGGAAAGTCTATAATAACTTAATGGTTGATGTAAAACCAACCAATGAAAAATTAGTGGAGCGTTCCAAACGGATTATTATGGAAGCAACGGGTTGTAGTTATGAAGTTGCCGAACTAAAATTTGTAGAAGCAGAAGAAAATGTGAAGTTAGCAATTGTAATGATTTTAACTGATAGTACTAAAGAAGAAGCAACACAAAAATTAATTGACGGGAATCAATTTATCAAGAATACATTAAATTAAGGAATTAGGAGGGTGTTTTAACATGGCAGAAGAAAGAATTAAACGCATTGCTGATGGGATTTATAAAGAAGTTGGTGGTCAAGAAAACGTGGACAAAGTCATTCATTGTATGACTCGTGTTCGTATGGATATCCGCGATTATGACAAAGTGGATATTGAAGGATTGAAAAAAATTGATGGCGTTATGGGCGTCGTAGAAGATGATACGTTACAAGTAGTTGTTGGTCCAGGGACTGTTAACAAGGTTGCACAAGAAATGGTAGATCAAGCAGGTGTCAAATTGGGAGAACCATTTAATCATGGCACCACAACTGATGCTTCAGCAGGCAAATCTGGAAAAGATTTAGTAGAAGAAAAAGCCGCTCAAATGAAAGCACAACAAAAAGCGAAACAAAATAACACTTCACCATTTAAAAAAGTGTTAAAAGCCATTTCTAGTATCTTTGTTCCGATGATTCCTGCCTTTGTTGGGGCTGGTATTATTGGCGGGATTGCAGCTGTTATGTCTAACTTAGTTGTTGCTGGTGATATTTCAGCTTCATGGCAACAATATATTGATGTCTTAAATATCATTAAAAATGGGATTTTTGCTTATTTAGCTCTTTACACTGGGATTAACAGTGCCAGCGTTTTTGGTGCAACGCCAGCGTTGGGTGGTGTTATTGGGGCAGTCACAATGTTAACAGGAATGAATCCGGATGCTCCAATCAGTAATATTTTCACTGGGGGAACATTATCTGCAGGACAAGGCGGAATTATCGGTGTTATTTTTGCCGTATGGTTATTATCATTGTTAGAAAAACAATTGCATAAAATTGTCCCAGAATCAATTGATATTATCGTAACGCCAACCATTTCACTTTTAGTGATTGGCTTAGCAACTATTTTCTTAATCATGCCTGTAGCCGGAGCTATTTCTAATGGCTTAGTTGGTATTATCAATGTTGTCTTAGAAAAAGGTGGCATGGTTGCTGGCTTTACTCTTGGTTTAACCTTCTTGCCAATGGTAATGTTTGGTTTACATCAAATTTTGACGCCAATCCACATTGAAATGATTAATCAAACAGGGATGACTTTGTTATTACCAATTCTGGCCATGGCTGGTGCGGGACAAGTCGGTGCAGCTTTAGCATTATGGATTCGTTGTAAATCAGATAAAAAATTAGTTGAAATGATTAAAGGTGCCTTGCCAGTTGGGATTTTAGGTATTGGTGAACCATTAATCTACGGAGTTACTTTACCATTAGGACGTCCATTCATTACTGCTTGTATCGGCGGTGGTATTGGTGGTGCGGTGATTGGGGCCTTCGGTAATGTTGGTGCGATTGCTATTGGACCAAGTGGGGTGGCTTTAATTCCATTAATTGCCAACAACCAATGGCTTGCATATGTATTAGGTTTATTGGCTGCTTACGCAGGTGGTTTTGTAGCAACGTTATTCTTTGGGATTCCTAAAGATATGCAAACAACTAAATAATAAATAGAAAAAGGAGAACTTGGCTTCTCCCTTTTTCTTTGTTAAAATTTAATTGCGTAGGAAATGGTGTATCAGGAGGGGTTGTTTATGCAACAAAATATTGTCTTATCTATCCAAGATCGTCTACAACAATTACCAAAATCAGAACGAAAAATCGCAGAATATATTTTAAAAAATACAGAAACAGTTATTTCAATGAATGCGCAAGAGCTAGCGAAACAAGCAGGATCAAGCCCAGCGGCAATTATTCGCTTTTGTCATTCTATGGATGTGAATGGCTTCACAGAGTTGAAACTTTTATTATCTGCAAATCTTGGCCAAATGAAGCAGCAAATGTATACTGAAGTTACTAAAGGGGAATCAACAGCTGACATTAAACAAAAGTTACAGGCGCGCTTTGTTCATGTGGTTGAGCGAAGCGGTCAGACATTAGAGGATGTCGCAGTGAATGAAGCCGTTGATTTGTTGGAAAAAACAGAAGTAATTTTTGTCTATGGGTTGGGCGCCTCTTCGTTGGTTGCTCAAGATATTTATCAAAAATTTACGCGATTAGGCCGAACGGTATTTACAACATTGGATCATCATTTATTTGCTTCCATGTTAGGCTCAACAGAAAAGCCTAGTGTTTTTATTGTTATTTCTAATTCTGGAACGAATAAAGAAGCAAGTACTTTAGCTGATTTAGCGAAGCAGCAAGGGATTCCTATTGTTAGTATCACACAAGATGAAAAATCAGTGATTGGTGAAAAAAGTGATATCGTCCTCCAAACCTCTAGTGGGGAAGACGTGCCATTGAGAAGTGCGGCTACTGTTTCCTTGGTGGCACAATTGTATGTAGTCGATGTTTTATTTTTTGCTTATGCAGCAAAAAACTATAAGGAAACCTTAGAAAAAATTCAAATTTCAAGAAAAAACGTAGAACGTTTAAAAGAATAAATAAAAAGAGAAGGTTATCTGTCATTTTGACAGATAACCTTCTCTTTTTTTACAACAAACGGCGCTTTTCAGCGATCTTTTTTCCCTTTTCAATATAAGAAATATCATTAATTCCTTGAATGGTAAATGTTCCTTTTTCGTAAGTTAAGGTCGTCACGCTACCATTCTCCAGCGCCATCTGCATAGGCAAACTTGCATCAATTAAGGAAAGTAAAAAGGAAATTGTTAGTCCATGGGAAACCACCATGACTTTGCCGCCACCATTTTTTTCTCGATGATGAGCGATATCTTCGAAACCAGACCAAACACGATCACGGATAACTTCATAAGGCTCCGCCCAGTCAGCCGTATCGGCTTCAATAATAGCATTTGCTAGCTCACGATAGGTAATCTTCGTGGTCATCATGTCCTCATAACTTTTAAAAGCTAAAATGCGTGGCACCACACCCCAAAGTTCACCATCATAGCCACCATCTAAAGAACCAAAACACCACTCACGAATCCGTTTATCGGTTAGGTAAGGAATCTTTTGGTGGTTTTGATGTTCTTGTAAAATAATCTGAGCGGTTTGCATGGCACGACCACTATCACTACTATAGGCTTCCTTAAAGTCTATGTCCCTAAGACCTAAGCCTAAATGATAAATGCCTTCTTCTCCTTGTTTGGTTAAGGGGGTATCTGACCAGCCTTGGGTACGGCCAATCGTATTAAACATCGTTTTTCCGTGACGAATAATATAAAGTGTCGTTGCTTCAGTCATTGCTACTCCTCCTAAGTTTCTTTAAATAGTGAATAAATCTCTAATTAAAAAAATGGGTTTGTGGCTTTTTCATGTTGAATGGTCGTGGCATCACCATGGCCTGGATAAACAGGAAATTCTTCTGGTAAAGTGAATAGATAGGTCGTAATGCTGTGTAATAATTGTTGCATATCACCAGTGTGTAAATCGGTACGACCAATACTACCTTTAAACAATGCATCCCCAACAACAACAAAATCATCAAAGACAAAGCTGACGCTACCAATTGAATGACCAGGTGTTGGGACTACGGAAAATTTCATGCCGCCAATTTCATAATCGGTTAGTTTAAATTCATGTTCGGCGGGTTGAACAATAATATTTGCTATATCATCATGTCTGCCTAATCCTGAAAGATTCAAAATAGGATTGGAAAGCCACGCTTGTTCTAATGGACTAACATAAACAGGGATTTGATAATGATGGCGCAATTCTTCTACCGCACCAATATGATCATAGTGAGTATGTGTTAATAAAATAGCGGCTGGTTTCTTCCCTAAACGGGTAATTTCTTGAATTAGTTTTGCTCCTTCTGCACCTGGATCAATAATTAATAACGCTTCTTCATTATAAACAAGATAACAGTTTTCTTGAATAACACCTGTTCTAATTTGTTCGATCTGTATCATCTCAGGACCTCCTAAAGTTCTAACGATTCTCTTCAAGTATACCGAAGAATCTTAAGAATAGAAAGTTTTCTTGTTTATCCAAAGAAAAAATAAATCATTCTTAGAATGTTCGGTTTTTACTTGTTTTAACACGGATTTTTTTTAAAAAAATCACATTTTTATAGTTATTAAGCGAAAGTTTATGTATAATCTTCATGTGATAGTAAGGAGGAGTATTAAATGTTTCATTTTGTAATAAAAGGAACAGGTTTTTCTAGTAAAAATTTGCAAGAGATTAAAGTTTATGAAGAGACACTTTTTTGTATAGATGAGGCCGGAGTAATTCAGGAAATAATTGAACCAGATGCTGAAGCGTATGAAACTGTGCTAGCAGAACAAAAAGAGGCACAACGTTTTCAAGAATTGCCCCAAGATTCTTATCTTTTACCCGGCTTTGTTGATTTACATGTCCATGCACCTCAGTGGGCACAATCAGGGACCGCCTTGGATATTCCATTGTATGAATGGCTGAATACGTACACGTTTCCTTTGGAGTCCAAGTTTGCAGATTTAGCATTTGCCCAACAAGTCTATGATGAATTGGTAACCCAATTGTTAGCTAATGGGACAACAACAGCCCTTTATTTTGCAACCATTCATTATGAAGCTAGCCGTCGTTTGGCAGAGATTTGTGCGGAAAAAGGGCAGCGTGGCTTAATTGGTAAAGTTGTAATGGATGATCTTAATGAGAATCCAGAATACTATCGTGATCAAACAACGCAACAAGCATTAGAAGAAACGGAACGGTTTATTCAAGAAATTCAAACATTAGCGCAGCAAACAAAACAAGGCGTGTATCCCGTTGTAACTCCGCGTTTCATTCCAAGTTGTACAGAGGAAGCACTTAAAGGATTAGGAGAATTAGCAGCGAAATATCAAGTCCATGTTCAAAGTCATTGTAGTGAGAGTGATTGGGAACATCAATTTGTTCAAGAACGTTTTGAAAAAAATGATGCTCAAGCATTGAATGATTTTGGTTTATTGACAGAAAAAGCAGTGATGGCACATGCAGGCTTTTTAGAAGAAGCAGATATGAATTTATTCCATGAAACAGGGACGGCTGTGGCGCACTGCCCAATCTCTAATGCTTATTTTGGTAATGCAGTAACACCGATTGCAAAATTAGTACATCAACATCAAGTAGAAGTTGGTTTAGGTAGTGATCTTTCAGGTGGTTTTTCACCAAGTCTTTTTGACAATTTAAAGCAAGCGGTTATTTCTTCTAGAATGTTAGAAGATGGCGTCGATGCTACAAAAAAACCAGAAGTACGAGGTGTTAAAACAGCACGGATTACCGTAAATGAAGCGTTTTATTTAGCTACTGCTGGTGGTGGTCAAGCGCTAAGTTTACCAATTGGAAAATTAGAAAAAGGGTATGCTTGGGATGTTCAAATTATTAATACAAGCTTGTCACAAGCACGAATTCCTAAAAATCCAGGGGAATCATTGCTTGATATTTTCCAAAAAATCTTATATTTAGCACGACCAGAAAATATTCGAGAAGTCTGGGTACAAGGTGAAAAAGTACATGATAAAAATTTAATGTCAGCAACTAAAGGAGTATAAAAAATGAGTGAAAAGAAACAAAATAATCTTCATTTAACAGTGGGGCCAGAAGATTCAGTATCTTTTGGGCAGGCCACTATGTTAGGGATTCAGCATGTCTTAGCAATGGACGTGTACGTCGTACCTGTGATCATTGCTTCAATTATTGGGATTAGCACAGCACAAACGTCTTCTTTAATCCAAGCAACATTTATAGCAGCAGGACTTGCCACGATTATTCAATCTCATTTTTGTATGAGATTACCAGTTGCGCAAGGCCCTTCATTTATTCCAATCGGGGCAATTGCAGGAATTTATTTTGCCAATAACCAACAAGGAAATGGCTGGGGCGCAGTTTTAGGTGCTAGTTTAGTGGGGGCAATTGTTGTTATTATATTAGGATTTACTGGTATTTTTAATCGTTTAATCACTAAATTTGTTCCACCAATTGTGGGAGGAACAATTATTTTTGTGGTGGGGCTTTCGTTAATGCCAGTCGCTTTATCGGATAATATTTACCACGCAAAAGGGGAATTAGGACAAAATATTTTATTAGCATTTATAGCAGCGGGTACGTTGATCTTCTTTGCGCTCTTAGGTTCTGCTTTGAAAAAAGGGCGGATTTTCCGCGTTTCTTCTGTCATTTTGGCATTATTATTTGGGAGCATCGCGGCACAATTATTAGGGGTACTTGATTTATCAGCCGTTAGTAAAGCGGCTTGGTTTAGTTTGCCTCAGTTACCATTAGTTAACTTTTCTTTCCAATTTGATTGGTCAGCTATTGCCACGATGTTAGTTATTTATCTGGTTTTAATGGCGGAAACAACAGGCACTTGGTTTGCTGTGAGTCATGTTGTCGCTGAACCTTTGACCGAAGAAAAAATTAATCGCGGCGTAATTGGTGAAGGCTTAGGTTGCTTAGTTTCTTCATTCATTGGCGGCACGCCAGTAACTAGTTACTCTACAAATGCTGGGATTATTTCAATCACTGGAGTTGCTAGTCGCAAGGTTTTTGTGGCTGCAGGTGCGTGGTTTGTCTTATTTGGCTTATCTGGAAAACTTTCCACCTTGATTTCGGCCATTCCGGCACCAGTTATCGGCGGTGTTTTTGTGGTTGTTTGTGGCATCATTTCTGTAAGTGGAATGAAAGTCATGAGTGATGTAACAATTCATGAAAAAGAGATGTATGTAATTGCCGTTCCGATTATTATGACATTAGCGTTGACATTGTTACCAAAAGAGTTTTTGGAAACTCTACCACAATTTTTACAATATTTATTTAGTTCACCCGTGGCAACTGCCTCAATTGTTGCTATTTTATTGCAGGCCATTTTACCAAACGTTCAAGAAGGGTAAAAAGATTAATTTTCGTTAAAACGCCTTTGACAAGTGGCGGTAAATAGTGTAAATTAACAATGGTGTTTTTAAACACGAACGTTAAACGGCCGAATGTTCGGTTTTTACGTTATTTTTGTAAATAACTAGGAGGCAGTAAGTATGAAAGTTTTTGATTATGAAGATGTCCAATTAATTCCCAATAAATGTATCGTGAATAGTCGTTCTGAATGTGATACTACAGTAACTTTAGGAAAACATTCGTTTAAAATGCCTGTCGTTCCAGCGAACATGCAAACAATTATTGATGAAACGATTGCGGAAACCCTTGCTGAAAATGGTTATTTTTATATCATGCATCGGTTTGATGAAGAGGCGCGAGTGCCATTTATTAAAAAAATGCAACAAAAGGGCTTGATCACGTCAATTAGTGTGGGTGTGAAAGAAGGGGAATACGCTTTTGTTGAAACGTTAGCCCGAGAAGGTTTAGTTCCTGACTATGTGACAATTGATATCGCCCATGGTCATTCAAATGCGGTGATTAATATGATTCAACACTTGAAAAAATCTTTACCAGAAACGTTCGTTATTGCTGGCAATGTTGGAACACCAGAAGCCGTTCGCGAATTAGAAAACGCTGGAGCCGATGCCACCAAAGTGGGGATTGGACCAGGAAAAGTTTGTATTACTAAGATTAAGACTGGCTTTGGGACAGGTGGCTGGCAGTTAGCGGCTTTACGTTGGTGTGCCAAAGCTGCTCGGAAACCAATTATTGCAGATGGTGGAATTCGGACCCATGGAGACATTGCAAAATCTGTGCGTTTTGGGGCAACTATGGTCATGATTGGTTCATTATTTGCTGGACATGAAGAATCACCAGGTGAAACAAAAGTGGAAGATGGTGTTGTTTACAAAGAATACTTTGGTAGCGCCTCTGAATTCCAAAAAGGCGAAAAGAAAAACGTTGAAGGCAAAAAAATCTGGTTACGCCATAAAGGGAAGTTGGCAGATACTTTAGTCGAAATGCAACAAGATTTACAATCTTCCATTTCATACGCGGGAGGTCGCGATTTAGAAGCGATTCGTAAAGTTGATTATGTGATTGTAAAAAATTCTATTTTTAATGGTGATACCATTTAACATTCAACTATAGACTGAAAAGAAGACAGCACGTAGTGCAGAAATTAAAATGATTTCTGCATTACGTGCTTTTTTTTACTTTACCTATCGTAGTAATCGTGTTAAGATAATTACAACGACAGACGTAGTACGATAGTTGAAGTACTTGAGGGAGGAATTTATGTGATTGGTAGTGATGCAATTCGAGGATACAACGATACCTTTATTCTCTCAATCTTACAATCCGGCGCTTCATATGGTTATGCGATTTCTAAACGCATTCGTGAAATTTCTAAAGAACAATATTCGATTAAAGAAACGACACTTTATTCTGCTTTTACACGTTTAGAGAAAAATGGCTACATTGAATCATTTCCAGGAGAAGTAACGCATGGCAAAAAGCGGACCTATTATCAAATAACCCATGCAGGAGAGCGTTATTTAGAGGAAAAGTTACTAGAATGGGAAGTAACAAAAGACGTCGTCGAAGCATTTGTAAAGGAGATGGGAAAATGAAAATTATAGAAGAATTTATTGATAGCTTATTTTCAGGCGTTGTTGAAACATCTGAAACAAAACAATTAAAGGCGGACTTATTAGCAAATGCTGAGGATCGTTATGAAGACTTGCTCAGCCAAGGAAAATCGGAAAATGAAGCAATTGGTACAATTATTTCTGAATTTGGTACTATTGATGAATTAATGGAAGAATTGAATTTAGAAAATAAACAAGTGGATGAACCAAACGATTCAATGAACGGTTTGCCAGAAATTTCAGTGGAGGAAGGACTTGACTATTTAGCTGTCCAACGTAAAGGTGCGATTCAAATTGGTCTTGGTGTTGTTGCAATCATGGTGGGTGTTGGCTTGCTGGTTGGTATGCGTGGTGTTCTTTCTAACGGTCTTGGTTTAGTTTGTCTTTTCATAGGTGTGGCAATCGGCGTTCCATTATTTATTGTTGCTGGTAATCGGTTTGTTGCAATGGACAAACAGCTGGGGCAACGATTGATTCCGATTAAGTTAAAAAAAGAAGTTGCACAAAGAGAACAAAGTTTTCAACGATCATTTATTTTTTGTATGGCAGCGGGCGTAGTTTTTTGTATTTTGGGTTTAATCCCAGTTGTTGTCTTTAGTAGTGGCCTTCATCTGATGATGCGCCGTTCCATGCATCAAATGATGGGCGGACAATATTATAATGGAACGATGGGGATTAGTTGGCTCTTCTTTTTAGTATCGGTTGGTGTCTTCTTGTTTATATTTGGTGGAGTAATTAAAGGAAGTTTTAATAAATTGTTGAATGAAACTTATTTTTATTCAGAACATGTTGGTCATCCTGAGTATGCCCCTAAGCAAACAAAAACAGAGGAAGGTTCTGTGGGAAATCCTGTCGGTGCAATTATTGCATCCATTTATTGGCCCTTAGTTGTGGCACTCTATCTATTTATTAGTTTTGTTTTAGGGGATTGGCGGTTTAGTTGGTTAATCTTTATGTTCGCAGGAATCTTTTATAACACCATCCAAGCATTTTTACACAAACATTGAGACAAACCTGTTAATAGTAAAACAGAAAAGTGGGACATTCGTCAAAACGGCTGTCCCACTTTTCTTGTATTTTCGATTGACAAAAGCATTAAACTGGATTACTTTTAACTCATCCAATTGTTGAGGTGATTGCTATGTGGCAACTTAAAAAAGAACAAAATGTTCCCATTTATCGCAGTATTATGGAGATGATTGTTCAAAAGATTCAAACAGGCGAATTATTACCAGGCGAAAAAATCCCTTCGGAACGTAAACTGGCAGAGTACTTGTCTGTCAATCGTTCAACCGTTGTTCATGCATTAGACGAACTGGTGGACTTAGGCTGGATTGTGCGAAAAAGAGGGAGTGGAACGATTGTCAACGAAGGAAAATGGGGGGTAATGATGACGCCACGAACGGATTGGCATCGTTATTTAGAACAAAATGTGTTCAAACAAGTTCATCCCTTGGTGACAGAGATTGAGTTACGTGCTAAACAAAATTTGCCGACTGACTTAGATATGTATACAGGCGAGTTGCCGTTAGACTTAATTCCCAGTTTCGATTTTCCAGCATTAAATTGGAAACAATTTTTAAAAGAGGAAGCACAAGATGAATTAGGTTATTTGCCGTTAAGAAAAGAAATCCAAGCCATTACAGCAACGGAATATCAGCTTCATTTACCAAGTGAAAGTTTATTGCTTACTTCAGGTGCGCAACAAGCACTTTTTTTAGTTTTACAAGTTTTATTGAGACAAGGAGATAGTGTTGCCGTAGAAGATCCATCTTTCTTCTATGCCTTACCAATTTTCCAAGCTGCTGGTGTGCGCTTATTTGGTGTGCCCATGACAGAGGAAGGGATTGATCTTGAAGCGCTAGAACAAACAATTCGACAACATCGCATCAAAATGGTTATGGTTAATCCTTCCTTTCAAAATCCGACTGGGACAGTGATGCCTTTGAGAAAAAGAGAACAGCTTGTGAAAGTCTGTCAAACGTATCAAGTTCCTATTTTAGAAGATGATGTTTTTGGGCAGTTAAGTTTTATCCCGAAAACAGAAATTCCTCCTTTAAAAAAATTAGATCCAGATAATGTCTTGTATATCGGTTCGTTGTCAAAAATTTTAGGTTCGACCACGAAAATTGGTTGGTTAAGTGCGCCCGCCTCCGTGACGAAACAAATTGCAGAAGCCAGAAAAATGATGGATGTTTCGTTGAGTATTTTTCCACAGATGCTCGCTAAAATGGCGATTGAAGATCCTTCTTTCTCTGAAAAAATTACGTTATTAAATAAACAAGTGGAACAACGAGCAACAGCTGTATATCAAGTATTTAAATCGTTGTCAGAATGGGAAGTTTCGCCAGTAAAAGGCGGCTTTTATTTATGGGCACATTGGCGTCAAGGGGCACTTAAGCCAGAAGATTGGCAAGTGTTTTTACGAGAAGGTGTTTTGGTAGCACCAAGTGTAGCTTTTAGTGAAAAACGTGGAAGTATTCGCTTGAACTGTTCCCGAATTTCACCAGAAGAAATGCCTCTTTTTTGTGAGCGAATGGTACGGATTACACGACAGCTTTCTGAAAATAGACAAACAAAAATAGAACAGTAAGTAAGATTTTTCTTATAAAAATCATTTGCTGAGAGAAAACGCTACAACTTCCCTTTTCTAAACGAATATCCAATGCTATACTTAAAAAGTAAAAACAAAAAAACAAATGAGGTGTTTTCCATGTCTTGGGAACAAGTTTACCAACAATGGTTAGATGAAGAAAATATTCCAGAAAATTTAAAAAATGAATTAAAGGACTTAAATACAGACCCTGAAAAATGTGAAGATGCATTTTACGCACCATTAGAATTTGGGACTGCCGGGATGCGTGGGATTTTAGGCGCCGGTATTAATCGGATGAATATCTTTACGGTTCGTCAAGCAACAGAAGGACTTGCACGTTTTATGGATACGCAAGATCCTGAAACAAAACGTCGCGGTGTAGCTATTGCCTATGATTCACGTCATATGTCTCCAGAATTTGCAATGGAAGCAGCTAAAACATTAGCTAAACATGATATTCCTTCTTTTGTGTTTGAAAGCTTACGACCAACACCAGAATTATCTTTTGCGGTCCGCTACTTTAAAGCTTTTGCGGGAATCATGATTACGGCTTCTCACAATCCAGCTGCCTATAATGGCTACAAAGTCTATGGTGAAGACGGTGGTCAAATGCCGCCAGCTGATGCAGATGCATTAACTAAATATGTTCGTAGTATCGAAAATCCTTTGAAAATTGATGTCTTATCAGATGAAGAAGTTGCCCACAGCGGTTTAATTAACATTGTTGGTGAAGAAGTCGATAACGCGTATTTGAAAGAAATTAAAACAGTTACGATTAATCAAGAATTAATTAACGAAATGGGTAAAGAATTAAAATTAGTTTACACTCCCTTACATGGAACTGGGAAAATGTTAGGAGAAAAGGCATTAAAACAAGCCGGTTTTGAAAAATTTGTTTTAGTACCTGAGCAAGCCGTTGCTGATCCTGACTTTACTACAGTTAAGTCACCAAACCCTGAAGAACATTCAGCTTTTGAATACGCGATTCGTTTAGGGGAAAAAGAAGGCGCTGATTTATTGATTGCAACAGATCCAGATGCTGATCGTTTAGGTGCTGCTGTGCGGATGCCAAACGGAGACTACCAAGTATTAACAGGAAATCAATTAGGTTCAATTATGATTCATTATATTTTAGAAGCCCATCAACAAGCAGGCACGTTACCTCAAAATGCTGCGGTTCTAAAATCAATCGTTTCTAGTGAACTTGCTACAGCGATTGCTGAGAAATGTAATACGAAGATGTTTAATGTTTTAACAGGTTTCAAATTTATTGCTGAAAAAATTCAACAATACGAAGAAGACCACAGTCAAACGTTTATGTTTGGTTTTGAAGAAAGTTATGGTTACTTAGTGAAACCTTTTGTTCGTGATAAAGATGCAATTCAAGCGTTAGTTTTATTAGCAGAAGTAGCGGCTTTCTATAAAAAACAAGGAAAAACATTATACGATGGTTTACAAGATATCTTTGAAGAATTTGGTTACTTTGAAGAAAAAACTATTTCCGTAACAATGAGCGGAATTGAAGGCAGCGGTAAAATCAAAGCTTTAATGGCAAAATGTCGTGAACAAGCGCCAACTGAGTTTGCCGGGATTCAAGTTGCTCAAACGGAAGATTTTAAAGAATTAACACGCACTTTTGCAGATGGTCAAACAGAACAATTACAAACGCCTCCTTCTGATGTGTTGAAATATCATTTAGAAGATGGCAGTTGGATTGCTATCCGACCATCAGGAACAGAACCAAAAATTAAATTCTATCTAGCGACAAAAGCAACAAGTAGTTCAGAAGCTTCTGAAAAAATTGCTGCGTTTGAAGCAGTCGTTAATGAATTAACAAAATAAAATAAACGAAACAAGCTGTACGGAAAAAAGTACGACTGTTAGTGTTTGTGTCAAAAGCTAATTGACTTTTGACACAAACACTTTATTTAACTAAGGAGGGAATGCTATGAAAATTGGCTTTATCGGTGCTGGCAGTATGGGCGGTGCCATGATTAAAGGGTTACTGAAAGCTGAGGCAGTCAAGAAGGAACATTTATATGTGAAAGGCGGATCAAGTGGAACCGCAGAAGCACTTCAAAAAGAGTGGGGCTTTCAACTTGTCACAGATTATGCACTTTTCCAAGAATGTAAGGTTATTTTTATTGCGACAGGAGCAAAGGTCGTGTTACCTGTTCTTCAGGAATTAGCCCCTCATTTTTCCAACGAAAGTCTATTGATTTCTGTTGCAACAGGTCATACCATACAAGAAGCACAAATGGCTCTTGGCAATAAAGAAGCCAAAGTTGTTCATGCCATTCCTAATACACCAGTTAGCGTGAATCAAGGCGTGATTGGCGTAGCCTTGGCACCAACAATTGAAGGCCAAACGAAGGACCTGGCAATGGAACTTCTTGCTACTTTAGGGTTAGTCAAAGAAATTCGTGAAGCGCAACTGGAAACTTTTGGTACTGTGGCTGGTTGCAGTCCAGCTTTTGTTGATATCTTTATGGAAGCATTGGGAGATGCAGCAGTCTTAGAAGGGTTACCAAGAGACTTATCTTATGAAATTGTCGCTCAAATGATAAAAGGAACGGCGACCTTAGCCTTAGACACGAAAAAACACCCAGGAGCATTGAAAGATGAAGTGACTTCTCCAGGAGGAAGTACGATTCGCGGTGTCGTAGCTCTAGAAAAAAATGGCTTCCGTTATGCCGTGATGGATGCAGTTCAGCAAGCCAACCACGAATAGATGAAGAAAGTTGGAAAATCGACAAGTTTGTCATTTTTCCAACTTTCTTTGTGCCATATTTTTCGTAGGAAAGAACAATCGCAGTTCTTATTTTAAAAAACTCTGTGTTATAATGAGTGCAAAGTGAGGCGACTATAATGAAACAAATGGAAGAAATCAAACAAGTAAGTCAATTATATAAAGTATTAAGTGATCCAACACGTTTAAGAATTTTGCTACTTTTAAAAGAAGGCGAGCATAACGTAACGGCGATTAGTGAACAATTGGGAATGGAACAGTCCGCCGTTTCTCATCAACTAAAATTATTAAGAGATAGCCGGGTTGTCAAGGCACGTCGCGAAGGAAAAACGATTTTTTATACATTGGATGATCATCATGTAATAGACATTTTAAATCAGACCTTTGAGCATATTGAACATCGATAAAAAGTAGGAAAAAATAGCGTAACTAGAATAGCGCTGTTGATGGAGGTAAAAATGAAGGATACCTTAAAGATCGGGTTACTAGGATTAGGGACTGTAGGCACTGGCGTTTTAACTCTCTTGAAAGAACATCAAGAGAAAATTTCACAAGTGACAGGAATGAATGTAGTCATTGAAAAAGCATTTGTCCGAAATCTTGAAACGAAACAAGCGCAAGCGGAAGAATACGGTCTGTCTTTAACAACTTCAATTGATGATATTTTAGAAGATAAAGAGATTCAAATCGTTGTGGAATTAATGGGAACCATTGAACCAGCCAAAACGTATATCATGAAAGCTTTAGAAAAGGGCAAACATATTGTGACTGCCAATAAAGATTTACTGGCGCAACATGGGAGTGAATTAGTAGCGTTAGCCCAAAAACATCATTGTGATTTATATTACGAAGCAAGTGTTGCTGGCGGGATTCCAATTTTAAGAACAATTGCTAATAGCTTAGCGGCAGACAATATTCAACAAGTTTTAGGGATTGTGAACGGTACGACGAATTATATGCTTACGCAAATGGTTTCTGCTGATAAAAGTTATGAAGAAGCTTTAGCAGAAGCGCAAGCGTTGGGGTTTGCTGAAGCGGATCCGACAAATGATGTCGATGGAATTGACGCAGCCTATAAAATGGTTATTTTAAGTCAATTTGCTTTTGGGATGAATGTTTCATTACCACAAGTTGATATTCGTGGAATTCGCGGATTGTCTTTAGATGATGTCGCTATGGCTAAACAACTGGGGTATGAAATCAAATTGATTGGCTCTGCTGAACAAAATGAGAATAGTATCTCGGTGGAAGTGGCGCCTATGCTAGTCAATCAAAAGCACCCTATTGCATCTGTTCGGAATGAGTACAATGCAGTATTTATTAAAAGTGCAGGCGTGGGGGAATCAATGTATTACGGTCCAGGAGCTGGAGCTAAACCGACAGCAACCAGTGTGGTCAGTGATTTAATTACGATTGCTAAAAACATTCGCTTGGCAACGACTGGCCATATGTTCAATTCGTATCAACATAAAACACAATTGACGAGTTCCGAAAATGTATTTGGGCAGTACTATTTTTCATTAGATGTTCCAGATACACCAGGACAATTTTTGCAGTTGACGCAATTAATGACTAAAGCAGAAGTCAGCTTTGATCAATTAGTTCAACAGAAATCAGATGGACAGCGAGCAAGAATTGTTGCCATTACACACCAGATATCAAAAGCACAAATGCAACAAGTTGTGATAGCTATTCAAAATACGGAAGCCTTTCAGTTATTGAATGTAATGAAGGTTATAGGAGATGAGTAAACATGTATGAAGGTTTGTTAAAACAGTATCAAGCGTATTTGCCCGTAACAGAAAAAACACCAATGATTTCTTTAGCCGAAGGAAATACGCCACTGATTCCTTTACCTAATTTATCCAAAGAATTAGGTATTCAATTATATGGAAAATACGAAGGCTTAAATCCCACTGGCTCATTCAAAGATCGCGGGATGGTGATGGCTGTAGCAAAAGCGGTAGAAGAAGGTGCCAAAGCGATTGTTTGTGCTTCTACAGGAAATACTAGTGCCGCCGCTGCTGCGTATGCCACAAGAGCAGGCATTAAAGCGTATGTAGTGATTCCAGAAGGGAAAATCGCACTGGGAAAATTGGCGCAAGCTATTATGTATGGGGCGGACATTATTTCGATTCCAGGTAACTTTGATGAAGCATTAAAAGCGGTGCGAGAGATTGCGAAAACTGAGGCAGTTGCGCTAGTTAATTCAGTGAATCCTTATCGCTTAGAAGGGCAAAAAACAGCAGCTTTTGAAGTTTGTGAACAATTAGGTCAAGCGCCCGATGTCTTAGCGATTCCAGTTGGAAATGCCGGCAATATTTCCGCTTACTGGAAAGGCTTTAAAGAATGGCATGAAAAACAAGGAACAACTTTACCAAGAATGCATGGTTTTGAAGCAGAAGGTGCCGCAGCGATCGTGAAAGGCCAAGTGATTGAGCAACCTGAAACCGTGGCAACAGCGATCCGGATTGGGAATCCTGCTAGTTGGCAATTAGCAGAACAGGCACGGGATGAATCCGGTGGTTTCATTGATGCCGTGACAGATCAAGAAATTTTAACGGCTTACCGAAAAATTGCTGCTCAAGATGGGGTTTTCATTGAACCTGGTTCGGCTGCTTCATTAGCTGGAGTTATTCAACATGTTAAAAGCGGTAAAATCAAAGCAGGTGAAACCGTCGTGGCAGTCTTTACTGGTAACGGACTGAAAGATCCTGATACAGCAATGGAGACAGAAGTAGCTATTTCAAAAATGAGTGACGTGGAAGAAATGCGTCTGCACTTACGAAAAGGAGTCGCAACACTATGAAAATAAGAGTACCTGCCACTAGTGCCAACTTAGGACCTGGCTTTGATTCATGTGGCATTGCATTATCCGCTTATTTAACAATCAACGTTTTAGGTGAAAGTGAATTTTGGGAAATTCAACATACTCTGGGAGAAGAGATTTCTACTAATGAAGAGAATTTATTAATTCAAACGGCATTGAAAATTGCACCAGAATTAACACCAAAAGTTATTCGGATGGTTTCTGACATTCCCCTTGCAAGAGGACTAGGCAGTAGCTCAAGTGTGATTGTAGCAGGCATTGAATTAGCTAACCGACTAGCACATTTAAATTTGTCCCCTAAAGAAAAAGTCCGTTTGGCCACAGAGATGGAAGGACATCCGGATAATGTGGCCCCAGCTATTTTAGGAGATTTCGTGGTGGCTAGCCATGTAGAAAACCAAGTCTACCATGTCAAACATCACTTTCCAATGTGTGATGTCATTGCATTTATTCCAGAGGAACCATTATTTACCGAAAAAAGTCGCGCTGTTTTGCCCGAAAAATTGGCTTATAAAGAAGCGGTCGCGGCCAGCTCAATTGCCAATGTTATGATTGCCGCAATTTTAAACGGGGATTTACCTTTAGCAGGCAAAATGATGGAACAAGATAAATGGCATGAAACGTATCGTCGTTCATTGGTTCCTCACTTAAAAGAAATTCGTCGTTTAACTCAGCAAAAAGGTGCTTATGGCTCTTTCTTAAGCGGTGCTGGTCCAACTGTGCTAATCTTGTCGCCAGAAGAACGAACCAACGAAATTGTTCAAAGCTTGGAGAAATTATCTACCAAAGCGAGCATCCAAATTTTCAATATTGATCAAGAAGGTGTTCAAGTCTTTTAAAAAAAACGAGAAAAAATCACTAGTGATTTTTTCTCGTTTTTTTTAATCCTCGGATGTTTCCGTGGAATAATAACTATGATCTTCTAAGTTCAAAGCATTAAGAATCATTGAGGCAGTTTCTTCAATTGAAAGAGAAGCGACATCAATAACGATACAACCTAATTTTTGATAAAGATCATTAGCAAAAGCCAGTTCTCGCCGAATTTTTTCAATATCTGAATAAGAAGTATTTTCAGGCAATCCATATGCGCGCATTCGTTCTTTACGAATCCCGTTTAAAACATTGGGATCATTGGTTAAGCCAACAATTTTTTTAGGGTCCATTTCGAATAATTGTTTCGGTAAATGTGCTTCAGGAATTAGTGGCAAATTAGCAACTTTTAAGTTCTTGTTGGCTAAAAAGAGACTTAGCGGTGTTTTAGAAGTTCGGGAAACGCCAAGAAGTAACACATCCGCTTCTAAAAAGCCTCGTGGGTCCTTGCCATCGTCATATTTGACAGCAAATTCCATTGCTTCAATTCGTTTAAAATAATTTTCATTCAGATGATGTAAGGCACCTGGTTCCCGCATGGGCGCGACACCTGTTAATCGTTCGATTTCCGCAACTGGTGGTGTCAAAATGTCAAAATGGAACAATTGATGCTCATTGAAAAATTGATTAGCAATCGCCACGAGATGATCATTAATGATAGTATGCAGTACCATGGCCTCTGCTTTTTTGGCATCTTCTAACGCTTGCACCAGTTTATCTTCGTCTTTAACGAATGTTCGTCTAATCAAAGTAAAATCAACAGTGGGGTACTGGGCCATTGAAGCAGCCGCCAATTTTGAAGCGGTCTCGCCAGCAGAATCTGAGATGACAAAAATCGTCACACATTTTTTTTCTTCAGAAATAGTCATAGAGGGTAAGTCCTTTCTTGCATTTTTAATAATTTTATTATACCATAAGTCCAGAATCTATTTCGTAATGATTCTGATTTAGATTGGTGAGGGAGGAAATGGCGATGGCACCAGTAAAAACCAATATTGAACAAGCCTTAGAAACCATGAAAGCCAGTGGATTAAAATATACTAAAAAACGAGAATTACTGATGAGCTATTTGATTAAGCGAAATCGGTATGTTTCTGCACGTGAAGTGTATGAATTTATGAATGAAACCTTTAAAGGAGTCAGTTATGATACGGTTTATCGTAACTTGCATGACTTTGAGCGCTTAGAATTACTGGAAAAAACAGAATTAAATGGCGAGCAAAAGTTTCGCTTCCGTTGTTGCCAAGAGGTGGAACATCATCATCACTTTATTTGTACGGTTTGTGGCAAAACGGAAGAAATTCACATGTGTCCGATGAATTTTTTTGAAGAACAGTTAAAAGGTTGTTCAATTGAAGGACATCGCTTTGAAATCCTTGGTCGTTGTGCCGATTGTTGCGAAAAATAGCGAATAAGACGAAAAATCAAACAAAAATTTCGTATTTTATCAGTAGAGTGGTTGACGGTTATTTATGCTTTAGCTATAATATAACAAGGACAGTATTTTAATTTGTGGGTTTTTCCCACAAATAAGAAAAACGGTTACTTTTTAAGCTCGGAGGGAGGGAATAACATGTCAAAAACAGTCGTTCGTAAAAAACGAATCTCTTGATGATGCTCTTCGTCGCTTCAAACGTTCCGTTTCAAAAGCGGGTACTTTACAAGAATCACGTAAACGTGAATTCTACGAAAAACCAAGTGTAAAGCGTAAGAAAAAATCTGAAGCAGCTAGAAAACGTAAAAAATTCTAGTTTTGAATGAATTGGAGTTGGTGGTATGTCATTGCTAACCACATTGAATGACGACATTAAAACAGCGATGAAAGCTAAAGACAAAGAAACTTTAGCCGTACTTCGTATGTTAAAGACTGCCATTCAAAATGATCAGATTAAAGCGGGCCGTGAATTGAACGGAGAAGAAGAACTCACTGTATTGTCTCGTGAGATGAAACAGAGAAAAGATTCTTTATCAGAGTTTGAAAAGGCGGGACGCGACGATCTTGTTGAAAAAGTAAAAGTTGAAATAGCAATTGTTGAAAAATATATGCCTCAACAACTAACGGAGGAAGAAATTCGTCAACTAGTTCAAGAGGTAATGACGCAAACTGGCGCCACTTCACCAAAAGATTTTGGTAAAGTGATGGGCGCTATGATGCCGAAAGTCAAAGGCAAAGCCGATGGCAACCAAGTTAACGCAATTGTGAAAGAATTATTACAAGAAAACTAAGAGCGTTATCGAAACTAGGACAGGATACTGTCCTAGTTTTTTTTATGCAAAGAGAAAACCGGTAGCTTTTTACGGTTTTCTCTTTTTTGACTTTCAAAGTCAAATCAGGTACGACTTCTTTTTAAACAGATAAGAATGTGGTATCATTGTAAAGGACTATATAATAAAGGAGATGGACGTTTTTTGACAGATAATCAGTCAAAATCTTTGGAATTAATACTTACTGATTCTGATGATGCACACATGCTTTTAGGAACACATGATAAACATATCAAATTTTTAGAAGAGAATACTCACGTAACGATTAATAGTCGTGGCGAAGTTATTCAGTTAATTGGCGAATCATCAGAGGTAGAGTTAGTCGCTTCCGTGTTAAGAGCGCTACAAACATTAATTCAACGAGGCATCAAAGTGCATACGCCAGATGTCGTTTCTGCTTTAAAAATGGCCAAAGCTGGAAATTTAGAGGCGTTTATTGCCATGTATGAAGAAGAAATTATGAAGGACCATCATGGTCGGGCCATCCGAATTAAGAATGTTGGTCAAAAAAAATATATCGATGCAGTTAAAACTCATGACGTCATTTTCGGGGTGGGACCTGCGGGGACAGGAAAAACCTTTTTAGCCGTGGTGATGGCAGTAGCAGCTTTAAAAAAAGGCGAAGTACAAAAAATTATTTTAACTCGTCCAGCGGTGGAAGCTGGCGAAAGCTTGGGCTTTTTTACCAGGTGACTTAAAAGAAAAAGTCGATCCTTATTTACGTCCAGTTTACGATGCCTTGTATCAAATTTTTGGTATGGATCATACAAATCGTTTAATGGAACGCGGCGTTATTGAAATTGCCCCGCTTGCTTATATGCGTGGTCGTACATTGGATGATGCTTTTGTCATTCTAGATGAAGCACAAAATACCACGGTTGCCCAAATGAAAATGTTTTTAACTCGTTTAGGGTTTAGTTCAAAAATGATTGTTAATGGAGATACTAGTCAGATTGACTTGCCACGTGGTGTAACAAGTGGTTTAGTTAACGCCGAGCGTACGTTAAAAGACATTGAAAAAATTGCCTTTGTAAATTTTGAAGCCAGTGACGTTGTGCGTCATCCTGTTGTAGCACAAATTATTCAAGCCTATGAAAAAGAACAACAAAAGCATTCCTAAGCAGTTAGGGAAGGAGTGAAAGTACCTTTTGAAAAAAGTACTTACAAAGTTAGGGGATCGTTTAGGTAAAGCCTATTTACCTATTTTATTAGCCGTTTTTTCTCTTCTTTTATTTATGATTATGTTTGGCAGCGTCCATCAGAAAAGAGTAGAAATTAAAGAAGGTCAACTGGCCGAGAAAACCATTCGTGCAAATAAAAATATCGAGAATACCTACGAAACAGAACAAAGAAAAAAATTGGCAGCAGAAGCTGTCACACCCGAATATATTTATCAAGAAGATACGGCATCTGTCCAACATAATCGTATTGATAAATTATTTAAATTGATTGATTCTGCGAATGAAAAAGTAGACAAAGAGTACAGCAACAAGCAAGCGAAGGCCAAAAAGGAAGAAACGATTCCTGCGCCGACCGTGGAAGAACGAGTAGCTAGCTTAAAATCATTGTTTGAATCTTTACCGCAAGATGAAGTTACGTTTTATCAAAGTTTTCCTAATGTTTTTTATCAAACAATCTTTACATTAACCTCTGAGCAATTGGATAAGGTTCGTTCAGAAAGTTTGATGTTGGTGGATGACGCGATGCAAAATCACGTTCGAGAATCTGATTTGGATAAAATTCGCCAAGAAGCTAACGGTAAAATTCAATACTTAGATATTACGAGTACCATGCAACAAGTCATTCGTTACATTGTTAACCAAGGGATTGTGGTAAACGATATTGCCAATGAAAAACGAACAGAAGAGCTACGCCAAAAAGCGATGAATGCTGTTCAACCCGCAATGATTTATCAAGGCGAAATTATTGTTCGTGAAGGTACTCAAATTGATGCAAAAGCGGTCGAAAAACTTGAGCTACTAGGAATGACTAGTCAAAATACCTCTATTTTTCCGATGGTGGCATTAGCATTAGCTATTTTACTTCAAGTTGAAGTGTTAATTTTCTTTACAAAACAAGTGACTGAGCCTTCGCGACAACGCTCGTTTATTATCTTTTACACGGGTGCTATGCTAATCAGTGTTATTTTAATGAAATTCTTCCAGATTTTCCAAACAGAGCAGTTGATGTATATTCCCTTGTTCTATCCGGCAGCCTTTGCGCCGCTGATTCTAAATCATTTTGTAAATCGTCGTTCAGGGATAATCGCTGCTATTTTCCAAGTCGTTTTTGCGTTATTTATCTTTTATAATTCTATCGGCACAAACTCGTTGACGGTTATTCTGATTATGTACTTATTCTCAGGATTTCTAGCAACAGTTGTTAAACGGAAACGGATGAGTGAGCAAGTTTTCCCAGCTTTAATGTGGGTAGTGGTCTTTCCTGTTTTCATGGCGGTTGTCTTAATGATTTATCAAGGGATGAGTTTAACAGATGGTAAAACGTGGACAGCTTTAATTTGTGCAAGTGCAGGAACGGTACTTTCATTTTTAGCAACAATGGGCTTGCATCCATATATCGAATTATTAGTGACCGATGATAGTATGATTGTCTTGAATGAATTAAGTAATCCGAACCATCCGTTGTTAAAACAACTGTTAGAAGAAGCGCCAGGTACCTATCATCATAGCATGATGGTGGCTAGTTTGAGCGCTAACGCTGTTGCTGAGATTGGCGGGCGGTCGCTATTAACACGAGTTGCTTGTTATTACCATGACATTGGTAAAATTAAACACGCCAATTTCTTTGTGGAAAACTTACCTGCTGGTGCAGAAAATCCACATAACTTTTTATTACCAGAAGATAGTAAACAAATTATTTTTGGCCACGTAATTGATGGCGCCAAAATTTTAGAAGAGTACAATATGCCGCAAATGGTGATTGACATTTGTCGTCAACATCATGGCACAACATTGATGAAATTTTTCTATGTGAAAGCAAAAGAACGCAATCCTGAAATTAAAGAATCCGACTTCCGTTATCCTGGACCACGTCCACAAACACGAGAAGCAGGGATTGTGAGTATTGCTGATACTTGTGAGGCTGCTGTGCGGGCGATGGATCATCCCACCAACGAAAAAATTCAAGCCTTTGTGCATAATGTGATTCAAGACAGAATTTCAGATGGCCAATTAGATGAATGTGGGTTAACGATGAAAGAGATTCGCATCATTGAAAAATCATTAATTAATGGATTATGCAGTACCTTCCATTCACGGATTAAGTATCCAAAAAATGAAAGCTGAAGCAGAAGAAATGAAAGATGAACAAGAAAAGAGAGATGACTAATGGATATTACTTTCATTGATGAAACCGAGAAAGTACCAACAGAAGAAATCAAAGAAATCGAAAACTTGCTGCAATTTGCAGCGGGTTTTCTAGAAATTGCCGAAGATACGGAGATGTCGGTGACTTTTACAGATAACGCAGGTATCCAAATGATTAATCGTGACTATCGGGGCAAAGATATGCCTACAGATGTCATCAGTTTTGCTTTAGAGGATGAAGGGGAAGACGAATTGCCAATTATTTTTGATGATGAAGAGTTGGCAGAGCTACCACGTAATCTAGGTGATTTAATTATTTCAACAGAGCGAGCAGCAGAACAAGCAGTTGAATATGGGCACACATTGGAACGAGAAATGGGCTTTTTGGCAGTACATGGCTTTTTACATTTGAATGGGTACGATCATATGGAACCTGAAGATGAAAAAGAAATGTTTGGTTTACAGAAAGAGATTTTAGATGCGTATGGCCTTAAAAGATGAGCAAACAGGAAAAAATAAACATTTTATTAATTCATTAGAATTTGCCTGGCAAGGAATCAAAACAGTTTTTCGAGAAGAACGTAATATGCGCAAACATGTAGCGTTTGGTGTCACGGCCATTGTATTTGGTTTCTTGTTTTCCTTAACACTTGCTGAATGGCTGTGGTTGTTATTGGCCGTTTTTCTTGTCTGGTTGGCAGAAATTATCAACACAATTTTTGAAAATGTCGTAGATATGTTTACGGATTTTCACTTTCATCCAATCGGAAAAAAAGTTAAAGACATGGCCGCAGGAGCTGTTTTATTAACAGCCGGTTTCGCAGTGCTAGTAGGACTAATTCTATTTGTACCAAAAATTTTACAAATCATTCAAATGTGGAAATAAGAGGAGAAATACAATGACAACTGAACATAAATCTGGTTTCGTAGCCATTGTCGGCAGACCAAATGTTGGAAAATCAACATTGTTAAATCGAATTGTCGGCCAAAAAATTGCAATTATGAGTGACAAAGCACAAACAACTCGTAATAAGATTCAAGGAATTTATACAATTCCTGAAGCACAAATTGTTTTTATCGATACTCCAGGGATTCACAAACCTAAACACCGCTTAGGCGATTTCATGGTGGAAAGTGCCTACAATGCGATGCGTGAAGTAGATGCTACTTTATTTATGGTAAGTGCTGATCAAAAACGCGGGAAAGGTGACGACTTTATTATTGAACGATTGAAAAATAATAATAGTCCAGTCTACTTGATTATTAATAAAATTGACAAAGTCCATCCAGATGATTTATTGAGTATTATTGAAGACTATTCGAAACAAATGGACTTTAAAGAAATTATTCCCATTTCTGCCACTGAAGGAAATAATTTTGAGCATTTGATGGATGTTCTCGTTGAGCAAATGCCAGAAGGACCACAATATTTCCCTGATGACCAAATTACGGATCATCCAGAATATTTTATCGTTTCTGAACTAATTCGTGAAAAGGTGTTACTTTTAACAAGAGATGAGATTCCTCATTCTGTCGCTGTTGTTGTGGACTCAATGAAACGGGATGAAAACGATAAAGTCCATGTCCAAGCAACCATTATTGTGGAACGGGACAGTCAAAAAGGTATCATTATTGGCAAAGGCGGAAAAATGCTGAAACAAATTGGTACCAAGGCGCGTCAAGATATTGAATATTTATTAGATGACAAAGTGTATTTGGAGCTGTGGGTAAAAGTCCAAAAAGACTGGCGTGACAAAAAAATCTATTTACAAGATTTTGGTTATCGCAAAGAAGAATATTAAGAAAGTAGTGTTTGGGAAGCGAGTGTATAAACGAACTTTCCAAACACTACACTAATTTACATAAGAAATGGAAGTGAATTGAATGGCATTAGGGGAGACCAAAGGCATTATTTTATTTACGAAGGATTTTAAAGAGAAGGATAAACTCGTCAAAATTTTTACAGAATCCTATGGAAAATTGATGTTTTTTGTGAAAGGTGCGCATCGAAAAAATAATCCTCTTTTGCCAGCGATTCTGCCATTTACAGAAGCCGTCTACATCGGAAACTTTAGAGAAGAAGGCTTATCTTTTCTCAATAGCAGCAAAGAAGTTCAACCTTTTCGAAACATTCAACAAGACATATTTATTAACGCATATGGAACATATATTTTAAACTTAGTCGATGCAGCAATTGAAGATCAGCACTATGATCCGAACTTATTTCAATTTACCCACATGGCATTATCCGCTTTAAATGAGCAAAAAGATCCGGAAATCATTACAAATATTTTTGAAATTCAATTGTTAGAACGGTTTGGTGTACGACCAGAATGGCATCATTGTGTGGCTTGTGGCGAAACACAAGGGAAATTTGATTATTCCTCAAAATATAGCGGTGTGCTTTGTGAAAAACATTGGCATTTAGATGAACAGCGCTACCATGCAGATCCTAGAGCAATTCATTTTATTCGCTTATTTTCGCAAGTCTCCTATGAAAAAGTCCAAAACATTCAAGTAAAAGAAGAAACTAAGAAAAGTATTCGAGAAACGATTGATATGTTATACGATGAATATGTTGGTTTGCACTTAAAAAGTAAAAAATTTATTGATCAAATGAAAACGTGGGAAAATACGTTAAAAATTCCGCCACGAAAGAAGGAAGAAAAATAAACATAAACAAGCAGACGTTTTTCTAAAAAAAATTTGACAACTTCCCTCAGACACCGTATTATGATAGAGAAGTTAAATACGTACGAAGAAAAAGAGAAGTAAAAAGAACCCTCTGTTAAGCGAATCTGGGAGAGTGGGAGCCAGAAACACGGAACTTTTGAAAGGCACTTTGGAGTACGACAAACGAAGCTGCCGATGAACACATCGGAAGTAGGGTGGAACCGCGATAATTATTCGTCCCTATGTCTATTAATAGGCATGGGGACTTTTTTCTGTGAATCACTACGATTGGCGCAAATGCGACAGAGTAGATGATGAACAGTACAAGGTGACCAAAGGGAACGTTGTCTCCTCTATGTTAAAACAAACTGCTTAGCCAAAAACATGGAGTAGATGATGAACAGCACAAGGTGACCAAAGGGAACGTTGTAACCGAATAAAAAAAGCAAACAGTTAACACCAAAAGAAAAAATAGTAACGTTTATTCAAAAAAGCTCAATTGGCGCAAAGGCGACAGAGTAGATGATGAACAGCATAAAAATTATCCCATTCTACAAAATTGTTTCTCTGTAGCCCTTTTTAAATTTACATTCCAGAAGCAAAGCCAATCCCTATGTCTATAAAAAATATTCCAAGGAGGAAAACAATGAAAAACAAGTTAACCGTACAAGAAATGATTTTAACCTTGCAAAAATTTTGGTCATCTAATGGCTGTATGTTAATGCAAGCCTATGATACAGAAAAGGGAGCCGGTACCATGAGTCCTTACACGTTTTTACGTGCCATTGGACCTGAACCATGGAATGCTGCCTACGTAGAGCCTTCTCGTCGTCCAGCTGATGGACGCTATGGTGAAAATCCGAACCGTCTATACCAACATCATCAATTCCAAGTTGTAATGAAGCCTTCTCCTGAAAATATCCAAGAACTTTATCTAGAAAGTTTGAAATTATTAGGAATTGATCCATTAGAACATGACATTCGTTTTGTAGAAGATAACTGGGAAAATCCCTCAATGGGTTGTGCTGGTTTAGGTTGGGAAGTTTGGTTAGATGGCATGGAAATTACCCAATTTACGTATTTCCAACAAGTCGGGGGCTTACAATGTCATCCTGTCACTTCTGAAATTACTTACGGGTTAGAACGCTTGGCATCATATATCCAAGAAGTCGAAAGTGTCTATGATTTAGAATGGACACAAGGCGTTAAATATGGTGAAATTTTTGTTCAACCTGAATATGAACATTCAAAATATTCCTTTGAAATTAGTAACCAAGAAATGCTTTTAGAAAACTTTGACAAATTTGAAAAAGAAGCTAAACGCTGTATTGAAGAAAGTTTAGTTCATCCAGCCTATGATTATATTTTAAAATGTAGCCATACATTCAATTTATTAGATGCTCGCGGCGCTGTCTCTGTAACGGAACGTGCAGGATATTTAGCCCGCATTCGGAATATGGCTCGTTCCGTAGCGAAAATTTTTGTGGCTGAACGTGAAAAATTAGGGTTCCCATTATTAAATAAAGACCAACACGTATCCAAGGAGGCAGAATAACATGGCAAAAGATTTATTATTAGAAATTGGCTTAGAAGAAATGCCCGCACATGTTGTCACACCAAGCCGTATCCAACTTGAAGAAAAAGTAATCAAATTTTTAGATGAACATCATTTAGACTATGAAACAGTGCAATCCTTTGCCACACCTCGTCGTTTAGCCGTGAAAGTAACTGCGATTCCTGAAAAACAAGCGGATGTTGAAGAAGAAGTAAAAGGTCCAGCGAAAAAAATTGCTTTAGATGCTGAAGGAAATTGGTCAAAAGCTGCACAAGGTTTTGTACGCGGCCAAGGAGTTACAACTGAGGACATTGTTTTCAAAGAATTAAATGGTGTCGAATATGTCTATGTGACGAAGTTTACCAAAGGCCAAAGTGCCAAAGAGGTATTAACAAAATTAAATGACGTGATTACAAGTCTAACTTTCCCGGTAACAATGCACTGGGCAAACTATGATTTCGAATATATTCGTCCAATTCACTGGATTGTGGCACTACTTGATGATGAAGTAATTCCTTTCAAAGTGTTAGACGTGACAACAGGGCAAACTTCTCGTGGCCACCGTTTCTTGGGAGACGATGTGACGTTCCAACATGCTAATGAATATGAAGCAAAATTAAAAGAACAATTTGTAGTGGTTCAACCGAATGAACGGAAACAAATGATTGTTGATCAAGCGAACGCTCTCGCTGCAGAAAAAAATTGGCAGTTAGCTTTAGATGAAGAATTATTGGAAGAAGTTACGAATTTAGTGGAATATCCAACTGCATTTGTAGGTAGTTTTGATGAAAAATATTTATCTGTTCCAGATGAAGTATTAGTGACTTCTATGAAAGAACACCAACGTTATTTTGACGTTCGTAACGACCAAGGCTTATTAATGCCGCATTTTATCGCTGTTCGCAATGGGGATAATGTTCACCTTGAAAACGTGATTAAAGGAAATGAAAAAGTGTTAATTGCTCGTTTAGAAGATGCAGAATTCTTTTACAATGAAGATAAAAAATTAACGATTGAAGCATGTGTTGAAAAACTAAAAAATGTGACTTTCCATGAAAAGATTGGCTCAATTTATGAAAAAATGCAACGGGTTGCTTTAATTGCACAAATCATTGGTCGAAAAGTTGGCTTATCTGAGGATGAATTGGAAGATTTAAAACGTGCCTCTGAAATTTATAAATTTGACTTAGTAACAAATATGGTTGGTGAATTCCCAGAATTACAAGGAATTATGGGAGAAAAATATGCCTTATTACAAGGCGAAAAACCAGCCGTAGCAACGGCGATTCGAGAACATTATCTACCAACTTCCAGTGAAGGTGAATTGCCAGAAACAGCAATCGGGGCTGTTTTAGCCTTAGCCGATAAGCTTGACAGCGTCTTTTCATTCTTCTCAGTTGGTATGATTCCAACAGGTTCTAACGATCCTTATGCACTTCGTCGTCAAACCTATGGCGTTATCCGAATTATTGAAGATAAAGGCTGGACCTTCCCATTAGTTCAATTACAAACAGAAGTTGATGAAGCAGTGAATCAAGATGTTGAGAAATATGGCGTTTTACTAAACGAAGGACAAGCAGAAGTCGTTGAATTTGTGAAAGCTCGCTTACGTCAATTATTAATGACGAAAAATGTTCGCCATGACATTATCGATGCAGTGGTGTCTGCTGAGCAAGCCGATTTATCGAAATTATTTGCTTCAGCGAATATTTTAAAAAGCCGTTTTGAAGATCAAGATTTTAAACCATCAATGGAAGCCTTAACGCGTGTTATTAATTTAGCGAAAAAAGGTCAAGAACTTTTAGGTGATACTGAAGAAGGGATTGATCCAAGTCTGTTTGAAAATAAGGCAGAAAAAGAACTGTATCAAGCAGTTAACGATTTATCTGAAGCATTTGCGACACGCACGATTGCAGAAAACTATGAAGCACTAGTAAATCTACGTCCGTTAATTGATGCGTACTTCAATGAAACGATGGTTATGGTTGAGGATGAAAAAGTCAAACAAAACCGATTAAAACAATTAATGCAAATTGCTAAAATGGCGTTATCAATTGCTAGCTTAGATTTATTAATTGTGAAATAAAAAGCGCTGTTTTTCGACCGCTAAGGAGGAACCGACAGTATGCTAGAAACAACATTTGAACAAATTTTAACACAATTATCAAAGCCAGCTGTTCGTGCGCTAACGAATGAAAAAATCGACAGTGTGGATGAACTCTACGCACGAGGCCGAAAAGCGTTACTTTCGTTGCATGGCTTTGGTCCAAAGTCTATTCGAACTATTGAAGAGATGACTGGGAAAGAATTGAAGTAAAAAAAGGATCGCCGTTTAGAGGCGATCCTTTTTTTATTTACGTTTTTGTTTTCCAGCATTACGACCTTTATTGCCGTTTGCTTTTGGTTGGTTCGTTTTTTGCGTTACTTTGTTTGTTTCTTTTGGTGTCACATCCTTGATAGGAGTAACCACTTGTTTTGGTGGGTTATTTTTCAATTCTTCTTGTACTTGTTTTTTAATTCTTGGACGTAAGAGGATATTTGTGATGGCAGATTGAATACATGTGAAAATACCACCAACTACCCAGTAAAGCGCTACGCCTGCAGGTGAGCTAAAGGACATGAAAACAATCATTAATGGTGAAACAATCAGCATTGATTTCATTGTTTTCTTTTGTTCTTCAGGAATACCAATCATTGAAATATAGCCTTGAGCTAAATAGGCTAAACCAGCTAATGCCACTAAAATCATATTTGGTTGCCCTAAATTCATTCCTAAGAAGCTTGCCGTGGCAATACCTTTTGTATAACGAGCAGCAAAGAACAGAGAAGAGAAAATAGGCATTTGAATTAATAAAGGCAAACAACCAATTCCGCCAACCATACTCACATTGTTTTCTTTATAAATCTTTTGTAGTTCTGCTTGTGCGGCCATTTGTTCTTCACGCGTACTTGCTTGTTTCATTTTTGCTTGTGCAACATCCACTTGGGGTTTGATTGCTTGCATTTTTTCCGTTTGGATAAAGCTTTTTTTCGATTGATGTAAGCCTAACGGTAAAATAATGATCCGTACAATAATGGTGATAAAAATAATCGCCCAACCATAGTTCCAATTAAAGTTATCGACAAGATAAGTAATTGCATTACTCATCGGTAAAACAAGGAAGTTATAGACAAAACCTTCACCAGTTGGTTGTCCATCTGCTCCTGTTTTCACACAGCCTGATAAAAACATTACTAAAAATAGTAAGCCAGAGCCGTAAAGCCATCGGTTTAATTTACGCATGTAATTCGGTCCTTTTCTAAAAAATTTTTACATGGTTAACTATACTTGAAACAGCGCTCTTTTTCAATCAAAATCGAAAAGAAGCTCTTACAAAAATCAATAAAAAGCAGGAACTACTTGCTGTTCAAGGCTTCTTCCCAAAGAAATCAATCGTTAGAAAGTAAGTTTATTGAATCACTTTAAATTGTTCCGTTTCTTCTAACAAAGGGTCTTCTTGAATATCAACATACGTTACACGTCCCGCTGGACTGGGAGAATCTTTGATTTTTTTGATAAATGTTTCCATTATGTCTTCAGGTGCAATTGCTGTGATTGAAACGGACCCGTCGTCTTCGTTTCTCACTGAACCAGTGACACCTAATTGATCTGCCACCATTTTGGTCATGTAGCGGAAGCCAACACCTTGGACACGCCCTTGTACATTCATTCTTAGTTTTTCCATGAGAGACACTTCCTTTGCTTTTTTCTTTATGATAGCGATTTTTCTTGGTTCTAGCAAGTATCCAAGCAAGCTAGAAGCATGCTATAATACAAAGGCGAGGTGACTTATGAAAGAAATTACATCAACGAAAAATAACCAATTAAAAGAATGGAAAAAATTACACAAAAAGAAGTACCGAGAAGAACTGAACCAATATATAATAGAAGGATTTCATTTAGTTGAAGAAGCTGTGAAGGCCAATGCCGATGTCCAGTGGATTTTGTTTAACCAAAGAGGTCAACAAGAATGGGGAACTTGGTTAGCTGAACAAGAAACAGAAAAATTAATTTTTGTTAGTGATGAGGTTTTAAATAGCTTGTCGGAGCTGCCAACTTCACAAGGAATTTTGGCAATTGTCACCTTGGAAACGCAACAAGAGCAGTCGCTTTCTTTTAAAGGTGGTTGGTTACTTTTAGATAATATCCAAGACCCTGGTAATGTTGGTACGATGATTCGCACAGCTGATGCAGCGGGTTTAGCAGGCGTGATTTTAGGTAAGGGCACAGCAGATATTTACAATACAAAAGTGTTGCGCTCAATGCAGGGAAGCCACTATCATTTACCAGTTCTCCAACGAGAGTTGACTGAAGTGGTTCAGGCATTCAAGAAGCAAGGTCTACCAGTTTTCGGTACAGAACTAAATGAAGCTGCGATTGCTTATTATGAACAAGAGGCAGTGGAAAATTATGCGTTGATTTTAGGCAATGAAGGTAGCGGGGTTTCGCCAGAATTGTTAGCAGAAACCACGAAAAATCTTTATATTCCAATGAAAGGTCAAGCAGAATCATTGAATGTCGCTATCGCAGCGGGCGTGTTAATGTTTTATTTTGAAAATAATCAATAACAGAAACGAGTGTCAAAAAATGCTGACTATCAAAAAGACAACCCAGTTAACAGAAAAAGAATTAGAAACCATTATGGCTATTTGGCTGCAAACGAATCTAGAGGCTCATCCATTTGTCGCACCAACTTATTGGCAAGAAAATAAGGCATTTGTCCGCGCTGCGTTACCAAAAGCAACACTGATCTTAGCGGAAGAAGAGGGTCAGATAATTGGGTTTTTAGGCTTAATGGATAACTATATCGCAGGAATTTTTATAAAAAAAGCGTTTCAAGGGAAGGGCATCGGTCAGAAATTACTGCAAGTAGCAAAAGAAGAACAGGATGTCTTATCTTTGGCTGTTTACAGGGAAAATCAAGCAGCTTACGCCTTTTATCAAAAACAAGGCTTTGTCCAACAAAAGCGAACCATCGATGAAACGGGAAACGAAGAATGTCATCTTGTTTGGCAAGCGCAGTAGGAGCGACATTTCTAGTTTTAAGGCTTGCTATTTTTCTGAAAATATCTTATACTGTTAAAGGTGTGATTTTCACATACGAAATCCACATTCTTTTCCATCTGCGAAGTGGTGCTACTACGGTAGTTCTTCAAGGAGTTGACGAAAAGAAGAGGAAAATAAAAACCAAACTGGAGGAAACACAACATGGCAGTAATTTCTATGAAACAATTACTAGAAGCCGGCGTACACTTTGGTCACCAAACTCGTCGCTGGAACCCAAAAATGAAGAAATATATCTTCACAGAAAGAAACGGTATCTACATCATTGACTTACAAAAAACAGTGAAATTAGTAGATGCAGCTTACGATTACATGAAAAACGTTGCAGAAGAAGGCGGCGTTGCTTTATTCGTAGGAACTAAAAAACAAGCACAAGAAGCAATCAAAGATGAAGCAATCCGCGCTGGTCAATACTATGTAAACCATCGTTGGTTAGGTGGTACGTTAACTAACTGGGATACAATCCAAAAACGTATTGCTCGCTTGAAAAAAATCAATGCAATGGAAGAAGACGGCACTTTCGAAGTTTTACCTAAGAAAGAAGTTGCTGGCTTAAACAAAGAACGTGAACGTTTAGAAAAATTCTTAGGTGGTATCGCTGATATGCCAAGAATTCCAGATGTAATGTACATCGTTGACCCGCGTAAAGAACGCATTGCTGTTCAAGAAGCACACAAATTAAACATTCCTATCGTTGCAATGGTTGATACAAACTGTGATCCTGATGAGATCGATGTTGTAATCCCTTCAAATGATGATGCAATCCGCGCTGTGAAATTAATCACTGCTAAAATGGCTGACGCTTTCATCGAAGGTAACCAAGGGGAAGACCAAGCAACTGAAGAGTTATTCGTTGAAGAAACACCAGAAGCAACTTCAATCGAAGAAATCGTTGATGTTGTTGAAGGAAACAACGAATCAGCTGAATAATAATGATTACGGAGCTGTCTCAAAGGCTAGGCGACAAAAAGCCTGATTCTCCTTTGAGATAGCTTTTTTAAAAAGAATTGATAATATCCGAGGAGGACACAAATAATGGCAGACGTTACAGCTAAAATGGTAAAAGAATTACGCGATATGACTGGCGTTGGAATGATGGACGCTAAAAAAGCATTAGTAAAAGTAGAAGGCGACATGGAAAAAGCCGTAGACTTTTTACGTGAAAATGGTATGGCTAAAGCAGCGAAGAAAAATGACCGCATTGCGGCTGAAGGTTTAGCAAACGTAGCAACTGTGGGTAACGTTGCAGCAATCGTTGAAGTAAACTCAGAAACTGACTTCGTTTCTAAAAACGAAATGTTCCAAGATTTAGTTAAAGACATTGCGACTAAAGTTGCTGAAAACAAACCAGCTACGATGGAAGAAGCAATGGCTATTAAAACTGAAAAAGGCACAATTGAATCTGATTTAATCGAAGCAACAACTGTTATCGGTGAAAAAATCAGCTTCCGTCGTTTTGAAGTTGTCGAAAAAGCTGACAATGCTGCATTTGGCGCTTACTTACACATGGGTGGCCGTATTGCTGTATTAACAGTTATCGATGGCACAACTGACGAAGAAGTAGCGAAAGATGTTGCTATGCACATCGCGGCAATCAACCCTCGCTATGTCAACGAATCTCAAATTCCTCAAGAAGAATTAGAACACGAAAAAGCTGTGTTAACTGAACAAGCATTAAACGAAGGTAAACCAGCAAATATCGTTGAAAAAATGGTTGTTGGTCGTCTACAAAAATTCAAAGCAGAAATCGCTTTGGTTGACCAACCATTTGTTAAAGATCCAGATATGACTGTCGAAAAATTTGTTGCTTCTAAAGGCGGCGAAGTGAAATCATTCGTACGTTTTGAAGTTGGCGAAGGTATCGAAAAACGTGAAGATAACTTTGCGGATGAAGTAATGAGCCAAATGAAAAACTAAGAGCATCAAACGCTCGGTTGAAAAGCCGTGAATCATAAGTATCTAAACAGACAGCGATCCCCAAAGGAAGCTGCATAAATTGATTACTGCTTGATTCAAGGCAGTCTTTCAGCCATTTGGGAACGCATAACTTTGATATGCGCTCCCTTTTTTTAGGCAAAACCAGTGGATCGCACTGCTTGGTCTAAAAAATCATTTTGGTGAAAAGTCATCTAAATGAGGAATTGAATGATTTTTAGAGAATCTTGGAGGGAATTATGATGGTTAAACCTAAGTATCAACGTGTCGTATTAAAGTTAAGTGGAGAAGCGCTAGCCGGAGAAGACGGTTTTGGCATTAAACCACCAGTCATTAAAGAAATCGTCCAAGAAATTAAAGAGGTCCATGAATTAGGTATCGAAATGGCCATCGTGGTTGGCGGCGGAAACATTTGGCGTGGACAAATTGGTGCTCAAATGGGCATGGAACGTGCACAAGCTGATTATATGGGCATGTTAGCTACTGTGATGAATGCCTTAGCATTGCAAGATACATTAGAAAATCTTGGTGTGCCTACACGTGTTCAAACATCAATTGAAATGCGTCAAATTGCAGAACCATACATTCGTCGTCGTGCAGAACGTCATTTAGAAAAAGGCCGCGTTGTTATTTTTGCCGGAGGAACAGGAAATCCTTACTTTTCGACAGATACAACGGCTGCGTTACGAGCTGCAGAAGTAGATGCGGACGTCATCTTAATGGCGAAGAACAATGTTGATGGTGTTTATTCTGCGGATCCACGTGTGGATGAAACAGCGACAAAATTTGAAGAACTAACACATTTAGATGTTATTTCTAAAGGGCTGCAAGTAATGGATTCAACAGCAAGCTCATTAAGTATGGATAACGATATTCCTTTAGTTGTCTTTAACCTAAATGAAGCAGGAAATATCCGTCGTGCCATCCTTGGTGAAAATATCGGAACAACTGTAAGGGGGAAATAAAGAATGTCTAAAGAAGTTTTAGCAACAGCCAAAGAAAAAATGACAAAAGCGGAAGAAAGCTTACGCCGTGAATTAGGTCAAATTCGTGCTGGTCGTGCGAACGCAAGTCTATTAGACCGTATTCAAGTAGAATATTATGGTGCACCAACACCAGTTAACCAATTAGCAAGTATCAATATCCCAGAAGCACGTGTATTAATGATTACACCGTTTGACAAAAATTCTATCGCTGACATTGAAAAAGCTATTCAAATGAGTGATATCGGCATTAGCCCAACCAATGATGGAAATGTCATCCGTTTAGTGATTCCACAATTAACGGAAGAACGTCGGAAAGAATTAGCCAAAGACGTGAAAAAAGAAGCGGAGAACTCAAAAGTTGCTGTCCGTAACGTTCGTCGTGATGCAATGGATGAGTTGAAAAAAGCTCAAAAAAATGGCGACATCACTGAAGATGAATTACGTTCATTTGAAAAAGATGTTCAAAAATTAACAGACGATAGCATCAAAAATATCGATGCGATTACTGCTGAAAAAGAACAAGAACTTTTAGAAGTATAAAACCAATCACTAATAAAAATTATTGAATCCAGAGAAGCAAATGCTCTGGATTTTTTTGTATAGATGAGAAAGGCGTATCTCAACGCTCTCTTTGCAAAAGTCATTCTAAAGTAATTATTTAAGAAAACGCTTTCTTTAATAAATTTTTTTATTCTACCAGAATTTTTTTCTTTGTGTAGGGAGGATCACTTAAAAATATAGAGAAACTTTGAAATATCAGCCTTTTAAAATTTTTCTTCACAAATTGAATCCTAAAATTTGATGATAAGAGTTGTTATTTTTAGCAATTGTAATTTGCGATTCATTCTCAATTAGGCTAAAATGAGTGAGAACGGAAAAACGATTAAAACAAGTTGGAGGGAATTGTACATGTCTGTGTTAGAAATCAAAAATTTACACGTATCAATTGAAGATAAAAAGATTCTAAAAGGAGTCGATTTAACAATTAATACTGGAGAAATCCATGCAATTATGGGACCTAATGGAACTGGTAAATCTACTTTATCAGCAGCAATTATGGGAAATCCTAACTACGAAGTCACAGAAGGAGAAATTCTATTTGACGGCGTCAACGTTTTAGATTTAGAGGTAGACGAGCGTGCTCGCTTAGGTTTATTCTTAGCAATGCAATACCCAAGTGAAATTCCAGGAATTACCAATGCTGAATTCATGCGTGCAGCAATCAATGCAAAACGTGACGAAGACAACAAAATGTCAGTTATGCAGTTCTTAAAAAAATTAGATAGCAAAATGGAATTATTAAATATGCCTGAAGAAATGGCTGAGCGTTACTTAAACGAAGGTTTTTCTGGCGGCGAGAAAAAACGAAATGAAATTTTACAATTATTGATGTTAGAGCCAACGTTTGCCATTTTAGATGAAATTGATTCAGGCTTAGATATCGATGCGTTAAAAGTAGTTTCTAAAGGGGTTAATGAAATGCGCGGCGAGAACTTTGGTGCGTTAATTATTACCCATTATCAACGCTTATTGAACTATATCACGCCAGATGTTGTTCATATCATGATGGAAGGCCGCGTTGTGAAAACCGGTGGGGCTGATTTGGCAAAACGTTTAGAAACAGAAGGCTATGCTGGTATCAGCCAAGAATTAGGTATTGATTACAAAGAAGAAGCGTAAGGAGGACAAGATAAATGAAAAAAGTAAATCTAATGGATTATCTTGACGAAGTCACCGCTTTTTCACTAGAACATGAAGAACCAGCTTGGATGACTGAATTGCGAACAACGGCTTTAAGAAACGCTGACGAAAGTGAGTTACCACATATTGATCGTGTGAAATTTCATCGTTGGCCTTTATTAAATGTTCACATGGAAAGTTATGTGCCTTCTGAAGGAAATGTCGCAAGTTTTGATCAAATGAAAGACAATCCTTTAATTGTTCAACAAGGATCTTTTCATGCTTTTGAGCAATTGCCAGCCTCATTAGCGGAACAAGGGGTAATTTTTACAGACATTTTTACTGCTTTACAAGAGCACCCAGAATTAGTTAAAGAATACTATATGACTAAAGCTGTATTACCAGAAGAAGATAAGCTGACAGCAGCTCATGCAGCTTTCATGAATAGTGGCGTTTTCTTATACGTTCCTAAAAACGTAGTGATTGAAGAGCCAATTGAATCTTTGTTTATTCAGGATTCAGATAGCAACCAACCTTTCTTTAAACATGTTTTAATCGTTGCAGATAATCATAGTGAATTCAGTTATTTAGAACGTTTTCAATCAACTGGTCATCACGCAGAGAAAGCTTCTGGAAATATCGTTGTGGAAGTGATTGCGAAAGATGGCGCAAAAGTTAAATACTCAGCCGTGGATCAATTAGGGCAAACTGTAACGACTTATATGAATCGTCGTGGCTATATTATGCGGGATGCCTCTGTTGATTGGGCTCTAGGCGTCATGAATGATGGCGATGTTGTGGCTGATTTTGATTCTGATTTAGTTGGCGAAGGCGCTCATTCAGAAGTTAAAGTTGTTGCAATTAGTGCAGGTAAACAAACACAAGGCATCGACACACGAGTGACAAACAAAGCGCCACATTCAATTGGTCATATTTTACAACATGGAGTTATTCGTGAACGTGGTACTTTAACGTTTAACGGAATTGGCCACATTTTAAAAGGAGCAAAAGGAGCCGACGCACAGCAAGAAAGTCGTGTTTTAATGCTGTCTGATAAAGCTCGTGGTGATGCCAATCCAATTCTTTTAATTGATGAAAATGAAGTGACTGCCGGACACGCAGCCAGCGTTGGTCGAGTAGATCCAGAAGAAATGTATTATTTAATGAGCCGCGGCTTGCGTAAAGAAGAAGCGGAACGTTTGGTGATTCGTGGCTTCCTAGGTTCTGTCATTACAGCAATTCCAGTTAAAGAAGTACAAAATGAATTTGTAGAAGTAATTGAAGGGAAGTTAAACGCATGATGGATGCAGCAACCATTCGTCAATCGTTTCCTATTTTATTTCAAGAAGTTAATGATGAACCGCTAGTTTATTTAGACAATGCTGCGACAACCCAAAAACCAACGGCAGTGTTAGATGTTTTACGACATTATTATGAAACCGATAATGCCAATGTTCATCGTGGGGTGCACACGTTAGCCGAACGAGCAACGAAGGACTATGAAGCCTCCCGCGAAAAGGTTCGCCAATTTATCCATGCCAAAGAAACAGCAGAAGTTTTATTTACACGAGGAACAACAACCAGTTTGAATTGGATTGCCAAAAGTTATGGTGACTTGGCAGTTACAGCCGGGGATGAAATCGTCATATCTTACATGGAACATCATTCAAACATTATTCCCTGGCAACAATTAGCTCAACGTACAGGGGCCATTTTGAAGTATATAGACGTCACTGAAGACGGCTTTTTAGATATGGCAAGTGCACGTCAACAAATTACAGAAAAAAACGAAAATTGTTTCGATTGCTCATGTTTCAAATGTGTTAGGGGTCATTAATCCAATCGAAGAATTAACACAATTAGCTCATCAAAATGGCGCTGTGATGGTGGTAGACGGCGCGCAAGCAGTTCCTCATATGCCTGTGGACGTTCAAGCCATCGATGCTGATTTTTATGCATTTAGTGGTCACAAAATGTGTGGACCAACTGGAATTGGTGTCCTTTATGGCAAACGTCATTTATTGGAACAAATGGAACCTGTGGAATTTGGTGGCGAAATGATTGACTTTGTTCATCTTCAAGAAAGTACTTGGAAAGAGCTTCCTTGGAAATTTGAAGCTGGCACACCTAATATTGCCGGGGCAATTGCCTTAGGTGCCGCCATTGATTATTTAACAGAAATTGGTTTAGAGGCCATTCATCAACATGAAGCAGCCCTTGTTCACTATGTTTTGCCGAAGTTGCAAGCTATCGAGGGCTTGACGATTTATGGTCCACAGGATCCAAAAGACCACACAGGTGTGATTGCTTTTAATATTGAAGGTTTACATCCACATGATGTGGCTACGGCGTTAGATATGGAAGGGGTCGCTGTCAGAGCGGGTCACCATTGCGCGCAACCGTTATTAAACTATTTGAGCGTGCCAGCAACCGCACGGGCAAGTTTTTATTTATACAATACCAAAGAAGACGCAGATCGCTTAGTTGAAGCGATTAAAGCGACAAAGGAGTTTTTCCAGCATGGCACTTTCTAAATTAGATAACTTATATCGCCAAGTCATTTTGGACCATTCTAGCCACCCACATCACCACGGAACGCTAGATGCGTCTAGCCAAACAATTGAACTGAATAATCCTACTTGTGGAGATGTGATTGAACTGGATGTGGCCATTGAAGACGGTGTGATTAAAGATATCGCCTTTCAAGGAAGTGGCTGTTCCATCAGTACAGCCAGTGCTAGTATGATGACTGATGCGGTCTTAGGAAAAACAATCGCCGAAGCAACGGCCTTAGCAGAGGATTTCTCTCAACTTGTTCAAGGAAATGAAGTGGCCGAAGATGAAAAATTAGGCGATGCAGCAATGTTAAGCGGCGTAGCTAAATTTCCAGCTCGGATTAAATGTGCAACCCTGGCTTGGAAAGCCTTAGAGCAGGCTGTTGCTAATAACGGCCAAGGCGAAGCCGGTCATTTACATTGTGAAAAATAAAGAAAGGGTGACGACGAATTGAGTACAGTACCTGAATTAGAAGAATATAAATTTGGCTTTCACGACGATGTGGAACCAGTCTTTAGTACCGGAGACGGCCTAACCGAAGACGTCGTTCGCGAAATTTCTCGCGTGAAAGGCGAACCAGAATGGATGCTTGACTTCCGTTTAAAATCGTTAGAACAATTCAATAAAATGCCCATGCAAGAATGGGGTCCAGACCTGTCAGATATTGACTTTAGTAAAATTAAATATTACCAAAAACCGAGTGACAAACCCGCACGCGATTGGGATGATGTACCTGATAAAATCAAAGAAACCTTTGAAAAAATTGGGATTCCCGAAGCTGAGCGTGCTTATCTAGCTGGGGCTTCTGCTCAATATGAATCAGAAGTTGTTTACCACAACATGAAAGAAGAATTTGAAAAATTAGGCATCATTTTTACAGATACTGACTCTGCTTTAAAAGAATATCCTGACTTATTCAAAGAGTATTTTTCAAAACTTGTGCCACCAACAGATAATAAACTGGCCGCTTTAAACTCAGCTGTTTGGTCAGGTGGAACCTTTATTTATGTACCAAAAGGTGTTCGAGTTGATGTACCATTACAAACATATTTCCGAATCAACGCTGAAAATACCGGCCAATTTGAACGGACCTTGATTATTGTCGATGAAGGGGCCAGCGTTCACTATGTTGAAGGCTGTACGGCACCCACGTATTCAAGTAACAGCTTGCATGCGGCCATCGTAGAAATTTTCACTAGAAAAGATGCCTATTGTCGTTATACCACTATTCAAAACTGGTCAGATAACGTCTACAACTTAGTAACCAAACGTGCTAAAGCTTACGAAGGTGCCACTGTCGAATGGATTGATGGGAACCTAGGAGCTAAAACAACCATGAAATACCCAAGCGTTTACTTAGATGGCAAAGGTGCCCGTGGCACGATGTTATCGATTGCCTTTGCTGGCGCTAACCAAATCCAAGATACTGGGGCCAAAATGATTCACAATGCGCCGAATACCTCTAGCTCAATTGTTTCAAAATCAATTGCTAAAGACGGCGGCGAAGTTAACTACCGTGGCCAAGTGACTTTTGGCAAAGACAGCGCAGGTTCGATTTCCCACATCGAATGTGACACGATTATCATGGACGAAAAATCAAAATCAGATACGATTCCGTTTAACGAAATTCATAACAGCCAAGTGTCCTTAGAACACGAAGCCAAAGTTTCAAAAATTTCTGAAGAACAATTATATTATCTAATGAGTCGCGGCTTGTCTGAAGCCGAAGCGACAGAAATGATTGTTATGGGCTTTGTTGAACCATTTACGAAAGAATTACCGATGGAATATGCGGTTGAGTTGAATCGGTTGATTAGTTATGAGATGGAAGGCAGTGTAGGTTAAACCTGTTATAGGAGCTAGAACCCTTGATATATAAGGATTCTAGCTTTTTTATTTTGCCTTGATAGTAGAAATGACCAGCTTTTTACTGATGAGCCATCATATCAGCAAACTCTTGACCAGTTTTCTTAGGGGCGCTGTTTGCAATATCCGTATAGATAGATTACGTTACTTTTCTATTTATGTTGATGAGTCTATTCCAAATGATAAGCAAGCTATATCAGAAGCAATTGAACGTCTGAAAGAATTAATCTATCTATTCAGAAGAAGGTGGGAGAAGGGATTACAGCAAGCTTAAAAGAGCCACTGGAAACGGAGTACACTCTTACTCTAATTGATGGACAACCAACTCAAGCTAATCATATCTTCGGTAGAATGATACAAGTAATTGAATGAATAGGATAGAGAACCCCACCCCGTTGTTATTTGACCGTACTAAGGATACGCTTTAAATGAGCTACATGGCTCACATGGGGTATTCTTTTTTGACTTTTGCAAAAGGTTAATAAATTTTGATACATGAAACGAAATGAAACACTGCTTTATAAACATTGATATAATAGGGTTTCTGTGTTTCGTATGTAAATGAAACGAAAAATAGTTTTTAGTTGAAAATACTTAAAAAGTAGTGCATAGTTGTGGGAGTTATTGCAGATGAAACAGACCTACAAATATTTCATGTGCAGCAAGTTAAAGAATACTTTTTTATGGTATAATTGTAGATGTCTAAATTCATGTGGGGAGGAATTGTAATGAGTAAAAATGGTAAAGTGATTTCAATTATCAATATGAAGGGTGGAGTTGGTAAAACAGCGTTGAGCGTAGGAATATCATCTTTTTTGTCAGAAAAAAAAGATGAAAAAGTACTTTTGATTGATAGTGACCCTCAATTCAATGCAACTCAAGCGTTCATAGATCCAGAAGATTATCTGAAAAGTGAAAAAACCATTTTTAAGTTATTTAAGCCCCAGACAGAATTACATCAGTCTTTTGTAATGCCAAAAAGAGAAGAGCTGGTTACTAAAATAAACAAAAACTTAGATATATTAATGGGTGATTTGAATCTAGTATTAGTTAATAAAAGTAGCGATTCAGGTTTAATTAAACGTTTAAAACGATTTATTACAAAAAATAACTTAAGGAATTATTATGATTATATTATAATTGATTGTCCACCAACTTTAACGTTATACACAGATAGTGCACTAGTTAGTTCTGATTATTATTTAATTCCTAACCGTATAGACAGATACTCAAATATAGGAATTAGCTCACTGAATAGAGCTATTGGGGATTTGATAGATCAAGAAGACTTAGAATTAAAGTGTTTAGGACTAATTTATACGATGGTTCAAAATCATCTATCAGATAAACAAAAAAGAAGTAAAAGCCGAATTGGAATCTAACAAAGCGATGGAAAATATATATGTGTTTAAATCTAGTACTAGCTTAGTGAATGATATGCAAGTGGGAAAACAGGGACCTATTGCTACAAGGTATGCTAAATCAAATAAAGATATAAGCGATGTGGTAGATGAACTGCAAGCATTACTTAGCAAAAATTCTTCAAAAGAAGGGGTGACTGTAGATGGATAATAGATTTTTATACAGAAGTAGTTTGAAAAGTAAAGATATCCCGAAATTTCAAATGATGGGAATCACCTCAGAGTTAATTTTGTCAAAGCAGGTTTTTCCTAAAAATATAGAAATTACTTCTTTTTTAAATGTAGTATTTAATGTGGAGTTTAAAAATTATGTAATGAAATCTAGAACTTTGATTTTATCAAGAACTGTACGTGTTATAGAAGGATGCTCAGAGAATGAATATCAGAATTATAGAAGAAAATTATTAAACTTTGTAGAAGAGTATTATGAGTCGGAAGAAGTGTCAAAAAATATTTCAAAATCTTCTATATCGAAATGGGTAACAGGAGAATAATAGCATGTATAATCACGTTTATTTAAAAGAAGATATAGATGCTTTAATAAATGAATTTGGAAAATTGAATGCTGAGGATGAATCTTTATTTAGATTTCTAAGTAAAAAGATTATATTCTTAAAGGAAATAAAAATAAGTATAGTAAATACTACTGTGATATTTTATATAGACCAAATGATATCGGATTTAATGTACTTAATGGCTAGTTATCATAAGGGTGAAGTGAGATATTTTTATTTAAATATTAGATCAGTAATTGAGGCATTTTCCCGTTTGTTTAGTGAGGTAGAAACAAGTACTAATAGAATAACTATGACAACTTTATTAGATAATATAGCTAACTACATTACTTTAAATGATTTGCGTGATAGTAAAGAGGATTCTCTGGACTATCCTAGACTAAAAGGTCTTTATAGAGAATGCTGTCTTTACGTACACGGAAATATTAATGCTAAATATTCATTAATTGAGTTTTACAACGAGTTGCTTAATGAAGAAATAACTAGTGCTCAAAAAAGAAAAATGAGCAATGATATTAAATTCTTAGCGAGTATTTTAACTAATATTTCTTGCTACAGATACTCAATTACTTTAAATGATGTTTTTTTTAGAGGTAAGAATAAACTTGGCTATTTGATAGGGGAATTTGGTGTTAAAATAGTAAAATCATATTCGAACTTTATATTCTCATGTTTATCAGGAGGCGAGTCTATATATAATGTGGTTTTAACATCCAAAAAAGGAAGTAAGTTAAAAGTGATAGATTTTAATTCTGATGAATATGAGATGTCTTATTGTTTTAGACCAGATACTCTATTTTTTGAAGATTATGATGTCTATTCAAAATGTATACTTAAAAAAAAGAGCTATCGTTAAAAAGATAACCCTTTTGATTATTGCTCCCAATAACATAGTATCATAGTATAAATTGACCAGATTTTGACCATCTTAATTTGACAATGAATGACACTGGTTGAGAAGTCGATTCCAATATGGAAGGCTCTGTCAGCTAGTTTTTCACTCTACCAACAAAATAATCAACCAAAATAACAACGGAAAGCCAAACAAGAAACATACTAATCATGCTTCTTCAAAGAAGCACAAATAAAAAAGTGATGACTCGAGAAGAAAATCTCTATGGAGTCATCGCTTTTTCTTATATTTTAGTTAAAAAAATTATTTTACTAAAGGTTGAAGTAACTTGTTCCAGAAACTAATAAGTGGGCCAGCACCAAATGCACAAATAATTGTACCAATCCCAATTGGACCACCAGCAATAAAGCCAATTAATAGGACCAACAAATCTTGTGCTTTTCGAACAGAAGCGTAAGGTTTGTTGGTTTGTTGACAGATGGTTGGCGCAATCGCATCATAGGGGGACTCGCCTTGATCTGTAGCCATGTATAAGGCGCAGCCAAATGTAAAAATCAGGACTCCGACGAATAAAGAAAGTAGTTTGCCAATTGTTGAGCCTCCTAAACTATTGGCATAAGGTTGAAGCCAAGTAGAAATCTGTTGAATCAAAATTCCTACTAAAAGCATATTTAAAATAGTTCCTAGACCAATGGCTTTTTTGTTTTTTAAATAGACATAGAATAAAATAAACGCATTGACAATAATTTGAAAAATGCCTAATTGCATACCAAACATCGAAGAAAGTCCGATATTCATAGCAGTGAAAGGATCAACTCCTAAACCTGCCACTCTTAAAGTGGATGCGCCAATCCCGATAATAACTAAACCAATTAAAATTAAAAGAACATTTTTGACTAGTTTCATGGTAAGCCTCCTGAATAGATTTTGTGTGTGATAGTACAAAGTCTGCAACAAAAATTCATAGAGAATTTTGTTGCAGACTACTTTTTAACCAGCTCCGTGTTGGAACGAAGGATATAGAGACATCCCGCCATCTACAAAGAGTGTTGTTCCGGTTACGTATGAGGATTCATCAGAAGCTAACCAAGCGGCCGCAGCAGCTACTTGATTTGGTTTACCAATAATACCCATAGGAACCATGCTTGTTGTTTGTTTTAACTGTTCGGGATCGGAAAATTTTTCAGCATTAATAGGTGTGTTAATCGCTCCAGGCGCAATACAGTTGGCACGAATACCATATTCCGCATATTCCAAAGCGATTGTTTTCGTGAACATTTCGGTTGCGCCTTTACTTGCCGCATAGTGGGCGAACGTTGGCCAAGGAATTCTTTGGTGTACGGAGGACATATTAATGATTGAACCTTTGATTTTTTGATCTCTAAATATTCGGAGTGCCTCTCTAGAACCCAAAAAGACACCGTTTAAATTGACATCAATGACACGTTGCCATTCTTTTAATGGCATATCAATTGTCGGAAAAGAAGCCTCCACACCGGCGTTATTTACCCAAATGTCAACATGACCAAACTCTTTTAAAGCGGTTTCAGCTAACGCTTTAATATCTTCTTCATTAGAGACATCAGCCTTCACGAATTTTACGCGATCTGCGTGCTTGGCTTGGACATCTTCAAATTCTTTAGGCAGCTCACCGACATAGTCAGCAACAACATTCATGCCCTCTAAGATATAACGCAGAGTAATAAATAATCCTAAACCCGTAGCTGCACCAGTGACAACGGCTACTTTACCATGTAATTCTCCATACATTGATTCATTCCCCCTAAAATTACTATTAATACTTTCATGGTAGCACATGTCAATCAGCGTGTTGATAAAATACGACAAACTGTCGGAAAAGTTTATGGTCTAAAGTTAGCTACTATTGTTGAAGGTCTTTAAAATAAATACTGGTCGTAGTAATCAATTCCTCTCATTTATACAGTTTTCTAAAAAAACACAAAATATCTAGGCGAAGTGGTCAAGTCCAATGGTTATTTATGAGTGAATATGCTAAAATAAAACTTGTCTTACATAAGGAAAGATTTGTTCACTAACAGTGGCGACTGTTCTCAGTAAACAGTTGCACTGGTTTATCGGGAAGGGAACAGAGCAAGTTTTACGAGACTTTCCCATGTAATAATAAAAAGCACTGAACGTCAGTGAATGAAGGAAGAAGGACATCTATGAAAACAATTATCACATTCATTATTGTCTTCGGTATTCTTGTCCTCGTACATGAATTTGGCCACTTTTATTTTGCAAAACGAGCGGGTATTTTAGTTCGTGAGTTTGCAATCGGAATGGGACCAAAGATTTTTGCGCATCGTGGAAAAGATGGCACCACTTATACGATTCGCTTATTGCCAATTGGTGGCTATGTGCGAATGGCTGGGATGGGCGAAGACATGACAGAAATCACACCAGGTATGCCTCTATCTGTTGAGTTAAATGCCGTGGGTAATGTGGTTAAAATTAATACAAGTAAAAAAGTACAATTACCTCATAGTATTCCGATGGAAGTCATTGATTTTGATCTTGAAAAAGAATTATTCATCAAGGGCTATGTCAATGGAAACGAGGAAGAAGAAACCGTTTATAAAGTTGACCATGATGCAACGATTATTGAAAGTGATGGAACCGAGGTGCGGATTGCGCCACTTGACGTTCAATTTCAATCAGCGAAATTATCGCAACGCATTTTGACGAACTTTGCGGGACCCATGAATAACTTTATCTTAGGGTTTATTCTGTTTACGTTAGCGGTCTTTCTACAAGGAGGCGTCACTGATTTAAACACGAATCAAATTGGACAAGTGATTCCTAATGGCCCAGCCGCAGAAGCTGGGTTGAAAGAAAACGATAAAGTCTTATCGATTAATAATCAAAAAATCAAAAAATACGAAGATTTTACAACCATTGTGCAGAAGAACCCCGAAAAGCCGTTAACGTTCGTAGTTGAGCGTAACGGCAAAGAAGAGCAACTAACAGTGACACCAGAAAAACAAAAAGTGGAAAAACAAACGATTGGTAAAGTCGGCGTTTATCCTTATATGAAAACCGATTTACCGTCAAAATTGATGGGCGGTATTCAGGATACTTTGAATAGTACGACACAGATTTTTAAAGCACTCGGCTCACTATTCACAGGCTTTAGTTTAAACAAACTAGGTGGGCCAGTCATGATGTTTAAATTATCGGAAGAAGCATCCAATGCTGGAGTAAGTACAGTTGTATTCTTAATGGCCATGTTGTCAATGAACTTAGGGATTATTAATTTGTTGCCGATCCCAGCTTTAGATGGCGGGAAAATTGTCTTAAACATTATTGAAGGTGTACGTGGAAAACCAATTAGTCCTGAAAAAGAAGGCATCATTACGTTAATTGGCTTTGGGTTTGTCATGGTGTTAATGGTGTTAGTTACTTGGAACGATATTCAACGCTTTTTCTTTTAAGGAGAAAGTTTAAGTAAAAAAGTGTGTAAAGAAATCAAAAATAGTTGATTTTAAAATAGAGGAGAGTTTTAATGAAACAGTCAAAAATGTTAATTCCAACGTTAAGAGAAGTACCAAATGATGCAGAAGTCTTAAGTCATCAAATTCTGTTGCGCGCAGGCTATATTCGTCAAGTCGCTGCAGGGATCTATTCTTATTTACCTTTAGCCAATCGTGTTTTAGAAAAATTAAAAACGATTATGCGAGAAGAATTTGAGAAAATTGATGCAGTTGAAATGTTAATGCCTGCGTTATTACCCGCAGAACTTTGGAAAGAATCAGGCCGTTATGAAACTTATGGACCTAACTTGTATCGCTTAAAAGATCGCAATGACCGTGACTATATCTTAGGCCCAACGCATGAAGAAACCTTCACAGAATTAATTCGTGATGAAATTAATTCTTACAAACGATTACCTTTGAATTTATACCAAATTCAAACAAAATATCGTGATGAAAAACGCTCACGTTCTGGCTTATTAAGAGGCCGTGAATTTATCATGAAAGATGGCTATTCTTTCCATGCCGATGAAGCTAGTTTAGATCAATCATACCGTGATTACGAAAAAGCTTACTCACGCATTTTTGAACGCTGTGGACTAGAATTCCGTGCCATTATTGGGGACGGTGGTGCCATGGGTGGTAAAGATTCTAAAGAATTTATGGCGATTTCTGAAATTGGGGAAGATACTATTTGTTATTCAACAGAAAGTGATTATGCTGCCAATTTAGAAATGGCAACAAGTCTTTATACGCCGAAAAAATCACATGAAACACAATTAGATTTAGAAAAAATTGCAACACCAGAAGTGGGTACAATTGCCGAAGTGGCAAACTTCTTTGAAGTTGAGCCACAACGAATTATTAAATCAGTACTATTTATTGCCGATGAAGAGCCAGTAATGGTCTTGGTTCGTGGCGATCATGATGTCAATGATGTCAAATTGAAAAACTTCTTAGGCGCTGATTTCTTAGATGAAGCAACAGAAGAAGATGCTCGCCGTGTCTTAGGAGCGGGCTTTGGTTCAATTGGTCCAGTCAATGTTTCCGAAGATGTTAAAATTTATGCAGATTTAGCTGTTCAAGATTTAGCCAACGCCATTGTTGGAGCTAACGAAGATGGCTATCATTTGACAAATGTAAATCCAGATCGTGATTTCCAACCAATTAGTTACGAAGATTTACGCTTTGTTCAAGAAGGCGATCCTTCTCCTGATGGCAATGGTGTCTTAGCCTTTACTAAAGGAATCGAAATTGGTCATATCTTTAAATTAGGAACGCGTTATAGTGATGCTATGGGCGCAACAGTTTTAGATGAAAACGGTCGTGAAAAATCAGTGATCATGGGTTGCTATGGCATCGGCGTTAGTCGTTTACTTTCAGCAATCGTTGAACAAAATGCAGACGAGCGTGGTATTAATTGGCCAACAGGAATTGCGCCATTTGATTTACACGTGGTCCAAATGAATGTGAAAGATGAGTACCAAACAAAACTATCACAAGAAGTTGAAGCAATGATGACCGAAGCGGGCTACGAAGTATTAGTTGATGACCGCAACGAGCGCGCAGGCGTAAAATTTGCTGATGCTGATTTAATTGGTTGTCCAATCCGTATCACAGTCGGGAAAAAAGCAGTCGATGGTGTGGTAGAAGTCAAAATCAAACGTACTGGTGAAATGTTGGAAGTACGCAAAGAAGAATTAGAAAGTACACTTTCTATTTTGATGAACACAACATCAGAAGTGGAATAATAATGAAAAGGGCGGACAGAATGATTAGGATAAACTGTTTCCGCCACTTATCAGCGTTTAAGCTTGAAGCAAAAATCTAAAGTGATTTTTGCTTCAAGCTCTTCTTAGCTCTTTTTAGAAAAGAAACAAGATTGTTTTTTTACAAAAAACGAGTATACTTAATAGAGAAGCGAATGCAGAGAAACCGAAAAAAGGCACTTGACAGATTTGTCTGAGGGCCTTTTTTCAATGATAGAAGGAGGTTCATTTTGTGACAGAAAAAGCACGCGATTTATTTGATAAACTGATGACGCAAATTCAGTTAGATGACACAGCGAAAGAACATCCCTTAATTCAAAATGGCCGGATTGACAAGGTCATTGTTCACCAACAAAGTCGCTTATGGGAATTTCATTTAAGTTTTGATGAATTGATGCCAGTGATGCTATATCAAACATTTATGCAACAATTGGAACTAGCTTTTCAACAAATTGCGCAGGTTTCCGTTCAAATAACCACAAATCAGACAACATTTACAGAGGAACAATTAACGGATTATTGGCAATTGGCCTTGTTAAATAGTCAATGCAATACGCCGTTAGTTCAGAAAGTCTTAAAAACACAGACACCACAATTTGAAGATCGGAAAATTATCTTACCTGTTGATAATGAAGCAGTTATTCCTTATTTGAAGCAACAATATTTACCAATTATTGAGGAACTTTATTTCTCTTACGGGTTTCCTAAATTTCATATTGAACCAAAAATGGATCAACAGCAAGCTGCAGAAGTGCTGAAAAAATTTGAAGAGCAAAAATTAGAACAAGCCGCAGCCTTTCAACAACAAGCTGCTGAATCGCTTGTTAAACATGAACAAATGAAAAAAGAAAAACAACAACAAGCGCCTGCGTTTGATGGTCCAATTCGTTTAGGTCGGAATATTCCCAATGATGAACCCATTATGCCAATGGGAAACATACTGGAAGAAGAACGTCGGATAACGATTGAAGGCTTTATTTTTGATAAAGAAGTGCGTGAATTGCGTTCTAAACGAAAAATTTTAATTTTGAAAATTACTGATTATACTTCCTCTTTCGTGGTGAAGAAATTTTCGAATGGGGAAAAAGATGAACAAGTTTTTGATGCGATTCAACCGCAAAGTTGGATTCGTGTTCGTGGTAGTGTACAAGAAGATACCTTCATGCGTGATTTAGTCATGAATGCTCAAGATTTGATGGAAGTCGCCCATGCGCCAAGAAAAGACTACGCGCCAGAAGGTGAAAAACGTGTAGAATTACACATGCATAGTAACATGAGTACAATGGATGCGACCAATAAAGTCGGTGACTTGGTGGCGCAAGCGGGGAAATGGGGTCATAAGGCCATCGCAATTACGGATCATGGCGGCGCCCAAGCGTTTCCTGATGCCCATGCTGCAGGTAAAAAAAGCAGGCGTTAAAATTTTATACGGCGTGGAAGCCAATATTGTTGATGATGGTGTACCCATTGCTTACAACGAAGAACATATTGAATTAACAGATGCTACCTATGTGGTCTTTGACGTGGAAACAACGGGGCTTTCCGCTGTTTATGATACAATTATTGAATTGGCCGCTGTCAAAATGCACAAAGGAAATGTCATTGAGACTTTTGAGCAATTTATTGATCCTGGCCATCCATTATCTCAAACAACGATCAATTTAACTGGGATTACAGATGAAATGGTGCGCGGTTCAAAATCCGAAGAAGAAGTTTTACGCATGTTTAAAGAGTTTTCAGAAGGAACTATTTTAGTGGCCCACAACGCTTCTTTTGATATGGGGTTCTTAAATACAAGTTATGGCAAACATGGAATACCTGAAGCGGCTAATCCCGTCATCGATACATTAGAATTATCCAGATTCTTGTATCCACATTTCAAAAGCCATCGTCTAAATACCTTATCGAAAAAATTTGGCGTCAACTTAGAACAACATCACCGCGCCATCTATGACTCGGAATCAACAGGTCATTTGTGCTGGATTTTCTTAAAAGAAGCGAAAGAGAATCATGATATGCATTTCCATGATGATTTGAATCGTCATATTGGCGAAGGAGACTCATACAAACGAGCTCGACCTTTCCATGCAACGATTTTAGCAACAACTCAAGCAGGATTAAAAAATCTTTTTAAATTGATTTCCATGTCCAATGTAGATTATTTTTTCCGAGTACCACGGATTCCTCGTTCGCAATTATCGAAGTTAAGAGAAGGACTTTTAATCGGTTCCGCATGTTCAAACGGCGAAATTTTTGAAGCAATGATGCAAAAAGGTGTCGAAGAAGCAAAAAATCGTGCCAAATTCTACGATTATATTGAAGTTATGCCCAAACCAGTTTACGCGCCATTAATTGAACAAGAATTGGTGAAAAATGAAGCAGATTTGGAAGAAATTATTAGTAATCTGGTGAAAATCGGTGACGAACTTGGTAAGCTGGTTGTCGCCACTGGAAATGTTCATTATTTAAATGAAGAAGATGCCATCTATCGGAAAATTTTAGTCGGGTCTATGGGCGGCGCTAATCCGTTAAATCGCCATAGTTTACCAAAGGTTCATTTCAGAACCACCGATGAAATGTTAACGGAATTTCAATTTTTAGGACAAGACATCGCTAAGCGAATTGTAGTAGAAAATCCCAACAAAGTCGCTGATTTATGTGAAGAAGTTATTCCAGTAAAAGACGATTTGTATACGCCGAAAATTCCTGGGTCTGAACAAGAGATCACTGATTTAAGCTACAATCGTGCGCGCGAATTGTATGGCGATCCTTTACCAGAAATTGTCGAAAAACGGTTAGAAAAGGAACTGAATTCGATTAACGGGAATGGTTTCTCGGTCATTTATTTAATTTCTCAAAAACTGGTGCATAAAAGTAATGAAGATGGCTATTTAGTTGGTTCACGGGGCTCTGTCGGTTCGAGTTTTGTTGCGACAATGACAGGGATTACTGAAGTAAATCCTTTAGCGCCACATTATTATTGTCCTGAGTGTCAATATTCTGAGTTCTATGAAGATGGTTCCTATGGTTCAGGGTTTGATATGCCTGAAAAAGCCTGTCCAAAATGTGGCGCTCGATTGTTTAAAGATGGTCACGATATTCCTTTTGAAACGTTCTTAGGGTTCCATGGCGACAAAGTTCCCGATATCGATTTGAACTTTTCTGGCGATTATCAAGCCGAAGCCCATAACTACACGAAAGTTCTTTTTGGTGAAGAATATGTCTACCGGGCAGGAACCATTGGTACAGTAGCCGACAAAACAGCGTATGGCTTTGTTAAAGGATATGAAAGAGATCATAATTTACATTTGCGTGGTGCTGAAATTGATCGCTTAGCCAAAGGTTCAACAGGGGTTAAACGGACGACTGGGCAGCATCCCGGCGGTATTATTGTAATTCCTGATTACATGGATGTTTATGACTTTACGCCAATTCAATACCCTGCTGATGATCAAGAGGCAGAATGGAAAACGACGCACTTTGATTTCCATTCCATTCACGATAATATTTTAAAACTTGATATTCTAGGACATGATGATCCGACCGTGATTCGGATGTTACAAGATTTATCTGGGATTGAGCCAAAAACCATCCCAACAGACGATCCAGAAGTGATGCGTATTTTTGAAGGACCTGATGTTCTAGGTGTGGATGCAGAGCAAATTTATTCTAAAACAGGAACTTTAGGAATTCCTGAATTTGGGACACGTTTCGTTCGAGGTATGTTAGAACAGACCCATCCATCAACTTTTGCAGAATTACTTCAAATTTCTGGACTGTCTCACGGAACCGATGTGTGGCTAGGGAATGCAGAAGAATTGATTCGTCGTGGCGAAGCCAATCTTGCTGAAGTAATTGGTTGTCGGGATGATATCATGGTTTATTTAATTCATGCTGGTTTGGACAGTGGGATGGCCTTTAAGATTATGGAAACGGTACGTAAAGGACAATGGAATAAGATTCCTGATGAACTACGGGATACGTATTTAAATGCGATGAAAGAAAACAACGTCCCTGACTGGTATATTGATTCTTGTTCTAAAATTAAATATATGTTCCCGAAAGCCCATGCGGCAGCATACGTATTAATGGCGTTGCGGGTCGCTTACTTTAAAGTTTATTTCCCAATCTTATATTACTGTGCGTTTTTCTCCGTTCGGGCGGATGACTTCGACTTAGTGGCAATGTCACAAGGAAAAGAAGCTGTGAAAGCACGAATGAAAGAAATTACGGACAAAGGGATGGACGCCTCCACTAAAGAGAAAAACTTATTAACGGTTTTAGAATTATGTAATGAAATGTTGGAACGGGGCTATAAATTTGGCATGATTGATTTGTACAAATCAGATGCTGAAAATTTTGTGATTGAAGGGGATACCTTGATTGCACCTTTCCGAGCAGTGCCAAGTTTAGGCCTCAACGTAGCGAAAGCCATTGTTGCTGCGCGAGAAGAGCAACCGTTCTTATCGAAAGAAGATTTGGCAACACGAGGCAAAGTTTCTAAAACGTTAATTGAATACATGAATGAAAATGGTGTCTTAAAAGACTTGCCAGATGAAAACCAATTATCATTATTTGATATGTTATAAAAGAAAAATCTCTTAGAAAAAGGCTGGTGAAGCAACTTATTCACCGGCCTTTTTTAGTCATCAAATAAATTAGAAAATCATTGCTAGAAGCGTTTTAATTACTTATTAAAAAGCCATCTTTATTTAATTATGTTGAGCTTGTGCATAAAAAGTAAAATGCTTATGATAAATGAAGAGCTTTATTTTTTTTAATAAGAAAGGAATTGGTTATATGGACAAAAAGCAATTACGATGGTTCACCGTCGGGTTAATTGCCTTTAACATGGTCTGGGGTCTTGGAAATGTTGTGAATAATTATGCACAACAAGGGATTTCAGTGGTCACTTCATGGCTTTTGATTTTAGTTTTATATTTTATTCCCTATGCGTTAATCGTAGGACAGTTAGGTTCAACATTTAAAGACAGTAATGGTGGAGTTAGTTCGTGGGTGCAAAATACCAGTACTAAACGTCTAGCCTATTATGCAGCATGGACTTATTGGGTAGTGCACATTCCTTACTTGGCACAAAAACCACAAGCAATTTTAATTGCCTTAGGTTGGGCAGTTCAAGGGAATGGAAACCTAGTCAATACGATGCCAATCGTAACGGTATCATTTATTTCATTAATAATTTTCTTGGTTTTCTTGTTATTATCAACAAAAGGGTTAACCACCTTAAAAGTCATTGGTGGTTTAGCTGGAACCGCCATGTTTGTGATGTCTATTTTATTCATTTTATTAGCGGTAGGCGCACCATTTATTAATTCAACGGTTGAATTTGCGACGCCAAACATGTCACAAGTCAGCACCTATATTCCTAAATTTGACTTTAGTTATTTTACAACCGTATCGATGTTAGTTTTTGCGGTAGGTGGCGCTGAAAAAATTTCTCCTTACGTAAATGCAACTAAAAATCCAGCCAAAGAGTTCCCTAAAGGAATGATTTTCCTAGCGGCAATGGTTGGTTTATCGGCTGTTTTAGGTTCATTTGCAATGGGCATGTTATTCTCAAGTGACAATATTCCTAAAGATTTAATGGCAAATGGTGCCTACAGTGCCTTCCAAAAATTAGGCGCATATTATGGTGTTGGTAATCTCTTAATGATTGTTTATGCTTTGACGAATACAGTGGGTCAAGTGGCTGCGCTAGCCTTTTCAATTGATGCTCCACTGAAAATTCTTTTAGCTGAAGCAGATCCAGAATTTGTTCCAAGTTGGTTACGTAAACGTACGAAAAAAGGTACGTTAATTAATGGTTACTTATTAACAGGTATTTTAGTAAGTATTATTATCGCTTTACCAATGTTTGGGTTGAAGGACATGAACGAAGTGGTTAAATGGCTAACTAACTTAAATTCTGTAGTTATGCCAATGCGTTACTTGTGGGTCTTCTTTGCCTATATGCTTCTAAACAAAGCATACAAACAATTTAATTCAGAATATAAATTTGTTAAAAATCCTAAAATTGGTTTTGTGTTTGGTCTTTGGTGTTTCCTATTTACAGCCTTTGCTTGTATCCTAGGAATGGTGCCTAAATTTGAGTATGCCTCAGACCCTCAAGGCTGGTTGTTCCAATTAGCTTCTAACATTGTGACACCAATCGTCTTAATTCTATTAGGAATGATTTTACCAGCAATTGCACGTCGCGAGAAAAAAGACACGATTTTGCCAATTGATTCAGCAGAATAATTGGTTACATGTCCAAGGATAAAATAGTCAGTTTAAGTATTTTACGTGAGATAAATGGTCAATAGGACTGTTTATCTCACGTTTTTTTTCTGTCGATTTTTCTCTAAAATTTCTATTGTCTCTTAAAAATATGAGAAAATCAGAAGAATTTCTCCTGTATACTAAAGGTATCTATCATTAAAAAATGGTTATTAACGGAGAAAAAGGAAGTGAATCTCATGACTAAAACACTTGAAACACAACCAGAAGAGAAAACGGTCTTTCTTTGTAAAGAAACGAATCCAGATTTTTTAGGACGAGAAATTTATGCAGATAATGTTGAAACACCGTATAATTTTTACTTAATTCGCAAGCTTTATTTAGCGAAAGAGTATCAAAATTTAGCAGAAGGGGAACAATTTTTTGAGGCTTTATGCGAAAGTTGGGATGAATCAGAACAGTTTGAAGAGTTAATTGTTAAAAAGATTTATGTCTATGTTGAAACGGAGTTAATGTACTACACTGTTTATTTTGGAAGTTTTGAGCCGACAACTCGTGACTTACGATCCGCACTGAAACAATGGATGTATGAAATACCGACAACTAAAAATAAAAAAACAGTCCGTATGAATGAAACCAATGTGCAAGTAGTGCCGCAAGAAAATCAATTAACGGAATTAGCTGGTGAAATTGCTGTCTTACGTGAAATGTTGACACTTTTAAAAGAAAATTTAGCCTCCTTAAATGAAGCCGTTAATCAAACGAGAAATCCCGTCATTTCTAGACAAATAAAAACGATCCATTTGAAAAGAGCTTCTCCTGTGATAGCCGCAGAACAGGCATCGCTGAAAGTATCAGAGGATACTAATCTGGAACAACCAGACGTCAATCTCTCGCCTGATAATCGGGAAAATCAAGAAGGTGAAACAACTGTAGCAACAAGTGAACCAGCGCCAATTAAAGAAGCGCTGCCAGAAAAAAAACAAGAAAACCAGCAGAGTACCGCGGCAAAACCTTTATTTACTTTTCCACAAGAAACAGAAAAAAGCTCGCTAAATTCAGTGAATAAGTCTGCCGAAAAAGAAGAGGAGCAGAAGCCAGAAAAAGAAGCTGTCTCTATGGAAAGTGAGAAAGAAAATTCATCAAGTCGGACAATTCCTGCGGACTTTCAACGACAATTGGACGAATTAGAAGAGGAAATTTATCGTCGCTTTATGAGTCGCCATTTAGAGGATACTGATGGAAATCAAGCAGTACCGAAAATAACTATTGAAAAAAGACAGTTAGAAGCACAAATGTTTGAAGCAAAAGCATTCTCACAATCATTTAAACAAGTTCAAAAGAAAAAGGCAGGAGACGTGCGAATTTGCAATCAGTTAAGTTGTATGAAATTAGAAAAAGGATTAGATAAATTTTTAGACGAAGTTACAGAATATGTTGAAAAGCGGACACTATTTAATAAAAAGGTTCGTTGTCCGCTCCCAGTAATCAGAGAATTGGAAGGCTATGGGCAATTAAACCAGTATATGCAGAAAATCCTTGACTGTTATTAATCGTTTATTTAGGAGAAGGTAAGACAAAACCGTTCAATTTATCAGCTTTTAAGCCTGAAACAAAAATCACTTTGGATTTTTGTTTCAGGCTCTTTCTTATTATCTCTGGAAAAGATTTCAAGAGAATTTTTGAAATACTAGTGAAAATCCTATAAATTGTAGTATAATTTTCAAAGATGAATGAAAGGCGTGAAGTCATTGAAAGACAAACAAGTGTATGCAGTAGTTGACCTTGAAACGACTGGAACAGATCCTACAAGTGATCGGATCATTCAGTTTGGATGCGTTCTCGTTCAAGATGGAAAGATTATTGCGAACTTTGCGACAGATGTGAATCCCAATCAAGTAGTACCAAAACAAATTCAAAGTTTAACGGGGATTAGTAATACGCAAGTTCAAAAAGCGCCTTATTTTGAAGATGTAGCACATACAATTTATCATTATCTGGAAGATACTATTTTTGTGGCGCATAACGTCCACTTTGATTATAATTTTTTAGCTCGTGAACTGGTACGGTGTGGCACGCCGCCACTTACTATTCCAGCCATTGATACAGTGGAATTGGCACAGATTTTTTTACCGACAGAAAAAAGTTTCCGTTTAAGTGATTTGTCGGAAAGCTTAGGTTTGTCTCATGAGAATCCCCATCAAGCAGATAGTGATGCGCAGGTTACAGCCGAACTTTTGTTATTAATTCAAGAAAAAATGAAATCTTTACCATTAGTCACTATGGAAAAAATTGCGGAATTAAGTCAACAGACAGCGCGGGAAACCAGTGCCTTTATTCAACAAACGTATGAACAAATGAAAAAACAAGTCACACCATTAAATCCAGCTTATCAAGTGGTCAGTGGCATTGCTTTACGCAAAAAAGAAGTTCCTCTTTTTGAAGAAACGTTCTATCAGACTAGCACGTATCCCAAAACTAAAAAAGCCAAAGAAAAACTGTTTGGCGAACGTTTCGCTTATCGTGCGGAACAGAGTCGGATGATGAATTTAGTCTATGATCATTTTACAGAAGGAACGACAAAAGATTTATTTATTGAAGCGGCGACTGGAACGGGAAAAACATTAGGCTATCTGTTGCCGATGAGCTATTTAGCAACGCCAGAAAAACCAGTCATCATTTCAACAGTTTCGATTGTTTTACAAAATCAATTAGTGGAAAAAGATTTACCATTAGCCAATCAAATCTGCCAAGGGAAATTACGAGGCATTGTTATTAAAAGCCATCGACACTATCTTGATTTACAATGCTTTAAGGCAACGTTGAATCAGCCAACTCCGCAAAAACAATACGCTCTTTATCAAATGGGCGTTCTCGTCTGGTTGCTAGAAACAGAAACGGGCGATTTAGATGAACTACAATTGACGAATTTAAATCATTTATTCTGGAAAGAAGTTACACATCGCGGATTGGATTTTCTTTCAAAAAAAGATGAACTTTATGAAGTTGACTTTTTAAGACATCTGTATAAAAAAGTCGCTCAAAGTAACGTGTTGATTGTTAATCATGCATTTTTGGCGCAAGAGTCGCTAAGAAAACAACCGTTATTACCTGAAAGTCCGTGGCTAATTATTGATGAAGCACATCATTTACCAGACATCGCTAGTCGGATGGCGAGCGAACGAGTGAACAGTGTGATACTAAAAAAACAAGTCACGCATTTTATTGAAAAAGAACAACTTTTTGTTGCTTTACAGCAAATTTTTCAACAGTTTTCTGAAGAGCAGCGGTTTGTAAAAATTTATCAGCAAGGTTTACTGGATTTTGTGGATGAATGGCAAGATTTTCTTTTTGAATTGCATCGTTTATTTAGTAAAACACAGAAGCGGATAGACCATCAGGAGTTGCTTTTAACCAAAGAACGTATTGATTATTTATCTGCTGCGGGAGAAAAACATAGTCAAACGCTCCAGCTTTTACTGCAGGAGCTGTTAACTATTCAAAGTAAGTTACAGCAAACAATTATGAGTCAGTTGGAAACCTTTAGTTTGGCTGATCGCATTGTTTTTGTTCGCTTGTTTCAATTTTTTGATGAAATTGAACGTATTCATCACTGTTTTACCATTTATCTTGATGATTGGCGTCCACGTTGGGTAAAAGAATATTTACCACAAAATGAAGACCATGGCTTGATTGAAATTCATGACTTAGAAGCTAGTTTGCTTCCTGAAACAAAGTGGTATCCGCGGTATGAACGAATTATTTATACAAGCGGCACATTGAAGTTTGGCAACAATAAAAAGTATTTACCGCAACGGTTAGGTTTAACAGAGGTGACGTTCAAAACCCTGCCAACGCCTTATAACTATGCAGAAAATGCGCGAGTCTATGTACCGGAAGAAGCAGTAGCCATTCAAAATGCCTCTTCCTATGAAATGGGTCAGTACATTTCAGATACCATTGAAAAATTGATGGCGCAAGAGGAACGTTCGATGTTGGTTCTTTTTACTTCGCATGAATTATTGTCCACCGTGTATCATCAAGTCCAGCCAAGATTATTGGAAAAAGGACAAGAGGTCCTCGCCCAAGGGATTAGCGGCAGTCGTGAAAAAATTCTTAAACGGTTCTCTAATGGAAAACCAAATGTTTTGCTAGGAGCCGATAGCTTTTGGGAAGGTGTGGACTTACCAGGAACAGCTTTACAGTTATTGATAGTCACGCGTTTGCCTTTTGAAAACCCGAAACGACCACTTGTGCAAGCAAAATATGCGTATTTAGAAGCAGAAGGGATACAACCATTTGCTCAAGAAGCGGTACCGAAAGCAGCCTTACGTTTGCGACAAGCACTGGGCCGTTTAATCCGTTCTGAAGAAGACAGAGGGGCATTGCTGATTCTGGATCGTCGTTTAGTCACTGCAAAATATGGCAAACGATTAATCAAAGCGTTTCCCAAGGGACTCTCAGTAAAAGAAGCGCCCATGCCTGAAATTTTAGAAGAATTAAAGGAATTTTTAAACAAATAATCGATTATTTTTAGGTCATATTTGTGAAAGGCCGCTATTTTTCTGCTATAATAAGACCCAGTAAGTTTAGAGAGGATGGAAGGATTTTTGGAGGAATTAGAAGAAAAGAAAGAGAAGAAACGGATTACTGTCCTTTTAACCCTATTGGCAATCCTTTTAGCAATTCTTGTAACAATAATTATCTTTTTTGTACGAACCAATCAACCAATGGCCCAAGCCAAAAAAGAAGCAACTGCAATTGCCAAAACTTCTGCTAATTTAGAAACAGTTGATAAATTTTACTGGTTTACACGCAAAAATACGTATTTTACTTTAACCGGCAAAAATGATAAAGGCACAGAGATTGTCGTGATTGTCCCTAAATCGGGAGAAAAAGTCACGGTCTTAAATCAAAAAGATGGTCAAACTGAACAACAAATAACAGACATTGTTGCTAAAGCCCATCCCGATGAATCGGTGATGAAAGCTACGTTAGGGCTTTATGATAAGCGCCCTGCATGGGAAGTGGTCACCGAAAATGATCAAGGAGTACTGACGTATTATCTGATGAGCTTTGATAAAGGCGAAGAGATCAACGTTGTCAAAGATATTTAATTTAGATAGGTTTTGATGAAAGTGGGAGTGAAAGGTGTATGAACGTATCAAATCGAGCACAGCAATTGACTCCTTCTGTTACATTAGCAGCTGCCGCCAAGGCGAAAGCATTAAAAGCAAAAGGTGTAGATGTTTTAAGCTTAACGGTTGGGGAACCAGATTTTGTAACCCCGAAAAATATTCAAAAAGCAGCAATTGCTTCAATTGAGGATGGAAGAGCAAGTTATTACACACCTTCTGGCGGCATTCCTGAATTAAAGCAAGCAATTGTCTCTTATGTGGAACGAGAATATCAACTTCGTTATCAACCCAAGCAAGTTATTGTGACAGATGGTGCCAAATATGCGCTGTATCTATTATTTCAAGCCATTTTGAACGTTGGGGACGAAGTGATTATCCCTGTCCCTTATTGGGTAAGTTATGGTGAACAAGTCAAATTAGCAGAAGGCAAGCCAGTATTTGTATCAAGCACGCAAGAGCAATCATTTAAAGTGTCAGTCGCACAATTAGAAGCTGTACGAACGGACAAAACAAAAGCAATCATTTTAAATTCACCATCTAACCCAACTGGTGTTATTTATACGGAAGAAGAATTACGCCAAATTGGTGAATGGGCAGTTGCTCATAATATCCTCATTATTGCAGATGATATTTATGGTCGTTTGGTGTACAATGGACATCGGTTCACACCAATTGCAACCATCTCAGAAGCAATTCGTCAACAGACAATCATTATTAATGGTGTTTCCAAAACATATGCAATGACAGGCTGGCGCATTGGTTTTGCAGTCGGGGATGAAAAAATTATTCAAGCAATGACACAACTCGCTTCACAATCCACCAGTAATCCAGTCGCAGTTAGCCAATATGCGGCAATTGAGGCTTTAACAGGTGAACAGTCGACAGTTGAAGACATGCGTCAGGCCTTTGAAAAACGCCTAAATCATATCTATCCAAAAGTAGCAGCTTTGCCAGGCGTTTCGCTAATAAAACCTGAAGGCGCCTTTTATCTATTCCCGAATGTCAAAAAAACGTTAGAAATTTGTGGGTATGATAACGTGACTAACTGGGTGGAAGATTTATTACAAGAAGCGCATGTTGCTCTGGTAACGGGAGAGGGCTTTGGTGCACCAGAACATGTGCGGATGAGCTATGCGACAGATTTAATGACGTTAGAAAAAGCGATTGAGCGAATGAATGACTTTATAGAAAAGAAACGAATTCAGCACAACGCCTAAAAGAATAAACTAAGAAATGAACGGAGAGACAAACGTGGAACAAATTCAAATTATTGATTCAAACAAACATGTTGGAGAAACAGTAAAAATTGGCGCTTGGATTGCTAACAAACGCTCAAGCGGAAAAATTGCCTTTTTACAATTACGTGACGGGACAGCCTTTTTCCAAGGTGTCGTGTTCAAACCAAATTTCATTGAAGCCTTTGGTGAAGAAGCTGGTACAGAAAAATTCCAAGAAATTAAACATTTATCACAAGAAACAGCAGTCATGGTTACTGGTGTTATCAAAGAAGATAGCCGTTCTAAATTCGGCTATGAAATGGATATCACTGATTTAGAAGTCGTTGGCGCTTCAGAAGATTACCCAATTACGCCGAAAGAACACGGCACAGATTTCTTAATGGATCATCGTCATTTATGGTTACGTTCAAGCAAACAACATGCGATCATGTTAGTTCGTAACGAAATTATTCGTGCTACTTACGAGTTCTTTAACGAACAAGGATTCATTAAAATTGATAGCCCAATTTTAACAGGCTCAGCACCAGAAGGCACAACAGAATTATTTGAAACAGATTACTTCGGACAACCAGCATTCTTATCACAAACAGGTCAATTATATGCAGAAGCTGGTGCGATGGCATTTGGAAAAGTCTTTACTTTTGGACCAACTTTCCGTGCGGAAAAATCCAAAACTCGTCGTCACTTAACGGAATTCTGGATGATTGAACCAGAAATGGCATACACAACTCATGAAGAATCACTAGATATTCAAGAAGCCTACGTAAAACATTTAATTAAATCGGTATTGAAAAATCAACAATATCCATTGGATGTTTTAGAACGTGATACAGCGTTACTGGAAAAATATGTTTCGGAGCCATTCAAACGTATTACTTACGATGATGCGATTGAGTTATTACAAAAAGAAGAAGCAAACAATGATTATGATCACATTGAATGGGGCGAAGACTTTGGTAGCCCACATGAAACCTTTATTTCAAATTACTATGGCGTTCCAACATTCATTTTAAATTATCCAAAAGCAATTAAAGCCTTCTATATGAAACCACATCCGACACGTGAAGATGTTGTAATTTGTGCCGATTTAATTGCACCAGAAGGTTATGGTGAAATTATCGGTGGTTCAGAGCGTGCAACTGATTATGATTATTTGAAAGAAAAAGTAGCTGAGTTTGGCTTATCAGAAGAAGAGTACAGCTGGTATTTAGATTTACGTAAATACGGTTCTGTGCCACATTCTGGCTTCGGATTAGGTTTAGAACGTGCTGTTACGTTCATTACTGGTAATGAACACATTCGTGAAGCGATTCCATTCCCACGTATGTTAAACCGTATTTATCCATAGAGAACAAATAAAAAAAAGAACTTCAGCAAAAGCCGAAGTTCTTTTTTTTAATTCTGCCATAATTTTTGCATCTGGTCCAAAATATCAATGACTTCTGTCGTGAAAAATAAGGAGCGATTGGGTTGTGTACCTTTGATTGCTTCAACCATATTGTAGATTTCGTAATTCATGGCTTCAGCTGAGTACCCAGAAACGATGGTCTCAACCGTACCGTCGTTGTAGTGAACAATCGCTTCATCTGCGCGTGGATAATCTGTAATGGTAATATAGGCATCTTCAAAAGCAACAATTCCTTGCTTTGGCATTTTTGCTTGGAATGTTAATGAAATAGTAGCCAACTCATTTTCTTTATTCCGAAGCAATGTCACCGATTGTTCATCAACGCCAGTAGAGAAGGGAACCATGCTAGAAGCTAAAACGTCTGGCTGTGAGCTGAGAAACCAACGAGCAAACGAAACCGCATAAGTACCAATATCTAACAATGCGCCGCCTGCTAAGTCAGGATTAAAAAAGCGATTTTTAGGATCGGGTTCTTTGTAACTTCCAAATGGTGCTTGAATCATTTTTAACTGACCAAATTTGCCAGCATCCATCAAGCGACGTAATTCGTCGTATAGTGGCATGTTAAAAATAGTCATGGCTTCTGCTAAAATAAGGTCATTTTTTTCTGCAACTGCCAAGGCTTGTTTTAATTCTGCCGCGTTCATCGTAATAGCTTTTTCACACAACACATGTTTTCCGGCCTGGAGCGCTTTTAAAATGTGTTCAGCATGTTGTTTATTTGGCACTGCTATATAGACAACATCGATTGTTTCATCTGCTAGCAATTCTTCATAAGAACCATAGGCTTTAGGGATTGAATAATCAGCGGCAAATTGTTCTGCTTTAGACAATGTCCGTGAAGCAACAGCTGCAAGTTGGCTAGTTTCTTGTTTAAACGTTGAAGCAAATTCGTGGGCAATTCCACCTAATCCTACGATGCCCCATTGATATAATTTTTTTGTCAAAAGAAGTCCTCCTAATCTATGCAATTTCTTCAAATCTTCTTCATTATTTATTATACTGTAAACAAGAGAAATTAGAAAACAAGGACAATTTTGTAAATATGATAAAATCCAGAGATAAAAAGATGCTTTTTTTAGAGAATTTCAGTAAAATAGAAAATGGAGGCGAATGATTATGCATCAAGTTTATGTAGATATTATTGTTGACGCAATTATTGAACAGTATCAAACAGAAGAAAATTTTTACTCCGCTTATCAAATTCAAGCAGCCGATTGGCAAGCTTGGAAAGAAGGCCAATTTGGTTTGGACAATGAAGTCATGCAAAAAATTAAGAATTTGTTTACGGATTATGAGTGGATGCTGACTCAAAAAATACTCCGCCAAACCATCTTATTTCCGGAAAAACGTAACCTAGCTGTTTCGGAATATAAACGGTTAAAAACAACAATTGCCAAAAAATGGCTACAATCTGATTTGGGCGTTGTAGAATTAATTCCTAACAATAAACAAGAACAAGAAATTGCTGCTGGTTATATTGATTTGAAAGTGACGCTGGCCTATGGTGAATGGGGTTTTGATGATATTATTACATTCCGGTTACCAGCTACGATTCAACGACAATTGGAAGGTTCAAAAGTTGAATTATTAGATTGGGTCAATGAAAATCTGATGGATACTTACGTAGGTGAATAACGAATAGGAAGGATGGTCTTTTGAAATACACAATTGCTGGGATTTTATCTGTGATTATTATGTTTGGTGCGGTAATTTTTGTCTTTTTTGGCAAAAAGCCAGTTGAAGAATCTGTTCACACATCAACTGAAACAACAGTGAAATCATCCACTGAAATTTCTGAAAGTAGTACAGTTTCTTCAACTGCTACCACTGAATCAAGTACTGAAATCACGAGCGTAAGCAGTGATGAAAGTTGATAATTTTCTGTGAAAATGATACAATTATTCGGTTATAGTAACAAATGAAATCAATCACGAAAGTGAAAGATAGTGAAACATTTTATCGGAAAATAAAAGATGAAGTGGGGAATTAATGAAGTGAGCAACTATCAGAAAAAAAGAAAAAAGCAGCTGAATTTGCCAAAGTTATTCTTAGGCGTAGTTGTCGTCGGTTTGGCCTTTGTCTTTTCGTTATCTGTCCTTTCTGATTCAGATAAGGGACAAAGCGAGTCAGTCAATCGCCAAAATGAAAACATCTCAAAAGAAGAATTTGTTGCTGAAATCACACCGTATGCACGTGAATTACAAGAATCTTACGGGGTATTACCAAGTATTATTATGGGGCAAGCAGTTTTAGAATCAAATTTTGGACAAAGTCAATTAGCATCGAAATATAACAATCTTTTTGGGATTAAAGCATATGGGAATCAACCAAAAGTCAATTTAGAAACAAAAGAGTATGTCAATGAGGTCTGGATTACGATTCAGGGTGATTTTCGAGTTTATGACAATTGGGAAGAATCCATGCGAGATCATACCAAGTTATTTGTTGATGGGGTCGATTGGGATCCAAATTTATATGAAAAAGTCTTGTTAGCCAAAAATTATAAAGAGGCTGCACAAGCGCTTCAAGATGCTGGATACGCAACGGATCCTACATACGCTGATAAGATCATTCATGTAATTGAAGAATACAATTTAAATAAATACGACCGTTAAGCATGGAGGAATGATGACAATGAGCGAAAAGTGGATTCCAGAAATTATGACGCCGCTGAAACAAGATATTGTAAAAATGCCAGAGATTATTCGGCAAGCCAGTGGCATTAAAATTTTTGGCCGTAAAATAAAATCAATTATTTTTACGACAGATATTGCGATTATCCGCAATACGGATGCACAGGCAGTGATTGCTGTATATCCTTTTACACCGCATCCAGCGATTACAAAAGGCATTATTGAAGCAGCGGATATTCCTGTCTTTTCAGGAGTCGGCGGCGGTTTAACGCAAGGCATGCGTTCTGCTTATATGAGTTTATTTGCAGAAGCACAAGGCTCAATGGGTGTCGTTTTGAATGGTCCTACACCAATTGAAACAATTAAAATGGTGGATGAAGCAATCGATATTCCTATTATCAGCACAGTAACTTCTATTCATACACCAATTGATGAAAAACTTGCGGCTGGCGTGGATATGATTAATATCAGTGCAGGAAAAGACACTGCAGCCACCGTACGCTATTTCCGTGGCAAGTATCCAGAATTACCGATTATTGCAACAGGAGGACCAACTGAATCGAGTATTCATGAAACCATTATCGCCGGAGCGAATGCTATTACATATACGCCCCCTAGTAACGGTGAATTATTCAGCAAAAAAATGAAAAAATATCGTGAACAAGAAAAAGCAACCGATGAAGAATAAAAAACGCTTTGGCAGGATAGACTGCCAAAGCGTTTTTAGCTATTTAATGTTCGCTTTTACGGAACAATGGAAGAATGAACCAATTATTTGAAAATTCTAATGAAAAAAAGTTGTTAAACCATTGAAAGTTAGAGATTTTTGTACTATCCTAGAGAAACATAGAAGCTTGTATAAGGTCAAAATACGGTTGACCGTCTCTACCCAGCACCGTAAATGCTGGTCTATAAGTGAAGAAGAGCGGATAGCCCTTTTTTGCTTTGGCAAAATGGGCTTTTTTCTTTTGTTAGAACACGAATATAAATAGCACTTTGTTTTATTTCGTTCGTTTTTAACGAACCGTCCTTTCCTCAGGATGAGAACAAAGCATCTATCGAAAAATAAGTAAAGGAGTTCATATTGTGAAGGAATTAGTCGAACGTATTAAAAATGATGGCCGTGTATTAGGTGAAGGTGTTTTAAAAGTAGATAGTTTTATTACGCACCAAGTGGATCCAGAATTAATGGAGGCTATGGGTAATCGTTTTGCTGAGGTTTTCGCAGAAGCAGGCATTACCAAAGTAATTACAATTGAAGCATCAGGAATCGCTCCTGCCTTATACGCAGCGCAAAAATTAGGCGTGCCAATGATCTTCGCTCGTAAGGCAAAAAGTTTAACCATGGATGAAGAGCTTTTAACGGCTTCAGTTTATTCATTTACAAAACAAGTGACAAGTCAAATTTCCATTTCAAGAAAATTTTTATCTGATGCTGATAAAGTGTTGATTATTGATGACTTTTTAGCTAACGGACAAGCTGCCAAAGGATTGGTAGAATTATGCCAACAGGCTGGTGCAAAGGTTGAAGGAATTGGTATCGTAATTGAAAAATCATTCCAAGATGGTCGTCAGTTATTAGAAGACATGGGCTTAAATGTAGTCTCTTTAGCACGTATTGCTTCATTAAGTGAAGGAACGGTGACGTTTTTAGAGGAGGATGCATAATCTTGGAAACAAAACAATTGAATACACCACAACAGACGGAAACACCAAATGGGAAAGCCGCCGTTTTAGGATTGCAACATTTATTAGCGATGTATGCTGGAGCAGTTGCCGTACCTTTATTAATCGGAACCGGCTTGAATTTTGATTCGCAACAAATGACGTATTTGATTTCAATCGATATTTTTATGTGCGGCGTTGCGACACTTTTACAATTAACGGTGAATAAGTTTTTTGGGATTGGCTTGCCAGTCGTTTTAGGTTGTGCCATTCAAGCAGTTGCGCCTTTAATCATGATTGGTACGAACAAAGGGGTTGGTGCAATTTACGGTTCAATTATTGCTTCGGGCATTTTTGTCGTTCTTATTGCAGGATTTTTCTCAAAAATTAAACGTCTATTTCCGCCTTTAGTCACCGGCACAGTCATTACAGTTATTGGTTTGACCTTAATTCCTGTTGCTGTTGAAAAAATGGGTGGCGGCTTAGCAACGGACAAAAGTTTTGGTGATCCTAAAAACTTGCTCCTCGCATTTGTAACAATTGCCTTAATCATTGTTGTGCAAGTTTGGGGACGTGGCTTTATCAAGTCAATTGCCGTGTTAATCGGCCTAGTCGGTGGCACAATTTTAGCTGCGTTTCTGGGATTAGTGGATTTGTCTCCTGTTGGTCAAGCTACGTGGTTTCATTTTCCACAGCCATTTTATTTTGGCAAACCAACGTTTGATCTTTCTTCTATTGTGTTGATGATTATTATTTCAATTGTTAGTATGGTTGAATCAACAGGTGTTTATTTTGCCTTAGGAGATATTACAGGGAAGAAAATTGGCGAAGATGATTTACGTCGTGGGTATCATGCAGAAGGTTTAGCCGTCATTTTAGGGGGGATTTTTAATACGTTTCCTTATACAGGTTTCTCTCAAAATGTCGGGTTAGTTCAATTATCTGGGATCAAAACACGTCGACCAATTTATTTTTCTGCTTTTTTCTTAATTATTTTAGGCTTATTACCAAAAATTGGTGCGATGGCCCAAATTATCCCAGAGCCGGTTTTAGGCGGCGGAATGCTGGTTATGTTTGGAATGGTGGCTGTCCAAGGAATGCGCATGTTGTCAAAAGTTGACTACTCAAATGACAAAAATTTATTAATTATTGCCATCTCGATTGGCTTTGGTTTAGGCTTTAATATTATGCCGACGCTCTTTAATAAAGTACCAGAAACTGTTAGCATGTTTACTGGTAATGGAATTGTCATGAGCAGCATTACCGCAATTATTTTAAATCTTTTATTCAATGGTTTAAAAGAAACCTCAGAAAGTAACGAATAGTTTCAAAAAAGTATGATAGATAAGGTCAGGTGGCTTTTCTTTCATACTTTTTTGACCTCATCATCGTTTAGAAAAATTTAATGTTTTCATCAATTTGAAGAGAAAAAGAGAAAAAAGCTTGGTTACAAAGAGACGAGTAGTAAGTTACCGCTGTTTTATCCTAAAGTATGTTAATAAATTCTGATGAGAAAACCTAATGGAAACACTGCTGGCACTTGAAGTTGAGCCTTTTTCCTTGTATCATGTAAAAAGAGCACTCTTAAAGGCTAGACTGCGACGAGAAACCGCAGAAGGATTTTAAGGATAAAACTGTGATGGAAAGTTGTGATGAACTTGGATAAACCACTATTACCTGGTCAAGTGATTGGTATCATTGGTGGCGGACATTTAGCAAAAATGATGGCCCTTAGTGCAAGAGAAATGGGGTTTCGAGTGGGTGTGCTAGATCCACAAATTGATTGTCCTGCTGCACAAGTTGCCGATTGGCAATTATTAGGAGCATATAATGATCCTGAAGCGTTAGAGAAATTGGCAAAACGTGCCCAAGTGATTACGTATGAATTTGAACATGCAGATGTTGATGCGTTAACAGCGATTCAACATTTGGCGAATATACCGCAAGGAACAGACATTTTAGCGATTACGCAAGATCGCTTAATGGAAAAAAGTTTCTTGGAAGATAATAATATTGTGATTGCACCTTATGCAACGATTGTTAGTCCGACTGATATTCAAGAAGCAATTGATGGCATTGGTTATCCGTGTATCTTGAAGAATACGCGAGGGGAAGGTCGTTATGTACTACATAGTACTTCAGACTTAGCGCCATCCATGAATCTTCTGAGAGAAGGAACCTGTGTCTTGGAAGCTTGGATTCCTTACGAAAAAGAATTATCTGTTCTGATTTCTGGTAATGGTCGTGGCGAATTTGCGACATTTCCAGTTGTGGAAACAATTAAAAAAGAGCGTAAGCTACATGAAACGATTGCACCAGCCCGAATTGATGACGAAGTCAGTGGTGAGTTGCAACGAATTGCTAAGGTGATTGCTAAAGCAGTTGGTTTAGTCGGCACCCTTTCAATTGAAATGTTTTATACAGAAACAGGCGGGATTTATGTAAATAAAATTTTACCTCGTCCAGAAGATGCTGGGAATTTTTCAATAGATGCTTGTTCTTTTAGCCAATATGATACGCATATTCGTGGTTTATGTAATTGGCCAATGCCAACGATTCAACTGTTGTCTGAAGCAGTCACGGTCAATGTGCTTGGAAATGAAGCCTATGAAACGATGGACATTATTAATGAACATCCAGATTGGCATTTCCACTATTATGGCCACAGTGAAGCAAAAGCGCAACGAGCGATGGGGCATATTACTATATTAACCAAAGAAATCGATGAAACACTGGAAGAAATTAAAGAAACAAAGATTTGGTCGTAATTATTTTTCAAAAATTGAGGAGTAAAGAGGGGATAAGGCACAATGATTGATCGTTATACAAGACCCGAAATGGGCGCAATTTGGACAGATAAGAACCGCTACAAGGCATGGCTAGAAGTTGAAATTTTGGCGGATGAAGCTTGGGCAGAACTTGGCGAAATTCCTAAAGAAGATGTACAAAAAATCCGAGAAAATGCATCATTTGATGTTGCACGTATTTTAGAAATTGAAGCAGAAACACGTCATGATGTTGTCGCTTTTACTCGTGCGGTTTCAGAAACGCTTGGTGAAGAGCGAAAATGGGTACACTATGGGTTAACCAGCACAGATGTTGTGGATACTGCCTATGGTTATCTATTGAAACAGGCGAATGATATTTTACGGAAAGATTTACAAACATTTACGGAGATTGTCGGAGCCAAAGCCAAAGAGTATAAACATACGGTCATGATGGGAAGAACGCATGGCGTTCATGCAGAACCGACTACATTTGGTTTGAAATTAGCGTTGTGGTATTCTGAAATGAAACGCAACATTGAACGTTTTGAACATGCAGCCAAAGGTGTCGAAGCGGGTAAAATCAGTGGAGCCGTAGGTACCTTTGCCAATATTTCACCATTTGTTGAAGAATATGTTTGCGAACATTTGGGGATCCGTGCTCAAGAGATTTCGACACAAGTTTTACCACGTGATTTACATGCAGAATATGTTTCTGCCATGGCATTAATTGCGACAAGTATTGAAAAATTTGCAACAGAAATTCGTGGTCTACAAAAATCAGAAACACGTGAAGTAGAAGAATTTTTTGCAAAAGGACAAAAAGGATCTTCGGCAATGCCGCATAAACGGAATCCAATTGGTTCTGAAAATATGACTGGTTTGGCACGTGTGATTCGTGGTCATGTCATTACTGCCTTTGAAAATGTGAGTTTATGGCATGAACGAGATATTTCTCACTCGTCTGCTGAACGGATTATTATTCCAGATACGACGATTTTACTAAATTACATGTTGAATCGTTTTGGTAATATTGTCAAAAACTTAACGGTCTTCCCAGAAAATATGAAACGTAACATGGATGCGACCTATGGTCTAATTTACAGCCAACGTGTCTTGTTAAAATTGATTGATCATGGCATGACACGTGAAGAAGCGTATGATCTGGTCCAACCAAAAACAGCTTACGCATGGGATCATCAAACGGCGTTCCGTCCGTTGCTAGATGCGGATGAAAAAATTACATCTGTCTTATCAAAAGAAGAGCTAGATGATGCCTTTGATTACCATTATCATTTAAAAAATGTTGACACGATTTTTGAACGTGTTGGTTTAGGGTAACAAGAAAGCGAGAAGGAGGATGATTCTTCTCGCTTTTCTCTTATAATGTTATAAACTGAAGGATTAAAAAACAAACGTATTGTTGTAGCGACCCCAAAAAGTTAGACTTTTTATAGAGTGGATTTTTCCACTCTATTTTTATGCAGTTTTTTGATTGAATTGTCGAAATTCTACTGGGCTTTTCCAGTTAAGTTTTTCCTTGATTCGGTGATGATTGTAATAATAAATGTAGTTCTCAATTGCTTCTATCAATTCATTTGACTTTGATAGATTTTTCCATAATACACTTCTTGTTTTAGGATACTGAAGAAATTCTCCATAGGAGAATTATCTAAACAGGTTCCTTTTCGAGACATACTTTGAAAGATATTGTTGTCCTTTAATGTTTGTATATAGACATTCATTTGATAAGCCCAGCCTTGATCAGAGTGAAAGGTGCGCCGATAGGGACAATCATTTGTTTGAGAAATTGCTTCTTTCAGACCTTCCATAACTGTTTTACCATTTGGTTGAGTAGAAAGGCTATAGCTTAGAATTTCACTATTATACATATCCATAAATGGATCTAAGTATAGTTTTTTCTGACGAAAGATGCCTGCGTTATCTGCTTCAAAGTACTTAAATTCAGTTGTATCAGTTGTAATTTTTTGATGAGGAACAGAGGTTTTAAATCGGCGACGAATCAAATTTTTAGCGATTTTACCAACGATTCCTTTATAGGAATTATATTTTCTGGATTTCTTAGTAAAAGCTTTGACTTGTAACTTTAACTTTTGTATTAATCGCTGGACTTTCTTTTTATTCACTTGAAATCCACGTCGTTTCAATTCTTGGGTTATCCTTCTATAGCCATAATGTTGATGTTTTTTACGAATCGCTTGAATTTCTTCTTCAATGATTTGTGTTGAAGCTGTTCTGTCGAGGCGTTTTTGCCAGTACATGTAAGTAGATTTTGGAAACCTTAGGGTTTCCAAAATATCTTTTAATCGAAAGTGTCTTCGGAGACTGTGAATGATTCGTGCGATTCGTTCATTTTTTGTTCGTCCTCTAAACGCAGTCTCCTCAATTCTTTTAAATAGGCATTCTCAATTTTTAACATTCTATTTTCTTTTTCTAGTTTCTCTACTTGAGATCGTTCACTTGGTAGTGGTTGGGGTTCATTTCGTTTCTTTTTAGACATGGTAGGTGGACGTCCTTTCTGTTTAGAGAGTCCCTCTATACCAAACTTCTGATACGTTCTAAGCCAATTCGCAATCAATGATGGATTGCGAATTTTTAGAAGATTAGCTACTTCTTGATAGGACAACTCTGTTGTTAAATATAACTCTATCGCATCTAGCTTAAATTGAACAGAGTAATTCTTATTTTTTCGACTGCGAAGTAGGCCTTCTTCACCAAGTTCTTTATAGGCATTTATCCATTTGCTTATTTGAGAACTATCTTTAAACCCATACTTCTTTGCGAGAAACCTTAGACCTCCTTGACCAGATAAGTAGTCATGAACAAGTTTAAGTTTAAATTCAAAACTGTATTTTGCCATACAAAAAAACCTCCAAAAGTTAGATTTCTAGGTCTAACTTTTGGGGGTCGGCTCATTGTTAAATACGTTTGTTTTTTTCTATACTTTTTTCGATTTATCCTTTATAATGTAACTTAAATAGTTACATTAACTATTTAATGCAAACAAAGGAGGAGAAGTATGGATAAACAACAGCGAGGCATTCAAGTGATTAGAATTTGGCTAGGGGTGACGATGCTAATTCATGGAGTGATGAAAGTAACGTCATTGGAAGATACTTTAGCGTTTTTTGCTAGTATTGGTTTGCCAAGTCTTTTTGTTTATGGTGTAGCAGCAATTGAATTAATTGGTGGATTATTTATGATTATTGGCTTTTTTAATTCCTTTGGTATCAGTAGGATTCATAGCAGTTTTAGTCGGAGCTATTTTTTCTTTTGGTTTGGCAAGTGGTTTTAGTGGTTATGAGTACGAATTATTTTTAGCGATAACCAGTTTGGCTATTTTGGTTAGCTATGCCGATAAAAAGTATCTTACGTTAAAACTTTATTTTTAATAAATCAAAGCAATAAAGAGTTGGTCAAACTAGTTGTGATTGCGAAAAAAGCCCTAAAACAGTGATATTTAGTTGTTTTAGGTTTTTTTTATCAAAAAGGTCAAAAAAGGTCAATTTATTCATTGACCTTTACTGACCAATGAGGTATAATAAATCTATAAGGTTTACGAATACCTTAACTTTTGAAGAAATCCATCAAAAGTCGGATAATAATAATTGTAAAGAATGTTAAAATAAAAAAGACAAAACAATAAACGGGAGGGATCGTTTATGAATATTGAAAAAATGACAACCACGCTACAAGAGGCGATTGCTGAAGCTCAAAAAAGTTGCGGTGACACGTCAACATCAAGAAATTGATATCGCACATTTATGGAAAATTTTTCTTCAACCAAACCATTTTGGACGTAATTTTTACACAGATGCTGGTTTAGATGTTGACGCATTTGAACGAGAAGTAGATAACGCGTTAGATGAATATCCAAGTGTGGCAGGCGGTAATGTGCAATATGGTCAAAATTTAAGTCAAAATTTGTTCCATTTATTGCAAGAAGCTGATTCACTTCGAGAAGAATTCCAAGATGAATTTTTATCAACCGAAATTGTACTTTTAGCTTTAATGAAATTGAAAAATTATCGTTTAACAAAATATTTAATGCAACAAGGCATTACGGAAAAAGAGTTAAGAAAAAATATTGAAGAGATGAGAGGAGGAGATCGTGTGACTTCTCAAAACCAGGAAGAACAATATAAAGCACTAGAAAAATACGGTGTTGACTTAGTACAACAAGTAAAAGCAGGAAAACAAGATCCAATCATTGGTCGTGACGAAGAAATTCGTGACGTTATTCGGATTTTATCAAGAAAAACTAAAAATAATCCAGTCTTAATTGGTGAACCAGGTGTTGGTAAAACAGCGATTGTTGAAGGATTAGCACAACGAATCGTTCGTAAAGATGTTCCCGAAAACTTAAAAGATAAAACCATTTTTTCTTTAGATATGGGCGCCTTAATTGCGGGAGCAAAATTCCGTGGCGAATTTGAAGAACGGTTAAAAGCTGTTTTAAAAGAAGTGAAAAAAAGTGATGGCAAAATCATTTTATTCATTGATGAAATTCATAATATCGTCGGAGCTGGTAAAACAGAAGGCAGTATGGACGCCGGAAATTTATTAAAACCGATGCTAGCACGTGGTGAATTGCATTTAATCGGTGCCACAACGCTTGATGAATATCGCCAATATATGGAAAAAGATAAAGCCTTAGAACGTCGTTTCCAAAAAGTATTAGTCAAAGAACCAACAGTAGAAGATACAATTTCTATTTTGCGTGGCTTAAAAGAACGATTTGAAATTCACCACGGCGTGAATATTCATGACAATGCTTTAGTTGCTGCCGCTACTTTATCCGATCGCTATATTACTGATCGTTTCTTACCAGATAAAGCGATTGACTTAGTCGATGAAGCAAGCGCAACGATTCGAGTGGAAATGAATTCGATGCCAACAGAGCTCGATCAAGTAACACGTCGGTTAATGCAACTAGAAATTGAAGAAGCGGCCTTGAAAAAAGAATCAGATGATGCAAGTAAAAAACGGTTAGCCAACTTGCAAGAAGAATTAGCAGATTTGCGTGAAGAAGCCAACTCAATGAAAATGCAATGGGAAACGGAAAAAGAAGAAGTTAATGCGGTTTCCAATAAACGTGCAGAGATTGATAAAGCAAAACACGAATTAGAAGATGCTGAAAATAATTATGATTTAGAACGAGCTGCTGTTTTGCGTCATGGAACAATTCCGCAATTAGAACATGAATTGAAAGAATTGGAAGAAAAGAACGCTAAAGATAACGTCAAAATGGTACAAGAATCGGTTACTGAAAACGAAATTGCGCAAGTGGTCGGTCGTTTAACTGGCATTCCTGTGACAAAATTAGTTGAAGGCGAACGAGAAAAATTAATGAAACTGAATGAAACATTACACAAACGTGTGATTGGTCAAGATGAAGCCGTCGATGCTGTTAGTGATGCGGTGATTCGTTCAAGAGCAGGCTTACAAGATCCAAATCGCCCACTCGGTTCGTTCCTTTTCCTAGGACCAACTGGTGTTGGTAAAACAGAACTTGCTAAAGCTTTAGCTGAAGATTTGTTTGATTCTGAAGATCATATGGTACGGATTGACATGAGTGAATACATGGAAAAACATGCCGTGTCTCGTTTGGTTGGTGCCCCTCCAGGCTATGTTGGTTATGAAGAAGGTGGCCAGTTAACGGAAGCTGTTCGTCGAAACCCTTATACAATTGTCTTATTAGACGAAATTGAAAAAGCGCACCCAGATGTCTTTAATATCTTATTACAAGTTTTAGATGATGGTCGTTTGACAGATTCTAAAGGTCGGGTCGTTGATTTTAAAAATACAGTTTTAATTATGACAAGTAACATCGGCTCTCAGCTTTTATTGGAAGGTGTGACACCTGAAGGAACAATTCCAGAAGAAGTTGAAAATCAAGTCATGAATATTCTAAAAGGACACTTTAAACCAGAGTTCTTAAACAGAATTGATGATACCATTTTATTTACACCATTAAGCTTGGATAATGTGAAAGGAATCATTGGTAAAATGACCGCACAACTTGCTCATCGTTTAGAGCAACAAGAAATTGTGTTGGAAATCACTGATGAAGCTAAAACATGGATTGCTGAAAATGGGTATGAGCCAGCTTATGGAGCTCGTCCGTTAAAACGTTTCATTACTCGCGAAGTCGAAACACCATTAGCAAAAGAAATTGTTTCTGGACGAGTAATGCCAAAAACAAAAGTCACGATTAGTCTATTAGACAATCAATTAGTTTTTGAAAATGAACCGATAGAAGAAGTGTAAAAAAGAACGAGCGAATTCGCTCGTTCTTTTTTTATTATGACAATCGTTGCTTAATTTCTTCCAACAAATCCTCTTCTGAAGAAACAACCCGACCATTCAATTTAATCAAACCAACTGTGTAAAGGTTTAAATAATGGAATTGATTTTCAGCGATTTCGTTCAAAGCATCAAGCTTTTGGTGATTATCAGCACCTTGTTGGCGGCTGTCTGTGTAAAGGGCAACCACCGGGATTCCTTTGGCATAAGCAACACCAATTTCTGAAGCTACGCCCGCATCAATGGTTGGTCCGTCTAATAAAGCAACCAATAAGTCGCTAGCAAGGACGTTTTCTGTATCTGCTAAGGCAATCATTTTGCTATCGGCATAAGCAGATTTGTCGTTAATCGCCGCATTTTCTTGTGGTAAATAAAGATCGATTGTTTTATCCAATTGTCGAATTTGTTCGACTAAATAGGCATTATAACGTAAGTCAGCTTGCGAAAATAAAGGTCCTGCAAAATAAATTTTTGTCATTTGTCTGTCTCCAATCCAAGGGTTTAGAAATAATCACTGAAATAAGCTTCTTGGTCAGGAAAAATCCGTTCCAAAGAATTTAAAGTTTCTTTATCTGTATCAATACGTTCAATTCGATGTAAGTACGAAGGGCGTCGGTAATTCATGACTAAACAAGTTAGTGTTTGAATATCTAAGTGAACGGCGGTGCCTAGAGGTTCATCCGTAATGGTCACTTGATCATTTTCATCCCAAATTAAGCCAAAAATACCATTATTCCACTCAGCGACAGGATCTTTAACGACAAAATGGAAGGGCTTAGCTGTACTTTCAAAAGGAAAGTTTTCTAAAAAGGCTTTGACATCAACAATTCGCGCCATATAATAGGGCTCAATGCTTTCTTTAATTTGGCTGTCTTCTAAAAGAAAGGCTAATGGTTCGTTTTTATAGATATCGCCCTTGACCCAATAAACCATCGAAAAATGCGCAGTAATAAAATTCCACAAGCCATTTCGGGCTTCTTGGTTCAAGTAAAACATTTCCTTAATATGAAATACCTCATCGGCCACCCAATAGAAAAGTACTCCTAAAGGTTCTTGATTGGCACCATAATAGACAGCAGCAGTCCGTTCTTCCTCGTTTTCGAAACGCCAATATTCTTCCCAGTTGAAGGCACTACGAATGAGTGCGCCGTGATTTTGACGAGCGAATCGCGCATAGACATCAAAGACATCTGGGTGATCGACAGCTAACCGTTCAATCATTCCTGGAACAGGAACGGTTTTTGGTAATTGCGTATCCCGAATTTTAAAAGATAACTTGTCGGACATAATTTCCCAACCTTTACGTCGGTAATAAGGGATGTTGTAAGGGAAAAGATAAGAAATCCACTGTTTATCTTGGCGCATTTCTTCTAATGCCGTTTGAATCAAGTCTTTCATTAAACCGTGGTTGGCATATTCAGGATAGGTACCGACACCAGTAACGCCGCCCATTTTATATAAAGCGCCATGGATATTGACTTCGCATGGATAGATAGCAATTTGTGAAATTAATTGATTTTCGTGAAACCAGCCAAATACTTTTGAAAGTTCTAAAATCGGTTGTTTTGATTTGATAAATGCGCGTTTGTTTTCAAAACCACTTTCTTCAATATCTGCTTCAGTCACTTGAAAAACATAGGAAAGAAGTTCATTAAATTGATCAATGTGTTCTTCCTCAACAGGCTTTAAGGTCAGTTGCTTTCGAAATTCTTGTTCATCCATTTTTCCATCTCCAATAAATTTACTGTTTTTAGTATACCAAATTTTTCGAAACTCTGTTAGCCTTTCGAAACCAAAAGAATAAAAGGGAAGTGCTTTAAATCTTCTTCAAAAATTGGTATAATGAAAAGTGCTGATTATCCTAGACCTTTAAACATGATAATTTGATAAAAAAGGCAACTAAAATATAACAATTGATTAATGAAGCTAGCAGGGAGCTAGCTTTTCTTAAAAGAAATGAGGCAAAAAATGAACAATAAAGAAATGAAAGCAAGACAAGAGAAAATTCGTAATTTCTCGATCATTGCCCACATTGACCATGGGAAGTCAACTTTAGCCGACCGGATTTTGGAAAAAACAAATACAGTTAGCAGTCGAGAAATGCAAGATCAATTACTTGATTCAATGGATTTAGAGAGAGAACGCGGCATTACTATCAAATTAAACGCAATTGAATTAAACTATACAGCCAAAGATGGTGAAATCTATACTTTCCATTTGATTGACACACCAGGGCACGTCGATTTCACCTACGAAGTTTCTCGTAGCTTGGCAGCTTGTGAAGGGGCTGTTCTAGTTGTTGATGCGGCGCAAGGAATTGAAGCGCAAACGCTAGCAAATGTCTATTTGGCATTGGATAATGACTTAGAAATTTTACCTGTTATTAATAAAATTGATTTACCCGCCGCTGATCCAGAGCGTGTTCGGACAGAGATTGAAGACGTAATTGGAATTGATGCATCGGAAGCTGTTTTAGCAAGTGCAAAAGCAGGGATTGGGATTGAAGATATTTTAGAACAAGTGGTGGAGTATGTACCAGCTCCATCAGGCGATATTGAGGCTCCTTTAAAGGCTTTGATTTTTGACTCTATTTACGATAGTTATCGGGGGGTCGTTTTAAACATCCGTGTAATTGACGGTGTCGTTCGTCCTGGGGATAAAATCCAAATGATGAGTAACGGTAAAACGTTTGATGTAACAGAAGTCGGCGTTTTTTCACCGAAACCGATTGCTCGTGATTATTTAATGGTTGGTGATGTGGGCTATATCACCGCTAGCATTAAAACGGTTCAAGATACACGGGTCGGGGATACAGTGACTTTGGCCGACAATCCAGCAGCAGAAGCACTACCAGGCTACCGCAAAATGAATCCAATGGTTTATTGTGGTTTATATCCAATTGATACGTCGCGCTACAACGATTTACGGGAAGCATTAGAAAAATTACAATTAAATGATGCGGCGTTACAATTTGAACCGGAAACATCGCAAGCTTTAGGGTTTGGTTTCCGTTGTGGTTTCTTAGGTTTGCTGCACATGGATGTTGTTCAGGAACGTTTGGAACGAGAATTTAATTTAGAGTTAATTACAACAGCACCGTCTGTAATCTATCACGTTAATAAAACTGACGGAACAACCGTTGTTGTTGACAACCCAGCTGAATTTCCAGAACCAGTAACGATTGAATCTGTGGAAGAACCTTATGTTAAAGCGCAAATCATGGTGCCAAACGATTATGTAGGAGCAGTAATGGAATTATCACAACGTAAACGTGGCGAATTCATTACAATGGATTACTTAGACGATTATCGTGTAAACGTAGTTTATGAAATTCCGTTATCTGAAATCGTGTTTGACTTTTTCGATAAATTGAAATCAAGTACAAAAGGCTATGCATCCTTAGATTACGAAATGGCTGGCTATCGTACCAGCCGCCTAGTGAAAATGGATATTCTATTAAATGCTGAAAAAGTGGATGCTTTAAGCTTTATTGTTCACCGAGATTTCGCATTTGAGCGTGGTAAAGCGATTGTTGAGAAACTGAAAAAACTAATTCCACGTCAACAGTTTGAAGTCCCAGTTCAAGCGGCGATTGGTCAAAAAATTGTGGCTCGTTCAGATATTAAAGCCTTACGCAAAAACGTACTGGCTAAATGCTATGGTGGCGATGTTTCTCGTAAACGTAAATTGTTAGAGAAACAAAAAGAAGGGAAGAAACGGATGAAACAAATTGGATCCGTGGAAGTTCCTCAAGAAGCCTTTATGGCGGTTCTGAAAATGGACGACCAAGATAACGCGAAATAGCTTGTTTCCAACGGAAAACCCTGTTATATCAATCTTTTTGAGTGGCGAAAAATCTGTGATTTACCCGTTTAAAAAAGTTTCAACTGTCATACGGTTGTCACAACTTAACAAAAAAGGACAAAAAAGGAATAATTTCCTTGAGGATTTTTACTTGTCAGCGTATGATGAAAGCATCTCTCATAAGGAGGTGCTTTTTTCATGCAAATAAATAAAGATGAGTTAATCAAAATGGGAAATCATTTAAAAGAAGCTAGGTTATCTAAGCAATTAACTCAAGAAGAACTGGCAAGGTTATCAAATATATCACAAGCTACAATCGTAAAATATGAAAATGGATTACGCAGCATATCTAAAAAGAACGATAGAATTTTGAGTGACGTTCTCGGCGCTGAATCATTTATTAAAGATATGATTCAAAGAAAACAACAAGTCTTGATTGATTTAGAAAAATATCAAACTAAAAATATTTTTTCTCGTGAGGATTTATCTAAGAAGTTAGGAATCGAAATATCTCTTCTAAATAAATTCTTAAATCAAAGTCGACCATTATCAAAAAATGCAATTGTGAAAATCACTCAGTTATTGTCTAACGAGGGTAAAGAAATTTTGATGGATATAAAACAAGAGGATGGTTCGTTTAAATTACCCATCATCGATAAAATAGCGATGGGAAAACGAATCCAAGAGATTCGGAAAAATCGAGGTGAGACACTGGAAAAATTTGGTAAGAACTTTACTCGACCAGCGGGTAAGAATGTTGTGAATAGATGGGAAAAGGGTACGAATATTCCTGATATCGAAAGATTAATGAATGTTGCCTATCTTGGGAAAGTGGCCGTCCCTTATATTTTGTATGGAGAGACTTTTAGTAAGATGTTGAAGAAGGGAAGTAGGATTAGCAAGTTTGAAAAGTTAGATTCCTTCCGAATGGGGCTAAGACTTCGGAAGATTCGAAGGGATTATCGCTTAGAAAGAGAAGACTTTGGAAAGTTTTTTTCACCGCCTATTACAAAATGGTCAATGGACAAATACGAGAACGGAAAAGATATCCCAAATACGGATCGTATTATTCAGTATGCCTATATAGGAAAAGTCTCTTTGAATTTTTTGATATATGGCGTTAATTAGTTTAAAAAAAAATATCTTAAAAACAATTTTGAGGAGAATCATCGTTTGTTATTAAATTGTGGTAAAATAACAGTGAATTCCAATTTTGGAGGGAACTATTATGACAATTTCAAAGGTAAAAGCTCTTAGAGCTGTTCTTTCAGAGAAAAGAACGACATTCTTATTTGGAGCAGGTGCTTCGGTACCATTTTTTTCAAGCTTAGGAAAAATTGAGGAATATATGACTAGCAAAGATATAACTGAAGAAGGTAAAAGACTAGTTATGTTTGCTTTTTATTATATAGCAATCAAAGATAATTCAATATTGGTTGAATATATAAAAAAAGGTGAATCGGAAAACCACTTGGATTCTGGGTCTTCTGTGATGAATCAATATTCTAGATTTATTTTTAATTGCGTGGAGTTCCTAAAACTGAGAAATAGTCGTGTTTCCCCAAGAAGAACTAATATCTTTACTACGAATTATGATTTGTTTCTTGAAATAGCTGTCGAAAAAAATATAGAATCAAATCCCAAAATTTTCTTTAATGACGGGACGAATGGTTATATGAAAAGATATCTCAGCACTGAAAATTTTAATAAGACAATGTTGTATGCCGGGGCCTTTGATAATTATGCCAACGAATTACCAACAATTAATTTGGTGAAATGTCATGGATCTGTGAATTGGCTGAATGAGCAAAACTTTATCGGGAGAGATAGAGTGCTTGTTGATAACAGCCTTTTGGACACTATTAAAACTGCTGAAAAAGCAGAAGAAGTTTGGTCAGAACTCCAAAACGATATAGTTCATGATACAAATTTTCAACGGTCATTTACCATTGAGATATTGAAAGATGTCATACTAGGCAAACCTGTTGATGGATTTATTGATAGTCCTACTGAAGTAATCAATTATTTTGGTAAAAAGTATTATAATCAATTACAAGGCATAAGTGAGAAAATTAGTGAAATACAGATTGTTTTACCCACAAAAAGGAAATTTCAGTCTACCTTAATTGAAGAGCAGTATTTTAATATGCTTAGATTCTTGTCTTACGAGCTTGAGAAGGAACAATCGGTTTTAATAGCATTTGGTTTTTCATTTTTAGATGAGCATATAACAGATATTGTCCAAAGATCTTTAAATAATCCAAATTTATTGGTATTCATTTTCTGTTATAAAGATGGTACTAAAGGTGAAATAATAAATCAATTTAGTTTTGGAGCCAATGCAGTTCCATCCAATATTGTGTTTATAACACCTTCAGATTTTATTATGGAACAAGCTGAAAACGAAGAAGAGACGCCCCTACCGTTAGAAACAAATCAGATTAGATCAAATGATAGTACTATTGTCACTTATTCTGAGGAAGTATCAGTTTACGATAATAAAGATGCGGTTATAGATTTTGAAGCTTTTAACAGGATTATCGAAGGAAATCTTTCTGAAAAGTATATTGATAGTCAATATACGGAGGTAGTAGATGATGACGAATAATTCTAATATAGAGGTTGCTTTAGTTGTTGAAGTGAACGGAATCAGGTGTAAAGCTATCACTTTTGATGATATGAACCAAGCGACATATATTAATAATGGTGAAGTGATAAAAAACTTAAGTGTAAATAGTTTTGTAGTTATTCGTCAGAACTTTATTAAAATAATAGGCAGAATCAATTCTGAATCAATTTGGGATACTCAAAATAATAAGCAGAACTATCAGTTGGATAACAGATTCAGTAAGAATACCATAAAAAGAATTCTTGATATCCAAATTATTGGATATATTTCAGAAGGCTGTTTCACTACTGGTACAACATATATTCCAATGATTGGAAATATTTGTTCAATACCGACAACTGAAGAGACACAAACTATCTATGTAAATAGCTTCGATCATTTTAATGGAGATCAAACTATTAAAATCGGGAAAAGCTTAAATGAGCAAATTGAGGTTAACTTACCAATAAGTTCTTTTTTTGCGTCACATATTGGTATTTTTGGAAATACTGGTAGTGGCAAGTCAAATACACTTCATAAATTGTATTTTGAGCTATTTAAACAATCGTTCCCATTGCTAAGAGAGAAAAGTAGATTTGTTGTCATAGACTTTAACGGTGAGTATGTGCATGATAACTCATTTGGTGTACCTAAGAGCGAAAAAAATATATATGAATTATCCACTAGAACCGTTTCAAATAAGAGGTTACAGATTAAAAGGGATATCTTTTTTAGTTCTGAGATCTTGTCTATTCTTTTTTCAGCGACTCAACAAACTCAAAAACCTTTTTTGGAACGTGTTCTTAAAGGGATAAATAAGTTTGGTTTTGGTGAAGAGTCACTGCAAAGATGGATAAGTTCTATACTTAGAGAGATATTTACGACTTTTCCCAATATGGATTTAAAAAATAGATTTGTAAGTATCCTGGGTGAATTTTATGATTCTAGTGAAGCTTTGGAGCCAATCAAACAGGCACAGATATACAGTAAGGATGACCCTGCAAAATTTATTGTAAACGGTACTTTTTTTGATGGAAATTGGGAATCTAAACATATGCAGGCAGTTAATCTTGAACAAGTTGAAAATGTGATTCTAACGGAAAAATTAAATATATTCAAAGAGTTTGAACTTAGATGTAAATTACAATTAGTCAAAGACTTACTATATCGAAATGTCATATCGGATCATATAGACCCGCTTCTAAAGCGAATCGATAGCCGTATTGAAGATTTCCAGAAGTATATAGAGATAGTGGGACAGATCGACAATGTCAAATTTCTTGAGATAATTTCTTTACGTGATTTGAATCAAGAAGCTAAACAAATTGTAGCGATGTTAACTTCAAAAATGTTTTTCGATGAGCAGAAGACGAGTAAAGATAAGGTTAGTTTCCATCTTATTATCGATGAAGCACATAATATTTTGTCTGATCAATCAAGAAACGACAATACGTCATGGAAGGATTATAGACTTTCTACTTTTGAGGAAATCATTAAAGAAGGTCGGAAATTTGGTTTTTTCCTTACTTTATCAAGTCAAAGACCAGCGGATATTTCACCCACACTTCTCTCACAAGTTCATAATTTCTTTCTACACAAGCTAGTGAATGAGCGAGATCTTCAAATAATTGATAATTCATTATCAACTCTAGATAGAGTTTCTAAATCAATGCTTCCAGGTTTATCACAAGGTATCTGTATTATCACTGGGACAGCTTTGTCCTTACCAATGATTGTGAATGTTGATTTTATAAGTGATAAAACTTTACGTCCACAAAGTGATACTGTGGATTTAGTGGAAGCTTGGGTGAATGAATAACGTAAATTTTTACGATGAGACCGTCAAAAATTGAGGGTCTTTTTTTATGTTCAAAAAGAAAGGCGGGCTTTATGAATAAATGTAAGATGGATAAATACGAAGACGGAAAAGATATTCCGAATACGGCTCGCATTATTCAGTATGCCCATATAGGAAAAGTCTCTTTGGAGTTTTTGATATATGGTATCTGATAATCTTTGAAAAAAATAGTTTTAAACATTTGAGACATTCAGAGGTGAATGTCTCTTTTTTATTACTCAAAAACGAAAGGGGATTAATTATATGAAAAAAACAACATTTAAAAATTGGTCGTTATTTGCGACTTTGGCTCTATTAAGTCAAACAATTGGCGGAACGATTGGTCCTACGATTGCTTTTGCCGATGAAATTACTCACCCTCAAGAGGTAACAATTCATTATGACGTAAGTAAACTGTATGAAGTTGACGGAACTTTTAGCGATGGCAGCACGCTCTCAGAACGTACTACGTCATTATATGCAGAATACAATGGTGCAAAACAAACAGTATTTTGTATTGAACCAGGTGTTAGTATTCCAACAGAAGTGACGCACGGTTATCAGAAAAACCCTTTGCCATCAATGTCTGATAAAGCGAAACTAGTATCGGTTCTTTGGGAAAAGGCTGGAACAGATATTGATACAAATATGGTTGCACAAAAGATGATTTGGGAAGAAGTGAACGGTTATAAACTCCATTCCATAAAAAGATTAGGTGGTGCTTCAGTTGATATAAAATCTATTGAAGGAAAAATTAATAAGGCAATTGAGGAGTATCAAAAAAAACCAAGTTTTCATAATACCACTGTAAAAACAATTTTAGGTCAATCGACAACTTTAATAGATAAAAATGAATTAAATTTATCTGAGTTTGATAAAGTCGTCCAAAATACGGCGAATATAGATTACCGTGTAATTGGGAATCAATTAGTGCTTACTCCAAACTCTAATTCCAAATCAGGAACATTAACATTGAAAAAATCAGCTGGTACTGGAACTCCAGTCGCTTATAAAAAAGCAGGACTTCAAACTGTGATGGCTGGTGCGCTTGATAAGCCCAATACCTACGCTATTAAAATTAATGTGGAAACTAAGGGTTCTTTAAAGATCAAAAAAATCGATAAAGAATCAGGTGATATTGTACCAGAAACGGTTTTCCATTTAGATTTTGGGAAAGCTTTACCTTCAAAAGATGTGACAACAGATAAAGATGGGATTTCTATTTTGGATGGAATTCCCCATGGTACAAAGGTAACTATTACTGAAAAATCGGTGCCAGATCCTTATATGATTGATACCACACCCATGGCTGCCACCATTAAAGCGGGCGAGACCATTTCCATGACTTCGAAAAATATGCGACAAAAAGGTCAAATTCTTTTAGAGAAGACTGGGGTAGAAACAGGTACTGATCTTTGGAATGACAATTATTCTCTAGCTGGAAATACATTTGCCATTCGTAAAGACAGCCCAGCTGGTGAAATTGTCCAAGAAATAACAACGGATGAAAAAGGTCGTGCGGAAACACCAAAAGAGCTTGCTAATGCTTTGGAACTGGGAACCTATTACGTGACAGAAACTAAATCTAGTAATGGTTTCGTGAATACCTTCAAACCAACAAAAGTCGAGTTAAAATATGCCAATCAAACCGTGGCTCTTGTTACCAGTAACGTAAAAGGGCAAAACCAAGAAATTACTGGGGAAACCACTTTGACAAAAGAAGACAAAGATACCGGTAATGAGAGTCAAGGGAAAGCTGAGTTTAAAGGAGCTGAATATACTCTCTTTACTGCAAAAGATGGTCAAGCTGTTAAATGGAGTGAAGCTTTTAAAACAGAATTAGTGAAGGGAACGAAAGCTTCTGATGAAACAGTGACTTTGGCTTTAGATGAAAAGAACCAAGTTGCCGTTAAACACCTAGCAATTAACGAGTATTTCTGGCAAGAAACCAAAGCACCTGAAGGATATACTTTGGATGAAACGAAGTATCCTGTATCCATCAAAAAAGTTGATAATAACGAAAAAAATGCCGTAATTACTCGAGATGTTACGGCAAAAGAACAAGTTATTCGCTTTGGCTTTGATTTCTTTAAATTTGCTGGATCGGCTGATGGCACTGCCGAAACTGGATTTAACGACTTATCTTTTAAAGTGTCGCCATTGGAAGGGACCAATGAAATCACAGGTGCTGAAGATAAAGCGACCACAGCTTGTAACGAGCAATTAGGTTTTGATGGCTATGGTAAGTTTGAAAATCTTCCTTATGGGGATTATTTACTTGAAGAAATAGAGGCTCCAGAAGGATTTCAAAAGATTACACCACTAGAAATCCGTTCTACATTTAAGGAAAACAAAGACGACTATGCGAAGAGTGAGTATGTCTTTACCATTACCGAAGAAGGACAAAAACAACCAATTAAGATGGTGACCGTTCCTTACGAGAAACTAACTAACAACGAGTTTTCTGTTAGTCTGAACCGTTTGATGCTTTATGATTTGCCCGAGAAAGAAGATAGTTTGACTTCTCTTGCGACTTGGAAAGACGGAAATAAAAAATTGAATACCCTTGATTTTACCGAGCTAGTTGATAAATTGAGATATAACTTGCATGAAATCAAAGAAGACTGGTATGTCGTAGCTCAAGCCATTGATGTGGAAGCCACAAAAGCTGCCCAAGAAAAAAGACGAAAAAGCCAAACCGGTGGTGATTGCCGAAACAACCGCAACGTTGGCGAACAAAGAGAAAACTGGAACTTGGAAAATTCTGCATAAATTAACCGCTGAACAAGTTTTGGATAAAAGCATCGTCTTGTTCAATTATGTGTATGAAAACAAGGTAGCCTTTGAAGCAGGCAATGAGCCAGTAGCGAAGGATGCTAGCTTGAACAATCAAGCACAAACCGTCAATTGTACGATTGAACGCCATGTTTCCATCCAAACAAAAGCCCACCTAGAAGATGGTTCGCAAACTTTTACTCATGGTGACGTGATGGATATGTTTGATGATGTGTCGGTTACCCATGATGTACTGGATGGCTCAAAAGAAGCTTTCGAAACAATTCTGTATGCTTTACTACCAGATGGTACGAACAAAGAAATTTGGAAATCTGGCAAAATTGAGCATGAAGTGAATGATAAAGAATTTACCAAAACCGTACTTGCGGAAAAAGTAGATACCGGAAAGTATCCAGAAGGAACTAAGTTTACTTTTACGGAAATCAATTACGAAAAAGATGGAAACGTGAATGGAAAACACAATGAAGATTTGAAAGAAAAATCTCAAACCTTAACACCAAAAGAAGTGCCAACCATACCGAGTACGCCAAAACAACCGGAAACACCAGCTGTTCCAAGTAATTCTCAAGAATCTAGTCCCACAGTGAAGACATTCCCGCAAACTGGGGAGAAAAATTCCAACGTTCTACTGTTAGTTGGCTTTATCTTGATTTTTTCGACTGCTGGGTATTATTTCTGGAATCGCCGCAATTAAGGTGATGAGATGAAACAAGTGAATAGTAGGAACCGACTTGTGCGACCGCCTCCTAAAAAAGTGGTCGCGCTATTTTTGTATCCAAAACTAACAATGAAAAGAGGAAAAGAATATGGAATTGAAATTTGTCGTGCCGGATATGGCCGAAACCTTTGGAAAGTTAGGTTATGCTGGTGAAGGAGAAATTTTAACAGAAGGATATGGCCGAAATACTGTGGTGATTGGTCGTAGCTATCATCTATATTCCAGTAAACAACGAGCAGATGATATTGAAGTGGTGGTAGCAGCGGAAGCCGGCGAAAAAGATTTTGACCAAGATCAACCGCTGAAAGCTGTGAATCCCCATTTAGTTGCCAAAGGGTATGCGATTGAAAACCGCGGTTTTACCGATTATGTGTTGTATGTCGATGATTTAGTGAAAGCATAGGAGGATAAAAATATGAGATTGACAGAAGGTATTGTAGTAGATTCAGGACTAACGTTTGGCAAGTTGCGTTTTTCTGCATTACGCCGAGAAGTTCGGAAACAAAATGAGGATGGAACGGTTAGTAATGAGGTCAAAGAACGAACCTATAATTTGAAATCCTCAGCACAAGGTCGAATGATTCAAGTCAGTATTCCAGCAAATGTGCCATTACGAGAGTTTGCCTACGATACAGAAGTAGAGTTGGTCAATCCAATCGTGGACACGGTCGCAAATTATGCTTTTCGAGAAGGAACTACCGTCAATTGGTTTATTAAGGCGGATGATTTAGTCTTGAAACGGCAATCGAATCAAGGAAATACCCATCAAAATGAAGGAAAGAAATAGGTGAAGAGTATGGAGATTGATGTTGAACATATTTTTGATTGTCTAGATCGCTATGGAAAAGGAGAGCTAACCGAAAAGCAACTCACTAAAGGGGTGACCGATGATGAGAAAATGTTTCTGATTATGCATCAGGGGCTACTTGGGGGAAATACCGATAGTGAAGAAGAGTTCAATGTTCTGGATTGGTTAGGGGAAGAGGAATCCTTCTTTATGATTGTGGAAATAAATGAAAACTTATGTCGAAAAGCTGAGTCTATTTTAGAAGAAATCGGTGTGGAGATGCCGGATGTCATTGAAAGCTTTTTAAAACAATTGGTTGAAACGAAACAGCTTCCCGTAGTAGTAAATGACTAGCATAACTTTTTGAAATTGCCCGATAAATCCTATTGGGCAATTTTTGATTGGAGGTGGAAACCATCAGATGTACAAAGGACATCGCATACGCGCAAGAAATCAGCATTTAATTTATCACTTTGTTCTTGGCTGGCTACTTGCTTTGTTCATTGGTTGTATGAGCGTCTTTTATTTTCAAGAGCTTAGACAATTTGAGATTTCTAAGCTATCATTCTCCACTAGTGAAATTGATTGGTCCACGAAAGATTTAATCTGTTTACTAGGAAGTTTTGCTCTTTCAGGAGGTATGATATTGCTTTATATTCACTTTTTTCAGGATCATTGGCGCAGTTTATGGCATCGACAAAAGCTAGCTCGGATGATTCTAGAAAACCATTGGTATGAAGTGAAACAAACTCAAAGTGAAGGTTTTTTCAAAGATTTGAATGGTAGTCGGACCAAAGAAAGTATCAGTTACTTCCCCAAAATTTATTATCGAATGAAGGATGGCTTACTTTCTATTCGCGTTCAAATTTCACTGGGAAAATATCAAGATCAACTATTAAAGCTAGAAAAGAAGTTAGAAAGCGGACTGTATTGTGAGTTAGTAGAAAAGGAACTCAAAGACTCCTATGTGGATTATACCTTGCTTTACGATATGATTGCCAATCGAATTGGGATAGAAGAAGCAGTGGTAGAAAATGGAGCTTTGCGATTGATGAAAAATCAAGTATGGGCGTATGATTTCTTGCCTCATATGTTAATCGCAGGTGGTACAGGTGGTGGGAAGACTTACTTTTTACTCACCATCATCGAGGCTTTACTGAAATCTGATGCAGAACTATTTATCCTTGATCCCAAAAATGCGGATCTAGCAGATTTAGGCACAATAATGACTCACGTATATTCCCAAAAAGAACAAATTTCCGCTTGTGTAGAAGATTTCTATGAACGTATGATGGTTCGTAGTAGGTTGATGAAAGAAATGCCAAACTACAAAACAGGAGAGAATTATGCGTATCTTGGTCTTTCACCAAATTTTTTAGTTTTTGATGAATATGTGGCTTATATGGAGATGTTAACGACTAAGGAAAGCGCGGTAATTTTGAATAAGCTCAAACAAATCGTCATGTTAGGTCGGCAGTCCGGTTTCTTTCTGATTCTGGCTTGTCAAAGACCGGATGCGAAATATTTAGGAGACGGAATACGGGATCAATTCAACTTCCGTGTGGCTTTGGGTCGTATGAGTGAACTGGGGTATTCTATGATGTTTGGTGAGGTTGATAAAATTTTTTTTATGAAACAAATCAAGGGGCGAGGCTATGTAGATACAGGTGGGGGTGTTGTTAGTGAGTTTTACACGCCTTTAGTTCCGAAGGGGTATGATTTTTTGGAATCTACCAAAACCATTGTGCAAAATAATATAAATATCTAATTTATATTAAAGAAATATAACATAAAAAAGATTTTCGCCTTCTTTTTGTGATAAAATTACTATAGTAATTAGGTAAATTAAGTATTCCCAAAAGGAGATGTATCTATGACAGCTGACACTACTTTTAATATTTCAATCCCATCAGATTCAGATGGATTTATTTTCTTACAATGCACTTTGTGTGGTGAGTATTTTAAGCTAACGCCTAAGGACTTGGAAGATGAATCTCAATTGCATGTTTGGTGTCCTAAGTGTGGTCTAACTCCAGATAGTTTGTTTACTGATGAAGTAATAGAATTAGCAATGAAAATTGTAAATAATCATGTATCTGATTTACTTAATGATTTTGGTAAGAATTTGAGTAAATCATCAAAGAATGGAAGCGTAAAATTCAAATCAGGTTCAAAAATTAAGAAAGATCCTGTTGATCCGATTATTTCAAAACTAGATAACTTGGAACTTCAAATTTATGACTGCTGTCATAAAGAAGCAAAAATTAGTCCAAGCTTAAAAATGGAAGGCGGATATTGTCCGTTCTGTGGGGAGATGCAAGATGGAGATTAATATCAATAAAAAAGATTTAAAAAAGGCAAGTAGGAAATTTAGACAATTAGCTTCTAGAGTTCTTAATGCTCATTACAGTGAAGTTAATTCTATCATTAAAATGTTTGTTGAATATATAGATAGCACTCCTGTTATTTATGAGTATATTCAAGATGTTTTTGTAGAATATCCAAATCTAGAAGATGAAATTAAGCAAGTATCTGAAAGCTATGGCAGACTTATTTTAACTACTGGAAAGACACCAGAACAAGAGGTAAGTTCTGTATATCAAATTTTAAAATATATTAGCGAGAATCTTTCTACTAACACTACTTTTCTCGGCTGGGGATATACTTCCTCTAGAGCCTATCAAGATATGGTTAAGGAATTTGGAAATCGTGTAGTAATGCCTTTTGTAGATCAAGTAAATGTTTACTTATCTGATATTGCAACAGATATGGGATATGATGAGGAGAGAAAATATATGATACATGTAAGTGGTGGACAAGCTCAGGTAAATATTTCCAACGATAACAGCACCATAAATGCTAACCAAAATGTTCAAATCAATCAATCTAAAGTTGATGATTTAATTTCTGATTTGAAAAGTAATATTGAAAAGGAATTAGTGGATAATGAACCTATTAAAGATGTTTTGTTATCTCAATTGGCTCTGATTGAGTCACAACAGACTGAGAGTGAACCTCAAAAAAATGTTTTGAAGACGGCATTTGAGACAATGCAATCTTTACTTAAGACTGCCCCATTAGCAGTAACTGCTGTTGAAAGTTGTAATAGATTGTATGAACTGATGTCACCTTTATTTAATTAGGAGCAAAAATTAAAATAGTTTTAGAAGCCAAGAGCAAAAAATGTTCTTGGCTTTTTACTTTGCAATGAATGAGGTTATTTATGACATTTTTAGATTTATTTGCCGGGATTGGTGGTTTTCGTTTAGGTATGGAACAAGCCGGCCACCACTGTATCGGCTTTTGTGAAATTGATGATTTTGCCAGACGGAGTTATAAGGCAATTTATGATACAAGTGAGGAGGTGGAAATGTATGACATCACAAGTGTATCAGATGAGTTTATTCAATCCCTCGGACCAGTGGATATCCTTTGCGGCGGATTTCCGTGCCAAGCTTTTTCAATTGCGGGAAAACGGCAAGGATTTTCCGATACTCGAGGTACTTTATTCTTTGAAATCGCTCGGTTCGCCGCTCTTCTCCAACCTAAGTTTTTATTCCTTGAGAACGTCCGGGGATTACTCAATCACGAAGGAGGGGCTACGTTCGAGACAATCCTCCGAACGTTGGATGGATTGGGGTATGATGTGGAATGGCAAGTGCTTAACTCAAAGGCCTACGTTCCCCAAAGCCGCGAGCGGGTTTTCCTTATCGGACATTCTCGAGACATATGTACCGAACAAGTATTTCCTATCATTGAATCGTCTGCAACATCTGATCAAAACCTCAGAAACTTGTTAAATACCAATCCTTCCAACCGAGGAATGAGTGAACAAGTCTATGGTTCAGATGAGTTTGCCCCAACCGTAACAGGCGATGAAGGAATTAAAATCGCACTACCAGTAAATGATGGAATTTCTGTAGTGGGTATGTTGCCGGGAAATTTTGAACAAGGTAATCGGATTTACGAGGTAACTGGAACAGCTCCCACCTTGTCAACGAAGCAAGGGGGAACGAAGATTATGATTCGAAAAAATAAAATAGAATATCAAGAGGTTAAGCCAGAGGGCAGTGTGAATCTGGCTTTTCCTCATTCCAAAAGTCGCCGAGGTCGTCTTGAAAAGCAAAGCGTCCATACGTTACTAACAGGAGATCAACAAGCAGTCATTACAGACCAGTATCAAATTCGGAAGCTTACACCAAGAGAATGTTGGCGTCTTCAGGGTTTTCCCGATTGGACTTTTGATCGAGCCTCTCAAGTCAATTCAGATAGTCAGTTGTATAAGCAGGCCGGAAACTCTGTAACAGTTCCGGTCATTTTTGATATTGCCAAGAGATTAAAGGAGGTGAAAACGGATGATTTATGATGAATTGATTGGAGAAATCTAATGGGTGATTGGCAAGATTCACTCAGATCCGGAACTGAAAGAAGAATTACGTCAGCTTAATTTTGATATTCGCAAAAATGTTGTGAAAGTCACTGGTGATTCGTATGTAATGGACGAGGGAACAGATACTCGAATTGAGCTGAATCAAGTCATCAAAGAATTAGAACGGATTGCGTACCTTGCGAAAGAATCGGATATCCGTCAATACTTGTTTGAGATAAAAGCAGAACTGGAAGTAGGTGGCATTACTGAAGGGTAGCAGCCGAATAAACTAACTGATGGGCGCCGACCGCGGGGGATTTGCGAAGCAGAAATCCTCTGTGGTGCTGTGCCTGTTCATGGACGGCGTCAGCCGGCCATGATGTCTCACCCCCCCGTATCTAACAGGGGGGTACAAAAACACAAAAAATGAGCAAGTAATCATTAAGAATTATTGGTGTAGCAAGGATATTAAGTAATTTGCATAGGTGTTAACTCATTAAAAAAAGTTAACACCTTGAATTTGGAGGTGAGAACTTGGCACAACGGAATTTAGATTATCGATTATTAAAAGACCGACGTAATGAATATGGTGTTTCACAAAATAAATTAGCTATCGCTTGTGGGCTTAGTCGGACCTATTTAAATCTGATAGAAAACGGTGGCGTAACTGCCTCTACAAAAACCATGAGAAAAATTTTTGACCAACTGGAAAGTTTTAATCCCGATTTACCTTTAACGTTACTGTTTGACTATGTAAGGATTCGTTTTTCCACAACGGATGTGCGGAAGATTATTCAAGAGCTTCTCCATCTGAAATTTGAGTATATGCTTCATGAAGATTACGCCTTTTACTCCTATCAGGAACAATATGTCATGGGAGATATTGTAGTGATGTTGTCTCATGAAGAAGATAAAGGTGTTCTTTTGGAATTAAAGGGTCGTGGTTGCCGGCAGTTTGAAACTTTTTTACTCGCTCAAAAGCGTAGCTGGTACGACTTTTTCGAAGATTGTCTAAAAACCGGTGGTGTGATGAAACGCTTGGACTTGGCAATCAATGATCGAGTGGGGCTACTGGATATTTCTGATTTAACGAAAAAATGTCAGAAGGAAGAATGTATCTCCTTGTTTCGTACCTTTAAAAGTTATCGTTCCGGGGAACTTTTAAAAGCTGATGAAAAGGATGGCATGGGAAATACCTTATATATCGGCAGTCTCAAGAGTGAGGTTTATTTCTGCTTGTACGAAAAAGATTATGAGCAATATATCAAGTTAGGGATTCCATTAGACCAGACTGAGACGAAAAATCGTTTTGAGATTCGACTGAAAAATGACCGTGCTTATCATGCGATTCAAGATTTGTTAAAAGGTCGTAGCATTGAGAGCACCACGTTTTCTATTATCAATCGTTACTTGCGATTTGCGGATAAGGTGGAAGGCAAACGGCGAACCAACTGGCCCTTGAATGAACAATGGGGTCGCTTTATTGGACGGAATCGGAAGGAAATTCAATTAACTTCTGAACCGAAACCTTATACCATTGAACGAACCTTGAATTGGCTTGGACGTCAAGTCGCCCCTACGTGGAAGATGGCAAAGGAATTGGATCGGCTGAATCAGACAACGTATATACAGGATATGGTACGGAATGCACGGTTATCAGACCAGCATAAAAAAATTTTGGAACAACAAAGTATGGCAATCGAAAATTTGATTGTATGAAAAGAGGAATTTTGATGGGAATTGTAAAAGATATTTTATTGGTATTTGGTGGCAGTATGCTTGGTGTTACTGTGATGTGCTTGATGCATGCAAGTACAGCAGCAGACCGAGTAATGGAAAAGAAAGGAAAGTGACGAGATGAATTTTGGACAAAATTTATATCAATGGTTTTTGACCAATGCTCAATCCTTAGTCTTACTAGCGATTGTAGTCATTGGTTTATTTTTAGGATTTAAGCGGGAGTTTTCTAAATTAATTGGCTTTTTGGTGATTGCCTTGATTGCGGTAGGTTTGGTCTTTAATGCTTCTGGTGTGAAGGATGTCTTACTCAATTTATTTAACCGAATTGTTGGTGCATAAGGGGGAATCACGATGGAGCAGATGCGTGTTTATATTGCGAACCTTGGAAAATACAATGAAGGAGAGTTGGTGGGGGCGTGGTTTACTCCACCTGTCGATTTTGATGAAGTCAAAGAACGAATTGGGTTAAATGATGATTATGAAGAATATGCGATTCATGATTATGAACTACCCTTTGAGATTGATGAGTATACATCAATTGAGGAAATTAATCGATTGTGTGGCTTAGCGGAGGAATTAGAAGGAACGCCAATTGGTGAGGTTGCTTCAGAGATTCAGCACGCTTTCTTTAATTCTTTCGAGGAAATGGTGGAGCATGTGGATGATATTGTGTATTATCCAGATTGTAATGATATGGAAGATTTAGCTTATCAAATGGTAAATGAGGGGTATTTAGGAGATGCTCCAGAAAATTTTGTAAGGTATTTCAATTATTCCTCTTTTGCTCGCGACTTGGAGATTGAGGGAAACTATTTAGTTACTAATCGAGGTATTTTTGAATATCCAATCTAAATATAAGCCATTCAACTTGAATGGCTTATATCTCAATTTATTAGTGGAAGTTTATCAGTGTTAGAAAGCGCCCAAACAATTGCATTACCTGCTAAAGTAACAATTTTAGGATGTTTTTCGAGAAAATCAGAAAATCTTTCTAAAACGTTAGGTTTAAAATCTTTAGTTTCTACGATATTGATAAGCTCTTTGCCAACTTGTTGCTCTTCAGGTGGTAAAGCATCAATATATTCTTTTAATTCATCAAGAGAATTATTCCAATTGTTTGTAACGGTATTATTGTTTCCGAATGTCGCTCCTCTATAGTCACCTGAAGAGTTAAAATTAAAGGTATTTGTCGTCTGAATCGATTGACTATTTTTTTCTGAAGGATGAATTTTCTCTGCCCCCTCTTCTGTTAGTTCGACATCATCTGACGAAAAGACGAATAGACGTAGAGGAAAATGCCGAGAAAAACAGGGGAAATGCCCGATTATCTGTCAAAACTCCGACAAAAAATGCAGAAAAGATGGCCTACCTCTGGCACACACCACAAAAAAACAGAATATCGAAACCACAAGCCGTGCAGTAACTGACAAACAATCAGCTACTGCACGGCTTTTTTTGTTATAGATCGCTTTGCCCCGACGACACAGATCGCCGGGGCTTTTTTCATTTAGACAGGAGGCTTTGAAAATGCCGGAAACATTGAATCTGAATTACTACTACGGGAATGAAGCCGACCAGTACAGCTTTTACCGTATCCCCAAAACCCTGCTGACCGACCGCCGCTATAAGGGCGTGTCACTGGAAGCAAAGGTACTGTATGGCTTACTGCTTGACCGCATGGGGCTGTCGGCCCGGAACGGCTGGCTGGACAATAATGGGCGGGTATTCCTCTACTTCACGCAGGAGGAAGCCATGACCATGCTGGGCTGCGGCAAAGACAAGGTGACAAAACTGTTCCGCGAATTAGAGGGGATTGGCCTGATGGAACGGAAAAAACAGGGGCAGGGACATCCCGCCCGGATATACGTTAAAAATTTTATCTTGGAACCGGAACCCACCGCGCCGGTTCAGACTGCGGAAAATCAGCAGTCAAGACCGCTTCCCAGTGCCGCCGTCAAGACTGCTGAAAAACCGCAGTCTGCACCACGGAAAACCAGCGGTCAAGAGTGCGGAATTTCCGCCCCTAATAATACTGATATAAATAAAACTGAAAAAAGCGATACTGATCTATCCATCCTACCCCCTACCCCCTCGGCAGTTTCTTCTCCTGCTGGTAAACGCGCTCCGCGCAGGATGGGATTGGATGAGATGGAAAGCTACCGTGAGCTGATCATGGAGAATATTGACTACGACATTCTCTTAGAACGTTATCCCTACGAAAAGGACTTGCTGGACGGCTATGTGGAGTTAATGCTGGAGGTCTGCTGCTCCACACGGGAATCTGTCCGTATCTGCGGGCAGGAAGTACCCACCGAAGTTATCAAAAGCCGGTTCCTGAAGCTGAACAGCGAACATATCGGCTATGTCATGGACAGCCTGAAAAGCAATACTGCCAAAATCGGCAACATCAAGGCATATACGCTGGCGGCACTTTACAATGCCCCTGTCACGATGGGGCAATATTACACATCCCTTGTCAGCCACGATATGGCGCATGGGCTGCTGAGTGGTTAAACCACCCAGGGCTTTGCGATACATCAATCAAACCAAAGGAGGACATTTGCATGGAACATGAAATCAACATTCTGGTGGTGGAACCGGGCAGACCGCCCAGGCCGGCACGGGTGGACTACTCGCTGGAAACTTTTTCACAGCTTGTCGGCGGGGATCTGGCAATGGGCTGTTTCCTTCCCCAGCGGGTCATGCTGCTTTATAACGAGGAGGCCAACCGCCAGGGACTGCCGCCCAACCGCTGCAATCCCTTTGTGAACGAGTGCATCAGCGGTACATTCCTGCTGTGCGGGCTTTCAGATGGGGAGGGCTTCTGCTCCCTTTCTCCTGCCCAGCAAGCCGAGTTTCAGCGCCTTTTCGCCAGCCCCGGCGAGTTTATGATGCTGGGGGCAAACCACATCTGCACTTCGCCTGCCGAGTTTGCCGAAACTGTCAGCAGGCTTTGGGGCGGTATGGCAAGCGGTGAGTCTGTGGTGCTGACCAAGTGGGGCGGCACGGAAAGCGGGGCCTGAACATGACAAAACAAAATAGCAATACCGACCGCCGCAGTTTGCAGGACTGCGGCGTTTTTTCATCGGCAGAATACCATTCAGTCGGGTTAAGCGGCGGCAAGGATTCCTCGGCGCTACTGCTCCTGATGCTAGAAAAAGGGATGCCGATTGACAGCGTGATATTTGCCGATACCGGCATGGATTTCCCGGAAATGGCGGCGCATATCGCAAAATTGGACGCGCTTCTGTACCGTGAGCGTGGTATCCACATCACTACCCTGCGCCACCCGCATGGATTTGAGTGGCTCATGTTTGACGAGCCAAAGCGGAAGCCAAGCTGCCTAAAGAACCGCGCCCGGTTAGGCGTACCGCCATACGGGAACGGCTGGCCGGGAATCAAGGTTCGCTGGTGTACCGGCCAGCTCAAAACGCATTTAATCACAAAAGAGGTAAACCGGCTGAAAAAAGAGAAGAACGCCCTGCACTATATCGGCATTGCCGCAGACGAAGCGAAACGGTGCAAGGATGCCCCAAACCACCGCTATCCCCTGGTGGAATGGGGCGTCACCGAGGCGCAGGCTTTACAGATCTGCTATGACCGGGGCTTCGATTTTGGCGGGCTGTATAAAATCTACCACCGCGCTTCCTGCTGGTGCTGCCCCTTACAGCGGATTGGTGAATTACGCAAGCTGCGTCAGCACCACCCTGAACTGTGGGCGCGGCTGTGGGATATGGATAACCGGGCGCGGGCGCAGTTTGGCGCAGGCCCCCTTGGACAGTTTAAGGAGCGTTGGAGCATTGAACAGTTAGACGCACGGTTTTCCCGCGAAGAAAAGGAGGAACGCGCATGAAACACCTGCTCCGCCGCCTGCTGGTTCCGCCTTAGTTGCTCCCAGGCAGCCAATGAAAAAAACGCAAAACAGAAAGAGGTGAGAACAATCGAATTTCAAGCGAAACAACTGCTGATGGAAAAGCTGGATAAAAACCTGCTGGATCATGCAAAAAGCCTGACAGACGGGAACGGGCCGCAGATTGTGGATGTGTATGGGCTGCAACAACTGGCCGAGGTTCACTGTTACTTGAAAACAACCCACCAGTTTGACCCTGCTGAAGTGGAAGCACTGCTGCAATTTGCTGACCCGCTGGAAGCTGCCTGCCATTGTTGGGAAATGAACACCCATGAATACAGTTTCCCGATCTGCGACCTGCTGCGGGAAACCAGGGCGCGGGAACTCTTTGAACTGGCAAAGCCGGAACCCCCGGCAAAATTGTCGGTGCGGGAGCAGCTTCGCGCCGCTGTGAAAGAAGCCCGCCAGAATCTGGCACCAGAGGAACGGACAAAAGGCGGCGAAGCCCGGTGAAACAACCTGCCGCTTGCAGGAAAGGAGGTGAACCCCTATGAACTATGACGCAAAGCAGCCCCCGGCAAACCTGGCCGATTCCATCCAGCAGAAAGAAACCGTCCAGGCATTATACGACCTGTTGGATAAAAATATGGCCGACTTCGATGCAAGTCTGGCTGGCATGGATAAAGCTGAAACCGCTGACCTGAAAGAAGTTTCTGATACGCGGGAAATATACGACTTCATTCGATACCATTATGGCGAATTTGGACAGCGTGAAGCAGAACTTTTGCTCCGCATGGAAAATCCCCTGAATTTCATAGTGGAAAACTGGCCCTGCCATAATCTTGAAACGCTGGCTATGAATTATCTGGCGGATAAAACGATTAAGGAACCGAACAAAAAGGAAATGCCGCAGTCCGGCCATGACACGAAAGATGCTGAAAAACCCTCTATTTTGAAACAGATTAAAACCAACCAGGGACAGATCAAGGCAAACAGACAGGAAACCCGCCAGCAATCTATTACGGCAGAGCGACCCAGGGACGGTGAGGCCCGCTGACGCTTTACGAGAAAGGAGGTAACGCACCATGCAGGACGAAGTACGCGAAAAATCAGTCGCGCTCACCATCAAGGTCGGCAGGACTGGCGGCAGGCTGACCGCTGAACTGCTGAAATGGGCCATCCGGAAATACCTTTCCCAATCCCAAAACCCGAAAATCCACCACGGCAAACAGACGGTGAAACAGCTTGTGGGCCAGGGCGCGGGTGTGCAGAATATTGAGATTACCGGAAAAAATATCAAATCCTTTGAGCGCGTGGCCCGGAAATACGGCGTGGATTTCGCTCTGAAAAAAGACCCAGCACAGGGAAAATACCTTGTCTTTTTCAAAGCACGGGACGCGGATGCACTCAATGCCGCCTTTTACGAGTATGCCGGAAAGAGCCTGAACCGCTCCGCGCAAAAGAAGCCGTCGCTGTTAGGCCAGCTCTCGCATTTCAAGGAGATCGCAAAGAATCTTACACGGGACACCGCTAAAAACCGGGAGAAAGGGGGCGTTGAACTTTGAAATTTGATGTAAAGAAGATTCTGCTTCCAAACCTGCCTTATCTGTTCATCTTCTGGTTTTTCAACCGTGTGGCGGAGGGCTACCGGCTGGCGGAGGGCGCGGATATGGTGACAAAGGCAATGGGCGCAGTATCCGGCCTGGGGGCGCTGATTTCCAAAAACCCGCTGCCCAGCTTCTACCCGCGCGACCTGCTGCTCGGCGCTGTCGTCGCGGTCATTATCCGGGCCGTAGTTTATTTCAAGGCGAAAAACGCCAAGAAATACCGCCACGGAGTTGAGTATGGTTCGGCTCGTTGGGGAAATTCCGACGATATTAAGCCTTTCATCAATCCCCAATTCGACCAGAACATTCTCCTGACGCAGACAGAGCGTGTCATGGTGGGGAGAAACAAAATCCCCAAGTACAATATCAACAAGAATGTGCTGGTAATCGGCGGTTCCGGCAGCGGCAAGACCCGCTTCCACATCAAGCCGAACCTCATGCAAATGAACGCCAGCTATATTATTACTGATCCGAAAGGAACAGTCGTTCTCGAATGTGGGAAGATGCTCCAGCGCGGCGGATATGAGATAAAAATACTGAATACGATTGATTTCAAGCAGTCTATGAAGTATAACCCGTTCCGCTATATCTACTGTGAGAACGACATCCTGAAGCTGGTCAACTGCATCATGGAAAATACCAAAGGCGAGGACAGCAAGGGCGGCGAAGATTTCTGGGCGAAAGCCGAAGCCCTCTACTATCAGGCGCTGATCGCCTATATCTGGTACGAAGCGCCGGAGGAAGAAAAGAACATGACCACCCTGCTGGAAATGCTCAATGCCTCCGAAGTGCGGGAGGATGACGAAAATTTCAAAAATGCCGTTGACCTGATGTTTGACGCGCTGGAAAAACGCGATCCACAACATTTTGCGGTGCGCCAATATAAGAAATACAAAATGGCGGCTGGCAAGACGGCAAAATCCATCCTGATTAGCTGCGGCGCTCGTATGGCTCCCTTTGACATCCGGGAGGTGCGGGAACTGATGGAGGGCGACGAACTGGAACTTGAAAAGATTGGCGACCGCAAGACGGCGCTGTTCTGTATCGTATCTGACACGGATATGACATTCAATTTCATTTCTGCGATGGTTTATACGCAGATGTTCAACGTCCTGTGCGACAAGGCGCTGGAAAATGGAGGCGCACTGAAAACCCATGTTACCTGCCTGCTGGACGAGTTTGCAAACCAGAAAATCCCCAACTTCCAGCACCTGATTTCCGTTATCCGAAGCCGGGAAATTTCCGCGCATATCGTGGTGCAGACGCAGAGCCAGTTAAAGGCTGTCTACAAAGACCATGCGGAAACTATCATCGGCAACTGCTCCTGCGTCCTGTTTTTGGGCGGCAAGGAGCGCAGCACCCTGAAAGAGATTTCGGAAACGCTGGGAAAGGAAACCATCGACCTTTTCAATACCTCCGACACGCGGGGAAGCCAGCGCAGCATGGGGGTAAATTACCAGAAACTCGGAAAAGAACTGATGTCAACCGATGAATTGGCGGTGATGGACGGCGGCAAGTGCATCTTGCAGGTGCAGGGCGTAAGGCCGTTTTTCAGCGACAAATTTGACATTACCAAACATCCGCAATATAAATACCTGCTGGATTCCAGCAAGAAGAACGCTTTTGATATTGCAAAATATCTGAGCCGGAGATTGACCGTCCGACCGGACGACGTTTTTGAAAGCTGTGAACTCGAAGCGCCGCCTGCGTCTGATGCACCCGCCGATTGACTTTTCAACCGGCGGTTTTTTTGTTCCTATCCAACCAATCACAATAAATTTATGGAGGTAATTTATGGAATTTTTTGCAAGCGCTATTGAAACCCTGAAAGTCCTTGTAATCGCGCTGGGCGCTGGCCTTGGCGTGTGGGGAGTGATCAATCTGCTGGAGGGATACGGCAATGATAACCGTGCGACACGTTCGTAAGTGAAAAGCTTGCGCACAAAGTCGAAGGGCAATTGTAGCCCGAAACTTTGGAGAACTGATATTCCGATGGGTGAAATGAGGGGGGTAACGTCCCGAAGCGCCACCCTAATACTCCGAATGGCGGGGAGCATGCAACGGCTCTCTCCAAAAGTTTATAGAGCTCGGTGAAGTCGGCAGAGAGCAACCGTAAGACTGGTTTTCAGACCAGACACGAAAGCTGTCCAGAGGTGGATGGTGTTGCCTATATGCCGGGGGTCGGATATCCATGGTGAGAATGTATGAAAATACTGACGAAATTCTGAATGTACGAGTCTAAACGTTGATGCTGTCGAAAGGCAGTACACCTTTCATGGTGGTATCTGTGGGCGAGTAAAATTGGTTGTTATGAAAGTCCATGCATCGTTACAGGCGGTGCGGTTATGCATGACCAGATACAGGCTTAGAGGAAGAACCTAAAGATATCCAATGATAGGAATATCGGAACGTGGAAAGCTGGGAACACGGAGGCGGTTGCAAGCCAGTGATGTGGTGGATGGGAATACCTTCGCGAGAGGGCAATAACCATTCTTTATTCCAGTGAGAGTAGTGGCACAGTACCTGTGAAGCCGTGAATAAGTAAGCGGTGGAGGGATAGCCACAAGTCGAATTCAGCAAAGAAAATGAAAACACAACAAACACAGCTTCGAGTATGACAAAGAAAATCCAAACCGAAGGGAGAGGATGCCTGTGTTGACTTCGGGGCAGCAAGAAAGGAAAAGCAAACAGAGAAAAATCCGCAACTCAGAGTATTACGACATGGAAGGTACTTTTGACAGGCTGTATGCAGAAAGTAAGAAAGATAAAACCTTCAACCATCTGATGGAAATCATCGAGAGTGAAGAAAATATCAAGCTTGCATACAGAACGATAAAGAAAAATACAGGAAGTGATACTTCGGGAGTGGACAAAAGGACGATAGCCGACCTTGCAAAGTTAAGCGAGGAAGAATACGTCCGTCTCATACGGAAACAATTCAGTAATTATCATCCAGGACCCGTAAGGCGAGTGGAGATACCAAAGCCCAATGGAAAGACCAGACCTCTGGGAATTCCAACTATCGTGGATCGGATCGTACAGCAATGTATTTTGCAGGTCATGGAGCCGATATGTGAAGCAAAATTCAGTGAGAACTCCAACGGGTTCCGCCCGAACCGTTCCGCTGAGACTGCTATTGCACAATGCATGAGGCTGATACAGGTACAGCATCTGTACCATGTGGTTGACCTCGATATTAAAGGCTTCTTTGACAATATCAGCCATACAAAGCTGATTCGTCAGATATGGGCATTGGGAATCCGGGACAAAAAGCTGTTATGCATTATAAAAGAGATGCTGAAAGCACCTGTTGTTCTGCCAAATGGAGAGAAAACATATCCCGCACGGGGTACCCCGCAAGGCGGTATTTTGTCGCCATTGCTTGCAAACATCGTATTGAATGAACTGGATTGGTGGATTGCCTCACAATGGGAGGAGATGCCAACAAAAACAAAATTCAAAACAAGGAGCAATGCGCAGGGAACAGAGATTAAGAGCCACGCCTACAGGGCTCTGCGCCGGAGCAGATTAAAAGAGATGCATGCAGTTCGGTACGCAGATGATTTTAAAATTTTCTGCGCAACACATGAGGATGCTGTCAGAGCATATAAGGCAACAGAGTTATGGCTAAAGGACAGGCTGGGGCTGGAAATCAGCCCTGACAAATCCAAAGTAGTTAATCTCAAAAGACAGTATTCTGATTTTCTCGGGTTCAAGCTGAAAGTCCGTAAAAAGGGTAAGAAATATGTGGTTCGGTCTCATATGAGCGATAAAGCATACAAAAAGGCGCATGAAAAAGTCTCGGAAGAAGTAAAGAAACTGGCTTATTCGTCAGATGATAATGCTCAGTTCATGCAGCTTCAGAAATATAACTCTGTAGTTGCCGGACTTCATGAATACTATTGTATTTCTACAGAAGTATCTCATGACTTCAGCAGACTTGCCTTCAGTATCAACAAACAGCTCAGAAACAGACTGAAAGGCGACTTATCCAAAAAGGGACAGCTCAGAAATGGGTTCATTAAAGAAAAGTATGGAGCAAGCAGACAGATGAGGTTCCTTCATGGACGTCCGGTGGTTCCACTGGGATATGTCCAGTCAAAGAATGCCCAGCATAAAAGGAAATCCATCAATAAATATACGGTCAAAGGTCGGGAACAGATTCATAAGAATCTTGCAATCGACACAGCTACAATGTTATGGCTGATGAGAAATCCTGTAAAGGGCAGAACCATTGAATATGCGGATAACCGTATTTCTTTGTATGCGGCACAGTATGGTAAATGTGCAGTGACAGGAATTCCGATGAATTCCCACGATATTCACTGCCACCATAAAGTACCGGTAAGCAATGGCGGTTCGGATGAATACGCAAATCTTATTCTTGTCAGCAAAGCGGTTCATATCCTTATCCATGCTTCTTCAGAACCTACGATTGAGAAGTACCTGAAATCCTTAAATCTTGACAATAAACAAATAGAAAAGCTTAACAAACTTCGTTCTATGGCAGAAATGCCACCTATTATTCTTTGAATTTAATGCTGTAACGAAGTGTGTAAGTTGTGTTTAAAAGCCCTGGACGGCTGAATTCGATGGAGCGCCGTGTGCGGTGAAAGTCGCATGCACGGTGTGGAGCGGGGGAAAATCCGGAGATAACTTCAAAGGATTACCTATCGCTATCTGGCGCGAAATCGCAGGGAATGAAACAACTTATGGCCGGCGGCGGAGTTGCCCTGATTGGGATGCAGCTTATCCCTCTGCTGGCAAACCTGTTCGGTTAAGGCGGGATAGCCTATGCTGAACATCCTCGACATAATCACAGACTGGATCAAGGAAATCCTGCGGGACTGCATCATGGGCAACCTGGACGGGATGTTTGACCAGATTAACAATGAAGTCGGGGAGGTTGCGGCGAATGTGGGGACGACCCCGGCGGCATGGAACGCCGGGGTCTTTTCCATGATCCGCAATCTGAGCGATACAGTCGTAGTGCCGGTTGCGGGGATAATCTTAACCTTTGTCCTGTGCTACGAACTGATTTCCATGCTGATGGAAAAGAACAACTTCCACGACTTTGAAACTTTTGCACTGTATAAATGGATATTGAAGGTGTTTATCGCAGTCTATCTGGTCACACACACCTTTGACATCACAATGGCGATTTTTGAACTGGCGCAGAACGTAGTACAGCAGAGCGCCGGTGTGATTACCGGCTCCACCACCATAGATTTTGCGGCGGCGCTGGGCGATGTGGCCGCCCAACTGGAAACAATGGAAATCGGGGAACTTTTCGGCCTGCTGGTGGAAACCATGCTGCTGAAAATCACCATGCCGGTGCTGTCGTTCTGCGTCATGCTGGTTCTGGTGGGGCGCATGATTGAAATTTATATCTACTGCTCGGTGGGCGCAATCCCCTTTGCGACGATGGCAAACCGGGATTGGGGGCAGATGGGAAATAACTATCTGCGTGGTCTTGTGGCTCTTGGGCTGCAAGGCTTTTTCATTATGATCTGTGTTTCGATTTACGCTGTGCTGGTGGGGCAGATTGGGAGCGCCGACAACATCCACATAGCCATCTGGCAGTGTGCGGGCTATACCGTTCTGCTGTGCTTCTCCCTGTTCAAAACCGGCGCGGTCAGTAAATCAATTTTTAACGCCCATTAAGGAGGTGGAACCCATTTGAAACAATATGAAATCATTCTGGCCGACCCTCCGTGGAGATACTCACAAAAGGGGGGTGCAGGGAGCGGCAGAACGTCACTACGCCACCATGAGCATGGAGGATTTATGCTCACTGCCTATCAGCCGTTTTGCTGCGCCGGACTGCGCGCTTTTTCTTTGGAGTACATTCCCACAGCTTCCAGAAGCACTGCATCTGATTCGTGCATGGGGATTCACCTATAAAACAGTGGCTTTTGTCTGGTTAAAGCAAAACCGCAAATCCCTTAGCTGGTTCTATGGGCTTGGATTCTGGACGCGCGGCAATGCGGAAGTGTGCCTGCTGGCTACCAAAGGGCATCCCAAACGCCGCCGGGCCGACATCCATCAATTTATTATCTCACCGATTGAAGCCCATAGTAAAAAGCCCGATGAAGCACGGGAAAAAATCGTTGCTCTGATGGGCGACCTGCCCCGCGTCGAACTGTTCGCCCGCCAGAGAGTCCCCGGCTGGGACGCATGGGGCAACGAGGTAGAACCCAGCCCCGGACTGGCGGAGGGGCTGGCCCCTGAAAATCCAACGTAAAGGAGGGAGCGAATTTATATGGACACTGAAAAACTGCGACGGCAGCTTATTGACCGCATCACGGACAATTACAGCGAATACCGCGCCAGCCTGCTGTTAAAAGACCGGCAGGAATTGATTGACGGCGCAGGCAGGATTGCCGATACCGCCACCGTATTCCAGCACCTGGCTGACCGAAGCTACAAACCGGAAGAACTGGAATACCTTTTGAAATTCCAAAACCCCCTGGAGGTGGTCACGGAGCATTGGGCAGATTATGAACTGATGCCGGATGTGCTGGATGCGCTGATTGCAGACACGGTTGACCGGCAGGACGATCTGACCCTGTTCCCGCTGGCAACGGACGCACCGGCACAGAAGCCGGAAAGCCTGCGGAAGTTTCTGAATGTAGACCTGGAAACCGTCCTGCCCCAGATCATGAAGCAGAAAACCGCCTTTTACCAGACAGACTTAAACTATGCGCTGGATGCCATGAGGGAGGGCGCAACGTCCGGCGACCCGGCAAAACAGAACTTTGTCCTGATTTTCCGGCAGAGCGGCGTGGAGTGCTTAAATGAGCGGGATATGTTCATCGGCGGCACACGCAGCTTTAACACACTGCAATTCTACCACACACAGACAAGGGAGCCGGTTCTGACCTATTCGGTGGAACTGACGGGGGACGGCAAAGACGGCCTGCGGGGAAATCTGTACCAGCAGGACAACCACCGCCTTGCGGAATACGCAGGGCGTACCGCCTCCCCCTATACAGATGTAACGGTTACATTTACAGGAGGGAAAGAAGTACGGCTGCCGGAAAAGGAATTTTACTATGAAAAAGCCGCAAGCCTGAAATATCTGCACGGCAGCATTAAGGAGGTTCGCAATGAAGCGGAGGACGAAACCGTGGTGCAGGGGGCGGTCAAACGGGAACACGACCGCCGGCGGGAAATGCCCAGGGGCTATTTTGCCGTCCACCTGCAAGCGCTGGATGAGCAGCGGATTCAGGCCGAAGCAGATCGGCTATCGTCCGCGCTCACGGACTTAAAACAGCCCAACTCGCCGGACAAGGAGAAGTTTATGGTGGAAATATCCGTGTATTTCCTGCCGCTGGCTTCCCAGCACGATATGAACCGGCTATTTGAGAAAGTGCGCGACCAGGTAGGGCAGACGGTGTATATCACTCCGCCGGACGATACCCACAAGCGGTATTTTGTCATGCGGCGGGAGGAACGCGCACAGGAGCAGCCAGAACGCAAGCCCTCTATCAAGGCCCAGCTTTCTGCAAAGCCCGTCCCCGGCGATAAGCCCGCCACAAAAACCAAAGACCGGGAGGTGAGATAAATGCCCTTTGTACCCGTACCCAAAGACCTTGCCAAAGTAAAAACAAAAGTGGCGTTCAACCTGACAAAGCGCCAGATCGTCTGCTTTGGCGGGGGCGGGCTGGTGGGAGTCCCCGCCTACATCTTTACACGCAGCAGCATCGGCAACGAGCCGGCGGCTCTCCTGATGATCGGCCTGATGCTGCCCTTTTTCTTATTTGGCATCTATGAAAAAGACGGTCAGCCGCTGGAAGCAGTCCTGCGGCATATGATACGCGCAAAATTCCTTTGTGCAGGGACGCGCCCGTACCAGACCGACAATCTGTACGCCGCCCTTTCGCGGCAGACTGAGGAGGTATCGACGATTGAAAACAAAACAGCAGGCAAAGCAGGCCAAAAACCTGCAAGCGGCAAAAAAAGAACTGAAAAAAGAAAAGTCTGACTTAAAGGCCACCCTGCGCCTGACCCCGGACGCAAAACTCAACAGCCGGGACAAGCGGCGGCTTGCGGCATCGGTCAGCAAGGCAAAGCGGGACGGCAGGCTTCCCAAGACCGCCCAGCAGACCATCCCCTACCAGGAAATGTGCCGGGACGGTATCTGTATCGTGGGCGACCGCTATTTCACCAAGCAAATCCAGTTTTATGATGTGAACTACCAGCTTGCACAGAACGAGGACAAGAACCTGATTTTTGAGAACTACTGCGATTTCCTCAACTATTTTGACAGCTCCATCAAGGTGCAGCTTTCTTTCCTCAACCAGCGGGCCGACATGGAGGAATACCAGAAGTCCATCCATATCCCGGAGCAGACGGACGCATTTAACGGTATCCGGCGGGAGTATTCGGGAATGCTCAAAGGCCAGCTTGCCAGGGGGAACAACGGCCTGACAAAGACCAAGTACATCACCTTTGGCATTGAAGCAGACAGCCTGAAAGAAGCAAAGCCCCGCCTGGAACGGATTGAAGCGGATGTGCTGGCGAATTTCAAGGTGCTGGGCGTCCGCGCCCATTCGCTGGACGGCTATGAACGTCTGGCAATCCTGCACCGGATGTTTCACCCGGCGGACAATCAGAAATTTAAGTTTGCCTGGGATGCCATCTGGAAAACCGGGCTTTCCAGCAAGGATTTCATCGCGCCGGACAGCTTCACCTTCAAGTCCGGCCAGTATTTCCAGATTGGCAGGACTTACGGCGCGGTGTCCTTTCTGCAAATCCTCGCCCCGGAACTGACCGACCGGATGCTGGCGGATTTCCTCGATCTGGAAAACAGCATGGTGGTGACACTGCATATCCAGTCCATCGACCAGAGCGCGGCAATCAAGAACATCAAGCGCAAGATTACCGACCTCGACCGCATGAAAATTGAGGAACAGAAAAAAGCAGTCCGGGCAGGGTACGACATGGATATAATCCCCTCCGACCTTGCCACATTCGGCAGCGAAGCAAAGACGCTTCTGGAAGATTTGCAGAGCCGCAACGAGCGGATGTTCCTTGTGACTTTGCTTGTGATGAACCATGCCAGGACGCGGCAGAAGCTGGAAAACAACATCTTCCAGGCGGCGGGTATCGCGCAGAAATACAACTGTGCGCTGCGCCGTCTGGACTACCAGCAGGAGCAGGGCCTGATGTCCTCCCTGCCCCTGGGCTTAAACCAGATCGCCATCCAGCGGGGGCTTACCACCTCCAGCACTGCCATTTTCGTGCCGTTTACCACCCAGGAGCTTTTTATGAACGGTGAAGCGCTGTACTACGGCTTAAACGCCCTCTCCAACAACCTGATCATGGCTGACCGGAAAAAGCTGAAGAACCCCAACGGCCTGATTTTAGGCACCCCCGGCAGCGGCAAGTCCTTTTCCGCCAAGCGGGAAATCACCAACGCTTTCCTGATTACCCAGGACGACATCGCCATTATCGACCCGGAGCAGGAATATTCGCCCCTTGTGCAGCGGCTGGGCGGGCAGGTGATTGACATTTCCCCCGCCTCCGACCAGTACATCAACCCGATGGACCTGACCCTCAATTACAGCGAGGACGACAACCCCCTGACCTTAAAAAGCGACTTTATCCTCTCCCTGATGGAGCTGATTGTGGGCGGCAAGGCCGGCCTGGAGCCGGTGGAAAAGACAGTGGTTGACCGCTGCGTCCACATGGTCTACCGGGACTACCTGCAAGACCCGAAGCCGGAGAAAATGCCGGTGCTGGGCGACCTTTACCGCCTTTTGCGGGAACAGCCGGAGGCGGAAGCACAGCGGCTTGCTACCGCGCTGGAAATCTACGTTACTGGCAGCTTAAATGTGTTCAACCACCAGACCAACGTGGAAATCAAGAGCCGGATTGTCTGCTATGTGATTAAAAACCTGGGCAAGCAGCTTAAAAAATTCGGGATGCAGGTGGTTCAGGATCAGGTGTGGGGACGGGTCAGCGAAAACCGCGAAGCCCATAAATCCACCCGGCTCTACATTGACGAGATGCACCTGCTTCTCCGGGAGGAACAGACCGCCGCCTATACCGTTGAGATTTGGAAACGGTTCAGAAAATGGGGGAGGAATCCCGACCGGAATTACCCAAAATGTCAAGGATTTGCTGGCAAGCCGGGAAATTGCGAACATTTTTGAGAACAGCGACTTTATTTATATGCTCAACCAGGCGGGCGGCGACCGGCAGATTTTAGCCAAACAGCTTAATATTTCCCCGCACCAGCTTGGATATGTGACCAACTCCAACGCCGGCGAGGGGCTTTTGTTCTATGGCAATGTGATTATCCCATTCGTTGACCATTTCCCCAAGGACACGGAACTCTATTCCATCATGACAACCCGCCCGGAGGATCTGGCGGAACAGTAAAGGAGGGTAAGATTTGGAACACAATCAGGAAATTATGGAGCAGTTTTTGAAGCTGCTTTCGGAAAACGGGCGGGCGGGACAGTCAGAGGATCTGTCCCGCCTGCTGTTCTATATGGACGGCATGAACCGCCAGCTTGACGCGGTGCGCCAGGAATTGCAGACAGTCAAGGTACAGCTTGCACAGGCCCAGGACACGCCGCAGAAAACCGTCTTGCAGGGCATGGTGGACGGTCTGCAAAGCAAAGTCCGGCAGGCGCAGGAAAAGCTGGACAGCCTGCGGGAAAAAATCATGCAGTGCGCCGCCAACGCGGTAGAGAGTTTCAAGCGCGTGGGCGTGACTGCGCTGGATAAGGCGGTTTCCGCTATGGGCATCCACAAGACGCTGGAAGCGGTACAGCAGAATATCAGCGGTTCCCTGGACGATGCCAGAAAGAGCATTAAAAAGGTGGAAACCCTTGGCCACGAACTCCGCAGCGTGGGCGGGCATCTGAAAAACGCCGGGCGCGCCGTGGCCGGCAGGGAAACCCAGGCCGTGGACGGCGGGCAGGAAGGACGCTTCCAGGCTGCTTTCCTTGCCCCCATGCGGACTGCCTATAAGATGCTTTCCAGCATGAACAATACCACCCTTGCCGCTATTGGCAACGTGGAACGACTGGAAACAGCGGCGGAAGCCGTGCGGGAAGCCAAAAAGCCCCCTGTCCGGCAAACGGAAACGCAGGAAAAGGAGCAGGTAAAGGAGCTGGAACATAAGGAAGAACCCACTGAAACCCAGCGCCGTGAGAAGCCCTCTATCCGACAGACGCTGACAGAGAAAAGTGAGCCTATGGACGTAAGCGATATTTTGAGCGACCCTGCCAATATCCAGATTTTTGATACGGTTTTAGAAGAATCCTGCCGTCAATGGTGCGACTGTATTGGCGATGCGCCGGAACGTGCCAGCGGCAAAGGCTTTGCGTCCTTTTTCTATGAGGTTTTTGAACAAAAAGAGCAGGAATACAAAGCCGAGTTAAAGGCAGACACACGCTCTGAAAAACCATCCATCCGAAAAGCGCTGAACGAGAAAAAGGCCGAAGCCGCCGCACGGCCTTCCCCAGAGCCGGAACGTAAAGCGCCGGAGGCCGCACGGTGAGCCGGGAACGGTTTCAGGCACGGGAGAAAAAGGTTCAGAAGATGGGCCGGGACGGTCTGGTGGAACAGAACCGCGCCACCGGCGAAGAAAAGCGCGTCAGCCAGCGCACGGCAGACACCGCCTTTGACCGCGCCCGCCCTACGGAACGGGAGGACATCCGCCGCCCGGCAGCACGGGGCGCAGACACCGGCAAAAAGCGGAAACAGCCCCGCACTGCGCCGGAGATGGCGGCAGAACAGACGGAACCGCTGCTTACGCCGGAATATCTGGCAGACAGTACTGCCGAACCGCCGCCCGATGCCCCGGCATCCATGCGCGGCGCGGTGGATATGCCGTTACTGGATGCGCCCATAGCCGAAGAACCCACTCCCGCGCCGGTGAGGAAACAGCCCCAAAAGCGGGGGAAAAAGGGCAAGAAGAAGCAAAGCACGAAATTCACGGAAGACGCTGCCCGACCGGGTAGTGAGGAAAAAACGGCTATGCGCGGTGTGGAGGGCGCTCCTGCCCCAAAGCGGCGCACTTCTGAGGGCGGCTCCCGCCTGCAATTTGACAAGGAAGAAGAACCGGCAGACCCCGCAGCCGACCGCGCAGCAATCAGAAAGCGGCAGACAGCAAAGCTGGCCGAACACGCCGCCAAACCGGAGGATAAGCTAAAATCCGATGGCAATCCAAAGGCCGGGGAAACACGCCTGAAATTTGAGGACACTCCCAAAGATACGGACATTTCCGGCGATACTGCGCCCGATATGCCCACCCGCCAACAAAAGAAATATAACAAGGCCGCCTGCCGCACGGAACGCGCAGACCGCCGCGTGGAGCAGGCACAAATGAAGCTGCCTGCCAAACGCCGCCTGCACATGGATCACCAGCCTGACGAAGCCAGCGGGAAGATAAAGCGGCGGCTCCGTTTTGAGGATGAAATCCTGCCGGAGTACCAAAAGCCCTCCCTGTCCTCCCGTGCCGGAAATGCGGCAAAAACGGCGGCAGTCTTAAAGCTGCATGGCAAACTCCGTGAATATGAGCGTGACAACGTGGCTCTGGAATCTGCCCACAAAATCGAACTGGTTGCCGAACAGGGCGCGGGGCGCGTCCTGCGCTGGGAACGGAACCGCCGCCGCTCCAAACCCTACCGCACTTTGCGGAAAGCCCAGCAGAAAGCGGCGCGGGCGCACACTGACCTTGCATGGCAGACCGCCCTGCGGGATAACCCCGAACTGCAACGCAAAAACGCGCTGGCAAAATGGGTGCAGAAGCAGAAAATCAAGCGGAAATATGCCCAGGCCGCCCATGAAGCCAAACAGAGCGCGAAATTTACCCAAAACGTCCTGACCGCCACCGGCAAGATTGCCCGCGCCATCGCCCAGTATGCGGCGGCACATAAGGCGGTCTTTCTGGCGGTTGCAATGCTGGCGCTGGTGGTGATGTTCTTCGCCACGGGCCTGACCTCCTGCACCGCCATGCTGTCAGGCTTCCAGTCCTCGTACATTTCCGCGTCTTACATGGCTAATGAGCAGGAAATCTGCCAGAGCGACCTTTATTACACGGAAAAGGAAACGGATTTGCAGATTGATATTGACAAAACTGAGGAAAATTACCCCGGCTATGATGAATACCGCTACAACATCGGTGAAATCAGCCATAACCCTTATGAACTGTTAGGCTACCTCTCCACGGCGTTCAATGCTTTTACCTTTGCAGAAGTCCAGCCCGAAATTGACCGCATTTTTTCCCGGCAGTACACCCTCACCCGTGAGGTGATCGTGGAAACCCGGTATGACGATGACGGCGACCCTTATGACTGGTATGTTTTGCAGACCACATTGGCCGTGCGCCCGCTGTCCTCTGTGTTACAGAGCAGCCTCACCCCCGGCGAACAGACCGACCGCTACGGCGTGTATATGCAGACCTACGGCAACCGGCAGGCGTTTGGAAATCCCTTTGGTTTTTCCTGGCTTGGATATGTGAGCAGCGGCTACGGCTGGCGGGTACACCCTGTAAACGGCGAAAAGAGCCTGCACCGGGGCATTGACCTCGCTGTGGCGCAGGGGACTCCGATTCTGGCGGCGCAGGACGGGCGTGTGGTATCGGCCGGCGATGCAGGCAGCTATGGGCTGTGCGTGGTGATCGAGGACGATAAAGGCTACCAGTCCCGGTATGCCCACTGTTCCAGCTTAAACGTCAGCGCCGGCCAGGAAGTAAAACGCGGGGATGTGATTGCTGCTGTCGGCAGCACCGGCAACAGCACGGGGCCGCATCTCCATCTGGAAGTCATGTTAAACGGCGAATACTTGAACCCTTATTTCTTCGTGGACAATGGCGACGATGGAACCGGCGCAATCCCCGGCACCCCCGGCGGGCCGGCTATCCCGGACTATTCCGGCGAACCGATGGGCGATGGCAGCTTTGAAGCCATGCTGCGGGAAGCGGAGAAATACCTGGGCTATCCCTATGTGTGGGGCGGCTCCCATCCATCCACTTCCTTTGACTGTTCCGGTTATGTTTCGTGGGTCATTAACCAGTCCGGCGTGGGCAGCGTCGGGCGGCAGACGGCACAGGGCCTTTACAACCTGTGTACGCCGGTATCTGCGGTGAACGCACAGCCCGGCGACCTGATTTTCTTTACCGGGACATACAGCTCGCCGGGGCCGGTCAGCCACGTTGGGATTTATGTGGGAGGCGGGCGGTTTATTCACTGCGGCGACCCGATTTCCTACGCCAATACGGGAAGCCCCTATTGGTCTGCCCATCTGTACGGGTATGGCAGAATACCCTGAAACACTTTTTTCAGGCATTTTTGCCAGAAACGGAGGTATGATTTGAAAATTGGACTGATTGATGTGGATTCCCACAACTGGCCGAACCTGTGCCTGATGAAGCTGTCCGCATACCATAAGGCGCGGGGCGGCCTGGTTGAGTGGTGGAATCCCAAAAACCACTACGACCTTGTTTATAAAAGCCGGGTATTCACAGATACCTACTCGAAAGATACGATTGCCGTTACCAATGCCGATGCCGTCATTTTAGGCGGCACGGGCTACGACCTTGGGGAAAACTTACCGGATGCGGTGGAACACACCCGCCCGGACGCTGCACTGTATCCGCAGTTTTCTGATACCGCTTACGGCTTTTTGAGCCGTGGCTGTCCGCGAAACTGCGGATTCTGTATTGTCAGCGGCAAGGAGGGACGGCGAAGCCGAAAGGTGGCCGACCTTTCCGAGTTTTGGGACGGGCAGAAAGAAATCAAGCTGCTGGACGCAAATCTCCTCGCCTGCCCTGACCATGAAGCGCTGATTTTGCAGCTTGCCGAAAGCCGCGCATGGGTGGACTTCTCCCAGGGGCTTGACATCCGCCTGATTACGCCGGACAATGTGGCGCTCCTAAACCGGGTACGCACCAGGGCGGTGCATTTTGCCTGGGACAATCCAGACGAGGACTTGACCGGGTATTTCCGGCGCTTTCTGGAACTGACCGCCATTAAGAGCGACCGAAAGCGGCGCGTCTACGTCCTGACCAATTACGGCAGCACCCATGAGCAGGACTTGTACCGGGTGGAAACCCTGCGCGGCATGGGATATGACCCCTATGTGATGGTCTACGACCGCCCGGCCGCACCGAAAATCACCCGCCAGCTTCAGCGCTGGGTGAATAATAAGCGGATTTTTTACACGGTCAAAAACTTTGCCGATTACATTCCAAACAGAACAGGAGGGATAACGTGAAAATCGACCGATTAAAAACCGACCTGGCAAAAGCCAGGGAAAAAGCCGCCGAGTGGCAGGCCCGCGTGCGGGACTTGGAGAAGCAGATCACCGAGCAGGAAAACCTTGAAATCTTGCAGGTGGTACGCAGCGTAGCGGCTTCGCCGGAGGAACTGCGGGGGCTGCTGGATATGATACGCGGGGCAAAGATGCCCATGGCTGGCACTGCCCGAACTTTTGAAAACATGGATAAGGAGGAAATCTGATATATGAAAACAAAACGCTTTCAGCGCACGGCGGCGATGCTGCTGTGCATTTTTATCTGCGCGTGGACAATGTTCCCCCTGATGGGTGCGGCCTTTGCCGCCGAGAATGGGCTGCATGACACCGCTGAACCGGAAATCACCTGCTTCTGTGATATTCACTGCACGGCGGATGCCCTCAATGCAGACTGTCCGGTTTGTACACAGGATGTGAACGCCTGCACCGGCACGGAACCGGAAGCGCCCACCGAAACAGAAACACCCACCGAGCCGGAAATCACCTGCTCCTGCAATATCCGCTGCACGGCAGATACCCTCAACGCAGACTGCCCGGTTTGTACGCAGGATGTAGCTGCCTGCACCGGCGCAGAGCCGGAAATTGCCTGTTTCTGCGATATTCGCTGCACGGCGGACACCCTCAACGCAGACTGCCCCATCTGTGTGCAGGAGGCAGCCGCCTGCATTGGCGCGGAGCCGGAACCCGTCTGTACTTGTGAAACGCGGTGTGCGGCAGACGCACCTGACACGGATTGTCCCATCTGTACGCAGGATGTAACCGGCTGTACCGGCAAAGAGCCGGAACCGCCTGCCAAACTGGTCTGTATCTGCGCCGCCCACTGTGAACCCGGCGCGGTCAACGCCGACTGCCCCGCCTGCCTGTTGAACCTGGCAGACTGTATTGTGGAAGCCCCCACGCCCGTCCCGGTCTGCGTCTGCGAAAACCGCTGTGAACTTGGTGCGGTCAACGCCGACTGCCCGATCTGCAGAACCGACCTGGCCGGATGCACCGGCAAAGCCCCCGCGCCAATCCCTGCATCCAATCTCTCCATCAAAATTACACCGCCCTCCGGCTGGGCAACCGGCAGTGCTGCCGCCGAGTTTCGCATTACCGATGAAGCCGGGAACGGCTTTGCGCTGGTGCAGGTGAAAATCGAGAAAAACGGGCAATGGCGGGATGTGACGGACAGCTTGAAGCAGAACGAAAACCGCTGGTATGGGGAAATCGACCTTTCGGAGAACTGCACCGTCTATGTCTGCGCCAACGGCCATGATGGGAAAGTGTATGAGAAATCCCGCTATATTGAGTGTTTCGACCGCACCGCGCCTGCCTTACGCGCCGGCATGGACGGGCGGCTGCTCCGTGCGGAAGCAAGCGACGACCTTTCCGGCGTGGCCGCAATCTATATTGACGGCGAGAAATACACCGATTTAACCAACGGCACACTGGACATACCGCTGCGGGATTTGCCGGATGATTACGAACAGCTTTCCGTGCAGGCGGTGGACGCTGCGGGAAATAAATCAAAAATCGTGCAGGTCAAGAACCCCAACTATCAGGCGGAGGATAACAAGCAGAAGCCCTCCACCGGCCAGACACAGCCCCCGGCGACCACCGCGCCGGTTACATCCACCACGCCTGCGCCAACGACACCGGCCACCAGCGCAACCACACCCCCGACTACACCGACCACCAATCCGGCAACAACGACTGCCACAAAACCGGCTGCCGGCACGGGCAGCGCAAAGCCCTCCGCTTCGGCAAGCGCAGCCCCGGACGAAGAAACGGACACCACGCCCCGCGATCCGATCCCTTTGACCCCGGACGGCCAGGCTACCGTTCTGGACAACGCCACCGGTGAGGACGGTAAGGAGTTTTATACCATCCAGACACCGGATGAAAACGTATTCTACCTGATTATCGACAACCAGCGCGATACGGAAAACGTGTATTTCCTCAATGCTGTCACCGAAGCCGACCTGATGGCTCTTGCAGTAAAAGAGGACGATACGCCGCAGACAGACGCAATCCCTGACCCGGAGCCGGCCTGCATCTGTACGGAACAGTGCGCCGCCGGCGAGGTCAACACCGCCTGCCCGGTCTGCACCCTGACCCGGAAAGACTGTACCGGAAAAGCCCCCGTGACCGACACGGAAACCGAACCCGACGAAAAGCCGGAAAAAACGAAAAGCGGCGGTTCCGGCACACTGATTTTAGTGCTGCTTGTGGCGCTGGCGGCTGGCGGCGCTGGCTACTACTTCAAAATTTACAAGCCCAAAAAGGATTTGGACGATGCAGAGGACTTTGACGAACTGACCGGCGGGGACGAGGAGGAAACGGTCAACGAGGACGAGGATGTGGACGCGCAGGAAGAAACCCGGCAGACGGGCGATGAGGAACCGGCAGCCTATGACGAGCCGGAGGAACCGGACTATCCTGAAAACTATGGCGGGGAGGACGACTGATGCGCTTTACGGACAGCCCTTTTGAGCGGATGATGACCCAAAGGCCGGCCCCCAGCCGCGCCGCGCCTGCCTCCCCCGTCCATCCGCCCGGACACCCTTGCCACCGCTGTCCCTACGGGCTAAATGCGCCCTGCGTGGGGATATGCTACAAAAATCTGAAAAAGGAGCGTGAGAAAAATGCAGTTAGTGATCGCGGAAAAACCGTCGGTCGGAATGGCGCTGTCTAAGGTATTAGGCGCGAAAAGCCGTGGCGATGGTTACATGGAGGGCGGCGGCTGGCTGGTAAGCTGGTGCATCGGGCATCTGGTGGAACTTGCCCCCGCCGATGCCTATGACCCCCGCTATTCCAAATGGAACTATGCCGACCTGCCGATTTTACCAAAACCTTGGCAGTTCCAGGTGCTGCCGGACACCAAAAAACAGTTTGAAGTCTTAAAAACCCTGATACACCGGGCCGATGTCACCGCCTTAATCTGTGCAACAGACGCAGGACGCGAGGGGGGAACTCATTTTCCGCCTGACTTACCATCTGTGCGGCTGCACCAAACCCGTCAAGCGGCTGTGGATTTCCTCAATGGAGGAAGCCGCAATCCAGAAAGGCTTCGACAACCTGCTGGACGGGAAGAACTACGACAATCTCTACGCCGCCGCTCTCTGCCGCGCCAAGGCGGACTGGCTGATCGGCATCAACGGTACGCGCCTGTTTACCACACTGTACCAGGGCAAGTCCCTGAACGTGGGCCGGGTGCAGACCCCGACGCTGGCACTGCTGGCAGAACGGGAAGCCGCTATTTCCGGCTTTCAGAAAGAGAAATTTTACACGGTGGAGTTGGAACTGGAGGGCTTTCGCGCCGCCAGTGAACGCTTTGCATCCAAAACGGACGCAGGCAGGCTGCGTACCGGCTGTGTGGGCAAGCCTGCAACGGTACAGACGGTTTCCCAAAAGGAGAAAACCGAGCGCCCGCCCAAGCTGTACGATTTGACTACCCTCCAACGGGAGGCCAACCGGCTGTTTGACTACACCGCCCAGCAGACGCTTGATTATCTGCAAGCCCTCTATGAAAAGCGGCTGGCGACCTACCCCCGCACGGACAGCCGGTACTTGACCGAGGATATGGCGGCGGGGCTTCCCGCGCTGTGCCAGTCCGTCGCTGCGGCGCTGCCCTTTGCGGCAGATTTGTCCTTGCCGGTAAATGCCGCGCAGGTAATCGACAACAGCAAAGTCACCGACCATCATGCCATCCTGCCCACGACAGAAGCGGCAAAAACCGACCTGTCCGCGCTGCCCTCCGGGGAGAAAAACATCCTCTTTCTGGTTGCCGCCCGTCTGCTGTGCGCGGTAGGCGAACCCCATACCTATGCGGAAACCGCTGTCACACTGGAATGTGGCGGCGCTGTCTTTTCCGCAAAAGGCAAAACGGAAACCGCCGCAGGCTGGACGGCTATGGAGCAGGCTTTCCATGCCACACTGAAAAAGAAACCGAAGCAGCCCGAACCCTCCCCGCCACTTCCTGCACTCACCAAGGGCCAGAAGCTGACCGCCGGGGGTGCATCCATCAAAGAGGGCGCGACCTCCCCACCGGCCCATTTTACCGAGGACACGCTTCTCTCCGCAATGGAACACGCCAGTGCAAAGGAGTTTGCGAAACTGGAAGATGTGGAACACAAAGGACTTGGCACTCCGGCCACCCGTGCCGGCGTGATTGAAAAGCTGGTGCGCTCCGGCTTTGTGGAACGGAAGAAAAAGCAGCTTTTCCCCACGGAAAAAGGCACGGAACTTATCAAGGTAATGCCTGATACGCTGAAATCCGTCAAGCTGACCGCTGAATGGGAGGAACGGCTGGGCGCGGTGGAGCGCGGGGAACTCTCCCCGGAGGACTTTATGGCGGGCATTACCGCCATGCTCACCGAACTGGTAAAAAGCTATCAGGGCGTGACCGTGGCATCTGCCGCCCTGTCTGCATCCGGGCGCACGGTAATTGGTATCTGCCCCCGCTGCGGCAAAAACGTGGTGGAGGGCAAAAAGAGCTTTTTCTGCGAGGGCTGGAACGCTGCGCCCGCCTGCGACTTTGCCCTGTGGAAGAACGACCGCTTTTTTACCAGCAAGCACAAGGAACTGACCCGCAAGGCTGCCGCCGCCCTGCTGAAAAAAGGGCGCGTTGCCATGACCGGCCTGTTTTCCGAGAAAAAAGGCGTCCTCTATGATGCAATTGTTGTGATGGAGGACACCGGAGAGAAATTTGTTCGCTTTAAGCTGGAATTTGACAATAACACACCTAAAAAGAAAGGAAACTGACGCTTATGGAAAAGAACATGAACGCATTTAACCGCAACCTGCACAACCTCCTGACCATCAGCGGCACGGATGCCGCTGAACTGGCGCAGACCCTTAACGTGGAACTGCCGGAGATCAACCGCTGGCTGAACGGCTCCGCCGCGCCGGATGTGTACCAGCTTCAGGAAATCGCCAAGCGGTTCGGGATGCCCTACTCCTACTTTTTTGAGAGTGAGCAGAGCCTGCCCAATGTGCCGAAAGTAGCGGCATGGCTGGGCTTGTCGGAGGAAACGGTGGAAACCCTGCTGGCAATGGCCGATACCGAGCCGGAGGATGTCATGGACGCGCTGGACGATGCCATTTATGCAATGGCTACCGCTGTCAGTGCTGCGGGGGAGGTGGATACGGAATGAAAAAAAGAAGAAGCGAAAGACATCCCTATCGGCGGAGAAATCGCTGTCCGGCAAACTGGCGTCCCCTATGGCTGGCTCTACCGGCGCACGGAACCCGGCTATCTTCTGGCAAACGGGATTGCCCTTTTGGAGTGTGAGCGTGACAGCGCAGGACGCTACAAAGGCGGGGCTGGCCTGGACGGGATGTATTTACAGACCGGGCGGCTCTATGTGCCGGTACTGGCGGGGGACGGGAACGTCCGCGCCTTTCAGGAAGTAATCCCCGAAAATTACCTTGCCGCCGCTGAAATGAGCGTGGAGGGCAACTATAACCAGATTGACGGGATCATCAATAACGAGCCGCCCAAACCCTCGGTGCTGGATGCCCTGAACCAGTGCCGGGAAGATGCCGCCAAAGGCCGTGACGCGCCGGAGAACCCCCCGCGCGGACAGGAGGTGGAGCGATGAAGCTGTCCGGAACCGAGAGGGAAACTATCGTGCTGTATAACGAAGCAGAAACCGCCGCCAGCATCTACACCCACAATACCAGTCTTTGCAGGCAGCTTTCCGAACTGTGCGGCACTTACCCCGAACAGGTACGGCAGACCGGGGATAATGGATATGGCGGGCTTTCCTTTGAACTGCCGAAAAAATGGGTACGCATCACCCCGCCCCGTGTCCTTACCCCTGCACAGCGGGCGGTGCTGGATAAGATGAACGAGAAAAGGCATGGCGGCTGATTGTTCCCGCTGTCCGGCTGTGGTATAATCAAATCCAGCAGACAAATGGGCAAAAATGCGGAGGTGGCAGGACATGAAAAACAGCACGACCCCAAAATGGGCAAAACAAAAGAACAAGGCGACGCGCCACGCAGCCCGCATCCGCATGGCGCGGCAGTGGCTCCCCACCTATACGGGGACGCACCTTGTCCGTGCCTACCGGGAAAAATTCAAGGTTGACGTAACCACTGCGATCAATGACCTGGCGGAGATTGGCGCATTGACACCGGAGCAGGCGGATGCGAAACGGCAGGCGGAACAAAAACGCCAGGAACATTTACGCCGGGAACGGGAATCCAAAAAACAGCAGTCCCTTTATGACCGCTTCCCGGATTCCGACGACCGCTTTTTCTATATCGCCGGTTATACCTCCGGCGGCGCACCCTACGGCGTAACGTGGGAGGAAATGGGGCTTTCCCCCTGGGAACTCCCCGGAGAAGAATCATAGATAAACCATACACCCGGAACAGGACGCACCTGCTCCGGGCTTTTTTATTGCGAAAAAGGAGGGGAAACATGGCGAATAAGCTACAAACCGTGTCGCAGCTTGCAGACCAGACCGCCAAGGCCGTCACGCGGAACGCGGAGGGCTGGAAAAGCTATCTGACCACTGCATCGCGGCTTTATAAATACTCGTTTGACGAACAGCTTCTGATTTACGCCCAGCGGCCGGACGCCACCGCCTGCGCCAGCATGGAATTATGGAATGAGGATATGCGGCGCTGGGTCAAGGCCGGCTCCAAGGGCATCGCCCTGATCAAAAAGGACGGCATCCGCCCACGGCTGACCTATGTGTTCGATGTGGCGGATACCCGCCCGGTGCGGGGCGCGAAAATGCCCTATCTGTGGGAAATGAAAGACGGACACCATGCCGCCGTCATGGATACACTGGCACGGCGTTACGGGGAAACGGAAAAGAAGGACATCGGATCTGCGCTGATGGAGCAGGCGAAACACGCCGTAGAGGAAGTGTACCGGGAACACCTTTCTGACCTTGCCTATGACGCCCAGGACAGTCTTTTGGAGGGGCTGGACGATTTCAACCTGGAAGTGCGCTTCCGAAATCTCCTGACCGCCAGCGTCCAGTATACGCTCCTTTCCCGCTGCGGCTTAAACCCCGCCGATTACCTGGAGGACGAAGATTTTGACGGCATCCATGAATTTTCCACCCCCGCCGTCCTCCACCACTTAGGCAGCGCCGCCAGCGAAGTGTCCATGAATATGCTGTTGGAGGTCAAGAAAGCAATCCGGCAGGCGGAAAAAGAAAAGGCACAGAACCGGCAGAAAATCCCGAAAAATCCCGAAAAACCACTTGCAAAAGAACCGGTGATCGGTTATACTAAAGTCAAGGAACAGTTTAACACATTAAAACGCGAAAGCGAAGAAAGGAGCATACAAAATGGCAGAACTGGCATACAAGAGGACGGGCGACTACCTGATTCCCGACTTGGTGATGGACGGGGAGGACGAGATGGAGGAAATGCCGCTGGGCAAGTACGGCAGGCTGCGGCAGACCTTTCTTCAGGAACACCACAAGGGGACATACACCTCGATGCTGCTGACCGGGCGGCTGGAACCCCACCTGCGGGAGATCGACCGGCAGGCGCAGGAACAGGCAGACCGGATCGTGGCGGAATTAAAGAAACAGAACGGCGTGGACGAGGGGATGAAAGCCCGCGACCAGATGGGATGGGTGCAGGCAGTCAACCTGTTTCTCGCCCAGGCGGAGGAAACCGTACTGAACGAGATCGTTTACAAGTAAATCAGGAGAACCAGCAGGAAGCGGCGGGCGAACAGTCCGCCGTTTCTGCGTCTGAAAAGCCGGCATTTACACAGTTTTCTTTATTCCCCACTGTGGAACAGCAGATTGAAACTATTGCTCAGGCACAGAAAACCGAGCAGGAACTGCGCCCCGCCGTTTCCTCCGGCAAGGTCACGGATGCGGTCATTGGCCGCGCCCTCACAAGCGGCGGCAACGAGCCGGACAGCATCCTGCGTATCGTCGCTTTTTTCCAGAAAGACCCTACGGAGCAGTCTGCCGCCGATTTTCTGCAAAAGGAATACGGCAGCGGCGGCAAGGGGCTTAAAATTGCCGGGCATGAGTATTCGCTGTGGTTCAGCCATAGCGGTATCCACATCGCGCCGGGGCGCTCTGCCGGGGGCGGCTCCCTTGTCACCTGGAAGCAGGCGGCGGCACAGATCCGGCAGCTTTTGAACAGCGGCCAGTTTGCCAGCCAGGACAAAATCGACGCGGCCCGTGACAATGAATTTCGGGAATTGTCGGAAAAACTGTGGTTTCTGCGGCAGAATTTCAGCGAGGAAGCAAAGGAAAAGGGCTTGCTGCCCACCATTGACGCGCTGTACGGTGGTTTCCCGGACAGCACGGCTAAAATTGCCGCGCTCCTGAAAGACCCGGCAGAACGAGCCAAAATTGCACAGGAAGTCCGGCAGTTTGCCATCTCCCATCAGGAGAACCCGAATCTGCTGCGCTTCCGCCAGCGGCCCGCGCCCTCCGAACTGTTTACCCGCCTGACCGATATGGATAAGCCGGTGACGGCATTTCATGGGGTGGAGGGCTTTGCGCCTGCCCGTGGAGCTTTTGTCACCGAGGACGAGATTACCCGGATGTTCACTGGCGGCTCTGGCGTTTCCGAGGGGAAATTCCGTATTTACGCCTACTTTATGCAGGGGCATGATGCCAAAGAGTGCATCGAATTTCTGAAAAACGAATACGGCATTGGCGGGCATGGCTACATTGGCTATGATGAATGGCACGACGGCAAAGGCATCAAGCTGTCCCGCGCCGACGATTTTTCCGGTGGCAATTATGATACGGTTACGCTGAACTGGAAGCAGGTACAAAAGCGGATTGCCGGACTGATTAAAACGGATCGGTATCTGAACCGCAGGGAAAAGGCATATCTGCCGGAATATGAAAAAATGCAGCTTGCTCGGAGTCTATATACCTTCCAATACTACGACCCCAACGATGCCAGCAAGACAATCCCCCACGACTGGGATGTTGACGCGGCAAAAAAGGTATTCCGCCCGCTGTTAGATGACCCGGAACAATGCGCGGCGCACTATGAAAAAATGGTGAAAGCCCTGGCAATGGTATCCCCGGATGAGCGCGCCTATTCCCTGATGGAGCCGACGCTTCAAAAAATGGGCGCATACCTGCGGGGCGAATACTCCTTATTCACCCCTCTGCCTGATGCCGTCTTGCAGGAGGAACGGCAGAAAAAGCAGAAACAGAAACAGAAGGAAAGGCAGGATTCCGCCAGACAAACGGCTGAACCTGCAACCGGCCTTGCTGCTGCGGCAAAAGCCCTTTCCCGCAAGAAACAGCCTGCCCCACGGGAGGATGCAGACGGGCAGCTTACTTTAGATATGTTCGGGCTTTCGTCCGAACCAGAACAGCCAGCCGCAACTCCTGAACCGGAGCCGGAACTTTCGCAGGCAGAAACCGGCGCATCTGAAACGGCCGTCCCTATCGCATCAAAGCCGGAACCACCGCAGGAAACGCCGAACATACCAGAAGGGGCTGCGCCCATAATGGCCGAAAGCCCCGCTGACCGCTATGATTTAGGCTATGGCCATATGGGGAACGGCCTGACCGTCTGGAACCGTCTGGAGGAAGAACACGGCGACTACAAAACAGTTGCCCATATCGCCCCTGACCGTACCGTGACTTTTTACGACGCGGATATGCCGGAGGAAATCAGGGAAAAAATTCAAAAGGTTGCCGCTGCCACTGAAATGTCCATTTCTGCCACCCAGGACACGCCAGTATTTTCCACCCCGCCCCAGGAGCCGGAACGGGTGCAGCCTGGGAACTCGGAGCCAGAGCCGGAAAAGGTGCAGGACGCGCCCGCTGCGGTCAATCCAGAGCCGGAAACCGGGGACAGCAATATTGTACCATCCCCCGCGCAAAAGGCGGGCGCAGAACCCACCGGCACAGGTTCGCCGCAGACCCAGGAAGCCCCAAAAACAGCCGCCGCAGACGGTCTGAACCTTACGCCCAACGTGGAGGAATACCTGAACCTGAAAGCCCAATACCCTGACAAACTGGTAGGCGTCCGGGTAGGGAAAACCATGCTGTTTTACGGCACAGACGCAGAGGAAGCCGCCCCTGCGCTGGGAACGAAAACCATCACCCGCGATATTCCCGACCTGGGGATGGTGTCCATCACCGGAGCCAATGGCTGGCAGTCCGTCTTAAAAAAGCTGCTGGAACATGGAAAAAGCGTGGTGCTGGCGCGGCCTGACACGGAACGCGGCGGCGATGCCCCCTATGAAATCATCAAGGAACGCAGCGCGGCGGATTATATCCCTGTCGGCATGGAACTGACCATTGACGGGCGGCTGATGAAGATTGACAGCGTGGACTATAACGCCGGAACCGTCAGCCTGCAAGATATGGAACTGCGGGGCTGGTATCCCATTTTCCGCAGTGAAAGCATCCCCTTTGTGCGGCAGTTTGTAGAGGAAGTCCAGCAGGAGCATTTTACAGCGGAACCCATGCAGGAGCCGGAACGCCCCGAAACCTCCGATTTAGATACGGCAAAACAGCTAATTGAACAGTTTGCCTACGCCGAATATGGCAGCGATGATGTGGATTTTTCCGATTTGGAGCATATCGGGATTGCCTATGGCACGACCGAGGACGGCGGTTTAGAAGTCCAGGTGGACGTAAACCTGCTGGATTTCTCCATCAGCCAGTCCGTAGACGGGAAATGCGTGGAAACACGGCAGTATGGCAGCCTGCGGGAACTGATTGATATGGAACTTGCTTTCCTTGACTATGATATGCTGGTTTCCGTGGAACCGGATATTGAAGAACGGTTAAAAGCCGAACTGAACCAGCGGATCAGGTGGTCAGAAATGGCAGGTGCCAGAGAGGGCGTGGAGCCAACAGAGCCGGAAATTTTTCCAGAGAAGGACGTTTCTCCAGAACAGGAAGCACCGCCGGAACTGGTGGAGATTGACGGCGGGCAGATTACGGAAACCCCGGCGCAAAGACAGACCCGCCGCCGCGCCCAGGAGGAAGTGGACAGCCGGGTATTCCCCAGCGAGATTATTTTACAGCCGCTCCGTCTGGAGCCGGAACGCCACAACTTCCGCATCACCGATGAAAATTTAGGCGCAGGCGGCGAAAAGACCAAGTACCAGTACAACGTGGAAGCCATCCGCACCCTGAAACAGATTGAAGCCGAAAACCGCCTTGCCACACCAGAAGAACAGGCCATTTTATCCCGTTATGTGGGCTGGGGCGGCATTTCCCACGCCTTTGAGCCAAACGACCCAAAATGGGCAAAGGAATACGCCGAACTGAAAGAACTGCTCACCCCTGGGGAGTACCAGTCTGCACAAAGCACGGTTCTCAACGCCCACTACACCAGCCCCACCGTTATCCAGGCAATCTACAATGCGGTGGAACAGATGGACTTTACGCCGGGGACGGTTTTGGAGCCGTCTATGGGCATCGGGAACTTTTTCGGGATGCTGCCCGAAAAACTGGCGGCAGCAAAGTTATATGGTGTGGAACTGGACGACCTGACCGGGCGCATCGCCAGACAGCTATACCAAAAGGCGGATATAACGGTAGACGGATTTGAGCGCACCGACCACCCGGACGATTTCTTTGACCTTGCGGTGGGCAACGTCCCCTTTGGCAGCTATCAGGTGCATGACAAGCGGTACGACCGTCAAAACCTGATGATTCACGACTATTTCATCACCAAAACGCTGGACAAGGTGCGTCCCGGCGGCATTGTGGCCTTTATCACCACCAAAGGCACAATGGACAAGAAAAAACAGCAAGGCGCGGGAGGCGCTGGCACAAAAAGCCGATTTATTGGGTGCAGTCCGCCTGCCCAGCAATGCGTTCAAGGCCAACGCCGGAACCGAAGTCACAACGGACATCCTCTTTTTCCAGAAGCGCGACCGCATCCCGGAAAAACTCCCGGAATGGGTGGAGGTCGGGCAGACAGAGGACGGCATCCCCCTGAACCGCTACTTTTTAGACCACCCGGAAATGGTGCTGGGGACAATGACAATGGGACGCAGTATGTACGGCAATGAAACTGAAACCGCCTGCCAGCCCATCCCCGGCGCAGACCTTTCCGGGCAGCTTGCAGAAGCTATCCGGCATATCGCACCGCCTGACCGGGAACTGTTAGAAGTGGATTCCGGGCAAGACGGCGAGGAACTGGAAAGCATCCCCGCCGACCCCACTGTACGCAATTTCAGTTACACCCTATCCAATGATAAGCTGTACTTCCGGGAAAACTCCCGCATGACCCAGGCCGTCCTTGGCAAAACCCCCACGGAGCGCGTCAGGGGCATGATCGGCATCCGGGACAGCGCCCGCCGCCTGATCGACTTACAGCTTGCCGGCGCAGACGACACAGAAATCCAGTCCGAGCAGGCAAAATTAAACCGGCTCTATGATGCGTTCAGCGCAAAGTACGGGCTTCTTAACAGCACTGGCAACAAGCTGGCCTTTGAGCAGGATTCCTCCTATCCGCTGCTCTGCTCTCTTGAAATCATCAACGAGGAGGGGAAGCTGGAGCGTAAAGCGGATATGTTCACCAGGCGCACCATCCAGACCCACCGCGCCGTTACCAGCGTGGACACGGCTGTGGAGGCGCTGGCGGTATCTATCGGTGAAAAAGCCTGCGTGGATTTGGGCTATATGGCATCCCTCATGGGCGGCCCTGAAAAAATCCCGCAGATTGTGGAGGACTTAAAAGGCATCATCTTCAAAAACCCCGCCACCGGCCCCTTTGACCTGGAGGACGGCGGCGCACACTGGCATCAGGGCTGGCAGACGGCGGACGAATACCTTTCCGGCAACGTCCGGGCCAAGTTAGCGATTGCCCGCGCCGCCGCTGAGGAAAACCCGCAGTTTGCCATCAATGCCGAAAAGCTGGAACAGGTGCAGCCCAAAGACCTGACGGCATCTGAAATCAGCGTCCGTATCGGCGCGTCTTGGATTGACCCGGGAGTATTACCAGCAATTCATGTTTGAACTGCTGCATACACCTGTGTATTTACAGGACAGAAAAATCAAGCTGCAATATTCCCCTACCACCGGCGAATGGAACGTGCAGGGAAAAAGCACAGACAACCGGGATAACGTGCGCGTCTATGCTACTTACGGCACCAAGCGCATCAACGCTTATGAAATCTTTGAGCAGACCTTAAACCAGCGGGATGTACGGATATTTGATAAGACAGAAGTGGACGGAAAGGAGGTGCGCGTCCTCAACGAAAAGCAGACCGCCATTGCCCAGCAGAAGCAGGAAGCCATGTGCGAAACGTTCAAGGACTGGATTTTCAAAGACCCGGAACGTCGGGAAACCCTTTGCAGGCGGTACAACGAGAAATTCAACTGCATCCGTCCACGCGAATATGACGGTTCCCATATCCGTTTTGCTGGGATGAACCCGGAAATCTCCCTGCGTACCCACCAAGAGAACGCCGTGGCGCGGATGCTCTATGGGAAAAACTCGCTGCTTGCCCACTGTGTCGGCGCGGGCAAGACCTTTGAAATGATTGCCGCCGCAATGGAGGGCAAGCGGCTGGGTCTGAACCAGAAATCCCTATTCGTCGTTCCCAACCACCTGACGGAACAATGGGGCGGCGATTTTTTGCGCCTGTACCCCGGCGCAAAGGTGCTGGTTGCCACGAAACGGGACTTTGAGCCTGCCCGCCGCAAGAAATTCTGCGCCCGGATCGCCACCGGCGACTATGACGCGATAATTATCGGACACTCACAGTTTGAAAAAATCCCCCTCTCCCCGGAACGGCAGAAAGCCGTCATTAAGGGGCAGATTGATGAAATCGTCACCGCCATTGCCGAAGCAAAGGCGGAGGACGGCGAGCGCTACACCATCAAGCAGATGGAGAAAACAAAGAAAAACCTGGAAGCCAAGCTGCAAAAGCTGGCGGACGGAAAGAAAAAAGACAGTGTTGTTACCTTTGAGGAATTGGGCGTTGACCGTCTGTTTGTGGACGAGGCGCACGGCTTTAAGAACTTGTTTTTACACACAAAAATGCGGAATGTGGCGGGGATTGCCCAGACGGACGCGCAGAAATCCAGCGATATGTTTGCCAAGTGCCGCTACATGGACGAAATCACCGGCGGGCGCGGCATCGTGTTCGCTACCGGAACCCCGGTGAGTAACTCAATGGTAGAATTGTATACCATGATGCGCTACCTCCAGTTTGACACCCTGGAGCAGAACGGCCACCGCCATTTCGACGCATGGGCGGCAGACTTTGGCGAAAAGGTCACGGCGATGGAATTAAAGCCGGAGGGCAGCGGCTTCCGCTCCAAGACCCGGTTTGCGAAATTCTATAACCTGCCGGAACTTATTTCTATTTGGAAAGAAGCCGCCGACATCCAGACCGCCGATATGCTGAATCTCCCCGTGCCAAAGGCGGAATATATCACCGTCACCACGGAACCCAGCGGATTCCAGAAAGAAATGGTGGAGGAACTTGGCGAGCGTGCGGAAAGTGTGCGCGGCGGGCAGGTTGACCCCCATATCGACAATATGCTGCGGATTACTTCGGACGGGCGCAAGCTGGCGCTGGATCAGCGGCTGCAAAATCCGCTCCTGCCCGACGACCCGGACAGCAAGGTCAACGCCTGCGTGAAAAATATCGTGCAGGAATGGCAGGCCAGCACGGAGATTTTAGGAACACAATTAGTGTTTTGCGACCTCAGCACACCCAAGGGGGACGGCTCATTCAATGTCTATGATGACATCAAGGAAAAGCTGATTGCCAAAGGCATCCCCGAAGCGGAAATCGCCTTTATCCACGACGCCAACACGGAAACCCAAAAGGCAGAACTGTTCGCCAAGGTGCGGCGGGGGCAGGTGCGTGTCTTAATCGGCTCCACGGCAAAAATGGGCGCAGGCACGAATGTGCAGAACCGCATTGTCGCGTCCCATGACCTGGATTGCCCCTGGCGTCCTGCCGATTTGGAACAGCGGGCGGGCCGATCTCTGCGCCAGGGCAACATGAATGCGTCGGTGAAAATGTTCAAGTATGTCACCAAGGGTACATTCGACGCTTACAACTGGGGGCTGGTGGAAAACAAACAGAAATTCATCGGTCAGATCATGACCTCTAAAAGCCCTGCCCGCTCTGCCGAGGATGTGGACGCCACTGCCCTTTCCTATGCTGAGGTCAAGGCCCTTGCCACCGGCGACGACCGTATCCGCGAAAAAATGGATTTGGATGTGCAGGTTTCCAAGCTGAAAATGCTCAAAGCCAACCACACCTCCCAACAGTACGAAATGCAGGACAAAGCGCTGAAATACTACCCGCAGAAAATCGCGGAAACCAAGCTGTTAATCGAAGCGCTGACGGCAGATTTGCCAACCGTGCAGGCCCACCCGGTCAAGGACGATGCGTTTTCCATGACTGTCATGGGGCAGACCTACACGGAGCGCAAGGCGGCGGGCGAAGCGGTGATTAAAGCGTGTATGCTGATGGACGACCCGGAAAAAACCGTGGATTTGGGCGAGTTTCGCGGCTTTCCCATGCAGCTAAGGTGTGACGGCAGCAAATTCCGCGTCACCATGAAGCAGAACCTGACCTATTCCGCCGAACTGTCTGACGATGCGGTGGGCAACGTCACCCGTATTAACAATGCGCTGGAAAGCCTGACGGAGCGGTTGGACGCACAAAAAGCACGGCTTGCCACACTGGAAAGCGAACTGGAAAACGCCAAAGAAGAAGCCGACCGGCCATTCCCAAAAGAAGAAGAACTGCGGGAAAAATCCGCCCGCTTAAACCAGCTTAACCGGGAACTGTCCAGGCCGGACAAAAAGGAGGATGAGCAGGAGGTTGAAGAAAGCCCTGATTTGGAGGACGCCGGAAAACCCGCGCCGGTTGTGCCGATGCCCGCTGTGGCGGCTGGCTATAAACCCTCTATCCGTCAGGCAATCCGTAACTATGAACCGCCCACGCCGGTACATTCCGGCATGGAGCGCACCCCGCGAAAGGAGGCGGTGCTGTGAGGATAAAGGAGGGGCGCACGGTGGGGCTGTTCACCAAAGTTTCCCCGGAAGAAAAGGCGGCGATTGACCGCAAAATGGAATTGCTGGGAACCTCCAACCTGCGGGCTTACCTACGCAAGATGGCGGTGGACGGCTACATCGTGCAGCTTGACATGGGCGCGGTGCTGGAACTGGTAAAATTGCTGCGTTCCGTTTCCAGCAACGTCAACCAGATCGCCCGCCGGTGCAACAGCACCCACAACCTCTATGAGCAGGATGTGGAGGACTTGCGGCAGGGCTACTCTGAAATCTGGCAGGGCGTGAACGACCTGCTGAAGAAATTTGAAGCACTGTAAACAACTGCGGCGGGGGCAAAAGAAAGATGCTCCCGCCGCCCTTTTTTCATATTTGGAGGTGATTACTTGGCAGGCGTAACCAAAGAGCAGATTGCAAAAGCAAAGGAATGGGATCTGCTCTCTTATTTGCAGGCCTATGAGCCGCAGGAACTGAAAAAAAGCGGCCCCCGCGAATACTGCACCAGAACCCATGACAGCTTAAAAATCTCCAACGGGAAATGGTGCTGGAACAGCCGGGGCATCGGTGGGCGCACGGCCCTTGATTATCTGATCAAGGTGCGCGGCATGGACTTTGTAGGCGCGGTGGAAACCCTGTGCGGCTACTGTGCGCCACCGCCCGAAAAAGCGCCGCCCATAAAAGAAAAACAGCCAAAGCCCTTCCGACTGCCCCAGGCCAGCCGATGTGCATCCGCTGTTGTGGGCTATTTGCAGGATCGCGGCATTGACCCGGAACTGCTTGGCGTGTGCATGGAAGCCGGGATTTTATACGAGAGCTGCAAATACCAGAACTGCGTCTTTGTTGGGCGCGACACAGCAGGGAACGCCCGCGCCGCCAGCCTGCGGGGGACGCGGGACGGCTTCCGCATGGATGTGGAGGGAAGCGACAAGCGGTACAGCTTCTGTCTGCCGGCAGGCAAGGCAGACTGCCCCCGGCTGGCGGTGGCGGAAAGCCCTATTGACGCGCTCTCCCTCGCCACATTAGTAAAGCTGTCCGGCGGCGAACCACGGGACAGCCATTATTTATCCCTGGGCGGAACCGGCCCCCGCGCCCTGATACAGTTTCTTCACGACCACCCCCACGTTACCCAAGTCAGTCTGTGCCTCGACAATGACAAGGCCGGCTTGGAGGGCATGGAACGGCTCACCCAGGAAATCCAGAACGATGCGGAACTTTCCAGGCGGGTGAAGCTGGTTTACCCCAACCCGCCGAAGCAGGGCAAGGACTATAACGAGTTTCTCTGCACCCACGTTAAAGCGGTACGGACGGCACAGCGGCAGCGGGACGCGGCGCGGTAACGCTATTTAATTTCCGGCTCTAAATTTTCAAATTCGGGCGCATCGAAAAAATCTATCAACGTCATATCCAAACCGTCACATATTTTCTTGATGGTTGAAATTTTAGGATCGGTACTCTTTCCATACAAGATGTTTTTGACAGAGGATGGCGGCAGCGCCGACATCGTAGCCAGTTTGTTGATGGTAATGTTGCGCTCCGCACATAAACGGAGTATCCGGGTCTTAATCGCTGAAATCGTATCCATAGCTGTATCCTGCCCCCCTTTTGTATCAAGCATACAAAATATGGCTTGCAAAAGTAGGCTACCCATGCTACTATTTAGGCTATGGATAGCCTTTTTTTCTGAAAGGAGGAACCATTGGCTATCTCTAATATTTTACCACGAAAGATTATGAAAAACCGCACCCGTCAGCAGTCAATGGCAGAACGCCACGACTATGACCAGAAAGAAGAAAAGACAGACGGCGGCGAACTGGTTTCCTCCTATATGTGCAGCCCGGAAACTGCCGCCGAAGAATTTGAAATCAGCAAAAAACTGTACGCCCAGCTTACCGGGCGCAGCCAGTCAGAAAAGCATGACATTATCATGTACCGCATTATCCAGTCATTCAAACCCGATGAAGTCAGCCCGGAGGAGGCGCACAAAATCGGCTGTGAATTGGCGATGAAATTTACCGGCGGGCAGCATCAGTTTGTGGTGGCCACCCACACGGATAAGCGGCATATCCATACCCACATTGAATTTAACAGCACCAACCTGAACTGTGACGCAAAATTCCAGAACGTGAAAAACTCCGCTTTTATCCTGCGACGCATGAATGATGAACTGTGCCGCGCCCACGGCCTTTCGGTGATTGAGAATCCGAAGAAAAAAGCCAGGCCCCAAAAGGAAATGGCGGCGGCGCAGTACGGCGTCAGCCACAAAAAGCAGTTACAGCAAGCCATTGACCGGCTGCTGCCAGAGTGCAATCATTATGAGGAATTTCTGGCAAAGATGCGGGCTGAGGGATATGAGGTTGTGGACGGCAAAAATCCCGGATTCCGTCTGCCCGGATGGGATCGCCCTACAAGGGTGAACCGGCTGGGCGACGATTATACCAAGACCGCCTTGCGCGCCAGAATTACCAGCCAGCGCAGACGTTTGACGTCAGGAAAAACAGCGCCGAAGCGAACCGGCAGAAAGGTCAATCTCCTGATTGACATTCAGGCGAAACTTGCCGCCGGAAAGGGCGCAGGCTATGAACGCTGGGCGAAAATTTTCAACCTGAAAGAAGCGGCGAAAACGCTGAATTTCCTGATTGAAAACAATCTGACCGATTATGACGAACTGGCGCTTAGGGCAGAGCAGGCCGAGAACGGTTTCAACGCTGTTTCACAGAAAATCAAGCAGTTGGAGGCACGGATGGCTGGTATAGCGCAATTAAAAACGCATATCATCCAGTATTCCAAAACACGGGAAGTCTACGCAGCTTATAAGAAGTCCCGCCACAAGAAAGAATTTCTCGCAGAGCATGGCGCGGAGATTGCCCAGCACGAAGCCGCAAAGAAAGCCTTTGATGCCCTGAATGGCAAGGCTATTCCCAAAGTAGCGCAGCTTTCAGCGGAATATGCCGCGCTGCTGGAAGAAAAACGGGAACAGTATGAACAGTACAAGACATTGCGGCAGGATATGATTACTTATCAAACCGCACTCCGCAACATGGATAAGATTTTAGGATTGGAACCGCCGGAGCAGGCGCAGGAAAAAGAACAGACCAAACCGGAACGGTGACGCAAAAGCGCCGCCCCTTTCCAACCGGGACGGCACTGATTTTTTGCAGCATCCGTTTTGCTTAACCGGCAGACTGGCGGCAGGATTTGTTTTTAAGTATTCGCTAATAAGCAACAATAAAATACGAAAGGGGAACTGAAAAATGGAACTGAACTATTTCAAGGACAGGCTTTTTGATTTACTGAATGACAGCGAGGGGATGGGGATTGCCGACCTGGACACAGACGAGCGGAACGGGCTGCTCACTGTCAGGACTGAGGATGGGAATGTATTTGAAATCGTATGCCGGCAGGTTGCGGGAAAGGGGGACGGATGGATAACCGCAAACTGACCGTATGTTACGGGCATGGCAATTACAAGCAGGCTCCGACGCAGATTGTTTTACAAGGAAAATGGCTGGAACAGGCCGGATTTTCTGTCGGCGACAAAATCACTGTGAAATGCCAGCAAGGGCAGCTTACCATCACAAAGAACGAAACAGGGAACGATTCAGAGAAATAAAGTTTTCTGTCAATCTCGTAAACCTCCTGACAGCGCATTTTGCGCCGCCCTCTCCTGCGCGGATGTGCAGGAGGAAGCGACCGCAGGGAGCGCAAAGCCACGCCGAAAGGCGTGTTCGGCCGGACGCGCAGGCGGACGGCCTGGGGCTTGGGGAAACCCCAACAAGCGACCCGGAATATCCCAAAAGGATATTCCGGGTCATTGCTTGCCAACGTTATAGGAACGTTCCTATAACCGCTACTATCGGAAAGCTCTGATAACCACTTTAATCGAAACGTCCTAAACATTAAGAAGGTGTTAATTATCATTATCTTGATTTAATTTGTTTAAACGGATACTATAGATGCATACACCATGAAAGGAAGCGAGAAATGGACTACATTAATATGCACCAGATAATGATAATCCGAACCTGGTTCCAATCGGGGACGGCCTCGGATTTTTTTATTGCACTTACTATTTTTGAATGGAATTTAGAGAAAATTTAACTTATAATAAGAGCAGAAATTGGACTCACAATTATAGGAGAGATAGATGATTTCCTGGTCAGTTGGTTTTGAACAAGGGGTTGATTTCAGTTTGGGAAAAAACTATAAATTTTTTAAACGGTATATTTCGGAAGAACTGTGGAAACGGCTTATCTCTGTAAAATGGGGCATTACAGGGCGTTGGGTACAAAAGCTCTGCGATGGACGATTAAAATCCGAAAAGAAATCGCTTTGAAACTACAGGGAAACTACAGACTGTTATGTTATCTTCTTAAATGGAGGGATTTTTATGTCGATACGAATTCTACTTGTCGAGGATGATGATCATATCTGCAATACAGTAAGGGCGTTTTTGGCTGAAGCAAGATATGAGGTGGATGCCTGCACAGATGGAAACGAAGCACACACCAAGTTCTATGAAAACACCTATCAACTGGTTATTCTTGATATTATGCTGCCCGGTATGAATGGGCATGAACTTCTACGTGAATTTCGGGCGCAAAATGATACCCCCATTCTGATGATGACAGCCCTGTCGGATGACGAAAACCAAATCCGGGCGTTTGATGCAGAGGCAGACGACTATGTAACAAAGCCATTCAAGATGCGGATTTTACTAAAGCGGGTGGAAGCCCTGTTACGGCGCAGCGGTGCGCTGGCAAAGGAATTTCGTGTGGGCAGGCTGACACTTCTGCCGGAGGATTTTAGGGTACTTTGTGACGGTACGGAGCTGCCCCTGACACGAAAAGAATTTGAAATCCTTTTGCTGCTGGTGCAGAACAAAGGCAGAACCTTAACCCATGAAATCATTTTGTCCCGCATATGGGGATATGACTTTGACGGTGATGGCAGCACAGTCCACACTCATATCAAAAATCTGCGGGCGAAGCTGCCGGAAAATATCATCAAAACCATCCGCGGTGTAGGTTACCGATTGGAGGAATCATTATAATGGAAAGAAAAGGGATTTTCATTAAGGTTTTTTTCCTATACGATCATTGTCCTGTTACTGCTTGTCGGTGTAACGGCAACACTGTTTGCACAGCAATTTGTGTCTTATTTCAGAGCGATGGAAGCACAGCAAACAGTAAAATCCTATCAGCCATTGGTGGAACTGATTCAGAATAGCGATAGGCTTGATATGCAAGAGGTGGCAGGGCTGTTTCACTACAATAACCAATCCTTTGAGTTTTATATTGAAGATAAAGAGGGAAGCGTACTCTATGCCACACCGAATGCCGATACATCAAATAGTGTTAGGCCCGACTTTCTTTATGTGGTACATAGAGATGATAATATTTCGATTGTTGCTCAAAGCAAGGCAGGTGTGGGATTGCTTTATCAAGGGCTGACAATTCGGGGAATTGTTATGATTGCGATAATGGTTGTATTCAGCCTTTTATGCGCGTATATCTTTGCGCGGCAAATGACAACGCCGATCAAAGCCTTAGCGGACAGTGCGAATAAAATGGCAAACCTGAAAGAAGTACCGCCGCCGCTGGAGCGAAAGGATGAGCTTGGCGCACTGGCTCACGACATGCATTCCATGTATATCAGGCTGAAAGAAACCATCGCAAGGCTGGAGGATGAAATCGCAAGGGAACATGAGTTGGAGGAAACACAGCGATATTTCTTTGCGGCAGCCTCTCATGAGTTAAAAACGCCCATCGCGGCTGTAAGCGTTCTGTTGGAGGGAATGCTTGAAAATATCGGTGACTACAAAGACCATTCTAAGTATCTGCGCGAATGCATCAAAATGATGGACAGGCAGGGCAAAACCATTTCCGAAATACTGGAGCTTGTCAGCCTGAACGATGGGAGAATCGTACCCATAGCCGAACCGCTGGACATAGGGCGCACGGTTGCCGAGCTGCTACCCGATTTTCAAACCTTGGCAGAGGCAAACAACCAGCGGTTCGTCACAGATATTCCAGCCGGACAAATTGTCCTGTCCGATCCGAAGCTGATCCAAAAGGCGCTATCCAATGTCATATTGAATGCGGTTCAGAACACGCCCCAGGGAGGTGAGGTACGGATATGGAGTGAGCCTGGGGCTGAAAAATACCGTCTTTCCGTTTTGAACATGGGCGTTCACATTGATGATACTGCACTTTCAAAGCTGTTCATCCCATTCTATCGCATTGATCAGGCGCGAAGCAGAAAAAGTGGGCGAAGCGGTTTGGGGCTTGCCATCGTACAAAAAACGCTGGATGCCATGAGCCTCCAATATGCGCTGGAAAACACCTCAGATGGCGTTTTGTTCTGGCTGGATTTACCGCCCACATCAACACTATAAATATTTAAAACTTAAATGATTTTGACCGACAGGTATAACCCTGCCGGTCTTTTTGTTTTTCGCCGCTACAGGAAAACTACAGATTGACTACAGGGAAAGTACAGATACGCTTGCCATAATAACAATCGTACCAGCCACAAATCGTAGTTTTATTGCAAAGGAGGCATTCAATCAAATGGAAAAAAGCAACTATCATTCCAATGTGAATCATCACAAACGGCATATGAAACAATCTGGGGAAAAACGGGCTTTTCTATGGGCGTTCATTATCTCGTTCACAGTCTGCACGCTGTTTTTGGGGTGGAGATTGGTTTCCGTATTGGAGGCAACACAGCTACCGCCCATCCCTGCAACTCATACAGGCAGCGGGACTGGTGTAGCGGAGAATCCAGAGGAAAACACTCTTGCCACCGCCAAAGAACAGGGAGATGAACAGGAATGGAGCCTGATTTTAGTGAACAGGCAGAACCCCATCCCCGCCCAGTACGATGTGGAACTTGAGCAGCTGTCAAATGGTGAGCGGATAGACATTCGGATTTCTCCCTACCTCCAGGATTTGTTTGATGCCGCAAGAGCTGATGGAGTTTACCCGATTGTCGCATCCGGATACCGGACAACAGAAAAACAGCAAGAAATCATGGATGAAAAAGTCGCCGAATACAAGGCGAAAGGCTACACCTCTGCACAGGCTAAAGCGGAAGCAGAAACTTGGGTGGCCGTGCCGGGAACAAGCGAGCATCAGCTTGGTCTTGCTGTGGATATCAATGCGGATGGAATTCATTCAACCGGCAACGAGGTTTACAGATGGCTGGATGAAAACAGCTATCGCTTTGGTTTTATTCGCCGCTACCCGCCAGACAAGACAGAGATAACCGGTGTGAGCAACGAGCCGTGGCATTACCGATATGTCGGCATCGAAGCTGCCACAAAGATATACCACCAAGGGCTTTGCCTTGAGGAATATTTAAACACAGAAAAATGAGAAAAGGATATAATGCTATGAACAGAAAAAGATTGACACAGCGCTTCCCGTTCCTGCTTCCAATGAGACAAGCGCAGAGAAAAATATGCTTTTATGCGGGAATGAGATTTGACGGCTGTTGCTATGCACAGACGATAGGAGAAAAAACGCTTCCCTATTTGCTCTTTGAAACGGATTGTGCGTTATACAACCACAATACCGGATTTGACATGATATACCAAGAAAACAAGGTGTTCAACTTAAAGCTGGCGGCAAAGACCTTAAACGGCCTATTGATAAAACCGGGGGAAACCTTTTCTTTCTGGCGGCTGGTACGCCATGCGGACAAAGATACCCCCTATAAAGACGGCCTTACGGTGGCCAATGGTAAGCTCACCACCATGTCGGGCGGCGGTATGTGCCAGATGAGCAATTTACTATTTTGGGTGTTCCTGCATACGCCATTGACAATTATCCAGCGCAGCGGTCACGTAGTAAAGGAGTTTCCAGAGCCAAACAGTGACGAGATCAAAGGGGTGGATGCAACCATCTCAGAGGGCTGGATTGATTTAAAAGTGCGAAACGATACCGACTGCACCTACCAAATATGGGTGACCCTAGATGATGAGAAAATCATCGGTCAGGTGTTCGCCGACAAACAGCCTCAAGCATTATACAAAATTGCAAACGGCAGTATTCAGTATGTCCGTGAAAGTGGCGGGATTTATGAATATGCCAAGGTTGAACGGATGCAAGTTGCCTTAGGTACCGGGGAAATAATAGATTGCAAGCTGCTTTATACAAACAAATGCAAAATCTGCTATCCCCCTCCCGGAAAGTGTGGATATTCAGGAGGCGAACCAATGAGAAAAAGTATGGGCATTACTGTTTTTGGATGCGAGCAGGATGAGGCAAATGCTTTCCGCACCTTATCACCAGATTTTCATATTATCCCTACGCTGATCAGTGATGCGATATCGGCAGACAACGCAAAATTGGCCGCTGGCAATCAATGCATTAGCGTAGGCCATAAGTCCGAGGTTTCCGAGGCGACAATTCTTGCGCTGAGAAAGGTCGGGGTAAAATACATTTCTACCCGCAGCATCGGCTGCAATCACATTGATACGACTGCCGCCGAGAGAATGGGGATCTCGGTTGGCACAGTTGCGTATTCGCCGGACAGCGTTGCGGATTATGCTTTGATGCTGATGCTGATGGCCATACGGGGTGCAAAGTCCACCATACACGCCGTGGCGCAACAAAATTTCAGACTGGATTGTGTCCGGGGGAAAGAGCTGCGGGATATGACTGTGGGAGTTATTGGAACCGGCCATATAGGGCAAGCGGTCGTCAAAAGGCTGCGGGGATTTGGATGCCGTGTGCTAGCCTATGATAACAGCCGAAAAATTGAGGCAGATTATGTCCAGCTTGATGAGCTTCTAAAAAACAGCGATATTGTTACGCTCCATGTGCCGCTTTGTGCGGATACCCGCCATCTGATCGGCCAGAGGCAAATCGGAGAGATGAAGCAAGGCGCATTTTTAATCAACACTGGGCGCGGGGCGCTTGTCGATACCGGGTCGCTGGTGGAGGCACTGGGAAGCGGAAAGCTGGGCGGTGCGGCACTGGATGTGTTGGAGGGCGAGGATCAGTTTGTTTATACCGACTGCTCGCAGAAAGTGCTTGACCATCCCTTTTTGTCGCAGCTCCTAAGGATGCCAAATGTGATCATCACACCCCATACGGCGTACTACACCGAGCGTGTGCTGCGAGATACCACAGAAAAAACAATCAGGAATTGTCTTAACTTTGAAAGGAGTTTACAGCATGAATAAAATAAAAGTCGCAATTATCTTCGGCGGTTGCTCGGAGGAACATGATGTGTCGGTAAAATCCGCAATAGAAATTGCTGCGAACATTAATACTGAAAAATTCGATCCGCACTACATCGGAATTACAAAAAACGGCGTATGGAAGCTATGCAAGAAGCCATGTACGGAATGGGAAGCCGATAGTCTCCCCGCCATATTCTCCCCGGATAGGAAAACGCATGGTCTGCTTGTCATGAAAGAAAGAGAATACGAAACTCGGCGTATTGACGTGGCTTTCCCGGTTTTGCATGGCAAATGCGGGGAGGATGGTGCGATACAGGGTCTGTTTGAATTGTCTGGTATCCCCTATGTAGGCTGCGATATTCAAAGCTCCGCAGCTTGCATGGACAAATCACTGGCCTACATTCTTACAAAAAATGCGGGCATCGCCGTCCCCGAATTTCAAATGATTGAAAAAGGTGACAAACCGGAGGCGAGGACGCTTACCTACCCTGTCTTTGTGAAGCCGGCACGGTCAGGTTCGTCCTTTGGCGTAACCAAAGTAAACAGTACGGAAGAACTAAACGCTGCGATAGAAGCAGCAGGACAATATGATGGAAAAATCTTAATTGAGCAAGCGATTTCGGGCTGTGAGGTCGGCTGCGCGGTCATGGGAAACGAGGATGATTTGATTGTCGGCGAAGTGGATCAAATCCGGTTGAGCCACGGTATCTTCCGCATCCATCAGGAAAACGAGCCGGAAAAAGGCTCAGAGAATGCGATGATTATCGTTCCAGCAGACATTCCGGTCGAGGAACGAAATCGGGTGCAAGAAACGGCAAAGAAAGTATATCGGGTGCTTGGATGCAGAGGGCTTGCTCGTGTTGATCTTTTTTTGCAGGAGGATGGCGGCATCGTTCTAAACGAGGTCAATACCCTGCCCGGTTTTACATCGTACAGCCGCTATCCACGCATGGCGGCTGCCGCAGGAATCACGCTTCCCGCACTAATTGACAGCCTGATTACATTGGCGATAGAGAGGTGACCCGTATGGAAAATGGTTTTTTGTTTTTAGATGAAATGTTGCATGGTGTTCGTTGGGATGCCAAGTACGCTACATGGGATAACTTCACGGGAAAACCAGTGGATGGGTATGAGGTGAATCGCATCATCGGCACAAAGGCCGTGGCGCTTGCTCTGCGCGAAGCACAAATCCATGCGGCAGCCCTTGGCTACGGCTTGCTTTTATGGGATGGATATCGGCCAAAATCTGCGGTGGACTGTTTCCTGCGTTGGGCGGCGCAGCCGGAGGACAACCTCACAAAAGAAAAATATTACCCCAATATTGAGCGAGCCGAGTTGATTACAAAGGGCTATGTGGCCTCACAATCCAGCCATAGCCGTGGAAGCACAATTGATCTTACGCTCTACCACTTGGATACAGGGGAACTTGTTTCAATGGGAAGCAACTTCGATTTTATGGACGAACGGTCGCACCATACAGCAAAAGGGATAGGGAATGCAGAGGCACAAAATCGAAGATGCTTGCGTAAAATCATGGAAAGCAGCGGATTTCAGTCCTATCGCTTTGAATGGTGGCACTATAAGTTGATTGATGAGCCATACCCCGATACCTATTTTAATTTTGCTGTTTCATAATGAAAGTATTTGATTTTCTAATTATGTATAAGTTGGCTACAAATTACTTAGTATTTCATCAGACCAATTACTCTCTTGTTTACAGAAAAATTCTGCGCTGATGGAATCTGCTTTATTATGCGGGCGAAAAATGAAATTGACCATATTTTTTCAGAACTTTACTCTGTACCGAATTGCCTGCAAAAGCCTTATTTTAAGCTGAAAGTTCAGGAATTGCTTTTGTTTTTGTGTATGCCCCTCGTGATTTGTACACCTATCTTAATTGGCTTTGCAATTCTCATTCCGTATCTCTGCTTTAAGAATTTGGAAAAACGAAGCATTGTGAATCGGCTGCGGGCAGAGCAAAAAGAGAACCAGCAGAAACAAGTCGTTCTTGCTCTGCTGATTCACTCGGAACTGTTTGATTCGGGTTTTCGTTGAAGGTCAAGTAGCTGCTCTGTCAGGAAGTCCAGTGTGTTCAGCAGAATCTGCTGATTGTCACGGTTGCATGACTGAAATTTTCCCATGAAACGCTGGAGTTCTTCATCCTCAATAGAGTTTGAAGCTTGAAACAGGACATTCGGAGAAATTCCCAGTCGTTCAATTAACCGGGAAAGTGTTTCATAAGACGGATTTTTTCTTCCCTTTTCGATGTCCTGAACCGTTTTGACCGCCAAGCCAGATTGATCCGCCAGTTCCTGTTGGGTCAAGTTACATCGAACCCTTTCGGCTCGGATGTGCCTACCCAGAAATTTCAGGCTGTCTTCCGGCATGATTGTTCACCTCATATATATTCTATCGTACCAATTTGTATTTTGGTACTCCCTTAGAGTTGTGTTCCAATCAGTATTATCATGCCGGTTTTTGAGTTTAATATGCAATAAAGCCCTGTTGGAAGCAATAAAAAAAACAGCTTCTCACGGCAGGGCCTAATTGCCACGCCCCCGTGGTTTGTCTGTAAAATCATGGGGGTATTTTATGTTCAAAAGAATAATGGGAGGTAATGCGTTAAAAAAAGTGTAGCTCCGCCGTGGGCATTATCCGCCCCGCTAAGCGCACTATCGTTCCTATACAATACATATCATCATTCCTACTACCTTATTCGGTCGCATTGCGCCAGGAAGCCTAAGAAGCTTCCTGGCGTTTTTGTTTGTCGAATTTTGTTGAATGATAACGAGAATTGTCGATGTCGCAGCCCGCCTTCATCGGTTCGCAGCCCATGAACTGATGAAAGGAGTAAACGGCTATGACCAAAGAATATTGGGTAGCGGTCTTAGAACAAGAAGATCGTTTGATAAGTAATTCAGACCGGAAGTTCCGGTATTATTGCTATTCACTTGAAAACATGAGTGAGGAGCTGGCCTTCCAGGAACGAACCGTCTACATACAGGAGGACATTGTATTTCGTTCTTTGGAGCAGGATTTTATGGACTCTGTTCAGAATGAGCATTTATCGGCTGCTCTAAGCCGTCTGACAGACCGGCAGCGGCGAGTGATTGAACTTCACTTCTGGCAAGGGTATCAATACAAGGAGATTGCAGTTATCCTCGGATGTGACCCGTCGGCGGTAACTCGCCTGCTTCAAAGAGCATTTAAGCAGATTCGTATATATTTCCTTAGTAGGTAAGAGCAACGGCAACATCCAATCTGACGGATGTTGCCGTTACTCATGCCTATTAAAAAATATTTTCAAATATTTTCTCTACCTCGTCAATTTTTGACCTCTCTAATCTCCGATGAGTAGAGGGACAAGCCCTCAATATAATTTCGGAGGTATTGAATATGGAAAAATTGGTACAAGTAATCAAACTGCGCCCCGGCGAAGCTGTTCTGATTGTGGTGGAGGACACCCCTGCACCCTGTCCCTACGGTATGTGCAGCATGGGCGCTACCCCTGATCCTGATGACGAACATTTCCCCCATGGCATTCTTCTCTGCCTGGATGACGCTGCACAGGAGGGAGCCATGTGTTACGTTACGATTTTTGATGGTAGCGGTAAGCCCATCACGGTCGAGGTATCCAGAGAAATCTATCAGGTCTTTGCCGACTATGAGCGTGAAATGGAACGCCAGCGCAAAGAAGAATACCGCCATCAGGGCTTACTTCCTTTGCCATTTGTGTCTGTCCGTAGAAAGGGACAGTACATGGATGGTTTTATTTTTATATACACGGCGGGTATCCCGTCAAAAAAAGTGTGGCACAGACCGCGCCGCTTCAAAATCATTTAAGCGCATTATCAAACGTATACAGATATGCTAATCAGACATTAAACCTCCAAAAAGGTTTGGAATTTCACTAATTTTCAAATTTTCGGAGGTAGCAAAATGCGCAATCAGGCACAAAAAAATTTTCAAAACTTTTTTCGTAAAGACCAAGGTTCACCTGCCCTTTACCTTATACCATTTGTTTCAGAGAGCAACGGACAGGGGGTGAACACATGAGTTACGCGGAACGCCGAGAAGCGATTCTGGAAGTGCTGTGCATAAGGCGGCACGATACCTACCGCAATCTGGCATTTGAATTTCAAGTTTCCAGAGAAACCATCCGTCAGGATATTGCCGTGCTTATGTGTTCCTATCCCATTGAAACGGTACGCGGACGGTATGGCGGCGGCGTCAAGGTTGCGGATGGGTTTTACCTTTATCGCAGGAAATTGACGGCACGGCAGGCTGCGCTGCTTGTCAAATTGAGCGCACAACTTACCGGTGATGACCTTGCCACACTGGACAGTATTCTCCACCAATTTGCTCCCTGAGCGTAAGAACCAAAGCACCTTGAAAAACAGCAGGACAAGCGCCTGTTCATATCCAGTATGTAAGTGATTGCATCCTGCATCAGCCATTCCGCGCCAGGACTGCCTGCGGACAGGGCCAGCGAAAGGGGGTGTAAACCTCTGTCCCTGCCCGTCAAACCGATCACATCAAAGGCACGAGCGATACCGGCATGGCTGTCCGGCGCATGGCAGCGCCGCAGACGCGGGATGCACCGCAAAAACCCGTATCGCAGGGTAAAAGGGAGATACTGAGGGATTGGTATGGGCAGCTTCGTCACCTGCCGCCGCCGTCTGTTGGTATCGCGCCGACGTGCCATGTTGGGCTTACATATTCCCGTGCCGGGGGTGGGCAGTAAGGCGGTCATGCCGCCTGATAATACGGCACAGATTTTTAAGAAATGCAGTAAGCGGAAACCCACGCCGGTCATATTTCCTCACAGAATGAGGGCGCAAAACAAAACCGGCGCGGGCTTTCCCTTTCCTGCGGGATGCAAGACCTTACGCCGTAGGTATTCCTGCGGCGCAACGTGTTTCATCCGGCAGGAGAAAACAAATAAGGCGGCCAGGGCCGAAAGAGGTGATGAAAATGCAGATCAACATTGACGCAATCCAGGTCAATTCCGGGCGGCGGGAAGCCCTGCCGGAAGCCGTGCGCGAACTGGCGGACAGTATTTCGGCGGTAGGGCTGCTAAATCCGATCACCGTTGACCGGGACTATACCCTGATTGCCGGACTGCACCGGCTGGAAGCGGCAAAGCTGCTTGGCTGGTCGGAAATCGAGTGCCATATCAGCACATTGGAGGGCTTGCAGGCGGAACTTGCTGAGATTGACGAAAACTTTGTACGCACCGATCTGGAAACGGTGGAGTTTGGAAAGCTGCTGATGCGGCGGAAAGAAATCTATGAAATCCTGCATCCGGAAACAAGGTGCGGCGTGTCGCAGGCAAACGCAATGAACCGCGCCCAGGGCAACAACGTGAGCGAGCGCGGCGCGTCCACGTCAAAGTCCTTTACACGGGACACAGCAAAAAAGCTGGGCATTTCCGCCCGTTCGGTGGAAGAAAATATCCAGATTGCCAGGGATATAACCCCAAAAGCGCAGGAAGTCATTCAGGGTTCCGACCGCAAAATCAAGAAAAAGGACTTGCTGAAGCTGTCCCGCATGGAGCCGGAACAGCAGGAACACGCCGCCGCACAGTTGGCGGCTGGTAAAATCAAGTCCGCAGACGAGTTTCAACCGGCAGAACCTCCGGGACTTCCCAAACCGGCGCGGAAACTGGAACAATCCAAACCAGCACCGAAACTGAAACAGGCGGAACCAAGGCAGGAGCCAAAGTACCCCAAGCCAATGCCGGAACCGAAACAGCCCGAACCAATCCCGGAGCAGGCTGAGCAAACGCAGAAACCAGAACAGTCCAAACTGACACAGAAACCAGAACAAACGGAACCGGTGCAGGAACAAGGGCAGACCTCAGAGCCGATTACAAAACTTCCCTCGCAGCCCTCCGTTCCCTATACGCTGGGCGATCAGCACTATGACACTTTGGAGGAATCCATAGCCGACCTGAAAAACCCGGATAAGGATTGCAGCTACACGCCGGACACGCTTCTGGCAGACATCGACGGCTTTGTGCAGACCTTTCACAAGGGCTTCGCATGGTATCACGACCCGTTCTGTACTATCGTGTTCCCGCGCATTTCCAAGGTACAGTTTGAATTTGTCCGGCAGCGCTTTGAAAGCATATCTACTGCGATGGAGGAATTATTAAATCAAATGGAAAGGACAATAACGACATGAGCAATCGAAAAAAACGCCGTCCGCCAGGTAACGAGCGGACGGATCAACAAACCCTTTTAACAGAAATCCAGTACGCCAACCCCGGCGTCCCCCGCGACTTATCCAGCAACCAGCTTACTTCCGGCCTGCCCTACCAGCGGCCCGTGGAGCCGGAGGACGTTGACCGGCTGATTGCCAAATGGGACGACCGCCTGCTGACCCCGCTGGTGGTCAGCTTCCGCGACGGAAAGTTTAATGTGGTGGACGGCCAGCACCGGATCGCCGCAATGCGGAAAATGGCAGACGGCGGCAACGTGACCGTCCCCTGCCTGATTTACACCGGCATGACCTATGAGCAGGAAGCCGAGATGTATTTTAAGCTGGATCAGTCCAAAGGGCGGCTTCGTCTGTCCCACGCCACAAAAGCCCTGCTGGAGTCCGGCACGGATGCGGAGGTTCTGGAAATCAAGCGGCTAGTGGAAGCTGCGGGCTTTGTTTGGATACTGGATAAAAAGAGCGGCGACGCTTACGAAATCCTTTCTACCCGCGCCATCATCAACGCCTACCGTCTGCTTGGCGGCACAGCTTTTTCCCGCCTGCTGGTACTCTTAGACAGCACCTGGCACGGCGCATCCATTTCCCTCCGTGCTTCGATGCTCTCCGGCATGGCGCTGTTTCTGAAAACCTATGAAACCGAACTGAACGACCGCATTTTCATTAAGCGGCTGTCAGCGGTTGACCCGGAAGAAATCATCCGGCGCGGCAAGATGGACTTCTCCACCAATAAAGCCGCCCTGCGCTTTGCCCGCGTCATTCTGGAAAAGTACAACAGCCAGCAGCGGGGCGGACACAAACTGCCCTACCGCTTTAAGGGCTGATGTAAAACTTACATAGAGCCGCAGACGGGAATAGCCTGCGGCTCTTTTCACAGCAAGGGAGGTTTTTATGGACACCGTAACAAGAGAGCCAAAGGCTCCTATAGAGCCGTCAGAGCAGGGCTATCAGCTAACCATTGGACGCGATACCATCCGTGTGGTCAGTGTTTTCAGCGGCACAAGGACGGCCAGCGAAGCTATTCACGAAGCCGCCGTAAAGAAAATCCTTTACGAAACGAACCGTTAGAATTTGTGCGTAATATCGTCAGAAGCAGCAGGCTGTCAGCTTGACTTTAACGCTTTAATGTGGTATAGTATAGATGACAGACGAGCGTAAACCCTGTTGTTTCTCGGACTGATAAGGAGGCAGTTTTATGAGAGAACAACAGAATTACCGAGCCGCTATCTATTGCCGGCTTTCTTCCGAAGATGGAGCCGACCATGAATCCATGAGCATTGGGAACCAGAGGGCATTGCTGGCCGAGTATGTGCAGAAACAAGGCTGGGAGATTGTTGACACCTATATCGACGACGGATTCTCAGGTACAAATTTCGACCGTCCCGGCTTTCAGCGGATGATTGCCGATATTGAAAAAGGGCGCATCAATCTGGTCATTACCAAAGACCTCTCACGTCTGGGCCGTAACTACATCATGTGCGGGCAGTACACCGAGATTTACTTCCCTGAGCGTCATGTGCGCTATATTGCCCTGAACGATGGCGTTGACACCCTGAACCAGACCAGCAGCATGGATATTACGCCGTTCAAGCACATCCTGAACGATATGTACGCCAAAGATATTTCCACGAAAATCAAGTCTACGCTTCATACCAAAGCAAAGCGCGGCGAGTATCTTGGCGCACTCGACCCCTACGGCTACCTGCGGCATCCTGACGATAAGCACAAACTGATTATCAACGAAGAAACCGCGCCGGTTGTCCGGCGGATGTTTGAAATGTGTGCGGCCGGGATAGGGTCAAAGAGCATTGCAACGACATTGAACAGGGAGGGGATTTTGTCTCCAACAGAGTACACCCGTTTCCGCAAGCACAACCCGGAACGTGACGGCGAATTTGAGCGCCGCAGTTTCTGGACACGGACTTATGTGCAGTTCATGCTGAAAAACGAAATCTATGTAGGAAGCATGGTGCAGGGCAGGCAGTACACACCCTCTTACCGCAGCAAAAAGCGGGAACCGATACCCAAAAAGGACTGGATCGTTGTTCCCAATATGCACGAACCTATTGTATCACGGGAACTGTTTGACGAAGCGCAGAAACGTATGGGGGCGCGGAAAAAGACCATCAAAGCCAAAGACGAACCCGATTTATTTGCCGGACTGTTCTTCTGCGAAGCCTGCGGCACTTCAATGGTTCCGAAAGTCAGCCAGCAGAAATACTTCTATTATACCTGCGGGCGCAGCCATGCGATTGGGAATTTAGCCTGCTCCGCCCACTACATCAACCGTGACACCTTTCATCAGGCTGTGCTTGAGGACATTCGGCGCAACGCCAGGCTGTTCAGCGAGGACACCGAGAAAGCCGCGCAAAAGCTAATGGAACTGAAATGCGCCGACCAGCAGAAACAGACCGCAGCAATGAAGCGTGACCTTGCATCAGCAAAAAAACGGCTGGCTGACCTGGATGTGAAACTGAAACGCACCTACGAGGACAACATGAGCGGCAAACTGCCCGACCATATCTTTGCGATGTTTATCGCGGACTATGATACGGAACGGGAAACACTGAAAGCAAAAGTTGCAGAACTGGAAAAAGCACTGGAAAAGGTTCGGGATGCAAAGGCTGATATTGACCGCTTCGCCGCCCTTATCCAAAAATACACCAGCTTTGAAAAACTCGACCGCTTCATGCTGCACGAACTGATTGACCGGATCACGATTTACGAAACGCCGGGTATGGGGCGCTGCCGCAAGGGTAAGGAAAAGCGCATTACCATCTACTACAAATTTGTCGGGACTATCCAATAAATCAAAAACGGCACCTCTTACTGGTGCCGAAAAAAATCACTTATCTTTACGTCCATTTGACATATCATCGTCAGTCCAAATTATGGGGTACATTTTGGTTTTTGTTATGGATGCACCTCGGATGTAGCCAGATTTTGTTGCGCTTTCCAGTAATGATGCGAATTCTTGTTGAGATAACTCCAATAAGTCTGACGTAACTGTAATTCCATCATAAATGAAGTTTAAGAGCTGCTTTAACTTCTTTTCTTTGGTTCGATAGTCCAATACTAATCTCTCCTTTTAATTATTATTGGTTGTGTTGTTACTGCCAAAACTCGCACCCTTTTGATCTCCACCATAGATATTGTATGTATTACTGATGGTTGCTCCGGGTGTATTATTTTTTGGATAGGGAGTATCTAATACATCATATCCCTCTGTAGTAACCCTTGCAAATTGAGATAAAAAAAGATGGGGTTTATTGCTAGCATATCGAATAGCAATTCCCTTAACGAGATTTGAATCAATAGCATATTTAATTAAGTCGTAGTAGTCAATTTCTTGAACACGATAATTTGGAGTTCTTAAATCAGCGTCATGGTCATCTAATCGTTTGAGAAATATCTGAAGTTGTTTGTATCGATTCTCACGATTCATTTTAATAGGTTTATCTGCTTCACCAATTTGATTAATAAATGCATATCCTTTATCTGTGATTATTGCTTGGCTAGCATCTATATTTGGACCGCTGTAATAGTGTTCTATTTTTAAATTATAAACTAATTCTTTAGAGATAAGATATCCATAAAAATCTGCGTCTGATTCTGAAATGTCAGCATTTGTTAGTGTGTCAGATTCATTTTGGATTTTCAATAGCAACTCATATAATTTAAGATTAAGCTCTTCTTGTTTCAAACTTATCTACCCCCTAATTAATTTTAATTATAACAGAATATTTAATTTAAAAAACAATATATTTGGAGATGAGTTAATGAAAAAAATAAAAAGCTACACCAGTATCTGGGCAGTTGAAAAAGTCATTTACGCAATCAATGACTTTCAGCTGCCTTTTCCTGTAACTTTTAACCAAATGGCTTGGTTTGTTTTATCCTTGCTGTTTGTCATTGTATTTGCCCATGTGCCTCCACTATCTGTGATAGAGGGGGCATTTTTAAAATACTTTGGCATCCCGGTGGCGATTACTTGGTTTATGTCGCAAAAGACTTTTGATGGCAAGAAACCATTGGGATTTTTACGATCCTTTATCAGTTATCATTTACGATTTAAGGTCACTTTTGCAGGAAAAAAAGTTAAAGAACAGAAAAAACGATGGGATGAACCCATTACCTTAGTGAGGAGTGTGAACTATGTACCCGATTAAGTATATCGAAAATAATCTTGTTTTTAATCAAGAAGGAGAGTGTTTTGCTTATTATGAGTTAATACCTTATAACTATTCCTTCTTATCTCCTGAACAAAAATATCAATTGCATGATAATTTCCGCCAATTGATTGCCCAAAATCGAGAAGGTAAGATTCATGCGCTACAAATTGCGACAGAAAGTAGTATTCGTGCCACTCAGGAACGATCTAAAAAGGAAGTTATAGGTAGACTCAAAGAAATAGCATTACAACGGATTGATTTACAGACAGACGCATTAGTATCCATGATTGGCGATAGTCAGATTGATTATCGCTTTTTTATTGGTTTCAAACTGATTGCTACAGATGAAGAAGTGAATTTGAAAAGTCTCAAAAAATCCTTCTTTTCCGGCTTTCAAGAGTTTATCTATGAGGTCAATCATCATTTGATGGGCGATTTTGTTTCATTATCAAATGAAGAAATTCGCCGATATACCAAGCTTGAAAAACTGATGGAAAGTAAATTAGCGCGGAGATTCAAAGTCAGACGAGTGAATCCCAGTGATCTTACTTACTTGATTGAACATATTTATGGCGAAAAAGGTACACCGTTTGAAGAATACGCCTTTCAGTTACCAAAGAAAAAATTGAAATCAGAAACTTTGGTGAAACGCTATGACTTATTACGTCCCAGTCGTTGTTTGATTGAAGAGAAACCTCGTTACTTAAGGATTGAACATGAGAATCATGAGTCTTATGTAACCTATTTGACAATTAATACCATTGTCGGGGAGATGGAGTTTCCTTCCTCAGAGCTTTTCTATTACCAGCAACAACAATTTGCTTTTCCGATTGATACTTCAATGAATGTAGAAATTGTCACCAATAAAAAGGCATTAGCTATCGTTCGCAACAAGAAAAAGGAATTAAAAGATTTAGACAACCACGCTTACCAATCTGACAATGAAACGAATTCCAATGTTTTGGATGCTTTGGATTCCGTTGATGAATTGGAGACCACCTTGGATCAGTCAAAAGAATCCATGTACAAATTGAGCTATGTGGTCCGGGTGAGAGCAGAATCAGTGGATGAACTAAAACGCCGTTGTGATGAAGTGTTCGATTTTTATGATGATACCAATGTGAAACTAGTCCGGCCCTTTGGCGATACGATGGGGCTACATGAAGAATTCCTACCAGCTAGTAAACGGTATATGAATGACTATATCCAGTATGTAACATCTGACTTTTTAGCAGGACTTGGCTTTGGCGCCACTCAAATGTTAGGAGAGTTGGAAGGGATTTACTTTGGCTACAATGCGGATACGGGGCGTAATGTTTACCTGAAACCCGCATTAGCCTCACAAGGAGTAAAGGGCTCAGTAACCAATGCATTAGCTGCGGCTTTTCTTGGTTCTCTTGGTGGCGGAAAATCCTTTAGTAACAATCTCTTGGTCTACTATGCTGTTCTTTTTGGTGGCCAAGCTGTGATTGTCGATCCAAAAGGAGAACGAGGTGGTTGGAAAGAAAACTTGCCAGAAATTGCGGATGAAATCAATATTCTCAACTTGACTAGTAAACCAGAAAATCAAGGCTTACTTGATCCTTATGTGATTATGAAGAAAAAGAAAGATTCAGAAAGTTTAGCAATTGATATCCTGACTTTTTTAACAGGAATTTCCAGTCGGGATGGGGAGAAGTTTCCAGTATTGCGCAAAGCCATTCGGACGGTTACCCAAAGTGATCAACGAGGATTGCTGCAAGTCATTAATGAGCTTCGAAAGGAGAACTCTCCAGTCGCGGAAAATATCGCCGATCATATCGAGTCCTTTACCGATTATGATTTTGCCCATTTGCTTTTCTCAGATGGTTCGATTACCCAATCAATTAGTTTAGATAAGCAGTTGAATATCATTCAAGTAGCGGATTTGGTTTTACCAGATGCAGAAACCACTTTTGAAGAATATACCACGATGGAGTTGCTAAGTGTCTCTATGCTAATCGTCATTTCCACGTTTGCCTTGGATTTTATCCATAGTAATCGAGAAATCTTCAAGATTGTGGACCTGGATGAGGCTTGGAGTTTTCTTCAAGTGGCTCAAGGAAAGACCCTTTCAAATAAGCTCGTTCGTGCTGGTCGGGCCATGAATGCCGGTGTTTACTTTGTCACGCAAAATAGTGACGATTTACTGGATGAACGCTTGAAGAATAATATCGGATTGAAATTTGCTTTTCGTAGTACCGATATTCATGAAATCAAGAAGACTTTGGAATTTTTTGGGTTGGATCAAGAAGATGAAAGTAATCAAAAACGCCTACGAGATTTGGAAAACGGCCAATGCTTGATGCAGGATTTGTATGGTCGGGTAGGTGTGGTTCAGGTTCACCCGGTCTTTGAAGAACTCTTCCATGCCTTTGATACTCGCCCACCGGTTCAAGAGAGAATGGAGTGAAGGAGATGAAAAGGAAAATTTTACGGATTGTAGGCATTGTTTTGACTAGTCTATTTTTCCTCATCATTCTTTTGAGTTTAGTTGGAAAGGTAGCGGAAGCGACTGGATTAGTCGATGATACAGTGAAAGCTGGTAATCTCTATTCTCAATATTCTCTTGGTAACTACCAACTAGATTTTTTTGTAGACAATTCTTGGGACTGGCTACCTTGGAACTGGGGGGATGGTTTAGGAAAAAGCGTGATGTATGGTCTCTATGCCATCACAAATTTCATTTGGACCGTAAGCTTGTATTTGTCGAATGCCACGGGTTATGTGGTTCAAGAAGCTTATAAATTGGATTTTATTTCAGATACGGCAGAAAGTATCGGGAAGAATATTCAAACTCTAGCCGGGATTAACGAAAATGGACTTCAGCCATCTGGTTTTTATTTTGGCTTTTTGATGTTAATGATTTTGGTTTTAGGCATTTACGTAGTCTATACAGGATTACTTAAACGGGAGACTACCAAAGCAGTGCGAGCTGTTATTAATTTTGTAGCGATTTTTCTACTTTCGGGTTCCTTTATCGCCTATGCCCCTAACTACATTACGAAAATCAATGACTTTAGTTCGGATATTAGTGAATCTGCATTGAGTCTTGGCACTAAGATTGTCGTACCAAATTCTGAAAGTCACGGTAAAGATAGTGTTGACTTAATTCGTGACAGCTTATTCTCAATTCAAGTCCAACAGCCGTGGCTCTTGTTGCAATTTGATGATTCCAATGTAGAAGAAATTGGCGAAGAGCGAGTTAATAAAATTCTATCCGTGAGCCCGGATGAAAATAAAGGGAAGGATCGCGAGGAGGCGGTTAAAGCCGAAATTGAAGACAATGAAAATGCAAATTTGAGTATAACAAAGACCATGAGCCGATTAGGGACCGTGGTTTTTTTAGTATTGTTTAATATTGGAATTTCCTTCTTTGTCTTTCTATTGACAGGAATAATGCTATTTTCCCAAATTCTTTTCATTATCTTTGCGATGTTTCTCCCAATTAGTTTCCTGTTGTCCATGTTACCGACCTATGAAAGTTTGGGAAAGAAAGCGATTGTTCGCTTATTTAACACGATTATGATGCGAGCGGGAGTGACATTGGTCATCACGACAGCATTTAGTATCTCTACGATGTTTTTCAATATTTCAGCAACCTATCCGTTCTTTATGGTAGCATTTCTACAAATTGTAACCTTTGCCGGGATTTATTTCAAATTAGGCGACATTATGAGTATGTTCAATCTCCAAAGTAACGATAGTCAGTCTATGAGTAGGCGTGTGATGCGAAAACCTCAAATGTTAATGAACCGTAAATTTCGTCAACTCAATCGAAATGTTGGCCGAGCGTTGGCTTTTGATGGCGGTGTAGCAGTTGCAGGTAAATTAGCAACTGATTCTACAAAAGAAAACAGAGGTTCAAAAAGCAAAAGATTATCTAATCGAAGAAACCAATCGATACAAAGTAATCATGAGCAAAATACTGATCCGAAGAAACAAGAAAAGACTACTAATAGTAGAACCACTCGATTGAATCTTATGGGTAGGAAAGCTGGAAAGGCAATGGATTCAAAATCTATCGTGAAGGACAAAGTAAAACAAGCAAAAGACCATGTAATTGATACGCCAACAAATTTGAAATATAACCTGCATAGAGGAATTGAAAAGGCGAAAAATGCCCCAGGGGAATTTAAACGCGGGCTTGTGCAGGAGAAAAAAGAACGAGAAGAACAAAGAAAAGCTAATCACCAACAACGGCAGAAAAGAATGGATGAAAAACGCCAAGTGTTAGGGAACCGGAGAACTTCTTTTTTAAAACGTCGAACTAATGTTTCAGCTAATACCTTTCCAAATTCTAAAGATCATTCTTCACTTAGTCAACGTCAAGTAGCAAAAGATTTCCATAATGTCTCGGTTTTACAAAATAGACAAAAGGATTCCCTACAAACCATTTATCCTAAGATTGCACCGAAGATGATGAGTATCAAAAAAATGAAAAATCAATCCACTCTAACGAAAAATGGAAAGAAGCAATATCAAAAGAATTCTATAAACCGGGAGAAGGTAAAGACAGGTGATATGGCATGACAATCAAAAAGTTAAGTACCGTTCTATTAGTTCTTTTAACGGTTTTGTTTATGGGAATTTTGATTTGTGTCGGTCTATTATTTGGTGACGATAGTGAAGGAAATAGCAGTACTGGATTGTCCTCTGGAGGGAGTAATGTTTCCTTAGAAGTTTTAAAGCATCGTCCACTTGTAGAGAAGTATGCTAAAGAATCGGATATTTTAGAGTATGTTCCGATTCTTCTAGCAATTATTCAGGTAGAGTCTGGCGGTACGATGGAAGATGTGATGCAAAGTTCTGAATCAGCGGGATTCCCACCTAACTCGTTAAGCACCGAAGCTTCAATCAAGCAAGGGTGCATTTATTTTGCTTCCTTAGTCAATCGAGCAAAGGATATCGGTTGTGATCAAGAGAGCATCATTCAATCGTATAACTATGGTGGTGGATATTTAGACTATGTTGGAAAAAATGGAAAGAAGTACAGCTTTGCCTTAGCGGAATCTTTTTCAAAAGAAAAATCAGATGGGGAAAAAGTGACCTATTCGAATCCAATCGCTATTAAGGAGAATGGTGGTTGGCGTTATAACTATGGAAATATGTTTTATGTAATGTTAGTGAAACAATATCTTACTACAACGAAGTTTGATGATAAAACCGTTCAAGGAATTTTTGATGAAGCTTTTAAGTATGAAGGGACGGCATATGTGTTCGGAGGTTCAAGTCCAGCAACAGGTTTTGATTGTAGCGGATTAACGCAGTGGTGTTATGCCAAAGTTGGTTTGCAACTTCCCAGAGTCGCGCAGGATCAGTATGATGCTATGTCTCATATCGAGTTGAAAGATGCTAAGCCAGGAGATTTAATTTTCTTTCACTCAACGTATGATGCAGGAACTTATGTGACACATGTAGGTATCTATGCTGGAGACAATCGGATGTTCCATGCAGGTGATCCCGTTGGATGGACTAATCTTACCGAAACTTATTGGCAGCAACATATCATTGGTGCTGGTCGGTATAAAAATAGAAAAGGGGACAGATGATGAAGATAAAAATAGAACGAAATAAAAAGAAGATTTCGGGAAAGAAAAAAGAACAAGTTGTTTCAATGGGGAAGCATCGAAAAATGGTGCTTGTCCTTTGGTTATTACTTCTTAGTAGTTTATCCTTTGGAATCTACAAAAATTTCACCGCTATTGATCAACATACAACTCATGAGAAAGTGGTTGTGAAGGAAAAAATTGTGAATACCTCAGGTGTAGAAAATTTTACTGTAGATTTTGCCAAAGAATATTTCTCTTGGAAAAATGATAGAGTAGCAATTGAAAAAAGAATACGTTCTCTAGGGCATTATCTTACAAAAGATGTACTAGATTTAAGTCAAGATATGGTTAGAGCAGATATACCAACAAGTTCTAAGGTGAACTCAGTGAAAATTCTAAATGTTGAGAAAAAGTCAAAATGGTTCGTCGTATCATTTTTGGTGGATCAAGAAATAGTAGAGGAAAAAAAAGCTTTACAAGAAAAAACAGCATACCGAATTTCTGTTTTTGAAGATAGACTTGGAAATTGTATTGTGACTTCTTTGCCAACAATGATTAGTAAACCTGTTAAAGCAAATTATAAAACTAAGCAGTTTACAGATGATTCGATGATTAAAGAAAAGAACAAAGAAGAAATTGAAGAATTTTTAGAGGTTCTATTTAAATTATATCCAACAGCTTCTAAAGAAGAACTAGGATATTATGTAAAAAAAGATGTGTTGGAGCCAATTTATAAGAATCTAAAGTTTGTTGAAATTAGCAGTATCAATTATCAGAAAAAAGGACAAGCAATAAAGACAAATATTTTAGTTAAATATCTTGATCCTACATCTAAGATTACATCAAAATTTCAATACGTTTTAATATTACAAAAAGCAAAAAAATGGGAAGTCATTGCTAATGAATGACTATTTCCTATGCGTATAGACTTATTGTTATCACTTGTACTTCTATAATTGTATGTAGTAATCATTAAATAGAGTAAAAACTCCTTTAAGCTGAACAAAAATATCCTTATATACAAACTATCTCTACAATCATTTATATTAGCACTACAGATAAAAGAGTAAAGGATAGATTTTGAAAAGGTAAATTAAAGGGTATTCTTCATTCTTTAATAAGAATACCCTTTATAATTCCCTTAGATAGTAGATTATCGAATATTTTCGAAATTTAATTGAATGACAATCAAAGTACGAGGCGATACATTGCTGATAATTTTTTAGAGTATTGAAATAGCAGATACGCTATTTCAGGATCAATTGCTAAATCACGTTTAAAAAGTACTTCAGGTATTTTTAATGTTTTTAAATTGCAGTCTAACAAGTTTTGGATTAGAGACAATACGTAACATAGAGAGTCAATTGTATTTTCAATAACTGTAATATCATTTTCTGTAATTTTTTTACTGTCAATAAGTAGTAAAAGTTGTTCAACTATAGTAATCATTTGCCAAGATATAGATAAAAATTCTTTGTAGGATATCTGTTTCAATTTATCGCTTTTGCCGAAATAATTCTTAATTTCACCATGGAGTAAGTGATAATTCATTTGTAAGTCAGCGATTGTGCCATAATCAATCTTGTGATGAAATGAATTTTGAAGGAATATTAAACTAGTCTGATGAATATGAAAAAGTTCTTGTAAATTAAATCGAAATTGATTTTTTATGCCTGTTGGAAGAATGAATTGATTGACGAGAAAAACTAATGAACAAGCTAATAAAACATAAACAAAGCGCAATCCAGCGGCCATTAAATTAGACATAACTAATGATGATAGGAACAATGCGAAAATAGTTGATAAAGTTGCTTGAAATGTAGTTCCTGGAATTATCGTAAAGGCACAGATCCCTAATAAGCTAGCCAAAATTAGATGGAGTAAGTTGTTGCTAAAGAGCTGCACAGTGTAGATACTTATCAAACATCCAAAGATGGTTCCTAAAAAACGAGTCTTTAAGCGATAAGTAGTCTCTTCATTCATTGGTTGAAGCAGTAAGAAAGCATTCATCGGTAACCAAGTTCCACGAGTAATATGAGTCAATGTGCATAAAGAAAAACAGAAAGCCAGAACGATACTGAAACGTAGTGCAACACGTAATTCAAATGAATCAATTCTAAATTTGTGTTGGAAAAGATATTTGGTCTGGTGATGGAGAGGCGTTGACCAATGATTATTGCTTATTTCTGGATCATTATCCAATAAACGTAATATAAATAAACTGTGAATAAGCAGGTTTCTTAAAAGTATCAGTGCTACTTCATCGGAGTGTTCTAAAGAAGTTATAAGTATTTTCCCTTGTATTCTCAACTCATTTTTTTCAATAACTGACATCGTAGTAAACTGACTGGACTTTTCAAAAAAATCAGAAATTCTTGTCATCCATTTTTCAATAATTGAATCTGGCTTTACCAATTTATCAATACTTGTAAAAAAATATAGAGCACGTTGGGATAAAAAGGCATAGTTGAATGCAATACGAGTTTTAGGAGTAATTTTGTTTTTAGAACTAGAAGAAAGATATGCTTGGAAATACAATTGTTGAGTCAATTTGGCTAATTTGTTTAAGTTAGCTTGATATTCTTGTTCGTTACCATATGAATTCAATAAATCAGCGAAAAAGCTAAACTCATTTTTTTCAGATGTTCTTTTTGCATAATATTGAGAAACAAAGCTATAGAATTTCACTGCGATTAAAAAAAGAAGTAATCCGGCTAAAAATGCTTTAGATTGTTGGATAAAAGTCATTTTAATTGGGAGAAATTGGCAAAAGGTAAAAGTCATTAAATTGATAAAGTAGCCTTTGGGGTTGAATTGCGATGATTTTGTATAAATTAAGTAAAAAGGTACCAGTAGATTCAATCCGATGGTCAGGGAGATACTTAAGGTAGCAATATAGGCTACGACGTTTAGGAAAAATTGAAAGCTACAAAAATTCACTAAATCCCAGAAAGTGCAATTTTTTTTTATAATTAAGTTTAAACATTACAGTAAAAATTGAAACAAAAATCAAATATTGAGGTCCAAAACCAAAAAGAAGGAAATAGAATACAAGAATGAAAAATATTACTGTTTGAAAATTTTGAACAATGTACTGATTGCATCGATATTTTCTTTCTCTAAAAAGGCAAATCAAAGACTTAGCCATACTAACGCTTCCTTCATTAATAATCATAAAATTTCACTGATTTGTTTATTGTATAGATAAAATGAACAGTATCTAGTGTAGTAGTGAATTTTGATTTAGTCAAGTGAATCAATGAACAAATTGTTTTGTTTATGGTAGACAAAAATAAAGGTGGGAGAATAGCCTTTTTGTTTATAGATATTCGTAAGGCGAATAAAATTGTCCTCTTTTAGTTCATAAAAAGTGGCATAAATTTTTGTAGGTGGTTGTTTTTTGATAGTCATTCGCTTCATCATTCATTTAATCCGGTCAGTATTTTTATAAGCTAATTATACTAAAAAAGAACTCAAATTTATTGAAATCAATTCCCAAAAACTTCCGCCCTTTCATGCCAAGCTTTTAGCTATGATTTTGGTGTGCGAAATTTGAGCAAATAATTATTACTCATTCTATTTACATAAATATAAAAGTTCTTTACAATGAAGATTAACGGTTAACGTGTTAGGAGAGGATCATATGTTGCCTAAATATGAGATTATAAAGCGGGATATCATAGAGAAGATTGAATCTGGAGAGTTTAGTACGGGTGAGAAAGTTTATTCAGAAGGTGATTTAAAAAGAAAGTATAATGTCAGTAATACAACAGTAGTAAAGGCTTTGAACGATCTGGTAAATGAAGGGTATTTAATTCGGCGTCAGGGCGAGGGAACCTTTGTCAGAAAAAATTTGAAGCATAGAAAAGTTTTCTTCTCAGAGAAGTTATCGATGTCCAATAACGAAAAACAAAAGTCGGTTGAGGAAACGATCACTTTAGTTTCGGAAGAATTTACTGATAAAGAGATCGCACAGATATTAGGCGACAAATCAGGCAGCAAAGCGTTGCTTAAGCTAACCCAAATTGCATTAACGAATGATTTTCCATGGAAAATTCAAAATCGCTATCTCTTTGCAGATAAACTTAGGGATGATTCAGTAAAACGCCTGATTGAAGGAGCTAGTTTATCCGATGAATTGGGTCTTCAAGGAAATATGGCTAATCTTCCGATGACGATGGAGGTGAGCACGATTTTATTAACGAAGGATTCAGATGAACTAGAGCCGTTGAGAATAATAAGAAAAAGTTTTGGTGAAGAAGATAGCTTTTCATTATTCAATATTAAACGTTTGATTAGAGGAAACGATGGGGTTCCGATTGAATATAGTCAAAGTTTCATACTTTCTGATTTTTATCAGATTGAGATTATTAGTGAGTAAATTTTTACAAATATAACTACCTTTTTTTAAGGCCGTAAACATAGTCCATTTTATGGACTATGTTTATTTATTTTTTTTAGAAAGCGGTTTACAAATCTGAATCAGTATTGTATGATGTAATCACACCGGTTAACGCGTTAAGTTATTGTGAGAAAGGATACTTATGAAAAAGATAACACAAGAAAAATTATTATCTAGCGAGCGATTTTTTGGTCAAGGAATACTTACGGAAGACTTCATCGATCAATCTATTGATAAGGTCTTAAAAAAAGTTGAAAAAAATATTCAAAAACTGGGAGATAAATTCCCAACACCAGCAACAACGGACAATACGTATATAGCTATGGATAATACAGAATGGACAAACGGTTTTTGGACAGGAATATTATGGCTGTGCTATGAAGTTTCTGGGGAAAAGCATTACCGTGAAGTTGCAGAACAAAATGTCAAGAGTTTTATTTACCGAATTGAAAATGAAATTGAAGTCGAGCATCATGATTTGGGATTCTTATACAGCTTATCCTGTGTAAGTGCGTATAAGTTGACTGGAAATGAAGCTGCTAAGAATGCCGCGATAAGTGCAGCAGAAAAATTATTGCAGCGCTACCAATCTAAGGGAGAATTTATCCAAGCTTGGGGAGAATTGGGCAATCAAGATAACTATCGTTTGATCGTAGACTGCTTACTTAATATTCCATTATTATTTTGGGCGTCAACAGTGACTCAAGATAAACGTTATCGTGAAGTAGCCGTTAAACATTATCATACGACAATCGATAATGCGATTAGAGAAGATTCATCTGCTTACCATACGTTTTTCTTCGATGCTGAAACGGGCGATCCTTTGTATGGAAAAACCCGCCAAGGATATTCCGATAGTTCAAGCTGGGCGAGGGGACAATCGTGGTTGATTTATGGTTTGGCATTGTTCCGCTCCTACTGTCCAGAGGAAGAGAATACAGAAATTTTTGAGGCGATTACGAATTATTTCTTGAATCGCTTGCCGAAGGATTTTGTTAGTTATTGGGATCTGATTTTTATGGATGGTTCCGAACAGTCCCGAGATACTTCTGCGACAGCGATTGCTGTTTGTGGTATGAGTCTAATGGACGCGTTTTTACCTGAGACGAACAGTCATAAGTTGGTTTACAAGTGTGCGCAGCATTCCATGCTAAGAAGCTTATCTGAAAACTATACTGAATCCAAAACAGACGGAATTACAGCTTTACTGAATGAGGGTGTTTATTCTTGGCATAGTGGTAAAGGCGTAAATGAAGGTAATATTTGGGGTGATTATTTCTATCTAGAAGCTTTAGTGCGATTCAAAAAAAATTGGAAAATGTACTGGTAAAAACAGGAGGAAAGAAAATGCAAAAACCCAATGTAAAAATGGTGCGTGTAGATGAACGTCTGATACATGGACAAGGTCAACTATGGATCAAGAGTTTAGGAGTGAACTTAGTTATTTGTGCCAATGATAAAGCGGCAGAGGATAGCTTACAGCAGACGCTGATGAAAACGGTAGTCCCGAAAGAAACAAATATTCGTTTTTGGACGATCGAACGTACGGCAAAAGTTATTTGGAAAGCAGCCCCTAGTCAAACAATTTTTGTAGTCGTTGGAAACTTGCATGATGCCTTAGAACTATGCAAATTGGGCTTTCCAATGGAGCAGTTAAATATTGGGAATATTCATGCTGACGAAGGCAAGGAGAAAATCTCTCAATTTATCTATTTAGGTAAAGAAGATAAGCAAGCTCTCTGCTTGATGCGAGATAACTATGGTGTAACTTTCAACACCAAGACTTCACCACTTTCAAATGATGGCTCACAGTACTTAGATGTATTGATGGAAAAAATATCTAATTAAATTAGAAGGAGAAGGAGAAGGAGAAGCAGATGGAGATTTCATTAGTTCAAGGTATATTGATCGGATTGATCACAGCTTTTTGTTATTCGGGGCAGCTATTAGGAATTTACACAAACCGTGCACTGGTTATGTCCTTTTTTGTAGGTGTTGTTTTGGGTGACATTCCAACGGCTTTAACATTTGGTGCTTTAGCCGAGTTGGCTTATATGGGATTTGGTGTTGGAGCAGGCGGAACCGTACCACCCAATCCAGTTGGACCCGGAATCGTTGGTACGATTATGGCCATTACGCTTAAACATCAAGGGGTAACACCTGAATCCGCGTTAGCACTATCATTTCCCTTTGCAGTATTGTTCCAACTGGTAACAACGGCGATCTATACTATATTTTCTGGGAATGTTAAATGGTCGAAGAATGTAATTGAGCAAGGGAAATATACACGTTTTAATCTGATTGCTAATTCAACATATATAGCTTTTGCCGTTGCAGGATTTATGATTGGACTATTAGCGGCCTTGAGTCGTCCTGGATTGCAGGCATTTGTTGAAGCGTTACCAAATTGGCTAATCAATGGCTTTTCTGTTGCTGGCGGGCTTATTCCAGCGATAGGTTTTGCAATGATCATGTCTGTGATGCTCGAAAAGAGTCTGACACCTTATGTGTTACTAGGCTATATTTGTGCAGCTTATTTAGAGCTGCCTACGATGGCTGTCGCAATGGTAGGAACTGTCTTTGCGTTGATTCAATATTATGGAAAAGATAAAACGATTGTTGGAGAAAAGAGCATAAGAGACGAAAGCCAAACCACCTTGATGGAAGAGGAGGATTTTAGTAATGGAATCTAGGACACCAAAATTAAGCCAAAAAGACTACATGAAGACAGCACTACGGTCGTATTTGTTACAGAACGCTTTTAATTATACATCTTATCAAGGGGTAAGTTATTTATACACGATCATGCCAGCGCTGAAGAAAATCTATAAAGATGAACCAGAGAAGCTGAAAGAAACGGCGAGTGCAAACTTAGAGTTTTATAATACCAACCCTCAAATGCTGCCATTCATTACTAGTATGCAGTTGGCAATGTATGACAATGGACAAAGTGTCACGGATACGCGCAGCATCAAAATGGCGCTAATGGGACCATTATCGGGAATTGGAGACTCAATCGCTCAATTTGGGATTGCTCCTTTATTCTCAACAATCTTTGCCGGGTTAGCAATGGATGGTTTGGGTTTTGCACCGATGGGCTTTTGGTTTTCAATGCTAATCTCGATGTTGATTATCAAGTTATTAATGGGCTATTTAGGCTTTAAACTTGGAACGAGTGTCATCGAAACATTGAGTGATAAGATCGGGAAAATTTCTTCGGCTGCTAATATTGTCGGAGTAACTGTTATAGCGGCATTAGCAACATCATTTGTTAAGGCCAACATCGCCATAAAGTATTCGCATCACGTAGAATCCGGTGAAAAACAAGTAATCGCTATTCAGGATATTTTAGATAAGATTATGCCTAAAATGCTTCCAGTAATTTTAACTATCTTAGTGTTTTATTTGATCAAGAAGAGAAATTGGAACACGTATAAACTATTGATCTTACTATTTGCTATTGGGATAGCAGCGTCTGTCCTAGGAATTTTAGCATAGTAAACGAGGGTAATCAGAAACAAGATTTTTAATTTTTGGAAAATTATTCTTGTCTCCGTATTTGTCACTTTTCGGAGTGAATGAGGAAGTATACTGTAATTTTAAGCCTGAGGCGAATAAAAATTTGAAAGCGGGAACACGATGAATCTTCAAAGAATCGAAGACTACCAACTAAAATTTTTTCAACAAGATTGGCTTTCAGAGTACTTGGAGCAACAGTCACAATTTTTGAAGCCACTTTTTGAACGTACTTCTTATTTGCTGAAAGATCAGATTATTTACAATGATGCAATGGATATGGAAGCTTGCTCCATTCCTTATTCTTTAAAAGAGTATGCGTGGAATCGGTATCCTGATGATGATCCAGAATGGCTCTTTATGTTGAGTCGTCAAAGCTTTCTTGTAGATCTGGCACAAGCATATGCACTTACTAAAAAAGAACGTTACTTACAGAAATGGCACAGCTTGCTTATTGATTTTATTAACGATGAGGGTGAGCCAAATTCGACGAATAGGGATGTTTGGCGTCCGTTAGATGTTGGGATTCGAGTAACAAACTGGATGAAAAGCTTGACGTATATTCCAATCGCTGATTTCAGACTATTAGGAATTGATGATGTGTTGAACAACGCCTTGCTGATCCATCTGGACTATTTGGAGCGGTCCTATATCGATAAATACAGGCTCAGTAATTGGGGTGTGTTGGCAATTGGTGGAATGGCAGCTATTGATTTATTTCTTCCAGAACTGGTGACCAGTAAACAGAGGGATCTAATATGGTCTCGTTTAGCTGAACAGCTTGATCTACAATTCTATTCAGATGGAATTCATTGGGAGCAGAGCCCGCTGTACCAGCACGAAGTTTTGATGACATTCGTGTATCTATTGCAGATTTCTGAATATCTTGAAGTCCAGTTACCATTAGATCTTCGCATGAAATTAAAAACACCTATTTTCTCTACCCATTATTTGGCGGATAACCAAGATATCCTAAATCCGATCAATGATAGTGATCATGTCAACTTTCATTACGTATATGATATCTATCGCAAATTAGGTTTCATATTTGAACCCTCCATGACTGCGAATATGGCAAGGCTTTGGACGGGGGATCTTTATGAAGAAAGAATCTGGGAAACAATGAAGCCAAAAGAACTTTTTCGTGGCGAATCAAGTGGGCTGATGGCGTACAAAGCAGAGGATATCTATTTTACACTTTTTAACGGTCTGCATGGGAGCGCACATGGTCATGCTTCTACAGGTGGATTTACACTACAACTACAAGGGGATGACTTATTTTCCGATAGTGGTCGTTACAGCTATGTCAACAAATCAGAGCGACTTCAGCTAAAAGAGTGCGCTTCGCACAATACGATGTTTATCGCAGAAAATCCCCATACTTTAGTTTCCGATACGTGGGGTTATGACAAATTACCGACACCCTTATTTCAGCAAATAAAAGAACTTTCTGTCGGTTTTTTTGCAGAATGCGGCTGGCTGGATAAGGCGGATCAGAATCCAATGATTTTTGAGCGCAGCTTCATCTATTTAAAGTCGATCAACTCCGTAGTTATTATTGATAGCTTTGCAGGACAGAAAGAGACTGAAATTACGAGTACCTATAATTTGGCACCGTCGATAAATTGTCAAAAAGAAGCGCATCGGTTTGCTTTAACTACGAACAAGCATAAGTACACACTCCTTTTTGCTGGAGGCCAAACACAGCAATCAGTGGCAAAAGGTTCAGAGATTTATAACCAGCTGAATGAGCACCCACGCTTATCAAACAAGTTTTGTTACAAAACGGGAAAAGAAATTCAAGCAACAGTCATTTCTCCGTTAGAGGATATCCAAATTACGCCAATAAAAGTGAGTCAAACAGGAGAAAATGAGCAATTCTGTCAGGCTAAGGGATTTCGGATAATCGCCGGATCGGAAAAATTTGATCTCTTTGTTATGCGGGAAGATATTGTCAAAGGGAATAAACTATTAGTGAGTGAATATGGCCAATTTTTTTATGGTCGGCTTGTTTTGATTGATCAAAAGGAAGCAAAGATTCGGATTAAATAAAGGAGCAATGAGATGAAATTATTAATTACTGGGCATAGTGAATTTTCGATTGGGATGCAGAGTGCTTTAGCGATGATTGCTGGAGAACTAGAAGATGTGATCATTATTCCCTTTTTAGCCGAGGAGACGGTAGATGAGTATCGCCAAAAAGTAGCGGCAGAAATTCAAATGTTTGATCAAGCTATTTGTTTCACAGATTTGTTGGGTGGTACCCCATTTAAAACCTGTGTTGAATTCTCTGAGGAAAAAGATCAAGTTTTTGTTGTGAGTGGCACAAACTTAGGAATACTATTAGAAGGCTTGATGATGCGAAATAGCGTCACGGATTCATTTGAAATTGCTGAAACAGTCGTACAGGCTGGAAAGAGCAATATTATGCTTTTTGAAAAAAACAATGAAACAGAAGAACTGCCAGAAGAAGGAATTTAAAAAGAAGTAGCGCGGTATAGTCAATCTGGTGCTCGTATATTTGATTCCATAAAGCTTTATAAGAAAGGCGTAGACGAATGAAAAAAGTTGAAGTATTGAAACGCTTAGAAAATGCGGGAGTTATCGCAGTATTGCGAGCAGATTCTAAAGAGGAAGCTTTGAAAATTAGTCATGCAGTAGTAGAGGGCGGAATGATTGGATTAGAATTGACTTTTACAGTCCCTCAAGCAGATGAAGTCATTCGGTCATTAGTTGAAACATATCATGACGAGAAAGATATCGTGATTGGCGCGGGCACGGTGTTAGATGCTGTGACGGCTCGCCTAGCTATAATGGCCGGAGCCGAATTTATTGTAAGCCCTAGCTTTAATCGGGAGACAGCTGAAATTTGTAACTTGTATCAAGTTCCTTACTTGCCAGGATGTATGACAATTACTGAGATGCAGACAGCTTTGAAGAGCGGAGTAGATATCGTGAAGTTATTTCCGGGAAGTACCTATGGTCCGAGTATTATCTCTGCATTCCAAGCACCTTTGCCGTACTTGAATATTATGCCCACAGGCGGTGTTAGTCTGGATAATATGGCGTCATGGTTTGAGGCGGGTGTGACGGCAGTGGGTGTTGGCGGAAACTTATTAGCTCACGCTAAAACTGGTGAGTTTGGTAAAGTAACGGCTTTGGCAAAACAATATATGGCCAAATTTAGAGAAATAAAGGAAAACTAATTATGGCAAACATACTAACTTTAGGCGAAATTATGTTGCGACTTTCAACGGATATAGGTGTTCGTCTTAACGAAACACAGCAATTGATCTGTCACTATGGCGGCGGCGAGGCAAATGTAGCTATTTCATTAGCCAATTTTGGTCATCAGGTTTCTTTTGCAAGTAAAGTGCCTGATAACTCACTAGGTCAAGCGGCAGTGAAACATTTGCGTCGAAACGGTGTGATGAGTGATTTTGTACAACTTGGCGGAGCGCGTTTAGGAACTTATTACATGGAAACGGGGATCGGTGAACGTGCTGCTAGTGTAACTTATGATCGAGCGGGGTCAAGCTTTGCGGAAGTAACAGAGTTTCCGTGGTCTTATGAAAAGCTTTTTTCTGGGATTGAGCTATTTCATATTTCAGGCATTACAGCAGCTTTGTCAGTGCAATGGTGTCAATGGACGGTTGAATTAGTGAAAGCCGCAAAGAAATTTGGTGTGTTAGTCAGCTTTGATATTAATTATCGTGGGAAACTATGGAGTCAGGCAGCAGCTGGGAAAGCATTAAAAGAAATCTTGCCTTATGTCGATTATTGTTCAGCTGGAGAATTGGATGCGCGTTATTTATTGGAGATTCCAGAAGACCGGATGAATTCAGGATTCGTTTATTATTATCAACAAATGCAGCAGCAGTTTCCCAATATTAAATGCTTCTATTCAACGAAAAGGATCGTTTCTTCGGCTAGCAACAATCAGTTGGTAGGGACTTTATGGCTGGAGAATACGTATTATGAGTCTGAAGTTCATAAAATAAATCCAATCGTTGATCGAGTTGGCGGAGGTGATGCTTTTGCGGCGGGGATCTTGCATGGATTGATCTCAGATTTTGACGGGCAAAGAACCGTTGAATTTGCTACGGCTGCATCAGCATTGAAGCATACTGTTCACGGGGATTGTAATCAATTTTCAGAAATAGAGATCGAACAATTTTTGACAGCAGGTTCTGGTCGAATCGTTCGTTAAATATTAAGTAAAAGAGGGAAATAAACATGCAGAATATGGATACGAGATATACGCACAGTCCAAAAGATATTAGTCATTATTCAACAGAAGAATTGAGGAAAGAATTTTTAGTTGAAAAAGTATTTGTACCTAATGAAGTCAGTTTGACGTATACCCACAATGATCGCATGATCTTTGGCGGTGTAACACCGACGACTGAGTCGTTAGAGATTATTTTGAACAAAGAATTAGGTGTCGATTATTTCTTGGAACGGCGTGAATTAGGAGTCATTAATATTGGCGGTCCGGGTTTTATTGAAATCGACGGTCGAAAAGAAGCGATGAAGAAGCAAGATGGCTATTATGTCGGGAAAGAAACTCGACAAGTGATTTTCTCTTCAGAAGATGCAGCTGATCCTGCGAAATTTTACATTAGTTCTGCTCCGGCGCATCACAAGTACCCAAATGTAAAAATCAGTATTGATGAGATTAAGCCAATGGAAACTGGGGAAGCATTGACATTAAATGAACGTAAAATTTATCAATATATTCATCCCAATATTTGTGAAAGCTGTCAGCTGCAAATGGGCTATACGATTTTAGAGCCGGGCAGTTCTTGGAATACCATGCCGTGTCATACGCATGAACGTCGAATGGAAGCGTATGTTTACTTTGATATGGAGGAAGATACAAAAATTTTCCATATGATGGGTGACCCAGCTGAGACAAAGCATCTGGTAATGGGGAATGAACAAGCCGTGATTTCACCGAGTTGGTCGATCCATTCAGGTGTAGGAACAAGCAACTATTCATTTATCTGGGCGATGTGTGGAGAGAATATCACTTATACCGACATGGATATGGTTCCAATGGATGAACTAAAATAGAACGAATGAAAGTGGGAGAATAGATGGATTTTAATATGGATATGTTTCGCTTAGATGGGAAAGTCGCATTGATTACGGGCGCAGTTTATGGAATTGGCTTTGAAATCGCCAAATCATTAGCGGCAGCAGGAGCAACGATCGTTTTCAATAATTTGACTCAAGAATCAGTCGATGAAGGATCGGCAAATTACAAAGCAGAAGGCATTGAAGCAAAAGGCTATGTCTGTGACGTAACGGATGAAAAAGCAGTTCAAGCAATGGTCAAGCAAATCAAAGAAGAGGTTGGTTCAATCGATATTTTAGTTAATAATGCTGGAATCATAAAACGAATTCCAATGACAGATATGTCAGCGACAGATTTCCGACAAGTCATCGATGTTGATTTGAATGCGCCGTTTATTATGTCAAAAGCGGTTATTCCTGAGATGATCGAGAAAGGCGGGGGTAAAATTATTAATATTTGCTCAATGATGAGTGAATTAGGTCGTGAGACTGTTAGTGCTTATGCCGCGGCAAAGGGTGGTTTGAAGATGCTAACAAAAAATATTGCTTCTGAATATGGTCAATTCAATATCCAGTGCAACGGTATCGGTCCTGGTTATATTGCGACACCGCAAACAGCGCCGCTGAGAGAGCTGCAAGAAAACGGGGAACGTCATCCATTTGACCAATTTATCGTCGGTCGTACGCCAGCAGCACGCTGGGGTGATCCGGTCGATCTTGCAGGTCCATCAGTCTTTCTTGCCTCACAGGCCTCTGACTTTGTAAATGGTCATGTTCTGTATGTTGATGGCGGAATTTTAGCTTATATTGGTAAACAACCTTAAGAGAATAAAGAGGGGAGGAAACGGTTAAGGCCGCCTCTCCTTTTATTTATTGCGGGTAAGTTTTTAAAGAAAAAGTAAAAGGAGCGAAGAAAGTATGCAAATAGAATTATCAATTATTAATCAAGAAAATGAAGTAGTTATGTGCAGCAGTGGAGTGGATGAAGCAGTTTTGGCAACGAAAAAGTATGCTTTTCAAGCAGGAGATAAATTTAAAGTTGTAACCGCAGAAAAACAATTAGTTTATGTTCAACTAGACAATGCTTTAGGATCCTCTTTAGTGTATTTATCAAAAGGCGAGTGGGTCTATGAAATTCCTACGACGGAAAAATTGCGAGAAGCCTATCCACCAGCGGCTTTTCTTGACGAGAAGCATTACTTTTTTGTCAGAAAGGCTTTTGCTGAAGAACAGACTAGTTATCGTAACTGGGCGCTCAATCCTCATGATCAAAAAGATGTGGCCAATGTTTATCCCCACGCTTATGCAAATGTTGAAACACGAAACGATGCGACTTTTTTTGCTAGAAATGCAATTGATGGAATTCTGGCCAACAGAGATCATGGATCGTACCCCTATCAATCTTGGGGGATCAATCAGCAAAAAGATGCTGAAATAACAATTGATTTTGGCCGAGAAGTTGAACTCGATAAGCTTGGATTGGTATTACGTGCTGATTTTCCCCATGATAGTTATTGGAAACAAGTAACCATAGCCTTTTCCGATGGTTCAGAAGAAATATTCACTACGAGTGATGCGATAGCAACGCAATACTTCACCTTCTCTCCACGAACAGTAACGACTGCTACATTGAAACAGCTGATCAAAGCAGAAGATGAATCACCATTTCCAGCGTTAACTCAAATTGAACTATTTGGATATCAGAAATTGTAGAACTAAAGAGAGCAGATATTTTTCGGGGTATGCGATTTCGTATCTTAAATGATGATATTTTAAAAGCACCTTATTAGATTTTTTACTCTAGTTTCAGTTATTCCAAGTTATCCGGATAGCTGTCTAAATAATCGGCACTATCAATATTCTAGGTTGCTGAATACAAATTACTTTAAAAAAGAGGAGATAACGCTTATCCAATTGAATAAGAGTGCTCGTCGAATCAACGATGAGTTCTGAAATCCGTTATTTACTTAAATTAAATAATGATAGTACTCTTTTTGTACTAAAGACATGGAACCAATTTTTATAAAGGATAGTTGTTTATCTAACTATGTCTATAATTAGATTTCTATAGCTGTATCTAACAGCGTTTAGCTGACTGAATAAATAAGTCTATTGAAGGTGAACATTTATTATTCCTAACTCAATTGCTTTTATCACTGAACAAAGGGCAGATGAGGTATCTAATTTTGTATTGATAGTATAGTTGTATCGTAATGTATCTTTTGCTATTTTTATTTTTCTCGAAATATAAGAATAACAAACCATCTTCCTAAAAAATAATTGTTTGTAAAGTGTTTGAGAATTTTATTTTCAAGGATAGTAAGTTGCAGATTAGTTATTTTTAACAAGTGCTACTTTTACTATGGAACATGTTGCTAGAAGTGTATTTCTATTTAAGCGATTTTAACTGGTATAATAGAATTTTGGAAAGTGAATCAGTCAAATGTTTAATGTTGCAGACTATCAATTTAACCACACACATCTGAATTAGCATTCTTCTTGGAAAGAGAAGATATTTTCAGAAATGATGAAAATCTTTATTAATATGATAACAGTGAAGTAATTACTATTTTACAAAGAAATTACTTCACTGTTAAATTATATTCTTTTAAAAGCTTTTTTAATTTTCTTTAACTCTTACGTATTCGATAGGTTTATCGAATCCGAATATCCGTTTATTTCCTCTCATTATCTCTTCTTTGATTATCAATTTTTTTTCAGATATCGTTTGTTTTAATATGAAATGATTCTTCTCTGTAAATTTACTTTCAGATTGACCAATAAAAGTTTCATTCTCTTTTTTGTAAACAATCGGAACAAATTTTTCTGAAATGGTCATTTCAGAAAAAGGAATAGATTCAATTTCTTCATATTTCTTATTAGCATAGTTTTTAGGAACAGTTATGGAACTTAATTTAACGTTACTTGACGAATTTACTTCAAAGAGAAAGATATCTGATTTGAATCGTTCTTTTCCATTTAAAGTATAATAACTTTCTTCAAGCAAAAAAATACCTTTAAAATTTTCAGGAAGATTTAAAACCCTGTCGTTGAAAATGTGACTTTTGTGAATCGCAAAAGGGAATTCACTTTGTTCAGTTTCTGTTAATTCACTAAATTGCTGTTCATTTGAGAAGTTTCCTTCTAAATAAGATACCAATTGCTCAAGATCATTCATAAAATAACACCCGCTTTCTAATTAGTTATGTTACAAATGAATTCTATCACTAAAGATTTTAAATTCAAGCAACTTTTAAAGAGAAGGCTAGATAATAGAATAGGGCGATGAAGAGCACATTTAATACGTGTTCTTCTTAACAGGTTCTAAATTTTATGAACATGTTCATATTAGTAGATAAATGCTTACAATTTTTTTCAAGCAATTTATACTAAGGATTAGAGAACAGTGGCCACTAAGTTCTTTTAAATAAAAATAGATTTCAATGCTTCACTTAATAATAGTTCGAATTGATTCAAAGCAGTCCCAAAGAACAGGTTTGGTTGATATTCTGAAACTACCTGAGGATTATATGTTTCCGTGCTTATAGTTAGTGTAGCAAGTTGTCCAATTTTGGATTTCTTTTCACCAACGAAAGCAATGAGATCAATATGATGATTTTTTGCTAATTTAACAAGTTCTGCTAACCGAAGAGTATCACCAGAGTTGGAAACAATAAAAATCAGGACATCTTTTTCAACATTTTCTCGTAGGAATTCTAAATGACTGTTGGCAGTTGCACGAAATCCATAAAGGTTAAGCATTTCAGAAAAATGGTTTGCAATATTTTGTGAAAAACCCGAGCCTAGAACCATAATCCGTTTTTCTCGATAGCGAGATAATAATCGGATAAATTCATCTTTTTCTTCGTTTGAGAAATTCTCAGGAAAGCTAATTGATGAATGTTTGTTTCCATAGGCAAAGACCAGCTCACTATAACCAGAATAACCGATTTTTTTTGCCATATTGATGATTGCAGTAGTTGAGACATAAGAAGCCTTTGCTACTTCTCGAATTCCAAGACTTTTCAAGCAGTCACGGTTTTTATCCATAAACCGTAAAACAGCAGCTTCTGAATCATTCAACTGATATTTATCGATTAGCATTTCAGTATCCATAAGGTCCACCTCAAATTCTTTAGTTAGGAGTATTATAACATGACAGAAAAAAAATTTATTCAAGATCCTTGGGCAAAGATGACTACGCGAAACGGTTTAGCTGGTGACGAAGTCATTTCTGCATTACAAAAATCTATCCGTAGAGGAAAAGAAAAAGACGCTTGCGAATTTGCTTACGAGATGTATATTACTTCACCACAGTTTGAAGAAAAGCTTTGGAGACGTTTGTTGGCAATCAGTGTTGAGGATATCGGTATGGGAAATCCTATAGCAGCATTGATGATCAATAACTTGAATATGATGCGTAAGGAATTTCAATATAATGAATCAGATCGTGCGATGTTTTTCTTTCATGCCATTCGCTACTTATGCGGATCAGAGAAAGATCGTTCCTCAGATCTTTTAAAAAATATTGTAATTAAAAGCTTTGCTATGGGATATGTCCCTGAAATTCCAGATATCGCTCTTGATAAACACACGACACGAGGTCAGGAGATGGGACGAGGATCAGAGCATTTCTTACATGAAGCAAGTAAAGTTATCCCGCAAGCAAAAGTAGAGAATGATTACAAAGAACAATATGAAGAAATTATTAAGAAATATGATCCGAATCATGTCGTACCAAGTACGTTTGTTTTTAATCCTTGGCAAGTATAAGGGGGAATACTTATGGGAAATTCTAAGATTATCACAAAATTGAATGAGATACTTAGCCCGATTGCTGAAAAAATCGGAAATCAGCGACATCTTAAAGCCATTTCTAGTGGAATGATGTTTGGATTACCGTTTATTGTTATTGGTTCTTTTTTTCTGATTTTTGCAAATCCACCAATAAATATTGATCATTATAATCCAGAGACCGCTAATTTCTTTATGAAAATTATGGCTGGATGGAAGGATTTTGCAGTCGCTAATTATGACTTGATTACTGCGCCATACAACTTGACAATGGGGATCATCGGATTAATCAGTGTCTTCGGTATTGCGTTCTCTCTTGCAAATGAATACAAAACCAACCCATCTATGAATGGTATGGTCGCTTCTGTCATTTACCTGATGGTATGTACCCCGGTGACAAAAGGAACAATAAACTTAAATTATTTGGGAACTAATGGCCTTTTCGTAGCTATCATCATCGGGTTATTAGTTGTTGAAGTCAATCGAGTGTTTGAAGTGAAAAACATCAAGTTAAAATTACCAGATACTGTCCCTCCTATGGTAGCTACTTTCATCAATACTTTAGTTCCACTGTTGACAAACATCATTCTTTTTTATGGCATCAATCTGATTTTCTTAGCGACAACGAAAAAGATTTTCCCAGAAACAGTGATGCAGGTTTTAACGCCTGCTACAAATATTGCTGGTAGCCTTGGTGGATTCTTATTGATTGTCACTTTGGGAAACATTCTATGGTTATTCGGTATCAATGGTTCATCTATCATTTTCCCAATCGTCTTCACTTTAGGAATGGCACAAACAGGTTTGAATGCAGAACAGATGGCAAATAAAGAAGCAATGACTCATCTGATGAATCTACAAATGTTCCGTATATCGGTTTTAGGTGGTGCGGGTGGAACTCTTGGTTTAGTACTCTTAATGATACGTAGCAAAGTTTCAGAATATCGAACAATCGGAAAGCTTTCCCTTATTCCCGGGATATGCTCAATCAATGAACCGGTCATATTTGGGCTTCCGATTGTTTTCAATCCCATTTTAGCTATTCCATTTTTGCTTACACCAATTGTTTCATTGTTGTTGACGTATATTGCGCAGAGTGTTGGACTGATTAGCGTTGGATTTATCATCGACCCATCTTTCACACCATTTTTTGCACAAGCATATCTCTCAAGTATGGACTGGCGAAATATTGTTTTTTGCTTTGTATTAATCCTAATTAGTGCTGCTATTTACTATCCATTTTTTAAGGTGATGGAGAATAACAAGACTAAACTCATTGATGAAGAATTGTAAGAGCAACTACTAATCTATAGAAATAAATTGAAGCAGGTAAGAGTGAGCTCATAAGTTTGCTTTTAACTGCTTTTTACAATGCTTTCTAAAACTACTTTAGATGTACAAGAAATCGTTCCATTTAAAATTTGTGTCAATGAATTAATTGGTTGATTCTTTGATTACACAAAAAAAGAAAAACTATTTTTCCAGTAATTAGAAAAATAATTTCTCTGTTTAATCAATGTATTTAAAGAATTAGGTTTTCGTAGTTTATTGAAAACCATGTGGTGGATTCATATATAAACAAATGTAAGACAATCATTCATCCCGGTACAATAAAATTATAATCTACTTCAAAATATGTGTCAACAAAAAGTAAAATAATGATATTTTTTAGCAATAATAACGATTTATATTATAACTAATGTTCTTTAAAGCTATAAATAAGCCTTTCTATAAGCCGTCAATATAGCCGTCAGAACATAGTAGTTAAACGGAGGAATTGAAATGAGTAAACGTGGCGAAAATATATATAAAAGAAAAGATGGACGATGGGAAGGTCGCTTCCCACGAGGAAGGAAGATAGATGGAAAATTAAAGTATGGATATATCTATGGTTCTACTTATCAAGAGGTACGACAAAAACTCTATGTGGCAAAAGCAAATCAACAAACTATCTATCAATCTCGAGGTCAAGGCGCTTTTACACTTAATGAATGGATAGAACAGTGGTTAGTCATCGTAAAGAAGGAAGTAAAACTTTCTACTTTCGCTAGTTATAGTTACAAGTTAAGCAACTATGTCTTAAAAACAATGGGAGACTCTGCATTAAATGAAATAGATGATTTGAGATTGAATAAATTAGTAGAGGACTTGATCGCACAAGGATTGAGTAAAAGTACGATTTGTGTCATATTCGGTATCCTTTCAAGAGCCTTGAATCATGCAGTAAAAGCAAAGCATTTGAAAAGCAATCCCTGTTCAACTATTTCGCTTCCTAAACCAAAGCGTCGACATATTCGTGCACTAGATATTGAAGAGCAAAAGAAATTGGAGAATGTTGCCTATAAAAATCCTCAGCAACAAGGATTATCAGTTATTGTCGCTTTACATACCGGCTTACGTATAGGAGAATTAGCTGCGCTCAGATGGGAGGACATCAACTTTAAGAAGGATACTATTCATGTAAAGCATACTTTTCAAAGAGTATCTGTAAGCTCGTTCGGAGAATCTACTCAACTTTACTACGATTGTACAAAAACGATAAATTCTGAGCGAATAATTCCTATGAGTAATACAGTAAAAAATGCATTGAAGTGTCAAAAAGAACACAGCCAAGGAAAATTTGTTTTTTCTCGTAATAATAAGCCTTGTGAGCCTCGCTTACTTACGTATTACTTCCACAAATTACGCGATAAAGTCCAATTGGACAAAGTACACTTCCATCAATTACGACACACTTTTGCGACACGTTGCTTAGAGAGTACTTCAGATATTGTTTCTGTAAGTGCCCTGTTGGGCCATTCGTCCACACAAATGACTTTAGATATTTATGCTGATTCGTTACTGGAACAACGTATTAAAGCAATTAAACGTATGGAAAGAACTATCGCTTAAAAATTAAAAAAATTAGTCTATTCTTTTGATAGGCTTTTTTTTTTAACCGAAAGAAAACGCTTACGCATTTTTCTATCTTTTTTTTCAAATCATATTATTCAATTAAAAATGATTCTAATTTCAAGATTATTTTTTTCATTTCTTTTTTTTCGCCGTCAAATACCGTCAAACGTTTTAATAAACATCTGTTATTTCAAGGTAGTATATAGTTTTTCATAGTTTTCAATAAACTAGGATAAAAAACTTGTTTATCCATTACATTTTACCATCAATCTAATCTTTTTTGAAAAAATTGGTATTAACTTCTTAAGTAAGTTTATACATATAGTTAGTTATTTTAAAACAAAGAGGAGAGAAAAGAGATGAAAAAAAATTTAGTAGTAGGTTTCGTATCAAGTGTCGCTTTAGTAGGAATTGCTATCGCAGGAGGGGGTAATGTTCAAGCAACTGTTACTGATAGTGCAAGTACTGATATAGGAATTGGATTTTCAGGACATGGACCAGGAACGACACCGGGACCGTTGGATATTCAATGGGCTCCAATAGGATTAGATTTTAGTAATTCGAACATGGTAAATACTACAGCCGTACAAGCATTTCCTGAAACCACTGGAACCAATAAATATGTTGTTGTAAGTGAGAAACGTTCCAATGAGCCAACTAGAGAATGGAGTTTGACTGCGCAATTATCAGACTTGACGAATGCGGGAGGGTCAGAAACACTTACTGGGGCTGGACTAAAGTTTGATGCTGCTGTAAAAGGATACACTGGAACGAATACACCAGAAAGCCCAGGATCAATTGTTGATAAAGGAGCACGTACGGCAACCGTTAATGCTTCTTCACAATCAGTGACTGCTGGAGCTGCTGCAGTGCCTGTTATGAAAGATGCTGGAACTGGCGGCGCTAGCTTCTTAGGATCAACAGCTATGGAGATGTCAAATGTTAAACTAGAAGTTCCTGCGAATGCAGCGAAGATTAATCAACAATACAGTGGGACATTGACTTGGTCATTGAATGATACGATCTAATCGGTAAATTTTTTGGGAGAGGATCATGCATCCTCTCCTTTTTTAGGAGGATGTAGGTGAAACAACGAGAAAAATTTTTTATGGGGTTTATAGCGTTTTTACTATTATCTATTTTCTTTCCTTCAGTTGTTCAAGCAGAGAATACTTCAACAGAAGAAAAAATGGGGTTTACAGTAGAAAGTATTATTCCAGATAATCAAGTGGATACGACTAAAACTTATTTTTATTTAGCGATGAAACCAAATCAGAAACAGAGTATTCAGGTAAAACTCAAAAGTTTACAAGATACACCACTGACGATACAAGTTGGCATTCATACCGCAGTTAGTAGTTCTGTAGGTGCGATTGATTATACAAATGTTCACCCTAAGTTCGATGCCAGTATGAAAGACCCAATCAGTGAGTTAGTAAAAATAAAAGATGGCGTTAAGGAAATTCCCCTCAAGGGGAAAGAAGAGAAAACGATAACATTTGAGATCACGACACCTGAATCGGCTTTCTCCGGAGTAAAGCTGGGCTCTCTGCGCTTTGTTCGAAAGAATAGTACGGAAGTGAAACAAAAGAAATCTGGCTTAACTCCTCAATATGCGCGCGTGATTGCGATTATGCTTACGGAGGATGAAGAACCCTTTAATCAGGGAGCGATGCTTCATTTAAAGAAAGCCAGCTTACAATTAGCGAATGGTCAAAAAGTGATTGCAGCACGTATTCAAAACGATCAACCAAAGGTTCTTCAAGAACTAACGATTCAAGGGGAGATACGTCTAAAAGGGGAAAAGAAAATTTTATATAAACATAAGATGGAGAAATTCTCTGTAGCACCAAATTCGAATTTCGATTTTAACATTCCTATTGGATTGAATACGTTTAAACCAGGAACTTATCACTTTACTGGAAAAGCAACAGGTGATGGTCGAACTTGGAAATGGGAAAAAGAATTTAAAGTAGGAGAAGCGCAAGCGAAAAAAGTGAATCAATCGGCAGCGTATCAAGTAGTGATCCCACAATGGGTACCATGGGTAGCATTATCTTTGACAGTAGCACTTGCTGGATTGATTGCTTACTTAGTTCGTCGTGGAGAGAAGTGGAAAAACGAAGGGAAGTGACATAATGAGAAGAAGAAATCTTCAGTTTTTATTATTGTTGGTTCTATTAATTTATATTCCTCAAACAACTTATGCAGAAAATAGGGAGACCACAGAAGTCGGAATCGGGTTTACAAAAACTTCAGACATACCATCAAAAAAAAATCCAGTTGTGAATGTATTGCCGCAAACAACCATTCAATCGCTATCAATCGTTCGTAGCAGAACGCAAATAAAAAGATTACCTAAAACTGGTGACAATCGAATAACTTGGCTAAGCTGGTTTGGCATATTGTTTTTAATAAGTAGTTTTTGGCTGTTTCTATTTAGACAATTATGTAGAAAAGGAGAATAACTATGAGTAAATCCTTTAGATTGTTTTTGTGTTTAGGTTTAGTCCTTTCACAAGGAATAATGGGTGTGATGGTATCGGCAAAAACTACTTCATCCAAAAAAGTTGAATCAACATCATCTTCAAGTTTACTTTCGGGCACAGATTCCTCTATAGATGCAAATACGGATCAATCACAAGGAACAAAAAACTCAATGGAATTAACAACAACGAGCACATTAAATTCAACTTTATCTACAAAGACTACTCCTACTCAAGAAAACGAATCGGCAAAACTGGACAAAAAAAATAAAGAATTAGATCCTAAAACAACCAATTTAATTGAAGGAACAGATATCGATGCTAGGTTCGCAACACTTTTAAGGACTGATTCTACTGTACAAAGCCAAGGAAATAACTGGTCAGGCTTTGGGAAAGATAAGGATCAATTGACTATTGCAGATATGTCAAGTTTAACAAAAATTACTGTCACTAATAAAAATTTAGATAGCTTGAAAGGTATCAAGTATGCAGAACAATTAACTGATTTAAGCTGTCAATTTAATAATTTGACCAATCTGGATTTTAGTCAGAATAGAATGCTTGAGACTCTATCTTGTAGTGGAAATCGTCTAACAGACTTGGATATTACTCAGAACACCTATTTAAGGAATTTAGACTGTTCTAGCAATCAATTAACTACTTTAGATGTCAGCCAAAATACTAGGTTACATCTTTTAGACTGTTCTTACAATCAATTAACCGTTTTAGATGTTACTAATAATGTTGATCTAGCCATTTTAGTTTGTTTGAGCAATCAATTAACTGTTCTAGATGTTAGCAGCCAAAATACAAATCTATTTTCTATTGATTGTTCTTACAACGAGTTATCAGATATTACCAATCTGAATAATTTAACGAATTTGCAAACTTTTGATGCAAGTGAGCAAACTATTTCAATACCTGTACCAACAATCTCAAATAGCAATCAGGCTTCAGTGGATATTTTAAAGACAACTGCTCATAGGGGATTAACCCCAAGCAACATAAGTATCGATCCTTCACCCAGTTTTTCGACGAATGGGGATCAAATAATGTTATCTAGTGTGACTAGAGAATCAATGATAAACAAATCAATTAGGTTTTCTTATGCACCTCAAGATTTAATAGAAGGTTCTACAACAGGAACTAAATCATTTAGTGGCACAATCAATTTTTTTGAAGTTAGCAATTTAACTAGTGATTTAAAACCTAATTTAAAAAAAGTATATTCAGGAGATAAAGTAGAATGGACTTGGGAAATAATTAATACATCTTCTAAACAAGCGTCGAATATTTATTCGGAATTAAATTTACCTGTTGGATTAATTATTGATCAAAACAGTATTATAAAGAACGGAAATGTAGCAACGATAAATGATCTTAACGGAACGAATAACCTAGGAGCATTAGATTCTAATCAAACAATAAAATTTACTTTTGAAACTATAGTATCTGGAAATTCAGGAGAATGGCTGGAATTAAACGGAAAAGTAAATTGGGAAGATCATGGGGCTCGTTTTGTGACAAGTTCAAATCAAGTGAAAATAATAGATGATGAACAAAAGGATAAAGCTGAAGAGACAGATGAGTTAGAGATTCTTTCAGTACCACAATCTTTTAAATATGGCATCCTAAATAAAAGTAATGTCGAACAAATCATTCATTTGAACACAAATAATTACCAGACAAATACTTCGGTGGTTACGGATGGATTTTATACACGTATGAGAGATGAGCGTCCTAGTCTTAGTGGATGGAAACTAACTGCACAGTTATCTGATTTTAAAGATGTTACAAATTCAACGGTGTTAACGAATTCTGGGATAGCTTTAAAAATGGAAAATATGAAAATTGAATCTATAAAAAATCGAGATAGTCCACAAGAGAGTATTGATCAAAATCCAACAGGAACACCTTCAACTGTTAGCACCAATGAAACGCTGATATCAGGACAAGCAGCGAAGACATTGATTAATGCACAGGCAAATGAGGGCCACGGTACGTGGCAACTAAGGATTCCTTTTGATAAAGTGTCCTTGACTGTACCAGCGAATACAGGGGAAATAAATAAAAATTATACAGCGACTTTGACATGGTCGTTAGATGATACACCATAGGAGGAGAGTTCTATTGATACAAGTATGGATTGGATACCTTTGTTTTCTTGCAGCAAGTTCTTTTATAGGTTTTCTCTATTTCTTTTTGAAAGATAGTCGATTGCGTGTGGACAACGGTAAAAAGTCAACGGAATTACTAGTAGATTGTGGTTTGATGTTTATTTCTTTATTATCAATAGTTGCATCTGTTCTATTATATCTCAACTGGCAAGAACAGTTACAGTATTTTCTAAACTGATAAAAAGAAGTAACTTCAATGACGAAGGAAAGATGTGTCATTTGAAGATAGTCAACTTACAATTATCTAATGGCAAAAAAGCTATTGCATCATGGTTTCAAATTAATCAATTAAAAGCTCTTTAAGAATTATTGATTTAAAGGAATATACATCTTAAAGGGGCATATCAAGTTGATTATCGTATAGTGTTACTTCATAAGAGAAACTAATATTGATCTTAATACAGAATAGTCTTTGATATTCAAATATTTAGTAACTGTGTTGTATTTATAGTAAATACTCATTAGGAGCTGCACCAGTTGCTTAATTAGTTGGCAATGAGGAACTATTAAGAATTGTTTAACGAATTTAACTTAGTTAAAAGGGGAAAATAGTTAATGAAAAAGCGCGTAGTTATGACTATTGCGGGGATTATGGGAGGAACCTTTACCTCGAGTGCTGTTGCATTAGCACAAACAAAAACAAGTGTGGAAGAAAGGGGTCCAGTACAAGAGAGTACGATTTCAATACCAGACAGTGAGATATTGGCGGAGGAAAAGGAGGTAGCAGCAACAATAGAGTCTACTACCACGACGTCCACCATAAAGACAACCAGCGATAGCCTCGAAAAAGCCCTTGAGGCAACTACCTCAGAGACTTCTTCGACAGAATCGGGGAGCGCAAGTCAGTCAAGCGCTTCACAACATAGGAAAGAAATAGAAACAGAGGAAACTTCTCTAAAAGCACAAACTACATCAACGGTTTTAACAGGGATGATAGGAACGAGTCAATGGAGTTTAGATCCTACATCTGGAGAATTAACTATAGGCCCAGGAGTTTTTAGTGATGATGTATCATCTGCGTTCGACTCCATATCAAATGTTAAAAAGGTAACATTTTCTGGACCGGTGAAAGCAGGAAAAAGTTTAAAAAGTTTATTCAGTAGCTGGTTTGCGCTATTGTCCATTGAACGTCTGGATTATCTGGACACGAGTCAAGTGACAGATATGAGTTATATGTTTACTAATTGTACTGGATTACAAACGTTAGATGTATCAAATTTTGATACGAGTCAAGTGACTAATATGAGTATGATGTTTTATAATTGTCGTGGATTACAAACATTAGATGTATCAAATTTTGAAACGAGTCAAGTGACAGATATGAGTTATATGTTTGATGCTTGTAGCGGATTACAAACATTAGATGTATCAAATTTTGAAACGAGTCAAGTGACAGATATGAGTAGTATGTTTGATGCTTGTAGCGGATTACAAACGTTAGATGTGTCGAATTTTGATACGAGTCAAGTGACTAATATGAGGGGTATGTTTTTTCTTTGTACTGGATTACAAACGTTAGATGTATCAAATTTTGACACCAGTCAAGTGACAGATATGAATAATATGTTTGCTGGGTGTAAGGCTTTACAGACACTAGATTTGTCTAATTTTAATACAAATCAAGTGACAGATATGGCTGGGATGTTTTCGTCTTGTGATAAAATCCAAACAGTAAATGTGTCAAATTTTGACACCAGTCAAGTGACAAATATGAGGGGTATGTTTTCTCATTGTTGGGAATTACAAGCATTAGATGTAACTAAGTTTGATACATCCAAAGTGACAGATATGAGTGATATGTTTTATGGTTGTAAGGAATTACAAACATTAGATGTGTCGAATTTTGATACGAGTCAAGTGATATATATGAGTGACATGTTTGGTGAGTGTAGCGGATTACAAACATTAGATGTGTCGAATTTTGATACGAGTCAAGTGATATATATGAGTGACATGTTTGGTGAGTGTAGAGGATTACAAACATTAGATGTGTCGAATTTTGATACGAGTCAAGTGATAAATATGAGTAGTATGTTTGCTGATTGTAGAGGATTACAAACGTTAGATATAACTAATTTTGATACGAGTCAAGTGACAAATATGAGTAGTATGTTTGCTGATTGTAGAGGATTACAAACGTTAGATATAACTAATTTTGATACGAGTCAAGTGACAAATATGAGTAATATGTTTGATGGTTGTAGAGGATTACAAACATTAGATGTATCAAAGTTTGATACAAGTAAAGTAACCGGTATGATTTATATGTTTAGAGATTGTAGCGGATTACAAACATTAGATGTAACTAAGTTTAATACCAGTCAAGTAACATATATGTGGAATATGTTTTCTGGTTGTAGTGGATTACAAACGTTAGACTTATCCAATTTTGATACCAGTCAAGTAACAAATACGGATGAGATGTTTGATAATTGTGATGCCCTAAAAAAGATAACATTGGGGGCTAAATCAATATTTGGGACTAAGACTAATACTAACTTGCCGTCTATAGCAGATACTTCTTTGTATACTGGAAGATGGATTGGAGTAAACACGAGTAACACTTATAGTGATAGTAATACATTTATGTCTAATTATGACGGATCAGTTCCAGATACGTATGTATGGGAAAAAGCTAGCGTTCTAAACAGTACTTTAGAGCCTTCTTCAGTAAGGGTTCATTCAGAAAGTGAAGTAGAATGGACTTGGAAAATAACTAATTCGTCGTCTAAGTCAGCCGAGAATGTTTACTCAGATATAACCTTACCTGAGGGTCTTAAAATTGACAAGAATAGTGTAAAAAAGAACAATTTGCCTGTGTCGGTAGATGATATTAATGGTATGAACAATTTAGGAACACTATCTAGTAACGAAACAGTTACATTTACGTTTAAGACAATAGTATCAGGGAAACCAGATAAATGGTTGGAATTAATGGGAAAAGTGACTTGGGAAGATAATGGCATCCGCACAGTCAATAGTTCTAATAAAGTGAAAATCATCGATGAGGAGCAAAAAGATAAAGGGAATCAAACAAATGATTTAGAGTTATTATCAGTTCCAGTTGGGTTTCGTTATGGCATCTTGAACAAAAGTAACACACCACAAACTATCCATTTAAATGCGAGAAATTATCAAACTCACACGAACGTTGTCACGGATGGTTTCTATACACGTTTGAGGGATGATCGCACAAAAGATAACGGTTGGAAACTAACTGCGCAGTTATCTGATTTTAGCGATGAGACAAATTCAACGGTGTTAACGAATTCTGGGATAGCTTTAAAAATGGAAAATATGAAAATTGAATCTATAAAAAATCGAGATACTCCACAAGAGAGTATTGATCAAAATCCAACAGGAACACCTTCAACTGTTAGCACGAATGAAACGCTGATATCAGGACAAGCAGCAAAAACATTGATCAATGCACAGGCAAATGAAGGTCACGGTACGTGGCAACTAAGGATTCCTTTTGATAAAGTGTCCTTGACTGTACCAGCGAATACAGGGGAAATAAATAAAAATTATACAGCGACTTTGACATGGTCATTAGATGATACACCATAGGAGGAGAGTTCTGTTTATACGAGTATGGATTGATTCTTGAATCGTATTCTTGCCTAACTTTCCTCTATTTTGTTATTAAGGTATGGTCCATAGGGTGTGGACATTGGTGGGAAATCAACAGAATTATTAGTAGACTTTGGTTTGATGTTTATAACTTAGTGTATGTAGTTGAAGCTGCTTATTATATCTTGATTATGTTAAGCAGCTTAATATTTTTATCTTATTAAAAAAGGGGGAAGCTCAATGACAAGAGTACTGATAATTGCAAGAAGTCCTTTAGCGGAACAAGAGTTGGAATGTACACTTCAGCGGTCATTCGATGAGGTCTTTTGTTCTTCTGAATTGATGAAAGAGGTCGAAAAATACTCGTTAGTTACTCAATATTTTTCAGTGGTCATTTTTAGTGATACAATCTCCACCAGTGAAATGGCCACATACTTACCATATTTTAAGAAATTGGGCTTGTCTATTCTGCGAAAAGGACAGAAAGAACAATTGAAAACAACAGAATATACGTATCTAATAGATGAAATTGACGATTGGTTTGATGAACAAACATCACCGAACGTGCTGATAGAGAAAATTGTTAAACTTGATAATAAATCTCAAAAAAACAGGATACCTAACCTTCGTATAATTGAATCGGTACAAAAATCAATAGTTAAACGAGATCAGGTTATCATTTATTTTACGAAAAATGAACGTAAATTATTGTACTATCTATATAAATCTAAGGGTAAATGTGTTTCAAGGAGAGAACTGTGTCAATTAATGTGGGGAGAGGAAATAAGCAATTCTTCCCTGAGTCAATTATCTACATTAGTAGCACATGTGCGAGAAAAATTAACCCATGTCGGGTTTGAGGAGTTATGGATAAAAACGATTTGGGGGAGAGGCTATATTTTAAGTGATGAATTTATCGACTATTTGTCTCAAAATAATACTTTCAGTAAAGGTCGTGTGTCTAAATTATTGTAGATTTGGAAATACATTTCGTTAAAAAAGATTTAAAACAATATAATAAGTGTTGTGCTACATAGTTAGTAATGCAGCGAAAAATTTAACCGAAGCTAGCGATTGCTAACTTTGGTTAAATTTCAAAAATACAACTGATTAGAAACTTCTGATAGTCTACTTTCTGTAAGTATTTATATACAAAATCTTTTATTTAGAATGAATAGGGATCTGAAATATAAGATTTTTTGATGGAGAAAACCAGGATGATTTAATAGTTATTCATATACATATGACTCAACACGAAATAGATGGTGATTAACAGAGAGTTATCCAAATTATTATATATAGAAATAATTCAAAATTATTTTAAAGAAATTCTAACTTTTCACTCGATAAAATATAGTGTAAAAACGCAACTTGATTCAGAGGATGAAAATGAAGTGTTCAGATATGAGTTGAAAAATACTTATTTCAATTGATTGAGTAAAGCTGTTTTATCATTATTAGTAATATGAAGATTTTTATATCAGACTTAGAGAAAAGCTTTACTACACTCTTGTTAACTATAATGCTTTTAGCGAGAAATAATACCTAAAGTGTAAGCTAAAAATTTATCATATTTAAAAAATAAATTTCAAAGTTATCGTCCAGTTTCATACAGTCCTTTTGTTTTTAATAATGAAAGGGGAAGAGAGAATATGGATATTCGTGATGAAAAATGTCATGTGTATGAACAGCTGAAACTGTTAATGGAGGAAAGGAGGGAACTTTCAAGACAGTATTATGATTTAAAAGAGTACTTGATTCATTTAGAAGAAGACAAGATTGTTTCGGATTCTAGTGATGAACTATCTCAAGAAACTAAATTTTCAAATTTCAAAAGTGAAAAAGTGCTTCAGGATTATTTAATTCAGCGAAAAATGATTGGCACTCATCAACGAAATTACAAAGATTATGGGTTTATTATTGCATCGATTTTAAAAGAGTCAGGAAAACCTTTGTCAGGTAAACAAATATATCAGGAATTAGCTAAAAATAATGATATTCTTCCCGATTATAGAAATTTCGTGAATAATATTCTTCCAAAAATAAATCGAGATGATTCAATCTCTGTGGAGCGTGCAATGAGAGGATATTGGCAGTATAGAAACACACCCTAACTTGTCCGTATATCTTTTTCCTTTCGAATTTCCAAAGGAAGAAGTGGCTGCGATGAAACAGAACTTTGATGTTACAAAATATGATGCTCAAATTATAAATTATATTAAAAAAACCGTTCATAATACTGCGATAAATTACTTTGTAAAAAATTCCAGAATAGAAGAAGCAGAGGTTATTTCTGGACAAAAGTTTCTTGATTTCTTAATTGAAGATAAGACTTTCTTTGTAAAAGAAATGATCAGAGTTGAAACAGATAATTTATCATTTGAATTCGACAATTTAGATTTAGCTACTGAATTTGAAAAATTAAATAGGGAAGAGAAATCCTTTTTAATGCGAAAATATATTCTTGGATATTCGGATTATGAAATTTCAATTCAATTATCGTTAAGTAGACAAGGTGTAACAAAAAAGCGTCAACGTATTCTAAAGAAAATACGAGAACGTTTACTACGTTAGTTAAAAAAATATATAAGAATCGTGATCCACCAGAGCTTTCACTGAAAAAAAGTGATAAGTGTTTGGAGGAAATACGAAATGAAATCATTGGTAGAACTTGTTATTTTAGTTCAAAAGGATGATGAAGAAGCGTTCGCTCAGATTGTGAACAAATTTAAACCGTTACTAATTAAGGAATCTTGTAGAAATGGGAGTTTTGATGAAGATTGTTATCAAGAGTGTATGATTAGGTTATATTTAGCTTTGAAAAAGTTTGAAATACGTGAATGATACATTTTTGAAATAACAGACTCCGTCTACCACTCTTTATTATTACTGTTCAAAAGATATGTTCAAATACACTTAACTACTTTTGTAAAAAAATATAAAAAATACTGAAAGATTACTTCATTTTTTTTATTTAAGTCTATTGAATCATGTAGAGGTGGCGTTAACCATGTTTTTATTTTTGTTAGGCATGTTTATAGGATGTTTGCTTGGTATAACGATTTTGAGTTGTTTAGCCATTGCAAAATATGATGATATGAGTTCTGGAAGAAATTAGCTCTTTCTTGATTAAAAAAATCAAACTTTTTAAGAATAATTCTGATAGACAATGATTTCTAAAGATTAGACATCAATTTTTTGGAGCAAAGACATTTAAAAGATGTTTATAGAATTTAATCTGATTCCTCTTATACAGGACGCTGAAGTGTGGGTGACTCGTATAGGAGGACTTTTTAATGCCTAGAAGACCGTTTTTTTAAGTAGAGAAACGTCAGAATAAAAAGAAGTTTTCTGCGATTTTACTACTTCCCCATGAACCACTTAGATGTAACTTCATCGATAATTAGCCAAATCGTAAGTTTCCTAAGCACTGAAGTTCTTTGTAGCGGATTCAAAGACTATCTTTATTGTGATAGCTACGCAAGAGAGAATGCGAAGAATCAAGTAACATTGGTCAAATCTGTTGTCCATGAGCAATGGAAATATTTCAAAACAAGAAAGGCAAGATGCTGTAAGCTTGGATATCAGTTACTGAAAGAAGTGACTTTCTTACACACGAAGTTGCTTTTTTATGTTTCAAATTGTCTTTATTAGTATAAAGAAAACGACCATTGAAAACTGAATAGATGATCTACCAATACTTTCCATTTGTAGGGAGCGTTTTTTTGTTGCGCCATGATGAGCTACTAGAGCGATAAATGACTAAAATAAGAATTGTCAAATTTGAGCCAGGATCTACAAATGTAATAATGATACTTCCGTAACTAAATTGGCTCGCCATTACTGGGGAGAGGTGAAAATCCTATGTGCTTTCTGACAAGAGCAGTTGGTAGATGAATACATTTTTTATAAGAGCTGACAGCTGAAAAAGAAGGTGGTAGAATGAAGACAGCCACTCGGCAAGATATAATAAAGTTGGGTTTTTCACAGTATTACGCTGATAAAATCTTCAAGGAATGTAAGACACTTTTAATTACTAAAGGGTACTCTTTTTACAAAAATAAAAAAATAAAACGAATACCCGTCAGTATCATTGAAGAAGTCTTACACATTTCTTGGGAGGAATAATACTGATGAGAAGAATTGCAAATGTGTATAAGGATGAAAAGAGGGGGACTTGGTATTTTTCTTTAACTCTGGGCTATGATCGTTTCGGAAAGAGAATACAACCTACTAGAAGAGGATTTAAAACGCAAAAAGAAGCAAAAGATGCGATGGAAGAATTAAAAAAGAATTACTCTGACTCTCAAGAGATTTATTTACAAGGAATTACTTTTCGAGAATTTTATAAGAAGTATTTTTTCCCTTGGTATAAGCTTGGGACGATTGAGAAAACTTATGTAAAAACTGATAAGACTTTAAAACGCGCGTTAGCTTATTTCGGGAAAATGCAAATGGAAAAAATTAGACCGATTCATATTCAAGAGTTTCAACAATTTCTTGTTCAAGAATGCTTTGTCACGAATAAAGAAGGGAAAATACGTCCGCTATCGAATAATTATATTAAGCAGATTTTTAATAAGTTACGGATTATTTTTAAACGTGCGATGGTTTTGGAAGTCATTGATGAGAATCCAGTAGATACTATTGGGAAAATCAGAACTCAACGATCGGTTGTGGCATTTTGGACTGTTGATGAATTCAAGAAAGTATATAATTGTTCATATCGCTGTGATTTCCAAGAAGCATTTTATAAACGAATGATGCGCTTTTTGTTCGTAACTGGACTAAGAAGTGAAGAACTTTTTGCGCTACAATGGCCAGATATTGATTTTCATAAAGGTACTTGCTGCGTGAATAAATCACTCTATATTCGAACAAGAACAGATTATGATTTCTCAGATACAAAAAATGCTTCAAGTATCCGAACGATTACTCTAGATAAGCAAACGATAGTAGACTTGAGGGAATGGAAAGAGACCCAAAAAACGATCGGGGATGACTTAGGTTTTATTTTTACCTTTGATGGATTACCGCCGTCCCCAAAGACCTTTTTAGGTCGAGTAAAAAAATTAGCTGAAATAGCTGGTGTCAAACCAATTCACTTACATGGATTACGGCATTCTCATGTAGCTTTTTTGATTGAGCATAACAACAATATCTATGCTGTTTCAAAGCGTTTGGGGCATTCCTCTGTTAAGACGACTTTGGATAAGTATGGTCATCTGTATCCTAATACAAACCAAACTTTAGCAGATGAATTTACCAAATTTGAAGTGTAATTTTTTTTTGCGATTTACTACTGTCAAATTGCTGTCACAAGCTGTTTTTAGACGATTTTTTAATTTTCGATGTTGATATACCGGGCTTTAGAGGCCAGTTGTCGGAATCGAAAATGGATGAAGATGATCAGAAAAAATCATAAATTTATTCTTTTTTTATTGAAAGTGGGACATTAGTCATTTCGACTTGAGCCGACTCCAAAAAGTTAGACCTAGAAATCTAACTTTTGGGGGTCGGCTCAACTTATGTCCCACTTTTTAAATCTTAAAGATAATCAGTTTGAACAAAAGAAGACTTTTAAGAAAAGCCTTTTTATTTTTTTGATCTAAACATTTATGCTTTAATTAGTCGTTATTTTAGTAAAAAATATATTAATTTACTAAAATAATATATAATAAAGGTAAAACTAGGAGGGAAGCATATGACGTGTATTTCATTATCGATTTTAAATCAAGAACAAGAAGTTAGAAAAGCTAAGATAGATGATTCAGATTCTTTGAAAGAGTTAACTATTACAGGAAAAGATTTTGTTTGTTTAGCTGCTCGGGATTGTCAATTACAAGACGGCGATGTGATTCAAGTTTGTTTAGATACGCCCAATACTTATTTAATGGTGAAGTTAGATGCTACGCTTGACAGCAGTTTGATTTATGTTCCAGAACAAAAATGGACGTTTCCAATCATAAAAAATGAAAACGCTATCGAAGCGCGAGCAGCGTATCGTTTTGAAACCAAGAAACCTTATATAAGTGTGCGTATTGCCACTAAAGAAGAAATTAAGAGTTATCGTAATTGGGCGTTAAATCCACATGATTTACAACATTTTACTGGTGCGTATCCTCATGCATCTGCCAACGTGGAAACGCGAAATGATGCCACTTTTTTTGCTTGTAATGCGATTGATGGTACCTTCGCTAATCTTTATCATGGGCCGTATCCTTATCAATCATGGGGGATTAATCAGCAGTTAGATGCCGCATTAAAAATTGAATTTGGGCGTGAAGTCTTGTTGGATAAAGTGATCTTAACATTACGAGCGGACTTTCCCCATGATAATTATTGGCAACAAGTGACTTTAAAATTTTCCGACGGTACACATGAAGTTTTTAAAACTGTTAAGACTGAGCAACGCCAGAGCTTTACCTTTGCGAAACGGGCAGCGGAGTGGGTGATACTAACAGAGTTAATTCAAGCAGATGAACCATCACCATTTCCAGCATTAACACAAATTGAATTATTTGGTCAAAACAAATAAAAAATAAGGACGGTTCCTTTATAGGAGCGGTCCTTATTTTTTATTTCTGGCGTGGGCTAGTTGTCGATTGGCGGACAACCAATTCTGTGTTTAACAGGACTCTACGAGGAATGCTAGGCATTTGAATTCGTTTGTGCAATAAATTAATGCCTGTCTCGCCCATTTCTTCAGTAAAGGCATGGACAGAGGATAGCGGCGGTGAGACATATTGAGAAATAGAGATATCATTGATCCCCATGACACTAATTTCTTCAGGAACCTTTATACCGTGTGCGGCTAACGTATGTATCACACCGATTGCAAAGGCGTCATTATAAGCAAGAATCGCAGTAGGTAAATCATTTCCCCATTTTTCTAACGCTTCTTCTGTCAATTGTTCCCCCGTTTTGACATCCAACATGCCATTTTCTTTTAAGATAAAATAATCTTCGTTAAACAAGTGATAATGCTGCATAATGTCAAGATAAGCGTTGGTTGTCGGTGTTTTATAGCGACGGAAACCATACATATTTTCGCTTTCTTCGGCACCAATAAAGGCAATTTTTTCGTGGCCCAATTCCAAAAGATGGGTTAAGGCAATCTCGGTTGCTTGATAAAAATCAGTATTTACAGAATCAAATTCTTCCAATGGGAAATTACTGCCAATTACACAAAGATTGGGATGCAGTTGCTGCAACTCTTGTAACGTCTTTTGAGTGAATTTGCCAATTGCCAAAATGCCATCAATCCCTTGAAGGTTATGTTGTTCCAATTGAGAAACTTTTAGAATATTGTAACCTAACTCTTCGGCCCGCTTTTCAGCGCCTAAACGAATCGACATATAGTAAATATCCGTTAGTTCTTCGTCATCTGAACGCCACTGAACGACGGCAATCGAAGGCTCTTGCGGAGCTGTTTGTACGGAAAGGTTAGGTGTCAGTTGCTCCTGCTGTTTGTTTTTATTTTTAGTTTTATATTTCGTATAATTCAGGGTTTCTGCTGCTTCAAAAATTTTTCGCTTGGTTTCCTCTGTAACGGATAAGTTTGGATCATAGTTCAGAACTCGCGATACAGTTGAAATTGAAACATTCGCGACTTTTGCGATATCTGTGATAGTTGCCATTCTAAATGCCTCCTTCTCAAGTACTATTATAGCATATAGTATATTTCTTTTTAGTAAAAAAAAGCAAGAAAAAGCTTTTTTTACTTTTTTTTAGCAAAAACTATTGATTTTTTGACTAAAAAAATATACTATAAAGTCAAAGAAAGCGCTTTAATTCGATGGAGAAGGTGGTTTAGTGAAAAGATTTTCATTTTTTTTACTAATTTTACTTGCTTTAACAGGTTGTAAATCCGGTGAAAAAGAATTTGATGAAGAATCTCTTCAAAATCTAAAGGAAACGGCACAGTCTTATTCAGAAACAGAATTACAAAATGGTGACGTTCGTTTAAATGAATATATTTCTTTGAAAGGGGAGATTGTTGAGAGTGACAGTCGTTCCAGTTTAATAAAAAAAGGTGATCGTTTTATTTTGAAAAGTGGTTCTAGTAAATATCAAGTTTTTAATGAGCAAAAGAAAAAATTGAAGATTGGTGACGAAGTGACAGTTTACGGAGAATATTACGGCTTTTTGAAAGGGACATTAATTGAAAGTGAGGAGAATCATGATTCAGCCACGAATTAGACAGAATCCTTTTGAAACATACGAAGAAGTTGCAGAAGGATTTGAAGATTTATTAGCGCCACTGGAATTGTTTTTTGATCGAGAGTATCAAGGTCATCTGGATTTAGGGACACACGGAACGGTTTATTCTAAAGGGACACGTGATGCGGAGGCATTTTTACGACCATTATGGGGACTAGGTCCTTATGTAACGCAAAATGAAAGTGAGTATTTGAATGACTTTCTAACGGGAATTATCGAAGGAACCGATCCTGAGAGTTCATCTTATTGGGGAAAAACAAAAGATTATGATCAATTGATTGTTGAGATGGCAGCATTAAGTACATTTCTTTTGTTAAACAAAGAAAAAACGTGGGACCAATTAACAAAAGAACAGCAAAACAATTTACACAGTTGGCTGATACAAGCCAATGAAAACATTATTCCGCCAAATAATTGGCATTTCTTTAGAGTGTTGCTGAATTTAGCGATGAAACATTGTGAAATGCCGTATTCAAAAGAACAGATCGCTGTTGATTTGGCTGTAATTGATCGTTTTTATGTCGGTAATGGTTGGTATTATGACGGAGTCGAGACACAAGTTGATTATTATGTTTCTTTCGCTATTCATTATTATAGTTTATTGTATTGTCGTTTTGCCCCGGAAGATACCGCAAGAGTGGCTATTATGAAGGAACGAGCAACTTTGTTCGCGCAAGAGTTTAAATATTGGTTTACTCAGCCAGGAGAAGCGATTCCCTTTGGACGTAGCTTAACGTATCGTTTTGCTCAAGTGTCATTTTTTAGTGCTTTAGTTTTTGCAGATGTTGAAGCATTGCCGTGGGGTGAGATTAAAGGTCTAATCAGCCGACATCTTCATCAATGGATGAACAAAGATATTTTTACAACAGATGGATTATTGTCGGTAGGTTATGATTATCAAAATATGGTCTTTGCCGAAGGCTATAATGGTCCTGGTTCACCTTATTGGGCCTTTAAAACATTCATTTTGTTAGCGGTTCCAAAAGATCATCCTTATTGGCAAGCAGAAACACAGCCTATTAGCTTTCCAGAAAAACACTTACCTTCACCAGAAAGTCGGAACTACTATCAAGTAAATGATGCAGGGACACATGGTTTAATGTTTCCAGCGGGACAATTTATTAATTATCAAGCTCATGCGCATGATAAATATAGTAAATTTGTTTATTCTTCCCATTTTGGTTTCAGTACTATAAAGAGTGATTATTGGTATTACGAAGGTGCTTATGATAATTGCTTGGCTTTAGCTGAAGACGACCACTATTTCCGCACGAAAGGATTAGATGATCAGTACGAAATTCTTGATGATCGTATCATTCATCAATGGCATCCTTGGTCCGATGTAGCAATCAAAACGACAATTGTACCATTAGAAGGCCAACATTTACGGATCCACGAAATTGAGACACAACGTGCATTAGTGGCTTATGAAGGTGGCTTCTCAATCCCGCTCTTCGATGAAAAGGTCACTTGTGTTTCTGATCAAATGGCTGAGGTAAAAAATGCAAAAGGTGTGTCAAAAGTAGAAAATATCAACGGCTTTTCTGAAGCTGCGATTATTCGAACAGAACCGAATACAAATTTACTTTATCCGTTAACGGAGTTGCCATATTTGAAAGCAAACTTGTCGAAAGGGAAACATCTTTTAATTTCATTGGTGACAGGCGTACTACCGAATGAACAAATTGAGCCAGTTAAAGTTAGGTTAAAAGAAAATCAGCTTTTAGTTGAAGAAAAAGTTGTAATTTTGGGGAATTAGGGGGAGAAATACACAATGACAGAAAATGGACAGATTGAGTGGTTGCCGAAGCAAATCAGTTTTGCTTTAAACAAAGTTAGAGGAAATTTAGAGACATTTAAAGAATTAGTTCCACCCGCGGCAAGTTTAAATCAAATTTATTATCCTGAAGAAAATATTGACTGGACGGCCAGCTTTTGGCCAGGAATGTTATTTTTAGCAAAGGAATTAACAAATTCAACAGAGTTCGATGAGGTGATTGCCACACAGATGGCTTCTTTTCAACATCGCTTGGATGAACAAATTGAGCTGGAAACACATGATATAGGCTTTTTGTATATTTTAACAGCCATTGCTGATTATCAAGTCAATGGTCATGAGGCCTCAAAAGAAATGGCCTTGCAAGCTGCGGACTTATTAATGAAACGTTATTCACCAAAAGCCAAGATTATTCAAGCTTGGGGGAATTTAGACGATCCAGAGCAACGAGGTAGAATGATTATTGATTGTTTAATGAACTTACCATTATTATACTTTGCAGCAAAAATGACTGGCAAGCAAGAGTATTATGAAGCTGCCTACAATCATGCGAAACAAACACAAAAATATATTGTGCGAGAAAATCACACTACGTTCCATACGTATTATTTTGATACGGAAACAGGCGAAGCCTTGTACGGAAAGACACAGCAAGGATACTCAGATGATTCTTGTTGGGCTCGCGGCCAAGCCTGGGGAATTTACGGCTTTACGTTAAGTTATTTATATACAGGAGATAGTAGTTTTCTGGAAACAGCAAAAAATGTTGCTGATTACTTTATTCAAGAATTACCAGAGGACAAAATCTGTTACTGGGATTTAATTTTCAATGAAGGGAGTGAAGAAGAACGTGATAGCTCATCTGCTGCAATTGCCGCATGTGGCTTACTAGAATTATCTCGTCAGCTTCCATTAAATGATGAAAAACATGGCTATTATGAAAAGGTTGCGCTAGAACTATTACAAGCATTAGCGGAAAAGTATACAACGGTTTTACAACCAGAGTCGAACGGCCTATTGCTTCATGGTGTCTATGATAAAAAAACAAATACAGGAGTCGATGAATGCATGATTTGGGGCGACTACTTTTATTTGGAAGCGTTAACTCGTTTAGCGAAAAGCTGGTATTCTTTTTGGTAATTCATGGAGGAAAACTCCTAAAAAATAATAAATAGCGGAGGTAGTACAAATGAAATTTTGGAAAAAAGGCTTAACAGCGGCAGCGCTGTTAGCAGTGGCGGCAGTAACTTTAACAGCATGTGGTGGTTCAAGTGAAAAGAAAGCAACTGAAAAGAGTGAAGATGGCAAAACAAAATTAACAGTAACTACTTGGAATTATGACACGACCCCAGAATTTGAGAAATTATTCAGAGCTTTTGAAGCGGAAAATCCTGATATCACTATTGAACCGGTGGACATTGCTTCAGATGATTATGACACAAAAGTAACAACGATGCTTTCATCAGGAGATACGACGGATATTTTAACCATGAAAAACTTACTTTCATATTCTAATTACGCGCTACGCAATCAATTGGTGGATTTAACCGATCACGTTAAAGATTTAGATATCGAACCTGCCAAAGCAAGTTACGAGATGTATGAAATCGATGGTAAAACCTATGCTCAGCCTTACCGTACAGATTTCTGGGTATTGTATTACAATAAAAAAATGTTTGATGAAGCCGGAATTGCCTATCCCGATAACTTAACTTGGGATGAATATGAAGCGTTAGCGAAAAAATTATCTAAACCAGAAGAACAAGTATATGGTGCCTATCAACATACTTGGCGCTCAACCGTTCAAGCGATTGCTGCTGCTCAAAACAATGCCAATTTGATTGAACCAAAATACAATTATATGGAAACTTATTATGATCGCGCATTGAGAATGCAAAAAGATCAATCACAAATGGATTTTGGAACAGCAAAATCAACAAAAGTAACGTATCAATCACAATTTGAAAATTCAAAAGCGGCGATGATGTACATGGGTAGCTGGTACATGGGGACTTTATTAACAAACATTGATGATGGCAAAACAAATGTCGAATGGGGGATTGCCGAAATACCACAACAAGAAAAAGGCAAAGCAACTACCTTTGGCTCACCGACAAGTTTTGCAATTAATAAAAACAGTAAAAAACAAAAAGCTGCTCAAAAATTCTTAGACTTTGCTTCAGGTAAAGAAGGTGCAAAACTTTTAGCAGAAGTAGGGGTGGTTCCTTCTTATAAAACAGATGAAATTGATAAAATCTACTTTGCAAGAAAAGGAATGCCTTCAGACGAAGTCTCACAAAAAGCCTTTAACCCAGATACAATTAATTTAGAATTCCCATCTGATAAAAACGGTGCCGCAATTGATAAAGTATTACAAGAAGAACATGATTTAATTATGGTCGGCGACGAAAAACCAAAAGATGGTATTGCTAACATGGAAAAACGTGTCAAAGCAGAGATAGACTAATTATTATTTTCTGCAAAAACACAAAAGATTGATGAAAAAAATAAGCTGAAATGAGTAACCTACAATGAATTTCAGCTTATTTTTTTAAATAAAGAATGTAGCTTGAGTTTGGAAGGAGGGCCTGTTAAGTTCACTTAACAGAATACAATTATGGAAATTACTTCAAAAACAAAAACAGCAAATAAATTGAGACGAAAAAATACGTGGACTGCGTTATCTTTTATCGCACCAAACTTTATTGGCTTTTTCCTCTTCACTTTAATCCCGGTTATCTGTTCACTGATTTTAGCTTTTATGAGTTGGGATTCTTTTTCAACCCCTGAATTTGTCGGAATGAAAAATTTCACCAAAATGATTCATGATGATACGTTTTGGATTTCGTTAAAACAAACGTTTATCTATACGATTGGTGTTGTTCCGTTAACATTGATTTGCTCATTAGGACTAGCGATTTTGTTGAATCGTAAAATTAGAGGGATGAAATTTTTTAGAACGGCTTTTTTCTTTCCTTATGTAACGTCATTAGTTGCGATTGCGGTCGTTTGGAATATGCTATTTCATCCAACGATGGGACCAATTAATCAATTTTTGAAATTATTTATTGAAAATCCTCCTGGCTGGACATCTAGTTCTACTTGGGCTTTACCAGCAATTATCATCGTTAGTGTGTGGCGCTTTATGGGGTATTATATGATTTTGTATTTAGCTGGTTTACAAAGTGTGCCAAGAGAATTATATGAAGCAGCGTCAATGGATGGCGCGGGTAAATGGAATCAATTTTTAAATGTTACCTTACCTTCACTACGACCAACGACCTTTTTCGTGACTATCATGCTTGTAATTAACTGTTTCAAAGTGTTTGACTTAGTTCAAGTTATGACTGGTGGTGGACCAGGACGTGCAACGAATGTGTTAGTTTACGAAATTTACAATGAAGCCTTTGTCAAATTTAATTTTGGTTATGCATCAGCCATTGCGATGGTCTTATTCATCATCGTTCTAGCGATTACTGTGGCCCAATTTAAATGGAATCAACATCAAGAGAAAGTTTAGGAGGAGAAAAGATGGAAGCAACTTTTTCAAAAAAAGAAAATACTCGAAAAGCAAAAACGAAAAAAGCAGAAAAAGTCACACCTGGTGGGATCCTTGTAATCATTCTCTTAACTTTACTTGCGTTAATTACTTTGGTGCCTTTCATTTGGATGGTTTCAGCATCATTTAAAACAAACAATGAAGTTTTCACCATTCCAATTCAATGGATTCCTAAAAGTTGGCATCCAGAAAACTATTCCGTTATTTGGGAACGCATTCCGTTGTTAACTTTCTTTAAAAATACATTATTTTTAAGTATTGTGATTACGATTATTCAACTATTTACTTCAAGTTTTGCAGCATATGGCTTTTCAAAAATGAATTTTAGAGGAAGAGATACACTTTTTATTACGTACATCGCAACAATTGCTATTCCTTGGCAATCGTATATGATTCCACAATTTATTATGATGCGTCAATTAGGTTTGACTGACACGTTATGGTCACTTGTTTTATTACAAGCATTTAATGCATTTGGGGTTTTTTTACTGAAACAATATTACAGCAGTATTCCAGATTCACTATGTGAAAGCGCGCGGATTGATGGGTTAAGTGAGTGGGGAATTTATTGGAAAATTATTTTACCATTAACTAAACCAGCTTTAGCTAGTCTCACGATTATTACTTTTGTGAATACATGGAATGACTATATGGGACCTTTCATTTATTTATCTTCTACTGAGAATAAAACGATTCAGTTAGGTTTGAAAATGTTCGTCGGTTTATTTGATGCTGAATATGCCTTAATCATGGCCGCATCAGTGGTTTCTATTTTACCAGTAGGGATTGTCTTTTTAGCAATGCAAAAATACTTTGTTGAAGGTATTGCTACATCTGGAATGAAGAATTAGGAGGAAGTTTGAATGTTTACTAAGCAAACCTTTGATAATAATATCTATATGAAAATTTTTCGCTGGCTTTACATTTTATTTATCGGTAATCTAGGGCTTCTCTTAGTGAACATTCCTTTTTTCATAGCGGTGATTAGCTTAGACATTGATCCACGAAACCTCCCACTTTTTGTAGTAACGTTGTTGCCGATGGGGACAGGGATGATTGCACTTTTAGGTTTAATCGATACTTTTAAAGAAGAAAAGGAGCTGGATCCATTTAAAACTTTTTTCCAAAAGTTTCGTCAGTTTGGGTTAAGAGGCTTTCTTATCAGCTTGCTTGGATTAGGAAGTAGCATCATCAGTGTGACAGATATATTCTTTTTTGCCAAAACAACGATTGGTAAATGGTTTATTCCATTGATGGTCCTTCTGCTAATTTTTGGGTTAGCTATTATGCTGAATGCTTGGTATTTTCAAGTACGAAACCCGCAAGCTTCTTTTAAAGATGTGTTTCGGATTTCTGTTTACTATGGACTGCGGAAATGGTATGTCAGCTGTCTAAATGTTTTTTTACTATTCTCAATGTTTGCAATGATGTTTTTGAAGCCACAGTTTGGGTTTGTTGTAACCCCTGTCCTGTTCCTAGGGATTATTTATTTAAATACTGGGAAATTGCATGAAAAGCAAAAAAAGAATAAATAATTTTTACATAATAAGTAATCTCGATTTTCAGGAAAATGAATGAAGGTGGGGTTGCTTATTTTGTTCTTGCCTTGTTTATTAAAGTGGAGGGAGCGAACGAATGAAGAAAAAAATAATTATTTTAAGTAGCTTTTTGATAGGTGCTATTTTTGTGCTCGTTATTTTTACTACCAGCCAGCAAAGTATGATTAATAACGAAGCAATCCAAGTCGAAGAATTAATTGTTTATGGCGATAAAAATATGAATCGTATAGCGAAGCAATTCTCTGATCAGAATAATTTAACTTCGTTTGGGAAAAATTTCTGGCGCAAAACGTATAACGGAAAATCACCCACTCAGGAACTACTGAAGGTTGCAACGGAGGATTTAGTACAACATAAAATGATTAAACAGCTGGCAACGGAGTTAGAAATAGCCCACTCACAAACATTTGGGCAAGAAAAAAAAGAATGGCAAGACCAAAAGAGCAGTTTAACGCTCTGGCAATTTTTAGATGCAAAAGATCAACAATTACAGGACCAAATAAAAGAGAAATTAATGGAGAAAGAAAAGCCAACGCAAAAAGAATTGCGGCAGGCCTTTGAGCAATTGGATGATAAATATAAAAAGACCGATTACTTTGTTGAAGCAATTGAAATTCCAAATTTTTCAGGTAAGCAAGCAGAATTAGAAAAAATAGCCGAAGCAATCTCTCCGAATCTATCTTATGAGGAGACGTTATTGGAGTGGCAAAATAAATTACCTAATCTTGTTATTGAATCGTATCAATTGAAGAGTGCAGAAATCCAAAAAGAGGATATTTATTCGTTGTCTGTTGGGGAGATTCTTAGTGAAAAAGCTGTTGGTACCGTGGTGAAAGGATACCACGAAAACCAATACTTTTATATTTTTAATAAGGAAGGAGGGCAACTTTTACAGTTTGAAGAAGCACCACAATTTGGCAAAAATGCCTATATCAACACACGCTACAAAGAGAAATTAGCTACGTATCAACAAGCAACCAAAGTAGACTTGTTGGAGAAAGACAGAGAAAAGTTTTTTCAAAATTATCAAAATAAAAACAGTTAAGGAGCAGAAAATGAGAAAAAAAAGCGTATTTTAAAAGTGTAACCATCTTCCTTTCTATTTTGCTTGTTTTTTCCCAGCTTCAATTATTTAGTCTTCCTGCTTATGGGGAAACAGTGAGTGATCAACCGTTACTTTTTCGTTCAGTAGGTGTCGCTCAAAGTGGGACGACCTACTATGTGGATGGGGAAGGAGGAAATAATGCCAATGATGGGCAGTCGCCAGCCAGTGCTTGGCGTGATTTTGAAAAAGTGAATCAGACGGAGTTTCAGCCAGGCGACCATGTTCTGCTGAATGCGCAAAGTACCTGGAATAACCAATTGTTGCATCCAAAAGGGAATGGGACAGCGGCACAAAAGATTGTCATTGATTTTTATGATACGAATGACAAAGGAGAAACCATTTTTGAAACAACACGGCGTCCGATTATTAACGGTGGTGGCACCTACAGCACAGGGACTTTCAAACGTGCAATCTCAGGGGCCGTGCAGTTAGTGAACCAAGAATATTGGGATATTTCAAATTTAGAAGTGACAAATACACCAGAGCTAGATAATCTCGAAGGCTATAAGAAACCAGGAGATGCTCAAAGAGCGGGGATATTAGTACTAGGATATGAACAAAATCGAACGTTCAATAGTGTCACGATAAGGAATAACTATGTTCATGATGTTCAAACAGAATATTATTTAAATCTAAGTGGGAATACTGCAACCAAACGATTAAAAGCGGTAGGTGGAATTATTGTTTTAGGAAGTTGGTTTGATGAGAATGGCAATGTAGTAACGGCAGCTAATGATCATCGAACAACGACTGGATTTAATGATATTTTGATTGAAAATAATGTGATTCAACGAGTGGGACTTGAAGGAATTCGAACAAAAGCTGATTCAGATACCTCAAGAGGCAACACTTTCTACAAAACGTTTTCTAATATTACGATTCGTAATAACTATTTAGAAGATATTGCTGGCGACGGGATTGTCTTGTCAGAAGCCAAAAGTGGCGGTGTCGTCGAAGGAAATGTTGCTGTCCGAATGTGCAATGCCGATTATGGTACACAAAATTACGCGGGCGTTTGGGCAATGTCTGTAGATGACGGACTGTTCCAATATAACGAAGTATACGGAATCAAATATGGATTTAACGATGCTGAAGCTTATGATGTGGACATGCAGTCAAACAATGTTATTTATCAATATAACTATTCACATCATAATACTGGCGGCTTTTTATTGCTTATGTCTGATCAAAAAAATTCGGTTATTCGGTACAATATCTCAGCTAATGACGGCGGTGGTAACCGAGGAACAGGTAAAGACAATCCAGGCGGAGCTGGTGGCTACAATTATAAAGAACAAAGCATTTTCCATTATTGGGTGAAAAATGATGGAGCGGCAATGCCAACTATCCACAATAATACGATTTATGTTGGCGACGGTATTTCAACATCATTATTTGGTGAAGGAAATAGTTCTGACAACAGTGGTACAGTAGCCAATTTTTACAATAATATTTTATACAAAGAAGGTACCGGACAATTAAAATTCTTATCTAATTATCCAACAAATGGGACACAACCAATTGAACGTAAAATGGTCGATAATCCAGAAAAATATTTCAAAAATAATGTTATTTGGCCAAAAGAAATTGCTACAGAAAAAAGTGGTGCAACTGTTGAAAAATTAGTATCAAGTGGAAACATTTTTGAAAAACCACAATTAGAAATCACAGATAACCCTGAAAAAGTGAAAGAGTTGGCAGAGCAAGAATTTACGACATTGAAACCAACAAAAGATAATGTGGTTGAATTTACTTCTAAAGAACGCTTACGTCAGCGAGCACAAATGTTCCGATTAAAAGAAAACTCTCCAGCGATTGGTAAAGGCTTGTCGGAAGTGAACAGTCCGGCCGAAGACTTCTTTGGAAATAGCTTGAAAAATAAAGTTTTAGATATTGGTGCGCAACAAGCATCCACAATTGAAAAAAGTATTCGTTATCAAAATCAAGTGTTAGAAATTAGTTCGGCAACAGGTGTGTATCCTAATTTGCCAGAGCAAGTTGAATTAACGTACGAAGAAGTCGTTAATGAAGAAGTGGTTGCGACAGGCAAAAAAGAATTTAAGTTACAATGGGAAGCAATCCCTCAAGAAAAAATTAATACAGCAGGCACAGTTGAAGTTGCAGCAACAGTTATCGGCTTACCGATAGATGCTGTCAAAGTAACAGCCAAGGTCTCTTTTGAGGGTGAACTTGGTGAAGGAAAAGACACCGTTAAACTAAAAACAGCTCAAACTGCCTATGTTCAAAAGAGTGATGGTAACCGAGCATACTCTGCTATAGCAGGCGGTACCGCTGCCATTAGTTCAGGAGACGCCTATAAATATCCTTATGGAGTAAACTATACGGGCAATTACGCATTAAAATTAAAAAATGCTAGTTCTGCGGGGTATAATCGCCGGATTTACGTTGAAATTGATACACAAGAATTGAAGAACTATCAATCACTAAAAAGTGCCAATTTAGAACTAAATGTGATGCGTTATGATGCGTGGAATGGTGCTGGAAATACAAATGATGAACGTTTGAAAAATACGCAGTTCCAAGTAGATGTTTATGGAACAGATACTAATTGGATGAGTAACACCATTACTTGGAACAATGGTCCAAATAATTTAAATGTACCAAATGAAGAATTTATTGCTCGACAATCTTTTACAAATAGCTCAATTATGAATAATCAAAATACAATCTCTATTGATATTAGTAACTATCTACGGAAGCTAATTCAAAGTGGTGAGAAAATTCCAGCCAAGTTAAGTTTCTTATTAGCGATTACAGACAGTCGTTTGCCTGGTTATGATTCTGATAATGCTGGGTTTGATGCTTTTTCAAAAGAAGGCGCACAAAAGGCCTATCAAGACTTTTTAACAGGCAAATTGACCTTGCCAACTGGTCAACAGCTAGCAGAGGATAGTTTAGCTCCTAAAATTGTTTTATCGAATGTTTTCGAAGTCAAACATGAGTCGATTGAGGTCACGACAGAAGCGGGTCAAGCCCCTAAACTACCAGAAAAAACAACTATTTTTTATTCGGATGGTTCACAACGAGAAGTGACTGTCAATTGGTCAGAAGTTCCAGCATCTTCTTATCAAAAAGAAGGAATATTCACTGTTGTAGGACGAGCAGCAGGTGTCTCAATGCCAATTATTGCCAATGTAAAAGTCACCGCTAAACATATTGTTGGATTCAAGGAATTGCCTGCGCTGGATCGACTAACAGGCACCTCGCGAGGCGAACTGAATTTGCCAACTGAAGTAATTGCAAAATTAGATGATGGTAGCGAAACGAAATTGAAGGTTATTTCTTGGGATGACGATGTTAGTAATTATTCGCCAAGTAGCCCGCCAGGTACTTACCAGTTCCCTGCTGCAGTAGAAGAAAAAATAGGAATTGCGAATCCTGATGAACGAAAAATCTTCCAAGTCGTGCAAACTCATGCGATTCCTGAAAGAATTCAATTTGCTACAGAAACAGCCACTATAAAATCAGGCGAAAATTATCAAATTCAATCTAAAGTGATTGGTCAAGCGCCGCACACAGAAACGGATGCTTGGAGCTCGCAAGTAACGTATGAGTTGGTTACACCAGATGCTGGCAATACAGTAAGTGTAGATGAAAACGGTCTGATTAGGACAGAAGCAACGACTGCTGCAGGAAATTATCAAATCAAAGTAACAAGCAAAGTTTTGCCGATAGTGACTGCACAATTTTCAATTAAAGTCACAAAATAAACGAACTGTTTGAAGAGACTGGAACAAGAATTGCTGTACCTTGCAATCTTTCTAGTCTCTTCGATTATCTAGAATCAATAAATATTCTATTGCCTACTATTCATTCTTTTTAAAACAAGGTAAAATAATAAATGAAAGTAAACGATAAAGGTGTGTAGACAATGAATACTATCTTAACAGGTGATCGTCCAACTGGTAAATTGCACCTAGGACATTACGTAGGTTCCTTAAAAAAACGAGTAGAAATGCAAGCAGACCCTACAAATCAATTATTTGTCATGATTGCAGATTTACAAGCATTGACAGATAATGCAAGAAATCCCGAAAAAGTTTCAGCCAATGTTTTAGAAGTTGCTTTGGACTATTTAGCAGTTGGTTTAGACCCTACGAAAACAACAATTTTTATCCAATCGCAAATTCCACAGTTAGCTGAATTAACAATGTACTATCTAAATTTAGTGACCACGTCACGTGTTCGTCGGAATCCAACGGTCAAAGCAGAAATTGAGCAAAAAAAATTTGGGGAAGGTGTTCCGACAGGATTCTTTATATATCCCGTTTCACAAGCAGCTGATATTACTGCCTTTCAAGCGAATTTAGTCCCGGTTGGGGAAGACCAAAAACCAATGTTGGAACAAGCGCAAGAAATTGTGCATAGTTTTAATCAGACGTACGGTGAAGTTTTAGTTAGACCGGAAGCTGTGTTACCACCAAAAGGCATGGGACGCTTGCCAGGAATTGATGGCAACGGAAAAATGAGTAAGTCTTTAGGCAATGGTATTTATCTTTCAGATCCAGCTGAAGTGGTACAGAAAAAAGTAATGAGTATGTATACCGATCCAAATCATATTCGTATAGAGGACCCAGGACAAGTTGAAGGAAATATGGTCTTTACTTACTTGGATGTTTTTGGGAAAAATAAAGAATATATTGAAGAATTAAAAGAGCACTATCGCCATGGCGGTTTAGGAGATGTGAAAATTAAACGTTACTTAATTGATGTCCTAGAAGAAGAACTCGCACCGATTCGTCGACGTCGTGAAGAGCTGGCTAAAAATCCAGAAGCGATTATGGAAATGTTGCATAAAGGAAGTCTTGCTGCTGAAAAAGTGGCAGCACAAACCTTAACAGAAGTCAAAAAAGCAATGGGAATTCAATATTTCTAAGCAATAAAAGAACTGGAACGAGTCAAAAGAAGAATGACTTGTTCCAGTTCTTTTTAAGTGGTTTGAAATTGACTATTATATAAGCTGGCGTAAAGAGTCGGAGCTTGTAATAGTTCCTGATGCGTTCCTTTTTCAATAATATCGCCATTTTTCATCACTAAAATTAAATCAGCATTTTCAATTGTGGATAATCGATGAGCGATAACGAAGCTTGTTCGATTTTCTGTGACAGTTTCCATCGCTTTTTGAATATGGGCTTCTGTTCGTGTGTCCACACTCGAAGTTGCTTCATCGAGAATAACAACGGGCGGATTTGCTAAAATGATTCGGGCGATGGTTAATAACTGTTGTTGCCCTTGTGATAATGCACCATTTTCGCTAGAAATAATTGTGTCATATCCTTGAGGAAGGGTCCGAATAAAATGATCACATTGAGCAATTTTAGCTGCTTCAATTATTTCTTCACGAGAAGCATCTTTTTTTCCATAGGCAATATTATCTGCTACGGTTCCTTCAAATAGCCAAGTGTTTTGTAAAACCATGCCAAATAAATTTCTTAGATTTTGTCGAGAAAGTTTCGTAATATCAATCCCATCAAAAGTAATGGCACCTTGATTTATTTCATAGAAACGCATTAATAAGTTGACTAATGTTGTTTTACCAGCGCCGGTGGGTCCCACAATGGCCACTGTTTTTTTCGGTTGAACAGAAAAATCAACATTCTTCATTAAAATTTTTTCTGGTGTGTAGCCAAATTGAACATTTTTAAATTCAATGGCTCCTTTAGGAGAAGAAATAGTTTCTAAATGAGTTGCTTCTGGCTGTTCATCAGCTTCATCTAAGATAACAAAAATCCGATCAATGGAAGCCATCGCTGCTTGAATTGAGTTAATGACATAAGAAGCGGTAGAAATCGGCTCAGAAATTTGGTTGATATATTGCAAATACGCTTGCAAGAAACCAATCGTAATACCACCAGATAAAACGAGCATTGCGCCTAAGATAGCACTAATAATAAAAGCCAACTGATTAATAAAACGAATAGCTGGATAAATCGCAAAATTTAGAAACTGTGCTTTTTTAAAGGCACGATAATGTTGTTGATTAACAGCATCAATTGTTTTTTCAGCATTTTGCTGTTGATTAAAGGTTTTTGTGACCAAATTTCCTGCTAAATATTCTTCCATCTTATTATTTAATTGACCTAATTCAGCTTGACTTTGATCAGCAAACACCTTGTTTTTATTCGCGATTTTTGTCGTCATGAAAGTACTGCCGCCAATTAGGAGCAACACTAAAATGGTTAATTTTGCATCAATATAGAACAACATGATTCCTGCAAAAAGGATAGTCACGACGGAAGTGAAAAATTGGTTGATGCCTGTTAAAAGAACTTGTGACAATTGGTTTAAGCCAGTTGTTGAACGACTAATGATATCGCCCACTTGGTGATTGTCAAAGAAGGCCATTGGTAAAGTTTTAAACTTTTTTGTCACTTCTTTTCTAATTCTTAAAGTAACCCGTTCGCTTAAAGAAGCCATTGCTCGTTCCTGAATAAAAGAAGTGATACTACTAATGATTGAAAAGAGAATTAAAAGTAAGACGGGACCTAAGAGCGCTTCTTCAACTAAAGGAAGTGTCATACCTTTGAGCCCGACACGCTTGATAGCTTCTAAGAGGTTATCAATCCCGATTGCCATAATATAGGTCATGGCAACAATTAATAAGTTTCCAATTAAACTGCAGATCATTAGACCATAAAAGATTGGATGCTCAGGTTTAATCATTTTCCAGAAACGTTTAAAGCTTTGAAGATTCATTGTTTTTTTCATTGTATGGCTTGAAAAGAAAACTTTCTTTCAAGCAGTCACATCCTTTCTTTAATTACTTGGGTAAGATACCTTGCGATTTAGCAAAGTCTTGGTAATAGCTATTAGTGGTAAGTAAATCAGCGTGGGTGCCTTGACCAACAATCCTTCCTTCATCTAGGACGATAATGTTGTCAGCGTTCATGATTGTACTTAACCGTTGAGCAACAATGAGTAAAGTTTTGTCCGACATTTGTGCATGTAAAGCGGCACGTAGAGCGGCATCAGTTTTGTAATCTAATGCGGAAAAGCTATCATCGAAAATATAAACGTCTGCCGGTTTGATTAAGGCTCGTGCAATACACATTCTTTGTTTTTGACCACCAGAATAGTTGGACCCGCCTTGTGCTACGAAACTTTCAATCCCTTGTGGTAAGGAATCGATAAATTCAGAAGATTGTGAAATTTCTAGTGCCGTTCTTATTTCTTCTGTAGTTGCTTTGGCATTTCCCATTAATAAGTTTGATAAGATTGTCCCACTGAAAAGAAAGGCTTTTTGTGGCACATAACTGATGACTTGGCGAATCGTTTGCTGAGATAATGAGCGGATATCTGTGCCAGAATAGCTAATCGTGCCGGCTGTGACCTCATTTATTCGTAAAAGTAACTTAACTAAAGTACTTTTACCAGCGCCAGTTGCACCAACAATCGCCGTTGTTTTTCCTTTAGGAATGACAAAACTAACATTTTCTAAAACAGGATCAGCTGTTTCTGTGTATTGAAACGTGACGTGATCGAAGCAAATCAAGGCTTTCTCAGGATGATAAGCAATGGTTGCCTCAGTATGAGGATCGCTAATTTCAATTTCTTCTGACAAAACTTCTTGCAAGCGATTCAAGGAAGCAACGGACCGTGGAATGACAACTAATACCATAGCCGCGATCATTAAGTAGGCCAAAGTTAGAAGCGTATATTCAATCACAGCTGTAACGGTGCCAATTTGTAGGGTGCCTACTGCAACTAAATTACCGCCAAACCACAAAATAGAGGCGTACACAACGCCCATTAATAAAAAGGCAACGGGAGTAATCCAAGCAAAGATTTGATTCACTTTACTCATGCGTTCAGCATAATTTTTAAATGTTTGATTGGTTCGCTGCTCTTCAAAATCTTGATTATTGAACGCACGAATCATATTAATTCCAGTAAAGAACTCTCGTAAAGTCGTAGTAATTCGATCCATTTTTGGTTGAATTTTTAAAGATAAAGGGGTACCTTTTTTCATTAAAAAATAAACAACGACTAAGTAAAATACGATGGAAGCCAATGTTACCCAAGCGAGTGAAACTGAATAAGAAAATGTCATCACTAAGGCAAATAAACTAATAATAGGCGCTGGAAAGATTAATTGGCAAAACAGCACAATCATTGTTTGAACATTATCTACATCGTTGGTCATTCTAGTTAGCAAAGAATTTGAACCAAATTTATCAACATTTTTCATCGAGAATTGTTGAAATTTTTTAAAGAACAATCCTCTAACTTGAAAACCAAATTTAGCAGCTACTAAAGCAGACAAATAGCTAGAAATAATTGCGGCAATTGTTCCAATGAATGCCACAAGAAACATTTGTATGCCAATCGTTTTAATTACTTGTTGGTCACCGCTAACGATGCCCACATCAATCAACTTGCCAACTAATTTAGGGACGCCAAGGGTTCCTGCGATTTGCAAACAGATGGTTAAAGTTGTCGCAAGAACAATCCATTTATTTTCTTTAATAAACTCTTTCATTAATTTCATGAAATTTCCTCCTTAAACAATACCGTTTTAGCTGTTACAAAGAGTCATTGTACACGTTCAAGTAACTTGAATGTCAACAGTAGAAATGCTAAACTTTTTGATGGAGGGAACAGTATGGAAAAAAATTACACAATAAAAGATGTTTCTGAGTTGTTAAATATCCCTAAGTCCACGATTCGTTATTGGGACGAGCAAGGGTTGATTAGTACAACACGCAATGAAGAAAACGGATATCGAACCTTTGATTTAGAAGATTTGTTCAAAATATATGATATTGATTTTTATCGAAAAATGGGGATTCCTATCAAAGATATGTTGAATTTATATAAAAAGACACCTACCGATCTCTATGCCACCATGGAAGCAACAGAAGAACAACTGGGGCAAGAAATAAAAAGGCTTCAACATAAATACAAAGAAATCAAGAAAAGAAAATTACATTTACATGCGTTAATTGATTTAGAAACATTGGTTTTTTCAGATGAACCAATTCCTTTTGATAAAATTGTTGTTGTTGATATTGAGGATCCAGAAGAGATGAAAGTTTACATGGAACACATTTCAACTTTAGGTATTTACGGGGATTTAAGTGAATCCAATGAACTGACGTATGGGATTTGTTTGGCAAATCATGTGAATAAAAAAAGTTTAGATAAAGTGATTTGGCTCAAAGAATCAAGTAGCCAATACAAAGGCTTTATTTTAAAAGTCAATACACAAGATACCCGTTTGAATAATATCGAAGAAGTAAAAAAGCGTTTAGCAAAACAAGGATTTGAAACAGGCATCGTTGTCGGAGAGCATATCTTGACACAACTAGAAGAGGAAAACCAATATATTGAATATTATTATGGTTGGATTGAAATTTTAGGGGAAAAGTAAAACAATTAAAAAAAGGAACTAGCAATAGCAAATGTAGCTAAGCTAGTTTCTTTTTTTGGTAAATGTAATGAAAATTACATGAAAAAAGTTTTAGTTTTTAAAACAATTTAGAACGAATGTTATTAAAGGGAAAACAATAAAAAAATTACTCTTAAAGCTAGAACTTACCTATGTTTGTAATTTTTTAGGGAAAGTCAATATATTTGCTTCATATAAAACGTGTTATTTAATTCACGATTTTTTGTTGAAATATCGGGTTTTTTCTTTTTTTAGCTAATATAATGTGTTACTTTTTGATTATAAGGAGAAACGGAAAATCGTACGTTAAAAAAAAGTTGTTGTAGCTAAATAAAGAAAGAATTGAAGGTTGAAAAGTATTTTATGGAGGTGGATGTTGAGAAACAATTAGTAATTGTAAAAGTTGTTTGAAGATGATTTGTTTAAGTAAATGAAAAGAACGAAGGAGAATGTAAATGAATAAAGCAGTTAAAAATTTTGTGAGTTACCTTATGATTACCATGCTGTTTATTTTAAATTTGTTACCAATGATGAACGCATTTGCTCAAGAAGTAACAAGTGATGCTGAGAAGACTGTTGAAAAAGACGGGCTCAAAGTAATAGGGAAAATAGAAGATACATCGTCTCAAGAAGATATTAAAACGGTCACTTACGAAGTAACAAATACGCGAGATGTACCAATCAAAGATCTCATTTTAAAACAAAAAAATACCAATGATAGTCCAATCAAATTTGTTTTAGATACTTTAAGTGAAGAGCGAGGACCTACGTCTTTAGAAGAACAAGCAAAGGTTGAAACAAATGAGAAAGATCAAACAACCGATATTAAACTGCTTAACCTTCAACCAAATTCGACAAGAAAGATTACCATAAATGGGCAAATAACTACAAAAGCGTCGAACAAGTTATTGGTCAGCGTACTAATAGAAGATAATGAAAAAGGAACACTAGTAATTGATTTACCTAGTAAAGATATACTAGCAGATAAAGAGTCGGTTTCGAAGGAAAAACAGGAAACTTCAGAAACAAAAGTAGAAAATCAGGCAAACGAAACAGCCTCTTCTACAAATGAAATGACCGCAACTACTAGTAACGAAACAAAGCCTGAAGCAGGAAAGGCGATAGAAAGTATTCAAGAGACAGCACTAACGCAGGCTACCGAAAGTCCTGAGCAACCTCCATTAAAGGCGCAACCTACTGGTCCGTTAGTGCCACCAACACCTGGTCGGGGGTTTAATACACCGATTTATCAAAGCGTTCATAAAGGAGAACTTTTTTCAACGGGAAATACCAACTTAAAAATTGCGAATGAAAATACGGCGGCTGCACAAACATTTTTAAACACACGAGGAGCAAGTAGTGGTTATGCAATTAACAATTTTCCTTTAGAATTTGCAGATGTTGACAATGATCCAAATACGTATAACTCTAGTCGGGCTTATATTGATTTAAATGGTGCAAAAGAGATTGCTTGGGCGGGCTTATTTTGGAGTGCATCTAGATATAAAGGCCCTGCTTACGGAACAAATCTTTCTGATGAAGAAATTAGTGCACCAGTTCAATTTACTACACCAAATGGAACCGTACAGCGTGTTTCGCCCCAAAGGTACCATCGTATCGATCAAGATGCAACAAACCCAGGACAACGTTTCGGGTACAATAACACTGGATTTTCTAATTATGCAGATGTAACTTCAATTTTACAAGGGGATAAAAGTGCGACAGGGAGTTATACGTTGGCAGATATTCCTATGACAAGTAGTTTAAATGGTCAATATCAATATTATAACTTTAGTGGTTGGAGTTTGTTTGTTGTTACAAAGGATCAGGCAAGTAAGTCAAGAGCTTTTAGTATTTACTATGGAGCACGTGGTAATGCTGCTGGAACCAATAATGAATTTACTATGAGCAACTTTTTAACAGCAAAACAAGGAAATCTTGATCCAATTGTGACCTGGTTTACTGTTCAAGGAGATAAATACTGGACTGGAGACAACGCACAAATTAAAAATAGCGCAGGAACTTGGGTAAATATTTCGAACACGCTCAATCCAGTTAACAATGCTATGAACGCAACTGTGACAGATAACGATGAACATATGGTAGACAAGTATCCAGGGAAATTTGCGCCGGATCATCCTAATTTTTTAGATATTGATATCGATCGTATGGCAATTCCCGAAGGTGTTTTAAATGCTGGACAAAACCAAATTAATTTTAGAACAACAAGTAGTGGTGACGATTATTCTACGAATGCGATTGGTTTTGCTGTAAACGCAGAAACGCCTGAATTTGAAATTAAGAAAGAAATTGTGGAACCAAAAGAAACTTACAAAGTTGGTGAAACAATCACGTATCGTGTCTCACTAAAAAATACAAAAGCTGATTCTGAAGCGATAAATTCAGTCTCGAAGGATGCACTAGATGGTCGCTTAAATTATTTGCCAGGCTCTTTAAAAATTATTAGTGGACCAAATTCTGGTGAAAAAACGGATGCTTCAGGCGATGATCAAGCTGAATATGATGAAACCAATAAACAAATTATAGTCCGTGTCGGCAATGGTGCAACTGCTACACAAGGAGGTAGCTACAAAGCTGATACAGCTGAAACAATTTACGAATTTAAAGCGCGGATAAATGAACGAGCAAAAGCAAATGAATTAGTGCCTAATAGCGCAACCGTTGAGGCAGTAGATATTTTAACATCTGCAAAAGTCAACGAAACTTCTAATATAGTAGAAGCAAAAATTGCGGACGAACAAGTAACTGGCAAATTAACCGCAACAAAAACCGTTAATAACGCCAAACCAAAACTAGGGGAAGAAATCGAATACACCATCAGCTTCCGCAACACTATCGAAAACGGCATCCTAAACAAAGTAGTTATCACAGACCAACTGCCAAAAGGACTGACATATGTCAAAGATAGCCTAACAAGTGTTGGTGATGAACCAAAGCCAACCAGCTTGAAAGAAACCAACGGCACAATCACAGCGGAATACCCAAGTATCACCGATATGAAAGAACGGAGTATTCGCTTCAAAGTGATCGTTAACGAAGAAGCCAAAGCGGGCGAAACAATTCTCAACAAAGCCAAAGTAGATGACACAGTTAATCCACCAGAAGAACCAGAGGTGCCTGTGGTACCAGAAACGAACGCAGGCAAACTAGCCGCAACAAAAACCGTTAATAACGCTAAACCAAAACTAGGCGAAACTATCGAGTACACAATTAGCTTCCGCAATACCATCGAAAACGGCGTCCTAAACAAAGTAGTTATCACAGACCAACTACCAAAAGGACTGACGTATGTCAAAGATAGCCTAACAAGTGTCGGTGATGAACCAAAACCAACCAGCTTGAAAGAAATCAACGGCACAATCACAGCGGAATACCCAAGTATCACTGATACAAAAGAGCGGAGTATTCGTTTCAAAGTGATCGTTAACGAAGAAGCTAAGGCAGGCGAAACAATTCTCAACAAAGCCAAAGTAGATGACACAGTTAATCCGCCCGAAGAACCAGAGGTGCCTGTGGTACCAGAAACGAACGTAGGCAAATTAACCGCAACAAAAACCGTTAATAACGCCAAACCAAAATTAGGGGAAGAAATCGAGTACACAATCAGCTTCCGCAACACCATCGAAAACGGCGTCCTAAACAAAGTAGTTATCACAGACCAACTACCAAAAGGGCTGACGTATGTCAAAGATAGCCTAACAAGTGTCGGTGATGAACCAAAACCAACCAGCTTGAAAGAAATCAACGGCACAATCACAGCGGAATACCCAAGTATCACCGATACAAAAGAGCGGAGTATTCGTTTCAAAGTGATCGTTAACGAAGAAGCCAAGGCAGGCGAAACAATTCTCAACAAAGCCAAAGTAGATGACACAGTTAATCCGCCCGAAGAACCAGAGGTGCCGGTGGTACCAGAAGCGAAAGAAGGCAAATTAACAGCAACAAAAACCGTTAATAACGCTAAACCAAAACTAGGGGAAGCGATCGAGTACACAATCAGTTTCCGCAATACCATCGAAAACGGCGTCCTAAACAAAGTAGTTATCACAGACCAACTACCAAAAGGACTGACGTATGTCAAAGATAGCCTAACAAGTGTCGGTGATGAACCAAAACCAACCAGCTTGACAGAAGCCAATGGCACAATCACAGCAGAATACCCAAGTATCACCGATATGAAAGAACGGAGTATTCGTTTCAAAGTGATCGTTAACGAAGAAGCGAAAGCGGGCGAAACAATTCTCAACAAAGCCAAAGTAGATGACACAGTTAATCCGCCCGAAGAACCAGAGGTGCCGGTGGTACCAGAAGCGAAAGAAGGCAAACTAGCCGCAACAAAAACCGTTAATAACGCCAAACCAAAACTAGGCGAAACTATCGAGTACACAATTAGCTTCCGCAACACCATCGAAAATGGTGTCCTAAACAAAGTAGTTATCACAGACCAACTACCAAAAGGACTGACGTATGTCAAAGATAGCCTAACAAGTGTCGGTGATGAACCAAAACCAACCAGCTTGAAAGAAGCCAACGGCACAATCACAGCGGAATACCCAAGTATCACCGATACGAAAGAACGGAGTATTCGTTTCAAAGTGATCGTTAACGATGAAGCGAAAGCGGGCGAAACAATTCTCAACAAAGCCAAAGTAGGTGATGGCATCAATCCACCAGAAGAACCAGAAGTGCCCATTACGCCTGAAGAACCAGCGAAAAATAAAAAGGAAACAAACAAAGTTGTTACAGACCAGAACAAACCTACAAAAAATAGTAAAAATGAAATTGCCATAAACAAGAAAGAAACGTCTAAATCATCCTATTTACCAAAAACAGGAGAAAAAGTTCAAAAAATATTTGCGTATCTGGGTGTAGGACTGATCTTAATTGTATTAATTCTCTATGTTATAAAGAGAAACAAAGAAAAAGAGGAGTAAACAAAATCGATTGTTTTAGAACGACTAATTAGCTGAAAATTTAAGAGTTGACGACATAAGTCAAAATGACCTATGTCGTCAACTCTTTTTGATTTATAACAAGAAATCCAACATATTGTGTGTGCATAAAGGCAAATAGAAAAATAGTAGTGAAATAGCTAGTAATAATAAAGAACCAGCTTGCATTAAAACTGCAAAAAAATAAACTATAATTAAACGAATTGCTCTAGTGTTTTTTACGGATAAAATTCAAAAATAGTCCTCCTCAAAAATAATTAGAGGATATCCTTTGTGAAACTATCAAGTTCTCAGATTTTATAAAACAAATACACGCTAGCAAAATCGCTTTATGAGTGAGGTTTAGCCAATTGTTTTTAAGGTTCTTAAACAGTTGTAAAAAAAATATCAGATAAACGTTTTCACAAAGAACAGTCATTTCGGTAAATTTTTACCTTAAAATGACACAAAATCTATAATTTGTTTCTCAAATCCTATAATTTGTTCCTTAAAAAGATATTATGAAAACGCTATTATATTTATGAAAGGAGCGAAACGAATGAAGAAGAAAAACGGGTTTTTTCAAAATGTATGGCGTTATAAGGCCTTAATCCTTATGGCGTTACCAGGATTTATCTGGTTTATATTTTTCTTCTATATACCAGTCTTAGCCAATGTGGTCGCATTTAAAGATTTTCATATTTCACCAGATGGTTTCTTAGCTAGTCTAAGAGAAAGTCCTTGGGTTGGTTTTGAAAACTTTAAATTTTTATTTGCGTCAAAAGATGCTTGGTTAATTACTAGAAACACCATTTTGTACAATGTCGTCTTTTTAGCCTTTAACTTATTCTTCGCGATTGCTTTTGCTATTATTATGAGTGAATTAAGAAATCGTCGCTTGGTTAAAGTTTATCACACGATGTCATTGCTACCATATTTCTTATCTTGGATGGTTATTAACTATTTTGTTTATGCCTTTTTAAGTCCAGATAAAGGGATTTTGAATCAATGGATTACTGGTAATGGCGGCACAATGATTAACTGGTATGCAGATCCACGTTGGTGGCCAGTAATTTTTGTCTTCCTAAATGTTTGGAAGAGTCTAGGCTACAACAGTATTATCTACTATGCTTCTGTGATGGGGATTGATCCGACATACTATGAAGCAGCGATGGTGGATGGTGCCAACAAATGGCAACAAATAAAAAATGTTACGATTCCACAAATTTTACCAATGATGTCTGTTTTATTAATTTTAAACATCGGCGGTATCTTCAGAGCAGACTTTGGTTTGTTCTACATCGTACCAAGAAACTCAGGTGCGCTTTACAACGTGACAAGTGTGTTAGATACCTATATTTACAATGGCTTAACGGCTACTGGTGATGTAGGCATGACGGCAGCTGCAGCGTTATATCAATCTGTCGTTGGGGCATGTTTGTTATTAATTGCGAATTTAGTTGTTCGTCGAATTGAACCAGATTCAGCACTATTTTAGGAGGAAGGATTATGAAAAAGAAAAAAGTCACTAGCGTTAACGTTCGATCCTTCAACCCGACAGCGAATTTGATTTTCAATATTGTCATTGCTATTTTTGCTATTTCCTGTGTGGTTCCGTTTTTCTTTGTTATTATGATTTCATTGACAAGTGAAGGATCATTAGCAGCAAACGGCTACCGGTTTTGGCCAAAAGAATTTTCATTGGAGGCCTATCGTTACATTTTCCAAGGGGCAATGAGTCAACGCATTATTCATGCCTTAGGGGTAACGGTCTTCATTACGGTGACAGGGACGATTGTCAATGCAACAATGACGTCATTATATGCCTATGTCATTTCTCGTTCCAACTTTCCATTTAAAAAATTCTTTACATTGTTTGCGTTAATTACAATGTTATTTTCACCAGGGATGGTTGCGAACTATTTAGTAATGACAAACTTATTGCAATTGAAAGATACAATTTGGGCGTTAATTTTGCCTTTAGCTTTAGGACCATTTAATATTTTAGTGATGCGAACGTTTTTCAAGAAAACCGTGCCTGACAGTATTATTGAATCGGCACGTATTGATGGCGCAAGTGAAATGCGCATTTTTGTCAGCATTGTGTTACCACTAGCCGTTCCAGGGATTGCCACAATTAGTTTGTTTGCGGCTTTGGGTTATTGGAACGATTGGTTCAATGCGTTACTTTACATTCAAAAAGATACCTTGGTACCATTACAGTATTTATTGATGAAAATTCAAAACAACTTAGAGTTCTTATCAAGAAGTACGGATATGGGTGCAGCAGCACAAGAAGGCTTAGGCGTTCTACCAAGTGAATCGGCTCGAATGGCGATTGTTGTCTTATCTACGTTACCAATTGCGTTAACTTACCCATTCTTCCAAAAATATTTCGTGGGTGGTTTAACAATCGGCGGCGTGAAAGAATAAAATTGTACAGGAGGAAATAAGGAATGAAAAAATGGCAAAAAGGATTAGCCGTAGCTGGCGCAGCAGCTTTAGCTGTAGGACTAAGCGCGTGCGGTAAATCTTCAAAAGATGCAGCGTCAAAAGGTGATGATAGTACACCAACGTTATTAATGTATCGTGTTGGGGACAAACCAGATAATTATGACCAATTAATCGATAATGCGAATAAAATTATCGAGAAAAAAATTGGGGCAAAATTAAAAATGGAATTTGTTGGTTGGGGCGATTGGGACCAAAAAATGTCAACAATCGTTGCTTCTGGTGAAAGCTATGATATTTCATTAGCACAAAATTATGCAACGAATGCACAAAAAGGCGCCTATGCTGATTTAACTGATTTAGCACCTAAATATGCCAAAGAAGCCTATGATCAATTGCCAGATAACTATATTAAAGGAAATACGATTAATGGAAAACTGTATGCGTTCCCAATTTTAGGTAACTCTTACGGTCAACAAGTTTTAACTTTTAATAAAGAATATGTCGATAAATACAATTTAGATATTAGTAAAGTCGATGGTAGTTATGAAAGTGCAACGGAAGTTCTAAAAGAATTCCATAAAAAAGAACCAAATATTGCTGCTTTTGCTATCGGCCAAACATTCTTTGCAACAGGTAATTATGACTTCCCTATTGGTAACCAATATCCATTTGCAGTAAAAACAACTGATACTGGCTCACCAAAAATTATTAACCAATATGCCGACAAAGACATGATTAATAACTTAAAAGTCTTGCATCAATGGTATAAAGATGGCTTGATTCCAACAGATGCTGCTACAAGTACAACACCATATGACTTAAATACCAATACTTGGTTTATGCGTCAAGAAACACAAGGACCTATGGATTATGGTGATACAATCTTAACACAAGCTGCTGGCAAACCACTTGTTTCTCGTCCACTAACAGAACCATTAAAAACAACAGCTCAAGCGCAAATGGCTAACTATGTTGTTGCAAACACGTCTAAAAACAAAGAAAAATCTGTTGAATTGTTAGGTTTATTAAACAGCAATCCAGAATTGTTAAACGGACTTGTTTATGGTGAAGAAGGCAAACAATATGAAAAAGTTGGCGATGATCGTGTGAAATTGTTGAAAGATTACACACCAACAACTCATTTGAGTGCTTGGAACACAGGAAACAACTTAATCATTTGGCCAGAAGAATCTGTCACTGAAGAAATGGTTAAAGAACGTGATAAGAGCATCGAAGAAGCAAAAGATTCACCAATTCTTGGTTTTACTTTTGTAAATGATAAAGTGAAAACTGAAATCACTAACGTTGCTACAGTTATGAACCGTTACGCAGCAAGCTTAAATACAGGAACTGTTGATCCAGAAGAAACACTTCCAAAATTAATGGATGACCTAAAAACAGCTGGCTGGGATAAAGTTCAAAAAGAAATGCAAACACAATTAGACGAATATATCCAATCTCAAAAATAATCACAGGAGGCTGAGGCATTAGCTGAGCGCTTTTGGCTTAGCCTTTTACATAATAGAAAGGAAGAGGAAGATGGAAAGTACAGGGATTCAACGGTTGTTTTACCTTTCCTGGACAGTAATCAAACTAAATTTACTGTTTGTTTTATTTAGTTTAGCTGGAGGGATTATTTTTGGTGTTGGTCCAGCACTCCAAATGATGACTGATTTCATTTTGGAAGAGGGCATGAATTATCAAGCAATCACCGTTAAACGAGCATTTGAATCATGGAAAGCACATTTTAAAAGAAGTAACTGTTATTTTTTACTTTTTCTCTTCACTTTAGGATTTGTTTTTTATAATATTTATTTAGCCGTTCAATTTACCGGAATAATGTGGTTAATTATTACATTTATTTTATTTTTTGTTTCCCTAATACTCGTTATTTTTTACATTTATATGCTACTATATGAAGGAAGCTATTTTATCTCAACTATTGATTTAATGAAGCTTTCATTTATCAGTATCTTTTTAAACCTCGGTGTATTTTTTAAAGTCTTATTCGGTGTAATTAGTATCGTTGCTTTAACTTGGAAAATGAAAGGACTGCTACTATTTGCTTCGTTTGCCTTAATTATGATGTGGTGTGCCTATGTCACGCGCAAAAATCGCCAGTTTATTGATGGAAAGTTGGAACAAAATGAAGCGAATCTTCAAAAAACTGTTTAAAAAAAAATATTTATTAAATCGATTAGTACAAAAATACAGTCTACTGTTAACAAGTATTATTTTGTTAACGGTGGCTGCTTTGTGCGTTTATGTTACTTATACAATTAACTTATCAATTGATTCACAAAAAAATAACGCCGTTTCCCAAATTGACAGCTATGTAACGAATAAAAATAATGCAGCGACGAATATGATTAATGAATTAGCTGGCTCTGCAAGTAAAATTGAAAACATGCGAAAATATATGGAACTTTCTCCTCCTGAGTATTTTGACTATACTTACAGTCAATGGTCGGAAGATCGGGTCAGTACCCACTTTGGAAATAATTTAAGTACATTATTTAGCACCTTTCCTGACTTAGAAGAAGTGATTATTCGCTTAGATGAATTTGATCAGGTTTTGTTCGCCAATCGCACAGCTACAAATGGAAAAAAAATGGATATGTCATCAATTAAAAAACATGGCTTTCAACTAATGCGAATTATCTCCGATCCTTATACAGGACAACCACTGGGAGAATTGTACACTGTGTTTTCAAGTCAAGAATTGCTAGGCAACCAAGCAGACTTATTGAAAAAATCAGGTATTAATGCGTTTATCTATGATAGTGCTGGGAATCAAATTTTTTCTGAAAAAGCGCAATTTACCAAAGAAGAAGAGCGGCAACTAGATAAAAGAATGCACACCGATAGTGACATTCAACAGGTTTTTCATAATCGCTACGATATTACGGAAATAGAAAGCAGTGGCCGGAGTACCATTCTCTTATTAACAAGCCGCCGAGTCTTATTTCAACAATTGTTTATGAATTATGCGGCCATTTTAGGGATTGGGTTACTTTTGATTGTTATTTTATTAGTGGGCTTAAACCGCCTATTTAAACGCTATTCTCAACAAGTCCAATTAATTTTAGAAGCGACACGAGCCATTGGCGATGGCAATTTAAAAGAACGAATTGACACGAATCAAGTTCAGGAAGAGTTGAATGATATTGCTTCCGCAATTAATTTTATGGTAGACAGTTTAGATCAATACATTCACGATATTTATACTTTAGAAATTAAGCAACGTGATGCCCACATGAGAGCGTTACAGTCGCAAATTAATCCTCATTTTCTTTATAATACATTGGAATATATTCGCATGTATGCCTTGAGTCGGCAACAAGAAGAACTAGCTGATGTTGTCTATGCTTTTTCAACGTTACTTAGGAATAATATTAACCAAGAAAAAACCACGACCTTGGCAGAGGAAATCTCATTTTGCGAAAAGTATGTGTATTTGTATCAAATGCGTTATCCCGATCAATTTGCCTATAAGTTCGAAATAGAAGAAACAATTGCTGATGTTGAAATTCCTAAGTTCATCATTCAGCCGCTCGTCGAAAATTATTTTGTGCATGGTATTGACTATCAACGACAAGACAATGCTATCAAGGTCCACGCCTACCGAGAAGGCGAAAAAATTATTGTGGCTGTTGTGGATAATGGAAAAGGAATCACCGCCAATCGGTTAGAGGAAATTCGCGAACGTTTAAATCAAACAGAAATAGACACGGAACAATCCATTGGGTTAAGAAATGTTCATGAACGTTTACAACGCTTTTTTGGGGAGAGTTATGGTTTAACCATTGAAGGGAAAGAAGGAGAAGGGACGACAATTCGTCTTTCGTTTGTAGCATAAGGGGTGAAAAGATGTATCGAGTGATGTTTGTTGATGATGAATATATGATTTTAGAAGGCTTAAAATGGATTATTCCTTGGCAAGAGTTAGGCTTTGAAATTGTTAAAACAGCGCGTAGTGCGCAAGAAGCATTGGCTTTTTTAGAAACAGAATCCATTGATGTTTTATTAACAGATATTACGATGCCAGAAATGAGCGGGATCGAATTAATTGAGCAAGCAAAGAAAAAAGGACATCAATTTATTAGTTTAATTTTATCAGGTTATCAAGAGTTTGATTACGTCAAAAAAGGCATGGCTTTGCAGGTCCAAGATTATCTTTTGAAACCAGTCAATAAACAAGAACTATTAGCCAATATCCAGAGAATTAAAATAGAATTGGACCAACAAAAAAAATCCCATGCCCGCGTGCGTCTATATCTAGAAAATGGCTTGATGCGTTGGCTTAATGATGAAATCAGCGAAGGGGAATACGAAGAGTTAATGCAGCAATTTGCGACTATAAAACCAGGTGATTTTACCGTTTTATTGGTTGAAGCTGAGATGTCATTTTTAGAAACAATCAAGGAACTATTTATGAAAAAAGGCCAACTGTTATTCATTGAAAGTTGGATGAGTACGTACCACCAATTGTTACTTATCTATAAAGGGGCCAGACAAGAAGCGTTCTTATTTATTCGTGAAATTGAAGCGATTCTAGCTGGTCAAGGTCAGATTTTTGTAGGGGAATCTGTCAATGAATGGGAAACGGTTTATGAAAGTTATGAGAAAGTAAAACAGTTGCAAGCAATTGAAACGTTTTATCAAGAATTTCTGCCAAATAATCAAAAAGAACAAATGAATCGTTCGGCAGAAGATTTTACTTTCCTAGCGTTTAACCAAGCCTTGATGATTGGGGATATGCAGACCATTCAACGGGAATTAGATGCTATTTTCAATCAGTTAAGTCAACAACACGCTACGCCAGAATATGTACGCTATGTAGTCTTCTTACTTTTTTCAGATATTTCCCGTCAGTATCCAACTGTGTTAGAAGAAAACTATGAAAAAATCGTGGAAGAAATTCGAGCCAGCAACAATCTTAATACACTGTATGCGTTAATGCAGCAAGTCTTGGCAGAAGTGAAAAATAAACCTAAAATAAAAAAATATTCAGAAAGTGTTAGCCAAGCTGTAGAAAGAATTGAACAAGGCTATTTAGAAGAATTAAACTTAAAAACGGTGGCGGATGAGCTTCATTTGAACCCTAGTTATTTAGGCCAAATTTTTAAAAAAGAAACCAAGCGGAGTTTTTCTCAATATTTGAATCAAGTGCGTACCAAGCATGCCCAGAAATTATTATTGTACACGGATGATACAATCAACGAAATTTCAGAAAAAGTAGGATTTAACAATACCAACTATTTTTCAAAAATGTTTAAAAAATTAAATGGAATTACGCCAAAAGAATTTCGAGAGCAATACCAATCAAATTACGCAGGTGTCGAAGAATAAAAAGAAAGATGTTCAATTTTTATGAACATCTTTCTTTTTATTATTTTTCCGTACTTAATGAAAACGGTCGTTCTGCTGTGTTTTGTGGATTCGGGACGATCCCTAATTGATAATCTAAAGTCCCGCCATTTAATAGTTCTTGATGAGTAAAATAAGGCGCAGTATGTTTTTCTTGGTTTAACTGAATTTCATGAATAAATTGTTGTTGGACTTTGTTTGGTGATGTCTGAATGGTTAACTGTTTACCATTTGATAGTTTTACTTCCGCCGTCTGGACTAAAGGCATCCCGATTACATATTCACCAGTTCCTGGTGTGACGGGATAAAAGCCTAAGCTATTAAAAATATACCAAGCAGACATGCTGCCATTGTCTTCATCACCTGGATAGCCAGTTGGTGAAGCATCAAATGTTTGCATTAGTTGTTTTAAAAGTGGTTGAGCCATCTCTGGTTTGCCGATGTAGCTGAATAGAAACGGATAATGGAAACTTGGTTGATTTGAGATGGCTAATTGACCAAAATCAATTGCCGCCATTTCACTCATTTCATGAATTTCAAAACCATAGCCTTCAACGTTAAAGTTAGGCGCTTGATTGCATAGCTGAATTAATTTTTTTTCGAAAGCTAACTCGCTACCATATAGCTTAATCAAACCTGCAAAATCTTGATAAACCGCAAAACTTGATTGCCAAGCACTTCCTTCGGCGTAATCTTTGCCCCAACGAATATCTAAAAAGTCAGGACGGAAATTGCCTTCAGTATCCTTTGCTTGCATAAAGCCAGTTTCAGGATTAAAAAGTTGTTGATAATTCAAGGCTTGTTGACGATAAAACGTTGCGGTCTCTGAATCATTCAATGTTTTTGCAACTTGCGAAATACAGAAATCGCTGTACGCATAATCTAAGGTATGATTGACAGATTCATGATAGGTTGAAGGAACATAGCCATATTTTAGATAATCCAGAGTTCCTTGACGTCCATAATTTTCTCGTTCGCTTTGTTGTGTAGCGCCTTTTTTCATCGCTTCTAGGAACTGAGGCATCAAGTCAGGACGAATCTTTTTCACGGCGGCATCAGCAATGACAGCGTCAATCAAGGTGCCGGGCATTAAACCACGCTCATCTGGAGATAACCATTTTGGCAAGAAACCTGTTTCGTTGTAACTATTTAAAAAGCCTTCTAGCATCTCTTCGTATTTTTCTTGAGCAATTAGTGAGAACAATGGGTAGACCGTTTTATAAGTATCCCAAAAGCCATTATTGGTATATAGTACACCAGGACGAACCGTTTGCGAGAACGTATCATAATGAATCGGCTGCTGATTTTCGTCCAATTCATAAAAGGTTTGCGGAAATAGGAATGTTCGATACAGTGTATGATAAAACGTTTTAGTATGTTCAGGGTTTTCATGCGTTACTTTAAGGCGATCGAAATAATTATGCCAATCTGCGATTCCTTGTTGCAGCATCTCAGTAGAACGCAAAGAGATTTCTCGCGCTAAATTTAACTGCGCTTGTTTTTCAGAAATAAATGAACTACTAAAATGAACAACTTGTTGAGCAATATTTCCAAAAGAAAGAAGGATTTTGCCATCTTCACCTGAAGAAGGGGCAAACCATTTGGTTAAAGGCTGTTCAAAATGAAGCACAAAATAAAAACTAAAATCTGGATCTTCACAACCAGAATAGTTGATGACTTTTACAGCCACTTGATGGTCATCTAATTGTTTTACTTGATAACGTCCAGGCAGAGTTAGTAGTAAGTGATTATCTTTTTGTTGATAATCAATGGTTAAGATACCACCATACATGCTTGGGATTAATTGAGAAGTTATTTGATAGCGTAATTGAGTTAAGTTAATTTCGACAGGAGAAAAAAGGCTTTCTTCTGGACGATAAGAACTTTGGGCATGGAATAAAGAAAGTTCCGACAATGAACCACTGACAGGGGTCATTAATAAATGACTAAAATCACCCATCCAAGGACTTGGTTGATGCGTTACTCGATAGCCTTGAAATGTTCGATCTTCTGGATGAAACCACCAGCTGCCTTTTTGGTCAGTTGTTTGCGGGGCGTAAAAGTTCATCCCAAATGGCACGCCAGTATAGGGTAGACAATTTCCATTTGAAAAACTATGTTGGTTGGCAGTTCCGTGTCGCGTATCAATCGCTTGAATATTCATGAAAGTAGCTCCTTTGTTTTAAATGATATATCATATAGGCTGATTATAGCACAAAAAACAAGAAATGAAAGCGTGTTTATTCGCTTTTTTATTTATTTTTAACGAATTGGTATATTCAATTTGAAGAGGGAATTGACAAGCATGTTACAATGGATAAGGAATCGATATTGGAGTGATTGTTATTTATTTTTTTAGTACAAAAAGTCAGCAATTTTTTGCGTATGTTTGGGCCATTTTCCCAGTCATCGCCTTTTTTTTGGTTAGTTTTTATACATTGGATTTTTTATTTTCCCCAAGCTATTTAATTATGGTGCCTGTATTTACTATTATGTTTAAAATTAACTATAAAAAAGATTATTCGTTTGTAGCGCTGCTCAAAATGAGTATCAGGCAATTTGTGATCAGTTTTTTAGCATTTATAGCTAGTAGTTCCTTTAGCTGGTCTATTATTTTAAATAGTAGTGTGACATTTTTAATTGTTTATTTATTTTATTCATCTGCGACACCGATGCGGTATCATAGTTATTTGATGATGTTTACGTTTTGTCAGTTAATCCAGGTTAAAGGAAATACATTTTTGATGCAATCTCAAGTTGTGGCCTTTTTAATTGGTCTTTTTTTATTGGCTTTAACATTAAACGCTTGGTGGCAAACAGGATTACGTCAGCTAACTAGCTTAAAGAGTAGGGGCCATGTTCGTTTTTTTAAAAGCATTCAATTAAATATGAAGCAACAAAAATTGGCAGTTATTAATTTCTGGCACGACTTACAACAGATTTTTTTTGGGATTACAAGTTTCAAACAATTTTTAGAAAGTCCTGACGAAAGGGTGCAACGATTTCGTTTAGCTATTCGTATGAGTTTCACCATTACACTGAGTTTTATTTTAATGTGGAGTGTAGGAGGCATTAAAATAATTTGGATTCCGATGAATGTTTTTCTACTCTTGCATCCAGTGAAAGCAGAAATGAACACGCGTATTAAGACACGTTTTTGGGGGACTCTTTTAGGATGTTTCCTTAGTCTGTTTGTTGTCAATTGGCTTCAATTGCCACTGACACACCTCATTGTTTCTAGTTTGATTGGCATTTTTGTTTATGCCCTAAAACCAGGAACCGTGTTACAAGTGACAATGGCAACGATTTTTGGGTTATGTTTGGCAACAATTAGTTTACGAGGGATGTACGCCGCAGAGTTGCGGGTCTCTTTTGTATTATTGGCAATTTTTGTTGTTTGCTTAATTGATTTAGGTTTATTTGTTTATCAGCGTATTTTACGTTTTTAAAAAGTGTGGCACAGAGGGTGATTTACCCGTTGTGCCACACTTTTTAATTTTCTAAATTCGTTAATTTTTCCAAGTAATGATTTTCTATTTGCGGAAAATCTATTTTTTCTGGTGCTGCATCAGGGGTTTCAACTACTTGCTTCAAGCGGTTGAGAACAATTGACCAACCAGCGATATCTTTATGGCGAGGTGTTGTAAAATTTTCTGGGAGAGATTCTGAAAAGACTAACAGGGTCTGATGAGGTGCTTGTTCTTTTAAGTCAAAATAGATGATACCAGTATCCCAAGTCACGCCCAGATATTTTTCCTCTGCATAATCAGTGAAAGGCATTGTTTCTTCAAAATCGGGCAGAATAAACCGCCAAAACCCGTTAACACCTAATTCACCAATTTCTAATTCTGGAAACCATTGTTTTAGCTTGTCTGTCTCAGTTAAGTAGCGCCAAATCGTTTGAGGGCTGGCTGAAATTGCCCGTTCTGTACCAAAATAAATCGTCTGGTTTTCTAAGCGAAAGGTATCTTTCATTTTGTTTCTCTCCTTTATTTATTATTCATGAAGTTCTAAAGGTAGTCCATCTGGATCAAAAAAGAAGGTCATTTTTTTACCCGTAAAATCATCTACTCGTAGCGGTTCTGTTTCAATTCCTTGCTCATTTAAAAAAGCAATCACTTCTTCAATATGTTCAACTTTAAAAGCTAAATGACGTAATCCTAAAGCTTCAGGATAAGAGGGGCGAGCGGGAAATTGATCAGAAATAAAAATTTCCAATTCTTGGCTGCCTAATTTTAAATCTAATTTAATATCGTTTTTTTCGGGACGATGATTTTCGCGAAGAACTTCAAAGCCCAACTTTTCGACATAAAAATTTTTAGTTGCTTGATAATTTGAGGCATTGATTGCCACATGATGAATTTCTTTAAAAAACATTTTTCATACTCCTTTTCGTTTTTTCCCTCTGTAGTATAGCAATAAAGAAGCAGCTAAAAAAGCGTTCTGTTTGACTCTTTAAGAAAAGACAAGGGATTTGTAAAAAAATAAAATTATTTTTTCGAAAGAAAGCGCTTGCCAAAAAAAGAATAATCGAGTATGATGTATATACAACTTAATTGTATATACAAGTTTGAGAGGAGAATGTAAAATGGGTAAGTTTCAAAGCGATGCACAACAGTTGTTGAAAGCAGTAGGAGGCAAAGAAAATATTTCAGCTGTTTCTCATTGTGCAACTCGAATGCGTTTTGTATTAAAAGATCCAAAAAAAGCGGATGTACCTGTGATTGAAGATATTCCTTCTGTAAAAGGAACCTTTACAAATGCTGGACAGTTTCAAGTAATTATTGGGAATGAAGTCCCACAATTTTATAATGATTTTTCTGCAATTTCCGGTTTAGAAGGGGTTTCAAAAGAAGAAGGGAAAGCAGCTGCCAAAAGTAATTTGAGTCCTGTTCAACGAGTTGTTTCTGTTTTAGCTGAGATTTTTACACCATTGATTCCTGCACTTGTTATCGGGGGGATTGATTTTAGGGTTCCGCAATATTTTGGAAGGGGTTCCATTTGGCTTTCTTGATGGTCAAACAATCGTGGAAGTTTCTCAATTTTGGAATGGAGTCAATTCATTCTTATGGTTAATCGGCGAAGCAATTTTCCACTTCTTGCCAGTTGGGATTACGTGGAGTATTACGAAGAAAATGGGAACCACACAAATCTTGGGGATTGTCCTAGGGATTACATTAGTCTCACCACAACTTCTGAATGCTTATTCAGTTGCGACGACTAAAGCAGCAGAAATTCCTTTCTGGGATTTTGGGTTTGCTCAAGTTAACATGATTGGTTATCAAGCGCAAGTTATCCCAGCCATGTTAGCCGGCTTCTTGCTTGCCTATCTTGAAATTTTCTTTAGAAAAGTGATTCCTCAAGCAATTTCAATGATTTTTGTCCCATTGTTTGCTTTAGTACCAACAGTATTGGCTGCACATGTCATTTTAGGACCAATCGGTTGGACGATTGGTAGTTGGGTTTCTGATATCGTAAATGCAGGATTAACGTCAACATTTAATTGGTTATTTGGCGCCGTCTTTGGCTTTATGTACGCACCATTAGTCATCACTGGGTTGCATCATATGAGTAATGCGATTGATTTACAGTTGATTGCTGACTTTCAGTCAACCAACTTATGGCCAATGATTGCTCTATCAAATATTGCACAAGGTTCAGCTGTTTTAGCGGTTATCTTTATGCATCGTGGAAACAAAAAAGAAGAACAAGTTTCGATTCCAGCGATGATTTCTTGTTACCTAGGTGTGACTGAACCAGCGATGTTTGGGATCAACTTAAAATATGTTTATCCATTTGTTGCGGGCATGATTGGTTCAGCAATGGCAGGAATGTTTGCCACTTTAATGGGCGTTCGTGCGACCAGTATCGGCGTCGGTGGCTTGCCAGGAATTTTATCTATTGTGCCACAATATTACTTGCCGTTTTTAGGCGCAATGGTGATTGCCATTATCGTACCAATGGGCTTAACTTATATTTTCAGAAAGAAAGGCATTTTTAATAAAGTCGATCCAGTTGATGAAGCAACAGGGATGTTATACAGCGAAGAAGGGTAATCGCTTTTTGAAGTAAAGAAGAATTCGTAGACATTTGTCTACGAATTCTTCTTCTTTTTATAGAAACTATTGGCTTTTTTCTCTCTTTCAGTTAGACTAAAAAGGTTGAGAAAAGGAGAGCGTAAAAATGGATATTTATTTAAAAAAAGCAATTTTACACATTATTGATCGAGAAACTGGGACGCCGGTTTTCTCTGAAAAGGAACTAGATTTAACGACCGAGTATATTCGAACGTATTTAACTGCAAAAATTTCAAAACTTTCGACTGCACAAACAAAGACTGGAACATTGGCGGAAAATAGTTCCTTTGTTGACACGTTACGTGGGATTCCTAGTGATTTTATAAAGAAAAGCCAAGAAGTTACCCAACATTGGTATGATGTTTATTCAGGAAGCGAAGATGCGCCTAGTGCTGATATTTTGTTCATTTTATATGAATTAGATACGGTGTTACATGTCGCAATGATTAAATTAAACTATAAAGAAAGTTACACGCATTACGTCGACTATGAAGAAGAATCCGTTTATAACAAACTGATTATCAACCGAGCAATTTTGTCTTCAAAATCACAAAAACCAGATGAAGGGATTACGGTTGACTTAGATACATTAGCGTTTGAATTACTAGAGAAAAGATATGAATTTTCAGGAGAAAAAATCTGGTATTTCTCTGAAAAAGTGATTGAGACGCAAGCGGCACCTTCCATGGAAGAAAATATCAAAGAAATTAAAAAGGCAGTCAAACGCATTGGAAAGAAATTTAACGAAGATGAGTTTGAACTAATGGCTTCTGTAAAAGAAGCGGTGTATGATAGCATTGAGGAAACGGGGACGATTGACAATGAGCAGATTGCTGAGCAAGTGTTTAAAGAAAATGTATCAGCTAAATTAGCTTACCAAGAAGAAGTGAATGAATCGAAGTTTGTCGACAAAACACCGCCAGTCAGAGAATCTCGCGAAATTTCTGAAAAGAAATTTGGCAAACAGAAGTTAAAAATGGATAACGGTATTGAATTAATTGTTCCGTTAGATGTTTACCGCAATGGCGATTTAATTGAATTTGTTAATAATCCAGATGGCACAGTGTCCATTATGCTAAAAAATATCGAAAAAATTAGTAATCAATTATAAAGAAAAAACCGTTGGTCGCTTGCCAACGGTTTTTTCTTTATTTTAATTTTTCTAAAGCTTTTTCAGGGACTTCTTTTTCTGTCACTTCATTCCAGCTGATCACGCCTTTACGGGGATTAACTTTCAATTTTAGATAGGCTTTCATACGCAAAGGTTGATCACGGGATTCGTTTAATTCCACGGTTTTTTCTTCACCGTTTTTATTAAACGCAGGTTGTTGATAGTAATAAATGGTCATTGCTTCACCAGAATTTGTTTTTTCATCTTTCTTTTCACCAGATGTTGTGATTTGTGTATAATAGGCTTCTCCACCGTAATAGTAATTATAAACGCCCCAGCTACCACCGGCTAAAATGACTATGGGAATTAATATTTTTAGTAATGTTTTCATTTTCCTCACCTCAAGGAATAGTATGCCTTTTTTTTAGGAAATTTGCCATATTTTTTTCCGTTAATTGAGTGACAATTTTGTTAGTTTCGGCACTTTCTTGAAAAATTCATCATTTTTTTAAACAAAAGACAACGTTTGTCGCTCCCTTTTTTTCACTATCATGCTACAATAAAGAAAAAAAGATGGAGGTAGAGGACAATGATGCCCTTTTATTTTGGAATCGATCCAACCTATATATTGGTAATTATCGGAATTGCGATTTCTGGTGCGGCCTCCGCATATGTTAACAGTACCTTTCGTAAATATGATCAAGTACGAAGCAGTAAACATGTTACAGGCACGCAGGCAGCACAATATATTTTACAAAAAGAACAAATTAATGATGTTGGAGTTCAGCAAATTGCGGGTGATTTAACCGACAATTATAATTCTGGAAACAAAATGTTGAGCTTATCCGAAGCCACTGCTCAATCGACATCGGTCGCGGCTATTGGCGTGGCGGCTCATGAATGCGGACATGCGGTACAAGATCATACGAACTATGTGCCTTTACGTCTTCGTGCAGCTATTGTTCCAGTTGCCAACATCGGTTCAACCATTTCCTTTCCACTAATTTTGCTTGGTGTTTTATTTAGTTGGAATCAAACATTAATCAACATTGGAATTTTGGCTTTTTCATTAGCCTTGATTTTTCAATTGGTGACTTTACCGGTGGAGTTTAATGCGTCTAGACGTGCATTAAGTATTCTTTCTGAAGGTGGGTTATTAACAGAAGAAGAAGTCCCAATGGCCAGAAAAGTTCTTTTTGCAGCTGCACTTACCTACGTAGCAGCGGCGCTTTCGACCTTTTTACAACTTTTACGTTTGGTTATTTTATTTGGTGGCAATAACCGACGAGACTAAGTGCTAGTAAAGGTCTTTCTATTACGCATAAAAGTAATAATATGTTATGATTAAAGTAGAAAATAACAGAGGAGCTGAAGGAAATGAAAGCATCAACAAAAATTGGTATCGGTTTAAGCATTGCTGCAGTTGCAAGTGTCTCTGTTGCAGTCATCGCTTCTGAAAAAATTATTAAGAAGGTATCTCATGTTTCCAATCGTTATAAAGTTAAAAAGTTTGTAGACGATAAATTTGATGGAAACCAAAAATTATTATCGATTGTCGATGATTTATCCGATGATGAATTAGATTCTGTTTTAAATGTTGTGGATCGTGTGAAAGATGGCGGTTCAAAATTAGCTGAATATGGCGAAAAAGTTAAAGACAATACAGATTCTTTAAAAGAACGCTTTTTCACATTTATTGAAGATGCAATGAAGTAAAAAAGATGGCCTAGGCCATCTTTTTTTTATAAAAATAATTCTTTTGTTTCAACATAATAGCCTCTGCCACCAACTAGAACTTGATCAATTGTCTTTTGGGATGTAGTGTTCAAACGCACTAAGACTTCTGAAGGAGCGTTTAAGGTATAACCTTGGGCAAAGGTGTAATTGGTTTTTTGTAAAATTTGGTGATGGTGCAGATAACAAGCTAACGCACCATTTGATGTACCAGTAGCGGCTTCTTCATCGATATCATAAAGGGGTGCAAAATTCCTACAAATGATATTTTCTTCAGACAAAGCAAAAAGATGCATCCCAATAACTCCATACTTTTGACTAAGTAACTTAATTTTTTCAAAGTTTGGTTGTAAATCCTGTAATAATTGCGCATTTTTAATGGGAACCAAAATATCTTTTAGGCCCGTTGACACAATCTGGATAGGAAAAGCAGTTGCCACTGCGTTTAAATCAAAGCAGCCGCTCAATTCTTCTAAAGTGAGCGTATCATAAAAAGTTGGGACAGTTTGTTCCATAAATAGTTGTTCACCGTTAGCCGTGATTGCGAGCAAACCGCTGTTCGTTTCGATTGTATATGCTGTTTGCAATAATTTATTTAAGTGCTTCATAATGGTGAAAGCGCCAATTGTCGCGTGGCCACATAAGTCGACTTCTTCTTTTGGTGTAAAATATTCAAGGCGGAAATCAGCAATCTTTGAGTCTGAAATAAAAGCAGTTTCTGCAAATCCTAGTTCTTTGGCGATGGCCATTTTTTGGGTTCTCGTTAAGGGCTGTGTCATAAAAACAACGCCTGCTTTGTTGCCACCTTCGTGGTTTTTACTAAATGCACTAGCGACATATGCGGTAATTTTCATTGGAACGCCTACTTTCTAATTGGGAATAAAAAACATACGAGTAAAAAATGGACGTACTACTTTCTTAATAACAAATAACAAAAGATTAAATCATCCATTTTTTTTAAAGATAAGCCAGTTTGTTCAAAAAACTTTTCCAACCGATAGTGTAAAGTATTTCGATGCATAAATAAATCTTTTGCAGTGGAGCTGATATTGCCTTGATTTTTCCATAAAGCGCTGATGATTGGCTGAATATCGGTGTCTTTATTTAATAAACGACGATAATACTCAACAAGTACATTTTGGCTCATGGCTTCCTTGGTAAAATAGTGGAGGGCAACATCAGTTAAACTAAAAACAGTCGTCCGACTAGAGGAATTAAGTTCTTCTGAAAAAATACGTTGTTCTTCATGGAAACAACGCCGGAGAATGTCTTCAGAGGAATAAAAATTGCCAACAAATACAGCACTAGTGCAATCAAAGTCTGTATCTAATGTTAAAAAGATCCCTTGAATTTCTTCTTGTTGAAAGGTATTTTTTGACTGTTCTTCAACTAAAATATACATATTATTACTTGGACTGAAACAATCAACTGTATCTGGAAACATCTTTGTTAAATTAAATTGCCATTCAGCTTGTAATTCTTTTGTGACATTCGTTTGAATTTGCAACATACGAAAGGTCCCTTCGGCAGGTAATTTTGCCTGTTGAAATAAGTAACTGAACCAAGGATGGTTACCAGTAATTGTTGGGTTTTCAGAAATTGGGAAAAGCGCTTCCAACAAATGCTGTTCTTTAATACTTAAGAAAGCTTTATTCACAATGAAAAATTGGTCGTCAACAGGAATTGAATAGGTGGCTTCGGAACCAATTGTTTTTGATAAATAGCCTTTGGGATAAAGCTGAGATAAATTTTCAATAATCATAGACACACCTCACTGATTTATTGTACCATGAAGCAAGACAGAAGTTTAGTGGGAAAAAGCCGAAAGGTGGAAATTAATTGGGAAAAAAAGAAACAACGTTAACACAAGAAGAAAAAGAATTTTTTATGCGAGAAGCCATTGCAGAAGCGAAAAAAGCAGAAGGTTTGGCTGAGGTGCCTATTGGAGCTGTAATTGTTCGGCAAGGGGAAATTATTGGCCGCGGGCATAATCTGAGAGAAGCACGGCAAGAAGCAACGGCGCATGCAGAAATGTATGCAATCCAAGAAGCGTGTCGCGGGATAGAAAATTGGCGTCTAGAAGAAACCCAATTATTTGTAACTTTAGAGCCTTGTCCAATGTGTAGTGGGGCGATGCTTTTGGCACGAATTCCAGAAGTTTATTATGGCGCAACTGATCCTAAAGCAGGCACTGCTGGCACATTGATGAATTTATTAGAAGATGAACGCTTCAATCATGTGGCCTATGTCGAAGCAGGCGTTTTAGAAGAAGAGTGTCGCTTATTGCTAGTTCAGTTCTTTAAAAAGTTACGGGCAAAGAAAAAAGAAGAGAAACTTTTAAAAAATCAAAAGAAAGACTAGTCAAAAGAATAAAAATACGTTATACTAGGTTTTGCCGAAAGGCTAGGACAATGGCGGGCTAGTGAATTGTGTCAGATCCGGAAGGAAGCAGCACTAAGCAAGTGCCGCCATGTGTCTGATTGAATAAGGAACGTATCAAGGCTGAGAAGCCTTTTTTATTTTATCTAAAATTAAAAAGACAGGAAAGTTGGTCGCTTTCCTGTCTTTTTTTGTGTATTCAAGATAATACAGCAGCTGCTAAAGCTTGTTGAATAGCAACAATATCTTTATCTTTTCTAAATTGAAGACTTACTGAAGGTAACTCAGTACTTGAAATCCATATCTTTAGTTCTGCATCTAGGTCGAAATGTCCACTAGTTTCAACAGAAAAGCGTGAAATAGATTTGTAGGGAATCGATTTATAATCAACTTTTTTACCTGTAATTCCTTGTTTATCGACTAAAATTAAGCGTTTATCTGTAAAGACAATTAAATCTCTTACTAAAGTGAAGGCCATATCTACTTTTTCGTTAGGGATTAAAACATCCCGTAATTCTTTTTCAGCTGTTTCATTATTATTTTGTGTTGCATTTCCTAATAATCCATCAAATAATCCCATGTTAATTCTCCAATTCTACTTTTTTGAAAAAAATTCTTTTATTTAAAAGTAAACTTATATCGTGCAAAAGAATCCGTTTTCAATTTGATTATAACGTTAAAGGTCCTTCGAATGCAATTGATTTTTTAGCATAAGAAAGTGAGGCCTAAGTCGCTGCAACTTAGGCCTCACTTTCTAAATTTTAAAAGAACCTACTGAATAAAAGCAGTTTCTTCTTATTTCTTGGAGCTAAAAACTTTGGTTTCAACATTTGGTAGGACTATGCCCAATCGCCATTTCTAAAAACTGGAACAATCGTCCCGTCTTCCTTAATGCCGTCAATATTCATTTTGTCAGATCCTACCATAAAGTCCACATGTGTTTGGCTACGATTTAAACCAGCTTCAGCTAATTCTTCTTCGCTCATCTCCGTGCCACCTTGTAAGTTGAAGGCATAGGCCGAACCAAAGGCTAAATGATTAGAGGCATTTTCATCAAACAATGTATTATAAAAAATCAAACCAGATTGTGAAATTGGTGAAGGGTCTGGTACTAAAGCAACTTCTCCTAAGTGTTTGGCACCTTCATCAATAGCTAAGAGATTTTTCAATGCTTCTTCGCCTTGTTCAGCTGAGAAGTCAACAACTTTTCCATCTTTAAATGTAAATTTCATTCCCGAAATGATTGTGCCAGCATAACTTAGTGGTTTTGTACTAGAAACATAACCATCAACGCGGCGACTATCTGGGGCGGTGAAAACTTCTTCTGTTGGCATATTAGCCATGAATTCTTCCCCACGAGCGTTATAACTACCAGCGCCTTCCCATAAATGGTTTTTAGGCAAACCAATCGTTAAATCTGTCCCAGGAGCTGTGTAGTGTAAAGCAGTAAATTGTTGTTCGTTTAATTCAGCCGCTTTTTCTTGTAATTTTTTATCATGGATATCCCAAGCAATGACTGGGTTTTCTTCATAAATTCGTGTTGTTTTGAAAATTTCATTCCAAAGTGCATCAACTTGTTCTTCACTTGTTGCTAATTCTGGAAAGACTTTAGCTGCCCAGCCTTCACTAGCAGCAGCTACAACAGTCCAACTTACTTTGTTGGCTTGCGTTGCTTTTCGTAGATTGACCAATGCTTTCCCATTAGCCGCTTGGAAAGCTGCTACACGTTGTGCATCCACGCCAGCTAATGCATCAGGATTAGAAGAAACCACGCTAATTCGGCTTGCGCCTTTGGCAATCCAATCATCGGTTTGATCAATTTTATATTGAGGAACATTTTCAATACGATCAGTTGCAGCATGAGCTAAAAATTCACGTTGAATGGTTTCGTCGCTCCATTGAACAATTACTTCGGCCGCGCCTAAGCGATAAGCTTCTTCCGTAATTAAGCGGGCAAGGGGCGCTTGATCGACACTGATTTGTAAAACAACCGTATGATTGTCCTGAACATTGACACCCGTTTCAGCAATTAAACGTGCATATTTCTTTAGATTTTCATTAAAATTCTCTAAGGTCATTCGTGATTCCTCCTTCAATTTGATGGGTAATGACTGCTCATATCATAACACGGAAGAGCGGGGAACTCAACGAAATAAAGCCTTTATCAACTGTTATTTTAAGTTGGGGTAAAAGTTGTCGTGCTCCCGCTCAGTGAACTTTTGTACAAAGAGTTGTTCTAATTTTGCATAATAGAAAAATCGTGTTACAATAACCATAAGCATTTATTTGGAAGCGTTGTATATGAATGAATAAAGGGGATAGGGAATTATGGCAAGAAAAAAAACCATTACGAAAGAGCAGATTTTAACAGCTGCCTATGAAGTAGTCGCCACTGAAGGATTTTCGAAGTTCACTGCACGTAATATTGCTAATAAAATGAAATGTTCCACCCAACCGATTTATTTGGAATTTAAAAACATGGATGATTTACGCGATGCTTTATTCCAAAAAATTCATAAATACTTAGCGAAAGAAGTATTTCCAGTAAAACATACCGGGAATACAATTGTTGATTTGGCTTTAAACTATATTCATTTTGCGACAAGTGAAAGTAAGTTATACCGTGCGCTTTATTTAGAAGAATATGGTGGCGGCAAAAAAATGCAAGAATTCTCTTATCACTATTTTACTGAAGCGGTAAAAGCTGATCCTGAGTATGCTAATTTAAACGATGTTCAAATTGACTCTTTACACATGGGAACATGGGTGGTCGCTACTGGTGTGGCTGCATTGATGACTTCTGGAATTATCCATCCTTCAGAAGAACAAATCATTCATTTAATGAAAGATAGTATTGAAGCAATTCTTGAACGAGATGAACCAATTGATATTGACCTATAAAAATTAAAAAAAGTGTAACCTCATGCTGATAACTTCTGTGAGGTTACAGCAAAAGACTGTTTCTTAAAAGAACGGTCTTTTTTTGTTAAGTGTATTAATGGTAGATTATTCGCAACCATGCTACAGTAAAGAAGAGAAATAGAAAGGGGCAAAAAACATGAACCGAGTGAAAGATAAGCGTTTATGGCTAAGTATTGTAGGAATTACCGGACTAGGGCTCTTGTCGGGCTTATTTTCAGTAAATGCGAGAGAATATTATCAAGCGTTGAGATTACCAAGTTTTGCTCCGCCAGGCTGGTTATTTGGACCAGTGTGGTTGGTGTTGTATATTTTTATGGGCATTACTTTTTATTTCATCTTAGTTCATCCAAATAAACAACAGAAAAAACGGATGATTACGCTATTTATTTTACAATTTATTGCGAACTTTTTCTGGACATTTTTCTTTTTTTCTTTACAAAATAATTTATTATCTGTGATTGATATCTCATTGTTATGGCTATTATTAATAATTCAACAGTGGGACTACTTGCGTTATAAATTAATAACGCGTGGCTGGTTGATGATTCCTTATATTCTTTGGGTTACTTTTGCGGCAGCATTAAATTACAGTATTTTATTTTTAAATTAGGAATATCAAAACACCAGAGAAAAATGGGAACTAGCCATTTTTTTCTGGTGTTTTTTTTATTTATTTCAACGTAGTTATTCTGCGGCAGTTGCTAATTTTTTCGCAAATTCTTCTAAACGTTGGATGTCGTCTTCTTCAGCGGCTAAATCAACTTTAACGCTGTCGGCGCCTTTTTTTGCCCCAATTTGAGTAAAGACTGCTTCGAAGTCGTCCACCGATTTACAAAAATCATCATAAAACGTGTCTCCTGAACCACAAACGCCGAAGATTTTTCCTGATAAATCAATCTCTTGTAAGTCTTCATAAAAGTCGACAATTTCATCAGGTAAATCGCCATCGCCATACGTATATGTAGCTACTACACAGATATCGGCCTCTTCAAAATCAGCGGCATCGACTTGCGTACACTCATCAATTTCGACCTCTAATTCTAAATCTTCAAATGCTTCTGCAACAATGTCGGCAATTTCTTCTGTATTCCCAGTCATGCTTGCATACACAATTTTAGCTAACGTCATAAACTTTCTTCCCCCTCATACAATTCTGTCACTTATTATAGCAGATGCGCATTTCTTATAAAAGACTAGCGAGTGCTTTTATTAAGGGACTTTTTGAAAATTGGTGTTTGAACAATCTTTTTTGCAAAAAATGTGATAAAATAATTTGAATGAAACAAGTTTAGGAGAGATAGTATGATTACATTAAAATCACCACGAGAAATTGAAATGATGGATGAATCAGGGGAATTATTAGCGGATGTTCACCGTCATTTACGGACGTTTATTAAACCTGGCATTACAAGCTGGGATATTGAAGTATTTGTGAGAGACTTTATTGAAAGTCATGGTGGCGTGGCGGCTCAAATTGGCTATGAAGGTTACAAATATGCTACCTGTTGTAGTATCAACGACGAAATTTGCCACGGATTTCCTCGTAAAAAAGTATTAAAAGATGGCGACCTAATCAAAGTAGATATGTGTGTCGACTTAAAGGGCGCAATTTCTGATTCATGCTGGTCTTATGTCGTGGGTGAATCAACACCTGAAATTGATCGCTTGATGGAAGTAACCAAAAAAGCGCTATATCTTGGGATTGAACAAGCACAAGTAGGAAATAGAATTGGCGACATTGGTCATGCAATTCAAACGTATGTAGAAGGAGAAGGCTACGGGGTAGTTCGCGACTTTGTAGGTCATGGCATTGGCCCAACTATCCATGAAAGTCCAATGATTCCTCACTATGGTGAAGCAGGTAAAGGACTACGTTTAAAAGAGGGAATGGTTATTACCATTGAGCCAATGGTTAACACAGGAACTTGGCGCATGAAAATGGACCCAAATGGTTGGACTGCTTATACTGAAGATGGCGGTCTAAGTTGTCAATATGAACATTCATTAGCGATTACGAAAGAAGGTCCAAGAATCTTAACGTCACAAGGCGAAGAATTGACTTATTAATAAGGAGAGTGTGTGATGAAGTTTCTCGACAACATCAAAAAGAATCAATCTTTGATGCGTTTTATTGAGACAACGCAAAGTCACATGGTCACAGCCGAAATAGGCAACAGCTCAGTGGTTGTTGCCTATTATTTATTACTCTCGCTGTTTCCATTACTGATTGCGGTAGGTAATGTCTTACCTTATTTAAGAATCGACCCTAATTCTGTGTTGCCTTATATTGCAGAGGCGATTCCGAAAGATGTTTATAAGAACTTAGAACCAGCGATTCGTTCACTACTGACTCAACGTTCAGGCGGGTTGCTTTCTGTTTCCGCTTTAGCAGCATTTTGGAGTGCCAGTCAAAGTATTAATGCACTACAAAATGCGATGAATAAAGCTTTTGGTGTCGAACAAAGGAAAAATTTTATTCTCGTAAGAGTGGTCTCATTTTTAGTTATTTTGTTATTTATGGTAGCGATTGTTGGTGTAGTAGTAATTTTAGGTCTGGGTCAGTACATTATTGAATTACTGCAACCAATTTTCCATTACTCAACATCTGTGATCGATACTTTCCAAGCGTTAAAATGGCCGTTAACGACCGTTGTTTTATTAGTGATTATGTGTTTGATTTATGCGGTCGTTCCTAATCGGAAATTATCGTTACGTTCTATTTTGCCAGGGGCTATTTTTTCGACAGTCGGTTGGATGCTATTATCACAAATTTTTGGTTTGTACGTAAAATATTTTAGTTCTAGAATCGCAAGTTATCAAATCATCGGGAGTTTTATCATCTTGATGTTATGGTTGAATTTTGCTGCCACGATTATTATTTTAGGAGCGATTGTCAACGCTGTCGTTGATGAATACTTATCTGGAGATAAAGAAAAAAAACAACCAAGTTTTGAACAACGCTTGTTTAGATGGTTTAAAAAGAAAAAATAAATGGATTTCTTTAAAAAAGTCTAAACCGTTGCCAGAACACATGTTTCAGCTTGTAAATGCTTCAGTTTACGGTATAATATACCCTGAACGAGAAGAAAGTGGGTTCGACTATGTCACTATTTATTTATGAAGTTTTGATACGTTTATTTATGACATTTATCTTATCTTTGCTATTAACACCACTTGTTAAGCTTCTAGCGTTTCGGATTGGCGCCTATGATGCACCAGGAGAGCGACGAATCAATACCAAAAATATGCCTACAGCAGGAGGACTTGCAATCTACATTGCTTTTGCTAGTTCATGTTTATTGATTTTTCGTTCGATTATCCCACAAGATTATATTTGGCCGATTATTTTGGCTGGTGGAATGGTTGTTTTGACAGGCCTCATTGATGATATTAAAGAAATTACTCCAATGAAAAAAACAATCGGTATTTTGTTAGCAGCATTAGTTATTTATTTTGTTGCTGGAATTCGGATAGATTTTGTGACGTTGCCAGTTGTTGGAATGATTGATTTGCGCTGGTTTAGTTTACCACTAACTTTATTGTGGATTTTAGCGATTACGAATGCAGTAAATTTAATTGATGGTTTGGATGGTTTAGCATCAGGCGTATCCATTATTGGATTAACCACGATTGGTATTACAGGGTATTTTTTCCTACATGCTAAAACGGTCTATATCCCAATTGTTATTTTTATTTTAGTTGCGAGCATTGCGGGATTTTTCCCATACAATTTTTATCCGGCTAAAATATTTCTAGGAGATACCGGGGCGTTATTCCTCGGGTTTATGATTGCAGTAATGTCGTTACAGGGCTTGAAAAATGCTACGTTTATTACGGTAATTACGCCAATGGTGATTTTAGGTGTGCCAATTACGGATACGGTTTATGCAATTATTCGACGGCTATTGAACAAGAAGCCCATTTCCTCAGCAGATAAAATGCATTTGCATCACCGCTTGTTATCTTTAGGTTTTACCCATAAAGGGGCGGTCATGACTATTTATGCATTAGCGTTAGTTTTTTCCTTTGTCTCTTTATTGTTCAGCTATTCAAGTACAGTAGCATCAATTTTATTAATTGTCTTTTGTTTAATTGGCTTAGAACTATTCATTGAACTAATCGGTCTAGTTGGCGAAGGACATCAACCGTTGATGTATTTGTTACGGATTTTAGGGAATCGTGAATATCGTCAGGAGCAAATGAAAAAGCGACTTGGCAAGCATTCTAAGAGAAAGTAAAGAAATCTTTAGGTTGCTTTGCGAGAGCGTAAACCTATGATATAATTCCATTAAACTTAAAAAAGTATATGTGTGAAACATATGCTTTTTTTTTAAGACGATGTTTCAGTAGTAAGGAGAAATGAGCATGCAAGAAATGGTAACAATCTCGATTGTCACTTATAATAGTCGTTACATTTTTAATGTACTAGACCAATTAAAAGCCGAACTGGGTACTGATAGTATCTATGATATTCATATCTATGACAATCATTCTGAAACAGCGTATCTTGAAAAATTAACAACATATGAACCATTTATTACTATCCATCGCGCTGAAGAAAATCAAGGGTTTGGTCATGGTCATAATCAAGTGTTATTCAATGCTTCGACAAAGTATGCAATTATTTTTAATCCCGATGTTTTGGTTACTAAAGACGTGCTTGATCGTCTATTAAACCGTATCAAAATAGATAAGAACATTGCAGTCGTTAGCCCTAAAGTGCTAAATGAAGATGGCACGACGCAATATTTAGTTCGTCAAAAATTAGATGTTTTCGATTATATGTTACGTTTTATTCCCTTTCAATTTGTAAAGAAAATTTTTGATAAACGTTTGAGTATTTATGAATGTCGCGATTTGTCGGATACAGAAACAACGGATATTAAAATGGGCTCAGGCTGTTTTATGTTGATTGATCGTGAAAAATTCGTTGAAATTGGTGGGTTCGATGAACGTTTCTTCATGTACTTTGAAGACAACGATTTATGTTTACGTTTTGGCAAAGCAGGCTATCGGATTCTCTATACGCCTTTTGAAACGGTTGTTCACATGTATGAAAAGGGCGCCCATAAAAGTCGAAAATTGTTTAAAATCTTTATGCAATCAATGGGAAAATTTTTTAACAAATGGGGCTGGAGGTTCTTTTAATGAGTCAAAGATTAGAGGTAGTCATCGTCTTATATCAAATGAAAATGGCTGATACGCCGAATTATTTGTTATTAAAAGAAGTGGTAGATCACCCCGAATTGCACTTATTTATTTATGACAACAGCCCACTTCCTCAAGAAGATGCATTATTTTTACAACAAAATGTTACTTATCGACATAATCCTGATAATCCAGGCCTAGCGACCGCTTATAATGAAGCGATTGCTTTTAGTCAAACGAATCAATGTGAATTATTGTTGCTCCTTGACCAAGACACAGAAGTGCCAGCTTCTTATTTTGATACGTTGATCATCATGCCGTTAGATCCGACTGTGGCAGTCTATGTTCCAATTGTAGAAGCAAATGGACAACAAATTTCGCCAGTTTATAGTGATCAATATGTTGGACTTAAAGGAGCAAAGCCAACAGCAGGGATAGCCAACCAACCGTTGATGGCTATCAATTCTGGTACAGTCATTACGGCAGAAACACTGCGCTGGTTGGAAGGATTTTCGGAAGAATTTCCTTTGGACTATTTAGATCATTGGTTCTTTTATCAATTGAATCAAGCCAATAAAAAGATTGAAGTCTTACCAATCCACCTAAAACAAGAATTGTCTGTTTTAGATTATCGTACAATGAGTCCTCAACGTTATCGCTCTATTATTGAAGCAGAAACGTTATTTTATCGTCGATATGATCAAGAAAAGTTTTCCCATCATCGACGCCATTTATTTTTACGCAGTAGTAAGCAATTTTTAACTGTCAAAAATCGCCAAATTTGGCGGCAAACATTGGCAGAATTTCTCAAGTTAATGAAAGGATAATCTATGATCTCAGTTTGTATTGCGACATATAATGGAGAAAAATATCTCGCGGAACAATTAGATAGTATTCTTTTACAAGTCAGTGAAGAAGATGAACTAATTATTTCAGATGATGGTTCTACTGATCATACGTTGGAAATTTTGAGAACGTATGCAGCGAATTATCCCCAAATTCAATTGTTACAAGGTCCAGGGCAAGGAGTGATTGCTAATTTTGCATTTGCGCTTACGCATACGAAAGGCGAAGTGATATTTTTAGCAGATCAAGATGACGTTTGGTTGCCAAATAAAGTAACAACAGTGACAGAATATTTTGAAACGCACCCTGACATCCAAGTGGTTATTAGTGACTTGAAAATTGTTGATGCGGATTTACAAGTTACCAATCCCTCTTATTTTAAGTTTCGAAAAGTCAAACCAGGGTTTTGGCGAAATGCGATAAAAAGTGGCTATATTGGGGCAGGTATGGCCTTTCGTCAAGAGATGAAAAACGTCATTTTACCCATTCCGCCAGAAGTTCCTATGCATGATATGTGGATTGGCTTATTAGCTGCACGGAAAAAGCAAACGGGTCTCATTAAAGAACCATTAGTGCTTTACCGAAGACATGGAGCGAATGTCAGCCCTATTATTACCAAAACAAGTTTCCAACAAAAATTAAATTGGCGTGTGAATTTATTAAAAGCTTTACATCAGCGTTTAAAGGAACAACGCTAAACTTTTACAGATTTGTAAAATTTACGTAAAAAACATGACAAACCCTATGCTTAATGCGATAATAGGGAAGGATATTTGGTTTTATAGAAACTAAAAATAGAAGTATTTAAGGAGATTGTTCATGAAAGGAATTATTTTAGCAGGCGGAAGCGGGACACGCTTATATCCGTTAACAAAAGCAACATCAAAACAATTAATGCCAATTTACGACAAACCAATGATTTATTACCCAATGTCAACGTTAATGTTGGCGGGAATTAATGAAATTTTGATTATCTCTACACCAGAAGATACACCACGTTTTGAAAGCTTATTCGGCGATGGCCATGATTTAGGCATTCATATCGAATACGCGGTACAAGAAAGCCCAGATGGTTTGGCGCAAGCATTTATTATTGGTGAAGAATTTATTGGTGATGACAGTGTCTGCTTAGTTTTAGGGGACAATATTTATTATGGTGGCGGCTTATCAAAAATGTTGCAACGAGCGGCTTCTAAAGAATCAGGGGCAACAGTCTTTGGTTACCATGTAAATGATCCAGAGCGTTTCGGTGTGGTAGAATTTGATGAAGAGATGCGGGCGCTTTCTATTGAAGAAAAACCAGCACAACCGAAGTCAAATTACGCAGTGACAGGTTTGTATTTTTACGACAATGAAGTGGTTGAAATTGCAAAAGGGATCAAACCGTCAGAACGTGGGGAATTAGAAATAACAGACGTTAATAAAGTCTACCTTGAAAAAAATAAACTTTCTGTTGAGGTAATGGGCCGTGGCTTTGCTTGGTTAGATACAGGCACACACGAATCCTTATTAGAAGCGTCAACATTTATTGAAACAATTGAAAAACGTCAAAATTTAAAAGTCGCTTGTTTGGAAGAAATTGCTTATCGAATGGGCTATATTACAAAAGAACAATTGGTAGAATTGGCACAACCATTGAAGAAAAATGGCTACGGCCAATACTTGCTACGTTTAGCAGCAGAATAGGAGCGAAGAAACGTGAAAGTTATTGATACAAAATTACAAGATGTCAAAATTATCGAAATGGATGTTTTCGGTGATCATCGTGGCTTTTTTACAGAAAGTTATTCCAAAGCTAAATTTGCAGAACATGGATTAGACTTTGATTTTGTCCAAGATAATCATTCATTATCAACAGAAGCAGGTGTCTTGCGTGGATTGCATTTTCAAAAAGGCGAAGCTGCGCAAACAAAACTAATTCGCGTTGTAACAGGTGCGGTATTAGATGTGATTGTTGATATTCGTAAAGGGAGTCCAACCTATGGTCAATGGGAAGGCTACATTTTATCAGAACATAATCACCGTCAGCTTTTAGTACCAAAAGGTTTTGCCCATGGTTTTGTCACTTTGACACCGAACGTGAACTTTATGTACAAGTGTGACAATTACTACAATGCGGCAGCAGACGGCGGTATTGCTTTTAACGATCCAGCGTTAGCTATTGATTGGCCAATTGCGCCAGAAAAAGCGATTACGTCAGAAAAGGATCAAAAACATCCAACCTTAAAAGAATTTGAAGCGGAAAATCCGTTTATCTATGGCGAAATTTAAGAAAAAAGTAGGAGAGTTTCAATTATGAAAAAAATCATCGTAACAGGTGGAGCTGGTTTTATCGGCTCAAATTTTGTTCATTATGTTGTAAAGAATCATCCAGAAGTTCATGTAACTGTATTAGATAAATTAACGTATGCAGGAAATGAAAAAAATCTTGAAGGTCTACCAAGTGATCGCGTGGAATTAGTCGTAGGAGATATCGCTGATGCTGAATTAGTTAATCGTTTAGTCGCTGAAACAGATGCGGTTGTTCACTATGCTGCTGAATCGCATAACGACAACTCATTAAACGACCCATTCCCATTTGTACAAACCAATCTGATTGGGACGTACACATTGATCGAAGCTTGCCGTAAAAACAATGTTCGTTACCACCATGTATCGACTGATGAAGTTTATGGCGATTTACCTTTAAGAGAAGATTTACCAGGACATGGAGAAGGCGAAGGGGAAAAATTCACTGCCGAAACGCCTTACAATCCTTCAAGTCCTTATTCTTCAACAAAAGCAGGATCTGACTTGTTAGTCAAAGCGTGGGTTCGTTCTTTCAACTTACAAGCAACAATTTCAAATTGTTCAAATAACTATGGGCCATATCAACATATTGAAAAATTTATTCCTCGTCAAATTACCAATGTCTTAAGTGGCATTACACCAAAACTTTATGGTGCTGGTAAAAATGTTCGTGACTGGATTCATACAAACGACCATTCTTCGGCTGTTTGGGCAATTTTAACAAAAGGGCAAATTGGCGAAACATATTTAATTGGAGCCGATGGTGAAGAAGACAATAAAACAGTGATGGAATTAATTTTAGAATTAATGGGACAACCTGTTGATGCCTATGAGCATGTCAACGATCGTGCAGGACATGACTTACGTTATGCGATTGACTCAACCAGATTACGCGAAGAATTAGGTTGGGAACCAGAATTCACGAATTTCCGTGAAGGCTTGGCAGAAACAATCAAGTGGTATACAGAAAATGAAGACTGGTGGCGTGCAGATAAAGAAGCTGTTGAAGCAAAATATGCACAAAATGGTCAGTAATTTTTTCTGACATGTGAGATAACAGTCGAAAGGCGATGGCAAAGTACAAAAGCTACTTTGCCCTGCCTTTTTTTCAAGAAGGAGCGAAAAAAATGATTTTAATTACTGGTGGAAATGGCCAATTGGGCACAGAATTACGTCACCTATTAGACGAACAAGGAATTGAGTATGTTTCAACGGATTCCACAGAATTAGATATTACTGATGCGGATAGTACGTTGGCAAAAGTGAAAGAAATTCAACCAAGCGTCATTTATCATTGTGCTGCTTATACAGCTGTTGATAAAGCAGAAGACGAAGGCAAGGAATTAGATGAAAAAGTGAATGTAGATGGCACACGTCATGTTGCAGAAGCTGCTAAAGCAGTGGGGGCGACACTTGTTTACGTAAGTACAGATTATATTTTTGATGGAACTAAAAAAGAAGGCGTCTATGCGATTGATGATCAACCGAATCCTTTAAATGAGTATGGTCGGACGAAGTTATTAGGTGAACAAGCGGTCCAAGAAATCCTGGACGACTATTATATTATTCGAACATCATGGGTATTTGGTCAATACGGTCATAACTTTGTCTTTACCATGCAAAAATTAGCGGAAACAAGAGACCAACTAAAGGTAGTGGACGATCAGTTTGGCCGCCCAACTTGGACAAGAACGTTAGCCGAATTTATGGCATTTGTTATTGCAGAAAAAAGCGCCATTTGGTGTTTATCATTTGTCTAATGAAAACAGCTGTAGCTGGTATCAGTTTGCTAAAGAAATTTTAAAAGATACTGAAGTGGAAGTATTGCCAGTGGATTCAACTCAATTTCCACAAAAGGCGCAAAGACCACAATATTCTGTCATGGATTTAAGTAAAACAGAAGCGTTAGGCTTTAAAATTCCTACTTGGCAAGAAGCCTTAGCACAAATGTTAGAAAATGTTCAACAATAAATTGTTTTGTGTAAGTGAGGGGTTTTGTTAGAGAAAAAGTGGAAAGGTGTTTCTCTTTATGAAGGTACTTTTAATCATTCCTGCTTACAATGAGGAAGAAAACATTTTGCGGACGATTGCTTCCATTGAAACATTTAAACAGGAAGTTACGCATTTTCAACATGAATTGGATTATGTGGTAATTAATGATGGCTCGACAGATGGAACCAAACAAATTTTAGAAGCCAACCAAATTAATGCCATTCATTTAGTGTTGAATTTAGGTATTGGCGGGGCGGTACAGACCGGCTATAAATATGCCTTAGAAAATGAGTATGATGTTGCGGTTCAGTTTGATGGTGATGGTCAACATGATATCAATAGTTTACCTATTTTACTGGAACCATTAGCAGAGGGTAAATGTGATTTTTCGATTGGCTCTCGTTTCATTCCTGGAAACGAAGCGTCTTTTCAAAGTACGAAAATGCGCCGTTTTGGTATTCGTTTGTTATCTTTTTTGCATTCGAATGGCTTCTGGTAAAACAATTTATGATGTGACTTCTGGTTATCGAGCGGGAAATCGGAAAGTGATTGCTTTTTTTGCAAAGCGTTATCCGACAAATTATCCCGAGCCAGAATCGATTGTTCACTTAATTAAAAAACGCTTTGTGATTGTTGAAAGACCTGTCAATATGATGGAACGGCTTGGTGGTGTTTCTTCGATTCGTGCCTTGGCTTCTGTGAAGTATATGCTGGAAGTCGGCTCAGCAATTCTGATTGCTGCCTTTATGAAGGAGGGAGACTAATGCTACCAACCGTGTTATGGCTAGCTTTATTTTTATTTGCAATTGGCTTTTTCTTATACATTATTCGAGGGATTAATAAAAATATTTTTCTCCTAAAAAATGCTTTGATTTGGTTATTAATCTCAATTGTCTTAATTATTTTTGCTATTTTCCCGCATGTGGCAGAATGGTTAGCAATGGCCTTTGGGTTTGAAACAACATCAAACTTCTTATTATCAGTTGCGGTGATTGTCCTGTTAATCATGGAAATTAAAAATTCTGTGTTGATTTCAAAACACGAAAATCGCATTAAAACATTATTGCAAGAATTATCTATCATGAAATCTGAAGAAAAATGGGAGAATAGAGAGGGGAAAAATGACTAAAAACAATGATGTATTGGATGCCTTCAAATTTATTGCTGCATTAAGTGTAGTTGGAATTCATACCTTTCCCTCTAAATCTATTTTGGGTAGTGATTTGAAAATATTAGCCCGCTTTTCTGTTCCGTTTTTTTTCATAGTATCTGGATATTTTTTGTTTAAAAAAATTTCTTTTAGAGAAAAAGAAAAAGATAAAAAAATACTATTCAATTATATAAAAAGAATCTTAAAAGTATATCTTTCGTGGTTGATCTTTTACATTCCCTTCTTTATCGTATCTATTATGAATTTTGTTAAAGGGGAAATGGATTTAAGAGGAAAAATATCATTTATACTGAGCATATTATTAGGCTATGTCCCCAGAATAGGTGTTTCTTGGTATTTAATCGCATTAGTAATGAGTGTATTTATTATTTATTACATCCGAAGTTATTTTGGTGAGAAAGTATTATTAACAATTGGAATTGTTAGCTTTCTGATAGGAGTATTTACTTCTACTTATGGTAAGTGGTACTTTGACATTGAATGGATTAAACAAGTGCCTTTTTATGGTTCTATATCTTTTTCGATGATTTCTACGATTTGTTATGTGATTATAGGCTATTTTTTAGCAAACTATGTATTTGAAAAGCCTTTAAATAATTTATTCTTAGTTTTAGGTATTGTTATTTTTTCTTATGTAGGACTAAAGGAAGGATAAAGTCCGTATAATTGTGTAAAAGTAAAAAGGCCATATAACAGTCCTTTTACGGTACAATGTTTTTAACGACAAAAACATACCCAGGAGGACTTTTACATGACCCAAGTACATTTTACACTGAAAAGCGAAGAGATTCAAAGCATTATTGAATATTCTGTAAAGGATGACGTTTCTAAAAATATTTTAACAACGGTATTTAATCAACTAATGGAAAATCAACGAACAGAATATATTCAAGCAAAAGAATATGAACGAACAGAAAACCGACAAAGTCAACGAAATGGCTATTATGAGCGCAGCTTTACGACACGTGTAGGCACGCTAGAATTAAAAGTACCCAGAACACGTGATGGCCATTTTTCACCCACAGTGTTTGAACGTTATCAACGAAACGAAAAAGCCCTCATGGCTTCAATGTTGGAAATGTATGTATCAGGCGTTTCAACTCGTAAAGTATCAAAAATTGTGGAAGAACTTTGTGGTAAATCCGTCTCTAAGTCCTTCGTTTCTAGCTTAACAGAACAGCTAGAACCTATGGTTAACGAGTGGCAGAATCGTTTATTATCAGAAAAAAATTATCCTTACTTAATGACCGATGTACTCTATATAAAAGTACGAGAAGAAAATCGAGTACTCTCAAAAAGCTGTCATATAGCGATTGGAATAACCAAAGATGGCGACCGTGAAATTATCGGCTTCATGATTCAAAGTGGCGAAAGCGAAGAGACCTGGACAACATTTTTTGAATACCTAAAAGAACGCGGTTTACAAGGTACGGAACTCGTTATTTCTGATGCGCACAAAGGATTAGTCTCTGCCATTAGAAAATCCTTCACCAACGTAAGTTGGCAAAGATGCCAAGTTCACTTCCTAAGAAATATCTTTACCACCATTCCTAAAAAAAATTCAAAATCTTTCAGAGAAGCTGTTAAAGGAATTTTTAAGTTCACAGATATTAACTTAGCGCGTGAGGCTAAAAATCGATTGATTCATGATTATATCGATCAACCAAAATATTCAAAAGCTTGCGCATCATTGGATGATGGATTCGAAGACGCCTTTCAATATACCGTACAAGGAAATTCCCACAATCGACTAAAGAGTACCAATCTAATTGAACGACTGAATCAAGAAGTACGCAGAAGAGAAAAGATTATTCGCATCTTCCCCAATCAAACATCAGCCAATCGCTTAATTGGAGCCGTTCTTATGGACCTACATGATGAATGGATTTATTCTTCAAGAAAATACATCAATTTTGATAAGTAGAAATGGTAAAAACATTGTATAGCATTTTACACAGGAGTCTGGACTTGACTAAAGGAAGTGAAATTTGCGCAACAATTAGGTGTTTTTTATGATGCACAAAATTATTTTACGTTACCAATAGTTGCTGTGTTAGTGGTTATTTTAAGTTTTAATTTAGAAAATATACGTATTCCTGGAAGTGACTTTTTAAGAAAATCTAGTATTATTATTTATTTAGCGCAAAATCCGATAAAATATTTACTATTTTATGCAGCTAGTCAATTAGGGATTCAAAAGTTAACGGGAGCGTCAATAATTTTGTGTAAATAAATTGTCCTCCTGCAAAATAATTAGTTACTCAGTAAACATTGAAACTAATGTATCGGTTACCTGTTGAAAACCTTTATGGCTTCTGTTTAGAAATTTTTGATTGTATGTATCAAAAATGCTGACTAGAAAGCGTTCTAGTGATTCTTCATTTTGAAACTGCTCTTTTCTACGGCTGTATCTTTTAATTTGCTTATTGAAAGACTCGATTAGATTGGTTGAGTAAATGGTTCTACGAATGCTAGGTGGAAAATCATAAAAAGTTAATAAGTCTTGGTTTTCTATGAGTGACTGCGTCACTTTAGGATAGTTTTTCTTCCATTTCTCAATCATGCCGGATAAGAAGGTATTCGCTTCTTCTTTTGAGTTAGCTTGATAAACAGCCTTAAAGTCATCACAGATTTCTTTTCGGTCTTTGACACGTACTTTATGAGCGATATTACGAGATACATGGATACAACAATGCTGATATTTTGCTTTAGGATAAATTTGATGGATAGTATCTTTCATGCCTTTTAAGCCGTCCGTAATAAAAAGCAAGACTTCTTGAACTCCTCTGGAGTTAATATCCTGTAGCAGCTCATTCCAAACGTATGTTGATTCAGTTGGAGCAATCGCATAACTCAGTACTTCTTTAGTGCCGTCTTCTCGTATACCAATGGCAATATAAATCGCTTCTTTGGATACGGTTTGACGTTTTAGTGGAATGTAAGTAGCGTCCATAAAAATAGCGACATACTTATCATTTAAGGCTCTGGATTTAAAGGCATTTACTTCTTCAGTCAGAACTTTAGTCATGTTGGACATGGTTTGTGGAGTATAGTGATGACCGTACATTTTTTCGATCAAATCAGCAATTTCAGACATCGTAACACCTTTTTCGAATAAATGGATAATAGTGGTTTCCAATGTATCGTTTGTTCTTTTGTAGGCTGGTAAAGTTTGTTGTTTAAACTCACCATTACGATCTCTAGGTATTTCCAATGTTAATTCACCATATTCGGTTTTGATTGATCGAAAGTAAGAACCGTTTCTCGAATTACCTGAATTAAAACCAGTGCGATCATATTTTTCGTAATCTAAAAAAGCCGTTAATTCAGTCCGTAGGAGTGTGTTTATCGCTTTTTCTAAGTGCGAACGGAATAATTCATTTAAATCGCCTTTAGTGACTAGAGTTTGCACAATTTCTGTAGTAAAATCATTCATAGGGAAGTCCTCTTTTCTGTGAATTGGTTGTCGTTAACTTTATTCTACAGAAGCGACTTCCTTTTTTGTATGGATTTTTTCATTTACACAAAATATTTTACACTCTCAAGTTAACGTACGATAACTTTAAAACATATGTTGTACAAGTTTTTTTGTTAATTGTTTTTAGTTATATTATCATTAAATTAAGTGAACTGAGACAGTTTTATTGGCTTAAAAATCTATATTAAATAAAACAACAAAGACCTTAAGTTGGAGTTTAAGGTCTTTGTTGTTTTATTTAAGATTCATAATCACAATGCCGACAATAATAACCACAGCACCAATAAGGGCATTCGTTGTGATTGTCTCTTTTAGAATAAGATTTGAAGCAATTAAAATAGCGATGTTTGTACAGGCAACGCCTAAAGGAACAATGTAAGAAACATCGGAACGACTAATAATTAACATCCATAAAATAAAACTAATTAAATAACAAAATAAACCTAATAAAGATATAAGTGAGATATTCATTGAAAAGATTGTTTGTTGGAGTTGGATGTTCAAACTGCTAGAACCTAGTTTAAATAAGACCAGACCAGCAGAAGACAGAAATACGTAAATAATAAAAAGAACCATAATTTCCCTTCTCTCAAAAATAATTTCCGTGCAAAAAAATGCAAGACCTCCATTATTGTAGCATAATCTCCTAAAAATTGGACAAGATTTTTTAATATAGCGAAATCAGTTAAATTTTTCTTTATAAAAAGGGGTCTACTATTGAAAAGCTAGGCGTTTATCGATAAAATAGAAATGTTGTTTAAAATGGCATTTTTGTATCCAAAAATTTTAGATAAAAATAGTTTATTACGGAAGGAATAAGTATATGTTTAAAGAAACATTTTCAATTTTCAAGAATATTTTTCAGAACAAAAAATTGTTATTACAATTTTCATTTAATGATTTTAAGGCCAAGTATGCTGGTTCAGCACTAGGAATTGTCTGGGCGTTTTTAACGCCATTAGTAACTGTTTTGACGTATTGGTTTGTCTTTTCTGTAGGCCTTCGTTCTAGAGCTGGCGACAATATGCCATTCATTGTCTATTTAGTAACAGGGATGGTACCTTGGTTCTTCTTTTCAGATTCGTTATTATCAGCCACGAATGTGTTTCGTGAATATAGTTATTTAGTTAAAAAAGTCGTGTTTAATGTACAAATTTTACCAACATCTAAAATTTTATCGAACTTGTACACCCACTTGTTTTTCATTCTAATTGGTTTTGTAATTACTACAGCTAACGGTTATTACCCAAGTCTGTACAGTTTGCAATTAATTTACTACTTAGCTTGTTTATTAGTCTTTTTAACAGCAATTACGTGGATTACTGCTTCAACACAACCATTTTTACCTGATATTATGCAATTTATCAATATCATTATGCAAACAGTTATGTGGACATTGCCAATTTTATGGCAACCAACTGGAATGATTGCGACAATCTTAAAAATCAATCCATTATATTATATTGTTCAAGGATACCGCGAATCTTATTTAGGCGGTGCATGGTTCTGGGAACATTGGCAATATAGCTTATATTTCTGGGGAGTTACTATTGTTTTACTATTAATTGGCTCAACCGTGTTTAGACGCTTAAAACCACATTTTTCAGATGTACTATAAGGAGAGAACGACATGTCAGAATATGCAATCGATATCCAACATATTACCAAAACATACAACATGTATAAAAAGCCGTCCGATCGGTTTAAAGAAGCGCTTAGTCCAACCAAAAAATCCTACCACGATTTGTTTTATGCGTTAGACGATGTCACGATGCAAATTAAAAAAGGCGAGATGATTGGTTTTGTCGGCGAAAATGGCTCTGGGAAATCAACCATGTTAAAAATTATTACAGGAGTACTAACACCAACCTCCGGGTCCATGGTGATTAATGGGAAAATTTCAGCGTTGCTTGAATTAGGTTCAGGTTTCAACCCTGAATATTCAGGATATGAAAATATTTTCTTAAATGGAATGGTCTTGGGTTTTTCCCGAGAAGAGATGGAAGAGCGTGTCCAAGATGTCATTGATTTTGCTGACATCGGCGATCATTTGTATCAACCAGTTAAAACGTACTCTAGTGGTATGTTTGTCCGCTTGGCTTTTGCGGTAGCCATTAACGTGGATCCCGATATTTTAATTGTCGATGAAGCGTTGGCTGTCGGGGATTTAGAGTTTCAATTAAAATGTATGGAAAAATTTACGGAAATTAAAAATTCTGGTAAAACAATTTTATTTGTTTCTCACGATGTAAACTCCATTCGTCGTTTTTGTGACAGAACTTTTTGGTTGCAACACGGGAAAGTCGTTGAATATGGAGATACGATGGACGTGACGACCAACTACGAAAACTTTTTGAAAAAGAAATCAATTAAAACGGTTGACCGCGAAGCGACCATGAAAGATGAAACCCCAACACCAGATATTATTGAAGTGGATCATGCGGAACTTTTAAATGCGGATTATGAACCATTAGAAATGGTAACGCAAGATGAAAAAGTGATTGTAAAAATTGAATATACTGTCAAAAATGACCAAATTAAGAAGCCTGTTTGTGGGGTCGCTATTCGAACAGTGGACAATCATTATGTCTGTGGCTTAAATACGTTGTTAGATGGCGTGCAAATTCCTTGGAAAAAAGGACGGAATGTTTTTTATTTAGAATATGAAAAAATGTCATTATTAACAGGTGAATATTATTTTGATATTGCTTTCTTTGAGGAACATGCAACAGTCCCATTAGTCTACAAAACAAAATACGTGACGATGTTTATTACCGGTCGTTATGCCGGAGAAGGAATTGTCATCTTAGATCATAAATGGAAGGATACGACAAAAGATGAAGTATGATTTTGAAATGGAAACAGACGAGAGTACCAGTGTTGGGAAAATCGTAGCACAAATCAAAGAAAATAGTGATGTCTTGGAATTTGGTCCAGGTAATGGGCGAATGACTAGCTATTTGATGGAAGAAAAAAAGTGCCAGGTCTCAATTGTTGAATTAGACAAAGAACTTTATGATCATGTCAGTCAATTTTCAACAGATGCCTTTTATGGCAATATTGATGAAAATGATTGGGTCGAATACTTTGCTGGTAAGACGTTTGATTATATCGTTTTTGCAGATGTGTTGGAACATTTAATGAATCCTCAAAGCGCCTTAGCAAAAGTCAAACCGTTTTTAAAACCAGGCGGTCAAATCTTAATCACTTTCCCTAATTTGGCGCATAATTCGGTCTTAATTGATTTATTTAATAATCGTTTAACGTGGAATGAAACTGGGCTGTTGGATGCTACGCATAAATCATTCTATTTACAAGAAGGATTTGAAAAAGTTTTTGCAGAAGTTGGTTTATACATTGCCAAAGAAGATTTTACATTTAATCAAGTTGGCTACAACGAAATTCCTACGACGTATGAAGCGTTACCTGTAGAAGTGCAAGCAGCTTTTAAAGCGCGTCCCTTTGGCGAAGTGTATCAGTACTTTTTTGCCTTGACTGCTGAACCAGTAGAACAGCCAGAGCGAGTGACACCAGTAAATTCATACAATGAAAAAAACGTTCATATTTTAATTAATTGCGGCGAAGAAAAAGAGACTGAGTTGGATCAACCAGTTGATTTACAAAAACCTGAAACAAAACAGTTCCAACTGAAGATACCAGAAGACGTCCAACTGATAAAATTATTCCCAAGTTTAACGGGGGCAATTGTTAAATTATCCATGACGATAGACGGCGAGACAGTCCCAGTCGCAGCCACGAATGCTTTTCTGGTACAAGAGAATATCTATTATTTCTTAGATACGCAAGTACCTGTAATCGAAGTAACCGATGCACAAATGGCAGGCAAAGACCTGACAGTAGACATTGATTATTTCTTTGAAGGCAACTATTCAGAACGTGAAAATACCTTTATTCATGCACTGTTAGATGAAAGAAATCAATTTTTAGAAGAAATGAATAAACAGACGGAGACTGCCCCTATGCCTACTGGAAAATATAAACGAATCACGTTAACTAAATTTGATAAAATGATTAATTTAACCATCGATGATATTGCTCGCGATGTAGAAAATAACGTTTCTGTTATCAGAGGGTGGGCGTATGACAAACAAACAAATTATCCGCTAAGATTCAGCATTGCAGAAGCTAGTGAATCAGTCACTTATACGGTGGAAACAGAATACCGTCGTGATGTTATTGATATGTTTGAATTAGAAGGCGATCAAGATTATGGTTTTGTAATTACGATTAAAGATCCAGAAGATTTACCAGCCTACACGTTAAACATTGACACCAAATCAGGCCAGAAGGTTCAATACGTGGTGGAGCGTCCAAACATGGTTCAACCAGGCACGAAATTTGATCGAGCATGGCGTTCGATTCAGACACGTGGTTTGATGGGCTCAGTGAAGTGGTACTTTAAACGACAAGAAAAAGCAGAAGCCCCTGTTGACGTGGAGGCAGTTTTAGCGGAAATTAAAACGTTCCAATTTCAGCCTAAAATTTCTGTCGCTGTGCCTGTTTATAATGTCGAAGAAAAATGGCTTGCAGCGTGCGTCTCTTCTTTACAAAATCAGTACTATGAAAATTGGGAGTTATGTTTAGCAGATGATGCATCGCCAAGCGAACATATTAAGCCAATGCTAGAAAAATATAAAGAACTAGATCAACGAATCAAAGTTATTTATCGCGAAGAAAACGGACATATTTCAGAAGCAACTAACTCAGCTTTGTCGATTGCTACTGGCGATTTTATTGGTTTCATGGATAACGATGATGAATTAGCGCCACAAGCATTATATGAAGTGGTCAAAGCTTTAAATACAGACCCAACGATTGATTTTCTTTATACTGATGAAGATAAAATTACAGAAAATGGTCGTCGCTTCAACGCGTTTTACAAATCGGACTGGAATCCAGAACTGATTTTAAATCATAATTACATTACACACTTTGTTGTTGTGAAACGTGATTTATTAGAAAAAGTAGGCGGATTGAACTCAGCATATAACGGCGCTCAAGACTATGATTTCGTATTGCGAGCAACGGAACAAGCAACGAAAATCAAGCACATTCCTGGTATGATGTATCATTGGCGTGCCATTGAATCATCGACTGCTCTAAACCCTGAAAGCAAAGGTTACGCCTATGTGGCTGGTCAAAAAGCGGTTCAAGCGGCGACGGAACGCCGTGGCTTAAAAGCACAAGTAGAGATTGCCGAATTTTATGGTTCCTATAAAATTAACTATCTTTATGATCATGTGCCGATGGTATCATTGATTATTACGAATGATACAGAGAATATGAGTAGCTACTTACGTCAATTATTAGAAAAAACTGCCTATACAAATTATGAAATTCTATTGCCTGCACGCTTCGAGAATCAAATAAATATCCAAAATGACCGTCTTCGTTATGTTTCAACAGAAACTCGTCATGGCATGATTCAAGCTGCTAAGGGAGAATATGTGGCTTTATTAAATGCTGGATTGGTACCAACGAAAAATGATTGGTTAAAAGAGTTAATGAACATTGGTCAACAAGAGACCTCTGGTTTAGTGACTGGCCGCGTAGTTGACGCACGCTATCGCGTGGAAACAGTGGGAGTATCAGTTGATACAGACAAAGGTCGATTACTTTATCCTGAAAAAGGCACCCCTGGTAAAAGCTTAGGTTACTATTACAGAATTGCTTTACCAAGAAATATTCAAGCAGCAACTGAAGACTGCTTACTATTCAACAAACAACTTTACCTAAATTTAGAAGGAATTAACGAAAGCTTAGGAAAAGAATGGATGGGTGTCGATTTATCGTTACAATTTGCTAGCGCTGGTAAACGAAATGTATATGTGTCCTATGCAATTTTGAAAGCAGACGAAAAAATGCAAAACCATGATAAAAAAGGATCTTATAAAGAACTTGCGGAAAAATGGGCCGCGGAAGCTTTAGTTGATCCCTACCGAAATCCGAAACATCTATAAGGAGAATGCACATGAATGAAGACATTAAGGTGATCTTTGATAGTATCTATCGCGACAAAACAACAAATAATTTAACCATTACAGGTTGGGCGTTAGATACAATCACTAAAGAAAGCCCAACTTTCACAATTAATAATGAAAACCAAGTGTCCGCTTATAACATTCAGCGCGTTTTACGTGAAGATGTTAATCAAATTTATCAAACAGAGCCTGCGATTGAAGCTGGCTTTGTTGTTACACTTGAAGGAATTAAACAAAAAAAAGTACTCCCTTTTCATTTTCAATCATCAGCACATGTTATAACGGTGGATTTTCCCTTGAATAAAAAATATCCAGTGATTCCAGGGACAGAAGATAAAGTAACTCGTCTTTGGATAAAAGCCAAAAAAGGATTTAAGTATATGGCTAAAAATGGTATTTCTCATACCATTCAACGAGCGAAAATTGAGAAACTAAGAAATCAAGCTTCGTATCCTAACTGGTTAGCTAGAAATGAAGTACTAGACATAGAAGCGATGACGCAAGAAATCGCAACATTTCATTATCAGCCTAAAATTTCCATTGCGATGCCAGTGTATAATGTTGAAGAAAAATGGCTTCGGTTGTGCATTGATTCTATTTTGAATCAAGTCTATACTAACTGGGAATTATGTATGGCCGATGACGCCTCAACAGATCCTAATGTCAAAAAGATTTTAACAGAGTACCAGCAATTGGATGAGCGAATTCGGGTCGTCTTTCGTGAACAAAATGGTCATATTTCCGAAGCAACCAACTCTGCTTTAGCGATTGCTACCGGAGAATTTGTCGCCTTACTAGACAACGATGATGAATTAGCGATCAATGCTTTTTATGAAGTGGTTAAAGTGCTGAATGAAAACCCAGAACTGGATTTAATTTATAGTGATGAAGATAAGATTGACATGGATGGAAATCGTTCTGATCCAGCCTTTAAACCAGATTGGTCACCTGATTTACTTTTAGGAACGAATTACATTTCGCATTTAGGCGTGTATCGTCGGAGTATTCTAGAAGAAATTGGCGGCTTTCGAAAAGGTTACGAAGGTTCTCAAGACTACGATTTAGTCTTAAGATTTACTGAAAAAACGACAAAAGAACGCATCAAACATATTCCAAAAGTTCTTTACTATTGGCGGATGCTGCCAACCTCAACAGCAGTGGATCAAGGCTCCAAAGGTTATGCTTTTGAAGCGGGGCTAAGAGCCGTGCAAGATGCGCTCGTTCGTCGAGGAATTAATGGTCATGCAACGCATGGGGCGGCGAATGGCTTATACGATGTTTATTATGACATTGAATCTGAAAAGTTAGTCTCAATTATTATTCCAACTAAAAATGGCTATAAAGACGTACAACGTTGTGTTTCATCGATTATTGAAAAAACAACCTACCAAAATTACGAGATTATTATGGCTGACAATGGAAGTACAGATCCAAAAATGCACGAATTATATGCAGAATTTGAACAACAATTACCTGGTCGCTTTTTCGTTGAATCAATCGATATTCCATTCAATTTCTCAACTATTAACAATCGTGCAGCGAAAAAAGCGCACGGAGAGTATTTATTATTTTTAAATAATGATACCGAAGTGATTACAGAGAATTGGTTAACCTTGATGGTTTCATTTGCTCAGCAAGAACGGATTGGCTGTGTAGGTGCGAAATTATTGTATCCAAATAATACGGTCCAACACGCAGGCGTTATTTTAGGATTAGGTGGTGTCGCTGGACATGGTCATTATGGTTATCCCCATGGTGACTTAGGCTATTTTGGTCGGTTAGCTATTAATGTTAATTATTCAGCAGTAACTGCCGCATGCTTACTTATGAAAAAAGCAGATTTTGATGCAGTTGGTGGTTTTGAAGAAGCGTTTACCGTAGCTTTCAATGATGTTGATTTATGCTTGAAAGTCCAAGCTTTAGGACGTGACAATGTCTGGCTTCATGAAGCAGAGCTTTATCATTTTGAATCTCAAACTCGTGGATATGATGATAAAGGCAAAAAGAAAAAACGTTTTGAACAAGAAAAAGTGATGATGGAAGAAAAATGGGGACCTTTAATTGAAAATGATCCATTTTATAATCCTAATCTGACAAGGGATATTCCCAACTTTTCATTACGAATTGACTAGATGCAATTGCGGATGACGAAATGGAGCGAAAAGATGGAACAACAACTAACTACAAGAAAAGAAAAACAACCATTACGCAACCAAGCTGAGCAGAGTGCTCGCTTGGTTGATCATTTGTTACGCTGGCGCTATCTGCTAGCGGCAGTCATTTTTATTTTACTGGTCGCCTTTAAAGTCCATGGTAGTTCATTAAACATGTGGGATGCGTATGTTTCTGAATATGCGGATGGTCAAAAAAGTTCATTAATTGCTGGTGAACCAAGAGGTGTTCGCTCGGATGAATGGCTCGTTCAAACCCCATTTAGCCTCTCACAAACACAAACAGGTTTGAAAACACATAATGATGTGATTACGTTAAATGGGCAAGACATGGTGGTAGGCTATAATTCACCAGCGTGGAATTTGGCCACGTTAGCGAAACCTTTTACGTGGGGCTATGTACTATTAGGCAAAGAATATGGCTTATCATGGTATTGGAATCTTAAATTAATTGGCTTAATTTTATTTTCTTTTGAAATTGGCTTGATCGTCACACGGCGGAATAAATATTTAGCTTTGTTAGCAAGTGTTTGGATTCCGTTTTCTTCGGCCCTTCAATGGTGGTTTGTCTCGCCAGTTGGAGATTTAGTATTTTTTGGCTTAGGTTTTTTAGTGGGAATTTATAATTATTTCTATTATCATAGTAGTGTTCGACGTCGTGTCATTTGTGCGATAACGGCTGTTATTATGGCCTCAGGATTTGTTTTAGTTATTTATCCTGCGTTACAAGTACCACTTGGTTATTTGATTTTATTATTTTTAATTTTATTCTTTTTAGAATTTCGTAAAAAAATTAAGTTGGATAAGTGGGATGGGGTCCTGATAGGTGGGGCACTCTTGATGACGGCGATTATTGTTGGCGGATCGCTATATGGCTCATTGGATTCCTTAAAAGCAGTAATGGATACCGCTTATCCAGGAAAACGGGTAAGTTTAGGTGGCGATATGCCTAAACGCGATATTTTGTTATTTTTAACAAATTGGAAAATGCCGTTTCAAGATGTTCCATATTCCAATAATTCGGAAATCAGTAGTTTTTATCAATTATTTTTTGTTATTTTGCCGCTCTCACCATTTATTTTTTATAAAAAAATCAAAGAAAACATTTACGGTTTTGTCTTATTCGTGTATTGTTTATTTAACTTAGTTTGGATGAGCGTGCAATTTCCAACAATTTTTGCTAAGTTGACATTGTGGTCTTATGTGCCAGAACAACGGGCGATGTTATCCTTCGGGTTTGCCGCTGTGTTGTTAAGTTTATGGTTCATCGATTATTTATGGAATCGCCAAGCAAAAATTCCAATGATGGCCTGGTTAGGGGCACTAGGATTAAATGTTGTTCTGTATTTCTTTGTTTTATATACGGGCAATTTACGGTTATACGTTACACGAATGGACATCATTGGTGTCTTAGTTGTCGCTACCGTTTTAATTGTTGCTTTATTTAAACGTTGGCGCACGTTATTTGTCCTTGTCTTATTAGGAATCATTATGGTTTCTGGAGCCTTTGTAAATCCAATTTCTCGTGGCGTTTCTGCTGTCTATGGTAAAAAATTAGCGGTAGAAGTGGAAGAAATTAACAAAAAAGACCCCAACCAATTGTGGGTGGGCGAACGCTTGATGTATGGCTATTTGCCAATGTTAGGTGTGCATACATTTAACGGTGTTGCTTTTACACCTGACTTAGAGGCTTGGAAACCATTAGATCCAAAAGGAAAAGACACATTTATTTATAATCGCTATGCGCACATCAATGTTGAAGTAGGAAATCAGACCCCTGTTTTAGAGTTGATGCAAAAAGATGCGATTATTGCTCGTTTATCTCCAGAAAAATTAAAAGAATATGGGATTAAATATGCGGTCGTTTATAAACCATTAGAACCGTTAGACACACCAACGATTCATTTTGAAAAATTATATGGACCTGATCAGAACGGGGCATATATTTATCGAATAAACGACTAGTGATTCATTCATGGAATGAGGTTTGAATATGGGAAAAGTATTGAATAGAATCGGTCGACTTATTTTATTAGTTACAATGATCGGCTCGTATACGATGTGGGTCGTAGGAATTGATGCGCCAGTCACAAAATATATGTATGCCAATAGTTCAATTTTATTATTAATAGCAGTAATACTTGTACTGCTATTAAATTGTACGAAATTAAAATTTATTGACTGGCTGACCGTAGCGTTGGCGCTAGCCACCTGGCTCTTGTTTCACTTTACGGAATCAATCCGTCATAGCACGATGCAAACAGATACAATGATTCCTTTAATTATTTTGTTGGTTCTTTGTTTTAAAGTTTGTGTCTTTGATCGTTTGGATCAAACGCTTTTATTAATTGTCTCTTTAGTTGCTTTGAGTGCGACTTTGTATCGGATGTCCGTGGAGTTGCCTCAGTTGATTCCAGCAGACGAAATTTTTAAAGAATCAAATAAACTAGAAAGTATTTGGATTAATACCAATACGATTGGTGCAACGTTGATGTTTTCAACAATGATGGCCAGTAGTTTGATCAAAGCATATAGAAATAAGGTTTTTAACCTGCTGCTTTTACCTGTATACATTGGTGGTGTTTTAGGTACATGGGTCAGTCAATCAAAAACCTCTTTTGCCATTTTAGTTGGTTTTATTCTGGTGGATAATCTTTTACCAAAACGTTTCTTGCAACGTTCGAAAGTTTGGCTATTTGGTTTTGTCGGAGTAGCTGCATTGGGACCATTGTTATTTTACTTATGTGCGGAATCGGATACTGTTGATTTATTTACAGGAAGAGAACGAATTTGGCATGAGTTTTTTGCTAAATGGTTATCTGATCCTCAACATATTAAAGTCGGTATGGAACCTTTTGTGGCCTCATGGAAACCGCTGGGGACACATAATGCTTTTCTATTTACGTTAAGTAATTTTGGTGTCATTGGCTATCTGATTTTATTTGGTTTTTTAGTCAGTATGATTTTATTGATTGGTTTCCGCAAAAAAACATTGGATCGTTTGCAAGTTAGTTTACTTTTAGGCTTCCTTTTAATCTGGATTCATTCATTTATGGAAGATATTTTATTAGCGCCTCATTGGATGCCGATAGTTTATAGTTTCCTTGGGCTAGCCTTCTACTTCCGGCCAGAGAAAAAACGAGGAAGACATGAAAGACCAACGACACCTAAAAGAAGAAAACGAGTGAAACAAACAAGTCCTGTTAGCAATGAAGAGCGCCCGATAGCACCTGTTGACGAAGAGGGCTGGGACCAACCTGAAGAATTAAGTCGTGTCCAAAGACATCGCAGATAATTTTCATCCTATAGAACTTTCTTGTCCGCTGACATTATGGTAATATAGGGGTTGCATGTTATTACAAATAATGTAATTACTGGAAGTGAAGAGAGGAAGTTTTTAATGACATCAAAAAGTGAATGGAGTAATGCAAGACGGATTGTAATTATTTTAGCAGACGTTTTGCTCTATAATTTATCAATCATCTTAGGGTTTATGGTGAAATTTGGCCGAGAAATTCCTTCATTTAACTTTGTGGCTTATGAAAAATCTGCAATTTACATTTCAATCTTTTTTATCTTTTTGAATTTGTTGTTAGGTGCGTATATTTTTTATAATCGCAAAATTAGTGACATCATTTTTGTCACGGTGATTGGTCAAATTTTAATGACTTTAACGATTATGATTGTGACATTTGCCGGACGTTGGTTTACGTTCCCGCGTTCTGTTTTAGGATATTCCTTTATAATCGGAATTATTGTTCTAAGTCTTTGGCGAATTCTTGTTTATTATCTTTACTTAAAGGTCAGCAATGAGCGAAAAGTTGTTTTACTAGGTAAAGAAAATCAAGTTATGCGGTCAATTCAAAACTTTATGTCTGATAAAAATAACAAGCATAAAGTAACGAGCGTTGTTGTCAGCAATTACTATGAAAACTTAAAAAAAATTATCGATGAAATCGATATTGTTTATATTTCAAGTAATGTTGATGAGAACGAAAAAGTAAAATTGTATCAATTAATTGTCAAACACAAGAAAAAAATCTTTTTAGATACAAGTTTTGAAAATCTAATTATGTTAAAACCAAACATGATGAACTTTGAAGATGAAAGTATTATCGAAGTCTCAAATTTTGAAATTCAACCAGAAGAGAATTTTATTAAACGTTTATTCGATATTTTAGTCTCTGTTTGCCTATTTGTGATTACCTCCCCCTTAATGCTTATTGCAGCGATTTTAGTCAAAGCAACCTCACCGGGACCAGTGATTTACAAACAAACTCGGATTACATTAGATCAACGTGAGTTCTCGATTTTAAAATTTAGAACGATGTCGGCAACAGCAGAAGCAAAATCAGGCCCAGTCTTATCTACAAGTAACGACAGTCGCGTCACTACAGTTGGTAAATACTTGCGCGCTTTACGTATTGATGAGTTGCCACAACTAATCAATGTTATTCGCGGGGATATGTCCATTGTCGGACCACGTCCTGAACGACCATTCTTTGTTGATCAATTTAATCAGGAAAACCCGAATTACTATTTACGTCACAATGTACGTGCGGGGATTACTGGCTATGCCCAAGTTTATGGGAAGTATGCTTCTGACTACAATAGTAAATTGAACTTTGATTTACTGTACATCAAGAATTATTCATTGCTATTGGATATGAAAATTCTGCTTCAAACCATCAAAATTCTCTTTGATAAAGTATCATCAAGAGGATTGGATGAGTCTGAAGAACGTGAAGAATTGACGATGGATTATTGTAAAGAGAATGCTATTAGAATTTACCGTTAAAAGTTTGAGACATAAGTTATTTAAGCTTATGTCTCAAACTTTTTTTGGAAACAAGGAACGTTGAAATAATAAAAGAGCTATGCGATAATATAAACTGTTACATTCTTACATAAAATGCAACGAGGAGTGAACAAATGGAAACAGCACTTGTTTCAATTATTATGCCCATGTACAATGCTGGCAAATTTTTATCAAAATCTATTGAAAGCGTTCTGGAACAAACCTATCAGAATTGGGAATTATTACTCATTGATGATGGAAGTAAAGATGATTCTATTGATATTGCACTTGCCTTTATGGAAAAAGATTCAAGAATCTTTTTACTGAAAAATGAACAGAACATGGGCATTGCAAAGACCAGAAATAAAGGAATTGAAGCTTCAAAGGGACAATATATTGCCTTTTTAGATAGTGATGATTTATGGCTTCCTAATAAATTAGAAGTTCAAGTCAAGTGGATGGAAGAAAAAAAACTTTTATTTACATGTAGTTCTTATTTTGTATGTAATGAAAATGGCAACATTACTCATGAGCGTAATTTTAGTGAGGGACCACAAACCTATCAAGATCTTTTAAAAACAAATACTATCGGCTGCTTAACAGTCGTAGTCGAATCTAATCTGCTTAAACGCCATTTAATGCCGGATTTAAAACATGAAGACTATGCTACTTGGTTAAACATTTTGAAAGAAATAAATACGGTCTATTTTATTAACGAAAAATTAGCCATTTATCGTAAGCTAACCACCTCTACATCTTCTAACAAATGGAATACAATCAGTTGGGTTTGGAAAATTTTGCGTCAAAATGAACAGTTTTCAGTTATTAAAAGTTCATTCTACTTAATGCGTTTTTTATTCTATACAACATTTAAATATGCAAAGAATGAATAGGGAGGAAAAGGAAAAGTGGAACAAACAACACAGACGCAATTAGTAGAAATTCAACAAGTCGTTTTACGCATGTCAAAATATTTTGTGGCTTTTTGTGAAGAACATAATCTAACCTGTTATTTTTGTGGAGGCGGTTGTATCGGAGCAATCCGCAGTCAAGGTTTTATTCCATGGGATGATGACTTAGATTTCTTTATGCCAAGACCAGATTATGAAAAATTGAAAGTGCTTTGGCCTAAATATGCAGATACAGAATGTTATCCATTGTTAGTTGCTTCAAAAACTTATAATGATCATAATTCATTTATGACAATTAGGGATGCACAGACAACGTTTATTAAAACCTATCAAGATGGATTAGCGATTCCTCATGGTATTCCTATCGATATTTTTCCTTTAGATGGTGCGCCAAAAGGAAATTTTCAAAGGAAGAAACAAAAAATTTGGGCATTAATTTATGCTTTATTCTGTTCACAAGTGGTACCAGAAAAACATGGTGGCATTTTAGCAACGGGGAGTCGGGTATTATTGAATATCTTTCCATCGAAAAAGGTTCGCTATCATATTTGGCGCTTTGCTGAAAAAAGAATGACTAAGTATTCCTTCGGCTCCACTCCTTATGTTACAGAATTATGTGTCGGACCACGCTACATGGGTAATATTTATCATTTGGAAGATTTTAAATCTGCTATTTTTGTTCCATTTGAAGATACAAAAATGCCAATACCAGTGGGCTACAAGCGCTACTTAACAGAGGTTTTTGGGGATTATATGCAATTGCCACCAGAGGAAGATCGCCAACCCCATCATGAAGCGCTAATTGTTGATACTAAAAAATCGTACACAGAATATCTTAAAAAATAAATAAAAGATGAAAACAATCGATTAAAGATCTGTTTTCATCTTTTTACCATTTAAAAGTAAAAAATTGATATAGGAATGTTAAAAAAGCGTAATTGAATTTGAAATAAAGGTATGAGATAATAATTGGTGTTAGTTTTAAAATGTGAAAACAATTAGTTGAAGGTTATAGGATACACATTTTTCGAGAGCGAATGGCAAGTGTTTAAGAAAGATACATATTATTAAATATATAAGGAGAGTTTCATGAAAAAAATCATTTCAGGTATGTTAATTTGTACTGTATTATTAAATAGTTTTAGTGTGATTGCATCAGGAGAAGAGCTTGTAAAAACAGAAACAACGGGGGAGACTGGCTTGGTCACTCAAGCTACGTCAGAAACAACGACTAATTCAACGGAGGATACATCTTCTGTTACAGAAGAAAATACCTCTGAAAGAGATAGTTCTACTTCAAGCACAAAAGAAGAGTCTCTTGATTCTTCAACAAATAGTACAACGGAAGAACATTCTTCTGTTTCAGAAACAAACACAACAGATAGTAAAACAGAAGCATCACAAAGCTCTGAAGTAGAAAAAAAGACCATTGACCAAGATGAAGCGGATTATCAAGAAGCAGCACGTGAAGGAACGAACCATAAAAAAGGAACATATGCTATGAAAAACGGCCTTTCTTCTAGGGTAGCGCGAGCAACAGTTGCGAACGTCTATGCGAATGATCCTAATTTGCCTGGCAAGAATTTTATTGACGTTTCTAGTTGGAATGGAGACATTTCAGTAGCTGAATATCAAAAAAATTAAAAGCTATGGTGTAACAGGTGTTTCGGTTAAATTGACAGAAGGAACTTGGTATGTTAATCCATATGCTGCGGGCCAAATTAGAAATGCCAAAGCTGCGGGCTTAAAAGTTTCAGCATATCACTATAGTATGTATGTCTCTGCTGCGACAGCACAAGATGAAGCAAGATATTTTGCTCAGGCGGCGGCTAACTCTGGCTTAGATAAAAATACCATAATGTTTAATGATGCGGAAGATCCAACGCTTACAAACAATGGGCGAAACGCCCATGCTAATTCTGTTGCGTTTAACCAGCAATTAAAGGCATTAGGGTATAAAAATGATGCGTTGTATGTTGGCAAATGGTGGTTAACAAATGGCTATATCGACACCTCCGCCTTCGGAAGAGACAGAGTATGGGTAGCGCAATATCCATATACTCCAGATAGTTCCATGCAGTGGAATAATGACCATGGTGCTTGGCAATGGTCTTCGCAAATGTATTTCCCTGGTTTAGCTAATTATGAAGGGCGTCCGTTTGATATTTCCATGACCTATAGTAATTTTTTAAATATGGGTAATAGTAGTGGGCCTGACTTAAGTAAGTATTACACAACTAATCCAGGTCGAGTGATCATGAAAAATGACGATACTTTTTACCAAGATGTAGCGTTTAGAACTCCTGGTTGGCGAGTTAAAAAAAATACACTAGTTACCATTAAGGGGATTGAATATAGTTCAGCAGGAATTCCTCGATTGGTCACAGACCAAGGTTATTTAACAGCAAATAAAGATTATGTATTAGCGGCACAAAGCAATATTGATTTGTATTTTACGACAAATCCTAAAAAAGTTCGTTTGAAAAGCGATGATTATTTCTATGCTGATCCAGAATTTAAGCAAAGGTTGTCTAAGGTTTCGAAGGGAACAATAGTAGAAGTTGAAGATTTAGCTTATACTCAAAGCGGTATATTTCGATTGAAAACAGCGAAAGGATATTTGACTGCAAATAAAAATATAGTTGAACAATATAAAGGATTAGAAGATACTTACTACACATCTAATCCTGGACAAGTAATTACTAGAAATGAAGATACCTATTACAAAGATGTAGAATTCAAGACAAAAGCAAATAAAGTATCTGCAGGCAGTGTTTTAAAAGTAACTGCTATTGAGAAAACAAAATCAGGAATTCCTAGATTGAAGATGGCAAATGGGTATTATTTCACGGCTAACAAGAACTATGTAGTAGCTACTGGATCTTGGATTGCTAACTATCATACGGTTAATCCAGGGCAAATTATTATGAAAAATAGTGATAATTTTTATGGGGATTCAGACTTCTTATATAAAGGAGCAGCTGTTTCCAAGGGAAGTTTAGTTCCTGTTGTGGGAATCGAGTACCGTGAAAATCAAGTTCCTCGTTTGATTACCCAAAATGGTTATTTAACGGCTAATAAAAGTTATGCACAAAAAGTTGTGCCAAACATCAAAGATTATCTATATGATTATCCAGAGTATGTAGTTATGAAAACAAATGATTATTATTATCAAGATGTAAATTTCAGTAAAAAAGGTGAGTTTGTTTCTAAAGATACATTAATCAAAGTTTTAAGTGTTGATTATACCGAAAACGGATTACCTAGATTAAAGACTGCCAAAGGTTATATAACTGCTAACAAATCATATGTTACAAAATTGGTATCAAATTCAGATAATTACTTTACTGAAAATCCGCACCAAATTATTATGCGAGTGTCAGATAAACTATATACTGATGTAGAGTTTCGTAATGGTAGCAGAACCTTATCATCTGGGACTGTTGTTCCAGTTAAGGGCATTGAGTATTCCTCTAAAGGTGTTCCTCGCTTGAAGACAGAAGGAGGATATCTTACTGCAAATAAAAACTATGTGACAGCTGCTGGAAATACCAATAACAATTACTTTATCACTAATCCAAAAAAAGTTAAGCTCTTAATTGATGATTGTTTCTACAATAATACTGAGTTTACTAAAAAAGGACAGGCTGTTAAGAAGAATACGATTGTTGAAGTTGAAGCAATCGAATATACAAACAATGGTATACCAAGGTTAAAGACGAAACAAGGGTATTTAACTGCTAATAAGTGGTATGTAGCAAAAGTGGGTTAAGCTATCCGCCAATAAACAACCTTATTGATTATTAAAGTAAAGAGAATATTTGAAAGGTTAAATATATATATTGACATCTTTGTTGGACTTATTTTTATACGAGTTCGACAAAGGTGTTTTTTTATAGAGAAAAAGATTTTATTGGTCAAAAATTTTCGCTATTTATAAAGGGGCTAAAAGTGTTGTTAAAATTGATGAAAAGCATAACAATCATCTTTTTATTCAATCAATATCTAAATAAAAAAAGAAATACGATAAAGCCTAAGACTATTAAAATATATAAAATAAAACACCGCCAATATTTACAGGGGAGCGTCAATAATTTTGTGTAAATAAATTGTCCTCCTGCAAAATAATTAGTTACTCAGTAAACATTGAAACTAATGTATCGGTTACCTGTTGAAAACCTTTATGGCTTCTGTTTAGAAATTTTTGATTGTATGTATCAAAAATGCTGACTAGAAAGCGTTCTAGTGATTCTTCATTTTGAAACTGCTCTTTTCTACGGCTGTATCTTTTAATTTGCTTATTGAAAGACTCGATTAGATTGGTTGAGTAAATGGTTCTACGAATGCTAGGTGGAAAATCATAAAAAGTTAATAAGTCTTGGTTTTCTATGAGTGACTGCGTCACTTTAGGATAGTTTTTCTTCCATTTCTCAATCATGCCGGATAAGAAGGTATTCGCTTCTTCTTTTGAGTTAGCTTGATAAACAGCCTTAAAGTCATCACAGATTTCTTTTCGGTCTTTGACACGTACTTTATGAGCGATATTACGAGATACATGGATACAACAATGCTGATATTTTGCTTTAGGATAAATTTGATGGATAGTATCTTTCATGCCTTTTAAGCCGTCCGTAATAAAAAGCAAGACTTCTTGAACTCCTCTGGAGTTAATATCCTGTAGCAGCTCATTCCAAACGTATGTTGATTCAGTTGGAGCAATCGCATAACTCAGTACTTCTTTAGTGCCGTCTTCTCGTATACCAATGGCAATATAAATCGCTTCTTTGGATACGGTTTGACGTTTTAGTGGAATGTAAGTAGCGTCCATAAAAATAGCGACATACTTATCATTTAAGGCTCTGGATTTAAAGGCATTTACTTCTTCAGTCAGAACTTTAGTCATGTTGGACATGGTTTGTGGAGTATAGTGATGACCGTACATTTTTTCGATCAAATCAGCAATTTCAGACATCGTAACACCTTTTTCGAATAAATGGATAATAGTGGTTTCCAATGTATCGTTTGTTCTTTTGTAGGCTGGTAAAGTTTGTTGTTTAAACTCACCATTACGATCTCTAGGTATTTCCAATGTTAATTCACCATATTCGGTTTTGATTGATCGAAAGTAAGAACCGTTTCTCGAATTACCTGAATTAAAACCAGTGCGATCATATTTTTCGTAATCTAAAAAAGCCGTTAATTCAGTCCGTAGGAGTGTGTTTATCGCTTTTTCTAAGTGCGAACGGAATAATTCATTTAAATCGCCTTTAGTGACTAGAGTTTGCACAATTTCTGTAGTAAAATCATTCATAGGGAAGTCCTCTTTTCTGTGAATTGGTTGTCGTTAACTTTATTCTACAGAAGCGACTTCCTTTTTTGTATGGATTTTTTCATTTACACAAAATATTTTACACTCTCATTTACAGTTCGATTAAGGTCTACGATAAATTATTGAAACTTACTGATAGTTATGAGAAAATGTAAAAGATTGAATGCAGTTTTGGCTGTGTTGATGAATATATAAGTTAAACAAAATTGAAATAAAACTAGTGGTTGACTAGTTAGAGAAAGGATTTTGTATCAAATGATTACAGCTTTAATTATTGCCGGTGGGGTCGGTAAACGAATGGGGCAGGAGATTCCTAAACAATTTATTATGGTAGAGGAAAAACCGATAATTATCTACACATTGGAATCTTTTCAAAAGCATCCACTCATTGATCGAATCTTAGTTGTGTGTAAAAAAGGTTGGGAACAAACACTAGATGCCTATGCAAAAGAGTACCATATTGACAAATTACAATGGATTATTCCAGGAGGAAATTCTGGTCAAGAATCAATTAACAATGGGGTTAATTTCTTAAAAGAACATTCAAACCCAGAAGATACTATTGTTATCCATGACGGGATTCGTCCATTAGTTGATGAATTAGTTTTATCTGATGTAATTGTTAAGTGTCAAGAATACGGAAATGCAGTGACTTCGTTGCCATATAATGAACAAATTTTTGTAAAAGAAACTGAGGAAACAACACGACAATATATTAATCGTGAAACATTACGTCGCGTGTCAACCCCACAAGCCTATAAATTTGAAAAATTAACTTGGGCTTACGAAAAAGCATTCCGTGAGAATATTGGTATTTCTGAATCGTCATACACGAATACTATGATGGTGGATTTAGGCGAAACACTGCATTTTGCTTTAGGCTCAGATAAAAACATTAAGTTAACCACACAAGATGACTTACAGTTATTTAAAGGCTTCTTGAAAATGAAAGAAGAGTAGTGGAGGGATACCATGTTATTTACAGACGATAATTATTTATCAGACGTTGAACGAGTTTTAGAGAAGACACCAGATTGGACGAAAGTAACTAATAAATCTGTTTTTATAACTGGTGCTTCAGGCATGATTGGGACCTTTTTAATTGATGTGCTTATGTACCAAAATAAAACGAGAAATGCGAATATTTCGATCTGGGCGATGGGACGAACATTGTCGCGTTTAGAAGAGCGATTTACTAGTTATCTAGAAGATCCGTTATTCCATATAGTTATCGGAGATGTCACAGAAGAAATTCAGATAGCAGAAGCTTGTGACTATGTGTTGCATTGTGCTAGTAATACACATCCTAAATCATATGCCAGTGATCCAATTGGAACGATTATGACCAATATTGCTGGTACGCAGCATATTTTAGATTATGCGGTCAAAGCGAATAGTGAAAAAGTGTTATTTTTATCAACTGTTGAAATCTATGGAGAAAATCGTGGAGATCTTGATAAATTTACGGAAGACTATTGCGGCTATATTGACTGTAACACGCTACGGGCCGGTTATCCCGAAGGAAAAAGAGCAAGTGAATCATTATGTCAAGCCTATATTCAGAAATATGGTATTGATGTTGTTATTCCAAGAATTAGTCGTACTTTCGGGCCTACGATGTTACTTTCGGATAGTAAAGCTTCTTCTCAATTTATTATGAATGCAGTCCATAAAGAAAACATTGTGTTAAAAAGTGCAGGGACCCAACTATATTCTTATGCATATGTTGCAGATATTGTATCTGCTCTTCTGTTTTTATTAGTTAAAGGGCAAAAAGGGGAAGCTTACAATGTTTCAAACGAACATTGCGATATTACGTTACGTACTTTTGCGGAAACATTAGCCAATGTGGCTGGAACAAAAGTGATTCATGGAGAAGCCACCGTCCAAGAAAAACAAGGGTTTTCTAAAGCAACAAAAGCACTACTAGACAATCAAAAAATCTACGCATTAGGTTGGCGGCCACTGTACGACAGTATGGAAGAACCATTAAAACATACAATTAAAATTTTAGAAGGTAGCGGAAATTGATATGCCCAAAATTAGTATTATTGTTCCTGTATACAATGTAGAAAAATATTTAGAAAAATGTGTACGCTCTATTTTAGCTCAAACGTTTACTGACTTTGAATTAATTCTGGTGGACGATGGCTCTCCAGACAGTTCTGGAGCAATGTGTGATCAGTTTGCTGAACAAGATCAACGGGTAAAAGTTATCCATAAAGAAAATGGTGGGCTAAGCGATGCTCGTAATGCTGGAATTGAAATAGCAACAGGTGAGTATTTAGGTTTCGTAGATAGTGATGATTACATTGCAGATGATATGTATGAACTATTATATACAAATATCGTAAAAGAAGATGCCGATTTATCAATCTGTGGTATTTATGATGTCTATGAGGGGAAAGAGCCAATTGTAAAAAGTTTAATACAGGGAACTTTTTCCAGAGAAGAAGCATTATTGTTAATTTTACAAGGAAATATTATCTCCGTACATGCTGTAAATAAGTTATATAAACGAAAACTCTTTGCGGATTTAAGATATCCTAAAGGAAAGTATCATGAAGATTCATTTATTATAGTAGATTTGTTGTCTGAATGTCAGAAAGTCTCTATTGATTCAACACAAAAATATTACTATTATCATCGAATGGGCAGCATTAATACAGAAACATTTTCAGATAAACAATTTGAGTTTATAGAAGCTTGGGAGAAGAATGAACTTAAATTGAAAGGTAAGGGAGCAGTTATAGAAGAAGCTGCCCATCAAAGAGTTTGTTTTGCGAATTTTTTAGTATTAGATAAAATTTTGATTAGTAATGCTCCGAAGAAAAAAGAAACGAAACAAATTGTTCGCTATCTTCGGGAAAACTTTATTTTTATTATGAAAAATAAAGTTTTTACAAAAAGTCGTAAACTATCAATGATTTTACTTATGTTTGGTCTTCCTTTTTATAAAATACCAATTAAATTGAAAAGAAAATATATAGAAAAAACAATAGATTAACAAGTTGTAATCTAAAAGTTGTTTTAAATAATTGGAGGATATGATGATTATTAATTTATCACAGCAGATGCAAAAAATAGAAAAAAGGATAGCTATACCATATATTGTTTTTTTTGAGTTAGTTCTAATTTGTCGAATGGTTAGCATTTATTCGACTTTACCAACAAAAATAGATTCATTATTTACCTTGATAATTATGCTATTGTCAGGTGTTTACTTCATATGTCACTTCTTGCCAATTTTTATAGAAAAAAAACAAAGAAGAATAGAATACTGGCTAATTGCTTTTATAGGAATTTTATTTTTAACAACATTTATTAATCATACGTATGCTTTTTCAGAGAACATTAAGTTGATCATTTGGCAATGTATCTTTTTCTTTTCCGTTTACGAAGTAGGGCGTTCGAATGATAAATCTGTTTTTAAAGCTTTTGAGTATGTACTTTTAATTGTTTGGACCGCATTAGTCATCGTTGGGTTATACTTATTTTTTGCGCGAATCAGCTTTTCAAAACCAGTAGAGTCTTTGTATTACGGAATGAGAATCGGTTTTTTTGAAAATCGATTATATGGTGTTTTTGTGGAGCCTAACTATGCATGTACCATCTCATTAGTTTGTATTTTGGTTGGCGTGCGGAATTTTATTAATACCAATAGCAAATGGTTAAAAGTGGTTTGTGCAATGGTGATTTTTCTACAATTTAGTTATGTAGCATTGTCTGGATCAAGATCAGGAGTTATTCAGTTGATTTCAATGGTAATTTTCGGGATGTTCTTTACAATTTGGTTCTTTCAAAAAAATACATCCAAAGCAGTTATAAAAAAAGTTGTGCAAGCAGTATTAGTTTCTTTTTTCTGTGGTGCTATTGTTTTCGGGGGCTTACAGTTAATAGAAAAAGGGTATATTGCTACTGCAAATTCAGTGAATATTGAAGTACCAAAAGTTTTAGATAATAAAGAAAATGAAATTCTAGGAAATAAGAAAATTACTACTAAGAGACCAGATGTTGAGGGGAAAGATGATATTTCAAATAGTCGATTTGCTCTTTGGCAAAGTGCGATAGATTTAATGAAATTAAATCCTATATTTGGCACTTCTCCAAAAGGTTTTGCAGATATAGCTAAAGATAAATTGCCTCAATCTCATATTGCTAAGACAGCTCAAACACCGCATAGTTTTTTCTTCTATTTATTAGCAGCTACAGGGATTTCAGGTACAATTGTATTTCTAATTTTCTTGCTATCTAAAATGTTTAACTCTGCTAAATTGCTGTTTAGCGTTCGAATTAAAAATTATATGGATTTTGTGTTAGATAACCAAATTGTGTTAGTCATTTTAATTTCTGGATTACTGATAACTGAAGTCATTTTAACAAGACGTTTTGCAACAGTTATCTTTTGGTTATACTTAGGTAAAATTCAGTATCGCACTGACATGGAAAATGATTTGATTAGAGGAAATGAGCAATGATGCTCATTTTTTCTACTATACAATTGATTATTATATAAGTAGGAGAGTAATATCATGCAAAAACTTACGTTAAAAGAGGTTCAGGCGAAGGCTGTTGAAATATTAGTGTATATCGATAATATTTGTCGATCTAACAACTTGCATTATACATTGTTTTATGGAACATTGATTGGTGTAGAACGTCATAAAGGTTTTATTCCTTGGGATGATGATATTGATATAGTTATGCCAAGGCCAGATTATGAATTGTTAATTAAAATCCTTAAAAACGATTCTAACTATCAATTACTTTCTTTTGAAACACGGAAACATTTTCGTTATCCTTTTGCAAAGTTAGTTGATCCTAATACTGTAGCTCATTCCAAACAATATTTTGGTGGAGAAGATAAGGACTTAGGAGTTTTTGTAGATATTTTTCCAATTGATGGTATCCCTGATACTCAAAAGGAGAGAAATGAACTAAGAAAGATAACGGAACAGTATCGGTTAAACTTAATGGATACTTTAGGTTTAAGCTATGCACGAAGTTTTCATCTTAGTAAGGCATTAATAAAATTAATAACTCGTTATCCTAATCATTTTAAAGTGAAAAAAGTAGGAAACAATCAATATTGGCGTGATTTATATCAAACAGAGGCAAAAAAAACCCCATTTGGAGCAACAAAACATTGTGGTTATCTAGAATGGATTCATATAGATTGGGGTGTATTTCCTAATGAATGGTTTTTGGAATATGAGGATGTAGAGTTTGAAGGACATAAATTTATGGCCATTAAAAACCGAAAACAATTTTTAACTTTACGTTATGGAGATTATATGGAAATGCCTCCAGTAGAAGAAAGAATCACTCATCATCCCTATGATTTTTACCAAAAATAAAGATTATTTATAGGTTTTTTAGAAAGAAGGCGTACTTAAATGAAGCAGCAATATACAGCAACTGTTGTTATGGCTACCTATAATGGAGAAAAAAATATCTTAGAACAGTTGGATTCCTTAAAAAATCAGTCGAAAAAAATTGATGAAGTATTAATTTGGGATGACTGCTCTACAGATTCTACAGTTAAAATAATTGAGAACTTTATTTCTGAAAATAAATTAGGTGAAACGTGGCATTTGCAAATCAACACGGAAAATTTAGGTTGGCGCAAAAATTTCTTTAATCTATTGAATGCTGCTACTAAAGAAATTGTTTTTACGTGTGATCAAGACGATATTTGGGATGCATCTAAAATTGAAGTGATGTGTGAAGCTTTTGCAAACACTGATGTTAAAGTTTTAGTAAGTGATTATACTGAATTAGTAGAACCTGGGGGATTAGCAGAGGAATTAAAAAAAATTGATTCAGTTAAATTGCCTAATCAAAAAGCAGAACAGATTATATTTAATGAGAACAATTTATTTTTACGTCGCCCGGGATGTGTATATGCAATTAGAAAGAGCTTCATTGCCAATGTTAATCTATACGCATCTGAAATGGAAAATCCTGTACATGATATGGCGATGTGGGGAAGTTCTTTATTAAGTGATGGGCTCTATATTGTTAGGGAAGAATTAATTAGATGGCGTAAACATGGACAAAGTTCCTTTAAAAAAGAAATTGATTTAGCTAAGAAACAAAATCACTTTGAGGAAAGATTGAATACTTTACGCCGGAGATTACAGCGTACAGAGGCTGCAAAGAATTATTTAAATAATCAACCACATGTTGAAGAATTTGAATATAAAGACAAAGTTCTTTCAAATTTGATTAAAGAGTTGAATATGCGAGTTTCTTTATTAGAAAGAAAAAAAATAATCCCGATTCTATGTGCCTTTTTTAAGTATCATCACAAGTTTTATTTTAGCACAGATATCTACCATATCATGAAATATAAAATTAGAAAGTGAGCATAATGCTATGAATTCAAAAGCAAAAATGGTGGCTAAAAACCTTTATTATACTGTGGCTGCAAATTTTGCAACGTTGGGTATTTCGGTTCTCTTAAATTTATTTGTCCCTAAGTTGTTAGGCGTTACAGAATACAGTTATTGGCAACTTTATGTTTTTTATTCTTCATATGTTGGATTTCTCCACTTAGGCTGGATTGATGGTATCTATTTAAAAATTGGGGGAGAAGAATACGAAAATTTAGATAAAAGAAATCTCGGTTCTCAATTCTGGTATTTAGCGATTTTTGAATGTTGTATTTCTGCTTTTGTCATTCTTTGGGCTTACTTTTTCATGCCGAAAGAATATCAAGGGATTATTTTGATATTGACGGCCATTGTTTCAGTAATTACAATTGCAAAAACGTTTATTCTGTATGTTTTTCAGTCAACAAATCGTATTAAGGAATATGCTCAATTATCCAGAAATGATCGCTATTTATATGTCCTGTTCATTGCAATTTACTTTGCATTAGGAGGACGAGATTTTTATTGGCTAATCATTATGGATATACTTTCTAAACTGATTATTACGGTTTGGGGAATGTTTAGAGTTAAAGACATGTTGCGTGTGAACATGATGAGTTTGAAGGAAGTTACTCCTGAAATAGTTGATAATATTAACATAGGTAGTAAACTAATGCTCAGTAGTATAGCAAGTATGCTAATAATGGGAACCATTCGCTTTTTTGTTCAACAGCGTTGGACAATCGAAACCTTTGGTAAATTGTCCTTTACTTTAAGTTTATCAAATATGTTTTTAACTTTTATTAATGCTGTTGGAATTGTAATGTTTCCGTTGTTAAGACGGACAAATAAAGAGCGATTGCCGTCTTTATTTGTCACATTAAGAGGTGTTTTTGTTCCGTTGACGTATGCAATTCTGCTGTTATATGTACCCGTCAAATTTGTTTTAGGTATGTGGTTACCCGAATATAGCGAGAGTTTGAAATTTATGGGAATTCTATTTCCTATAGTTATTTATGAAGGCCGGATGTCTTTACTAATTAACACGTATTTAAAAACGTTGAGAAAAGAAAAAACAATTTTATTTGTTAACGTATTGACACTTGCCTTGTCGTTAATCTTATCGTTGTTTGTGATTTTCGTTGTTGGGAACTTGAATTTAACTGTTGGATTGATATTAGTAAGTTTAGCATTTCGTTGTAATTTAGCGGAAATTTTTCTATGCAAAGATATGAATATTAAAATAGGAAATAGCACTGCATTGGAAACGTTGGTTACATTATTGTTTATCTTTAGTAATCTTTGGTTTGGCGGTAGTATTTATAGTTTCATTTCTTATGCAATTGTGTATATTATCTATTTCTTATTCATTCATAAGAGCTTTGTAAATAACGCAAAGAATTTAAAATATTTAGTAAAAGGTTGAGAAAGTTATTTTCTCTCCTTTTTTATTGAAAAAACAAACTGTAGTCTTTGACACCTAAAAATGGTAAAATTAATGTATTATTTTAATTGGAGTGGGAAACTTGAGGAACTTTTTAATCACAGGCGGCGCCGGCTTTATCGGCTCAACCTTAGCAAATTATTATAGTAAAGACAATCAAGTTGTGGTCATTGATGATTTATCAATGGGCCAAACTGAAAATTTAAACGCATCTGAAAACATCACGTTCATTGAAGGTAGCGTGACTGATCAACAATTAATGGAAAAAGTATTACAAGAGTATCAGTTCGATTACATTTTTCACTTAGCCGCGATTGCTAGTGTAGCAGACTCAGTAGCACGTCCAGTGGAAACACACCAAGTGAATTTTGAGAGTGTGTTACAATTACTGGAATTAATTCGGAAATACCAGAAAGATTTAAAACGTTTGGTGTTTGCTTCTTCTGCAGCGGTTTACGGCGATGAGCCAACTTTACCAAAACAGGAAGAATCAGTAATTCGTCCGTTAACGCCTTATGCTGTGGATAAATTTGCTTCTGAAAAATATGTGTTAAACTATTGTCATTTATATGATGTTCCAACAAGCGCTGTTCGCTTCTTTAACGTTTATGGGCCAAACCAAAACCCTAATTCGCCTTATTCTGGCGTTATTTCGATTGTGATGGACTCTTACAAACGCTTATTAGCCAATCAAGAAGTGACATTCAATATCTTTGGCGATGGAAAACAATCTCGTGATTTTGTCTTTGTTGAGGACGTGGTTCAAGCATTGAATCTTGTCGCTCATTCTGACCAATCACTTGGGGAAGTGTATAATGTCGGGACTGGGAAAGCAACCGATTTAAATGAGTTAATTTCTTCTTTAAATGATATTATGAAAGTCACTTTGCCAGTTGAATACAAAGAAGCGCGAGCTGGGGACATCAAAGATTCCTTAGCGGATATATCTAAATTACGTGCCATTGGTTATGAACCGAAATATAGTATTCAATCTGGTTTGGATAAATATGTTAAGTATGAACTAAAAGCGGAAGGTAAGCAGAGATGAAAGTTAAATTGAATAAAAAGAAGATATTTATATGCTCAATTATTATTACATTTTTGGTGATGCTTACTTTAAATAATTTAACACCATTACTTGCAGATGACTATGAATACCTTTATAAAACGAAAAGTTGGATGACGATACTTATAGATGAATACAATCAATACATGACATGGACAGGACGTTCAGTGGTCCATGTAATTGCAAGAATATTTTTATTGTTACCAAAAGGGATTTTTAATGTTTTTAATGCTTTGGCATACACAATAGTAACATATTTAGTTTATAGACTTACTTTACAAAAGCAAGATAAAAAGTATAATTCATTTAAATTTATTATTATTCAAGTGCTATTTTGGTTGTTTACCCCAGCCTTTGGAGAAGTGTTTTTGTGGGAGACAGGCTCAGCTAATTATCTTTGGGGAAGTTTAATTATTCTTTCGTTCCTTTATGTGTATCATAGAGAAATCATTGAAGAACACGTCTTTACGAAAACAAAATTAATGATTTTTTTGATGTTTGCTTTAGGAATTTTGGCTGGTTGGTGTAATGAAAATACCTCTGGAGGAGCTTTGCTTATCGTTTTAGGGTATCTTGGCTGGCAGTTTTATACAAAACGAAAACTTTCTTTATGGATGTTTACGGGTGTTGCTGGTAATACTATAGGTTTAGCGTTAATGGCTTTAGCACCAGGAAATAAGATTCGCGCTACTTATTTTGCTAGGAGTACTTGGTCTTTACCAAGAAAATTAATGACAGGAATTATTACAATATTTGAGCAAATGAAAGAACACTTATCATTATTTTTATTGATACTGATCTTGTTGCTTGTTTTATATGCTTATATTAGTCAAGATAAAAAAAAGAGTATACCTAAGTGTTGTATATTTTATTTCTGGAATGGCTACTATGCTAGTTTTAGCCATCTCTCCAGCAGCATTAGATTACGGACGTTCATATTATGGAGCCGTATTATTCTTGATTATCGCTTTTTCTATGTCACTGCCAAATTATAAAGTAAATATCAGGTTTTCTCCAATTTACAGTGTTTTGTATGTGATTTTGGTATGTACATTCTTCATGAACGTAATGGTTGGTGTAAGTGATGTATTCTTGTCAAAATTAGATTTGACAAAACAATATAGTTATTTAGTTGAGCAAGAGAAAAAAGGAAATATCAATCCTGTGTTTCCAGATATATCATATAGTAATACAACAAAATATTCAGCTTATTCTAATCATTTATCGCATGTAAAAACTAATTCAGATGCACAAGTTAATCGTTCTGTTGCAAAATATTACGGCTTGGAGTCTGTGCGAAGTGTTTCAGAAAAAGATTGGGACAATATATATAGAAATGGTAACCCAGAGTTGATGAATATTTTTAATCTTAATGATTATTTACAAAAATTAATTGATACGCAATATACTATTTTATTAAGTGGTTATGGTAATCAAGTCTATCTTTCACAAGCGGAAGAGTCGCTTTTAAAAGACTTAGGGGTAGACGTAAAATTCGAAGGTAACAATGCGTGGACTTTAAGTGCAGTGATTTCAAAAGATAATAAAACATTTGAAACAAATGCAGAATTATCGAGACTAATTGGTAAAATTGAAGCTTTAAATTATGATGTATTCTCAAGTTATACTAATTATGAAAATCAAACATTTGCTTCTGTAAAAATAAATGATACAGAAATGTCTAGAAATAAAAAAGGTTTGAACTTTGTGATTATTGATAGTAATACTAACAAAGTTATTGATTCGGTAAATTTTGATATTACAGAAAAAAATGCTCCAGGAATGCGTTAGTTGTTATATCTTAAAAAGAAGCCCCTCATTTGTGAGAGGCTTCTTTTTTCTACATTATTTGAACCCACCTCACTCCAATGGTACAATAAACAAGATTGGAGTGAGAGCATGACAGATATTATTGCACATCGAGGAAGTAAAGGCACCCATCCTGAAAATACGTGTATTGCTTTCAGAGAGGCTGTTCGTGTTGGTGCTGAAGGAATTGAATTAGACGTTCACCTATCTAAAGATGGTTATTTAATCGTTATGCATGATGAAACAGTGGATCGTACGACAGATGGTCATGGTGAAATCCAACAGTTAACATTAAACGAATTAAAACAACTAGATGCTGGAAGCTGGTTTCAGAAAAATCCTTCTGTTCAATGTGTTCCAACATTGGAAGATGTTTTAAATTGTCTTGTAGAAGAACAATTCAATGGTTTTTTGAATATTGAACTTAAAACCGATATTATCCATTATGAAGGAATTGAGAAAAAAATCGTCCAACAAATGAAGCAAAAAAACTGGCCGTTTCGTTATTTATATTCCAGTTTTTATTTTCCAAGTTTAGTTAAATTAAAAAAAGCTGATCCTAAGACAGAAATTGCCTTTATTTATGAATCTGCAGAGGATTTAAGTCAAGCGGGACCGGCATTCGCGCTTGTCGATAGTTTACATCCAAAAATGTCTTGGGTGTTGGCTCATGAAAAAGAACTTATCACAATTGGCAAACCGCTGCGGCCGTGGACTGTTAATCGGATGGAAGAAATGGAAAATTGTTTTCAGCTAAAATTGGCGGGTGTTCATACTGATTTTCCTGAGGAAGCAAAATTTGCTCGTCAAAATTGGCAAGAAGAAGGAGAAACATAATTGGAGAAAGTATTAGTTATTGTAGGACCCACTGCGGTGGGGAAAACAGCATTAAGTATTGCTTTAGCAAAAAAATTTAATGGTGAAATTATTAGCGGTGACTCCATGCAAGTTTATCGCTCGTTAGACATTGGCACCGCTAAAGTCACAGAAACAGAAAAAGAAGGAATTCCTCACTATTTAATTGATTGCCGTGAAGTCAGCGAAACATATTCTGCCGCTGATTTTCAGAAAGAGGGTCGTCAAAAAATCAAAGAAATTACTGAAAAAGGGAAACTACCAATTATCGTTGGAGGAACAGGTTTGTATATTCAATCACTCCTTTATGATTTTCAACTAGGAAGTCGTGAGATAGATGACTCGCCTGAAATTAGAGAAACGTACAATTTATTTGCGGAAGAAAAAGGGAATCAAGCCTTATGGCTGTTATTACAACAAAAGGATCCTCTAGCGGCTAACAGCATCCATTTTAATAATCGCAAAAAAGTGATTCGTGCGTTAGAGGTCTTTGATAAAACCGGTTATAGTATTTTGACCCCGAAGGAAAAACCAGCTCGTCTCTATGATTATTATTTGTTAGGTTTGGAAACAGATCGCGCTTTATTGTATGAGCGTATTAATCAGCGGGTGGATCAAATGATGACAGAAGGGCTGTTGGAAGAAGCAAAACAGATGTTTCAGCAACCACATGCACAAGCAGCTCAAGGTATTGGCTATAAAGAATTTTTCCCGTATTTTTCTGGTGAACAATCATTAGAGATGGCGGTTGAAACAGTCAAACAGCAATCGCGGCGATATGCCAAACGTCAATTGACTTGGTTTAGAAATCGAATGGCTGCGCATTGGTGGAATTTGGTTCAGCAGCCAACAGATTTGCCCAAGTTGGAAAAAGAAGTAGCGGAATGGCTACAACAGAAGGAGAGTGAGTAGGCGATGACCACTCATGAAAAAGTGATTCTAGTAGGAGTTGAAACGGAAAAAAATTATCAGACATTTTCTGCATCAATGGAAGAACTGGCGAATTTAACGGAAACCGCTAATGGAGAAGTGGTGTTTGTTTTAACGCAAAAACGACCACAAGTCGATCGACAAACCGTAATCGGTAAGGGGAAATTGGAAGAATTAATTCAATTAACAGATGCCTATGAAGCGGATCTTGTGATTTTTAATCATGAGCTCACACCGCGTCAAAATCAACTGTTATCTGAAGCGTTAGCTGTACGAGTAATTGATCGTGTACAATTAATTTTGGATATCTTTGCTTTGCGTGCGCGCTCCAAAGAAGGAAAGTTACAAGTTGAATTAGCACAATTGGATTATTTATTGCCTCGCTTGGCTGGCCAAGGAAAACAGTTGTCCCGACTTGGAGGAGGTATTGGGACACGCGGGCCTGGTGAAACGAAATTAGAGTCGGACCGCCGCCACATTCGGAATAAAATCTTAGGCATCCGTCGTGAGTTAAAAGAAGTCACTGCTCATCGTGAACGAAGCCGCCAGAAAAGACAAAATTCAGAACTATTTCAAATTGGCTTGATTGGTTATACCAATGCTGGCAAATCAACTATTCTCAACATGTTGACAACAGCAGGAACTTATTCAGAGGATCAATTGTTTGCAACGTTAGATCCTTTAACCAAAAAATGGCAATTGCCTCAAGGCATGGAAGTTACGCTGACCGATACGGTTGGCTTCATTCAAGATTTACCAACACAGCTGATTGAAGCCTTTCAGTCGACATTGGAAGAAAGTCGGACGATGGATTTACTGCTCCATGTGGTGGATGCAAGTGCGCCAGATCGTTTACAACATGAACGCACAGTTCAAACATTGATGAAAGAATTAGCGTTGGAAAATATTCCGTGCTTGACGGTTTATAATAAAAGAGATCAAGTGGACAGTAAAGAATTTGTCCCAACCTTATTTCCCAATGTATTGATCTCAACTAAAATTTCTGAAGATAAAGAACGACTGGTTCAAGCTATCCGTGCCCAAATGATGGAATTACTCGAGCCTTATCAATTAGAAATTAGCCCAACTGACGGACAACTATTAAGTGAACTTCGCCGGATGACACTAATGATTTCAGAAGAATATGCTGAAAATGAAAATCGGTATATCGTGAAAGGTTTTGCGAAAAAAAAGTCTAAATGGTTGGCTGAATCCGAAAAAGAATAAAAAATGGTAAGTTGATTAGAAATGATTTGTAAAAACAAATCATTTCTATTTTTTTGATTAGTAGGAGAAAATCAGCCGTGAAAAGATGGAAAAGTCCATATTTATCAGGTTTTTTGTTTTATGTTAGAAAATCTAACATAAGTTCTTGACAATTTGTCATTCTATTGTTATTCTAAGAAATAACTAAGAGAGGAGGATGGAGATGAGAGAAAAAGAGTTACGCCGTTCCATGTCAGTTTTTCCAATTGGTACAGTTATGAAACTAACGGATTTGACCGCTCGACAAATTCGCTACTATGAAGAACAGGGATTGATTCATCCAGAACGTAGTGAGGGCAACCGACGCATGTATTCTTTAAATGATATTGATGTTTTGTTAGAAATTAAAGATTATTTATCTGATGGATTGAACATGGCAGGGATTAAGCGTGTGTATGAAATGAAATTAGAGGAACAAAAAAACACCGCCGAGGCAACTCGTCCGTTAACCGATGCAGATGTTCGTCAGATTTTATACGACGAAATCCTTTCGCAAGGAGGACTTACTCAGCAAAATCCGTTCCAATCGAATGTACCAAGGCTTTAACGTTTCAGCAGCCAATAAAAATGAAGGATGGGGATCAGACCGATGACAAGAAAAGCCAAAACGGCAGAAGAGATTAAACATATTGCAGAAGAGGAAAACGTACGTTTTTTACGACTAATGTTTACCGACATTATGGGAACAATTAAAAATGTTGAAGTTCCTGTGAGTCAGCTAGATAAAGTATTAGATAATAAAATGATGTTTGATGGGTCATCCATTGAAGGATTCGTTCGTATCGAAGAAAGTGACATGTATTTATACCCTGACCTATCTACATGGATGATTTTTCCGTGGGAAAGCGACCATGGAAAAGTTGCGCGCTTAATTTGTGATATTTACAATCCTGATGGTACCCCTTTTGCCGGAGATCCCCGCGGTAATTTAAAACGCGCCTTAGCAGATATGAAAGAATTAGGCTTTACTTCTTTTAACTTAGGACCAGAACCAGAATTTTTCCTATTTAAATTAGATGAGAATGGTGAAATTACCACTGACTTGAATGATAAAGGTGGCTATTTTGATTTTGCACCAACCGATTTAGGTGAAAATTGTCGCCGTGATATTGTTTTAGAGTTAGAAAGTTTAGGCTTTGAAGTGGAAGCTTCACATCATGAAGTAGCACCTGGTCAACATGAAATTGACTTTAAATATGCTGATGTAGTTGATGCTTGTGACAATATTCAAACGTTCAAATTAGTTGTGAAAACTATTGCGCGTAAACATGGCTTGCATGCAACATTTATGCCAAAACCTTTGTTTGGAATTAATGGTTCTGGTATGCACTGCAATATGTCATTATTTAATGAAGAAGGTAATGTTTTTTATGACGAGTCAGGAGAGATGGGCTTAAGCCAAACTGCGTATCATTTCTTAGGTGGTTTATTAAAACATGCCCGTGCCTATACTGCGGTATGTAACCCAACAGTGAACTCTTATAAACGCTTGGTACCAGGTTATGAAGCACCTGTTTATGTAGCTTGGAGCGGCAGAAATCGTTCACCACTCATTCGAGTTCCTGAATCTCGTGGTTTATCGACTCGTTTAGAATTACGTTCTGTCGATCCTTCAGCGAATCCGTATTTAACAATGGCTGTCTTATTACAAGCAGGTTTGGATGGTATTCGTAATGAACTTACACCACCGCCAGCAGTTGATCGTAACATTTATGTGATGAATGAGGAAGAACGTCAACATGCACAAATTGAAGATTTGCCATCAACCTTACACAATGCCATCAAAGAATTACGTAAAGATCAAGTAATGATTGATGCATTAGGTCGTCATATTTTTGCCAATTTTGTAGAAGCGAAACGAATGGAATGGGCAGCCTTCCGTCAAACCGTTTCTGAATGGGAAAGAGAACAATATTTGGAGTTGTACTAAAAGCCGTTACTTTTAATAATCTTAATGTTTAGAAAGAGGAAGATAAGTCGAAACGCTTATCTTCCTCTTTCGTTCTTTAGTTTGTGAATGAATAGATAATTTCTATTTCACAAAATAAAGTAATTTTAATTCAGTGAAATAGTTTGTTTATAGGGGAAAAAGGGGGTTTTTCTCAATTTCTCTTTTATTTTTAAGCAAAAAAATTGACAAAATCTTTCAAAATTTGTGAAATTCCGCTATAATAAACAAGAATATGCGTGCAACTATTCTATTTTTTAGATATAAAGGATGAGAAAAACATGCGGAAAATGAAAACAATGGATGGGAATGCAGCAGCAGCTTATATTTCCTATGCTTTTACAGAATTAGCAGCCATTTATCCAATAACACCAAGTTCAACGATGGCTGAACTTGTTGATCAGTGGTCGGCCGAAGGTAAGAAAAATATCTTTGGTCAACCTGTGAAAGTAGTCGAAATGCAATCGGAAGCTGGTGCTGCCGGCGTGGTCCATGGCTCTTTAAAAACAGGCGCGCTTACCACGACCTATACGGCTTCACAAGGGTTACTTTTAATGATTCCTAATATGTACAAAATAGCTGGAGAACTATTACCATCTGTTTTTCATGTGGCGAGCCGAGCTTTAACTACGAATGCTTTAAATATTTTTGGTGATCAAGGAGACGTAATGGCCGCACGCCAAACAGGCTTTGCTATGTTGTCAGAAAGCAGTGTGCAAGAAGTGATGGATTTGGCACCAGTGGCTCACTTGGCTTCGATTGAAGCGAGTGTTCCATTTATGAACTTTTTTGATGGCTTTAGAACAAGTCATGAAATTCAAAAAGTGGCAGTTCTTGACTATGAAGAATTAGCACCCTTAGTAAATCAAGAGAAATTAGCCGAATTCCATCGTCGGAGCATGAATCCGAATCACCCTTCCGTTAGTGGAATGAACCAAAATCCAGATATTCACTTTCAACAACGAGAAACAATAAATCCTTATTATGAAAAATTACCTGGTATTGTTCAAAAATATATGACAGAAATTAACCGGTTACGGGGAACCAATTATGATTTAGTGACGTATTATGGCGCAGAAGATGCAGAAGAAGTGATCGTTACAATGGGTTCAGTTGCGCAAACAATTGAACAGACTGTTGATTATTTACAACAACAAGGAAGAAAAGTTGGCTTTCTTAATGTCCATCTCTATCGACCATTTCCAATTGAAACATTTCTCGAAAAAGTACCTCAATCAGTTAAAGCAATTGCTGTCTTGGATCGGACGAAAGAGCCCGGTGCTGGTGGTGAACCGTTATTATTGGATGTCCAAAGTGCGATGTATGAAGCGGACATTCGCCCAACAATTATTGGTGGGCGCTATGGGTTAGGTTCTAAAGATGTACTGCCAAATCAAATTGTTGCGGTTTTTGATGAATTAATGAAAGAACGTTCTGCCATGAAGAAGCGCTTTACAATTGGGATTGATGATGATTTAACTTATACTTCATTAGAAGTTGGCAAACCACTTGATTTGACGAATCCGAAAACCTATCAAGCTAAATTTTGGGGCTTTGGTTCTGATGGGACAGTAGGGGCGAACAAGTCAGCGATTAAGATTATCGGTGATCATACAGACAAGTATGCTCAAGGCTTTTTCTATTATGATTCAAAAAAATCAGGCGGGTTGACCGTTTCTCATTTACGTTTTGGCGAGACACCCATTCGTTCAACGTACCTCATTGAACATTCTGATTTTGTGGCCTGTCATACAGCCGCTTATTTGCATACCTATGATTTAGTAAAAGGGTTAAAAAAGGGCGGTACTTTCCTCTTAAATACCATTTGGAATGATGAACAACTAGCACGATTTTTACCAAATCAATTAAAACGGTATCTAGCTGAAAATGAGATTCAGTTTTATACAATCAATGCAGTGAAATTAGCTAGTGAAGTCGGACTAGGTGGGCGAATTAATACCGCGATGGAAACAGCTTTCTTCAAATTAGCGGAAATTATGCCTTTTGAGCAAGTGTTGCCAATTTTAAAAGAAGAAGCACTGAAAAGTTATGGTCATAAGTCCATGAAAGTTGTCGAAAAAAATATTCAAGCAATCGATAAGACCGTTGAATTGTTGCATCAGGTACCTGTTCCAGCAGAGTGGAGAACGCTTGAAGTTCAACCGCGAAAACGTTCAGAAAATGTTAGTGATTTTGTTCATGAAATTGTTGAACCGATTAATCGTCAAGAAGGGAATGCGTTATCTGTTGCAACACTAGCGAAAAATGGGATGACAGATGGGCGGATGCCTTTGGGAACTGCGGCAGTTGAAAAACGTGGAGTTGCATTAGAAGTACCTGAGTGGATTAGCGATCGATGTACTATGTGTAATGAGTGTGCCTTTGTATGTCCTCATGCGGCGATACGACCATTCTTAGCCGATGAAGAAGAAATGACTGAAGCGCCAGAAGGATTCATTGTGCGTGATTTACGTGGTGCCGACGGCTTGAAGTATCGTATCCAAGTCTCAGTCAAAGATTGTACTGGCTGTGGTCTTTGTGTTGAAGCCTGTCCAGCTAAAGGGAAAGCTTTAGTAATGAAACCTTATGAAGAAGAAAAAGAGCAGGCTATGAACTGGGCGTTTGCTATGACGTTACGTCAAAAGGAAAACCCAGCAAAACCGAATACTGTTTTAGGTTCGCAATTTAATAAACCTTTATTAGAGTTTTCTGGTGCTTGTTCTGGTTGCGGCGAAACGCCTTATGTTAAATTATTGACGCAAATGTTTGGTGACCGAATGCTGATTGCTAATGCAACAGGTTGCTCATCGATTTGGGGTGCTGCAGCGGGTGTGACACCTTACACTACTAATGAACAAGGACAAGGTCCAGCTTGGTCAAATTCTCTTTTAGAGGATAATGCCGAGTTTGGTTACGGCATGTTGTTAGCAACGCAAGCGCGTCGCGAACGTTTAGCTAGTAAAATGACCAAAGCTTTTTCTGTAGCCAGTGATTCTTTACGTTTATTGATGGAAGATTGGATAGCACATCTGTCCGAAAGTGAAGGTACGCAACAACGTGCAGCTAAATTACGTGCAGCTTTGCTTGAAGAAAAAACGAATCAACCTTTATTGGAAGCAATTTATGACGATCAAGATCTTTTTGTTAAACCAAGTCAGTGGATGATTGGTGGAGACGGCTGGGCTTACGATATTGGCTACGGCGGTATTGACCACGTGTTAGCTAGTGGCGCGGATGTAAATATGTTAGTTCTAGATAATGAAGTCTATTCCAATACAGGTGGCCAAACTTCCAAAGCAACTCCGGCATCAGCGATTGCGAAATTTGCTGCCAGTGGGAAGTATGCCTCTAAAAAAGATTTAGGGATGATGGCAATGACTTATGAAAATGTCTATGTCGCTCAAATTGCCTCAGGTGCAAACCAAATGCAGACGATTAAAGCTTTTGAAGAAGCAGAAAAATTCCCTGGACCATCGATTATTATTGCTTATACACCATGTATTACACATGGTTTAGCAGGTGGGATGAGTCAAACGTTGAAAGAAGCGAAAGACGCGGTTCATTCAGGTTACTGGTCTTTATATCGCTATAATCCATTATTGCGAGAAAAAGGCAAAGAACCAATGATATTGGATTTCAAAAAACCAGATTTTTCATTAATGAAAGAGTTTATGCGCCAACAAGTTCGCTTTGCGTCCTTAGAATCCAGTCAACCAGATACAGCGGAATTGTTATTTAATAAAACAATTAATGATGCTAAGAGACGGTTCTATAATTATGCTCGTTTAGCTGGTCAAGAAGAAAAAATTCGAGCAAAACTTGAAAAACAAAGTGAACCAGAAATAAATACGCCAGAGAACGAGAAGCCACGAGTGAAAAAAGAACGCGTAGTTGATCCGGAAGCGGAAGCAAGAAGGGCTGCCCGCCGCGCAGAACGAGCAGCCAAGAGAAAACAACGTGAGCAAGATTAAATAGAAGTCAAAAAAACGTGTCTGAGCTTTTTGCTTAGACACGTTTTTTAGTTAGAAATGCGATTTTTTGATGAAAAATTTCAAGTTATTTGAAAAAGTTCCTAAATTTTTTTGATGTTTCCGCTTGCGTTCTGTGATGAAAGAAAATAATGTGGTATACTTGTTAGGAAATCTTGAGAGAGAAGTGAGGGGTATGATGTCGTTTCAATTGAATCAATTATTAGATTTGAATTATTGGCAGCAAGTCATCTCAACGGATTTCTTATCTAAGGATTTTGTTATCAATATCATAGATATCCTAGTCGTATGGTACCTCGTTTACAAATTAATCATGCTTGTTCGTGGAACAAAAGCAGTCCAACTATTAAAAGGTGTCGCTGTTTTTATCATTATCCGCATTCTAAGTGAGATAATTGGTCTACATACATTATCTTGGTTAATGAATCAAGTCATCATGTATGGTGTAATCGCCGCGGTTGTTATTTTTCAACCAGAAGTGCGAAGAGGGCTGGAACATCTAGGGAGAAGTTCGTTTTTCCGCCCGAATAAAGGTGCGCAACAAGAAGATGAGCGTATTATTCAGGCCTTTGACAAAGCCATTCAGTACATGTCAAAACGGAAAATTGGTGCTTTGATAACCATTGAACGCAATACCGGTTTAGATGAATACATTGAGACAGGTATTGATTTGGATGCCGATATTACTGGTGAATTACTGATTAATATTTTCATTCCAAATACACCACTACATGATGGTGCAGTGATTATCAAAAATGAAAAAATTGCTGTTGCTAGTGCGTATTTACCGCTATCAGAAAGCAATTTAATTCCAAAAGAATTTGGAACGCGCCATAGAGCCGCAGTCGGTATCAGTGAAGTCAGTGACGCCATTACGATTGTTGTTTCTGAAGAAACTGGTGACGTTAGTTTGACATTGAACAATGAATTAATTCCTGGTCTAACGCAAGAAGAGTATTTAACAATTTTGCGTAAGGAGTTAATTTCGGAATCATCGGAAGATAAAAAAAGTGCTTTGCAGCATTTTATCGATGATGTAACAAAGGGGGTTAAACGCAAATGAGAAAAGCCTCCCAAAAAAGCTGGTTTAATGGTTTGCTTTCATTGCTGTTTGCATTGTTGTTATTTTTTAATGCCAATGCAACAGGCAATAATCCCTCCAATTCAGGTTCAAGCCAAACGTATAGTGAGACATTGAATAATATTCCTGTCCAAGTCCAATACGATAAAGACAAATATTATGTCTCTGGATTTGAAGAGAGTGTAAATGTTCATTTACGTAGTGCGAACCGCATTCAATTAAACATGGAATCAAATGCTGACACACGAAATTTCCAAGTGGTCGCAGACTTAACCAAATTGCCATTAGGAACTTCGGAAGTGCCTTTGACAGTTCGGGGACTAAGTTCTGCTGTTACAGCTGAAATTGAACCGAAAACAGTGACTGTAACGATTGAAAAGAGAGTAACAAAAAAATTCGATGTAGAAGCACAACTTTCTGATAACATTGAAAAAGAAGGTTATAAAGTAAAAAATATTTCTGTAGATCCAAAAACTGTAGAAGTAACAACTGGAGAAGAAACAGCAAAAGCAATTGACAAAGTGATTGCGCCAGTCTCAAGTGCCAAACAAACAATTGATACGATTAAACAAACGGTAAATGTCCAAGCGCTAGATGCCAAAGGTCAAGTCCTAAGTATCGAAAATCCAGCACCACAAGTCAAAGTAACAGTAGGCTTAACTGCGCCAACAAAAGATGTACCACTGAATGTTAGTATGACAGGTACGCCACCTGCTGGGATCGCTCATTACAATTATAGTTTATCAACGTACCAAGTTAGGGTCAGTGGCCCGCAATCAATTTTAGATACGCTAGAATCAATTGAAGTACCGGTAGATATTTCTGATATTCGCAAAGAAACAAAACAATCAGTGACTATTCCTGTTAATGGAGAATACGTAGTTACACCAGATGAGGTTGACGTTTCTTTGACCCCCGTGTACAATCAACAACAGTCATCAAATACAAATGAAACTTCAGGGGAACCTGCAAGTTCAACAACGGTTGGCTCAGGTAGCCAAGCAGTACAACCAAGTACATCCAGTCAAGTAGAATCAAATACTTCTGAAACAACAAGTGAGGGATCAACAGTAGAAAGTACAACTGCTGGTTCAACTGAAAATACAGAGAATCAAGTGACTAAGGAGAATCAAAATGGGTAAATATTTTGGAACAGATGGTGTAAGAGGAATTGCAAATAAGGAGTTAACACCTGAATTAGCTTTTAAATTAGGGCGTTACGGTGGTTATGTATTGAGTCAACATGAAGATAGTTCAAGAAAACCTCGTGTTCTCGTAGGCCGCGATACACGTATTTCAGGTGAGATGTTGGAACAAGCATTGATTGCTGGGTTATTATCAGTCGGGATTGAAGTTTTCCAATTAGGGGTGATTTCAACACCTGGTGTAGCATATCTTACTCGTTTACAAAAAGCATCCGCTGGCGTAATGATTTCAGCTTCACATAATCCTGCGGAAGACAATGGGATTAAGTTTTTTGGGGCAGACGGCTTCAAATTAGTAGACGATCAAGAAGCAGAAATTGAAGCATTGTTAGACGCAGAAGAAGACACCTTACCAAGACCTTCTGCTGAAGGCTTAGGCTCATTAGATGAATTTCCAGAAGGCTTACTAAAATATTCACAATTTTTAGTTCAAAGTATTCCTGGCGATTTAGCAGATATGACTGTTTGTTTAGATGCGGCCAACGGAGCAACTGCAACAGCAGTCAATCGTGTCTTCGCGGATTTAGAGACAGATTTCTATACAATGGGAACAAGTCCTAATGGATTGAATATCAATGATGGTGTGGGTTCCACTCATCCTGAAGCTTTGGCAGAAATGGTTGTTGAAAAAGGCGCAGATGCTGGTTTGGCTTTCGATGGCGACGGCGATAGAATTATTGCGGTAGATGAATTAGGACGAATTATCGATGGTGATAAAATCATGTATATTTGTGCCAAGTATTTAGCTGAGAAAAAACGTTTGAAAAAAGATACAATCGTTACAACGGTGATGAGTAATCTAGGTTTCCATAAAGCTGTAGAAGAAATTGGCTTAAAAGATGTGGTAACGCAAGTGGGTGATCGTTATGTTGTAGAAGAAATGCGTAAAAATGATTACAATTTTGGTGGCGAACAATCTGGTCACATGATCTTTTTAGATTACAACACAACAGGTGATGGCATGCTTTCAGGGATTCAATTGTTGAATGTTATGAAGCAAACGGGCAAAAAATTATCTGAATTAGCGGATGAAGTGACGATTTATCCACAAAAATTAGTCAATATTCGTGTCACAGATAAAAATGGTGCAATGGAAGTTCCGGCAATCAAAGCAGTTGTCGAACAAGCAGAAGCAGAAATGAATGGCGAAGGTCGTATTTTAGTTCGTCCTTCTGGAACAGAACCATTGTTACGTGTGATGGCCGAAGCGCCAACACAAGAAAAAGTTGATTATTACGTTGATAAAATTGCTGAAGTAGTACGTGCAGAAATCGGCGTTGAATAAGAACCAATTAGAAACCAGACACTTAATGCTAGCTTGCGTTAAGTGTCTGGTTTCTTTGTTGGAAATCAAAAAAAGAAAATAGCTAATAAGCTCCGTCTATCATTGACATAGAGCGGTTAAAAGGGTACTATTTTAGAAGTAAGATGCACCGCGTATCTTCTTTTTTTATTTGATAAAATCAAGAAGGGAGCGGCTGTAAATCAATGGAGTTATAGAATGGAGGAGCGAAATGAAAGAAAAAATGTCCGTCAAGACAATTGTAGCAATTGGAATTGGCTCTGCAGTTTTTGTTATTTTAGGTCGATTCGTTGTAATTCCAACTGGAATTCCTAATACGAACTTAGAAACGTCGTATCCATTTCTTGCTTTAATGTCAGTTGTTTTTGGACCAGTAGCTGGAGGGCTAATTGGTTTGATCGGTCACACGTTAAAAGATTTTACCACGTATGGTAGCGCTTGGTGGAGCTGGATTATTTGTTCAGGAATTATTGGTATTATTTTTGGCTTCGCTGGTCGTAAAATGGATCTTCAACATGGTGAATTCACAACAAATGACATGGTGCGTTTCAATATTTTCCAAGCCTTTGGCAATATCGTCGTTTGGGGCTTAATCGCGCCTAGCTTGGATATTTTGATTTATAGTGAACCCGCAAGTAAAGTGTTTACACAAGGCGTATTCGCGACTGTTTCAAATATTGTCGCTGTGGGGATTATTGGAACATTGTTGATGAAAGCTTATGCATCAACAAGAACAAAGAAAGGCAGTTTATCAAAAGATTAAGAAACTGTCGAAATAATTTAAATGGTTAAGGGTCTGCCCTAGTAATTACTTTGCTAATGCTCAGACCCTTTCTTTTATGGAGAAACTGAGGTGAGGCCGAATGAAAAAACCAATCATTACTTTTAATAATTTTTCCTTTCAATATCATAGCCAATCTGAACCAACATTAAAGGGGATTCAATTAACCATCTATGAAGGAGAAAAGGTTTTAATCGTTGGGCCTAGTGGTAGTGGTAAATCAACATTGGCGCAATGTATCAACGGGTTAATTCCCAATATTTATGAAGGTGAGATTCAAGGAACAGCTACGGTTGCTGGTAAAAATATCCAAGAAACAAGTCTATTTGATTTGTCTTTTGATGTAGGAACTGTTTTACAAGATACCGATGGGCAGTTTATCGGTTTAACGGTTGCTGAGGATATTGCTTTTGCTTTAGAAAACGATGCAGTTGAACAAGCAGAAATGAAAAAAGCGGTTCAGAAATGGTCCGAGATTGTTGAGCTGAATCAGTTATTGCAACACCGTCCACAAGATTTGTCAGGTGGTCAAAAACAACGTGTATCTATGGCGGGCGTTCTAATTAACCAATCAAAAATTTTACTTTTTGATGAACCTTTGGCTAATCTTGACCCACGAGCGGGACAAGAAACAATGACTTTGATTGACACCATTCAACAAGAAACAAAAGCGACTGTTTTAATAATAGAACATCGCTTAGAGGACGTTCTTTGCGAATCAGTTGATCGAATTATTGTCATGAATGAGGGCACAATTATTTCTGATACAACGCCAGATGAATTGTTACGTCAAGATACGTTGACCCAACAAGGGATTCGTGAACCTTTGTACGTTACAGCCATGAAATATGCTGGGATTGATTTAACACAAGTTAGTCATTTAGACAAATTAGCCGAAGTATCAGGCGAAACGGTTTTGCCTAAAATGACACAGTGGTCTGTCCAACCTAGTTCAGTTAGTGCAGTCAAAGGAGCTGAACTATTACGTTTGGAACAAGTGTCCTATCAATATGATCGTCACGGTGAAAAAGTGTTAGATGACTTCTCAGTAACTATTCATCATGGAGAAATGATCAGCATTGTAGGAAAAAATGGTGCCGGGAAGTCTACACTTTCTAAAATAATTTGCGGGTTCATCACGCCTCAATCTGGCAAGATTTTATGGGAAGGACAGGATTTTTCCAATTATTCAATCAAAGAACGTGCAGATAAAATTGGTTATGTGATGCAAAATCCCAATCAAATGATTTCTAAAAAAATGATTTTTGAAGAAGTAGCTTTAGGATTAGTTTTACGAGATGTGCCACAAGCAGAAATTGAGGAACGTGTGACGAATATTTTACATATTTGTGGGCTGTATCCCTTCCGGAACTGGCCGATTTCTGCGTTGAGTTTTGGGCAGAAAAAACGGGTAACTATTGCATCAATCTTAGTTTTAGAACCTGAATTATTAATTTTAGATGAACCAACAGCTGGGCAAGATTTTAAACATTATACAGAAATGATGACATTTTTAGAAGAATTGAACCGCTTAGGTGTGACTATTTTAATGATCACTCACGATATGCACTTAATGTTGGAATATACAACACGTGCGTTAGTAGTTTGTGATGGACGTTTACTAGCAGATGCGACTCCAGTTGCTGTTTTAACAGATGAAAAATTAATTCAAGCAGCTTCTTTAAAAGAAACAAGCTTGTTTACCTTTGCTAAAGCGTTAGGCTTGGAAAATCCCTTGCTATTTACGGAAAAATTTGTTGCTTACGATCGTGAGGTGCGTTTTGGATGAGTGAACGACAAATGTTAGGCTATCATCCTGATTCAACCTGGATTCATCGCTTAAACGGCACAAGCAAATTAGTCTTTTTAATCGTTGTCTCTGTGGCTTGTATGACCACGTATGATACTCGTTATCTGTTAGGAATGTCTGTGGTTTCGCTTGTTTTGTTAAAATTATCAAATATTAAATGGCATCAAATATCTTTTGTTATTAAATTTATTGCTATTTTTTCTTTGTTAAATATCTTAACGGTTTACCTTTTTTGCACCTGAATATGGGGTTGATTTATATCAATCACGTACCGTGATTTGGGAAGGAATCGGACGGTTTACTTTGACACAAGAAGAATTATTTTATGAATTTAATTTAGTTTTAAAATATTTCTGTACGATTCCGTTGGCATTAATCTTTTTATTAACAACAAATCCTAGTGAATTTGCCTCCAGCCTGAATCGAATTGGTGTGAGTTATCGGATTAGTTATGCAGTAGCGCTGGCTATTCGTTATATTCCCGATATCCAAGAAGATTTTTTTAATATTTCTTTAGCACAACAAGCGCGAGGGTATGAGATGTCAAAAAAGGGACGGTTAGGCCAACGAATCAAAGGCGTAGCACAAATCGTTTTACCCTTAATCCTATCTAGTTTAGATCGAATTGAAACTGTGAGTACCGCTATGGAATTAAGGCGTTTTGGTCAAAAGAAAAATCGAACGTGGTATGCGCAACAACCTTTTCATCTGCGTGATTTTTCGGTAATGATACTTGCCTTATGCTTATTAGGAATCAGTTTCTGGTTGTTCCATGTGAATGGTGGTCGGTTTTATAATCCATTCCAATAAATAACAAATTGATAAGGTTCTATAAATAGAACGGATATTTTTTTATTATTAAGAATCTAGTACTTTCTCTTACTATGAGTGTACTAGATTCTTTTTTTGCAACTTTAAAGAACTAGACCAATTTTCGGTTTTTAGATTTTTGTTGACAAGTACCTACTTTTAATTGTATGATTGTTTATGTTTCTACGGAATATATTTACAAAGGAGGTATATAGACCAATATCGGATAGCGCCAGACCTGAACGTTCAGGTGACGAGGAGAGAGCTTATCGAAGATTCGGCGGGTGGCTCTAGGGACTGCACTCTACAGATAACAAAGAAAAACTAATTGTGAAGTTAGAACAAAGCGGTTATCACGCAGGTAGAAACATATAATGGGATTTGCTAGTTAAACAGGACCTAGTAAATACAGAATTTCAATTGGAAAGTAGGAATTAGCATTATGTGTGGAATTGTCGGAATGATTGGAAAAGAAAATGTCACGGAAAGTTTGATTCAAGGATTAACAAAATTGGAATATAGAGGTTATGATTCTGCTGGGATTTGTGTGAATGATCAAAGCCAACAGCCCCATGTAGTTAAGGCAGTTGGGGGCATTGCCGATTTAGCAGCAAAATTAACGCCAGAAATCGATGGAACAGTTGGTATTGGTCATACTCGTTGGGCCACTCATGGCGAACCAACTGTCGCCAATGCACATCCCCATGTTTCAAGCGATCAACGCTTTGCATTAGTGCATAATGGTGTCATTGAAAACTTTGAAGAATTAAAAGAACAATTTTTAAGTGGTGCTCACTTAATTGGTGATACAGATACTGAAATCGTCGTTCAATTAATTGCTCATTTTGCTGAAAATGGTTTTTCAACAAAAGATGCTTTTAAAGCGGCTTTAGCCGAAATTAAAGGTTCATACGCTTTTGCATTAATGGATAAAATGGACCCCAATATTATCTATGTAGCGAAAAATAAAAGCCCGTTACTTATCGGTCTAGGTGAAGGCTTTAATGTTATTTGTAGTGATGCGATGGCGATGATTAAAGAAACCAATCAATTTGTTGAGATTGTTGATGGTGAGATTGTAACTGTTACAGCGGACAAAGTAGTAATCGAAACGCCAGAAGGACAAGTAATCAACCGAGAACCTTTTGAAGCGCAATTAGATTTAAATGACATTGAAAAAGGAACATATCCGTTTTATATGCTCAAAGAAATTGATGAACAACCTGCAGTGATGCGCAAAATTGTTCAAGCGTATACTCAAGGTGAAAAAGTGACTTTAGATGAGGCGTTACTGGAAAAAATTAATCAATGTAACCGAATTTACATTATTGCTTGTGGGACAAGTTATAATGCAGGTTGGGTCGGAAAATCTTTAATTGAAACGATTGCCAGTATTCCTGTGGAAGTTCATTTATCAAGCGAATTTGGCTACAACATGCCTATTTTATCTGAAAAACCGTTCTTCATTTTCTTAAGTCAAAGTGGTGAAACGGCAGATAGTCGCCAAGTACTGGTACAGGTTAATGAATTAGGGCATCCATCACTTACATTAACAAATGTTGCTGGCTCAACATTATCACGTGAAGCGGACGATACCTTGTTATTACACGCTGGACCAGAAATTGCTGTCGCTTCCACCAAAGCTTATACTGCTCAAATCGCTGTCTTAGCTATTTTAGCAAAAGCAATTGGCGAAGAACGCCAAACATTAGCAGCCGTCTCATTTGATGTGGCTCACGAATTGAGCGTGGTAGCAGCTGTCATGGAAACCTTGATTGATGAAAAACAACAAATGAAAGCCTTGGTGGAAGATTATCTGACGTATACTCGAAATGCCTTCTATATCGGGCGAGGAGTCGACTATTATGTGTCGATGGAAGCGGCCTTGAAGTTGAAAGAAATTTCCTACATTCAAGCAGAAGGCTTTGCGGCAGGTGAATTGAAGCATGGAACGATTGCCTTAATTGAAGAAGGAACACCTGTGATTGGGATTGTGACAGATGCCAAAGTCGCTGCCCATACAAGAGGCAATTTAAAGGAAGTCGAAAGTCGTAGAGCAAGAAATATTGTGATTGCTTTGGAATCCTTGGCAAAACCACAGGACCAACTGATTATTCCAGATGTTCATCCGTTACTTTCTGCCTTAGTTAGCATTGTTCCAGGTCAATTATTAGCGTACTATGCAACCTTACAAAGAGGCTACGATGTTGATAAACCAAGGAACTTAGCCAAAAGTGTAACTGTTGAATAAATCAAGAACCTGAGAGAAAGATGTTCAACGGGTTTTCATGAGTTTTAATATCTGAGACAAAAATCACTTTAGATTTTTGTCTCAGATATTTTTTATAAAAGAAAGATATTCAGTCAAAAATGAAAGATTCCAAAGAAATTCTTTTTTTCCGTTGAAAACTGTTTGCATTTTAGCAAAATTAGATATAATTAATAAGAACCGAAAAATAAGAATTAGCCAGTGAGGTAACTTTGTTTGAAAGAAAGCAAAAAGTAGGTTAAGCTGAAAAGTGCTAATTTATTTAACAAAAAAAGATTGTGAGTTGTTTGATATGGATCAGTTTAGTACATTAACTGAACAAGAATTTACTACCTTTGCAATGACACATCCTGCAGGTAACTTTTTAGAAACACCCGAAATGAAACATTTATTGGAACGACGTGGCTGGCATTGTGAATACGTTGGCGTCAAACGAGAAGGCCAACTAATTGCTGCGTGTATCCTAAGCAAGAAAAAAGTCAAAATTGGTTATGCTTTCGACATTGACGGCGGAATTTTGATGGATTATACAGATAAAAAATGTGTAGAAGCCTTTTTCACAGGCTTAAAAAAATATGTGAAAAAAAATGATGGCCTTTATTTAACCTTTACTCCAAATAAACAAATTTGTTTACGTGATTTTAATGGCGGTGAAGTTGAAAAGGTCAATCAAGAAACATTTGACTATTTCACATCAATTGGTTTTGAACACCAAGGGTTTGATGTGCACAATTTTGATGGTGCGCCACGTTGGCTGTTTGTCAAAGATATGGCTGGATTAACAGAAGAAGATCTTTGGAAATCTTATGGAAAAGATGCTAAATATGACATCAAGAAAACATGGGAATATGGAGTAACAATCCGAGAACTTCGTTACGAAGAGCTACCTCTCTTTAAGAAATTAACGGAAGAAACAAGTGCACGGCGTAATTTTGAAGATAAGGATTTAGCTTATTACCAAGCTGTTTATGAAGAGTTTGGCGAACGAGCGAAATTTATGGTGGCGGAACTAAACTTTGCTACTTATTTAGAAAATCTTCATGAGAAATTACGCAAATTACAAGAGACGCTCAACGAAGTCAATGAAGCGTTAATTGCCAATCCTAAAAGCCGTAAAAAAAATAACCAGAAACGTGAATTTGAAGATGAAGTTCGTACCGTGCGCAAACGGATTGACGAGGCTAAAGAAATGAAAACATCAGATGAACCTGAAATTTTAGCAGGTGCCTTATTCATTGTTCATCCACAAGAAGTTGTTTACTTGTTTAGTGGTACGTATGAAAAATATAAACAATACTATGCACCGTATTTAATTCAACATAAAATGTTAACTTACACAGTAGAAAATAACATTCCCAAATATAATTTTTATGGCGTTGACGGTATCTTTGATGGAAGTGATGGGGTTCTTAAATTCAAACAATCCTTTGGCGGTCATGTCGAAGAATTAATGGGCAATTTCCAATGGAAAGCCAAACCAATGAAATATGCCTTATATCACGCATTAAAAACAATTAAAGAAAAAGTCTAAAATTAAAACCCAATCCTTAAAAAGGAATGGCAAAGTGAGGCGTTTAAATGGAAAATCAAGTCGAGGTTATGACGTATGCACATTTAAAAGAAATTATGCAGGCGTTAGAAGCAAACGAAGCGATTACAGAAGATACAAAAGTCTTTATTGATACAGGATGGGATAGCGTGCAAGAAGTAGCCCCAGATGCGGTCAGTATTGAAAAAGTTGCTAAATTTACAGTAGCAGATGTTTTAACAAACGAAAGTTTTGCTGGGTATAGTTTAGAAGAAAAGGCGGAGAAGATGAACGCTGAGGGCGACCTAGAAACGGCAATTATTATTCGTAATCTTTACTAAAAAAGTCCGTTTGAATAGTTAAAATCGAGGTCGGGACAGAACCGTTTAGCTCCGAGCAACGCGTAGTGTTGGTTCTGTTCCCGCCGGTTATCAGGTTTTGAGCCTGGAGCAAAAATCCAAAGTGATTTTTGTCCCAGGCTCATCTGCTTTAAATAAGAAATAAAGGAGGTTAGATATGAGTACCATTCATGAATTTCCAAAAAACTATGAACGTTTTATTGCACAAGGAGAAGAAGCACTTGTAGAACATAATCAGATCGCCGCTTTAGAAAATTTTCAACAAGCCTATCAGCTACAACAAACGCCGCCAGTAAACCAAAAAATTGTCCAATTATTGTTGGAAATGGGTGAAGCTGATGAAGCACTAGCATTGGCAGAAGCGTTCCAAGAGTCTTATTTTGAGAACCTTGAAACAGCGGCAATTTATATGCAAATTTATAGTCAAAGTCGTCGCTTTATTGAAGGGTATATTTTATTGAAGCAATTACTTCAAACTAAAAAAATAACGCTAGCACAACAAAAAACGTTAGAACAGCAATTAATGCAAGTGGAAGAGGCGTATCAACAATTAGAAACGCAGCAAATTCAAGCAATTAAAAGGAACTTGTTAGTAAGCGATCAATTGCCCGTTTATCAACAATTAGCGAACATTAAAACCAGTTTATATTTGCCTAAACCAGTATTTGTGGAAGTCGCAAAAGATTTAGTTATGAACCAAGCACTTAGTTATTTTGCTCGGGAATGGTTCATTGAAGAATTAGCACTTTTGCAATTTTCAGAACCACTGACTTTTCTTTGGTATGACAATCAGCCTCAGACAGTCTTACTAGAAGGAAAAACTGGACCGTTAAATACGCCGATCTATTCCGAAATTTGTACTGAACTTAGGAATCGTTTAGAAAATGATGATCCAATTATGCTGCAGCATTTGGAAGAAGAAATTCGATTGCATCTTGCCTATTTGTATCCATTAGCAGAGACGGTTATTTCAGATCCAACTATCTGGGTCTTGGGTTATTTGGCAACCTATTATCCTGAATATATTGAAAAAGAATTGACTGAAGCAAAAGGCCATCAAATCGATGCTGTTCAAAAAGTTCAACAGGCGATACGAACGGCATTTACACAAATAATGCTTTAAAAAATGGCACGTCCTAAAAGCGAGGACGTGCCATTTTTTCGGTTTCAGAAATTTGCTGAATCTGCTCTAATTGCTTTTCTTGACTGATTATTGCGGATAATAGAAAAAAGCAAGACAGAAATAAGTAAAAAGAATTCCTTGAATCAAGCAAATCACAACGAACAATGGCGTTGCTCCTGGAAAAGAATCAGAAATCCGTGTAATTAAAAATTCAACTAACCATAAAATCATTGAAAATAAAAATAATTTTTTCTGACGAGTTCTCATAGTCCGCAACAACCTTTCTGGTGATTTTCACTTCTCTATCATAACATAGAAAACGAGCTGTTTTTTCTCAAAAATTTTGTTACTTCATAAGAAAAATGGGAAATAAGCAAGTTTCAGGAAGTACTAGCTTTACCGAAAAGAATACTTAATCCATCTTAATCAAACCATACAGTCACGTTTATTGCAAAAGAAGTGTTTTTGGATGGAACAAATTATTTCATAAACACAAATATTTCTTTGTTGTTTGTATAAATGTCATAAAAGTGATTACTTACTACTTTTTGATTTTTAGACATATCCGTATCGGTCAGTGGTGCCATCTCTAATCCTAAATTCGATGAAGTATTGAACCAAACGTAATTAGGGAAGTATAGACCGTCATTTGGTGGCACAATTTTTGAAAGAATTGGGTAGTTTCGACTTGTATTAGCATAAACAGTTGAATTTTTGAAAAACGTATTTAAATAAACTTTTTTTCGTTCGTTTGTTACAACATTTTTTAAATCATCTGTTAAAACAGCTGCTTGGCGATTGAATGCTTCTTTTTGATAGTTTAATGTGGAAGAATACACCAAAACAAACGATAAAATATAATAAGATAACAAGCTGGCCACAAGTAACGAAGTTAGATAAATTGCTTTCACTTGTCGATTGTTAAATAAACTTAACATGCTGATTGTAACGAAAACAGCAAATCCGTAAATATAGCGAGGCGCATCACCTGCGATATTTCTTGAATAGACAATAAAAATGCCAAAACTTAAGAGAGAAGCAAGTCCTAAATACAAGATACAATAAAGGAAACTTAAGCCTAAGTTGATTTTGCTATTTGATAGATGACTAATAAAAAATAAAACAAGCAGTAGGAGCAGTAATAAAAGCCATAAACGATTACTCTGGTTCAATAGCTCTGAAAAATAATGGTAACTATTTTGATAAGCCACACTGGGAATATCGTGCAAACTTGGTAAGGCCTGACTGCCCCCAATGTTGTTTGTTGCGGAAGGTACAAATTTTAACTCGATAAGGTAGCTGACTATAGAAAGTAGATAAGCGATAGCAGCAAGTGCGACTTTTTTGCAAAGAGCAATGAAATTTTCTCCAGCAAGTAACTGCTTGAAAGTAAGGAATAAGACGATAACTATATAAATTCCTGACGAGGCTTGGTAAGTATTAAACATAACAAACAGTGAAAAAACAGAAACCAAGAAAAACGTAAAAGAATTACGCTGCCACCAATAAAAAGGAAGAAACGAACAAAAAAATACTCAATGCCATATAGGGACTATCAAACCTGAAACTAAGACATTGGAGGAACCAAGGATTGAGGCCAATTAAAGTAGCTACTAAAGAGGAACCCCAGCTAATTTTTTGGTCATTGATGATATAAATTGCCAGTATGCTTGTGAGAGATAAGATAAGACCTGTTAGAATCGGTGTGGTCAAGCCCAGATCTGTCAAATGACGACTTCCTTGAACAAACCATGAGAGAAATTCACTGCCCCAACGTGCGTAAGTCGTACCAAAATCTGTCATTCCAGCGACTTGGCGAGCATTATCATCTAAGTAAGGGAAATTGATAATGCCGATGGATAAAACTGCCACTTGATAAATTAAAATGATCAATAGAAGATAGGCTTTATTTTCAATACACCAATTCTTTAAATCAAATTTTTTTGATTCTGTAGGTAATTGTTTCATCATTGTACTCCACTCCAATAATTATTTAACAATTAAAATATACCATAACGAGTGGAATGAAGAAATTGCTTTTGTTATTTTCTCATCTTGACAGAACACTAAGGGTAGGCAAAACAAAAAAATCCCAACTCTTTATTAAAGAGTTGGGATTTTACCAAAAAGCCACCTGCCAGCTTCATAGATAATTATTCAAGAATATTGCTGTTTAATTAAAAACAATTCTATATGTTTTAATATATACATCAAGATAACAATTTAGATATACTTTGGGTAATTTTTGGGTATTTACAAAATATCTTTGTATTTGTTTTCATATTTTTCTTTGTTCTTTTTTCTATTTGCTTCAGTAGCTGATGCGTATTCATATGACTGTATTATCTCTTTATGTCCTAGCTGTGTTTTGATATATATTGGATCAGCTTCAGCTAGGATTAATAAGTCAGAACGGGCATGTCTAAAACTATGAGATGAAATTCTTTCAATATTTGCTAGTTCACATGTTTCTTTTATATATTTATTCACAGATGAATTTGAGATGGGCCATGAATTTTTTTTACTAACAAAAGCAAAATTTTGGGGATTACGTAAATCTCCTCTCAATATTTTTTTCTTTTGTTCCATTTCATATTTTTTTAAATAATAGAAAAGAGAAGAAGGGACATCAATATTTCGAACACCTGCTTCTGATTTTGTAGGGCCAATTCTATACTGGCCAGCATCATACTTATAGGCATTTTTTATCTTAATAACTTCGTTACTTTCATCAATGCTATCCCAAGTCAACGCAGCAACCTCTTGATAACGAGCTCCAGTATATAGTTGTACTAAAATGAAGTATTTACTTGTGGTGTTTTCACGAGATAATAAAGCTTCTTTAAATTTAGTTAAATCATCAATAGATATGGTTTTATTTGATTTCTTTTCTGGTACTTGGCCAGTTAACTTTATATTTCTTGTTGGATTTGAATGAATATATTGCATGTCCAACGCTTCTAAAAACATAGATTTTACAATGTTATGTCTGTTGCTCACCGTCTCAACTGCTAGTCCTTTTTCATTGATATTGCCAGGTTTTGCAAGCCAGTTAATCCATTGCTGATATTTGACTTTGGTGACGCCTTTTAGCAATTGTTTGTCCCCAAAGAAATCATGTAAATTCTTTCTTGTTAAAGCTATTTTTTGCATACGGCCAGCAGACACTTTATTCTTTTTAAATGTATCAACCCAAATATCATAAAAATCTAAAAGTTTAATTGCTTCAGTGTTTTCACCACGCATAATTTTTGATTTAAACTCTGTTTCAGCATCTCTACAAGCCTTCTTAGTAGATCTAGTAATCATTTTATTTTTCCATTCATTTGTAATAGAGTCTTTATATTTAAATCTTAACTGCCATTTTCCATTAGCTAATTTCTTTGGTTCTGCCATAAATACCAACCTCTCGGATTTTTTTAATTTAAATACATTTAAGAACGATTTTTTATTGAATATGTTATAAGTAAGTATCAAGTTATCGTATATCATAAATACGAATACGAATATATGTTCGTTTTTTGTGATAAAAAGAAAAACCCGAAGGTTTCTCTCTTTGTTAATAAAATAATAAGAAGATATTAATAATCAATAATTTCTACAAGTCCGCTATCTGCACTTTGTGGAGTTATGTGTATTTCCACATTAGCTTCTCTTTTTGCTCCATATGCATTTACTATAGTAGCACTTACTTTTTGATACCATTTACCATCTTTTTGCGTCCATGGTTGGATGACGCCGATAATTGAATGCATTTTGCTTCCTTTATAAGGATACATATCATTAAATTGATGCTTAGCTAAAGTATCTAAGACGGTTTGTTGTTCTAAGGTTGGCTCATCTGCTAGCTTAGTAATGTCATTAGTATTTTTATCTTCGCTCGGTAAAGTATTAGTAGCTACATCAGACTTCGCTTCAGTACTTACTTCTTTTTTTTCAGATACATCAGATTGTTTATTATCTTGGCTACTACTTTTAGAAACATCAGAGTTTACTGTTTTTTGTTTGCTAGTTTCAGTACTTGATACTGGATTTTTCATATATTCTTGAAAATCTTTTTCATTTAAAAATCTAACAACAAAATCTTTGTCGGCAGTTTCGAATGTGAGAGTATCTCCCTTTTTAAGAGATACTTTTTTCTTGTTTCCCACTCCGTATAAGTCATGGTTACTATTTTCTCCGCCTGATTTGACGGTAATAAGAACTATGCTCGATTTATCATCTAGTTGAGTTAATACAGCATAGTAATCTCCAGGATCAATATCTTTTCCAACTGAATATTCCCCTGACGCAACAAAGTCTTTTGAATTCGGTTGTTTAACTGTGCTGCTAGATTGACTGGTTGACTTTTCAGTATCTTTATTATCATTATTTCCCGAACAAGCAGTAAGTAGTGAAATACCACAAACACAAACCAATCCTAAACTAATTAATTTTTTCATCATAATTCCTCCTAAATAATTTATTCAAACCATTCATATACCCCAATTGTACCATCACACCTAAAAATTATTTGATAATTTTTATAGATCATTCCATTTTCATATAATTTTGAGTAACTTTTGATTGCGTCTTGAAGATATTCAGTAGTTACTCCTAGGAACTCTGCACATTGCCAAACATATATTAATCGCTCATGATAACAATCTATAAAATCTTGTGGAGTTATTAACAATTTACATCCACAATCTCTAGCTCGTTGTTCTTGTTGTCTTTTTTCATTACTATTTTGCTCTATAATATCCCCAACACTTGTTAAATGATGACCAATTTCCTCTGCGAGAGTACCCACCATTTCTTCGTTTGATTGATTAGGGTTTAAATATACTACATTATTAATATAGAGACCTTTCTGATTTTCTGGCATCATAGGTTCTATTCTGTAGTTTAGTTCAGGATAATTAGCCATCAAGCTTTCCAATTTATTCATCAAATACACCTACTTATAGTGATCGCGTTTCTTTATATAATCAATGAAAGATAGTATTTCCTTCATTTCTTCTTCAGAAACATCATCATCTATATGTGCGGCTACTGTTAATTGTTCAGGAGAAAGCTCGTTGTTTCTATTCATATTTTTATCTAGATTTGAGTTATTAATAACGTCTCTTCCATGTAGGTAGTCTAACGATACATCAAAGTAATCAGCAATTTTATTTTGTAATTCTGCGTCAGGAGTTCGTTTTCCCTGCTCATACGATGCGTATGTGGTTTTGGCAACGCCTAAAATATTTGCCATATCTTGTTGAGTCAAATTTGGCTTTGATTTTCTTAATAATTTCAATCTTTCTGCGAACATATTTTCCCTCCTTTAAGTTTAGTATACTACTACAAAATGCGTATACCAAGAATATTGAAAAAAGTATCAAAAAAAGAGTACTTAGGGGTTGAATAAGTACGCGAAATGTATTATTATAAAAGTACGCAAAACGTATCACTTTGAAAGGGGTGAATAAATTGAATCAATGGCTTAAAAAAAAGAGAGAATCTTTGGGATACACACAAGAAAGTTTTGCTAAAGAAATAGGAATTGCTAAAACAACGTATTCTTCATATGAACAAGGATATAGAAACCCAACGGTTCAAACAGCAAAAAAAATGGCAAAAATATTACAAGTTCCGTGGACAATTTTTTTTGATGAAGAAGTACTCGAAACGTATGATTTTTGATAGGAGGATAAAAATGACAACCAAAGAAAAAATTGAATTTATCAAACAAGTAACACCTCATTCAGATTCAGAAGTAGAGAAAATTATTAAAGGAATGAGCGATACCAGTATTAACCGCTGGTATGAAATAGAGAAATATCGCATTGATCAAGAATTAGAAGAAGCGGTGTTAACTATCTATTGTTAAAAGAATACACCTATATCAGTCGGATAGAAATAACAAATTATACGAAATGAGGTAAAAATGACGAAATCTATAAAACTAAACAAACAATTAAGAAAAGCAGCTTTTAAAAAAGGATTAAGCCAAAAACAAGTGGCCCAATTAGTATATTTTGCACATACTACAACAAATGGTCACTTTAATGGCTACCCAGTACCGCCAGAAAGTGCTATAGCCTATAACGAATTATTTAACGATAGTGAGTTGGCATTTGCATTAGGCCAAGAGTTATTGGGCCTAATAGGGCTAGCAACTGGAGTGAAAGTAAAAAAAGAGCCATTAGCGCTTTCGGTACTAAAGGAAAAAGAGGAACGAGAAAGAGAAAAAATCGAAGTGGAAAACGAAATCGATTATTTAATGGCGATTCCAGTTGAAGAATTGACCGAAAAACAAAAACAGGCAATATTACAGTATTGTAGCGAATATTCAGATGAATTGTTGTTTGAAGTTTCTCTTATTTGTAAGCAATTAGAACTAATAGGGATGTCCTTTATGGATTTAATGATATTAAGAACACCTTATTGGAAAAATAAAGAATGGATTGAATAAAGGAGGGAAGTAATTTGGAGTCAAACATTAGTATGCAAGATGTGTCTAAGAGACTTTCTAGGAATCTATATATGATGATGGGAACTCCTAGAGAGGATACCAAAAAAATTTGGAAGGTATCTGAGCTTTCAAAAGCAAGCGGAGTTACACCATGTGTTATTAGTCGGATTAAAAATGACACTGAAGGAAAAGAAAAACCGACTATTGAAACAGTTGTTAAGCTTGCTAAAGCATTAAATGTTGATCCTGCAGAATTATTGAAATAAGAGGTGAAAATAAATGGAAAAAGAAAATATCCAAGAAAATTATCACGAATCATTAAAAGAGCGGAAAATCAAAGACACTTTACAAGAAATTAAAGAGAGATTAAATGGCGTAAAACTAACCTAAAATGAAAGGAAGTTAAAAATGAATAAGAGGAAACCACGTAGTTTATATGAAGCAAGAATTTTAGGGACTTTGTTAGTATTCTTCATACTTGGTCTAGTAATAAAGAACAGTATTCCGTTTAACTACTTACTTTTAATACTTGGACCTATTATTGCAATTTGGTTTATGAAATATGACGATGCTAAATATCAAGAAAATTTAAATAAAAATGAAAAGGAAGTGTATTAATTGAATAGAAAAATCAGAAGTCTAATAAAAGAATTAACAGAGGAATGTGACAAAGAAAAAGTTTCTCTTATTTGTACAGCTAATAACCAAGGTGAGACAGTTAGCGCAATTTGTGGCGGATTAGTAGATCTATCATTTTGTTTAGGAGTCCAAGAAAAAAAGCTAAGTGAAAAATTGCCGATACATCCAGAAATTTTGCGCAAATCAGCAGTTGAAGCATTGGAAGAAGTTAAATCCGATAATCATAAACATACTTTTGTAATCGAAAATGCAGAAGATTTACAAGATATATTAAACAGAATTGCTTCAGGTGAGTTTGATGAATAAAAAAATGCCCAATCGTTTGCAGACGATTTAGGCACTAACAAAAATATACTAGGAAAATTATAACATAAATTTGGAGGGAGTTAAATGCAAAAAAACAACAATAAGCTAACCATGTCAGCCCGATTCGGTGAATGGTACAAAGAGGCGACTGAAAATTGTGCAGAACGGGAATTATACGCAACGTCGTTAATTGCACGTATGGATTGGGTAGTTGATCCAATAAGTAGTAAAAGTTATAGATATGATTTAACAACAGATCTGAATAAAAATCATAGCAGCGCTTGGTATGATGTTGCCACTGAAATTTGTAACAAACGCAAAGAAACAGTTATACGAGCAATCCTAGAAGACAATATCAAAATTGAAAATTTCTAATAAATGGAAGAGGAGGATTTCAATGTATTATCCAACTACAAAATTTGATCAGTATGGTGCTCGCCAATTACCTAAAGAAGATGTATCAGAAGAGATAGACGAAACAGCAGATTATGACAAGGATAGTATGGGAGAAACTATCGCCCAAGAAGATGGTGTATTTGAAATATTGTATACAGTAACTACTGTCATGAGTAATAGATGTCTCAAAATTAAAACAGAGAAAGCGATTGTTACTCAACAAGATATTGTAGATTTTATTTTAGAAATAGGTGAAGAAAAAATAACATCTATAAAATTTGTAGGATTAGGAGAAAAGTATTTAGAAATTGGAGGAAATTATAATGGGGAATGAATTAATAGTAAGCGTTCAAAATAGAATTCAGGAAATGCAACATGGTGAAGGATTGAGATTACCCACAGGGTATTCGGTAGGAAATGCTTTAAACTCAGCATATCTAATTCTTAGCGATAATTCTAAAGGAAAATCATTATTGGAAAAATGTCACCCTACATCAGTGTCAAAAGCTTTACTAAATATGGCAATACAAGGACTTAGCCCAGCAAAGAATCAATGCTACTTTGTTCCCTACGGGGATCAATGTACATTGATGAGATCATACTTCGGATCAGTAAGCATATTGGAACGACTTTCTAATGTAAAAAAAGTACATGCTGAAGTAATCTTCGAAGGAGATGAATTTGAGATAGGATCGGAGGATGGTAGAACCGTCGTTACAAACTTCAAACCTAGTTTTCTGAACAGAGATAACCCAATTATTGGGGCATTTGCTTGGGTAGAGCAAACAGACGGAATCAAAGTTTACACAATCATGACAAAAAAAGAAATATATAAATCATGGAGTAAAGCTAAAACAAAAAATGTGCAAAATGATTATCCGCAAGAGATGGCCAAACGCACAGTTCTATCAAGAGCAGCAAAAATGTTTATCAATTCAAGTAGTGACAATGATTTACTCGTAAAGGCTATTAATGAAACAACAGAAGATGAATACGATAATAATCAGCCACGCAAAGATATTACACCTAATCCACCAAATATTGAAAAGCTTGAGAAATCAATTTTTAATCAAGATGAAAATAAAAAAATTGCTCAAGATATGATTGATTCCATTGATTTAAATCAAGCTGACAAAGATCTACAAGAAGAGCTAAATATTGAATTTCCTGATCCTAGCAAAAACTATTTAGCTACTGGGGAGGTAAATGGAGATGTTGAAAACGAAGACGGCCCTTACCCTTTCTGATAAAAATTATTATTCAACTGAAGCTGACTGGCATTATATGTCGGTCAGCCAATATAAAAATTTTAATGAATGCGAAGCAGCCACAATCGCTAGATTAAAAAAAATTTGGTTACCCTGTTCAGATCCAAAAGCATTGCTTGTTGGTAATTATGTTCATTCTTACTTTGAATCATCAAAAATTCATGATCTATTCAAAAAGGAAAACAAAGACAAAATGTTTTCTAGTAGAAAACCATATGGGCTTCTAAAAGATTTCCAAATAGCTGAACAAATGATTCAACGACTAAAAGAAGAACCTGCTTTTATGAATTTATATAAAGGGGAAAAAGAAGTAATTGTTACAGGGCAAATTGAAAATGTAAATTGGAAAGGGAAAATCGATTGTCTAAATTTAGAGGATGGTTATTTTGTTGATATAAAAACAACAAAAGATATTCATGAACGTAAATGGAATGATAGCTACGCGGAGCGTTGTACATTCATTGAAAACTATGGATATGTACTTCAAATGGCAGTTTATAAAGAATTGCTTAGTCAAAAGTATAATAGGGAATTTGTACCAATTATAGCCGCTGTTTCAAAGCAGACTCCTTCTGAAGTAAAGCTAATTACCCTAGATGAAGACAAGATGCATTTTGAAATGATCCAATTAAAAGAAAATATTGAACATATTATTAAAGTAAAAAATGGCGAAGAAAAACCAACACTGTGTGGTAGGTGTGAATATTGCAGAGGGCAACAACGAATTACTCACTTTACTAATATGAATGATTTATAGGAGGGAGGCAGATATGGCAAGACCTTTAAAACAAGGAATTGACTACTTTCCGCTTTCTGTAGATTTTTTAAGAGATATAAAGGTTCGTAAAATCAAACGTGCGTGTGGACCTTACACTGTCGAAATACTACTTTGCCTGCTGGGTAATATTTATCGGGAAACTGGTTATTACATCGGGTGGGATGAAGATACGATGTTCTTAGTTGCTGACGAAGTTGGGGCGAAAGAGGGTCTAGTTGAAGAGACGGTAAATAAGGCCGTTCAAGTTGGATTTTTTAATCAAGAGAAGTTCAATGAGTATAGAATTTTGACTTCTAACGGAATACAAAAAAGATATCTCGAAGCCACTAAAAAAAGGAAAGAAGTAGTTATTTCCGACATTTACTTAGTTAATGACACCATAAAGGATGAAGAAACCCTAGTTAATGGTGTCGATAATGAACAAAGTAAAGTAAATAAAAGTAAAGTAGATAAAAGTAAAGTAAATAAAAACAATAAAGAAAAACCTGCCGTTCAGTTGTCGTCTGAAAAGGATTTTTTGGAGAATCCTTTAGGAGACAAAAAAACAGCGGAGCTAATCGCTTATTATTCAAAAAATGTTAGTCTTGCTACTCCTGTAAATATGACAAATCTTGCATATGATTTGAAAGACTTTAATGGCGATCTGGATTTACTAAAAGAAGCGATAAACATTTGTTCAAGCAATGTAAAAACATATGCTTATTTTGCTGGAATATTAAAACAGTGGCGAGCTAACGGAATTAATACTCATGCAGATTTTTTGAAGAAAGTAAATAAAAAATCAAAGCAAAAAAATAAACGAGATAGTGAACCACCGCTAAATGATTATTCAGGATTGTTTTAAGGAGGAATAGCTAATGATGAATACTAAAGTTGCATTAAAGCAATTAATGGCTACACATTTTATTACAGTTGATGTCCCTTGTCCTGAATGCGGAGGAGCAATGACAGCATGGAAAGAACCAACTCCAGATACTCCACCAAGATGTCCTCCCGTATGTATGGAATGTGGCTATCGTTCAGTGAAGAAAAAAGAAGCAACCACTGCTAAGAACCTTTATGAATCTAGTCTGATAAAAAAGGCAAAAGACTATTTTTTAAACGGATCTGTATTAACGGATAGAAAATCACTGCATAAAAAAATTAGTAATTATTATCCAAGCAACCAAGAATCAACCAAAGCTAAAAATATTAGTATGGAATTTTGCGAAAAAACACTGCTGGGAGAAATACACCATCTGATTTTAACAGGGGGAGTTGGGGTTGGGAAATCACATCTAGCAATTGGATGTCTCAACGAAATACTTGTTAAAAGTAATTATTCTAAGAAGGTACTATTTGTCAGCTATCGAGAGCTTTTAGAACAGTTAAAATTTGCGATGAATGACGAAGAGGCACGAAAAGCAATTACTGGTGTAGCAATGTCCGAAATCAAAGCAGCAGACGTCGTAGTTCTAGATGATATAGGGGCTGAACTAGGCGACTTTAATAAAAGAGATGAAAAAGGCAATCTGATTCTTAGTAGAGCATCAAACTTTGATATTGATACGCTGACAGGAATATTGGAAAGTCGCATAGATAAGCCAACAATTATCACCTCTAACCTAAAATCAAAAGAAATTAAATATTGTTACGGCGAAAGAATAGTCTCAAGAATGGCTACCCATTCAAATGGATTTATGCATAGGTTTACAAATACAAAAGATTATCGATTGAAAACAGCGTAGGAGGTCATATGAAAACTACTATACCAATTACACCAAAACCACAAAGCCGTCCGAGATTTGCTAGACGTGGAAAGTATGTACAAGCCTATGAAGATAGCACCATGAAGACGTATAAGCAACAAGTAAAAAACTATCTTAGAAGAGCAAAACCTAAATTGATAGAAAAAGGGCCAATCATGGCACACGTGACGTTTTATGTACAAGCGCCTAAGTCAGCCCTAAGTAATAAACAGAAGCGGTTAGACGTAAAATTAGAGCGCAAATACTGCGATAAAAAGCCAGATTTAGACAACTATTTCAAAGCAGTCACGGATGCTGCAGAAGGTATTCTTTACAAAAATGATGGGCAAATTGCTGTGATAGTTTGTCAAAAACTATACAGCTTAAGACCTCGAACAGAACTCGAAATAATGAAATTGGAGGTTGATTCATGAAAGCGCAAATGGAATCTTGGCAAGATATACAAGAGTATGTAAAGAACAACAAGAAAAAACATAAACGTAGAATGGCTAACGATGCAATGAAAAACGTCAACGAGTTAGGATTTCCTTTCACCTATTTCGAAGATACTTACCAATTTGCAATTAAAACATCTATCGGGATGGTCGACTATTTTGGAACAACTGGCACATGGGTTGTGCGTAAGAATCAAGATCGTGGTAGAGGGCTAAAAAAATTAAAGAAGTATTTGGAACATCCAGTTCCAACAAAAGAAATAAAAAAAACAAAGGGTAATCAGTCATGGATGAAAAATAATAGATAGGAATGGGAAAAATGAATAGGAATAAATGGCAGAGAGTGCCTGCACCAAACACACGTGGTGCAAAAATGCATGGATGGGTTAGAGAAATGGATGAAGCCTACAGAGAGGTGAATGGGGAATACGCTGTTCTTGTCCGAACTTTGAATACTAAATTAGGCACAGTTAAGCATGCAGCTATCAGAAATGCTACAGAAACTGACATTACTTGGAGTGAAAAACAGCGTATTAAAAATGAAATTTTTGGAGAGGAAAAACAAGCGATTGAATTTTTTCCAAAACAATCAGAATTAATAGATGAGGCTAATATGTATCATTTATGGATTTTAGAGGATTGCGAATTGGAATTTGGAATATACGAATAATTTGGAGGTAATACTTTTGGGTAAAAAAGGTTCAAAGATTAAAAAGAAAAAACGCCGACTTAAAGAAAAAGCTATTGCAAATGGCACATACAGCAAGCGAGGGAAAAGCGATGGTATGTATAAAATGCAAGGGACAGATGATTGTTTGGGAAAAAGATAAGTTGAAACATCAAAAAGGTTTTTATTGTCCGTTATGCAACAAAAATGGGCAAAGTGTTGCGAAAAAGTTAGCTGAAATAAAGAAAAAATAAGCGAAAGGAGTGGAGTTTTGCGGCCGCATAAAAAGCTTTTTGCTCCTTTGAAATGATGAAAAAAATACTTGATGCATGCTGTGGTAGCAGAATGTTTTGGTTTGATAAGCAAAACGACCAAGTTTTGTTTATGGATAACAGAAAGCATTACGAAAAATTAGAGAGTGGACATATTGTTGCTGTTAATCCTAACATTGTTGCAGATTTTAGAAAGATGCCGTTTGATGATAATTCATTCTATCATGTTGTATTTGATCCTCCGCATTTATTGAGAGCTGGTAGTAACAGCTGGTTGGCCAAAAAATATGGGAAGTTGAATGAGCAAACTTGGAAAGAAGATATCCAAAAAGGTTTTTCTGAGTGTATGAGGGTCTTAAAACCTAACGGAACATTAGTTTTCAAATGGAATGAGGATCAAATCAAGCTATCTGAAATATTAAGCATAATTGATTACGAACCACTTTACGGCAATAAAAGAGCGAAAACGCACTGGTTAGTGTTTATGAAAGAGAGTGAAGAAAATGAATCGAATGGTTGAAGTTGGATAGGTTTATAAATTAGTCGATGCAAATCCACCTGCATTTGGAAAAGTAAAAAAATCTTTGGAGGCTAATTATGAAATTAATCTATGTTTTATCTGGAAAAGAAGAAAATAAAAACTATGTAAAAAAATTTGTTGGAAATTATTGCAGTTTTGGACCTAAAGAGGATGCAAAAGCATTTACTAGTGAAGAAGCTGAACAGATGAGAAGACTGTTAGAGAATAGTGTAGGCAATGCGTTTGTTATTGATGATGACAGAGAGGTAAAAAATGGGTTTCAAGTTTAGCGATTATTATAATGCTGAAAATATTTGTCTGTCAGAAGAAAACATTAGAGAGTTACTTATTGCTTATTTAGAAAAAGGAGAGGAAGAAAATGATTTATATTAAAAATTTTGTACATGATTTTGATTCTTCAACAATTACCTTTGAAGTAGAGCGTGATGGGATCACGAATTATGTAGGAACTAGAGATACTGGTTATGGAACGACTTCTACAGATATTAATGATTTTACTGAAGATTGGTCAGATTCTGAATACGATCAATTAGAAGAGTTTTTAAACGGTTGTCAAGAAATAGTACATTCATTTTACCATTAATTTTTTAGGTTGGAGGAATAACAAATGGCTTATGAAAAATTACATTTAGTAACAGCGATAGTAAGTGGAGATATTTATGTTGGTAGAGTCAAAGACGGCTTGATGGACACAAGATATCGTCGAATAATTACAGGTGAGGCTATTCAGTCGGTGGCAGATTGGTTTTATGTAAATAAAAAAAAGACAGTCCAATTTAAAGGTATTGATGGTAAAGAGCATAGCTTGTTTTATACATCTGATAAAGAAAAAGCAAAAAAAATTCTAGCTATTTTAGAGGAGGAAAAACAAATGAAATTTTATAAAATGAAAGAACCTTATTTTGCATTAATCGCTGCTAAAGATGAAAAACAATGTTTAAAACTTTACAAGGATATTGTTTGCGAAGTAGAAGACGAAAAAGAATTTTTCGATGATATGAAAACAATTGATAAATACGAAGCGTTCAAAATGCTTGCTAAAAGTCGTATTGAAGATGGTGGAGAATTGGGGGCAGAAGAAGCTTTCAATCAATTAGAAAATCTTGAAGAAAACGGCGAAGTATTGTTAATCGACGGTAGCTTGCTTTAGGAGGAGTAATTGTTGCTATCTATTCTAAGAGTTTATAAAGAAGGATTTAACGAGAGCATAAAATTGGTGAGTCGCTTGAACATGCGGGTGATAAATATATTGTTATCCGCATACTTGAATTGAAAAAATTGTATTTTAGTAACTCTGTAAGATTAGAAGTAAAAATATTGGTCCAAAAAGTAGGCGAAATAACAGATTATCATAAATATAAAATGAATTTTACATTCACTGAACGTTACAATCAAAGTAAAGAAGATGACACGCTAAGATTAGCAAAATTAGCTAAAATAGGAAATATCATATTTTCTAGTGATAAAAAAATGGCGTATGAAGTGATTTCAATTAATAGTATTAACTATGAGTTTGTTGATCTGGTTGTTGAATACACAGCACAAATGATTGTTCCATGGTCTGAACAGGAAATAAATAAAGCGTTATTCGATGAGCGTAAAAGTACATTTAAAGTTTTGGAAGGTGGACTCTAATGGAAAAACAAGAATTGATTGAAGAGTTAGAATGCTTAGAAGTTTCTACAGATAGCCTTGATTATTTGAAAGGTGCTGACTATGCCAACGAAAGAGCAATTAGCTTAGCAAAACAATTAAAAGAATCGAAAAAAGCTGCATTGCCTAGAAGTGCCGATGAATTTATAAAAGAAGGTTTATCAATGGGTTCTGATAAAGTAGACATTATCGGTTCGGCAGTTTCTTTCTCAAGTGCAATGCCAACTGCTGAATTTTCTAAGTGGTTTAAGACAAATGGAGATTTATTGATTGATGCATTAGCTAACGGATACGAAGTTGAGAAAGAACCAACCATTCACGAACTAAAAATCTTACCAGAATACTTTGAAGCGGTTGTTTCAGGTGATAAGCGTTTTGAAATACGTAAGAATGACCGAAACTATCAAAACGGCGATATATTACGCTTAAACGAATATCAAGACGGACAATATACAGGTGATGTCCATGTTGCAGAAATAACTTACATTACAGATTATGCCCAACAAGATGGATATGTAGTGTTAGGGATTAAGTGAGGAGGATCAATAAATGGAAAAATCAAAAAGTTTGATTATATGGCTACCGACTGGCGGAACAATGAAGTTTGAAGATGTTAGGAATTTTGAAACAGTTACAAATAATCTAGACAGGGATGTTTTGAAGTTTAATTACCTAGGTGTCTCAACTGGTGTAAGGCGGAATGCAGTATTTGAAATAGTTAAATTAATGGGCTGGGCATTGGAGGAATAAAAATATTTAATTAACTGGAGAATAGATATGATAACACTAAATGAATTCTTATGGCTTGTAATTATTTTGTTAGCGTTGTGCGTAAGTTCGCTATATAAACAAAAAATACAATTGGAAGAAGAACTGGAAAAATTAAAAGATGATAGACAATAAAAAAAACAACCACTCGTTAGACGGCGAGTGGTTGGCATCTTGAAAAAATATTAAACAAAAACCGACTTCAAATATAATTCGGATGTGTGATTTAGCGTTCCCGAAATAAACGCTGCATAGATATTGTATCACGGAGGGATAAAAAATGCAGCTATTTCCTGATATTGATGACAAAAAAACAAAACAGAATGCACGAAATCTTTTAAAAAAATACAGACGGCTGCAAAGAATTGCAGGAACACCTCAATTTAATATAACTTCGCCGATAATTAAAGAAGTGCCTATTCAGCACACAAATACACATCGATCTCAACAGCATTTTATTAGAAAAATTGATGCGGAAAAAGAAAAATTAAAAATAGATAATGCATTGGCCCGATTGTCATTGATAAATAGACAACTATTGTATTATACTTACTGCAGTGTTGAAAAGAAAACTAATGTTTGGATTGCTTCTGAACTAGGTTATTCTGTTAGCAACGTGGAAACGTTAAAGTGTGTCGCACTTCTTGAATTTGCTGAAGCATATGAATCTGGTCTGCTTCAATGCTATAAAAGTGCGACTGACTGAAATTGTGGTTTTTTTGCGGTTTTATGGCGGATAAAGTCATAAAAATGATGTTATTATACTAGTATAGAAAAATATGTAAAACACAAAACCGATTGCAAATTATGCAGTCGGTTTTTTTGTTGCATATTTTATGGATCAGTTATGCGTAATGATATCTAAGTGCATATAAAGGAAGTAGGCAGATGCTGAATATAGGTTCAAATCCTATCTGGTCCATTGTGAATTTTAGTGATTCACAAAATAAAAAATGTATGTCAATAAATGTTTCGTTTAGTCAAGCAAGCTTATACTGCTCTATAAGTTTGCTTCATGTATCTATGGCGAAGTGGCAACGCTCTAGTTTGCAAAACTAGCATTCGTGGGTTCGAATCCCACTAGATACTTAAATACAAGGAGGTTCTACATATATGGATATAAAAGTACAAAAAACAGAAGATTTGATACCTTATGAAAAAAATCCCAGACATAATGAAGGTGCTATCACTGCAGTTGCTAAAAGTATCGAAAAGTTTGGATTTAAAGTTCCTATTGTGGTAGATGCTTCTAATGTCATTGTAAATGGGCATACAAGATTAAAAGCTGCTAAGTATTTGGGACTAAAAGAAGTACCTACAATTATTGCTGATGACTTGACTCCAGAGCAAATCAAAGCTTTTCGTTTAGCTGATAATAAGGTCGGAGAAATTGCTACATGGGATGAAGAATTATTAAATGCGGAGTTAGATGAATTAGCAGATTTAGATTTAGATTTTGATATGACAGAGTTTGGTTTTGACCTACCAGATATTGAAGGTGAAGAAGTCGAGGTAATTGAAGATGAATTCGAAGAAGAACTCCCTGCAGAACCTATTTCCAAATTAGGTGATATTTATCAATTAGGAAGGCACCGTTTAATGTGCGGGGACAGTACAAATTCTTTAGAAGTAGAAAAATTAATGGGCAATAAAAAAGCCGATCTTTTGATTACTGATCCTCCATACAATGTAGCGTACGAAGGTAAAGGAAAAGAAGCACTAACTATTAAAAATGATAGTAAAGAAACGAATGAATTTCATTCATTTTTATATGAAGCTTTTAGTGCAGCCATAAATAATATGAAATTAGGAAGTTCATTCTATGTGTGGTATGCCTCATCAGAAGTAGTGAATTTTCATACTGCTTTAGAAGAAGCTGGGTTTTTAGTAAAACAAGAATTGATTTGGAATAAAAATAGTATGGTTTTAAGTCGTCAAGATTACCATTGGAAACATGAACCTTGCTTATATGGTTGGGCTTCTGGGGGCAGTCATTCTTGGTATTCAGATAGAAAGCAGACTACTATTCTTAATTTTGACAGGCCTACAGTTAATAAGGAACACCCTACTATGAAGCCAGTTGCACTATTCGATTATCAAATTAAAAATAGCAGTAAGCAGGGAGACTGTATTTTAGATTTGTTTGGAGGTTCTGGTACTACGTTAATAGCATGTGAGCAGAATGAAAGAGAAGCCTATTTAATGGAGTTAGATCCAAGATATGTTGACGTCATTATAGCTAGATGGGAAGCATTCACAGGAGAAGTGGCTGTGAAGATATCAGGTAATGATACGGCGGTGGTTGATGGTGGCTAGAAATGATAATTTAAAACCATTTTCAGAGCGAAGCGTGGATGAAGCTAGAGAGCTTGGAAGAAAAGGCGGTAAAGCAAGCGGAGAAGTTAGACGAAAAAAAGCTGACTTGAAACGAGCTATTTCTATTGTTTTATCATCAGAAGTACCAAGCTCTAAAATGGCTAAGACGCTAAAAGAAATGGGATATGAGAACACTAACGAGATGGCCATGGTCTTATCTATGACGCAAAAAGCAATTAAGGGAGATGTCAAAGCAGCATCCTGGATTTCCAATATTATTCAACCTGCAAAGGTAGAGCATGAAGTTGAAATGAGTGTGGGCGTTGATGAGAAGCGGAAAGTAGCAGAAGAATACATTAGGGGCCTGTTTAATAATGACACTGGAAATAGCACAGAAGAGAACAATTAAGCTTTTAAAAAGTTCAACGCCCAAAGAAAAACTCAATAAGTTTGTAAAAGGTTATGTTCCAACTCACTACAAGAGATTAAGTATATCAATGGAAAAAGCAATAGAACTAGCCATAATTGGGGCAACCGAAAGTCTAGCATATTATGGTGATCGATTATATTTTACGCAGGCTCTATTAATGGGGGCTGTGGTAAGTGGAGAGTATGACAACATTATTGTCGTTACCCCTTCACAGTATGGTAAAAGCTGGTTGAGTTCGAGAATAGCTGTTTGGCTCGCTGATCACAATCGGCGTTGTTACGTGGCGGGTGGTAAAAAAGATACCACTGATATTATCATGCAACATGTTACAGATACACTACAGACTGTTGATGAATCAATTGCAAGAAAATTATTAGAGCCTGTTGATAAGCTAGAAAGACTTCAAACGGGTTTATCCAAAAGAAAGATTTCTTTCAGTGGCGGAGGATCGATTGAAGGGATTTCATTAGGTGAACATTTCAAAGGAAACAAATCTGGAAACCAAGCGATTGGTCGTGGTGGAGATTATATTATTGATGAATCAGCGTTCGTCTCAAATGAAACATATGCTGAGCTTGGTCGTAGAAATTTTGCAAATGTGGATGGTAAAAACTATCTATCTTTTGAAATATCTAACCCACATAATAAAGGTCGATTTTATGACAAACTAACTCAAGAAAATATTCCAAAAGGCATGTTGGTTGTATGGGCAGATGTTAGGACCGCTTTTGAAGAAGATCGAGTTAAAAGTATTGAACAAGTAATAAGTTCTGAATTTTTTCAAAATAAATCTACATGCCAACGTTACTTTTTATGTGAGCTTCCAGACGAAAATGAAGATGGAATGTTTGGGACACCTCAAACAGAAGAAGAACATACCGAAAAAAATTGGGAGTATTTCCTTGGTGTAGACAGTGCTTATAAAGGAAAAGATAAAATCAAAGCCACGTTATCAGCATTAGATGCACAAGGACAAGTACATGTTATAGACACTATAGAAATTGAAAAAGGTGACTGGCAAGACGGTGTGACTAGTAAAAAGATAATTACTCAATTGTTGATGATTATAGAACATTTTGAAGTTAAAGGTGTATGTGTCGACGTAGGTTACGGTGTTTATATTGTTGAAGGTTTAGCACATATTAACGGAGATTTCGAATTACACGGCATAAATTTCGGTGCTGGTACAACTAAAGAAAGGGTGGAAAAAAACCACTACTCGGCAAAATATGGGGCAAATAAGCGTGCTGAAATGCACATTGACTTACAAGAAAACATTGATAACAGAAATATATTTTTCACTGAAAAAGTATATGAAGAAGTTATAGATGAACTAGTTCTTGTAAGTAGCAAGATCAAGTCTAACGGAAAAACAGCCATTGTTCCAAAGGAAGAAATCAAAGCTAAGTTGGGCCACTCACCAGATACACTTGATTCAGTTCTGCTATCGCTACATGCGATTATTCTATATAAATTAAACGAACGATTCTATATCTATTCTTGATGAAAGGAGGGAAATGAATGTCTGAAACTGAATTAGTTGGGAAAGATGAACTATTAAAAGCGATGACTATGTGTAATAGTTGTCCAGATTTTAATTTAAACGATTTAAGAGGTAAGGGTGATAACAACTATCAGCTTTATGATTGGTTAATTCATAATTTGCCAACAGCACAATATGTTCTTGGTAAGTTAGTAGAGCTTATTTTTTCTAATAACTTAACTACAGGCGATGAAAAACAAGATGAAATATTGAATAACTTTTTATATGGTCAAACGAATCCAGAAGGAGTTACCAACTATCACGTACTTGTTCAATCAATTAAGGAATCAATTGTATACGGTCGATCTGGTTTACGTTTTTTATCTAAAGATGATGGATTGATTAACGTAAAGTGTAATCATTTTGGCGTTGCTCAAATATTGAATAAAGAACATTACGGATATAAAGAATTGATTGGTTTCGTTATTGACAAAAAAGGTCGAGCTATTACAGATGTCGATCTCCGTGAAGGAGAAATTGATTCAGAAGAATACTTTAAAAAAGGAATATTTGTTTTTAAAAACAATGACAATATTTTATTGCCACCCGAAAAATTCGTTAATTTAAGGGTTGATACATCTACTCCCAAAGGATCGAGTGTCTTTGATTCGGATATCCAACGAGTCCTGCTTATAGCTTCGGTATATAAACGACTACTATATGATATCGAATATGATGGCGCAGGAAGATTAATTTTCTGGGCAGATAATGCCAATAGTAATGAAGAAAGCTCAAATAACTTTTTGAACGACACTGAATCGGCAACCAAACGACGGCAGGATAAATATAAAAAAGAAGTTGAAGAAATAATGAAGCTCGTAAAAGACAGCAATTCAACAAGCGTTTTAGCAGTTTCAAATGCTTTTAAAAAGATGGACCACTTGCCACGTGTAACTAAAGCGACGGAGTTTCTTAGTTATTTAAATCAGGAAGGCGAGATTATGGCGCAAGTATTCGGTGTTCCTAATGTTCTGCTTGGATTAGGTAAAATCAGTGGGAATATATCAATGGAAAAAGTAATAGATAATGCAATGCTTAATTCAATTATTCCTTTACGTGAAAATATTGCGACTCAAATTTCGAGCATATTAACAAATAATTTAAAAGTTCCAAAAGTCTATTTTGACAAATATGAACTAAAATCTCAGTCAGATATAAATGATAGGCGATTGAAAGTTTTAACTGTTGCTGAGCGACTTAAAGCACTAGGTAAAGAGGATTTAGCTAATAAAATTATTGAGGAGGAAATTCAGTTATGAGTATTTTAGAAGATCTAAGCAAAGCAAAAAAGAAAGCAAAACCATATGCAGTAGTCGGTGGACGTGAGGTTTATGATTATGACTCTTTAGAGAAAAAAGTTGAAATCGATCAAGCCGAAGCGAAAGTTGGTGGTGGCCAAGTAGATTTAGGGAAAATGAAACCGACAAAAGATGGATGGGGGTATACCGACATGGGAAATAGTTTCTCGGCAATTCCTCAAGATATCTTATTTATCAATCGTTATAAAAAAGAAAATGATGCTTATTTAATCGTAACAGACTATCGTGCCATTAAAGAACAGTCTAGTGGTCAAATTTATGCATCAAGTGTTCAAGCGCTAGTTATTAAAAATAAAGGCAAAAAAGGTGAAGAAGAGATGTATCTCGAAAGTATTCGAAATGTATCTGATACTGAATTTATCAACGATTTTACTGGAGAATTGTCAAACATTTCAATGGCAAAAGTTTTTGAAGCTATCGATAAAGACAAGGTGAAAGAAGTAAGCAAAGATGAAATCAGTTTCTAATATTGCTTTAGAGTACACCACAACAAGCAATGAACAAAAGCAACGTGAACTATTATTGCTATTAGTTTCTTACTTCCTAACTCTTTATGATATGGAAAAAGAAAACTTTGCTGATGAACTTGGTATTTCCAGTGAGTTTGTAGAAGATGCTCAAATTAAGTTTGATTACATGAAGAAAATTGAACTGACATTGCAAAATATGCGTGAGACTGTACAGAGTGAAAAAGACAAAGACAGTGAAGCTCTAACTGCTCTATATTTTAATCGAATTTTAAATACAGATGGAAAAAAAGCTAAAGAATTAGCTCAAATCGAAACTGCAAAACATTTAACTCGACTTGATCGTTCTAAGAAAATTAGAAAGAGATGGAAAGCATTTTCAGGATGCTGTGATGTGTGTAGAGCAATGGATGGAGTAACAGTAGCTCTTGATGAGCCATTCATGTATCAAGGTCAAGTTGTTGAATTGAGCAGTGGTGAACGTTATATCAACAATTACGCAGCGATGGACACGCCAAATGCTCATCCAAACGATAAATGCTCTATTGAATTTATTATCGAATAATTGAAGGGGGGTGTAAACTATGGCGAAAATTAAGTTACCAATCGTAACAATTAACGCAAAAGGTGGCGCTCAATATGTTGTTGAAGGCGTCGAAGCAGTAAATGCGTTAACTCAATTAGAAAATTATCCTGAACGTGGTATTCGTATCAAAGTTGATGGGAAAATGACAGTAATTACAGAAGGTTGTTTATGTTCTGCAGCTGTTACTGGAGAGGTTGAAGTAGATGTTCCTGAAATCGTTTGTGAAGAAGTAGAGTGTGAACCAATTTCCAATATTTTACCAAATCCAAAAAATCCAACTGATCCAGGGGAAAATTCAAAACCAGAAGAAAAAGCTGGCGAAAAATAAAACTAGGAAGTGTCAGTATGAAACAATTTAAAAACAATTTAGAGATGTTTCGTTACATTGATGCCATTAATAAAGAGCCTAGTAGAGAATTTAAAATTGAGCCATTACGAGAAGAGATTATTATTGAACCTATCGAAGAAGACGTAGAATCAAAAGCTAATAAAAAAGCTAAAAATAAGAAGGGGGCGAAGGAATGAACTACTTTAAATTAGTTGACGGTATTCGTTCCCCTCAGTCTATCGATGTAGTACGTTCAGAAAACGGATATAAAAAATTTGGTTGGATACGTGTCCTTCCAGATGAACGATATCCGTTGGGAGACGATGAAGCATTTATTCAATCATTAGAAAATGCTAGTGTTGAAAAGCTTTACTCCGACAAATTAGTTACTGAGCTCGAAAATAACGGAATTCAATTTGAAGTCTTTAACGGCGGATGTTGTGGCGGAAAAATCAAAAAAGTAAGTTATAAGATCATCGATATTGTTAGAGATGAGGTGTAACATGTTTGATTTTATCAAGAAACGTGATGCTCAAACGCAAGCACGAAAACGTATGAAAAAGGATTTAGACGAAATTTTCGAATTTAATAATGAAGAAAAACAGCAACATACATTGAACCACATTGTTCAACTAGCTAATAATGATTTGAAGGAAATTGGCTGGGTTCGATTACTGGATGAAGGAACAGTATTATACGGTGATGGAAGTATTCGAAGTTATATAAAACGTGGAACTATAAAAGAATTTTATGACTCTTTAGAAGATGATTATATTGGCTATATCAATATTGGACACATTAATTTTGCTACGTTACCAATATTTGTTGGTCAGTGGACTAAAAATGATTTGCGCTTAGTAGATATTGGAGAAAACCGTCAAGCATTAGAAGTCAATATGAAAATTGATGAAAGCTTATCTGTTATCCAAGATTTGCAAAAAATGCCATATACAATTGGTATTTCAGCCGAATTTATGGCAAGTTATGACGAAGAATTATCTTACGAATATGAATTTCCAGTTATTGAACATCTTTTTATCATGGGATTTGGCATCGTTGGAGATGTAGGTAATGTGAATAGTAGCGGTATAAATTTATCCGCAGAGGAGGCAGACAAAATGGCTTTAGCAGATTTATTTGGCAAGAAAAAAGAAAATGATCAAGAAACGATCAAAGAACCTGAAACTAAACAAACAGAATCAAAAGAAGAGCCCAAAGAACCTGAAGTGGCAACAAAAAAATCAGAGGAACAGAATGTTGAAGAAAATGACAAAAAAGAATCTGAAGCGGAACTTTCCGAAAAAGAAGACCATACATTCGAACAACTTTATAATTTATCTATGGAGCAAAATGAAAAAATGGTTGTTGAGCTTGAACAGTTACGTGCTGAAAATAAATCTTTAAAAGAAGAAAAATTGAAGCAAGAACAAACAAATGAAAAAGCTGTTCAACGCTTGGAAAAATTGATGAATCGTATTGAAGTTTCAGCGCTGCCACAAGCAACTGGATCTACTAAAAATAAATGGGGGGAATAACAGATGGTATTAGAAGTTAATCAAGCCATCGTTAATGAATCGTTACAAACAGAGCAAGTTATGGAACAACTAAGCTCTACTGTAGATGTCATTGTCGATAATATCGAAAAATATACAAATGCTGCTCGTTATGGTAAAGGAAATAATTATGCTTTAAATAACTTGCGAACAGCAGTTCAAAACCAATTTCCTTTAGTTGATTGGTTATTAAGCACAAGCCTATCTCAAATGATTGAGAACGCTTGGCAAAATGGCTCATTGCCAACTGTAACTGATGAAGATGGAAATGTTTATTTAAAAGCACCTTTAAATGTATTTACGACACCACCAAAAGATACTAAAGGTGAATGCTGTTGGTTACCTTTTGATATTGCAGCATGTGGGGGCAAAGCACCAATTAATATTCTATGTTTAAAAGATTGTGTGGATATGTTAAATCACTTATTGGACCGTAAATTAAAAGTTCAATCGAATGATTTAATTGGTTTCTTTAAGCAAGCAGGGCAGACTTATGAAGAAGTTCGTGATTTCATGAATCGTGAAAGTATGGCTTTCTATACTGCCAATACAATTGTTAATGGACAACTAGATGTTACAACACCTATCTTAAAAAAATTCCATGGATTAATGGAAATTTTAAAACGCCCAGAAGTTTTCAAAATGCAAGGAACAAATATTTTAGCAGCATTTGATTCTATTGGATATCGCATGGACGTTCTAGGTGGATCATTCATTTTTGCAGCTCATCCATTAACTGTAGCAAGCATTAAAAATGCCATTCGTCCTAATCGTTACGGTATTCTTCCAGACGGCTGGACCATTAACGGAGAAAGTATTTTCTATAAAGGAGCACAAGTTTTACCTGATAAAACTGTACCAGTTGATGTTGAAAATGGCACAGGCGTTATTTGGCAATTGTCTGGTGAATCCGTAGGTGTATTCTTGGGGACAACTTTGCGTCCTGCTGAAGACTATATTATTCGCAATCAATTTACAACAACAAACGATGTAAATAAAGGATGCGCAACAGAATGTGATATTTATTACAACTTAGGAAGTGTAGTTACAAATAATGTAGCTCGATTAGCTGTAATTACAGATGTTCCTTTGGCTGCTGGAATCAACGCCTACTCATTAGCTAATTTATTAGATCGAGTATATGTAGAAACATTAGCTCCCTAGAAAGTAAGGTGCTTACCTTATGGATGAAATCATTGAGCAACTGAAAGAATTTTGCGATTGTTTTCCTTGTGATGTAGAGGACAACAAGTTAGAGAAAACAGTTAAAGAAGCAATTCATTTAATAAGTTTATTAACTTGTTGGACTCAACGTCCTTGCGAAACATTTTTAATGAGTGAGAGACAAGAAGTATTTGATATGGACAATTACTTACCTTGTTCGTGTGATGATGGAATTATGGAATTAGATTTATTCTATGCACCATTTGCTTTAGCATCATTCCGAGTTTTTTCTGTACATCGAGAAGGTGTAAAAGAAATCATTAGAGAATTAGATGAAAAAGAATTTGGTTATAGCGTTGTAAAAGACAAATTACTTGTTGATATTCGAAACTATGCAAATAGGGAAAACGGATGTTGTGTTTGTAAAAAAGAACACCAGTTGCTAGTCTTATATGATGCTGGATTTGAAGAGTTACCTCAATGTTTATTACAACTTTTCTGCGATTTAATTCATGTAATTTACAACAAGAATAACTGTGATTGTCATGCTTGTGCTACTTGTCAAGATAATTCAGATAGCGGCTTTATTGCAAATGAAGCGATGACAACAGATGAGTTAGTAGAAAGCTACCTCAATAAACTAGTAATAGACAGCTACCGAAAACAATTAGGTCTTATTAGCCTTTGTGGTAAAAGTCTAGAACAGATTTGGGGGATTAGAGTATGAAAGTTCGATTTTTAGGCGTTCGTGAACACATTAGCGCTACAGGTTGTTCGTCCTGTGGAGCGAAAAGGTATGCCAGTGGTTTAAAGACAGAAAAGACATTTTTCTTACCAAGCGGAAAAAGATTAGATGTTGAGTTTAATCATGAATATGAAACCACTGATACAGACGGAATGTTTTTGCTTGAAAGTGGGCATTTCGAGGAAGTGTTTTAAATGGCACTAAAAAAGATAGTTATTCAATCAATTGAAAAAGAGATAGATAATTATGCAAAAAAAATGGAAAAAATTATAAAAGAAGAAGCTCACGTTAAAACAGGAGCGTTGAGAGATTCGATAACAATAGAAAAGGAAAGTGACGGGAGTAGATTAATAGGAGTTGATGTCGCGAAACTGAAATCCGATCCTCGCAATGTTGGAGGCTTAGATTACTCTATTCCTTATTACAAAGGTCATAGTGGCTACACGATAAGGCCAAGAAAGGCAAAGGCTTTGAGTTGGGTTGGTAAAGATGGCAAACGTCATTTTGCTAAAAGTGTTTATATACCACCCCACGCAGGTGATCCTTTTTTGAAGCGAGCTGTGTTACGTAGACCAAAATTATAGGAGGTATATCAAATGGCGAAACGTGCAATGAATGCATTAGCAGCAGATGGTGAAACGACTTATCAGTTATCAGCTAAAGACTATACAATCGGTGATTCTGAAGTCACAGGTGTGTATGATAATGAAAAAGCTGTAACTATTAAATTATTTGTAGACGACGTAGCAGTGGATGAGATCACACCTGATAATTCAAAAAATATTTATGCTATTTCTACAAGTAAAACTACTATTGTTAAAGATAGTAAAGTGGAAGTTGCAGAATATGATGCAGATAAGAATGAATTAACAAAAATTCTAGTTACTGTAATTGACCCAAATGGAGGAGGAAATGAGATGGATGAAAAAGAAAAGATTGATAAATTCATTTCACGAAAATTAACAGTATTAAATGAAAAAGACGGTATTGTCTATGAACAGCTAGCAATCCGAGTTATTCAAGTTAATCAAAAATAATAGGAGGAATTAGACATGGGAAAATGTAATACAGAGCAAGTTCTTTCAATGATTGGTGTTAACAAATTAACGAAGGCACAGGAACTGTTTTTTTCGGTTCTACAGGACAATGACTCTTGTGTAAAAATTAAAACCAGTGACTACTTGGAAATCATTGGAGACAAATCAGCATTCAATAAATATTTACGACCAGAGGATGCATTTAATTGCTTAGCAGAAGGATGTAGAAACACAGGTGGATTATTAATTACAGGCAACGAATTTCCGTTAGGGGCTACCTTTAAAAAAGTTACTGATGCGACTGATTTTTATGCTGGTGCAACCACTTTTTATTTAGATTTGCCAAAAGATGGAACATACACTATCGAATTTAAAATTGCAGCAATTAATGACAATAGTTTTGTAAATGCTGATGTATATAGAAAAAAATTCACTGGAACTAAGGGCTATAATCCTATTTTTATTGATTTTTCAGTCGTTCCTGAAGAAGTTTTAGGCGAAGGTTGGCAAGCAAATGAACGTGGTGTTTATGTGTCAATTACTGTGACAACTGAAGAAGAAATTCCATTAAAACAAATTCATATTTCTTCGATTAGTTTTTACAACTCAATCGAAGAATTACAAAATGATGAAGTTGTAACGATTGGATGTATTACAGAATACGGTGGAGACATGACTATGGATGTTGCCGATAGTGTATGTTTTGGTGCTAAGTATGATCCATCAAGCGCTAGTATTACTCGTACATTCACAGGTGGCAAAACAAGCGGAAACTACTGGTTACTTAATCCATTTATGCGTCGAGGGGATTTATCAAAAGGGTGGACAGTTGTTAAAGAGAAAGATAAAGTTCGTGAACTCACTATTGACGGCCGACGTTATGGGTATATCTTGTTAAACGGTTTATCAAAACAAGAATGCTCTTTCTCTAAAGCTTTAGTTGCAAGTGAATGTAACTTTACTGATGCAGAATTAACTAAAGTCAACCTCCCAGATGTAGCAGTATTAAACGAAAAACAATACCAAATTATTAAGCATGGCGAATATGATGGATATTTAATTGTTCATGAACGTTTGATCGGACAGCCATTGTTATATGCATACCCTAAAGAGGTTTCTATTGAGCAATACGTCGGTGAAGATGACGCATATGAAGGACGCCGTGTACGTCTATTCTTCCCAACTGTTCAGACAGATGGTGTGAAAGTGAACTATATTTTCAACAATGTATTAGTTACTTCATTCCCTACGACTTTAAGTAATACAGATGAAACTACATTTGAATTTGAAGTATCTATTCAAAAGGATAACAATGGTCGATTCTTTGAAGTTCAGAAAATTATTGAATAATTATTTAAGAAAAGGGGATTTTTGTAATGAAACAAAGCGATTTAACGAAAATGATTACAAAAAATGATGTAATTGATATGAAACATAAAATGGATAAAACTCAGGATACAAGTAAGCCATATGCAGTAATTGACAACGATAATATTGCTGTTGTTGGTGACGCAAACGAGATTCAAAAAGTTGAAGAAAACTATGTGATCAAGTTTCGTGTTCCAAAAGAATTCTTTGAAGAAATTCCGTATGGAGCAACTACTGTAGATAAATATGTTATTTTCGAAGTTGAATACAGTAATGCAAGTGTAACAGGTATGAATGATTTAAAAATTGTAGATGCACTTTTGAACATTCAACCATTTTTGAAGGAGTTTTACCAAAAAGACGAAGACGGCAAAGTAACTATTGTGGAAAAGACAGATCGAGAAGTTCTTAAAATGTTATCAACATCAGAGGACGAAGTTATTTATGGGTTTTATAAAGTGGTGGCAGCTTTCTTAGGTGTAGATGAAGAGTTAATCGAATACATGCTTCCATTTTCAGTGATTGAAACTTTTACTGCATTAACAGAAAATCACCCAGAAGTGTTCAAAGAAGCAGATGCTTTTTTCGGATAATCGTGCGTGACAGTTTAAACAATGGTGTTTCATTACAACAAGCGCAAGAAACGTATTTTGCTAAGTTTAATCATTATTCGTATATGGCTCATTTTGTAGCAAAAATCTTAGGACAACGTCCCAGCCATGTATTGAGTGGTTGGGGCGTTTCTGAATTGATTGTAGCATATGGCCATTATGCTAATGAGCAAAGTTATCAAAACTTTATGGATTGGAAGTCGTCACAAGAAAATGCACCAAAACCTAAGCAACCACAACCATTTGTTGTTCAATTTATATCGCAAGATGAGCTGGAGGAGGTGGAATAATTGGCCGTTGAAAATATCTCCATTCGTATTAAGGACAATATTAAAGATATAGAAAAAGAACTAGATAGTTTAGATCGACGAATAGCTAAACTAAAAGGTCAACGCCCTGCTATCGAGTGGAATACTACGAAACTAAAAAAAGCAAAAGAAGAAATAAAAAATATTAATGTTGATATAAAAAAATTGCAAGCACAGAAAGCAACCATTAAGGCAGATGTAAATACTAAAGATGCAAAAGAAAAAATATCAACCTTAAATCAACAAATTAAACAACTACAATCTAGGAAAGCAAATTTACAAATAGTAACAACTCAGTTGCAAGGTTCAGAAGCACAACTTCGTAAACTAGACAATGAGATTAGTCGATTGAATAATCGCAAGGCTATGTTACAAATTGATAGTCGTGGTCTAGGAGAAACTGGAGAAGAGAGTCGAAAATTACAAAATAGTCTTCGAAGTATGAGTGAACGGACCTACAAGATAAATGTTTCATCAAATCTAGATAAGTTGAGCGGGCTAGCTAACAATGCAAGCAATAAAATATTAGGAGCATTCAATCCTTTAACATCCAAACTAAATCAAATGCTTGGTGTAGGACTAGCTGTAAAGGCTGTTGATAAGGCAACTAGTATGATTACAAATTCTATCGATGGTTCTATTTCAAGATTAGATACTTTAAATAACTTTGAAAAAGTAATGTCAAATATGAATATTTCAGCCGACCAAGCCGATATCGCCAAAAGCAAACTTGTAAAAGGGCTAAATGGCTTGCCTACAACTTTAGATGATGCTGTTGCTTCAGTACAAAGGTTTACAGCAAATAATAAAGATGTACAGAAATCTGCGGATATATTCTTGGCATTAAATAATGCAATTTTAGCGGGTGGCATGTCACGAGAAATACAATCAAGCGCACTTGAGCAAATATCTCAATCTTATTCTAAAGGTAAACCAGACATGATAGAATGGCGCTCGCTACTAACAGCAATGCCTGCCCAAGTGGATCAAATCGGGAAGAGTTTTGGTTTAACATCTGATCAATTGGGAGAAGCTTTAAGAAATGGAAATATCTCTATGGATCAATTTATGGATAGAATTGTGGAGATGAATAAAAACGGGGCAGAAGGATTCAAATCATTTGAAGAACAAGCTAGAAATTCTGTTGGTGGCGTTCGAACTGGTATGTCTATTATGAATTCAGCTATAACACGTGGAGTGACCTCGATTATCGATACATTTGATAAGATGGCGAAGGATAAAGGCCTGGGAGGAATTGCAGGTGTATTTGGAAAAATTGGTGCTGCTTTCGAAGATAATTTAAAAAAAATAGGAGCTTTTGCAGAAGAACATTCAGATGATATATTTCGTTTTTTTGACAAAGTAGTGAAATTTTTAAGCACTATTGATTATGCTTCATTTTTTGAGGGACTAGGTAAAGGAATAAAGGGTGTAAAAGATGATGCTGTTGGATTATTCAATCTATTGAAACCTATATTTGAATTTTTAGGTAAGGGAGATACTTTGAAAGGCCTAGGTGCATTTATTCCACGATTATTTGAATTTGGGGTAGCTTTAAAGTTTATAGCTATTAGTGCCAAAGGGCTTTCTATATTATCCAAAGTTTTTGGAGTATTCGGTAAAATAAAATTGCCTAAATTCGGTAAAGGTGGAGGAGCATCAGAAATCGTAAAACCATTAGAGAGTTTAAAATCTATTGGGACTGGTTTTTTAAAAAATGCTGGTAACCTTGCGTTATTATTCGGAGCAATAAAAGTGCTTGAAGAAGGCGCAGAAGCAATGAAACAACTAGATGAAAAAATACCAAATGATTTTACAGGGCTAGCTAAAAAAACAGCGAGCATGAGTCTGGCTATCAGTGCAATTGGGGGTCTGGCTTTTATAGCTAGTAAATTAAATTTTACTGATAATTTAAAAGGGATTGCAAGTATTGCATTAATCTCAGTAGATTTAATGATTGCAAGTGAAGCGATGAACCAACTCAATGAGAAAGTACCAAACAATATTGGAATTGTCGCTAAGAAACTAGGGAGTTTATCAATTGCAATCGGGGCTATGGCAGGATTAGTTGTTATTGCAGGCGCTTTTTCATCTGCTAATCCAATGATGGCTATATCAGGATTAGCTAGTGTAGCACTCCTATCACTAGAATTAATGATTGCAAGCGAAGCACTATCACAATTAAATGAAAAAGTACCTTCAGATATTGCAACAATAGCTAAAAAGGTTGCTAATATCGGTATAGCAATTGGTGCAATGGGTCTTTTAGTTGGAGTAATAGGTGGTTTAAGTATTGCTACATTCCCTGCAGCAATCGCTGGTTTGGCAGCTGTAGCACTACTAGCAGGAGAATTAATGCTAGTTTCTGAATCAATTAACCAATTGAATAAAAAGGTTCCTGAAGATATTACAAGTGTTAAAAATAAGCTTGAGAGTTTAGAAGAAGTTTTAAGCTATATGGCGAAATCCAGTATTGGAAAAATTTCATCTTTATTCAAAGGAATAATAGGTACTTTTACTGCATCGACATATGTACAAGTTATCGATGGTTTGATAGAAGTGTCAAATGGATTGAAACGTCTAGCTAGTGCTTCAGAAGATATAAATAGTGCAAAACTTGTAAATAATATATATGACATCAATAAAGCAGTTGAAGTTATTGGTGGAAAAGATAATATTTTTGAGAAATTAGGAAGCTTAATGAAAGGTAAAGTTGACACTGCTATTTTTGATGAGATGGAAAATATATTAAATAAAATGATTTCTCTATCTAATAAAATGAAAACTTTACAAGAAAATAAATTTTCAATATCTGATATTACAAGTAAAGTTACAGTTATAAAAGATATATTAGAAAAGTTAGATCCTGCTGATTGGGATATTGCGAAATCTGGAGTCGTTTCATCTAAAATTATTGATCAAGCAGATACTACTATATTCTGGTTAAATAAATTAAGCAAAAAGTTAGCAGCATTATCAGAAAGTAAGTTAGAAACGGGTTCAGTGCAAAATGTACTACAAAATATTAAAGGTGCATTACGTATGCTAACTAATGAAAGTTGGAGTGATTTCATTGGTGGAGTTGTGCCAAAAGATTTTATAGATATGACGGGCCAAAGTGTGGATGGTTTGAATAGCATTAACAAAAAGCTGTCTAAACTATCAGAAACTTCTTTTGACTTAGGAAAAACTCAAACCATGATAGCAAATCTAAAATCCTCATTACGTATGTTGCAAATTAAATCTTGGGGCGACTTCGATGGGGGAATAGTTGAACGTGGAACATTAGATAAACTAGACACTGCAGTTTATTGGTTAAGTAGTATAGCTAAAAAATTTGGAACACTTTCTAATTTTGAATTTGATGGTGGCAAGTTACAAGGAATAATAGCAAATATCAAAGGTGCTTTAAGATTATTGCAAGCAGATAGTTGGACCGATTTTAATGAAGGAATTGTTGGTAAAAGATTATTGGACCAGTTAGACACATCAATTTACTGGTTGAATAAAGTGGGCAGTAAATTAAATGAACTTTCGAATTTACCATTAGAAACAGGTAAGGCACAATCTGTTATTCAAAATATCAAAGGATCTATTCGAATGTTAAGAATCGATTCATGGAGTGATTTTAATGATGGATTTGTTGATAGGGAAATGCTTAGCGGATTAGATGTAGCTGTATTATGGGTCACTAAAGTAGCAAATCGTTTAACAGGTCTTTCGGGAATAAATATCGAAACTGACAAAATAAATTCCACTATTGCAAGTACCAAAGGGGCATTAAGAATGTTTCAGGCTAGCTCTTGGCGAGATTACAATGAAGGAATAGTCAAAGCTGACTTTATAAAAGCTTTGGATTTAGTTTTGATAAACTTTATACAATTAGCAAATAGAGTTAATGGATTAGCTAGTATCACACTAGAAAATGATAAAGTCCATTCAACAATTACCGCTGTTAAAGGTGTTATTAATAGGTTAACGATAGATACTTTTCCTGATTCAAACACGATGATTGGTGAAGATGTCATTGATAAAATCGACACTACAGTTTATAGACTGATAACATTAGCAAATAGAATTAATCAGATTCCTCAATTAACATTGGGTGTTGATGAATTGAGTAATAATATAAAAAGTATTAAATATGTCGCAACAGAGATGGCCATTAGTAAGTGGCAAGGGATATCTGAAGGCGTTATAAGCAGCGAAACGTTAGGTATGATTGTTTCATCTGTTAGTAAGTTAGGAACGATATCAAATAAATTAAGTGTATTAAACGCATTACCATTTGATTGGACGAGTGTATTAAACAACGTTAACCGAATGAAATCAATCATTGAACTAATGAACACATTTCCAAGTGCAAAAGGACTGGATAGTATACCCGAGCTAGTCGAATCTTTTAAAAACTTACTTATTACGTTACAAGGTCTAGAATCTAAATTTGAACCAATTGGGAAATCATATGGACAGCAAGTTATTAATGGATTCAAAAATGCTGATGTTCCTTCTAAAATCAAAAAAGTTATTGATGATTTAATAACTAATTTAAGAAATAAAGATACCGAGTTTAATAATGTTGGTAAAGGATTTGGGGATAGTCTGAAATCAGGATTTACAAATGCACTACAAGGTTTAGATAGTAATATTGATAGTTATGTTACATCTATTAATAACAAAATTTCTTCTATTCAAACCAATCTAAATTCATTAACAGCGCCTAGTCTTACTGTTGATGTAACAGAAAATGTGAAGACTCGAAGAGTTACACGTGCAAATGGAGGCATTATACCTCAGTATCGAGCAAACGGTGGAAGCATTATGAAACATATTTTTAAATCCAAAGGTACAGATCGTGTTCCAGCAATGTTAACTGCTGGAGAATATGTTCAACGTAAAAAAGCAGTAGATCATTTCGGAATTGACTTTATGGAACGGATCAATAACTTAGATCTAAGTGGAGCACTAGCTAGTATCACTAATCGATTTGGAAATAGTCAACCTGTCTCAAATGTAATGAATAGATATTATAATACGACAAAAAATACAAGAAATAACAATAATACAATTAACCAAAATATTAGTATGACTGGAAATCCTAATTTTGCCAATTTGCGTGCAAATAGATTTTTGAGAGGAGTGTAAATTGATGTATGATTGCAGAACAATTTATCCTCAAAAAAGGTACTTACAATTCAGAGATGTTGTAATTGGTGCATACGATATGATTCAAGATGCAGATTTGAGTGGAGGATTCAAAACTACCACTCAAGCATTTAGTTTTGGTCATGGTAGTTATACTAATGCAAAACAAATACAACAGTATTCAACTGAACAAAAGTTAGCATTAACACTAAAGATAAATTATTCTATGTTTTCTATGGACCAAAAACAGTTTTATAAAGAATTCTTATATAGTGAGCTTTCTAAGATTGGTAAGCTATGGGCAATTGAAAATCGTCGAATAATTTGGACATATGCTTTTGTAGAAAGTTTTTCAGAACCTTACAGCATTGAAAAAAACACTTTTTCTGTCGATTTGAACTTTATATTATATGAAGGAATTTGGCACTATGCAGATGAAAAGAAAACATTTTTGAAACCTTACGATGCGTGTTCTTTCGCTGATTGTCTAGAATTTGAAGAAATAGACACTTGTCAGGACGATATCTACGGATGCTGTATTAGTTGTCAAAAAAATAATATTAAACATAAAGATTGTCAAAAATGTTCTTGTGAATGTGATTTTCTTACTAAGGAAGACAGTCTGTGTGTTAAACAAAAAGATATAGAAAAAGATTACTGGAAATATTGTAGTGGTGGTTATCAAATAATTTATAACTGTAATAAAGGTCGTCATCTATGGGGATATAATAAGATGCTCGGAACGAAAATTTGTAAGAAAGAGCTTTGCAATAACTATGTTGCTGGAAAGTTTTATAGTAATACCGTTTTGGAGACTGATGTATTCACAATGACTATTATTGGCAGAGTAGAAGATCCAGTTATTCATTTAAATGGTAACGCAATGCGTTTAAAAGGTATATACGATGGAGAGTTACTTATTGAATCAAATGGAGATGTTTTCTATCGTGAAGATGACTGCTGCGATTTTGATAAGTTACCGATTGAAAATCTTGAATTGATGAATTGTAACACTTTTGGATGGTCCATAAAGCATGGGTACAACAGCTTACTAGTAGAAACAAACGATTGCTGTGAGCCAGTTTGTGTATTTATCAAAGAGGATAAAATTACGTACTAGAAAGGATGATTTACATGTCTAAAAATTGCAAATCTTGTAAGGACTTAAAGAATAGGGGCATAGATGTTGACTGTTGTTTTGAAATTGGCGACAAAGAATGTGCTAGCTTAGGTGATGATAAAGGATTTAATGGCAAGAAAAACGATTGTCAAGATATGCATGATTTAAATGATTGTTTACTAGGTAGAGCCGACAGTGCTCTCGATATTCATGATGATTGTGATTGGAAAGGATATTTAAAAAAATTAGTATCTACACTTTATAATCTACAGAAGATGACAATTTGTGCAATTTGTGGAATTTGGAAAAAGATTCATTGGATTGAAGAACAGATTGAAAAAATTTGGAAAAAAATTGCAAAAATGGAAGATGATATCGATAATATAGCTTCACAGAATTGGGAAATTAACACTAGATATGGGATTCAAGAATCAACAAAAGGGATGAGTGTTTCAATTAATCGAGGTAATGGTGATTTCATTTTTAGATGGAAAGATTGGGGAGACGCTGAACAGACCCAATATTTAGGAGAAGGAGAAATAAGAGGGACTGTTAATTTTGGAATGAGACCATCATCAAATGCTAGCTTTGATTGGCAAGTTCGTGATGTAGTAATCCAAAATTTATCATATAAAACAAATAACATTAGGTCAGTACCATTTACTTTACACCTTTATTTAACTCGTGCTGGAGAACAAGAGATATATACAAAATCACATGATACTACTAAATCCTTTAATGACAATATTAATAAAACACTAAAATTAAATAATAATGGAAATGTGGGGATTTCTAGTTCTAGTGGTTGGTTACAATTTTTAGAATTCTTCAATGATGGCCCTGTTGCTGATGATAGAGCCAATTTACAAATTGAATTTAAAAATAATGGGAAACCTAAACCACCTCGTTATATTTAATAATCATTAGGAAAGGCCAAAGGAAGGTGGTAATTAATGCCTAGTCATGATGCATCAATTCAGTGGTTTGAAGCGAGAAAGGGAAAAGTTGTTTACTCTATGAGTGCTCGTCTTGGCCCGAATAGTTACGACTGCTCAAGCGCAGTTTACTTATCATTGATCGCAGGCGGTTTTTTGCCAAGTGGTACAATGGGCAATACAGAAACCTTGTTTGGATCATTAGAAAGTATTGGTTGGAAACAGACGCCGAATCCCAAACGTGGAGATATATTTATTTGGGGTGTTCGTGGAGCTAGCGATGGTGCAGGAGGACACACTGGCATGTTTATTGACAGTTCGTCAGTGATTCATTGTAATTACGGAGCTAACGGAATTTCCATAGATAATTATCAGTTTATTTTAAAAAATAATGGTGGAATGCCAAGTGTTATTTATACAGATCCAAAAAATGATGGCGGAAATAATCCCACCCCTCCACCAAAACGTGTTTTAAGTAAAGAGCAACAAGTTGCTGTAGATATTAGAAATGTGCTTTCAAAAGAAGGCTACACAATACAAGCTATTGCTGCTATATGTGGTAATGCTGATGTTGAATGTGGAATGCGCCCCGATATTTCTGAAATTGGCGGCGGTGGTGGATATGGAGTAGTTCAGTGGACAAGTCCGAATGCATGGGAAAGCGGAGCGAATTATGTTCAACGTTTACTTAGAGAAGCGGGCATTGATGGTGATTATAAAATGGCGTCAACACAAGCTAAATTAATTCACTATGGTATGTTTCATGGTCAATGGATTGGAGTTGTTAGTCCGACTGATGCAAAAGATTTTATTAAGGGTACAAATGTCGATCAATTAACAATAGCATTTCTGAAAAACTTTGAACGTGCAGGAGTTGAGAAAACACAAGCACGTATAACAGCTGCAAAAAAATGGTTCGACTTCTTACTGAATTATAAAGAAGGGGATTATGATGATCCAACTCCAGAAAATACTAAGGAAAAATTACGAAATGTTGGTGAAATTGATCAATTAGGTATTAAAAATGGAAAAGTTTTTGTAAAAGGTTGGCATTTTTCGAGTGACTTACCAATGGAAAATATAGAAATCTATAATGCTGAAACAGCGAAATTAATTTACCAATTCAATAACATTCCTATAAAAATTCGTAATGATATAAAAGAAAAATATCCTAATGTTGAAGATGTCGAAAAGTCAGGATTTGAATTATCGTTTACGCTGAAAGCAAATGAAGCGATATTTATCAAAGGTATTCGAACTGACGGGCAAGAAAAAGAGGAGTTGTATTTTGACAACCTTTTAATGTTTGAACCAGTTGAAAATGCCCCAGTAGATAATTACGCTGAAGATAATAGAAAATTTTTCTTCGAAATCTTTGAAAAAGGAAAACTTGTTGCAAGAGGTAATAAGATTTTAAATACATTATCTTGGAGTAATGAGTTGATGTATGTGCCTACAACTTCACTCGTTTTGCCAATCACTTATCGTGAATATTTTAAAGGTCGAGAAGAAGTGAAAATATATATTAACAATAAAGTTTTTCATGGGATTACAAGTGATTATGATGTCGATAAGGAATTTGAAACAATAACTATACAACTTGATCATATAATCAGCGAATGGGAATTCCGACAAGTATCCACCAATTTAGCATGTAAGAATAGAACAATTAATGATATTTTTAGTACTCTTGATTTTCGATATTCAAATAAATGGCATTTAGATTATTTACAAAACTCTTCTCAAAAAAGAATAGACTATGTATATAGTAGACAAAACAAACTTGAGGCATTAACAAAAACATGTGAATTAACAGATGATATTTGGTGGAGAGTTGGTTTTAATTTTGGTAGAAAATTAGAATTTGGAACTTTTGGAGAAACTAAACCTGTTCAGATATCATCCGTTAGAAATGCGCCATATCGTTTAATTAGCGAACCTAAAATTGACTATCAGTTTGATCAAGTAATAAATATGGCTACTGTATATGGAGAAAAATCAGATAGTGGTATGTCTAGTATGAGTTTGCGTGAAGTTTATTTAGAACCACATACACAGATAAAAGGATTTCCAGTTCGTGTTCTTCGAAAAGGTATCAATAACGAACGTGGTTATGATTATATCAATCTTGCAAAGATTGCTTCTAATAATAATGTTGAATACACAGTAATTGATGAACAAAGTGTAAGAGATGAAAGTAATATATCTATTGAAGCGAGTTATTCGTTTAATGATTTAGCACCATTTGCAGTAAATGATAAAAAAATTAGTGATGAAGATAGAAATAAAGCAACTAGAACTGCATATGAAACAGCGGTTAAAAGATTAAAACAAGCAAGAAGAAAATACTACATTGATATCACAACAACTGAATTACCGTCTGACATTAATGTCGGAGATCAAATTCGTTTGCTATATGATAACAATAAATTAATAACAGAAGGATGTTCTGATTATCAAAAAGAAATCATGAAGATGAGTGATTGGTACTATATTTTGAAAATTGATTACAATTTTGATGAAACAGGATTAGAAACAAATAGACTGACTTTGAGTAAAAATTTATCAATTGAGCGGAAGGCAGATGAACGATGATGAATTATGATGATGCATTGATTAAAGTAGCAGAAAGAACTCAAAACAATCGTAAACAAAATCGACAAGATACGATGCAACGTAGACATCAGGTCACTGAAATCTATGGTCAAGAATATACTGCTCAAGGGGATTCAAATACACCAGCCATTGTTTATTTGCCTGTAAGTAAGGACCTTGTATATCACGAAGTTATGGAGCTTCAAATTCGTATTTCTGGATTTGAGATGCCTGTTAAAGGTGGAGAAACTACAAATGCATCATTAAAATTAACCAATACCAGATTAGAAATAGGTAGCACGAATATTCCACCAAATAACCATAGCCATTCATTAAGCCCAAATCCACATACTCATGAATTAAATCCAAATCCTCATAGTCACAGTCTGAGTGCTGGCATTCAAACTTTTCCTTCAACAGCCACCGAATTCCGATTGGAAATCAGTGGAGTGGATATCACAGATGCAATAAAACTAGAGTATCCATCAAATTGGATAGATGGTAATGGTGTCTTTCCTAAAAGTGACGATGGATTATTGCATTATAATCTTTTAGGTATATTGCCACATTTACAGCCATGGCAACAAAACGTTATTTTGTCGAGTGGGTTAAAAGAAATAAAAATATATGGCAATGGAGTGTTTAAAGCAACTGTTGCAGAATTTTTCAAGTTTTCACATAGAAATTAGGGGGTAGCTACAATGGCAGAAAATAAACAAGCTAGTGAAGGGTTAGCAGAAGATTTAATTAGAAGCATGGTTCAAACAGCTTCTATAGAACTACATTTAAAAACATTGGTTGAAAAAAGGCAATCTGAAATGGATAACGGTTTAATAGATACTAATGATTTCAATCGGGTTAATGAGCAGATCGACGTATTAAAAAATTTGAAAGAAGAACTGTTTGAAGTTACTGAACAACGTCGACAAGATATGCGTACGCTATTTGATTTATTTGAAGGTAAAGGTGATAAGGAACAATGGTGTATAGTTAAACACGCTGCAATGGCAATGTATACAGCTTTTGAAGCTTGGCAAGCCAGTGATAACGATCGTTTACTTTATCAAATATGTATTGAAAAAAATGCTTATTTCATCAAAAAAATCACTCAATTTACAGGAGTACCCATTACCGAATGTGCTTCTTGCTTTAGCGATATGATGAAAGGGGCTATTGATGATGAGGGTTAGAAGCTTTTGTTCTGATTGTGGCAATATAGGATTTAGTCCATGTGAATCAGATGTAAGTATTTGTTCATTTGAACGTGTAGATGAACTACCAGCTATAGAAGCTGCTGAAGAATGTGTTGCGTATATATTGCCAAACAATAGTGCTCATGTTTTATCCTTTGATAAAAAAAGTTTTACAGATTTTAAAGGTCGAAAAGGAGACAAAGGCGATATTGGTCCACAAGGTCCAAAAGGAGATAAGGGGGATATAGGCCCTAGAGGCCCAGAAGGTTTACAAGGAGACATTGGACCACAAGGAGAAAAAGGAGAAACAGGCTCGCAAGGTCCGATTGGTTTAAAAGGACCTAAAGGTGACAAGGGGGATACTGGTCCACAAGGTCCAAAAGGTGAAAAAGGAAACGATGGTGTTCCAGGCGCAAAAGGAGAGCAAGGACCTAAAGGTGATACGCCTGATATAAGCAATTTAGTTACTAAAACACAGTATACAAATGATTTAAATAAAAAGATTGACAAAACGGCATTTAATGCTGTTGGTCAACATATTTCTTACAATGGAATTACTATTCACATTCAAAGATCAAATACAATTATTACATGTAATGTTGAAGGAATTTTTAAAAAAGGAAAAGCCAATGGTTGGCATGGTGTGGATACCTATATTCAAGCTAGCTATAGACCTCAAAATATGATTATTAAAATACCGTTAACCTTAAATATAGGCAATACGATTCAAACAAATAAATATGCAGCAATACAAATAGAAACATCTGGTCGAATTATGATTCGAGTTTATGGACTTCAAAATGATGATGTAGAATTTGGAGGGAGTGCAACATGGATAAGATAAAAATATGGATTACAATGGACGAAAATCAAATGCTTACGGACTATTCGTTTATTGCTAAGAAAAACTATATTGAAATTGAAGTAAATGAAGAGCCAAAAGATTATTTGAACTGGGGTTTACGCAATGGCAAATTAGTTCATTATCCTGATGATTTAAATGGCCTAACAAATAATAGAACAACTTCTTTTGTTGGGAATGTAATGTTGAACTTTGCGGTTATTTCTTGGGCATTGTCTTATATACCACTAATCGGCAAAGTTATTTTAGATTATCCTAAATATGCAGATATTAAAGCTGAATACGGCTTACTTGGATTGACAGATGACAATATGAAAACATTTGTTAGTTACAAACGAATTACAGAAAAACAATATGAAGAAATAACAGGAAACTCCTACAAAAAATAAGTTGGTGAGAATATGTCTATAGGAGAGATTATTACAATTATAACGTTTGTAGGTGGTATTATCGGTTTTTTAATAAAAAATTATACCTTACTACAAAAACTAGATGAAACAGTAAATAAGCTTAATTTATTAATTGATCAAACTAAAGAAAAACAAGGCTTAGTAGAGGATGAAGTAATAAAATTAAATGAACAAATAAAATCTTTATGGAACAATTTAAAAGAAAATAACGAAAGAATACGAGATTTAGAACGGAGGGGCAAATAATGGACTTTTCTAAAATTGAATTGATGCCATTAGTGGTGCTAGGGTGTTTAGCTGTCGGGTTTGTTATTAAAAATACTAATATATTAAAAGATAAATATAATCAGTTTATTCCTTTAATTGTATTCATTTTAGGTATATTAATCTCATGGTGGATACAAGGTAAAATCACACCTGAAAATACAATATATGGGGCTTTAAGTGGATTAGCAAGCACTGGCTTACATCAATCTTTTAAAAATTTTATAGGAGATGATAAAAATGACATTGAACGGAATTGATATTTCTAGTTGGCAATCAAATATTAACGTAGGTAAAGAAGGTGTCCCTGCAGATTTTGTTATAGTTAAAGCTACAGGAGGAACAGGATATATAAATCCTGACTGTGATAGAGCATTCCAACAAGCCATTAGCAGTGGGAAAAAAGTAGCTGTATATCATTTTGCGAATGAGGTAGGACTTGAAGGGACAGCGGAACAAGAAGCTGAGTTCTTTTTAAAAAATATTAAAGGTTATATCGGTAAGGCCGTCTTGGTTTTAGACTGGGAAAGTACTAATAAAGGAGACGTTGCTTGGGCTAAACGTTGGTTAGATTATGTTCAAGGTAAAACAGGGGTAAAACCTATGTTTTATACTTATACCAATGTTTTACAATCATATAATTTTAGCTCTATTGCAAAAGCTGATTATGGTTTGTGGTTAGCTGATTACGGAGCAAATAATCCACAAGGATATTCCCAACCTACTCCGCCACCAGTCCCTTATTGGAATTTTATTTCAATGTATCAATATACGTCAAATGGTCAATTGCCTGGCTGGAATGGTCGATTAGATTTAAACGTATTCTTTGGTGATAGAAGCATGTGGGACAAATACGCTAATCCCAAAAGTAATCCAACACCCGCTCCTCCAGTTCCTCCTAAACCTAAGCGCCGTTACGGATATAGAGTAGACGATTTACAATTTGTAAACGGTATTTGGCAAGTAAGAAATGATGTATTGGGGCAGCCGGACTTTGATTGGACAGAAAACGGAATTAATGTTGCTTATATTGATAAGATCGATCCGGCAACAGGAGAGAATATGCCAGATCAAGAATTAAAAGTCGGAGACTATTTTGCTTTTCAACCATCTTCTGTAGGGATCATTACCGAACAATACTCTTTAAATGGGAAAACAATCTCGCATGTTCAATTCCCAGATGAATTTATTTGGTTGTACACAGAAAGTGTTGGGAAATTAATCTATGGGTAAATGTTTCATCTGGTTACCCTAGAACTATCTGTTTAAATTAGTATGACTTATCAAACTTTAGCTACATTATGTACTAGTAAATCCCTACCTCTCGCAATGAAATGAGAAGTAGGGATTTTTTATAAAAATAGTTGAAATATAAAAAAAGATGATTTAAAATATAGTTACCTTTTTAATACACTCATATATGATCTTCTTTCGAGAAGAGTGCTCCTATCTTATCCCAAGTCCAAGATAGGAGTATTTTAATATAATTGTATATTTGAATTTAAATAAAATACAATTATTTTGTAAAATGAAAACTTGTATTTTAATAAAGAAGGCGGTAAATGTCTTTACCAATTAATTTTTATTTTTCATTTTTAGTACATCTTGCCGCCTTTCCCCAATGAGGCGGCATCTTTTTACATAAAAATTAATGAACTCAAAAAACAGATATTGTAATATTGATACATATTAAAATTCTTATTTTTCATGCAGACTACCTTTTCCCGATAAGGTGGTCGTTTTTTTTGTTGAAATTTGAAAATTAGTAAAGTAAAATTATTATATATTAAGCTATAACCAGTAAGAACTATTTTATCCTCAATAAGGTGGTTCTTACTTGTACCATTAGCTCAGCTGGTTAGAGCAAACGGCTCATAACCGTTCGGTCACAGGTTCGAGTCCTGTATGGTCCATTCAAATAAGTAAAAGCTATTGACAATATTTTAAAAGTATATTATTCTTTAAAAAAGAAGACAATCCCCCCATCCCTTTTTAGGACAGTCACGTACTGACATGGGGGTTTTTTTATTTTGGAGGAAAAATATGAAGGAACCACTATCATTATCGTTTGATGAACAAATGGCACTTTTTGAAGAAAGAGGTATGCAGATGACCTCAAAAGATGTAGAAAAATTAAAAGTTATAGGATATTATCGAATTAAGCAGTTTGCTGCGCCTTTAGCTAATAAGAAAATTGTTAATGAAAATACTGTATATGATTACAAAGGAATATATTTTTCCGATGTTTTGAAAAGATACTATCAAGATAAAAATTTAAGAATTCATTTGTTACATGCAATAGAGAAAATTGAGGTTGCGTTGAAAACATGGGTTGCTTTTATTTTAGGAGAACAATACGGCGCTTTTGGATATCTTAATTTTTCAGAATGGTGTGATAAAAATAGATACTCAAAATTTGAAATAGAAAAGCGACAATTTTTCTTTAAAAAAGATTTACTAAGAGCTACATCTAGATCGTGCACTGAGGATATAAAATTAAAAAAGAATAAAGAAAAAGATAATTTTCCAAGTATTTGGTTAGCTGTGGAAGTTCTTACTTTTGGTGAACTTGTTAGATTAGTAGAAATTATGTCTACTAGAAATAAACGAAAACTTTCAAAAATGTTTAGATGTACGGATATTGAATTATTATCATGGCTAAAATGTATAAATTTTGTTAGGAATGCATGTGCGCACAATGCTAATGTAATAGACCTTCAGTTAGAGACGAAGCCCGTTTGCAGGAGTGATTGGAAAGATTATTTGTATAATGTTAATAAGAGTAATAATGGGACCCCTTCTAATAAGTTAGCAATAGTAATTTTTATCATCAAAACTTTAGTTACACCAATAAATGAAAGATATGGATGGAAAAATATCCGAAGGAACATTGCTAGATTAGTAGATAGTAGTGATAAAAATGCACATCTACTAGGTTTTTCAGACTGCGCATCTGCATATAAAGTTTTAGAAAAATCAAATGGAACCACAACGAAAGCCTCGCTCCCTTGATGAGAGTGAGGCTTATTTTTATGCGCTAATCAAAGTTTTTCTTACAAGCATTTTATCAATGACAAGTTGATTTCGTTTATTCAAGTGACCATAGACAGCTAATTCAGATTGTTCAGGTAACATTAGTAGCGTATTTGCTAGTTCATGTTTAGAGACGATACAGTTTATAGTTTTGTCCTGTGTTACTAATGAGAATCGAACTAAAATTTTTGGATACATACTTAACATTTTAATCTTTTCAACTACTCCTACATAATTAGTTTTCATGATATCGTCCTCCCTAATACAATTATATCGAACTTTCGTTCGTGTTGTCTATCAAGAAATATAAAATAATACAAAAAAATTGGGTACTTTTTGGGTATGTCGGTAATGAAAAAAGCTAAAACCTTTAATAAATAAAGGTTTTAGCTTTTTAATAAAGAGCCACCTGCCGGGCTTGAACCGGCGACCCCCACCTTACCATGGTGGTGCTCTACCAACTGAGCTAAGGCGGCACTTTCAAAGGCTAAACTAACTCGAGGATTGCAACGAAGTGAAACCCATAGAGTTCATTTTCAAAGGCTACACTGCGACGAGTAATCGTCAAAGTTCCTTTTGAAAAATCGTACAAATCTCGTGCACAAGAAATAGAATAACGTATAGACGAAAGTTTGTCAATTGCTCTTTCGTAAAAAAAGAAAAATGATTTTTTTCTAAGAAAAACTGTTGACAATCTCTTTTTTCTCTAGTAAAGTGTAAATCAACATCACAGATAACTATTCATTCGTTGAAGAGAAGAGTAAATTTTGATGACCTTCAAAAGAGAGTCCTGATTGGTGAAAAGGGACAAGGTTCAGAAAAGTTGAAGATGGCCTCTGAGAATAAATTGCTGATAAGTAAGCAATTTCGGCTAAGCACCCGTTACCATGTGCACCAAGTTAATAAAGACTTGGATAAGAGATGAGATATAAAGAATCAGTTATATTTCAAAAAAAGGTGGTACCGCGAATCATTCGCCCTTTACTAGCAAAACGCTAGTGAAGGGCTTTTTGCTGTGAATCACTACGACTGGCGCGAAGCGACAGAGTAGATGATGAACAGTACAAGATGACCGAAGGGCAAGTTGTGTCATTTGCACGAATCACTACGACTGGCGCGAAGCGACAGAGTAGATGATGAACAGTACAAAATGACCGAAGGGCAGGTTGTATCATTTGCACGAATCACTACGACTGGCGCGAAGCGACAGAGCAGATGATGTCTGCGATTACTCGACGCAGGATGGCCTTTGTGAGTGATGAACAGTACAAGGTGACCGAAGGGCAAGTTGTGTCATTTGCACGAAAGTGTTCCTACGATTCTCGTCACAGTCAAATCCTGTTGAGCACTACGACTGATGCAAAGAGAGAGAGTAGCTATTATCTGCGATTACTCGATGCTTGAAGGGGTAGTAACTCTAGTCTGTTTGATTTTGAAAATAAACGAAAATCAGTTTAAAATGAATAGAAATAAAAAAGCAGTGATATAGTAAGTACAAGACTTGATTTGTCTAACAGAGAGCCTAGGTAGCTGAGAATAGGTGACAAAGACGTTTTGGAAAATGGCTATTGAGCAAGCGCTCCGAGTGTTAAACACAAGGCGGCGACGGGGGCTCCCGTTATCGAGCTAGGGTATCGAACATATTGTTCCGTACTTGAAAAGGGAATTTGTGTGAGCAAATTCTGAACATGAGGTGGTAACACGCAAAAAAGCGTCCTCAACGATACAACTCGAGTTGTGTCGTTGAGGATGCTTTTTTCTTTTTTATGAAAAAATGCAGGTTGGTAAGAATGAAGGGGGATAAAGAATGATTGAACTAAAAAATATCAGTGTGACATTTCAACAAAAAAAACAAGAAATTCAGGCTGTCCAAGATGTTTCTTTGACAATTGATAAAGGGGATATCTACGGAATCGTTGGTTATTCCGGTGCTGGAAAAAGTACGCTAGTACGGGTAATTAATTTATTGCAACGACCAACAGCGGGCACCGTTATTATTAACAAAGAAAATATTTTAACTTTTTCTAAAAAGGAATTACGACAACAACGAAAAAAGATTGGAATGATTTTTCAACATTTTAATTTGATGAAAGAGCGGACTATATTTAGTAATATCGATTTTTCATTAAAATATTCTGGGCTAAGTAAAAGTGAACGGCGTCAAAAAATCAGCCATTTATTAGAGCTAGTTGGACTAAGTGAAAAACGGGACGCTTACCCCAGTCAACTATCAGGAGGGCAAAAACAGCGGGTTGCGATTGCCCGCGCTTTAGCAAATGATCCTGAAATTTTACTTTGTGATGAAGCGACGAGTGCGTTAGATCCAAAAACAACGGGACAGATTTTAGCCTTGTTAAAAAAGTTAAATCAAGAACTGAACTTGACGATTGTCTTAATCACCCATGAAATGCAAGTGGTTAAAGAAATTTGTAATAAAGTCGCGGTGATGGAAAATGGCTGCGTTGTCGAATCAAACGATATTGTTTCGATTTTTAGTCAACCCCAACAACCTTTAACCAAAGATTTTATCCGGACAGCAACTCATATTGACCAAGCATTAACAACAATTCTTGAACATCCTAAATTAGCTGATTTAGATAAAAATCAAGAATTAATTGAATTTTCTTATGTGGGAGATCAAACGAATGAGCCATTAATTGCACAATTGTATAGCCAATATCAGGTGTATACGAATATCCTTTACGGCAATGTCGAAATTGTTCAAAATGTTCCTATTGGCCATTTAATTGTGGTGCTTTCTGGTGATGAGGCCCAGCGTCAACAAGCCCTTACTTATTTAGCGAAACAAGGCGTGCGAACCAATGTTTTGAAAACCTATCAGCAAACGAAGCAAAAGCAGAATTTACAGGTGATTTAAAAAAGGAGTGAACTGAGAATGTATCAATTATTTGAGAAATATTTTCCGAATGTTGTCCAATTAAAACAAGAGTTTCTTCAAAGTACATGGGAAACATTATACATGGTTTTTTGGACAGCATTGATTGCTGGCGTGTTAGGAGTCTTGTTGGGTGTCGTGCTTGTTAGTACTGGCCCCAGTGGTGTTTTGAAAAATCCACCCCTGTACAGTGTCTTAGAAAAAATTATTAATGTTTGCCGCTCTATTCCTTTCATTATTATGCTCGCACTGATTCAACCATTAACACGAATTTTGGCAGGAACGACAATTGGTACAACCGCAGCGTTAGTCCCATTAGTTATTGGCGTAATCCCGTTCTTCGCGCGCCAAATTGAAAATGCGTTATTAGAAGTGGATCCTGGCGTTATTGAAGCGGCAGAAGCCATGGGGACGAGTCCCTTAGGGATTATTTTTAGGGTTTATCTAATTGAAGGGTTACCAAGTATTATTCGTGTTTCAGCGGTGACAATTATTAATTTGATTGGATTAACAGCCATGGCAGGAGCGATTGGAGCCGGTGGTCTGGGCAACTTAGCGATTACTCGAGGATACAATCGGTTTCAAACCGATGTGACATTTATGGCCACGTTAATTATTTTAATTATGGTATTTATCAGTCAAGCCATTAGTAATCAATTAATCAAAAAAACATCACATTAGAAAAAAGGAGAAATGACAAATGAAAAAATTTAGTAAATTAATTGGACTTATTGGGGTATTAGCTTTTACGATTGCAGGTTGTGCATCGGGGTCTGTGAAGGATACTAAGACAGAAACCGTTAAACTAGGGGTTGTAGGAACAAAAAATGATGAATGGGAATCGGTCAAAGACCGTTTGAAAAAGAAAAATATTGATTTACAATTGGTAGAATTTACAGACTATACGCAACCAAACGCAGCATTAGCAGAAAAAGAAATTGATTTAAATGCCTTTCAGCATCAAATCTTTTTAGACAATTACAATAAAGAGCATGGAACGAAATTAGTATCAATTGGCAATACAGTCAATGCACCATTGGGAATTTACGCTAATAAATTGAAAGATATCACGAAAATTAAAGACGGCGGAGAAATTGCTATTCCTAATGACCCAACGAATGGCGGGCGGGCGTTAATTTTATTACAAACTGCAGGACTGATAAAAGTAGATCCTGCGAAACAGCAACTACCGACTGTCAGTGATATTACTGAAAATAAACGCCAATTGAAAATAACTGAATTAGATGCTACGCAAACAGCGCGCGCTTTACAAGATGTCGATGCTTCAGTGATTAATAGCGGCATGGCTGTCGATGCTGGGTATACACCAGATAAAGATGCTATTTTCTTAGAACCTGTAAACGAAAAAGCGAAACCTTATGTGAACATTGTCGTGGCCCGAGAAGAAGATCAAGAGAATAAACTTTATCAAAAAGTTGTAGAAGAATATCAACAAGAAGAAACGAAAAAGGTCATTGCAGAAACATCAAAAGGCGCCAATGTTCCAGCCTGGGAAACATTTGGTAAAAAATAAAGGAGGCATTTATAATGAGTACAACAACGATTCAAACAATCCAAGAAGCTATTGCTACAGAAAAGGAATGGATAATCCATTTAAGACGTCATTTTCATCAATATCCTGAAGCAAGTTTAAAAGAATATGAAACGATTAAGCGAATTAAAGAAGAACTACTAGCCTTAGCTATTCCTTTTGTAGAAGTAGGGGAAACGGGTGTTTTAGCAACCATTGAAGGAGGTCTTGGCGCTGGCAAAACGATTTTGTTACGTGCAGATATTGATGCGTTGGAATTGCCAGATGCAACAGGTGCTGCCTATGCTTCTAAAAATCCAGGACTCAATCATGCTTGTGGACACGATGGTCATGCGGCAGCATTGCTAGGTGCAGCTAAAGTGCTCAAAAAACATCAGGATACCTTTTCAGGAACGATTAAACTGGCCTTCCAGCCAGCTGAAGAAATTGGTGCAGGCGCTCGACAATTTGTGGAAGGAAATTATTTAGAAGCAATCGACCAAGTGTTTGGGATTCATTTAGATTCCAGTGTGCCGGTCGGAAAATTAGTCGCTACCAAAGGCGCCACCAACGCCTCTTGTGATATTTTTAAAATTGAAGTCAGTGGTCAAAGTAGTCACGTCGCCCAACCACAGAATGGCCGGGATGCTGTTTTAGCAGCGGCCAGTATCGTTGTGGAATTACAAAAAATTGTAGCTCGCGAGATTGATCCTTTAGATTCTGTCGTAGTAGGAATTGGCGTTTTACAAGCAGGAACACGCTATAATATTGTAGCAAACCAGGCAACCATTGAAGGTACTGTTCGAACATTTAGTCAGGAAACGCGCCAATTTGTTTTACAACGAGTCGAAGAAATTGCCCATGAAATTGCCCAGTCTAATCGCACAGAAATTGCTGATTTTTCTGTTTATGCGGCAGCGAATCCATTAATTAATGAAGAACAAGCAACCAACCGTGCACAGCAGGTAGCCAGTGAAATTGTTGGTTTTGAAAATGTTGTGACCGATCATCCTAAAAGTTTAGGGGCGGATGATTTTGCTGATTACTTAGCGGTAATTCCTGGTATCTATGGACGGGTCGGTTCACGAAACCCTGAAAATCCTGCTACTCATTTTGGACACCATCATGAACAATTTGATATTGATGAACGTGCCTTACTTTTAGCAGCAGAGTACCACGTACGCTATGCATTAAATTATTTATCAGAATAACAGGGATAGGGAGCCGACAAAATGATGGTTTGTGGGCTCCTTTCGTTATAAACCAACGTGGCTTGCTTTCTTGTCATACTATGGTAGAATACAAGCATAAGAAAGGTGATTCACATGTTTTTTGTTTTAACTGATAAATTAACAAGAAAAGTAGCTCCCGATAGTTTAAGAACAGATGAAGCACTGTTGTGGAGCCGAGCAATTAATTTCTTCATCGCTTGATAGGACATTTTTTGACTAGAAAAGCTAGTCTTATTTGAGTGTACGTACAAGCGGTTGTCGGGATTTCTGTCAGGATGGACGACGTGCAGACGTGGTTCTTTTTTTGTTGTCCCAAAATAATCAGTTAACAAGAAAGAAGTGACGAAAATGAGTATTTTAACTATTGAACATTTAACGCATCGATTTGGCGAAAAGGTCTTGTATGAAGAGGCTTCATTGCAAGTGAATAAAGGGGATCATTTAGGCTTAACTGGCCAAAATGGGGTCGGCAAATCCACCTTAATTAAAATTTTAACGGGGGAAGTATTGCCAGACGAAGGAACGATTCAGTGGCAAAAAAATTGCAAGATTGGGTACTTGGATCAGCACGTTTCTGTAGAACAATCACTAACGATGGTTGATTTTTTGAAACAAGCCTTTCAAGAACTTTTTGATAAAGAAGCGAAACTGACAAAGCTTTATGAAGAATACAGTCAAACGGCTTCGGAAAAACTTTTAGAACAAGCAGGCAAGTTACAAACAGATTTAGATGAAAGTAATTTTTACCAAATCGACACGATTATTCAGGATTTAGCCAATGGGTTAGGACTACAAGCAATTGGTTTGGATAAAAAGTTAGGGGAGCTAAGCGGTGGTCAACGTTCAAAAGTGATTTTAGCAAAATTATTGTTAGAGGCCCCTGATGTGTTACTTTTAGATGAACCCACCAACTATTTAGATGATACACATATTCAATGGCTTGTTCGCTATCTGAATAATTTTGAAGGAAGCTTTCTATTAGTCTCCCATGATTATCAATTTTTAAATGAAGTGACGAATTGCATCGCAGACATTGAGTTTGGCAAGTTAACCAAATATACTGGAAATGTAGAAAAATCTTTTGCACAAAAAGAGCAGAATAAACAAACCTATTTGAAACAGTATCAGGCCCAACAAGAAAAAATTGAAAAAATGGAAGCCTATATTCGTAAATACAAAGCTGGAAATCGAGCAACGATGGCTAAAAGTCGACAAAAACAATTGGACCGGTTGGAACGATTGACTCCGCCTGGTTCCTTGACTAAGCCAGCGATTGAATTTCCTTATCAAGGGTTAGTTGCAACGCAAGCACTAACGACCCAGAAGTTAGTTGTCGGCTATCGGGAACCTTTGTTAGAACCGTTAGATTTAATGGTTCATGTCGGTGAAAAAGTCGCATTGAAAGGCTTTAATGGGATTGGCAAATCAACATTAATTAAAACGTTGACGAAAGTGATTCCTTCATTAGATGGAGAATTTCATTATCCGCTGAATACAAAAATTGCTTATTTTACCCAAGACTTAGCGTGGCCTAATGAGCAGTTAACGCCACTAGACTATTTATCAGATCGTTTTCCAGATACAACGATTAAAGAGCGAAGAAGTCATTTGGCTAGAGCAGGTTTACCAGATAAGTTAGCAATGCAGTCGCTAGCCCTGTTAAGTGGTGGTGAGCAAACAAAAGTAAAACTAGCGGAACTAATGATGCAAACAAGTAATTTGTTATTTTTAGATGAGCCAACCAATCATATTGATGAAGCGGCCAAAAAAAGTTTACAAGAAGCAATTCACGTTTACCCAGGAACGGTTTTTCTGGTTTCCCATGAAGCAGATTTTTATGAGGAAATTGTGGATCGAGTAATTGATATTGAGGAATTAGTTAAATAAAGAAGAAAGAACCAAGTTGAGGGGGAGTCAACTTGGTTCTTTCTTCTTTATTATTTATTTACTCATTAAGCCATCATGGATTTTTGTTAAATTCCAGTTCATCATGCTGTAGTACGTATCGCCTTCTGTTCCTTCTTTGGCAAGAGAGTCTGTGAAAAGTGTATCGTAAATTGGTCGTTTCACTTCTTTTGAGACCCGTTCCATACTACGTTTATCGACACTGGTTTCAACAAATAACACAGGTGCTTTTGATTTCTTAATGGTATCAATAATCGTGGTCATTTGTTCAGGTGTTCCTTGACTTTCTGTGTTAATTTCCCAAATATAAGCGGCATTTAAATCATAAGCTTTGGAGAAATATTTAAAGGCACCTTCACTTGTAACTAATAATTTTTTATCATCAGGAATATCAGCAAATTTAGCTTTGGCTTCCTCATGTAGTTTGCTAAGTTTTTCGGTATAATTTTTCGCGTTTTCTGTATAGAAATCTTTATTTTTTGGATCTTTTTCTACTAACACGTCACGAATGTTTTCTACATATTTAATGCCATTTTCAATGTCTAACCAAGCATGTGGATCTTCTGTTTGTTCTTGACCGGCACTTGTTAAATATTGTGGCGTAACATTTTTGCTTGTAGAAAAGTAATCTTTATTCTCAACTTTTTTGGCCGTTTTCATTAATTTGTTAAACCAGCCATTTCCGCCTGTTTCTAAGTTCAAGCCGTTAAAGAATAAAATGTCCGCTTCAGAAGCTTTCGCAATGTCTTCTGGTAACGGTTCATATTCGTGAGGGTCTGTCCCAATTGGCACAATACTATGCAGCTCAATTTTGTCTTGCCCAACATTTTTCACTAAATCAGATAGGATCGAGTTCGTTGTCACAATTGCTAATTTTTCTTTCTTTTCAGCGGCTTGATTCCCGCAAGCAGCTAACGTTAACCCTGCTAAAAGTGTTAAAAAAAATAAACTAAATTTTTTCATTCGTTGATTCCTCCATTTCTTTCTCACGGTTTACAAATACTAGGCCTTTCTTTGGTGAGAAAAAGAAAGCCAATAAAAAGAATAAGGCGGCGGTTAAAACAATCGTCGCACCAGAAGCTAAGTTATAAGAATAACTGAAGAATAGGCCAATCACTGAACTTAAAATCCCAAAAGTAGAGGCTAAGCCAATCATTGTCGGTAAGTGATTTGTTAATAGATAAGCTGTTGCTGCTGGCGTAATCAGCATGGCAATGACTAAAATAGTTCCGACGGTTTGTAAAGAAGAAACAGCGACTAGTGTTAGTAAAAACATCAATGCATAGTGGAAAAATTGAATATTTAAACCGTAGGCCTGAGCCATTGTGGGATCAAAAGAAGTGAGTTGCAACTCTTTATAAAACAATGCCACAAAAATCAAAACAATCACACCGACGACACAAGTAATTAAAATATCGGTATCTGCGACCGCTAATACATTTCCAAACAGAATATGATATAAATCGGTGGAACTTTTTGCAAAAGAGATAAAAATAATCCCTAAAGCAAAAAAAGAACTAAAGACAACACCAATGGCAGTATCATTTTTTAGTGGACTTTTTTGGGTAATAAAGCCGATCGATAATGCAGCTAATAAGCCAAAAATAGAAGCGCCAAAAATATAATTGAAACCAAACATATAAGAAACAGCGACCCCTGGTAAAACAGCATGTGAAATCGCATCACCCATCAAAGACATCCCACGTAAAATAATGAATGAACCAATTACCCCTGAAATGAGTCCGACAATTATAGACGTCAAAAGGGCATTTTGTAAAAATTGATAACGGAATAAACCATCAATAAATGCAGCAATCATTTTGCAACCCCCTGTATTAATAAATCACCTAACAAATCACCGTATGCTTCTTGGAGCGTTTCTGCAGTAAATGTTTGTTCAACAGGACCCGCAGCAATTAGCCGGTTTTTCAAAACGATTAATTCATCAAAATAGTGGGACACTTTGTGCAAATCATGGTGAACAATGATAATCATTTTACCTTGATTTTTTAATGATTTAAGAATATCCATAATCACTTTTTCACTAGACATATCAATGCCGACGAAAGGTTCATCTAAAAAAATCACCTCAGCACCTTGGGCCAAAACACGGGCGATAAACACACGTTGTAATTGGCCACCAGAAAGTTCGCCAATCTGGCGTTGCGCATAGTCTTCTAATTGCACCATTTTTAATGCAGCCATGGCTGCTTGCTTTTCTTTCTTTCCTGGGCGTTTTAATAGTCCCAAGTTTGGATAGGTTCCTAGCAAGACCGTTTCAAAAACGCTAATTGGGAAACTAAGATCCAAGGCGCTACGTTGTTCTACATAGGCAATGGTTGTTTTTTGTTGGTCAATCGCTTGATTATTTAACAAAACATCACGTTCCTTTGTTTTAATCAAGCCTAATAACCCTTTAATAAATGTTGACTTTCCAGCACCATTTGGTCCGATAATTCCAGTAATTTTACCGGAGGGAATAGTAACGTGGATATTATTTAAAGCGGTCCGTCCTTGATATTGAACGGTTAACGCTTGAACAGCTAAGTTAAAGCTTTTTCTCATGAAATTCCTCCTTTTTTAGGTTTGCCTTAAAATCAGTATAAGGGATAGTTTAAGAAAATGCAAATAATTTTTAGGCGCACCTAAATACAAGCGCTTTTTTCACAAAGAAAACCGTTTCTTTCAATAAATTAAGGAGGATCCCATGATTTTTATGACAAAAAATGGTAGAATATGCATGAAAACGACTATTATTTTATATTGACGGAGGATATCATGACCGAAAACTATCAAGATGACACCTTACGCATCTTCAGTTTAAATGCAAATCGACCACTTGCTGAAAAAATCGCAGCATCAGTAGGAACAGAATTAGGAAAAAGCACCGTGCGCCAATTTAGTGATGGCGAAATTCAAATTAATATTGAAGAAAGTATTCGTGGCGATCATGTCTACATCATCCAAGCAACGAATGCTCCTGTAAATGATCATTTGATGGAATTGCTTATTTTAATTGATGCATTAAAACGTGCTAGCGCAAAAACAGTTAATGTTATTTTGCCTTACTATGGTTATGCTCGCCAAGACCGCACAGCGAAACCAAGAGAACCCATTACTGCGAAATTAGTTGCTAATATGTTGGTAGAGGCAGGCGCAACACGTTTGTTGACATTAGACTTGCATACTGTTCAAGTCCAAGGATTTTTTGATATCCCAGTAGATAATTTATTTACAATGCCTTTGTTTGCTCATTATTATCGTCAACAAGCATTAGTAGGGGAAGAAATTGTGATTGTTTCGCCTAAAAACAGTGGCGTTCAACGCGCACGTAGTTTATCGGAGTACTTAGATGCGACCTTAGCAATTGTCGACCATGAAGAGATCGATGGGGTGCGCCAAGAAGGTTACGTTATTGGGAATGTCGCTGGGAAAAAATGTATTCTTGTTGATGACATTTTGAATACTGGTCAAACGTTAGCCACAGCGGCGGAAGTTTTAATGAAAAATGGTGCGCAAGAAGTGTATGCTTGCGCCTCGCATGGTTTGTTATCAGAAGGCGCAAAAGCAACCTTAGAAAATGCGCCAATTAAGGAAATTAGTATTACTGACTCTGTTTATACGACAGCAGACCGCCAACCAGCAACCTTGAATATTATTTCTTGCGCTGAGTTAATGGGGGAAGCGTTACTTCGTATCCATGAAAATAAACCAATGAGTCCATTATTCCGTTTAGAACCAAAAGGAGAATAAGTGATTCCTTAAACTAGAAATAGGTCTAACAACTTTAATAGTGTTGGGCCTATTTTTCTTATCTCTTTTATAAATAGAAGAGAAAGTATTCTGATTTTGTGTTTTAAGCTTTTTATGCTAGAATAACGCCAGAACATAAGGAAAGGGACGAGTCATTTGGAACCCATTTATTTAGATCATGCGGCAACAACACCGCTTCATCCAACGGTCATTCAAGCGATGACTGAAAATATGCAAACGACTTTTGGCAATCCATCAAGTATTCATCAGTTTGGACGAAAGGCACACGGTCTTCTGGAAGAAGTGCGTCAAACGATTGCCGAGAGCTTACAAGCCAAACCCCACGAAATTATTTTTAATAGTGGTGGCACAGAAGGGGATAACACAGCCATCTTGGCAGTTGCTTTTTCTCGTCAAAAGGAAGGAAAACATATTATTACTACGGCAATTGAACATCCCGCTGTGTTACGAACGATGGAATACTTAGAAACGTTAGGCTTTGAAGTGACTTACTTGCCTGTGAATGAAAATGGTCAGATTTCAATGGATCAATTCAAAAAGTCTTTACGCGAAGAAACGATCTTGGTTTCAATGATGTATGGCAATAATGAAATTGGAAATCGATTACCGATTGCTGAAGTTGGTGCAATTCTTAAAAATCATTCGGCGATTTTTCATACAGATGCCGTCCAAGCTTATGGAAGTGAAGTCATTTTACCTCATGAATTAGGGATCGACTTATTAAGTATTTCCGCTCATAAAATCAATGGTCCAAAAGGCGTAGGTTTTTTATTTAAAAGCGATGCAATCCAATTACCACCTCTTTTACATGGTGGGGAACAAGAAGAAAAACGACGTGCGGGCACGGAAAACTTAGCTGGAATTATTGGCATGGGTACTGCCGTTTCATTACTAACTTCTGCAGAAAAGCAAGCAAGAAAAACAGCCTATCAAAGTTTTCAAACGATTATTTTAAAAGCGTTAGAAGAAGCCAATATTGATTTTTCAATTAATGGTGAACCAACCAATCGTTTAGCGCATGTCTTAAATCTTCATTTAAAAGGAATTCCCAGTGATTTGCTCTTAATGCATTTGGACTTAAGAGGTATTGCGATTTCAACAGGCTCGGCTTGTACAGCGGGAACTGTGGATCCTTCGCACGTGTTGACAGCGATGTATGGAGAAAATTCCTCAGCTATTAAAGAATCAATCCGGATTAGTTTTGGCTACGGGAACACACCAGAAGAAATTGCGACTTTTTCTGAAGTACTAGTTGCAGTGATTCAACAATTGAAAAAATAATCTGATTGCGGCAGCTACAGGTTTTCGCTATAATGAAGATAACAATGAAAATAATGAGGTGGAACCCATGGCATTTACAACAACGGCTGCTGTTGAAGGCTCAACAGTTTTTTACAAAGTACATCCTAGTGCAAAACGCTATACATTAAAAGATAACGGCTTTACTGAAACAAAATCAGGGAACTTTCAATTGATTCGTTCCTTAGATCCAACGCCTCAGAGAAATGAAGGCTTCAAATTGAAAATTACGATCACTGCTGATCTAAAAGAGTTGAAAATGTCCATTACAACGGCAAATGGTTTAAAACCAATGAATATTTTCAAGAATGAACAACATGAAATGAGTAAAGAAAAATACTTTTTCTTAATGGATGGCTTAATTAGCCGTGGTGTATTAGAGAAAGTAGAATAATTTAGAGAAACCTGAAGAAACAAGCGAAAGTAGCTTGTTCCTTCAGGTTTTCTGTTTATTTGAAAGCAATAGCTTGTTGGCTGTGTCTTTGTTCCAAGTGTTTTCTCATTATACGCCCGGCTTGCTTTACTTATTTCAAAAAAATAGTATAATGAAAAGCACTGAAAAGTTACGACCTTCAAATCGTGGATGATTTCAGAATCTAATTGAAATGATGGTGATAAAATGGCAGATAACAGCAAAACGCGTGTCGTGGTAGGCATGAGTGGCGGTGTCGATTCATCTGTCACAGCGTTGCTTTTAAAAGAGCAAGGCTATGATGTAATTGGGATCTTTATGAAAAATTGGGACGATACAGACGAAAATGGTGTCTGTACCGCAACTGAGGATTATAAAGATGTCGCAAAAGTAGCGGATCAAATTGGGATTCCGTATTATTCGGTCAATTTTGAAAAAGAATATTGGGACCGTGTGTTTGAATATTTTTTAGCAGAATATCGGTTAGGACGGACACCAAATCCAGATGTCATGTGTAATAAAGAAATTAAATTTAAAGCATTCCTAGATTATGCTATGCAACTAGGCGCTGACTATGTTGCAACTGGCCACTATGCGCAAGTAGAAACAGATGAAAATGGCGTAGTGCATATGTTACGTGGAATTGACAATAATAAAGACCAAACCTATTTTTTAAGCCAATTATCACAAGCCCAATTGGCAAAAACAATGTTTCCATTGGGTGGCATGGAAAAATCAGAAGTTCGTGCAATTGCTGAACGTGCTGGATTAGCCACAGCCAAGAAAAAAGACTCAACGGGCGTTTGTTTTATTGGTGAAAAGAATTTCAAAGAATTTTTGAGTAATTATTTACCAGCTAAAAAAGGCAACATGGTGACAGAAGATGGCGAAATCAAAGGACAACATGATGGTCTGATGTATTATACTATCGGTCAACGCCAAGGCTTAGGAATTGGTGGCGGCGGTAAAACACAAGAACCATGGTTTGTGATTGGGAAAGATTTAACTACCAATACATTATATGTGGGACAAGGATTTCACCATGAAAAACTATATGCAACACATTTAGAAGCTAGTGAGGTTCATTTTACTGTTGATACACCAATGCCAAAAGAGTTTGACTGTACGGCTAAATTCCGTTATCGTCAAGCAGATATTCCAGTGCATGTTTCCTTATCTGAAGATGGCACAAAAGCAACCGTTACGTTTAAGGAACCAGCGCGTGCAGTCACTCCAGGTCAAGCTGTTGTTTTTTATGATGGGATGGAATGCTTAGGGGGCGGCTTAATTGATCGCGCCTACCAAGATGAAAAAGAACTACAATACGTCTAAAAAGTTTCACGAGTTGTGAAACAAAAAGCGTATAGTTAACCAAAAGAAAAGCGGATATGCTGGTCATAAAACCAGTAAATATCCGCTTTTCTTTTTTGTTTTATATGCCTATTTTTTTTAAAATAAGAAAAAGAGAAAAATTAAAAATTCAAATTGTGGATAACTTTTCTGTGTATAACTTAGTCATCATTTTTCTCTTTTTTTAATTCGGCGGTGCTTCGACGAACCCATAGAAGGTTAAGGAGAACCAGACAAGAAGTGGAAATAAAGACCCCACGATAACCGAAAGCGGCAGATACGCTTGAACCAATCATAGGACCAATCACATTTCCTGTCGCTTGGAAAGATTGATTGTAACTGAAAATACGACCTGCAGCGTCACTTGGGGAATAACGAGTGATCAACGTTTGAACAGCTGGTAGTAAACAGGCATCGGAAATCCCAACTAAGAAACGAAGCATGGCAAGCTGCCAGACATTTTGAACAAAGGCCATTGGTAGGTAAACAAAAATGGCTAAAATTAAGCCAATTGTCAAGATGCGTTCACTGCCAATACGATCGCCTAACCGGCCGAAACGAGGGGCGGCTATTAACGTTGCAATCCCTGGAATAGAAGCAATGACTCCGCTAATTAAGGTGACATTTCCGTGACCACCCAACAATTGTTGAATATATAAACTGATGATGGGACTAATTGAATTATTGGAAGCTTGAATGATTAATGTCGTAATAAACATTCCAAGAATCACGTGGGGATGTTCTAGTTTTTTTAAAATTTGTTTCCCAGATGCGGCTTGATTTTTTTCAATTGGCACAAACTCTTCATGGACAAAGACGAGACTCAAAACAAAAACGAGTAATAAAATCGTACCAGTAATGAAAAAGGTTGGCCGATAACCGAAAATAGACGCAGTGACACCGCCCAAAAGAGGACCAAGCAACGTGCCGGTAACAGAACCAGTGGCTAAAGTACCAAGCACTTGACCGCTTTTTTCCTTAGGTGTGCCTGTAGCAACTAACGCAGTCGCATTACTGATATAACCAGAAAAAACACCTTGTAATAAGCGTAAGCCAATCAATTGATAAACACTTGTGACTGCGCCCATTAAACTAATGACGATAGCCATCCCTAATGAAGCGCGTAATAACATTAACTTGCGTCCTTTTCGGTCGGCTAAACGGCCCCACCAAGGTGAAACAATGGTTGTGACTAAAAAAGTGGAAGAGAACGTGATTCCGCTCCAAAAATTCAATTGTTGGTGGGTAAAAGTACCTAATGTGTTGATATAAAGAGGCATAAATGGCATCACTAAGCTAAAGCCAATACCAGCCATAAATGTGCCAAACCATAAAACGAGCAGATTTTTTTCCCAAGGTTGTCTTGGACGGAAAATTTTACTTTTAATTAATTCATACATTCTATTTCCTCACTTTCTAGTAAAGAAATTCAAATTTGGCTTTGGCGAGTAGTTGATCATTCAATGCTTGATGCAATTCATTCGCAAAAAAGCCTTCTTTTAAATTTAGTGGATTTTTTGTAGTGTACACATATAACGTATAGGTGTGCACACCAGAGCGAGGGCTTAACCCCAGATAACGTTCGGTTAACTCAGGTAACGTTTCAGTGGCAAGCGCAGGAATCATCTGTTTCCCCAAAGGAGAAGCAAGACTATTTTTTCCTTGAATGGTAGGCTTGAGTGCTGTTCGACTAAAGTCTTCAGGAATCTCATTGGTTACAGGAACATTGGCAGCTAACCAATGAATAAAAGGGAAACCGATTAGAGGAATCGTGTCATAATCAATTAATTCCCAGGATAAATAACGGGCTTCTTTAGGAATGGCCGCTAAAGAAATAGGAAAAGATAAAATAGGACGTTCGTGTAATAAAAATTCTGCACTGGTTCGTTTGCCATAACGATCGGCCAAATGAGAACGGTTGGTAATATGCATGCCAAACAGCCTTCTTTCAAAAATGATGTTTACAAATTATTATTATAAACTATAATTTATAGTTTAAAAAGAGTCAATAGATATGATAAACTAATACTTGTCCAAAATTTAAGAATTGGAGGCGTCAGAAAGATGGCAAAAAAACGGAATTTAACGAAAGCCAAAATCCTTGAAAGTGCCCGCAATCTAGCGGAAGAATTGGGCGTTCAACAATTAACCTTTCAAAATTTAGCCGTTGATTTAGGCATCAAGTATCCTTCACTCTATAATCACTTTAAAAATATTGCTGAAGTAAAAAATGCTCTAGTGGACTTGTTAATTCAAGAATTAAATGATGCATTGCGAAGAGCCTTAGTGGGTAAGAGTGGCGCAGAAGCAATTCGGATATATGCTGAAACGTACCAACAATTTGCTTTTGAAAATTCTGCAGTCTATGAATTACTTATCAGTGTGCCGAAAACGCAAAACCAACAATTAATTGAAGGCATCCATGAAACCAATCAAATTATCTTACAACTTTTAGCTTTTTATCCATTTAATAATGAAGAACGACTGCATAAAAGTCGAGAATTACGTAGCTTAATCCATGGTTATATTACCTTACGTTTTTTAGGTTATTTTCAACGCGAAGAAGCCACGCCGGAAGAAAGTTATCGTCGCATGATTGAAGATTTTATTGTTTCTTTAGAAGTGGCAGGATAAAATAAATTTCAAAAATTTCTCAGTCCGAAACCAAATCCTTGCAACTTTTTCAGAAAGTGACTATGATACCTACAGTAGCAAAAAAAGGAGCGGTTCAATGTATCAAGTAATTACAATGTATGGCGACAATGAACCTTGGTGGTTTTTTGATGATTGGCAAGAGGACATTGTTCAAGAAAAAACCTTCGATAACTTGACCGATGCAGAGACATATTATGTGGAAGTTTGGCAAAAACTTTCTCAGAATTATACATACGTCAACACAAAGCCTAATTATTTAACGGCTTTCTGGAATGATGGGGAAGAACGCTGGTGTGAAGAATGCGATGAAGATTTACAACAATACTTCGGTTTAGCATTACTAGAAAATCATCATGCGGTTACTTTTGAAAATAAAGCTGAGTTTACCACAATATCCAATCATTTTGGCAAAACAAAATTCTGCAAACGGAAAGTTATTTGAAACGCATGAGTTTAAAGAAAAACCTCAGGGAATTTTCTTTAAACTCTTTTTCTATTCTCGGAATTTAGAGAAAATCGAACCAATATTTGGTATAATACGAAAAGATAGCACTCAAAAAGGAGCGAAACTAGTGGTTGCAAAACAATTAATTATTGCTGAAAAACCTAGCGTAGCAAAAGATTTAAGCCGCGTTTTAGGAGCAAATCAAAAAAATAAGAATTATTATGAAGGACCCAACGTGATTGTCACATGGGCTTTAGGCCATCTCTTAGGACTAAAAATGCCAGAAGATTTAAACAAAGAATGGCAAACGTGGCAAATGGAAACTTTACCGATGATTCCTAAGAATTTAGGGATTAAGCCGTTACCGAAAACGGGACATCAATTAAAAGCGATTAAACAATTAGCCAATCGTAAAGATGTTTCTGAAGCCGTGATTGCCACTGATGCTGGTCGTGAAGGTGAATTGGTGGCCCGCTGGATTTTAGAATATGTCCGTTTTAACAAACCAGTCAAACGCTTATGGATTTCATCTCAAACAGACAAAGCCATTAAAGACGGGTTTAAGAAAATTCGCCCAGCGAAAGACTACGATAATTTGTATTACTCTGCCTTGGCGCGCGCAAAAGCTGACTGGTTAGTGGGGCTAAACGTCACACGGGCCTTGACAGTGAAATATCAAGATAACTTATCCGCAGGTCGTGTTCAAACACCAACTTTAGCAATGGTACGCCAACAAGAAAAAACGATTGAACAATTTAAGCCTCAAACTTATTTTACTATCTCGTTATCTGTTGAATCAGAAAAAGCAAAGATGACCCAAAAAAATCCATACGCTTTAAAAGAACGGCAGGAAGCAGAACAATTAGTCAAAGAACTCTCAAAACAAAAGGGCTTAGTTACCGATATCCAAGAAAAAGTTAAAACAGAAAACGCGCCGTTACCGTATGATTTAACCGAAATCCAGCGTGAAGCCAACCAGCGATTCCAATTTTCTGCAAAGAAAACGTTGTCTCTTGTACAAAGTTTATACGAAACCCATAAAATTGTTTCCTATCCTCGAACTGACAGCAAATATCTAACGACGGATATGAAAGGAACGATGAAAGAGCGCCTTCAAGCTATTGCTGATTTTTCACCAGAAGTGAAAGGCTACCTTAAAAATGGGGCTGTTGTTAAACAACAAAAAGTTTTCCAAAATGCAAAAGTCACGGATCACCATGGGTTGATTCCAACTGAACAACGTCCTCGTTATGAAAAGCTAAGTAATGATGAACAAAAAATCTATCAAATGATTGTTCAACGATTCTTAGGTTTGTTTGCTGAGCCAAATCAAACCAAACAAACAAAAGTTACAGTCGCTTTTGGAAAAGAAACATTTGTCTTTCATCAAAATAAAGTAGTTGTTGCTGGCTGGAAAACAACAGCCGAACAGCCGCTATCCACTGTCCAATGGCAAAAAGGCATGACCGTTGCGCCAAACTTTACCATTAACAAAGAATTAACGTCGCCGCCAAAACCATTAACCGAAGGAACGTTGTTAGGAAAAATGGAGAAACACAGTTTAGGCACACCGGCAACGCGAGCTGAAATCATTGAAAAACTGATTAAATCAGAATTGATGGAACGAACCAATAGCGGTTTAAGTGTCTCTGCCAAAGGAAAGCAACTATTAGACTTGGTGAATCCATCACTTGTGACACCTGAACTAACGGAAAAATGGGAAAAGTCGCTCGAAGCAATCGCTTCGGGTCAACAAAAGAGTCAACTTTTCTTAAAGGATATTGAAGAGGATACGAAAAAATTAGTCCGTGAAATTAAACAAAGCGAGAAAAAATATCAAGATTTTTCCATTACGCAAAAAAAATGTCCAGATTGTGGCTCAAACTTACGGGAAAAAAATACGAAAGATGGGAAGATTTACGTTTGTACAAACCAAGAATGTTCTTATCGTCGGCGAAAAGATCCTAAAGTATCCAATCACCGTTGCCCACAATGCCATAAAAAAATGGTCATCATAGAAGGAAAAAATGGTCGTTCTTTCAAATGTAAATTCTGTTCGATTACTGAAAAAATTCCCGATAAAAAAGAACGAAAACAAAAAATGACTAAACATGAAGAACGTCGTTTGATGAAAAAATATTCACAACCAGACGAACCAGAAGAAAGTGCTTTAGCGCAGGCCTTAAAAGCCGCTATGAATCAAGAGTAGCGACTTGACGAATGTTGGCTCTAAATAATCAAGTCATCCTTGTTGGTCTTTAGTAAACTTTCAAATAGAAAGAGAGGGACACGGATGCTCGCAAATTTAAATCAAGCAATGGATTATATTGAAGAACATTTAACGGAAGAAGTATCCTTCGATGAATTGGCGAAAAAGACAGGGATTTCTGTTTACCATTTTAAACGAACTTTTTCGTTTATTACGGGGATGAGTCTGGCTGAGTATATTAAAAAGAGACCTTTGGCGGAAGCAAATTTAGCATTACTTGCTGGTGAAAAAGTGACAGATGTAGCTTTTAAATATGGTTATCAAAGTATTGAAGGATTCTCAAGAGCTTTTCGCGATTGGTCAGGACAAGCCCCTTCTGAAGTAATGAAAACACAAATCCAAAAAACGTTTCCTAAATTCTCTTTCTATATTGATATTAAAGGAGGACAATCAATGGATGTTAAATTGATTGAAAAACCAGCGTTTCAAATAGTCGGAGTTAGTCAGAAGGTTCCCTTGCAGTATCAAGGGGAAAATCAAGCAATCATGGAATTAGCACAGCGCATTACACCACAACAACGAGCGGAAATGCATACATTTGATGACATATATCCTCATCAAGTAGTAAATGCTTCTTTTGACTTTCAAGAGGGACGAACAACAGAAGGTGGAGAAATGACACACATGATTGGCTTTGCCACTTCGCAAGAAAATACCTATGAAGATTTGGAGCAACTAAGCGTACCTGCTCATACATGGGCGGTTTTTCCAAATGAAGGTCCTTTCCCACAAACTTTACAAGAAACCTGGGCAAAGATATTCTCTGAATGGTTGCCTTCATCTGGTTACCAAGTCGTTGCAGCACCAGAAATTTCGTTTACGCAATATCAAGGACCAGCAGAAGCTAAGTATAGTGAAATCTGGCTTGCTGTTACAGCTACTAAATAAAGAAAACCCACCATTGAAAAATGGTGGGTTTTTCCGCCAAGAAGGAAAAAGTTTGGTATAATAAACGTGAAGAAAAAAAATTAGACCTTCTAAACTGAAATCTAGCTATGGATAAGTGATGCGAATACGGAATCATGGAGAAAAAATAATTCTCCGAGGTTTTAGAGTCATGTTGTTTAGAATGGTACCAAAACAACAAACCCTTGTTCAGCATAATGACTATAGTTTTAGAGTCATGTTGTTTGGAATGGTACCAAAACAAACTTTTTTGATTTGGCTTTTTCTCCCCTGTTTTATAGCCATGTTGTTAAAAAACAAACTATCACCTCAAGCAATCCGTAATTTTCATCACAAGATTAGAATTTTTATCATCAAAGACGAGCTGCTTCAATTTTCGAAAACTAATCAAGTGATAAGTCAAAATGTTGATAGATTGAGATTAGTTCTTCCTTTTTTTAGGAAGGGCTTTTTTTATTGATAGAAGAACGGGAAGAAATCTTGGTAGCACCTAAAAAAATTGTGAGAAATGCTTCTGTATTGTTTGGTTTCTGCCTCAGAAAGTTGTATACTTAGATTGGAATTATTCTATATTACATGCATTTTCACACTTTTTGGAAAAGTTCACTTGAATTTTCTTTTAGTTTCGTAGATAAAAGGAGTCATCGCTAATGGAAATGAACAATTCAGGTAAGCTTGTTTCTTTGTGTGGAGGCAAATCAGGGAGGAAATAATATGTTTGATATTGTAACATTGGCGAGAATCCAATTTGCGATGACAACAGTTTTCCACTTTTTCTTCGTACCGTTTTCAATAGGATTAGCACTTGTTGTAGCAATTATGGAAACAATGTACGTTGTGAAAAAAGAGGAACGTTATCGTAAAATGGCCAAGTTTTGGGGAAATATATTCCTATTAAGCTTCGCTGTTGGGGTTGTAACCGGGATTATTCAAGAATTTCAGTTTGGGATGAACTGGTCTGACTATTCTCGATTCGTCGGAGATATTTTTGGGGCACCGTTGGCGGTAGAAGCGCTCTTAGCTTTCTTCTTAGAGTCAACATTCTTAGGTTTGTGGATCTTTACTTGGGATAAAATGAATCCAAAAGTTCACGTAACCTTTATCTGGTTAGTCGTATTCGGTTCAATGATGTCTGCTTTCTGGATTTTAGTTGCGAATAGTTTTATGCAACATCCAGTAGGTTATGTCATCAATAATGGCCGTGCTGAAATGGTGGACTTTGTAGCTGTCATCAGCAATCCAAAAGTTTGGTATGAATTTTCACATGTTATCATGGGCGCCTTTACATTGGGCGGCATGGCAGTAGCTGGTATGGCTGCTTTCCAATTGTTGAAAAAACGGGATATTTCATTCCACAAAGCATCTATGCGCATTGGCTTATGGGTTACTTTGTTCGGTTCAATCGGCGTTTTATTAGCTGGCGACTTGCAAATGAAAGCTCTAATTGAAGGACAACCAATGAAATTTGCGGCGATGGAAGGGGCCTATGAAGACTCTGATGATCCTGCTGCTTGGACATTGATTGCTTGGGCAGATGAACGGGAACATAAACAAGTTTTTGGTATCGATATTCCGTATATGCTAAGTATTTTATCGTATAACAAATTATCAGGTTCGGTTGATGGAATGGATACAGTCAACAAGCGTTTGGTAGAAAAATATGGGGATGATAAAAATTATTATCCACCAGTTAACACTTTATTCTGGAGCTTCCGTATCATGGCTGGTTTTGGTGCCTTAATGTTATTGGTTGCTGCCTTAGGACTATTCTTTACAAGGAAGAAAAAACCATCGCTGTACGAGAAGAAATGGATGCTTTGGATTGTTGCTTTATGTACGTTCGCACCATTCCTTGCCAATACAACAGGTTGGTTAGTCACTGAATTAGGTCGTTATCCGTGGACTGTCTATGGATTATTTACGATTGAACAAAGTGTTTCACCAAATGTATCGGTTGCTTCATTAATTACGTCAAATGTCATTTATTTCTTATTATTTGCTGGTTTAGGTAGTGTCATGGTTTACTTGGTTATTTTAGAATTACGTAAAGGACCAGACTATGAAGCGAAAAAATTAGCGAAAGAAAATGAACCAGCGTTGGATCCATTTGATAAGGGGGTATTTGGCGAATGAGTACACTACAATTATTATGGTTTGTCCTTATCGGCGTCTTGTTCTCAGGTTTCTTCTTCTTAGAAGGATTTGACTTTGGTGTTGGAATGGCCGTTCAAACGTTGGCACACAATGACGACGAAAAAGATCAAGTCGTTGCAACAATTGGACCTGTTTGGGACGGAAACGAAGTTTGGCTATTAACAGCGGGCGGCGCAATGTTTGCCTCTTTCCCATATTGGTATGCTTCATTATTTAGTGGCTACTATTTAATTCTATTTACGATTTTATTTGGCTTAATTATTCGCGGAGTTTCCTTTGAATTCCGCCATAACATGCCGGAAGGTAAACGTCGTCGGATGTGGAACTGGACACTATCAATTGGTAGTTTCCTTGTACCGTTCTTCTTTGGTATTTTGTTTATCAGCTTAGTCCAAGGGATGCCTTTAGATGCAAACGGCAATATGCATGCGCAATTTACGGATTATTTTAATCTGTTTTCAATTGTTGGTGGAGTAGCCTTAACATTACTTTGCTACTTACACGGCATGAACTATATTGCTTTAAAAACAGAAGGCCCAATTCGTGAACGTGCTCGAAATTATGCAGAAATCTTATACGGCGTTTTATATATCGGTTTAGTTGTTTTTGCAGTGTTGATGTACTTCAAAACGGACTTTTATGAAAAGAACTTTGCGGTCACTTTAATTTTAACGTTAGCAATTGTGGTCTTAACGGTCATTGCTAATGTTGGGGTGTTTAAACGCAAAGAGATGTTAGCTTTTCTAGCGAGTGGTTTAACATTAGTTGTACTAGTTGCTCTCTTGTTCAGTGGCTTGTTCCCACGTGTTATGATTGGTAGTGAAGGTTTTGATTTGTTGATTAAAGATGCAACAAGCACACCATATACACTAAAAATTATGACGTGGATTTCTTTAAGCATTTTACCATTCGTGTTAGCTTATACTGCTTGGTCCTATTATATTTTCAGAAAACGTATTTCACAGACAGCCGTACCAGAGGGGTATTAAATCTATGATTGATAAAGACATCTTACAGATGCCTAAAATCAAAAAAATTCTTGTCTTGCTTGCAGGTTTTTCTTTCCTGCAAGCAGTCTTTATAATTGGGCAAGCTTTTTTTCTTTCAAAAGCCATTGTCGGCCTTTGGAGTGGCGGGCATCTTAACCAACAACTACAGAGTATTTTACTCTTTTTTATTTTTTATCTTGGTCGACATGTTATTACGTATTTTCGTGAGAGAATGCTCGATACATTTAGTTATGAACGCTCGAAAGAATTACGCGAACAATTATTAACCAAAATTTTCCGTTTGGGGCCAAATGTTGTTCAAAAAAATGGAACTGGAAATATGGTTACCATGGCTTTAGAAGGCATCAGTCAAACCGAAAATTATTTACAATTGATTTTGACAAAAATGATGAATATGATGATTATTCCTTGGATTATTTTGGCCTTTGTTTTTACACAAGATATTCGTTCAGGCATAACATTGCTGATTGTTTTTCCGATTATTATTATTTTTATGATTGTGTTAGGCTATGCAGCACAAAGTAAAGCGGACAAGCAATATGCGGCGTTTCAAATGCTTTCCAATCATTTTATTGATTCCTTGCGAGGAATTGACACGCTGAAACTGTTTGGGTTGAGCAAAAAATATGCTGGGAGTATTTACCATACAAGTGAACGATTCAGAAAAGCGACCATGAGTACATTGAAAATTGCTATTTTATCAACCTTTGCGTTAGACTTTTTTACGACATTATCGGTAGCTGTTGTGGCAGTTTTCCTTGGATTAAGTTTATTAAACGGCACGATTTTATTATTTCCTGCCTTGGTTACTTTAATTTTAGCACCTGAGTTCTTTTTACCGATTCGTGATTTTTCAAGTGATTATCACGCAACCTTAGATGGAAAAAACTCTTTTCAAGCGATCCAAGCGGTATTAGCATTGCCAGAAGCAGAACAGACCGATGTGCTCACGTTAGATGATTGGCATCAAGAAAGTCAGTTGTCAGTCACAGCGTTAAATTTTTCCTATGAAGATGCAACGCAAGAAGCGATTCAATCGTTGCAATTCTCTGTTGATGGTCGCAAAAAGATTGGAATTATCGGGGCGAGTGGTTCTGGTAAGTCAACGTTAATTAATTTATTAAGCGGCTTTTTATTACCAACAGAAGAAACGAGTCAATTGGCGATAAATGGCCAAACGATTCCACATTTTTTACAAAAAGACTGGCAAAAACAAATCCTTTATATTCCGCAAGCACCATATATTTTCCAAGATACTTTGGCAAACAATATTCGCTTTTATACACCTGAAGCAACAGATGAGGCGATTCAGCAAGCGATTCAGTTAGTTGGCTTAGACGAGCTGGTTAAAGACCTTCCCGAAGGAATTCATACCTTGATTGGGGAAAGTGGTCGAATGTTAAGTGGGGGACAAGCGCAACGAGTAGCGTTGGCCCGCGCCTTTGTCGATCAAAAACGCCACGTCTTGCTGTTTGATGAGCCGACAGCGCATTTGGATATTGAAACAGAAGTTGAAATGAAAGAGCGCATGTTGCCATTAATGAACAATCATCTTGTCTTTTTTGCGACACATCGTCTGCATTGGATGGAAGAAATGGATTACATTTTAGTGATGGAAAAAGGTCAATTAGTGGAACAAGGAACGCTAGCAGAGTTGATTGAAAAAGATGGCTACTATGTTCAATTAATGAAGCAAATGAGAGGAGGACGCCAATGATGGAAAAACAGCCGACAACGAAAGACGTTTGGAAAAACGATCAATGGGTTCGTCCTTTCTTAAAACGCTATAAAAAAACCTTGTATTTTGCCTTACTTTTAGGCTTCTTGACGTTCTTTAGCGCAGGGGCATTAATGTTTACGTCTGGTTACTTAATCAGTCGTGCGGCTTCCTTACCAGAGAATATTTTATTAATTTATATTCCCATTGTTTTAACAAGAGCATTCGGGATTGGACGTCCTGTTTTTCGTTATGTGGAGCGTCTAACGAGTCATAACTGGGTGTTAAAAATGACCTCTGATCTGCGCTTGAAACTTTATAATGTACTAGAAAAAGATGCGATTTTCTTTAAGACAAAATATCGCACTGGGGATATCTTAGGTTTGCTTTCGGAGGATATTAATCATATCCAAAACTTGTATTTACGAACGATTTTCCCAACCGTTATTGCTTGGATTTTGTATATCTTTTTAGTGATTGCATTAGGTTTCTTTTCTTGGTGGTTTGCTTTATGCATGTTACTGATGTTAGGAGTGGTTGTTTTTCTATTACCACTTGTTTCAGTTCTAGTGAATGGTGCGCGTCAAGAAAAACATAAATATGCCAAAAATGAGTTATATCAAACACTAACCGACAATATTCTAGGTGTGTCTGATTGGGTATTTAGTCAACGAGGCTCTGAATTCGTTGCTCGTTATGAAACAGATGAAGCAAACGTTCGTGCATTAGATGAAAAAATGAAGCAATTTAACCGTGGCCGAGACTTTGTTTTACAACTTCTGTTTGGTGTGATTGCGATTGCTGTCTTAGCTTGGACAAGTGTGCGGTTTCCAGGTAATCATGGGGGCGCAGCCAATTGGATTGGTGCCTTTGTTTTAACCGTTTTTCCGTTAATTGATGCCTTTGCTCCGCTACCTGCTGCAGCACAGGAAACAACGATTTATAAGGATTCCATTCGTCGTTTTAATGAGCTTCCTGAAGGGGAAGATGACTCAACAGAAGCGCCTGTTCAGCCAAATGGCACCGGTTTATCGATAGAACATTTGTCTTTTGCATATGAAAATCAAGCGAAAAAGGTATTAAATGACTTATCGTTAACAATTCCTGAAAAACAAAAATTAGCGATTTTAGGGCGCAGTGGTTCCGGAAAGAGTACGTTGGCTTCGCTCATTCGTGGTGATTTACGGCCTACTTCGGGAGAAATCCTTTTAGGAAATATCCCAACTGAGGCATTTGGTGAGACGATGACTGAATATATTGGGGTTATGCATCAAGCACCGTACCTATTTCGAACAACCATTTTAAATAATATTCGGATTGGTAGAGAAGAAGCAAGCGAAGCAGAAGTTTGGGCGGTTTTAGAAAAAGTTGGCTTAAAAGAAATGGTTGCCCAATTACCAGAAGGTTTACAAACAATGGTGGATGAAGCAGGTTTGCGTTTTTCTGGTGGCGAACGACATCGCTTGGCGCTAGCGCGGATTCTTTTGCAAGATACACCGATTGTGTTATTAGACGAACCAACTACTGGTTTAGATCCAATTACAGAACAGCAATTGCTGGAAACCTTTTTTGAGGCATTAAAAGATAAAACCGTCATCTGGATTACCCACCATTTGCAAGGCGTAACTTTGATGGATCAAGTGATCTTTATTGAAGATGGCCAATTAGAGATGAGTGGTACGCCAGAAGAATTACTTGCAACCAATGCGCATTATCAGAAACTTTACCGAATTGATCGTGGCATTAGTTCTTTCGAGGAATAAAAAAACGACTGGTTGTTGATTAAAGCAAACAATCAGTCGTTTTTCTATTTCAATTAATGGCAATTCTTCTATAAAACGTTTAAAATGAACGATGTAATAAGAGCTCAGTTAAGGAAAGTAAGGTTTCTTTTGCTGTGCCATCAGGCAATTGTTGAATATCAGTGATTGCTTTGTTGGTTACTTTTTTAGCAAAAGCTTGTGCTTCTGTAACGCCATGATAGTCATTGACTAGCGCCGCAACTTCAGCTGCCTCTTCTAAGGTAATGGCGCGTCCTTTATCCAAATAAGGGCTGAATACGTCAGGTGCTGCTTGATAAGCGAAGAGAAGAGGTAACGTATAAACACCTTGTGACAAGTCTTCTAAAGCGGGCTTTTTCAAGGTTTCCGTGTCGGCAGTATAATCTAAAATATCGTCATAGACTTGAAAAGCAATGCCAATATGACGGCCAATTCGTTTAGCTAAACGTTGGACTTCTTTTGAACTATGACCGAAATAGGCCCCTTCAAGACAGCTTAGTGAAAAAAGTTCGGCTGTTTTGCCGTTGACACTTCTTAAATAAGCAGGAATCGACATGCGGCGGTCAAATCGATGACTCATTTGATCGAGTTCACCAAGTAATAACCGTTTCATTCCTTGTGCATTGATTTTCATAAATTCAGAGCCATTCATGGCATCTGCAATCAAAGTAAAGAATTCAGTGAATAGTAAATCACCTGTGTAAACAGCCACGTCTTTACCATATTGTGATTGAATAGTCACAGCGCCTCGGCGCAATGGAGAATCGTCAATAATGTCATCGTGAATCAACGTAGCCATATGTAGGATTTCCAAAGATGCAGCTATTTTTAATAGTTGTTGTTTCTCTTGTTTTTCTTCATCACCCAGTTGAGCAAAAAGAAAGAAAAAAGCGGGGCGTAATAATTTGCCGCCAGAACGAGCCAAAGTTACTAAGGCTTCTTCAATGTCTTCGTTGCGTGTATGCAACGTTTGTTCAATTAATTCACATGTTTCCGTTAAAGAACGTTCAACGTCAGGAAACGACTTCCAAAATGTGTTCATAAATATACTACGATCCTTTCAGTGGTTCAATACTATTTGATTGTATACGAATTGGCGACAGAAATACAGTAATTAAGTTTTAAAAGTAACAAAGTTTGTAAAAAAGTAGCGGAGGGATAGTTTGAATCGAGAAATATTTTTTGAATTAGTAGAATTAAAAGCAAAAACAGCTAGTGTTTTGCCATTTTTGTTAGGAATTTGTTTTAGTTGGTACCAATATGGGCGGCTTCATGTTGGTTATGTTTTAATTTTTTTCATTGCGATGTTTATTTTTAATATGGCGGTCGATATTTTAGATAATTATAATGATTACCATCATGCCACAGAAGTTCATGATTATAAGGAAAAAACGAATATTATCGGTCGAGAAAATTTATCTTTGCCATTAATACGCAAAATGATTTTTTGGATGATTCTCGTTTCTGCTTTAATGGGGATTGGGTTGTCATTTATTGTCGGCTGGCCGTTATTAATTATGGGTCTTTATTGTTACTTAATTGGTATTTTTTATTCATCAGGACCGAAACCTTTATCTAGTCTACCATTAGGGGAAGTTTTCTCAGGATTTACAATGGGGTTCATGATTACCCTTATTTGTGTCTACATTAATACGTTTGAAGTTTTCAATTGGTCAGCAGCTAATTTATGGGGGATTTTCTTAGTCGCCTTACCTAACACTTGTTACATTGCTAACTTAATGTTAGCAAATAATATCTGTGACTTAGAGGAAGATGAAAATAACAAGAGATATACATTAGTTCATTACCTTGGCAAAGCAAGTTCTTTGAAATTATTCGTCGGATTAAATACAATAGCAATGTTAGCCATTTTGTTAGCTGTCGGTTTAGGATTAACCCCGCCAACAATGTTACTCATGCTTTTAACTTTACCTTTTGTACGGAAACAAACCCAAGCCTTACTGAAGGAACAAGTGAAGAGTAAAACATTTGTTTGTGCTGTGAAGATCTTAGCTGTGGGAGCAACTGCACAAGTGCTATTTTTTGCCATAGGTTTGTGGTGGCTGTAAATTTTTTATAGAGTGGAAGGGAATCAAAATGAATAAGAAACATGTTGTTATTTTAGGTGCTGGTTACGCAGGCTTAAAAACATTACGCGAATTACAAAAAGGCGCCAAAGACGTCGAAATTACTTTAGTGGATCGTAACAACTATCACTACGAAGCAACGGATTTGCATGAAGTTGCTGCTGGAACACAACCAGCTGAAAAAATCACATACAATATTATGGATGTTGTCGATGAAAAAATGACCACCTTTATCCAAGGAACAGTTAAAACAATTGATGCTGCAACACAAACAGTTGCTTTAGAAGATGGCCAAACAATCAATTATGATTACTTAGTTGTTTCTCTTGGGTTTGAATCAGAATCATTTGGTATCCCTGGTGTGCAAGAACATGCTCTACAAATGGTAGATGTGAAAACGGCTTTAAACGTGTATGAACATATCCAAGAACAAATGCGTCAATATAAAGCAACTCAAAACGAAGAATTCTTAAAAATTGTTGTCTGCGGAGCAGGCTTTACAGGGATTGAATTATTAGGTTCTCTTGTTGAAAACAAACCAAAATTTGCTGAAATCGCAGGTGTCTCAGCAGATCAAATCCAAATTTATTGTGTCGAAGCAGTTACTCGCCTATTGCCGATGTTTAACGAAAAACTTGCGAACTATGGTGTGCAATTATTAAAAGATTCAGCTATTCATTTATTATTAGGTAAACCGATTAAAGAAATCAAACCAGGCGCAGTTGTTTATCAAGATAACGAAGCAGGCGACTTGGCAGAACTTTCTGCTAAAACAATTATTTGGACAACGGGTGTTAGTGGGAGCCACGTTGTAGGCGATTCTGGCTTTGAAGCTCGTCGTGGTCGTGTCATGGTTCAACCAGATTTAACAGATGCGAACCATAGCAACGTCTATATTATTGGTGACTGCTCAGCAGTTATGGATACAGAAACCAATCGACCTTACCCAACAACAGCACAAATCGCCTTGAAGATGGGCGCTCATGCTGCTAAAAATATTCAAGCACAATTGAAAGGGGAAGCAACTAAACCTTTCAGCTTTAAATCACAAGGTTCTGTTTGTTCTGTCGGAAATACACGTGCTTTAGGAATCGTTGGTAAAACAGACATTAAAGGATACCCAGCTTCATTCATGAAAAAAATTATCATGAACAAAGCGCTCTTTGAAACAGGTGGTACCAAAGAAATGATGGCTAAAGGTCGTTTCGACTTATACCATTAAGAATCAGCAAAATAAGAAATAATGAGGTCGGGACAGAACCGTTTAGCTCCGAGAAATAAGAAGAAATTTCCGAAAATTGCTCTTTAATTTTTGGAGAATTTCGGCTTATTTCCGAAGGAGTTGGTTCTGTTCCCGCCGTTTATCAGTTTTTGAGGGTGGAGCAAAAATCCAAAGTGATTTTTGTCCCACGCTCATTTTTCTTAAATGAAAGTTTTTAAAAAATTTCCATGATTTTTCAAGTAAAATGAGGTGGGCACTTTTGTTCGATTCCATTTTTATGTATAATGAGAAGTGATGGAAAGAGGGAAGTTAAATGGCACAAAAAAGAGCAACAAATAAGAAAAAAAGTACGACAAAGAAAAAGACCAAAAAACAACAGCAACAACAAGAACGTTTAAATTATATGTTTCTTGGCCTGATTTTTATTTTATTCGGTGTCTTTGGACTCTTTCGCTTAGGGTTTTTAGGCACGTTATTAGCGAATTGTTTACGCTTAGTTGTAGGTAATACCTTTCCATTTGCAGCGATTTTACTAATCCTGTATGGCTTATTAGTCATGATTTATGGGAAAGATTTTCCGTTAAAAAGAGGGCGCCCTATTTTTGGGGCTGTTCTGATTTATATTAGTGTTTTGTTATTTTTCCATGCCTTTATGTTTCGAAATGTTAGTGGCAGTCAACCAGATATTTTAGGTAACACTTGGGAATTTTTGCAAAGCGATCTAAAAGCTAACCAAGTGACGCAAAACGTAGGGGGCGGTATGATTGGCGCACTGCTTTATCAAGGAACGTACTTTTTGGTGGCACAATTTGGTAGCTATTTAATTGCCACCTTGCTACTGTTAGCGGGTATTTTCTTGATGAGTATGTGGGATTTTCAGCAAATTGTTGATCATTTCCAAAGTATTCAAGATCGCCTAAGTCATGTTTCGGCAAAATCACAGGCGCGACAAGAAGAAAAAGAGGCGAAGCGAGCAGCGAAGAAAGAAGCCAAAGCTGCAGAACGCCAAGCAAAAATTGAAGCCGCTGCCCAACAAAAATTACAAGAGCGGGAACGCATGGAACAAGCGGCAGCCGAGCGCTTAACAAAAACACCTGTTGAAACCCACCAACCAATGGTGGAAGAACCGGCCGCACCAACGCCTGTTCAAATTGATTCGTTTCAACAGCAAAATCAGGCGATGCCTGTACCACCAATTGCAGCAACAAAACCGCAACGAGAGCAGGAAGAAGAGGCGGCAGATGAAGCTGGTGTTCTCGAATTTGAAATTTCTGAAGAAGCGGAAGATCGTGATTATCAACTACCACCAACTGATTTGTTAGATACAATTCAAGCAACGGATCAAAGTGGTGAATATGAAAAAATCGAAAAAAATATTGGCGTCTTAGAACAAACCTTCAAGAGTTTTGGTGTTGATGCTAAAGTAGTCAAAGCTAGTTTAGGACCATCTGTCACAAAATTTGAAGTTCAACCCGCTGTTGGGGTAAAAGTTAGCAAAATTGTTAACTTGACGGATGACATTGCTTTAGCGCTTGCGGCCAAAGACGTTCGTATGGAGGCTCCGATTCCTGGGAAATCACTAATCGGGATTGAAGTTCCTAATAGTGCAATTAGTACAGTATCCTTTAGAGATATTGTTGAGGCACAACCAAGTCATCCAGATAAACTATTAGAAGTACCTTTAGGTCGAGATATTTCAGGGATGGTTCAAACTGCAGATCTATCAAAAATGCCGCATTTATTAATTGCGGGATCGACAGGGAGTGGGAAATCGGTTGCTATCAATGGCATCATCACAGGTATTTTGATGCAAGCGAAACCTCATGAAGTAAAATTAATGATGATTGACCCGAAAATGGTAGAATTGAATGTGTATAACGGGATTCCTCATTTATTAACGCCAGTGGTTACTAATCCGAGAAAAGCGGCCCAAGCCCTGCAAAAAGTAGTTCAAGAAATGGAATTTCGTTATGAAAAATTTGCAGCAACAGGCGTCCGAAATATCACTGGTTACAATCAACTAATTCAACAGAAAAATGCGGAAGATGGCGAAAATCGTCCAATTCTACCATTTATTGTTGTCATTGTTGATGAGTTAGCTGATTTAATGATGGTGGCAAGTAACGAAGTAGAAGATGCGATTATCCGTTTAGCCCAAATGGCACGGGCAGCAGGTATTCATATGATTTTAGCGACACAACGGCCAAGTGTGGATGTCATTACAGGAATCATCAAAGCAAATGTCCCTTCTCGAATGGCTTTTGCGGTCTCAAGTGGGACAGACTCGCGTACCATTATTGATACCAACGGGGCGGAGAAACTATTAGGTCGAGGCGATATGCTCTTCTTACCAATGGGAGAAAATAAACCAATTCGTATCCAAGGGGCCTTTATCTCTGATCAAGAAGTCGAACGAGTGGTTGCGTTTGTAACGGATCAACAAGAAGCTGAATATCAAGAAAGCATGATGCCAACAGATGAACCGACCACTTCAGGCGGTGGCGAAGCTCCTCAAGATGAGTTGTTTGAAGAAGCGAAAAACTTGGTGGTTGAAATGCAAACAGCTAGTATTTCATTGCTACAAAGACGTTTTAGAATTGGCTATAATCGTGCGGCTCGCTTAGTAGATGAATTGGAAGCACACGGAGTTATTGGACCATCAGAAGGTAGCAAACCAAGAAAAGTCTTTCTACAAGCGGAATCAGAAGAGGCAGCAACCGAGACGCCAGAACAATAAACAAAAAGAACAAAAATAGATAAATTTATCTATTTTTGTTCTTTTTTTATAATTTCAGCAAAGCATCATGTTATAATCATCATTTTCTGGTAAAATAGAAAGGAATAGTGCGGTTGGGAGGGAGCGTATCATGAGAAGAAAAAGCGTGCTTTATTTAGAAGTAGCAGATCAGATTAAAGAAGATATTTTGAGTGGCAAGTATCCAGTAGGAACGTTTTTACCAACAGAAACAGAATTGGAAGAGCTGTTTAACGTTAGTAAAATTACGATTCGGCGGGCAATCGAAATGTTAGCAACAGAAGAATTTGTTGAGAAAAAAAGTGGTCGAGGCACAACTGTGTTAAGCAATCGTCCCTATAATAAACTATCAAAAGCAGGGACATTCACTGAATTTTTGAATGAATCAGGTCAGAAAGTAACTAAAAAAGTTTTACAAGTTGAAAACTTGACGTTGTCAAAAGAGATGCCGGCTTATCAATTTTTAGGAGAAGAAGTGGTTCATCTTTCACGGTTATATCTAATCGATGAACAACCCTATATTTATTTTAATTACTATTTGCCAGCTGCCATGAAAGACGTATCATTGACTGAATACAAAGAAGAATCCTTGTATCGTTTGATGGATCGACATGCCATTGAAATTTATAAATTTGAAGACCGTTTTGAAGTTGCAACTTTGACAGAAGCAGAGCAAAAGATGTTGCAAACAACTGAAACAACGGGCTTAAAAAGAATTCGGCGTTCGTTAAGCCCAACAGGTCGTTGCGTAGAATATTCAGAAGCTATTTATAATACGAAGATTCATCCTTATGTGATTGAATATGAAGCATAACTTTTAAAAGAATAACAGTGCACTTACAGTAATGTAAGTTCATTGTTATTCTTTTCTATTGTCGTTTTTTTTCGTTTTCGATACACTAAATGAGTGAGAAGAATAGGAGTGGAAAATATGTTAGAAGTACAAAATTTAAAAAAAGTTTACGGAAACGAAATTAAATATGAAGCCTTAAAAGGGATTAATTTAACTGTCCAAGATGGTGAATTTATTGGTATTATGGGACCTTCTGGAAGTGGGAAAAGTACACTTTTAAATTTATTGGCAACAATCGATAGTCCAACAGACGGTGAAATACTTTTAAATGGAAAAAATCCAAACAATTTGAATCAAGAACAAATTGCTAAATTCCGTCGTACAGAATTAGGATTTGTTTTTCAAAGCTTTAATTTAATGCCAACATTAACTGTTGAAGAAAATATTATTTTGCCATTGACACTTGATGGAGAAAAAGTCTCTGTAATGAAACGACAATTAGCAGAATTAAGTGAGCGTTTAGGTATCAATCATCTGTTGAAAAAACGAATTGCAGAAATTTCTGGTGGACAAGCACAACGGGTCGCCGTTGCTCGGGCAATGATTCATCATCCACAATTATTATTGGCTGATGAACCAACAGGAAACTTAGATACGAAATCATCTAAGGATGTGATGGGCTTGTTACAACAATTAAATGAAGAAGAAGCGGCGACTATTTTAATGGTGACCCATGATCCGCTAGCCGCAAGTTATTGCAAGCGCATCGTCTTTATTAAAGATGGTGAATTAATTGATGAAATTGTCCAAAATGGCAATCAAAAAGAGTTCTACGATTTAATCATGGTGAAACTGGCTGAGATTGAAGGTGTCGATAATGAATTTTAATCAGTTTGTTATAAGAAACACGATTCGAAATAAGCATTTATACTTGGCTTATTTCCTAAGTACAATGTTTTCTGTGATGATCTTTTTTACGTTCACTGGTTTTGTCTTTCACCCAGCCTTAGCTAATGGTTTAAATCCTAAAGCACAAATGGGAATGACGGCTGCGGCAATTATAATCTATGGTTTCTCTTTCTTATTCGTTTTATACTCGATGGATGTCTTTATCCAATCTCGAAAAAAAGAGTTTGGAACCTTGATGATTCAAGGGATGAGTCCAAAACAGTTAAAGAAAATGATTTTTATTGAAAACTTAGTGATTGGTTTCTTTGCTACAATTTTTGGTAGCATTTTAGGTGTTGGATTTTCACAGTTTATTTTATGGATTAGCAATTTATTGATGCATCTAGGTTTAGGTTTTTATTTGCCAGTGATGCCGTTTATCATTACTGTCATTTCATTTGCGGTCTTGTTCTTAGTAATTTCTTTCTTTATTCAATTCCGCTTGCCAAAAGCGACACTTCAAGAGCTATTAAAAGCAGGAGAAATGGGTAAAGGTGAAATCAAAAGCTCTAAAGTTAAATCTTTCTTAGCCGTGTTACTTTTAATTGTCGGTTACGGAATTGCTTTAGTTGCTAAGGGACAGTTAGTTTTAATGGTGATGTTCCCAGTAATTTTCTTAGTTATTTTAGGGACAAAATTCTTATTTGACCAATTGAGTGTTTCTGTCATTGAACGTTTAAAACGGAAACCAAAAATCTTTTGGAAAAAAACCAATATGGTCGTTTTATCAGATTTAGCATTCCGCATGAAAGATAATGCACGTTCGTTCTTCTTGGTTTCGGTGATATCAACGGTTGCTTTTGCTGCCATTGGAACGTTATACGGCGTGAACGAGATGATTTTTAAAGGAATAAGTTCTGTACCGTACGAACTGACATTGTCTGATTCGACCAACCCAGAAAATCAAGAAATGAAACAATTTGCGACAAAAACATTCCAAGAAAAAAATATTCAGTTTGATCAGATTGATTACACAATGTACAAAACAAGTGCCGGTATCCAATTAATCAAAACATCTGAATATAATAAACTCGCAAAATTTATAGATGAACCAACTTTAACAGGTGAGAAAGTAGTTAATTTATCACAAAAAGATGCTCCTTCTGCTGCATCAGTAGATGTCAAATCTGTTCAATTGGCAAATGATCAAGTTTTAAACATTGATAAAACAGAAGAAACCAATGTATTACCGACTTTTGGCGGTGTGGTTGTTATCCCAGATAGTACCTCAACAGATGGAATCAAAGCGGAAACAGAAACAATTTGGCAGCCCAAAGCAGGAACCAATCGTGAAGAATTGATAAAAGCAGAAAATATTATTGGTGACAAGTATCCCATGTTAGTAGGAACAGCTGCAATGTCGGCAGCCATTACGCAATATTATACGCCAGTTCTTTTTGTCGGACTATTTATCGGTATTGTGTTCTTTGTTTCGGCGGGTAGTTTCTTATACTTCCGTTTATACAGTGATATGAATACGGACGTTGAAAAATTCAAGATGATTTACAAACTTGGCTTGACGAAAAAAGAATTGAAGAAAATGATTTACCAACAAGTAGGTATTTTATTCTTTACCCCAATTGTTGTTTCATTTATTCATGGAGCTGTTGCTTTGAAAGCAATGTATGCTGTCTTAGATCAGCCAATGCAATTAGCTGGCTGGGAAGTTTTAGGCGTTTTCTTATTGATTCAGGTCGTTTACTATTTAATTGCCAGAACGTTCTACTTCAAAAAAGTTTATCACTTAGTGAAAGATTAATTATAAAAAATCGTTAAGCATGCACGCTTAACGATTTTTTTTGAGGCTCTTCGTGATATTGCATTCAAAGTGAGAATACGTTATAGTTATGAAGCGAATGTAATAGCAGAAATGAGGAAAAGAAATGCAGAAAGAATCCATTTATGGACTGACGAGAGAACAGCTTGTGGACTGGTTTTTAGCCCATGGCGAGAAGAAATTTCGCGCAACACAAGTGTGGGAATGGTTGTATACAAAACGTGTTGCTTCATTTAGTGAAATGTCGAACATTTCTAAATCATTGATGACTTTATTAGAAGAAAATTTTTCATTAAATCCATTAAAACAAGTCATTGTGCAAGAAGCACAAGATGGTACCGTAAAATATTTATTTGAATTACCAGATAAAAATATGATTGAAACAGTCTTGATGCGTCAAGAATATGGATTATCTGTTTGTGTGACCACTCAAGTTGGCTGCAATATTGGGTGTACATTTTGTGCTAGTGGGCTATTAAAAAAACAAAGAGATTTAACTGCTGGCGAGATTGTTGCCCAAATTATGTGGGTGCAACATTATTTCGATGAACGTGGGTTGGATGAACGTGTTAGCCATGTCGTTGTGATGGGAATTGGTGAACCATTTGATAATTATGCCAATGTCATGAACTTTTTACGAACGATTAATGATGATAAAGGCTTGGCTATTGGTGCCCGTCATATTACAGTTTCAACAAGTGGTTTAGTGCCAAAAATTCGTGAATTTGCAGACAGTGGACTACAAGTAAACTTAGCAATCTCATTACATGCTCCTAACAACGAAGTTCGTACATCAATTATGCGGATTAATCGTAGTTTTCCAATTGAAAAATTAATGGCAGCAATTGATGAATACATTGAAAAAACCAACCGACGTGTTACATTTGAATATATTATGTTGAGTCAAGTGAACGACCGACCAGAACATGCTCAACAATTAGCAGATTTACTACGGAATAAGAAAAAACTTTCTTATGTTAATCTGATTCCGTATAACCCAGTGAGTGAACACGATCAATATAGCCGAAGCTCTAAAGAAGCGGTTTTAAAATTTTATGATGTACTCAAAAAGAATGGCATCAATTGTGTTATTCGTAAAGAACACGGAACAGATATTGATGCGGCTTGCGGACAATTACGCAGCAAACAAATGAAAAAAGAAAAAGTCAAAAACCAATAACGTAGTTAAAATCGGATCAGAAAGGTTTCTTTTTGATTCGATTTTTCGTTTATTTAATAAAAAATCGTCGGTTTTTCAATTCTTGTTTATAAACAAAAGATGAATGCTCTAAAACTTTTATGACAAATTTTCTTTTTGTGGTTTTCAAACTTGAAATTCTAAAAGAAATAGCTATACTGAAAAGAGATCGTCACAGAATTTTTCATGAAAACAGCTATTATTTTCGTTATCTTTTCAAAAAAGTGGAAATTTTGTTACGCTTTTTTAGTTTAAATGAAATGAGGGAGTCTATGGAGAAAAAGCAATTAAAAAGAGAGATAACAACGTTTGGTGCGTTATCCACGGTAATGGGTACGGTGATTGGCGCTGGTGTTTTCTTTAAAGCTGCGAGTGTCGTTGGACACGCACAGTCAGCTAGTTTAGCTATCTTTGCTTGGGTGTTAGGTGGTGCCTTAACCATTTGTGCAGGATTAACCAGCGCCGAACTTGCTACAGCAATCCCTGAAACAGGTGGCGCAGTGAAGTATATTGAATATACATATGGTAAATTAGCTGGTTTTCTTTTAGGGTGGGCACAAAGTATCATTTATTATCCTGCCAACATTTCGGCGTTATCCATTATTTTTAGTACACAACTAATCAATTTGTTTCATCTATCGGCAAATTTATTGATTCCAATTGCCATTCTTGCGGGAACCAGTATCACGATAATTAATTTATTAGGAACAAAAATTGCTTCTTTGGTCCAATCAACGACATTGGTAGTAAAACTGATTCCAATTGCCTTGATTTCTTTAGTAGGATTATTTACTCCCGGACAAGTAGCTGTTTCACTTTTTCCTGTTGAAACAACAGCGAATACTGGCTTTTTAGTTGCTTTTAGTGGCGCCTTAGTCGCCACCATGTTTGCTTATGATGGCTGGCTGGGTGTGGGTAACGTGGCTGGTGAAATGAAGCGACCAGAAAGAGACTTGCCTAAAGCCATTATTTTTGGTTTGTTATTGATTACTTTAATTTATGCCTTAATTAATTTTGTGTTTCTAAAAACATTACCAATTGAGCAAATCGCTGGGAATTTGAATGCAGCTTCGGATGCTTCTGTGGCTATTTTTGGACCAATTGGCGGCAAAATCGTAACTATTGGGATTTTAATCTCTGTATATGGTGCGTTAAACGGCTACACAATGACAGGGATTCGGATTCCTTATGCCTTAGCCTTAGATAATCTGATGCCTTTTAGTCGTCAGTTTCAAAAGTTGTCTAAACGCTTTGTTGTTCCTTACGTTGCTGGAATTTTCCAGTTAGCTGTAGCCATTATCATGATGTTTTTCGGAACCTTCGATTTATTGACGGATATGTTAGTTTTTGTTATGTGGCTGTTTAATCTATTAATTTTCTTAGCTGTTTTTATTTTAAGAAAACGAGAACCTGAATTAAAACGACCGTATAAAGTTCCTGGCTATCCAATTATTCCAATTATCGCAAGTCTAGGTGGTATCTTCATCTTGGTTACAACGAGTATTACACAGCCTATTCTAGCATTGATTGGTATAGGGATTACGCTTCTAGGAATTCCAGTTTATTTAGTTAATAAACAAAAAACGAAGCCAAAAACGTAAACGATCCAATCGGATTATCATAGTTTTTCTCAAAAATTTTGTGATTCAGAGAAATTTTTGAAAACTAAACGCAAGATTTTTTTAGTATAATACTAAGTGTCTAGGAGTTCCACTATTTTGGGGAAGATAGATGGACAGCGCAAACTTCAAAAAAAGAACCTTCATCTTAATGGTGAAGGTTCTTTTTTTTGCTGAAATCATAAAATAAATGCGTAGTTTATTAGTGAGAGGAGGAAATGAATGACTGAAAATGTAAAAAAATTGGCTCATCAATTAATTGAATGGGGCGTCCTTCATGGGGCGCAAGACGTTTATTTTTTACCCAATGATACCGAAATAGCCATCTCTTTTCGGACAGGGATGCAACGGACACTTTACACACAAGTTTCCGCAGAAATAGGCGAAAAGTTAATTTTCCACTTTAAATTTATAGGCGGCATGGATGTCGGAGAAAGACGAAAAGCACAATTAGGCGCGACAACTTATCTAATTGGCGAGACGAAGCAACGCTTGCGTTTATCATCTGTGGGAGATTTTCAGAATCGAGAGAGCTTGGTAATTCGTTTTTTGCACCGATTTGGTGAACAAGCTGAACATTTTTTCTTTCCCCACCAGCTGAATGAAATTGAAGCATCTTGTCAGAAACGAGGACTTTATTTATTCAGTGGGCCAGTTGGTTCTGGGAAAACAACAACCATGTATCGTGTGGCTAAACAAAGAAGTGGCGAACAACAAGTGATAGCGATTGAGGATCCTGTTGAAATTGAGGAAAAGCAGTTTTTACAGTTGCAAACAAATGAAAAAATTCAGTTAACGTACGAAGCCTTGATAAAAGTTTGCTTACGCCATCATCCTGATATTTTGATTATTGGTGAAATTCGTGATGGCGAGACGGCTCAAGCAGTTATTCGAGCCGCCTTAACGGGTCATACTATTTTTGCGACAATTCACGCCCGTAACTTATTGGGGGTGCAACGGCGTTTGATAGAATTAGGTGGCCCAGAGCATGAATTGGCTGAATGCTTGCAAGGTATCATTTATCAACAGATTTTGACAACCACGATTAATAAGGAACAAGTAGCGGGAATTCTTTATGATTATTTCTTCTTTAAGGAAGCCGTTATAAAGAGTAGTTGGCAAAAGAATCTAAGAAAGGCGTGGGCGTATGGGTTTATTACAGAAAAAACGTATTTTCAAGCCATCGAATAAATTAACGAAAAAACAACAGCAGCTTTTTCTGAAACTATTAGCGGATTTGCTTGCAAATGGTTTTAATATACAAGAAAGTTTTTCCTTCATGAAAAAATCAAACGCCTTACCTCAGCACAGTATAACTTTTTTAGTTGAAGGCTTTTCCTCAGGCATTGCCTTACAAGCTTTAGTCGAAGAATTAGGATTTTCAACAATGGTCTCGGCACAATTGTCGTTTGCTACTGCACACGGGGATTTGGTGGGGACACTACAAGCGATTTCCGAACATTTTTTTCAAACGGAAAAATATCGGCAACAGTTCTATAAAATAATTAGTTATCCGCTGCTCCTGATTGTTTTTTTGATTCTCGTCATTGTTGGTATTCGGCAATTTTTATTGCCCCAATTAATGGAAAATGATGCCAATAGTTATTCTAAAAATATTGGGATTCTTCTGATTGTTTACAGTCCATACATTCTGGTTACCTTAGTTTTTGTCCTCTCATTTAGTTTCTTCATTTTAAACCGTTATTTGAAGCATCAGTCTGCTATTCAGCGGGCCTTCGTATATCTGAAACTGCCAATTATCCGTGGCCTTTATCGGGAATACGTCAGTGCTTTTTTTGCACTAGAATGGGGGAAGTTGCTTGCACAAGGATTAGAAATGAAAGAGGTCATCGATTTGATGCGCCATACAACCAATTACCCCTTAATGAAAGAATTAGCTGGAGCAATTAGTGAAGGACTGCTAGTTGGTGAAACCTTACATAGACAATTAGCTGCTTATCCTTTTTTTACGAAAGCATTGGGTTTAATGATTCAACAAGGGGAAGTAAAAGGAAAATTAGGCAAGGAGTTGATGGTTTATAGTAATGTCTGTTTCCAAGGTTTTTTCAAAAAAATTGAACGAGTCATTACTCTCGTTCAACCACTTATTTTTATCATAATTGCTTGTTTAATTATCGGTGTTTATGGGGCAATGTTGCTGCCTATTTATGGCAATATGGAAGGAGTTTTATAATGAAAAAGAAACAAAAATACGCAGGGTTTACATTATTAGAAATGTTGATTGTCTTATTGATTATTTCCGTATTGATTTTACTTTTTGTCCCTAACTTAGCGAAACATAAAGAAACAGTTGATAAAAAAGGCAATGAAGCAATCGTAAAAATTGTAGAATCACAAATCGAGCTCTACACACTAGAAAAAAATAAGACGCCTTCCTTAAATGAATTAGTCAACGAAGGCTACATTACTAAAGAGCAGTTAGATAAATATACAGCAGAAAAGCAATGAACAAGTCAGCAGGATTCACATTAATGGAAACACTTGTTAGTTTAACGATTGTTTGCTTTATGACTATGCTCCCGACACTCGCTATTCACCGCTGGCAAGAAACGTTAAAAATTGAACAGTTTCTTGCTACGGTAGAAAAACAACTTCGTTTTGCGCAACAGCAAGCAATTGTTTTAGAGGAAACACAAGAAGTTTGGTTTTTTGAAGAACAACAAAGCTTTTCATTTCCTGATAAATTGAACCAATCAGCTCGGAGGACTTTACTAGCTGTACCTGAAAAAATGACAGTGAGTGGCCCAAGTAAACTCAGTTTTCTTCATTCGTCAGGGAACAATGGCCGTTTAGTGAAATATATTTTTACTTGGACTGAAAAGAAACAACAACTTATTTTACAATTTCAGATGGGGAGTGGTAAAGTGCTTATATATCAATGGTTTTTAATGTTTTTACCACAGGTTTACCACAAATCACAAGTTCTCAATAAGTTTATCCATCATATCAGCTGTTTCTTTTTCTTCTTCTTTTAGCACATCGCTATAAACATCCAAAGTTATATTAATATTCTTGTGTCCTAACCGAGTTGAAACGTACTTAATGTTTGCTCCTGCTTCAATTAAAAACGTTGCATGGGTATGTCTTAGGCCGTGTACGGTTATGTTTTGAACTTCTGCTTTTTCACATAACAGGCGAAACATATACGTAATTCTTGATTGTTTGATAGGTAAATTTCGAGAACTTAAAATAAAATAGTCCTTATCGCTTAAAATTATCCCTTCTCTGAAAAGCCGTTCTTTCTCATGATTTTTGTATTTTTTTATTAAAGTGAGTAACGAGTTGTCAAAATAAACTTTACGTATGCTGGTTTTTGTTTTAGGTTTATTTTCACCGTAATCACCACGTGTAGAATTGATATCGAAATATTTTTCGGTTAAATCAATATCACTCCAACGCAGCCCCATCAGTTCGCCTTTCCTCATTCCAGATTTTAGCAGAGTTAAAAATATAACTTGCGTTTGAATATCTTCGTTTTCTAAAACCGCCACAAATCGCTGTAATTCCTTTTTAGAGAACGAACGAACATTATTACTTAAATCAAATTTAAAGCCTGTTAGCGTGTTGCTAGGGATGATTTGATTGTGTACCGCAGCGTTAATCATCCTCATTACAATTTTATGCCACGTTTGAATAGTTGATTCTGTATATTTGTTTTCTTGTCTTAATTTGTCAATAAATTCTCGTTTATAAGTAATCTTATTTAAAGAAGATAGCTTTTGATTTCCAATCAATGGTGATATGTGAAATTTAACAGCGGATTCAATGTTTTGTTTTGTTGAAACACTCCAATTGTCTTGGGCGTAAGGTATCCAGACTTTGATCCATTCATCTATGGTGAGTTGTTTATTTTCGACGAAGGAAGTATTTTGTGTTTCTAAATCATATTGGATTTTTAGCAATGCTTTATTCGCCGCTCTTTCACTTTCAAATCCACGTTTGCTAGCTTCTTTTCGGTGTTTTAGAGAGTTGTAATAAGGATAGCGATATCCCCAAAAGTTCCTTTTTATTTGAGTAAGAAAAACATATTTGTATTTTTGGACCAATTTAGTTTCGCCATATTTTCACGTCCTTTTCTTTGTGGTAAAATAGGCGTAACAAAATAAGCCTATTTTGGTTCTATTTTTAACGCACTAACTTCTTAGCCGGAGAGGGTGCGTTATTTTTATTGTAACAATTCACGTTTTTTTATTTCAAATTCTTGTTTTGTAATAATGCCATCATCTAACAAGGCTTTAAATTTTCTTATCTCGTCTGCAGAAGATAATACAGTGTTATCTTTATTACTTGAATTAGTTTTTAGTATTTGGTCCAGTTTTGCAATTAATTCGTTGTATTTATCCATTAAACCTTTACCAATCATAGAATCAGTTTTTGTTTCAGTTGTGATTAACATATATTTTACTGTCTGATTATTAGGAAGATGTAACATAACTCCTAATTGCTTAATGGAAGTAAATTCTTTTCCACCTGTTCCAGCACCAACTAAAGCCCCAACAGGACCAGCTAAAACGCCACCAACAACTGCACGAGTTATTCCGTGATGTTTTTTTATATTGCCACCAACAAAAATATCTGTGTAACTAATCAAATCATCATAGTTGATAACTTGTTGTTTTCTTGATTCAGAAATACTTTTTGGGATAAATATTTTTTTGTCTGAATCATTAAAATAAATACCGCCTATTACAATATCATGATTATTTTTAAAATATTCTTTTATTTGCTTTTCTTCTGCTTTCTTTACCTTTTTTTCTTCTTTATTTCCAAATAAAAACATACTATATTCCTCCATTTTTGTTGTTAGTTTTATCAACAAACTTCAAGATAAGTTTTAAGTCTGTGTCCTTACACGAGATTTTTTACGCAAAAATAATTCTTTGTAGTTCATCAGCACAAGCACATTTTTATATAACTGATTAATTTTGTTGAATTATAGTTATATCTATATTGATTAATAGCTGATCTTGCTAAGCATGGATTTAATAAGAATATTTTTGTTAAAAAATCATATAACCTTACGTGTAGTGCTGCAGCACTCATTTCAAATTCTTCGCAAATTTGACGGAAAGACATTTGCTTTTTTAAACATTCTTTCAATGCTTCATTGTTTATTAAAGCAAGGGATGCAAATATATTAGCTCTTATTTCTTTTGGTTCATCTTCGCTAGTGTATCCTTTTCCAGTAATTAAATCTGAAAAACTTTGAGACTTGCATTCCTTATTCATATCAAAAAAATAATGTGCAGATTCATGAAGTATTGAGAAATTTTGCCTTCCTTTAACCATTGTTGGATTATAGGAAATTCCGCATTTATCGTGAAATTTTATTATGTTTCCTGAAAATATTTTTCTTGAAACATCACCGAAACTATAGGGAATTATGTCAACATTTTCTACGTCAATCATATAATCTTTGTAGTGTTTCCATCTTAACTCTTTTAGTTCAATTCCATAGTAATTAGCAACTTTTTCAATAATAATATATGTCTGGTCATGATATTCAAAATAAGTATCGTAGTCTAAATACATAGGGGTCATCCAATCATTTATTTTTAAGTCTTGATTTCATGAATTCTAAGTACTCTTTAATTCTTCTCTGAGCTGATCTTTTCGGATTCGGTTAAATCTTCTGTATTTACACGGAAGAAAGTTGTAATTTCATCTTCTTCTAAGTTATTAGAATTTGGATTATCAGTTCGTCCAAGTAAATAATCTACAGATATATTGAAGTAGTCCGCAACTTTTTTAATTTATCAGAACCAGGAGTATTCTTACGCCATCTATTAATTACCCCGTTTCCAAATCCCAATGTTTCTTCTAATTGTCTTATTGACATTTTCTTTTCGCTAGCAAGTAATTTTATTTTTTCGTATAAATCCACTTATATCAACCTTTCTAGAAATACAAAGAAAATATGTATACAAAAAATCTACAAAATGGTTGACAATGTAGAAAAAATGTATATAATAATTCTTGTAAGTTAATTGGATAGAAAAAAAGCAAACTAAAAACATACCTTACAGCATTAAGTTTGGCGACCGAGTGCATAATAAAGGTTTTGTTATAGGCTTATTTAACTATGTTCTGATTGTAGAATATTTGTATACATAAGTCAATAGTTTTATAAATTCTATCTAATTAATTTACAAAAAATACTAAAGAAAGGAGAAACTAATATGCCAGACACAACAGCGGGCAGAGCGAAAATTCGTGAGTACTTTGATGATAAGAAAATATCATTAACATCTGTAGCCACGTATTTCAATATTCATAAGCAAGATCTAAACGACTATCTTTCTGGTAAAAATCAAAGTAAAAAGGCTCACGAAACACTAACGGCTATTATTGAATACTACAAAATTAGATAGGAGTGTTTAGAATGGAAAATTTTCTAGATACATCTTCAAAAAACTTTCTATACAACATTATTGAAAAAATCCTGAGAAAAATGTTTGAGCAAGTCATAAATGAAGCTAGTCAAGGATTAAATGAACGTGCTGAGTATTTAGACATCAAACAATTATCGTCTATGTATTCAATGTCTGTTCCTGAAGTTGAACAAAATTTTGTAAAAGACAAACGTATGCAAATGATCGAAAAAAGAAAGCCTGGTACTAGCAAGGGAAAAAGATACTGGCCTGCTAAAGAAGCTATAAAAATTTGTAATGACATCATGAATCATTGGGATTAAAGGAAAGGACGATACAGAAACAATGGACAACTTAGTAATTATGAAAAACCAACAAGCAGTAACAACTAGTTTGCAAGTCGCAGAAACGTTTAATAAAAATCATCGTGATGTTTTAGCAGCGATTGATGATTTAAAAGAGGGGGTTGCGGAAAATTACGCAGGGCTATTTTACGAAGATAGCTATATTCATCCACAAAACAAACAAAAATATAGACAAATCATTATGAACCGTGACGGATTCACGCTACTAGCAATGGGATTCACTGGTCAAAAAGCTCTTAAGTTTAAACTGAAATACATTGAAGCTTTTAACCAAATGGAGGAACTGCTTAAAACTCAATCAAACTTACCGATTAATAACACAGAATTGTTATTAGAAGCTGCGTTAAAACATGAACGTGGATTGACTCTTGTAAATCAACGTTTAGATAAGCTAGAAACAGAAACTACAATTAATAGAAGCCAACAACGAAAGATACAAGGGCTAGTTTCATCAACTGTTATCAAAGTATTAGGTGGCAAAAAAACATTGGCTTATCAGGATTCAAGTATTAAGCAATCAGCCTTTAGTAATTGTTATAAACAATTGAAAGCATTATTCGATGTAGCATCTTATGTAGACATTCCAAAAGTTCGATATGAAGAGGCTGTAGCTCTAATTCCTAGATGGAAGCCTAACTTAGAATTACAAGCAAGAATTGATATGGCTAATGATAATGGAGATATGTTTAAAGAAATAGGATAGTAATGATAAAAGGATAAGCCTTAACTTATCCCCAGTTAAAAGTAGTGTCAACAATAATAGCTTTTTGATCCATATCACTTTTGATGGATTCAATAATTTCTAAAACAGAAGATTTATAGTAATAAGTCTTGCTTGATGCGATTACTTCATTTTCTTCGGTTTTAATTACAAAATAGTATTTTTATTAGAAGCTTTCTTTATTACAAAAACATTTTGACACCCGCTTTCAACTGAATTATATCAAAAAATTATAGGAGGGTAAATATGAAAGCAATACGTGAAGCACGATTGATAGGCGCATTATTATTGATGATTGCGCTAGGTGTGTTATTGAAAAGCCACTTTTCAGTTCCAGTGTTGGCAACAATAAGTGTACCTCTTTTTATCCGTTGGTTTTTCAACTGGGATGAAGCGGAGTATCAGCATTTTCAAAAAAGACAAAATAAAAAGCCCCAATCGTCTGCCAACGATTAGGACACATACAAAATGAACTAAGGAGAGTATACCAAAATGAACGATAAAATTCAAAAATTGATTAAAAAACTAGCAAAAGAATGCCAGAAAGAAGATGTAGCTTTATCTTTGGCAGCTATCGATTTAGAAGGAGAGATGGCAATATCTCAAGTTGGAAAAGGCACGATAGTAGCCATTGCTGCACATAGCCAATATACACTAACAAAAGAAAAACTGGAACAATCAGATTGTGATTGTCCAAAACATCGTTTATTAAAAGAGATGTACGGTACTGAAACAGAAACTACGACTAAAAATACACATACTTTTGTCACAGATGATCCAAACGATTTGATGGATATATTATCGAAGATTTTTCGAGGTGAGTTTAAATGACTAGAAAAGAAAAGTTAAACCAAGCAAAAAGATTAGCTGATTTATGGTACAAACAACAAAAAAGTCAACTATACATTGCGCAACAAAAAGAGCACAGAGGGATTGCATGATGAAAAAAGCGACTACGCCGCCAAGCAAATAGTCGCATACAAAATTATACTAGAAAAATTGTAACACAGAAAAGAGGTTTTGTGAATGAATCGTAGAGAAGCAAATGCACTAGACAGATATTTAACAGAGCCGACTGAAAAACCACATAAGGAAACCTATGAAGATGATCCAGTGGATACTACTGATTATTTTGGAAATGAAATTGCTGATGAAGACGGTGTGTTTGAGATAACTTTTGCAATGAAATGTCTTTATACAGGACAACCAGTACTCACTTGTAAAAAAATTGCTACACAAGATACAATCGTTGATTTGATAGAAGAATTAGGCGAAGAAAACGTGTATTTAATTGAATATGTGAGTTCAGGAAAAAGATATAAGGAGGGCTTATTGAATGACTGAAGCAACCAAAACAGATTTTTCTAAGTTGAATGTTTATCAAAAATTAGCGTATGTGAGACAAAAAGCACCATATATTCAAAAAAGTAAACGTGGCCAGCAGTACAGCTATGTGGGGTCAAGCGATGTACTATCCGCATTAAATACAGTCATAAATCAAGTTGGATTAATTTTGAAGCCAGAAATTGTTGCTCATCAAGTTCGGGAATCACAAGATGAGGTATGGAAAGCGGATAAAGTAAAGAAAGAGCCTGTAGCCAAAAAACGTACAACGTATTTTACAGAGCTAGAGTTAATGATGACATGGATTAATATTCATAATCCTTCTGAGATTGTTGCTTGTTCATGGTATAGCCAAGGAGTAGATATTGAAGGAGAAAAGGGGGTAGGAAAAGCACTAACGTATGCGGAAAAATATTTTTTATTGAAATTTTTTAATATTGCAACAGATGATGACGATCCTGATAAATACCAAAAAGAACAGCTAAAAAATACTACAATTACTGAACGGCAAATTGATATGTTGAACGCATCAATTAGTAGAGTAGCCGAGCTGGCAGGGCAAGAATTTGAAGCTGTGAAATCGTTAGCTATAAATGATTCTGATTTGAATCCTAAAAAAGCATTTGAAGAATATAGTGCTTATGATTATGGTGTTATTTCTAAATTGCTTGCGAAGTGGATAAATTTTTATGAATCTAGGCAGAAGGTTCAAGAAGATAAGAAGTGATTGAATGATTGGAAAAATCATAAAACACAAAGGAAATAAATTGGCGATTGAGTTTGAGGATGAGATCAACTCGAATTTCCTCAAACTCCTAGCTAACAACGATGACAATTTAGTAAAAGTTGAACTATTAGATAATCGACAAATGTCTCAAAAACAGAATGCACTTTTTCACGTTTTAATAGCTGATATAGCTCGTTGGAGTTATGACGAACCAAATGGATAGAGGAAGTTTTAAAGTATTACTACGAAGCTAAAAGTGGCGTGTATTTTGAACATAGTAAGGCTACACGACATGAAGCAACAGAATGGATTAGTTTTTTAATCGAATTCATTTTGAAAAATGATGTACCACTAGAAAAGAGATACCAATACTTGCTAGAAAATAACAAATGGTTTTATTACTGCCTTAAATACCGTAAGTGTTGTATTTGTGGGAAACATGCCGATGTTTGTCATATCGAGGTAGTCGGTATGGGGCGAAATCGTCAAAAGATTAATCATGAAACATTTACTTTTTACGCTGGTTGTCGTCAACATCATCAAGAAGAACATCAGATAGGTACTAAGAACTTTTTAAACAAGTATCAAATTAAACCAGTAAAACTAAACGTTGAAGAACGTAAGAAGTTGAATATCGGAGGTTAACAGTTTGGTAGAGGAATTACTTGAAAAATACAGGCAATTAACATCGAGTCAAAAACTATTTTTTGAACTATTAGCATTTGTCTATATCGGTTCAAGAAATGGTAAAGGAATAGCTATTGAAGCACAAACAATAAAAAAAGTCGTTAACGGAGAAATTAAGCATAAATATGTTTATACGGTCGTTGTTGATGAGGAGGATAACTAGTGAATGAACATAGAGGATATTACGCCATTATCCCAGCGATTGTTCGCTATGATAACCACTTAAATGGGAATGCAAAATTATTGTATGGAGAGCTAACGGCATTAGCAAATGAAAAAGGCTATTGTTGGGCAACGAATCAATATTTTGCAAATCTGTATAACGTTAGCAAGCGAACAATTATTTCATGGCTGAAACAGTTAGAAGAAAGAAACTATATAAAAATACAAATTTTTATAAGCCAAACAGCAAAATGGTAGATCGGAGACATATCTATATCTTACCGTATCCAACTGATACAGAATTTTACACCCCTAGTGAAGAAAATTTCATCACCTATGGAAAAAATCATCAGGAGGGGGATGAAGAAAATTTCACTACCCCTAGTGAAGAAAACTTCACAGAGAATAATACATTAATTAATAATACAAAGAATAATACAAAGAATATATATAGTGTTGAACAAAGTTCAACCATGTCTGAATTATTTGAAAAGGTTTGGAAAACATATCCGAAGAAAACCAATAAGAAAAAAGCCAAAGAGCAATTCTTAAAGAAAATTAAGTCAGATGAAGACTTCGAACGGTTTAAAACAGGATACAAAGCTTATCTTAAGTATATCAAATTAAACGACTGGTATCATCCACAAGAATTGTTCCGCTGGATACGTGATGAACGTTTTAACGATGAATACGACTTGTCTGAAACGGCAACGCAAGTAAGATATTCAAATAATCCAGTTAGACAAGAGAAGTTGCCAGATTGGGTAAATGAACCAAAAAAAGAAGAGGAGAAACTATCACCAGAAAAGCAAGCTGAACTTGATAGGCAAATAAAAGAATACTTGGAGGGGAAATGATGCGAATTATCCTGCCAATTGAACGAAAACTGCAAAGTCGCCCGAGGTTTGCAAGACGTGGGAATTATGTCCAAACCTATGAAGATAGCGCTATGGGTGCCTATAAACAAAAGGCAAAACCAGAATTGATTGAAAAAGGGGCTATTTTTGCGCATATTACGTTTTACATCGCTACCCCTAAAATATCTATTAAGTTCTAAAAAGAAACGCTTAGAAGTGAAATTAGAGCGGAAATATTGCGATAAGAAACCTGACTTGGATAATTATTTCAAAGCAGTCACTGATGCTGCCGAAGGTATTTTATATAAAAACGATGGTCAAATTGCTGTAATGGTTTGTCAAAAGTTGTACAGTATGCGACCACGAACAGAACTAGAAATTACAAGTTTGGAGGAACAAGTGTAGTGGGTAAAACGGGTAAACAGATCAAAGAGAATTATTCGGTTAGAAAGCGAGTAAAGAAGATGCTTAAATTTAAAGAATTTAATATTCAATTATTCGACGTTCACATTTATATAAAAAGGCTAAGTAGTTTTAAAACCAACAAAAAATAGTATAAAAAAACTAACTAGTTTCCGCTAGCTAGTTATAGATACATTTTCATCTCAGATAGAGACAATTAATAATACATTACTATGAAATTTAAGGCAACAAAAAAAGCCAGCTGACCACTAGCTGACTTATGTGGTAGAAACAACTGTTTTCCGCCAGTTGTTCTTTAGGTGTGAGTTAGCACTTTCCCCAAATAAAGTGCTATTAAAAAGCCGATTAAAAATCGACAATAGATCTCTTGCAGAGACGTGTACTACTATTAACTGTTTACCAGAAGTTAATGTAGAAAAGGAGGAAATTTATTTCATAAATAAAATCCCCAAGAAAGTTAAAGTGATTATACCATTGAAAAATAGATTTGAAAATACTTTCTATGCCAAAAATATTTATTAGATGGAAAATATCAAATGAATAAAGATGATGTGAAAGATGACGAATGGAAGATTGTAAAATATTGTAGAATTATTATTGTTTTCTTTATAGTCAACCAATAATTTGTTGACTACAAACATGTATGAGTGATGAATATTTTGATAAATAAATAGCCAGTCGGTTTCCGCCGACTGGCTGAGAAGTGAATAGCTATTGGAATAGTATTCTTAGTATAATTTATATCATATGGAGTCGCTGATGAGCAAAGAATAAGCATTTCTTATATATGTTTGGATAAATAAAAAAAGCTACTTAGTTTCCGCTAAGCAACTCTTAAATGATGATATGTTTATTATAAATTATTATACCATAAAAGGAGCGATTTCACTTGATTCTATTGTTAAAAGAAGTAGATTTTCGACAAACAAAAGCGAATGCTAGAAATGTGTTGAAGAGTTTTAGACGTTTAGAGCGAATAGCTGGTCGCTCTTTGATAGATTTAAAATCACCAATTATTACAGATATGCCTAAAAGCCAAAGTCACGGGAATAAAGCAGAAGATGCGCTAGTACAATTAGTAGATGCAGAAGCAGAAAGAGACGCAATTGTATCTGCGCTTATGGCATTGAGCCTAACTAGCAGACAAATTTTGCATTATAGTTTCTGTGTGCAGGATCATTACTCTAATTACAAGATAGCTAGGGAAGTTGGATATTCCGAAAGAAGTATTCAACGAATGAAATCAGAGGCTTTAATTGAATTTGCCGAAGCGTATCGAAATGGAAAAATAATTGCATATAAATAAAATTTTTGGCGGTTTTTTGGCGGAAAGTTGGCGGTTTTTATCAATATTTAGATGTTATTATGGTAGTGTCGAAAGATAAGGAGACGAGGGTAAGGCATGCATTACCTATCTTAGCTCCGTTTCGCTTATCTTTGGAGGCTACCTACAAAAAAATAAAGAATAAGGATGTGGAAAGTCCAGTTCTTTCTGTCTCGTTTAGTCTAGGTAGCAAATATTGCAATAAACTTGGCATGAAGCTTACACGTAGACGTACGCTGAAAGCAATTGTCAAGATAGCGCTATGTAGTTTGCAATGATCACTCACAAATCAGACGTTCTCAAACTAAAAGAAATGAGGTGTAATTCCTCTCTTTTTTCTACAGGTTTGTGAGTGTTAATGGGATATAGCTTAACTGGTAGAGCAGTGGTCTCCAAAACCGTCGGTATAGGTTCGACTCCTATTGTTCCAGTAAGTAGCTTTTGCTGCTTAAATAAAATTAGGATCGTCAATAGATGTTTCTACTACATTCATTATGAGACACTAGCAAGCTGGTGTCTCTTTTTTATTTGTAAGTATTAGTTACACTTGACCGAACGTTCGTTCTCGTTTATAATATAAATTGTAATCCTTATGATTATATCTACTAGAAAGAAGTCAAGAAAAATGCTTGTTTTTCTGTCTTCTTTTTGATTTAATTATTTTAGTAGGTATAATTAAATAAGGAGTGTTTATTAAATGGTAAACAAGAAGAGACAAGTAAGATTTGAATTTTTCCAGGTCAATGGAAAAGCTCAAGAAGGAGAAAAAATTGTAAAAGGACTTTTCGATCTATATCCATTAGCTGATAGGATAAATAGTATAAGTAACTATACTGATAGAGATGTTATTCTTTTTGGGGAAAAAGTTAGAATGGACAGATTTTTTGAGGTTTCTAGTAGTCCAGAATTATATGCAATGCATTTTACTAGATTAAGAAATGATAAACCTGCGTATGTAGAATTAAATAATGAAGTTTTGAAAGAAATTCCGTTAAATCCTGGAGAATATATTGCTGAGGATATTAGTTGCTTGTATGATAGAGAGCTATCTGTTTTAATGGTACAAAGAAATATTCATAGTTTGTCACCTTCAGGTATTGAAGATTATTTTACTGAAATGAGTGATGATTTAGTAGAGATTGAATTATTGCCAGTTGTAAATAAAGAGATTATTAGTAAAGCCTTAGCTAATGAAAAATTTCGTAAACTAGAGTTAAGAGCAGGTTCTATGAATACAACTAGTGATAGAAGTGGATTGAGAAAAGTATTAGGTCCTTTTATGGAACTATTTGAGAAATTTGAAGGTACAAATTTTGTTATAGAAATTAGTTCAGGGAGATCAAAAAAAGATTTATCAGAAGATCAAATGAAAGAAGTAATAACAGCAATTGAACAAGATAAGAGTTTATTTAGTTCAGCAATTGTTTCAGCAAAAAAATCAAAAGAGGTACCTGTTGAAAAGTATGATTTAATAAATGGAAAGCTCTATGTGTATCGTTCTTTTGATTTGCCAGATGGTGCATTTTTAAAATCAGATAGTGTTATAGACAATATTAAAAATTATTATTTTCATCCTAATGAAGGTGGGTATAGAAAACAAATTATCGATGCTGTAAAATAGTTTAAAGAAGAGGGGTGAGATATCATGAACAAGGAACATCATATATTTTTTTGGATTTTTCCATTTTTAACTGGTGCTGTATTTGTCTTGATATGTTCGTTAACCCAATTTTCTTATAATGACAAAGGGTTTGATAACTTATTAGATTCTATGATTAATTTTACTTCAATCATTATAGGTTTCTATTCGGCTTTTTATGGAATTCTTATAACTATAAAAGATACTAGTTTTATGAAGAATATACGAGGATCTGCTATAGAAAAAAATTAAAATATCAACTCTTTATATCTTTATTAAGTGCATTTACTACTTTGATACTATCAATGATGCTCCAAATATTTCAGTATAAAGAGACCTTTGCTTCAATCCTAATATTTTATATATGGACATTTTTCTCAGGGCTGTTTATGGCGTTGTCTTTACAGACTATTATTTTGAGTTTAGAAATAGTTTTTGAATCTGAACCAAAAAAGAAAAGGTTCATTAATAAATAAGAACAGTTATTTTTTAATCAATGGCATGCAGATTCAACTCCTGCCACGTCGATATAAAGATCACTCAGTAAGTGGTCTTTTTTTCGTACATAAAAAAACCACTAGACTATGGGATCTAGTGGCTAGGTAGCATTCGTGCAAAATTTTTGTTGGTTGCTATTTACAAAAAGGAGTTGCTACCTAAAAAATTATATCAAATAAGAATAAAGAATAAAAGAGCGTTTATTCACATCAAAACTTATTTTTTGTGCAAAAAAAGCCACTAGAAATGGGATCTAGTGGCTAGGTAGCGTTAGTGAAAATCTCGTGTCACTTGTAGTTTATGAACTTTAGCTATTATGAAAGAGTGCTACCTAAAACAAGTGTAACATAGCTGTCAAGTTTTGTCGGATATTTGGATTGTTTCGCATGAAAAACCACCAGATAAAATATCTAGTGGCCAGACAGCAGATTATGTTTTGAAATAACTGGAAGTGTTACATGAAGCAAAAAGGAGTTGCTGTCTTTCAATGAGTATAACAGGGATTAAAGTGTTTGTCTTACAATAAACAAATATACATAAAAACAATTAGGAGAGAGAACATGAAAAGCTATTGGTAGGTATCGTTAACACATGAATATCCACATCCGAAGCACTCAACTGTTTCAATGCGTGTTGTAATGTCTGTGCAGATAAAAAAGAATGCATCTATTTTTGAAATGACGAGAGAAGCCACGCCAAAGGAAATTGATGATTGTAAGCTTGTTTATTGTGGGCATGGTTTCTTTGATGAAGCAGACATTCAAAATAATATTAACAAGAATTTGATGGATTAGAATGCAAATTGAATTAATTTTCTGATTTAAAAATATTGATTGAGGATAATCTTAAGTTGAAAGATATCGATAGTTAGTAGATAATTAAAATAAAACTATCGAGGTGCAAAAATGTTAGAAGCTTTATTTTGGGATCACAACGGGGATTTTCAGTCGGCAACTGCAGCTGCTGCAGTTGCTCTTATAGGAGCTATAATTTCAGCTGTATTTTCTTGGTTAAGCTATAAAAATTCTGTGAAGACTGCCGAAAGACAATATATAATGGAACAAAAGAAAATTGATGCCAATTTAAAAGCAAAGGCAAGGATAGAATGGATAATTGGCGTAAGAGATAAAACATCAGAACTTGTTTCTTTGCTGCTTTCGTTACAAAAGGAAAAAACTGTTTTCTATGAGCAATGGTTGGAAATTGAAAAGGTATCTGAGCTATTAAAATTATATTTTAATTCAAAAATGAATAAAAAAGTTAATTCAGAAATATACATTGAACAAAATAAAATAATTATTTCTGAGACTGCTACATCTATAGTTTTAAAAGAAAATAACAATATTAATAAACACGCATATATAAAAAAAATACATTGAGTGTTTAGTTGAATTGTATAAAGATGACAACTATAAAAATATTTCAAATAAAATAAGATTTTATCATGATTCAATAAATAAATTGTATGAAGATAATTTTGAATATTGGATGTCACATGAGCAATCAGAATTAGAGAAAATTAAGAACACACCACCAGAAAAATTAGAAGGTGAAGATTATGATTATGTGGCTGCAGAGAAGAATATTGAGCATTATCAAAGAAAAATAAAAGATATAGAAGTTAGTTTAACAAACTATCATAAAGCTATTGATTTCTTTACAACAGTTATATCCTTATATTTAAAAATAGAATGGGATAAAGCCAAAGAAGGCCAGTAACAGTATTGTAAATTACTCAATTTAATTAGGCATTTATAGGATAGTTGAAAGCAGTTAAGCTAATATATGGTACTGTAAGTTAAATTAAAGTTTGCTGAGATACTTTTTTCGATTTGTCATACGCTATACTTAAATTCATAACGTTGATTTTAATAACAAATTTATGAACGGAGATGTCGATATGTCAAGAGCTTTTGAAGATGAACAAGATAAACAAGCTAGAATGGAAGCAGCAAGAAAGTATTATAATGGTGAACAAAATGTGATAACTGTGGACATTTATTTTACCCAAATGAAAATGATCCTGAACAATTTGTATGCGATAAGTGTATTGAACATGCAATGAACCGAGATTGAGTATTATACTTGGAAAGACTGCTTATTTGAATAGTAGTCTTTTTTTATACATAAAATTATAGTGGAGGTGAGGTCATGGCAAAGTACACAGAGTGGATTTCTGAAGAAGGATTAATAAAAATAGGTGGATGGGCTAAAGACGGCCTCACCGATGAACAGATAGCACAAAATATTGGAATAAGTCGTTCTACGTTAAATGAATGGAAAAAACGATTTCCGGACATTAAGGACACCATAAAAAGAGGTAAAGAAGTTGTAGACCGCCAAGTGGAAAATGCATTGTTTAAAAGTGCGGTGGGTTACGAATACACTGAAATTACTAAAGAGTTAACTGACTCAGGCATGAAAGTAACTAAACGAGTAACAAAACAAGTGGCCCCTAACCCAACATCTGCTATTTTCTGGTTGAAAAATAGAAAACCAGATGAGTGGAGAGATAAGAAAGAAACTCAAGTTTCTGGTGAAATGTCTGTTAACAATCCTTTTGCTGGTTTGTCTGAAAAAGAATTAAGAAAGTTAGCTGAAAGTGATGAATAAGATTGTTTTGGGTGCGAAGTTAGAATTATCCCGTCGTTATTTTTGGGAATATTGCAAATTAACGGCATCTGACTTTTATAAGCAAGACAGAGAGTACTTAAAAGAGTTATGTGATGACTTGCAAGAATTCATTTATGATAGCGATAATGACGTTCTAGTTATCAACGAACCGCCGAGACACGGGAAATCGAGAACTGCTGGTAAATTCGTAGAATGGTTGTTAGGGAATGACACTCGAAAAAAAATAATGACGGGATCATATAACGAAACGTTATCTACAACATTTTCTAAAAGCGTAAGGAATACTATTCAAGAAATAAAAGCTGATAAAAACAGAGTTGTATTTTCAGATGTATTCCCTGGTGTAGAGATAAAGTCTGGTGATGGAGCCATGAACTTATGGAGTTTGACTGGCGGATATAACAATTATCTAGCAACGTCACCAACTGGCACAGCTACAGGGTTTGGTGCAGACATTATTATCATTGATGATTTAATTAAAAATGCTGAAGAAGCAAATAACGCTATGGTATTAGAGAAACACTGGGAGTGGTTTGTTAATACGATGCTATCTCGTTTAGAAACAGGCGGCAAAATCATCATCATTATGACCAGATGGAATTCTAATGATTTAGCAGGTAAAGCATTAAAAGAATTGCCGCAATCAGGCTATAAAGTAAAACATATTAGCATGAAAGCATATAACGAAGAAACAGACACCATGCTTTGTGAGTCTGTCCTTTCTAAAGAAGAATATTTCCGTAAAAAGAAAACGATGGGTGCAGATATTGCTTCTGCTAACTATCAACAAGAACCGATTGATTTAAAAGGTCGTTTGTACCAAAAATTTTCAACATATGAAACACGCTCTAATTACATTAAAATATGGAATTATACCGATACAGCAGACACTGGTGCTGATAATCTTTGTTCAATTGTTTTTGGTGAGACAGAAGATCATAAAGCAGAAGTATTGGATGTTCTATTTACAAAAGAACCAATGGAAAAAACGGAAACAGCACACGCTGAACAAATTAAAAATAACCAAGTAAACCATGTCCGCATTGAGTCTAACTCTGGTGGGCGTGGTTTTTCTCGTAATTCAGAAAGAATTGTTAAAGAACGAGGATATCGTGGTGCTTATTACGAGCCGTTTCATCAATCGGCAAATAAACAATCACGTATTCTTTCTAATTCGGCACTTGTAGAAAATAATGTGTATTTCCCATCAGATTGGAAAATAAGATGGCCAGAATTTTATGAAGCTATGACGACCTACCAAAGGGAAGGTAAAACAGACACGATGATGCACCAGATGCTGTAACAGGCATTGTAGAAACATTAGCAAATGATAACCAAGTCAGATTTATCCAATATTAGGAGGTGTGAAAATGTTTCAAAACAATTTAAGTTTGAAGCGGTATAAAAGATTACGAACAAAATATTCTACACAAATTAATGAAGAAGTTTTCGATCCTAATGATTTTATTACTGAAATGAAGCCATTTTTTGATGATAGAGAGCGCAAATACAAAGCTTATACAAGCGAACAAAATGAGATCGATAGAAGACCTAAACCAAACACAAAGATTATAAAAGTGAATAATAAACTTCATGCTGGTTTATACAATACTATTGTCGATCAAGCAGCGGACCATTTCACAGGTATTCCAATTAAGTGGGATTACGATATTACAGAGCAGAGACGATCAATTATGCAACGTGCTAAAGATTTATTTTTGAATAATACATTAAAAAATACCAAAACACCAAAAGAGTTCGAACGGCTGACAGAGTTAGTGAATGATATGCGGTTTGCCATGCTTGATTCTGACACAGCTCGGTTTCAAGGAGCTTGTGGTGTTGCTTTTCGTTTGTTAGAACCTGTTAAAACCAAGGAAGGTTGGCAATTATGGGCGAGCAATATCGAACCATGGAAAGCTGAAAAATACGAAAATGCAGATATCTTTATTCGTGAAAAATACGACACACATCAAAAAAAATTTTTTGAAGAAATGAAAGTCATTACTAAAGAAAGAATACGCATATATAGCAGATACATTGAATTTAATTTAGTCAGTGTATCTGGAACATTTAAATTAATTGAGGAAGTAGAAAACCCGCTAGAAACGTTCTACCTATCAGAATTTAAAAACAATACGAATCGTTATTGCGATTTTGAAGTGGCGGAAGAACTTTCTGATGCATTTGATAGAAGCTTATCAGACCAACAAAACGAAGTTGAACAGTTTAAACTTGCTTACATGGCCATTAGCGGCTCAATATTAGATGAAGAAAAAGCACAAAGAATGATGGAACAATTAGGTATCCTTAACTTACCAGATCCACAAGCTAAGGTTGGGTATGTAACGAAAGATATTAATAAAGATTTCAACGAGTATCATCTAAACCAGCTAAAAAAAATGTTCTATACAATCACAAAATCAATTGATTTTAATGATGAGGTATTTAAATCAAACGCTTCTGGTGAAGCTCGTAAATGGCAAATTATTGCCTTAGAAGCAAAAACAAATACAAAAGAGCAGTATTTCAGGGAAGGTTTAAAAGAAGTCGCTGAAACGATGGCAGCTTTCATTAAATTTAACGATAAGCTTGATTTAGATGTGTCTAAAATTGTGTTTACATTCAGTCGCAGTTTGCCAACAGATATTGGCTATCTTGCTGATGCATTGCCAAAACTTTCGCCGTTTCTATCTAAACGAACAATTATTAATCAGATTCCATTTGCTAAAGACCCAGATTATGAAATGGACTTGATGAATTTAGAACAAGGTCAAGATTATCCTAGTGGTGACTACAAACTAGGTGGTGCGGATAATGACGAAGAAGAAAGCAACAGTTAGTGAACGCTACTGGGAAAAACGTCGTGAATTAGAAGACAAAGCACGCTTGAAACTGGAAAAGAAAACTCTTAGTGAACTAGAATCTGTTTTCGAACGTGCTTTAGTTAAAATTCAAAGACAGTTATTGGCACAAGCTGATTTACACGGTATTACTCAAAGTGAGATGCTAGAAGATTTTAGCAAACGAGACCAAGAGAAGTACCGTAAGTATATTGAGAAGAACTATGAAAAGTTGATGGAATCAGATGAAGTTTATAAACAATTCATTGATGAATATTTTCCATCCTTTGACTATGCGAAAGTTAATCGCTTGTTACAATTACGAGCAGACATTTTTTCTACCATTGCAGGTGAAGCAATAGCTAGTGATGTTAACGGTAAATTTAATAACGACTTAGAGAATATCACAAAACGAATCTACAATTCTAATTCTAATGCGTTGATACAATTATTAGGCGGTTCAGCACCTGGTTTAACTAAGAATGAACTAGAAAACATCATGAACTATCCGTGGAGCGGAAAAACATTTTCATCTCGTTTATGGGGCAATATATCAACCCTAGAGCAACGTTTGAGCAATTCCATTATTAATTCATTGGCAAGTGGTGAAGGAGTTGTGGAAGCTCTTAGAACGATGAAAAACGATGGTGTTATTAGCGGTATGTTTAAGTTGGAACAAGGAAAGTTTAATCGTTCGATTGAAAATCTTGTTAGAACGGAATATTCACATTTTGCGGTAGAAGGTGTAAGAAAATCGCTAAAGGATATAGGTGTTAAGCAAACACAAAGCTGGTCGGCAGAAGATGAGCGTGTTTGTTCTATTTGTGGTGGACGTCATGGAAAAGAGATTAAAGATGATTGGCATCCACCGTATCATGGACGTTGCCGTTGTACTGAAATACCAATTATTCCTGAAATTAGCGATGACATAGATAAATTGTATGAAGAGATGTTTGGTGATTTATTGGATGAATTCGCAAGTAAGCAGTGGGGTATTAAATTAAATCATCCAAAAGTTAGTGCAACTAAACTCGATTTAAAATCCGTATTAGACAAAACAAACATGCAAGAAGCTTTAGGAAAAGAAAATTATTCTAATTTTTTAGATCATTTAGATGGGATAACTGACCAAAGGGTGCTAAACTTAATAAATGTGATAGGGCATAAGTTGGAGTTTAAAGACATCAAAGAAGTAAGAGCCTTTGCACAAGGCAAATCAATTCAACTTAGTCAAAAATCATTTGATGGGGATAGGGGTGTTAATCCTTATCAAACAGTTTATCATGAGATAGGACATGCTTTGGATCATCTTGGGCTTGAAGTATTAACAGGAAAAAATACGATGCCGACAGGAAAACTGATAAAAAGAAAGCTAGGAAGACGAACCACTTTTATAGAAGAGCATATAACACACGCATCGTCACTTTCTGAGTATAACATTAAAGAAGCGCTAGAACGCGATTTTTGGAAATATGTAAACGGAGATTTGCCATCCTATAATGATTTAGGTAATAGACCTAGAAATGCGGATAAGAAAAAGGCCTATGATGACTTAAGGGCGGAAATTTATAAAAAAAATACAGAGAACTTACAAAAAACTAGAGAACGATTATCAAAAATAGTTAGGGAAAATCCTAACTCAGTATCCGCTATTTCAGATATGATTGAATCTATAGGTTCTTTAGGAGACTATCCGTTAGGTTTTGGTCACGGCAAGCGCTATTGGCAAACAACAGGTAGCACAGAAACGGAATTTTTTGCACATATGACAGAAGTGGTTGCTAACGATAAGTCAAGAGAATTAATGAAAGAGATTTTTCCGACAGCAGTAAGCCAATGGGAAAAATTAGTAGATGATATTTTAAAGGCGGTGAAATAAGTGTTTAGTTGCGAAGATGGCGCATGGTCTATTATTGATGATGCAGTTAAAAAGTATGAACAACATTTCCATGATGAGTTTCCAATATATGAATATATCGATGTAACAAAGAGTGATGACTTCGATTTTTCTATTCTAGGTGCAAAAAAATTAGCGAAATTCATTGATGAGCATATTAAAGAAAATAAATCGGTCCACGTCCCGTCAGATTACCATAGCAGACTTTACTAAGCACTTAAAGGATAACTTTGAGTGCTATTTTTATACCCTAAATTGGAGGTGAGATCATGAAAGGATTATTCGAAGCAGTATTAAATCTAGAAGTTACCAATGGTACAGAAAAAGCCTATAAAAAAGCTTTTGAACAAGAAAACGAACGATACTTAACCAAACACACTTTGAGAGATGGCAACGGTAATATCGTCAAAGATGAGCTTAAATCAGTTTGGGGTGGTAATTATTGTCACGTTGATATTTTGTATTCGTTACCAGGTAAAAAAAGTAAATTAACTATTTCGATTGTGTCTAGGACTCTGCAAAACGTAAAAGATGCTGTCACTGATTATCAAATGTTAGGTGCTGAACTGGTCCATAAGAATTGGAAGTGATTAGATGGATCCCTATGATTACTTAGATGCAGATTATGAAGAGCATTTACTAAGAGAAGAAAAGCAATTAAAGTCTGACGAAAGTTAGGCTTTTTATTTTGTCCGAAATGACGTTAAACTAGCGCAATGCTGGGCTTAATTGAATGGTGGGGCGCAATAAATAAATCTAAAGCAATGCGGGGCGATTAGTCGAATCGTGGGGCGAAAGGAGAAACAAAATGAAACCAAACCTATTACCAATGAATTTACAAATGTTTGCTGAAGAAGACGGTGGTACAAACTTCACTTTCGATGATTTTAAGGCATTTGTAGAATCAAATGAGGAAGCACAAAAATTTGTACAATCACAGTCACAATCAGCTGCAGATAAACAATTAGAAGCTTGGAAACAAAATAATCTTGAAAAAATCAAGGAAACAACAATCAAGGAGTATGAAGAATCTAAGAAAAATAAAACTCCTGAACAAATTAAATTAGAAGAATTACAGGCTGAATTTGAAGCTGAAAAGGCATTACGTGTGACTAGTGATAATAAGGCTTTTGTTGCAGAAAAAATTGCTGGCTTAGATTGGGACGGAGATTTGAAAGATTCTATTTCTCAATTTATGTTAAATAATCTTGTTAGTTCAGATACTGAATTTACTAAGAAGGCTGTAGAAGGCTTTACAGAGCTTTTAGAAGCAATAAATGATAAGCATGCAGAAGCTATTAAAAATGTAGAAATGACTAAAGCTTTTGGTAATAAATCGCAACAAACCAACATGGGAACTGGTAATCAAACAAAATCGTTTGAAAATCCAGAGGTAGCATTAGGACAAAAATTACAAGCTTTTATCGATTAGGAGGAAACTACAAATGAAAAAAAAGTTCATTAAATAATCTTGAGTATTTAGATATTTCACAGGAAGTTAACGCATTACAAGTTCCAAACACACCATTTTTAAGCTATTTGTTAGGCGCAGGCAAAGTTGAAGCTGCCAAGTCAACTGAGATTAAATGGCGAGAATATGGCATGAATAATGATGATTCATCTGCTCAATTAGAAGGCGGAGAATACGCAGATGCGGAATCTGATCGTACATGGTTTAACAACTATACTGAAATTTTCAGAAAATCAACTTCTGTATCTGGCACATTAGATGCTATTAATGTAGATGGTGTAGGAAATGAATTGAATAGCCAAGTAGCTCTTCGTGCTACAGAAATGAAAATTGACTTAAATCGTAAATTGATTGTTGGTGTAAAGGCTGATGAATCTGGTTCTAAAGGTCGTCAGATGAACGGAATTTTAAATTTGATTAGCTCAACGAATAAAGTCGAAACAGCAGCTGCGGGGGCAGTAACAAGAAAAGATATTGATGCCTTATTTAAAACAATGTTCCAAAAAGGATACATGGGCGAAAAATTATGTTTAGTAGCACCTGATATGCAAGAATTAATGATTGATCAGTTGGATGAAAAATCAACAAAAATTGTGCAATTTGGCGATAAACTTACTTTTGGATTGCAACTTGGAAATATTGTCTCAAATTACGGTTCAGGAATTGCGTTAATTGAACCTAATTTACCTAATGGAACAATCGCAGCTATTGATACTAATTATGTAAAATTACGTCCATTACGTGAATGGCGTGCGGAAGAATTAGCAAAAACAACAGATTCAAGACGGATTGGATTAGTTGGTGAGTATTCAATTGAATACAAAGCTTCTAATTCTGGAGCAATCTTGAATTTGAAAGCCTAAAATATAATAACAAAGGAGGAAATTAAAAATGGCAACAGCAAAAAAAGAAGTAACTTATCGTGTACTTGACAAGAAAAACTTTGTGGGCTTTATGCATCCTAAAACAAAAAAATTTATCACAGCAAACGAAAATAATGAATTTATAGTTTCAGAAGACGATAAAGAAGCTATTGAAATATTAGAACGTGCTGCAGATACTTTTAAAGTTTAGGTAATGATGCTTTATGGTTGATGAAAAAAGAAGAAATCGTTGAGAAAATTCAATTGATGCTACCTAACGCTTCTGAAGATAGGATTTTGTCTGTTTTAAACCTTGTTATCTTTGAAATCAATTCTTACAATACTTGTAAAATTGATATTGCTTGGGACGAGTTTGAACCACTTATAATTGAGGTTATCTATAAAGCTTTAAAAAACGAAATAGATAAGTCTGTAGCTAGTGTAAAACGTGGTGATACATCAATTAGTTATGTAGTTGAATCAAAAGACATACAATCACTCATGAAGAACTATAGCAGTGCCATTAAACGTATTTTAGGCTGTGATAGCGGGGTGTTTTTCTATTGAATGAAGCAGAAGTTTTAGCAGCTACTTATTTTGATACCTGTGTTATTGAGCGAATAAGTGATATTGAAAATGTGGAAAGCGGAATTACTGAACAAGTTTATTTTCCAATTCATGATGGCAAGTTACCCTGTGCTTTCTCTCAAGGAAGTATGGGAAACTTACCTGTAATAGAAAACAAAGAAGCGTTTAAGTTTAATATCTCTTATGAAGAACAAAAACTTTTTTTAGAACCTAATATAAAAGTTAAAAAAGGAGATAGAATAACTATTACTCAAGGTACAGGTCAAAAACATGTGTTATTTTCAAAAAAACCTTTTTATTATCCAAGCCATATAGAAGTAGTGCTATCAGGAAGTTCAATTGATGAGTAAAAGCGATCTTAGAATGAAATCAAATGCTGATAAAGTTATTGCAAATTTAAAGAAAATGACACCCATTGCTGAAAAAGAAGGTGCTGCAATGGTGAATGATTCGTTAGCTAAAATTTATCAGTTAATTGTACCTATGACACCAATTAAATCGGGTGATTTAAGACGAGGTTATCGAATCATTAAAGCTAGAAAGCTGTCTAGTGGTCGTATCGTGGGAGCATTGATTAATAATGAAAAATATTTTAGATATGTAAACGATGGCCACCGAACAAAAAATGGCGGATTTGTTAAAGGCAGATTTATGTTGCAAAAATCTAATAAATTAGCTAATGCAACATATATTCCGAAACGATTTAAACAAATGGCGATTATCATTGTTAAGAAAGGATAGATATGTACGATAAAATTTTAAAAATGCTTACTGACACAATAAAACAGTTCTCGGATGCACCTATCTATCTTGATAATGTGATGCAATCGTCAGAACCGTTTTATTTCGTTTTGAGCGTAGAAGAAAGCATGACTGATAATGTAGGTCAAAACGTTCAAAATAAAGCATACAATGTTGATATTGCACTGGTTGATAGTAAGAAAGATAAACAATTAGTAAAAAGCCTAACAGAAAGCTGTGGGGCTTTTTTTAATGTGTTGAATTTGGACGGAAACGAATTGTTTCCAGAAGATTATCAAACGTTTAAAACAGACGGAATTCAACATATCAATTTTAATGTTGCGTTCCCTCAATTAATTGAATGGAGTGAAAAATAGATGGCAAAAAAGAAAAATGTAAGTGTCATTTCTGTAGAGAAGCCAACGTGGTTCCCACTAACAGACGAAACGGGCGCTTTTCCAGTTTACGGAGCGCCAATTACAATCGGTACTGCTGTAAGTATCAAACCAGATGTTACAACAGAAACAACGCCTGACTATGGCGATAGTGTAGTTCAAGATCAGTATGTTGCATTTGGTGGTGCAGAAGTTACTTTAGAAACAAACGGCTACCAAAATGAAGTTTTAGCTGAAATTACAGGGGGAAAAAAATTAAAGGGTGGCGTATTGCGGTCTGCGGATGATATTGCATCAGATGGCGCATTTGCTTATCGTCGCCGAAAATCGAACGGTAAATATCGCTATACGATTTTCTATAAAGGAAAATTTGCTTTAACATCTGATGAAACATCTACATTAGAAGGAAGTTCAGTATCTTATACCCATCCAGAATGGACGGGGTCTTTCGTTGATGTTCCAGGGTTGGGTTATATGTATTCCGTGGATGAAGACGATGAAGGTGTTGACTTAGAGATGATTAAAAACTGGTTTACTGAGGTAATGGATCCACGTAAAGAAAATACTACTGCTGTTACTGGTGTAACTTTAGACCAAACAGAGTTAAATTTAAAAGTTGGCCAAACAGCAACCTTAACACCGACAATTACACCAGATAACGCCTCAAATAAAAAATATCAGTTCCGTTCAGAAAGTGAGGCTATTGGAACTGTAACACCAATTCAAGGGAAGGTTACTGCTGTAGGAGAAGGGACAACGGAAATCGTAGTCACAACAGAAGATGGTAACTTTACCGCAAAATGTACATTAAATGTAACAACAGCAGATTAAAAATAACAGTTTAGGACGACCTTGTCGTCCTATTTTATATGGAGGAATTAAAATGGCAAGTAAATTTCAACAAAAAATTAAATTAATGATTAAAGATGGAAGCAAATATACTACAAAACAATTCACGTCGGCAGAATTTTTACCAGGTTCAGTCATGGATACAGGTACGGATTTACAAATCAGGTTAGAAGAAGCAACAAAAACAAATGATATGGAAGCAATTCGTCCTATTTTAAGAGAATGCTATGACTTTATTGCTGACGTTATTTTTGAAAAACAGTTTACTGGACAAGAATATATTGACGGTATGGATGCTCGTGAATTATTGAAAATTACAGCTCAATTGTTAGGTTCTGTTACTTCTGGTTATGATGCAATTTATTCTGAACAGAAAAAAAAGTAACGGAACTTTTATATCATCCTCATTTTAAGTACACGCCACAATATCGAGAAGCAGAACTAAAAAGTTCGCTTCTTGAGAATGGGTGGACTTTAAATGAGATCGAAAACACAGATTTAAACGAGCTTTTGAAAATTTATGCATTTAAAGATGCTGTAGACGAATTTGAAAATATCAAATATCTTGATGAAAATACTATGTTCTAAGAGGGAGGGGGTACTTTTTGAACAATGAAGACTTAGTCTTAAAAATGATACTGGATGAATCTGGCTTTTCACAAGGATTAAATTCAGCAGTAAAAAAGTTACAAGGCTTTGATGTTGAAGTTGATAGAACAGGACAAAAAGGCGGCCGATCTCTTGGGAGCATATGGACGTCTTTGTTGGTAACTTTTAGCTAGCGGAGCAACTAAAATTATCTCTAAAGGTATTGGATTGATTACCAGCAACATCGACGGGGCCATTAATCGTGTAGATACGTTAAATAACGCAAATCGTGTGTTTGAAAATATGGGCTTTTCAGCTGGTGAAACATCTAAAACAATGGATAGCTTAAAGAAAAGTATCCAAGGGCTGCCTACGCCGTTAGATAGCGCTATTAAAGGTGTTCAATTAATCGCTTCATCAACAAATGATTTAGGTAAATCAGAACAGATTTTCGCAGCTTTAAATAACGGTATCCTCGGTTTTGGTGGTTCTGCTGAAATGGTAGAAAATGCTATTATCCAGCTGTCCCAATCGTTCTCAAATGGTAAAGTAGATGCTGAAACTTGGAATTCAATGATTAATAGTGGTTTAGGACCAGCATTAAACGCTTTAGCAAAACAGATGGGATTAACAGCTGGACAGATGAAAGCAGGGCTTTCTGATGGCTCAATTTCAGTTGAAGAATTTCAAGATGCTTTAATCAAATTAAATAAAGAAGGCGGTGGCGGTCTTAAATCATTAGAACAGATTGCTAAAGATTCTACCGCTGGTATTAAAACAGGTTTAGCTAACATGAAGACTGCAATCGTTCGTGGTGTGGCTAACGTTGTAACTAAAATTGACGAAGGCTTAAAAAGTGCAGGTTTTGGAAGTATTAGTGAAATCATTGCTGACAAAGGGCAAAAATGGAAGCAGCTTTATCTAAATTTGCCGAGATGATTCCGCCAATGATTAAAACAGCCAAAACATTGTATGATACGTTAAAACCTTATGCTCCATTGCTTGCAGGTTTAGCTGGCAGTATTGGAACGTTGATGCTTGCTAAAAAAGTAAGTGCAGCATTCACGGCTTGGCAAAAAGCAACAGAAGGATTATCAATTGCGCAAGCGATACTTAATTCAACTATGTTGGCGAATCCGTTTGTCGCTATTTTAGCTGCAGTTGTAGGTTTAGTTACAGGATTTATTTATCTTTGGAAGACTAACGAAGGGTTTAGGGATGCTGTTAAAAATATTTGGAAAAATATACAAGAATTTATTTCTAGTGCTGCAGAAACAGTTGTGAAAGCTTGGGATTCCACAATGAAATTTTTCAGTAACATGTGGGATGGCACAAAAGAGGCTTTTTCGAATGCTGGCACATGGATGAAAGAAGTACCTGGAAATGCAGCCGACTGGGTTAAAAATAAGTGGAACGGTACCAAGGAATTTTTCAGTGGACTTTGGAATTCAACAAAAGAAGGCTCAAAAAATACATGGGAAAATATTAAACAAAGTGCTGCTGACAGTGCTAAAAGTGTTGGAGAAAGTTTTAAAAATGGCTTTGATAATGTGAAAGATTGGTTTAAGGGTGTTGGAAAATCAATATCAGATGTTTTCACAACAGCATTTGATTTTGTCTGGAAATATATTGGTCCATATGTAACAGGAATCAAAAATGCGTTTAAAATGGTTGTTAACGCTATGAAAGCGAACATTGAAAATGTCAAAATGATCGCTGAAAATGTCGTCACCATTCTAAAAAATGTTCTATTAGCTCCAATTCTTTTCATTACATCAATGATCACAGGTGGATGGGAAGAGGCAAAAGAAAACATGATTGCCGTTTGGGATAATATTGCTGAAGCTGCTCAGACTATTTGGTTCGGGATTAAAAATATCTTTTATAACACTGTTACAGCTATTTCCTATTCAGTCACTTCTATTTTTAATGGATTGATGTTGACAATTAAAAAGATTTGGATTGATGTGAAGTTATTTTTCACCTTACTCTGGATTGACATTAAATATGGAGCGATCAACGTTTGGATTGAAATTAAATATTCTATCATCGAAACGTGGATAAATATTAAATTTGAAGCAATTAGAATATGGGAAAGTTTGAAAACTTGGTTCTTTGAAACAGTAGAAAACATTAAAAATGGTGTAATTGATGGTTGGAATAACTTAAAACAAGGCACAGTTGATACATTTAACGCAACTGTTCAATGGTCAAAAGATACCTGGAATAATTTTAAACAGTGGATTGTTGATCTTGTGACAGGTATAAAAGACGGCATCATTAACGGTTGGGAAAACTTAAAACAGGGAACAGTTAATATTTTCAACAATTTGGTACAAGGTGCTAAAAATGCGTGGAATAATCTTAAAAGAAGCGTTAGTGATACAGTTGAAAATGTGAAGCAAACCTTTAATGATATGCGCCATATCGATTTATTTGAAATTGGTAAAAATATTATCCAAGGATTAGTTAACGGTATTGGTTCAATGATTGGTGCTGTGAATAAAAAAATTAAAGAAGTTGCTGGTAATATTAAAGAAAAAATCAAAGGTGCTTTAGGCATTCATTCACCTTCAAGATGGATGCGGGATATGATTGGTAAAAATATTGTATTAGGTGTTGTAGCTGGTATTGACCAAGAAAAAGGAACGCTTGACAAATCAGTGAAAAAAATGACCGATTTACCAACAGAGTTACCAAATTTTTCTACTACTGGCAGATATATCAACCAACAAGGAGCTCAAACAGAAAGCTTAGCTAAAAATAAAGGTAATGCTACGACTAATATTGGCGGTGATACTTTCAATATCAATATACAAGCTATGGGAAAATTAAATGAAAAACAATTAATGGATATGGCTAAAGACCTCGTTAAGTATATTCAAATTGTTAAAAATAGAGATAGTGATGCAACTGGGGGTGCTTTTGGTGGAATTTAAAAGAGGACAGTTTTTTCTTAATGGAAAACATAGTTCTGAATTCAATGTATTTATGAGAGAAAGACCTGAACGACTTTCTGCAGGACGTGTGGTAGAGCTTAGGGAGCGAATGGGTAATGATTCAATAGCCGTTGATTTTGCATATTATAAAAATGTAGAACGTACCATTACATGCTATGCGAAAGCAAATACTTTACAAGAAGTTTCTTTTTTAGAAGATGAAATTTCCTTTTGGCTCGATATGGGAAACTATTCTGATTTTATTGTCTATTTTGATGAGCATTATATTTATCAGGCGATTGTAACGAGTCCACCAAAATTTACAGGAACAAGAAAAAGGGGTTTTAATTCCTTTTGAATTTACTGTAAGTATCCGACCTTTTAAGAAAAATCGTATTGGCCAATATTGGATAAGTAATCCTAATCAGTTAATCAATACAGAAAAATATCCTTCAGAACCCATTATTCAGATTTTGGGGTCTGGGGATATTTTTTTTTTTATCAATAATCAATCATATTCATTAAAAGCAATTAACGGTGACATCATTATAGATTCAGAAAAACAAGAAGCTTATAGAAAATCAGGTGGAGCATTTGAAATCTTGGATCATAAAACACTTTTTAAAGATTATCCGATTTTAAAATGTGGAGAGAATAATTTTCGCTGGACTGGTAAAGTAACAGAGTTTAAGGTTCAGCCGAATTGGAGGCGAAAGGTTTGATTCCAGTTATTTTTAAACCTGGAGAAAAAGATTTTTCAACAAATGGATTAGGACGTCTTGTTGATGCGACACGTTGCGAAATCACTGAAGAAGCAAACGGAAAATATGAACTAGAAATGGACTATCCAGCGATTAGCAGATTTAGTGATTATTTCGAAAATGGCTATCAAATTAAAGCAAAGCCAAATGACTTAGAAGAATACCACATTTTTGAGATCAAACAAACGTTTAAAGATACTTTTACTAATAGCATTGTTATTTATGCCCAATCTCGTACTTATAAGCTAGGAAACAGACAAGTGAGGCTAGTAACAGTTGATAATCGTAATGGTGCAGAAGCAATGAAATTAATCGAACAGAACATGGACGAACCTTGTGATATCAAACTATATTCTGATATAAATACAGCTTCTAGCACTACATTTGAAGCTAGAAATGTATTGAATTGTATTGCAGGGGAACAAGGTTCTCTACTTCAATACTGGGGCGGAGAAATAAAACGAGAGCCTTTTAAATTATCTTTGCTAAGGCGTAGAGGACGAGATAACGTTGGAACTGTTCGTTATGGTAAAGATTTAAAAGGATTAACCATTAAATTTGATTGGCAATCAATTGTTACTAAAGTTTTGCCATTTGCAGAGCTTCAAAGTGGAGCAGACGGAACTTCTCAACGGATTTATGGAAATGCAGTTAAAAGCGAATATATCAGTAAGTATCCTGATGTTTACGCTCAATACATTCAGTTTACTGAAGATCAAGGAGTAAAAGATATAGCTAGCTTAAATAAAGTGGCAAGTAAATACTTCACTACATTATATCCAGGAAGTGATAAGCCTAAAGTTTCTATTGAATTAGAAATTGAGAAACTTACAGATTCAGAAGAAGCAAAAGAATTTGCTAAGATGCGTAACTATAATTTATTCGATACATTCACTGTGTACCACAAGCTTTATGATATTGACATTCAAACGAAAGTTACAGGAATTGTCTATGATGCTTTAGCAGAAAAAACAATAAAAATCACTGCGGGAGATATCCAAGTTGCTTTTTATAAACAGCAAAGTCAAGACTTTCAAGAAGCTATAAAAACATTGACAAAAAAAGAGTATATGAGTGATTTTGTAGATTATATTACTGATTTGATTAACGGTGTTGAAGGCGGAAGTATACGTCAGTATCCTAAAATCGACCTAACACCCATTATTACTTAGATACGGAATCCACGGATACTGCAAAAGATGTGATTGCAATTAATCACAAAGGAATTGGATTCTCAAGAACTGGTTGGAAAGGTCCATTTAAAAATGCATGGGGAATTAATGGAGTATTGAATGCGGACTTTATAGGAGCTGGCAAAATAAAATCTAATATTTTTGAAACATCATTTAATAGCTGTGGAGATATTTTACGTATGGTAAACGGTATTTTACAAGCTTGGAATAATAAGAAAAAAATCATGGAATTAACTAAAAAAGGGATGGAGTTTTGGAATGGTAATAGTCACGTTGGCACGATGGGAACAAAGGGAAATCCTTTTCCAGGGTTAGCAGATAAAAATGGAAATCCAATAGTTTCTGATGGGAATTCATTACTATTAGTCGCAGATAATCCCCAAAAAATTATTGGTTTGTCTAACCAATCAGGCACAGGACATTTAATTACTGGTCCTACACAGTTTTTTGTTGGAAATAATTTTAACTTTTTTGGTCCAAATGGAAGTAAAGCAATTCTGACAGTTGATCGATTGATTGTGGGCGGCAAAGAAGTTATCCCTGGTCAAAATGGTGGTGGTGGTTCTGGAGCTGGTACAGGTGGTTATCCATCAGAAGTTACAAGCGATGCAGATAAATTTGCTTGGGACTTATGGAGTTACCTATTAGCTAACGGATACAGCAAAGCAGCTGCTGCAGGTATCCTCGGAAATGTACAAGGAGAAGTTGGTCCAAGTATGAACCCAGATACCGAACAAATAGGCGGTCCAGCTTACGGATGGGTTCAATGGGACGGTTCAGCATATCCATTGGTAGGCGCACCAACTTGGAATGGCCGAGAATATGTACAACGCTTAATCGCAGCTGCAGGTATCAAACAAGACTATAGGACGTCATTAGCCCAAGCTCAATTAATTAATTGGTGTATGTTCAATGGGCAATGGTTAGGACAAGTAAGTCCATTAACAGTTGATGAATTTAAAGTTGTCAGCTCGCCTAAAACAGCTGCTTATGCGTTTGAATTAAACTTTGAACGTCCAGCTGCAGCACATCCAGAAAGACAAACCTATGCACAAGTATGGTATGACAAATTCAAAGATTTGAAAGCTTCTACTGCAACAGGAAAAGCTGGCATAGAACATTTGGAGACCTTAATGGGCAAATGGCTTGGTAATGGGCAATGTTATGCCGTTCCAGCCGAATATTCTGGTTTTATGGGCGGCTGTGGTTTAGGTGCAGGAACAATTTATGGCTTTTCACATGTAATTGGTGATACATCATCTGCTGCAGATATTGGTGAAGCATATGATTGGAATGCGGTAGGTTGGCGAGTAATCCAAAATCCAACGTATCAAGATTTAGTGGTAGGAGCAATCGTCAATATTAGACGAGGTGGCCAATGGGGAACAGGTTGGACAGTAGACCCAACATATGGTCACACGGGCGTGATTTACGGCTTAAATAACGGACGTATCCAAACCATAGAACAGAACGCCGAGCAAGGGCAAATTGTCGCAAAATATGACCGATTATATTTTGCTAATTCTATTCAATCGATTGTTATTCCACCAAAATAACGAAAGGAGGATTTTTCAATGGTTAAATGGCAAGCAACGCTAAGTACAACTGAACCTTACAATTACATTGGGATTCAGAATGTACGACAAGGAAATCGAAACACAGAAGTCTTAGAAGCCATACTAGTTGAAAATGCTTTGCCACTTGATTTAACAGGTTGCGAAGTTTTTTTTTGAATCGGTTATTGATAATAAATATCCGATTCAACGTTCAGCAAAAATTGTGAATGCCAAAAAAGGGATTATTCAGTATACCTTTGATGAATATTCTATGCAGTCGTTACACAGACAAGAAGCATATTTCAGTATTCATAAAGGTGATAACCTGATTGGTGCAACGCAAAACTTTTCTTATTTTGTAGTGAATGCTGCTTCGAAAACAGAAGGTGAAATGGGTTCTTATTGGCAGTCCATTGAAGATTTAATCGCGGACATGAACGCTTTTATCAACGAAAATAAGGGTGATTTTACTGATTGGATGAATGCTAGAAAAGAAGAGTTCGAAGCGTGGCGAGATGCGCAAAAAACAGATTTCACTTCATGGTTCGAATCAATCAAAGATATTTTAAAAACGATTGATCCTGGCGGTACGATGTTAGCCGAGCTAATGGATGCACGTGTAGACATTCAAGGAGTGCGCCATAATTCAATTTCTGAACGTTTATTGGCAGATATGGAATATTTGTATCAGAAATTAGAGAAACGCTTATATACGTTAGAATATGGCGAAATAAGTGACTTGATTATTTTACAAGATGATGCTTTTTCACTGAATCATGAAACAGAAATTGTTGGAACAGTTGATTATCCTGCGATCGATGGGGCATTGGTTATCGCAACAGTTGATGATACAAAACAGAACGCTTATGTGTTTGAAAAAGTGGGTGAAATAAGTGGTTAAAGCAAAACGAATGATGGAAACCGATGAAAATGGCGTGGAACGTCAGTTTTATCCTATTACACATGCATCCGCTGTTCGAGGATTAGAAAAATTATTGCGGGTCAATCAAAAGTATTATCTGTTAATGGATATACTGGGGCAGTAATTATCACTAAAGCAGATCTAGGCTTAGAAAATGCACTGACAGAACTTCCTTATGCGACAGAAGAAACAGACGGTATTATCACTGCTGAAATGTTTCAACGGTTGTCAAATGGCGAGGGAGGCGTGTACATTCTTCCAATCGCTACCGCAGATGAACTGGGCGGAATAAAGGTTGGCCAACTGTTAGAAATTACAGAAGACGGAACGTTGTCTGCGGTAAAGCAAACAGATCAAAATTTCACCACTGAACTAAAATCGAAACTGGAAGAGTTGAAAGGTTATACTGCTGGAGCGAATATTTCTATTTCAGAAGATGGTGTTATTTCAGCAACTGGTGGTGGCGATGGCGGCGGAGTGAATCAACAATATGTTGACCAAAAAGTTCAAGAAGCCATTGACAGAATACCTGATATTACGTTTGAGAGAGTAGGGGAAGTTGAATGACAGATATTGTTAAAGTAAAACAAGGAGGAACACAGGTATTTCCTCAAACACATTGGAATGCTGTGGAAGGGAAACCAGAAGTATTGAAAGGTGAAAAGGGAGACCCAGGTCCACAAGGTCCAAAAGGAGATAAAGGAGACGTTGGTCCGCAAGGTCCAGCAGGGCAAAATGCAACAACGACAGACGTTGCAACCTCAATAAAAAATGGCTTGATGTCTAAAGAAGATAAAACAAAGCTAGATGGATTGCCAGCAATTACGTTTGAAAAGGTAGGGAAGTGTAATGACAACAGATATTGTTCAATTAAAAGAAAAAGGAAAACCAGTCTATCTTAAAACACATACTGCCGCAATTGATGGGCTTGAATCTTATATAAAAAAAATAGATGCGGACAAAGCATATCAAAAAATTACCAAAAAAGAACCGTTGTGGACAGGTGCATGGTATGGCGGAGCTGCAGGAAATGGGCAAGTACCTTCTAAGTCTCTTTCACAGTGTGAGAATGGTTGGATTTTACAATGGCAAGAATATACCAAAGAAGGAGCTTTGAACGGTGCGTGTTATCACTTTTTCTTAGTGCCTAAACAGCATGCGCAGAATCCAGGTTCTGGGGGAGTTATTTTCCTTTTACATGGATACTATACTAATTTAGTACGGAAATATTTATATATTAAGGATACTAAAATTACTGGAAACGACTTAAATGCCTCTTCTAGTGATACGGCTGGTTCAGGCAGTAAAATGTTTGCGTTAAGTGCGATTTATGAATACTAGGAGGAAAGAGAACATGAAAATTTGGATTGATGATATTCAAGGTTATTTAGACGGATATTCCACAATGGAACAACCGAATAAAATTGAACTTGAAGTAGAAAAAGAGCCAACAGATTTTTTTAATTATCGCTGGGACGGAACAAGCTTAATATACGATCCTGATAATGTGCCAGAACCAGAGCCAACGCCACCTACGGAATTGGAACTTTTACAAAAGCAAAATGCGGAATTAATGAAGCAAGTTTCTCAGCAGAATCAAGTTATTCAACAAACACAAAGAATGACTGGCGAATTGATGAAACAAGTCGCTGAACTTACGAAAGGAGCGGAATAAGATGAAAACGAATGCTTTTCCAGGTTTCGATAATATTAAACAGTTGTATGATTGGAATTGTTATACAAAACAAGATTTAGTAGATTACGTGAATATGAATTGCTTAACAAAAGAAGAATATACAAAAATTTGTGGAGAACCGTTTAGCGAAAGCTAAGCGGTTTTTCTTGTAAGTAGAAAGTAGGTGCAGGATGAACTTAACAGTAGAACAATGGTTAGCAGTGATTACATTCTTAGGGGGAATTATTTTCGCATTAATGAAATTTTATCATGTCTTTTCTCAATTAGAAGATAGCATGAAAGAACTAAAGGAAGCTGTTGAACGTTTAAATAACCATGAAATACGCATTAGCCGATTGGAAGAGCAAAATAAAACCCTCTTTAGAGGGATTGGAGGAAATAAAAATGATTAATTGGAAATCAAGAATAAAGAACAAACAATTTTGGCTTTCGATTATTCCAGCAGTTCTATTATTAATTCAAGTAGTAGCAGTTCCTTTTGGATATAAATTTCAAATTGAAATGATTAATAAGCAACTGTTAGATGTTGTTAATGCATTATTTGTTGTGCTAACTATTCTAGGTATTGTGACAGATCCCACAACACCTGGATTATCAGATAGGAAAGGAGATAAATAAATGAAAAAGAAACTATTGGCAACGTTACTGGTAGTCTTATTTTTTGTATCACCAATTAGCACATTTGCTGCAAAAGGAGACCAAGGCGTTGATTTGTCTATTTGGAATGGGTATCAAGCAACATTTGGTTATGCACATGATAAATTCTCAATTTCACAAATTGGTGGGCAAAACAACTATGGGATTTATGATCAAGTTACTTATTCTAGTCAAGTAGCTAGTACGATTGCTCAAGGTAAACGAGCGCATACGTATGTATGGTGGCAAAACGTCCTTACCTACGAAAATGCAAAGCAAGTATTAGATTACTTTTTACCTAAAGTTCAAACACCAAAGGGATCAATTGTCGCCTTAGATGCGGAAGACGGCGTTCAATCGACGGATGTAACGCTATGGGCGTTAGACTATATCAAAGAGGCTGGATATACACCGATGCTTTACGGATACAAAGGGTATCTTACTTCATCTTATGATTTATCACGAATTGCAAAGAAGTATCAATTATGGATGGCAGAATATCCAGATTATGAAGTGACACCTTATCCAAATTACAATTATTTTCCTTCATTTGAAAATATCGGTATTTTTCAGTTCACGTCAACCTACGTTGCAGGAGGGCTAGATGGTAACGTTGATTTAACAGGTATTACTGATAATGGTTATACAAAGAATAACCAACCAGCAACAAACACACCAGCTATTGAGGAAGGTAAAGAAGTAGAAAATACGCCAAGTTCCGATGTTAAAGTGGGCGACACTGTTAAAGTGAAATTTAGTGTTGATGCTTGGGCAACTGGCGAAGCTATTCCGCAATGGGTAAAAGGAAACAGCTATAAAGTACAAGAAGTAACTGAGAGCAGAGTATTGCTTGAAGGTATCTTGTCATGGATCAGCAAAGGCAATATTGAATTATTGCCAGATGCGGCAACTGTTCCTGATAAACAACCAGAAGCGACTCATGTGGTACAATACGGCGAAACATTATCAAGCATTGCTTATCAATACGGAACAAACTATCAAAGATTGGCTGCATTAAATGGATTGACAAATCCAAATCTTATTTACCCTGGCCAAATTTTGAAAGTAAATGGATCAGTAGTAAGCAACATTTACACAGTTCAATACGGTGATAATTTATCAAGTATTGCAGCTAAGCTTGGTACGACTTATCAAACCTTAGCTGCATTAAACGGATTAGCAAATCCTAACTTGATTTATTCTGGTCAAACATTGAGCTATTGATTTTTTGCAAAATCGGTTGAAATTTAGAGGTACCTCATTTACAATAGAGTTACCTTTTCATATTATGACTCTTTTCGATTTAGAAAAGAGGTGCTCCTATCTTATGCCAAGTCCTTAGGTAGGAGCATTTTAATTTTACTCATACGTAGCTTAGTTTAAAGCTATTGTATTATAAGAAAACACCTACCACAGATGCACGTACTTCCCAAGCAGTTGTCTGTGCGGTAGGTGTTTTTTAGATTTTACTTGTTAATCATAACCGATTTTCTTTTTTTATAACAAGGTTAAGCTTGAATTTATGAAAAGGATAATGTGTACGGAATTTATCCTAATAAAAAATAGAATTAGCCTATTTCTAAGCTACTATTACTTGAGAACAGTTTCCTTTTAAATAAGTGGAAAATTGTAGTACAGCTACTTTAGCGATATTCCTTAATATCCCAGTTCTAATTTAAAGTCAAACACAATTTTGTTAATAAGTTGTGAATAATTTTATTGGTTGAATTAACAAAACTAATTTGCTAGAATAATAAAGCAATTACTTGTAGTAAAAGACTACAGGCCCCTTGTATCATAATTGTGCAAGGGGGTTTTTGTATCGTATATTTATATTTCATGTCTAGAGTAGATGGATTATAACCTTTTTATAGTATTGGTCCATCATGTTTTAATACACTCATTTGCTTTATAGGAAATAGTATGGTATTATAAATAAGTAATCAATTTTGACATGTAACGAGAGCGCTATACATAAGACTATAATTCTCCTTTGCTTATCAAACATTTTTTGCAACAAATCGCATACAGGGTATGCACAAGGAGGAAACATATATGAACAACGGTACAGTAAAGTGGTTTAACTCAGACAAAGGTTTTGGATTTATTACAGGTGAAGATGGCAATGACGTATTTGCTCATTTTTCAGCAATTCAAGCGGATGGTTTTAAGTCATTAGAAGAAGGACAAGCAGTAACTTTTGATATTGAAGAAGGACAGCGCGGTATGCAAGCTGTTAATATTTTTAAAGCATAATAAAGGTTTTGGTAAAACGTTCCAATTTAATTGGAACGTTTTTTTTATAAGATTAAATTGATAGGCTCTGAATGTTGAAAGCGAAAGGAGATCATCATATGGGATTTGGAAAATGGAAAGAAATTATACCATCAGATAAAAGTAAACAGTTTGAAGAAGGACAGAAAGTATCATTTATTTACAGAAAAGAAATTAGAAGTGGTATAATAGCTGTTTTATTAATTAATTCAGCAGTAATTAATATTATAGACAGTTCTAAGCCAAAAACAAAAAGAAAAAACAGTAATTAGTTATGAGAAACTATTATCGATGTATTAATAAAAAGACCCTAGTTTAGATTAGGGTCTTTGTGTTAAACTTAAGACAAGGATTTATGGCATACTCTTTTTTCTAAACATATTCTTTACTTGTTAAAGGATCTGTTATTTTTATTTAAAAATTGTTAGCTAGTTAGAGCAAATGGTTCGTAATCATTCGGTTGATTGTTCGAATTTATCATAGTAGTTAAAACGAAATTATCTTGTGTATATAGAAAACACCTACTGAAGACGCACAATACTTCCCCAAGTTGTGTATGTTTAGTAGGTGTTTATTTATAATTGTATATTTGAATTATAAATAAAATACAATTGTTTTGTAAAATGAAAACTTGAAATTTAAAAAAGAAAGCGGTAAAATATCTTTACCAAACAATTTTATTTTTCATTTTATTACTACCTCTTGTCGCCTTACCCCAATGAGGCGGCTTTTTTTACATAAAAATATTGAACTCAAAAAATAGATATTGTAAAATATCTATACATATTTAAACTCTTATTTTTTCACGCAGACCGCCTTTTCTCAATAAGGTGGTCGTTTTTTTGTTGAAAATTGAAAATCAGTAAAGTAAAATTGTTATATATTAAGCTATAACTAGTAAGAACTATTTTATCCCCAATAAGCTAGTTATTACTTGGACCATTAGCTCAGCTGGTTAGAGCAAACGGCTCATGACTATTCGGTCGATGGTTCGAATTCATCATGGTCGATAATAGAATTAGACAGGTAGTGAATTATTTTGAAAAGAACAGGAATTCTCTTAGTGAATTTAGGAACACCAAAAGATTCTTCCAAGACGGAAGTAAGGAAGTATTTAAAAACTTTTTTATCAGATAGAAGAGTAATAAAAATACATCCTATAATTTGGAAACCGATTTTGAACGGTATTATCTTGAATATACGTCCAAAAAAATCAGCAAAACTCTATCAAAAAATTTGTACTGAAAATGGATTTCCTCTTTTGGAATATACTGAGAAACAAATGGAAAATTTGAAAAATATATGTCCAGAAGTGGAAGTTACAATCGGAATGTCATATAGTGAACCGAGTATAGAAACTGCTCTAGATACATTATTATCAAAAGAGATTGAAGAACTCAATGTCATACCAATGTATCCGCAATACTCTGGGACAACGGTAGGATCGGTGTTTGATTCCGTTATGAATTATTTTATAAAAAGTGATAGGATAGTGGATATTAAATTTATTCGATCATTTTACAATAATCCACAGTATATAGATTACTTTTCAAAAAAAATAAATGAAGCTTTGAATGAAAGTCCAATAGATGCTATCGTTTTTTCATACCACGGAATTCCTATGTCTTATGTAAAAGATGGGGATAACTACCCGAAGGAATGTACTAAAACAACAAAATTAATAATGGATAAATTAGGAGATATTCGTTATTATCAAACCTATCAATCGAAATTTGGGCCATCTGAATGGTTAAAACCAGCAACTGATGATACCTTGAAAAAATTACCATCAAAAGGTATTAAAAATATATTAATTGTTGCACCAGGTTTTGTTGTAGACTGTCTAGAAACAATAGAAGAATTGGAACACGAAAACAGAAACTATTTTTTAGAAAATGGCGGGGAAGTCTACAAATATGTTCATCCATTTAATGGAGATATTGAATTTGCAAAATTAGTAAAGGACATTATTTCTTTGTAGTAATTTGTTTTAGTTTTTTATTTTAGTTTGAATTTGTTAAACAATTTATTCAGGGTTTGCACGAATATATTTACTGGTATAGCATATAGTAGAATTAAGCAAAAATTAAACGGCTTATCTCCAGTTCAGTTTAGGAAATAAGCCGCTTAAAAAAGCTTGATTTTTTTGCACTGCAGTTCGAGTCCTGTATGGTCCATAAAAATACGTTGTATGAAAAGTCAATTCTTTTTAGATATTTTTGACTTCCCAATTTGATATACTGCGGAAAGTATCTGAGAATTTATTTAACACATTTTTTATTTACTAAAGAAAGTAAAGATCAGAGCTGTGCAAATAGAAATGATTAAAAACATCCCAATATCATCATCTAATGTTTCAAAAACTTCAACAGGTTTCATAAAATGTTTAATTATTTTTTTCATTGTATTCACCTCAAAAAGAGAATAGAATGAAATATTCTACTTATCCATTGATATATCTAACGATTGACTTACAAAATTGAAATAAAAGTCTAAAAGTCAGTTGGTGTGATTATTATTATAATACAAAAAGACCTCCATTCTTTTAAGAATAAGGTCTTTTTTTCGTAGTCGCCTTCTAGGCAAACTAATTCAGTTAGCCGTATTCTAAACTCAATAAAATGTCAAATACTCATAGGTGTATTTTTATCACAAAATTTACCACAGATTTGCGGTATTATTTACATATCTTAGATTATTAAAATGACAAAACAGCTATTTAATGCGTATTGTATGATTTTTTGTTCCTTAAATTGTTATGGAATTTCAGATGGGGAGTGGTAAAGTGCTTATATATCAATGGTTTTAATGTTTTTACCACAGGTTTACCACAAATCACAAGTTCTCAATAAGTTTATCCATCATATCAGCTGTTTTTTTCTTCTTCTTTTAGCACATCGCTATAAACATCCAAAGTTATATTAATATTCTTGTGTCCTAACCGAGTTGAAACGTACTTAATGTTTGCTCCTGCTTCAATTAAAAACGTTGCATGGGTATGTCTTAGGCCGTGTACGGTTATGTTTTGAACTTCTGCTTTTTCACATAACAGGCGAAACATATACGTAATTCTTGATTGTTTGATAGGTAAATTTCGAGAACTTAAAATAAAATAGTCCTTATCGCTTAAAATTATCCCTTCTCTGAAAAGCCGTTCTTTCTCATGATTTTTGTATTTTTTTATTAAAGTGAGTAACGAGTTGTCAAAATAAACTTTACGTATGCTGGTTTTTGTTTTAGGTTTATTTTCACCGTAATCACCACGTGTAGAATTGATATCGAAATATTTTTCGGTTAAATCAATATCACCCAACGCAGCCCCATCAGTTCGCCTTTCCTCATTCCAGATTTTAGCAGAGTTAAAAATATAACTTGCGTTTGAATATCTTCGTTTTCTAAAACCGCCACAAATCGCTGTAATTCCTTTTAGAGAACGAACGAACATTATTACTTAAATCAAATTTAAAGCCTGTTAGCGTGTTGCTAGGGATGATTTGATTGTGTACCGCAGCGTTAATCATCCTCATTACAATTTTATGCCACGTTTGAATAGTTGATTCTGTATATTTGTTTTCTTGTCTTAATTTGTCAATAAATTCTCGTTTATAAGTAATCTTATTTAAAGAAGATAGCTTTTGATTTCCAATCAATGGTGATATGTGAAATTTAACAGCGGATTCAATGTTTTGTTTTGTTGAAACACTCCAATTGTCTTGGGCGTAAGGTATCCAGACTTTGATCCATTCATCTATGGTGAGTTGTTTATTTTCGACGAAGGAAGTATTTTGTGTTTCTAAATCATATTGGATTTTTAGCAATGCTTTATTCGCCGCTCTTTCACTTTCAAATCCACGTTTGCTAGCTTCTTTTCGGTGTTTTAGAGAGTTGTAATAAGGATAGCGATATCCCCAAAAAGTTCCTTTTTTATTTGAGTAAGAAAAAACATATTTGTATTTTTTGGACCAATTTAGTTTCGCCATATTTTCACGTCCTTTTCTTTGTGGTAAAATAGGCGTAACAAAATAAGCCTATTTTGGTTCTATTTTTAACGCACTAACTTCTTAGCCGGAGAGGGTGCGTTATTTTTATTGTAACAATTCACGTTTTTTTATTTCAAATTCTTGTTTTGTAATAATGCCATCATCTAACAAGGCTTTAAATTTTCTTATCTCGTCTGCAGAAGATAATACAGTGTTATCTTTATTACTTGAATTAGTTTTTAGTATTTGGTCCAGTTTTGCAATTAATTCGTTGTATTTATCCATTAAACCTTTACCAATCATAGAATCAGTTTTTGTTTCAGTTGTGATTAACATATATTTTACTGTCTGATTATTAGGAAGATGTAACATAACTCCTAATTGCTTAATGGAAGTAAATTCTTTTCCACCTGTTCCAGCACCAACTAAAGCCCCAACAGGACCAGCTAAAACGCCACCAACAACTGCACGAGTTATTCCGTGATGTTTTTTTATATTGCCACCAACAAAAATATCTGTGTAACTAATCAAATCATCATAGTTGATAACTTGTTGTTTTCTTGATTCAGAAATACTTTTGGGATAAATATTTTTTGTCTGAATCATTAAAATAAATACCGCCTATTACAATATCATGATTATTTTTAAAATATTCTTTTATTTGCTTTTCTTCTGCTTTCTTTACCTTTTTTCTTCTTTATTTCCAAATAAAAACATACTATATTCCTCCATTTTTGTTGTTAGTTTTATCAACAAACTTCAAGATAAGTTTTAAGTCTGTGTCCTTACACGAGATTTTTACGCAAAATAATTCTTTGTAGTTCATCAGCACAAGCACATTTTTATATAACTGATTAATTTTGTTGAATTATAGTTATATCTATATTGATTAATAGCTGATCTTGCTAAGCATGGATTTAATAAGAATATTTTTGTTAAAAAATCATATAACCTTACGTGTAGTGCTGCAGCACTCATTTCAAATTCTTCGCAAATTTGACGGAAAGACATTTGCTTTTTTAAACATTCTTTCAATGCTTCATTGTTTATTAAAGCAAGGGATGCAAATATATTAGCTCTTATTTCTTTTGGTTCATCTTCGCTAGTGTATCCTTTTCCAGTAATTAAATCTGAAAAACTTTGAGACTTGCATTCCTTATTCATATCAAAAAAATAATGTGCAGATTCATGAAGTATTGAGAAATTTTGCCTTCCTTTAACCATTGTTGGATTATAGGAAATTCCGCATTTATCGTGAAATTTTATTATGTTTCCTGAAAATATTTTTCTTGAAACATCACCGAAACTATAGGGAATTATGTCAACATTTTCTACGTCAATCATATAATCTTTGTAGTGTTTCCATCTTAACTCTTTTAGTTCAATTCCATAGTAATTAGCAACTTTTTCAATAATAATATATGTCTGGTCATGATATTCAAAATAAGTATCGTAGTCTAAATACATAGGGGTCATCCAATCATTTATTTTTAAGTCTTGATTTCATGAATTCTAAGTACTCTTTTAATTCTTCTCTGAGCTGATCTTTTTTCGGATTCGGTTAAATCTTCTGTATTTACACGGAAGAAAGTTGTAATTTCATCTTCTTCTAAGTTATTAGAATTTGGATTATCAGTTCGTCCAAGTAAATAATCTACAGATATATTGAAGTAGTCCGCAACTTTTTTTAATTTATCAGAACCAGGAGTATTCTTACGCCATCTATTAATTACCCCGTTTCCAAATCCCAATGTTTCTTCTAATTGTCTTATTGACATTTTCTTTTCGCTAGCAAGTAATTTTATTTTTTCGTATAAATCCACTTATATCAACCTTTCTAGAAATACAAAGAAAATATGTATACAAAAAATCTACAAAATGGTTGACAATGTAGAAAAAATGTATATAATAATTCTTGTAAGTTAATTGATAGAAAAAAGCAAACTAAAAACATACCTTACAGCATTAAGTTTGGCGACCGAGTGCATAATAAAGGTTTTGTTATAGGCTTATTTAACTATGTTCTGATTGTAGAATATTTGTATACATAAGTCAATAGTTTTATAAATTCTATCTAATTAATTTACAAAAAATACTAAAGAAAGGAGAAACTAATATGCCAGACACAACAGCGGGCAGAGCGAAAATTCGTGAGTACTTTGATGATAAGAAAATATCATTAACATCTGTAGCCACGTATTTCAATATTCATAAGCAAGATCTAAACGACTATCTTTCTGGTAAAAATCAAAGTAAAAAGGCTCACGAAACACTAACGGCTATTATTGAATACTACAAAATTAGATAGGAGTGTTTAGAATGGAAAATTTTCTAGATACATCTTCAAAAAACTTTCTATACAACATTATTGAAAAAATCCTGAGAAAAATGTTTGAGCAAGTCATAAATGAAGCTAGTCAAGGATTAAATGAACGTGCTGAGTATTTAGACATCAAACAATTATCGTCTATGTATTCAATGTCTGTTCCTGAAGTTGAACAAAATTTTGTAAAAGACAAACGTATGCAAATGATCGAAAAAAGAAAGCCTGGTACTAGCAAGGGAAAAAGATACTGGCCTGCTAAAGAAGCTATAAAAATTTGTAATGACATCATGAATCATTGGGATTAAAGGAAAGGACGATACAGAAACAATGGACAACTTAGTAATTATGAAAAACCAACAAGCAGTAACAACTAGTTTGCAAGTCGCAGAAACGTTTAATAAAAATCATCGTGATGTTTTAGCAGCGATTGATGATTTAAAAGAGGGGGTTGCGGAAAATTACGCAGGGCTATTTTACGAAGATAGCTATATTCATCCACAAAACAAACAAAAATATAGACAAATCATTATGAACCGTGACGGATTCACGCTACTAGCAATGGGATTCACTGGTCAAAAAGCTCTTAAGTTTAAACTGAAATACATTGAAGCTTTTAACCAAATGGAGGAACTGCTTAAAACTCAATCAAACTTACCGATTAATAACACAGAATTGTTATTAGAAGCTGCGTTAAAACATGAACGTGGATTGACTCTTGTAAATCAACGTTTAGATAAGCTAGAAACAGAAACTACAATTAATAGAAGCCAACAACGAAAGATACAAGGGCTAGTTTCATCAACTGTTATCAAAGTATTAGGTGGCAAAAAAACATTGGCTTATCAGGATTCAAGTATTAAGCAATCAGCCTTTAGTAATTGTTATAAACAATTGAAAGCATTATTCGATGTAGCATCTTATGTAGACATTCCAAAAGTTCGATATGAAGAGGCTGTAGCTCTAATTCCTAGATGGAAGCCTAACTTAGAATTACAAGCAAGAATTGATATGGCTAATGATAATGGAGATATGTTTAAAGAAATAGGATAGTAATGATAAAAGGATAAGCCTTAACTTATCCCCAGTTAAAAGTAGTGTCAACAATAATAGCTTTTTGATCCATATCACTTTTGATGGATTCAATAATTTCTAAAACAGAAGATTTATAGTAATAAGTCTTGCTTGATGCGATTACTTCATTTTCTTCGGTTTTAATTACAAAATAGTATTTTTTATTAGAAGCTTTCTTTATTACAAAAAACATTTTGACACCCCGCTTTCAACTGAATTATATCAAAAAAATTATAGGAGGGTAAATATGAAAGCAATACGTGAAGCACGATTGATAGGCGCATTATTATTGATGATTGCGCTAGGTGTGTTATTGAAAAGCCACTTTTCAGTTCCAGTGTTGGCAACAATAAGTGTACCTCTTTTTATCCGTTGGTTTTTCAACTGGGATGAAGCGGAGTATCAGCATTTTCAAAAAAGACAAAATAAAAAGCCCCAATCGTCTGCCAACGATTAGGACACATACAAAATGAACTAAGGAGAGTATACCAAAATGAACGATAAAATTCAAAAATTGATTAAAAAACTAGCAAAAGAATGCCAGAAAGAAGATGTAGCTTTATCTTTGGCAGCTATCGATTTAGAAGGAGAGATGGCAATATCTCAAGTTGGAAAAGGCACGATAGTAGCCATTGCTGCACATAGCCAATATACACTAACAAAAGAAAAACTGGAACAATCAGATTGTGATTGTCCAAAACATCGTTTATTAAAAGAGATGTACGGTACTGAAACAGAAACTACGACTAAAAATACACATACTTTTGTCACAGATGATCCAAACGATTTGATGGATATATTATCGAAGATTTTTCGAGGTGAGTTTAAATGACTAGAAAAGAAAAGTTAAACCAAGCAAAAAGATTAGCTGATTTATGGTACAAACAACAAAAAAGTCAACTATACATTGCGCAACAAAAAGAGCACAGAGGGATTGCATGATGAAAAAAGCGACTACGCCGCCAAGCAAATAGTCGCATACAAAATTATACTAGAAAAATTGTAACACAGAAAAGAGGTTTTGTGAATGAATCGTAGAGAAGCAAATGCACTAGACAGATATTTAACAGAGCCGACTGAAAAACCACATAAGGAAACCTATGAAGATGATCCAGTGGATACTACTGATTATTTTGGAAATGAAATTGCTGATGAAGACGGTGTGTTTGAGATAACTTTTGCAATGAAATGTCTTTATACAGGACAACCAGTACTCACTTGTAAAAAAATTGCTACACAAGATACAATCGTTGATTTGATAGAAGAATTAGGCGAAGAAAACGTGTATTTAATTGAATATGTGAGTTCAGGAAAAAGATATAAGGAGGGCTTATTGAATGACTGAAGCAACCAAAACAGATTTTTCTAAGTTGAATGTTTATCAAAAATTAGCGTATGTGAGACAAAAAGCACCATATATTCAAAAAAGTAAACGTGGCCAGCAGTACAGCTATGTGGGGTCAAGCGATGTACTATCCGCATTAAATACAGTCATAAATCAAGTTGGATTAATTTTGAAGCCAGAAATTGTTGCTCATCAAGTTCGGGAATCACAAGATGAGGTATGGAAAGCGGATAAAGTAAAGAAAGAGCCTGTAGCCAAAAAACGTACAACGTATTTTACAGAGCTAGAGTTAATGATGACATGGATTAATATTCATAATCCTTCTGAGATTGTTGCTTGTTCATGGTATAGCCAAGGAGTAGATATTGAAGGAGAAAAGGGGTAGGAAAAGCACTAACGTATGCGGAAAAATATTTTTATTGAAATTTTTAATATTGCAACAGATGATGACGATCCTGATAAATACCAAAAGAACAGCTAAAAATACTACAATTACTGAACGGCAAATTGATATGTTGAACGCATCAATTAGTAGAGTAGCCGAGCTGGCAGGGCAAGAATTTGAAGCTGTGAAATCGTTAGCTATAAATGATTCTGATTTGAATCCTAAAAAAGCATTTGAAGAATATAGTGCTTATGATTATGGTGTTATTTCTAAATTGCTTGCGAAGTGGATAAATTTTTATGAATCTAGGCAGAAGGTTCAAGAAGATAAGAAGTGATTGAATGATTGGAAAAATCATAAAACACAAAGGAAATAAATTGGCGATTGAGTTTGAGGATGAGATCAACTCGAATTTCCTCAAACTCCTAGCTAACAACGATGACAATTTAGTAAAAGTTGAACTATTAGATAATCGACAAATGTCTCAAAAACAGAATGCACTTTTTCACGTTTTAATAGCTGATATAGCTCGTTGGAGTTATGACGAACCAAATGGATAGAGGAAGTTTTAAAGTATTACTACGAAGCTAAAAGTGGCGTGTATTTTGAACATAGTAAGGCTACACGACATGAAGCAACAGAATGGATTAGTTTTTTAATCGAATTCATTTTGAAAAATGATGTACCACTAGAAAAGAGATACCAATACTTGCTAGAAAATAACAAATGGTTTTATTACTGCCTTAAATACCGTAAGTGTTGTATTTGTGGGAAACATGCCGATGTTTGTCATATCGAGGTAGTCGGTATGGGGCGAAATCGTCAAAAGATTAATCATGAAACATTTACTTTTTACGCTGGTTGTCGTCAACATCATCAAGAAGAACATCAGATAGGTACTAAGAACTTTTTAAACAAGTATCAAATTAAACCAGTAAAACTAAACGTTGAAGAACGTAAGAAGTTGAATATCGGAGGTTAACAGTTTGGTAGAGGAATTACTTGAAAAATACAGGCAATTAACATCGAGTCAAAAACTATTTTTTGAACTATTAGCATTTGTCTATATCGGTTCAAGAAATGGTAAAGGAATAGCTATTGAAGCACAAACAATAAAAAAAGTCGTTAACGGAGAAATTAAGCATAAATATGTTTATACGGTCGTTGTTGATGAGGAGGATAACTAGTGAATGAACATAGAGGATATTACGCCATTATCCCAGCGATTGTTCGCTATGATAACCACTTAAATGGGAATGCAAAATTATTGTATGGAGAGCTAACGGCATTAGCAAATGAAAAAGGCTATTGTTGGGCAACGAATCAATATTTTGCAAATCTGTATAACGTTAGCAAGCGAACAATTATTTCATGGCTGAAACAGTTAGAAGAAAGAAACTATATAAAAATACAAATTTTTTATAAGCCAAACAGCAAAATGGTAGATCGGAGACATATCTATATCTTACCGTATCCAACTGATACAGAATTTTACACCCCTAGTGAAGAAAATTTCATCACCTATGGAAAAAATCATCAGGAGGGGGATGAAGAAAATTTCACTACCCCTAGTGAAGAAAACTTCACAGAGAATAATACATTAATTAATAATACAAAGAATAATACAAAGAATATATATAGTGTTGAACAAAGTTCAACCATGTCTGAATTATTTGAAAAGGTTTGGAAAACATATCCGAAGAAAACCAATAAGAAAAAAGCCAAAGAGCAATTCTTAAAGAAAATTAAGTCAGATGAAGACTTCGAACGGTTTAAAACAGGATACAAAGCTTATCTTAAGTATATCAAATTAAACGACTGGTATCATCCACAAGAATTGTTCCGCTGGATACGTGATGAACGTTTTAACGATGAATACGACTTGTCTGAAACGGCAACGCAAGTAAGATATTCAAATAATCCAGTTAGACAAGAGAAGTTGCCAGATTGGGTAAATGAACCAAAAAAAGAAGAGGAGAAACTATCACCAGAAAAGCAAGCTGAACTTGATAGGCAAATAAAAGAATACTTGGAGGGGAAATGATGCGAATTATCCTGCCAATTGAACGAAAACTGCAAAGTCGCCCGAGGTTTGCAAGACGTGGGAATTATGTCCAAACCTATGAAGATAGCGCTATGGGTGCCTATAAACAAAAGGCAAAACCAGAATTGATTGAAAAAGGGGCTATTTTTGCGCATATTACGTTTTACATCGCTACCCCTAAAATATCTATTAAGTTCTAAAAAGAAACGCTTAGAAGTGAAATTAGAGCGGAAATATTGCGATAAGAAACCTGACTTGGATAATTATTTCAAAGCAGTCACTGATGCTGCCGAAGGTATTTTATATAAAAACGATGGTCAAATTGCTGTAATGGTTTGTCAAAAGTTGTACAGTATGCGACCACGAACAGAACTAGAAATTACAAGTTTGGAGGAACAAGTGTAGTGGGTAAAACGGGTAAACAGATCAAAGAGAATTATTCGGTTAGAAAGCGAGTAAAGAAGATGCTTAAATTTAAAGAATTTAATATTCAATTATTCGACGTTCACATTTATATAAAAAGGCTAAGTAGTTTTAAAACCAACAAAAAATAGTATAAAAAAACTAACTAGTTTCCGCTAGCTAGTTATAGATACATTTTCATCTCAGATAGAGACAATTAATAATACATTACTATGAAATTTAAGGCAACAAAAAAAGCCAGCTGACCACTAGCTGACTTATGTGGTAGAAACAACTGTTTTCCGCCAGTTGTTCTTTAGGTGTGAGTTAGCACTTTCCCCAAATAAAGTGCTATTAAAAAGCCGATTAAAAATCGACAATAGATCTCTTGCAGAGACGTGTACTACTATTAACTGTTTACCAGAAGTTAATGTAGAAAAGGAGGAAATTTATTTCATAAATAAAATCCCCAAGAAAGTTAAAGTGATTATACCATTGAAAAATAGATTTGAAAATACTTTCTATGCCAAAAATATTTATTAGATGGAAAATATCAAATGAATAAAGATGATGTGAAAGATGACGAATGGAAGATTGTAAAATATTGTAGAATTATTATTGTTTTCTTTATAGTCAACCAATAATTTGTTGACTACAAACATGTATGAGTGATGAATATTTTGATAAATAAATAGCCAGTCGGTTTCCGCCGACTGGCTGAGAAGTGAATAGCTATTGGAATAGTATTCTTAGTATAATTTATATCATATGGAGTCGCTGATGAGCAAAGAATAAGCATTTCTTATATATGTTTGGATAAATAAAAAAAGCTACTTAGTTTCCGCTAAGCAACTCTTAAATGATGATATGTTTATTATAAATTATTATACCATAAAAGGAGCGATTTCACTTGATTCTATTGTTAAAAGAAGTAGATTTTCGACAAACAAAAGCGAATGCTAGAAATGTGTTGAAGAGTTTTAGACGTTTAGAGCGAATAGCTGGTCGCTCTTTGATAGATTTAAAATCACCAATTATTACAGATATGCCTAAAAGCCAAAGTCACGGGAATAAAGCAGAAGATGCGCTAGTACAATTAGTAGATGCAGAAGCAGAAAGAGACGCAATTGTATCTGCGCTTATGGCATTGAGCCTAACTAGCAGACAAATTTTGCATTATAGTTTCTGTGTGCAGGATCATTACTCTAATTACAAGATAGCTAGGGAAGTTGGATATTCCGAAAGAAGTATTCAACGAATGAAATCAGAGGCTTTAATTGAATTTGCCGAAGCGTATCGAAATGGAAAAATAATTGCATATAAATAAAATTTTTGGCGGTTTTTTGGCGGAAAGTTGGCGGTTTTTATCAATATTTAGATGTTATTATGGTAGTGTCGAAAGATAAGGAGACGAGGGTAAGGCATGCATTACCTATCTTAGCTCCGTTTCGCTTATCTTTGGAGGCTACCTACAAAAAAATAAAGAATAAGGATGTGGAAAGTCCAGTTCTTTCTGTCTCGTTTAGTCTAGGTAGCAAATATTGCAATAAACTTGGCATGAAGCTTACACGTAGACGTACGCTGAAAGCAATTGTCAAGATAGCGCTATGTAGTTTGCAATGATCACTCACAAATCAGACGTTCTCAAACTAAAAGAAATGAGGTGTAATTCCTCTCTCTTTTTTCTACAGGTTTGTGAGTGTTAATGGGATATAGCTTAACTGGTAGAGCAGTGGTCTCCAAAACCGTCGGTATAGGTTCGACTCCTATTGTTCCAGTAAGTAGCTTTTGCTGCTTAAATAAAATTAGGATCGTCAATAGATGTTTCTACTACATTCATTATGAGACACTAGCAAGCTGGTGTCTCTTTTTTATTTGTAAGTATTAGTTACACTTGACCGAACGTTCGTTCTCGTTTATAATATAAATTGTAATCCTTATGATTATATCTACTAGAAAGAAGTCAAGAAAAATGCTTGTTTTTCTGTCTTCTTTTTTGATTTAATTATTTTAGTAGGTATAATTAAATAAGGAGTGTTTATTAAATGGTAAACAAGAAGAGACAAGTAAGATTTGAATTTTTCCAGGTCAATGGAAAAGCTCAAGAAGGAGAAAAAATTGTAAAAGGACTTTTCGATCTATATCCATTAGCTGATAGGATAAATAGTATAAGTAACTATACTGATAGAGATGTTATTCTTTTTGGGGAAAAAGTTAGAATGGACAGATTTTTTGAGGTTTCTAGTAGTCCAGAATTATATGCAATGCATTTTACTAGATTAAGAAATGATAAACCTGCGTATGTAGAATTAAATAATGAAGTTTTGAAAGAAATTCCGTTAAATCCTGGAGAATATATTGCTGAGGATATTAGTTGCTTGTATGATAGAGAGCTATCTGTTTTAATGGTACAAAGAAATATTCATAGTTTGTCACCTTCAGGTATTGAAGATTATTTTACTGAAATGAGTGATGATTTAGTAGAGATTGAATTATTGCCAGTTGTAAATAAAGAGATTATTAGTAAAGCCTTAGCTAATGAAAAATTTCGTAAACTAGAGTTAAGAGCAGGTTCTATGAATACAACTAGTGATAGAAGTGGATTGAGAAAAGTATTAGGTCCTTTTATGGAACTATTTGAGAAATTTGAAGGTACAAATTTTGTTATAGAAATTAGTTCAGGGAGATCAAAAAAAGATTTATCAGAAGATCAAATGAAAGAAGTAATAACAGCAATTGAACAAGATAAGAGTTTATTTAGTTCAGCAATTGTTTCAGCAAAAAAATCAAAAGAGGTACCTGTTGAAAAGTATGATTTAATAAATGGAAAGCTCTATGTGTATCGTTCTTTTGATTTGCCAGATGGTGCATTTTTAAAATCAGATAGTGTTATAGACAATATTAAAAATTATTATTTTCATCCTAATGAAGGTGGGTATAGAAAACAAATTATCGATGCTGTAAAATAGTTTAAAGAAGAGGGGTGAGATATCATGAACAAGGAACATCATATATTTTTTTGGATTTTTCCATTTTTAACTGGTGCTGTATTTGTCTTGATATGTTCGTTAACCCAATTTTCTTATAATGACAAAGGGTTTGATAACTTATTAGATTCTATGATTAATTTTACTTCAATCATTATAGGTTTCTATTCGGCTTTTTATGGAATTCTTATAACTATAAAAGATACTAGTTTTATGAAGAATATACGAGGATCTGCTATAGAAAAAAATTAAAATATCAACTCTTTATATCTTTATTAAGTGCATTTACTACTTTGATACTATCAATGATGCTCCAAATATTTCAGTATAAAGAGACCTTTGCTTCAATCCTAATATTTTATATATGGACATTTTTCTCAGGGCTGTTTATGGCGTTGTCTTTACAGACTATTATTTTGAGTTTAGAAATAGTTTTTGAATCTGAACCAAAAAAGAAAAGGTTCATTAATAAATAAGAACAGTTATTTTTTAATCAATGGCATGCAGATTCAACTCCTGCCACGTCGATATAAAGATCACTCAGTAAGTGGTCTTTTTTTCGTACATAAAAAAACCACTAGACTATGGGATCTAGTGGCTAGGTAGCATTCGTGCAAAATTTTTGTTGGTTGCTATTTACAAAAAGGAGTTGCTACCTAAAAAATTATATCAAATAAGAATAAAGAATAAAAGAGCGTTTATTCACATCAAAACTTATTTTTTGTGCAAAAAAAGCCACTAGAAATGGGATCTAGTGGCTAGGTAGCGTTAGTGAAAATCTCGTGTCACTTGTAGTTTATGAACTTTAGCTATTATGAAAGAGTGCTACCTAAAACAAGTGTAACATAGCTGTCAAGTTTTGTCGGATATTTGGATTGTTTTCGCATGAAAAACCACCAGATAAAATATCTAGTGGCCAGACAGCAGATTATGTTTTGAAATAACTGGAAGTGTTACATGAAGCAAAAAGGAGTTGCTGTCTTTCAATGAGTATAACAGGGATTAAAGTGTTTGTCTTACAATAAACAAATATACATAAAAACAATTAGGAGAGAGAACATGAAAAGCTATTGGTAGGTATCGTTAACACATGAATATCCACATCCGAAGCACTCAACTGTTTCAATGCGTGTTGTAATGTCTGTGCAGATAAAAAAGAATGCATCTATTTTTGAAATGACGAGAGAAGCCACGCCAAAGGAAATTGATGATTGTAAGCTTGTTTATTGTGGGCATGGTTTCTTTGATGAAGCAGACATTCAAAATAATATTAACAAGAATTTGATGGATTAGAATGCAAATTGAATTAATTTTCTGATTTAAAAATATTGATTGAGGATAATCTTAAGTTGAAAGATATCGATAGTTAGTAGATAATTAAAATAAAACTATCGAGGTGCAAAAATGTTAGAAGCTTTATTTTGGGATCACAACGGGGATTTTCAGTCGGCAACTGCAGCTGCTGCAGTTGCTCTTATAGGAGCTATAATTTCAGCTGTATTTTCTTGGTTAAGCTATAAAAATTCTGTGAAGACTGCCGAAAGACAATATATAATGGAACAAAAGAAAATTGATGCCAATTTAAAAGCAAAGGCAAGGATAGAATGGATAATTGGCGTAAGAGATAAAACATCAGAACTTGTTTCTTTGCTGCTTTCGTTACAAAAGGAAAAACTGTTTTCTATGAGCAATGGTTGGAAATTGAAAAGGTATCTGAGCTATTAAAATTATATTTTAATTCAAAAATGAATAAAAAGTTAATTCAGAAATATACATTGAACAAAATAAAATAATTATTTCTGAGACTGCTACATCTATAGTTTTAAAAGAAAATAACAATATTAATAAACACGCATATATAAAAAAATACATTGAGTGTTTAGTTGAATTGTATAAAGATGACAACTATAAAAATATTTCAAATAAAATAAGATTTTATCATGATTCAATAAATAAATTGTATGAAGATAATTTTGAATATTGGATGTCACATGAGCAATCAGAATTAGAGAAAATTAAGAACACACCACCAGAAAAATTAGAAGGTGAAGATTATGATTATGTGGCTGCAGAGAAGAATATTGAGCATTATCAAAGAAAAATAAAAGATATAGAAGTTAGTTTAACAAACTATCATAAAGCTATTGATTTCTTTACAACAGTTATATCCTTATATTTAAAAATAGAATGGGATAAAGCCAAAGAAGGCCAGTAACAGTATTGTAAATTACTCAATTTAATTAGGCATTTATAGGATAGTTGAAAGCAGTTAAGCTAATATATGGTACTGTAAGTTAAATTAAAGTTTGCTGAGATACTTTTTTTTCGATTTGTCATACGCTATACTTAAATTCATAACGTTGATTTTAATAACAAATTTATGAACGGAGATGTCGATATGTCAAGAGCTTTTGAAGATGAACAAGATAAACAAGCTAGAATGGAAGCAGCAAGAAAGTATTATAATGGTGAACAAAAATGTGATAACTGTGGACATTTATTTTACCCAAATGAAAATGATCCTGAACAATTTGTATGCGATAAGTGTATTGAACATGCAATGAACCGAGATTGAGTATTATACTTGGAAAGACTGCTTATTTGAATAGTAGTCTTTTTTTATACATAAAATTATAGTGGAGGTGAGGTCATGGCAAAGTACACAGAGTGGATTTCTGAAGAAGGATTAATAAAAATAGGTGGATGGGCTAAAGACGGCCTCACCGATGAACAGATAGCACAAAATATTGGAATAAGTCGTTCTACGTTAAATGAATGGAAAAAACGATTTCCGGACATTAAGGACACCATAAAAAGAGGTAAAGAAGTTGTAGACCGCCAAGTGGAAAATGCATTGTTTAAAAGTGCGGTGGGTTACGAATACACTGAAATTACTAAAGAGTTAACTGACTCAGGCATGAAAGTAACTAAACGAGTAACAAAACAAGTGGCCCCTAACCCAACATCTGCTATTTTCTGGTTGAAAAATAGAAAACCAGATGAGTGGAGAGATAAGAAAGAAACTCAAGTTTCTGGTGAAATGTCTGTTAACAATCCTTTTGCTGGTTTGTCTGAAAAAGAATTAAGAAAGTTAGCTGAAAGTGATGAATAAGATTGTTTTGGGTGCGAAGTTAGAATTATCCCGTCGTTATTTTTGGGAATATTGCAAATTAACGGCATCTGACTTTATAAGCAAGACAGAGAGTACTTAAAGAGTTATGTGATGACTTGCAAGAATTCATTTATGATAGCGATAATGACGTTCTAGTTATCAACGAACCGCCGAGACACGGGAAATCGAGAACTGCTGGTAAATTCGTAGAATGGTTGTTAGGGAATGACACTCGAAAAAAAATAATGACGGGATCATATAACGAAACGTTATCTACAACATTTTCTAAAAGCGTAAGGAATACTATTCAAGAAATAAAAGCTGATAAAAACAGAGTTGTATTTTCAGATGTATTCCCTGGTGTAGAGATAAAGTCTGGTGATGGAGCCATGAACTTATGGAGTTTGACTGGCGGATATAACAATTATCTAGCAACGTCACCAACTGGCACAGCTACAGGGTTTGGTGCAGACATTATTATCATTGATGATTTAATTAAAAATGCTGAAGAAGCAAATAACGCTATGGTATTAGAGAAACACTGGGAGTGGTTTGTTAATACGATGCTATCTCGTTTAGAAACAGGCGGCAAAATCATCATCATTATGACCAGATGGAATTCTAATGATTTAGCAGGTAAAGCATTAAAAGAATTGCCGCAATCAGGCTATAAAGTAAAACATATTAGCATGAAAGCATATAACGAAGAAACAGACACCATGCTTTGTGAGTCTGTCCTTTCTAAAGAAGAATATTTCCGTAAAAAGAAAACGATGGGTGCAGATATTGCTTCTGCTAACTATCAACAAGAACCGATTGATTTAAAAGGTCGTTTGTACCAAAAATTTTCAACATATGAAACACGCTCTAATTACATTAAAATATGGAATTATACCGATACAGCAGACACTGGTGCTGATAATCTTTGTTCAATTGTTTTTGGTGAGACAGAAGATCATAAAGCAGAAGTATTGGATGTTCTATTTACAAAAGAACCAATGGAAAAAACGGAAACAGCACACGCTGAACAAATTAAAAATAACCAAGTAAACCATGTCCGCATTGAGTCTAACTCTGGTGGGCGTGGTTTTTCTCGTAATTCAGAAAGAATTGTTAAAGAACGAGGATATCGTGGTGCTTATTACGAGCCGTTTCATCAATCGGCAAATAAACAATCACGTATTCTTTCTAATTCGGCACTTGTAGAAAATAATGTGTATTTCCCATCAGATTGGAAAATAAGATGGCCAGAATTTTATGAAGCTATGACGACCTACCAAAGGGAAGGTAAAAACAGACACGATGATGCACCAGATGCTGTAACAGGCATTGTAGAAACATTAGCAAATGATAACCAAGTCAGATTTATCCAATATTAGGAGGTGTGAAAATGTTTCAAAACAATTTAAGTTTGAAGCGGTATAAAAGATTACGAACAAAATATTCTACACAAATTAATGAAGAAGTTTTCGATCCTAATGATTTTATTACTGAAATGAAGCCATTTTTTGATGATAGAGAGCGCAAATACAAAGCTTATACAAGCGAACAAAATGAGATCGATAGAAGACCTAAACCAAACACAAAGATTATAAAAGTGAATAATAAACTTCATGCTGGTTTATACAATACTATTGTCGATCAAGCAGCGGACCATTTCACAGGTATTCCAATTAAGTGGGATTACGATATTACAGAGCAGAGACGATCAATTATGCAACGTGCTAAAGATTTATTTTTGAATAATACATTAAAAAATACCAAAACACCAAAAGAGTTCGAACGGCTGACAGAGTTAGTGAATGATATGCGGTTTGCCATGCTTGATTCTGACACAGCTCGGTTTCAAGGAGCTTGTGGTGTTGCTTTTCGTTTGTTAGAACCTGTTAAAACCAAGGAAGGTTGGCAATTATGGGCGAGCAATATCGAACCATGGAAAGCTGAAAAATACGAAAATGCAGATATCTTTATTCGTGAAAAATACGACACACATCAAAAAAAATTTTTTGAAGAAATGAAAGTCATTACTAAAGAAAGAATACGCATATATAGCAGATACATTGAATTTAATTTAGTCAGTGTATCTGGAACATTTAAATTAATTGAGGAAGTAGAAACCCGCTAGAAACGTTCTACCTATCAGAATTTAAAAACAATACGAATCGTTATTGCGATTTTGAAGTGGCGGAAGAACTTTCTGATGCATTTGATAGAAGCTTATCAGACCAACAAAACGAAGTTGAACAGTTTAAACTTGCTTACATGGCCATTAGCGGCTCAATATTAGATGAAGAAAAAGCACAAAGAATGATGGAACAATTAGGTATCCTTAACTTACCAGATCCACAAGCTAAGGTTGGGTATGTAACGAAAGATATTAATAAAGATTTCAACGAGTATCATCTAAACCAGCTAAAAAAAATGTTCTATACAATCACAAAATCAATTGATTTTAATGATGAGGTATTTAAATCAAACGCTTCTGGTGAAGCTCGTAAATGGCAAATTATTGCCTTAGAAGCAAAAACAAATACAAAAGAGCAGTATTTCAGGGAAGGTTTAAAAGAAGTCGCTGAAACGATGGCAGCTTTCATTAAATTTAACGATAAGCTTGATTTAGATGTGTCTAAAATTGTGTTTACATTCAGTCGCAGTTTGCCAACAGATATTGGCTATCTTGCTGATGCATTGCCAAAACTTTCGCCGTTTCTATCTAAACGAACAATTATTAATCAGATTCCATTTGCTAAAGACCCAGATTATGAAATGGACTTGATGAATTTAGAACAAGGTCAAGATTATCCTAGTGGTGACTACAAACTAGGTGGTGCGGATAATGACGAAGAAGAAAGCAACAGTTAGTGAACGCTACTGGGAAAAACGTCGTGAATTAGAAGACAAAGCACGCTTGAAACTGGAAAAGAAAACTCTTAGTGAACTAGAATCTGTTTTCGAACGTGCTTTAGTTAAAATTCAAAGACAGTTATTGGCACAAGCTGATTTACACGGTATTACTCAAAGTGAGATGCTAGAAGATTTTAGCAAACGAGACCAAGAGAAGTACCGTAAGTATATTGAGAAGAACTATGAAAAGTTGATGGAATCAGATGAAGTTTATAAACAATTCATTGATGAATATTTTCCATCCTTTGACTATGCGAAAGTTAATCGCTTGTTACAATTACGAGCAGACATTTTTTCTACCATTGCAGGTGAAGCAATAGCTAGTGATGTTAACGGTAAATTTAATAACGACTTAGAGAATATCACAAAACGAATCTACAATTCTAATTCTAATGCGTTGATACAATTATTAGGCGGTTCAGCACCTGGTTTAACTAAGAATGAACTAGAAAACATCATGAACTATCCGTGGAGCGGAAAAACATTTTCATCTCGTTTATGGGGCAATATATCAACCCTAGAGCAACGTTTGAGCAATTCCATTATTAATTCATTCAATGGTGAAGGGTGTGGAAGCTCTTAGAACGATGAAAACGATGGTGTTATTAGCGGTATGTTTAAGTTGGAACAAGGAAAGTTTAATCGTTCGATTGAAAATCTTGTTAGAACGGAATATTCACATTTTGCGGTAGAAGGTGTAAGAAAATCGCTAAAGGATATAGGTGTTAAGCAAACACAAAGCTGGTCGGCAGAAGATGAGCGTGTTTGTTCTATTTGTGGTGGACGTCATGGAAAAGAGATTAAAGATGATTGGCATCCACCGTATCATGGACGTTGCCGTTGTACTGAAATACCAATTATTCCTGAAATTAGCGATGACATAGATAAATTGTATGAAGAGATGTTTGGTGATTTATTGGATGAATTCGCAAGTAAGCAGGGTATTAAATTAAATCATCCAAAAGTTAGTGCAACTAAACTCGATTTAAAATCCGTATTAGACAAAACAAACATGCAAGAAGCTTTAGGAAAAGAAAATTATTCTAATTTTTAGATCATTTAGATGGGATAACTGACCAAAGGGTGCTAAACTTAATAAATGTGATAGCATAAGTTGGAGTTTAAAGACATCAAAAAGAAGTGCAAGTTTATCTTGACACATCAGGCAAATAACACGATGCCGACAGGAAAACTGATAAGAAATAGGAAGACGAACCACTTTATAGAAGAGCATATAACACACGCATCGTCACTTTCTGAGTATAACATTAAAGAAGCGCTAGAACGCGATTTTTGGAAATATGTAAACGGAGATTTGCCATCCTATAATGATTTAGGTAATAGACCTAGAAATGCGGATAAGAAAAAGGCCTATGATGACTTAAGGGCGGAAATTTATAAAAAAAATACAGAGAACTTACAAAAAACTAGAGAACGATTATCAAAAATAGTTAGGGAAAATCCTAACTCAGTATCCGCTATTTCAGATATGATTGAATCTATAGGTTCTTTAGGAGACTATCCGTTAGGTTTTGGTCACGGCAAGCGCTATTGGCAAACAACAGGTAGCACAGAAACGGAATTTTTTGCACATATGACAGAAGTGGTTGCTAACGATAAGTCAAGAGAATTAATGAAAGAGATTTTTCCGACAGCAGTAAGCCAATGGGAAAAATTAGTAGATGATATTTTAAAGGCGGTGAAATAAGTGTTTAGTTGCGAAGATGGCGCATGGTCTATTATTGATGATGCAGTTAAAAAGTATGAACAACATTTCCATGATGAGTTTCCAATATATGAATATATCGATGTAACAAAGAGTGATGACTTCGATTTTTCTATTCTAGGTGCAAAAAAATTAGCGAAATTCATTGATGAGCATATTAAAGAAAATAAATCGGTCCACGTCCCGTCAGATTACCATAGCAGACTTTACTAAGCACTTAAAGGATAACTTTGAGTGCTATTTTTATACCCTAAATTGGAGGTGAGATCATGAAAGGATTATTCGAAGCAGTATTAAATCTAGAAGTTACCAATGGTACAGAAAAAGCCTATAAAAAAGCTTTTGAACAAGAAAACGAACGATACTTAACCAAACACACTTTGAGAGATGGCAACGGTAATATCGTCAAAGATGAGCTTAAATCAGTTTGGGGTGGTAATTATTGTCACGTTGATATTTTGTATTCGTTACCAGGTAAAAAAAGTAAATTAACTATTTCGATTGTGTCTAGGACTCTGCAAAACGTAAAAGATGCTGTCACTGATTATCAAATGTTAGGTGCTGAACTGGTCCATAAGAATTGGAAGTGATTAGATGGATCCCTATGATTACTTAGATGCAGATTATGAAGAGCATTTACTAAGAGAAGAAAAGCAATTAAAGTCTGACGAAAGTTAGGCTTTTTATTTTGTCCGAAATGACGTTAAACTAGCGCAATGCTGGGCTTAATTGAATGGTGGGGCGCAATAAATAAATCTAAAGCAATGCGGGGCGATTAGTCGAATCGTGGGGCGAAAGGAGAAACAAAATGAAACCAAACCTATTACCAATGAATTTACAAATGTTTGCTGAAGAAGACGGTGGTACAAACTTCACTTTCGATGATTTTAAGGCATTTGTAGAATCAAATGAGGAAGCACAAAAATTTGTACAATCACAGTCACAATCAGCTGCAGATAAACAATTAGAAGCTTGGAAACAAAATAATCTTGAAAAAATCAAGGAAACAACAATCAAGGAGTATGAAGAATCTAAGAAAAATAAAACTCCTGAACAAATTAAATTAGAAGAATTACAGGCTGAATTTGAAGCTGAAAAGGCATTACGTGTGACTAGTGATAATAAGGCTTTTGTTGCAGAAAAAATTGCTGGCTTAGATTGGGACGGAGATTTGAAAGATTCTATTTCTCAATTTATGTTAAATAATCTTGTTAGTTCAGATACTGAATTTACTAAGAAGGCTGTAGAAGGCTTTACAGAGCTTTTAGAAGCAATAAATGATAAGCATGCAGAAGCTATTAAAAATGTAGAAATGACTAAAGCTTTTGGTAATAAATCGCAACAAACCAACATGGGAACTGGTAATCAAACAAAATCGTTTGAAAATCCAGAGGTAGCATTAGGACAAAATTACAAGCTTTTATCGATTAGGAGGAAACTACAAATGAAAAAAGTTCATTAAATAATCTTGAGTATTTAGATATTTCACAGGAAGTTAACGCATTACAAGTTCCAAACACACCATTTTTAAGCTATTTGTTAGGCGCAGGCAAAGTTGAAGCTGCCAAGTCAACTGAGATTAAATGGCGAGAATATGGCATGAATAATGATGATTCATCTGCTCAATTAGAAGGCGGAGAATACGCAGATGCGGAATCTGATCGTACATGGTTTAACAACTATACTGAAATTTTCAGAAAATCAACTTCTGTATCTGGCACATTAGATGCTATTAATGTAGATGGTGTAGGAAATGAATTGAATAGCCAAGTAGCTCTTCGTGCTACAGAAATGAAAATTGACTTAAATCGTAAATTGATTGTTGGTGTAAAGGCTGATGAATCTGGTTCTAAAGGTCGTCAGATGAACGGAATTTTAAATTTGATTAGCTCAACGAATAAAGTCGAAACAGCAGCTGGGGGCAGTAACAAGAAAAGATATTGATGCCTTATTTAAAACAATGTTCCAAAAAGGATACATGGGCGAAAAATTATGTTTAGTAGCACCTGATATGCAAGAATTAATGATTGATCAGTTGGATGAAAAATCAACAAAAATTGTGCAATTTGGCGATAAACTTACTTTGGGATTGCAACTTGGAAATATTGTCTCAAATTACGGTTCAGGAATTGCGTTAATTGAACCTAATTTACCTAATGGAACAATCGCAGCTATTGATACTAATTATGTAAAATTACGTCCATTACGTGAATGGCGTGCGGAAGAATTAAAAACAACAGATTCAAGACGGATTGGATTAGTTGGTGAGTATTCAATTGAATACAAAGCTTCTAATTCTGGAGCAATCTTGAATTTGAAAGCCTAAAATATAATAACAAAGGAGGAAATTAAAAATGGCAACAGCAAAAAAAGAAGTAACTTATCGTGTACTTGACAAGAAAAACTTTGTGGGCTTTATGCATCCTAAAACAAAAAAATTTATCACAGCAAACGAAAATAATGAATTTATAGTTTCAGAAGACGATAAAGAAGCTATTGAAATATTAGAACGTGCTGCAGATACTTTTAAAGTTTAGGTAATGATGCTTTATGGTTGATGAAAAAAAAGAAGAAATCGTTGAGAAAATTCAATTGATGCTACCTAACGCTTCTGAAGATAGGATTTTGTCTGTTTTAAACCTTGTTATCTTTGAAATCAATTCTTACAATACTTGTAAAATTGATATTGCTTGGGACGAGTTTGAACCACTTATAATTGAGGTTATCTATAAAGCTTTAAAAAACGAAATAGATAAGTCTGTAGCTAGTGTAAAACGTGGTGATACATCAATTAGTTATGTAGTTGAATCAAAAGACATACAATCACTCATGAAGAACTATAGCAGTGCCATTAAACGTATTTTAGGCTGTGATAGCGGGGTGTTTTTCTATTGAATGAAGCAGAAGTTTTAGCAGCTACTTATTTTGATACCTGTGTTATTGAGCGAATAAGTGATATTGAAAATGTGGAAAGCGGAATTACTGAACAAGTTTATTTTCCAATTCATGATGGCAAGTTACCCTGTGCTTTCTCTCAAGGAAGTATGGGAAACTTACCTGTAATAGAAAACAAAGAAGCGTTTAAGTTTAATATCTCTTATGAAGAACAAAAACTTTTTTTAGAACCTAATATAAAAGTTAAAAAAGGAGATAGAATAACTATTACTCAAGGTACAGGTCAAAAACATGTGTTATTTTCAAAAAAACCTTTTTATTATCCAAGCCATATAGAAGTAGTGCTATCAGGAAGTTCAATTGATGAGTAAAAGCGATCTTAGAATGAAATCAAATGCTGATAAAGTTATTGCAAATTTAAAGAAAATGACACCCATTGCTGAAAAAGAAGGTGCTGCAATGGTGAATGATTCGTTAGCTAAAATTTATCAGTTAATTGTACCTATGACACCAATTAAATCGGGTGATTTAAGACGAGGTTATCGAATCATTAAAGCTAGAAAGCTGTCTAGTGGTCGTATCGTGGGAGCATTGATTAATAATGAAAAATATTTTAGATATGTAAACGATGGCCACCGAACAAAAAATGGCGGATTTGTTAAAGGCAGATTTATGTTGCAAAATCTAATAAATTAGCTAATGCAACATATATTCCGAAACGATTTAAACAAATGGCGATTATCATTGTTAAGAAAGGATAGATATGTACGATAAAATTTAAAAATGCTTACTGACACAATAAAACAGTTCTCGGATGCACCTATCTATCTTGATAATGTGATGCAATCGTCAGAACCGTTTTATTTCGTTTTGAGCGTAGAAGAAAGCATGACTGATAATGTAGGTCAAAACGTTCAAAATAAAGCATACAATGTTGATATTGCACTGGTTGATAGTAAGAAAGATAAACAATTAGTAAAAAGCCTAACAGAAAGCTGTGGGGCTTTTTTTAATGTGTTGAATTTGGACGGAAACGAATTGTTTCCAGAAGATTATCAAACGTTTAAAACAGACGGAATTCAACATATCAATTTTAATGTTGCGTTCCCTCAATTAATTGAATGGAGTGAAAAATAGATGGCAAAAAAGAAAAATGTAAGTGTCATTTCTGTAGAGAAGCCAACGTGGTTCCCACTAACAGACGAAACGGGCGCTTTTCCAGTTTACGGAGCGCCAATTACAATCGGTACTGCTGTAAGTATCAAACCAGATGTTACAACAGAAACAACGCCTGACTATGGCGATAGTGTAGTTCAAGATCAGTATGTTGCATTTGGTGGTGCAGAAGTTACTTTAGAAACAAACGGCTACCAAAATGAAGTTTTAGCTGAAATTACAGGGGGAAAAAAATTAAAGGGTGGCGTATTGCGGTCTGCGGATGATATTGCATCAGATGGCGCATTTGCTTATCGTCGCCGAAAATCGAACGGTAAATATCGCTATACGATTTTCTATAAAGGAAAATTTGCTTTAACATCTGATGAAACATCTACATTAGAAGGAAGTTCAGTATCTTATACCCATCCAGAATGGACGGGGTCTTTCGTTGATGTTCCAGGGTTGGGTTATATGTATTCCGTGGATGAAGACGATGAAGGTGTTGACTTAGAGATGATTAAAAACTGGTTTACTGAGGTAATGGATCCACGTAAAGAAAATACTACTGCTGTTACTGGTGTAACTTTAGACCAAACAGAGTTAAATTTAAAAGTTGGCCAAACAGCAACCTTAACACCGACAATTACACCAGATAACGCCTCAAATAAAAAATATCAGTTCCGTTCAGAAAGTGAGGCTATTGGAACTGTAACACCAATTCAAGGGAAGGTTACTGCTGTAGGAGAAGGGACAACGGAAATCGTAGTCACAACAGAAGATGGTAACTTTACCGCAAAATGTACATTAAATGTAACAACAGCAGATTAAAAATAACAGTTTAGGACGACCTTGTCGTCCTATTTTATATGGAGGAATTAAAATGGCAAGTAAATTTCAACAAAAAATTAAATTAATGATTAAAGATGGAAGCAAATATACTACAAAACAATTCACGTCGGCAGAATTTTTACCAGGTTCAGTCATGGATACAGGTACGGATTTACAAATCAGGTTAGAAGAAGCAACAAAAACAAATGATATGGAAGCAATTCGTCCTATTTTAAGAGAATGCTATGACTTTATTGCTGACGTTATTTTTGAAAAACAGTTTACTGGACAAGAATATATTGACGGTATGGATGCTCGTGAATTATTGAAAATTACAGCTCAATTGTTAGGTTCTGTTACTTCTGGTTATGATGCAATTTATTCTGAACAGAAAAAAAAGTAACGGAACTTTTATATCATCCTCATTTTAAGTACACGCCACAATATCGAGAAGCAGAACTAAAAAGTTCGCTTCTTGAGAATGGGTGGACTTTAAATGAGATCGAAAACACAGATTTAAACGAGCTTTTGAAAATTTATGCATTTAAAGATGCTGTAGACGAATTTGAAAATATCAAATATCTTGATGAAAATACTATGTTCTAAGAGGGAGGGGGTACTTTTTGAACAATGAAGACTTAGTCTTAAAAATGATACTGGATGAATCTGGCTTTTCACAAGGATTAAATTCAGCAGTAAAAAAGTTACAAGGCTTTGATGTTGAAGTTGATAGAACAGGACAAAAAGGCGGCCGATCTCTTGGGAGCATATGGACGTCTTTTGTTGGTAACTTTTTAGCTAGCGGAGCAACTAAAATTATCTCTAAAGGTATTGGATTGATTACCAGCAACATCGACGGGGCCATTAATCGTGTAGATACGTTAAATAACGCAAATCGTGTGTTTGAAAATATGGGCTTTTCAGCTGGTGAAACATCTAAAACAATGGATAGCTTAAAGAAAAGTATCCAAGGGCTGCCTACGCCGTTAGATAGCGCTATTAAAGGTGTTCAATTAATCGCTTCATCAACAAATGATTTAGGTAAATCAGAACAGATTTTCGCAGCTTTAAATAACGGTATCCTCGGTTTTGGTGGTTCTGCTGAAATGGTAGAAAATGCTATTATCCAGCTGTCCCAATCGTTCTCAAATGGTAAAGTAGATGCTGAAACTTGGAATTCAATGATTAATAGTGGTTTAGGACCAGCATTAAACGCTTTAGCAAAACAGATGGGATTAACAGCTGGACAGATGAAAGCAGGGCTTTCTGATGGCTCAATTTCAGTTGAAGAATTTCAAGATGCTTTAATCAAATTAAATAAAGAAGGCGGTGGCGGTCTTAAATCATTAGAACAGATTGCTAAAGATTCTACCGCTGGTATTAAAACAGGTTTAGCTAACATGAAGACTGCAATCGTTCGTGGTGTGGCTAACGTTGTAACTAAAATTGACGAAGGCTTAAAAAGTGCAGGTTTTGGAAGTATTAGTGAAATCATTGCTGACAAAGGGGCAAAAATGGAAGCAGCTTTATCTAAATTTGCCGAGATGATTCCGCCAATGATTAAAACAGCCAAAACATTGTATGATACGTTAAAACCTTATGCTCCATTGCTTGCAGGTTTAGCTGGCAGTATTGGAACGTTGATGCTTGCTAAAAAAAGTAAGTGCAGCATTCACGGCTTGGCAAAAAGCAACAGAAGGATTATCAATTGCGCAAGCGATACTTAATTCAACTATGTTGGCGAATCCGTTTGTCGCTATTTTAGCTGCAGTTGTAGGTTTAGTTACAGGATTTATTTATCTTTGGAAGACTAACGAAGGGTTTAGGGATGCTGTTAAAAATATTTGGAAAAATATACAAGAATTTATTTCTAGTGCTGCAGAAACAGTTGTGAAAGCTTGGGATTCCACAATGAAATTTTTCAGTAACATGTGGGATGGCACAAAAGAGGCTTTTTCGAATGCTGGCACATGGATGAAAGAAGTACCTGGAAATGCAGCCGACTGGGTTAAAAATAAGTGGAACGGTACCAAGGAATTTTTCAGTGGACTTTGGAATTCAACAAAAGAAGGCTCAAAAAATACATGGGAAAATATTAAACAAAGTGCTGCTGACAGTGCTAAAAGTGTTGGAGAAAGTTTTAAAAATGGCTTTGATAATGTGAAAGATTGGTTTAAGGGTGTTGGAAAATCAATATCAGATGTTTTCACAACAGCATTTGATTTTGTCTGGAAATATATTGGTCCATATGTAACAGGAATCAAAAATGCGTTTAAAATGGTTGTTAACGCTATGAAAGCGAACATTGAAAATGTCAAAATGATCGCTGAAAATGTCGTCACCATTCTAAAAAATGTTCTATTAGCTCCAATTCTTTTCATTACATCAATGATCACAGGTGGATGGGAAGAGGCAAAAGAAAACATGATTGCCGTTTGGGATAATATTGCTGAAGCTGCTCAGACTATTTGGTTCGGGATTAAAAATATCTTTTATAACACTGTTACAGCTATTTCCTATTCAGTCACTTCTATTTTTAATGGATTGATGTTGACAATTAAAAAGATTTGGATTGATGTGAAGTTATTTTTCACCTTACTCTGGATTGACATTAAATATGGAGCGATCAACGTTTGGATTGAAATTAAATATTCTATCATCGAAACGTGGATAAATATTAAATTTGAAGCAATTAGAATATGGGAAAGTTTGAAAACTTGGTTCTTTGAAACAGTAGAAAACATTAAAAATGGTGTAATTGATGGTTGGAATAACTTAAAACAAGGCACAGTTGATACATTTAACGCAACTGTTCAATGGTCAAAAGATACCTGGAATAATTTTAAACAGTGGATTGTTGATCTTGTGACAGGTATAAAAGACGGCATCATTAACGGTTGGGAAAACTTAAAACAGGGAACAGTTAATATTTTCAACAATTTGGTACAAGGTGCTAAAAATGCGTGGAATAATCTTAAAAGAAGCGTTAGTGATACAGTTGAAAATGTGAAGCAAACCTTTAATGATATGCGCCATATCGATTTATTTGAAATTGGAAGGATTAGTTAACGGTATTGGTTCAATGATTGGTGCTGTGAATAAAAATTAAAGAAGTTGCAAAGGTGCTTTAGGCATTCATTCACCTTCAAGATGGATGCGGGATATGATTGGTAAAAATATTGTATTAGGTGTTGTAGCTGGTATTGACCAAGAAAAAGGAACGCTTGACAAATCAGTGAAAAAAATGACCGATTTACCAACAGAGTTACCAAATTTTTCTACTACTGGCAGATATATCAACCAACAAGGAGCTCAAACAGAAAGCTTAGCTAAAAATAAAGGTAATGCTACGACTAATATTGGCGGTGATACTTTCAATATCAATATACAAGCTATGGGAAAATTAAAGGAAAAACAATTAATGGAAATGGCTAAAACCCTCGTTAAGTAAATTCAAATTGTTAAAAATGGAGATATTAATGCACCTGGGGTGTTTTTGGTGAAATTTAAAAGAGGACAGTTTTTCTTAATGGAAAACATAGTTCTGAATTCAATGTATTTATGAGAGAAAGACCTGAACGACTTTCTGCAGGACGTGTGGTAGAGCTTAGGGAGCGAATGGGTAATGATTCAATAGCCGTTGATTTTGCATATTATAAAAATGTAGAACGTACCATTACATGCTATGCGAAAGCAAATACTTTACAAGAAGTTTCTTTTTTAGAAGATGAAATTTCCTTTTGGCTCGATATGGGAAACTATTCTGATTTTATTGTCTATTTTGATGAGCATTATATTTATCAGGCGATTGTAACGAGTCCACCAAAATTTACAGGAACAAGAAAAAGCGGGGTTTTAATTCCTTTTGAATTTACTGTAAGTATCCGACCTTTTAAGAAAAATCGTATTGGCCAATATTGGATAAGTAATCCTAATCAGTTAATCAATACAGAAAAATATCCTTCAGAACCCATTATTCAGATTTTGGGGTCTGGGGATATTTTTTTTTTTATCAATAATCAATCATATTCATTAAAAGCAATTAACGGTGACATCATTATAGATTCAGAAAACAAGAAGCTTATAGAAAATCAGGTGGAGCATTTGAAATCTTGGATCATAAAACACTTTTAAAGATTATCCGATTTTAAAATGTGGAGAGAATAATTTTCGCTGGACTGGTAAAGTAACAGAGTTTAAGGTTCAGCCGAATTGGAGGCGAAAGGTTTGATTCCAGTTATTTTTAAACCTGGAGAAAAGATTTTTCAACAAATGGATTAGGACGTCTTGTTGATGCGACACGTTGCGAAATCACTGAAGAAGCAAACGGAAAATATGAACTAGAAATGGACTATCCAGCGATTAGCAGATTTAGTGATTATTTCGAAAATGGCTATCAAATTAAAGCAAAGCCAAATGACTTAGAAGAATACCACATTTTGAGATCAAACAAACGTTTAAAGATACTTTTACTAATAGCATTGTTATTTATGCCCAATCTCGTACTTATAAGCTAGGAAACAGACAAGTGAGGCTAGTAACAGTTGATAATCGTAATGGTGCAGAAGCAATGAAATTAATCGAACAGAACATGGACGAACCTTGTGATATCAAACTATATTCTGATATAAATACAGCTTCTAGCACTACATTTGAAGCTAGAAATGTATTGAATTGTATTGCAGGGGAACAAGGTTCTCTACTTCAATACTGGGGCGGAGAAATAAAACGAGAGCCTTTTAAATTATCTTTGCTAAGGCGTAGAGGACGAGATAACGTTGGAACTGTTCGTTATGGTAAAGATTTAAAAGGATTAACCATTAAATTTGATTGGCAATCAATTGTTACTAAAGTTTTGCCATTTGCAGAGCTTCAAAGTGGAGCAGACGGAACTTCTCAACGGATTTATGGAAATGCAGTTAAAAGCGAATATATCAGTAAGTATCCTGATGTTTACGCTCAATACATTCAGTTTACTGAAGATCAAGGAGTAAAAGATATAGCTAGCTTAAATAAAGTGGCAAGTAAATACTTCACTACATTATATCCAGGAAGTGATAAGCCTAAAGTTTCTATTGAATTAGAAATTGAGAAACTTACAGATTCAGAAGAAGCAAAAGAATTTGCTAAGATGCGTAACTATAATTTATTCGATACATTCACTGTGTACCACAAGCTTTATGATATTGACATTCAAACGAAAGTTACAGGAATTGTCTATGATGCTTTAGCAGAAAAAACAATAAAAATCACTGCGGGAGATATCCAAGTTGCTTTTTATAAACAGCAAAGTCAAGACTTTCAAGAAGCTATAAAAACATTGACAAAAAAAGAGTATATGAGTGATTTTGTAGATTATATTACTGATTTGATTAACGGTGTTGAAGGCGGAAGTATACGTCAGTATCCTAAAAATCGACCTAACACCCATTATTACTTAGATACGGAATCCACGGATACTGCAAAAGATGTGATTGCAATTAATCACAAAGGAATTGGATTCTCAAGAACTGGTTGGAAAGGTCCATTTAAAAATGCATGGGGAATTAATGGAGTATTGAATGCGGACTTTATAGGAGCTGGCAAAATAAAATCTAATATTTTTGAAACATCATTTAATAGCTGTGGAGATATTTTACGTATGGTAAACGGTATTTTACAAGCTTGGAATAATAAGAAAAAAATCATGGAATTAACTAAAAAAGGGATGGAGTTTTGGAATGGTAATAGTCACGTTGGCACGATGGGAACAAAGGGAAATCCTTTTCCAGGGTTAGCAGATAAAAATGGAAATCCAATAGTTTCTGATGGGAATTCATTACTATTAGTCGCAGATAATCCCCAAAAAATTATTGGTTTGTCTAACCAATCAGGCACAGGACATTTAATTACTGGTCCTACACAGTTTTTTGTTGGAAATAATTTTAACTTTTTTGGTCCAAATGGAAGTAAAGCAATTCTGACAGTTGATCGATTGATTGTGGGCGGCAAAGAAGTTATCCCTGGTCAAAATGGTGGTGGTGGTTCTGGAGCTGGTACAGGTGGTTATCCATCAGAAGTTACAAGCGATGCAGATAAATTTGCTTGGGACTTATGGAGTTACCTATTAGCTAACGGATACAGCAAAGCAGCTGCTGCAGGTATCCTCGGAAATGTACAAGGAGAAGTTGGTCCAAGTATGAACCCAGATACCGAACAAATAGGCGGTCCAGCTTACGGATGGGTTCAATGGGACGGTTCAGCATATCCATTGGTAGGCGCACCAACTTGGAATGGCCGAGAATATGTACAACGCTTAATCGCAGCTGCAGGTATCAAACAAGACTATAGGACGTCATTAGCCCAAGCTCAATTAATTAATTGGTGTATGTTCAATGGGCAATGGTTAGGACAAGTAAGTCCATTAACAGTTGATGAATTTAAAGTTGTCAGCTCGCCTAAAACAGCTGCTTATGCGTTTGAATTAAACTTTGAACGTCCAGCTGCAGCACATCCAGAAAGACAAACCTATGCACAAGTATGGTATGACAAATTCAAAGATTTGAAAGCTTCTACTGCAACAGGAAAAGCTGGCATAGAACATTTGGAGACCTTAATGGGCAAATGGCTTGGTAATGGGCAATGTTATGCCGTTCCAGCCGAATATTCTGGTTTTATGGGCGGCTGTGGTTTAGGTGCAGGAACAATTTATGGCTTTTCACATGTAATTGGTGATACATCATCTGCTGCAGATATTGGTGAAGCATATGATTGGAATGCGGTAGGTTGGCGAGTAATCCAAAATCCAACGTATCAAGATTTAGTGGTAGGAGCAATCGTCAATATTAGACGAGGTGGCCAATGGGGAACAGGTTGGACAGTAGACCCAACATATGGTCACACGGGCGTGATTTACGGCTTAAATAACGGACGTATCCAAACCATAGAACAGAACGCCGAGCAAGGGCAAATTGTCGCAAAATATGACCGATTATATTTTGCTAATTCTATTCAATCGATTGTTATTCCACCAAAATAACGAAAGGAGGATTTTTCAATGGTTAAATGGCAAGCAACGCTAAGTACAACTGAACCTTACAATTACATTGGGATTCAGAATGTACGACAAGGAAATCGAAACACAGAAGTCTTAGAAGCCATACTAGTTGAAAATGCTTTGCCACTTGATTTAACAGGTTGCGAAGTTTTTTTTTGAATCGGTTATTGATAATAAATATCCGATTCAACGTTCAGCAAAAATTGTGAATGCCAAAAAAGGGATTATTCAGTATACCTTTGATGAATATTCTATGCAGTCGTTACACAGACAAGAAGCATATTTCAGTATTCATAAAGGTGATAACCTGATTGGTGCAACGCAAAACTTTTCTTATTTTGTAGTGAATGCTGCTTCGAAAACAGAAGGTGAAATGGGTTCTTATTGGCAGTCCATTGAAGATTTAATCGCGGACATGAACGCTTTTATCAACGAAAATAAGGGTGATTTTACTGATTGGATGAATGCTAGAAAAGAAGAGTTCGAAGCGTGGCGAGATGCGCAAAAAACAGATTTCACTTCATGGTTCGAATCAATCAAAGATATTTTAAAAACGATTGATCCTGGCGGTACGATGTTAGCCGAGCTAATGGATGCACGTGTAGACATTCAAGGAGTGCGCCATAATTCAATTTCTGAACGTTTATTGGCAGATATGGAATATTTGTATCAGAAATTAGAGAAACGCTTATATACGTTAGAATATGGCGAAATAAGTGACTTGATTATTTTACAAGATGATGCTTTTCACTGAATCATGAAACAGAAATTGTTGGAACAGTTGATTATCCTGCGATCGATGGGGCATTGGTTATCGCAACAGTTGATGATACAAAACAGAACGCTTATGTGTTTGAAAAAGTGGGTGAAATAAGTGGTTAAAGCAAAACGAATGATGGAAACCGATGAAAATGGCGTGGAACGTCAGTTTTATCCTATTACACATGCATCCGCTGTTCGAGGATTAGAAAAAATTATTGCGGGTCAATCAAAAGTATTATCTGTTAATGGATATACTGGGGCAGTAATTATCACTAAAGCAGATCTAGGCTTAGAAAATGCACTGACAGAACTTCCTTATGCGACAGAAGAAACAGACGGTATTATCACTGCTGAAATGTTTCAACGGTTGTCAAATGGCGAGGGAGGCGTGTACATTCTTCCAATCGCTACCGCAGATGAACTGGGCGGAATAAAGGTTGGCCAACTGTTAGAAATTACAGAAGACGGAACGTTGTCTGCGGTAAAGCAAACAGATCAAAATTTCACCACTGAACTAAAATCGAAACTGGAAGAGTTGAAAGGTTATACTGCTGGAGCGAATATTTCTATTTCAGAAGATGGTGTTATTTCAGCAACTGGTGGTGGCGATGGCGGCGGAGTGAATCAACAATATGTTGACCAAAAAGTTCAAGAAGCCATTGACAGAATACCTGATATTACGTTTGAGAGAGTAGGGGAAGTTGAATGACAGATATTGTTAAAGTAAAACAAGGAGGAACACAGGTATTTCCTCAAACACATTGGAATGCTGTGGAAGGGAAACCAGAAGTATTGAAAGGTGAAAAGGGAGACCCAGGTCCACAAGGTCCAAAAGGAGATAAAGGAGACGTTGGTCCGCAAGGTCCAGCAGGGCAAAATGCAACAACGACAGACGTTGCAACCTCAATAAAAAATGGCTTGATGTCTAAAGAAGATAAAACAAAGCTAGATGGATTGCCAGCAATTACGTTTGAAAAGGTAGGGGAAGTGTAATGACAACAGATATTGTTCAATTAAAAGAAAAAGGAAAACCAGTCTATCTTAAAACACATACTGCCGCAATTGATGGGCTTGAATCTTATATAAAAAAAATAGATGCGGACAAAGCATATCAAAAAATTACCAAAAAAGAACCGTTGTGGACAGGTGCATGGTATGGCGGAGCTGCAGGAAATGGGCAAGTACCTTCTAAGTCTCTTTCACAGTGTGAGAATGGTTGGATTTTACAATGGCAAGAATATACCAAAGAAGGAGCTTTGAACGGTGCGTGTTATCACTTTTTCTTAGTGCCTAAACAGCATGCGCAGAATCCAGGTTCTGGGGGAGTTATTTTCCTTTTACATGGATACTATACTAATTTAGTACGGAAATATTTATATATTAAGGATACTAAAATTACTGGAAACGACTTAAATGCCTCTTCTAGTGATACGGCTGGTTCAGGCAGTAAAATGTTTGCGTTAAGTGCGATTTATGAATACTAGGAGGAAAGAGAACATGAAAATTTGGATTGATGATATTCAAGGTTATTTAGACGGATATTCCACAATGGAACAACCGAATAAAATTGAACTTGAAGTAGAAAAAGAGCCAACAGATTTTTTTAATTATCGCTGGGACGGAACAAGCTTAATATACGATCCTGATAATGTGCCAGAACCAGAGCCAACGCCACCTACGGAATTGGAACTTTTACAAAAGCAAAATGCGGAATTAATGAAGCAAGTTTCTCAGCAGAATCAAGTTATTCAACAAACACAAAGAATGACTGGCGAATTGATGAAACAAGTCGCTGAACTTACGAAAGGAGCGGAATAAGATGAAAACGAATGCTTTTCCAGGTTTCGATAATATTAAACAGTTGTATGATTGGAATTGTTATACAAAACAAGATTTAGTAGATTACGTGAATATGAATTGCTTAACAAAAGAAGAATATACAAAATTTGTGGAGAACCGTTTAGCGAAAGCTAAGCGGTTTTTCTTGTAAGTAGAAAGTAGGTGCAGGATGAACTTAACAGTAGAACAATGGTTAGCAGTGATTACATTCTTAGGGGGAATTATTTTCGCATTAATGAAATTTTATCATGTCTTTTCTCAATTAGAAGATAGCATGAAAGAACTAAAGGAAGCTGTTGAACGTTTAAATAACCATGAAATACGCATTAGCCGATTGGAAGAGCAAAATAAAACCCTCTTTAGAGGGATTGGAGGAAATAAAAATGATTAATTGGAAATCAAGAATAAAGAACAAACAATTTTGGCTTTCGATTATTCCAGCAGTTCTATTATTAATTCAAGTAGTAGCAGTTCCTTTTGGATATAAATTTCAAATTGAAATGATTAATAAGCAACTGTTAGATGTTGTTAATGCATTATTTGTTGTGCTAACTATTCTAGGTATTGTGACAGATCCCACAACACCTGGATTATCAGATAGGAAAGGAGATAAATAAATGAAAAAGAAACTATTGGCAACGTTACTGGTAGTCTTATTTTTTGTATCACCAATTAGCACATTTGCTGCAAAAGGAGACCAAGGCGTTGATTTGTCTATTTGGAATGGGTATCAAGCAACATTTGGTTATGCACATGATAAATTCTCAATTTCACAAATTGGTGGGCAAAACAACTATGGGATTTATGATCAAGTTACTTATTCTAGTCAAGTAGCTAGTACGATTGCTCAAGGTAAACGAGCGCATACGTATGTATGGTGGCAAAACGTCCTTACCTACGAAAATGCAAAGCAAGTATTAGATTACTTTTACCTAAAGTTCAAACACCAAAGGGATCAATTGTCGCCTTAGATGCGGAAGACGGCGTTCAATCGACGGATGTAACGCTATGGGCGTTAGACTATATCAAAGAGGCTGGATATACACCGATGCTTTACGGATACAAAGGGTATCTTACTTCATCTTATGATTTATCACGAATTGCAAAGAAGTATCAATTATGGATGGCAGAATATCCAGATTATGAAGTGACACCTTATCCAAATTACAATTATTTTCCTTCATTTGAAAATATCGGTATTTTTCAGTTCACGTCAACCTACGTTGCAGGAGGGCTAGATGGTAACGTTGATTTAACAGGTATTACTGATAATGGTTATACAAAGAATAACCAACCAGCAACAAACACACCAGCTATTGAGGAAGGTAAAGAAGTAGAAAATACGCCAAGTTCCGATGTTAAAGTGGGCGACACTGTTAAAGTGAAATTTAGTGTTGATGCTTGGGCAACTGGCGAAGCTATTCCGCAATGGGTAAAAGGAAACAGCTATAAAGTACAAGAAGTAACTGAGAGCAGAGTATTGCTTGAAGGTATCTTGTCATGGATCAGCAAAGGCAATATTGAATTATTGCCAGATGCGGCAACTGTTCCTGATAAACAACCAGAAGCGACTCATGTGGTACAATACGGCGAAACATTATCAAGCATTGCTTATCAATACGGAACAAACTATCAAAGATTGGCTGCATTAAATGGATTGACAAATCCAAATCTTATTTACCCTGGCCAAATTTTGAAAGTAAATGGATCAGTAGTAAGCAACATTTACACAGTTCAATACGGTGATAATTTATCAAGTATTGCAGCTAAGCTTGGTACGACTTATCAAACCTTAGCTGCATTAAACGGATTAGCAAATCCTAACTTGATTTATTCTGGTCAAACATTGAGCTATTGATTTTTTGCAAAATCGGTTGAAATTTAGAGGTACCTCATTTACAATAGAGTTACCTTTTCATATTATGACTCTTTTCGATTTAGAAAAGAGGTGCTCCTATCTTATGCCAAGTCCTTAGGTAGGAGCATTTTAATTTTACTCATACGTAGCTTAGTTTAAAGCTATTGTATTACATAAGAAAACACCTACCACAGATGCACGTACTTCCCCAAGCAGTTGTCTGTGCGGTAGGTGTTTTTTTAGATTTTACTTGTTAATCATAACCGATTTTCTTTTTTTTATAACAAGGTTAAGCTTGAATTTATGAAAAGGATAATGTGTACGGAATTTATCCTAATAAAAAATAGAATTAGCCTATTTCTAAGCTACTATTACTTGAGAACAGTTTCCTTTTAAATAAGTGGAAAATTGTAGTACAGCTACTTTAGCGATATTCCTTAATATCCCAGTTCTAATTTAAAGTCAAACACAATTTTGTTAATAAGTTGTGAATAATTTTATTGGTTGAATTAACAAAACTAATTTGCTAGAATAATAAAGCAATTACTTGTAGTAAAAGACTACAGGCCCCTTGTATCATAATTGTGCAAGGGGGTTTTTGTATCGTATATTTATATTTCATGTCTAGAGTAGATGGATTATAACCTTTTTATAGTATTGGTCCATCATGTTTTAATACACTCATTTGCTTTATAGGAAATAGTATGGTATTATAAATAAGTAATCAATTTTGACATGTAACGAGAGCGCTATACATAAGACTATAATTCTCCTTTTGCTTATCAAACATTTTTTGCAACAAATCGCATACAGGGTATGCACAAGGAGGAAACATATATGAACAACGGTACAGTAAAGTGGTTTAACTCAGACAAAGGTTTTGGATTTATTACAGGTGAAGATGGCAATGACGTATTTGCTCATTTTTCAGCAATTCAAGCGGATGGTTTTAAGTCATTAGAAGAAGGACAAGCAGTAACTTTTGATATTGAAGAAGGACAGCGCGGTATGCAAGCTGTTAATATTTTTAAAGCATAATAAAGGTTTTGGTAAAACGTTCCAATTTAATTGGAACGTTTTTTTTATAAGATTAAATTGATAGGCTCTGAATGTTGAAAGCGAAAGGAGATCATCATATGGGATTTGGAAAATGGAAAGAAATTATACCATCAGATAAAAGTAAACAGTTTGAAGAAGGACAGAAAGTATCATTTATTTACAGAAAAGAAATTAGAAGTGGTATAATAGCTGTTTTATTAATTAATTCAGCAGTAATTAATATTATAGACAGTTCTAAGCCAAAAAACAAAAAAGAAAAAACAGTAATTAGTTATGAGAAACTATTATCGATGTATTAATAAAAAGACCCTAGTTTAGATTAGGGTCTTTGTGTTAAACTTAAGACAAGGATTTATGGCATACTCTTTTTTCTAAACATATTCTTTACTTGTTAAAGGATCTGTTATTTTTATTTAAAAATTGTTAGCTAGTTAGAGCAAATGGTTCGTAATCATTCGGTTGATTGTTCGAATTTATCATAGTAGTTAAAACGAAATTATCTTGTGTATATAGAAAACACCTACTGAAGACGCACAATACTTCCCCAAGTTGTGTATGTTTAGTAGGTGTTTATTTATAATTGTATATTTGAATTATAAATAAAATACAATTGTTTTGTAAAATGAAAACTTGAAATTTAAAAAAGAAAGCGGTAAAATATCTTTACCAAACAATTTTATTTTTCATTTTATTACTACCTCTTGTCGCCTTACCCCAATGAGGCGGCTTTTTACATAAAAATATTGAACTCAAAAATAGATATTGTAAAATATCTATACATATTTAAACTCTTATTTTTTCACGCAGACCGCCTTTTCTCAATAAGGTGGTCGTTTTTTTGTTGAAAATTGAAAATCAGTAAAGTAAAATTGTTATATATTAAGCTATAACTAGTAAGAACTATTTTATCCCCAATAAGCTAGTTATTACTTGGACCATTAGCTCAGCTGGTTAGAGCAAACGGCTCATGACTATTCGGTCGATGGTTCGAATTCATCATGGTCGATAATAGAATTAGACAGGTAGTGAATTATTTTGAAAAGAACAGGAATTCTCTTAGTGAATTTAGGAACACCAAAAGATTCTTCCAAGACGGAAGTAAGGAAGTATTTAAAAACTTTTTTATCAGATAGAAGAGTAATAAAAATACATCCTATAATTTGGAAACCGATTTTGAACGGTATTATCTTGAATATACGTCCAAAAAATCAGCAAAACTCTATCAAAAATTTGTACTGAAAATGGATTTCCTCTTTGGAATATACTGAGAAACAAATGGAAAATTTGAAAAATATATGTCCAGAAGTGGAAGTTACAATCGGAATGTCATATAGTGAACCGAGTATAGAAACTGCTCTAGATACATTATTATCAAAAGAGATTGAAGAACTCAATGTCATACCAATGTATCCGCAATACTCTGGGACAACGGTAGGATCGGTGTTTGATTCCGTTATGAATTATTTTATAAAAAGTGATAGGATAGTGGATATTAAATTTATTCGATCATTTTACAATAATCCACAGTATATAGATTACTTTTCAAAAAAAATAAATGAAGCTTTGAATGAAAGTCCAATAGATGCTATCGTTTTTTCATACCACGGAATTCCTATGTCTTATGTAAAAGATGGGGATAACTACCCGAAGGAATGTACTAAAACAACAAAATTAATAATGGATAAATTAGGAGATATTCGTTATTATCAAACCTATCAATCGAAATTTGGGCCATCTGAATGGTTAAAACCAGCAACTGATGATACCTTGAAAAAATTACCATCAAAAGGTATTAAAAATATATTAATTGTTGCACCAGGTTTTGTTGTAGACTGTCTAGAAACAATAGAAGAATTGGAACACGAAAACAGAAACTATTTTTTAGAAAATGGCGGGGAAGTCTACAAATATGTTCATCCATTTAATGGAGATATTGAATTTGCAAAATTAGTAAAGGACATTATTTCTTTGTAGTAATTTGTTTTAGTTTTTTATTTTAGTTTGAATTTGTTAAACAATTTATTCAGGGTTTGCACGAATATATTTACTGGTATAGCATATAGTAGAATTAAGCAAAAATTAAACGGCTTATCTCCAGTTCAGTTTAGGAAATAAGCCGCTTAAAAAAGCTTGATTTTTTTGCACTGCAGTTCGAGTCCTGTATGGTCCATAAAAATACGTTGTATGAAAAGTCAATTCTTTTTAGATATTTTTGACTTCCCAATTTGATATACTGCGGAAAGTATCTGAGAATTTATTTAACACATTTTTTATTTACTAAAGAAAGTAAAGATCAGAGCTGTGCAAATAGAAATGATTAAAAACATCCCAATATCATCATCTAATGTTTCAAAAACTTCAACAGGTTTCATAAAATGTTTAATTATTTTTTTCATTGTATTCACCTCAAAAAGAGAATAGAATGAAATATTCTACTTATCCATTGATATATCTAACGATTGACTTACAAAATTGAAATAAAAGTCTAAAAGTCAGTTGGTGTGATTATTATTATAATACAAAAAAGACCTCCATTCTTTTAAGAATAAGGTCTTTTTTTTCGTAGTCGCCTTCTAGGCAAACTAATTCAGTTAGCCGTATTCTAAACTCAATAAAATGTCAAATACTCATAGGTGTATTTTTATCACAAAATTTACCACAGATTTGCGGTATTATTTACATATCTTAGATTATTAAAAATGACAAAACAGCTATTTAATGCGTATTGTATGATTTTTTTGTTCCTTAAATTGTTATGGAATTTCAGATGGGGAGTGGCAAATATACGAAGAAAATTAACTATTTATAGCGGTTTTATTTTATTAGAGAGTCTCGTTAGTTTTAGTATTGTATGTGTGATAGCAGGGATATTCTCCCTGACTATTACACAATTAATTCAGCAAAATTATCAACGGGAGCAAGAATTAACGCGCACTCGTCTAGGATACGAAGCAATTTTATTTTTAGAGCAGACGGGTGATTTACGTTTCAAAGAGCGGATATATCAAGGAGAAACTTACCGATTTTCTTTGATGGAGAACGATGGAAGAAGGATACTAAAAGTCACAGATTCAAGAGGAGCGATTTTGATTGGTCAATAAAAAATATGCGGGTTTTACGATGTTAGAGTGTTTAGTAGCACTAGTCGTTTTAAGTTGTATGTGTCAATTGTTTCAGTTGATGATTCAACAAAGTTTTATCGGAAATCAATATTTGAAAAACAATGATTCGAAATCCTGGCATATTTTTTTAATTCAATTAGAAAAAGAATGTCAAAAGCTCGTTTTCCAAACAGGCTCTGCTCAAGAGATTTCTTTCCTCGACTCAGAAACAAACAAGACTATTTCAATTCAAATCAAAGAAGATAAAATTATTAAGCGAGTCAATGGTAAAGGCTATCAACCGCTGTTAATTGGTATCAAAAATGGACAGTTTAAAAATGAAGGACAATCGTTTACTTTGGAAGTTACTTTTACTTCTGGAAAAACATTTGATAGTTTTTTTCCGATAAAGGGAGAATTTTAATGAGGCAAAAATATTCAGGAAACTTATTGTTCACGGCCATGGCCATTGTTTATTTGATGAGTTTTCTCGCCCTTCAGTTACTAGAAGAACGTCAGTTAACACAAAAATTTACGCAAGCTACCCAGGAATACTATGCAGGGAAAAGTATCTTTCATTTATTTCTTGCAGATGTTAAACAAAATAGACGAAAGTTAAAAACAGAAGAAAGGCTCGTATACGCGCAAGTGACCCTCGATTATACATACAAAAATGAACAATTAAGAATAACTGTTTTATTAAACAAATCTGGTCGAAAATACCAATATCAAGAGAGAGTTTCTCATCAAAAAAAAGCGGAAACAATACTGGAATAGCGTTGTTTTTCTACAAATTATTAGATTTTAGAAGAAAGACAGTAAAGGCATTGATTATTCTTTCTTTTTTCGTTAAAATAAAACAGGTATGGAAGTTGTTACATTTTGAATAGAATAGAGGTGCTAATTTGTTCCCAGAAAAAATTGAAGAGGCTTTCGAGCCAATGGAACAAGCAATCCAGTTATTGCAACAGTCATTGGATACTTCTTTTTTAGATGCGTATATTGAAAATGGTGAAAATATTTTAGATGATTTTCAAGTACGAGTACTTGACGGAGTACCTAATCCAGAGACAGTGAAACAATTAGAAACGCTGTATCATACGATTAAAAAAATTGATTTAGCTCCTGAAGATGTGCGACGCTTGTCCCAATTACTTTTGCTAAAAGGAACGAGAAAAGAGCAGCTTCAAGCAAATCATCAATTGACGCCAGACGGTATTGGCTTTTTGTTTGTTTATTTAGTAGAACAATTAACAAATAAATCAGAGCCATTAAAAATTTTAGATCCTGCTTCAGGAATGGGAAATTTACTGTTAACGGTTCTGCTGAACCTTGAAACAGCTGGTTACAAAGTTTCTGGTTATGGTGTGGATATCGATGAAACACTTTTGGCAGTATCTTCTGTGAACAATGCTTGGTCACAAGCCAATATTCAGTTGTTCCATCAAGACGGATTGCAAGATTTGTTATTGGATCCAGTTGATTTAGCATTAAGTGACTTGCCGATTGGCTATTATCCAAATGATGAGCGAGCAAAGGGATTTGCTGCTGCTGCGGAGGAAGGCCATAGTTATGCGCATCATTTATTAATGGAACAAGCCATGAAATACGTGAAGCCAGCAGGGTTTGGCTTATTCTTAATCCCGACCAATATTTTAGAGACTGAGCAAAGTGAATTCTTTAAAAATTGATTGACAAAAAATGTCTATTTACAAGGAATGATACAGTTACCTGATGAATTGTTTAAGTCAGAACAATCACGTAAAAGTATCTTGCTTGTTCAAAACAAGGGTGCAGATGCTGAGCAAGTGAAGGAAGTTTTGTTAGCAAAACTTGCCTCTTTGAAAGATATCAATAAAGTAACGGAGTTCTTTAAACAATTTGAAGCTTGGAAAGCTTCAAATTTAAAATAAAATAGTAACGAAGAGGAGAAAATTATGTCTAAAACAATTGCAATTAATGCAGGTAGTTCAAGTTTAAAATGGCAATTATACCAAATGCCAAATGAAGAAGTGATCGCTAAAGGAATCGTTGAACGTATTGGCTTAAAAGATTCTATCTTCACAATTAAATATGGTGAAGGACAAAAATATGAAGTAATTGTTGATATTGATAACCATGAAGTGGCAGTAAAAATGTTACTAGACCAATTAATCGACTTAAACATTTTAGGTTCTTATGATGAAATTACTGGTGTTGGTCACCGTGTAGTTGCTGGTGGAGAAGAATTTAAAGATTCTGTTGTTATTACAGACGAAGTATTAGAAAAAATTGAAGCTTTATCTGAATTAGCACCTTTACACAACCCAGCGAATGCGATGGGGATTAAAGCATTTAAACATATCTTACCAGAAATCATTAGCGTGGCAGTCTTTGATACGTCGTTCCACACAACAATGCCAGAACACAACTATTTATATAGTGTACCGCGTGAATACTATGAAAAATTTGCTGCACGTAAATATGGGGCACATGGAACAAGTCATCGTTATGTCTCTCAACGTGCTGCAGAAATGTTAGGTCGTCCAATTGAAGACTTGAAAATTATCACTTGTCACTTAGGAAATGGTGCTTCAATCACTGCAGTTGATGGTGGTAAATCAGTCGATACATCAATGGGCTTCACTCCTCTTGCTGGCGTTACAATGGGGACTCGTTCAGGGGATGTTGATGCGTCACTATTACCTTATTTAATGACAAAACTTGGCTTGACTGATGTGCAAGACATGGTTGATATTTTAAACAAAAAATCTGGTTTATTAGGTTTAACAAATGGTTTATCAAGCGACATGCGCGATATTCAATCAAATCTAGATAAACCTGAAGTTCAAACAGCATACAACATTTTTATCGATCGTATTCGTAAATACATTGGTAGCTATGTCACTGTTATGAATGGCGTTGATGCGATTGTCTTTACTGCTGGAATCGGTGAAAATGCAGTTGGCGTTCGTAAAGATATTATTGATGGCATGACTTGGTTTGGTTGTGAAATCGATGATGACAAAAATAATGTACACGGTGAAGAAGCAGTTATCTCAACTGATGATTCAAAAATCAAGCTTCTATTAGTACCAACTGATGAAGAGTTAATGATTGCCCGTGACGTAGAACGTCTAAAATAATTAAACGAACACACCTTGTGAGATGCTCTCACAAGGTGTGCTTAATAGGTAAATAAGAAGAAACTGAGCCAACTATCAAAAGTGATAGTTGGCTCAGTTTCTTTTTATTCTTTATTTTTCTTCATTTTTTGGTAATTTGTTGTCTAAATCCGTCCGTACAACGAGAACATCGCAACTAGCATTACGGATAACTGATTCAGAGACAGAGCCAATAAATAAACGCTCAACGGCATTTAATCCAGTTGCTCCTAACATAATTAAATCAATGTTGTATTCTTTTGGTAATTCTTTGGCAATAATGTTCTTAGGAGAACCATAGGCTAGAACGCTAGAGACTTTTGTTTGTCCCATATCCACCGCTTGTTGTTGGTAGGTGTCTAAGGTTTCTTTTGCCATTGACATTGCTTCTTCTGCTAGCGCACCATCAAAAGAGGACACTGATTGGAAAGAGCGCGTATCAACAACATGTGCTAATAGTAATTCAGCATCGTTTCGTTTAGCGACGTTGACCGCTTTTTTAAAGGCTAAGTCTGCTTCGTCAGAACCATCGATTGCTATCATAATTTTTTGATATTGTTGTAACATAATAACCGCTCCTTTCAGCGTAAAAAAAATCATTAATTGTTTCTATAATAATTGTAAAACAAACAAAGAAAAAAAGAAACTGAAACCGCTTCTTTTTTTTCTGAATATTGGCATTTTTTTTGTAAAAAAAGAACCTGGGACAAAAATCACTTTGGATTTTTGTCCCAGGCTTAAAAATTGATAAACGGCGGAAACAGAAGCAACTCCTTCGGAAATAAGCCGAAATTCTCCAAAAATTAAAGAACAATTTTCGGAAATTCCTTCTTATTTCTCGGAGTTAAACACTTCTGTCCCGACCTCTTTAAATTCATCGTCTTTTATGACATTTTTTTTGCAAAAGTTAAACTAAACAACGTTGAAAGTAATAAAACAAAAAAGATAAAACCAATTGACAATAACGGGCGATTAAAAATAGCCGCTAGAACACCTAGAATGGCGATAATCAAGTAATAACGCCCAAAACGTTCGATAAACTGTTGACTTTCTGTTGCAGTTTCTTTTTTTAAGAGTGGTAAAAAAGCTGCACTTTTCTTCATCAAATAATAACTGGCTACGCCTGTGACAACGGCGAGTAATAGTACGAGTATACGAATCATCTTGTCCTCCAAAAAAAAACAACTTGCCAGAGCAAATTGTTTAGAAATCTTCATAAAAATGGTAAAATCCGTCGATGCCGGTAATCGTCCTAGAGTATTGAACCCGCAAGATAAGCAGGTGGGTTCCTCGATCGCAGTATTGAACTACCAAAAGAAAAGGCATGTTACCAACTTTGATACAAGCAGGATCCCTAGATATCAATAAAAATGTTCGGTCAACACAGTGAAAGGACAACGCGTACATCACAGATTTACCATCTTTATAATAGCATACTCTCTCAAAATCGGCAACGAGATTGTTTCTTTTTTTGAAAGCGTATTATTTTGTTATTTTTTCTGTTTCCATTCTTGGATACGCTTGAGTTGCTGATGTAAGGCTTGTTCATATTTACCAATATCAATCGGTTCGTAATAACGTGCCTCTTTTAATTTGTCAGGTAAGTATTGCTGATTGACCCAACCGTTTTCAAAATTATGTGGGTATTGATAACCAATGCCACGGTTTAATTCTTTGGCTCCAGCATAGTGGGCATCACGTAAATGATCAGGAACATCTCCCACAGAGCCTTGTCGAATATCTGCCAAAGCAGCATCAATCGCTGTGACTGCAGAATTTGATTTTGGCGATAAACATAAATCAATGACGACACTAGCTAGAGGAATCCTAGCTTCTGGAAACCCTAGCTTTTCGGCGGCTTGAACAGCGGTGACCGTCCGAGCGGCGGCCGCAGGATTCCCAAGACCGATATCCTCGTAAGCAATGACCATTAAACGACGACAAATAATCGGTAAATCACCTGCTTCAACTAAGCGACCCAAATAATGAAGTGCAGCATCTACATCGCTTCCTCGAATCGACTTTTGGAAAGCGGAAATCACGTCATAATGGGCATCGCCATCTTTATCATGCGTTAAGGCTTTTCGTTGCACGCACTCTTCAATAATCGGTAAGGTGATCTTAATTTCGCCTTGTTCATTTTTGGGTGTTGATTTAACAGCTAATTCTAGTCCATTTAGCGCACTACGTAAGTCACCGTTCGTTGCGCGTGTCAAATGTTGTAATGCTTTTTCTTCTAAGTGGACAGGATAATCGCCTAAGCCACGTGTGCTATCGGTTAAGGCTTCTTGAATCGCTTGCTGAATGTCTGTTTCCGTTAAGGGCTTTACTTCAAAGATTTGCGTACGACTACGAATCGCAGGATTAATTGTGATATATGGATTTTCGGTAGTGGCTCCAATCATAATAATTCGTCCGTTTTCTAAATGAGGGAGCAAAAAATCTTGTTTTGTTTTATCTAATCGGTGAATTTCATCAAGCAGTAAAATCACTGTGCCACTCATTTTGGCTTCTTCAGCAACGATTTGTAAATCTTTTTTTGTGTCTGTGGCCGCGTTCAACATGCGAAAGGCATAATTTGTTGAACCAGCGATTGCGCTGGCAATACTGGTTTTTCCAGTGCCAGGCGGCCCATAAAGAATCATCGATGAAAGCATTTTGGCTTCGACCATCCGACGAATAATTTTACCAGGGCCGACTAAATGTTGTTGACCAACTACTTCGTCTAAGTGACGAGGTCGCATTCGATAGGCTAAAGGTTGTTGCATAGAAGGACCTCCTTTTTCATAATCATCTTATTATAACATAAAGAACGTACATTCGCTTTTTGGTGGTTTTTTGGGTTTTAGATGGATATAGCGGAAGGTTTCGTGTATGATAGGGAGTGGTGAAAGAAATGAAAGAAACGATAAATATCTTTAACACAAAAACAACTGAAGAAGTGGCACAATACTTGTTAGGGATGTATTTAGAGCACGAAACAGCAACAGGCGTTTTAGGTGGGTACATTGTGGATGCAGAAGCTTATTTAGGTCCTGATGATGAGGCGGCCCATAGCTTTGGCTTGAGAAAAACGCCACGCTTACAAGCCATGTATGACAAACCAGGTACGATTTATTTATATACTATGCACACGCATTTAATTTTAAATATGGTGACACAAGAACAAGGCAAACCACAAGGGGTGATGATCCGCGCGATTGAACCTGTTGAAGGTGTCGACAAAATGATTGAAAATCGCCAAGGACGTCAAGGCGTGGAATTGACCAATGGACCAGGTAAATTAGTTGCAGCCTTAGGAATTGATAAGCAATTATATGGGCAGTCGATTTTTTCTAGTTCGTTACGGCTCGTGCCAGAAAAACGAAAATTTCCGAAAAAAATTGAGGCACTACCACGAATTGGGATTCCCAATAAAGGTCGTTGGACAGAGTTGCCTTTAAGATACGTCGTGGCTGGCAATCCATATATTTCTAAACAAAAAAAGAACAGCAGTAGACCAAATAGATTTTGGCTGGAAGGATGAAGAAAATGAAAAAAGCAACAATGCTCACATACTTAGAGGAACAACTTGAAAAACACTTAGGAGATTACGAAGTAGGCCTTGATTGGGATCGCAAAAACCATACCATCGAAGTCATTGTTCGTTTATATGCAGAAAACAATGAGCAAGTGGCGATTGATGATGTTGATGGTACGCTTTCAGAAGAAGAATTCATTGAATTTGAAGATGGTTTGTTATTTTACAATCCGCAAAAGTCTGTCGTTGATGACGAAGAGTATTTAGTCACAATTCCTTATGAAGGGAAAAAAGGGCTACGCAAAGCAGTTTTAGACGGATTCATTCACTATTTAAAAGTGGTTTTAGATGAAGGGCAAAGTGATTTGTTAGACTTTTTATCAGATGAAACAGCGGAAGTTTTTGAATTGCATTGGGAGCCAGCAGATTTTGAAGCGATGATTAAAAAAGTGGCAGAAACAGAAAAAGAACAATGGATTGCGTATCCAAGTTATTAATTTAGAGGTGAGAACATGAAGTGGACAGAAGTAAAAGTCGAAACGGCTAGCGAAGCAGTTGAAGCAATTTCAAACATTATGATGGAAGCTGGCGCAAGTGGCGTGGCCATTGAAGATGCGTTGGACATTGAAAATTTTGAAAGTGATCTGTATGGGGAAATTTTAGATAAAGAGCAATTCACCCACATTAAAGAAGGGGCGATTGTGATGGCTTATTTTCCTGAAACAACCTTCTTACCAGAAATTTTACCATTTATGAAAGAAAATATTTTACGCTTGCCTGAGTACGGCTTATCCATTGGTAAAAACGAAATGACAATTAGTGAAGTAGCAGAAAGCGACTGGGCAACTGCTTGGAAAAAAATATTATCATCCTGTCCGTGTCACACGATTCTTAACGATTGTGCCAAGTTGGGAAGCCTATCACGCACAAGATGAAGCAGAAAAAATTATCACATTGGATCCGGGCATGGCTTTCGGTACAGGCACGCATCCAACGACTCGTTTAACCTTGCAAGCTTTAGAAACTGTTTTACGTGGTGGCGAAACAGTTCTAGATGTAGGAACGGGTTCTGGTGTTTTGAGTATTGCAAGTCGCTATTTAGGGGCTAAAGACGTCTACGCATATGATTTAGATGAAGTAGCAGTTGCAGCGGCAAAAGAAAATATGGATTTAAATCCCATTGCGGCCGATGTTCATGTGTCAGCCAATGATTTACTAAAAGGGATTGACCATTCTGCTGATGTAATCGTCGCAAATATTTTGGCAGATATTATTGTGTTAATGATTGAAGATGCTTGGCGTTTGCTAAAACAAGACGGTACCTTCATTATTTCTGGAATTATTGAAGATAAAAAAGCAATGGTTTTAGAAGCACTAACGAAAGTCGGTTTTGTGGTGGACCAACTCTTTAATCAAGGCGATTGGTATGCGATTATCTTGAAGAAACCAGAGGAAGAGTAAAATGCAACGGTATTTCATGAAAGAAGATTATCAAGAAAAAGATTTGTATAAAGTCGCAGATGAAAACTATCATCATATTGTGCGAGTTATGCGAATGACGCCGAATGATCGTTGTTATTTAGTATTTCAAAATAAAACTGCCATTTTAGCTGAGATTGTGGAAATTGATTCAACATCTGTTTACTTTAAAGAAATTAGTAAAGAAGAAATGGACAAAGAATTGCCAATTGAAGTGACGATTGCGTGTGGGTTACCAAAAGGGGACAAGTTAGAATGGATTGTTCAAAAAGGCACGGAGCTAGGTGGCAATCAGTTTATCGGCTTTCCTGCGAAAACTTCCGTTGTCAAATGGGACCACAAAAAAAGAGCAGCCAAAGAAAAAAGATTACAAAAAATTGCCACAGAAGCGGCGGAGCAATCGCATCGACAGCAGACACCAAGTGTTTCTTTGGTGGAAAAAACACAAGAAATCATTGCGCAATTTGACTCATATGACACAGTCTTGGTTGCGTATGAAGAATCAGCAAAACAAGGAGAAAAAAGTCAATTAGCACAAGTATTATCCACTTGCCAGCCAGGCGCACGTTTGTGTGTGCTCTTTGGACCTGAAGGTGGCTTTGCACCGCAAGAAATTGAACAATTTCTGCAGGCTGGGGCGAAACTTTGCGGGTTGGGTCCGAGAATTTTACGAGCAGAAACAGCACCGTTGTATCTTTTAAGTGTGGTTAGCTACCAAATGGAACTTTTAAATTAAACGAAAGCCCGCCTGTAAAATTCTTGTAGGCATTCTCTTTAAATAAACAGAGAGTAAAAAAGCGACAGTGATTGAAATTTAAGGGAAATTTAGTATAATAGAGTTGTTGAAAGTGCTACTGTTTCAAGTGGTACTTTTCTTTTTTTATTAAAATAGATAAAACGTGAACGAAGTGTTCTTTATCCAAAGGTCACCTTCATAGAGGAGTGAATACCATGCCAAAAGAAGAAATACTGACAGGCCCAGCGGTCATCAAAATTGTAAGTACCTATATGGGACCAGAACATGTTGAGTTGGTTCAAAAAGCATTAACTTATGCTGAAAAAGCACACGAAGGTCAAGTCCGACAATCAGGTGAACCTTACATCATCCATCCGATTCAAGTGGCAGGCATTCTGGCTGAATTACATATGGATCCCCATACTGTAGCAACAGGATTTTTACATGATGTTGTCGAAGATACGGACGTAACACTGGACGATTTAAAAGAAGAATTTGGCGAAGACATCGCAATGTTAGTCGATGGCGTGACGAAACTAGGAAAAATTAAATATAAATCTCATGAAGAACAATTAGCTGAAAATCATCGGAAAATGTTATTGGCAATGGCGCAAGATTTACGGGTCATTATGGTGAAACTAGCCGATCGTTTGCACAATATGCGCACATTAAAACATTTACGTGAAGATAAGCAACGACGGATTGCACAAGAAACTTTAGAAATTTATGCGCCTTTAGCACATCGCTTAGGGATTAGTCGAATTAAATGGGAATTAGAAGATACTGCCTTACGTTATATTAACCCCAACCAATACTATCGAATTGTTAATTTGATGCAAAGCAAACGCGATGAACGTGAAGCTTATGTGGCAGAAGCAGTCGAAGATATTCGTTTAGCTACGGAAGATTTAGAAATTTACGCAGAAATATATGGTCGACCAAAACATATTTATTCAATCTATCGTAAAATGAAGGACCAAAAGAAACAGTTTAATGAAATCTATGACTTATTAGCCATTCGTGTTATTGTCGATTCCATTAAAGATTGCTATGCCGTGTTAGGGGCGATTCATACACGTTGGACACCAATGCCAGGTCGCTTTAAAGATTATATTGCTATGCCAAAAGCGAATATGTATCAATCTATCCATACGACAGTTATTGGACCAAAAGGGAATCCAGTAGAGGTCCAAATTCGGACCCATGAGATGCACCAAATCGCCGAATTTGGGGTGGCGGCTCACTGGGCCTATAAAGAAGGCAAAGCGGAAAAAATTGAAACAGATGAACTGACGAAGCAAGTCGATTGGTTCCATGAAATTATTGAATTACAAGATGAAAGCTATGATGCTTCTGAATTTATGCAAGGTGTGAAAGAAGACATTTTTAGCGACAAAGTCTATGTCTTTACGCCAAGTGGAGATGTAACCGAACTGCCAAAAGGCTCCGGACCACTAGATTTTGCTTACAGTATCCATACTGAAATTGGGAATAAAACAACCGGTGCGAAGGTCAACGGCAAAATGGTACAGTTAGACTATGTCCTAAAAAATGGGGATATTATTGAAGTCCTAACATCACCGAATTCTTTCGGACCTAGTCGCGACTGGCTGAAAATGGTTAAAACAAGTAAAGCCAAAAATAAAATCAAACGTTTCTTTAAAGAACAAGACCGTGAAGATAACATTATTAAAGGGCATGATGCTGTCATTAAATACATGACAGAAATCGGCTTTACACCGAAAGAATTTTTAACGAAGAATAAAATGGCGGAAGTGTTAGATAAATTTAAATTTCAAACGGAAGATGATTTATTTGCGGCAGTAGGTTATGGCGAAGTAAGTGCGCAAGTAGTGTGCAATCGTTTAACAGAAAAAGAACGCCGCGAACAAGAGTTGGAACGCCAACGTCAAGAAGCAGAAGAGTTGTTAAATCAGCCAGCTAAAAAAGAATCAGAAAAAATGAAAGTTCGTCATGAAGGCGGCATCGTGATTCAAGGGGTGGACAACCTATTGATTCGTTTAAGCCGCTGTTGTAATCCAGTGCCTGGTGATGAAATCGTTGGTTACATTACCAAAGGACGTGGCGTTTCAATTCATCGTGCGGACTGTCCTAACGTACAACATCAAGAAGAACTAGCACAACGTCTAATTGAAGTTGAGTGGGAAGATACCGAGCACAGTCGCAAAGAATACGCTGCCGATTTGGAGATTTACGGCTATGATCGTAGTGGCTTACTGAGTGATGTTTTACAAGTCATTAGTTCGATGACAAAAAATTTAGTCGGCGTTGAAGCTCGTCCATCCAAAGATAAGATGGCCCAGATTCATGTTACTGTGAAAATTCAAAACCTTTCTCATTTAAAAACCATCGTTGACAAAATTAAAAGTGTACCAGATGTTTATAGTGTTCGTCGAACCAATGGGTAAGTGTTAAAAGTGAGGCAAAAAAGATGAAAGTAGTTATTCAAAGAGTCAGTCAAGCACAAGTTGCGATAGAAGAGCAGATAGTGGGACAAATCAAACAAGGCTTCATGGTGCTGGTGGGGATTCATCAAGAAGACACGCCAGAAGATGTGGCTTATGTTGTTGGCAAAATCAGTAAATTGCGTGTTTTTGAAGATGACGAAGGAAAAATGAATCGCAGTATTCAAGAGATTGAAGGATCAATTTTGAGTATCTCTCAATTTACCCTCTATGCAAAAACTAAAAAAGGCAATCGTCCCAGTTTTATTGAAGCGGCTCGTCCAGATGTGGCGATTCCTTTGTATGAATTATTTAATCAACAATTAGAAGCAGAAGGAATAGCGGTAGCCACAGGAGAATTTGGCGCGGATATGCAAGTGTCGTTGACCAATGATGGTCCAGTGACCATTGTGATTGATACACGAGAAAAATAATTGATTTTCCTGTCGGAACCCCTTGACTTTCTAAGAGAACTTTAGTAGTTTATAGATAATATTAAAAATCTACGAAGGAACGAGTAAGTTTCATCTGTCTGCGAAGAGAGAGTTGCCGTGGCTGAGAGCAACTTCAACAGTGAAAGTGAAAGACATTCTGGAGATGGACGGAAGAAAAGCCGTCCCGTTACGAGCGTTAATCGTTGAGGAAAGAGTAAAATCTTTCAAAACTAGGTGGTACCGTGTAAAAGAGACTTTTACGCCCTTGTATGTTCAACATACAAGGGCTTTTTTCATTTTTAGAAAAAAGAAAATGGCGCACACATTTTTGTGGAATGATAGAAGGAGAGAAAGACAATGAGTTATCAAAAACCAAAAGGAACAAACGATATTTTGCCAGGAACTTCTGAAAAATGGCAATTTGTGGAAGAAACAGCTCGTTTGATTTTTAAAGATTATCAATACCAAGAAATCAGAACCCCGATTTTTGAACATTATGAAGTAATATCTCGCAGTGTTGGCGATACCACAGATATTGTTTCAAAAGAAATGTATGATTTTTATGATAAAGGAGACCGTCACGTGACGCTACGTCCTGAGGGGACAGCGCCAATTGTTCGGGCCTTCGTTGAAAATAAATTATATGGTCCGGAATATACGAAACCATATAAAACCTATTACATGGGGCCGATGTTCCGCTATGAACGCCCACAAGCTGGTCGTTTGCGTCAATTCCATCAAATTGGTGTGGAAGCATTTGGTAGTGAAAACCCAGCATTGGATGTTGAAATCATGGCTATGGCTTTGGACTTCTTCAAACAATTAGGCATCCAACAAATCAAATTAGTTATTAATTCCTTGGGGGATAAAGAAACACGTGCTACGTACCGTCAAGCATTAATCGATTATTTAGAGCCCCATATGGCAGAATTAAGCGAGGATTCACAACGTCGCTTACACGAAAACCCATTGCGGGTGTTAGACAGCAAAGATAAAAAAGACAAGGTGATTGTCGCAGAAGCGCCCTCCATTTTGGATTATTTAAATGAACCATCTAAAGCACATTTTGAAGCAGTAACTGATATGTTAGATTTACTAGAAATTCCTTATGAAATTGATAGTAATATGGTTCGTGGCCTGGATTATTATACACACACAATTTTTGAAATTATGAGTGAAGCGCCTAAAATGGGTGCGCAATCAACTATTTGTGCAGGAGGCCGATACAATGGTTTAGTTGAAGAATTAGGCGGCCCAGACACACCAGGTTTTGGTTTTGGTATGGGCATTGAGCGAGTGTTGTTAACAATGGAAGCTGAAGAAGTTGTGATTCCAGCGTTATCTGAATTAGACGCATATGTGGTTGGGATTGGTTCAGACACCAACGTCGCAGCTTTGCAACTTGTTCAAAGCATTCGTAACTTTGGTTTCTCAGCTGATCGTGATTACATGAATCGCAAACCAAAAGCGCAATTTAAAACGGCCGATAAATTACAAGCAAAATTAGTTTTAACAATCGGTGAAAATGAATTGAATGAAGGCATTGTCAACGTAAAATCAATGGCAACACGCGAAGAAAAAGCCTTCCCGTTAAGTGCTATTCATGATTCATTTGATGAAGTGTATGACGAAATGATGACAAAAATGATTGAAGAATAAAAAGGAGAGATTGAGAAATGGAAAAACGCACAACCTATTGCGGCAATGTATCTGCCGAATTTATTGAAAAAGAAGTTGTATTAAAAGGATGGGTTCAAAAACGTCGTGACTTAGGAGGCGTTATCTTTATTGATTTACGTGACCGTGAAGGAATCGTCCAAGTGGTCTTTAACCCAGAAAAGTCAAAAGAAGCATGGGAAATTGCTGATAAATGTCGTAGTGAATACGTCATCGAAGTTAAAGGTCAAGTCGTTTATCGTGATAAAGAAGCGATTAATCCCAAAATGAAAACTGGCGAGTTTGAAGTGATGGCGACTGACATTACGATTTTAAATACTGCGAAAACAACGCCATTTACCATTGAAGATGACAATAACGTTAATGACGAATTGCGCATGAAATATCGTTATTTAGATTTACGTCGTCCATCAATGACAAACAACATTAAATTACGTCACCAAGTAACGAAAACAATCCGTCACTATTTAGATAATCATGACTTTTTAGACATTGAAACTCCTTATTTAGGCAAATCAACACCAGAAGGCGCTCGCGATTATTTGGTTCCTTCTCGTGTCCATGCCGGTCATTTTTATGCTTTACCACAATCACCACAACTCTTTAAACAATTATTAATGGGGGCAGGCTTCGATCGCTATTACCAAATCGTTCGTTGTTTCCGTGATGAAGATTTACGAGGCGACCGTCAGCCAGAATTTACACAAATCGATATTGAAACGACCTTTTTAACACCAGAAGAAATTCAAACATATACAGAAAATATGTTGGCTGAAGTGATGAAAGAGACAAAAGGAATTGAGATTTCTGTTCCGTTTCCACGAATGAGCTATGACGAAGCAATGGCACGCTATGGTAGCGATAAACCCGACACTCGTTTTGCTATGGAATTAATTGATGTTGCAGAGGTAGTGAAAGACGTAGACTTCAAAGTTTTCCAAGCAGCGTTGGAAAATGGTGGACATGTGAAGGCTTTGAATGCAAAAGGCGCCGCAGATAAGTATTCTCGTAAAGATATGGATAACTTAGGTAAGTATGTGAGTCAATTTGGCGCAAAAGGCTTAGCTTGGTTAAAAGTTGAAGAAGATGGCTTAAAAGGACCGATTGCTAAATTCTTAACAGAAGTTAGTGATGAATTAATTGCTGCTACCAATGCAGAAGTCGGTGATATTTTAATGTTTGGTGCCGATAAACCTGAAATCGTAGCCGCTGCTTTAGGTGCGGTACGTACACGTTTAGGTAAAGAATTAGGTTTAATTGATGAATCGAAATTCAATTTCTTGTGGATTGTGGATTGGCCGTTGTTTGAATATGATGAAGAAGCTGGTCGCTATGTTTCTGCTCATCATCCATTTACACAACCAAAAGCAGAGGATGTGGACCGCTTAGCAACAGACCCAGCCTCTGTGTATGCTGAAGCTTACGATGTTGTCTTAAACGGCTACGAATTAGGCGGCGGCTCATTACGGATCCATACACGAGAATTACAAGAAAAAATGTTTGAAACGTTAGGTTTTACAAAAGAAGAAGCACAAGACCAATTTGGTTTCTTGCTAGACGCATTAGATTACGGCTTCCCGCCACATGGAGGGATTGCTTTAGGGCTAGACCGCTTAGCAATGCTATTGGCTGGGGAAGAAAATATTCGTGAAGTGATTGCCTTCCCTAAAAACGGCAAAGCAATTGACCCAATGAACAACGCACCAAGTTTAGTTTCTCCATTACAATTGTTTGAATTAAACATTGATGTAACAGCCATTGACGAATAAGTGTTAAATCCAAAGAAAGAGTGACTTCATTGACGGATGAGGTCACTCTTTTTTTGGAAAGGAAAAAGATAACGAAAGACTTAAAAAGTGGCTGAGCTAAAAATCTGCCAATTGGCTGTTTTTTCTTTTTAGAAAACTTTGTATGATAACTGAGTGTATAAAGGAGCGAAACAAATGACAAAAATAATTTTAACAATTGGCGGTTCCGATCCTTTTTCAGGTGGCGGGATTCAAACAGATTTAAAAACGTTTGAAAATCATCAAGTCTTTGGCTTATCAACTTTAACTTGCCTTGCTACAGCCCCCAAGAATCATTTTCAGATTCATGACCTTGAGACTTCTTTGGTGAAAGAGCAACTCGCTTCCATACCTGCCGGGAGTTTAGACGGCATCAAGATTGGCTTGATTCACAGTGAAGAAAGTATGTTACAAATTGTAACCTTTTTGAAAAAGCACGCAGGTCTGCCGGTGGTGTTGGATCCTGTCTTGGCTTTTAAAGAAACGACTTCAGTTTATGAAAAAAGATACATGCAGTTATTGATTGAAAAACTTTTTCCATTCGCAACGATTATAACGCCTAATTTAAAAGAAGCAGAATTACTCATTGGCAGAAAATTAACAACCGTCGAAGAAGTCCAACAAGCGGCGGAAGAGTTAAACTCTTTAGGAGCGGCAACGGTGGTGATTAAAGGTGGTAATCGTTGGCTTGGTCAAGAAGCACGTGACTTTTTTTATGATGGACAACAACATATTCAATTGGTCAAAGAAAAAGTAATGGCCCACACCATTGATGGCGCTGGTTGTTCCTTTGCCTCTGCAATTGGTGCGAATTTAGTTAAAGGATATCCGTTAATTGAAGCAGTTGATTTAGCAAAAACATACGTTCATGAAGCCATTGTTTCTGGGGTCCAGCTAAATGCAGCTTTTGGAAGTGTGTGGCATGAAGGATTACTAGCAGGAGGTGTGGCGGATAATGACAAGAAAAATTAGTCTATATGCAGTAATTACCGCTTTAACAGTGGCTGTGTCAATGGTCTTTATTATCCCCGTCCCAGCAACAAATGGCTTTGTTACATTGGCGGATGCAGGGATTTACATTGCTAGTTTACTTTTTGGTCCGATCGGTGGCTTGACAGTCGGAGCTTTAAGCGGTGGCTTAATTGATTTATTGTCAGGCTATCCACAATGGTTCGTTTTTTCGTTATTGATTCATGGCGGACAAGGTTGGTTAGCAGGGCACTTCTTTAATAAAAATAAAAAGATGCAAACGCTAGGATTACTTTTAGCCAGTCTCCTCATGATTAGCGGGTATGCTTTAGCGACTAGCTGGCTTTACGGCGTGGGTGCGGGGATTGCCTCATTACCAGGGAATATCATTCAATCCTTATTTGGGGTGATTGTAGCATTGCCTCTTAGTCAAACATTAAAACGTGTGTTACCAAAAAATGGTCGTTTAGAAGAAAGAAGGATGAACAAATGACTATCGATGAAAAAATGTTAAAAGAACAGTTAGTGACAATTACAGAAGAAGTCATTACAGCAGGAAATTTAAAAAAAGGGGACCTATTCGTTTTGGGTTGTACCACCAGTGAGGTAGTAGGTGGCGTCATTGGTAAAAATTCCAGTGCCGAAGTAGGACAATGGATTGTCTCAACCTTAATTGAACAATTAGATAAAAAAGGCATCTCTTTGGCTGTCCAAGGATGCGAACATATTAATCGTGCTTTAGCGATGGAACGTCGTGTGGCTGAAGAAAAAGGCTTTGAAATTGTCTCGGTAGTACCACAATTACATGCTGGCGGTTCTTGTTCAGTGGCTGCCTTTGAAAAATTTGATGAACCTGTGGAAGTTGAACATATTGTTGCTCAAGCAGGGATTGACATTGGCGACACATCTATCGGTATGCATGTAAAACATGTGCAAGTTCCTCTTCGCTTGAGCATTCGAACGTTAGGTGCGGCCCATGTTACAGCATTATATTCTCGTCCTAAATATATTGGTGGACCAAGAGCCCATTATGAAACAACCCAAGAACGAAATCGTTAAGATTTCGTTCTTTTTTCATTTCTATAAACATTTGATGAATCTTCCGTAATTATTATAGGAATCTCTTTTTTTCTCTCGGTAAACCACGTATAATATGAAAAGAAATGTAATTTATTGAAAACCTGAAACGAGGCTATTATTTATGAAAAAAATTTATGACGGACTGCCAGTTCATGACTATACAACAAAATTTTCTGTGTCGATTGTCTATGCTATTCTTGCATCAATTGCCATGAACTTTTTCTATCAACCAGGAAATATTTATTCCAGTGGCTTAACAGGCTTGGCACAAATTTTAACAACCCTCTCAACAAAAATTGTCGGTTTTAATGTGCCTGTCTCCATTACATTGTATCTTTTAAACGTGCCGTTATTCTTTATTGCGTGGAAAAAAATAGGTAAGAAGTTTACAATTTTTACTTTCATTACCGTGACTTTAACTTCATTATTTATGCATATTGTTCCGCAAACGGTGATGACCCAAGATCCAATTATCTGTGCTATTTTTGGTGGGGCGATTTCTGGATCAGGAATTGGTTTTGTCTTAAAAAACGGGGTTTCTTCTGGGGGCTTAGATATTTTAAGCATTACCATTCGGAAAAAAACGGGGCGTTCCGTTGGCTCGATTTCAATTTATTTTAACGCACTAATTGTCTTCGTTGCAGGTTATTTATTTGGCTGGCAGTACATGTTCTACAGTGCGTTATCAATTTTTGTAAGTGGGAAGGTCACAGATGCCGTTTATACTAAGCAAAAGAAAATGCAAGTTATGATTGTCACTAAAAACCCAGATCGAGTCGTGGATGAGATTCAAAAGAAAATGCGCCGCGGTATTACAATTATTCATGAAGCGGAAGGGGCGTATCGCCACGACCGCCAAACTGTTCTGCTAACTATTGTGACACGCTTTGAGTTGCCAAGTTTAGAAGCAGCCATGAAAGAAAGTGATCCGAATGCCTTTGTCAGCATCTCAGATAATGTTAAAATTTTAGGACGTTTTTACGAAGAAGATTACAAATAAAAGGATATGAAGCAACGAGAGAATGGCTGTGTCTATTCTTTCGTTGTTTTTTTTGAAAAATAAGTAAAAAATGCTTTGTGAGAGGACCTGAAATTCCCATTTAAACAAGAAGTTAATTGAAAGACGTTCGTGAATTCCTTTGCTTTTGGTTTAATTAAATCTAATTATTCGGAAATAAGTAGCTATTGTTTCTAACAAACGAATGCTTTGTTTGGATTTGAAAGAAAACGATGAAAAAAGAATCATTTTTATTGAAAAGACCCAAAAAAACTGGTACACTAAGTGTGTAATTGATAAGTACTTTTAATACTGTTATGAATAAATAGTAGGAAAAACGAACATCAATTCTATTTTTTTAAAGTTCATAGGTCGTTTTCAGTCTTACTTGGACATATTTCGACCCACAAAAGGAGCGCATCATGTTAAAAGAATTTAAAATGATTGAAGCAGTTGCTCCAGATATGCTCGATGTATTACAAGAAAGATTCCAAATTCTTCGCAATATTTATTGGATGCAACCTATTGGACGTAGAAGTTTATCAGAAACGATGGGAATTACAGAGCGAGTCTTGCGTACAGAAACAGATGTTTTAAAGCAACTCAACCTGATTGAACCTTCAAAAAGCGGGATGACATTAACAGAACGCGGTTTGGAAGTCTACCAAGGCTTAGAATTAGTCATGAATCAATTGCTTGGCATGCACCAAATCGAAAAAGAAATGACACAGTACTTTGGCATTCAACGTTGTATCGTTGTTGCAGGAGATAGTGATATCCAAAAGAAAGTTCTTTCGGACTTTGGAGATGTCTTAACCAATACGCTGAATTTACTCTTACCAAATGGTGAGAATACAATTGCGGTTATGGGTGGGACAACAATGGCCATGGTGGCCGAAAATATGGGATCACTAGAAACTGAAAAACGTCATAATTTGTTTGTTCCAGCCAGAGGAGGGATTGGTGAAGCAGTTTCTGTCCAAGCCAATTCAATTAGTGCTGTAATGGCCAACAAAACGGGTGGTAACTACCGGGCGTTATATGTCCCAGAACAATTGAGTCGTGAAACGTATAATAGTTTATTACAAGAACCCTCGATTCAAGAAGTTCTTACGTTAATTAGTCATGCCAACTGTGTGGTGCACAGTATTGGTCGAGCGTTGCACATGGCGGCACGCCGAAAAATGTCTGATGACGAAATGGTTATGCTCAAACAAAAAAATGCCGTGGCAGAATCGTTTGGTTATTTCTTTGATGAAGAAGGAAAAGTGGTCTATAAAATTCCACGAATTGGCCTTCAATTAAAAAACTTACAAGAAATTCCCTATGTCGTCGCAATTGCGGGCGGCAAAACGAAAGCCAAAGCCATTCGCGCATATATGAAAAATGCACCAAAACAAACGTGGCTCATCACAGATGAAGCTGCCGCAAACGAGATTTTAAAAGGGGTAACCCTTTAAAATAAAAAATTTTTGATTTTCATAAGGAGGAAATCTTTAATGACAGTTAAAGTAGGTATTAATGGATTTGGACGTATCGGACGCTTAGCTTTCCGTCGTATCCAAGATGTAGAAGGAATCGAAGTAGTTGCAATCAACGACTTAACAGATGCTAAAATGTTAGCACACTTGTTAAAATATGACACAACTCAAGGCCGTTTCAACGGTACAGTTGAAGTTCACGAAGGTTCATTCAACGTTAACGGCAAAGAAATCAAAGTTTTAGCTAACCGTAACCCTGAAGAATTACCATGGGGCGAATTAGGCGTAGACATCGTTTTAGAATGTACTGGTTTCTTTACTTCTAAAGAAGCTGCTGAAAAACATTTAACTGCTGGTGCAAAACGTGTAGTTATTTCAGCTCCTGGTGGTAACGATGTACCAACAATCGTTTACAACACAAACCATGAAACATTAACTGGAGAAGAAACTGTAATTTCAGGCGCTTCTTGTACTACAAACTGCTTAGCTCCAATGGCTAAAGCTTTACATGACAACTTTGGTGTTGTTGAAGGTTTAATGACAACTATCCACGCTTACACAGGTGACCAAATGACATTAGACGGACCACATCCTAAAGGCGACTTCCGTCGTGCGCGCGCTGCTGCTGCAAACATCGTACCTAACTCAACTGGTGCTGCTAAAGCAATCGGCTTAGTAATCCCAGAATTGAACGGTAAATTAGATGGCGCTGCTCAACGTGTTCCTGTAGCAACTGGTTCATTAACTGAATTAGTTACTGTATTAGACAAAGAAGTTACTGTTGATGAAGTAAATGCAGTAATGGAAAAAGCTGCTAACGAATCTTATGGTTATAACACAGACGAAATCGTTTCTTCTGATATCGTAGGTATGACTTACGGTTCATTATTCGATGCAACTCAAACAAAAGTGATGACAGTTGGCGACAAACAATTAGTTAAAACTGTTGCTTGGTATGACAACGAAATGTCATACACTGCTCAATTAGTTCGTACTTTAGAATACTTCGCTAACTTATAAGATTCATTCTTATCATTAGTGAAATTTGAACAATTGTGAAATAATAAGCGGGGAAGCAACGCGCTTCTCCGCTTTCTTTTTTTAAAAAAGAAAAATCCTAAAATTGACAATACAGGAGGTCTACTCATGGCTAAAAAGACAATTAAAGATGTAGATTTAAAAGACAAAAAAGTCCTTGTCCGTGTTGACTTTAACGTTCCGTTAAAAGATGGCGTGATCACAAACGATAATCGTATCGTAGCGGCTTTACCAACAATCAAATACGTGATTGAAAATGGCGGAAAAGCAATTCTTTTCTCTCATTTAGGTCGTGTAAAAACAGAAGAAGACAAAGCTGGCAAATCATTAAAACCAGTGGCTGAACGTTTAAGCGAATTACTAGGTCAACCAGTTACTTTTGTTCCAGAAACACGTGGTAAAGAATTAGAAGACGCTGTTAACAATATGAAAGATGGCGACGTTTTAGTATTTGAAAACACTCGTTTTGAAGATGTTGACGGCAAAAAAGAAAGCGGCAATGACGCTGAATTGGGTAAATACTGGGCTTCTTTAGGCGATGTATTTGTCAATGATGCTTTTGGTACTGCACACCGTGCACATGCCTCAAACGTTGGAATTGCTTCAACTGGTATCCCAACAGTTGCTGGTTTCTTAATGGAAAAAGAAATTAAATTCATCGGCGAAGCTGTTGAAAATCCAAAACGTCCATTCGTAGCAATCTTGGGTGGCGCAAAAGTTTCTGACAAAATCGCTGTCATTGAAAACCTAATTGAAAAAGCCGATAAAATTTTAATCGGTGGCGGTATGGCTTACACATTCATGAAAGCACAAGGCTATAGTGTTGGTTTATCTTTACTTGAAGAAGATAAAGTGGACTTAGCGAAAAGCTTAATGGAAAAAGCTGGCGACAAATTAGTTTTACCGGTTGATACAGTTGTCTCTAAAGAGTTCAGCAATGACGCTCCTTTCCACACGGTTCCTTCAACTGAAATCCCAGATGATGAAGAAGGCTTGGATATTGGTGAAAAAACAATTGAATTATTCGCTAACGAATTACAAGGTGCGAAAACAGTTGTTTGGAATGGACCAATGGGCGTATTTGAAATGAGTAACTTTGCCAAAGGAACAATTGGTGTTTGTGAAGCGATTGCTAATTTAGAAGACGCAACAACAATCATCGGTGGCGGGGACTCTGCTGCTGCAGCAATTCAATTAGGCTACGAAAACAAATTCTCTCACATCTCAACAGGTGGCGGAGCAAGTTTAGAATTATTAGAAGGCAAAACTTTACCAGGTTTAGCTTCTATTAACGATAAATAATCAGTTTAAAAGACAATATTTTTAAAAAAAGAAAAGGATGTGCTTTTCATGCGCAAACCAATTATCGCTGGTAACTGGAAAATGAACAAAACTTTAAGCGAAGCACAAAGCTTTGCAGAAGCAGTAAAAAATGCTGTTCCATCAAACGACGTTGTTGACGCTGTGATTGGATCTCCAGCATTATTCTTAGCTCCTTTAGCTTGGAACCTAAAAGATTCTGAAGTGAAATTAGCTGCACAAAACTGCTACTGGGAAAACGCTGGTGCCTTCACTGGTGAAAACTCACCAGCTGCAATTGCAGATTTAGGTGTAGACTATGTGATTATCGGACACTCTGAACGTCGCGAATATTTCCACGAAACAGATGAAGATATCAATAAAAAAGCCAAAGCAATCTTTGCAAATGGTATGACACCAATCTTCTGTTGTGGTGAAACTTTAGAAACGTATGAAGCTGGTAAAACAGCGGAATGGATCGAAGGTCAAATCACTAAAGGCTTAGTTGGTTTATCAAACGAACAAGTTGCTTCAATGGTTATCGCTTACGAACCAATTTGGGCAATCGGAACTGGTAAATCTGCAGATGCTAATATTGCAGATGAAATCTGTGGTGTTGTTCGTTCAACAGTTGAAAAATTATACGGCAAAGAAGTTTCTGAAGCTGTTCGTATTCAATACGGTGGTTCTGTTAAACCAGAAAACATCGCTGAATATATGGCAAAAGAAAACGTTGACGGTGCTTTAGTCGGCGGCGCAAGCTTAGAAGCAGATTCATTCCTAGCTTTATTAGATGCTGTAAAATAAGAAATCACTAACGGTAACGTTTTCTCAATGACTTTTGCAAAAAAATGTTTGCATAGTTTGCGAGAATTAACTACAATCATACATGAGGGAATCCCCTTAGTATAAATACAAACTCAAAGGAGAGACAAAACATGTCAATTATTACTGATATTTACGCACGCGAAGTCTTAGACTCACGCGGTAACCCAACAATCGAAGTAGAAGTTTACACTGAAAGCGGAGCTTTCGGCCGTGGAATGGTTCCTTCAGGAGCTTCAACTGGTGAATACGAAGCAGTTGAATTACGTGATGGCGACAAAGCTCGTTACTTAGGTAAAGGTGTTACTAAAGCTGTAGATAACGTAAACAACATCATTGCTGAAGCAATCATCGGTTACGATGTACGCGATCAAATGGCTATCGATAAAGCAATGATCGATTTAGATGGAACTCCTAACAAAGGTAAATTAGGTGCTAACGCTATTCTTGGTGTGTCTATCGCCGTAGCTCGTGCTGCTGCTGATTACCTAGAAGTGCCTTTATATCACTACTTAGGCGGATTCAATACAAAAGTATTACCAACTCCAATGATGAACATCATCAACGGTGGATCACATGCTGACAACAGTATTGACTTCCAAGAATTCATGATTATGCCTGTAGGTGCGCCTACATTCAAAGAAGCTTTACGTATGGGTGCAGAAGTATTCCACGCATTAGCTTCAATCTTAAAAGGTCGCGGTTTAGCTACTTCAGTAGGTGACGAAGGTGGTTTCGCTCCTAACTTAGGTTCAAACGAAGAAGGTTTCGAAGTAATCATCGAAGCTATCGAAAAAGCTGGCTATGTTCCTGGTAAAGACGTTGTTCTTGCTATGGATGCTGCTTCTTCAGAATTCTACGACAAAGAAAAAGGCGTTTACGTTTTAGCTGACTCAGGCGAAGGCGAAAAAACAACTGAAGAAATGATCGCGTTCTACGAAGAATTAGTTTCTAAATACCCAATCATTTCAATCGAAGACGGCTTAGACGAAAACGACTGGGACGGATTCAAAAAATTAACTGAAGTATTAGGCGACAAAGTTCAATTAGTTGGTGACGATTTATTCGTAACAAATACAACTAAATTAGCTGAAGGTATCGAAAAAGGTATCGCTAACTCAATCCTAATCAAAGTTAACCAAATCGGTACTTTAACTGAAACATTTGAAGCAATCGAAATGGCTAAAGAAGCTGGCTACACTGCAGTTGTATCTCACCGTTCTGGTGAAACAGAAGATTCAACAATCTCTGATATCGCTGTTGCAACAAACGCTGGCCAAATCAAAACTGGTTCATTAAGCCGTACTGACCGTATTGCTAAATACAACCAATTATTACGTATTGAAGATCAATTAGGCGATGTAGCTGAATACAAAGGCTTAAAATCTTTCTACAACTTAAAAAACAAATAATTCATTAAATGAATAACGCTTAAAGGGACAATTGGTTAATGAACCAATTCTCCTTATACTCGGACGTAAAAACACGCCTTTCTGCAAAGAAAGGCGTGTTTTTTTATATTTATAAAAATATTGAAAAAATAGATTAGAAATAACTTCAACCGTACATCGCTCTATAATCACTTGTTTAAAAATAACAAAACATTAACAAAACAACATTATATAAAAATTTAATAAAACAAAATAATTGTTATTTTATAATTTTAGTATTGACTGGTTTCAGATAACGCTGTACGCTTAAAGAAATAGTATAGAATTTCACAAAAAAATGAAAACACAAATTTAACTTGGAGGATGTTGAGTAGTGAGCAACGGGAAAAAGATTTTTATTAGTCATAGTTCAAAGGATCAAGAATATGTGGATGCGTTTATCCAATTATTGAAAAAGTTTGGGTTTCGAACACAGGATATTTTTTATAGTTCCACTATTGAAACAGGTGTACAGCCAGGAGAATTAATTTTTGACACGATTAAAAGGGAGCTAACCAATCAACCTGTCATGCTGTATTTTTTATCTGATCATTATTATCAGAGTATTCCATGTTTAAACGAAATGGGTGCTTCTTGGATGCTATCAGATAAACACTATCCAATTGCGTTAAATAATTTTTCTATGAAAGATATGAAAGGTGTTATTAGTAGTGAGCGTTTGGCGATTGCGTTTAATGATAAGACAAGTACTAATGAAATAAACTGCTTATTAAAAAAGTTATCTCATGACACAGATGTACAAGCTGAGCCAGATTTTGAACTAAACGTTGAGAAAAATATTCAGCCATTCCAAAATAAACTGACACAACTGATTCGGCAAGCAAGTTATTTAAAACCTGATGAAAAGGGATATTTTGAAACGATTCTTAGCACTCATCGTCCTGTGTATGGCACAGCAAAAGGGGTCTATGACTGTTTTAAATTACCTAGCTTAATTGAGCCTAAAAGTTTAGGTTTAGACACGCTATCAGAGGATGAAAGCCATTGGCTATTCTTTTTTCTTACGTGGGGAACTTTTCAAGAAGGCGAAAAAGTGCGGTTTAAATTGAAAAAGGATAAGGCGTATAACAATCGGGAATTCAGTGATATTGGTAAATGTAAAAATATTTACGTCTCTTATTTAGAGAAGGTAGAGTAATTGGAGGAGGTAATAAATGAAAATGAATTGGCGTCAGTTGGTTGGTACATATCGTATTTCTGATAATGGTAAACAATATCAAAATGACTGGTTAAATAAGCAAGTTGATTTAGCCACAGAACTTCGTAAATCTTTTGATAGTGACTATCGTAGAGTAATTAAAAGTGATGCATTTAGACGCTTACAAGATAAAACACAAGTTTTTCCTTTAGAACGTAATGATTTTGTAAGAACACGTTTAACACATAGCTTAGAAGTGGCAATGCATAGCAGGGATATACTTAGATTAGTTATTTCACAGTTGAACGAACGAAACATTGAGGTTATGGAATTATCAGAATGCTATCGGTTGTTAGAAACAGCTGCATTAATCCATGATATCGGCAATCCCCCTTTTGGACATTTTGGGGAAGAAGCCATTCGTATTTGGTTTGAAAAAAATGGTCCTTTGTATGCTTGTTGGTCTGATTTTTCGGAGCAACAACAAAATGATTTTCTTAACTTTGAAGGAAACGCTCAAACCATCCGACTTTTAACAAAACTGCATCATGATAATGGGACTTCTAAAGCAGGAATGAAACTAACAGCCACGACATTAGATACAGTTATCAAATATACGGCATCTTCAGATCAATTAAATAAGCAACAGCTTTTGTCTAAAAAAGTTGGCTATTTTTACTCGGAAAAACAAGTGTTTAACGCCATTAAATTTGCGACAGGAACACAAAATAAGCGACACCCATTAGTCTTTTTGTTAGAAGCTTCAGATGATATCGCCTATACTTTTTCAGATATCGAAGATGCCTATAATTATGGTTTATACAGCTATCAAGATTTAAAGCAGTTTGTTGATGCGCAAACAGGAACAAAAAAATTTTTAATGTTAGAAAAAGATAAAACAGAAGAAGCTACCTTACAAGAATTTTTGAGAAAGACACAAAGAGCTGTTTGTCAAAGCGTAGCGAAAAATTTTGCTAATCATTATGACTTAATTATGAGAGGTATCTATCATAATGAAATTATCATTGAAGATTGTGATGAAGTGAAATGCTTTCAGGCATTAAAAAACTTTTCTAGAGTCTATGTTTTTCAAACAAAAACAATTTTGGATCAAGAGGTATTGGGCTTCAATATCATCAATCGTTTACTAGATGAATTTGTTCCAGTCGTACTGAAATATGAAAAAGTTTCCATGAATAAGTATGAGGAGCGAATCTTTAATAATATTTCGGAAAGCGCGAAAGCGTTGTATAGAAGAGAAGCAAAGAACGCTACAGAAGCAGAAAAAGACTATTATCGTTTGAAAATGGCGGTGGACTTTGTATGTAATATGACGGATGGATATGCCAAAAAAGTTTATGATACATTATTCACTTAAAATTTGAGAAAAAGCTTCTCAGCGGTTGCCGCCGCTGAAGAAAACTAGTTCATTGCACAGGCTGATCGTTTCAGTAAAAATTTTAAAGATGCTAGTAATTTCACTGAAAATCGGGTACACTAAAATTAGCTAGTGTAACTAGCAAAAAAGGCAACTGGAATAGATAGGTTGTGCTGTCTATGAAGGGCTTTGTTTGTCAGGTGGTGCTGACATGCAAAGTGCCTTTTTTCTTTTTCTCAACATTTTAAGGACAAAAAACGATTGCAACATGTCACAATCGCTAACCTCGGAGAAAAAGGAATTTTTCTCCAATGGCCATTTCGATAACCTGTTGTGTGTTTCGAAACATTCAGAACGGTGGTGCGTTCTTTCAGTGCCTAATTATCCAATTCGTTTCTTGTTCCTCTATTTACAGTATACTGAATGAAAGCCTATTCTGCAATGATAGAATCAGGTTCCTGTGATTAAATAACATAAAAAATGGGCTCCTTATATAAAGAAAAATAACAAAAGAAATTTTGAATATTGACGTTTTTTTTAGGTACGTTATGATAAGCGAGAGGTGATTTTATGTTAAAAACGCAAATTGTTGATTATTTACGCAATCAAACAGCTTTTTTTGAACCATCTTTAGTCAGTGAAATTTTCACAGCAAGCAATATTGCAACGACATTTTCTATCAAACGAAATACAGCTAGTCACTATTTAAATCAGTTAAACGAAGAAGGAATTCTAGTTAAGATCAATACACGACCGGTTTACTTTTTTCATAAAGAAGCGTTTCAGCAACAAAACTATCTTTTAAAAAGAACTGTTTATCAAAGTTTCCAAGAAATGATCGATGAACAGCCTGTTTTTGATCGCAAAAGTGATTTTTTTCAGTCGGTCATTGGTTATCGCGGTAGTTTAGCCCAGACCATCGAACAATTAAAAATGGCAGCGCTTTATCCTGGCGGTGGATTGCCTGTCTTAATTACAGGTGAAAGTGGTACGGGTAAAAGTTTTTTAGCATCCTTATATTATCAGTTTTGTCTTTCAAAAGAACTACTTGACGATTCAGCACCTTTTGTAACAGTTAATTGTGCGCAATATGCCAACAATCCAGAGCTTTTAACTAGTCAATTATTTGGACATCTTAAAGGCGCTTTTACGGGAGCAGATTCCGATAAAATTGGGGCCTTTCAAAGTGCAGAAGGGGGCGTTTTATTTTTAGATGAAGTTCATCGTTTGAGTCCTGAAGGGCAGGAAAAATTGTTTACATTTTTAGATCAGGGTATTATTTATCGAATGGGTGAAACCAATCGGCCCATTCCTGTTACGTGTCGGTTGTGCTTTGCCACAACTGAAGAAATTTCTAGCACCTTTTTAACGACATTTTTAAGACGAATTCCTATTCAAATTAAAATCCCAAGTCTTGCTGAACGCACTCAAGCGGAAAGAAAACAATTAATTATGCGAGCATTTTATGAGGAACAGCAAGCTATTCAAAAAGCAGTTACTATCACGCCACAAGTTATCCAACTTTTAGAAAACCACCATTATGTAGGCAATGTAGGTGAATTAAGAAATAATATAAAAATTATTACTGCACGCAGCTTTGCCGCCAATCTTGATAAATGTGTTATTCCAATCACTTTGCACGATCTACCGAAAGAATTTCTGGATCAATCAATCAAACTAGTTCCTGATGAAAATGAATTGCCTATTCGTTTAGATGAGCAAACAAATCTGGTTAGTTTGTTAGAGGAAACAGAGCTTGCGCAAAGAAGAATTATCCAGAGTTATGAACGAATCCTTCGTCTTTATGTCTCTCACCATCATCATCTTTCCACTGCTAATAACGATATCTCGAAAGAAATTGAACGCTTATTCGATGATTTATTATTTGAAAAGAAGCGAGAGAAAAAATCACGAAATGCTATTGTTTATTACGCAAAATATCCGTCAATTATTGGAAACGATTGAATCGTCTTATCAAATTCGGTTTAATGGCAGTTTAGTCTATGCATTAAGCACCTATCTGTTTCAACGAAGATGCATTGATTGGTTTCCAGAACAAGAACCTACAACAGTCATTGACGAACTTTTAACAGAAGTTCAAACCAAATTAGCAACTAGTTATGGCTACGCTGAACAACTGTTAACTTTAGTGAAACGTTCATTAGATATTGAACTATCCCAGATGGATCGAATTATTGTCACCATTTATCTTCACTATTCGGGTTCAGTAAAGAAAAGTCACTATCCGAAAGCGGTGATTGTTGCCCACGGATATGCCACAGCAAGTAGTATTGCGAATGTTGCAAATCGGCTGTTAAATGTGCCAATTTTTCAATCGTTTGACATGCCGTTAGATGTTACTCCCAAAAAAATTTCCGAACACTTAATTCACTATATGGAACGTCAAGAAACGAGGAATGGTTTAGTAATTCTTTTTGATATGGGTTCATTGAAAGAAATTTATCAGTATTTTCCGGCAGAAGAAGAAGGTCCTTTTTTATTAATGAATAATGTGACAACAAGCTTGGCTCTGTCTATAGGAGAAGCCATTAAAGACGAAGTTTCTTTTGAAGAATTGCCCCAAAAAGCGTTAACGGTTCATCCAAATGAATGGGAAATCATATTACCTGAAAATAAAACGGAACGTGTCATTTTAACAACGTGTAGTACCGGAATTGGCACAGCCGTTAAAATTAGAGATTTACTTGAAAAAAGTTTACCTGCGGAAGCACAATTAAAGATTATTCCTTGTGAATATAATCAATTACGTAATGCAGAGTCGATCAAAGAAAGTTTTCCAGAATATGAGATTGTCGGCATCATCGGTACAAACAACCCGTCTTCAAATGACCTCCCGTATATCTCTTTAGAAGAGTTGATTGCAGGAAAAGGAATTACGACCCTTTTAGAATGGACAAAGAGAGAATTAACTAAAGATATGCTGTCCTATGTAAATCATGAGTTGATTCGTAACTTTTCATTAGATCGGGTCATTCAATCAGTGACGATTTTAGATACAGAAAAAATTATTCGACAAGTAGAGGTCTTTTTAATTCAATTAGAAGAGCGGTGGCAACAAACAATTCAAAATGATCGTAAATTAGCGGTATATGTCCATGTCAGTTGTTTAATTGAACGATTAATCCGGAATGAACCTATTGAAAATTATAATGGCGCTGAACAACTAAAGCAGTGTCAAAGAACGGTCTTGCAAGAGTTAAAAGAGGCGTTTAGTGTCATTGAAAAAGTTTATAGTGTCAATATACCTGAATCGGAGCTTTTTTATGTCTATGATGTGTTGTTTGGAAAAACGGAGTTTAACAACGCAGAAAGCGATTTTTAAAATAAAAAGGAGGGAGTGCCACTTTTTTGGCACTCTTTTTGCTATATAAAGAAGTAAGTGAGGTGAAGAAAATGGAACGTAAAATTATTCTGGCAACACATGGTAATTTCGCTGCAGGGATTCAGACATCATTAGCTTTAATTTGTGGTGAAACAAAGAATGTGGAATGTCTTTGCGCTTATATGGAACAACCTTATGATTTAGCTAAGACGGTCAAAGACATTTTAAAGAACAATCAACAAAATGAATTAATTGTGATTACAGACCTATTTGGCGGAAGCGTGAATAACGAATTCTTTAATTATGTGGGGAAACAAGCAATGCATTTAATTTCAGGATTAAATTTAGCAACATTAATTGAAATATATACCCAAATAAATACTGTTGATTCATTAGTTGATTTAGTAAAACGTGCCGTTGAAAACGGACAAGAAAGTCTTTGTTATTGTAATGAGTTATCTAGTAAAGAAATTTTAGAAGAAGAATTTTAGGAGGAAATGAAATGATTAAATTGTTAAGAGTCGATCATCGCTTGTTACATGGTCAAGTGGCTTTTTCATGGACCCAAGGCTTAGGAGCCGATTGTATTTTAATCGCAAATGATGACGTACCTAAAAATGATATTCGAAAAACAACCATTAAGCTAGCTAAACCAGCAGGAGTAAAACTGGTCATTAAAACGATTGAAGATGCGATTGCCGCACTAAAAAGTGGTGTTACAGAAAAATACAAACTTTTTATTGTAGTTGAAAGTGTGGAAGATGCTTATCGATTGGCTACTGCTTATCCAGAAATAAAAGAAATTAACTTAGGAGGAATGAAAGTAAGGGAAAATACTCGAAACATTTCTAAAGCAATTAATATCACACCGGATGAAGAAAAAAATGGTTAAAGAATTGGTCGCAAATGGTTGTGAAGTTGAAATTCGACAAGTCCCAAATGACAAAAAAGTAGCAGCATTAAATGTCTTGTAGAAAGGAGAAATAAAAATGATAGGACAAGCGATTCTTTTAGGTTGCATCGCTTTTATTGCGCAGTCGGAATATGCTTTAGGAACCTCGTTGCTTTCAAGACCAATTGTAACCGGTTTATTTGTCGGAATTGTATTAGGTGATGTCAAAACGGGCGTAATCATGGGCGCGACCTTAGAGTTAGCTTTCATCGGTTCTTTTTCAGTGGGCGCATCAATCCCACCTGATGTAGTGACTGGTGGGATTCTTGGTACAGCGTTTGCTATTACTGCTGGCGCAGGAACAGAAACAGCCTTAGTCTTAGGCTTGCCAATCGCAACGTTAACGTTGATTCTTAAAAATATTTATTTGGGTTTGCTCATCCCAATCATGAGTCAAAAAGCTGATCAGTATGCTGAAGAAGGAGCATATAAAGGGGTGGAGCGCATGCATTTACTTGCAGGCTTTGGCTTATCGTTCATGCTAGCGCTCATTGTAACTATTTCATTTGCCGTGGGCAGCAACACCATTAAAGGCTTACTTGATCTGATCCCTGAATTTATTCAACATGGATTGTCTGTTGCAACGGGGATTATTCCAGCGCTAGGATTTGCGATGCTTGCACGCTTACTGATTAACAAACAAGTGGCGCCATATTTCTTTTTAGGTTTTGTCTTAATGGCCTACTTTAAGTTACCTGTAACAGGAGTAGCAATTTTGGGTGCCATTACAGCAGTAATTGTTGTGAATATCATGAATTATGCCAAAGGAAAGAATGAAACAATACAAACAACAAGTGGGGAGGTAATTGATGATGACGAAGACTTCTAAAACTAAGACAGAAAACTTAATTACAAAAAAAGAACTTAATCAAGTCTTTTGGCGTTCATTTCAAATGGAATTTTCATGGAATTATGAACGTCAGATGAATATGGCTTATGTCTATGCCATGATCCCTATTTTAAAGAAATTATATCCTCAAAAAGAAGAGATGGCGGCAGCTTTAAAACGGCATCTTGCTTTCTTTAATACTACGCCGCATATCGTGACGTTTATTTTAGGAATTAATGCTGCAATGGAAGAAGAAAATGTTCTGGATGAAAATTTTGAAGTTGGAACAATCGATAGTATTAAAACCTCGTTAATGGGACCTTTAGCTGGTTTAGGTGATTCCTTTTTCTGGGGAACCTTACGCTTGATTGCAACAGGTGTTGGAACTTCGTTAGCTTTACAAGGGAATGTGTTAGGGCCAATTCTATTTTTACTCATTTTTAACGTCCCCCATGTGATTGTTCGTTATTTACTGAATCGTTGGGGCTATAAATTAGGAACTGGTTTTCTCAAAAAGATTCAAGCAAATGGCATGATGGAAAGTCTCACATTAGGCGCTTCAATAATTGGCTTGATGGTGGTAGGTGCTATGACCGCCTCCATGATTGATTTAACTATCCCGATTACAATCAGCGGAAGTGGGAAAAATGCAGTCACGGTTCAAAATATCTTTGACGATATCATGCCTAAATTATTACCGCTTGCATCTTTTGGTTTTGTTTTTTATTTATTGAAAAAAAGAAGTAAAACCTTTAGCGATTTTAGGTGGCATGGCAATTGTCGGAATTCTTGGCTCATTAATTGGTCTATTTTAGGAGGCAAAATATGAAAACGATGCTGGATTATATAAATGAGGAGCAAGCAGCTCTAACTCAGATTCTTAACCAATTTCAATTAACTGATACAGACGTTTCAAAGGTCACGCACTGTCTAATTTTAGCAACTGGCTCGTCACATAACGCTTGTCAGGCGGCTAAAGTTTACCTTGAAGAAGTGGCGCCTATTTATGTGGAAATCCAAGAGCCGTTCAATTTTGCTCATTATGGCAAAGTGGATGATCGGTTTGATCTGGTCGTAGCGGTTTCGCAAAGTGGTAAAAGTGCTTCAACAATTGATGCCATTGCAAAAATTAAAAACCAAACGTCTGTAAAAACAGTGGCCTTGACAAGTGATGTCACCAGCCCGATTACGGAGGTTGTGGATGAAGTCCTGGATTTAAAAATAGGGCTTGAAACAGTTGGTTTTGTCACAAAAGGGTATACGGCAACACTTTTAAATTTATTTCTATTTGGTTTGAAACTGGGCTATCAAAAGCATCAATTAACAAAAGTAGAGGTTGAAGAAGAATTAGCAAAACTTACCAAAGCAATTCAGGAAATCGATTCGGTGATTTATAAAACCGAACAATTTTGGCAAAAAACGAAAAAAGAATTAACAGAGGGGACACGATTTATCGCAATTGGTTATGGGCCCAATATTGGTACGGCGAAAGAGTTTGAGACGAAGTTTACAGAAACAGTTCGCTTACCTTCCCAAGGATTTGAAGTCGAAGCCTATATGCATGGGCCTTATCTTGAAGCGGATAATACACATCTTTTGTTTTTTATTGAAAATCAAAGTCCTATTCAAGCACGTAGCCAAGCCTTGAAAAATTATCTAGCCAGTTATGTTGGCCAATGTTACACAATTACAACGCGTTCAACGAGAGCATCAAATACGTTAGATTTAGCAAGTGATGTCGAAGAAAAAATTAGTCCTTTATTGTTAGTTATTCCATTTCAATACTTGGCGCATCAAGTAGCTACAAGTAAAGGAATTGATTTATCTCAACGGATTTTTGATGATTTTGATTGTGTCCTAAAAAGTAAAATAGCAAAGAAAGAGGGAAATCAGCCATGTTAAAATTTAATGAAGAACAACAAATCAAAGACATACGAGGTGCCTTAGCCTTGCGTTCAGATGTTGAAAAAGTTGTTGATCAAGTTTGGACGAAAGGATTTGATGCGGTTTATTATATAGGAATCGGCGGTACTTATGCTTCAGCCATGCAAGCAGTTACTTATGCGAATGGAAAAAGTAATTTACCAATCTATGTTCAACATGCTGCTGAGTATTACACAACAGGCAATAAACGTTTAACAGAAAAATCATTCGTCATCTTGTCTTCCGTTACTGGGACAACACAAGAAGTGGTGCAAGCCGTTCAAGAAATCAAAAAGGTCGGCGCAACGCTATTTGGTTTTATTGATGCAAAAGATAGTCTTTTAGCAGATTTATGTGATTATGTGGTGACTTATCCAGCTCCAGGAACTGAGCAAATCAAGTTCTTTATGGTAGCTGATCGTTTAATGCAAAAAAACAACGAATTTACAGATTACGAAAATTATTACCAAGAATTGGAAGAATATTTGCCTACAGGTTTAGCTGAAGCCGAAAAAAAGTGCCGATGCGTTTGGCTTAGCTTTTGCGGAAAAACATCGTCATGATAGCATTCACTATTTTATTGGCGCAGGGAACCAATGGGGAGCGGTTTATTCTTATGCAATGTGCTATTGGGAAGAGCAAAGTTGGCTTCGTTCAAAATCAATTCATGCAGCAGAGTTCTTACATGGAACGCTAGAAATTGTAGATGAAACTACGCCAGTAACGTTGTTTATTGGAGAAGACGAGCAGCGTCCGTTGGCAGAACGAGTAGCAAAATTATTGCCGAAAATCTGTGCCAATTATACAATTATTGATTCGAAAGCGTATGAACTTCCAGGAATTAGTGAAAAATATCGTGGCCGAGTTGTTTCATTTCTCCTAATGCATGCGGTAACGCAACGCATTGATGCGCATGTAGAAAAATTAAATTGTCACCCATTAGAGATTCGTCGTTATTATCGTCAATTTGATTACTAAGACAAAATAGCCTCTTTTTCCAGCAAGCCTGTGGTAGACTGAAGAGAGAATACTTCAGAAAGTAGGAAAACCAATGACAAAACCGAAAATCTATACAATGACCTTTGCCAGTGTTTACCCGCTATACATCCAAAAAGCAGAACGTAAAAATCGAACGCAAGCGGAGGTTGACGAAATTATTTACTGGTTAACTGGTTATGATGAAAAAGGCTTGCAACAACAATTGGCTCAAAAAGTAACGATGGAAACATTTTTTGAAGAAGCACCCAATTTTAATGAAAACGCCCAATTGATCAAAGGCGTAATTTGTGGCTATCGCGTGGAAGAAATTGAAGATCCTTTAATGCAAAAAATCCGTTACCTAGATAAATTAATCGACGAATTGGCCAAGGGAAAAGCGATGGAAAAAATTTTAAGAACATGAAAACAGGGTCTCAATGAGACCCTGTTTTCATGTTCTCTTGTACACGGAATTTAACTATTTCCTGTATTAATGAAAGAGGTAACTCTTGCGTGTAGGGAAATTGAATGGCACCTTTTGAGGTTTTAAAAGGGCGTAATTCTTTGCTGAAACGTTGGATGGCTGATGGCGTAGGATAGAAACCTAAATGTTGCTTAGCCGCCGCAAAATGCACTAAATTGCCATTTAAGTAAAAGGTCGGCATTCCATAAGCGATTTTTTCAGTAGTCTCCTGAGGAACAACTGCTAAAATTGCTTGGTAGATTTCTGTTAACTGTGTTTGATGTTGGGGTTGCTGGCGAATATAGTTTGCAATGATGGTCATATAAAAACACCTCCGTTTGTTTCAGTATACTATGTAAAAAATAAAAGGCGAAGGAGATACAAAAAAACCGTCTAGTATTTTTTCTTTACTAAACGGCTTTTAGCTTAAATAACTACCTAAAGGGTCTTGCATGGAAATGTTTGTCACTCCTTAGTTTAATTGTTTTAAGTGTGCAATTGCTTCTTCAATTGTGTGACCAGTTGCTGTTTTACTTTCATTTTTTGCATCAAAAACAATGAAAATATTTTTGTCTGTGTCTAATTGAATACGGTATTGAATGTTTTTTACTTTGTAAGTCATAGTTATTCTCCTTTCATAAAGTACTCTAAAAAGGCGACGATAACTGATAACGAAATTCCATTGTTACTATACCACTGGAAAATTATTTTTGCAACAAATAACATTTTTTCTTTACCATTCCTTAGACTTCTTTGCTAGCTACTTCTTTACATTCTTTTTCAAGAAGCATAAAATAAATACATTACTAGTTTTTGAATAGGAGATCGATGTGAAAAAGAGAGTTGAAAAATTTAGACGATGGCCCTACCGTTACCTTTTGTATGGAATCGGGTTCATCTTATTAATTATTTTTAGTAATTTATATTTGCAATGGTGTCAGAATAACTTGTCTGTTGATCTAGCCTTCAAGTTTGCTTTTTCGTGGCATACGGAAAAGTTTTTCTTAGGTTGTTTTGTGCTAAGCGTTTTTTTACTTTTTTTATGTAGTTTGGCAGGTTCATTAGGAGTTGGCGCTCTTTTATATAGTGTCATAATAGGTGTTTTAGGATTTGCGGACTATCAAAAGATGTTTTATCGTGTCGAACCTATTTATCCAGACGACTTAAAAATGATCACAGAAGTTAGTTTATTAAAAGAAATGGTTGGTTTATGGCCGTTTATTTTTGTGGTAGCGTTAGGTTGTGTAGCACTTTTTTTCTTAGGAAAAGCCTTTTATAAAAGTTTCTTTTTATCGAAGAAAAAACAAACGATTCGTGTGTTAAGTCTTGTTCTTTCGATTGGTCTATTTTCATATATTGGTGATTTTAACAATCCGCAAAATTTGTTACGTAAAGCCTATAATAAAACCGCGTTATGGATTCCTTACAGCCAAAAAATGAATTACTACAATACAGGATTTATTGGTGGTTTTCTATATAATTTAAAAGTAGAGGCTATGGACCAACCAAAGGGCTATTCAAAAGAAGCTATTTCAGAAATTACTCAGAAGTATCAAAAGTTGGCCGAGGCGAAAACACTGCCGAGCAATGAGCAACCAAATATTGTGTTTGTCATGAGTGAAAGTTTTTCAAATCCAGATCATCTGAAAGGCTTGTCCATTATTGGTAATCCTTTAGCTGATTATCAGCAAATCGCTGATAAAACTTACAGTGGCCAGATGCTTTCACAAAACTATGGGGGCGGAACTGCGAATATTGAATTTGAAGCCTTAACAAGTTTTTCGATGGAATTAATGAATGCTCAAATGACTACACCTTATACGATGATGATTCCTAAGATGACGGAATTGCCTTCCATTGTTTCATTACTTAAGGAACAAAAGTACCAAACAACGGCTATTCATCCGTACAATACATCTATGTATAAACGAAAAGATGTGTATAAAATTTTAGGTTTTGATCAATTTATCAATGAAAAAACAATGAACTATACGGATAAACTAGAAAATAATCCTTACATTTCAGATCAAGCAGCGTATCAGGAAGTGACGACACTGCTTAAAGAAAAAGAGCAACCGCAATTCATTCATTTAGTTACTATGCAAACACATATGCCCTATGAAAACAAATACACAACGTCCAATTATTTTTCTCAAGGAAACGGCAATCAAGTCGCGCTCAATAATTACTTGCAAGATATTGCCTACAGTAGCGAAGCTTTGAAAAATTTCCTACAAGAAATCGAAAAAATGCCCAAACGCACATTAGTCGTTTTTTGGGGAGATCACTTACCAAGTATTTATGATGAAAACATTCAAGCGTTGAATGAAGGGGCAGCCCTTCACCAGACAGAATTTCTAATGTATGATACGGCGAACCAGTTAACAGAAAAAAATCAGCATCAAGCAATCATTAGTCCATTTTATTTTGCTCCCTCACTTTTCCAACAAAGTGGCTTACCGCAATCGGGATTTTACGCTATGCTAAATGAGGTACAAGAACAATTGCCTGCTTTTGAAAAGGGGAATTACTATCTCGGTGGGGAATGGAAAAAAACAGTAGAAATGAATAAAAAGCAAGAACAACTATATGAGGAATACCGACTGATTCAATATGACATTGTTTCAGGGAAGCAATATAGTTTAGAAAATCAATTTTTTAGCTAAAAAGAGCCTGGGACAAAAATCACTTTGGATTTTTGTCCCAGGCTCAAAACCTGATAAACGGCGGGAACAGAACCAACTCCTTCGGAAATAAGCCGAAATTCTCCAAAAATTAAAGAGCAATTTTCGGAAATTTCTTCTTATTTCTCGGAGCTAAACGGTTCTGTCCCGACCTCTTGAGTTTTATTTTAAAGTTTTACGATAAACAATGACATAATAGCTGAAAGCTAACAGACAAGCAAAACTTAAAAAGTAAAGCGGCAAGACCCAAATGGTACCATTGTGAAAGTAACTAATCAAATAGGTAAAGAAACTAACAAACAAGTAATAGACAAAACTAAAAATCCCACTGGCAGTACCAATTACAGATTCATAGCCTTTTAAGGCCATACTTAAGGCATTGGGCAAAGTAATATTAATCCCTAAGAAAAAGAGAAAAATAAACAAAATAAGACCAATGATTGTTTCAAATTGTGTCATTATTAATAAACAGCAAGCCGCAAAGATACTTAGCAGCAAACCAGCAAAGGCAATTTTTTCCGCTGACCAATATCCTAGCAACCAATTGATAAGAACCGCAGCAAGAATACTAGACACAGCTAAAACTAAACCAAGAAAGCCATATTGGACACTGCTAAAGCCAAAGTGATTGATGAAAATAAACGGAGCTTCTGCATAGTAGCTAAACAATAAACCATTAATGCCCCCAATCAATAAGCCGTAGCACCAAACTTTCGAGTCGAAGGAAAGGCGTTTCGCCACGGACCAAAAAGGCGCTTTCGTTAAGGTATTTCCTAAGTGAAAGGTTTCTGGTAAACGATAAAAACTATAGAAAAGTAATAGAACAGCCATGACAATTAAGGTGCTAAAGACATGCTGATAGCCAAAATAGGTTTGAACAAGTCCGCCGACTAAGGGTCCGATGGCAGGAGATAGCGATAGGGCAGCGCTTGTTTGAGCAAAAATTTTCCCTCTTTGAAGATCGTTAAAGCTTTCCCGCATCATCGATTGGGTAATGACAGAACCAACGCTTGCACCAAATGCTTGAATTAAACGGAAGAATAACAGCCAAGGAAATGTCGGACTCAAAAAAAGGCCAATATTTCCAATTAAATAGCATAAAATTCCTAATAACATAGCTGGGCGACGTCCAATCGTATCGGATAGAATTCCCCAGAATAAAACGCCAACGGCAAAGGCAACAAAATAAATACTCATGGTTAATTGTGCCACGCTATCGTGAATGTTAAAAGCAGAACTAAGCGCTGGCAAAATGGGTGTGAAAATCGACTCGCTGATTTGTGGAAATCCCACAAGCAAAATAATAATTAGTAATGATGGGACGGTGTTTCGGGTGTTTTTCATGATTTTTCTCCTTAAAAGTTTAATCTAATCAAAAACACCCATTGTCTTTTACAACCGCCAAATTTAAAATAAGTAAAATAATGTCACCAACTTTCCTTGAAATTTTTTATTATACAAAGTCTAAATGAAGCAGCGCTTCTTCTTGACTAAATTCATAAGTGTAGCGACCGGATAAACCGGCAAGCTCACCTGATGCTTGAAATAGTTTACCTGGGCAGTCTAAAAGACCCTGTGTAAACGTCCCTTTTTCGCAAGCAGTAAAGGTGCCTTTTTTTCCTAAATAAGTTCCTTCGAAATGGAGGAAACCGACCACTTGAGCCACAGCTTCAAGCCCATCTGCCATTGAAGAGCCTTGATAAGTCATTAAGTATTCCACAGAAGCTGTCCCAGATAAGGCGCCTGACAATTGATAAGTAGCGCTCGCTTGATTTACTGGGAAATTTTCATTAAGATTGTCAATCGGTTGTTCTTGCCAACTAGATACAGTAAATGATGCTTGCTCCATTGCTGTCCCTTCTTTCTTATTAATAAGAATAGGGTAGCGGGAAGCGCACTATTTGTCAACAATCCACCACTTTAACTCTTCATTTTTTGCACAAAAGAATGTAACGCTAAGCGGTTGATGTGATAAGCAGTTCCTTGTTTTTGAATAAAGCCGCGCTCTCGAAATTGTTTGAAGGTATAAATAAGATGGCGATAACTAACCCCTAAGTATTCGGCAATCTCAGTATGTTTTTCTTTATAAACATCTTCGTGATTAGCGGCAACCAATAGCAATTCCGCTAGCCGATAACTTAGTTCATAGGTCTGATTCGTTGTAAAGTGGTCCACCCGTTGAAGCATTTTTTTCCCTAGATAATGGCTGAGTTGCTGCATAAAAAGCACCTTGTTTTTTAAAACAGTTTCTGCGTAAGCTAAAGGTACAGCCAAACAACAGGTTTCACCTAAGGCGATAACGTCCTTGGTTATCGTTTCCGCTTGAACTAATGTTAAATCGCCAATTAAATCACCTGCCGTTAAAAACTGAACAATGGATTGGCGGCCATTGCGTTCTGTTTTTAAAATTTTCGCTTTTCCTTTGATTAAATAAAAAAGATAATTTAATGGCTCTGCTTGGTGATGAATGAATTCTTGATTTTCAAAATCGATAATAAAACTGTGTTTTAAATCAGTTTCATTAAAAAAAGGCGTATTTTTAGCTAATTCTTGTTTCGGTGATCGTTGGTAGGCTGTTTTAAGCATTTTTTCCCCTTGTAATAGGAGATATCTCCTATTTGTTTCTTCTATTGTAGCACATAATAGACGTATCAAGAGTAGAGGAGTTTTTATAATGTGGAAGAAAAAAATTGTGCTATCGTTTCTTTTTTATTTAATTAGTGCATTGGGCATCAGTTTGACAATTCAAGCAGGCGTTGGAGTTAGTAGTTTTAATGCATTTAATGTGACCTTTGCAACACTTACTCATTTAAAAGTCGGGACGGTTACCACAGCTATCAATTTCGCTTTTTTAGGCACGTGTTGGTTGTTAGATCAGCAGCGTAAAATTCAGGACTATTTGATTATTTTGGTGGCGTTAATTGGCTTTGGTTTTGTCATTAATTTTTTCTTATATCAATTATTTGGTTCGCTTGTTTTTCAAAATTATTTGGTTAAAATTGTTCTATTTATTTTAGGGACAATCATAGCAGGAATCGGGACAGGACAGGTAGTTGCGCTAGGTGTTTTGCAATTTCCCATTGAAAAATTTTGTACACTTATTTCTGAAAGAACGCGCTATAGTTTTCAGTTTTATCGTTATTTAGTTGATATTTTTTGTGTCAGTTTAGCACTAGGATTGTCCATTAGTTATCATTTGCCGATTTTTGTTCGTGAGGGAACCGTGATTAGTCTTTTCTTACTTTCTTGGGTTATTAGTTGGTCGCGAAAGCGGGGGCAACAGCGTATTTTACGAATACAAATCAAGAAACTGGAATCCGAATGAAAGGATTTCAGTTTTTTTCAAATGAGCAGAACTTTTATTTGAAAAAAAGAGTGGAAAACGGTATACTAATTAAGTAATTATTCATAACATTGGTTCTCCAATCAATGTTAAATAGTTTTTTCATGAGGGAGTAACTGACAGTATTTATGCTGTGACAACATCACCAACTCCGAAAGCAATTTCTGGTGTTGTCTTAAACGGTGAGACTTATGTATGTTCGACGAAGTAGCATACACAAGTCTATTTTTTTTCATTTATTTTTGATGAAATGTAAAATAGTACTTGAAGGATGCTGCAAAAAATAGAGGAGGAAGAACATGTCAGAAGAAAAGAAAACACAATTGTCTGAAGCGTTTTACGCACAAGACGACACAGTTGTTTTGGAGAAAATGAACACAACAACTGATGGATTAAGTGCACAGGAGGCTCAAAAGCGTTTAGAAACGTACGGGGAAAATGTGCTAGATGAAGGGAAGAAAAAATCACTTGCCGTGAAATTCTTTGAGCAATTCAAAGATTTTATGATTATTGTTTTATTAGCGGCAGCGGTCATTTCAGCCGTCTTTTCCCATGATGTGGTAGACTCGATTATCATCTTAGTGGTTGTTATCTTGAATGCCATCTTTGGGGTCATCCAAGAAGCCAAAGCGGAACAAGCCATTGAAGCATTAAAAGAAATGTCTTCACCAAATGCTAATGTTCGCCGTGATGGACACGTCATTACTGTTAAAAGCGATGAATTAGTGCCAGGTGACATTGTTTTATTAGAAGCAGGGGATGTCGTTCCAGCCGATTTACGTTTATTGGAAGCGAATAGCTTAAAAATTGAAGAAGCAGCGTTAACCGGTGAATCTGTTCCAGTTGAAAAAGAAGTAACCATCTTAGAGGGAACCGATATTGGTATCGGTGACCGAATCAATATGGCTTATTCCAATAGTAATGTGACGTATGGACGTGGTCTTGGCGTTGTGGTTGGCACAGGAATGAATACAGAAGTCGGTAAAATTGCTGGCATGCTAGCAAGCGAACAAGAAACGGAAACGCCTTTAAAACAAAACTTAAACCAATTGGGTAAAATGTTAACAATTGCCATTTTAGTCATTGCAGCGGTGATGTTTGTGGTAGGAATGATGAATGGTCGTTCATGGATTGACATGTTATTAACGTCAATTTCGTTAGCTGTAGCGGCAATTCCAGAAGGATTACCAGCGATTGTCACGATTATTTTGGCTTTAGGTACCCAAAAAATGGCCAAGAAAAATGCGATTGTCCGTAAGTTACCAGCCGTTGAAACATTAGGAAGTACAGACATTATCTGTTCAGATAAAACAGGTACGTTAACCTTAAATCAAATGACCGTTGAAGCGTTGTATACAGATGGTCAAGTTTTATCTGCTTCCACAGAAATCCCTGCCGATAATATGGCTTTAAAAATCATGAACTTTACGAATGATACAAAAATCGCTCAAGATGGTTCATTAATTGGTGACCCAACAGAAACTGCCTTAGTACAATTTGGTTTAGATCATGCGTTTAACGTAACCGAAAAAGTAGCAGCTGAACCTCGTGTGGCAGAGATTCCTTTTGACTCTGATCGTAAATTAATGACTACTGTTCATGAATTAAAAACAGGTGGCTTCCTAGTTTCTGTCAAAGGTGCACCAGATGAATTATTGAAACGTTGTACGGAAATCTTATCAAATGGAGAAACAAGTCCATTAGATGAAACAAAACGTCAAGAAATTTTGAAAACCAACACCTCATTAGCGAAACAAGCCTTACGTGTTTTAGGAATGGCTTATAAATATGTTGAGACGATTCCAGCCGAAATGAGTTCTGAACTTGTGGAAAAAGATTTAACATTTGCTGGTTTAGTCGGTATGATTGACCCAGAAAGAAAAGAAGCTGCAGATGCTGTAAAAGTCGCGAAAGAAGCGGGTATTCGTCCAATTATGATTACGGGTGACCACCGTGATACAGCAGAAGCAATTGCGGCACGTTTAGGCATCATCAAAGAAGGCGACGACGATGCAGTCATTACAGGCGCTGAATTAAATGAATTGTCAGATGAAAAATTCGCACAAGTCGTGGGACACTACTCTGTCTATGCTCGTGTTTCACCAGAACACAAGGTTCGGATTGTTAAAGCGTGGCAACAAGAAGGAAAAGTGGTTGCGATGACTGGTGATGGCGTAAATGATGCCCCAGCCTTAAAAGCTGCTGACATCGGGATTGGTATGGGAATTACCGGAACAGAAGTATCAAAAGGTGCTTCAGATATGGTCCTTGCCGATGATAACTTTTCAACAATTATTGTGGCAGTAGAAGAAGGACGTAAAGTCTTCTCAAATATCCAAAAAACGATTCAATATTTACTTTCAGCTAACTTAGGGGAAGTATTAACCTTGTTTATTGCAACAATGCTCAATTGGGATACCTTGTTACCTGTTCACTTATTGTGGATTAACTTAGTAACGGATACTTTCCCAGCGATTGCGTTAGGTGTGGAACCAGCAGAACGTGATGTGATGAGCCATGAACCTCGTGGTAAAAAATCGAACTTCTTCTCTGGCGGCGTTTTAAGCAGTGTTGTTTATCAAGGGATTACGCAAGGGGCATTGACTTTGATTGTGTACAAAATGTCAATTATGTTCCCAGCACATACCGCAGCTAACACAAACTTATCGGCGCAAGCGTTGTATGATTTACAACACGGCGATGCTTTAACCATGGCCTTCGCTACTTTGGGATTAATTCAATTGTTCCATGCCTTTAATGTGAAGTCGATTTATCAATCAATTTTCAAAGTTGGCTTATTCCGCAACAAATCATTTAACTATGGGATTCTTGTTTCGTTCTTGCTATTAGCTGCAACGATTGTTATTCCAGGATTTAATGATTTATTCAGCGTCACACATTTAGATGCATATCAATGGGCAATTGTAGCAGGTACTTCTTTTGCTATCATCCCAATTGTGGAAATTGTGAAGTTCTTCCAACGTAAAGCAGGTAAAGGTGCTTAATAAATAAGAAAAGAAAATTGGCTGGTACTTAAACCAGTCAATTTTTCTTTATGTAAGGAGTGAAAGGGCTTGAAACGGAAAATTATTTTCGAAACACAACGACTTATTGTCAGAGAATGGCAGTCGGAAGATGAAGTGGAATTGAAAAAATTTTTGCAAGATGAAAATGTGATGTATGCCTATGAACACGCTTTTTCTGATGAAGAGGTCGCAAACTGGCTAAAGTGGAACTTACAGTCCTATCAAGAATACGGCTACGGCTTATGGGCGTTAGAGAAGAAGCGAACAGGCGAAGTCATCGGCGAGTGTGGTCTCACCAATCAATTAGTAAAAGGTAAGAGCTATCCAGAAATTGGTTATCATTTATGTGTGAAAGAATGGCACAAAGGGTATGCGATTGAAGCTGCCGCAGCGACAAAACAGTACGCATTCGATGTATTAAATTTTCCAGAAGTTATTTCAACGATTCGTGATACGAACTTAGCCTCTATGAATGTCGCTATTCGAAACCAGATGCTTGTTAGGGATCGATACATTAAAACATACCGTGGCAAAACGATGCCTCACTATGTTTTCTCTGTTAAGAATGAAAAGAATGAAGACTGAAAAAGTGCCACTTGTCAGATGGAATAGAAAAAGTGTAAAATGGAGTGAAAGAGAAAAGGGAAAAGAGGGATGGTTATGAGACCAAATTTAAGATTTTACGTTCAAACAATTAATGATATCGTTAAAACAACAGAAGACATTGGCGAAGTCATGAATCCATATTACGAAGAAGTTCGTCAAGCGATCGATAAGAATAAAGTGAATGATTTAACAGCCGAACGAATTGCAGAAATTCAAGCAAAATTTAAAGAAGGTACTGAAAAATATGAATTAATGCTCAAAAAAGTCGGAACATTAAAACCGACGCCACAAGTACTTGGCATTCACAAAAAATTTCAACATGCTTATACAGAATATGTAGCAGGATGCAATGAAATGATTTTAGCAACAGATCCAGAAACAGGTATTGATGCAGATTTATTTAATGCTTCAGAGGAAAAGCAGGATCAAGCAACGGATGAATTAACCTTTGCCATTACGCGGATGAGCAACATTCTTTTGAAAAAATAAAAAACTAATAAAAATAACTAACGAATTTAATATTTTTTTCATGTCTTTTTTATGGACAAAAGAGAAAGTGTATTGTATTATTAATTCATACCAACAACAACCTTTTTATTTTTCATTTTACTCTTATTGAGTAAATACTCCTTTTCCATCGGCAAAACTGCCGGTGGTTTTTTTGTTATTTTTTTTATTTAATAATAAAACAACCTTTGATTTTATTAAAATCAAAGGTTGTTTTAGCTTGTTAATTTTCAACATTTCGCACATAATCATCAAAGTATTGAATTAACTCTTTCTTGATTTGTTGATAATCTGCTTCAGAATAGTTCTTTTCTTCTAGCATACCATTAAAAAATGGCAAATTTAGTTCTTCTTTTAAACGTTCAATCACTTCTTCTTGCTTCATAAGGACCCCTTCTCAACGAATTGTTCTCTTCTATTATAGAACATTGTAGTCATCCGTCAATTGTTCAAAGGCAATTTTCATTTCCTCTAGACGTTCATTCAATTGATTGGTTTCATCTTCTTCATTGAAAAAATGTTGTTTTAATTCAAAATAAAAATTTTCGAAGGCTTGAAAAAAAGGCTCAGACTTGTTGTTTTCAAGAGCAGGAACACTTGTGTAGAGAACACGAGCGCTATGATAGTAAGTGAAAACCTCGTTAATATTTAATAAAATACGCGCTTCTTCTGGGCGTGGTCGACTTGTAACTAAGTCATGTAAAGATAAACTTTTTGTATGGGTTTCAGATAAATAAAATAAAAATAGTTCCAATTGCTCTTTTGTTGCAGACATGAAAACTCCTCCTCAAACAGTAGTAACATTTATTATAAATGAAAATGAAAGTGCTTGAAAAGCAATGCGCTCAGCAAAAATAATTATTTTAAGGGAAAACTATAGTTGTTGCTTTAGCATTCTTTTTAATCATGATAAACTGAGAGAAGTATAGTAGGTCCTGACAGAGGAGGAAACAAATGAAAATTGTGATTATTGGTGCATCATTCGCAGGTATTTCCGCAGCAATTGCTTCAAGGAAAAAATATCCCCAAGCAGAAATTTCTTTAATTGATAAACAAGCAACAGTGGGGTATTTATCTGGTGGCTTAAGTGCGTATTTTAATCATACCATCAATGAATTACACGAAGCACGTTACATAACGGAAGAGGAATTACGTCGTCAAAAGATTCAGTTGCTTTTAAATAGAGAAGTTGTGGCAATGGATGTTGAGAACCAATTGATTGCTTGGACACGAAAGGAAGAGCAACAGTGGTATTCTTATGATAAATTGATTTTAGCGACAGGCGCGAGCCAGTTTTCCACGCAAATTCGTGGTAGTCAAACAGAAAAACTACTCAAATATAAATTTTTATCAGGTGCTTTAGCGGCTGTTCCATTACTGGAAAATAGCCAGACAGTAGCCGTCATTGGTGCAGGACCCATTGGAATGGAAGCTATTGATTTTCTTGTGAAAATGAAGAAAACGGTCCATGTCTTTGAAAGCTTGGAAAATCTATTGCCTAAATATTTTGATAAAGAAATGGTCGCAGAAGTTCAAAAATCTTTGGAAAAACAAGCAGTAATTTTCCATTTTGAAGAAACGGTCCTAGGAATTGAAGAAACAGCAAATGGTATTGTTCTTGAAACAAGCGAGCAGGAAATTTCTTGTGACAGTGGGATTTTTGCTTTAAACTTACATCCTCAATTAGCCTATTTGGATAAAAAAATTCAACGGAATCTGGATCAGACAATCGCGGTGGATGCTTATTTACAAACTTCAGTGCCGAATGTTTTTGCCATCGGTGATTGCATTTCAGTTATGAATGAACCAGTCGCGGAAACTTTTTATGCTCCGTTAGTGAACAATGCGGTACGAACTGGCTTAGTAGTCGCCAACAATTTAGAAGAAAAAACACACCGATTCATTGGCTCTTTGCGAACAATGGGAACAAAAGTGGGGGACTATTACCTTGCTAGTACAGGTCTAACCGAAACGGAAGGTTTATTTTTTCCGCAAACACTTGCTTCCATAATTGTTAGACAGCCAGCGCCGCCTCTACAACATGGGACAGAAATTTTAGGCAAATTAATCTATGATAAAGTGACGCAACGGGTCCTTGGTGCACAGCTTTGTTCAAAAAACAATTGTTTAGAAAAAATAAATACTTTAGCATTAAGTATCCAAACAGGTCAGACACTGACAGACCTATTACAAAAAGATTATTTTTATCAACCTTCCTTAACCAATATTTATGATATTACAAATTTGATGGGTGCTTCGGCTTATTGGAGAGAGAACGATGAAAGTTGAGACATTATTAGAAAAGAAAGCGATGCGACAATTATTAACGGTACAACAAACCATCTTAGCAGGCGGCACCTGCTCAGTCTCTGATTTAACAGCATTTTTAGCGGTCACAAAAGCCTCCTTTGAAAAAGACTTAGAGGATTTACATTATTTTTTGAAACCTTTTGGACAGGATTGTCAGCTTACTTATGATGGCCAACAGCTATCAATCACCTTATCGGATTTTTTTTCGTTGAATCATTTAATTGAAGCATTTGTAAAAGAGTCTCTTAAATTTCAACTTTTAGATTATTTATATCGTAATAAAGAGTTTTCTATTGTTCAATTAACGACTAAATTTATGATTAGTGAGTCTTCTTTATTTCGAAAGATTAAGGAACTCAATCAATTGTTAGCCGTCTTTGATTTGCAAATAAAAAATGGACAACTACAGGGAGAAGAATTGCAGATTCGTTACTTTTACTTTCAGTTGTATTGGTATATTACTCCCTATGAAATACACCAGAAAAAAACGATGTCGCCGTTAAATAAACGGATAATTGAAGGGATTGAGACTGGCTTAGGTTTTACTTTTAATGAACATAATGCGTTAAAAGTTAGCCTTTGGTTGAGTATTACGAAAAAGCGCCTAGCGGTCACTTCAAAAAAAAATATCAACAATTGAGAAAGAAAATGATTGATTTTAAAGAAGATCCGTTATTTAAGCAAGTCCGACAATTGTTTTTCCGTTTTTCTAGTCGCTATTCATTAGAATTAGACGAAGGAGAAAGCATGATTCATTTTGTTTTTCTAATCACAATGTCGGTCTTACCAGAATCAGCTTTTGATGAATATTCCTTAATTCGGGGACGTCGTTCCGCTGTTTCTTTAGCTGATACGTTTATCTTGGAAAATGTGGTCTTGTATTATCGGCCCCATAAATTTGAACCTACTCTTGAGAAAACCATGGCTTACTATTTTTCACAAATTCATGGAAAACTGTATTTTTTTAAAGGAGAATTGGAAGTCTTTGATCGGGCCCATATCTGGGAAAAAGAACAGCAATTATCTAGTCGGGAATTAGCTTCTTTTTCAACAACGTTATTAGAAAAAGCTTTAGCTTGTTTTGATGAAACGTATCAACCAGGAGATAGTTTGCATGAACTTTCTCTGGTCAAATATTTAAGCGTGTTGGCATTAATTGAATTTAAAATGATTGGTGAAATAAAAATTGGAATTCATTTAGCAATGGATGCTCTTTATCAAGCGGCGTTAACACAAGTATTAATGCTTAGTCTTAAAAATATGAATGGCACGCTGGTGGAGAGGTATCAGCCTGAACAAACATATGATTTAATTGTGACCAATTATCAGCAAACGAGCTATCAAGGAACACCGGAAGTCTATGTTTTGTCAGAATTAAGTTCGACCTATGATGTGCAACAATTAAAAAAGAAAATACGCACCTTGCGGGAGAAATAAACAAAAGGTTGGTGTGACGGAAATTGTCTGATCCTCGCACCAGCCTTTTTACAATTAAAAGTCGAAAATTAGGCTTTTTTAAACAAAAATGTTTCTTTTTATTGAAAAATTAGAGATAATAAAAGTATTATTGAAAGCGTTGTCTTTGTTGGTTTTAGTAGAAATCCTTTCAATTTTTTTAAAATAAAAAAAGTTTTTGACATGTTTAGTTATTCTTTTATTTGTAAGATAGGGACATAAAGAAAACGATTTCAAAAACGTTTAGGAGGAATTATCATGGCAGAAGAAAAATACATTATGGCGATTGATCAAGGAACGACTAGTTCTCGTGCAATTATTTTTGATAAAAAAGGAAACAAAATTGGTAGTTCACAAAAGGAATTTACTCAATATTTTCCTAATGCAGGCTGGGTGGAACATAATGCCAATGAAATTTGGAATTCTGTTCAATCCGTTATTGCAGGTTCTTTAATTGAGTCAGGAGTGAAACCTACAGATATTGCCGGAATTGGGATTACAAACCAACGGGAAACAACCGTTGTTTGGGACAAAGCAACTGGGTTACCCATTTATAACGCAATTGTTTGGCAATCACGCCAAACGACACCTATTGCTGATCAACTAAAAGAAGATGGCTACAGCGAAATGATTCATGAAAAAACTGGGTTAATCATTGATGCTTATTTCTCAGCAACGAAGGTTCGTTGGATCTTAGATCACGTAGAAGGTGCGCAAGAACGTGCAGAAAATGGAGAATTGATGTTTGGGACAATTGACACTTGGCTCGTTTGGAAATTAACGGGAGATACTCATGTCACTGATTATTCAAATGCAAGTCGGACGATGTTGTTTAATATCCATGATTTAGATTGGGATCAAGAAATTTTGGATCTTTTAAATATCCCACGAGTGATGTTACCGAAAGTCGTTTCGAACTCTGAAGTGTATGGATTAACAAAAAATTACCATTTTTACGGAAGTGAAGTTCCTATCGCTGGGATGGCTGGTGACCAACAAGCCGCCTTATTTGGTCAAATGGCCTTTGAACCTGGGATGGTTAAAAATACCTATGGAACAGGCTCATTTATTGTCATGAACACTGGCGAAGAACCTCAACTTTCTAAAAATAATCTGCTTACCACTATTGGCTATGGCATTAACGGCAAAGTATATTATGCCTTGGAAGGAAGTATCTTCGTGGCTGGTTCAGCGATTCAATGGTTACGAGATGGCTTAAAAATGTTGCAAACGGCTGCTGAATCTGAAGCAGTAGCCAAAGCGTCAACAGGGCACAATGAAGTTTATGTGGTTCCGGCATTCACTGGTTTGGGCGCACCATATTGGGATTCACAAGCGCGTGGGGCTGTCTTTGGATTAACACGCGGTACCACGAGAGAAGATTTTGTCAAAGCGACACTTCAAGCAGTTGCGTATCAAGTTCGTGACATTATTGACACGATGAAAGAAGATACAGGCATAGATATTCCCGTCTTAAAAGTAGACGGTGGAGCAGCAAACAATGATTTCTTGATGCAATTCCAAGCAGATATTTTAAACACTGCTGTTCAAAGAGCCCATAACTTAGAAACAACGGCCTTAGGCGCAGCTTTCTTGGCGGGCTTAGCGGTTGGCTTCTGGAAAGACTTAGAAGAAATCAAAGCATTCCAAGAAGAAGGACAACAATTTGAACCAATTATGGCGGAAGAAGAACGAGAAGATTTATATGAAGGTTGGCAACAAGCAGTAGCAGCTACCCAACAATTCAAACGTAAAAATAAGTAAATGGAAAAGGGGAATTTTCTATGACTTTCTCAATAGAAACACGCCGACAATCAATCGACGCTTTAAAAACACAACACTTAGATGTCTTAATTATTGGTGGTGGCATTACTGGCGCAGGGGTTGCCCTGCAAGCCAGTGCCGCTAAAATGAAGACAGGGTTAATTGAAATGCAGGATTTCGCAGAGGGCACCTCTTCACGATCAACCAAATTAGTTCATGGTGGTATCCGCTATTTGAAAACGTTTGACGTGGAGGTGGTAGCAGATACAGTGAAAGAACGAGCCGTCGTTCAATCCATTGCGCCACACATCCCTAAAGCGGATCCCATGTTATTGCCGATTTATGATGAGCCAAATGCAACATTTAATCTATTTTCTGTCAAAATAGCAATGGATTTATATGATCAGTTAGCTGATGTAACAGGTACCAAGTACGCCAACTATCTGTTAACAAAAGACGAGGTTTTGGCACGTGAGCCACAACTAAAAAGTGAAGGTTTACAAGGTGGCGGTGTTTATTTAGATTACCGAAATAATGATGCTCGTTTAGTTATTGAAAATATTAAACAAGCAGTAGCTGACGGGGCGCATGCTGTGAGTCGGGTTCAAGCGGTGGGCTTTTTATACAATGATGAAGGGAAAATTACTGGCATTCAAGCAAAGGACCTACTAACTGACGAACAGTTTGAGATTCACGCAGATGTTGTGATTAATACTACTGGTCCTTGGTCAGATAAATTAAGAGGCTTAGACAAAAACGATTCATTTACACCACAAATGCGTCCAACCAAAGGGGTTCATTTAGTTGTCGACAAAAGCCGTTTAAATGTTCCTCAACCAACGTATTTTGATACAGGTAAACAAGATGGCCGCATGGTCTTCGTTGTTCCAAGAGAAGAAAAAACATATTTTGGGACGACGGATACAGATTACCATGGAGACTTTCAACATCCAACAGTAGAACAAAGTGATGTGGATTACCTATTGGAAGTAGTCAATAATCGTTATCCAGAGGTACAATTGACAATTGATGATATTGAAGCCAGCTGGGCTGGCTTACGACCTTTAATTTCTGCTAACGGTGGCTCAGATTATAATGGGGGAAACAATGGCAAACTTTCAGATAAAAGTATTGATGAAGTCATTGATGTCGTTGACAGATACCAAAAAAATCAAACAGATAAACGAGAAATTGAAGAAGTCCTAAACCATCTGGAAGACAGTTTGGTGGAAAATAAAGTCAATCCTTCAGCTGTCTCTCGAGGCAGCTCATTGGAAAGATCAGCGGATGGCTTGCTCACTTTGGCTGGTGGGAAATTAACAGATTATCGTAAAATGGCAGAAGGTGCGATGAAAATGATTCAAACCATCTTAGCAGAAGAATACCAGAAAGAATTCACCTTAATTGATTCTAAAAACTATCCAGTTTCAGGCGGAAAATTGAACCCTGCAACGGTAGACGAAGAATTAGAAGCGTTGGCAAAACATGGCGTGTCTAAAGGGTTAAGTGAAAAGGATGCACTATACTTAGCTCATTTATATGGCTCCAACGTACCAACTGTTTTTGAAATGATTGATGATGCCAAAGTAATTCCTGGTTTAACCTTAACAGAAACTGTCTCTTTAAACTATGCGATGGAAGAAGAAATGGCTTTAACACCCGTCGACTTTTTATTGCGACGGACCAACCACTTATTATTTATGCGTGATCGTTTGGACCAAGTGAAAGCGGGAGTCATTGAAGAAATGGCACAGCATTATCAGTGGACAGCGGAAGAAAGAGCACGACACATTGAAACATTAGAAAAAGTAATTGAAGAATCAGATTTAAAAAATTTGAAAGTAGGGTGAAGAAAAAATGGGAACTTCGATGATGACACAATTATTCGGTGAATTTTTCGGAACGATGATTTTAGTTTTACTAGGGGATGGCGTCTGTGCCGCAGTTAACTTGAAGAAAAGCAAAGCCTTTGCTTCTGGTTGGGTCGTTATTGCTTTAGGTTGGGGCGCTGCTGTTACATTAGCTGTTTACATGTCTGGGTATATGAGTCCAGCGCATTTAAATCCTGCTGTAACAGTTGCGATGGCAATTACTGGAAACTTTGAATGGGGCATGGTTTTACCTTATATCGTAGCTCAAGTCCTAGGCGGTTTTATTGGTGGTTTAGTTGTCTGGTTAGCTTATTTACCCCATTGGAACATTACAGAAGACAAAGGTGCTATTTTAGGAACCTTCGCCACTGGTCCAGCTGTCCGTAACTATCCAGCCAATGTTTTAACAGAAATTATCGGCACATTTGTCTTGGTTTTTGGTTTACTAGCCTTTTCTCAAAACGACTTAGCGGCTGGCATTAACCCAATGCTTGTTGGGATTTTGGTCTTAGGACTAGGTCTATCATTAGGCGGACCTACAGGTTATGCAATTAACCCTGCACGTGATTTAGGACCTCGTTTAGCGCACCAAATTATTCCTGTGAAAACAAAAGGTGATTCCGATTGGGCTTATTCTTGGGTGCCAATTGTGGGACCTATCTTAGGTGCTTCATTAGCTGCAGTAATTTATTTATTCACTATTTAATAAAATGAAATGTAAATAGTTGTTTTAGACAATAAAAAACGCTTGTGAGAAGTAATCAATTCTTGCAAGTGTTTTTTGCTACATATTAAACAAAAAAAGATTCCCTTAGACATTTAGACAATTTGTCCAAATGCGGAACAGAACAATTTTCCTATATGATACAATAAAAGTGCACAAGTAATTGGGGGAGTAACATTTCATACTTATTTGTCAATTTTAAGCTGGACAGTGTGTTATTCAGTAATATATACTAATTTAAAAAGGAGTACATGATTTGAATGGGATAATGGTTTTGTTAGTGGGGACTGGGTACATTGGTTGGGTTACTTATAGAAATGGTCGTACGTATTTCCGTTATAAAAAAAATCTAAAAAAATATCAAACGACGCACCATCTAACGGACAGTGACCTAGAGATGTACCAAAGAATTATGGACGAATTAAAAAAACAAATTATTTATTTAAACGAACTAACGAATAAGTCACGAAATTTAAAAAAAATTGAACAAGTAAAACTGGGTGTTGCTTCCGCTAAAGGCATCTTTAAACACTTAGTGAAGTATCCTGAAGCAATTACTCATTTTAGTGATTTTTTATATCATAAGGTACCAGAGATTTTACGAGCATCAGAACGGTTTTTAAGCATTAAAGAAGATAAATTGTCAACAGAAGAAATAACACTTGCAACCAATGGTATCTTAAGTACCATACGAGTGTTGTCGGAAAGTATCACAGATGATTATGAAAGATTAGTCTCCGAAGCATCTGAGGAAATTGCCTTATCAAAAAAATTAGTGGAGAGAAAAAATGGCTAAACAAAAGAATTTTTATGATACATATGATGCGCTTTTTCAAAAGCCAAAATGGTCGTTTTTTCCTGTCACAAGAACAGATACAGCAAAGCAACTTCCTAACCCCAATAAAAAAGTGGTAAAACCACAGACGAAAAAAAAGAAAAAACAAAAAAAGAACAAAAAAATTATTTGGATAGGCATTGCTGTAGCAATTGGCTTTATAGTATATATTGATCTTGCGGAGAAAGATGATTATTGGGATTACTCCGCTTCATCAGAAGATGTTTATCCTTTAAAAGAAGCTGGACTTACCACAACTGGACCTGTTGATTTAGAAAAACCACTAAAAGTCACAATAGAAGAAAATAAACTTTTATTTAATCAAGGCTACCAAATAGAAATTATCGGCGATGCCGATATTGAAACCAGTGGCGGAAAGAACTTTTTAATTTTACCTTCTACAGAGGAGTATCCAGATACAAAATATCTAGGCAATATCAGTTTTTATGAAAAAAGAGACTATTATACATCGGCAGGTATGTACCTTTCTGGCAATCTTGTCAACAGTCTTTCTGATTATTTGGATACAAGTAAAGAGTTTATCAAAGCATACCCAATTGATAAAATTGCTGATGTACAAACCGGCTATATTTTAAAACGGAATCAAGGATATACAGACATCTCAAAATATTATCTCTTTAAAGATGGGACAGGATTTGAATTAGAAGTCTCTGTTGACCAATTGGAAAAGGTCAAAGATCCCAAAGACTATTCTTCTTTTGTAAAAACATACGCAAAAGAAGTCACTTTTATAGAAAAAAGTTTTAAATTTGAGTCTACTGATGAGGAATCTCGATAGAGAAACTAGTTTTCAGCTTCAAGTAGCGCCTAGCAATACCTTTGTTGAAAAAATGTAAGAGCCTGAGACAAAAAACACTTTGGATCTTCGTCTCAGGCTTAAAAACTGATCAGCGGTGGAACAGTAGCACTTTAAGGACTGAAGTACGTTACTAGATTGTCTTTGAAGGTAACATAGAAAAGAACAGTAATATACAAGCGACCTACAAACTATTTTCTGTCAGACTAAAACTGGCAGAAGTGGTTTGTAGGTCGCTTGTTTTCATTATGGCTGGTGAGACAGGTTGGCGCTTGATGTTTGTTTTAATATTGCAAATCAAAAATGGCGATACTTATTTTACTGAAAATTAGTTCCCAATCTTCTCGGGTTAATTCTTCTTCTAAAATGTAAATTCGGTCTATTTCTTTTGGTAAATCAAATAAGGGATAGTCAGTAATCACAATATCACAACCAGAAAAATCGGTTCGTTCAAAAATAATATCCTCACTAAATGCTTGCTTGATTTTCATCATAATAAAGCTAGCAATGTAAAAATCGCGAGAATATGCAACACCAATTTTAATTTTTTTGGGGGGACTATAGTGCTTATAAATTCGTAACAACAATTCACATGTCCAAATTGGGTTCTCCTGATCCTTAAATCTTAACTGATAAGGGGAATGCGCTGAAAAGTTTTGATAAAAAGCATAGATTTTTTTCTGTAAATCTTTTTGATAAGTACTATTTTTATTGACTAAAAAATCTAGAATTGCGGTATTTGGTTGCTGTGAAATAAATAATTGGTTATAGATAATATTTTTAAATAAAATAAGTAAGAAGTAATGACGATCAAATTCACGCATTTTTGGAATTTGAAAAACTTCGCAAAAATTGGTTAATAAAGAATCAACGTAGAAATATTCTGGGCAAGAAATTTCATTTAGAGCAGCCAGTAAATCTTTGGCTCGTTTTGCTGAATCAAAATTATCAATGGCAATGGGTGCAATGATATCTACAACCCGCTGTTGATCTTCTGAAAAATTTGATTGGGAACAAAAAATAGTTTGTTTTGAGTCTGAGAAAAGCCTTAAATAAGGATGTTCTTCAAATTCTTTTTGGAGATCATCTTCACAAGTATATGGAAAGCGATATTTTGCGATGTGTAAAAGTAAATTTAATTTTAGTAGAGAAGCGTGTTCCAAGCGTTCAAGAATTTCTGGTTTAATATGCTGCGTCAGTATATCTTCAAAATAAGTAGAGGTATAACGTGGTAAGGCTAAGGTATTTAAAAAGATGGTCCAGTAGACATCAAGAAAAGCATATAGGACTTGAAATTCAGAACCTGTAATCACTTTACTCGCGGAGGGGGAAAAATGGACGGAAATTCCATACAAACCAAATAGTTTATTAATGTTATTTAACCGTTTGTAAATGTAAGATGAGCTAAAATTAGTTTCTTGACTCACTTTCCAGACAGAATTGTTTTCTTTTTTGATAATTGCTTGAAAAAGAATGAAGTCAGTAGAATGGACACAGTAATAATTAAATAATAAAAAATAGTGGGAAAGAAAATCATTGGAAGTCGTATGTAATGAAATTTTTCCGTGATGGATCTGAATCTCTAAGGTATTTTCAGGAAGGGTTGCTAAGTCTTCTTGAATTTCACGAAGATAAATTGATAAATTTTTAGTAGAAAGAGCGAATTTTCGGGCAACACTAGATAAATCAAGGTTTGTTTGTTTTGCTAAGTATAAAAAGACAGCCAATTTTTTTGTGTTTTCTTTGAAAGTAAAAATGTTTTTATGGCATCTTGTGTTTTGATGAGACTCACTCCTTAGTTATAACTTCTCTTTTATTATAATAGTTCGCCTAATAAATTGTAATAAAAAAGAACAATTCTCATTGGTTTATGAGAAAATAACAAGATATTCAGCAGGAAAACACCTGTGTCAGTCGATACAGGTGTTACGATGAGCAAAAAGAGCGGGTTCTTTTTTTATCAAATAATTTTCCAAAGTGACGTGATCAACTAAAGAATCAATCACCCCTTCTTTAGAAACTGAAAATCCTGCAGCCTGAATTGCTATTTGAATGGCTGCTTCAGTCGGATAACCTTTCGAAAGATAGGAGGCGAGCGCGCTGATAAAGCTGTCACTGGCACCAGTGCTATCCACAGCTATATTTTCTGTTGCAGGGAAATAGTGGCACACTTGGGGTGTTTTTAATAACACGCCTTTTTTTCCTAAAGTAACAATGACATTTTTTACGCCCATTTCTAAGAAGTACGCCGCTTTCTCTTCTAATGTACCAGTATCTGGTTGAAGTTCCAATAATTCATCTTCATTGGGAATGAAAAAATCAACCTTTTCTAGTATATTCACTGGAATATGATGAATAGCAGCTGGTTTTAAAATAATCGGTACCCCTGAATGTTGGGCGATTTCACAAGCTTTCTCTACAGCAGACAAAGGAATTTCTGTTTGAATGAGACAAAAACTGGCATCCATAAATAGGTGTTTTTGCTGTGCGATTTTTTTAGGCGTAAGCGCTGTGTTTGCACCAGGTAAGATTGAAATCATGGAGTCGCCGCTTGTCTCAACATAAATATAAGCTTGACCAGTCTCAGTATCTTGAATACGTGTGATACCATCTGTCGTAACGTGGTATTTTTCTAATTCTTTATATAAGTAATTCGCATCTGTGTCTGAGCCTAAACAACCAATTAAGGTGGCCTGATGGCCCAGTTTGGTTAAGCCAACAGCTTGATTTAATCCTTTTCCGCCGGGGAATTTAGCATAGCTAGACAAAAAATTTGTTTTGCCGTTATGTGGTAAATTTGTTGAATACAGATAATTATCAACGTTTAAACTACCCACTACAATCATTTTGCTATGTGGATTAACACTAGACATGCCTAATGTATTTTTGTGATCTAGCACCAATTTTTCAGCCTCATTAATCAAGGCTGTTTTTTCTTTGCGTTTGTTAAGCAATAATAAGGCTAACTTGCTACCAAACGTCTCTGTATCTAATAAGACGGAAGAAATATGATCAGGTAAAAATGAACGATCAATTTTTCGCTTAATTGCGAGTAAAGAGTAATTATCGGGGGTTCGCAAACCGCTCTGCTTTAAAAGCTGTTCCAAAAAAACAGCCTGGGTATAGTCATCAGTAAGGATACCCGTAATCCCATCTGTGATAAGCTGATTACTGAAATCAGCAGGGATAGTAGTTAAAATATTTTCTTTACTAAAGGGTAAATTGACATCAAACAAGGCTTTTTTATAGCCTGCAATAATTGCTTCTTTATATTTTGGGTTAGTGACGAAATAACTAATTTTTTTATGGTTATTCTGTAATAATTCTTGGGTTAAAACATAACTAGCTTCTTCATAAAGCCCCGCTAGAGAAGGTAATTCGTTAGTTGAGTGATTGACGAAATAGTAAGGAATCGTTAATTCTTCTATAAATTTCGCGTATTGTTTACTGTTTTCATTGATTGGGTCCCAAATAATGCCACTGGCTTGTTTTAAAGTTGGCGAGGTAATATTTTTCAGTTCTTGTTCTAAACTACCGTGACTATTTAAAATCAAGCAGTTATAGCCATTTTCTTGAGCTTTATCAATAAAGCTCGTAACCCAAGCCTCAAAAGTTTCATGGCTATTTAATAATAACACGAAGGTTTTTGTAGTACTATTTGTGACGAGATTTGCTGAGTAAGGTGTGTAGTTGTAATCTCGAACGATTTTTAAGACACGCTCACGGGTTTCTTTACTAATAGTTTGATCTTTATTATTTATAATTTTGGATACAGTTGAAGCGGAAACGCCAGCTAATTTTGCAATATCTTTAATATTCATCATTTTCGTCCTTTCACTGAACTCTTTTTTATAGTAAGCATTCTAAAAGCAGAAAGTCAAGAAAAAGCCTAATTATTTATTATTTAGAAATTCTGCTTGACTTTTAATGAAAGCGCTGTTAATCTCAAATTAAGAAAACGTTTCCGGAAATGTTTTTCCTAAATGTGAATGGAGGAAGAAAAATGGATACAAAGAAAAGACCGATCATTATTGATACGGACCCAGGAATTGATGATGCTGTAGCTTTAGCGATTGCACTGAATCATCCTAACCTAGAAGTTCGCTTAATAACGACGGTTGCAGGGAATGTAGATGTAGAAAAAACAACAAATAATGCCTTGAAACTTGTCGATTTTTTTGGGAAAAAGGTTCCTGTAGCCAAGGGGTGTAATTGTCCGTTACTTATTCAATTAGAAGATTCTGCTGAGATTCATGGGGAGACTGGTATGGATGGCTTTGAGTTTCCGCAACCTATCTCTACGTGTTTAGATATTCATGCAGTGGAAGCTATGCGAAAAGAAATTCTGTCTAGTGATGTTCCTTTGACCATTGTTCCAATTGCTGCATTAACGAATATTGCTTTGTTACTGACCCTCTATCCAGAAGTCAAAGAAAATATTGCAGAAATCGTCATGATGGGTGGCTCATTAGCAAGGGGAAATACAAATACAAGTGCCGAATTTAATACGTATGTCGATCCACACGCTGCACAAATTGTTTTCCAATCAGGTGTCCCGCTAACAATGGTAGGATTAGATGTTACAAGTCAAGCTGTGTTAACGAATCATGAAGTAACAGCCATCAGAGCGCTTGGTAGAGTTGGGGAAATGTTTTATGGTCTTTTCCGTCATTATAGAGGCGGCAGTCTAACTACAGGTTTGAAAATGCATGATGTCTGTGCGATTGCCTATTTAACTTCACCAGAATTATTTGAGACAACTGAAACGTTCATTGAAGTTGCTTTGGAAGGTCCAGCTGCGGGAGCTACTGTTGCGGATTTAAAAATGAAGTATCATAAAAACACGAATGCCGTTGCCTGTATAGATGTAAATGTTGAAGCTTTTCAAAAATGGGTTGTCGAAAAAATGAAAGCGGTTAATTAACTGAAGGAGGATAAGTATGATTGAAAGTTTATTGGTATTGGTCGTTTTAGTTGTTGTAGCCTATTTGATTGTAAAAAATTATCATCCCGCACTCAGCTTAATTATTGGTGCGCTTGTTCTACTTGCATGTGCATGGATGTTAGGGCATCCCATTTATCCTGCAGGAGAAGGAACCGGTTTTGGATTATTTGATATTTTCTTGAAGTTTAAAGATACAATTATTGCACAAGTGAGTTCAGCAGGAATTGTAATTATGATTCTTTTTGGTTATTCAGGCTATATGAATGCAATCGGGGCCAATCAGATGGCTGTCAACTTTTTGGTGAAACCATTAATGAAGATTAAACGTAAATCGTTATTTGTCCCTGTGGTCTTTTTAATTGGAAATTTAATGTCACTAGTAGTTCCTAGTGCATCAAGTTTAGCGATTATTTTAATGTCTATATTATATCCGATGCTAGCCAGCATGGGGATTTCATCATTAACTGCTGCAGGTGTGATTGCAATGACGGCAACTATCATGCCAACACCTTTAGGCGCGGATAACGTAATCGCCGCAAATACCCTTGGTTATGATGTGTTAAATTATGTTGTATGGAATGCCAAAATTTCGCTGCCATCGTTATTAATCATTGCGGTTGCACAGTACTTCTGGCAAAAATACTGCGATAAAAAAGAAGGTGAGGCTGCCTATGTCTCATTAAATGAAGAGGGCTTAAGCAAACAAAAAGAATTTGATGTTCCTAAATTTTATGCAATATTGCCAATATTACCGCTATTATTAATTGTTGGAGTGGGAATCGCAGGAATGTTTATTAAAGGAATAACGATGGATATTTTTGTTCTTACATTTATTTCTTTCTTCATCGCTGTATTGGTTGAGACGCTTCGCTTGAAATCTTTTAAAAAGGTTCAAGATACAGCTGTCGAGATGTTTAAAGGAATGGGGCAAGGGTTTAGTCAAGTTGTGATGCTTGTCGTAGGCGGTTCATTATTCACGTCTGCGATTCAAACGTTAGGAATTATTGATAGTATTATGGCATCTGTCGAAGCATCAAGTTCAGCAGGAATTGTCACGACCTTAATTTTCAGCGGTGCAACGACCCTTTTTGGAATTTTAAGCGGTGGTGGTCTGGCAATGTTTTATGCGGTTATCGAACTAATCCCTGGGATTGCTGAAAAAGCTGGGATTGATGGCATCTTAATTTCCTTGCCAATGCAGATGATTGCGAATTTAACTAGAACGATTTCTCCTGTAGCAGCAGTTGTCATGATTGTCGCATCAACAGTAGGAGTTAGTCCCATCAGAATTTTAAAACGGACGAGTGTACCGACCATCATTGGCATTATTAGTGTGATTGTCTTGTCGATTCTATTGTTACCTTATTAAGAGAATAAACAATGAAAATTAGAGTGGCTGATGAGAAAGAGTTACCGATGATTCTTCAATTTTTAACAGAAGTAAAGGCATATATGGATGTTGTGGGCATTACACAGTGGACAAAGGACTATCCTTCTCAAGGAGATATCCAAGAAGACATTACAAAAAAACGATTATATTTGCTAGTGCACGAAGAAATGATTTTTTCAATGGCAACGTTCTGTATGGAGCAGGAACAAGACTTTGTTTGGTTAAAGCGCTTTGCAACTTCGCCTAATTATATTGCCAAGGGTTATGGCAGTTTATTGTTCCATGAATTGGAGAAACGGGCAGTCTGGGAAGGAAGACGTAAAATGTATGCTCAAACTAATCATACAAACCATAGAATGATTCGATTTTTCGAAAGTAAAGGGTTCACAAAAATTCATGAATCTTTACAAATGAATCGCTTAGACTTTGGCTCTTTTTATTTATACGTTAAAGAATTGGAGAACCAATCCATCGTTTAAAATAAGAAAACAGGAGTCAGATGCAAAAATTATTTAGCATCTGACTCCTGTTATTTTCCAAGGAAATAGTCAACTTAATTATACAAATAAAACACAAACACATTCGGGAACAGCAACATCTTTTTGAATCATTTCTAATAAGCCTGTTTCTTGGTTCCGACGATAAAGTGTTAAGTTATCAGAGTCTTGATTAGCGACAACGATGAAATCTTCAGAAGGATCTAAATCAAAATCTCTCGGAATATCGCCTTCTGTTGAAATTAATTGAATTCGTTCAATCGCTTCGCCATTTTCTGAAACAGCATAGACAGCAATTGAGTTATGGCCACGGTTTGAAGCATAAAGGAAACGGCCATCAGAAGAAATACGAATCGCAGCACCACCATTAAACGCATCATAATCAGCAGGTAAAGTAGAAACTTTTTGTAATTCAGTGAAAGAACCATCTGTTTCATCATATGAAAGAACTGAAACAGTGCTATCTAATTCACCAAATAAATAAGCCAATGATTTTGTTGGGTGGAACACTAAATGACGTGGACCAGTCCCTGGCTCAGTCACGAATTGAGCGATTTCAGAAAGCTTTCCATCTAAGCTAACATTATACGTATACACACGATCGGTTCCTAGATCACAGACGACTAAGCGTTGATCAGGCGTCAAATCTGTGTAATGAACATGGGCATTGTTTTGGTTTTCATGAGGACCAGTTGGCTCTGTATGAATCACTTTGTCAGCATCTTCCAAAGAACCATCTTCTAAGATACGATACACGTGAACGATACCTTGGTGATAATTTGCTGCATAGACAAGTTGTCGGTTTTCGTCAACAGCTACATAACATGGCGGCGCACCTTCCTCAGTTACTTTATTCAATAAGTTAAAATGGTCCATTTCTGGTTGATAAGCGGCAGTGCCACCTTCACCGTCAACACTAGTGACGCTAAAAAGTTCGCCCTTTTGACTCAGAGCAAGATAGGTAGGACTCGTTTCTTCTAACAAAAGTGTCGCTTCTGTTAAACGACCTTGTGTCGTATCTAATGCAATTTTATAAATGCCTTGGCTGGCTCTTCGAGTATAGGTACCTAGTAAAATTTGTTCTAACATCACAATTCCTCCAATTTGTTTCAACACAATCACTTTTTATGAAAGTGCTTTTATATAATGTAGTATACCATAAGAAGTCTAAGAACAATAAAACTTTCTATCTGAGATGTTCGCATTTTAAAGTGGTTTGTGCTATTATGATGAGAGACTGTGATGACAGTCATTTTTTGATTTTTAGAGGGGTGACGAACATGTACGACAATACGGATAATAACGGGACCGTTCGTTGTTCATTTTGTGGGAAAACACAAGAAGAAGTAAAAAAAATTGTTGCTGGTCCGGGTGTCTATATTTGTAATGAATGTATTGATCTATGTAAAGAGATTATTGATGAAGAATTTTATGATGAAGCAGTCCGAGAATTAACGGATGTGCCAAAACCCCAAGAAATTTTAAATGTTTTAAATGAATATGTTATTGGACAAGAACGTGCAAAACGCACACTTTCTGTTGCTGTTTACAATCACTATAAACGTGTGAATCAATCAGAAACAGCTGCAACTCAAGATGACGTTGAATTGCAAAAAAGTAACATTTGTTTAATTGGACCAACAGGTTCAGGTAAAACTTTCTTGGCTCAAACGTTAGCAAAAACATTAAATGTACCTTTTGCAATCGCTGATGCGACCAGTTTAACAGAAGCAGGTTATGTAGGGGAAGATGTTGAAAACATCCTTTTAAAATTACTACAATCTGCTGACTATAATGTTGAACGTGCGGAAAAGGGCATTATCTATATTGATGAGATTGATAAAATTGCCCGTAAGAGTGAAAATGTTTCGATTACTCGAGATGTTTCAGGTGAGGGTGTTCAACAAGCCTTACTAAAAATTCTTGAAGGAACAGTTGCAAGTGTACCACCACAAGGGGGCCGCAAACATCCACATCAAGAATTTATCCAAATTGACACAACGAATGTTCTCTTCATCGTTGGTGGAGCATTTGATGGAATTGAAACCATTGTTAAAAACCGCTTAGGCGAAAAAACTATTGGTTTTGGTAAAACTAATTCTGCTTTAAATGAAGAAGAAAGCATCATGCAACATATTATTCCAGAAGATTTATTGAAATTTGGTTTAATTCCAGAATTTATTGGACGCTTACCTGTAATGGCTGCGCTTGATAAATTAACGAATGATGATTTGGTTCGAATTTTAACAGAACCGAAGAATGCCTTGGTGAAACAATATCAAAAATTATTGTCTCTTGATGACACTAAATTAGAATTTGAACCAGAAGCATTAAAAGCCATCGCAGCCAAAGCCATTGAACGTAATACAGGCGCACGCGGACTTCGTTCAATCATTGAAGAAATTATGATGGACGTAATGTTTGATGTTCCTTCAGATGAAAGCATTGAAAAAGTTATCATTACTAAAATGGCCGCTGAAGGTACCGGTAAACCAACAATTATTTATAACAAAAAAGATAAAGAAGCTGTATAAGATTGAAGCTGAAAATAGCTCTTTCGGCGGATCTCCGAAAGAGCTGTTTTTGTTAAGCTTTTGAATGAAAGACTGAATAGAAGAACGGAGGAAAACAATGAACGTACATAATGCAGAAATCGTGATTAGTGCGGTATCCCCTAAACAATATCCTGAATCTCAATTACCGGAGATTGCTTTAGCTGGACGTTCGAACGTTGGGAAATCATCTTTTATTAATACCTTGATTAATCGTAAAAATTTAGCAAGAACTTCAGGCAAACCTGGTAAAACGCAAACGCTAAATTTTTATTTAATTGAGGATGCCTTACACTTTGTGGATGTTCCTGGCTATGGTTATGCCAAAGTTTCTAAAACAGAACGTGCGAAGTGGGGAAAAATGATTGAAACGTATATCACGCAACGTGAGCAATTACGTGCAGTCGTTTCTTTAATTGATTTACGTCATCCGCCGACCCAAGATGATATCCAAATGTATGAATTTTTGAAATACTATGATTTGCCAGTTATTATTGTAGCAACTAAGGCAGACAAAATTCCGCGGGGCAAATGGAACAAACACGAGAGTGTCATCAAAAAAGCCTTGAATTTTGATAAACAAGATGACTTTATTATTTTCTCTTCTGAAACAAAAGAAGGAAAAGAAGCAGCTTGGACAGCAATTGAAAAATTTCTATAGAAAAAAACAAGCAAAATTACTCTTTTGCTTGTTTTTTTGCTTCTTCTTTTTTTACTTCTTGTCGTTGTTTTGCCAGTTCTTCAAGAGGTACTTCTTTCTTTAATGGATCAACGGCGAAAGAATCGAAGAGTTTATCTAAGTCATTGGAACGTTCAAATTTTAATCCCATTTACTAAGCCTCCATTCCTTTTTTTATAGTGTAGCACGTTTTTTTTCATTTGGATAGCAACAGAAATGTAAGAATTCGTCATAGGTGCACCTGGTGTAATTTCTCGTAACTAAGACTTGCCAAACATGAAAAAACAAGCTATTCTTTAGTAAGAATTAGTTAGAAAGAAGGCACTTTATGAAAAATCCGTTAATCGGCGGTGTTCGTTTTTATCAACGATTTATTTCTCCAGGATTGCCTGCACGTTGTCGCTATTACCCAACGTGTTCACAATATATGATTGATGCAATTCATACACATGGAAGTGTCAAAGGAACAACGATGGGGGTAGCACGGATTTTACGATGTCATCCTTTTGTTAAAGGCGGCATTGACTATGTTCCGTTGAAATTTCGCTTGACGAAAAATCCTGATGAGACCTATCATGGACCGTATACGTATCGAAGAAATAAGAAAACAGAAGTAGAAAAGGATGGATAAATATGGCAATTTTAGCATTTGATCTTGGCGGTTCTTCCGTGAAATACGGCGTTTGGACAGGCAAAGAATTAACAAATCAAGGGAGCTTTCCAACACCTGGCTCTTGGGAAGAAATGAAAGCGCATTTATATTCGGTTTATGCAGACAAAAGAAATGAGTCGATTAGTGGTGTTGCTTTTAGTTCACCTGGAGTAGTTGACGAAAAAAGTCAACAGATTTTAGGGATTTCCGCCATTCCATATATTCATCATTTTAACATTTATGAAGAATTAGAAGCGTTGTTTGGCTTACCAGTGACTATCGAAAATGATGCGAATTGTGCTGGTTTAGCTGAGATATATGAAGGCGCGGCGAAAGGGAAAAAAGAAGTGCTTTTTGTCGTTATTGGGACAGGAATTGGCGGAGCGATTTTTCGCAATGGTGAATTGTACAAAGGCGCTCATTTATATGGAGGCGAGTTTGGACTGAACTTTTTAAGTAATGGCCAAACATTCAGTGAAATTGGCACAGCTGTCAAAATGGCTCAGCGCTATTGTGAACGAATTGGAGTCGAAAAACAGGCGGTGACAGGAGAAGAAGTTTTTGAACTGGCACAACGAGGGGATGAGATTGCTCGCGAAGAAGTCAATAATTTTTATGATTATTTAACACAAGGATTATTCGGCTTACAGTTTTCTTATGATCCTGAAATGATTGTACTCGGAGGCGGTGTTTCTGCTAAAGAAGGCTTATTAGCAGAGATTAATCGCCGGATGCTAACGCATTTACAAACCTTTGAATTAAAAGATTTTGTTCCAGAAATCGTGACCTGCCATTATCAAAATGATGCCAACTTGATTGGCGCAGCCGCCAACTTTCAAGCAAAAACGAATTGGGAACTATAAAGAAACAGCCGATTGTTATTCTCTTCAATCGGCTGTTTCTTTATTTATTTGCCTTGTCATCAGTGTTTTCTTCTGCAGCAATCCGCGCTTGAACTTGTTGACGTAAAGCTTCTAGTTCTTTTTCTTTCTTTTCTAATTCAGCTAAATCTTCAGAAATTTCATGGGCTTCTTCTGCTGGCTTAGGTTGTAAAAAGACGTTTAAACCAATCGCTATAAAGGTCCCAATGAATGTATCCAACACACGTTCCATTGCATATTGAAAGGAATCGCTTTGCGGAATACTTAAAGAAATCATTAAAAGTGTCGCAGTTGCAGAAATGATCCCAGCATTGTTATTAATCCCATCAGAAACAACGATGACGATAATGACTAAAAGTGGTAGTAGCAGTAATTCTACTAAGTGTTGATTAGGAAAATAATCTTGTGCTAATACATAAAGCAAAGCTAAAAAGCCACCCAATGTGTTTCCAATAATGCGCGATTTTCCAAAAGACAAACTGGTATTTAAATCTTGTCTTAGCGAAAAAACAGCTGCTAAACAGGCAATCATAGGTGAGCCACGATGGAAAAATTGAAATAAAAGAATACACAGCATGACAGCAATTGCTGTTTTTAACGTTCGCATGCCTAAACGAAATCGACCCACTATCATAAATATTCGCTCCTAAATAACTTTTCTCTTTAATGATAACCGAAATAGAGGTAAAATTACTAGAGAAAAGTGAAGAATTATTATTTTTTAAGGGGAGTATGCATGAAAATTGGTTTACGAACAGTCAAGACAGCCATTAGCGCTGCATTAGCAATGATTATTGCGGAAAAACTGGGATTACTTTATGCCCCTTCGGCAGGGATTATTTCAGTTTTAAGTGTTACTAGCACGAAAAAAACATCTGTCATGACAGGAATTTATCGTTTGTTATCCTTAGCTTTAGCAACTATTTTAGCGTATATTTGTTTTACTTTTTTAGGTTTTACAGCGATTGCTTTTGGTATTTTTTTATTATTATTTATTCCAGCAGCCGTGTATTTTCAATTATCTGATGGGATTGTTGTGAGTTCCGTTTTGGTAACTCATTATTTAGTCGAAAAAAATCTTTCTTGGGCGATTATTGGAAATGAGTTTTTATTAATGAGTATTGGTGTGGGACTAGCGTTATTAGCTAATTCTTATATGCCTGATACAGAAAAACGTTTAAGAGAAGACCAAGAAGTCATTGAAACAATGTTTCGTAAAATTTTAAGGGAAATGGCGCTACATTTAAACAACGCTGCAGGAGAGCGAAATTTGGTCATGCATTGTGCAGATTTAAAAACCTTTATTCGTACAGGTGAGACGTGGGCCAAAAATCATGCCGAGAATCAATTGCTGTCTACCAATACGTACTATTTAGAGTACTTTGCGATGAGAAAAATGCAAAGTAATATTCTAAAAAACATGTTGGAATTATTAGAAGATATTACTGTTGATGCGCAACAAGTTCGCTATATTCAACAATTATTGGAATATACGGCAGAAACATTTGCAGAGAATAATGATGGACAAGAAATTATGAATCGAATTAAGACCGTTTATGAAACCTATCGCACAAAACCATTGCCGCAAACAAGAAGTGAATTTGAAAATCGGGCGCGACTCTTTCAGTTTTTACAATTGTTTCAGTCATTCATTCAAGTCAAAGCGGACTTTGCCAAATTACAACTAGATAAATAAACAGAAAAAGAAACCTTTTTAAACAGAGGTTTCTTTTTTGTTCTCTTAAAAATTCAGGCAAGTTCTTTAGTATTCATTGAGAATGTGTTAAACTAATGAGAAAGAAAAATAAAAGGAATGACCGCAATGGATAATGCTCAAGTGAAGAGAAAACATTTCCGTTTTCCAGCTTATGATGATGAACAGGGCGTAAAATTACCAACAGATAATGAACGTAACTTATTTCAAGATGATCTGATTGGTAAAGCAATGTCTGGTAGCAGAAGAACTGCAACATCTGCCGAAGATACTAGACAAAGCACACCATCCGTCCAACAACCAACAACGAATCAATCAACTACAAATAAACAAACACAACAATTAACGGCAGCACAACAAGAGCAATTAGCACGTCATCGTTCTAATTTGCCAGACTATACAAAACATGCTAGTAAAGCAACGAAAAATAAACAAGCAACGAAAAAAAATAATAGCCTTTTTGGGACACCAAAAGGAAATGGCTGGACACAAACGTATAAAAAAAAAGAAGTCGTAGCGAAACCAAGTAGACCTGCCGCATCACCATTAGTGCAAAAAACGACACCTTCTTATTTTGTTCCTAAATATATCCCGGCTTCTGTGATTCCTGAGGAACAGGAACCTAGTTTTACTGAAGAAGAGTTGCTAAAAGCAATGAAAAAAGATCGTCGTTCATATGTCATTCTTGATGATGAACCAACGGCTTTTCAAGTGAAAGATACGGAAGAAGATCCAACGGTGCGGAAATTTAATATTCCAACCTCAGAACCTGAGATTCCTTTAACTAGACGACAATATCAACAAATCAAACCAGACTTAGAACGTTTTGGCGAAGATGCGTTAGATTTACGTTCGCGTTCCCGTTTGAATGCCGCAAAGAAAAATGCTAAAAGTCAAACTGCTTATGGGAAAAAATTAGCTAAAGCGAATGCTCAAGTGGAGCCGGAAGCACCTGTGACAGAAGAGAAGAAAAAGGGCATCTTGGATAAACCATTAAGCGGGATGCTAGAAGATTCAAGTTCTGTATTAGAAAACAGTAAATATTTTAGTTAAGAGATGAAACTTGCATGTGGATTTGAAACATGTAAGTTTTTTATTCTGTTTTAATAGTTGATTATTTTTTTGTTTTATACGATAATGAATCTCGTATGATTGAAATTTTTTTAAAAAAGGTATGTTTTATATAGTGACAGAGAAGAGGATTATAATGGGAAATCAAGAGAACAAATTATACCATTTTGTCGGAATTAAAGGTTCTGGCATGAGCTCATTAGCGTTGGTCTTACACCAAAAAGGCTACAACGTTCAAGGATCAGACGTAGAAGAGTATTTCTTTACACAACGGGATCTTGAAAAATCAGGTGTCCCTATTTTACCATTTAATGCAGATAATATTGATAAAGACATGATTGTTATTGCTGGAAATGCTTTTCCAGATACCCATGAGGAAATCGCCCGCGCCATCGAATTAGGCGCAGAAGTAATTCGTTACCACGATTTCATTGCTCGTTTTATCGAACCGTACACAAGCATTGCTGTAACAGGGTCACATGGGAAAACAAGTACGACTGGTTTGCTAGCACATGTATTAAGTGGTATCAATCCAACTAGTTATTTAATAGGGGATGGCACTGGCCACGGCGAACCAGATGCTGATTTCTTTGCATTTGAAGCGTGTGAGTATCGCCGTCATTTCTTGGCTTATTCACCAGATTATGCGATTATGACGAATATCGATTTTGATCATCCAGATTACTACAAGAGCATTGAGGACGTTTTTTCAGCGTTCCAAACAATGGCTCATCAAGTCAAAAAAGGAATTTTTGCTTATGGTGATGATAAGTATCTTCGCCAGTTAGAATCAGAAGTGCCAGTTTATTATTATGGCGTCAGCGAAGAGGATGATATCCAAGCCCGAAATATTCAACGAACAACGGAAGGCTCATCTTTTGATGTTTATCACAAGGATGATTTTGTAGGTCATTTTGTCTTACCAGCATTTGGCCATCACAATATCATGAATGCGCTAGGTGTGATTGCTGTGGCTTATTTTGAAAAACTTGATATGCAAAAAGTCGCAGAAGAAATGCTAAGTTTTAAAGGTGTAAAACGTCGTTTTAGCGAGAAAAAAGTCAGTGACATGATTATTGTTGATGATTATGCGCACCATCCAGCTGAAATTAAAGCAACGATTGATGGCGCTCGCCAAAAATATCCTGACAAAGAAATTATTGCTGTCTTCCAGCCACATACATTTACACGAACAATTGCCTTAATGGATGAATTTGCTGAAGCACTGGATTTGGCAGATGAAGTATTCTTATGTAATATTTTTGGCTCTGCGCGTGAAACACAAGGCGAGGTACGCATTGAAGATTTAGGTGAAAAAATTCAAAAAGGTGGACAAGTAATTACCGAAGATAATGTGTCACCTTTACTAGATTTTGAAAATGCAGTGGTGGTCTTTATGGGTGCTGGCGACGTTCAGAAATTTGAACAAGCTTACGAAACATTACTAAGTAACACAACTAGAAACGTTTTATAAGAGAACATAAACAAAATCGGGACAGGGGTATCTGGCTTCAAAAAATAAGAAGCTGCTCCTGTTCCGTTGTTTTTTTTAGAATGCTAGCATGGTAGATAAGTTGGTTTTGTTTAAACATCCTTTAAAGACTACTTTTTAGCTTGCCTTTTAAGTACATTTTGGTACAATTATCTTATCAATAACGGAGGTGTACTAATTTGAATATCGGAAAACCGAGAAAATTAGGCAAAACCATCGAAGATATCGAAGAGGGAGATTCGTTGTCCTTGACAGAGTCAATTGAAGACAAGGACTTATTACTTTATTTGGGCTTGACCAATGATGCGAATCCTTTATATATCCAACATGATTATGCCCAAAAAACAGAATATGAAAAACCAATCGTACCATCAATTATGCTGATGGGAATTATCACTAGTGCGATTTCTAAACATTTACCAGGACCAGGTTCACATGTTGTGAATTTCTCTGTGAACTTTGTGGAACCCGTTTTTCATTACGAAACATTGACTTTCCAATTAGAAGTAATCAAAGTCGACAAAATGAAAGATGTGATTACCATTTCAGTTGAGGCTGTTAATGAGCAAGAAAATCGCGTGTTAGATGCAGTGGTGATGGTTCAACCACCCCAAGTGACGATTGATGAACTAACAGAGAAAGAAGGGACTTTAACTTATGAATAATCAAGAGTATATCCAAACTGGCACAGGTTTGAATAAATTTTATGCCAAAATTTACGGATTTTTAGCGTTAGGAATTGGTATTAGCGCAATCATGGCTTATGCAATGACAACTGTCTTTTTACCTGTTCTAGCTACTTTATTCCAATCAAGCTTAGCTTTTTGGATGATTTGGCTTGTTGAAATTGGCTTAGTTTTATATCTAGGCGCAAAAGCACAGAAAAATCCAACCATTGCGATTGCAGGATTTGTTGCGTATGCATTATTAAATGGTGTCACTTTATCCGTGACGTTATTAATGTATACTGGTGGAACAGTGGCCGGCGCATTTTTAAGTGCAGCAGCTACCTTTGGCGCGATGTCATTAGTAGGTGTCTTTACGAAGAAAGACCTATCAGCAGTTGGTCATGCCGCTTATAGTGCCTTAATCGGAATCATCATTGCGATGTTGCTAAATATGTTCCTTTTACACAGTAATGCTGTAGAATTCTTTATTTCCATTTTAATGGTCCTAATTTTCTCAGGGATTACTGCTTATGATAACCAACGTATACGCCAAGTCTATGCGCAAACAGGTGATCAAGCAGGTACTGGGATGGCCGTTTTCTTCGCATTACAATTATACCTTGACTTCATCAACTTATTCTTAGCTTTCTTAAGAATTTTTGGTAAAAACAACTAACATGAACGTAAAAGAGGTCGGGACAGAAGCGTTTAACTCCGAGAAATAAGAAGGAATTTCCGAAAATTGTTCTTTAATTTTTGGATAATTCCGGCTTATTTCCGAAGGAGTTGCTTCTGTTCCCGCCGTTTATCAGTTTTTGAGCGTGGAGCAAAAATCCAAAGTGATTTTTGTCCCACGCTCTTTTTTTAACCCATTCCAATAGCGAAATTCAACAGTTTATCGGAGTATGTTGGGTTTTCTAAATCGGTTTTCATTGTTTCGTTCAGTAGACTGAGCTGATCGGTAATGATGCCATCGACGCCATAAAAAATCATTCGTGTCATAACATCTTCATCATTTGCTGTCCAAGCATAAACCTTTTTCCCATCATGATGAGCGGCATTTACAAAGTTACGATTCATTGTACTGTATTCCATAGTAAAAAAGTCAACTGGCATTTTAGGCGGTCCCACAATGTTGAAAGGAATAACGTAGCCTACATAAAAGCGTGGTTCTTCTTTCTTTAAGGCCATCGCCGTATCATAGGTTAAGGTATGAAGGATATGGCCGTTTTCAAAAATATTTTCACGGTATTGTTTGACAAAGCGCTGTACTAAATCAGGGCTATCTTGAGGCGTGGTTTTGATTTCAATTAATAAACGTTGTTTTAATTGATTGGCTTTGGCTAAATAATCATCGAAAGAAACCATTTTAGCAGTTTGACCATTTTCTGTGACATTCATATTCGTTAATTCTTTAAGTGTTAATTGATTCGGTCGTTTATTAACGCCCGTTAACGCCCGTAAATTAAAATCGTGCATGACAATAAATTGATGGTCTTTGGTTTCTTGAATATCCATTTCAACATAATCAGGTTTTGCCTTATTGGTCTCGATTAAAGAGTCCAAGGTGTTTTGAACGCCATTGTTACCATTAACACCACGATGGGAGATGGTAACCGGTTTTCGGTCAGGTGTATGACTTAGGTAATTCGTATTATAGGTGCCTACACCAATTCCGAAGATGATTGCAATCAAACAAAAAAGAACGACTCTGAAGGTGGTCCATTCTACCCGAACCTCTGATTTCGGGGTGAACCATTCTGGCGTGTCAGGCAAAATCCCTTCATCTTCCATATCATCAACAATAATGTAAAAAATAGCAACACTAGACAACACCAAGTTTAAGAGCATCATAACCTGAAGGAGTGTCATAGCGATGACAGCGCTAGGTAAAGACCACTCAGGTTTAAACGTTTCGACTGCGGTTTGACCTAAAAATATCAAGAAATAGCCAGCCGTAAAAATCCCTAAAACAGTTCCTCCAATGATAATAAATTGCCCTAAAATCTGGAAAAAGCGCCGCTTTGTAATTTGCCAACTACGTTTTAAAGACTCACGAAAACCAACATCACGTAAAATCAACTCTGGAAGGGCAAAAGCAAGTCGAATCGCTAAATATAAGATAATCAGTTCTAACAATACGAAACCAATAATAATAATGACGCGATTTGCAAAAATAAAATCTAAGATAAAGGCTGGAATCTTAACTCTTGTTAATAAATAAGAGCGGAAGGTTAACCCACTTAATGGTAAAATCAAAAAGAAATATGCCAGGAAAAACAGAAAGGTAATTCCTCGAACTTTTTTGATCTGAAGCAAGGTGCCGTGCAATAATTGCGTTAGAGTAATTGGTTGCTTTTTCTTAATAAAATAGACACTAAGCAATAAAAAGGTAAATTCAAAAAAGAGCGCCAGTAAAATTAACAGCCCAATTAGTAGAAAAGTCAAAAGGACATAGGGATGTTGCGTAGCAATTGCCCCTAAGTTATCGTAGGAAATATAATCAATCCCACCTTCTTTGAGTACCAATTTGGACAAACTTGTCAATAAAGGCAATAGAACGAATAACATAAATCCGTGCATCAAGAGCACATCGCGAAAATACGCCGTTGTCCCTTTAAGAAAATCTAGCGTATTCACAATACTATTTTTAAAATAACTAAACATCAAAAGTCCCCCAGTTTCTACCAAAATTCCATAATAAAAGGACTAAATCAAACTGACACAGGCAGAGTTTTGATTTAGTCCGTTCGCTTTTTTATTTATTTTACATTCCCAGTAAGCTAGTTAAAAATGTACCGCCATAAATTAACGCAAGACTATATAAATAGATAGAAGCAGGTTTTGCTAATAAAATAATCAGAGTAAATTTTTTCACAGACATTTTTGTTAAACCGGCCATTAAACAAAGCGCATCATCCGGTGCAATCGGGAAGAAAATTGCTAAAGCAAACAATCGTTCAAAACGTTTTTCATTGTCTAACCAACCGATATACTTGTTATATGTTTTATCACTGACAAGGCTCATAATGAATGGTTTCCCATAATTACGACCTAATAAGAAAATGATAATAGAGCCAAGTGCAATACCAACGTAATTATAGACGAAGCCCATTGTTGGCCCGAAAATCAAGACCCCTGCAGCACAGCTAACACCACCAGGAATAATCGGAATAACCACTTGAATAATCTGAATTAACATGAAAATAATCGGACCGAGAATGACAGATTGCCCTACTAGTCCTCTTAGTGCATTGATGTCCTTGAAGACACCTAATCGGATAAAATAGATGGTTGCAATTATGGTTGCAACAATGCCCAAAATGGAAATAATATTAACAATTTTTCTAGATAGGGTAACACTCACATTTCTCATCTCCTTTAGTTATACTCATCGTACTTTTAGTATATAACTTTTTATCAATAAAAAACATCGTTTGTTCTTTCTGCAAACGAACAAAGTTGTAAGATACACATCATTTGATAAGTTTATTATACAAAAAAAGAGACAGAAAAGACATCCTACTTAAGACCCATTCTGCACTAATCTTTCGAAAGAGAGTAAAAGAAACGAAAGTGGCGCATTTTTTAGTAATATTATAGAGGGGCAAAGAGTGAAATTAAATTTGCATCCACGTCTTTAATGATTGCGTATCGTTGGCCCCAAGGTGCATTCCAAGGTTCTTTAAAAACAATGTAACCAGCTTGGCTCATTTTTTTCACGGTGTTATCAACTTCTGCGGCCGTTTCACAAAGAAAAGCAAGTTCGATTTTATCGCCTTGCTGGCTAGGCGCAAACCCATAGACACCAGTAATCATTTGTAGTGAATTTAAAGAAATCCTGACGCCATTGTTTTGTAATTCTGTGTAATCAGGCGAAGCTTCTTCCAGCACGTTAAAACCTAGCGTTTGGTAAAAAGAGAGTGCTTGTGTCATATCGTTGACGATAATACCGACCATATCTAACTTCATCCTCATAACCTCCGATCTATGATAAAATAAGTGTAAGGGATTTTTTGGTAAAAACCAAACGATTTATAGCGAAAGTGCTTAAAAAATTAGAATGTAACAGTTTACAACGAAGAATAAGAAGACTATAATTATGTTAACTATTTTTAGGTGTGCCTAAAAGTGAAATGTGTGAACAAGATAGATTGAGGGATGTTGGATGAAAGAAAAGAAAACGGAAAAAAATGCTTAATTATGCAAATGGACCTAGTTTAGAAGAGATAAATAATACCGTCGAGGTACCTAAAAACGCAAGCTTTTGGCGAACTTTGTTAGCCTATAGCGGACCTGGCGCTTTAGTGGCTGTTGGTTATATGGATCCAGGAAATTGGATTACGTCAATTGCTGGCGGAGCGGAATATAAGTACACGTTACTTAGTGTGATTTTGCTTTCTAGTTTAGTTGCCATGTTACTACAAAGTATGGCTGCGCGCTTAGGAATCGTGACAGGAATGGATTTAGCTCAAGCGACTAGAGAGCATACAAGTAAACGAACGGGCGTTGCCTTGTGGGTGGTGACGGAGTTAGCCATAATGGCTACAGATATCGCTGAGGTAATTGGTGGTGCCGTTGCTTTGCAATTATTATTTGGTTTTCCATTATTAATTGGTGTGTTGATAACAACGTTTGATGTTTTATTACTGTTGCTACTGACAAAGTTAGGCTTTCGCAAAATCGAAGCAATTGTTTCTTGTTTAATTGCAGTCATCTTTTTTGTTTTTGCTTATGAAGTGGCATTAGCAGATCCAAATGTTGGTGAAGTATTACGAGGTTTTATTCCAGACACAAAAATAGCGACAGATAAATCCATGTTATTTTTAGCCTTGGGGATCGTTGGAGCGACAGTCATGCCCCATAACTTATATTTGCATTCTTCCATTGCGCAAGCACGGAAATTTGATCGTAACGATGATGTTGAGAAAGCCAAAGCAATTCGTTTCACTACTTGGGATTCAAATATTCAATTAACTGTTGCTTTCGTCGTAAATTGTTTGTTGTTAATTTTAGGAGGAGCATTATTTTATGGAACCAACAGTGAATTAGGTAAATTTGTTGATTTATTTGATGCTCTGAAAAATCCAGATATTGTTGGTAATATTGCTAGCCCAGTGTTAAGTATTCTTTTTGCAATTGCTTTACTGGCTTCGGGTCAAAATTCAACGATTACAGGTACGCTGTCAGGACAAATTGTAATGGAAGGCTTTATCCATTTAAAAATGCCGTTGTGGGCACGACGAGTGTTAACTCGTTTGTTAGCAATTGTGCCAGTCATTATCTGTGTCATTATTTATGGCGGTAGCGAAACGGCTGTTGAAGACTTGTTACTTTATACGCAAGTTTTCCTAAGTATTGCTTTGCCAGTGTCGATTATTCCTTTAACGATGTATACAAGTGATAAAAAATTAATGGGCCAATTTGCGAATCCAGCGTGGGTGAAATTTTTAGCTTGGATTATTGCTATTGCCTTGACGTTATTGAATTTATTTTTAATTTATGGCACATTAACTGGTTTAACGAATTAATAAAAACAAAGGCTGACTAGAAAAGTTAGCCTTTGTTTTTTCATAGAATTTGCGCGTAAGAAATGGTAGAATAGGAAAGATGAAATACAAGGAAGAGAGGCTTTCACGTGACAGATTATTTAAATGTAGGAAAAATTGTGAACACACAAGGAATCAAAGGAGAAGTTCGAGTCATTTCGAAAACGGATTTTCCAGAAGAACGTTATCAAAAAGGGGCTATGTTACTACTATTTCAAGAGAAAAAAGCACCAATTGAATTGGTCGTGAAGTCCCACCGCAAGCATAAGAATTTTGACATTTTAAGCTTTGAAGGACATCCAAATATCAATGATGTTGAAAAATATCGTGACGGTATTTTAAAAGTTGCAAAAGACAATCTCGCTGAATTGGCAGAGGACGAATTTTATTATCACCAAATCATTGGTGCTACTGTTTACGATGAAACCGGCAGTGAACTGGGAAAAATTAAAGAAATTTTATCTCCTGGTGCGAATGATGTGTGGGTCGTCCAACGACCAAAGAAAAAAGATTTACTTTTACCGTATATTGAAGGCGTTGTTACAAAAGTCGACGTCGAAAATCAACGGATTGATGTGGACATTCCAGAAGGATTGATTGACGATGAGAATTGATGTATTAACTCTTTTTCCTAGAATGTTTGAAGGACCAATGGGGGAATCAATTATTGGGAAAGCTCGGGAAAAGCAGTTATTAGAATTGAATGTCTCTAATTTTCGCGATTTTTCAGATAACAAACACCAAACGGTCGATGATTATCCGTATGGCGGTGGCGCGGGGATGCTTTTAAAAGTACAACCGATCTATGATAACCTAAAGGCAATTGAAGAAGAGACAAACCAGCAACCAAAACGGGTCATCTTATTAGATCCAGCAGGAAAACCGTTTAATCAGAAAATGGCCGAGGAATTTTCACAAGAAGAACATTTAGTTTTTATTTGTGGACATTATGAAGGCTATGATGAGCGAATTCGCACGATGGTCACAGATGAAGTTTCATTGGGGGATTACGTTTTAACAGGGGGCGAATTAGGCGCAATGGTCATGATTGATGCGACAGTCCGTTTATTACCTGATGTCTTAGGTAACAATCTTTCTGCACAAACGGATTCACATTCCACTGGCCTATTAGAGCATCCACAATATACCAGACCTGCTATTTTCAACGATATGGAAGTCCCTGCCGTGCTAACGAATGGTAACCATAAATTAATTGCAGAATGGCAACTAAAAGAATCATTACGACGGACCTTTTTACGTCGACCTGACATGTTGGAATCAGTAGAAATGACGCCTGAAATGTTGAAGTTATTAGAGGAAATTAAACAAGAAGAGCAAAAATAAGGGAACTTTCAAGAAAATTCTCTTTACAGCTTATTTTGTCTGTGGTAAACTAATTTGGTGAGTGCAATGCGCTCTAACTATTACAATATTCCGCTGTGGCAGAAGTGACCATAAGAATATTTGGGAATAAGGAGAAGGATAAAATGAATCCATTAATTCAAGAATTAACACAAGAACAATTACGTACGGATATTCCTGCGTTCCGCCCTGGTGACACTGTTCGCGTTCATGCGAAAGTAGTCGAAGGTACTCGTGAACGTATCCAGTTATTCGAAGGTGTTGTAATTAAACGCCGTGGTGCTGGAATCAGCGAAACTTACACAGTACGTAAAGTTTCAAATGGTGTTGGTGTGGAACGTACATTCCCATTACACACACCACGTGTTGCTCAAATTGAAGTGGTTCGCTACGGTAAAGTACGTCGTGCAAAACTTTACTACTTACGCGCATTACACGGAAAAGCAGCTCGTATCAAAGAAATCAGAAGATAAACACGGAAAACTTCCTTGGAAATCTGAAATCTGTGAAAAGTCCTTGTATATCAAGGGCTTTTTCTTTTTTCACTATCACAGTTTTAAGCCTCAATTGGCTATTTTGGATCATTTTTCATTCATATTCCATTAAATTGCCCTAGATTGTCCGATTTTGACTATCAGTGTCGTCAAAATAGGGCAAAATTTCGTAGTCAATTTGACGACAAATTTAATACGAAAAATACCAAAACATTTACCGAATTTAGCAACTTCTGAACCCGAGTTACTAAAAGGGTCGACTTTTTTCGAAAAAGCCAAAACATGTACTTTTCTACTAAAAAGTTGATGTGATAGGATTCTATCTAAATAATTTTTAGGAGTTTTTATCGTGAAACAAGATGATGGACGAATCGTATGGAAGAATCTAAGTGATCTAAAACTGATTTTGTTAATCAATCAATTTATCGAAAAACACGAAATAAAATCTAGCCGTCAATATCATAGGAAATTATTAGAAAATCCCAATTCTGCACCAAGTATGTGGTTTATCAATCAAAAATATGGTTCATGGAAAAACTTATTAGTTAGTCTTGGGTGTGATAATGGAGAATATGGGAAATGGGCAAAAATATCAGAAAAAGATTTATTGAAAATAGTAGAGTCTTTTATCACGGTTGAGAAAATAACTTCTCAGCGTATGTATGAAAAAAGATCAGTAGGAAAAGACGTTCCTTCATTGAGTACATTAAAAAAGAGATTTGGAGATATAAGGTATCTATTTAGAAAGAATACAGAGAAGTCTTCTTTTACTGATTTTGAACTAATGATTGAACTAAGAAATGAAATAGTCCGATTAAAATTACAGGATGATTTATCAATGACGAAATTTCGAAAACTAGTTCAATCACCAAAGTTACCATCAGTTGATACAATAATGAAAAGAACAAATAAAAATTGGGAAGAGTTGATGACAGAAATAGGGTTTGACTATCGAAAAATCAAAATCAATAAGCAGAGAAATAACTTATCTAAAAAGAAGAAAACTAAATAGTAAAACTCTAGACTAGACGTTCAAACTAAAAAGTTGAACGTCTTTTTTATTACCTAAAAACGAAAGGGGATTTTATTTTATGATAAAGCCGATATTTAAAAAATGGCGATTGTTTGCGGCTTTAGCTTTATTAGGTCAAACAATTGTAGGGGCGATTGATCCTATGATTGTCTTTGCTGATGAAATTGCTCATCCACAAACAGTGACGGTTGAATTAGATTTAGCGCATCAATATGTTGTTGAAGGAACTTTCAGTGACGGTCGTCCAATGTCAGAAGTCACTGTTCCACATTATGCTGTGTACAACGGCGTGAAACAAGATGTTTTCTGTATTGAGCCAGGAGTCCCAATTGACAATGAGTTCACGCCGGGTTATGAGAAAAATCCATTGCCTGATATGCCAGAGAAAGCGAAACTAGTTTCCGTTCTATGGAAAAAAGCCGGTACAGATGTAGATACTCATATTGTGGCACAGAAGATGATCTGGCAAGAAGTTAATGGGTATACCCTTCACTCAATCAAACGATTGAATGGTAGTGCCGTAAATATCGCAGCCATTGAGGCAAAAATCAATCAAGCCATTGCCGATTATCAGAAGAAACCAAGCTTCCATAATAGTACGGCTAAAATAGTATTAGGGCAATCGACTACTATGACGGATACGAATAATCTGAATTTGTCAGAGTTTGATGAAGTGGTGGAAAATACCGCAAACATTGATTATCGTGTGAATGGCAATCAGTTGATAATCACCCCAAATGCCAGTTCAAAAGAAAGTGGTGTGCTGACGCTTAAGAAATCTGCTGGCACCGGAACACCTGTCGCCTATAAAAAGGTTGGCCAACAAACCCTGATGGCTGGGGCGATTGATAAACCGAACACTTACACGGTCAAAATTGATGTAGAAACCGAGGGTTCTTTAAAAATCAAAAAAGTTGATAAAGAATCAGGTGCTATTGTACCAGGAACGGTTTTCCATTTAGACTTTGGAAAAACTTTACCTGCAAAAGACGTGACTACTGACAAAGAAGGCATTGCTACATTGGATGGGATTCCTCATGGTACAAAGGTAACCATTACCGAAAAATCGGTGCCGGCGCCTTATACGATTGATACCATACCCATGACTGCTACGATTAAAGCAGGCGAAACCATTTTTATGACTTCAAAAAATACGCGGGAAAAAGGTCAAATCATTCTGGATAAAACCGGGATTGAAACAGGAAGTGATCTTTGGAACGACAATTACTCTTTAGCTGGAAACACGTTTGCTATTCGCAAGGACAGTCCTACTGGTGAAATTGTTCAAGAAATGACCACGGATGAAAAAGGTCATGCAGAAACACCAAAAGAGATTGCTAATGCATTGGAATTGGGAACTTACTACGTGACCGAAACCAAAGCATCTAATGGCTTCGTGAATACCTTTAAAGCAGTAAAAGTCGAATTGAAGTATGCCAATCAAACCGTGGCCCTTGTGACCAGCAATATCAAAGGGCAAAACCAAGAAATTACTGGGGAAACAACTCTGATAAAAGAAGACAAGGATACTGGAGATAAAACACAAGGCAGGGCAGTCTTTGAGGGGACTGAATATACCTTGTTTACTGCTAAGGATGGAAAAGCGGTTAAATGGAGTGAAGCTTTTAAACCAGAATTGGTAAAGGGAACGAAAGCTTCTGATGAAACAGTGACTCTGGCTTTAGATGAAAAGAATCAAGCTGCCGTTAAACACTTAGCCATCAACGAGTACTACTGGCAAGAAACCAAAGCACCTGAAGGATATACCTTGGATGAAACGAAGTATCCTGTTTCTATCAAAAAGGTAGATGATAACGAAAAAAATGCCGTGATTACCCGAGATGTTACGGCAAAAGAACAGATTATTCGTTTTGGGTTTGATTTCTTCAAATTTGCCGGATCAGCCGCTGGCACTGCCGAAACTGGGTTTAATGACTTAACCTTTAAAGTGTCGCCATTAGAAGGGACCAATGAGATCACAGGTGCTGAAGATGAAGCAATCACAGCTTATAATGAGCAATTAGGCTTTGATGGCTACGGAAAGTTTGAAAATCTTCCTTATGGGGATTATTTACTTGAAGAAGTAGAAGCGCCAGAAGGATTTCAAAAAATTACGCCATTAGAAATCCGTTCTACTTTTAAGGAAAACAAAGAAGACTTTGTGAAGAGTGAGTATGTCTTTACCATTACCGAACAAGGCCAAAAGCAACCAATTAAAACGGTGACCGTTCCTTACGAAAAGCTGACGAACAAAGCATTTTCTGTTAGTTTGAACCGTTTGATGCTCTATGATTTGCCTGAGGAAGAAGATAGTTTGACTTCTCTTGCAACTTGGAAGGACGGAAATAAAAAATTGAATACCCTTGATTTTACCGAGCTAGTTGATAAATTGAGATATAACTTGCATGAAATCAAAGAAGACTGGTATGTCGTAGCTCAAGCCATTGATGTGGAAGCCACAAAAGCTGCCCAAGAAAAAGACGAAAAAGCCAAACCAGTGGTAATTGCCGAAACAACGACCACTTTGGCGAACAAAGAGAAAACAGGTACTTGGAAAATTCGGCATAAATTAACGACCGAACAAGTTTTGGATAAAACTATCGTCTTGTTTAACTATGTGTATGAAAACAAGGAAGCTTTTGAAGCAGGCGATGAGCCAGTAGCGAAGGATGCTAGCTTGAATAATCAAGCCCAAACTGTTAATTGTACGGTGGAACGTCATGTTTCCATCCAAACAAAAGCCCACCTAGAAGATGGTTCTCAGACCTTTACTCATGGTGATGTGGTGGATATGTTTGATGATGTATCGATTACCCATGATGTGCTGGATGGATCAAAAGAGGCTTTCGAAACAATTCTGTATGCACTACTACCGGATGGTACAAACAAAGAAATTTGGAAATCAGGCAAGATTGATTATGAAGTAAATGATAAAGAATTTACCAAAACTATGCTTGCGGAAAAAGTAGATACCGGAAAGTTTCCAGAAAGTACTAAGTTTACTTTTGCAGAAATCAATTATGATAAAGATGAGAATATCAATGGGAAACACAATGAGGATCTAAAAGAAAAAAATCAAACCTTAACGCCCAAAAAAGTTCCAACCACACCACGTACGCCGAAACAACCGGAAACACCAACTGTTCCAAGTGGCTATCAAGAATCTAGTCCCACAGTGAAGACATTCCCTCAAACTGGGGAGAAAAATTCCAATGTTTTACTGTTCATTGGTTTTACTTTGATTTTTGCGACGGCGGGCTATTATTTCTGGAATCGCCGTAACTAAGGTGATGAGATGATACAAGTAAATCCTAAGAACCAACGTGCGCGACCGCCTCCTAACAAAGTGGTCGCGCTATTTTTGTATCCAAAACTAACAATGAAAAGAGGAAAAGAAGATGGAATTGAAATTTGTTGTGCCAGATATGGCCGAAACGTTTGGAAAGTTAAGTTATGCCGGTGAAGGAGAAATTTTAACAGAAGGATATGGACGGAATACTACGGTGATTGGTCGCAGTTACCATCTATACTCCAGCAAACAACGGGCCGATGATATTGAGGTGGTAGTAGCTGCGGAAGCCGGTGAAAAGGATTTTGATCAAGACCAACCGCTAAAAGCCGTGAATCCCCATTTGGTTGCCAAAGGCTATGAGATTGAAAATCGTGGGTTTACTGATTACGTGTTGTATGTTGATGATTTAGTGAAAGAATAGGAGGAAAAGAAGATGAGATTAACAGAAGGTATTGTCGTAGATTCAGTATTAACATTTGGAAAGTTGCGTTTTTCCGCATTACGCCGAGAAGTACGGAAGCAAAATGAGGATGGAACGGTTAGTAATGAGGTAAAAGAACGAACATATAATTTGAAATCCTCTGCACAAGGGCGAATGATTCAAGTTAGTATCCCGGCTAATGTGCCCTTACGCGAGTTTGCTTATGATGCAGAGGTAGAGTTGGTCAATCCAATCGTGGATACAGTCGCCAATTATGTTTTTCGAGAAGGAACTACTGTCAATTGGTTTATTAAGGCAGACGATTTAGTCTTGAAACGACAACCAAATCAAGGAAATTCTACGAACCAAATTGAAGGAAAGAAATAGGTGAAGATTATGGAAATTAATGTTGAACATATTTTAGATTGTCTCGATCAATATGGAAAAGGTGAGTTAACTGAGGAACAACTCGTTAAAGCATTAACCTATGATGAAAAAATGTTTCTGATTATGCATCAAGGTTTACTTGGAGAAAATAGCGACAGTGAAGACGACTTTGATGTACAAGACTGGTTAGAAGAAGAAGAGTCCTTCTTTATGGTTGTCGAAGTAAATGAAAACTTATGTCGGCAGGCAGAATCCGTCTTGGAAGAAATCGGTGTGGAGATGCCAGATGCCATTGAAGGCTTTTTAAATCAATTGGTTGAAAAGAAACAATTCCCCGTAGTAATAAATAGCTAGCATAACTATATGAAAATGCCCAATGAAATCCTATCGGGCGTTTTTTGATCGGAGGTGGAAACCATCAAAATGTACAAAGAACATCGCATACGTGCAAGAGATCAGCATTTGGTTTATCACTTTATTCTTGGCTGGCTAATTGCTTTGTTAATCAGTTGGATGGGTGTCTTTTATTTTCAAGAGTTTAGACAATTTGATATTTCTAGGGTATCACTTTCTACTATTGAAACTGTTTGGTCCATGAAGGAGTTAATCTGCTTACTTGGAAGTCTCGGTTTTTCAGGAGCTATGCTGTTGCTTTATATTCACTTTTTTCCTGATCATTGGCGAAGCTTGTGGCATCGGCAAAAACTAGCTCGGATGATTCTAGAAAACCATTGGTATGAAGTGAAACAAACTCAAAGTGAGGGCTTTTTCAAAGATTTAAATAGTAGTCGAACCAGAGAGACTATCAGTTACTTCCCCAAAATCTATTATCGAATGAAGGAGGGTTTACTTTCTATTCGCGTTCAAATTTCACTAGGGAAATATCAGGAGCAGCTATTGAAGTTGGAAAAGAAGCTAGAAAGTGGATTGTATTGTGAGTTAGTAGAAAAGGAACTCAAAGACTCCTATGTGGAGTATACTTTACTGTATGATATGATCGCCAATCGAATTGGGATAGACGAAGTAGTGGCAGAAAATGGGACTCTGCGATTGATGAAAAATCAAGTATGGGCTTATGATTCTTTACCCCATATGTTAATCGCTGGTGGCACAGGTGGGGGGAAGACCTATTTCCTCCTCACCATTATCGAAGCACTATTGAAGTCAGATGCAGAATTGTTTATCCTCGATCCCAAAAATGCAGATTTAGCTGATTTAGGTACGGTGATGCCTCACGTATATTCTCAAAAGGAAGAAATTTCTGCTTGTGTGGAAGATTTTTATGAACGCATGATAGCTCGTAGTAAGGCAATGAAAGAAATGCCCAACTACAAACCAGGAGAAAATTATGCCTATCTTGGACTTCCACCAAACTTTTTAATCTTTGATGAATACGTGGCTTATATGGGTGCGAATCGTTTTCCTACAAGCATCGAATAGATGTGAAATGGAAGCCTATTGAGATTATCAATAGTGACAACTAATGTTTTGAGAGATGGAATGAAAGCCTTCAAGTTGAGCTGAAACATCTCCGCTAATACTCCTACATGCTCTAATCAATGAAGTAGATTGGTTTTGGTATGAAGCTAGGTGAAGTCGTCTGAAATCTGCCTAAGTGTTTGAGCATAAGGCTGACTATAGGGCGGGCGGCTGAAAAAGATAACTATGGTAAGAATGTCTGAAAATGACTGACGAATCTGCGAATGTACGGGTCTAAAAGGCTGATCTTGTCGAAAGATAGGAACATACGGACGTATGGTGAAATACCGACGAGTAAGGTTCCATGATATGAAAATCGGGATAGCTAACGAAGAAGCTATAATTTCACAGGCTCATAGTAGATACCTAAGGTTATACATGATAGCTAAAAACATTGGAACGATGTAAGCAGAAAACTATCAAATAAATGACTACTTCTAGATAGGTGCATATAAGTAATAACGAAATTGCTTTGTTTCTGTGAAAGTAAGGGCACAGTACCGATGAAGCGTCTAACAAACGTGGAGGGATAGCCCTAAGTCTATTTAATAACAATGAATGTTGAAACAGATGAAGTTCAAGGATCTGGTAAGAACGTGGGGAAATCCGTTATGGAGGTGCCACGCTTGAACACAAAAATACGTTACTGGGAATATTACGATCTACAAGAAACATTCGATCAGCTATTTACTCAAAGTAAAAACGGGAAAAAGTTTTATCAATTATACGAGTTAATCATTTCTGAAAATAATATTCTTTTAGCATACCGCACTATCAAGGCAAACAAGGGGTCTTCGACACCAGGAACGGACTCCTTCACAATTGATAACTATAAGGAAATGAACCAAGCAGAGTTTATACATCTTATTCTCAGTCAGTTAGAAAATTACAAACCAAAATCCATAAAGCGAGTAATGATACCTAAACCCAACGGCGAGAAACGCCCATTAGGAATTCCATGCATGATTGATCGAATTATCCAACAGATGTTCAAGCAGGTACTGGAGCCAATATGTGAAGCAAAGTTTTATGAACATAGTTACGGGTTCAGACCATTGAGAAGTGCAAAACATGCTCTAGGTCGCATTATGTATCTCATAAACATCAGTAAGATGCACTATGCAGTAGACATTGATATCAAGGGTTTCTTTGATAATGTAAATCACCGTTTACTGATAAAACAATTATGGAATATAGGAATTTGTGACAAACGAGTCTTAGCTATTCTTTCAAAATCTCTGAAATCACCCATTCAGGGAGAAGGTATTTCGAGCAAAGGAACGATCCAAGGAGGTATCATTTCTCCACTATTATCTAATGTTGTTCTAAACGACTTAGACCATTGGGTCTCAAAGCAGTGGCATACCTTTGAAACAAAGTATCCCTATACGAAAGGTTACAATAAATTTCGTGCTTTAAGAGATACAAATCTAAAGCAAGGCTATATTGTCAGGTACGCAGATGATTTTAAAATCATGACTAATGATTATCCGTCCGCATTAAAATGGTTCCACGCTGTCAAGCTCTACCTAAAAGACAGGCTTAAATTAGATATCTCCAATGAGAAGTCTAAAATCGTCAACTTGCGTAAACGCAAATCGGAATTTTTAGGATTCACCATTTGCGTGAAACAAAAGGGGAAAAATGGGTTTGTAATTCGCATATTTCTGACAAAAAGAAAAATCAAATTAAAAAAGAGATTAAACAAAGAATTAAAGATATTCAAAAGAGCCCTACAGCACAAAATGCTCTCCTATTTAATGCTCTAGTGCTTGGTGTTCATAATTATTTCAGGTATGCCACTCATATTAACTTAGATTTGAATAGGATGAACTACGTTCTTTCATTCACTACGTATAACCGATTATCAAATTGTAGTACAAGATGTTATCCCAACAAAGCTTCCCCTACTTACAAAAAGTTTTACTCGACAACGATGAAAACGTATAAAGTAGCCGGAGTCTATTTGTACCCTCTTTGCGACGTATCTACAAAAACAATTTACGGATTTAATACGGAAGATACACCGTTTACCCCGTTTGGTCGTCAAAGGTTGGAGCACAAAAGCTTACAGTCTCTTGTATACCAAGAATTAAGAAAATTGATGGAATCGAAAATACTGAATAGAATGGTTGAGTATTTAGATAATAGAATATCTCGTTACTCAATGAAATCAGGCAAGTGTGAGATTACAAAACAGTTTTTGCCAGCAAAAGCCGTTCACTGTCATCACTATTTACCAAAAAGTCTTGGTGGAGACGACAAATTTGATAACTTGAGAATTATTCATAAGGATATCCATCTTTTGATCCATACCACAAATAAAATGATAATCGATCACTACGTCAATGAACTGAAACTGCTGCCAGAGCAAATAGCAAAAATCAACCTTTATCGAAAAATGTGTAATCTGCAAAACATTCAATAGAAAATAAATAGATGGAACGCCGTATGAGGTGAAAGGCTCACGTACGGTGTGGAGCGGGGGAAAAGATGGAGATTATATCAAATTCTTACCTATCGTTATAAATGTTAACGACGAAAGAAAGTGCGGTGATTTTAAATAAGCTCAAACAAATCGTGATGTTGGGTCGTCAGTCTGGTTTCTTTCTAATTCTGGCTTGTCAAAGACCGGATGCAAAATATTTAGGAGACGGGATTCGCGATCAATTTAACTTCCGAGTGGCTTTGGGTCGTATGAGTGAACTCGGGTATTCCATGATGTTTGGAGAAGTTGATAAAAATTTCTTTATGAAACGCATCAAAGGTCGAGGCTATGTGGATACTGGAGGGAGTGTGATTAGTGAGTTTTATACGCCACTTGTGCCAAAAGGGTATGATTTCTTAGAATCCATCAAACAAGTAGCACAATCAAAAGAAAAATGACAGATACAGAAAAATTTAATCTACTAGTTCATCGGGTTAAAAGTATGATAAACTAGCTTTGAAGGTGTCAGGGAGGTGCAATAAAAATGACAGAGGATGATTCTTTACAATATGCCAAGGAGAACAAGAAGGAAATTATTTCTTCTGTTATTGATGGAAAAGAAAAAGAAGAGGAAAAAACTGCCATTTTTATGGCTGGAAGTCCTGGGGCTGGCAAGACTGAGGCTGCCCAAACTTTAACGGTATTAAATAGTAATCTTTGTGTGATTGATGCTGATAAGTTTCGTGTATTATTTCCAGGTTATGTTGGGAATAATTCAGATGAATTTCAACGAGGATCATCACTCTTGGTAGATGCAGCTCTCGATTTAGTTCTTAAAAAAGGCTATAGTTTTATTCTTGATGCTACTTTTGCGACCTCTAAGGTAAAACAAAATATTGAACGGGCACTGAAAAAGAATTACAATGTGCTTGTCTATTATGTTTATCAAGATCCATTTATTGCTTGGGATTTTACCAAAAAATGAGAAGTGGTTGAAGGGCGTTTTGTTTCTAAAGAGCGTTTTATCAATGCTTTTTTCCAATCACGAAAAAATTTGATGCGTGTGAAAGAGCAAATTTCAAGATCAAGTGACAATCAATATCTTAGTGAAGGACTTTCAAAATACGATTTCTGATTTTCTGATGGATATTGATAATGTTGAGTTGACATTGCCAATCAGTTATACAAAAGAAATATTGGAGGAAGAGCTACATGACTGAGAAAGAAAAAGTTGAGGAAATTATGGAAAAGTATAACCGTAACTTTTCCACATTACAAAAGAATGCTTCTGCGAAAGAGCTGAAGACAGTCTTTAAATTTGTAGCAGATGAATCCAACCGAAAACAACGTGAATTGATTGGTTTGGATAAAGAAAAATAAATATGAAATGAGAATAGTTGTAGAAGCCAAGAGCAAAAATGTTCTTGGTTTTTTTCTATGCAATGAAAGTAGATATGGAAGGAAAGGAAATCACAATCAGCAACTCAACTGATAGGCACTGACCGCGGAGGATTTGCGAAGCAGAAATCGTCCGTGGTCCTGTGCCTGTTCATGGACGGCGCTAGCCGGCCATGATGTCTCACCCCCCGCATCTAACAGGGGGGTACAAAAACACAAGAAATAAGCAAGCAACGATTAAGAATTGCTGGTGTAGCAAGGATATTAAGTAATTTGCATAGGTGTTAACTCATTTGAAAAAGTTAACACCTTGAATTTGGAGGTGAGAACTTGGTACAACGGAATTTAGATTATCGGTTATTAAAAGATCGTCGCAATGAATATGGTATTTCGCAAAATAAATTAGCTACCGCTTGTGGGCTTAGTCGACCCTATTTAAATCAGATAGAAAACGGTGGCGTAACTGCCTCTACAAAAACCATGAGAAAAATTTTTAACCAACTGGAAAGTTTTAATCCCGATTTACCTTTATCGTTACTGTTTGACTATGTAAGGATTCGTTTCCCCACAACGGATGCACGGAAAATCATTCAAGAGATTCTCCACCTGAAATTTGATTATATGCTCCACGAAGATTACGCCTTTTACTCCTATCAAGAACAATATGTCATGGGCGATATTGTGGTGATGTTGTCTCATGAAGAAGATAAAGGAGTTCTTTTGGAATTAAAGGGTCGTGGTTGTCGGCAGTTTGAAACTTTTTTACTCGCCCAAAAGCGTAGCTGGTACGACTTTTTCGAAGATTGTCTAAAAGCCGGTGGCGTAATGAAACGCTTAGATTTGGCAATCAATGATCTAGTAGGGCTATTGGATATTCCTGATTTAACGAAAAAATGTCAGAAGGAAGAATGTATTTCCTTGTTTCGTACCTTTAAAAGTTACCGTTCGGGGGAGCTGTTGAAAGCTGATGAAAAGGATGGTATGGGGAATACCTTATACATTGGCAGTCTCAAAAGTGAAGTTTATTTTTGTTTGTACGAAAAAGATTATGAACAATATATCAAGCTAGGGATTCCATTAGACAAAACTGAAACGAAAAATCGCTTTGAGATTCGACTAAAAAATGACCGTGCCTATCATGCAATTCAAGATTTGTTAAAGGGTCGTAGCATTGAAAGTACCACGTTTTCCATTATCAATCGTTACTTGCGATTTGCGGATAAAGTAGAAGGCAAAAGGCGAACTAACTGGCCATTAAATGAACAATGGGGGCGTTTTATTGGACGGAATCGGAAAGAGATACAACTGACTTCTGAGCCGAAACCGTATACCATTGAACGAACCTTAAATTGGCTAGGTAGACAAGTCGCCCCTACGTGGAAGATGGCCAAGGAGTTGGATCGGTTGAATCAGACAACCTATATCCAGGATATGGTACAGAATGCGCGCTTATCAGACCGGCATAAAAAGATTTTGGAACAACAAAGTATGGCAATCGAAAACTTGATTATATGAAAAGAGGAATTGTGGTAGGAAGTGTAAAAGATATGTTATTGGCATTTGGTGGCAGCATGCTTAGTGTTACCGTGATGTGCTTGATGCATGCAAGTGTAGCGGCGAACCAAGCAATGGAAAAGAAAGTCTAGTGGTAATAAGTCAAGATAATTTTTCAAAAGATTTTTAAAGGTAGTTAATTTTTGAAGCGCACTGAACTAAACCCGACCAAAATTAAAAATTTTTTCGGGTACTTCCAAGGATTAGCGTCAATAACATACTGTTATTTATCTATCACGCTCCTTGGTGGCATATAGAGTTGATGGTTACGTAGTAGCGTATCCACCAGACGCGTAAATTTTCTTGCGGTTAGTACGATGGCTCGTTTGTGTTTATGCTTGGGTGTTTCAGCGTATTTTTTCTTATAATACGCATGGTACTCAGGCTCGTATCTCCTTACGGAGTTGGTGGCTTCAACTAGATAATAACGGAGATAACGATTGCCTCGTTTGGCCATAGGAGTATTTTCATACTCAGAGTTACCTGATTGGTTCTGTCGCCAATATAAACCGGCATATTTAGCCAATTTGCTTTCATCTGAAAAGCGATTGATAGGGCCAATTTCAGCGAGTATACCCGCAGCATAAACAGGACCGATTCCTGGAATACTGGTTAAACATTGATATTCAGGTAGCACAACGACTAAATCGTCAATGGCTTTGTCTAAGTCTTTAATTAACTTTTCAAGACTACGAATTTCTTTGGCTAGAACACCCAAAACAATATCTACAGAGTCCTGATGGACTTTTCCTAACCGGTAGGAACTACGTATGGCTTTAGAAATTGCCTTTGCAATTCCTTCGGGATTTTTAAAACGATACTTCCCTAGTTTTTGAATTAGGTTCGCAAACTCTTCTAATGACAGTTCGGCAAGTTGGTCCATTGTGTAATCTTCCGTCATTAGAGTTACTAATGTGGCACTTAAAACGGATCCACCTTCTGCTTTTAGTTCTTTAGAAAGCGTGTTGCATTTATAATAAATGTTTTCGATAAAGTGTTGCTTTGTACGAACCAGCTGTTTAATTAGCTGATAACGCGTTCTAGTTAAGTGTTGGAGGGCAAGGTATTCTTCCTCTTTAATGATGGAGTTGACTTGCCTTTGGATGCGAAAATAGTCAGCGATATAAAAAGCATCAATTTGATCGTTTTTGTTTTCTTCAAAAATATCACGATACTTTTTAATTTTATTTGGTTGTTCAACTGAAACCATAAGGTTCAATTGATTTAACTCAAGATCTTCTTTAAAAAACATAGCTGGATGAAAGCTATATAAAGATGTGGCCTCCATTCCAATCACTAAGCTCTCTATCTCAAATTTTTGAGAAAATTCGAGAATGTATTCTTTGATCTGGCTTGCGCCAAGTTGACTATTTCCATAAGATGCTTCTTTTAAAACAGAGCAAGTTGAATCGTCTGTCATAAAGCAAGCATCTAATTTTTCAGAACTAACGTCTAAACCGACAAATAGTTTCATGTGGAAGGACCTCCTTTCATTGATTATTCGGAAATTGCTTGGGTACTGTGGGATATCCCAGAATCACGTTGTCTAACGACAGCCTCGCATAATAGAGTTTCATTCATTAAACCTCTAAGCCACCCAATCTCTACTAGGATTGGTAGAGGTCAATGGACTCAGCTAGTGTGTTGGAGGTTATACCAACGGTTCGGGTCACAGACTTTCTGTCGCAGTAAAACTGCAGAAGGTGATAGCGTCTTCCCGTAAGTCCTTTCCAAGACTTATTATTCAGGAATATCCTACAGTATCCAAGTAGTAATCGTTATTTTATTTAAACATATTAGGAATAGCCCCTAAGGGCGATTGAAGGAATGAAAGTTTCTTCAAAATATATATTACGAGGAAAGTGACAAGATGAATTTCGGACAAAATTTGTATCAATGGTTTCTAACCAATGCCCAATCCTTAGTCTTACTGGCAATTGTGGTCATTGGTTTGTTTTTAGGATTTAAGCGGGAGTTTTCTAAATTGATTGGCTTCCTGGTGATTGCCTTGATTGCGGTAGGTCTGGTCTTTAATGCTTCTGGTGTAAAAGATGTCTTACTCAATTTATTCAATCGAATCGTCGGTGCGTAAGGAGGAGTCACGATGGAACAGATGCGTGTTTATATTGCGAACTTAGGTCGATATAACGAAGGCGAATTAGTTGGTGCTTGGTTTACACCACCTGTTGATTTTGATGAGATAAAAGAACGAATTGGATTAAATAATGAATATGAGGAATATGCGATTCATGATTATGAACTTCCTTTTGAGATTGATGAGTATACACCAATTGAAGAGATTAATCGGTTGTGTGGTTTAGCGGAAGAGCTTGAAGGAACGCCGATTGGTGAGGTTGCTTCAGAGATTCAACACGCTTTCTTCAATTCATTTGAAGAAATGGTGGAGCATCTGGATAATATTGTTTATTATCCAGATTGTAATGACATGAGTGATTTAGCGTATTACTTGATTGAGGAAGCAGGCGCTTTAGGTGAAGTTCCTACTCATTTACAAAATTATATTGACTATGAGGCTTATGGTCGAGATTTAGAAATTGAAGGGAATTATTTGGTTACGAGTCGTGGGGTCTTTGAGCTATGTGAGTGAGAGTATATTGAATACTGCCCTTAAAGATACTACAATAGAAAATATCGAGTAGTATTTCAAAGGAGTGGAAGTGGTGAATATTGATGAGGCAAAACAGCTTGCAAATTATTTTTCAGACGGATCTCCTGGATATATATTGGAATTCAATAATCTTGAATGGGACCTATATACTAAGAAAATAGTTGGATTTGGAATTCAAGAAAGATTTGGTGGCTCTAAAGGAAATTCCTTCAAAGAATTTCTTGTCTCAGAGGATATTAGTGATCACCTAAAGTTCAAATTAATATACTCATTAAATGAAACTATGAAGCAAATTGCTTCTATTCGCCAATTTGAAAATCCAAGTTCATATAAGTCACCTAAAATGAATCCACTTGTGACTCTATTGATTGAAGAGGCATATCATAAGAAAGATAGTGCAAGATTGCTTAATGGTACTAAGTTTTCGAAAGAAGTGAATTTAGAGTATATTCAACAACTTCCTACTCGTATAAGTAAGGATATTCAAAATAAAGATTTCGATTCTGTTTTAACAAAATCAAACACTATGATTGATGAAGTCTTGAAATATATCATTGAGAACACAAAAGGAAAAAGCATTGATAATAATACTGTAAGGTCTAAAGACTTAAGAAATCAAGCCTTTGAAAGACTAAATATAAAAATTGACAAAGATATGGATAAAAGAATAAAAGCTTTAGTTGGTGCTCTAAACACTTTGTCAGACAAAATTCTTGAGATGAGGAATAGTCAAGGTGATGCCCATGCTCAGGGCTCCAGGAGGATTGTAATTAATGAAGAAGAAGCTATCCTTACTGCGAACTCAGCAATGATTTTATGTGAGTATCTATTTCGAAAGTATGAAAAGAGAAAAAGGTTCAGTGATGCAAAAGAGAGTTGATTTTTATCAGCTCTCATTTTCTATCTTTTCAATTTTTGCGAATAGCTTCATAAGAATACTAGTTTGTTCTATAACAAATTCTACTTCTAGGTCAGTGAATGTTTGACTATGTTTAACATTTTCATTTTGATAGCTTATAAGTCCTTTAATAATTAAACGGACCAAATTGATTATTTCTTTTGGAATGCCCTTTTTTCTCAATAAGGGCAGGAGTTCTCCTTCGATAGGCTGGTTTTCTAAAGACTTTGAGTTTTTTAAAATATCCTGCATAAAAAACTCAAAGGCCAGCCTGATACTGTCTAAAGTATAACGGTTATAGATGCTGTTGTCGTAAGACTGTATGGCTTTTTCAAATTCTTCTTTTGCTCTTGAGGAAGCAGTCAACCAAGTGTTAGTTTCATTGATGATATTTCTATCTATTTTATCATTAGAATAAACTGAACCATAATTTTTTAGTAACAGTTTTAAAATCTTAGCAACGTCTTTATTTGCTGGATTTTGAGCAAGCACACTTTCACAAAGCTCTTTTATAATTTTAAATTGCTGTTCTTCTGTGAAAGATTGTAAATTATTTTGAATCGCGGTAGCCTTAGAAGTAAAGTTCGGAAAGGGAGTCGAAATAAAGGGAACAGAAGAGTTAAATTCTGCTCCATATTCAGCAAATAAAGTTGCAATCTCAGTTCCCGAGTAAACTTCGTTAAGTGTTCCACTTGCCATTGTTATTAAGTTTTGCATATATACCTCCATAAAAAATTAAGCATGATGTTTATATTATATTAGAAAGTGAGCCGATTGAATATGAAAAAAATAAAAAGCTACACCAGTATCTGGGCAGTTGAAAAGGTCATTTATGCAATCAATGACTTTCAGCTACCTTTTCCTGTGACCTTTAATCAGATGGCTTGGTTTGTTTTGTCCTTGCTGTTTGTCATCGTTTTTGCCCATGTGCCTCCGCTATCTATGATAGAGGGGGCCTTTTTAAAATACTTAGGCATACCGGTGGTGGTCACTTGGTTCATGTCGCAAAAAACCTTTGATGGTAAGAAACCACTGGGATTTTTACGATCCTTTCTCAGTTATCACTTACGGTTTAAGGTCACTTTTGCAGGAAAGAAGGTCAAAGAACAGAAGAAACGATGGGATGAACCCATCACTCTAGTAAGGAGTGTGAACTATGTACCCGATTAAGTATGTTGAAAATAATCTTGTCTTTAATCAAGAGGGAGAATGTTTTGCCTACTATGAACTTGTGCCTTATAACTATTCCTTCTTATCGCCTGAACAGAAGTATCAAGTGCACGATAACTTTCGTCAATTGATTGCTCAGAATCGTGAAGGCAAGATCCATGCCTTACAAATTGCCACAGAAAGTAGTATTCGTGCCACGCAAGAACGATCAAAAAAGGAAATTACAGGCAGACTCAAAGAAGTCGCGAAACAACGAATTGACCTTCAAACAGATGCATTAGTATCTATGATTGGCGATAGTCAGATTGATTATCGCTTTTTTATTGGCTTTAAACTAATTGCAACAGATGAAGAGGTCAATTTAAAGAGTCTCAAGAAATCTTTCCTTTCTGGGCTTCAAGAATTTGTCTATGGGGTGAACCATCATTTGATGGGTGATTTTGTTTCCTTATCCAATGAAGAAATTCGCCGATATACCAAGCTTGAAAAACTAATGGAAAGTAAATTGGCTAGAAGATTCAAAGTCAGACGGGTCACACCGAGTGATCTGACGTATTTAATTGAACATATTTATGGCGAAAAAGGCACACCGTTTGAAGAATATGAATTTCAGCTACCAAAGAAAAAGCTAAAATCAGAAACGCTGGTGAAACGTTATGATTTATTACATCCTAGTCGTTGCTTGATTGAAGAAAATCCTCGGTACTTACGCATGGAACATGAAAATCATGAATCGTATGTAGCCTATTTGACAATCAATACGATTGTAGGGGAGATGGAGTTTCCTTCTTCAGAACTTTTTTATTACCAGCAACAACAATTCACTTTTCCCATTGATACTTCAATGAATGTGGAGATTGTGACCAATAAAAAAGCTCTTGCCACTGTTCGCAATAAGAAAAAAGAACTGAAAGATTTAGACAACCATGCCTACCAATCCGATAATGAGACAAATTCCAATGTCTTAGATGCTTTGGATTCAGTAAATGAGTTGGAAACTACCTTGGATCAATCCAAGGAGTCGATGTACAAATTAAGTTATGTAGTTCGAGTGAGTGCGGAATCCGTGGATGAATTAAAACGCCGTTGTGATGAAGTGTTCGATTTTTATGATGATACTAATGTAAAACTAGTCCGACCCTTTGGCGATATGATGGGGCTACATGAAGAATTCTTGCCCTCAAGCAAACGCTATATGAACGATTATATCCAATATGTTACTTCTGACTTTTTAGCGGGACTTGGTTTTGGGGCTACTCAAAAGCTAGGGGAATTAGAAGGCATCTACTTTGGCTACAATGTAGATACGGGGCGGAATGTTTACCTGAAACCGGCATTAGCTTCACAAGGGGTCAAGGGTTCAGTTACCAATGCTTTGGCTGCTGCGTTCCTTGGTTCACTCGGTGGCGGAAAATCCTTTAGTAACAATCTCTTGGTCTACTATGCTGTTCTTTTTGGTGGCCAAGCTGTGATTGTCGATCCAAAAGGAGAACGAGGTGGTTGGAAAGAAAACTTGCCAGAAATTGCGGATGAAATCAATATTCTCAACTTGACTAGTAAACCAGAAAATCAAGGCTTACTTGATCCTTATGTGATTATGAAGAAAAAGAAAGATTCAGAAAGTTTAGCAATTGATATCCTGACTTTTTTAACAGGAATTTCCAGTCGGGATGGGGAGAAGTTTCCAGTATTGCGCAAAGCCATTCGGACGGTTACCCAAAGTGATCAACGAGGATTGCTGCAAGTCATTAATGAGCTTCGAAAGGAGAACTCTCCAGTCGCGGAAAATATCGCCGATCATATCGAGTCCTTTACCGATTATGATTTTGCCCATTTGCTTTTCTCAGATGGTTCGATTACCCAATCAATTAGTTTAGATAAGCAGTTGAATATCATTCAAGTAGCGGATTTGGTTTTACCAGATGCAGAAACCACTTTTGAAGAATATACCACGATGGAGTTGCTAAGTGTCTCTATGCTAATCGTCATTTCCACGTTTGCCTTGGATTTTATCCATAGTAATCGAGAAATCTTCAAGATTGTGGACCTGGATGAGGCTTGGAGTTTTCTTCAAGTGGCTCAAGGAAAGACCCTTTCAAATAAGCTCGTTCGTGCTGGTCGGGCCATGAATGCCGGTGTTTACTTTGTCACGCAAAATAGTGACGATTTACTGGATGAACGCTTGAAGAATAATATCGGATTGAAATTTGCTTTTCGTAGTACCGATATTCATGAAATCAAGAAGACTTTGGAATTTTTTGGGTTGGATCAAGAAGATGAAAGTAATCAAAAACGCCTACGAGATTTGGAAAACGGCCAATGCTTGATGCAGGATTTGTATGGTCGGGTAGGCGTGGTTCAGGTACATCCAGTCTTTGAAGAACTCTTCCATGCCTTTGATACCCGTCCACCTGTTCAAGAGAGAATGGAGTGAGGGGATGAAAAAGAAACTTTTTCGGATTGTGGGAATCGTTTTTATTAGCATACTCACTCTGATAGTTCTATTGAGTTTAGTTGGTACGGTAGCCGAGGCGACAGGGCTAGTTGATGATACAGTTGAATCAGGAAATCTATATTCCAAATATTCACTGAACAACTATCAACTAGATTTCTTTGTGGATAGCTCTTGGGATTGGTTGCCTTGGAATTGGGGTGATGGCTTAGGGAAAAGCGTGATGTATGGTCTTTATGCCATTACTAATTTCATTTGGACGGTGAGTTTGTATTTGTCGAACGCCACGGGTTATGTGGTTCAAGAAGCCTATAAATTAGATTTCATTTCGGATACGGCTGAAAGTATTGGAAAGAATATCCAAACATTGGCTGATATTACTGAAAATGGACTCCAGACCTCCGGATTTTATTTTGGGTTTCTATTATTGATGATTTTAGCTCTGGGGGTGTATGTGGCGTATACCGGATTATTAAAACGAGAAACCACGAAAGCAGTTCGAGCCGTGATTAATTTTGTGATGATTTTTCTACTATCGGGTTCGTTCATTGCTTATGCGCCTACCTATATCACAAAAATCAATGACTTTAGCTCAGATGTTAGTGAAGCGGCCCTTACCCTTGGAACCGAGATCGTTGTACCCAATTCAGAAAGCCAAGGAAAAGATAGTGTGGATTTGATTCGGGATAGTTTGTTTTCGATTCAAGTCCAACAACCTTGGTTACTACTGCAATTTGATGATTCCAACATAGAAGAAATTGGTGAAGACCGGGTCAACAAGATTCTATCTGTGAGTCCAGATGAAAACAAAGGCAAAGATCGGGAAGAAGCGGTCAAGGCAGAGATTGAAGACAATGACAATGCGAATCTCAGTATTACCAAGACCATGAACCGTTTAGGGATCGTGGTCTTTTTGGTATTGTTCAATATTGGCATTTCCTTCTTTGTTTTTCTTCTAACAGGGATTATGTTGTTCTCGCAAATTCTCTTCATTATCTTTGCGATGTTTCTGCCAATTAGTTTCTTATTGTCCATGTTGCCGACTTATGAGAGTTTGGGCAAGATGGCGATTATTCGTTTATTCAATACGATTATGATGCGAGCGGGTGTCACCTTGGTGATTACGACTGCATTCAGTATTTCTACGATGTTTTTCAATATTTCGGCTACCTATCCCTTCTTTATGGTAGCTTTTCTACAAATTGTGACCTTTGCCGGTATCTATTTCAAATTGGGTGACATTATGAGTATGTTCAACCTTCAGAGTAATGACAGTCAGTCAATGGGCAGACGGGTCATGCGAAGACCGCAAATGTTGATGAACCGTAAATTGCGGCAACTCAATCGAAATGTGGGCCGAACTCTGGCTTTTGGCGGTGCTGCAGCAGTTGGGAATAAGTTGGCAAAGGAACAATCAAAACCCAAATTTAAGCCAGCAGGTTCTTCTCTACGAAAGAATTCACGATTACCTAACGATCGCGAGGTATCCTCAGACTCGGCTAAGGAGAATCCAATTTCAAATAATAAGAAACAATCCCGAATGAATTTGACTGGGAGAAAAATAGGCAAAGTTCTGGATACCCAGGCTTTGGTGAAAGATAAGGCAAAACAAGTAAAGGATCAGGTACGGAATACGCCGACCAACTTGAAATACATCCTCCATAAAGGTCTGGAAAAGACGAAAAAAGCACCGAAAGAATTTAAGCGAGGGCTTGTTCAAGAAAAAGCAGATCGAGAGAAGCTGCGAGACAAACAACGACAACGCAGAGATGAGAAAATGGATGAAAAGCGAAAAAACTTGGGCGAAGTAACAGACCGTCATGGAAAAAGAAGAAGTAATGTTTCGATAAAAGAGGATCCAAAACCTCAGAAGGATAGGATACTGAAAAATGAACTTCCAAAACGGATTGTGATGGTAAAACCGAATTCTGAGGTAAGGAGAAGACTTGTTAAACAGAATTTGGTTGCGAGAGAGAATAACCAACTATTAAGTAAGAAAAATTCTTTCCAGCAAGTTAAGCAACGATCTACTCTTCCGAAGAGAGCCAATCAAAAAGTACAAAGAATAATGAAGGCTCGTCCAAAACCAAAGTCGGGTGATAAAAAATGAATTTAAAAGAATTGAGTGTCATTTCGTTAACCATGTTGATGCTCTCTTTTATGGGCATCTTGATGTGTGTAAGCTTATTGTTTGGGGAAGATAGTGAGGGGAGTGGTACTTCTGGTATTTCTCCTGGTGGCAATAGTGTCTCAGAAGAAGTCTTGAAACATCGCTCAATGGTTGAAAAATATGCTAAAGAATCGGACATATTAGACTATGTACCAATTCTTTTGGCAATCATCCAAGTTGAATCTGGTGGCACAATGGAGGACGTCATGCAAAGTTCTGAGTCTGCGGGTTTACCACCAAATTCATTAAGTACCGAAGCATCTATCAAGCAGGGATGTATTTATTTTGCTTCCTTGGTTAAGAGCTCCAAAGAACTAGGGTGTGATCAAGATAGTATTATTCAAGCCTATAACTATGGTGGCGGCTATTTGAATTATGTCGCAAAAAACGGGAAGAAGCATAGTTTTACTTTAGCCGAATCATTTTCAAAGGAAAAATCGGGTGGTCAAAAAGTAGACTACCCCAACCCAATAGCGATTAAAGAAAATGGCGGGTGGCGCTATAACTATGGCAATATGTTTTATTGCCTATTAGTGAAGCAATACCTGACCACGACACAGTTTGATGATAAAACAGTCCAAGGGATTTTTGACGAGGCTTTTAAGTATGAAGGTACTGCCTACGTATTTGGCGGTTCGAGTCCCGCAACGGGTTTTGATTGTAGTGGATTGACCCAGTGGTGTTATGCCAAAGTTGGTCTGAAACTTCCCCGGGTGGCTCAAGATCAGTATGATGTCATGACTCATATTGACTTAAAAGATGCCAAACCTGGTGATTTAATTTTCTTTCACTCAACCTATGATGCCGGTACTTATGTGACTCATGTAGGTATTTATGCAGGAGAGAATCGCATGTTTCACGCAGGAAATCCAGTGGGTTGGACGAATCTTACAGAAAGCTATTGGCAGCAGCATCTGATTGGAGCCGGCCGATACAATTAAGAGAAAAGAGGAAAAATAATGAAGATAAAAATTGAACGGATTCAAAAGGAAAAGATGTCAAAAAAGAAAAAAGAGCGGACAATTTCAGTGGGCAAGCATCGAAAAATGGTGCTTGCCCTTTGGCTTTTACTGTCATGTAGTCTTGCTTTTGGTATCTACAAATATTTCACCGCCATTGATCAGCATACAACTCACGTAAAAATGGTTGTAAAAGAAAAAGTAATAAATACTTCTGGAGTTGAAAGTTTTACAAAGAATTTTGTGAAAGAATACTTTTCATGGAAGAATAACAAGGAAGTAATTGAAAAGAGAATGAGTAATCTTGGACAGTACCTTACAGAAGAAGGCCTTGCTTTGAGTCAAGATATGGTTCGAGTAGATATTCCCACTAGTTCAGAAGTAAACTCAGTAAAAATTCTAGATGTTGAAAAACGTTCGAAAGATTTTGTCGTTTCATTTTTAGTAGACCAAAAGATTACAGAAGGGAAAAAGTCAGAACAAATTTCTTCTGCGTATCGAGTGAAGATATTTGAAGATGAAAAAGAAAATCATATAGTGACGAGTTTACCAACTATGATTAGTAAGCCAGGTAAGGCAAAATATGAAGTAAAACAAGTAGAAAGTGATTCTGACATTGATGCAAAAACAACGCAAGAAATTACTGAGTTTCTAGAGACATTTTTCAAACTTTATCCAACTGCTTCTGAAAAAGAGCTAGAGTATTATAGTGAAAATGAATCTATGAGCCAAGTTAGTAGCGATCTTAGATTTGTAGAAATAACCAATCCTATTTATCTTGAAAAGGACGGTTCGGTACAAGTAAAAATCGTAGTAAAATACCTAAATGAAATTGAAAAGGTGACAAATAGTTTTCAATACAATCTATTGTTAAACAAAGAAGAAAATTGGAAAATTATTAATGGAGAATAATTTTTTAAGGAGAATATAAAAAACAAGGAAAGAATGAATCATTGTAAACTTGTGGGAGCGTCAATAATTTTGTGTAAATGATTCTTCCCTACTGCAGATTGTTTCTAATTCTCAATCAGTTGGCTTAGCATTTGTTCAAGTTCGCCTTCGGCCTGTTGAAAGCCTTTATGACTGCGACCTAGGAATTTTTGGTTGTAAGTATCAAAAGACGAGACTAAGAAACGTTCCATCGACTCTTCGTTTTGGAACTGTTCCTTGCGGTGGCTGTATTTCTTGATTTGCTTATTAAAGGATTCAATCAAGTTCGTAGAATAAATACTCTTGCGTATGGCCAAGGGGAAATCATAGAAAGTGAGCAAGTGATCGTTCGAAAGAATCGATTCAACCACTTTTGGATAGCTGGTTTTCCATTTTTCCGCAAAAGCACCACGTGCTTCCAACGCCACCTTTTTAGATGAGGTTTGATACACCATTTTAAAATCATCACAGACTTCCTTACGATCATCGACACGCACTTTGTGACTGATATTACGGGAAACGTGTACACAACAATGTTGAAAACGAGCTTTGGGATAGAACCGACTAATCGCTCCTACCATCCCCTTTAAGCCATCCGTGATGAACAGGAGGACATTTTTCAAACCGCGCTCTTGAAGGTCCAATAAAATTTCCTCCCAAATCGTGATGGATTCAGTCGGTGCAATCGCATAGCTCAATACTTCCTTTGATCCGTCCGGGCGAATGCCAACTGCGATATGAATGGCTTCCTTGGCGACGGTTTTCCGCTTTAACGGAATATACGTTGCGTCCATATAAATAGCGGCATAACGGTCATGAAGCTCCCGCCCTTTAAACGCCGTTACCTCTTCTGTAAATGATTTTGTTATATTGGACATGGTTTGGGGCGTGTAGTGATGCCCATACATTTTCTCAATCAAGTCTGCGATTTCCGACATGGTAATACCTTTTCGGAAGAGGTGAATGACGGTCTCCTCTAACGTGTCATTCGTCCGTCTATAAGCAGGAACAGTCTGTTGCTTGAACTCGCCATTGCGGTCGCGCGGAATCTGGAGATGAAGTTCCCCATACTCGGTCTTGACCGTACGGTCATAGGAGCCGTTACGAGAATTACCCGTGTTAAAACCAATGCGATCATACTTTTCGTAATCGAGGAAAGCCGTTAACTCCGTTTTGAGAAGCGTATTGACTGCTTTCTCCAAATGGACACGGAATAATTCATTCAAATCGCCTTTGTTCGCTAGAGTCTTTAGAATTTCTGTAGTAAAATCGTTCATAGGGAAGTCCTCTCTTCTGTGAATGTGTTGTGGTAACTCTATTCTACAGAAGGGACTTTCTTTTTTCTATTTACACAAAATATTTTACACTCTCATTTAACACTCCGGAAGTTCTGTTAAGAAGCAGAGAATGTATTTGCCACAACTCTTTTGAGAAATACTCAATCTGCTTTTTCATATCATTTATATCGTCCTTATAGATTATGCCGGTGGAATTCACACGCTTTGCAATCTGATTTATGTTGCTGGTAGCATTGGAAAGGAAACCCTGTAAATCTCTAAACGGCTCTAAATCCACTTAATATATTTCTTTTTCTAAAACACACTTGCGGATGAAATGGCTCATATTTTTACATTTCGCAAGTTTTCTTTTCTCCTCAAAAAGAGCCTTTTCTTCTTCTGTTAATTTAATTTCAAGCCTTTCATTTCGTATTCTATTTGCTATAGGTAATCCTCCTTTGAATGTATTTCGGGGTCTTAGGGTACACCCTAACAAGTTAAAAATTGATAAAAAAAGAAGCAGATCCCAAAGGGCTGCCTCATCATTTTTTTCGTAAGTGTCCGTACACTTACTGTGCTTGCTCATATATTAATCGATCATATACTAATCGTGTAAGAACAACTTTAAGCATAATACTTATATTGTTATACCATAGTTTGGAAAAATAAAAAATTATATTTCATCAACGTTTCATAAAAGGTGTGTAGAATGTTATTGAAAGTAGCTATAAAATGCTATTGTGTAAAAAATAAAGGAGGAATAATTTATGAAAAAATAGTACCAAGAGGAGCATGCCTATTACTTGCATTATGTTTGAGCTTAAGCGCAGTTGGGTGTCAAAAAAGTAAAAATAAAAGAAGGACAATCCATAAGTTCTGAAGAGGAAGGCATGTCAATTAATGCAAATGGCAAAAATGAAACTTTTAAGCCATCAGATTATACATTGGAGGCAAAGAAAGAATATGTTTATGAATATTTAGGGCTTAAATTTAAACTCTCAGACAAATTTAGAAATTATATAGCTGATAAAAAGATAGCGATGTTAGATGATCAAAGTCCTATAGATAAAGAACTAAAGTATGCTATTTTGACATTTGAAAAAATGACAGAAGAACAAAAGAATGCAGTTATAGAAAAGATGGGCGATGGATATAAAAATTGGCAAAATGAGCTTGAAAGAATTGGGACTATTGGTATATTTGAAAAAAATACATCAGAAGAAAAAAATCTAAAATTATAAAATGTGATACTCATACTAAAATAGGAGTTTCAAGTGATGGAAAATACGATTGCTATTTAAGCACAAATAGCGGAGCTGAAAGTAATCTTCTGGATGAATTAAAAAGAACTGAGATTCAAATTATAGATAAAAAAGAACGTCCTAAAAATGGTTTTGTGCTATCAGAAAAAACTGATTTAGAAAATACAGAAGCATTTAACAAAGAATCGGTTAAAGATTTACGTAAACTATCAACAAAGGACATAAATGGCAAGGATTTTACAAGTAAAGATTTTGAGAAGTATGATCTTACTATGGTAAATGTATTTGCAACTTGGTGTACAGCTTGTGTAAAGGAAATTCCTGATTTGGTTGAGGTTCAGAATGAAATGAAAAGCAAGGGTGTAAATATCGTTGGAGTTGTTACAGATCCTGTTGATGATAACGGTGAAAACAAGGAAGCAATTGAAAAGTCAAAGTTAATACATGAAAAGACAAAGGCTTCATATCCTTTCTTAATGCCAGATAAGACAAACTTTAATGGTAGATTGAATGGTATACAGGCTATGCCAGAGACTTTCTTTGTTGATAGTAATGGAGAAACTAAAGTTGTCTTGGATAAGGCGATAAGAATTTGTATGGAGTGTATTGGAATTGGATAGAATTAAAAATATTATAAATGGTAGTACAAAAAAAGATAAATATAAAATAAGAGATCGTTTTAAGCATTTATTTCAATCCGTTTGGTTTTTAATTACTAATTCTTACTTTGAAGGGTTTAAGACTGGTAAAATCTACGGGGGGAATTTAAAGAAAATTTGTGTTCCGGGTATAAATTGTTATTCATGCCCGGGAGCAAAAGGTTCTTGTCCAATAGGATCACTACAGGCAGTAATTGGAAATTCAAAATATAAGATTAGTTATTTTATTATATAGTTGGGATTTTGTTTTTTATAGGAGCATTGGTGGGAAGATTTGTTTGTGGATGGCTGTGTCCATTTGGATTGATTCAAGATTTGCTACACAAGATTCCCTTTTTTAAAAAAGTTGAAACATTTAAGTTTGATAAACATTTGAGAAAATTGAAATATATAATATTACTTGTATTTTTCATTAATATTACCTTTATTTTTGGTTGATATTTTAGGTCAGGGTTCTCCGTATTTTTGTAAACTTATTTGTCCGATTGGTATGCTGGAAGGAGGATTACCACTTGTTTTATTAAATAAAAGTATGAGAAGTACGATAGGTTTCTTGTATTATTGGAAAGGAATCATTCTAATAGTTACTTTGTTACTTTCTATAATTATATATAGACCTTTTTGTAAATATATATGTCCACTTGGAGCTATTTACTCAATTTTTAACCCTATTTCAATATTTAGATATAGATTGGATAAGGATAAGTGTATTAATTGTGGAAAATGTAAAAAAGTTTGCCAAATGAATAAAGATTCAGTTGAGAATTGCAATCATCTGGAGTGTATCAGATGTGGACGATGTAAAAATGCTTGTCCAGTGGATGCAATTAGTTATGGAGTAAGAAAATAGAGAGGAGTAGTTAGGAAAGTGATAAAAAATGCTATAGCATATATTACAAGAAAGAAAAATAGAACTTTAATAATTTTTATCATATTAACTATAGTTCTTTCTTGCTTGTATTCTTGTTTAACAATAATGAAATCAAGCAATGAAATAGAAAAGGCTTTATATGAAAGTTCTAATTCTTCAATATCAATAACAAAAAAAGATGGTAAATATTTTAATGTTAATCAATTTAAAGATATTGAAAAATTAAAAGAAATTGAAGAAAAAATAATTCAATATGATGGATTAGCAAAACTAAAAGATGCTAAAGTAGTTAGCGGAGAACAAAGAATAAATAGAGAAGATTTATCTGACGAATTTAAGAATGTTGTTTCACTCGAAGCTACAAATAATACTAAAAGAAATATTTTATTTAGTAGTGGAGTATTTACAATTAAAGAAGGTGAAAATATAGAAGAAAATGATAAGAATTCAATTATTGTTCATGAAGAATTTGCTAAACAAAACAATCTAAAATTAGGTGATGAAGTTGATCTTGAATTACTAGATATTGAAAAAAGTGGAAAAATAAAAAGTCATAAATTTAAAATTATAGGGATCTTTTCTGGTAAAAAACAGGAAACATATACAGGATTATCTTCTGATTTTAGTGAAAATATGGTGTTTGTAGATTATTCAACAAGCCAAGAGGTATTAAACAATTCAGAAAATAATGAAATTGCAAATAAAATTTTAATGTATTCTGGTAGTGCAGAATCTACAGACTTAGCCTTAAACAAATTGAAAGAGCTTAAAATTGATGAGTCAAAGTATTTTGTTGAAAAAGATTCTAATGCGTTTGAAGAGTCTTTAGAGTCAGTGAGTGGAATAAAATATATAATAAAAGTAATGACTTATTCTATTATGTTAGTTGGGATGGTTGTTCTTTCATTAATCTTGATTCTATGGTTAAGGGAAAGAATTTATGAAATAGGTATATTTTTATCTATTGGAACATCTAAGATACAAATTATAATGCAATTTATATTCGAGTTAATATTCATATCGATACCAAGTATAATATCTTCCTTATTTTTAGGAAATGTATTACTAAAAGTAATTGTAGATGGATTCATTAACTCAGAGGATTCAATGATTTCCGGTGGAAGTTTAATAAATAGTAGTAGTTTTATGTCAAATATAACAACGCTTGGACAAAGTTATTTAATATTAATAAGTATTATTGTTTTATCAGTTGTATTTGCTTCTTCATTAATGTTAATCAAGAAGCCTAAAGAAATCTTATCAAAAATAAGTTAGGAGAAAATAATGGATATATTAGAAATAAAGAATGTAGCATATAGTTATGCAAATTCTAAAGAAAAAGTTTTGTCAGGAGTAAATCAAAAATTTGAACTTGGGAAGTTTTATGCGATAGTAGGAAAGTCAGGAACAGGAAAATCTACACTTCTTTCCTTACTTGCTGGACTTGATAAACCTCAAACAGGAAAAATATTGTTTAAGAATGAAGATATACAAAATAAAGGATATAGTAATCATAGAAAAAATAATATATCTTTAGTATTTCAAAACTATAATTTAATAGATTATTTATCACCAATTGAAAATATTAGATTAGTAAATAAATCAGCAGATGAAAGTATCTTGTTTGAACTAGGTTTAGATAAAAAACAAATAAAAAGAAATGTTATGAAATTATCTGGTGGACAGCAACAAAGAGTAGCTATTGCTAGAGCATTGGTATCAGATGCTCCAATAATACTAGCTGATGAGCCTACTGGTAATCTAGACAGTGTTACTGCTGGAGAAATAATTAATATATTAAAGACATTAGCTAAAGATAGAAATAAATGTGTAATAGTTGTAACACATAGTAAGGAAGTAGCAGATTCTGCGGATATCATTTTAGAACTAAGTGGTAAAAAGTTGAAAAAAGTAAATAAAATGAATTTGGAGGTTGAATAATGATAAAAAATGCATTTGCTTATGTAACTAGAAAAAGTTTAAAATCATTAATTATCATATTAGTTATTTTATCTATGTCAACTTTAAGTCTCATTAGTTTATCTATTAAAGATGCTACGGACAGAGCTTCAAAAGAAACATTTGCTAATATAACAAATAGTTTTTCTATGGAGATAAATAGACAAGTAAATCCAGGAACACCTAGAGGTGGGGGAAATGTAAAAGGTGAAGATATTAAAAAGATATCTCAAACAGATAGTATAGACTCCTATGTAAAAAGAATAAACAGTGTTGCAGATTTAGTTGATTATGATATTATTGAAACTCAAGAGACTCTTGCGAATCAATCACCTGAAAGAGCAAAGAATTTTAAAAGAACAGTTATGTTAACTGGGGTTAACGACTCAACAAAAGAAACAAAATTTGTATCAGAAGCATATAAATTAGTAGAAGGAAAGCATTTAGAAAATGAAGATAAAAATAAAATCTTAATGCATAAAGATTTAGCTGAAAAAAATAACCTTAAAGTTGGAGATAAGATAAAAATAAAATCTAATTTATTTGATGCTGATAATGAGAAAGGTGCAGATGAAACAGTAGAAGTAGAAATTAAAGGTCTATTCGATGGGCATAATAGCGGTGGAGTAAGTGCAGCACAAGAACTATACGAAAATACATTAATCACTGATGTTCATACAGCTGCTAAAGTTTATGGTAATACCGAAGATACAGCTGTATACCAAGATGCAACATTCTTTGTAAAAGGTGATAAGAATCTTGATAGTGTAATAAAAGATCTTGGGAAAATAGATATAAATTGGAGAGAATATAATTTGATTAAAAGTTCATCAAATTACCCTGCATTACAACAATCTATATCAGGTATTTACTCAATTTCAAATAAATTATTTTTTGGCTCATTAATATTTGCAGGAGTTGTAGTTTCATTATTATTATTCTTATGGATGAATGCTAGAAAGAAAGAAATAGCAGTATTACTATCATTAGGTATATCAAAATTAGAAATTTTTGGTCAATTCCTAATTGAGATGGTATTTATATCAATCCCCGCATTCGTTGGTTCCTATTTCTTAGCTCAATATACAGCTGACAAGCTTGGGAATAATATATTGAATAAGGTTACTGGTGATATAGCTAAACAAATAGCTAAACAATCTGCATCTAGCCAATTAGGTGGTGGGGCAGAAGCTGAAGGATTTAACAAGACATTATCAAGTTTAGATATCAATGTATTACCTAAATTCATGATTTATGTAGTTATATTTATGAGTTTAGTACTTCTTGTATCATTGATTATTTCTTCATTCAATATATTAAGAAGGAATCCAAAAGAATTATTAATTGACAATAATTAAAATTTTCGGTGCTTTTTAGCACCAAAAATGAGAGTGTAGTATAAAGGCTCTTTGTCAAATGATGTTGGTAAAGAGAAATCTTAGAATAATTTGGACAGAACAGAAAGAAGAAACCCTCTTCCTGTTCTGTTTATTTGGTTAAAAATGTTTTGCCATGACGAATCATGATCCGTAGTTTGAAATTGTAAAAGCTGCGAAAGCCGTACGCATTGCGTTTTAATACTTTGATGTGGTTGTTTAAACATTCCAATGGTCCATTTGAATAGCTGTAGTGAAGCGCATTTTGGATCTGTGGCAGAAACTTTTTAAACGTTCGTAAAGTGGTTGTATAGGTTTCAGGAAGACCGCTGACTTCTCTGTTTAAACAGTCCTCAAATAATGACTGATCTCTTTTCTTTACCGCATAAAGAATGTCTTGGTATAACTGATAGCCTTGGCGCAGGTTGGGACAAGCAGATAACAGTCGATCGACAATCTCACTTTCAGTCAAATAATCTTTAAAACTGGCACGCCAAACCCTTTTTTCGTAGTTTAACTTTGCTTCTTCTTTTTGTAGGAGTTTCCAATAGCGTTTCAATTTTTTCCCTAACCCTCGTTGAGAGTGGGAAGTTCCTTTAAGCCGTGCCGTGGTTTCTTTCACTCGATGATTCAAGAAGGTTCTGCCAATATGTTGGACGATGTGGAAACGGTCGATGATCAACTGAGCATTCGGGAAAAGCTTTTTCACCAATGAAACATAAGGCGCATACATATCAATAACAATCCATTGAACGGCTTCACGAGTCGCTAATGAAAACCGAGAAAATAGCGTTCTAAATAAGGCAAGCGTCGATTTTCGACAATATCCAATAATGCATGGCTTTGTCCGTCCATCATGATAAAACTCATTGCACTGGTCACATGTCGAACCGATTTGAATTCATCAAAGCATAAGACCTTTGGCAAAGTCTGTTTGAAAGGATTCAATGGGCGGTAAAATCTCTTCATGACACGATAGACCGAAGAAGTGGAGATATTTTTCTGACGGGCGATTTCCGTCATGGAAGTATTCTCTTTTAAGCGAGCAATAACAGACCAACGAACTTTTTGACTAATGAAACAGTATTTTTCAGCGACAGAGGTATCCGCTACGAATGTTCTTTGGCAAGACTTACATTTAAATCGTTGTTTCTTCAACTCCAGATAAGTGCGATACTCATATATTCTTTTTCAATCAGCCAATCTTCATCAAAAAATAAATGTTTATCTGTTAATCCGAGTAATTTTCTAGTATGATTATCCATAGAGCGACTCCTTTGATAGGGTGATGTTTTGGTCGACTAAATTTTACCAAAAGTGAGTCTCTTTTTGAGTTGAAACGAAGAAAAAAGTGTTGTTGGAAAATCGCCTTCGATTTTCCAACAACACAAAATATTATAGAACCCTTTATTCTAAAGGATTTCAAGGTGTCTGTTTGCATTTATTAAAAAAAAGAAAAAGTATTGGCAACAGAAGGCGTCACCAACACTAGATATTATAGAGCCATAATATGCTGTATAATATCTAGTGTATAGGCTTAAGTGGAGGTATATATGAAAATATTAACTGTTGAAGATGATAATATGATAAGAGAGGGAATAAGTGAATATCTTTCAGAATTTGGATATACTGTTATTCAAGCTAAAGATGGAAGAGAAGCCTTGTCAAAATTTAATAGCGATATAAATTTGGTTATCTTAGACATTCAGATACCTTTTATAAATGGTTTAGAAGTGTTGAAAGAAATTAGAAAGAAAAGCAATTTACCAATTCTAATCTTGACTGCATTTAGTGATGAAGAATATAAAATTGATGCATTTACTAATTTAGTAGACGGATATGTAGAAAAGCCATTTTCATTGCCGGTCTTAAAAGCTAGAATAGATTCTTTAATTAAGAAGAATTATGGACATTTAGAGAAGTTTGAATATAAGGATCTATCGGTTAATTTTAATAGCTATACAGCTAAAATAAATGGTGAAGAAATAGATGTAAATGCAAAAGAACTAGAAGTATTAAAATGTTTATTGGATAATAATGGACAAGTGTTAACAAGAATGCAAATTATTGATTATGTATGGAAAGATAGCGAAGAAACTCCTTATGATCGAGTAATAGATGTATATATAAAAGAACTTAGAAAAAAATTACAATTAGACTGTATAACTACTATAAGAAATGTAGGATATAAATTGGAGAGAAAATGAAAAAATTAAAGATATTTCCAAAAATGTTCATACAAATATTTTCTGTTCTTGGAATAATAATTATATTAGTTCATTCATTAGTTTTTTTTATCTTTCCTAAAACATATTTGGAGACGAGAAAAGAAAAGATTCATAATATGGCAAATGAAATTTCTAGTAATATGAATGGAAAAGAAATAAAATATATAGAACAAACTTTGGAGTTTTATTCCAAGAGTAGTGAAATAAAAGTATTCATAAAAGAAAAAAATAATAAGAATGAAATACAAATCAAAGATAATATAAATGTTAATTTAGAAAGTGATAGTAATTCTTTGATAATTGAAGAAAAAGAAATAAAGCTTAATGATGGTAAAAAAACAAATCTACAATTTGTTTCTACAGCTGATATGCAAAAAGATGCGAAAGATTTAAGCCTTAAATTTTTACCATATTCTTTATTAATATCAATTTTATTTTCTGCTATTATTTCTTTAATTTATGCAAAATCAATAAAAAATAATATACAAGAAATAAAAATTGTTACTGATAAAATGATGAAACTTGATAAAAAAATGAGTTTAAAAGTTAGCTCTAATGATGAAGTTGGAGAATTAAAACAACAAATTAATGATTTGTATTCTACTTTATTAAGAACAATTGACGATTTGGAATTTAAAAATAAAGAAATTTTAAAATTAGAAAAGTTAAAATATGACTTTTTTAAAGGTGCATCCCATGAACTTAAAACCCCTCTTGCTAGTCTTAAAATAATACTGGAAAACATGAAATACAATATTGGAAAATATAAAGAAAGAGATATTTATATTAATGAATGTATTGAAATCGTTGATAGTTTAACAAAAAATATTTCTCAAATATTATCAGTTCATTCTATAGAAAATTTGAATAATGATGAAGAATATTTGAAAATAAATGATACATTAGAAGACATATTAAAAAAGTATGAAATATTAGCAAATCAAAAGAAAATAACTGTCAATAATTATATATTAGACGAGAATGTTTATATAGGAAAAACAGCTTTAAAGATTATTCTATCTAATTTGATTAGTAATGCGGTAAAATATACTGATGTAAATGGGGTAATTAATATTGGGATAGTTAATGATTGGTTATATATAGAGAATTCATACGGTAACAATAAAATTTCGAATATGGATAAAATATTTGATGTTAAATTTGATTTAAATAAGGAAAATAGTAATGGATTAGGTTTATATATTGTAAGTAATATTCTGAATAATTACAATATAGAATATAAAGTATTGCAGGATGAAGAATTTTTTATCTTTAAAATAAAAATATTTTCTTAATTAAGATATAATTTTGCAATAGTTATTGAAAAATAGAGACTTATTATTAGCCATGGAAGTAAAGACTTTTTTCTTATTGAAAGTGAACAGAAAATAATTGATACAAGAAATCAGGATTTGAACACGCTAATAAAAATATTGTTAGTAAAACTATACGAGGTAGTCTTTTCGGATGCAGAGATTGTTTAAATATTTGATAGAATAGAAACTTAAAAAGTTTAATAAAACTCAATTATATAAGTAGTAGATGAATATGATGGTTATTTAGATTATGGTAGCGTCAAGAATTATGTGTAAATGGAAAATCCATTCTGTTAATTACAGTTAAATCATCGACTCTAATGTATCCTGAATTTCTTTAAATCCCTTGTGAATTCTACCTAAAAATTTTTGGTTATATTGATTAAATTGAGAAATGAAGAATCTCTCTAGAGATTCTTCATTAGGGAATTGTTCTTTTCTTCGAGTATATCGTTTTAGCTGCTTATTAAAGCCTTCAATCAGGTTCGTCGAATAAATTGTTCGTCTGATGGCGTGAGGGAAATTATAAAAGGTTAATAGGGCAGGATTCAAGAGTAAATTGACGACTCTTGGATACTGCTTTTTCCATTTCCTAATCATAAAGTCGATGTGATCCAATGCCTCTTCTTTTGAATTCGCTTGGTAAACCAATTTGAAATCCTCACAAATTTCTTTTCGATCTCGAACACGAACTTTATGAGCGATATTTCTAGATACATGCACACAACATTGTTGAAATTGGGCATTCGGATACACACTATGGATACTTTCTTCAATACCGCTTAATCCGTCTGTCACTACTAATAAAACTTCTTCTAACCCACGTTTTCTAAGATCTTGAAGAACTTCTTTCCAAATATAAGCAGACTCAGTTGGGGCAATAGTAAACCCAAGAACTTCTTTGGTTCCATCCAAACGAATACCAATCGTAATATACACTGCTTCCTTCGAAACAGTCTGTCGCTTCACAGGGATATGCGTCGCATCCATAAATATAACGGAATAATTGGCTTCTAACGTTCTTTCTTTAAAAGCTAAAACATCTTCAGCCACCAATTTACTCATGTTGGAGATTGTTTGTGGCGTATAGTGGTGACCATACATTTTTTCAATTAATTTGGAGATTTCAGCCATAGTAATGCCTTTTTGAAATAATTGGATAATGGTCGTTTCTAATGAATCATTGGTTCGCTTATATGCTGGTAGTGTTTGTTGAGAAAGTTCGCCATTCCGATCTCTAGGAATAGTTAAATTCAACTCGCCATATTCTGTTTTAAATGTACGTGAATAATTCCCGTTACGGGAATTTCCTGAATTGAATCCATTTCAATCATATTTTTCGTAATCTAAAAAAGCAGTTAGCTCTGCTTGTAGAAGTGAATTAATCGCTCGCTCTAAATGATCCTGAAATAATTCATCTAAATCCCCTTTATTGAGTAGTGTTTGCATAATTTCTATAGTAAATTTAGTCATGAGAAAGTCCTCCTATAAAATTTCTGTGTGGTAACTTTAATTTTACAGAATGGACTTTTTTTTCTACCCTAAATTTCTATTTACACAAAATATTTTACGCTATCTTTTATTTTAAAATATGGGATATTATGATAAACTAACTATGGATGATATTTGAAAAAACCATACTGTATGTTTGATTTAATTTTTATTTTTAAGCTCATATCGTAAGAATGGGACTTGTAGTCTCACTTCTTTATGGAGGTGATAATTATGAACGTTGGTTTTATTGGAGCCGGCAAGGTAGGTTGTTCATTCGGGAAGTATTTCCAGGAACATAAAATACAAGTAACAGGATTTTATAGTAAAAGCGAAGACTCGTCATTAGCAGCTTCGAATTTTACATCTAGTAAACAATATTTAAACTTAAGAGAATTAGTAGATGAAAATGATACTATTTTCATTACGACTCCTGATGGTCAAATTCAGGAGGTATGGCAAGAAATTAAAAATTATCAAATCAAAAACAAATTAATCTGCCATTGCAGTGGTGCAATATCTTCAGATATCTTTTCAAATATACAGGACTATGGTGCTTATGGCTATTCTGTCCATCCTATGTTTTCAATATCAGATAAATATAATTCATACAAAAAATTAAAAAAATCTTTTATAACAATTGAAGGCGATGAAAAATATGCAAAGTTTTTATGTGATTTCTTCAAAAAGTTAGGTAATAGTACTGTAATTGTATCTAAGGAGAATAAATCTCTTTATCATGCCGCATCAGTAGTATCTAGTAACCTTGTGCTAGGACTTATTAATACAAGCGTTACATATCTAATTCAATGTGGATTTACTGAAAAAATGGCAATTGAAGCTTTATATCCATTAATTGAATTTAATATTAGAAATATAAAAGAAAAAGGAATTATAGAAAGTTTGACAGGACCAGTTGAACGTTGTGATATTTCAACAATTAAAGGTCACTGTGAAGTTTTATCAGATGAAGACAGAGCTTTATATATGCTATTATCAAAAAATGTATTAGAGATAGCTATGTTAAAAAATATTAATAGAGATTATAGTGAATTAGAAAAGTATTTAGGAGAGAGTTAGGAGAGAGATAGATGAAAAATACAGCAGTTACATTTAAAGAATCTAAATTAAGAAATGAAAAATTAACAATGCTTACAGCTTATGACTATTCAACAGCAAAAATAATTGATGAAGCTGGGATAAATGGAATATTAGTAGGAGATTCTCTTGGTATGGTATGTCTAGGACATGAAGATACACTTTCAGTAACAATGGAAGACATGATTCATCATACTAGAGCAGTTACAAGAGGAGCTAAGAACACTTTAGTTGTTGCAGATATGCCATTTATGTCTTATCAAACTTCAGTATATGATTCAGTAGTTAATGCAGGAAGATTAATAAAAGAAGGACGAGCTCAGGTTGTTAAATTAGAAGGAGGGATAGAAGTATGCGATAAAATAGAGGCTATAGTAAAGGCTTCTATACCTGTTATGGCGCATATAGGTTTAACACCTCAATCTGTTAATGCATTTGGAGGATTTAAGGTACAAGGAAAGGACAAGGAAGCTGCTAAAGAATTAATAAGAGCTGCTAAAGCTGTAGAAAAAGCAGGAGCATTCGCTGTAGTGTTAGAATGTGTTCCAACTAAGCTTGCAGAGTTAATTTCTAAAGAGATATCAATACCTACAATTGGTATTGGAGCAGGTGCAGGGTGTGATGGACAAATTCTTGTATATCAAGATATGTTGGGGATGTATAGTGATTTTACCCCTAAATTTGTGAAGAAATATGCTAATTTATCAGAAGAGATGAATAAAGCATTTACAAAATATATAGAGGAAGTAAAAGATGGAGTTTTTCCAGGTCCAGAACATGGGTTTAAAATAAGTGATGATGTTTTAGAAAAATTATATTAAAAGGGTCAAGAAATATGGTTATATTTAAAACAGTAAATGATGTTAGAAGTCAAGTAAAAGAGTGGAAAAAACAAGGCTTAAAGGTAGGATTAGTTCCTACTATGGGATATTTACATGAAGGTCATGAAAGTTTAATTAGAAAAGCATCAAAAGAAAATGATAAAGTTGTTGTAAGTATCTTTGTAAATCCAACTCAGTTTGGGAAAAATGAAGATTTAGGTAGTTATCCAAGAGACTTAGAAAGAGATATAGAAGTATGCACAAGAGGTAGAGCAACAGCAATATTTAATCCTGAAGTTGAAGAGATGTATTGTGACAATGCAAGTACTTTTGTTAATATAACTGGATTAACAGAAGGTTTATGTGGAGCTAGTAGGCCAATACATTTTAGAGGGGTTTGCACTGTTGTAAGTAAATTATTTAACATAATACCAGCAGATAGAGCTTATTTTGGAGAAAAGGATGCACAACAGTTAGCTGTAATTAAAAGAATGGTTAGGGACCTTAATATTGATATAGACGTTGTAGGGTGTCCAATTATAAGGGAAGAGGATGGACTAGCTAAAAGTTCTAGAAACACATACTTAAGTTTAGAGGAAAGATCTTCAGCTACTATTTTAAATAAATCTTTAACTTTAGCTAAGGAAGCCTTAAATAATGGAGAGAGAGATAGCTTAAAAATAATTGAGATAATAAGTAAAAATATAAATACTTGTAATTTGGCAAAGATTGATTATGTAGAAGTTGTTGATTCTTTATCATTACAAAGAGTAAATTATATTGAAAAATCAGTTTTAGTTGCAATAGCAGTATTTATAGGAAAAACAAGATTAATAGATAATTTTACATTTGAATTACAATAGGGGGCTATAATAATGAAAGTTACAATGTTAAAAGGAAAAATACATAGAGCTAAAGTTGAACAAGCTGAGTTAGATTATGTAGGAAGTATTACTGTTGATATGGATTTATTAGAAGCAGCAGGAATATATGAATATGAAAAAGTACAAATAGTTGATGTTAATAATGGAAATAGATTTGAAACTTATACAATAGCTGGAGAGAGAGGAACAGGGATGATTTGCTTGAATGGAGCTGCAGCTAGATGTGTATCAACTGGAGATAAAATAATTTTAATGGCATATTGTGAATTAAATGAAAATGAGGTTAAGGATCATAGACCTAAGGTTGTTTTTGTCGATGATAATAATAAAGTTGAAAGAGTAACATCATATGAAAAACATGGAAGGTTATCAGATATAATTCTTTAGGTTTTGTAATGTTATTTATATATAGCTAGACTATTATTGAAATATTTATTGATTACTAATTGGATAGATGTCAATAAAGTAGACACAAAAAGAGAAGATACTTAAAGATTTTCAAAGTAAAGAGCCTCCATTTCATTTGGTGTAAGCATATCTCATGTTCCATGAGGACGTTTGGTGTTATAGAAGCCTTCAATGTAGGCAAAACAAGCCAACCGTACTTCTTCAATTGAATGGAATGAACGGCGATTTAATTCTTCTTTTTTCATATATTAAAAAAAAGCTTCGGTAACGGCGTTATCCCACGGATAACCTGGTTTTGAAAGTGAGTGGACAATCGGATGATCCTCTATAAATTTTCTAAATTCAAAAGAGGTATATTGAGACCCTTGATCTGTATGAAAAAGAACAGAACTCGTTAATGGAATGGCAACAGTTTTTTTGACAAATTTTATAAGGTGCAGAACTTCTTTCCGTATACTATTCCGATTGTCCTAGACAATGAGCCTCCTCGGATGTGACGATCTTCGGCAGGAGCTAACAGTTAAAGTTAGACTGCCTCGCTAGCGTTAGCACATCCGAGCTCATTATCAAGGATTCGCTGCGCCAATCTCTGGTTACGGTAACCAACCGGTGTCTCGTAGCCAAGTGTACCGTGCAACCGAAGGTGGTTCCACCAATTGACATAGTCAAATAACTCCAAATCCAATTGTTGTAAGGTTTCAAATGTGTATTGATAGACAAATTCTACTTTCAACGACTTATAAGTTGATTCAGCTACGGCATTATCAAAAGGACAGCCTTTATGACTCAATGATCGATTGATGTCAAAAGTCGTTAATAATTCATCAATAGCTTGGTTATCAAACTCTTTTCCACGATCAGTATGAAAAATCTCAACCTCTGTCAGAGGTTGTCTGATACGGCTAAATGCTTTTTTTACTAGAACGGCATCTTTATGTTCTCCACAAGAATAGCCGAGAATTTCTCGATTGAACAGATCCAAAATGAAACAGACATAATTCCATTTTTTCCCGACTCGTACATAAGTCAAGTCTGTTACGATCGCTTCTAATGGGTTGTCTCTTAAGAATTTACGATTCAATACGTTTGTCGTTTTGGCTTCATTGCAAGTAGAATGATGTACTTTAAAATAAGCAACAGTATAGCTCGATTTTAATCCTCTATTTTTCATGATTCTACTAATTTTTCGTCGGCTGATCTGAATGCCTCGTTTTGATAAGGCTTTTTTTATTTTTCTTGAGCCGTAGGCCTTTCGGCTGAGGATAAATTCTTCAGCGACTACTTCTTCAAGTTCTGATTCGTCTTTCTTTGGTTTTGATTGATAATAATAGGACTGACGTGATAGACCTAATATTCTGCACATCGCTGATATAGGGTAAAGATGCTTATTCGCATCGATTACTTGTCTCTTCGTCCGAATATCAGCGCTGCTTGCTTTAAAATATCATTTTCCATTTCTAATTGCTGGTTTCTTTTACGTAGTTCTAACAATTCTTTTTGTTCAGGCGTAAGATTATCTTTTTCTTTGAATGAACCACTCGTTTTAGATTGCTTTACCCATTTGTCAAATGCTGAAGCCGTTAGTTCATATTCTCGAATGATTTCTACACGTGGCTTTCCAGCTAAGTAAATATTGACTATTTGTTGCTTGAATTCTTGTGAAAAAGTTCTTCGTGTTCTCTTAGATATAAAAATTCCTCCTGGTATGTTTTCTTCTAGTCTACACACCTTAATTTTTCTGTCTAGTTAATTGTAGCCTATCCAGTGCTTCTGCCGGAGAAAATCAGATCCGAGGATGCTCATTGTCAAGGGCAATCGGAGCCATAACACCGCAGCATTCACAACACCTTATAATTTTTGTCAAAAAAAGTGTTGCCATTCCAATAGATGAAATTCTTCAATTGAGAGTGTAAAATATTTTGTGTAAATAGAAAAAAGGAAGTCCCTTCTGTAGAATAGAGTTACCACAACACATTCACAGAAAAGAGGACTTCCATATGAACGATTTTACTACAGAAATTCTAAAGACTCTAGCGAACAAAGGCGATTTGAATGAATTATTAGTTGCTTTAATTATTTATAAATAACTATAATGCTTTTATTATAGTATCGTAAATAGTTTATATGAATACATTAATTGTAAAAATGGTGGATGGCTCTGAACGATTAACAATATTTTTTTGTTTTGACTATCATTTTATTGTTCAGAAATAATTTATTGCACTTTTTGAGGTAAATAGTTTAGAATTATTTTAATATAAGTACTTCAGATTTAATAAAGGAGAAATATCTAATGAAAAAAATTGATTTAATAAATATGATAGGTATGTTAATAGGGATATTAGTAAATATAGTAATTTTCACAGATTGGCTCGGGGTGTTATTTTCTAATCTTATTCCCATACTTATTATAGGCATTTGTGGAATTATACTTTCAATATTAGAACTTTTTGAAAGCAGAAATACAATGAATAGAATATTTGCTTGTATTATATTAATTGTTAATCTATTGCCTATGGTCTATTTTACTTTTTTATATTTTGCACTGGGATGAAATAAATTAACCAAAAGTTTCTTTTTCTTATAATGTGTATCAATATTAAAACTGAAAAAGATATGGATAATAGGATCAAAGCCCTCATTGGAACACTCAATATATTATCAGATTTAAATTTCAAATAGATAATTTCATTTTTTAGTAATATCGAAAGATACTTTTTTAATGATGAGAGTGTAATGTAAACCGTGTAAGTAACCATTAATCCTAGGCAGGTGGTTGCTTCGCGGTTTTTCTTTTTCTACAATAAGATCAAGAGGTGATTACACGATGGCTAGAAAGAAAAGAAATCCTGATGCCGAAAAGTTAGCTGAATCCATTCTGAATGCCTATCAACCTGAATCTGTCGATGACATGCAAGATGCTTTGAAAGATGTGTTTGGGCCCCTTTTTGAAAAAATGCTTCAAGGAGAATTGAATAATCATTTAGGTTATGATGCCCATTCTAAAGAGCCTAAGGAACACGATAACCGTCGAAATGGCTATGGAACTAAAACGCTTAAAACCAGTTTTGGTGAAGTAGCTATTGATGTTCCTAGAGACCGGGAAGCTTCCTTTGAACCAGAGTTAATTCCTAAGAGAAAACGAGATGTCTCCGACATCGAAGGGAAGGTTCTTTCCATGTATGCACGAGGAATGAGTCAACGAGATATTGCCGCAACCGTCGAAGCTATCTATGGCTTTGATATTTCCCATGAAATGATTTCAGATATCACTGACGCTGTCCTTCCTGAATTGGAAGAATGGCAAGCCCGCCCCCTAGCAAAGTGTTATGCCTTTCTATTCGTTGATTGTATGTATGTTACTTTACGAGAAAATTATGAAGCCAAAGAATATGCTGTATACACCATTCTTGGCTATGATCTCAAAGGAAATAAGGAGATTTTAGGATTATGGTTAAATCAAACAGAATCTAAAAATCGCTGGATGCAAGTATTTGATGAACTGAAAGCACGTGGTGTCGAAGATGTCTTTTTCATTTCGATGGACGGTGTTTCTGGCCTCGAAGAAGGCGCAAAAGCGATCTTTCCATCGGTAATTGTTCAGCGCTGTATTGTTCATCTTGTTCGAAATGCATTGCGCTATATTCCAAGTAAGGACTATAAGGAAGTCTGCCGAGATATGAAAAAGTTCTACGGTGCTTCTTCTCTAAACGCTGCACATGCTGCTTTTGGCAGTTTTCAAAATCGGTGGTCTCATTATTCTGGTGCTGTAGATGTCTGGAAACGGAACTTTGCACATGTTGAACAACTATTTGATTATGGTAGTGCCATTCGAAAAATTATGTACACTACCAATGCGGTTGAAAGTGTCCACTCCAGCTTCAGAAAAGTCACAAAAAAAGGAGCGTTCTCTAATGAGAATGCACTCCTAAAACTACTTTATTTACGCACGAAAGAATTACACGCGAAGTGGTCAGGTGGTCGAATTCAAAACTGGGCTATGGTGCTTAAGCAGTTAATGATCAACGAGACCTTCTCCTCTAGAATGAAAAGTATGCGATTTACCTTCCGTAACAACGGTAGGTTTATTCAACTATGTGTCCGATCAAAATTTATCTGATTTCAAAATAGCCGAGAGAATTATGGTGGTTAAAAACTCTTAACTATTTAACTTCCACAGTTTAGTTGACAAACCCCAATTAGTTCTCTATTTTCACATACTATTTTCAATAGTGTGTTTTTTATTTATATTCTTAGTCAAGCTAACTGTATGAGTATTTAGTAAAGTTGTTTCTTTCAAAAATTCAGAAGTCTTATCACCTTGTATACCTAACCAAATCAGTGTCCAAGGTTCCTTTTTATCTGTATAATACTTCACTTTTTGACCTTGAAAAAAAAGAAAATATCGTGTTCTATAAGTTCAAAATGTTGAGCTTCTACTTCTAAGAATCCCTTACCAGATAAAACATAATGAAATATCCATTTTTGTTGAACTATATAATTACGAATAGAAGAATTGGGATGATAAGATTCATATCCGCATTGGGAAAGGGAAATTGGAGCAGAAACTGACTTATTATGATACCAAAAATCCTCCATTATTATCCTCCTTTATAGAACTAACTATGAAGAAAATACCATGTTTTAAGTATAGATTATCATGTTCAAATGGTCAAAAAAATCTATACTATAATTAGATAGCGCTTTCTAACTATTTTTTGAAGGAGTCAATCATAATGAGTGAGAAAATAATGAATACAATCCAGAATAAAGTTTTACCTATAGCTACTAAGATTGGGAATCAACGATTTTTAGTAGCGTTAAGAGATTCATTTATGGGTACGATGCCTGTAATAATGACAGGTTCGGTTGCAATATTATTAAATGCTTTTTTAGTAGATTTTCCTATGCAATTTGGCTATGAGAAGATTACTGATTATTTTCAATGGTTAGTAGATATAAATAATTTGATATCAAAAGGAAGCATTTCTATTGTTTCCTTACTGTTTATTTATTGTTTAGGAGTAAATATTGCTAAAATATATAAAACAGATACTTTGTCTTCAGGACTAGTCGCCCTGTCTTCATTTATTATTTCTATAAGTAATTCTATGACTTCAACTTATAATTTATCGAATAATAATAATATTGACTTAACAACACTATTTACTGATGTTGAGGGAATAACAGTTACAGGTAACAGTTTAAATGTGACTATATCAGGATTGTTGCCTGGTACACAAATTAATTCAAATGGTTATTTTACCGCAATAATCATAGGTTTTTTATCTTCAATTATTTTTTGTAAACTCATGAATAAAAATTGGACAATTAAATTACCTGATACAGTTCCTCCAGCTATCGCTAAACCATTTTTATCAATTATTCCGGCTTTAGTTTCTCTTTATATAATTGCTATTTTGACATTTTTGTTAAATAGAATTACAGGAAAAATTTTAACAGATGTAATTTACGAAATATTACAACGCCCTATGTTAGGACTTTCCCAAAGTTTTTTTGTTGTTATATTAGTTGCTTTCTTAGTTCAATTTTTCTGGTTTTTCGGTATTCATGGTGGAAATGTTATGGCACCTATTATGGAAGGTGTATTTGGAGTAGCGCTTTTAGTTAATTTAGAAGCTTATCAAAACAATGAAACTATTCCTTATGTTTGGACAAGTGTATCATACGGATCGTTTGTCTGGTATGCAACTTTAGGTTTATTAATTGCGATTTTTTGGGTATCAAAAAATAGTCATTATAAAGAAGTTGCAAAACTTGGAATTATGCCTGTTTTGTTTAATATTGGTGAACCAGTAATGTATGGATTACCTACTGTATTAAATCCTATTTTATTTATTCCATTTTTGTTATGTCCTGCTGTAATGTCTAGTGTGGCTTATTTAGTAACAGATTTTAAGTTGGGTTTCTCCAGTAACACAAAATGTAACTTGGGTAATACCACCGGTCTTATATGGATTCTTTTCGACAGGATTTGATTGGAGATCAATTATTTTATCAATTATTAATTTATTTTTAACCACGTTAATTTATTTGCCATTTGTTAGAATGGCAAATAAGAAAATTGGATAATTTTTAAGTAAGTCGTAGTTAGTGTGTATTAGAAGTATGATAAGCCTCATTTTTGATATATTAAGGAAGGAGAAGACATGCAAACGTTTGAGATAAAAGAAGAATTTTTGGTAGATGGAAAACCAACTAAATTGATTAGTGGCGCAATCCATTATTTTCGCATGACACCGGCACAATGGGAAGATAGTTTATACAATTTGAAAGCACTGGGTGCGAATACCATAGAGACTTATATTCCTTGGAATCTGCATGAGCCAGTGGAAGGCGTCTATGACTTTGAGGGCATGAAAGACATCGTTGCTTTTGTGTCATTGGCGCAAGAACTTGGCTTGATGGTGATTTTGCGGCCATCTGTCTATATTTGTGCGGAATGGGAATTCGGCGGGCTACCTGCTTGGTTGCTGAAAGAGCACGTGCGATTGCGTTCAACTGATCCACGATTTATTGCAAAAGTCCGTACTTATTTCAGTGTGCTTTTACCAAAATTAGTTCCTTTGCAAGTGACACATGGCGGACCAGTCATCATGATGCAAGTCGAAAATGAATATGGTTCTTATGGCATGGAAAAAGAGTATTTGCGGCAAACAAAACAGGTGATGGAAGAATTTGGCATCGATGTTCCGTTATTTACGTCAGATGGTGCTTGGGAAGAAGTGCTGGATGTGGGCACACTGATTGAAGAGGATGTTTTCGTGACAGGAAATTTCGGCAGTCATTCCAAAGAGAACGCTACAGTGATGAAAGCATTTATGGCAAAACACGACAAAAAGTGGCCGATTATGTGCATGGAATACTGGGACGGTTGGTTCAATCGTTGGGGAGAACCGATTATCAAGCGTGATGGCCAAGATTTAGCTAATGAAGTCAAGGATATGCTAGCCTTAGGTTCATTGAATCTCTATATGTTCCATGGCGGAACCAATTTTGGTTTTTATAATGGTTGTTCTGCTCGTGGTGTGTTGGATTTGCCACAAGTGACTAGCTATGACTACGATGCGCTATTGACGGAAGCTGGCGAGCCGACTGAGAAATACTTCCATGTACAAAGAGCCATTAAAGAAGTATGTCCTGAAGTGTGGCAAGCCGAGCCCCGCAGGAAAACATTTGGTTCTTTAGGAACATTCCCTGTGCAAAACAGCGTCTCACTGTTGGCGGTAAAAGACCAGATGATGACGGCCCAAGAAACGATGTATCCAATAACGATGGAAGAAGCAGAATCTGGTTATGGGTATATGCTTTATTCAGTAAACTTAAAAAATTATCATCACGAAAATAAGCTCAAAGTTGTGGAGGCCAGTGACCGATTGCATCTTTTTGCAGACGGTAGCCTGCAGACAATTCAATATCAAGAAAACCTTAGGGAAGAAGTGATGATCAAGGGTACGCCAGAGAAAGAATGGATTGAACTAGATGTTTTAGTAGAGAACTTAGGCCGAGTGAACTATGGCTTTAAATTGAATGGGCCGACACAAGTGAAAGGCATTCGTGGGGGAATCATGCAAGACATCCATTTTCATCAAGGCTATCGGCAATATGCATTGACATTGTCAGCAGATCAACTCAAAAAAATCGATTATACTGCCGGTAAAAATCCGGCCCAGCCTTCTTTTTATCAAGCTGAATTCACATTGACTGACCTCGCGGATACATTTATCGATTGCCGCAGCTATGGCAAAGGGGTGGTCATCGTCAACGGTATCAATTTAGGTCGTTACTGGCAAAGAGGACCGATTCATTCCTTGTATTGTCCGAAAGAGTTTTTGAAGAAAGGCACAAATGAGATCGTGATTTTTGAAACGGAAGGGATAGAAATTAATGAGCTCATCTTTTGTGGACAACCGATAGTCAAGAAACTTTTGACTAATGATTTTTCTGAAATAGGTTCAAATATCCATAACCATATAGACAGCTAGTTTAAATTTATTGCAGCAAACCAATCATTGTATGTGTCGCGATTTTTCCAAATCTCAATACTTATTCTAACGCATCACAAATATTTATCTCAACAAGTCTCGAATGATTTTTACTTTTCATTTATGGTTCAAGCAGTGAATAATTTACACTTTCTTTTGAGATTGACTTATATTCGCGATAAACATCCTAAATGATAGAGATAATTTAAGCATTTGATCGTTGATAAAAGGTATAATTATAGATTCATCACAGATACATTGCTTTTTTCGAAGAAACTATAAAAAATGAGAGTCTAGGTTATTTGAGAATATCAATTGAGCAAGTACAAATAACTCCAAATTTAGTAATATTCCTAATTGATTATTGGTGAGTAATTAAAAAGGAATACTCAAGCTACATGTATAGCATAGAAAATCAGCATTCAATCAGACAATTAGGATTGAATGCTGACTTTTTTGTTATATTGATATTTTCAATTATCTTCTTTATTTTCTTCTAGTTTTTCGAAAAATAGGTATTCTCTGATCGTTGTATTAGTGGAAAGGGGATAAAGGAGCATATTGATCGTGCAACAAAACAACAATGAGATATCTACACAACACCAATTTGATGCCTACTGTAAAAAAGTATTACGCAATGAAGCTAAGTCTATTCGAAAACGAAACGATAAAATAAAAGAAAATGAGGAACCATTAAATGATTTAAATGAAGGTAAGTATTCACAAACTCATTTAGATGAGCAAGATGTTTATTTCTTATTTGGAATGGAGATATTAATTTCAGATCAGAAGTTATCAGCAGCAATTGATCAGTTATCGGATACAAGGAAAAAGATTGTTTTACTTTATTATTTTGCAGGTTTTAATGATACTGAGATCGGTAAAATTTTCAACATGAGTACAAGTGGTATCTGGTATCAACGAACGAAAGCGGTTGAACAATTGAAAATGGAATATGGCTTATGGTAGACAAACAAAGGAACCAACATTACCCATTAGTTCCTATATCTATTATCTTATCTGCTTTGAAAGAAGACCCAATTTCAATCAAAATGATACTTAAACATTACCACGGTTATATAACTAAGTTATGTTTAAAAAATGGATTTAATGAGGTGGGGCAATTTATTACCTATGTAGATGAATATATGCTAAGACAGCTAGAAATTAAATTGATAGAGGCTATATTGAAATTTAAAGTTAACTAATTAAAAAGTCCCCTTTCCACTTTTGCTATCTAAAAGAATCTTCTAATATTTGAGAGATATGTTTTTTAGTTAGAAAACCTATTGATCATTGAAAATTAAATAAATTCTATCAGTACGTTAACACTTCAAGGAGCATATTTTAGTTGCGCCATGATCTCTTATTGTAAAGAAGGAGCGATTAAAATTCTGAAATAGTTTTTATAGTCAATAAAAAGCGATGATTTGAAGTTGAAATAATGATACTTCCGTAAGGCTCGCCGTAAACTTGGGGAGAGGTGAAATTCCTATGTACTTTTGACAAAAGTGGCTGATAGATTAATTATTGTTAATAGAAAGGAAGAGACAATCATGTCGAAGAATAACAATAAAAGTAATTCATCAGAGTTAGAAAAATATTTGTTTCATCCAGAAAAGATAGAGGATTCTAATAATAAAATGAAGAGGATAAATCAACTACCATTAGTTTTAACGAATAAAGATTTAAAAGAACAATTTCAAATAAGTGATAGTACTTTAAACCGTCTTATAAAATTAGGTGATTTTCCAAGCTGCTGGTTTGGCATTAGAGGACATTACCTTAGAGATGACATTTTAGAATGGGTAAAAAAAGGAAATGAAGAATATTTTTGCGATCAGTTTCGTTTATTACGATTATTGTAGAATTTATCTTTTCGTCTGCATGTTGTATAATTATTTCATAGATAGAAAGATTTTCAAGCACTTCCGATTGTTGGGTTCCTTCGTAATTGGAGGTAAGAATAAATGGAAAATATGAGTCGTTTTAAAAAACATATTACTGCAACGGGAAAAATTACTTGGTACTTTCAGGCTTTTCGAACTACGAGACGAGGTTTTAATTCTAAACGTGAAGCTCAGCTTGCTTATCTTGAAATGGAAAAACAACACAGAAATAAGCAAAAAAGGCTTGCTAGTAATGATAAATTTAGTGTTGTTAGTCAAAAGTGGTTTGAATATTATCGATCACTAAACGAACAAAAGGTGGCAACGTATGATAAACGAGAAGAACAGGTGAAAATACTTAATCGATGGATTGGTGGTAAAAAATTAAGTAGTTTATCATCAGAAGAACTACAAAAATTCCTTTTCATTTTAAAAGAAAAGGGAATTGATGGCGTTAATGTTGGTTATGCTAAAAATAGTTTACAATCTCTTGTTCAGGTTCTAAATATGGTTTTTAATTATTGTAAGAAAAAGAATTTGATAAATGAGAATCCAATGAAGTTTGTTAAAATGCCTAAATATCAGTTATCTCTTAAAGATTTAAAAGAGTCTGTCAACAGTTTAGAAGATAAGTTTTTAACAGTGGATGAATTACGAGCTTTTTTAAACTATGGGATAGTTTATGAAGAGTTACCCATGTCTGTTCTTTTTCATGTTTTGTTTTATACTGGGTGTCGTGTGAGTGAAGCGCTTGCTTTACAGCCTCAAGATATAGATTTTGAACGAAATGAAATTTTGTTTTATAAACAGACAGCAGTAAAAGGAAAAAGTAAAGATTTTCGAATAGAAACTACAAAAACTGTTAGTTCTGCAAGAAGAGTACCCGTCACACCATTAGTAATGGAGAAATTACAAGAATTAATTGATGTATTAAATAAAACAAAAAGAAATAGTAATTTTGTTGTAGATGAAACTTATTTATTTGTTTATCTCGATCCTGGAAAGCGTGGAGTTCCTTATCGTCGTGAATATGTAAACGATCATGTTAAACGTTGTGTAGAGCGATGTGGAATTAACAAAGATTTTCACACCCATTTGGCTCGTCATACTATGGCTAGTTTAGTGGCAGAGTATTGCAGTTGGGATGTTTTAAAGGATCGTTTAGGTCATACAGACAGTACAACCTCAAAAATATATCGCCATTTAACATCAACTGAAAAGTTAAAGCCTCTGACTGCTTTTAATTCTTTAGAAGGTTAAAAAGATGGTGAAAGTACTGGTATTACAGGATTCTTGAAAAACATTTTTTTTAATAGGTTAGTCAAAGTGTAGTCAGAGGCAATAAAAATTCTTTTATATCAATACTGTAAAGACTTTTCACAAGTATCAAAGAAATCCGTCGTTAATCTTTACTATTCGACAAACGAACACCCTCTTGCTCAGCAAGAGGGTGTTTTTTTGTGTAATTAAGTGGAAAATCAACATTGACTTTTTTTGAAGTCACATAAGTGTGAAAATTAGGTTTTTGGACAATGATTCAGAAATCTTTTGAAAATTGAAGGTGTGAGGAAATTTAGAAAGATAAAAAGAGGGAGTACTGAAAACCGAAATTTCAGTTAAGTGCTTGGATCAAGAAACAAAAACTACGTTAGTTTGTCAATATCAGTTGAAATTGGAGAAGAAGCAGAATGGGGTGATAGTATTGGCAAATTAATTATTTAAGGTCATCGTTACAGGATTTTTGTTTTTTATATTCAATCAAAAAGAAATAAATACAAAGAACACAGATAAGTATTTTAGCAAGTAACCAATAAATAGCAGGACTGTTGGTGCTATAAGAATACAAGAAAATAGTAGTAAACTTAATTGAGAATCGTTTGCTATTTAAATAGTGTTCTTTTCCTTTTAATATATATACGATAAAATAAGTATATTAATTGTAAAAGGACATGATAATTATGGAAGAATTAGAATGGAATAATTTTTATGTTTGCTATAGTTTTGAGGGTAGTGATTCTTTTAATAACTGTCAAGATAGTAGATTACTTTGCGAATACTCCTGAAGTACAAATACAGAGAAAACTTCCTGAGTTTGAAAAAGTGCCACCTTATGATCCAAGAGATAATTCATTTCTGATACAAATTATTCTTTAAGTAATACAACGACTAAGTTTATTTACCAAACCATTACAATAAGAAAAGGTGCAAGTATACCTAATTACTATTGGTATGATGATGGTCAATTTAGAGGAAATCTAAAACTTCAACGTTGGCAAGACTACGGAGAAGATCCAAACATAAGAGGATATATCTGTACTTATGGAGGCTACGTTACCAATGGTTCAAGCCCGGCGCAAAGAATTGTCGATATTAATGAACAATAGCTATTCTAACTTTATGTAATAGGAGGGAGTAATCATGAAAAAAATCGGGTATTTTAGTTGTATTATTTTTTTCATGTTTTTGGTAGGTTGTAGTAATAACAAAAAAGAAAACGGCAATCTTTTGAATGCCAGTTCGTTTCCTTTAATACTCACCACGATTATTGAAAAAGAAGAAGACCTAACGAAAGGTTCAATTTTTTTCAACAAGGATAAAACCATGACGCTTGAAAAAGAATATTTAGTTAATCCCAATAATGAAGACACAAAAAAAACAAGTAGAACAGAAAAAAAGGTATATAAAAATATTAAAATACAAGAAAATAAAGAGAGCTATGAAATTATAGGTCAATTGGACAAAAAAACGAAAAAAATAGAGTTTAAAAAAGTTGATGAAGGTAAACGTATATCTGATGCAGAAGGTAATGTGTATGGTGATTTTGGTGGTAAATAGGATAGTTAAGTCATAAAAAAGAAGGCTAAAAATTTTTATTTTTTTCGTCTCTATACTTTCTGATGTTAGTTTTTTTACCAACATCAGAAAGTATAGAGACGTTTTTGTGTAATTAAACAAAAAATCAACATTGACTAAGACCAGAAATACTTCCTTTAGTGCTCCGAGTTGCTCTAATATAAGACACCAAATTGATAACCATTTGCTTGATAAAACTCTATTAATTGTGGCAATGCTTGTTTTGTTAATTCCTTATCTACTGAATCATGCATTAAGACTACTCTAATATTATAATCCGGATAAACCTCAAGTGAATGTTGATGGAAAGCGAGCATTTCTGCGACTGTAGTAGGCTGTCTGTCTAACGGCTCCGCATCTCCAACCATCGCATTCCAGTCAATCCAATGGATGCCAAGTTGTTTGAATAATTCATCAGATTTTTCTGTACCTCCCCATGACATATGACCTCCTGGGTATCGCCAGAGAGTTGTTTGAAATGTTTCGCCCAATATTTTTTTAAGAGAGTTCTCCATGGTTGCTATTTCCGCTTGTATTTCTTTAGTGTTGACAATCCCGTTTGGATATAACGTTGCATAATCATGAGTTGAACTATGAAAGCCTATTGAATGTCCTTCTGCAACTTCGCGTTTCACTATCTTTTGATTTTCGGAAGTTAGGGTATTTCCTACAAGAAAAAAAGTTGCGTGGACGTTATACTTTTTTAATGTATCTAGGACTTGTGGGGTTATTTGATTATTAACGCCATCATCAAAGGTTAAGAATACTAATTTTTCACCTTTGTAAGGTTCTTCTCCAGTTATATATTTTCTGATTTTGTCTGCTGAGTAAGCATATTTTTTTGATGAAATAGTCATGTGTGTTGATTCCTTTTCTAACTTGGTCGGGGAATCTTTTTTTGCAGTTGAATTTTTAGTCGATGTCTGCGTAGTATCATCATTTTTACTTGTTATCTTGGGTTGAGTTAATAGGAACGTTTGAATGAAAACAAGAACAATGAGGATTAACGCACTAAATAATACATACCCGTTTATTTTGAATTTTCTTTTCTTATGTCGCATACTTTCACTCCTCTTTGGTTAATGAAAAAGTTAAAAAATACACCTCCACATTATACAAAATTGAACGTCCTATTAGTTATAGACGAATTTGAGGACCAAAAAGTTTCAATTTTTTCAATTTAGTTAGTTGTTTATTTAATAAAAAATAAAAGGTTGCTAGAGGATGAAAGGAGTATAATTTATTTATCTAGAAGAGTAATCGGAATGAGAAAGGGCTGTGGAAATGGATCATCAACAGGTGTTGAAAAATGAAATTAAACAATATTTAGTGAGTAAAAACTGTGAGAAGACGTATTATCATTGTATGGAAGTTGGAGAGTATGCCTATCAACTCGGTGAAAAATATTTAACTAGTCCAGAAAAAGTAAGTATTGCAGGATATTTACATGATATCTCTGCGGTTTATCCAAATAATCAGAGAATTAGTGTCGCACAAAAATATGGGATTGAATTAAACGAAACAGAAATGGCCTTTCCAATGATAATTCATCAAAAAATTTCTAAGTCTATTGCGAAAATGGATTTTGGTATTGAAGACAATGAAATTTTATCAGCTATTGAATGCCATACAACATTGAAGAAAAACTATTCGGACATAGATTTAGTTTTGTTTGTCGCTGATAAAATAAAATGGGATCAAGAAGGGAAGCCACCATACTTAGATGGTTTATTACAAGCTTTAAATTGTTCTTTAGAAAATGCCGCATATTTCTATATCGATTATATTTTGAAACACGATATTAAAGTCGTGCATCCTTGGTTATGGGATGCTTACAATCAACTTAATTTGATAATTAAATAACAAATAAATATAGCCGTTTTTAGTCGAGTTTTGCTGGTGAGAAAAGGTGAAAAGTAGTACAGTATTCTTGTCAGAAAGAAGGGATTCCCAATGAAAAAAATAATCTTGATAGGTCTTTTATTGAGTATTTTATCAGGATGTTCTTCCAACAAAAGTGGTGATAGCACTGCAAGCAAATCAAGCAAGCCGACAGCAACATCAGAAATGAAAGCACAACAGTAGCCAAGCGAGTCAAATGAGCACGGAGTCAAAATCTAGTACAACTCAAAGTAATTCTTCTGCTTCTACTAAAACTGAAAATCAGTTGTGGTCTGTGCAAAAAAAAGCACAGTTACAACAATTTATGGCTGACTGGGGGCAACGGATGAACCAAACGTATAAAGAATATATACCAGGAAATTTAATCAATTTTAATGGCGTCCAAGCGCCTGATGGTCTAGTAGGAAATGTTACTATGCAACCAGCGATTGGTCAGCATCCCATTTATTTAGAATGGTCTGAAAATGGACAAGTGAAGGATGGATATGCGTTAGTTGCTGTTTACTCTGATGCAGAAACGCAACCAGAAATGCAAAAGCATTTGTATTTATTCACCATCGTTAACAATCAGCCCTTAGTTTTAGTGACGATGCAAAATCAAGGAGATCCTTATGGCTATCTGTATTTTGGAGCAACAGATAATGCAGAGTTGAGGGCTGGCTTTGAAAAAATTGTAGGTGCCCCGTCAATTACTAAAGAACAAATCCCAAATATTTCAGTCAATCCGTGGTCTTCAAAAGAGGAAGCGATTGATTTTTACGAAGGAATGTATAAAAACACGGCAAACGAAATTTCAACTCAAATTGACTGGCATAACTATCAGCGGGCAAATTGGCGCGAGGTAGAAACAAAAGGCGACACGTTGACATTGCATTTTGCCAACGCGGGCGGTGCTGGGGGCTCATACACACAATTCACGAAAGTTGGTACGAATACTGTTGTTGTATCATTTGATGGCAATGCTGCTTATCCCGATAACCCAAGTAGCGTTTTACTCGTGCAAAATAGTGATTATAAAGTTTTAAGGACTTTGAATCAGTAATAGGGGAAATATATCGTTTACTTAAACATAGGCAAAGGCGGGTTGCTTACCTTTTTATAAGTAACCTACCTTTGCCTATGTGCTATTTTTTGGGATAGAGGTGCTCAGAGTAGGGGATGTTTTTATGGGAAATTTTTATGCTAGATCTCTGTTTGACTAGGCTCAAATAGATCTGAATCAATCGTTGAAGTGATATCTGTTTATATAAAGATAGGCTAAATCGTCAATTTTTTACAAATCGTCGTTCATGTTAAAATAAATGGAGAAATGTTTTAGTATTCATAGTAAGTATTTTATCGTAGAATAAAAGATATACTAACAATGGAGCGATGAAAATGCTAAAAGAAGAAAGATTAAATGCGATAGTCTCTCTAGTAGATCAAAAAGGGGCAATCAAAGTTACTGAAATTATGGAACGATTAAATGTTTCGGATATGACTGTTCGTAGAGATTTGACAGAATTAGAAGCAGCGGGGCGTTTAAAACGAGTACATGGAGGAGCTAGCAGTTTAAATACATATCGTCCACATGAATTGTCTCATGCTGATAAACAAATTATTAATAGTGTTGAAAAAAAAGAAATTGTCCAAAAAGCATTAAGTTTAATTCACGAAGAAGAAACTATCTTTCTAGGACCAGGAACAACTATTGAACTTTTGGCCGAGGCAATGGAATTTAAACATTTAAGAGTAGTAACAAACTGTTTGCCTGTGTTTGAAACGTTAAGTAAAAAAAAGAATGCGTTGACCATTTATTTGGTTGGTGGAGAAATGCGACTTTTAACTAAATCTTTTTTTGGAGAAATCGCTAATAAAGCATTAGAAGAAATGCATTTCCATAAAGCATTTTTTAGTTGCAATGCGTTAAAAGATAATAAAATTATGACAGCCACTATTGAAGAAGGACAAACACAAGCAATTGCATTAGATAACTCAATAGAAAAATATTTGTTAATGGATACTTCTAAAGTAGAGAAACAGGATTTTTATTCTTTTTATCAATTAGAAGAAGTGACAGCGGTAGTTACAAATAAAGATAAATTTGACACATCTAAAGTATTGGAAAAAGTTGTCAGGGTGATCTACTAAAAAGAAGAGGTGCAGATGCACCTCTTCTTTTTAGTTCCCCTTATTGAGCTTTTTGAGCATAAATAATATTTCGCTTCTTCATTTGTTTTGCATACCAAATGAAAATCAGTAGATAGGCGACTAGCGCCAGACATGCGTATAAAATAAATTCGAGTTGACCTTGTGATGCATTGCCGACTAAGTATCCTAAGAATTTTTCCATTGGCCCTTCCATGGTAGTATGTGAAATTAAAGTATTATTATTTAGACCCGCTGGGAAAGCGCCAACTTTTTTTGCGGTTTCGGTAACGAACGGTGCAATTAGGGTACCAGACCATAAGAACAAAGGTAATTCGATTGCTCCAATGATAATCATTCGGATGAGTTTACCTCTTGTTACTACTAGTAGAGCAGGGGTTACACCCATTGCAATAATTCCGCCAAGTGGTAAAAGTTTATTGCCAGGTAGGACAATGGCTTCTAATAGCATAATTGGAGCCAATACGTTAGCTGCTGCCCAGATTTCAGCACGACCAGCTAAGAAAGGCCAATCTAAACCAATATTAAGTGTACGTCCTTTTAATTTATTCGAAGCAAAATCAGTGATCCCTTGGGATAAAGGCTCAACTGCAGCGATAAACCAAGTTCCAATTAAAGAGAATAGTTCCAAACAGACTGCAGCCGTAAAGGATAGAGAAAAAATTTGCGTGGGTGTTTGGCCAGCTAAAAGACCCACAAAAATCCCTAAGTAAATCCCAATGGCAAATTTTGATCCCCAAAAGCCAATTTTACTATTCAATTTGGCAGCGTCAAAATCGTATTTGTCTAACCAAGGAAAAAGCTTATCAAAAATTTTATCAAAAACCATAATGATTGGGTTCATCATATAGTTCATATGTGTGGTAGTCATAGGATTGGTATCTGGGGCGTTAAGTAAATCGTTAAACGTTGGTTTCATTAAGTCAGAATTGATAATTTTTAAAACACCTATGAAAATAACTAAGATTGTTGCAATTATTAAGTTTGCGCCACAAAAAATAGCAAATAAACCAACAATCGATAGATGCCAAATGTCGAAAATATCCACATCTAATGTGTTTGTTTTATTTAGAATTAACATAATGACATTGACAATCACCATAATTAAAAGAAAGTAAAGGGTGTAAGGAGATCCCCAAGTGATGGTGGCCAAAGGTGCCCAACCAACATCGGTAATATTTAAAGAAATTCCTGTACGTTCTACGAAAGAGGCCATTGCATCTGAGAAAGCAGTAGTTAAAATTCCTATAATAGCACTGATACCAGTTAAAGCAATTCCTAGTTTAAGACCACCTTCTAATGCGCGAGTGGGTTTTACCTTAAAACAAAGGGCAATCAGTGTTAAAACAATAGTCATTAAAGGAGCAGCACCTAAATCAATTAAAGGTTTAAAAATTGTATTTGCTAGGTCAATAATCGTATTCATTTATTTTCTCCTTCATAAGCTAAGATAACAAAATTTTTATCTTAGTTTTGTTATTGTTGACAGTGAAGCGTAAGTAATTAGTCTGAAAAGGAAATCATTTGTTTAAAGAGTGAATGATACTTTCCATTTGTTGATAAACAGGTTCAGCCATTGCTGGAATTCGATAAAGAATTGCGCCTGCATCAACTACAGGAATCGTGATTGGGAAACCCAAATCTGTTTTGGCGATTTGGGCGAAAATATCATAATGGGATAGCATCTCTTGATTGATATCTTTAATCATTACGGCATCGCAAGAAACTTGGTAGCCTCTTTTAGATAATTCTGTTTCTAATGCAGATTTGATTTGATGGCTAGAGTTTACCCCAGCCCCACATGCAGCTAAAATTTTGATCATGTTAAATCTCTCCTTTAAAATTTTTTTGTAAAAAACGATAAACTTCTTCTTTATCTTCACATTGAAAAAAAGCCAATAGTGATGAACGGTCTGTCGTGTTAATAAAATCCATGATAGTCGCTAAAAGACCCGTTTGTTCAATACCGTTTTCATTTAAAATCATGAAAAGAAAGGAAACAGAGAGCGTTTCATCTGGGATAATCATGTTATGAAATGATAAGGATTGTTTCAATTTAATCGGGATAATTCTTGTCGTCCGTACAAAGGTACTTTCGGTATGCGGAATGGCGATATTCGGTAGTGCAGGATCAATCGGTGTTAAACTTAAACCAGTCGGATAGTTGTGTTCTCGTTCCAATAAATTAGTTAGAAAATCAGGTGTAACTAATTTCTTTTTTAACAAGTCTAAATAAACTTCTTCAAAAACTTCTTCTTGTGTTTTTTTGTTTGAAATATAGGTAGTATCTAATGAAAAAATCGATGTTTTAATAACCATAGAACCCCTCGTTTCTTTAATATATTATTATTTATTTACAAGTATAATATAAAACGCTTTCAAAAAGATGTCAACACAATATTAAACAATAATAAACAAAAAAGAAAATAAATGTTGAATAAAGTTTGATATTGTTTTATTATGTTTTCGAGAAGGGGATTTGAGTTTAAAGAAAGGGACAGAATTTTAATAGTAGATACACGAGGTAAGGAGGAAAACAAAATGCGTGTCATACTTGGTTCAGATTTAGATGGAATAAAATTAAAAGCAGAAATGAAACAATACTTATTGCAAGAAAAAGTTGAGGTAATCGATAAAAGTGAAAGTGCTTCGGAAGACTTTATAGAAGCAACGCTTGCTGTTGCTCATGAAGTTTTAAAGGATACTGAAAGTTTAGGAATCGTTTTTGATGGTTATGGGGCAGGTAGTTTTATGACTGCTGCTAAAATTAAAGGAATGATTGTCGCTGAGTTGTCAGATGAGCGTTCTGCATATATGGCGCGAGAACACAACAATGCTCGGATGATCACGGTGGGCGCAAAAATTGTTGGAACGGAACTAGCCAAAAACATAATAAAAGAATTCTTAACAGGTCATTATGCAGGCGGGCGTCATCAAATACGTGTAGATATGTTAAATAAAATGGCTTAATAAATAATAGAAAGGAAGCGTTTTTATGAAAATTGCCATTGGTTGTGATCATATTGTGACGGATACCAAAATAGCAGTTTCTGATTTTTTGAAAGCAAAGGGATATGAAATTTTAGATGTAGGCACGTATGATTTTACTCGAACTCACTATCCTATTTTCGGAAAAAAAGTGGGAGAAGCCGTAATGAGCAATCAGGCTGATTTGGGTATATGTATTTGCGGAACAGGCGTTGGAATTACCAATGCGGTTAACAAAGTGCCGGGTATCCGTTCTGCTTTAGTTCGCGATATGACTACAGCGTTGTATGCGAAAGAGGAATTGAACGCAAATGTTATTGGTTTCGGTGGGAAAATAACAGGAGAATTCTTGATCTGTGATATCGCTGCTGCCTTTATTGAAGCACACTATCATCCAACAGAAGACAACGAACAACTAATTGAAAAAATTAATCAAGTTGAAAAACAACATCCAGAACAACAAGATGCGCACTTTTTCGATGAATTTTTAGATAAATGGCAACGAGGAGTCTATCACGATTAGTATTTAATCAATGAAGGTTACTTAAGAAAGTGGTCTTAAATAATAATCATTGGTATTTGAGTTAAATTCCCCTTCATTAATTTTTATTGCTGTTTTAATGTGGCACTGTAAAGAGCATTATTAAGAAAAAGAAGTAACAAAGGAACAAATTGAAGGCTATACAGGTAACCATAAAAAGTACACGAGTTCTTTTCTCGTGTACTTTTTATGGTTTCGCTGCTTGTTTTATTTTAGTAATTATTTTTCTATAAAAATAGTCCCAGAATTATTAAAATAATCCCGATAACTAAACTGCCGATGCCAGAAGCCGTACCATATTTTTTACCTAAATTTATATCAGTAGTATTTTTAGGAATCAAGTTTGAGAAAAAATAAAATTTTTTTACCAAGATTAGATATGCAACAAGTAAAAGTAATAATCCTAAGAGAAGATAACTAAGATTTTCAGCTAATAAATCTAGATGAGCTAATAACAATATCCCCAAAAAGAGGCCTACCAATCCATATTTCATCGTTTTTTCTTTTGCTGACATATAAACATCCCTACTTTACTTTTTAATTTATTAAGAGCATAAAACCATAGATTCGATATAAGTTCATTTTGTTGTATCCAAAAGAGCATGACCTGGAATGACCTATATAATTAGAAAATTGGAGTGATATATAGTTATTTTACCATAGCTTAAATGAGTTGATTAACTCCGAATAATGTACAACTATGTACACCTATTGTGGGTGGAATGTGTGTTGGGACTTTGCTAACCTAATAGTTGAAAAAATGAATCAATAAATTTAGAAAAGGGACTATTCAAAAGAAACTTTTTTGGGAATTGCTATATTATTTATTTTTTTTAAGCGTAATCAACTAAATGTTTTTATGGATAAAGAAAGTCATTGTTCCTTGTCATCAAGCTACAACAGCCAAATTCATTAGAATTTTTTTAGTGAATGACTTTAATTTTAGAAAGGTACTGTTGTTAAACATTCATGCTATCAAAGGAGTGTGAGGCGAACGAAGCAAGTATTTTCATTTTATAAAAGTTGTATTATGGACTCTTAAAAAGAGGTGATTTAAAAAATTTTGAAGTGGAAATGTTAAGAAAGGAGAGAGGAAATGACTTATTTAGTTCTGGTCAGTCATGGCGATTTTGCTAGAGGGTTAAAAAATTCATTAGGGATGTTTGCTGGCGATGAGATAGAGAAAGTCAGAGTGTTTGGCTTACAACCTGGTGAATCTACCGATAATTTTGGTAAGCGGTTTCTTTGTGAAGTTGAAAAATTACCGCAGGAAACGAGGCTAATCGTTTTGGCTGATATTGTAGGTGGGAGTCCACTTGCTACTATTTGTAAAGTATTAGATAAGCAAAAAATGCTAGAAAATTCTCTGATTGTTGGAGGAGTGAATTTTCCAATGGCTTTAAATGCGCTTCTATTGAAAGAAACTAGTGAATTATCTGATTTGAAAAAAATGATAGTAGCAGATGCTTGTCATGGCATTAGAGAGTTAACTATAACTGAAGGCGATGTAACTGAAGAGGATATCTAAAGGAGAAGATGAACATGTCAATTTCTTTTGTTCGAATCGATGATCGAATGATTCATGGCTTAATTACTTTACGTTGGACTAAAGAAATGCCATGTGATGGCATTATAGCTGTGAATGACAAAGCAGCAAGTAACCCCATTTTAAAGGAAGCATATAAAGCAGCTGCACAAGATAAAAAAACCTTTATTTGGACAATGGCGCATTTTTTTGATGTAAAGGATAAAGTATTAGCGTCTAAGTCAAAATACTTTTTGATTACAAAGAGCCCTTTGGATATGAAAAAAATTTTGGTAGATTGGCATTTTGTTCCAAGTGAAGTAAAAATGATTAATGTTGGACCGGGGAATGATCGCGAAGGGACAATTAAATTAGGGGATAACCAATCCTTTACAGCAGAAGAAGCAGCGGCTTTTGAAGAAATTGAAAAGGCTGGTTACAAAGTGGATTTTGCCTTGTTACCTGATCAACGAATTGGTTCTTGGGCGCATTTTAAAGCTAAATTTGGTTACTGATTCTAGAAGTTTTGAAAAGAGGAGAGTAGTATTATGACAATCAACTGGATACAAGCGGCTATTTTAGGCCTATTTGCTTGTCTGTGTTCAAATTCTTGTATGGCTGGACAAGCGGTGGGAAATTATACGATTGGGCGTCCTTTAGTCGGCGGATTAGTTTGTGGCATTATTTTAGGAGATTTAAAATTAGGAATCGCTTGTGGCGTAGCAATGCAATTAGTTTACATTGCTTTGGTCACACCTGGAGGCACAGTGTCTGCTGATGTGCGGGCAATTTCATATATCGGGATTCCTTTGGCGATGGTGGCGATTTCGACCAAAGGGTTAGATCCACTTGGCGGCTCTGCAGCCGACCTGGCTAAATCGGTCGGCACATTAGTTGGAACGATCGGAACGGTATTATTTTATTCTGTTGCCGCGTTAAATTTAGTTTGGCAATCGTTTGGTTGGAAAGATATAAAAAAAGGCAAGCTTGATCATTTATATGCCATTAATTTTGGTTGGCCGTGGATTTCTCATCTACTTTTTTCCTTTTTGCCAACCGTGATTTTAACCTATTTTGGGGCTACGGCTGTTACAGCAATGAGAGATGCATTACCTATGGATGGTCTTGCAATGAAAACGCTTTTTACTGTAGGTGGCATGCTTCCGTGTGTGGGAATTGCAATTTTGTTACGTCAAATTGTTAATAAGAACATTGATTTTGTACCTTTTTTTGTAGGGTTCACATTAGCTGCTTCATTAAAACTCAATTTAGTCTCAATAACGATTATTGCGCTTCTTTTTGCTGTAATTTTTTATAAAATTGCTTTGATTAAAAACAATACTAAACTGGTTGATTCAACAGGAAGTCTAACGAATGATGACGAAGAGGAGGACATATGAGATGGAAGAGTTGAAAGCAAATAAATTAGACCAAAAAACGTTAAAGCATTCTTTTCATTTATGGTTTTGGGGAGCATTAACTTGTTTTTCACAACAGCATATGCAAACCTTCGGCTATCTTTCTTCAATGCTTCCTATTATCAAAAAACTTTATCCAAAACATGAAGACCAAGTGAAAGCCATTCAAGCATATACAGCTTTTTTTAACACAAATCCAATGCTTGGAACGGTCATTGTTGGTGTGACTGCTAGTATGGAAGAGGCTAGAGCAAGTAAGAATGAAATTGATGGAGAAACCATTAATGATATGAGGGCAGGATTAATGGGACCGATTGCAGGGATTGGCGATTCATTAGTTGATGGTACCTTGATTCCTATCTTGTTAGGAATTTCCTTAGGAATGTCCACGGGCGGTTCGCCAATTGGTGCCATATTTTATATTATTGTTTGGACGTTAATTTCCTATTTTGGCCAACGCTTTTTGTATTTTAGAGGCTATCATTTTGGTGATAAAGCAGTAAGTTTCTTAGTTGGGAAAGAAGGAGCCGCTGTTAGAGTTGCTATCGGAGTTATTGGTAGTATGGTTGTCGGTGGGGTCCTTGCATCTTGGGTAAATGTAACTACTTCTCTTAAATTAATAGGTGCTGACGGAAAAGTTTTCCTTAAACTGCAAGATAAAATTGACAGTATTTATCCAGGATTATTAACGATACTTGTTACCTTGTTTTGTTGGTGGTTAATGTCCAAAAAACATGTTTCCGCTATTTGGACGATGCTTATTTTAGTTGTTATTTCTCTCGTTGGCGTTTTATTAGGTGTTTTCAATCCAGGATTAACTTACTGAACAATCACCAAAAAGGACTCTAGCTGTTAGAGCAAACTGACTTTTGCATAAAACCGATAACGAAAAAGCTAATAAATTAAATTCTTACTCTCTAAGACACAGAAAAAATCTTGTGATTAAAATAAAAATATATAAAATAGAAGAAATTTAGAGACTAGCTTCTATTTTATATATTTTTTTGTTTTAGAAATTTAGTTGGTTTATTAGAATTTTAGGAAAAATTTTACGAAAAGTGTCGCAAAAATGGCTCCTAAAAACGGTGCAGTTCCGGGAACAATCAACCCATATTGCCAATCATTATTGGTTTTATTTTTGATTGGTAAAAGTTGATAGGCGATACGAGGACCTAAATCACGTGCTTGATTCATTGCGAATCCTGTAGTACCACCTAGCCCCATGCCGATTGCCCAAACAAGCAAGCCAACAGCAATGGGTAGTTGTGTTTCGTAGGAATGTGCAATCGCTAAAATAGATGTTAAAAAAATGAATGTTGCAAAAGTTTCAACAAAATAGTTTCTTGGTAAATTTCGTTGGTTCGGATTTGTAGAAAAAATATTACGAATGGCGATCGGATCGACACTATCGGCGGATAGCTTGAAATGATCAGCATACATAATATAAACAATGACGGCGCCACAAATGCCGCCTAACATTTCAGCGATGACATAGGGAATGAAGTAAGACCATGGAATCATTCCTAAAATAGCTTGAGCGAGGGCCATTGCTGGATTAATACAGACTCCGCCAAAGACGAACAGAACAACAGAGATTCCAAAAGCCCAAGTAGTGATTGCAAACATGTGACCAGAACCAGCGTATTTTGTTCGTTTTAGGACATCGTCGCAGTGAACACCTACCCCAAATACGATCATTAATGCAGTTCCCATAAATTCTGATAAGATATGATGAAACATAAGATAAAGCTCCTTTAATCAATAGTTTTGTTATTTAATGTTTGGACGAGGCGATAGACTTCCTCGATTGTAAAATTATATTGTTTAGCAATTCGTTCACAATCTTGGTATTCAATAGACTCTTTCAATAGGCCATGATAATGATTTTTTTTAATATGGACCTTACCAAAAGGTGTTTCCAAGATTTTGAAAGAACGGTCCATCACACTACGTTCCATTGTTTGAAAACGCATACCAATTGTAGAAGTATGTTTAAAGAGTAGTTCTGTAAAATATTCTTTTTCCTCTGTTGTTGTTAAAACCGTTAATAGAATGGCACTTCGGTTTTTTTTCATATGAATGGGCGTGAAAAAAACATCTAGAGCACCATGCTCTAATAATAGATCCATTACGTAACCTAACTGTTCAGGTGTTTGATTGTCTATATTTGTTTCAATTTTTAAGACTTGGTCATGGTGTTCTGTCCTCTTTTTTTTACTATGTGTTTCAGTAAAGATTGATCCTCTGAGGGCATTGAACTTGCCTGTTTCCCGTTTGCCAAATCCGTAACCTATTTTTTCAATTAATCGTTGTTCTGGTGCGACAAATAGAGGACTAAGTTCTTTAAAAATAGCTAAGCCAGTCGGTGTGACAAGTTCAGTTTTTATCTCAAAGTCTTGTTGAATGATTAAATTCGTTTCTTTACGTAATTCCATCACAGCGGGAACTGGTATTGGCATGACTCCATGGGCAATTGTGATAGTGCCACTTCCATCTGTAATTGGCGTTGAATAGACTTGTTCAATCTCTAACTGTTCCCATAGGATAAAAAAGCCAACGATGTCAACAATTGAATCAATTGCTCCAACTTCATGAAAATGAATAGTGTCAATTGTTTGTTGATGAACAGCAGCTTCAGCTTTTGCAATGTCATAGAAAACATTTTTACTATGTTTTTTTACAAAATTGGACAAGTCGCTTTTTTCAATTAAGGAACAAACAAAACGATCATTCACGAAAAGAAAAATAATCTGAGTTTTGCACCAAACACAAGGTTTGATCTGCCTATTTTACTGAAAGATTCGTTTAAACCTGGAGACTATACCTATACCATTAAGTTGAAAAACCATGAGGGGAGCTGGACGTTCTCAAAAGATTTCACGATAAACAAAAAGCAAGCTGATCAGTATAATAAGCGTTCTGTTGATCATAAAGTCAAAAACCTTCACTGGCTTAAGTACCTCATGGCCTTTTTAATTCTAGTTATTTTAGGTACCGTCTGCTATATCTTGGGAAAAAAGAAGGGAAAAATGAGGTTGTAAAACCTGCCTTTAAAATAGTTGACAATTATGCAGAAAAAATCATGCCAGTATGAATTATCTATGACATAAGGGAAGAATAGCTGTCTAGCAAGGATAAATTGTCAAATTAGCGTTAATTTACGCAAGTCATTGGTGTTCCTTATTTTGGAAAGTAGTATTATACTATTATTGTTCAATGATTCACAATAGAAACAAGGAGGAAAGAACCATGTATAAAGCAATTGTCGCAGCAAAAGGAAAAACAACAAAAATTGTTGAAAAAGAATCGCGTCCATTGAAAGATAATGAAGCGCGGTTGAAAATGGAAGTCTGTGGTGTCTGTCATACGGATTTACACGTTAAGAATGCAGATTTTGGCGATGTTAGCGGTTGTACCTTAGGTCACGAAGGAATTGGGATTGTGACGGAGGTTGGAAAAGACGTTACTAGTTTAAAAATTGGTGATCGTGCATCTGTTGCATGGTTTTATGAAGGCTGCGGGCATTGCGAATATTGTACTTCTGGTCGAGAAACGCTTTGTCGTTCAGTAAAAAATGCTGGATATACAGTTGATGGTGCCATGGCCGAAGAATGCATCGTCACAGACGGTTATGCAGTGAAAGTGCCAGAAAATTTAGCATCAGAGCCAGCTTCCTCTATTACTTGTGCAGGGGTAACAACCTACAAAGCGATAAAAGAATCTGGGATTCGTCCAGGTCAATGGCTAATGATTTCAGGATTAGGTGGGCTAGGTAATCTAGCTTTACAATATGCCAAGCATGTCTTTAATGCAAAAGTAGTAGCTGTTGATGTGAATGATAATCAGTTAGCTTTTGCGAAAGAAATGGGTGCTGATCTTTTAATTAATCCAGTTAAAGATCCTGATTTTGCTGCACAACTTCAAAAAGAAATTGGCGGTGTCCATGCAGCAGTAGTCACTGCGGTAGCTAAATCAGCATTTAATGGCGCAGTCGATGCAGTCCGTGCGGGAGGAACGGTTGTCGCCGTTGGATTGCCTGTTGAGACAATGGATTTATCTATTCCACGTCTTGTTCTTGATGGCATTCACGTAGTCGGATCGTTAGTTGGAACCCGTCAAGATTTAAGAGAAGCTTTCCAATTCGGTGCAGAAGGAAAAGTTGTTCCTGTTTGTCAAACACGTCAACCAGAAGAAATTAATGCTATTTTTGAAGAAATGGAACAAGGAAAAATTCGCGGGCGCATGGTCATTGATTTTCGCAGTTAATTTAGTTTTTTAGTGATTCGTTGATTTAATCTGAAAACCATGAAAGGATGGATGGAATGTTTGCAAATCTTACTCTCCGTGAGAGACGACTGCTTAAGCAAGCACAAGTGGGAGCCACAATTAGCTTTATTCTTTTGTTTGTACCAATTCTGACAATCATTCTTTTGCATACTAGTGACTTATTAGCAAAATGGCTAGGTATAGTTGGGGTAATTATGGTTTTACCATTGTTGTATTTTGCGTGGCAGATTTTAAAGATAGCCTATAAAGATCAAAAAGATAATCCAACGCCTCCTTTGTGGGTTCCGAAAGTTTATGGGATTGGGCTTTCGATCAATCCCTATCACCGGTTTGGAAAGTTAATTTTTATATTGCTAGCGGTACTGATAGTTGGCATCATCATTAGTTTGCTTTTCACACCAGCAAGTCAAATCAATCACTAAAAAACGAGTAATTAACACCCTCTTGCTGAGCAGGAGGGTGTTGATTATTTTTAAATAGACTAGATTTGAGCAACAGGTATTAGATTTTTGAAAAAGTCTTTCTTTTTCTGATGTAGATATTTTCGCAATAAAATCATCATTATAAGTGAATTAACAGGTTTATCAAGGGTTAATACTTGTTAATGGTGGCTGCTATAATTAACCGTTGACAAACACAAAAAAACCATCATACGATAATTATGTTATTAAAAAAGTGAAAAATTGGTAGTCAACAAATGAAAACGCATTCATTAGGAAATTATGATTCTGTACTAAAATTTTTATATAAGATGAAAATAGATTGTTTTCATTTAATATTTTATTGAAAGGATGTGTTTATGAAGGGGTTACTGAAACTGACTTTCTAACAGTCTCAGTAAACTAAGAAAATCGTTATGACTTTTCATCTGGATAAAACTTTGTTGGGTTTTGGATTTTGTGAGTAATTTTGTCGGAACTATTCTATGGGGAGCAATTTTAAGGAGGAAAAAATGAACAAAGAGTATCAGGGTAAAAAAATTTACGGTAAAAAGCACTGGTTGACATTTTTATTAGTGAGTTCGTCTGTATTGGCGTTCCATTCGTTTGTTACGATGGATTCTCAAGTGGTTGATGCGCAAGAGCAAACAGCAAAAGAAGACGTAGCTGATTCAGCAACGTCAGTCGGAGCAATTGTGTCGATTGAAAAAGCGGAGAAAAACTTTGTCATTACGTATGCTTCTGGAAAAAAAGCACAAATTAGTATTTTAAACGACCATCTTTTTCGCTATCATCTAGATCCAACTGGTAAATTTGAAGAATATCCAACGCCAAATGATCCAAAGCATGTTGCGAAAATTACGGCTAAAACAATGGCCGACTATGGTACACAAGCCTTTGAGCAAACGAACGTCACAGATTCAGGAAACCAATTTATTCTAGAAAATAATGGTTTAAAAATTATGTTCGAAAAAGAAAGCGCTTTAATGAAGGTTCTAGACAAGAAAAAGAATCAAGTTATTTTAGAAGAAACCGCTCCGCTATCCTTTAAAAATGATAAAGCTACACAAACGTTAAAACAAAGTAGTCAAGAAAATTATTTTGGCGGAGGAACTCAAAATGGTCGATTTACGCATAAAGGAACAGCTATCCAGATTGTCAATACGAACAATTGGGTAGATGGCGGAGTAGCATCGCCTAACCCATTTTATTGGTCAACTGCAGGGTATGGCGTTGTTCGAAATACATGGAAACCTGGCAACTATGATTTTGGAAGTCATGATCCACAAAAAACCACAACAACGCACGAAGGAACAGATTTTGATGCTTTTTATTTCTTTAATGATTCCTCAGCAGGTATTTTAAAAGATTACTATGAATTAACTGGGAAACCAGCTTTGATGCCAGAATACGGGTTCTATGAAGCGCATTTAAACGCGTATAATCGGGACTATTGGGTGAAAGTAGCAGAAGGAACCGCGGGAGCAGTTAAGTTTGAAGATGGTAATTTTTACAAAGAATACCAACCAGGCGATCTAGGAAACTTAAATGGCACGCTAGAATCTTTAAATGGAGAAAAAGAGAATTATCAATTTTCTGCACGCGCAGTTATTGATCGATATAAGAAAAACGATATGCCGTTAGGGTGGTTCTTGCCAAATGACGGCTACGGTGCTGGCTATGGCCAAACAGATTCATTGGACGGCGATGTACAAAACTTAAAAGAATTTACAGAGTATGCTCAAGCCAATGGTGTTGAAGTGGGGCTGTGGACTCAATCTAATCTCCATCCAGCGGATCCTAAAAATCCTAAAAAAGGAGAACGGGATATTGCGAAAGAAGTTAGTGTCGCTGGTGTTAAAGCTCTCAAAACTGACGTGGCGTGGGTCGGGTATGGGTATTCCTTTGGCTTAAATGGTGTAGAAGATGCCGCGAATGTTTTTGTAAAAGAAACAGACGGCGCAGTTCGTCCGATGATTGTTTCATTAGATGGTTGGGCCGGAACCCAACGGCACGCTGGTATTTGGACAGGCGATCAAACGGGTGGTCAATGGGAATATATTCGCTTCCATATCCCAACATATATCGGGACTTCGTTGTCTGGACAACCAAATGTCGGTTCAGATATGGATGGAATTTTTGGTGGAAAAAATAAAGAGATCAACATACGTGATTTCCAATGGAAAACTTTTACACCAGTGCAGCTAAATATGGACGGCTGGGGCTCCAATCCAAAAACGCCATTTGCTTTTGATCAAGAAGCCACAGATTTGAACCGAGCGTATCTAAAATTAAAATCAATGATGATGCCTTATAACTACAGTATTGCCAAGGAATCAGTTGATGGACTACCAATGGTACGGGCCATGGCTTTAGAATTTCCTAATGAAGGAACAGCATATACAAAAGATTCTCAATACCAATATATGTGGGGACCAAATTTACTCGTTGCCCCAATTTATAATGGCAATCAAGATGAGGCAGGAAATTCAATCCGTGATGGAATCTACTTACCAGATGAAAAACAAGTCTGGGTTGACTTATTTACAGGCGAAAAATATCAAGGTGGCCGTGTCTTAAATGGAGTAAAAACACCGCTGTGGAAGGTGCCCGTTTTCGTCAAAGATGGCAGTATTATCCCAATGACGAATCCAAACAACAATCCAAAGGAAATCCAACGAGATCAACGATCTTTCTTGATTTATCCAAATGGCACCACTTCTTTTAATATGTATGAAGATGACGGAATTTCAACTAGTTATGAAGCTGGGCAATCAGCTACGACTAAAATAAATAGTCAAGGCCCTAAATCAAACGAAAAAGGGGATCTGACCGTTACTATCGAACCGACAAAAGGAAGTTATAAAGACTTTGTTGATGAACGAAGCACCACGCTTGATTTGCTAGCTTCAGAAGCGCCCGAAAGCGTAACAGCAATGGTGGGGGGGACAGAAGTAACCTTGAAACAAGCAGCTAATAAAGAAGAATTTTTAGCTGGCACAAATCTATATTATTTTGATAAAGAATTCCAAGTGAATCAGTATCTTTCTGAAGCTTCAGGAGAAAAACTGAACCAATCAGCGTTATCAGTAAAACTAGCGAAACAATCTGTGACCGCCAAAGATGTTCAAATAACTGTCAAAGGTTTCATTAATAAAGGAACGGTTGACGGAGGAAATACAACGGTCGATGACCAGTTAACTATTCCGGCAAATGTCGCAATCAATGAAGAAAAAACAACGCCATCTTCTTTGACTCTTCAATGGGATCAAGTAACTGAGGCAACAAGCTATGAAGTAGAGCGTGACGGGACTGTTTTCGGAAATATTCAAACGAATACAGCAACATTTGATGGATTTTCCTTCCTAAGCGAACATACTTTTCGAGTTCGAGCTGTTGGAAAAAAACGGGGTCTCTGAATGGAGTGAACCGATTAAAGGAAAAACACAAGATGATCCCTATAAAGAAACAATTAATCAAGTCAAAGCAACAAGTAATTTACCAGAACAACCAGGCGCAGAATTGAAGAAATTAACAGATAAAGATTTGAGTACAGGTTGGCATACGAACTGGTCAACAGGCATCGCTAATCCAAGTGATGGAAATTTCTTGTCTTTAAAATTTGATCTTGGTGCGGAGTATCAAATGGATAAAATTGAATACTTGCCAAGAGACAATGCCGGCAACGGAAATATTTTGCAGCTCCAGTATCGGACGTCGAAAGATGGAGCTAATTGGACAGAGTTTTCAGAACCTATTAACTGGAAGCAAGATGCTTTGACAAAAACCATTGAAACGAAGGACCAAGCGTATCGTTTTGTTGAAATGAAGGTATTAAAATCGGTGGGTAATTTTGGCTCTGGTCGTGAGATGCTCTTTTACAAACAACCAGGAACAGAAGGAATCTTACATGGAGACATTACTAACGATGGAACGATTGATGAAAATGATGCAATGAGTTATCGAAACTATACAGGCTTAGAATCTGTGGACAGTGACTTTAATGGCTATGTTGAAAAAGGTGATTTAAATAAAAATGGGGTAATTGATGCTTATGATATCAGTTATGTTTTACGACAATTAGATGGTGGGATTGAGATACCTGATGTCGAAGAAATTGCGGGCGGTTTATCCCTTGCTGTGGTTAATGAAAATGGCAAGGATACTTATCTTCCTGGCGATACATTAACCTTTATACTTAAAGGTCAAGACTTAAAAAACATTAATGCGTTAAGCACAAAAATGTCCTTTGATTCTAGCAAATTTGAACTTGTCGGTCAGCCTGCAACCACGAATAATACACAACAAATGGAAAATTATTCTAAATATCGGAAACATTCAAATGATGTGGAGAATCTATATTTAGTTCTTAGTAATCAAGGAAATAAACAATTGTTAAATGGTTCAATGGACTTAGTTACCTTTAAAGTTAAAGTAAAAGAAACAACTCGCGTAAAACGTGCGACAACTGTTGAGCAGCCATTACAATTTGATATGAGTCAAGGCTTATTAGTAGGCCAAGGATTCCAACAAGCCACACTTTCAGATTTTTCTGTAACAGTGAAGCCCACAGAGCTAGTAGATAAAGAGTTATTACAAGCGCTAATTACGCTAAATCAAGCACGTGTCGAAAAAGAATATACGCCTGAAACTTGGGCAATCTTTAAACCAATCTTAGATGAGGCAGTAGCTGTTCTAGCCAATGAACAAGCCACACAGACAGACGTTTCTGCTGCCGCGGAAAACCTAGAAAAGGCTGCAAGTCAGTTGGAAAAAATGCCTGATGTAGCGAATAAAGCTGATTTAGAAAAAGCAATTCAAGAGGGGCTAGCGAAGAAACCAAGTGATGGGCAAGAATTCACCGAAGAAACTAAAAAAGTTCTCGAAGAGTCATTAGCAGCAGCTCAAAAAGTATTTGCTCAAGAAAAAGTTACTCAAGAAGAAATAGACCAAGCGACTAAAACATTGCGTGAAGCAATTGCACAATTAAAAGAACAACCCGTCGCCGTTGATAAGGAAACCTTAAAAGAGCAAATCGCTCAAGCCCGAGGAAGAAAGCCGGAAGAAGGATACCAATTTACAAAAGAAACAGAAAAACAATTGCAAGAAGCAATTCAAGCGGCTGAAGCAATCGTAGCGAAAGAAACGGCGACAAAAGAAGAAGTCTCAGAGGCTCTAAACGCATTGGAAACTGCAATGGCTCAATTAAAAGAAGTACCCCTTGTAAATAAAGACCAATTACAAGAAGTAGTCAAACGAGCGCAGCAAGTCACTCCAAGTGAAGGGCACCAATTTACTGCCTCCTCGTTACAAGAGTTACAAAAAGCGCTTTTAGCAGCTAAAAACACATTGAAAAACCCAGCAGCTAATCAAAAAATGATTGATGAAGCGGTTGCTGAATTAACTAGTGCCATCGATGGGTTACAAGAAGAAGTGTTAGTTACAGATAAAAAAGCCTTAGAGGCAATGATAGCCAAAGCAAAAGCAATCAAACCATCTGCCGGAAAAGAATTTACCAGCGAGTCTAAAGCGCGCTTAACTGAAGCAATTGACCAAGCGGAAGGGATTTTAGCTGATAAAAATGCTCGGCAAGAACAAATTGATATTGCTGAAAAAAATGTAAAAACTGCTTTGGATAGTTTAGAGGAACAAGTCCTTCAAACGGATAAAACAAAGTTGAAAGAACTGCTTCAAAAAGCAGAAACCTTGAAACCTAAAGCAGGAAAACAATTTACAAAAGCATCGCAAGAAGCTTTAGCTGAAGCAATTAAACAAGCAAAAGCACTTGTTGAGGACCCAAATGCGACGCAAGAAGCTGTGGACAAATGTTTAAGTATTTTATCACAAGCCATTGAAGCAATGGCAGAAGAGCCAATCAGTAGCAACTCTACAGGCAACAATGGAAATCATAGCACGGTTAGCGGTACTGGTGGTGTAACCAGCCAAGGAAAGGGCACAGCAACAGGTGGAACGACAACGAAAACCACCACTTCTGGTACTTTGCCAAAAGCAAATGAAGTTGTTTCGCCAATCTGGTCAATCAGTGGTTTTCTATTGATAGTAAGTATTGGTTTAGGAAAATTATTCTTCAAAAATAAAAAAGAGCAAAATTAGCGTATCATTAACTTACAAGGCGCATTTGTACAAAAACAGTGTGCAAATGCGCAAGTAAGTAATAGGAGAGGATTTTTACGAATGAAAAGAAAGAAAATCAAGAATCAACTACTTGTTTTAACAAGTATTCTCGTTCTTCTGAGTTTGGAAGTCGCTCCAGTTGTTACGTTGGCTGCAGAATTACCAAGTAGCTCGCTACAAACAGCTCTGTCCTCGGAAACGACAATTACTTCGGAAGAAAAAGTAACCGAAACAACCGAAACAACTGTTGCTACATCGACAACGTCCACTAGTAGTTCGTCATCTGAATCAAGTAGTTCTACCGATACGACTACCGAATCAACGAGTCAGTCAACGACAGAAACGACAACCACAAATACTAGTTCTGAAACAAAAAAAGAACCTACAGAGCCAACGGTATCATCAGAAATCACGCAGCCTGTTGAACAATCGCAACCACCACAAGTTCCTGTGACCAAGCAAGAACCCGAAGAACCTATTCAAGTTCCTGAAGCCAACAATAACTTTGTTGAAGAAAATCAGGCTGTATCGTTAAATCCGTCCCTCAAAGTAGATGAAATAGCTTCTTCAAATTTAAAAGGCTACGAACTTCCACTGTTGTCGTCTTTTGGCGAAAAGAAACGGGCAGTCGTGGTCGCTGAAGCATTAAGACACGTTGGGAAAACAAAAAAAGAATTTAATTTGACGGAGCAAGCATTGACCAGTAGTTTCCTTGCCCAAAAAATTTACCAACAATTATTTAAAATAGACATTGGCAGTACGCCGCAAGAACAAATGACATTTGGTAAAGTTCGTTCTATAGAGGAGGCAGAACCTGGTGATCTGATTTTTTTGGCAAACAGCTGAAGGAAAAACGCTTCAAAATGGTGTTTATCTTGGCCAAGGAAAATATTTAATTGCCGCAGCGGAATCGGATTCTAAAGAGAAACCAGAAGTAATCGCTCAGTTAGAGAATATCTATACTGCCAAACAACAACCAGACTCAAAAGAGGAAAAACGCTTGGTAGTGACTAATCCTTTTAAGGAGTTCATATTAACGGAGTATGGCAAAGAAGTTTTAGCAACATATGGTGCGTCATTTGAAATGCAGAAGTCAGAACAAACCACAGCGTTTATTAAAAAAATTGGTGAGACAGCCAGAGAACTTGGCGAAAAATACGATGTTTTTGCATCAGTAATGATAGCTCAGGCTATTTTAGAAAGTGGCTCTGGCGAAAGTCAACTAGCCAAAGAACCTTATTATAATCTCTTTGGCGTGAAAGGTTCGTTCCAAGGAAATAGTGTTAGCTTTTCAACAAAAGAGGCTGATCAGAGGGGCCAACTTTATACAATTTCCGCTGGGTTTCGCGATTACGGTGGCTATAATGACTCACTGCAAGATTATGTTCAATTACTCCGACAAGGGATTGACGGAAATCAAGATTTTTATAAACCAGCGTGGCGTTCGGAAGCCAAAAACTACCTTCAAGCAACGCGTTTTTTAACAGGTAAATATGCAACAGACAAGCAATACGATAATAAATTAAATTCGTTAATTGCGGTTTATAACTTAACCCAATTTGATTTACCAAAAACAGTGGACGGTTTGATTATCCAATCTAAAAATAAGCTGTCGGAAGCGGAACAGCAACAAATGCATTTTCCAGTCTATGATGGGATCAATTATAATCGAAGTGGTAGCTATCCCGTGGGCCAATGTACGTGGTATGTCTATAATCGTTTCAAACAGTTGGGCACTTCTGTGGATGAATTTATGGGAAATGGCAGTGACTGGGGAAGAAAAGGACGTGCATTAGGCTATCAAGTTAGTTCATTGCCTAAAGCTGGTCGTGCGATTAGTTTCCAACCAGGAGTTGCTGGCGCAGATAATCAATATGGACATGTTGCTTTTGTTGAAGCGGTCACTTCTGATGGAATCATTATTTCTGAAAGCAATGTCATCAATGATCAAACGATTTCGTATCGTGTCTTACCTAATGTAATTGCTTATAGTAGTGGCGTGACCTACATTGGCGCTTAAGCGACTCATTCAACAGGAAGAAGTGTGGATGTTTAAGTAAAAAATTAGTACAATGATCCATGTGTGAACTAACAAATTAAATTAACCAGAATCGACCAATGAATTGATTTTGTCATGTATAAAATGACAAGAACAGTTTGGCGGTTGATTCTTTGTTTTTCATCAACGAAGAGACAATAGTCCTCATGATTCGTTAGAAAAAGATGAATAGTCCAAAGTACTCTTTCTTGATCCTTTGTTATTTTATGTTTTTGTTTGCAGGAAACTACTGAAATCGCTATACTAAATTTATGTGAATATACTAACAGACAATCAATTTTTTATCTCTTTTATTGGTGTATAAATTGATTGAACATTATAATCATTTGTCTTTTGTTGTGTAATTTTATATCTTCTTGAGAAAGGGATGAGTGAACAAATGGCTATTTATATATTAGAAGACCAAATTATTCAAGCAAAAGCGTTAGAAGTATTGTTAACAAATATCCTACATTCAAGAAATATTTATAATGAAACAATCCATTTATTTTCACGTTCAGATGAATTATTACAAGTGGCACACCAGGACGCCCAACTAAATATCTTTTTCCTAGATATTCAAATGAACAATCATATCCAGGCAGGATTTGAGGTTGCTAAAGAAATCAGAAAAACAGACAGTGAAAGTCTGATTGTATTTATTTCTACTCACACAGAATTAGTTTTAACTTCCTACAAATATATGGTTTCAGCTCTTCAATTTATTCAAAAGAACGTGGATTTTCTAGATTTCCAAAAAGAGGTCGAAACATGTGTCGATGCATATATTCAACAAAAAGAAAATATAAAGACAAAAAGTGAATATATTATCATTAACTTAAAAGCGTCTTCTATAAAAATGGATATTAATGATATTTATTTCTTTCAAACGGAATACGATCATCGTGTGTCAATGGTTGGTAAAAATTTTAAAAGAGAATTTTATGGAACGTTATCAAAAATTGAACAACTGCATCCAGATTTGATTAGAGTCCATCAATCAATCATCATCAATAAAAAATATGCGTCAAAATTAAATTATAAAACGCATCTTTTAACTATGAGAGACGGAACGGAAGTACCAGTCTCAAGAAGATATTATACTCAGGTCAAGGCACTATTTCTTACTTAGGGAGGGATAATGACTAATTAAGGAATTATCTATCTATTAGTCGCTATATTCGTTATAATTTAGTGCAATACTTGAAGAGGAGGGCGATATGCTAATCGATTGGATTCTAAAAAATATTATGGATATGGATCAGGAAGATCAATCAGGAAAAACACAATGGACAAAGTATTATCTAACCGTTTATTTTTCTGGCTTATTTAATCTTCTGATGATTCTGATTTTATCAGTTTTATTTGGGACGTTAAGCGAAACCTTTATTGTATACGTCGTACTGATTTTTTTACGGCCTGTCGCAGGTGGCTGGCATGCAAAAACTAAATGGCTCTGTCGTCTAGAAAGCATTGTTATCTATGTCGCCATACCATTTGTATTGAAAAATTCTTCTGTGAGCTTACCGTTTATTTATAAAATTCTATTGATGTGCCTCTTAGTCGTATTATTTTATTGGTATGCGCCACAAGGAACAGCGATTGAACCTGTTCAGCCATCTGATTTAAACGTGCTCAAAAAGCAAAGCCTTATAAGGGTGTGTTTACTTATTTTATGTAGTCTGTTTGTCAAAGAAAAGATTGCTTCAGTAATACTCTACGGTCTCGTCATCCAAGGTCTGATGATACTCCCTGTAACAAAAAATTTAATTGAAGGAAGTGTTTTTATGAAATTTGGTAAAAAAATAATTAAAAATGTTATTGAAAAAAGAGTTGCAAAAGTTAGTGATGGTGTGGGAACTAAGCCTAGATTAAATCAAAATTCGCCCAATATATTTGGACAATGGATGGGACAAACTGAAAAACCTAAAAAGAATATTGAAAAATGATTTTGTCGTTATTAGCTACTAACGTTTTGCTTGTATCTAGCTTTATCGTTTTTGTCTTTTTACGAGTAACATTGATCAAGATTGAATGTAAAATACCGTTACTTTCATTGCTTATTGTCATTAATCTTTGTTCGTTTGCGGCATTAATGTTGGGCTACTCTTGGTTGATTTATGCGCTGACAGTCGTTATTTTTACAGGATTTTTACTCATTCACAAAAAGAGGTTCTCAATTTTTAAAGCGATATTTTTGTCTGTTTTTACATTGCTTATGGTTTCGTTTATCAATTACACGGAGCAAACGATTTTAAGTGTTTTTTTTCAACAGATTTATCAAAATAAATTATTATGGATTGCCTCAAATGTTCTTCTGTTGCTTATAAATATCTGGATTGCTTTAAAAATTCCCAATAGTGTTTTTTTAAGATTAAATCGTGTGTTAGAAAATAGCCGAATTTTTTTTGGTTGTTTACTTTTATTGTTGATTCTGTTGTTACTTTTTGTGTTTTTGATTTCGCCAGAGATTTCACCTGACTTTATGCGAGGATTTGTCACGGTAAATAGTTCTAAATTGGAGTTATTAATAAGTGTAGGTTTATTTTTAATTCTGATTGGCTTAGTCATTGAAGCTTATTTGGAAGAACAACGTATCAACACTCAATTATTGAATAATTTAACGATTTATACTGAAAAAATAGAATCCATTAACGAAGAGCTAGCGATGTTTCGTCATGATTATAAAAATTTATTGTATAGTTTACAAATTGCTATTTCATACGAAGATATTCTGGAAATCAAAAGAATTTATGAAGAAACGATTGCACCAACCAAAAAAATTATTGATAATGAAGAATTTGAACTTATGAAGTTAAATCGTTTGAAAAATATGGAACTTAAGGCACTCATAAGTATGAAAATTAATACCGCAAAGCAAGCAAAACTAAAAGTGATTGTTGATGTGCCAGAAGTATTTATTCTTGATACATCAATCGACTTAGTGGTTGTGATTCGTTTGTTGGCTATTCTATTAGATAACGCGATTGAAAACAGTGCAAAATCAGAATTGAAAATGTTCGCTATCTCAATTTTCAATAAAAATGAAACACAAGAGTTTGTGATAACAAATAGTGTCCAAGCCGAATTTGATTTTAAGGTTATGAAGAAAACCAAATTTAGTTCTAAAAGTAATCCAGAAGAGCACGGTTGGGGATTGTTATATGTAAAAGAAATTGTTGATTTTTCAGATCAATTTGATTTGCAAACGTCCTTCAATGAAGGAGCGGTCACTCAACATTTAATTATTGAAAAAAATCATAACAGTAAAAAAGTTGTTAACGAATGAATTTGTTAACAACTTTTTTGCTATGGTATTGAGTTATGAGGGGCAATACAGGGAAAAATGTCGGCTGATTAAGGAATTTAGATAGTGCCGGTTAGGTAGTTGTCTATAATGAAAATAGCAACAAATATTTACGCAGGGAAAGGGGCGGTCGTTTAACGGGAAAAATTAGGGAGGATAAAGCAATACTTTTGTTGGGAAAAGAAATAAAAGGAAACTGGGGAAGGAGTTAATTGTTTGATGAAGGGAAATAAAATTTTATACATTTTAGGTACAGGCATCTTTGTTGGAAGTTCATGTCTATTTTCTTCACTTTTTGTAGCCGCAGAAGAACAAGTTTATTCAGAAAGTGAAGTTTCAACAGTTTTATCGAAGTTGGAAAAGGAGGCAATTTCTGAGGCAGCTGCTGAACAATATACGGTTGTAGATCGAAAAGAAGATGCGTGGGGGATGAAGCATCTTAAGTTAGAAAAGCAAACGGAAGGCGTTACTGTTGATTCAGATAATGTGATTATTCATTTAGATAGAAATGGTGCAGTAACAAGTGTTACAGGAAATCCAGTTGATCAAGTAGTGAAAATTCAATCGGTTGATGCAATCGGTGAAGAAGGAGTTAAAAAAATTATTGCTTCTGATAATCCGGAAACTAAAGATCTTGTCTTTTTAGCTATTGACAAACGTGTAAATAATGAGGGGCAATTATTTTATAAAGTCAGAGTAACTTCTTCGCCAACTGGTGACCCCGTATCATTGGTTTATAAAGTGAACGCTACAGATGGAACAATTATGGAAAAACAAGATTTAACGGAACATGTCGGTAGTGAAGTAACGTTAAAAAACTCTTTTCAAGTAGCGTTTAATGTGCCAGTTGAAAAAAGCAATACGGGAATTGCTTTACACGGAACGGATAACACAGGGGTTTACCATGCAGTAGTTGATGGCAAAAATAATTATTCTATTATTCAAGCACCATCACTAGTAGCATTAAATCAGAATGCTGTTGACGCCTATACGCATGGAAAATTTGTGAAAACATATTATGAAGATCATTTCCAACGACACAGTATTGATGATCGAGGGATGCCCATCTTGTCAGTTGTTGATGAACAACATCCAGATGCTTATGACAATGCTTTTTGGGATGGAAAAGCAATGCGTTATGGTGAAACAAGTACACCAACAGGAAAAACGTATGCTTCCTCTTTAGATGTAGTTGGTCATGAAATGACACATGGTGTAACGGAACATACTGCCGGTTTAGAATATTTAGGACAATCAGGTGCGTTGAATGAATCTTATTCTGATTTGATGGGTTATATTATTTCGGGTGCATCTAATCCAGAAATTGGTGCGGATACTCAGAGTGTTGACCGAAAAACAGGTATTCGAAATTTACAAACGCCAAGTAAACACGGACAACCAGAAACCATGGCTCAATACGACGATCGAGCACGGTATAAAGGAACGCCTTATTATGATCAAGGCGGTGTTCATTATAATAGTGGAATTATTAATCGGATTGGTTACACCATTATCCAGAACTTAGGCATTGAAAAAGCACAGACTATTTTCTACAGCTCGTTAGTAAATTACTTAACACCTAAAGCACAATTCAGTGATGCTCGTGATGCGATGCTTGCTGCTGCAAAAGTTCAATATGGCGATGAAGCAGCTTCAGTGGTATCAGCAGCCTTTAACTCTGCTGGAATCGGAGCTAAAGAGGACATTCAGGTAAACCAACCAAGTGAATCTGTTCTGGTCAATGAATGAAAAAAATTCCCCAATTAAATAAAAATGGATAAGGAGTGGCATAATCTTATGAAAAAGTTCTCCATACGAAAAATTAGTGCTGGTTTTTTGTTTCTGATTTTAGTAACTTTGATCGCCGGTTTTAGCTTGTCTGCAAATGCAGAAGAGTATATCGTTCCTGCCGAAAGTCATTCACGACAAAAAAGATCGTTACTGGACCCTGAGGACAGAAGACAAGAAGTGGCAGATACAACCGAAGCGCCTTTTGCGTCAATCGGAAGAATCATTTCCCCTGCCAGTAAACCAGGCTATATTTCTTTAGGAACAGGCTTTGTTGTTGGAACCAATACAATTGTCACCAATAATCATGTGGCTGAAAGTTTTAAGAATGCCAAAGTATTAAATCCGAATGCCAAAGATGATGCTTGGTTTTATCCAGGTCGAGATGGCAGTGCGACACCATTTGGCAAATTCAAAGTGATTGATGTAGCTTTTTCCCCGAATGCGGATATTGCGGTAGTGACTGTCGGCAAACAAAACGATCGTCCAGATGGCCCAGAGTTGGGAGAAATTTTAACGCCATTTGTTTTGAAAAAGTTTGAATCTTCAGATACCCATGTCACAATATCAGGCTATCCAGGTGAGAAAAACCACACACAATGGTCTCATGAAAATGATTTGTTTACATCTAACTTTACAGACTTAGAAAATCCATTACTATTTTATGATATCGATACAACCGGCGGTCAATCTGGTTCACCAATCTATAATGATCAGGTTGAAGTAGTTGGTGTTCATTCCAATGGCGGCATTAAGCAAACAGGAAATCATGGTCAAAGACTAAATGAAGTGAATTATAACTTTATTGTTAATCGAGTGAATGAAGAAGAAAATAAACGTTTATCCGCTGTGCCAGCAGCGTAAAGAACCATAAAAATACTCGGAATTTCCAGAATCACGGGAAATCTCGAGTATTTTTGTTTTTTAAGATAGTGTAAGTTACGATAAAAGTACCTTGTAATTATCGGTTAAAAGCATATAATAGTGCTGAAAAGAAGGCAAATAATCCGATTAAGTTAGTATTTCTAAACCATCATAACTCGTAATGATTTCATGCTTTTGAGATAAAGCCGCCATCTCCGCATAAGACAAGCCGCCATTGTGAGAAAAATGGTTGGCAACGTAAATCGTTTTATCTGTGACGAGTTTTCTTTCTTTTAATTCTGCAATTAATTTTAAATTTTCTTCCCAATTCATATGACTATTGCCAGTTTCGTTTGTTTGACTAGTACAATCTAAAGAAACAATACTAAGAAGTAAGTGGCTCTTTTCAAGATATTCAAACATTTCTGACGTAAAGTAACCTGTATCATGGGTGGATAAAAAAGCATCTTTACCATCGTCTATAACGAAAATAAAACAATCTTCACTGAAATTTCCATGTTGTGCAGGAAGGGGATAAATCGTATAGTTCGCAATAGTAAAACATTTGTAGGGCTGAATAACCTGATAATGTAATCGGGTATCGTCTTGACGACCTTCTAAATCAAAGGCGCGCTGATAAAACGTCTTAACTGCTTCATTTCCATAAACAGTTAAACGATTGGGAATATCTAATGCATAACCAGACATTCGATAAGCCAAATCCTCGCCGTAAAAATGATCGGAATGCCAATGAGAGATTAGTAAAGAGTCAAAGTCTGCAAAACACAAGTCGTACTGCAACAGGTGTAAATAAGAATCCCCTGGAAAATCAATCAGCAGGACATCATCAATAATTAATTGAGTTTGTGTACGAATTTCTCGTCCTTTTTTCTCTCGAGCGTACTTACATAATTTACAATTACAAAAAATTCCTGGAATCCGTTCTGCTGCACCCGTGCCTAAATAGTTGATTTTCATTGGGAGTACCTAACCTTTCTTTGACATTCTTCATACTTAGTAGATAACGCTGAACCTTAAAGTAAATGGGCATGGAAACTGAAACATTTGTTGTGTCCATCTTACCTTTTTTAGAGAAGAATTGAAATGGAATTTTTTAAGTAAATATGCGTAAAATAGAAAAAGCTAGACGCCTTTTTTGATAAGCTGAATTTACTGCGAATGCTCGTACTATTTCCGAAAAAAAAGTTTTACCAAAGGCACTTTCATATCCATCTGCTATTAGTTATAGAAAAATAACAAGATGGACATAGCTTATTAGAGCAAAAATAACTACGCTATTGATAAAGAGTGAGGCGTGTTTTGAACAGGTTGCGTGGGCAAATGAATTTGAATAAAAGGGATGACAAAAGATGACTATTGAAAAATTAGAATATTTTTATACCATTGCAAAATATAATAGTATTTCCAAAGCAGCCTCTGAACTCCATGTTAGTAAATCAACCTTAAGTGCGTCATTAAAAGATTTGGAAAGTGAATTGGGCCATTTACTTTTTAACCGTAACGGTAATTCTTTGACGTTAAATTCCTATGGTGATAAAATCGTCCAATCTGTATATATCATTTTAAACGAGGCTAAGAAAATGAAACTTAATTTGCATGAAATGATTGAGAATCCAGTGATGCGTTTAGGTTTTGGAAATACGTCCTTGATGTATAAAGTGACAGAAAATGAGGATCAACTGAATCGTTTTTGGGAATGTTACCATGGTTCATCGTTTGAGTTATTGAATAAATTGGAGAATCATGAGTTGGATTTTGTGATTACTTCTGCAGATGTGAATAGTCCAGTTTTAAAGAAAGAACAATTAATTGAACTAAAAATGTATCTTTGTGTTTCAAGAGAAATTAAACAAGAAATTGAGGAAGAAGGCTTCAGCTGTTTGACCAACTATCCATTTCTATTTTTGCCGCATCACTTAGATCATTTAGAAGCTACCAAGAGTGTGCTAGAAATGTTGCAATTAACAAGTCCGCTTGTTTGTTGCTACGATACGTTGATGCTTACTCGTCTCATTGAAAAAAGTAAAGGAGTTTATGCGGTGATCTCTCTTCGGAAAGAACAACTGCAGGAAATTGATTCTAAACTCTTCTTTTTACCGATTGAACGAAAACAAAAATTTTATTTATACCGAAATGTTTCCAGTTCGGTTTTTGTCCAACCTGGTCAAATCAAGGCAACTTTACAAAAGTTGCTAGAGACTTAGCCATTAAAATTACTTTGGAATAGTTACCAAAAATAGCTTTATTCGCTTAGATTTACTTCTGCTGCGGATAAGGCTATTTTTGTTGTTCATTGTTTAAAAGAGATGCTCAATTATGGGGCTGTTCGATATTTCTGAACAGAATGTTCAATTATTTAATAACTTAAGAATCGATAAATCGTATCTATTACGGTTCAATTTAAAGGGGTTCTGGTGTATAGTTTGGCTATCTAAAGATTTACTTTTTTAAATATAAAATAACTAAATGGCAAGGAATATAAAGAACTGTTGATACGTGAGTACTTGCGATAACTGTGTCGTTAGAAGTTTAAGTGTCATTGTTGCTTTTCCTGTTTTATGTAGTTGCTAGAAAGGACTGTTTTTATGATCGATAGAAAAAAAGTTATTTTGTATACTTGTTGCATGAGTTTGTTTGTAGTGACCATGGATGTTACGGTTGTCAATGTGGCGTTACCATCCATTCAAAGTGATTTTCACACGAATCTGTCTACATTACAGTGGGTAACAGATGGCTACACTTTAATGGTAGCATCCTTATTATTGTTGTCTGGGTCTACAGCAGATCGAATTGGCCGTAAACGAGTCCTTCAATTGGGCTTAGCCTGTTTTGGTTTAGCGTCTTTCCTATGTGGGATTTCGCAAACCCCAGGGCAATTGATCGCGTTTCGCATGTTGCAAGGGATTGGTGGTTCTATGTTAAATCCGGTAGCAATGTCTATTATTACACAGGTATTTACCGAAAAGTTAGAAAGAGCGAAAGCAATTGGCTTGTGGGGCTCTGTTACAGGGATTTCCTTAGGCATGGGCCCGATTATTGGTGGACTGATTGTTTCTTATTTTAGCTGGCGGTATGTCTTTTTTGTAAATGTACCGATCATTGCTGCGGCAATCATCCTTACACAAAAGTTTGTACCTGAGTCAAAAGTAGAGAAGACGGTGAAAAATGATTTTGTTGGTCAAGCATTGATGATTCTTTTTCTATTTAGTTCTATCTATTCCATTATCGGACTACCTAGAAAAGGGCTTTTCGCGCCAGATATTTTAAGTACTGGGATAATCGGCTGCTTAGCCATTGTTATTTTCTTTATTTATGAATATAACATTGACAATCCGTTAATCAACCCGCGTTTCTTTTTATCTATTCCATTTACATCGGCTTCTTTTTTAGCTATTTTTGGCTTTATCATATATAACGGCTATTTATTTTTAAACACGCTATATTTGCAAGAGATGAGAGGCTTCAGCCCGTTGGAAGCTGGCTTATCAACCATTCCTTTGGCTTTTGTTAGTTTTCTTGTTGCACCGAGAGCCGGCGAAATGGTAGGGAGAATAGGGACGAAACGTCCTATTATGCTTTGTGGTATTTCAATGTTGGCTGTTAGCTTTTTACAATTATTTGTAACTAAAACAACGCCTATGATTATTTTATTTATTATTTATATCTTTTTAGGCATTGGGTTTGGGATGTTAAATTCACCGATTACCATTACAGCGATTGAAGGAATGCCACTTTCTCAGTCAGGAACTGCAGCAGCCATTGCGGTGACATGTAAGCAAATTGGCAATTCTTTAGGGGTGGCGCTACCAAGTCTTTTAATTACAAAGCCTATTACTAGTTCGCTTACTCGAACACCTTTTACAAACGTATGGCTTTTATTTGGATGTTGCGCCATTGCGATTATCTTTTTAAGTTATTTATCCAATTCTCCGCTAGCGAAAAAGTCATTGCGCAGAGTTAGGTTTTATTTTTAACAAATCAAGATTTTTTTGAAGGGAAAGGAAGACAAACTTAGATGAAAAAAATAAATAACCGATTAGGACTCTTTTTATTTTTTGTTTTACTCTTTTGGGCAAAAACGATTCTGGCGTATTACCTAGATTTCTCATTGGGTGTTAAGGGCAGTCTCCAGCGAGAAATTTTATGGTTCAATCCAGTTGCTACTACGCTGTTATTATTTGGTTTTAGTTTGTATTTTAAAAAGCATAAAACATTTATGCTTAGCTTAACTCTTTTAAATGTTTTAAATACATTAATTTTATATTTGAATATTATTTTTTATCGTGAATTCACTGACTTTATTACCATCCAATCTGTTTTTGGCTTTTCAAAAGTTTCAGAAGGAATTTCTGGTGATTTACTTGCCTTAATGAGGGTCCACGATGTCTTTTATTGGCTAGATACTTTAGTGCTGCTCGTTTTGGTATTTTACTCTTTTAAACAGCGACGGAATCATCAAGTCTTTGTGACCAAACCTATCAACAGAAGATTGGCGATCTCAATTAGTTGTTTAAGTGTCTTGCTCTTTTCGGTTAACTTATTTTTAAGCGAAACCGATCGTCCTCAATTGCTTCAAAGAATTTTTGACCGTAATTATATTGTAAAATATCTTGGCTTGGATGCATTCACAGCCATCGATGGTGTCAAAACAGCCATGTCAAATGAGGTAAGAGCAGAAGCTAGTTCAAACGAATTACCTGAAATCATGAAATTTACCAAGCAAAACAATTTACCGCTTAATCCACAGTATGCCGGGATTGCCAAAGGAAAAAATGTATTTGTGATTCATTTAGAAAGTTTTCAACAATTTTTGATTAATATGAAAGTCCAAGGCCAAGAGGTTACACCGTTTTTAAATCAGCTTTATCAAAACAAAGCGACAATCAGTTTTGATAATTTCTTTCATGAAGTAGGGCAAGGAAAAACGAGTGATGCGGAGAACATGTTGGAAACAGGAACATTCGGGTTACCGCAAGGCTCTCTTTTTACACAATTAGGATCAGACAATACTTTCGAAGCGGCTCCCGCAGTTTTAGGACAAAAAGGCTATACAACCGCTGTTTTCCATGGAAATGTGGGGAGTTTTTGGAATCGAGACCATGTGTATAAAAACTTAGGATATCAATACTTTTTTGATCGGTCATATTTTTCAAAAGATGACAAAATGCTAGGTTACGGTATTTTAGATAAACAATTGTTGCGTGAATCAGCTAGTGAGCTTGAACATTTACAGCAGCCATTCTATGCGAAGTTTTTAACTGTGACCAATCATACCCCTTATTATACGGATGACCAAAACTTCCCGTTTCCTAAATTGAACACAGGCAATTCGATTGTGGATGATTATGTTCGAACAGCGCACTATTTGGATCAATCGCTAGAACAATTTTTCCATTACTTGCAAACAACAAGTTTATACAATCATTCTATTTTTGTTATTTATGGTGACCACTTCGGTATTTCAGATGCGAACAACAAGGACTTATGTAAAGCTTTCAACCGCGATCCAAAAACGTGGACAAACTATGACAATGCGCAATTGCAAAGAGTACCTTTGATGTTTTACATGCCAGGCTATACGCAAGGGAAAATCATGCACGAATATGGTGGGGAAATTGACGTTTTACCGACACTGTACCATCTTTTAGGTGTCGATGATAAAAATTATATCCATTTTGGCACGGACCTTTTATCTCCTCAATATAAACAAGTGGTTCCTTTTAGAAATGGCGATTTTGTAACGCCTCAATTTTCGTATCTAGGTGGGGAAATCTACAATAATCAAGGGAAAAAATTAGACCAAGTTCCAGCAGATTTAAAAGCAGAAGTCACGAAAGATAACGATTGGGTGAAAAAATCGTTAAGTTTATCTGACAAATTAAATCGGGAAAACCTTTTACGTTTTTATAAACCACAAGGATTCCAAGAAGTGCAACCAAAGGACTACAACTATGATGTAGCTTTTGAAAAAAACAAAGTCTTAGAAGTAGAAAAACAAAAAAATGCACAATCAACTAGCTTGTTTAGTCAAAATGGCAATCAAACGACAGTCCAAAATTATCCGACTACGCCATAGATCATTTAAGAAGGATAATTTTTGGAAGGGAAAGAGAATCATATATGAAGTGAAGGAGGTCAGGACAGAACCGTTTATTTTCGAAGGAATTGGTTCTGTTCTCGCCATTTATCAGGTTTTGAGCCTGGAACAAAAATCCAAAGTGATTTTTGTCCCAGGCTCTTTCGCTCTTTTATTGAGTAAGAAGTCAGTTTAGAATTTATATTAAGTTTCGCTGTACATTTTAAAATTATCATCAACAGAAAATACAACAGGCGAATTTTTAGATAAAAAAATTAGTAAAACAAGTATTAAATAAATAGTATTTTTGAGGATAAAGTAAGAGAAATGTTGTTTTTTTAATAGTTGTTAACGGAAAACAAAATTATTTTATAGCCATAAAATATATTTTTATTATAATTATATTATAAAATAATGAGCATATGATTTGCAGATAAGTTTTTCAGGGCCTATTCTGAATAGGAACTTAGCTATAAAAATAAAAGAGGAGAGTGGTTTTGATGAGAAAAAATCAGAAGATTGTGCCAATTGTGACAGCTTCAGACGAAAATTATGCTCCTTATTTGAATGTAATGATGACAACTGTTTTAGAAAATTGTCATGCGGAGAGACCTGTTCATTTTTATGTGATTGATGATGGGCTGTCGCTATCTAGCAAAAAAGCACTCCGAGAAACGGTTAGTAGTAACTCACAAAATGCAACTGTTGAATTTCTAACAGCAGACAAAGAAGTCTATCAAAATTTTTTAGTGAGTGATCATATTACAACGACCGCATACTTACGCATTTCTTTACCGTCACTTTTACAAAAATATAGCTATAAAAAGGTTCTTTATTTAGATGCAGATACGCTGGTTTTAGATGATATTGTCCAGTTGTATGATACGCCATTAGTGAACCAAACGATTGGCGCGGTTATTGATCCTGGTCAAGCATATGCCTTGAAACGTTTGGGCATCCATTCCTCCGATTATTATTTTAATTCAGGAGTTATGATTATTGATATTGACCGATGGAACGAGAAAGCAATCACCCAAAAAACAATTCAGTATCTAGAAGAAAATGGGGACCGCATAGTTTATCATGATCAAGATGCTTTAAACGCTGTTCTTTATGAAGATTGGCTAGCTCTAGAACCAAGATGGAATATGCAGACGTCTTTAGTTTTTAATCGTCATGAAGCGCCTAATGTAGCCTATCAAAAATTATATACAGCGGGAAATCAAGAGCCAGCGATTATTCATTTTACTGGACACGATAAACCTTGGAATACGTTAGAAAATCATCCTTATACAGCTCTTTATCTAAACAAGTTAAAGAAAGTAGGTGCAAGAAATGGAAAATAGAAAAGAATTAGCGATTGTCTCCTGTTGCAATACCAACTTTGTACCGCATCTTGCTGCTATGTTTGTTTCAATTTTAGAAAATAGTCCTTCAGCGGCAGCTGTTCATTTTTATGTGATTGATGACAATATCAATTTTGAAAGCAAGCAACTACTGTATTTTACGATTAAACATACCCAAATCAATGCAGAGTTAACATTTTTAAAAATCAACCCCCATTTTTTCAAAAATGTTGTAACCAGTGAACGAATTCCCAAAACAGCTTACTACAGGATTGCTATTCCAGAGCTGTTTAGAGGAAGCCAGATCGAACGGCTGTTGTATATGGATTGTGACATGATTGCCTTAGATGATGTCGCAAAATTATGGACAGTTGATTTAGGTGAAAATATCATCGCCGCTGTGGAAGATGCAGGGTTCCATCAACGTTTGGAAAAAATGGCGATTCCTGCAGAATCTATGTGTTATTTTAACTCAGGCTTGTTGCTAATCGATGTTAAAAAATGGTTGAATTTAGATGTAACCACTAAAGTCTTAAGATTTATTGAAGAAAATCCAGATAAATTACGTTTCCATGATCAAGATGCATTGAATGCGGTTTTACACGACCGTTGGACCCTGTTGCATCCTAAGTGGAACGCCCAAGGTTATATTCTGTCAAAAGCGAAAAAACATCCAACTATTTATGGAGAAAAACAATATGAAGAAACGAGAAGAGCACCATCCATTATCCACTTTACTGGCCATGTCAAACCTTGGACGAAAGAATTTCAGTGGTATACCAAGCGTTATTATGATCAATATGCGAATAGGACGGCCTTTCGTTGTGTCAACACATTCAATCAATATTTATCTTATACGAAAATTAGTAGAAGGATTGAATATGCTCAATAATGAATATTGTCATGGATTTCGTAAAATTAGTTACTTGTTAGTTGTTGCCAGAACCAAACAATAGAAACGAAGAAGTCGGGATCGAACTGTTTTTCAGATTTTGAGTATGAGACAAAAATCTAAAGTGATTTTTGTCTCATACTCTTTTTTGTCTATTTAAAATAAAGCCAGCAACTGGTATCATATTTAAGGATGGTTTTTTATAAAAAAATGATTTCTTGAGGAAAAAAATATTACAATAAAGAAAAATAAAAAAATGTAAACGTTATCATTTCAAGGTTATAGCGGTATGAAGATATTTATTAATACTTTTTATTGACAAAATAAAAAAAACCACCGTACTATTGGTTTGTGGTTATAACCAGTTAGGGTAAAGGAGAAAGTTATGGAAAATGCCTTTAAAAACAAAGCTTTGTATCATCAACTTGTTGATTTGCTGCAGGAACGAATCGAAACATGCATGATTCCTCATGACAAGTTGCCCTCTGAACGTGAATTGACTGCACAATATGGAGTGAGTCGGACGACGGTCCGGTTAGCGCTACAAGAACTAGAAAATAGAGGTTCCATCTATCGTCGTCATGGCAAAGGAACATTTGTTTCAGATATAAAAAAAGAGGCCGCTGATTTAGCTGGCGCATATAGTTTTACAGAACAAATGAAAGGGCTGGGTCGAAAACCACATACCCGTATATTATCCTTCGAAAAATTGGAAGCGGATAAATTTATTTGTCAGCATTTGAATCTTTCGTTAGGAGAGGCAGTTTTTAAATTAAGTCGGTTGCGGATTGCTGATAACGAGCCATTAATGGTTGAAGACACATACTTGCCTGTGAAATTTTTCTTATCACTCACGGATCAATTACTACGTAGCAAACCATTATATGATCTATTTTCGGAAGATTTTAAGCAAACCGTTCGTTTAGCTGATGAAGAATTATACGCTAGCATTGCGTCAAAAGAAGATGCCAAATTATTGATGATTCCGGAAGGAGCGCCAGTCCTTCATTTAGCACGCCAGACATATAACATGAAAAATGAAATTATTGAATTTACGTTGAGTGTGGCGCGAGCAGATCAATTTCATTATCAGATACGCCATATTCGGAATAGTTAGGAGAGTTAAGTATGTTTACAGCAGAAAAAGAAGAACTAGAACAACTAGGAGCGGAAATCACTACACGTGAAATTCGTCAGCAACCTGAGCTTTGGCAAGAAACCGTGACACTTTATCATGAAAATCAAACAGCTTTGGAAAACTTTTTAAAAGAAGTCCAGGCCAAAGCGCAAGGAAAACGCACAAGAGTAATTTTTACAGGAGCAGGGACTTCGCAATATGTCGGTGATACGGTTGTACCTTATCTCCGAGCACACGGCGACACACAAGCCTTTTCATTCGAAAGTATTGGGACAACGGATATTGTGGCCAAACCAGAAGATTATTTGATTAAAGACGAACCAACATTGTTAGTTTCGTTTGCAAGAAGTGGAAATAGTCCTGAAAGTTTAGCGGCAGTTGAAGTAGCTAATCAAGTGGTCGAAACAATTCATCATTTAGCGATTACTTGTGCCGAAGAAGGACAACTAGCACAAATAAGTCAAAAAGAAGAAAACAGCTTTTTATTCTTAATGCCAACACGTTCCAATGATGGTGGTTTTGCGATGACTGGTAGCTTTTCTTGCATGACTTTGGGTACATTACTACTCTTTGATCAAACAGCCTTTGAGCAAAAACAAGATTATGTAACCGCTCTAATTAAATTAGGTGAAGAAGTGCTATCCCGTGAAGAAGAATTAAATGAAATTGTTAACCTTGATTTTGAACGCATTGTTTATGTTGGTTCTGGAAGTTTAGCTGGTTTGACAAGAGAAGCGCAATTGAAAATTTTAGAACTAACAGCCGGCAAAGTTGCCACAATTTTTGACTCTTCTATGGGCTTCCGTCATGGACCAAAATCATTTATTAATGAAAAAACAATAATGTTTGGTTTTGTTAATAATACACCATACACAAGAGATTATGACTTGGATATCTTAGAAGAAGTTCACGGTGACGAAATTGCGGCGGGTGTTTTTGCGATTGCTCAACCTGGCAAACGTAATTTCTCAGGTTCAACTATTGAATATTCCGCAGAAACTGCTCTATTACCTGATGGCTATTTAGCATTAGCAGATATCATGGTAGCCCAAACAGTCGCACTTTTAACATCTATTAAAGTTGGAAATAAACCGGATACCCCTTCACCGACAGGTACAGTGAATCGTGTGGTTAAAGGCGTAACGATTTATGACTATAAATAATACAACATTTGGAGGAGGAACTATGCTTACGTTAACAGCTGGAAAAAAAGCGGCAATGGATCGTTTGTCAACCCAAGAAGGAATCATTAGCGCATTAGCCATTGATCAACGAGGTGCCTTGAAAAAAATGATCAAAGCGCTAGATGTAGAGCCAACTGATGCACAAATTGAAACGTTTAAAGAATTAGTCTCGAAAGAATTGACACCTTATGCGTCTGCCATTTTATTGGATCCAGAATATGGATTGCCTGCTGCAAAAGCACGCGATACCGAGGCTGGATTGTTACTCGCTTATGAAAAAACGGGCTATGATGCAACAACTCCGGGACGATTGCCTGATTTACTAGCAGATTGGTCTGTTTTACGCTTGAAAGAAGAAGGCGCAGATGCGATTAAATTTTTACTATACTATGATGTGGATGAGGATCCAGAAATCAATCATCAAAAACATGTATTCATTGAACGCTTAGGAAGTGAATGTGCAGAAGAAGACCTACCATTTTACTTAGAATTAGTTTCTTATGATGCACAAATAGCAGATGCGACTTCTTTAGAATATGCAAAAGTTAAACCGCATAAAGTGAATGAAATGATGAAAGAATTTTCTAAACCCCAATATAAAGTAGATGTATTGAAAGTGGAAGTTCCAGTTAATATGAATTTTGTAGAAGGTTTTGCGCCGGCTGAAACAGCGTATACAAAAGAGGAAGCGGCGAATTATTTCTTAGAACAAAGTCAAGCCACTGATTTACCATTTATCTTTTTAAGTGCCGGTGTCTCAACAGAGCTATTCCAAGAAACACTACGTTTCGCTAAAGAAGCTGGTTCAACATTTAATGGTGTTTTATGTGGCCGTGCTACGTGGAAAAATGGCGTGAAACCTTTCGTTGAAGCAGGAGAAACTGCGGCTTGTGATTGGTTAAAAACAGAAGGCCGAGAAAACATTGAAAGTTTAAATGAAGTCATCGCAGCAACCGCCAGCTCTTGGCATGCGAAAGTTCAAGTAAACGAAGGGTAATTGGGAGGCATAGCTGTGATAGTAACAGTAACAATGAATCCGTCAATTGACATCTCCTACCTATTAGATCATCTAAAGCTTGATACCGTTAATCGGACCAGTCAGGTGACCAAAACCCCTGGTGGCAAAGGACTAAATGTCACTCGCGTTATTCATGATTTAGGTGGAGATGTTATCGCTACCGGCGTTCTTGGTGGTTTTCATGGGGCGTTTATTGCAAATGAGTTAAAGAAAGCAAACATCCCCCAAGCATTTACGTCAATCAAAGAAGAAACACGTGATTCGATTGCGATTTTGCACGAGGGGAATCAAACTGAAATTTTAGAAGCTGGACCAACTGTTTCCCCAGAAGAAATCAGTAACTTCCTTGAAAATTTCGATCAATTAATTAAGCAAGCAGAAATTGTCACAATTTCTGGCAGTTTAGCGAAAGGATTACCATCAGATTTTTATCAAGAATTAGTTCAAAAAAGCTCACGCACAAGAGGTTAAAGTGCTACTAGATACTTCTGGTGATAGTTTAAGGCAAGTTCTTCAAGGACCATGGAAACCGTATTTAATTAAACCTAATTTAGAGGAACTAGAAGGATTGCTAGGGCAAGATTTTTCAGAAAATCCATTAGCAGCTGTACAAACAGCTTTAACAAAACCAATGTTTGCGGGAATTGAATGGATTGTCATATCTTTAGGAAAAGATGGTGCAATTGCCAAACATCACGATCAATTCTATCGTGTAAAAATTCCAACGATTCAAGCTAAAAATCCTGTTGGTTCAGGAGATGCAACCATTGCTGGTCTTGCATATGGACTAGCCAAGGATGCCCCAGCTGCCGAACTGCTAAAATGGGGCATGGCGGCTGGAATGGCTAATGCCCAAGAAAGAATGACTGGGCATGTAGACGTAGAGAACGTGAAGAAACATCTTATGAACATCCAAGTAGTCGAAATTGCTAAATAAAGAGCTTTCTTTATTTAGCAATTATCCAGCAATTGAAAGCGTTTACTAGAAAGGGTGACAATGTGGACAGATTTGAAATTAAAGAGGAGTTTCTTTTAAATGGTCAATCATTTAAAATTTTATCAGGCGCCATTCATTATTTTCGTGTAGATCCCTCAGATTGGCATCATTCCCTTTATAACTTGAAAGCTTTAGGCTTCAATACAGTTGAGACATATGTACCATGGAATTTACATGAACCGCAAAAAGGAACATTTCATTTTGAGGGAATATTAGATTTGGAGCGCTTTTTAAAATTAGCACAAGAACTTGGACTATATGCGATTGTGCGGCCGTCTCCTTATATTTGTGCAGAATGGGAGTTTGGCGGTTTTCCAGCCTGGCTATTAAATGAACCAGGACGGATGCGTTCGAATAATCCAACCTATCTGAAGCATGTTGCGGAATATTATGATGTTTTAATGGAAAAAATTGTTCCGCATCAACTTGCTAACGGTGGCAATATTTTAATGATTCAAATCGAAAACGAATATGGTTCATTTGGCGAAGAAAAAGCGTATTTACGGGCGATTCGCGATTTGATGATTGCACGCGGCGTGACAGCACCATTTTTTACTTCTGACGGGCCATGGCGCGCAACATTGCGGGCAGGCAGCATGATTGAAGATGATATTTTAGTAACCGGAAATTTTGGCTCAAAAGCCAAAGAAAATTTCGGTATGATGCAAGCCTTTTTTGAAGAACATGGTAAAAAATGGCCGCTAATGTGTATGGAATTTTGGGATGGCTGGTTTAATCGTTGGAAAGAGCCAATTATTAAACGAGATCCGCAAGAATTGGCTGAATCAGTTAGAGAAGCATTAGCATTAGGCAGTATAAACTTATATATGTTTCATGGCGGCACCAATTTTGGGTTTATGAATGGCTGCTCCGCACGAGGAACCATTGATTTACCACAAATCACTTCCTATGATTATGATGCGCCACTTGATGAACAAGGGAATCCAACCGAAAAGTATTTTGCGTTACAAAAAATGCTTCACGAAGAGTACCCTGCGTTACCACAAGCTGAACCATTAGTAAAAGAATCTTTTGCGCAAACAGCAATTCCTTTAACCAACAAAGTGAGTTTGTTTGCGACTTTAGAAACGATTAGTCAGCCAGTGGTCAGCGTTTATCCGCAAACCATGGAACAATTAGGACAAAATACCGGCTATCTTCTTTACCGAACAAGCATTGAAAAAGATGCTGCAGAAGAAAAGCTAAGAGTGATTGACGGTCGTGATCGTCTGCAATTATTTGTCAATCAGGTACATCAAGCAACGCAATATCAAACGGAAATTGGCGAAGATATTTACGTTACACTGCCGCAAGAGAATAATCAAATCGATATTTTAATGGAAAATATGGGTCGTGTCAATTACGGGCATAAACTATTTGCAGATACTCAGAAAAAAGGGATTCGAACGGGTGTCATGGCAGATTTACATTTTATGACGCAATGGCAACAATATTGTTTACCTATGACAAGCTGTGAACAGGTAGACTATTCAAGAGAATGGCAGCCTGATCAACCAAGCTTTTACCAGTATCATGTGGAGTTAGCAGAAGTGAAAGATACATTTATTGATGTTTCTAAATTTGGCAAAGGAATTGTTTTTGTTAACCAAACCAATCTTGGTCGTTTCTGGAATGTTGGTCCGACGCTTTCCTTATATATTCCCAAAGGATTATTAAAAGAAGGGCAAAATGAGATCGTCATTTTTGAAACGGAAGGAACGTACCAACCAGAAATTCAGTTAGTAAAAGAACCACTATATAAAGAAATGAAAGAGGGATTACAATGAGTATTATTGGCGTAAGAATTGATGGACGTTTGATTCATGGACAAGTGGCAAATTTATGGGCGACAAAATTGAATATTTCCAGAATTATGGTCGTTGATGATGAAGTTGCAGGGAATGCCATTGAAAAAAGTGGCTTGAAATTAGCAACACCAGCTGGCGTGAAACTAAGCGTGTTACCAGTTGAAAAAGCTGCTCAAAATATTTTAGCAGGAAAATACGACTCACAACGTTTATTAATTGTGGTACGGAAACCAGATCGTTTATTAAAACTAGTAGAACTTGGGGTGCCGATTAAAGAAATCAATGTTGGGAACATGTCTCAAACAAACGAAACACGGTCGATTACTAAGTCAATCAATGTGGTCGATCAAGATATTGAGGTTTTTAAAGAGTTAAATGCTAAAGGTGTCCATCTGATTGCTCAAATGGTGCCAAGTGACAAAGCGGAAGACTTTATGAGTTTGATAACAAAATAGGAGGGAACAAAAAATGAATATCTTATGGTGGCAGATCTTATTATTAACATTATACGCAGGATACCAAATTTTAGATGAATTACAAATTTATTCTTCATTAAGTGCGCCAGTGTTTGCAGGTCTTTTTGCAGGATTAGTGATGGGGGATATTAAAGCAGGACTTATTATTGGTGGAAGCATGCAATTAACTGTATTAGGAGTTGGGACTTTCGGGGGTGCCTCCAAAATTGATGCTAACTCAGGCACGATTCTTGCCACAGCATTTTCTGTGTCTTTAGGAATGAACCCTGAACAAGCAATCGCTGCTATTGCAGTACCAGTTGCTAGTTTAATGATTCAATTAGACATTTTGGCTCGTTTTGCGAATACCTACTTTGCACATCGGATTGATAAAATGGTCGAAGATATGAACTACAAAGGAATTGAACGTAACTTCTTAATGGGTGCCTTACCTTGGTCTCTTTCTCGAATGATTCCAGTCTTCTTAGCACTTGCTTTTGGTGGTGGTTTAGTACAAAAAGTTGTATCTGTCCTAAATGGCGATTTGAAATGGTTAGGTGATGGCTTGTCTGTTGCTGGGGCGGTCTTACCAGCGGTCGGTTTTGCAATTTTACTACGTTACTTACCAGTGAAAAAACATTTCCCTTATTTAATTCTTGGTTTTACTGTAACTGCTTTACTAGGAACAATCTTTACAAACATGCAACTTTTAGGAACATCTGTTGCGAGCGTTGTGAAAGACTTCAGTGGTGTATTTAACGCACTACCAATGTTAGCAGTCGCTTTAATTGGTTTCGCTTTAGCCGCAATTAGCTACAAAAATGGTCAAATGATTCCGAGTGGGCCAGCAGCCAAAAAAGAACATGCAGCGAATGATTCAGACGAAGGAGAGATTGAAGATGACGAAATCTAATTATAAATTGACGAAAGAAGATTTTAAACAAATTAATCGCAGAAGCTTGTTTACTTTCCAATTAGGTTGGAACTACGAAAGAATGCAAGGATCAGGTTACTTGTATACGATTTTGCCGCAATTGCGTAAAATTTATGGGGATGATACGCCTGAATTAAAAGAAGTAATGAAAACACACACGCAATTTTTCAATACTTCAAACTTCTTTAATACAATTATTACAGGGATCGATTTGGCCATTGAAGAAAAAGAAGGCATTGCTGGAAAACAAACAGTTTCAGGTTTGAAAACTGGTTTAATGGGACCGTTTGCAGCAATTGGGGATTCAATTTTCGCAGCTTTAATTCCAACTATTTTTGGGGCGCTAGCTGCCAACATGGCGATTAATGGTAACCCAACTGGTATCTTTATCTGGATTGTTGCTCAAATTGCCGTGATGGTCTTCCGTTGGAAACAATTGGAATTTGCGTATCGCGAAGGAATTTCTTTGGTAACAACTATGCAACACCGCTTAACTGCCTTAACAGACGCTGCAACTTTACTAGGGGTCTTCATGGTTGGCGCTTTAGTGGCAACGATGGTTAATGTCAAACTATCATGGGCACCAAGTATTGGGGATGTAACACTTAACATGCAAAATAACTTGGATATGATTTTACCACGTCTACTTCCTGCAGGAATTGTCGGTGGCGTTTATTGGATGCTAGGTAAAAAGAATATGACGTCTACTAAAGCCATTTTTATCGTATTAATTGTCTGTGTCGCATTGTCTGCGTTAGGTGTTATTTCAAAATAAGTAAGACAGGAGAAAATCGATGAGTGAACATTTAGTTTTAGTAAGTCATGGCCGTTTTTGCGAGGAATTGAAAAAAAGTGCGGAGATGATTATGGGACCGCAAGAAACAATTTCCACTGTTGCTTTATTACCAGAAGAAGGTGAAGCTGACTTTTTAGAAAAATTTGAAGCGATTACGGAATCGCTAGAAGATTTTGTTGTCTTTGCTGATCTACTAGGGGGGACACCTTGTAATATTTTATCCAAAAAAATTATGCAAGGTGCTTCGTTTGACTTATATACTGGGATGAATTTACCGATGGTTATCAGCTATGTAAATGCAAGTTTATTAGCGATCGAAGGTGACTATGTTAAGGAATCAGCAGAAAGTATTGTGAAAGTCAACGAATTGCTGCTAAATGTTGCAGTAGATGATGAGGATGAATAATTCTGACTTGTCGTCGTAAGCTATTACAGTTTTTAAGAGAATGATTTAGAGATGGACGTTCCAAAAATAAAAGAATTTATTTTTGGAACGCCCCTTTAATTGTTAATAATGAAAGCGTGTTCAAAAATGTTAGGGGGCTGATTTATCAGATGAAACATGGAAAAATAAAACGATTTAGTACATTGACACTATTGGCAAGCGCAACGATTTTAGTACCATTAAGTACGTCTGCAGAAGAAACAACAAACAGCAGCACTGAAACAAGCTCATCAATGGTGGAACCTACCGCAACAGAAGAAAAATTGTGGCAATCTGATTTTCCAGGAGGGAAAACTGGTGAGTGGCAAGATGTGATTGGTAAAACAAATCGAGAATTAGCAGGAGAGTCATTGGCGATTTCACGAGATGCAGCAGCAGGTAATAATGCCGTATCTTTAAATTTAGATTCCCCTAAATTAGCTGATGGTGAAGTAGAAACAAAGTTTAAATACACTGCTGGAAGCGGTCGAACGGGTGTGATTATACGTGGTAATACCAAAGATAGCTGGGTTTTTGTAGGCTATAACGCGAATGGCAAATGGTTAGTTGAAAGCCCTAATTCGTGGAATGATTCAATTTCTGGGCCAACGTTAAATGAAGATACGAATTATTTGTTGAAAGTACGTTATGTTGGTGAAAAAATTACTATCTGGCTTAACACCACGTTGATTTACGAAGGAGAACCTGTTTTGGCCAATGGAGACAAAATTCCAACAGAAGCCGGACATGTGGGTGTCCGTTTGTGGTACGACAAAAAAATTGTCAATTATGACTATTTTAAAAATGGCCCCGTAGATAGCATTCCAGAAATTGTGCCAGAAGTGACACAAATTGCGCCAGTCAAAGTTTTTACAAAAATTGGTGTCGCACCAAAATTACCGAAACAAGTAAAAGTGACCTATAATACTGGTAAAGAAGCCAATGAAGCAGTCCGTTGGAATGAAATCGATCCTGATGCATATAAAGAACCAGGAACTTTTGAAGTCGACGGTACTTTGGAAAATACAAACATCAAAGCAAAAGCCAGCATTGTTGTTGCTAAAGACAATGAAGCTGAAAAAGGCGACAAAATCTCTTCCGCAGATTTAACAGCCGTGGTTGATCCACAATTTCCACGAATTATTCGCTACGAAGACCCTCAGAGTAATCAAGTGATTTTTAATGGCCAACACGAGAAAATTGACCAAGTAATGATTGATGGCAAAGCATATAAAGCAACTGCTGAAAAACAGAAGAGTGAAGCAAATCAAGCCGTTTATAACGTAGCTGTCCCAGAAATTGGTTTGCGTTTCACAACGACATTGACTGTTTCCGAAGGCCAAGAATTAGCTATGAAACTCTCAGATATTCGTGAAGAAGGAACCAAAATACACACAATTTCAATTCCAAATCAAGGCTTGATTTCTGTCAATAGTACAGATGAAGGGGCGACTTTTGCTGGCGTTGTGATGAATACTGGGACAAATGCAAATAACGGAAATAAAAATGGTGATACTATCCAAGATTTAACTACAACAAGCCAAGAAGAAACGAAAAAATATATGTATGGTTTCTTAAATACGGCGAATTATGCTGCAAGTTTTTGGACGAACGCCTATGGAGACGGCTCTGTCGATGGTAGTGACAACAATCGAATCCATAAACAAACAAAAGAAGCGGCGACTGGTTTTGTAACAACCTTGTCAAGTGGGGCATGGACCTATCGACCATTTGATGCACCGGAAGATTACACAACTGGAGAAACGCCAGAAGTGAAAGTTAAATTCTCAAAAGATAGCAACGACGACAATCGGGTGGATTGGCAAGATGCGGCAATTGGGTTCCGTTCAATTATGAATAACCCAATGGGTGCGGAAAAAGTCCCTGAATTAGTCAACCAACGGATTCCTTTTAACTTTGCTAGTCAGGCGACAAACCCATTCTTAGTGACGTTAGACGAATCAAAACGTATTTACAATTTAACAGATGGATTAGGACAAATGAATTTACTAAAAGGGTATCAAAATGAAGGACATGATTCTGCGCATCCAGATTACGGTGCTATTGGTCAGCGACCTGGTGGGGAACAAGCGTTGAATCAATTAATTGATGAAGGACATAAATTAAATGCCGTTTTCGGTGTGCATATTAATGACACCGAGTCTTACCCAGAAGCAAAAGGATTTAATGAGGAATTAGTTGATCCAACGAAGCGTGGCTGGGATTGGTTAGATCCGTCTTATTTTATTAAACAAAGACCCGATACATTGAGTGGTCGTCGCTATGAGCGCTTTAAAGAATTAAAACAAAAAGCACCGAATCTAGATTATATTTATGTTGATGTTTGGGGCAACCAAGGCGAATCAGGTTGGGCAAGTCGTCAACTAAGTAAAGAAATTAATTCACTCGGTTGGTTTACAACCAATGAATTTCCGAATGCTTTAGAGTATGACTCGGTTTGGAACCATTGGTCTGCAGAAAAAGATTACGGCGGTACAACAACGAAAGGCTTTAACAGTACAATCGTTCGTTTTATTCGGAATCATCAAAAAGACACTTGGATTATTTCCGACAACCCTTTGTTAGGTGGAGCTGAATTTGAAGCCTATGAAGGTTGGGTGGGTAAAACCAATTTTAATACCTATCGCCAAAAAACTTTTGCCATTAATGTCCCAACTAAGTTCTTACAACATTACCAAATTACAAACTGGGAAACTACAACAGCAGCAGATGGTCAAATCTATGGCACAATTAAATTAGCGAACGGTGCTGAAAAAGTGACCGTTACTCAAGCAGATGCTAATTCGCCAAGAAGCATTACGTTAAATGAGACAGAAGTTCTAAAAGGTGATGCGTATCTACTGCCTTGGAATGTCAATGGTCAAGACAAACTATATCACTGGAATCCAAAAGGCGGTACCAGCACTTGGTCATTGGATAAGAAAATGCAAGGAAAAACGAATTTACATTTATATGAATTAACAGATCAAGGGCGTATTGACAAAGGCGCAATTGCCACTACAAATAACCAAGTGACCATCCAAGCCGAGGCTAATACACCGTATGTCATTGCTGAACCTGACAGTATTGAACCGATGACATTTGGAACAGGAACACCATTTAAAGATCCTGGATTTAATGAAGCCAATACCTTAAAAAATAACTGGAAAGTTTTCCGAGGTGATGGAGAGGTTAAAAAAGATGCCAATGGTGATTATGTCTTTAGTTCAGAAAAAGAAAGAACCGAAATCAAACAAGATATCAATCTTCCTAAACCAGGAAAATATAGTTTGTATCTAAACACAGAAACACATGATCGTAAAGCCACAGTAACTGTTAAAATTGGTGGTAAGAAATATACGCGGACAGTGAATAATTCGGTTGCCCAAAACTACATTCAGGCAGATATTAACCATACAAGCAGGAAAAATCCGCAGTATATGCAAAATATGCGAATTGATTTTGAAATCCCAGATAATGCCAAAAAAGGCTCGGTGACATTAGCGGTTGATAAAGGCAATTCCGTTACAAAATTTGATGATTTACGAATTGTTGAGCGTCAAACGGATATCATGAACCCAGACAAACAAACAGTTATTAAGCAAGATTTTGAAGACACACAAGCAGTTGGGTTATATCCGTTTGTTAAAGGCTCAGCTGGTGGTGTAGAAGATCCACGGATTCATTTATCAGAAAGAAATGAACCTTACACACAATATGGTTGGAATGGAAACCTTGTTTCAGATGTATTAGAAGGCAACTGGTCCTTGAAAGCCCATAAACAAGGAGCAGGATTGATGCTTCAAACAATTCCGCAAAATATTAAATTTGAACCGAACAAGAAATATACGGTCCAATTTGATTATCAAACTGATGGTGAAAATGTCTTTACTGCTGGGACCATTAATGGGGAGTTGAAAAATAACAATGACTTTAAGCCAGTCGGTGAGTTAACTTCGACAGCAGCAGATGGTCAAACCAAGCATTATGAAGCAGAAATAATTGGGGATGCTTCAGGAAACACTACGTTTGGTATTTTTACAACAGGTGCCGATAAAGATTTCATTATGGATAACTTTACGGTCACAGTGGAATCAAAAAAATAAATTTAGTCTATCTAAGCAACTTGGTCTACAAGTTAAACGTACTTGTAGCCCAAGTTGCTTCTTTTATGAAAAGAAGCAAGGTCTAGTGCCTCATTTTTATACTGCAGAATAAACCGACACATTTTTTAAAGTGTCAGGCTTCTTTGTGTATTTCATCAAGAACGAATGGACAAACTTGCCTTTTGCCACAAATCGTTTACAATTACAATGATAGGCATAATTTATTTAGAGGTGAAGTGATTGAAGAAATACAATGTTGATTGGAATTACTGGGTTGTCCGCTTTTTATTTGTAATGGCGCTGATTGTTGGCTATTTATTAATCACGAATTATCAGCACTTTGTCCATAGTGTTTCGGGTTTATTAGGCATCTTATCCCCATTCATTACTGGGTTTGTGATTGCTTATTTATTGAGTGGAAGTCAGAAAAAAATCGAGGGATTACTAGAAAGAGTTCCTTTACCAGTCGTTAAAAAAGCGAAACACGGCTTGAGCGTACTCCTTTTGTACCTGATTATTTTGTTTATTTTTGTTTTGACATTAAACTATATCGTTCCGCTACTCATTAGTAATTTAGTAGATTTAGCAAACTCTTTACCCACTTTTTATGATCACATGGTTCAGTTTGTAATGAGTTTAGAAGATAAAGGGATTTTAAAAACAGCCGCGATTGAAAAATATTTAAATAGTGTCCTTAAAGATTTGTCGCCAGAACGTTTTTTAAATCAATGGACACAAGCGTTGTTTTCATTAGGAACGTTGACTAAAAATGTTTCATCATTCTTTTTAAATGCATTTTTGACGTTGATTATCTCAATATATGCGCTGGTATTTAAGCAATCTATTTTGACATTTGTTGAAAAGGCTGCCCACAAATTGCTGTCTGAAAAAGTGTACAAGCAAACACAAACTTGGTTAAATACAACGAATAAAATTTTCTATAAATTTATCAGCTGCCAATTTCTTGATGCTTGTATAATTGGCGTTTCATCAACGATTTTGTTAAGTATTTTGAATGTGAAATTTGCTGTGACTTTGGGGATTTTATTAGGTATTTGTAATATGATTCCTTATTTTGGTTCGATTTTTGCGTCAATTGTTGCTGGTGTGATTACGCTTTTCACAGGTGGTGTTACTCAAGCAATTACGGTGTTACTAGTTTTATTAATTTTACAACAAATTGACGGCAATATTATTGGTCCTCGAATTATGGGAGATGCCCTAAATGTCAATCCGATTTTAATTATTGTTTCAATCACGATTGGGGGAGCGTACTTCGGCGTCTTAGGGATGTTTTTAGCAGTTCCTGTTGCTGCAATCATTAAAATTATTGTCTCGGAGTGGCTAAATGAATCAAAAGAAAATGATAAGATTGTAGATTCTATTGAATCCTAAAGTAAAACTTTTCGTCGCGCGTTGACGAAAAGTTTTTTAGTGGAAAAGAAAGTTTAATTATTTGGAATTTTTGATATGCTATACTTAAAGTAAATAAAAAATCAAAATTGAGGTGAATAGATGCAGTTTTTAAAAAAATATGGCGGCTATTTTTTAGTTTTAGGGGTCTTACTTGATTTTTTTACACCTTATTATGTCGGATTCAAAGATCAAGGTTACAATCAATTGACAGAAGTAATTAGCTTATTAGGTGATGTGAATAGTCCAGTTAGGGAAAACTTTAATCGGTTAACTATCATTGCGGGAATGTTGATGTTAGCAAGTTTACCTAGGATATATGCTATTTTTTCCAGAAAAACGAAAAAAGGTGCTTGGTTAGTAGTGGCAATGATTGGCGCTTATGGTTTATTTGATTGTATTTTCAGTGGGCTCTTCAGCGTAGACACTTCAAGCGCTGGCACAGTTGCTGCCGCGCTTCATAACGGAGGATCAGCAGTCGGTTATACAGGCTTTTTGTTGTTATCAGGCGTCTTAACCATTATCTACAGTAAATACGGTTCGCAAAAAAATAAAAACCTTTTTGGCTTTTTGTTTATTTTATGTATGCTTGCAGCCGGCTTATATGGCTTAGCAAGGATTCCACAGTTGCAACAGGTAAAACCATTTAATTATTTAGGCTTATGGCAAAGAGTGAGTTCATTTTGTAATTATCTACCAATGCTGGCACTGTGTTTACAAACTAAAACCAATGACAAATTTGATTGAACATTTGTCATTGGTTTTTTACTAGTTAAAATTGTCTGGTAATAACTTAATTATTGGCTACGGTGACTTCACCAGTAACAGTGGCACCATCTTTTTCTAAGTCAGCAGAATCTTTGTATTCTTGTTTATCAAAAGTAATATTGCCATTAACTTTGGTACCATTTAAAGTAAAGCCATTTGCTTTCACCTCAATATCACCTTTGACAGTCCCGTGAACGATGTTGAAATTTTCAGAAGAAACGATTAGCTTAGGAACCGTGATTTCATATTCAGCAGTTACTTTTTTATTATCATCTTGGGAATAAAGTGCTAATTTACGATAGACATCGTTGGAATCTTTCCCCTTATCATGGAAAGTACCAGCAACTGTTACCTCTTTATCAAAAGTGACATTGTCAGTAGCTGCGACAATCCAATTTCCTTTATCACTTAACGCCATTTCGAGCTCTTCAGGCTTGGCACTAATTGAAGCACCAGAGACTACTTCTGTACTTGAATTAGCTGTTTCTTTGCTACTAGAACTACTATCTGTTTTTTTATCAGATGAACAAGCACTAAGCAACACAAGAGCAGCAGTTGCCGTCAAAACAGTGGTGAGTACTTTAGACATTTTCATGAAAATCCCTCCAAAAAATTTATTTATTTCTTCCTTTATCATAACTGATTCAAAGGGAAATGAGTAATCATACACTCAAAGATTGAGAAGTTTGGCTAATGGGAAATTAGGCTTATTCTCTCAAGAAGGTTCAGGAAATATTCAAAGTAATCATTTCTTTTTCAAATGTTCCTTTTCTGTAGTAAGCTAGTAATAGACAGAATTTAAGGAGGAGATTTTGATGCCTTGGAATATGAATGATTATCCTACATCAATGAAAAATTTAGCACCTTTGATTCGGAAAAAAGCGATAGATATTGGCAATGCGTTGCTTGCGGATGGCTACCCTGATGATCGCGCCATTCCAATTGCGATTAGTCAAGCGGAGAAATGGTATCAAGAGGCAAGTGCAGCAGACAAAAAGGCATTTGAACAAGAAGCAAATCCTACGAAACAAGATTCGCATAAACAGGATAAACATGCGGGAAAATTATTAACGGCGGCTGTCAACGTTAAATATAAAGACGGCCAATGGTTGGTGATTTCAGACAGCGCTGAAAAAGCAAGTAATACATTTACCCACAAACAAGAGGCGATTGAACGAGCCCAAGAAATTGCTCGGAATAAGCAAACAAAGCTGAAAATCTATAAGCAAGATGGTACGTTACAAGAAACCAAAGAGTATACTGAATAATTTTTCGAAACCTTGATATTCCGTTGCAATTCAAGAAACGGTTATCAAGGTTTTTTTGCGAGGGAGAAATGGACAAGTAAGAAAAAATAACAAAAGTTAAGAATGAGAATAAGACTTGCTTTTCTAGTTTTTGGTGGGTACAATTACACTAATTAAGATAAAAAATCAAAATAATTGAGGTGCTACGACAATGGAAAAAGCCAATCTTGATTGGAATAATTTAGGATTTTCTTACATTAAAACGCCCTTTCGTTATATTAGTTATTGGCGAGATGGCAAGTGGGAAGAAGGCACGCTAACAGATAACAATCAGTTAACGATTAGTGAAGGTTCGCCTGCTCTACATTATGGCCAACAATGTTTTGAAGGATTAAAAGCGTATCAATGTGCAGATGGTTCTGTCAATTTGTTTCGTCCAGATGAAAATGCCAAACGGCTACAAAAAAGTTGTGCGCGTCTACTGATGCCACAAGTGCCAGTAGAAACCTTTGTTTCTGCATGCCAAGAAGTGGTGAAAGCCAACCTTGCTTATTTACCGCCATATGGAACGGGCGGTACGTTGTATCTTCGCCCTTATATGATTGGTGTCGGCGATAATATTGGCGTAGCACCTGCCAAAGAATACATTTTTTCTATTTTTTGCGTGCCGGTTGGTTCGTATTTTAAAAATGGTTTAGCACCAACCAACTTTATCGTTTCTGAATATGATCGAGCAGCGGGTCGAGGAACTGGGGCAGCTAAAGTGGGGGGCAATTATGCAGCTAGTCTTTTACCAGGTGCAGAAGCACATGAGAAAGAATTTAGTGATTGCATTTATTTAGATCCGTATACGCATACGAAAATTGAAGAAGTTGGTGCAGCCAATTTCTTTGGCATAACCAAAGATGGTACTTTTATTACGCCGAAATCAGCGTCTATTTTGCCAAGTATTACTAAATATTCATTATTGACGCTAGCAAAAGAACGTTTAGGGATGACGGCGCTTGAAGGAGACGTTTACATTGATCGATTAGCGGACTTCTCCGAAGCGGGTGCTTGTGGCACAGCGGCGATTATTTCTCCTATTGGTGGGATTCAAAACGGCACAGATTTCCATGTATTTTATAGTGAAACGGAAGTTGGACCAGTGACTAAGCAACTATATGATGAACTGGTTGGCATACAGTTTGGTGACAAAGAAGCGCCAGAAGGCTGGATTGTAAAAGTTTAAAGAGACAAAAGAGAGAGAATTCATGCTCTCTTTTTTTGTGTAGAATATTCAGAATTTTCTATAAAAAGATTGACTTTGATTCTATTTAAAGGAATAATGGAAGATACAAGATTTAAAAAAGGAGGGGAAGCTATTGCTTATTAAATCAGCAGAATCAGAAGAAATGACGATTTTTTTTGATAAAGAAAACCAACCAAATGCACAAGTTCAAATGGGCATTATTACATTACAACCTGGTGAAAAACGGCCTTTAGCTGGATATGCTCGCCATGAACAGGATGAATATTCTTATGTGATTTCTGGCGAAGCACATACGATTTTAGAAGATGGTCAAGACTTAGTTGGAAAAGCTGGACAAGCCCAATTAATTGAAGCTGGTGAGGGGCACATTAATTATAATAATGGGTTGGAGCCAGCGGTCGTTGTCTGGATGCTTGTGGAAAGGACAAAATAAAAGGGGAGCTGTCTTTCTGTAAGTAAGAGCATAAAAAAATGAAGAGTTATAGGAGAAAGAAGATGAAAAAGTATTTAAAAATCACAATGGTTTGTATTTTATTGGTAGGATTTTTAGCTGGGTGTACCAATAAAAATGAAAATAAAAAGAAACAGAAAAATACCAAAGAAGCCGTTCAACTGATGTCACCCTCGGAATTAACAACGCTCAACACCTCTGTATTATTGGATTTTCCAGATGCTATTGTCCAAACTGCAGCGTTTGAAGGGTTATATAGTTTAGATGAACAAGACCAATTGGTACCAGCCGTAGCAAAAGCATTGCCGATGATTTCAGAAGATGGAAAAACCTACACGATTTCTTTGAGAAAAGAAGCGGTTTGGAGTAACGATGATCCTGTCACAGCACATGATTTTGAATATGCTTGGAAAAAAATGATTGATCCTAAAAACGGCTTTGTTTATAGCTTCCTCATCGTTGAAACAATTCAAAATGGTGCAGAAATCTCAGCGGGGAAATTAGCACCCAATGAACTAGGTGTCACAGCTGTGGATGATTATACATTAAAGGTGACGCTCAAAGAGCCAAAACCGTACTTTACGTCCTTGTTAGCTTTTCCGACATTTTTCCCGCAAAATCAAAAAGTAGTCGAACAATTTGGTGCGGACTATGGAACTGCTAGTGATAAAGTCGTCTATAATGGTCCGTTCGTGGTAAAAGATTGGCAGCAAACAAAGATGGACTGGCAACTAGCAAAAAATAATCGCTATTGGGATCACCAGAACGTGCGCTCAGACATTATCAATTATACAGTTATCAAAGAAACATCTACCGCATTGAATCTTTTTGAAGATGGACAATTAGATGTGGCTACACTAAGTGGTGAACTGGCGCAACAGAATAAAAATAATACGTTGTATCATTCGTATCCAACAGCGACAATGAACTATTTGCGCTTAAATCAAAAACGGAAAGGGCAAGCAACGCCGCTTGCAAACGAAAACCTGCGTAAAGCATTGGCTTTAGGAATAGATAAAGAAAATCTAGTCAATAATATTATTGCAGATGGTTCTAAAGCGCTACATGGTGCGATTACGGAAGGCTTTGTGGCGAATCCCACAACGGGTCTCGATTTTCGTCAAGAAGCAGGTAATTTAATGGTTTATAACAAAGAAAAAGCGCAAAGTTATTGGAAAAAAGCACAAGCAGAATTAGGAGAAAAGGTTAACGTTGAATTGATGGTAACAGATGATGGTTCTTACAAAAAAATTGGTGAAAGTTTGCAAGGCTCGCTACAAGAATTGTTTCCTGGTTTGACAATAGAGCTAACCGCATTGCCGACTGAAGCTGCATTGAACTTTGGGCGAGAAAGTGACTATGATTTATTCTTAATTTACTGGACACCAGACTATCAAGACCCTATTTCTACCCTGATGACTTTATACAAGGGCAATGATCGCAATTATCAGAACCCTGTCTATGACAAATTATTAGATGAAGCAGCCACAACCTATGCCTTAGAGCCAGAAAAAAGATGGGCGACACTGATTGCAGCTGAAAAAGAAGTGATTGAAACGACTGCTGGCATGATTCCACTTAGCCAAAATGAACAAACAGTCCTGCAAAATGATAAAGTCAAAGGCTTGAATTTTCATACCTTTGGCGCTCCATTAACGTTAAAAAATGTTTATAAGGAAAAATAAAAAGAGAGCCTGGGCTGAAAATCGCTTTTGATTTTCGGCCCAGGCTTAAATCCTGCTTTTTAACCCAAAATTTGTCACCATTTAGCCTTTTCGGGTTTTATCTCGAACGCTTCTGTTCTAATAGTTCAGAATCAGGTGCAGTGTGGGGCTGGGCATATTTTTTCATATATGTCGGCAAGGCTTGACTAATCTTCGTTGGTAAAACAACATAGTCAGTTTTGGCCAAATCATCTCCAATGAGACTGTGTAAGTAGACGGCGCCAGCAATGGTTTCAATTGTCGGCTTAAACTGAGCTAAAAAACCAGCAATGATGCCAGCCAAGGTATCCCCAGTTCCGCCAGTAGCCATCCCAGGGTTGCCACCTGTATTTTGAAAAGGTTCTCCTGCGTGGAAAATTGTGGTGCGATGACTTTTTAAAACAATCGTACTGCCTAATTTTGCTTGTTGGCGCTGGTTATTTGCCAGTGTTTGTTGCTCGATAGGTAAGTGACTCAAACGTTGCCATTCCATTTGATGAGGTGTGAAAACAACTTTTTCAGGATAGGTAAGGGAAAAATTGCCTTGGCTAAACAGGGTAATTGCTGAGCCATCGATAATTAACCATTGTTGTTTTTGATGTTGGGCGAGTACCATCTTTAATATTTGTTGTGCAGTAGCATCTAAGCCTAAACCTGGACCAATTAAAATAACATCCGCTTGCTCTACGACGTTCGTCAGAAGGACTGTTTCTTCAAAGCCCACGACCATCGCTTCTGGGCATCTTGCATGTAAAGGCCCGTGATTTTTAACATCAGTAATCACAGTGGTGAGACCAGCGCCACTATTGATACACGCTTCGGTACTCATGATGATGGCTCCGCCATATTGTCGGTTTCCTCCGATTAATACAACACGCCCAAAATTACTTTTATAAGAGTCAGAGGGGCGTTGAGTGATGACTTCCTCTAAAATGTCCTTGCTTAAATAGCGCATTCTATCACTCCTTTTCTTGGGATTTCTTTGTTCTCAGTATACTACAAGAGCCCCGAAAAAATCAGTTTATTTAATGTTAAAAGTTACTCTATTGAAGGCAATGAGGTGTATAATAAGGACCAGATAAATGAGTTAGGAGAGTGAAACAGATGGAAGAGAAAAAAACATTTTATATGAGTGGCTACGTAGGAATTGCGAGCTTATTAGTTATTTTAATTGCGGGAATTGGTTTATTTATTTATGGAGCGAGTCATACCAATGGTGTTCTTGTTGTTTTAGGTATTATTTTGTTAGTTGGGGCTATTTTATTTTTAAGTTCCTTAACCATTGTTAGTCCCAACCAGGCGAAAGCTATTTTATTTTTTGGTCGCTACTTAGGTACGATTAAAGAAAATGGGTTGTTTATTACCATTCCATTTACGCAAAAAATGAACATTTCTTTGAAAGTGCGAAATTTCAATAGTTCTCTATTAAAAGTCAATGACTCTGACGGGAATCCAATCGAAATCTCTGCGGTCATCGTTTTTCGGGTAGTCGATACAGCTAAGGCGTTATTTAATGTCGATTATTATCAAGACTTTGTGGAAATTCAAAGTGAAACGGCAATCCGGCATGTAGCAACACAATATCCTTATGACACTTTTTCAGATAATGATGTAACTCTGCGAGGAAATACCGAACAAATTTCCGAGGAGTTAACCAAAGAATTGCAAGAACGCTTAGCAGTGGCTGGTGTAGAGGTTATCGAAACACGGTTGAATCATTTAGCTTATGCAACTGAAATAGCTAGCTCCATGTTGCAAAGACAGCAAGCAAAAGCAATCTTAGCGGCTCGACAAACAATTGTTGAAGGTGCGGTAAGCATGACACAAATGGCCTTAGAACAGATTGAAGAAGGGCAAGAAATTAATTTTACCGATGAACGAAAAGTACAACTTATTAATAATTTACTAGTCTCAATCATTACTGATAAGGGCACACAACCAGTTATTAATACAGGCGACGTTTCTTCTTAAAGAGGAAGCAACGCTAAAAATAGCAAAAAAGAGTCATCTTTCCGATGACTCTTTTTTTGATAAACACGAACATTATATAATTTTAATCTATAATATTTCGGTTTTTCTTTGACATCTCTTTTTCTCATTGTTAGAATAACAGTGAAAAAAGGCGGAAGGAGTTATTACATTCATGAAACCATTAGTCGCTGTGATTATGGGAAGTACCTCAGACTGGGCAACGATGAAAGCTGCTTGTCTTGTGTTGGAAGAGTTGAAAATTCCTTATGAAAAACGAGTGATATCAGCACATAGGACCCCTGACTTGATGTTTCGTTTTGCAGAGGAATCACGAACAAAAGGATTGAAGGTTATTATCGCTGGCGCTGGTGGAGCGGCCCATTTACCAGGGATGGTAGCTGCAAAGACAACCTTACCTGTCATTGGTGTTCCAGTTAAAACACGAACGTTAAACGGTATTGATTCACTGTTGTCTATTGTGCAGATGCCAGGGGGAGTTCCTGTAGCAACAACTGCGATTGGCTCAGCAGGTGCTACCAATGCTGGGTTATTAGCTGCAGAAATACTAAGTATTGATGATTTACAGTTAGCAGAAAGAATCCAAGCAAGACGACAATCATTGGAAAAAGCGGTTATGGAAAGTGGGGAACAACTTGAATAAACCTTTAAAAGTAGGAGCAACTATTGGCATTATAGGTGGGGGACAGTTAGGGCGAATGCTAGTCATGAGTGGTAAAAAAATGGGTTTCCAAATGATTGTGTTGGACCCAACGCTCAATAGTCCAGCTGGTCAAGTAGCTGACCGTCAAATTGTGGCAGCCTTTGATCAGATATCTGCTTTAACTGAACTAGCAGAGTTAAGCGATGTGATCACCTATGAATTTGAAAATATTGAAGTGGCCTCCCTAGAAAAGGCCATTCCACTAGAAAAGTTGCCACAAGGAACAGAATTGTTAAAAATTACTCAAAATCGATTGCTTGAAAAAACGTTTCTTCAATCGATTGGCTGTAAGATTGCCCCTTTTGCGGAAGTAAAAAGCCAGAAAGAGCTGCCACAAGCAATAGAAAAGATTGGTTTTCCATGTGTCTTAAAAACTATTCAAGGTGGATACGATGGAAAAGGACAAGTCGTCTTAAAATGCGAAGAGGATTTCTCCCAAGCGACTAAATTATTAGCTAACGCCACTTGTGAATTAGAAAAGTGGGTGCCTTTCACTAAAGAACTTTCAATCATCGTTGCAGGGAATAAGCATGGTTACCAAAGCTTTCCTGTATCTGAAAACATTCATCGAAAGAATATCTTGCATGAATCAATTGTGCCAGCACGAATTTCTGAGAATGTGCAACAAAAAGCAGCGGAATTGGCGCAATACATTGCTGAGGAATTAAATCTATCTGGGGTTTTAGCTATCGAAATGTTTTTAACGGATTCAGAAGAGTTGTACGTCAATGAATTAGCGCCACGGCCTCATAACTCAGGTCATTACTCTATTGAAGCTTGCTCATTTAGTCAATTTGATGCGCATATTCGAGGGATTAGCAATTGGGGCATTGGGTTACCCCAATTACTTCAATCAGTGGTTATGGTGAATCTCTTAGGCGAACACTTAGAAAAAAGCTACCAGTTATGCACGTCAAAACCCACTTGGCAAGTCCATTACTATGGAAAAGCCGAATCAAAAGTTGGCAGAAAAATGGGCCACGTCACCATTACAACACCTTGCTTATCAGAAACGTTAAAGGAAATTGAGACTGTTGGTATTTGGAACGTAACTTAATAAATGCTTGCTCCAAGCAAGTTTTTTATTTTTACATTCGACAAACACGAACGATTATTGTTTTTTTGTAACTAATGTAAGTTTTTGTCTGATGTGAATCAGCTGAGTTAGAAAGAATAGGGTTCATGAAGCTAACGAGAAGAGGGAAAGAATGGAAAAGAAAGCACTTGTGTATACAGGAAAAGCGAAGAAGTTGTATCAAACAGAAAATGCTGCGGTTCTTTTTGTGGAATATCTTGATCAAGCAACAGCTTTAAACGGTCAAAAAAAAGACAAAGTTCTTGGGAAAGGCGCTTTAAATAATCAAATCACTAGTCTAATTTTTGAACATTTACAGCAACAGAAGATTCCCAATCATTTTATCAAAAAAGTATCTGAACACGAACAATTAATTCAGGTCGTAGAAATGATTCCTTTGGAAGTTGTCGTACGTAATTATGCGGCAGGAAGTTTTTCAAAGCGTTTAGCGATTGAAGAGGGCACTAAATTAGTGACGCCCATTATTGAATTTTATTACAAAGAAGATCGTCTGGATGATCCTTTTATTAACGAAGACCATATTCAATTTCTAAAAGTAGCCACTCCTGCTGAAATTGTGGAGATTAAAGCATTGGCTTTACAAATTAATCAGGCGCTTAGTCAACTCTTTCAACGCCTCAATATTTGTTTGATCGATTTTAAAATCGAGATTGGTCGGACGAAGGCCAATCAATTGTTACTGGCAGATGAAATTTCTCCAGACACCTGTCGTCTATGGGATTTAAACACAAACGAACATCTGGATAAAGATGTTTATCGCCGTGAATTAGGAGAAATAGTTCCTGTATATGAAGAAGTTTTACAACGTTTACTAACAGCTAATTGAGGAGGAAGCGCGTATGTATTTTGTCAAAGTCTATGTTACGTATAAAGAATCAATTTTGGATCCCCAAGGTGAAGCGGTTAAGGAAGCAGTCCATCGGCTTGGTTTTACAGAAGTAGCCGAAATCCGTGTCGGTAAGTATTTTGAAATGCACGTCCAGCAGACAGAAGCAATTGAAGAGAAAATTGAACAAATTTGTGATCAACTATTAGCCAATGTAAATATGGAATCCTATCGTTTTGAAATTTTATCTTTGGAGGAAATTTAAATGAAATTGGCAGTGATTGTTTTTCCAGGATCCAATTGTGATGCAGACTTATTGTGGGCTGTCAAAGAGGTGATGGGCATCGATGCAGAATTTGTCCGACACGATGCCACTTCTTTAGCAAAATTTGATGGCGTATTGTTGCCTGGTGGTTTTTCTTATGGCGATTACTTACGTTGTGGTGCAATTGCTCGGTTTTCGCCAATTATCAATGAAGTGATTCGCTTTGCTACAGAAGGCAAAATGGTTTTTGGTACTTGTAATGGCTTTCAAATTTTAACAGAAATTGGCTTACTTCCTGGCACGTTGTTAAGAAATGATTCGCTTCGTTTTATTTGTAAAAGTGTCCCATTGAAAGTGAATACGCACACAAAGTTTACAAGCGAGTATCCTGAAAATGTTTCGATACATTTACCAGTAGCGCATGGCGAAGGGAATTACTATTGTGATGAAAAAACGTTGAAGGAGCTGAAAGAAAAGAACCAAATTGTTTTTACGTATCAAGAAAAGGTGAACGGTAGTCTTGCGAATATTGCTGGTATTTGTAATGAACAGGGCAATGTTCTAGGAATGATGCCTCATCCGGAACGAGCGATGGAAGAATTGTTAGGTTCAACAGATGGACGCAGCTTTTTTGCTTCAATCATTAAAAACTTTGGAAAGGAATTAAGCCAATGATGAATGAACCAACACCAAAAGAAATCAAGGAAACACGGTTGTATGCAGAATGGGGACTAACAGATGAAGAATATCATCAGATTGAGACCATTTTGCAAAGAGAACCTAATTATACAGAAACTGGCTTATTCTCCGTGATGTGGAGTGAACATTGCTCTTACAAAAATTCCAAGCCCGTTTTAAAAAAGTTTCCGACGGAAGGGCCACAAGTGCTTCAAGGCCCTGGTGAAGGAGCTGGGATTGTCGATATTGGTGACGGATTAGCTGTTGTTTTTAAAGCAGAGAGCCATAATCATCCTTCTGCAGTAGAACCTTACGAAGGAGCAGCTACAGGCGTTGGTGGAATTATTCGCGATATTTTCAGTATGGGGGCGCGGCCGATTGCTTTACTGGATTCGCTAAGATTTGGCGAACTGACGGATGCACGAACACGTTATTTGTTTCAAGAAGTTGTGGCGGGGATTAGCGGTTATGGAAATTGTATTGGTATTCCAACCGTTGGCGGCGAAATTGCTTTTGAGCCATGTTATCAAGGAAACCCACTTGTTAATGCTATGTGTGTGGGATTGATTCGTCATGATGAGATTCAAAAAGGCCAAGCAAAAGGCGTCGGAAATAGCATTCTTTACGTAGGTGCGAAAACAGGACGAGATGGAATTCATGGTGCGACCTTTGCTTCAGAAGAATTTAGTGAAGGTGAAGAACAGCAACGATCTGCGGTACAAGTAGGTGATCCGTTTATGGAAAAATTATTATTGGAAGCTTGTCTTGATTTAATCAAAAATCATCAAGATATTTTAATCGGCATCCAAGATATGGGGGCGGCTGGCTTGGTTTCTTCAAGTGCTGAAATGGCATCAAAAGCAGGTTCAGGCTTGATTCTAGAGCTAGATAAAGTTCCGCAGAGAGAGACGCAGATGAGCCCCTATGAAATGCTCTTGTCTGAGTCCCAAGAACGGATGTTAATCTGTGTGGAAAAAGGAGCAGAACAGCAAGTTTGTGAATTGTTTCAAACGTATGACTTAGAAGCGGTAGCGATTGGCTCCGTAACAGATGATGGACAGTATCGTGTCTTTCACGGTGGCAAAATAGTCGCAGATGTACCAGTAGATGCTTTGGCAGAAGAAGCCCCTGTCTACCAGAAAGCCTATCAAGAACCAGAGCGGATGCGTGCTTTTAAAAAATTAGCGCCCTTCATTCCAGAAATTACGAATAGTACGGAATTATTAAAACGCCTATTGCAACAGCCAACGATTGCATCGAAAAAATCAGTTTACGAAACCTATGATAGTCAAGTACAAACGAATACAGTGGTGCAACCAGGAAGTGATGCAGCTGTTTTAAGAGTGCGGGGCACCAATAAAGCCTTAGCGATGACGACAGATTGTAATAGCCGTTATTTGTATTTAAATCCTGAAATTGGTGGGCAAATTGCGGTTGCAGAAGCAGCCCGTAATATTGTAGCGAGTGGAGCACAACCTTTGGCTATCACTGATTGCTTGAATTATGGTTCCCCAGATAAACCAGAAAGTTTTTGGGAATTATGGACGTCGGCGGATGGAATCGCCGCCGCCTGCCGTCAGCTAGGAACACCCGTGATTTCAGGGAACGTCTCTCTTTACAATGAAACAGATGGTCAAGCCATTTATCCAACGCCAATGATTGGCATGGTGGGAGTGATTGAAGATGTTTCACAAATTACCACACAAGCGTTTAAACAAGTTGATGACTTAATTTATCTCATCGGTGAAACCCACGCAGATTTTAACGGCTCAGAAATTCAAAAAATACAACTGGGTCGAATTGAAGGGCAATTACGCTCATTTGATTTAAAAGAGGAAAAAGCAAACCAAGAATTAGTTTTAAAAGCAATTCAAGTAGGCCTAGTTGCTAGCGCGCATGATTGCGCTGAAGGTGGCGTTGCCGTTGCTTTAGCCGAGTCGGCTTTTGCTAACGAACTGGGGTTACAGGTGACACTGCCATTAAAAAAAGAATATCTATTTGCGGAGACGCAATCCCGTTTTATTCTTTCAGTTAGTCCCCAGCATCAAGAAGCATTTGAAACACTTATCGGAAGAAAAGCTCAACATATTGGGAAAGTGACTGAAACTGGTTTGGTCATTCATGCGTTAGATGATGTGATCAATTGCTCAACAAAAGAAGCCAAAGCCTTATGGGAGGATGCGATTCCATGTCTTATGAAGCAAAAAGCTTAAATGAAGAGTGTGGTATTTTCGGTATTTGGGGTCATCCTGATGCGGCACAAGTGACCTATTTTGGCTTACACAGCTTGCAGCATCGAGGCCAAGAAGGCGCGGGAATTGTGGCGAACAATTCTGGGAAATTAGATGGCCACCGTGATTTAGGTTTATTAGCAGAAGTATTCCAAAAGCAAGAACAACTGAATGCGTTAGAAGGAACGGCGGCTATTGGTCATGTACGCTATGCAACCGCTGGTACGGGTAGCGTGGATAATATTCAGCCATTTTTATTTAAATTTTATGATAGTCAAATTGGGTTAGCACACAATGGCAATTTGACAAATGCCAAACGTTTACGAAAACAACTAGAAAGAGAAGGCGCTATTTTTCATTCCAATTCAGACACTGAAATTTTAATGCACTTGATTCGAAAAAGCACTGCTGCCTCGTTTCTCGATAAATTAAAAGAGAGCTTGAATTTGGTTAAGGGTGGCTTTGCTTATCTTTTATTAACAGAAACGATGATGATTGCTGCACTGGATCCCAACGGCTTTCGCCCTCTCTCCATCGGACAAATGAACAATGGGGCGTACGTTGTGGCATCCGAAACGTGTGCATTAGAAACAGTTGGGGCTCGCTTTATTCAAGATGTGGCGCCTGGTGAAGTAGTCATCATTTCTGATGAAGGCTTGAAAATAGAGGTTTTCACTACGGAAGTCCAACCGGCAATTTGTGCAATGGAATATATTTATTTTGCACGACCAGATTCAAATATTGCCGGAGTTAATGTGCATACAGCTCGTAAAAGAATGGGGAAGAACTTGGCAATCGAAAGTCCAGTCGCAGCTGATATGGTAATTGGTGTACCGAACTCGTCATTGTCTGCAGCTAGCGGCTATGCAGAAGAAGCACAGATACCTTACGAACTAGGTTTAGTAAAAAATCAATATGTCGCTCGAACATTCATCCAGCCGACACAAGAATTAAGAGAACAAGGTGTCCGTATGAAACTATCGGCAGTTCGTGGCGTGGTCAAAGGAAAAAAAGTCATTTTAGTAGATGATTCGATTGTTCGCGGGACCACTATTCGGCGCATTATTCATTTATTAAAAGAAGCAGAAGCGCAAGAAGTTCATGTCAGAATTGCTTCACCACCATTAAAATATCCGTGTTTTTATGGCATTGATATACAGACGCGGGACGAACTAATTGCGGCAAACTATTCAATTGAAGAAATCAAAGAGCAGATTGGCGCAGATTCGCTGGCTTTTTTGAGTGAAGCAGGGCTGATTGATGGGATTCAATTAAATTATGATGCTCCTTATTCTGGGCTGTGTATGGCTTACTTTAATGGAGACTATCCAACGCCTTTGTATGATTATGAAGAACAATATCAAGCATCCTTGAAAAAAGAAACTAGGAGGAATTGACATGGAAAATGCCTATTCAAAAGCTGGTGTAAATGTTGAGGCGGGATACGAAGTAGTAGAACGAATTCAAAAGCATAGCCAAAAAACACAACGGACGGGAACGTTGGGCATGCTTGGTGGTTTTGGTGGTTGTTTTGATTTAAGTAGTTACAAGCTTAAAGAACCAGTTTTGGTATCAGGAACGGATGGCGTAGGCACAAAGTTACTCTTGGCAATTGAAGAACAGAAACACGAGACAATCGGAATTGATTGTGTAGCAATGTGTGTCAATGATGTCGTCGCACAAGGCGCCGAACCGTTATATTTTTTAGATTATTTAGCGTTAGGGACCGTTAATCCAGCTAAAGTTGAAGCAATTGTTGCGGGTGTTGCGGCTGGCTGTTGTGAGGCGAATGCAGCCTTAATTGGGGGCGAAACAGCTGAAATGCCTGATATGTATGAAGCAGATGCTTATGACGTGGCTGGTTTTGCCGTGGGTATTGCTGAGAAAAGTCAACTCTTGACTCCAAGTAACGTAAAAGAAGGCGATTTCTTGATTGGTCTTCCTTCAAGTGGTCTTCATTCTAATGGTTACTCTTTAGTAAGAAATATTTTTTTTAAGAAACATTCGTTTAAAACAACGGACAAGCTTCCAGAATTGGCACCCAAAACGTTAGGGGAAGAATTATTAACACCAACAAAAATTTATGTGAAGGAATTATTGCCATTGTTAAAAGCAGGACTCGTGCATGGGGCTGCGCATATTACTGGCGGCGGGTTTTTAGAAAATCTACCAAGAATGTTTTCTTCCGCATTAGCTGCAGAGATTCAATTAAATAGTTGGCCAGTGCTACCAATTTTTAAATTGATTCAAAAATACGGTGAAATTCCACCTGAAGAAATGTATGAAATTTTCAATATGGGCTTAGGGATGATTTTAGCGGTGAGTCCAGAGCATGTTGAAAAAGTTCAGGAGCTTTTGCCAGAAGCTTTTGAAATTGGTCGTTTGGTACCTAGGAAAACGAAAGCCGTTATTTTTAAGGAAGCCTTATGAAGATAGCTGTTTTTGCATCTGGCAATGGTAGCAATTTTGAGGCGATTGCTGCAGCTTTTTCCCAAAAAAAAATCGCAGGGCATTTGAGCTTAGTCTTTTGTGACCAGCCTGAAGCCTATGTATTGACCCGTGCCCAAAAACGCAAGATTCCCGTTGTTTGCTTTTCGCCATCTGATTTTTCATCTCGTGGGCAATATGAGGAACAAGTATTGAAACATTTAAAAGAGCATCAGATCGATTTAATCGTGTTAGCTGGTTATTTGAGAATTATCGGCAAGACTTTACTGGAGGCTTATCCAAAGAGAATCGTCAATATTCATCCTTCTCTGTTACCTAGTTTTCCAGGTCTTCACGGAATTGAAGAAGCATTTCATTATGGAGTGAAAATAACAGGAATCACTATCCATTATGTTGACTCTGGGGTTGATACAGGACCGATTATTTTCCAAACAACCACCAAGATTGATACCGAAGATACAGTGGACACATTAGCAGAGAAAATTCATGCTCTTGAGCACGAATGGTACCCAAAAATAATTTCACAAATTGTAAAGGAGACAATGAAATGACCAAAAGAGCATTGATTAGCGTTTCAGACAAAACAGGAGTGACAACATTTGCAGCAGGCTTAGTTGCAAATGGCTTTGAAATTATCTCCACTGGGGGAACAAGGACTGTCTTGGAAGAAGCGGGGGTACCGACACTTGCTATTGACGACATCACTGGCTTTCCAGAAATGTTAGATGGCCGTGTCAAAACGTTACATCCGAATATCCATGGCGGACTTTTGGCAAAAAGGGGAAACCAAGCGCATCAAAAAGCACTGACTGAACAAGGCATTCACTTTATTGACCTTGTAGTAGTGAATCTTTATCCATTTAAAGAAACAATTTTAAAACCAGCGATCTCTGAAGCAGAAGCGATTGAAATGATTGATATTGGCGGTCCTAGCATGTTACGTTCAGCGGCAAAAAATTATCAAGACGTAACAGCAGTGGTTGATCCTAGTGATTATGAACAGGTATTAAGTGAAATTAGCAGCACTGGAACTAGCCAGTTAGCCACTAGAAAAAGATTAGCAGCAAAAGTCTTTCGTCATACCGCTGCTTATGACGCGCTTATCGCTGACTATTTAACGACGCAAGTGGGTGAAACTGAACCAGAGAAACAGACGCTTACTTATGAACGTAAGCAAACATTGCGTTATGGCGAAAATAGCCATCAACAAGCCACCTTTTATCAATCCGTTGTACCTGTATCATTATCCATTGCTTCCGCTCGACAACTTCATGGCAAAGAACTGTCATATAACAATATTCGAGATGCTGATGCAGCACTCCGGATTGCTAGCGAGTTTACAGAACCTACGGTCGTCGCTGTTAAACATATGAACCCATGTGGAATTGGAACAGGAAAAACGATTTTGGCAGCCTATCGTCAGGCATTTGAAGCAGATCCAGTTTCAATTTTTGGTGGCATTGTTGTTTTGAATCGTCCAGTGGACCAAGCGACTGCGGCTGAAATGCATCAAATCTTTTTAGAGATAATTATTGCGCCTAGTTTTGAGGAAGAAGCTTTGGCACTGTTATCTCAGAAAAAGAATCTTCGTTTGTTAACGTTAGATTTTCATGCTCAAGAAAAAAAAGCGGTGGAATTAGTTTCTGTTATGGGCGGGTTATTAATTCAAGAACAGGATACAGTTGTTGAAAATGACCAAGCATGGCAAGTTGTTACAGAGCGCCAACCCACACCAGCCGAAAGAGACGCATTGAACTTTGCTTGGAAAGCAGTCAAGCATGTAAAATCAAACGCTATTGTTTTAGCCAATGAAAGCCAAACGGTGGGGATTGGCGCTGGTCAAATGAATCGAATTGGTTCAGTAAAAATTGCAGTTGATCAAGCCCAAGCAGCTGGAAAATTACAAGGGGCCGTCTTAGCAAGTGATGCCTTTTTCCCCATGGCAGATAGCGTGGAATATGCTGCACAACATGGCATTCAAGCAATTATTCAGCCAGGCGGGAGCATTAAAGACCAAGCATCAATCGATCTAGCGAATCATTATGGTATTGCGATGATTTTTACTGGGACTCGTCATTTCAAACATTAATTTTTAAAGGAGAAACCGATGAATATATTAGTGATTGGGCGTGGTGGTCGTGAACATGCAATCGCCAAAAAATTACAGCAAGAAGACAAAGTCAAGACTGTTTATTGTGCACCAGGTAATCCTGGTATGAGTGGTGATAATATTCGGACTGTACCTATCGGTGAAGAGCAGCAAACGGAACTAATTCAATTTGCGAAGGATAATCAGATTGATTGGACATTCGTCGGACCGGAAACGCCATTAATTGAAGGAATTGTAGATGCCTTTCAAGCAGCGGGATTACTGATTTTTGGCCCGACGAAAGCAGCTGCAATAATTGAAGGTTCAAAAAGTTTTGCGAAAGATTTTATGCAAAAATACCAGATTCCAACGGCGGAATATCGGGTCTTTCGACGTTTGGCACCTGCCTTAGAATATATTGAACAGCAAGGAGTACCAATTGTTATTAAGGCAGATGGTTTGGCAGCTGGAAAAGGAGTAGTAGTTGCCGAAACAAAAGCAGCCGCAAAACGGGCGCTAGTTGCGATGATGGAGGACCAACAATTTGGAGCAAGCGGTCAAACGGTTGTAATCGAAGAATTTTTGCAAGGAGAAGAATTTTCCTTAATGGCTTTTGTTTCTAATGAGAAGGTATATCCGATGGTGATTGCTCAAGATCATAAGCGGATTTTCGATGGGGATGCTGGTCCGAATACAGGGGGGATGGGCGCTTATACACCAGTGCCTCAGGTCCCAGAAGAAGCGGTTCAGCAAGCCATTAGCCAAGTCCTGAAACCGACTGCTAAAGGAATGGTGGCTGAAAAACGTCCGTTTCAAGGGATTTTATATGCTGGTTTAATCCAAACAGCAACTGGCCCCAAGGTTATTGAATTTAATGCTCGATTTGGGGATCCAGAAACACAAGTTGTGTTGGCACGTTTAGAGAGTCCCCTTTCAGAAATAATTTCTTCATTGCTGGTGAAAGAGCAACCAACGATTGCATGGAATGAGTTAGCGAGTGTTGGTGTTGTTGTAGCAGCAGAAGGCTATCCTAATCAATATAAGACAAATCTACCATTGCCAGAAATGTCTGGTGCAACCATCTATTATGCAGGGGTAACTCGTTCAGAACAGGCTCTGGTTTCGGCTGGCGGACGAATCTTTTTAGCAGAAGCAACTGCTTCGACTCTTGAAGAAGCCCGCAAAAAAGTTTATCAAACATTGGATAATTACTCATTTCCTGGAATGTACTACCGAAAAGATATAGGTGTGAAAGGCTTGATTTAGGATTTTCAAAAACAGAGGCAAGGACATTTAATCGAATGTTTCCTTGTCTTTTTTTTATTGCAAATTCAGATAGGGAGGCATAAACTGAAAGTATATCCATCATTAAACTAAAGGAGAAAGCTAAGATAATGAGAAACAAGCAGATTGAAAAAGTTAGTCAGGGGTTGTTTATTGTTACAAGTGTCTTGGCAGTCTGTTTACTGTTATTAAGTGCGGTGGTTTATCCTGATTTACCAGCTCATGTGCCCATTCATGTGAATTTTTGGGGCGAGGGGAATTCGTTTGGCCCAAGATCTAGTATATTTATGTGGCCAGCGGTCCTGTTTGGCTTGAGTATTTATCAACGAAGTTATCAATCAGTACAACCATATGGCAGATGGCTGAAGGTATTATTAATCATTGTTAATCTTGGCGCTTTGTTTAGTATTCTGCGTCTATTTATTCATTTGTTGATTTGAAGGGGTCGAAAGGTGAGAAAATGAGAAAGTTAATTTTAGTTTTTGTGGGTTGTGCCATGGCCTTTTGTTTATGGCCTAATCAAGCGGCGGCTGTAGCTGGTGGCTATGGCGGCGGGCGTGTAGAAAGTCCTAGCGGAGGTAATCCCTCGAATGGTTTTTCGCCAAGCGGTGATGGATCAAGAAGTTATGTTCATCATAACGAGACCGGGACCAGCAACACAACGCCACTGGAAGGCTTAATTTCAACAGTGTTTTTTGTTCTTTTTGGGGGCACGATGATTTGGCAAAGACGCCGTAGAAATCAACCAGTCGATGAAGGAGCTTTTCAAGAAATGTGGGCAGCATTACCTGGAACATCAAAAGAAAAAAAGGCACTCTTAAAAGAAATACAACAAACGTTTTTAGAAATACAACAAGCGTGGGATCAAGAAAACTTGTCTGTGGTCAAAGATAACTATACAGAAAAACTTTATCAAAAACATCTTGCAGTATTACAAGCAAATCAACAAGTGGGCATCAGAAATCATGTGAAAAAAGTGAAAGTAGCGCCAGCTTCGAATTATCATCATATTAGTGAAACGAGTTTTTCACTGATGCTTCATTTTTCTTGTATTGACTACGAGGAAGATACTCAAAGCGGTCGTGTTTTATCGGGATACAAGCATCAAAAACAATATTTTTCACAACTTTGGTATTTTGATTACAATCCATCTCTTGGAAAATGGCAAGCAGACTTCATTCAACCTAAAGGATAGTGCTAAAAAGCGCTTGGGGTTTAAATCCCAAGCGCTTTTTTATTCTTCGATGCGTTTTACAAGCTGTATTTTTTTATTTAATACGTAAATCAGGATACCGCCGACGGTCATTGAAAGAAGTTCACCAAGTCCAACGGTCAACCATGTGTACCAAAAAGGTAACTGATAAAAGAACGTTAAGGGTCCGGCGACAGTGAACATGGACAAAGCAAAAAGAATGGCCGTCAGCATTAGTTTAATCAATAAATTTTGCTGATTTTTTGTCGCAAAATAGGCAATCCATAAGACTGCGCACGTTCCAGCACTACCGATGACTATATCGATGATACCAAGAGGCGAAGCGGTGTTGGCAATCGCAACCCCTAACGTAATGGACCAGATATATCGCTTGTTAAAAACGCCTAAATAATTAAATAATTCGGCAAGACGAAGCTGTATCGGACCAAAACTAAGCGGAGCGAGAAGTACAGTGACAACGACATACAAAGCGGTAACCAGCGCCATTTTAGCCAACGCCGTAGCTGACCACGTACTGGTTTGTGGATTTGATGAATGATTCATTTAAGATTCTCCTTTATAAAACAACGACGTGTTTTAGTGATAACCATAACCAAAGGAAGGGCAGTAAAGCCAACTGAAGTGTTATGGTGTGAGTTGCCTCACTGTGTTACATGTTACTGAAGAACAGACACTCTGTAAAGTCTTTTTATTTCATGGTCCAACCACCATCAATGGTCATAACTGTGCCATGGATATAATCAGCGTCATCACTAGCTAGAAATAATGAAAGTTTTGCTACCTCTTGTGGCTGTGCCCAACGGCCCGCGGGTGTTTCACGTGCTACCCAAGCAGCCATTTCACCTTCTCCTGCAAAATCAGCTGCGTTCATGGGTGTTTGGATGGCACCTGGCGCAATCGCATTTGCTCGAATGCCTAATTTGGCATAATCGTAGGAAAGTTGTTTTGTATACCCGATGATTGCGTGTTTGGAGGCAGTGTACGCTGCGCCGCCGCCCCCAGCTACTAAGCCAGCGATAGATGCCATATTAACGATTACTCCTTTTTTTTGTTGGAGGAAATAAGGTAATATGGCATTGGTCACTAAAAAGACACTTTTTAAATTGGTTGCTAAAATTTGATCCCATAAAGCTTCTGAAGTTTCTAGAGAAGGGCGATAATCATCTAAAATACCTGCCGTATTTAATAAAATATCAATTTGGCCGTTGTTTTTCACAATTTGTTTCATCGTGGCTTGCACAAATGAGGGAGAAGACACATCACCGACAAAATAAGTAAACGACTTAGCAGAATCTGGGTCAACCAGTGCGGCTGTCTGCTTTAACCCCGTTTCGTCTAGGTCGATGCCAATAACTTCAGCACCTTGCTCAGCAAAGGCAATTGCTTGTGCTTGGCCAATCCCTGAAGCTGCACCGGTTACAAGCACCCGTTTTGTTTCAAATTCTTTTGGCATAAGAAAAACTCCTTTAAACATTTATAAAATTAAGGTCTGGAAGAACGAGCAATCGCCGTAATCTGCCAGACCTTATGCGTGTAGTTATGCTTCAACAATCACCCAATCTTCTGCTAAGACATCACAGGGTGTTGGTGAAAACATGCTGTAGCCTTCATCAGAAGTTTTGATTAAAAAATACGGGGTAACTTGTAAAAATTCACCTTCGGAGGTGCCAATTTCATCACGTAATTCAATAAAAAGTTCAAAACCGCTCCAGCCTTTACGTACGGCTTTTTTTCCTGCTTTAATCTGTGGCAATACTTCTTCAAATGTCATTTGCTTGTGCTCCTTTTTCGTTAAATGGTAGTTCGTGATAGCTCGTTGCGCCTTTTTCAATTGTCAACTGACCGTTAAGTAGATCCGTCATTTCAGCTATAAATGTTTCTGTTGCTTGTTCATCTACTAAACAAATTAACTGAATAGACTCTGTGTAAATAGTTTCTTTAAGCGTGTAGGGACTATGTTCCAAAAAGGCTTGGGCTTTTCCTAATAAAGGATAGGCGATCGTAATCAATAGCTCTTGTTGCAATTTGCCAATGACTAAACCAATTTCATCTAAAGTGTGGGAAAGAGCATGACTATATGCTCGGATTAAACCACCAGTGCCTAATTTTATTCCGCCAAAATAACGAGTGACAACAGCCACTACGTTGATTAACTCTTTTTTCTTTAAGACTTCCAGCATTGGAACACCAGCAGTGCCACTAGGTTCGCCGTCATCGCTGCTCCGCTGAATGTCATTTTTTTCGCCGATCACAAAAGCACTACAATTATGATTGGCTTTCCAATGTTCTTTTTTTATTGCGGCGATAAAGGCTTTTGCTTCTTCTTCTGATGTTACGCGCTTTACAGAACAGATAAACCGCGATTTCTTGATTTCAATCTCGCTGAAACCATCTTGTTTGACTGTAATATAGCTTTCTAACATATGGGTATCCTTTTCTCTCGTAATAAAGTCAGTATAAAAAAGAATCAACTGAATAGCAACTTTTTCTCTCATCTTTTTTGTGAGATTTTTTGGAAAAAAACGTTATAATAAGGTATGATAGAGAAAAGGGAGGCGCTGGAAATGGTACATACACGACAGAAAAAATATGATACAATTACTCATTATTTGAAAACGAATGGCGGTTCCCAAGTTACCTTGACCTTTACCCAGTTTGATGAATTGTTATTCCCTCATTCTGGTTTACCAAAAACTGCTAAGACAGATGTCGATTGGTGGGCAAACGATTATAAGCATCCAGAAAAGGGCGCTTATGGTTGGTTGAATGCGAGTTACCAAGTAGTTCAAGTGAATTTGGAAAAAGAATATGTGGTATTTAATAAATTACTGAAATCAGCATGGTACGTTTAAACCAAGATTGTATCCGCTTTAAAAAACAAGAATGATTGACAAAAATTAACTTTACACTATAATATTTTTAATAGATAATGTTGAAAATTGAAAAAGGCAATGGTAAAAGGGGCTGTTAAAATGTCAAAAAAAACAATTATGTTAGTTTGCTCCGCAGGAATGAGTACTAGTTTACTTGTTACAAAAATGCAAAAAGCAGCATTTAATCAAGGCTTAGATGCCCATATATTTGCGGCTTCTGCATCGGAAGCAGAAACAAATTTAGAAAATAATCCAGTCGATGTGTTATTGTTAGGTCCACAAGTTCGTTATATGAAGAGTGATTTTGAAAAGCGTCTATCACCAAAAGGTATCCCAACAGATGTCATTAGCATGTCTGATTACGGCTTAATGAACGGGGAAAAAGTGCTGGAACAAGCCTTGGGTTTGTTAGCACAAGCAGATAAAAAAGAGTAAAAACAAGTTGTTTTTTCGAGAATCTTCGAAAAAGCAACTTGTCTTTTTTTATGACTTTAGTTAATTGGAATTGAGCTGAAGCAGTCATTCTGGTTTATCAGTTCCATAAATTATAGAGCCGAAATTAGTCCTGTGAGCTAGAGAAAGACAACTGTCTTTAATTTTTTACTTTAATCTAGATACTAAAAAAACATACTTAACAATCTATTTTCTGAATAATGAACGCCTTTTTCCGTAGTCTGAAAGTAGTAATTCAAAGAATGATTAACAATATTTTATATACGAGTCATTATAGTATGGCATAAGCATTTCGAATAACAGACTTATTCAGCAAATAAATGAGAGAGAATTCTGTTTTTATTGTTTAAAAATAATGAGGTTATTTCATAAGGCATACTTTCTTCATACGTGATTTCTAAAGGACTATCTTTATCAAAAGAAATAATTTGTGAGTCAGGCATTGCAAGTAATATAGGTGAATGAGAGACAATAATAAACTGAGACCCCTCATCAATTAGTTTTTTTATAGATATCATTAAGGCTAGTTGGCGTTGAGGTGAGAGAGCCGCTTCAGGTTCATCTAACAGGTACAGACCATTTCCTCTAAACCGATGGTTCACCAGATTCAAAAAACTTTCGCCGTGTGATTGATGATGTAGGGATTTATCGCCGTATTCAGAAAAATCTAAGTCTATATTTTCTGCATATGTAGCAACATTGTAGAAACTTTCAGCTCTTAAAAAGAAACCATCCGTAGCACGCTTTACACTTTTTCCAACAGTTAAATAATTATGTAAATCCAAGTGAGTATCTTTTGTAGAGAAATTAAAATTAATACTACCGCCTTCAGGATTAAATCCCCAGTTGACTGCGATTGCTTCTAATAAAGTGGATTTTCCAGTTCCATTTTCACCTGAAAAAAAAGTAATAGGTTTTTTAAAATTTAGTGAATTAAATTTATTCAGCCCTTCAATTTTTGAAAAAACAGAATCTTCTTCAAAAGCTTTGAATTCTAGTCTTTTTAAAAAAATATTTTCCATGATAAAGCTTGCTCCTTTCTAGTCTTTTCAAATTAAAGCTTGGATTACTAGATATACTTTAACATTAATTTTTCTTTAAAGGTAGATAAATTTGTTATAAAAAATCTGCATATAGGTAAGTCGAAAGTGGAAGATTCGTGTAAACAATAAAGCGTATCAAGAGTTTGTTTAGTAGGTAACGACTAGATAAGAATAGAAAGATAACGGTGGGAGATTTCCTTTTTCGCAAAAAAGCTAGAGAAATGCGTATTTTATAATTGAGGTGGTTAACATGGAAGATTTGCATGGACGTAAAATAATTATTGAAGAAACAGAACGTTCAATACAGACAAAACTGGTTTATTTACCAACAATGTTAGAGCGTTCCCCCCTAACAATTCAATGTCAGCGGTGCGGGGAAGTCGTATCCAAAAAAGAAAACAGACTGGCGACAAATGTATACTACTGTCATGCGTGCATTCAATTAGGCCGTGTGACTTCTTGTCAAAAATTTTGTCATTTACCAGAAAGGCCCAATAGCCCAAGAACTGTCTTTTTTGAGTGGTCTGGACAATTAACAAAGGGACAGCAAGCGATCTCGGTTGAACTTTGTGAGACAGCAAAAGCAAGAGAGAATCGCTTAGTGTGGGCAGTTACAGGTGCAGGCAAAACAGAAATGTTATTTGCTGTTTTACACCAAACCTTACAAGAAGGGGGGCGGATTGCGCTGGCTTCGCCGCGTGTCGATGTTTGCTTAGAACTGTTTCCCAGAATCCAAGCGGTTTTTCCTCATGAAGCAATTGCTTTACTCCACGGAAACAATCAAGAATCGTATCGTTATACGAAACTAGTGATTTGCACCACCCATCAATTATTGAAATTCCATCAAGCGTTTGATTTACTTATCGTTGATGAAGTCGACTCTTTTCCTTTTGTTAATAACGAACATCTTTATTATGGAGTGCGTAACGCACGAAAAAAAAGAAGTAGTTTGGTGTACTTAACAGCAACGCCTACGAAAGAATTGCGGAAGCTTTTACAGCAAAAGAAGTTAGCAGCCAGTATTTTGCCAGCAAGATATCATCGTAGGCCATTACCTGTGCCACGCCGATTTTGGGTTCAGTCGTGGCAACGTCTTTCTAGCAAAAATATTAAAATCATTGCACATCATTTGAAACGTTTATTGGTGCGTAATTCAGTTTTACTATTTTGCCCAAGCATTTCATTAATTCACCAATTGCATGCATTAATAGCTGAGCGATTTTCCGACAAAGAAGTTGTCGCCGTTTATGGTAGTGATGAGCTTCGCCTGGAAAAAGTTCAAGCAATGCGTCAGCAGAAAACGGATATTTTGATCACTACAACCATTTTAGAACGTGGTGTGACTTTTGATGCAGTCTCAGTTATTGTTTATGGTGCCAATCATCGAGTCTTCACTTCTTCAACACTTGTCCAAATTGCGGGCCGAGTCGATCGAAGACAAGAATTCAATTACGGCGAAGTTTTATTTTTACATGATGGGGAAACAAGAGACATGAAAGAGGCAATTCGGCAAATAAAGCAAATGAATCGCTTGGCTAGTAAACGAGGGATGTTAGATGGATTGTAAAAATTGCGCAAGCCCCATTCGTTTGGAGATAACATTAAAAATGCTCTTACGTTTTAACAAATGGATGAGCCCTTCACTTTGCCAGCACTGCCAAGCAAAGTTCCAGAAACTGCCAATGACAGGCACTTGTTTTGGCTGTAGTCGCGTCAGCCAAGAGCGCTATTGTTTTGATTGTCAAAGGTGGCAGCTGCTTTATCCAGAGTATTCTTTTCATAATGCAGCGTTGTTTCATTATGATGAAGGAATGCAAGAGTGGATGGAACGCTATAAATTTCAAGGAGACTATCGCTTAAGAATGTGTTTTAACGAGGAAATCAACTTTTACTTTCAGCAACAGTCTGCGGACTATATTATTCCGGTGCCCTTATCCGAAAAACGAATGCAAGAACGAGGCTTCAACCAAGTAATTGGCTTACTAGAAGCGGCTGATGTTCCGTACAGCCCTTTTTTAATTAGAAAAGAGGAAAATGTTCCGCAATCTAAGAAAACTAGAAAGGAAAGGATGCAGTTGCAACAACCATTTGCCATCCAAAAAGAAAACCAAAAAAAATTAAAAAAATGTTCTGTTATTTTGGTGGATGACATCTATACCACTGGACGAACTCTTTTCCACGCAGCTGCTGTTATCAATGACTGTTATCCTAAAAGTTTGAATACGTTTACTCTCGCGCGATAAAAAGAAAAGAATTCATAAATTTGATGACTATTTTGTTGGCAAAACCCAGATTATTCGATATAATGAAATTAAGAAGAAGGGAATTAAAGAGTGGTCCTTTAATCTTTTCTTTACTGGTAGATGAAAGGGGTAATTGTTATGTTTAGATATAATGTACGTGGAGAAAATATCGAGGTAACCGAAGCGATTCGAGACTATGTTGAGAAAAAAGTCGGTAAATTAGAAAGATATTTCAGCGATTCACCTGAAGCAACGGTTCACGTGAATTTGAAAGTGTACACTGAAAAAACAGCCAAAGTCGAGGTTACTATTCCTCTTCCTTATCTAGTTTTACGAGCTGAAGAAACGTCACCTGATTTATACGCAAGTATTGATTTGGTTGTCGATAAATTAGAACGACAAATTCGTAAATTTAAAACAAAAATCAACAGAAAATCTCGTGAAACAGGACGTAACAATACAAAAGCCGCTGTCTTCTTAGTTGGTGAAGAAACAGAAGAAACACCTTCAGAATTAGACATCGTTCGTACAAAACGTCTATCATTAAAACCGATGGACAGTGAAGAAGCTGTTTTACAAATGAACATGTTAGGACACAACTTCTTCATTTTTGAAGATGCTGAAACAAATGGAACAAGCATTGTTTACCGTCGTAAAGATGGCAAATATGGCTTGATTGAAACAGACTAAAGCTTAAAATAAGAGCTGAAATGCCTTCGTGCATTTCAGCTCTTTAAACATCTTTAAAGCACGGAGTAAAGAAAAAATAAAGAAATACATAAAATAACTTTAAAAGTTCCTCTTTTAAAGGAAAATGTCTGTAAAATAGAGAGAAATGGTTTTCTTTCTCGTCAAGTAATGATAAAATAAAACGGATAGATTGTGCTTCTTGTACAAAAAGGATACAAAAATAAAAAGAGGTAATTGAAAGGAACACAGATACCAATGGCAAATTTTTTGAAAAAAATGATCGAAAACGATAAAAAAGAATTAAGACGATTAGAAAAAATCGCCGATAAAATTGATGCACATGCAAGTGCAATGGAACAACTAAGCGATGAACAATTACGTGAAAAAACAGATGAATTTAAAGCCCGTTATCAAAAAGGGGAAACCTTAGACGAACTATTACCAGAAGCGTTTGCGGTTGTCCGTGAAGCTGCTAAACGAGTACTAGGTTTATTCCCGTACCGTGTCCAATTAATGGGTGGGATTGTGCTTCATGACGGGAACATTCCTGAAATGAGAACAGGTGAAGGGAAAACCTTGACTGCCACAATGCCTGTATACTTGAATGCACTATCTGGCGAAGGAGTACACGTTGTTACAGTTAATGAATACTTAGCAACCCGTGACTCTAACGAAATGGGAGAATTATATAATTTCTTAGGCTTAAGCGTTGGCTTAAACATTAACTCTAAATCTTCTGATGAAAAACGTGAAGCGTATAACTGTGATATCACTTATAGTACAAATAACGAATTAGGATTTGACTATTTGCGTGATAACATGGTTGTTTATCGCAGCCAAATGGTTCAACGTCCATTAAACTATGCAATTGTCGATGAAGTGGATTCAATCTTAATTGATGAAGCAAGAACCCCATTAATTATTTCTGGACAAGCTGAAAAATCGACAGCACTTTATACGCGTGCCGATAATTTTGTCAAACGCTTAAAAGAAGATGAAGATTACAAAATTGATATTCAGTCTAAAACAATTGGTTTAACAGAAGCAGGTATTGAAAAAGCTGAACAAACTTTTGGATTGGATAACCTTTACGATATTGAAAATACAGCATTAACGCACCATTTAGATCAAGCGTTACGGGCAAACTATATCATGTTACTAGACATTGATTACGTGGTTCAAGACAATAAAGTCTTAATTGTTGACCAATTTACTGGTCGTATCATGGATGGTCGTCGTTATTCTGATGGCTTGCATCAAGCGATTGAAGCAAAAGAAGGCGTCGAAATTGAAGATGAAACAAAGACAATGGCGACGATTACGTTCCAAAACTACTTCCGGATGTACAAAAAACTAGCCGGGATGACTGGTACTGCTAAAACAGAAGAAGAAGAATTCCGTGAAATTTACAATATTCAAGTCATTCAAATCCCAACCAATCGTCCAATTATCCGTGACGATCGTCCAGATTTACTTTATCCAACCTTAGAAAGTAAATTTAATGCAGTGGTGGAAGATATTAAAGAACGTTACCACAAAGGGCAACCAGTGTTGGTGGGGACTGTTGCGGTAGAAACGTCAGAATTACTTTCTGATAAATTAAACGCAGCTAAAATTCCTCATGAAGTATTAAATGCGAAAAATCACTTTAAAGAAGCCGAAATCATTATGAATGCCGGTCAAAAAAGGCGCAGTTACAATTGCAACAAATATGGCTGGTCGTGGAACGGATATTAAACTTGGTTTAGGTGTACTTGAACTAGGTGGTCTAGCAGTTATCGGGACAGAACGTCATGAGTCACGTCGTATTGATAATCAGTTGCGTGGACGTGCAGGACGTCAAGGGGATCCAGGGGTTTCACAATTTTATTTATCTTTAGAAGATGACTTAATGAAACGCTTTGGTTCAGAACGAATTAAAACATTCTTAGAACGAATGAATGTGCAAGAAGAAGATGCAGTTATTCAAAGTAAAATGTTTACTCGCCAAGTAGAGTCTGCTCAAAAACGTGTGGAAGGAAATAACTATGACACACGTAAAAATGTCTTACAATACGATGACGTGATGCGCGAGCAACGTGAAGTTATTTATGCGCAACGACAAGAAGTAATTATGGAAGAAAATGACTTGTCTGATGTATTGATGGGCATGGTAAAACGGACGATTGGCCGAGTGGTGGATAGCCATACACAATTAGAAAAAGAAGAATGGAATTTAGATGGGATTGTCGATTTTGCAGCCTCAACACTTGTCCATGAAGATACGATTTCTAAAAAAGATTTAGAAAATAAATCAGCTGAAGAAATCAAAGACTACTTAGTGGCACGTGCGCAAGAAGTATTTGAAGAAAAATCTCAACAATTGAATGGCCAAGAACAATTGCTAGAATTTGAAAAAGTAGTCATCTTGCGTGTTGTCGATACTAAATGGACAGATCACATTGATGCAATGGATCAATTACGCCAATCTGTCGGGTTACGTGCGTACGGTCAAAACAACCCATTAGTAGAATATCAAACAGAAGGTTATTCTATGTATAACAATATGGTGGGTTCAATCGAATATGAAGTAACACGTTTATTCATGAAATCGGAAATTCGCCAAAATGTCCAACGTGAGCAAGTAGCTCAAGGACAAGCGGAACATCCAGAAACAGAACAAGATGCAGCTGCACAAAGCAACACAAGTGCGAAGCGTCAACCTGTGCGTGTAGATAAAAAAGTGGGCCGTAATGATTTATGCCCATGCGGAAGTGGCAAAAAATTCAAAAATTGTCATGGAAGAAACGCTTAATTAAAGAAAAAACGCAGGGTGGGGCAATTTGTCCCGCCTTTGCTCTTTTTACAATAAAAAGAAAGAAGGAATCATTTTGGAAAACCCAGAAATTCGTACATTATTAGACGAAATGACACAAAAAATTACTAGCTTCAGGAGGTCTCTTTGACTTAGACCAGTTAGAAGAAGACATTGCCGAGGCGGAAAATCGGATGGGAGAACCTGGTTTTTGGGACAACACAGAAACGGCTCAAAAGCTAATTAATGAAACCAATAGTTTGAAAGAAAAATATCAACAATTTCATCAGCTCTCTGAGGAAATTGACGAATTAACGGTGATGTTTGAATTACAACAAGAAGAATATGATGCAGAGATTCAAGAAGAATTGGAAGAAAGAATTCATCTCTTGCAAGAACGTTTAACAACGTATGAGCTATCCTTACTACTAAATGAGCCATATGATCATAATAACGCCCTAATTGAATTACACCCTGGTGCCGGTGGTACTGAATCACAAGATTGGGGAAGTATGCTTTTACGAATGTACACACGTTGGGCAGAAAGTCACGGTTTCCAAGTTGAAACGTTGGATTACCAAGCTGGAGATGAAGCAGGGATTAAAAGTGTCACCTTATTAATCAAAGGTTACAATGCTTATGGTTACCTAAAATCTGAAAAAGGTGTCCATCGTCTTGTGCGGATTTCGCCCTTTGATTCCGCTAAACGCCGTCATACTTCGTTTTGTTCAGTTGATGTAATGCCTGAATTAGACGACACAATAGAAATTGCGATCAATCCAGATGACTTAAAAATTGATACCTATCGAGCAAGTGGTGCCGGTGGTCAGCATATTAATAAAACAGAATCGGCTGTTCGAATCACACATATTCCAACAGGTACCGTTGTCGCAAGCCAAGCACAACGTTCTCAATTAAAAAACCGTGAGCAAGCAATGAGTATGTTAAAAGCCAAATTATATCAATTGGAAATGGAAAAGAAAGCCCAAGAAGCAGCAAGTTTACGTGGTGAACAAATGGAAATTGGCTGGGGCTCACAAATCCGTTCTTACGTGTTCCATCCGTATTCAATGGTCAAAGACCATCGGACAAATTACGAAACCGGCAATGTACAAGCTGTGATGGATGGAGACCTTGATGGTTTCATTGATGCCTACTTAAAACAGCGCTTAAGTTAAGCTCTTCATTAAATTGAAATAAAAATGTAACTTAATGCAAGAAGTTTGCAATATTGACATGTTATAATGAGTAGGATTGAAGAAAAAAGAGATGGAGAGAACGCCATGATTGAAATGAAAGATGTAATGAAGAAATATTCGAATGGTACAACAGCGATTCGGAATATTTCAGTAGAGATTGACCAAGGCGAGTTCGTCTATGTGGTTGGTCCCTCAGGTGCAGGGAAATCAACCTTTATTAGATTAATGTATCGTGAAGAAAAAGCAACAAAAGGTAATTTGACAGTTGCAGGTCATGATTTAATGAAAATAAAAAATAAAGAAGTTCCTTATTTACGTCGTGAAATCGGCATCGTTTTCCAAGACTATAAACTATTACCAAAGAAAACTGTGTATGAGAACGTGGCCTATGCGATGCAAGTTATCGGACGGCGTCCTCGCGAAATCAAAAAACGCGTGATGGAAGTTTTAGATTTAGTCGGTCTAAAACATAAGGTACGTGTTTTTCCAAGCGAACTTTCTGGTGGGGAACAGCAACGGGTATCCATTGCACGAGCAATCGTAAATACACCGAAAGTTTTAATTGCCGATGAACCAACTGGGAACTTAGATCCAGAGAATTCATGGGAAATCATGAAATTGTTGGACCGGATTAATGCACAAGGAACAACAGTCGTGATGGCAACGCATAATAGTACAATTGTAAATACGATTCGTCACCGTGTTATTGCCATTGAAAATGGTCGCATTATCCGTGACCAAGTGGAAGGAGAATACGGCTACGATGATTAGAACATTCTTTTCTCATTTATTTGAAAGTATCAAAAGTTTAAAACGGAACGGTTGGATGACTGTTGCCTCAGCAAGTGCGGTTACAATTACATTAGTTTTAGTTGGTATTTTTATGGGCGTTATTTTTAATGCAACGAAACTTGCTGATGATATCGAAAAAAACGTGACAGTGTCTGTCTTTGTCGATATTGGTACAAAACAAAATGAAATGAAAACATTAGAAAAACAACTTAAAGGATTAGACAATGTTGAAGATATTTCTTATTCAAACAAAGATCAACAATTGAAAAAAATCCAAGAACAAATGGGGGATGCCTGGAATCTTTTCGAAGGCGACAGTAACCCATTATACGACGTGTATTATGTCCGTGCAAAAACACCAGAAGACACGAAAGATATTGCGAAACAAGCAGCTAAATTCCCAAGTGTTTTTAAAGCCGATTACGGTGGTGTAAACTCAGACAAAATCTTTAAAATCGCTCAAACCGTTCGAACTTGGGGCTTAGCAGCTGCTGCATTACTTTTTATTCGTTGCAGTGTTCTTAATTTCCAACACTATTCGGATTACGATTTTATCTCGTCAAAAAGAAATCCAAATTATGCGTCTTGTAGGAGCCAAAAACAGTTTCATTCGTTGGCCGTTCTTCTTAGAAGGTGCTTGGATTGGGTTGATTGGCGCAATCGTGCCAGTCATTATTATGACGTTAGGCTACCATCAAGTTTATAACATGTTCAACCCGCAGTTATTGCGTTCGAATTATTCATTAATTCGTCCAGAAGATTTTATCTGGAAAGTCAATCTATTAATGATTGCAACAGGAATGATTATTGGATCACTAGGTTCAGTTATTTCAATGCGTCGTTTCTTGAAAATTTAAACGAAAAAAAGCTCTCCATTTTGGAGAGCTTTTTTTGTTTTAGTTTTAAAATACTTGTTATTTAATTTAAGAGTTTTCTCAGTTGTACCAACAAATTGATAACTTATAATTTTCAAGTCCTACATATAATGGTAAAATAGAATGGATTGAAATTAATTGGAGGAATAATGAATCGATGAAAAAAAGATTGCTATTATTTATTGGTTTGGCAAGTATACTTACTTTGACAGGATGTGCAAAATGGATTGATCGTGGTGAATCCATCACAGCGGTAGGCTCATCAGCTTTACAACCATTAGTAGAGACAGCGAGTGAGGAATATCAAAGCCAAAATCCGGGAAGATTTATTAATGTCCAAGGTGGCGGAAGCGGAACAGGTCTGAGTCAAGTCCAATCTGGCGCGGTAGACATTGGTAATTCTGATTTATTTGCAGAAGAGAAAAAGGGCATCAAAGCGGAAGACTTAATTGATCATAAAGTTGCTGTCGTTGGGATTACACCAATCGTTAACAAAAATGTCGGTGTCAAAGATATCTCAATGGAAAATTTAAAGAAAATCTTTTTAGGTGAAGTAACAAACTGGAAAGAACTTGGCGGGAAAGACCAAAAAATTGTTATTTTGAATAGAGCGGCCGGTAGTGGTACGCGTGCGACTTTTGAAAAGTGGGTCTTGGGAGATAAAACAGCCATTCGTGCGCAAGAACAAGATTCCAGCGGCATGGTTCGTTCCATTGTTTCTGATACACCAGGAGCGATTAGTTATACCGCATTTTCATATGTTACTGATGAAGTAGCTACGTTAAGTATTGATGGTGTTCAGCCAACAGATGAAAATGTAATGAACAATAAATGGATTATTTGGTCTTATGAACACATGTACACTCGTAAAAATCCAAGTGATTTAACCAAAGAGTTTTTAGACTTTATGTTGTCAGATGATATCCAAGAACGTGTGATTGGTCAATTAGGGTATATTCCTGTTTCGAAAATGGAAATTGAACGGGATTGGCAAGGAAATGTCATTAAATAATTCTCTTAACACAAAATTTACAAACTTAACATAAAATTTACATGTTATTAAAAACAAATTGATGTAAAAAAGGTACACTATTTTTATCTGTAAAAGTTGGATTGTTTGAGGAGGAAATATTCTTGGAAGATGTACAGAAAAAATTATTAACAAAATCGAAAAGAGCCAAGATGGAGCAACGAGGGAAATTTATTAGTTTCCTATGTATTGCCTTAATTGTAGCAGTGGTTGTTTCAATTTTCTATTTTGTTGCAAGTAAAGGACTTGCTACATTCTTTAAAGATAAGATTAATGTGTTTGATTTCTTATTTGGAACAAACTGGAACCCAAGTGATATCGGTGCAGACGGTAAACCCATGGTTGGGGCTTTACCGATGATTGCGGGTTCCTTTATTGTAACGTTTTTGTCAGCGATTGTTGCGACGCCATTTGCGATTGGAGCGGCTGTTTTTATGACAGAAATTTCACCTAAAAAAGGAGCAAAATTTTTACAACCAGTTATTGAATTACTTGTAGGGATTCCCTCTGTTGTTTATGGATTTATTGGTTTATCTGTCATTGTTCCTTTTGTCCGTTCAATCTTTGGCGGAACTGGCTTCGGTATTTTAGCTGGTACGTTTGTGCTATTTGTCATGATTTTACCAACGGTCACTACGATGACCGTAGATGCATTAAAAGCCGTGCCTAGACATTATCGTGAAGCGTCGTTGGCGCTTGGTGCTACGCGTTGGCAAACGATTTATAAAGTTGTCTTGCGGGCAGCTGTGCCTGGTATTTTAACTGCGGTTGTCTTTGGTATGGCTCGTGCGTTTGGTGAAGCCTTAGCAATCCAAATGGTAATCGGAAATGCAGCTGTGATGCCAACTAGTTTGACAACACCAGCTTCGACACTAACAAGTATTTTGACAATGGGGATTGGGAATACAATTATGGGAACAGTTGAAAACAACGTTCTTTGGTCTTTAGCCTTGATTCTATTGTTGATGTCTTTACTATTCAACATTGTTATCCGAATTATCGGTAAGAGAGGAGCCTTAAAATAATGAATGCAAAAAAAGCAGATAAAATCGCAACAGGTATCTTATATGCCGTATCTGGCGTCATTGTTTTAATTTTGGCGGCCTTACTGATTTACATTTTAGCTAGAGGAATTCCACATATTTCGTGGGAATTTTTAACACAACCATCCAGAGCCTATCAAGTTGGTGGTGGGATTGGTATTCAGCTGTTTAACTCACTATATTTACTATTGATTACAATGATTATTAGTATTCCAATTTCATTAGGTGCTGGAATTTACTTATCGGAATATGCGAAAAAGAATTGGTTAACTGATTTAATTCGTACCTCGATTGAAATTTTAAGTTCATTGCCTTCCGTTGTTGTCGGGCTGTTCGGCTTCTTGATTTTCGTTGTACAAATCGGATATGGCTTTTCAATCTTATCAGGTGCGTTAGCATTAACATTTTTTAACTTACCATTATTGACTAGAAATGTTGAGGAATCTTTGAAAGCCATTCATTATACACAGCGTGAAGCGGGGTTAGCCTTAGGTCTTTCACGTTGGGAAACAGTTAAAAAAGTTATTTTGCCAGAAGCATTACCAGGAATTTTGACAGGTGTTATTTTGAGTTCTGGTCGGATTTTCGGTGAAGCCGCTGCGTTAATTTATACAGCAGGACAAAGCGCACCTGCCTTAGATTTCAGTAATTGGAATCCATTGAGCGTTTCAAGTCCAATTAGCATTTTCCGTCAAGCGGAAACGTTGGCTGTGCATATTTGGAAAATTAATACCGAAGGAACGATGCCAGATGGCGCTGCGGTCTCAGCAGGTGCCTCCGCTGTGTTAATTTTAGTAGTTTTACTTTTCAATTTCGGCGCTCGTTTTATCGGCAACCGTCTTTATAAGAGAATGACATCAGCTTAATGTTAGGGGAATTAGCATGAAAGAATACAATTTAAATGATACCCATTTACTTCAACTAGATAGCCAAAAAGACCCGATTGCGTTACACACGGAAGACTTACATGTCTTTTACGGGGACAATGAGGCTATCAAAGGTGTTGATTTGCAATTTGAAAAGAACAAAATAACCGCCTTAATTGGACCTTCTGGTTGCGGTAAATCCACGTATTTACGTTCGCTAAATCGTATGAACGATGGCATTGCCAATTCACGTGTTACTGGAAAAATCATGTATAAAGATGTCGATGTCAATACGAAAGAAGTTGACGTCTACGAAATGAGAAAACGCATTGGCATGGTTTTTCAGCGGCCCAATCCATTTAGTAAATCTATCTATGAAAATATCACATTCGCATTGAAACAGCATGGTGAAAAGGATAAGAAAAAATTAGATGAAATCGTTGAAACAAGTTTGAAGCAAGCCGCACTTTGGGATCAAGTGAAAGATAACTTAAACAAAAGCGCCTTAGCTCTGTCTGGTGGGCAACAACAACGTTTGTGTATCGCTCGGGCAATTGCGATGAAACCAGATATTTTATTGTTAGATGAACCGGCAAGCGCGTTAGATCCGATTTCAACAGGAACGGTTGAAGAAACGTTAGTGAATTTAAAAGATGATTACACGATCATCATTGTGACACATAACATGCAACAAGCGGCGCGGATTAGTGACTATACAGCTTTCTTCTATATGGGTAAAGTCATTGAATACGACCATACAAGAAAAATCTTTACACGACCAAAAATTCAAGCAACGGAAGACTACGTTTCAGGACATTTTGGTTAGGAGGAGCAAGATGGGCAAAGAAATTATTTCATCAAAAGATTTACATTTATATTACGGGAAAAAAGAAGCATTGAAAGGCATTGATTTAACTTTTAATCAAGGAGAATTAACTGCCATGATTGGTCCTTCTGGTTGCGGGAAGTCAACGTATTTACGTTGCTTGAATCGTATGAATGATTTAATCCCAGACGTAACTATTACTGGAAGTGTCGTCTATAAAGGAAAAGATATTTATGGACCGAAAACAGATAACGTTGAATTACGTAAAGAAATTGGCATGGTTTTCCAACAACCTAATCCATTTCCGTTTTCAGTTTATGAAAATGTGATTTATGGCTTGCGCCTAAAAGGAGTCAAAGACAAGCAAGTCTTAGATGAAGCAGTTGAAACCAGTTTGAAAGCTGCTGCCGTTTGGGAGGATGTCAAAGATAAACTTCACAAAAGTGCACTTTCACTTTCTGGTGGACAACAACAGCGGGTTTGTATCGCTCGTGTTTTAGCTGTGGAACCGGATATTATTTTATTAGATGAACCAACTAGCGCCTTGGACCCAGTTTCTAGTGGTAAAATTGAAAACATGCTGTTAACATTAAAAGAGAAATATACCATGATTATGGTGACACATAATATGTCACAAGCATCACGGATCTCTGATAAAACGGCCTTCTTTTTACAAGGTGATTTAATTGAATTTAATGACACGAAAAAAGTATTTTTAAATCCAAAAGAAAAACAAACAGAAGATTACATTTCTGGTAAATTTGGTTAAAAGGGGGAAAAAGAATGTTACGGACACAATTTGAAGAAGAACTATTGAATCTGCACAATCAATTTTATGAAATGGGTATGATGGTTAGTAGTGCCGTCCATAAATCCGTGAAGGCATATATTAATCATGATAAAAAATTGGCTCAAGAAGTGATTGATCGCGATATTGAAATTAATGATATGGAAGTCAAACTTGAGAAAAAGAGTTTTGAAATGATTGCGTTACAACAACCAGTGACAACAGACTTACGTATGATTATTACTGTTATGAAAGCTAGTTCGGATTTAGAAAGAATGGCGGACCATGCCGTTTCAATTGCTAAATCAACGATTCGCTTAAAAGGAGAAACACGTATTCCTGAAATCGAAAAAGAAATTTCAGATATGTCTGATTATGTGAAAAAAATGGTGGATAATGTTTTAATCGCCTATGTTAAAACGGATCAAAAAGATGCACGAATGATTGCACAAATGGATGATCGTACTAATGAATATTTCGATAGTATTTACAAACATGCCGTAGAAGCAATGAAAGCTAATCCAGAAACGGTCATTAGCGGAACTGATTATCTACATGTGGCACAATACTTGGAAAGAATTGGCGACTATGTCACAAATATTTGTGAGTGGATTGTTTACTTGGCAACTGGTAAAATTACCGAATTGAATAGTAATCGTGACGAACAATTTTAAGAAAAACAAATAAAAAAAACTAGGAGACGGCCTTTTTTAGACCAATTCCTAGTTTTTTTAGCGTAAAATGAACTGATTTTATAAAACTAGTCCTTACTAATGAGAAGAAATCGTTCTTAAGTCCTATGACAAATGATCAAAAACAAGGCATAATAATGCATGTAAGGAAAACACTATTGAGTGAAAAATTTGCTAAGGAGGCAATATCCATGAAAGAAAGAGAACGCGTATTAGAATTAGTGAAAAAAGGTATTCTAACGTCAGAAGAAGCGTTAATTTTATTAGAAAATATGGCAACTGAAAAAGATGAAAAACAAATCGAAAAAGCTGCTGAAAAAGTTGATACACAAAATATTGGAACAACAAATAAAGAAGATCAAGTCGCAGATTTAATGAATGCATTAGAAAAAGGCGAATCAGAAGGACCTACTGTTGATTCGTTTGAAGAAAATACACAGGACAGTGCAGAAAAAGATCGTGAAAACTTAGAAAGAATTCTTGATGAGTTAGCAACAAAAGCCAATCGTGCTTCGGCTGAATTGGACGAAGTCAACGCAGAAATTGCCGGCATCAAAGAAGAAATTAAAGAAGTCGCAGAAGAAATTGGAACATTAGATACAAAAGAAGAATTAGATGCATTAACAGAAGATGAACAAGTTCAACGAAAAGACTTGCACGTTTTACTTGCACAATTAGAAGAAAAATTAGCGACTCAAAGTACTGAAAAAACAGCACTGGAAGAAGAACTAAAAAACATTCGCAAAGAACAATGGAAAGGTCAATGGAATGATACAAAAGAAAAAGTTTCTTCTCAATTCTCTGAAGAGTGGAAAGATCAAGCCACAGACACCTTTAACCAAGTCGGCGGCAAAGTTGCCGAAGTTGGTGGTCAAGTGGGAGAATTCTTGAAAAAAACATTTAATTCTTTCAGTGATACCATGAATGATAATGTGGAATGGAAAGACATTAAAATGAAAGTTCCTGGTGTGGCAACAACTAAGTTTGAACATGAGTTTAACTATCCAAATCCACAAGCAAGTTTAATTGATGTCAAGGTAGCAAATGGTACCGTGGTTTTCAAAACTTGGGATCAAGAAGATGTGAAAGTCGAAGCAAAAATCAAATTATATGGTAAAATGGCAGGAGATTCACCAATGGAAGCTTTCTTAGAACGAAGTGACATTGATGTGGATGATGAAACGATTTCTTTCCAAGTGCCAAACAAACGGGTGAAAGCAGATTTAACGTTCTATTTACCAAAACGCACTTACGATCATGTATCTGTTAAATTATTAAACGGAAATGTCTTAGTAGAAGAGTTAACAGCGAAAGATGTTTACACAAAATCAACGAATGGGACGATTACGTTTAAAAAAATTGATGCAACTATGTTAGAAATTGAAGGTGTGAATGGTGAAATTAAAGTCCTAGAAGGAACGATTTTAGATAACATTATTGAAACAGTCAATGGTGATGTGTCTATTTCCGCGGCACCAGAAAGTCTAAGTGTCTCTCTGATTAATGGAGATATCCGCATTACAGCTAAAGAAAAAACGCTTCGCCGTGTTGAAGCAAGCTCTGCAAATGGGAATATCAAATTGGCCTTGCCAAATGACTTAGGTGTTGAAGGGCAAGTGAAAACTAATTTAGGTAGTATTAACAGCCGTTTAACAGATATTGAAGTTGTTCGTGAAAAGAAAGATCGCGGCAATCAACAATTACATTTTAGACGTGTACTGGAAGAATCAATGGCTCAAATTAATGCTTCTACAACAACGGGAAGTATTTTCCTAAAAGATACGGATAAATAATTAACAATTTTAAGCTAGATGGGCTGACGAATCAGCCTTTCTAGTGTAAAATTTAGTAGATGAGGTGAAAACATATGAAAAGAAAACTAACAAAATCTCCGAATAACGTGGTTTTAACAGGAAGCTTAGCTGGGATTGCTGATTGGCTAGGAATTGACCCAACAATTATTCGTGTCGTTTATGTCTTGCTCAGCTTTTTCTCAGCAGGATTTCCAGGCATTCTCTTATACATTGCTTTAGCAGTCTTGATCCCTTCTGGAAGAACAGGAAGCGATCGCGGCTACGGCCATCAAAATCCTTATAATAGAAATGTTCGCAATGAAAATCCTTATGCTGCCAATAAAAAGCAACGTAAAGAAGCGGAAAAAATTGATGATGACGAATGGAGTGACTTTTAATGACATATTTTCAGCGATTGGTTGTTAATACACTGACATTCATTTCTTTATCAGTTGTTTTTCCTGGCATGATTCATGTGAGAGGCATAATGCCTGCAATTATTGCCGCCTTTGTTCTCTCAATCCTAAATATGTTGGTGAAACCAGTCTTAACAATCTTGTCGCTCCCATTTACTTTATTAACGTTTGGTCTATTTAGCTTTGTTGTCAATGCAGCGATTTTACAAATGACCTCGTTTTTTGTGGGGGAAATGAACTTTGGCTTCTCAAGTTTTTGGGCAGCGGTGCTAATGGCTGTAATTATGTCAATTGTCAATACGATCGTTACGGATCACAATTTATCGAAATATGAATAAAAAAAGCCTGAAGAACGTAGCATAAAATGCGTTCTTCAGGCTTTTTCGATGGTTAAATTTTCTAGGTGACATTCTGGATGGCGGCTGATATAGCCATATAAAATGTTTAAAAAATCAACTTGTTGCTTCGAGTAATGCTCAATTGTTTTCGGTGGTTTTTTGGGCATGATTTTTTTTGCTAGTTCAAGCGGTGAATATTTTTGAAACGTTTGTTTAGTTACAACACGTGTTGCTACCACCAAGCCTTGGTAAATTAAATAGTATTTGATTTTTTTCTGACAAGGTAACCACATCAGTTGCCAATCTCGTTGGTTAGCTTGACTAATTCGTTGATTTTGGTTTGCAAAGCGCGTCAGAAAGAGCCAATCTTCCTTGAGTTTTGCCGCTTTTTCGAAGGCTTGTTTTTCAGCAGCCTCTTGCATTTGTTGAGCAATTCGTTTGATTGGTTCTCGTCCTTGATTATGGAAAAAGTCGAACAATTCTTGTTGAAATAGTTCGGTCGGAATGGCACTCTCTTTTTGAAAGGTTTGATGCCAGTAGTTGGTTGGGACGAGATCGTAGATACTATCCAAAATTATTTTTAAACGGTTTAATTTTCGGCGAATCGAATAAGGACCAAAACAGTTCTCTTTAGTGGGAATATTTAAGAGTTTAATCTCTAATTGCCGCTCATTAACGGCTACCGATACATAAGAATATTGTTCATAAGCATTCATTTGGCGATTGTAGCGCGGCCGATACTGTTGAATCAGTTGACATTCTAGGAGGAGTGCATCCAATTCTGTGTCAGTATGGAGAACATCGAAGTCTATAATTTGTTTGACTAAACGCATCGTCTTTCGAGAATGTTGATTACTATTAATAAAATAGCTCGACACGCGATTTTTTAATTTTTTGGCTTTACCCACATAAATAATTGTGTCGGTTGCGTCTTTCATTAAATAAACACCCGGTGTTAACGGTAATTGATGGGCTTTTTCCTTTAAATATTCTTTCATAAGTTTCCTCTTTTCTTAAAAGGATCGGCTTCAAGTATACAAAGTTTTCTGAAATAGTCAAGTAACAGAAATAGCATAGGTAATTTCACTGAAAAATAGTTTCATTTTTTTAAAATATGATAATTCTAGGAATTATCTAGTGAATAGCTAGAAACTTGTATTTTTAAATGATAAAATATAACAAGTAGCAGAAAGGACTGACATTCGATATGACAGAAGTGGTAAAGATTTATCAACTGGTAGAAAATCTTTCTTTAGAAGTAGTATACGGAGATGAAGAAAGCTTAAATAGAACAATTAAAACTGGTGAAATTTCCCGGCCAGGTTTAGAATTAACTGGGTATTTTAATTATTATTCCCATGACCGTTTACAATTATTTGGGAGCAAAGAAATTACCTTTGCGGAACGAATGATGCCTGAAGAGCGTTTATTAGTGATGCGCCGTTTATGTGCGAAAGATACTCCAGCCTTTATAGTATCCAGAGGACTAGAAATCCCCGAAGAATTAATTACAGCAGCAAAAGAAAATGGCGTTTCTGTATTACGTTCACCGATTTCAACTTCCCGTTTACTAGGGGAACTATCCAGTTATTTAGATGGCCGTTTAGCTGTTCGGACAAGTGTCCACGGAGTTTTAGTTGATGTTTATGGACTTGGTGTTTTGATTCAAGGAGATAGCGGTATTGGTAAAAGTGAAACAGCTTTAGAGCTTATTAAACGTGGACATCGGCTAATCGCAGACGATCGCGTCGATGTTTATCAGCAAGATGAATTAACCGTGGTTGGAGAACCACCAAAAATTTTGCAGCATTTAATTGAAATTCGTGGTATCGGAATTATTGACGTCATGAACCTGTTTGGAGCTAGTGCGGTCCGTGGCTTTATGCAAGTTCAATTGGTCGTTTATTTAGAGGCATGGGAAAAAAGACAAGAAATATGATCGTCTTGGTAGTGATGATGCAATGGTTGAAATAGCTAACGTTGATGTCCCTCAGATTCGTATTCCTGTTAAGACCGGCCGAAATGTGGCCATTATCATTGAAGTAGCAGCAATGAACTTCCGCGCGAAAACAATGGGCTATGATGCAACAAAAACGTTCGAAGAGCGCTTAACCCGTTTGATTGAAGAAAATTCAGGAGAATAGAAGGAGAAGATGTGATGATGTTAGCCCAAGTAAATTCAATTGCATTTCGCCTTTTCGGTATTCCCGTCTATTGGTATGCAATTATTATTGTTTCAGGGATTGCTTTAGCTGTTTGGCTAAGTAGTCGTGAAGCCGTTCGTGTTGGTTTAAAAGAAGATGATGTCTTTGACTTTATGCTCTGGGGATTACCTGCAGCAATTGTTGGCGCGCGCTTGTATTACGTCGCTTTTCAATGGCAAGATTATGTAGACAATCCGATTGAAATTTTCTTTACTCGAAATGGTGGCTTAGCGATTTATGGTGGTCTTATTGGTGGGGGACTGGCGCTGTTTTTCTTTACGCGTCATCGTTTCATTTCTACATGGACTTTTTTAGATATTGCCGCACCAAGTGTGATTTTAGCGCAAGCAATTGGTCGCTGGGGCAACTTTATGAATCATGAAGCCTATGGGCCAGCGACCACCAGACAATTTTTAGAAAATCTCCATTTACCAACGTTTATCATTGATAACATGAATATCAACGGAACATATCATCAACCAACATTTTTATATGAATCTGTCTGGAATGTTTTAGGCTTTATCGTTTTAGTGTTATTACGCAAAAAGCCACACTTTTTAAAAGAAGGCGAAGTCTTTTTAGGTTATATAATATGGTATTCTTTCGGCCGTTTCTTCATCGAAGGCTTACGGATGGACAGTTTGTATGCGTTTAGTAACATTCGTGTCTCACAATTGTTGTCTTTAGTGATGTTCGTGGCAGCAATTGTTATTGTGATCGTTCGCAGAAGAAATCCCAATTTGAAATTTTACAATCGGGAGAAACAAAAGAAAAAAATAACAACTTCTTAATCCAACTTGATTGAAGAATATGGTAAACTAAAGAAGTAACGTTGTTTAGCGAAAGGAGAGTTTCACCGATGAAACAAAAAGTCGCTGTTTTAGGTCCAGGTTCCTGGGGGACAGCTTTAGCTCAAGTATTAGCCGAAAATGGACACGAGGTCTGTATTTGGGGAAATAAACCAGAGCAAATCGATGAAATAAATACAAAACACACCAACAAACATTATTTACCAGAATTAATCTTACCTACTTCAATTCAGGCAACCACTGATTTAGCCACTGCTTTAGTAGATGTTGATGCGGTACTGTTTGTGGTACCAACTAAAGCCATTCGTTCAGTAGCACAAGAAGTGGCCCAACATTTAAAAACAAAACCAATTATTATTCATGCAAGTAAAGGGCTCGAACAAGGTACACATAAGCGGATTTCAGAAGTGATAGCGGAAGAGATTCCAGCAGAAAAACGGCAAGGGATTGTGGTTTTATCTGGTCCAAGCCATGCAGAAGAAGTCGCTGTTCATGACATTACAACCATTACAGCAGCAAGCGAAAATTTAGCAGACGCTGTGTATGTGCAAGAGTTGTTTATGAATGATTACTTTAGAATTTATACGAATGATGATGTGATTGGTGTAGAAACAGGGGCGGCCTTAAAAAATATTATTGCTTTGGGCGCCGGAGCGATTCATGGCTTAGGCTTTGGTGATAATGCCAAAGCGGCAATTATGACTCGTGGTTTAGCAGAAATTAGTCGTTTAGGGGTTGCGATGGGAGCAAACCCATTAACATTTATTGGTTTAAGTGGTGTTGGGGATTTAATTGTTACTTGTACAAGTGTCCATTCTCGAAATTGGCGTGCGGGTAATTTATTAGGAAAAGGCCATAAGTTAGATGAAGTCTTAGAAAACATGGGCATGATTGTGGAAGGTGTTTCAACAACTAAAGCAGCCTATGAATTGGCACAACAACTAGAAGTCGAAATGCCAATCACAGAAACAATCTACAATGTCTTGTACAATGACGAAGATGTACAACAAGCAGCAAAAGAAATCATGTTGCGCGATGGCAAAACCGAAAACGAATTTACACTTGATTTTTAGGAGGAAAAAAGATGAAAGTTAAAAAGGCAGTTATTCCAGCAGCTGGGTTAGGAACACGTTTCTTGCCGGCTACCAAAGCGATGGCAAAAGAAATGTTACCGATTGTTGATAAACCAACGATTCAATTTATTGTAGAAGAAGCACTAGCTTCAGGAATCGAAGATATTTTAATTGTGACAGGCAAAGCCAAACGTCCGATTGAAGATCATTTTGATTCAAATGTTGAATTAGAAAATAACTTAAAAGAAAAAAATAAAACCGATTTATTGAAATTAGTCGAAGAAACAACGGATGTTAATTTACATTTTATTCGTCAATCCCATCCGAAAGGCTTAGGACACGCTGTTTTACAAGCGAAAGCATTTGTTGGCAATGAACCTTTTGTCGTGATGTTAGGCGACGATTTAATGGAAGATAAAGTGCCATTAACGAAACAATTAATGGATGATTACGAACAAACACATGCTTCGACAATTGCGGTAATGAAAGTACCCCATGAAGATACTTCAAAATATGGTATTATCAACCCAGAAAAAGAAATCGAAAAAGGACTATACAATGTCGAGAATTTTGTTGAAAAACCAAAACCCGAGGAAGCACCAAGTGATTTAGCGATTATCGGCCGTTATTTATTAACCCCTGAAATTTTTGATGTACTTGAAAATCAAAAACCAGGCGCTGGTAACGAAATTCAGTTAACAGATGCGATTGACACTTTAAATAAAACACAACGCGTTTTTGCTCGTGAGTTTAAAGGAGAACGTTACGACGTTGGCGATAAATTTGGGTTTATGAAAACAAGCATTGAATATGGTTTGACTCATCCAGAAGTAAAAGATAATTTACGAGAATACATTATTAATTTAGGTGCTCAATTAGCGAAAAAAGAGCAACCAAAAGAAAAATAAATAAAAATAAGCGTAAAATTTCAATTCGTTAGAAGGAAATTTTACGCTTTTTTTCTTAAAGAAAAGGGCATGAGAATTTTATAAAATAAATTGTCATTCTTAGCTTTATGAGTTGTGAAAAATATAAGTTGGTGTTATCCTAAGATTATAAATAAAATTTCAGAGGGGAGTAATGATATGTCAGGTGGGGAAATTGCTGCCTTAATTGCAGCGGTAGCATTTGTTGTTTTAGTCATCTTTTTAGTACTTGTGTTATATAAAGTCTCTCAAGTTGTTTCAAAAATTGAAGATACAATTGATGAAACAAATACAACAATCAAAGTCGTGACTAGCGATGTGAATGTATTGAGTCGCCAAGTGGAAGGCTTGCTTGTTAAAAGTAATGAACTATTGACAGATGTGAATCAAAAAGTGGCAACGATTGATCCGTTGTTTACGGCCGTTGCTGATTTAAGCGAAAGTGTCTCTGAATTGAACACCTCAAGTAAACATTTGATTACAAAGGTAGGAACCGTAGGGAAAGGCACAGCGAAAGCTGGTTTAGTGAGTAAAGTAGGCGGTTCTGCTTTTAGAGCAATGCGTTCAAAAAATAAAAAAACAAATAACTAATTGGAGGAGATTTTTATGGCTAAAAAAGGCGGATTTTTCTTAGGAGCAGTAATTGGTGGAACAGCAGCAGCCGTTGCCGCATTATTACTTGCACCAAAATCAGGTAAAGAATTACGTGATGATTTATCAAATCAAACAGATGATTTAAAAAACAAAGCGCAAGATTACACAGATTATGCTGTTCAAAAAGGAACAGAATTAACAGAAATCGCAAAACAAAAAGCCGGCGTTTTATCAGATCAAGCCTCTGATTTGGCAGGTTCTGTCAAAGAAAAAACAAAAGATTCATTGGATAAAGCACAAGGTGTTTCTGGCGACATGCTTGATAACTTTAAAAAACAAACAGGTGATTTATCTGATCAATTTAAAAAAGCAGCTGACGATGCTCAAGATCACGCAGAAGATTTAGGTGAAATTGCCGAAGATGCAGCAGAAGATATCTATATTGACGTTAAAGATTCTGCGGCAGCGGCCAAAGAAACTGTTTCTGCTGGTGTCGATGAAGCAAAAGAAACCACCAAAGATGTTCCTGAAAAAGCTGCAGAAGCAAAAGAAGATGTTAAAGATGCAGCGAAAGACGTAAAAAAAGAATTTAAAGGGTAACAAGCGTTTAGCTTATGAAAGTTAGCAACGGATCGTGTTGCTTTTGTTCAGCGGCTTACCTTAAAATTTAGAAATGAGGCCATCAGTCCGGTTGACTGATGGCCTCATTTTATTTTTATGCTATTGAATAATTTGCAATTCTTTGGTTGTCTTAGTGAATGGTTCGGAGCCTGTTTTCGTTACGTGTAAACAATCTTCAATACGAACGCCTACTTTTCCAGGAATGTAAATACCGGGCTCAATAGAGAAACACATACCTTCTTCAATGACTAAATCATTGCCATGAACTAGCGATGGGTATTCATGGACAGTGGTTCCAATGCCATGGCCTAAGCGATGGTTAAAGTATTCACCATAACCAGCTTTTGTAATTACACCTCGGGCAATATCATCTAATTCGCCTGCTGTAACACCAGGTTTCACCGCTTCAGTTGCTGCTAATTGTGCTTCTAAGACAATTCCATAAATTTCTTTTTGGAAATCAGAAGGTTCCAAGTAGCTGACTGTTCGTGTGGCATCACTACAATAGCCATTATGAACGACACCTAAATCAAATAACACTAAGTCATGGGGCTCAATTTTTGTTTCGCCAGGTACCCCGTGAGGACTAGCTCCGTTTTTTCCTGTTAAGACTAACGTATCAAAACTCATTGAGCGAATACCTTGACGTTTTAATTGATACTCGATTTCTGCAACAATTTCTTGTTCCGCAACGCCTGCTTGAATTGCTTTGAAGCCAATCTCAAAAGCGACATCAGCCCAACTACCAGCTTCTAGTAAACGTTGAATTTCAGGTTCTGTTTTAATTAATTGAAGTTTTTCAATTAAAGGCGTAACATCATGCGAAAAATCGCTAGCTGGGAAATAGGTTTTCAATTGATCGAAACGAGCTAAAGAAAGAGCTTGTTTTTCTAAAGCAAAGCGTGGTGTGCCTTGTGTTCGTTTATTTAATAAAGCCGCAATTTTTTCCCAAGGATTTTCGCTATCTAAATAACCATAAACGGGATAAGTCCAACTACTCTTTTCGGCATCTTCGACTTCCAATGCAGGTGTAAATAAAAATGATTGGTCGTCCGCAGCGATAAACAAAGCTAACACGCGTTCATGAGGTTCGCTTTCGTAACCGGAAAAGTAAGCGATATGACCAGGATCACTAATATAAGTGAAGTCAATCTTTTCTTGGTGCATCCAATTTTTTAAATCGGCAATTTTTTCTTGATTCATAAAACATCCTTCTTTCTTTTATTCTGAAGTGAATCACAGTACTATCATAACATGAAATGACAAAAAGTTCCTTTTGAAATGGAAAGTAAATTTTCATGAAAAAACGATAAAACGGTTGCAAAAATAGAAGAATTTTGATATTCTAGGCTAGGAAAGAAATGTAAACAGTGTTTTCAGAAAATGAGAACAAATTCATATTTATAGGAGAAGAAACATGGAAAAACAAACAATTACAATTTATGATGTTGCTAGAGAGGCAAATGTATCTATGGCTACTGTTTCTCGTGTTGTCAATGGTAATCCCAATGTAAAACCAGCAACGCGTAAAAAAGTCTTAGAAGTGATTGATCGCTTAGATTACCGTCCTAACGCAGTCGCACGTGGTTTAGCAAGTAAAAAAACGACAACAGTGGGTGTCATTATTCCAGATGTTAGTAATGCATTTTTTGCTTCATTAGCACGTGGCATTGACGACGTAGCTACAATGTATAAATACAATATCATTTTAGCTAATTCAGATGGAGACGATCAAAAAGAAGTTACTGTATTAAACAATTTACTTGCCAAGCAAGTAGATGGGATTATCTTTATGGGTCATCGCATTACAGATGATATTCGTGGTGAATTTTCACGTTCAAAAACACCTGTTGTCTTAGCAGGTTCAATTGATCCAGACGAACAAGTTGGTAGCGTTAATATTGATTACACAGAAGCAACGAAAGATGCAACAGCGACTTTAGCGAAAAATGGAAACAAAAAAATTGCTTTTGTTAGTGGTGCATTAATCGATCCAATTAATGGTCAAAACCGAATGAAAGGCTACAAAGAAGCTTTAGCCGAAAATGGCTTATCTTATAATGAAGGCTTAGTTTTTGAATCTGAATATAAATTTAAAGCAGGCATTAATTTGGCTGAGCGTGTCCGTAATAGTGGGGCAACTGCTGCCTTTGTTACAGATGATGAGCTAGCAATTGGCTTATTAGATGGGATGCTAGATGCTGGTGTGAAAGTTCCAGAAGAATTTGAAATCATTACAAGCAATAACTCATTGCTTACAGAAGTCTCTCGTCCACGTCTATCAAGTATTACACAACCTTTATATGATATCGGTGCCGTGTCAATGCGTTTATTAACAAAACTAATGAACAAAGAAGAAATTGAAGAAAAAACAGTTGTTTTACCTTATGGAATTGATCAAAAAGGTTCAACAAAATAAATTGAATTAAACGGCTAAACTAAGAGCGTTAACTCTTAGTTTAGCCGTTTTTTGATACCTAAAAATGAGCCAGAAAAATACGTTTTCTGGCTCATTTTAGCGAGTTAATTATTATTCTTTTTATTATCGTTGTTTTTATTGTTATTGTTGTTATTATTTGTAGTGGCACGTGGAGCAAGATTTCCCCAGTAAGAAGCGTAATTGCTGTCTGTTCCACCGATCCCAAATTTATAGGTACTTTGTGGTGCACCATCTTTGGCATAGTATGAAGTCGTTGTTTTGCCAGGTGTGTTGAACTTGGCACCATTATAGGTAATTGAGCCAGGTTTTTCACCAGTAAATTCAGAAACTTTTGATTTAATAACGCTTGGATCTAATTCAAATTTTTGACCAATGCCAAACAATTCTGGATTCGCATAGTACAGCGCGTTGGCTAAGTTCGCCATATAATTCCCATTATTGTCGCCGCTGGTCATCGTCATTGGTGCTGGTAGATCATGTCCTGCCCAAGAACTTAGTGTCACAGTTGGGGTAGAGACAATCAGCCATGAATCTTTAAACTCATCAGTTGTCCCAGTTTTTCCGACCCAATCAGCACTAGCTAGATGAGGATTCAAGCCAGCTAACGTTGGTTTGAATTTTGTCGTATTCGCAGAATCCACCACTGAGCGCAACAAGTCATTCATAATAGAAGCGGTCGCCGGTGAATAAACTTGCGTTCCTTCATCTTTGTGTTCGTAGACCACATGTCCGCTATTGTCTGTGATTTTTTCAATCATGTAGGCTTTTTGATATTTACCTTTGTTAGCAAGCGCTTGGAAGCCGTTTGTTTGTGTTACAACATTTGTTTCTACTGAACCCAATGGCGCAGATTCGTAAGCCCAAGCATCTGAAGCTGGATAGTTCATTTTACTTAAGTAGTGATTGTAAGAGAAATTATCATCACCCATTTTTTTTTCTTAGCTCATTATTAACATGAACGACAGGGATATTGAAAGACCAATTCAAGGCATTCCGAACAGTCACGAATTGATTTAAATCCACATTTGTGGAATTAACAAATTCACGACCATCAGCATAAGTCGTTGGGTAGTTGGCCAGACGACTTTCAGAACCAATGATTCCTTGATCAATCGCAGGACCATAGACAGAAATTGGTTTAATCGTAGAACCAACTTGACGATCGGCATTAAAGGCATGGTTGTTTTGATTAATATCGAAGTTTCTGCCGCCGATAAAACCAAGGATACGACCAGTAGCGTTATCCATTAAAATATTGCCAGTTTCAATCATTGTATTCCCATTGACATCTGCAGTGCCATCATCAAGCAAATAACCATAATTTGCGACAGCGGTTTGCATCGTGTTGTAAATATTCTGATCAATGGTTGATTGGATTGTATAGCCTTGCGACTGGATTTCGCGACGTGCTTGTTCTTCATATTGATCTAAACCAACTTGATCTAAATCATCACGATTAACTTTAGCTTTTTTCATATCTAAATCCATGACAATCTCAACTGCTTTATCTAACACCGTATAGTATAGATAGCCTTCTGTATTGACATTGGCCTGTTCAGTTGGTAAAAAGTCTTTTTTCAAGTCGTAAGCTTTGGCTTCTTCATATTCCTTTTGCGAAATAGCTTTTTCTCGGTACATACTGAAAAGAACAAAATCTTTTCTCTTCATTCCTAAAGACAAATCGTCTTTCAAGGCACCAGTGTTAGTATAGGGCGTGTAAACAATGGGACTTTGGGGAAGTCCTGCGATAAAGGCCGCTTGAGGAAGATTCAAGTCCTTGGCACTTTTACCAAAGAGTCCTTTGGCTGCTTCTTCCACGCCTGCAATATTTTCACCTTTGTTATTACGACCAAAAGGGGAGACATTTAGATAAGTTGTCACGATTTCGTCCTTAGAAAAGTATTTTTCAATACGTAAAGCTAATAAAATTTCGTTGGCTTTCCGTTTAAAGGTCGTTTCATCAGTTAAAATCTGTTGCTTGACCAATTGCTGAGTCAATGTTGAACCACCAGAAGAACCGCCGATACCTGTCGCATCAGAAATCAACGCTCGAACTAGCGCTTTTGGTACCACCCCATGATGTTCTTCAAAATATTCATCTTCTGTTGAAATAATGGCTTTTTTTAGCAATGGAGACATTTGATCGCCATTAATTCGTGTCCGAATTAAATCTGATTTGATGTTAGCAATCGGAGTACCATCTGCGTAAGTCATTTTTGACACTTCGGTAATATCACTGATTTCTTTTTGCAATTCTTCCTTCGTTGGGGGCTGTGTATCTTCAACTAGAAAAGCAAAATAGCCCATTCCAATACCTAAGCCAAGAGAGCCACCTAAGACAATCAGAATAACCCCAAAAACCACTAATGACTGAAAAACGCGAATAATGACATTTAAAATAAGTAAAAAGACATTGCCGCCAGAAGAGGTCGTTGGTTTTTGCTTATTGTTACTTGAATTATTTTTCAAAAGCTTCACCTCAATAAAATGATACATTCTGTGTTATTATAGCAAAAAAAAGCTTCTATGAATAGTTTCTACACCAATTGCCATTTTTTGTTGAAAAAACTTAAGAGAAAATAGGGAAATCTCATTTTTTGACTTTTCAAGTGTGACAGAATCGGTTACTATGAATAGGGGAATTTGATCTATTATTATGTTTTACTATAGGAGGAAAATCATGAATTCAGCTTTTTTTGAAGAATTAAAAGCCCGTGGGTTGGTCTACCAAGTCACAGATGAAGAAGCCTTACAAAAACAATTAAATGAAGAATCTGTTAAATTATATATCGGCTTTGATCCAACGGCAGACAGTTTACACATCGGGCATCTACTGCCAATTCTTATGTTACGTCGTTTCCAACAAAATGGTCATGTGCCCATTGCTTTAGTTGGTGGCGGAACAGGCATGATTGGTGATCCATCATTCAAAGATGCAGAACGTAGTTTAAACACACTTGATACAGTGAAAGCTTGGTCTGAAAGTATTAAGGGCCAGTTGTCACGTTTTATCGATTTTGAAGATGAAAAAAATCCAGCGATTCTAGCAAATAACTATGATTGGCTTGGAGAGCTTTCGTTAATTGATTTCTTACGTGATGTTGGAAAAAACTTTACAATTAACTATATGATGAGTAAAGAAAGTGTGAAACGTCGAATCGAAACAGGAATTTCTTATACTGAATTTGCGTATCAATTATTACAAGCGTATGATTTCTTGAAATTGTACGAAACAGAAGGTTGTTTATTGCAATTAGGCGGCAGTGATCAATGGGGAAACATTACTTCAGGGATTGAATTATTACGCCGAGAACAAGAAGTTCAAGGATTTGGCTTAACTATGCCTTTAATTACAAAAGCAGATGGTACCAAATTTGGTAAAACAGAAGGAAACGCAGTTTGGCTAGATGCGGAAAAAACTTCGCCATATGAATTTTATCAATTCTGGATTAACACAGATGATCGTGATGTCGTGAAATTCTTGAAATACTTTACTTTCTTAACATTGGATGAAATTGCAACAATTGAAGAAGAATTTACAGCGAACCCAGGTCAACGTGCTGCGCAAAAAGCGTTAGCCAAAGAAGTGACTACTTTAGTCCACGGTGAAGCAGCCTATCATCAAGCGGTTAAAATTTCAGAAGCTTTATTCAGCGGGGATATCCAAAGCTTAACAGCAGAAGAAATTAAACAAGGCTTTAAAGATGTACCGACGTATGAGGTGCAACCAGAGGATCAATTAAGTTTAGTCGACTTATTAGTTACCTCAAAAATAGAACCATCCAAACGTCAAGCCCGTGAAGATGTTCAAAATGGAGCGATTTACGTCAATGGAGAACGTAGACAAGATTTAGCAGCTGAATTGACAGAAACTGATAAAATCGAAGGACAATTTACTGTGATTCGTCGCGGTAAGAAAAAATATTTCTTGTTAAAATACTAAAAAAATGAAAGCTTGGGACGAAGGTCGTTTAGACAACAGGTTCCAAGCTTTCGCTTTTAAAAAAGATAAATTGGGATTAATTCTGTTACAAAAAACTCTTTTTTACTATTGGGCATATTCAATTACAGATAACTTGTGCTATGCTAGAATAAAAAGTGCAGTCGCTATAAGGAGTAGGTTATGAAATCAATTGTCGAAAAGTTAAACTTAACGAAGTATCAGCAACTAGTTATTTTAAATAGACCACAGGGAGAGTATCTATCTGAATTTGCTTCAGCCGCGCAGCAATTACCCTCAGAACCAGTTGAGCTGATTTTTGCATTTGTGAAAACAATGGCGGAATTTCAAGAGATTGTTTCAATGGTGATTGAAGGTCAACATTTAGTAGAAAATGGGTTGTTATATGTGGCTTATCCGAAAAAAGGCAATAAAATGTATCCAACCTTTGTCCACCGAGATGAAATTTTTCCAACATTACAAGTAAACGAGGCAGATGGGTATATTAAAGGCTCAACCTTAAAATTTAATCGCATGGTTAGTTTAGATGAGACTTTTACGGTTGTCGGCATGAAGAATGTTCTTAAAAAGCTAGCGAAGAATCAGACCAGTTCTGCTGTTGGGGATTATGTTCAATATTTACCGGAAATTGAAGCGTTGGTACAAACAGAACCAGCTGCTGCAGCGACATTCGCTGCATTAACGCCTGGTTATCAAAAAGAGTGGGCGCGGTATGTATTTAGTGCAAAGCGAGCGGAGACACGGAAAAAGCGGCAAACTGAAATGTTAGTCATTTTAAAAGAAGGCTATAAAACCAAAGCGCTTTATCAGCAAAGGAAGAAATAATGGCGCAGTCAATTGAAACAGTTACAGCATACATCGAAACAGTTGAACCAAACTGGCGAATTGCTTATCAGCAAGTATTAGATGTCGTTTCGCAAAATTTGCCAGCAGGATTTGAATTAACAATGCAATATGGCATGCCAACCTTTGTTGTGCCGCTTTCAGTATTTCCAGAAGGCTATCTTAACCGTGGTGATGAACCGTTACCATTTATCAGCTTAGGCGCTACTAAAAGGCAAGTAGCTTTATATCACATGGGATTAATGGGAAATGAAGCCGTCCGAAGTTGGTTTCAAGAAGCCTATCAGGAACAAGTGTCAACAAAGCTAAACATGGGGAAAAGTTGTCTTCGCTTCACTAATCCTAAGCGAATACCCTATGAACTAATTGGCGAATTAGTAACAAAAATCACGCTAGAAGAATGGCTGCAACAGTATCAACACTACCAAAAGAAAAAGAAGAATTATTAGGAGGAACCACATGTTATTAGGATCACACGTTAGTATGAGTGGCAAGAAAATGCTATTAGGCTCTGCCGAGGAAGCGGCTAGTTATGGCTCAACAACCTTTATGATTTATACAGGTGCGCCACAAAACACGCGTCGGAAACCGATTGAAGAAATGAATATTGAAGCTGGGCAAGCTTTTATGAAGGAACACAATTTAAGTAATATCGTCGTTCATGCCCCGTATATTATTAATTTAGGTAATACAATTAAAACGGAAAATTTCGGTTTTGCCGTAGACTTTTTGCGTCAAGAAATTGAGCGAGCACAAGCGTTGGGAGCAACGCAAATCACGTTACACCCAGGTGCGCATGTTGGTGCAGGTCCAGAAGCCGGCATTAAACAAATTGTTAAAGGTCTAAACGAAGTCTTGTGGAAAGAGCAAATCCCTCAAATCGCTTTAGAAACCATGGCTGGTAAAGGAACCGAAATCGGCCGTACGTTTGACGAACTAGCTGCGATTATTGACGGAGTTACGCTAAATGATAAGCTTTCTGTCACTCTGGATACTTGCCACATTAATGATGCAGGTTATAATGTAAAAGATGATTTTGATGGCGTATTAGTTGAATTTGATAAAATTATCGGATTGGATCGTTTAAAAGTTATTCATGTGAATGATTCTAAAAATCCTATGGGCTCACATAAAGATCGTCATGCCAATATTGGCTTTGGCACTATTGGTTTTGAAGCTTTAAACGGTGTGGTTCACCATGAAAAATTAACTGCTTTACCAAAAATTTTAGAAACACCTTATGTCGGAGAAGACAAAAAAAATAAAAAGGCCCCTTACGGCTTTGAAATTGCGATGTTAAAAAATCAAACATTTGATCCAGAATTATTAGAAAAAATTCAAGGACAAAACTAAAGCAACAATCGCTCTTAAAGGTCCTATTGACATTTAAGAGCGTATATTTTTGACTTTTAATCACTATTTTGCAAAAAAATCAGACTTTTTTCATTATTTAAGAGAAATCCCGCAAAAAGAACTTTTCTTTTTTTGCTATTTCTAGTAAAATAATTCATTGAGAGCAAAACTATACGGAGAGGAGAGAGTTTCAATGGCAACAGGTTGGGTAGTATTAATCGCAGTAATCGCTTTATTAGTAGGCGCTGCAGGGGGCTTTTTCCTTGCACGCAAATATATGCAAGATTATTTCAAAAAAAATCCTCCCGTTAATGAGGATATGTTACGCATGATGATGGCATCAATGGGTCAAAAACCGTCAGAGAAAAAGGTTAGACAAATGATGCAACAAATGAAAAACCAAGGAAAATAGTAAAGGTTATTCAGGTAATCATGAATAAGTGTAAAAACGGGCTGATTTTCAGTCCGTTTTTTTGTTGTTTTGCGGGAGAATAGGATAATCTAGGAGGAAAAGAGCGAAACGTTTAATCAAAAACAACAATAACGAAGAAACCTTCTAGCTCGAAAGTAGTCTTCGTAGAACAACAAAGTAAAAGGAGGGACAACTGAATGTCCATATTCAAAAAATTAGGCTGGTTTTTTAAGCAAGAGAAAAAAAGTTATATTATTGGGGTTTTCTCATTAATGATGGTCGCTCTTGTTCAATTAGTCCCGCCCAAAGTTATTGGCGTCGTTGTAGATGAAATCGTTAACAAAGAAATTCGCTTAACGAAAATTATCGTGTGGGTTGCACTCTTGATTGGTGCTGGGCTTGCCCAATATCTTTTTCGCTATATTTGGCGGATGCATATTTGGGGGAGTGCGGCTCGTTTGGAAAAAGAGCTACGGACTCAATTATTTCATCATTTCACAAAAATGGATAGCATCTTTTATCAGAAATATCGGACAGGTGACTTGATGGCGCATGCAACCAATGATTTAAATGCCATCCAAAATGTTGCTGGAGCTGGGATTTTAACGTTTGCCGACTCTGTGATTACGGGAGGAACAACGATTATCGCAATGGTTCTATTTGTCGATTGGCGCTTAACATTAATTGCTTTATTACCGCTGCCTTTATTAGCCGTCACTTCACGAGTTCTAGGTTCTAAGTTGCATGATGCCTTTCGAGATTCACAAGCTGCTTTTTCAGCGATTAATGATAAAACACAAGAAAGTATTACTGGAATTAAAGTCATTAAAACATTTGGGCAAGAAAAAGAAGATCTTGCTGATTTTACAGAGAAAATTGATGATGCTATCGTCAAAAATAAACGAACGAACTTTTTAGATGCACTATTTGATCCGTTTATTACGCTGATTATTGGTGTTTCTTATGTTTTGACAATTATTATTGGTGGTCGTTTCATCATGGAAGGAACGATTAGTTTAGGTCAGTTGGTCTCTTTCATTGCCTATATTGGGATGCTAGTTTGGCCAATGTTTGCGATTGGGCGCTTATTTAATGTGTTAGAACGTGGGAATGCTAGTTACGATCGTGTGAACGAATTATTACATGAAAAAACGCATATTATCGAACGAAAAGATGCCATCAAAACAATGGCGCAAGGGACAATTTCAATGAAGATTGATTCTTTTTCTTATCCAAAAGAAGAGACGGTGGCGTTGGAAAATATCCAATTTTCGTTGCAAGAAGGAGAAACCTTGGGGATTGTTGGCAAAACAGGCGCTGGTAAAACCACTATTTTGAAATTGTTGATGCGTGAATATGACCAATACCAAGGAACGATTTCCTTTGGAAAACATAACATTAAAAATTACACATTAGATGCATTGATGGGTGCAATGGGGTACGTGCCACAGGACCATTTTCTCTTTTCCATGACGGTACGAGATAACATTCGTTTTGCTAAACCACACTTGGAACAAGCAGCAGTTGAACAAGCGGCAGCATTAGCATTTATTAACCAAGAAATTAAAGCATTCCCTGAAGGCTATGACACAATGGTTGGGGAACGTGGCGTTTCGCTTTCTGGAGGACAAAAACAACGGATTTCTATTGCACGGGCCTTGATTGTTGAACCAGAATTGTTAATTTTAGACGATGCCTTATCTGCAGTCGATGCGAAGACTGAAGAGGCGATTTTATCAAATCTAAAAGAAACGCGCCAAGAAAAAACCACTATTATTACAGCGCATCGTTTAAGTAGTGTCATGCATGCCAAAGAAATCTTAGTGTTGGATGAAGGGAAAATTATTGAACGGGGGACGCATCCAGAGTTACTGGCTCAGAAGGGTTGGTATCAGCGGATGTGGGAAAAACAGCAATTAGAAGCGAAAATTGAAGGGAGTGAGAGTTAATGGAAGAAAAGTATCAATCCGAATGGTCCAGAGAATTACCGATGAAAGAACAATTAACGATTGTTCAGCGTTTGTTTCGTTTTGCCAAACCGTTTCGACGCATGTTTTACACAGCTATTCTCTTTGCATTTGGCTTATCAATTATCAATATTCTTTTGCCTAGAGTCATTCAAGTTTTTATGGATAATTATTTAACGCCTAAAACTGCTACAATGCAAGTGATTCTAACTTTTGCTGCTATTTATTTCTTTGGTGTCATTGTCAAAAGTATTGTTTGGTTTTTCCAATGGTATTTGTATTCGATGGCTTCTTTAAAAACGTATCAATATATACGAGTGAAATTATTTGAAAAATTACACACTTTAGGTATGCGTTATTTTGATCAAACACCAGCGGGTTCGACGGTGTCTCGTGTTACAAATGACACAGAAACATTGTTTGAATTCTGGTATGTATTCCTAATGGTGATTACAGGAATTTTTGCCGTAATCTCGTCATTTTTTGCAATGTTTCAACTCAGTCCAGAAATCTCATTTTATTGTCTAATTTTCTTGCCGATTTTATTAGTTGTGATTTGGTATTACCAAAAATTTAGTTCAAAATTATATCGCAGTATGCGGGAAAAATTAAGTCAATTAAACACCAAACTAAATGAATACATCTCTGGTATGCAAATCATTCAACAATTTCGCCAAGAAAAGCGTTTGGAAAAAGAATTTGAGGAAACCAATGATGATTATTTAAAAACACGAGTAGCAATGATTCGTATGAATTCGTTATTATTAAGTCCCATCATTAATTTGTTGTATACGTTGGCGATTGCATTGGCCTTAACTATGTTTGGCATCGATGCTTTACATTCACCTGTTGAAGCGGGGATGATTTATGCTTTTGTAACGTATGTCCAAGCTTTTTTTAATCCGATGACGCAAATGATGGACTTCCTAAGTATCTTTACAGATGGGATTGTCGCAGGTAGCCGTATTTTAAAAATTATGGATACGGAAGAATTAACGCCGCAACAATCAGTAGGTGCGAATGGGGAAATTATTCGCGGGAAAATTGAATTTCGCAATGTTACTTTTTCTTATGACGGCAAAAACGAAGTATTGAAAAATATTAGCTTTGTCGCAAATCCCGGGGAAACCGTCGCTTTAGTCGGTCATACAGGAAGTGGTAAAAGTTCAATTATTAATGTACTCATGCGTTTCTATGAATTTTATGAAGGGCAGATTTTAATTGATGATCGTGACATTCGTGATTTTCCCATGACAGAATTACGGGAAAAGATGGGCTTAGTATTACAGGACGCTTTCATGTTTTATGGAGATATTGCTGGAAATATCCGTTTACTGAATCCCAATATTACAGATGAGCAAATTAAACAGGCTGCGGAATTTGTTCAGGCAGATAAATTTATTCACACGTTACCCAATACCTATCATGCGAAAGTCATTGAACGAGGAGCGAGTTATTCTAGCGGGCAACGTCAATTAATTTCGTTTGCACGAACGATTGTGACTGATCCCAAAATTTTAGTTTTAGATGAAGCAACCGCTAATATTGATACAGAAACAGAAGGATTGATTCAAGAAGGATTAGCCAAAATGCGTCAAGGGAGAACGACAATTGCGATTGCGCATCGCCTTTCGACGATTCGTGACGCAAACTTGATTTTAGTTTTAGACAAAGGGCAGATTGTAGAACGAGGAACGCACGAAACGTTACTGGCAGAAGGTGGCCTTTATGCGGATATGTATCAGTTACAAAGTACGGAAGTTTAACGTAACAATAGAAAGAGTTAAATAACCCAAACAAAGGCATTTAGTGTTAGGAAATTCCTAATTCTAGGTGTCTTTGTAGCTCTTTAAATTGCAAAAAAGAATAGAAATGGTATGATATGAAGAGAGAAAAACAAACTAGGAAGTTAGGTGGAACTGTGAAGCCAGTTATAGTCAAAAATGTGCGAATAGGTGAAGGGAATCCCAAAATTGTGGTGCCCATTGTTGCTCCAACAGCCGAGGATATTTTGGCCGAAGCAACGGCGAGCCAAACACTAGATTGTGATTTGGTGGAATGGCGTTTAGACTATTATGAAAATGTCGCTGATTTTTCCGATGTATGTAATCTTTCACAACAAGTAATGGAACGGTTGGGGCAAAAACCGTTATTGTTAACTTTTCGTACACAAAAAGAAGGCGGCGAAATGGCTTTTTCCGAGGAAAATTATTTTGCATTGTATCATGAATTAGTAAAAAAGGGTGCGTTGGATTTATTGGATATTGAATTATTTGCGAATCCGCTGGCGGCAGATACGTTAATTCACGAAGCTAAAAAGGCGGGGATTAAAATTGTTCTCTGTAATCACGACTTTCAGAAAACACCGTCGCAAGAGGAGATTGTCGCGCGGTTACGCCAAATGCAAATGCGTCAGGCAGATATTTGTAAAATAGCTGTGATGCCACAAGATGCGACAGATGTACTTACGTTACTTTCAGCAACCAATGAAATGTACACCCATTATGCATCCGTTCCAATCGTTACTATGTCAATGGGACAGTTAGGGATGATTAGTCGCGTAACAGGTCAACTGTTCGGATCGGCACTAACTTTTGGCTCCGCCCAGCAAGCGTCTGCACCAGGCCAACTATCCGTACAAGTATTAAGAAATTATTTAAAGACATTCGAACAAAACAAGTGATTCAGAAGGTGAAAAAAGTGGCAAAGAAAAAAACACAACAAAAAACGAATGCGATGCGCATGGTGGAACAACATAAAGTACCATATAAAGAATATGAATTCGCTTGGAGTGAAGATCATTTAAGTGCAGAAAGTGTCGCTGAAAGTTTAGGTATTGAAAAAGGACGAATTTTTAAAACCTTGGTTACAGTAGGTAATAAAACAGGTCCAGTCGTGGCTGTCATTCCTGGTAATCAAGAATTAGATTTGAAAAAATTAGCGAAAGCTAGTGGCAACAAAAAGGTAGAAATGCTTCACTTAAAAGATTTAGAAGCAACCACAGGCTATATTCGTGGGGGCTGTTCACCAATTGGGATGAAAAAACAATTTCCCACCTATTTGGCTGAAGAAGCTCAACAATATTCTGCAATTATTGTTTCTGCAGGCAAACGTGGCATGCAAATTGAATTAGCGCCTGAAGCAATCCTTTCGCTAACCAATGGGCAATTTGCGGAAATAACGACAAAAGAATAAGTGGCTATAAGAAGAAGTCGAGACAGAACCGTTTATCTGTTTTTAAACGTGGAGCAAAAATCACTTGGAATTTTTGCTCCACGTGTTTAATTATCAAATTAATAAAGGAAAAGCATTAAGTAAACAGTGCTACTTTTTATTGGGATAAAATTTTTGTAATGCTTGCCGTGCAAGCATATCGGCCGCTTTGTTTTGACTTTCAGGTAGCCATTCGATTAAGAGCAAAGGAAAATTCTTTTCTAGTTGTTGATATTCTGCTAAATAAGGCTGGTACTTTTCATTTTTAGCATAGTTTTTTTCAATTGTTTGGACAACAATTTTACTATCTGAGTGGAGAAGAACGGTTTGTTGATTGTCTTCATTGGCAATCGCTTTTTTTAAAGCTTCAATCAGCACTTTAAATTCGGCTTCGTGATTACTAACAATGCCTAAAGGCACATGCAATTGTTGCCGCGATTGGTCGGTGAGGTAAACGATACCGCCGCCAGATTCACCTGGATTGCCTTTTGTTGCAGCATCTACATAAATTCTTAACATAAAATTACTCCTAATTTCTTTTTGTTCTTAAAAAAAGTATGTTACTATTATAACATATTTAAATTTAGCGGCGTTGATCCAGAAGTAGTGAGGGCACTTTATGAAAAAACAGAAATTCTATTGGCAGCCAGAATTAGCATCAACAATTATTTACTGGTCTTGCACATTTTGTATATTATTTATTAGTTTAATTTTAGCATTGGAAAATAATGGTCCTTACTTGATTAGTAATCTGGTGATGGTTCCATTTTTTGTGTTTGCTTATCTAGGAATTGCGCGGTCTTTTAATATGACAGAAACATCTTTAATTGTCAGAGATGTTTTGTGGTTTCGCAAAAAAGCACTTCCGCTTTCTCAGATAGAAAAAGTAACCTACAATGAAAAAAGCATCGAAATTTTTTCCTCAGAATTTAAGGAAGGCTCAAAAGTCTTTTTAATGAAAAAGAAAACGATTCCGTTATTTCTTGAGGCACTTAAGGTAAAAAAGCCTGAATTGAAGGTAGCAGAAGATCATTCTTTGGGCCTTCATAAAAAAGAAGAAAAAAACAAGAGTGAGTCATAAGTCGAAACGACTGGTGACCCACTCTCAAAATCTTAAAATAATCAGCTGAAACAAACGCTACGTTTACTTACTTTTTGGAGCTAAGCGCTGTTGGTTCAGCTTTTTTAGTTATCTATTTTTTTGACATGTGCTGCTTGTAGCCCACGATTGCCTTCCATTATCTCGAACTCTACAGATTGATTCTCATCAAGTGATTTGAATCCATCACCTTCTATAGCAGTGAAGTGGACAAAAATCTCATCTTCTTCGTTGTAAACGATAAAACCATAACCTTTTCTGTTATCGAACCATTTGACAATTCCTTTTTGCATCCAATTCACGCTCCTTTTAGATTTGTAAAGACACTTTCATTATACGAGAAAAGGCTACCAAACGTCAATGGTTGGGTTGTTTAAAAAAGGTTATTCTAGCCATTCTATTCAATACAAGCTATAATTTAAAAGAAACAATGTGTCACAAAGACGATAAAGAATTGAAAAGGGGTCCGTTATGAAGACAGATATTAACATTGCACAAGCAGCAACATTAAAACCTATTCAAGAGATTGCCGAAACAATCGGTCTTTCAGAAGATTCGCTCGAACTTTATGGAAAATACAAAGCGAAAATAGATTTTCCAACGCTTCAATCCTTAGAAGCGCAACCAGAAGGTAAATTAATCCTCGTTACATCGATTAATCCAACACCAGCAGGAGAAGGAAAGTCAACCGTGACCATTGGTTTAGGAGATGCATTAAATCAAATCAATAAAAAAACAGTTATTGCCCTAAGAGAACCATCATTAGGTCCTGTGATGGGGATTAAAGGTGGCGCAACAGGTGGCGGTTACGCACAAGTATTACCAATGGAAGAAATCAATTTGCATTTTACTGGTGATATGCATGCGATTACGACAGCCAATAATGCCTTAGCTGCGTTACTAGATAATCATTTACAGCAAGGAAATGAATTAAAGATTGATTCTCGACGGGTGATTTGGAAACGGGCAGTGGATCTAAATGATCGTGCGCTCAGACAGGTCGTTGTTGGTTTAGGCGGTCCTTTCCAAGGTGTACCAAGAGAAGACGGTTTCGATATTACTGTGGCAAGCGAAATTATGGCGATTCTTTGTTTAGCGCAAAATTTAACGGACTTAAAAGAACGCTTAAGTCGGATTATTGTCGCCTATAATGACCAAAGAGAGCCGGTGACGGTTAAAGATTTAAACGTGGCAGGTGCGCTGACTTTATTATTAAAAGACGCCTTAAAACCTAATTTAGTTCAAACGATTGAAGGAACTCCAGCTTTTGTTCACGGTGGTCCTTTTGCCAATATCGCTCATGGATGTAACAGTATTTTAGCGACAAAAACGGCTTTGCATCTAGGGGATTATGTCGTAACAGAAGCAGGTTTTGGTGGCGACTTAGGTGGCGAAAAATTTTTAGATATTAAAGTACCTTCTTTAGGAAAAGCACCCGATGCCGTTGTGATTGTGGCAACGATTCGCGCGTTGAAAATGCATGGCGGTTTGGCGAAAGATCAGTTAGCAGAAGAAAATTTACCAGCGTTACAAAAAGGCTTTGCCAACTTAGAAAAACATATTCAAAACATGCAACGTTATGATGTACCAGTAGTTGTTGCAATTAATGAGTTTACACAGGATACAGAGAAGGAAATTCAACTGTTGAAAGAAGCCTGCCAAGCGTTAGGCGTGCCCGTCGAGTTAACAAGTGTTTGGGCGCAAGGTGGCGCAGGTGGCACGAATCTAGCGAAAACAGTAGTAGCAGAGATTGAAGCCGATACAAAACAGTTTCAACCTTTATATAATCCTCGCCAAACTATTGAAGAAAAAATTCAAGCCATTGTACAAACGATTTACGGCGGGGAACAGGCGATTTTTTCTCCGAAAGCGCAAAAACAAATCGCAGACTTTACAAAAAATGGTTGGGATCAATTACCAATCTGCATGGCGAAGACACAGTATTCACTTTCTGACGATCCTCAAAAATTAGGACGGCCAGAAGGATTTACGATTACAATTCGTGAACTAGTTCCAAAAATCGGTGCAGGGTTTATCGTGGCGTTAACGGGTGACATTTTAACGATGCCTGGCTTGCCGAAGGTTCCTGCTGCGTTAAATATGGATGTGGACGAAACGGGTCAAGCGAGCGGTCTCTTTTAAAGCCGCTCTTTCCTGAGACCTATTTTTAGTATATACTTGAAAGTAGCTCAATAAAAAATAATGACGGAAATTTATTGCGTAGTTTATTATAAGGAGCAACGACTATGGGGGAACGAGCAGATACATTTTTAGCACACTTTAATCGCATTGAAAAGTGGATGAGAGAGAGACTGAACAATCCTGTCAACATGGGATTCAGTGAAATGACAAGACGTCTTTCCCGAAAAGAAAAAGGACAGATTGCTCAATTTGAAGAGGATTTGCTTCAAATGGCTCAGTTAAGAAATGCCATCGTTCATGAGCGAATTGCTGATGATTTTGTAATTGCAGAGCCAAACGAATGGGCAGTTCAACGAATTGAAACGATTGAACAAGCTTTAACAAAACCAGAAAAAGTAGTGCCTAAATTTGCGAAACGTGTTACAGCTTTTGAAATCACCACTTCTTTAGAAACGTTATTAACGATTATTGCAAAAAAACAATATTCTCAATTTCCGATTTATGAAAAAGGTGTATTTAAAGGATTAATCACGGTTCGAGGGATTGGTGTATGGTTTGCCATTGAGAGCACCAAAGGCGAAGTTCACATTGCCAACCGAACGGTGCGAGAATTGTTGGCATCAAATTATAAACGCAGCAACTATCAATTTGTTTCAATTGAAGCAACCGTTTTTGAAGTTGAACAAATGTTTCGGGAGCAGCCACGCTTAGAAGCTGTGCTTATTAGTAAAAGTGGCCATCCTAATGGTGAGTTAGTAGGCATTGTTCGACCAAGAGATTTAGCAAGTATTCATAGAGAAAAGGAATGACGCGATTGTTAGTAGTATATTTTTTAATCAGTGCCTTATTAGTAGGGCTTGACCAATGGAGCAAATATTTGACGGTCCAAAACATTTCTTTGGGTGAAACAAAAGAATTCATTCCTGGATTTTTGTCGCTGACCCATTTAAGAAATACCGGAGCTGCTTGGAGCTTATTAGAAGGAAAGATGATATTCTTTTATGTCATCACAGTAATTGTTAGTGTCGTGATTATTTATTTATTAATTAAGAATTATAAAAAAAGTATCTGGTATTCTGTAGGTTTATCTTTTGTCTTAGCAGGTGCCATTGGGAATTTTATTGATCGTGTACGTTTAGGCTACGTAGTGGACATGCTCCAAACGGATTTTATGAATTTTCCTATTTTTAATGTTGCAGATAGTACGTTAGTGGTCGGCGTTATTTGTATATTTATTTATTTGATTTTAGATGAAAAAGCAGCAAAGGAAGGCAAAAAATGGAACAAATTAACGTAACGATTCAAACAGAAAAAGGCCGGATTGATAAAGTATTAAGTGAACATTTACCCAATCATTCCCGCTCGCAAATTCAACAATGGTTAAAAGAAAAACACGTAACAGTTAATGGTGAAACGGTCCGCGCAAATTACAAAGTTACAGCAGGCGATGAAATTGTTGTAACAATTCCTGAACCAGAAGTTCTAGATATGGTAGCAGAGGATATTCCTTTGACCATTGTTTATGAAGACAATGATGTGATTGTTGTCAACAAACCTCAAGGCATGGTCGTTCATCCTTCGGCAGGGCATCCCAAGGGTACATTAGTGAACGCGTTACTTCATCATGCGGATCACTTATCGGCGATTAATGATGTGGTGCGACCGGGAATTGTTCATCGAATTGATAAAGATACTTCGGGGCTATTGATGGTGGCTAAAAATGATCAAGCCCATGAATCATTAGCGAAACAGCTAAAAGAAAAAACATCGTTACGTAAATACGTTGCCTTGGTCCACGGTGTTATTCCTCACGATAAGGGAGAGATAAATGCGCCTATTGGTCGTTCCAAGGTTGACCGCAAAATGCAAGCGGTCATTGAAGGCGGTAAAGAAGCAGTCACGCATTTTACTGTTTTAGAGCGTTTTGATGCATTTACCTTAGTTGAATTACAACTAGAAACAGGCCGGACACATCAAATCCGTGTTCACATGAAATATATCGGTTATCCATTAGCTGGAGATCCGTTATATGGACCGAAAAAAACATTGCCTGGCAATGGACAATTTTTACATGCGAAGTTATTAGGCTTTACACATCCTACTACAGGTGAACAATTAGTCTTTGAAGCACCTTTACCAGAAGTTTTTGAAAAAACTTTACACCAATTAAGAAATAATCATTGATTTTTTTCTGAAGAAGAGGTAAACTCTTTTTTAAGAAGAAAAATAACTAAATAACTGTAACCTTTAAGTTTAGTCCCGTGAGGCTAAGAAGGAATCATGCAAAAGAACACTAGGTGCGCTTAGTTAGTAAGTTGTGTGGGCTACATGGTACCCTTGTACCTTTTTAAACTGTAACCAACATCCTCCTATCCTCATACGGGTAGGAGGATTTTTTGTTGGAAAAAATAACAGGACAATTTCAATAAAAACCCACTTATTTTTCAGCTGCTCAATTGAAGGAAGAATCGCTGACCCCAAGACAGCGAGGACGTAGATAAAAAAGAAATGAGGAGGAAATTATTATGCCAAAGAAAGAAGTTGTTGACGCAGTCACAATGAAACGAGCGCTTACTCGAATCTCGTATGAAATTATTGAAAGAAACAAAGGAATTCAAGACATTGTTTTAGTAGGAATTAAAACGCGTGGGATATACATTGCACAACGTCTAGCCGAACGCTTAAAACAATTAGAAGATATTGACGTGCCAGTTGGTGAATTAGATATTACTTTGTATCGTGATGATGTGAAAGATATGGAGGAACCTGAATTACATTCTTCTGACGTACCAGTCTCAATTGAAGGTAAAGAAGTTATTTTAGTGGATGATGTCTTGTACACGGGCCGGACCATTCGTGCTGCGATGGACGCTGTTATGGATTTAGGTCGTCCGAGAAAAATCTCTTTAGCAGTCTTAGTAGATCGTGGACATCGGGAACTACCGATTCGTGCCGATTATGTAGGAAAAAATATTCCAACATCAAAAACTGAGGAAATTATTGTGGAAATGGAAGAGCGTGACGGCGCAGATCGTATTATGATCAGTAAAGGAAACGAATAAAAAGGAGTGAACAACGTTGTCAGAAAAAGAATTTCGAAATGAGGATGCAGTCTTAGATATTAAAGACAGACCGCAAGCTTTTCACTGGGTTGGCCTAAGTTTACAACATTTATTTACGATGTTTGGTGCAACGGTTTTAGTACCAATCTTAGTGGGAATTGACCCAGGGATTGCTTTAGTCAGTTCAGGATTAGGAACAATGGTCTATCTGATTACTACAAAAGGAAAAATCCCCGCTTATCTTGGCAGTAGCTTTGCTTTTATTGCAGCGATGCAGATGTTAATGAAGAGTGATGGTTATCCAGCCATTGCCCAAGGTGCTATGACAACCGGCTTGGTATACCTAATCGTTTCATTAATCATTAAAAAAATTGGTTCCGACTGGTTGGATAAAATTTTACCGCCTATCGTTGTAGGACCTGTCGTGATGGTTATCGGTTTAGGCTTGGCGGCTAATGCCGCAAATAACGCAATGTATAACAACAACGTTTATGATTTTAAATATATTGCCGTAGCCTTAATTACTTTAGGCTTAACCATTTTTTACAACATGTTTTTCAAAGGCTTCCTAGGATTAATTCCAATTCTTTTGGGAATTGTCAGTGGGTACCTAGTCGCTTTAGCTTTCGGAATTATTGATTTAACCCCTATTAAAGAAGCTGCGTGGTTTGCTTTACCGAATTTTGAAGTACCTTTTGTTCAATATGAACCGAAATTGTATTTAAATGCCATTACAACAATGGCACCAATTGCTTTTGTAACAATGACAGAACATATTGGTCATTTAATGGTCTTGAATAAATTAACCAAGCGCAACTTTTTCCAAGACCCAGGCTTATCTAAAACTTTAATGGGAGATGGCTTAGCGCAAATTGTAGCAGGTTTTGTTGGTGGACCACCAGTTACAAGTTATGGTGAAAATATCGGCGTGCTAGCAATTACAAGAGTACACAGTGTCTTCGTGATTGGTGGAGCCGCGGTGTTCGCTGTAGCTTTAGGCTTTGTTGGAAAATTAAGTGCCTTGATTCTAAGTATCCCAGGACCAGTTATTTCAGGAATTAGTTTCGTCTTGTTCGGTGTGATTGCCGCAAGTGGTTTGAAAATCTTAATCGATAATAAGATTAATTTTGATAAGAAAAAGAATTTATTGATTGCTTCAGTAATTTTAGTCATCGGCATTGGTGGCTTAGTCTTCAAAGTAGGAACTTTTGAATTGTCTTCAATGGCATTAGCAACTGTCTTAGGAATTGTTTTGAATTTAATTTTACCGGAAAACGCACGTAGCGAAGAACAGTAGGAGGACTGGACGAATGATTATTACATCTGAACGAATTAGTTTAAAACATCTTTTAACTGCTGAGGCTTTAACCGACCGTGAAGTCATGGGGTTAATCCGTCGCGCAGGAGAATTTAAACAGGGGGCAAAATGGCACCCAGAAGAACGTCAATATTTTGCAACAAACTTGTTTTTTGAAAATAGTACTCGAACACATAAAAGTTTTGAGGTAGCTGAGAAAAAATTAGGCTTAGAAGTGATTGAGTTTGAAGCAAGTAGAAGTTCTGTTCAAAAAGGAGAAACGTTATACGACACAGTACTAACGATGTCGGCAATTGGTGTAGATGTAGCAGTCATTCGTCATGGTAAAGAAAATTATTACGATGAATTGATTCAAAGTAAAACGATTCAATGTTCTATTATTAACGGTGGGGACGGGAGTGGACAACACCCTACACAATGTTTATTGGATCTGATGACTATTTATGAAGAATTTGGTGGATTTGAAGGCTTGAAAGTGGCGATTGTGGGAGATATTACACATTCTCGCGTTGCTAAATCAAATATGCAGTTATTAAACCGTTTAGGCGCTGAAATTTATTTTTCAGGTCCAGAAGAGTGGTACGATCATCAGTTTGATGTCTATGGACAATATGTGCCGCTAGATGAAATTGTTGAAAAAGTCGATGTGATGATGTTGCTTCGCGTGCAGCACGAACGTCATGATGGTAAGGAAAGTTTTTCAAAAGAAGGCTATCATTTGGAATATGGTTTAACCAACGAACGGGCAACTCGTTTACAGAAACACGCAATTATTATGCATCCAGCGCCAGTCAATCGGGATGTTGAACTGGCAGATGAATTAGTGGAAAGTCTGCAATCAAGAATCGTCGCGCAAATGAGTAACGGAGTCTTTATGCGCATGGCAATTTTGGAAGCAATTTTACATGGAAAGGCCTAGGTGGAGAAATGAAGACGTTAATTAAGAATGGAAAAATCATCAAAAAAGAGAATCAATTGATTGAGGCAGCACTTTGGCTAGAAAATGGTGTGATTCACGCAATCGGGGAATCGTTTGACGAAGCAGATTTTGAGCAAGTGTTTGATGCGAACGGGCAACTAATCACGCCAGGCTTGGTGGATGTGCATGTTCACTTTAGAGAACCAGGCTTTACGTATAAAGAAACGATTAAAACGGGTAGTAAAGCTGCTGCTCGCGGTGGTTTTACTACGGTTTGCGCAATGCCCAATTTGAATCCAGTACCAGATACGGCTGAAAAATTAAGTGAGGTTTACGACTTAATTCAAAAAGATGCAGTCGTGAAAGTTTTACAATATGCCCCCATTACAGAAGAGCTACGGAGTGAAGTTTTAACCAATCAGAAGGCCTTAAAAGAAGCGGGCGCCTTTGCATTTACGAATGATGGTGTTGGTGTCCAAACGGCAGGAACGATGTACTTAGCCATGAAAGAAGCGGCTGCATTAAATATGGCACTTGTTGCGCACACGGAAGATGAATCTTTATTATTTGGTGGTGTGATGCATGAAGGAGAAGTTTCTAAGAAATTAGGCCTACCAGGGATTTTAAGTGCAACGGAAGCTTCACAAATTGCTCGGGATATTACTTTAGCGAAAGAAACAGGCGTTCATTATCATGTTTGTCATGTTTCAACAGAAGAAAGCGTGCGCGTTATTCGAGATGCTAAAAAAGCAGGGATTCACGTAACAGCCGAAGTTTCGCCACACCATTTAATTTTAGTCGATGAGGATATTCCTGGTGACGAAGGGTTTTGGAAAATGAACCCGCCATTACGTGGTTTAGCAGATCGACAAGCATTGATTGACGGCTTGTTAGATGGCACGATTGACTGTATTGCTACCGACCATGCGCCCCATGGTTTAGAAGAAAAACAACAATCATTTTTAAACGCACCTTTTGGTATTGTCGGTAGTGAAACGGCCTTCCAATTGATTTATACGAACTTTGTCGAAACAGGCATTTTCACATTAGAACAAGTGATTGATTGGATGGCAGTGAAACCGGCAGAAATTTTTGGATTAAACGCAGGAACACTAACAATTGGTGCACCAGCAGATATTGCAGTTTTTGACTTAGCAACAGCTGCACCAATTGATGCAGAAGCATTTGAATCAATGGCTGTCAATACACCATTTACAGGGTGGACAGTCAAAGGAAAGACACTTATGACATTTGTTGACGGAGCATTAGCTTGGTCGGAGGAGGCGCAGTAGGTTTGAAAAGGTTATTGATTTTAGAAGACGGAACAGTATTTGAAGGAAAAGCGTTTGGTGCAGAAGGCAATGTAGTAGGAGAAGTTGTTTTTACTACTGGCATGACAGGTTACCAAGAAGCAATTACTGACCAAAGTTTTAATGGACAAATGATTACTTTTACGTATCCATTAGTTGGGAATTACGGGGTCAACCGAGATGATTATGAATCCATTGCACCAACCTGTAAAGGTGTCATTGTTAAAGAGCATGCGCGGGTTGCTTCAAATTGGCGTCAACAAATGACCTTGGATGAATTTTTAAAGCGCAAAGGGATTCCGGGAATTTCAGGAATTGATACGCGTGCGCTGACTCGTAAGTTACGATCAGCTGGAACAATGAAAGGGAGCATCATTGATGCCGTGGATGATTTGCCGCATGCGTTTGATCAATTAAAAGCGACAGTCATGCCGAAAAATCAAGTGGCACAAGTCTCCACCACTAAGCCTTATCCGAGTCCAGGTATTGGGCGTAATGTGGTCGTCGTTGATTTTGGGTTGAAACATAGTATTTTGCGAGAATTATCAAAACGGCAATGCAACTTAACCGTGTTGCCTTATAATACAACGGCCGAAGAGATTTTAGAATTAAGTCCCGATGGTGTCATGTTGACAAATGGGCCTGGAGATCCCAAAGATGTGCCTGAAGCTATTGAAATGATTCAAGCAATCCAAGGAAAAGTTCCGATTTTCGGCATCTGCTTAGGTCATCAGTTATTTTCATTAGCGAATGGTGCGGATACGTATAAGATGAAGTTTGGACATCGCGGTTTGAATCATCCTGTACGAGAAATTGCAACAGGACGCATTGATTTCACTTCACAAAACCACGGATATGCCGTAGATGAAGCAACAATTGATCCAGAAAAATTACTTGTGACCCACGTGGAAGTCAATGATGGAACGGTTGAAGGCGTGCGTCATCGAGATTATCCTGCTTTTACTGTGCAATATCACCCAGATGCGGCTCCAGGACCGCACGATGGTCTTCATTTATTTGACGAATTTATGGAATTAATGGATGCATGGAAGGAGCAAAACTAATGCCAAAACGAACGGACATCAAGAAAATCATGGTGATTGGTTCAGGACCAATCATTATTGGACAAGCAGCAGAATTTGACTATGCAGGCACACAAGCCTGTTTAGCGCTAAAAGAAGAAGGGTATGAAGTTGTCTTAGTAAACTCAAATCCAGCGACTATCATGACCGATAAGGAAATCGCGGATCATGTTTATATCGAACCGATTACTTTAGAATTTGTTTCAAGAATTTTGCGAAAAGAACGTCCTGATGCTCTTCTACCAACATTAGGTGGTCAAACTGGATTAAATATGGCGATGGAATTATCGGAATCAGGAATTTTAGATGAGCTAAATGTAGAATTGCTAGGAACAAAGCTCAGTGCGATTGACCAAGCGGAAGACCGTGATTTATTTAAACAATTGATGGAAGAATTAGAACAACCGATTCCAGAAAGTGAAATTGTCAATACGGTGGAACAAGCCGTGGCTTTTGCCAAACGAATTGGCTATCCAATTATCGTTCGTCCCGCATTTACTTTAGGTGGAACAGGCGGCGGCATGTGTGATACGGAAGAAGAACTCCGCCAAATTGCTGAAAACGGTCTGAAATTATCACCAGTTACACAATGTTTAATTGAAAAAAGTATTGCTGGTTTTAAAGAAATTGAATATGAAGTGATGCGTGATTCGGCTGATAATGCGATTGTGGTTTGTAACATGGAAAACTTTGATCCTGTCGGCATTCACACTGGGGATTCGATTGTTTTTGCTCCGAGTCAAACCTTATCAGATTATGAATACCAAATGTTGCGAGATGCGTCTTTGAAAATTATTCGTGCATTAAAAATTGAAGGTGGCTGTAATGTTCAATTAGCTTTGGACCCGCATAGCTTTAATTATTATGTGATTGAAGTGAATCCTCGTGTTTCTCGCTCATCTGCACTTGCTAGTAAAGCCACAGGGTATCCCATTGCGAAGTTAGCTGCAAAAATTGCTGTTGGTTTAACATTAGATGAAATGAAAAATCCAGTTACTGGAACCACTTATGCCGAATTTGAACCAGCTTTGGACTATGTTGTTTCCAAAATTCCTCGATGGCCTTTTGACAAATTTGAAAAAGGTGCTCGAGAACTAGGAACGCAAATGAAAGCAACCGGGGAAGTCATGGCAATTGGCCGCAATATTGAAGAATCCTTATTAAAAGCAGTTCGTTCTTTAGAAATTGGTGCTTATCACAACGAGTTAGCAGAACTAAGTCATGTCAGTGATTTGGAATTAACGAAGAAAATGGTCCATGCGCAAGATGATCGATTGTTCTACTTATCAGAAGCCATTCGCAGAGGATATAGCATCGAAGAATTACAAAGTTTAACGAAAATTGATTTATTCTTCTTGGATAAACTTTTACACATTATCGAAATTGAAACAGCCCTTGAAAGTCACGTGGACAACGTAGCTGTTTTGAAAGAAGCCAAACAAAATGGTTTTTCTGATCGGAAAATCGCAGCACTTTGGGGACAAACAGAACAAGCCATCGCTGACTTCCGCAGAGCCAATCAAATTGTGCCCGTCTATAAAATGGTGGATACGTGTGCTGCAGAGTTTGAATCACACACGCCTTATTTTTATAGCACGTATGAAGTGGAAAACGAAAGCAATGTTTCGAAAAAGCCTTCTGTACTAGTATTAGGTTCTGGTCCCATTCGCATTGGTCAAGGGGTCGAGTTTGATTATGCAACGGTTCATTCTGTCAAAGCGATCCAAGCGGCTGGTTATGAAGCAATTATTATGAATAGTAATCCTGAAACAGTTTCAACAGATTTCTCTGTTTCTGATAAATTATACTTTGAGCCATTAACTTTAGAAGACGTCATGAATGTGATTGATTTAGAAAATCCGATTGGCGTGATCGTCCAATTTGGTGGACAAACAGCGATTAATTTAGCTGAGCCGCTCACAAAACAAGGCGTTAAAATTCTTGGAACAACGATTGAAGATTTAGATCGTGCGGAAAATCGTGATTTATTTGAACAAGCTTTGCAAGAGTTAGCGATTCCTCAACCACCAGGAGATACGGCCACAAGTGCAGAAGAAGCAGTCGTGATTGCTGATCGTATCGGCTATCCCGTTTTAGTTCGTCCAAGTTATGTTTTAGGTGGTCGTGCAATGGAAATTGTCGAAAATCAAAAGGATTTGGAAGATTATATGCGACATGCAGTCAAAGCTTCTCCAGAACATCCTGTCTTGGTTGATAGCTATTTATTGGGACAAGAATGTGAAGTTGATGCCATTTGTGATGGTGAAACAGTACTAATTCCAGGGATTATGGAACATATTGAACGAGCTGGCGTGCATTCTGGTGATTCAATGGCGGTTTATCCACCGCAGTATCTTTCTCAAGAAATTCAAGCAACAATTGCCGATTATACAAAAAAACTGGCACTTGGTTTAAACTGTGTAGGTATGATGAATATTCAATTTGTTATTCATGAAAATCGTGTTTATGTGATTGAAGTGAATCCTCGTGCGAGTCGAACAGTTCCTTTCTTAAGTAAAATCACAGGGATTCCGATGGCCCAAGTTGCTACAAAAGCGATTCTTGGTGAGAAACTGACTGACCTAGGATATCAAGATGGATTATATCCTGAAAGTAAACAAGTTCATGTGAAAGCCCCTGTATTCTCCTTTACGAAACTACAAAAAGTAGATACGTACTTAGGGCCTGAAATGAAATCAACTGGGGAAGTTATGGGTAGTGATTATTATTTAGAAAAAGCCTTGTATAAAGCCTTTGAAGCATCTGGCTTGCATTTGCCAAGTTATGGGGCTGTACTTTTCACCATTGCTGATGAAACAAAAGAAGAGGCGTTAGAAATTGCTAAGCGTTTTTCAGCAATTGGCTATAGTTTAGTCGCAACGGAAGGAACCGCTGACTTTTTAGCGAAGCATCAGTTGCCTGTTAAGAAAGTGACGAAAATTTCTAATCCTGAAGGGGAAACCGTGCTGGATGTCATTCGCAATGGGAATGCGCAAGTGGTAATCAGTACCATGGATAAAAATCGTTCCAGTGCCAACCAAGATGGATTTTCAATCCGTCGGGAAGCAGTCGAACATGGGATTCCATTGTTTACCTCACTTGACACAGCAAATGCGATTTTAAAAGTTTTAGAATCAAGAGCCTTTACGACAGAAGCCATTTAAGCAAAAATCTGGAACAATCGTCTGAGGAGGACTGTTCCAGATTCTTTTACGAAGAAATAGAAAATCATTTATAGGGGAATCAGAGAATAAAGGAGTGAAGGATACTGATGCAGAGAAAGCAAGAAATGATGACCATTGTAGCTCAAAAACAGTTAGCGCCACGGATTTATCAGTTAGACTTACAAGGCGAGTTAGTGAAAGAGATGACACGACCTGGACAGTTTGTGCATATCAAGGTTCCGCGTGCAGATTTACTTTTGCGGCGACCGATTAGCATCAACCAAATTGATCATTCGAACGAAACCTGTCGTTTGATTTATCGAGTCGAAGGCGCTGGAACGGAAGTGTTTGCCACCATGAAGGCTGGTGAACAATTAGATATTTTAGGTCCTTTAGGAAACGGCTTTGATATAACTACCGTAGCAGCTGGTCAAACTGCTTTTATCGTTGGCGGAGGAATCGGGATTCCCCCATTGTATGAATTATCAAAACAACTCAATGAAAAAGGCGTGAAAGTGATTCATTTTCTTGGTTATGCATCAAAAGAGGTTGCTTATTACCAACAAGAATTTATGGCATTAGGAGAAACACATTTTGCCACAGATGACGGCTCGTTTGGCGCTCATGGCAACGTGGGCCGTTTATTGTCAGAAGCGTTAGCAAAAGGACGGATCCCTGATGCAGTGTATGCTTGTGGTGCGAATGGTATGTTAAAAGCAATTGATTCTTTATTTCCAACACATCCACACGTTTACCTTTCTTTAGAAGAACGGATGGCCTGTGGAATTGGGGCTTGCTATGCCTGCGTTTGCCATAAAAAAGGAGACACTACTGGAGCAAAAAGTGTCAAGGTCTGTGATGAAGGTCCGATTTTTAAAGCAAGTGAGGTTATCTTATGATGAAAAATCCTTTAGCCGTTTCAATTCCAGGTTTAACATTAAAAAATCCAATTATTCCCGCCAGTGGTTGCTTTGGGTTCGGGGAAGAATATGCTAACTATTATGACCTTGATCAATTAGGTTCAATTATGATTAAGGCAACAACGCCCCAAGCACGATATGGAAATCCCACGCCACGTGTAGCTGAAACACCTAGTGGTATGCTAAATGCCATTGGATTGCAGAATCCAGGTTTAGAAGTGGTTATGCAAGAAAAATTACCGAAATTAGAAAAATACCCTAACTTACCGATTATCGCAAATGTTGCAGGTGCTTGCGAAGAGGACTATGTGGCTGTTTGCGCAAAAATTGGGCAAGCGCCTAACGTCAAAGCAATTGAACTGAATATTTCCTGTCCCAATGTGAAACATGGCGGCATAGCTTTTGGTACAGATCCAGAGGTTGCTTTTCAATTAACACAAGCAGTCAAAAAAGTCGCCTCTGTTCCGATTTATGTTAAACTATCACCAAACGTAACGGACATTGTGCCGATCGCCCAAGCAATTGAAGCAGGGGGCGCAGACGGTTTTTCTATGATTAATACATTGCTAGGGATGCGCATTGATTTAAAAACGAGAAAACCTATTTTAGCCAATCAAACTGGCGGACTATCTGGCCCAGCCATTAAACCTGTTGCTATTCGCTTAATCCGACAAGTCGCCAGTGTTTCTCAGTTGCCAATTATTGGAATGGGCGGTGTTCAAACAGTGGATGATGTCTTGGAAATGTTCATGGCAGGTGCTAGCGCTGTCGGTGTTGGTACGGCCAACTTTACAGATCCATATATTTGTCCGAAGTTGATTGACGGATTACCTAAGCGAATGGAAGAGTTAGGTATTGAATCGTTGGAACAATTAATTAAAGAAGTGAGAGAGGGGCAGCAAAATGCACGATAGACCAATTATTGCGTTAGATTTTCCCACGCAAAAAGAAGTGGCTGTTTTTTTAGAAAAATTTCCTAAGGAAGAAGCCTTGTTTGTTAAAGTGGGGATGGAACTTTTTTACGCAGAAGGACCAGCGATTGTTCGCTGGCTTAAAGAACAAGGACACGATGTTTTCTTGGATTTAAAATTACATGATATTCCGAATACTGTGGAAAAAGCGATGACAAATTTAGCAAAATTAGGCGTTGCCATTACTAATGTCCATGCAGCAGGGGGCGTTCGAATGATGCAAGCAGCTAAGGAAGGTCTAATCAAAGGGACTCAGCCAGGCGCTAAGGTTCCTGAGTTAATTGCTGTAACCCAGTTGACTTCTACTAGTGAAGAAGAGATGCACCATGATCAATTAATCAACGTTCCTTTAGAGACAAGTGTCATTCATTATGCTAAATGTGCGGAAAAAGCGGGTCTGGATGGTGTGGTTTGTTCAGCATTAGAAGCACGTGGTATTCAAGAAGCAACCAAGCAGACGTTTATTTGCTTAACACCTGGTATTCGTCCAGCAGGAAGTGCAGTAGGTGACCAACAACGGGTCGTTACGCCGCAACATGCTCGCGAAATTGGGTCCACATATATCGTTGTTGGCCGACCTATTACCCAAGCAGAAAATCCTTATGAAGCCTATCAAGAAATCAAAAAAGACTGGAGCGAAAAGTAACATGACAAAAGTAGCAAAAAAGATTGCCAAAGATTTATTAGATATTGAAGCGGTATTTTTAAACCCTAATGAGCCGTTTACCTGGGCAAGTGGCATAAAAAGCCCGATTTATTGTGATAACCGTATCACGATGAGTTATCCTGCTGTGCGTAAAGAAATTGCAGAAGGCTTAGCGGCAAAAATTAAAGAGACTTTCCCAGAAGTCGAAGTGATTGCTGGGACAGCTACCGCAGGGATTCCACATGCGGCATGGGTAGCCGATATTTTAGGATTACCAATGGTTTATATCCGCAGTAAAGCCAAAGATCACGGCAAAGGGAATCAAATTGAAGGCCGAATTTCTGAAGGACAAAAAATGGTAGTTATCGAGGATTTAATTTCAACAGGCGGTAGCGTGTTAGAAGCGGCAGAAGCGGCGGAACGTGAAGGAGCAACGGTTTTAGGCGTTGCGGCAATCTTCACTTATGAGTTACCCAAAGGAACGGCAAATTTTGCAGATAAACAGATGACGTTACTAACGTTAACCAATTATTCAACTTTAATTGATGCTGCATTAGAAGCAAATTATATCGAAGAAAAAGATGTTACCTTATTACAAGAATGGAAAAAAGATCCTGAAAACTGGGGCAAATAACCGTTGAACTAAAGAAGGTTCTTGTCGTCTGATTTTTAGTGTCATTTTCAGTAACCAGATTTAACGGTAGGAGAACTTAGGTCATTTGCCGAGGAGCGTAATGATCTAAGTTCTTTTGTTTGACGTAGAAAAGATGTTAGGATAGAGTTTTAACATGAGTTTTACCTGATTACTATGTGGAAATGAAGGAAGAGTGTATGAAAAAAATAAAAAATATGGACGTTGAATGGAGCTATACAGGCAACGATGGACCAGAACATTGGCATACGCTATGTGACTGGTTTGCAGAAGGTGCTAAGTTTGCTTATCAATCGCCAATTGCTTTAGAAAAAGAAAGTGCTGAGACAGTAAATTCTCAGATTACGTTTCATTATAAAAAAGAAGAATTCACTGAAAAAGAATTCAAAAATACGTTTCATTTTGTACCACCAAATACGGAAAGTTACGTAATGTTTGAAAATGTTGCGTATCATTTAACCGATATCCATTTTCATATGCCTAGCGAACATTTGCTATCGGGAAAGCAGTATCCGCTAGAATTCCATTTGGTTCATATGAACGATGCTGGCGAAAATTTAGTTGTCGGTTGCCTGTTTACCATCACAGAGGAAGAAAATCGTTTTTCAGAAGCGAATCATCCGATGGACTGGGAAAACGGCACGCACCAACAATGGTTTAATCCGTCAATCTTTTTACCAGAGGAGCGTCTACACTACCATTATGTAGGCTCGTTAACAACACCGCCAACTAAGGGTCCAGTGAAATGGTTTGTATTTGATACCATTCAAAAAATGGATCAAGCCTTTTTAAATAAGATTAAGGAAGGTATGTTGGCCTTTAACAATCGGCCCCTTCAGCCGTTGAATGGGCGTAAGATTTATTTTTCAAATGATTAGTGTGTGGAGGAAAAAGGGTTGAATATTCAACAAATGAAGTATGTTGCTGCCATAGCTAACAATGGGAGTTTTCGGGAAGCAGCCAAAAAACTATTTATTACACAACCTAGCTTGTCAAATAGTATTCGAGAATTAGAAGAAGAACTAGGGATTTCCCTCTTTTTACGTACCAATAAGGGCGCTTTTTTAACAGAAGAAGGAATGGTTTTTTTAGAACAAGCAGAGAAAGTTTTAGTTCAAATGGAGTTATTGGAAAATCGCTATCGCGAGACAGTGACCAGCGAACGATTCTCCATCTCTTCGCAACATTACGATTTTTTAGGTGAGGTAATTGCCAAAGTTCTTAAAAAGTATGGGGATCAATATAAAGATTTTCGTGTCTTTGAAACCACGACCTTAAAAGTAATTGAAGATGTCAAAGGATTTCACAGTGAGCTGGGGATTATTTATTTAAATGAACAAAATAGTGTCAGTATTGAACGGTATTTAGAACAAGCTAATCTAGCCTACGAGGTAATTAGTACTTTTAATACACACATTTTTTTAGGAAATCATCATCCTTTAGCCAAGCAAAAAGAAATTCATTTAGAGGAATTAGTTCCCTATCCACAAGTTCGCTTTAATCAAGAAGGAAGCAATTTTTCCTATTTTTCTGAAGATTTAGTTGAAATTCCTGAACAGGAATCGGTCATTCATACTACGGATCGTGGAACCTTGATGAATTTGTTGGTAGAAACCAATGCTTATGCTTCTGGTTCAGGAGTCGTAACGGGTTTTACGAAGAAAGAAATTCGGTTAGTGCCATTGGCGCCAGCTTTGGAAAATCGTATTTGTTTACTCTTTCCCAAAAATCGGGAAATCAGTCCAATTGGTCGCTACTTTATCAAAGAATTAAAAGCGTTGTTTAAAAAAGAGGTAGATACCAAAACATTTAGCACTAAGGAATAAAAAGAAGAGGTCGGGACAGAAGTGTTTAACTCCGAGAAATAAGAAGGAATTTCCGAAAATTGTTCTTTAATTTTCGGAGAATTTCGGCTTATTTCCGAAGGATTTGCTTCTGTTCCCGCCGTTTATTAGTTTTTGAGCGTGGAGCAAAAATCCAAAGTGATTTTTGTCCCACGCTCTTCTTTTTTGGCTCATTTTGAAACAGTAGAAATGGTTTCTCTTTCAATTAATGTGACAGGCACTTGAATGTCTTCTATGATTTGAAGGTCTTGTTGCATCGTTTGTAATAACACTTCACCAGCTAGTTTTCCCATTTCTTTAAAGTCTTGCGCCATGGTTGTTAATGGCGGTTCGACAAATGCTGCTGCTTGAATATCGTCAAAACCAATAATCGATAATTCTTCTGGCACATGAATACCTAGGTTTTTACAGTTTCGTAAACAATGTAACGCGCTGAAGTCATTATCGCAGACCACGGCTGTGAGTTGGTGCGCCTCAAAATACTGTTTAAAGTTGTGTTCATCTAAGAGATTGGTTTCCGTGATTGCTGTATGAAACGCCAGATTGGCTTCTTTTAAAGCTTGGAGATAACCTAAATAACGTTGCCGAACGGATTGTAGGGCTGGACTTCCTGAAAGGATATATCCAATTTTTTGTATGTCCTAAGCCAATTAAGCGTTCGGTTGCTGTTTTACCACCAGCAAAGTTGTCTGATTGAATGGTTGCAAAAGGTAAATCATGGATCTTTTTATCCAAGACAACGACTGGAAAATTCATCAAAGCCAACTCGAACAGTAAGTCGAGATAGTCATTACTAGTAGCAGCATAATAGACAAGCCCGGCAAACTCATTCACAATGTCCGCAGCATTTTTCTCTCTCAAAAAATTAGGCGAGGTCATAAAGACTTCTAAACCAGCTGCTTGAATAGTAGGGGCCAAACCGCTATAGAAATTTCCTACTGATAAATCGTCTGCAAAAGGCAATAAAAAAAGAACTTTATTTAAAGAGGTATGAAGAGGATGCTTTGGTGCTTGAACAAAACTTCCTTTTCCTTGGTGACGTTGGATTACGCCTTGCGTTTCCAACTCAGTTAGCGCTCGTTTGGACGTAATTCTACTGACGTTAAACTGAGCCGATAATTCTTTTTCGGTAGGCACTTGCGCTCCAACAGGCAATCGCCCTGAATCAATTTCATTTTGTAAATAATCAATAATTTGTTGATATAATGGTTGCTTCATTCATTTCACCTCACAATAAGATATATCTTATTTATAGTTTACCATAAATTAATTGGTTTTAAAATGAAAAAAATGATCGAAATCACTAGACAAAGTGAAATGTAAACGCTATAATTCAATTGTTAAATGATATATCAAATTTAAGAGGTGACGAGAATGGTTTATACAGAAGTTCCAAAATCCGTAGCAACATTTATGGAGACAATTACAGAAAAATGCGGTGAAGCACATCAAGATTGGGCAAAAAACTTTCAGGCGGCCTTTGCCAATACTTTACTAACAACAGTGAAACGTCAAGAAGATGGTACTACCTTTTTATTAACAGGCGATATTCCAGCAATGTGGTTGAGAGACTCAACAGCACAAGTTCGTCCCTATTTAGTGATTGCGAAAGAAGACGAAGACCTTGCTCAAATGATTGCTGGTTTGGTTAAACGCCAGTTTCGTTATATTTGCATTGATCCTTATGCCAATGCGTTTAATGAAACAGATAATCATGCAGGCCATCAAACTGATAAGACAGAAATGAATGGCTGGATTTGGGAACGGAAATATGAAATTGATTCATTATGTTACCCGGTCCAATTAGCCTATTTACTTTATAAAAATACTGGGATGACCGAACAATTTAATTCAGATTTTGTGGAAGGCGTCAAAAAAATTCTCAACGTTTTTACAACAGAACAAGATCACGCACAGTCACCTTATTTATTTGAACGAGATACGTGGCGTCAAGAAGATACGTTGGTTGAAGCAGGGAAAGGAACACCAGTTGGCAAAACAGGGATGACATGGTCAGGCTTCCGTCCTAGTGATGATGCCTGCCAATATGGTTACTTAGTTCCTTCTAATATGTTTGCAGTCGTAATTTTAGGCTATATTCAAGAAATTTTCTCTGATGTTTTAGAAGATGCTACGATTGGGGCGATTGCTAAAAAATTACAAGAAGAGATTGAAGAAGGCATCCAAACATTTGGACGAACAAAAAATCAAAATAACGAAACGATTTACGCGTATGAAGTGGATGGCTTAGGCAATGCAAGCGTGATGGATGACAGTAATGTTCCCAATTTAGTAGCAGCCCCTTATCTGGGTTATTGTTCAACAGAGGATGAACAATATTTAACAACGCGTCAAACCTTATTAAGTAAAGAAAATCCTTACTTCTATGAAGGCAAATACGCGAAAGGGATTGGTAGCTCGCATACACCAGAAAATTACGTGTGGCCGATTGCTTTAGCAATGGAAGGAATGACAACCAAAGATAAAGCAGAAAAAGAACGAATTTTAGATTTATTAGTTGCCACAGATGCGGGGACTCATTTGATGCATGAAGGTTTTGACGTAGATAATCCTGAAAATTATACAAGAGAATGGTTTTCATGGGCTAATATGATGTTTTGTGAATTAGTTATGGATTATTTTGACATCCGAGTGGAAAAATAGGAGGAAAAGTAATGACAAAGAAAAAAGTCTATATTGTTTCCCATAGTCATTGGGATCGTGAATGGTATCTGCCTTATGAAGAACATCATATGCGCTTAATTGAATTAGTGGATAATGTATTAGATTTAATTGAAAATGATCCAGAGTTTAACAGTTTCCATTTAGATGGACAAACGATTATCTTAGACGACTATTTACAAGTTCGCCCAGAGAAAAAAGAAGCCGTGAAAAAAGCTGTCCAAGCAGGCAAACTAAAAATCGGACCATTTTATATTTTACAAGATGACTTTTTAATTAGCTCTGAATCCAATGTTCGAAACATGCTGATTGGGCATTTAGAAAGTCAAAAATGGGGAGCACCAGTTCAATTAGGTTACTTCCCGGATACATTTGGGAATATGGGTCAAACGCCTCAAATGATGCAATTAGCAAATCTGCCTGCGGCTGCCTTTGGACGCGGGGTGAAACCGATTGGCTTTGATAACCAAGTCTTAGAAAGCGACTATAGCTCACAATATTCTGAAATGTGGTGGGAAGGTCCTGATCAAACGAAAATTTTCGGCTTGCTTTTTGCTAACTGGTATAGTAATGGGAACGAAATTCCTTCAGAAAAAGAAGCGGCAATCGCTTTTTGGAAACAAAAAATTGGCTGATGTGGAACGTTACGCTTCCACAAACCATTTATTGATGATGAATGGGGTCGACCACCAACCTGTACAAAGAGATATTACTAAGGCCATCGCTTTAGCCAATGAACTATTCCCAGAATATGAATTTATTCATTCCAATTTCGATGACTATTTGAAAGCTGTTCAAGAGGAGTTACCAGAAGATTTAGGAACAGTAACAGGTGAATTAACGAGTCAAGAAACGGATGGCTGGTACACATTAGCCAATACTTCTTCTGCTCGCGTCTATTTAAAACAGTGGAACACAAAAGTCCAACGCCAATTAGAAAATATCGCAGAACCTTTAGCAGCAATGGCTTACGAAGTAACTGGCGACTACCCACATGACCAATTTGATTATGCTTGGAAAACATTGCTTCAAAACCATCCGCACGATAGTATTTGTGGCTGTTCTGTCGACGAGGTTCACCGAGGCATGATGACTCGCTTTGAAAATGCCAATGATGTCGGGCATTTCTTAGCAGATGAAGCAACACGACAATTAACAGAAGCAATTGATACAAGTGTTTTCCCAGAAAAAGCGCACCCGTTTGTTTTATTTAATACTAGTGGCTATCAGAAAACGGAGGTTGTCACTGTGGAAGTGGAGATTGAACGATTGCCATTTTATACAGGAAAACCTGAAGATCTTTATCATGAATTAAAACAAAAAGCCACCCCAGATTATCAAGTGATTGATCCAACTGGAAAAGCCGTTGCAAGCCGTATTGTCAAAGAAGATGTTCGTTTTGGTTACGATTTACCTAAAGATGCTTTCCGTCAACCGTACATGGCCAAATACTTAACGGTCGAATTATCTGTCAAAGAAATGGCGCCATTCTCTTGGGATAGCTTTGCATTGATTCAAGGAGAAACGAAAGCTTTTGAAGGAAGTCTTTTGGCTCAACCAGCAACAAATGAAATGGAAAACGAATTTATTCAAGTGAAAATTGAAAACAATGGTAGCTTAACCATTGCTGACAAAAAAACAGGAGAAACATTTTCAAAATTGTTAACATTTGAAGATACTGGCGACATTGGGAATGAATATATCTTTTTCAAACCGACCGAAGACCAAGGAATTACAACCGAAAATGTAACGGCTGAAATCACGAATAAAGAAAATTCCCCTGTAAAAGCAAGTTATCAAATTAAACAAACCGTCATGTTACCAGTTGCGGCAGATGAACGATTAGAAGAAGAACAAAAGGCTGTTCGTGAGTTTAGAGAACGCCTTGCACAACGTTCAACGACGCTTCGCCCGTTCGAAATAACGACAATGGTTACAATGATCAAAGAAAGTAACCAATTGTTCTTTGAAACAACCATTAATAATCAAATCAAAGATCATCGTTTACGCGTGCTTTTCCCAACTGGCATGGTCACAGAAACACACGAAGCGGATAGTATTTATGAAGTCGTGACACGACCAAATCAAGTAAGCGACACATGGGAAAATCCAACAAACCCGCAGCACCAACAAGCGTTTGTGAATGTTCATGACCAAAACAAAGGCGTGACTATCTTCAATGAAGGCTTAAATGAGTATGAAGTCTTAGCAGATGGAACCATTGCGGTCACATTAATTCGTTGTGTTGGCGAACTAGGTGATTGGGGCTATTTTGCGACACCAGAAGCACAATGCCAAGGAGAATATACCTTTAAATATGGTTTGTCATTGCATGGAAAACCAGAAGAACGCTTTGCTACGTATCAACAAGCCTATAGTGCACAAATTCCTTTTACTGCAGCTACTACTGCGCGTCATGAAGGTAAACTAGCACCGAACCATGTCTACTTGACAACGGCAGAAGGACCAATTGGTTGGACAGCCGTTAAACGTCAAGAGCAAACAAATCATTTAGTCGTTCGTGGCTTTAATCTAACAGCGCAAAATATTCCTTGTGAACTTCACAAAGAGACACAACCAGCGACTTGTTTAACAAATGTATTAGAAGAACCGTTGACACCAGCGATAGAAGTTGATGCACCATTACGTCCGTTTGAAATTCGGACATGGCGTTTCGAAAAATAAATAAATAGGAGAACTTTGTTGAAAAGGACAAAGTTCTCCTATTTTCTTTTCTGTCGTTTTTTTGAGATATTTATAATAAAAATCTAGCGAAACAATGAGAAAATCATTCATTTTACGGTCAATTTGTGCTACTATAACGTCAACTGAAGGAGTGAAGCTAAATGGATTTAACCAATCGTTTTAATCGTCAAGTAAATAAAATTGCTGTTTCTTTAATTCGTCAATTTGACGAACAAGTCTCAGGAATTGAAGGTATTTTAAAATTAACGCTAGGAGAGCCGGATTTTAACACACCTGAGCATGTCAAAAAAGCAGCCAAAGAAGCAATTGATGCGAATTTTTCTCATTATACAGGGATGTCTGGTTTATTAGATGTCCGTGAAGCAGCCGCTTATTTTATGAAAGAAAAGTACCATTTGACTTACCAGCCTGCGACAGAAATTTTAGTAACAGTTGGAGCAACAGAAGCGATTTCAGCTTCGTTATTAGCAATTTTAGAACAAGGTGACAAAGTGCTATTGCCAGCACCTATTTACCCAGGGTATGAACCAATTATTACATTGGCGGGGGCGGAACCGGTATATTTGGATACACGAGACAACGATTTTGTCTTGACCCCTGAAATGATTGAAGCGGCAATGGCCGAGCATGGGGAACAAGTCAAAGCAATTATTTTAAATTATCCTAGCAACCCAACTGGTGTCACCTATAACCGCCAAGAGTTGCAAGCAATTGCTGATGTTCTAAAAAAATACGACATTTTTGTGATTAGTGATGAAATTTATAGTGAGTTAACTTATGATGAGAGTCATGTTTCGATTGCTGAAATGTTACGTGACCAAACGATTTTAATTAACGGTTTGTCGAAATCACATGCCATGACAGGCTGGCGGATTGGCTTTATTTTTGCACCAGCGATTTTAACAGCGGAGATCATTAAAGTTCATCAGTATTTAGTTACTGCGGCTGCAACTGTGTCTCAAAAAGCGGCTGTTCGTGCCCTAATCGAAGGAATGCATGATGCTGAAATTATGAAAGAAGAGTATCGGAAACGGCGCGATTTTGTTTATGAACAGATGACTCAATTGGGGTTTGAGGTTGCGCGTCCAAATGGGGCCTTTTATATTTTTGCTAAGATTCCTACTGGTTATGAACAAGATTCTATGAAATTTTGTATTGATTTAGCGCAAAAAGAAGCAGTAGCGTTGATTCCAGGTATTTCTTTTGGCCCAGAAGCAGAAGGATACGTCCGAATTAGTTATGCGTCCGATATGGATAAATTAACAACGGCCATGGAACGAATTGCACATTACATGGCGACACAACGCGTAACGCACTAGCCTTTATAGATTCTTTACACACCTTTACCTTTTATTTACATTTAATTGAAACAGAATTAACAGAGTCTTGGTAGACTAAACTTGTAACTAATTGAAAAGGAAGTGCAAAGATGAAAAAACGTGTAATTGCAGCAACTATGCTGAGTCTAGGGTTATTATTAACTGGGTGCGGAGCTCAAGGAGGCACAACTGAAAAATCCAGCGAAGCGGATAGTAACAAACCAGTTAAAATTGTCGCTGTTGGTTCCACCGCTTTACAACCGTTAGTAGATGCTGCGAAAGATCAATTTACACAAGAACATCCTAATTATACAGTTTCTGTCCAAGGTGGCGGCAGCGGAACAGGACTTTCGCAAGTTGCAGATGGCGCAGTGACCATTGGAAATTCCGATGTGTTTGCCGAAGAGAAAGATGGCGTGGATGCCTCTAAATTAGTCGATCATCGGGTGGCCGTGGTCGGTATGGGACCAGTGGTCAACAAAGAAGTCGGCGTGAAGAATTTAACGAAGCAACAATTGATTGATGTCTTTACTGGCAAAGTCAAAAACTGGAAAGAAGTGGGCGGCAAAGATCAAGAAATCGTCGTAATAAACCGCGCAAACGGAAGTGGCACCCGAGCAACATTTGAAAAATGGGGCTTAGATGGAGCTAAACCAGTTCAATCACAAGAACAAGATTCTTCGGGAACAGTTCGTAAAATTGTTGAACAAACACCAGGAGCAATCAGCTATTTAGCTTTTTCTTATATGGATGATTCCACTGTTGCCTTAAGCATTGATGGTGTTGAACCAAAAGAAGAACACGTGAAAGACAATTCATGGAAAATCTGGTCTTATGAACATATGTATACAAAAGGGGAGCCTAATAAAGAAGTAAAAGCCTTCTTAGACTATATGGTCACCGATGATGTTCAAAAAACAATTGTCAAAGACTTAGGTTATTTAGCCATCACAGACATGCAAGTAGAACGTGATGTAAATGGAAAAGTAACTGAAAAATAAACAAAAAAACTCAGCCAATAAACAGGATTGGCTGAGTTTTTTTAGGCTTCTTTTTTTGTTAAAGGCAAGGTGATTGTAAAAGTGGTCCCTAAGCCTAAGTGACTATCAATGGCGATTTTACCGCCTAATAATTCTGTGTAATTTTGGACAATAGCTAGACCTAGACCGGTGCCACCAGAATGACGGCTACGTGCTTTATCGACACGATAGAACCGTTCAAAGATCCGTTCTTGGTCTTTTTGACTAATGCCAATGCCAGTATCTTGAACAGATAAACGTAATTGCTGATTTTCTATAGCATAAGAAATAGTAATCTGACCATTTTCTTGGGAATACTGAATGGCATTTTCAATTAGATTCTTCACGATTGGATAAAACAATTCGTATTTGGTGAAAAACTGGCTCTCTGGCAGACCATGAACGACTGTTTTCAGCTGTTTTGCTGCCAATTGTTGCTGATAAGAACCGAGAATTTCTGTAATAAATTTTTCTAAAGTAATTTCTTGTTCTGCATAAGGAATTGTCGCGCTGCCCCGAGAAAGTTCTAAAATTTCTTGAATTAATTGTTGCAGACGCTGGGCATCTTTTTGCATGATGTGCAAAAATTGATTAAGGACTTCCGGATCTTCTTTGGCACCGTCTATGAGTGTCTCGGTAAAGCCCAAAAGAGAAGTGACAGGCGTTTTTAATTCATGAGACACGTTTGATACAAAATCTTTTTGCATTTTTTCTAGTTGGCGAACGCGCGTTAAATCATAGGCAATTCCTAACACTTGATAATCATTGGCGCTTTGATCATCCAAGTAACGAAGAGAAAGATCTAATCGTAAAGGTGTTGGTCCTTGTGTCACAGTGATTTCTTGATGTAAACTGTTTTTTTCAGCGACGACTTGATGGATTAAATGAATCAAATCGGCGTCTTGAATCACTTCGAGATAATTGCTTTGCATATTTTTAGCAGAGAGTCCTAACATTTCCTGCATTTTAGGGTTCAACAGACGAAGCCGTCCTTGCGTATCAATGATAAAGACACCAATCATCAACTCATCTAAAAGTTCGTGAAATTGCTCATCCGCAGACGTATACGCTTTATACGTTTGACTTACTTGTTGACTCAGTAGGTTAATAGTTTCGTAAAGTTCATTCCATTCAGAAGATTGCTGGATAATGGATCGATTTTCATCTGGATGTTTAAGCATTCGTTTCAGAATCGGTAAGACAGTCACTAGCGGTTGATTTTTTTGCCGTAACAATAAAAAGATAAACAAGGTAATTAGTAGGAACAAGATGCCAAATGTAAAGATAATATAGCGACGAAAAGATTGAATATTTTTAGAAAATAGCGCGGTTTGTTCCGAAATCCGAATAATGCCAACGATTTCTCCTGATTTTAAAACAGGCGTGGCAACGTACAGAAGTTCTTTATTTAACGTTTTACTCTTTCGTAAAGCTGAACCATAGGTAGCTCCTGATAGAACCGCAGCGATTTCAGGTCGTTTTTTGTGCGACTCTAGCGGTTCATTTTGGCTGCTGTCAAAAAAGACGGTACCATTTTTTTGCAACAAAGTTACCCGTTCTTCTGCATCATCTAACGCATGGGTGACAAGGAGTTGTTGTTGGTTTGTCAGTTGCCCTTTTTCGAAAACGGAAGGGGGCAACTGGTCTGTTAAAAGGGTATTTTTTTCTTCTTAAATAGGTTTCTTGCTGAGCAACCATTTCTTTTTGAAAGAAAAAATTGGTCGCTGCAATACTCCCGACAAATAATAAAAGCATGACTGCCGCAACTAAAAAATATTCAATCCGCAGTCTCTTTTTCATCGTTTTGGCTCCTGAAAACGGTAGCCAAAGCCACGGACAGTTACTAAGTAAACGGGCCGTTTGGGATCGGGCTCGATTTTATCACGTAAATGACTAATGTGGACATCGACGATGCGACTTTGTCCAGCGAAGTCATATTGCCAAATTCGTTCCAACAAGGTTTCCCGATTAATGACCCGATCTTTGCGTTTCATGAAGTAAACGAGTAATTCAAATTCTTTCGGTGTTAGCTCAATGGGCTGATTGCGCACAAAGACTTCATAATTTTGTTCATCCACACGAATCTCGCCAATCACAAGCGGAGCTTTAGGTGTGTCCTCTTGAAGCGTTTCGGTCGTGGTAGGTTTTAAACGACGGAAAATAGCTTTCATGCGTGCTAGGACTTCTCTGGGACTAAAAGGTTTTGTTAAATAATCATCTGCCCCAATTTCTAAGCCGATGATTTTATCTACTTGTTCATCTTTGGCAGTTAAAATCAAAATAGGCGTGTCAATTTTTTCTCGACGAAGTGCTTTGGTAATTTCTAAGCCATCCATACCAGGAAGCATTACATCTAAAATTATAAAATCATATTGATTAGACAAAGCTAATTCGAAGCCGTTTTTACCATCTTCGGAAGTAGTCACCTGATAGCCTTCTTTTTCCAAATTAAAGGTTAACAAAGTTAAAATCGATGGTTCATCATCGACGACAAGAACTTTTTTCATTTACATAACTCCTTCAAGAAATTTCTGAAAATAAGTGTATATTTCACTATTGTTAGTTTAACATATTTTTAGAGGAAGAACGTACTTTAAAGTAAGCGAGAATGCTACTTTTGAGAAAAGTCAACTCATGGTATAATAGAGAAATGAAATGAGGAGAAGCGAATGATTGGTATTAGTAGTTGCTTAGGTGGGATTTGTTGCCGTTACGATGGAAAATCTCAAGAACAAGAAGCGTTAAAACAACTTGTAACTAATGGAAAAGCAATAATGATTTGTCCCGAAGTTTTAGGGGAGTTGCCTATTCCACGTCCGCCAGCAGAAATCATTGGCGGGGATGGCTTTGATGTTTGGGCGAATACTGCTTATGTATATACGGATAACGGGGAAGATGTGACTGAGACATTTAAAGCAGGGGCACAACGCGCGTATCAAAAATTAAAAGCCCTACAAATTACAACCTTGATTTTGAAAGAAAAAAGTCCCAGCTGTGGCAGCCAGCTGATTTATGATGGACAATTTTCTGGCATTAAAAAAGCTGGAGTTGGAGTCGCAACTGCTTATTTTATTCAACAAGGAATGACCGTTTATTCTGAAGAAACATGGCAACTTGCGGACATTTCTTTTTAAAAGGTAAAAACTTAGTAAAAAAAGATTGACTATTCCCTATGAAATCGGTAACCTATAAGGGATTGAAGATGGGAGCACGGCTCATGGAAATGGAAAAAACAAACCGCATGAATGCGTTATTTGAATTTTATTCGACATTATTAACGGAAAAGCAGATGAATTATATGGAGCTTTACTATGCTGATGACTTTTCTTTAGGAGAAATTGCGGAAGAATATGAGGTTAGTCGCCAAGCGGTTTATGATAACATTAAACGAACCGAAAAAATTTTAGAAGAATACGAAAAAAAGTTACATCTTTATTCAAACTATGTTGTACGGAAAGAATTTCTTGAACAACTACAGCAGTATGTTCAAGAAACTTATCCCAAAGATAGTGAAATCAAAAAATATATTGAACAAATTCAAGAAATAGAGGAATGAAACTATGGCTTTTGAGAGTTTAACAAACCGCCTACAGCAGGCAATGAGTAAAATCCGTCGTAAGGGAAAAGTTTCCGAAGCCGACGTAAAAGAAATGATGCGAGAAATCCGTTTGGCTTTATTAGAAGCCGACGTTAATTTACAAGTGGTCAAAGATTTCACAAAACGTGTCAGAGAACGGGCAGTAGGAGTCGAAGTATTAGAAAGCTTATCACCAGCCCAACAAATTGTAAAAATTGTTGATGAAGAATTAACGAAAACGTTAGGTTCAGAAACGGTTGAACTGAATAAATCTCCAAAAATCCCGACAGTGATTATGATGACAGGGTTACAAGGGGCTGGTAAAACAACTTTTACTGGTAAATTAGCAAAACACTTAATGAAAACTGAAAACGCTCGTCCGCTTTTAATCGCTGGTGACGTTTATCGTCCAGCAGCGATTGATCAGTTGAAGGTTTTAGGTCAACAATTAGAAGTTCCCGTTTTTGATATGGGAACAGATGCTAATCCAGTGGAAATTGTTCGTCAAGGGTTAGCATTAGCAAAAGAAAAGAAAAATGATTATGTCTTAATTGATACGGCCGGCCGTTTACACATTGACGAAGCTTTAATGGACGAATTGAAACAAATTAAAGAGTTGGCTGATCCCAATGAAATTCTGTTAGTTGTTGATGCGATGACGGGGCAAGATGCTGTCAACGTTGCAGATAGTTTTAATGAACAGCTTGGAATTACTGGGGTTGTTATTACCAAAATGGATGGCGATACTCGTGGGGGGGCTGCGCTGTCAATTCGGGCAGTAACGGGTGCTCCGATTAAATTTGTCGGTTCTGGTGAAAAATTAACCGATTTAGAAATTTTCCATCCCGATCGTATGTCGAGTCGTATCCTAGGTATGGGGGACATGTTGACGCTAATTGAAAAAGCGCAACAAGATTACGATGAGAAAAAAGCAGAAGAACTTGCTCAAAAAATGAAAGAAAACAGTTTTGACTTTAACGATTTCATTGAGCAATTGGATCAAGTTATGGGCATGGGACCGATTGAAGACTTATTAAAAATGATCCCTGGAATGAGTAACATGCCTGGTATTGAAAATGTCAAAGTCGATCCAAAAGATGTGGCACGGAAACGGGCGATGGTCTTATCAATGACCCCTGCAGAACGTGAAAATCCTGATCTATTAAATCCTAGTCGCCGCCGCAGAATTGCAGCTGGTTCAGGAAATAGTGTGGTTGAAGTCAATCGTATGATTAAACAATTTAAAGAATCCAAAAAAATGATGCAACAAATGTCCAAAGGGGATATGAACATTCCTGGTATGGATCAAATGTTAGGTGGCGGCGTTAAAGGCAAGCTAGGTAAAATGGCCATGAATCGTATGATGAAGAAAAACAAAAAGAAGAAAAAGAAAAAAAGATAAACAGGCTTTAGTTAATTATTGGAAGAAACAGAAAGTGCGTCATCAGTCTCTTCGACTGATGGCGCACTTTCTGTTTAAGCGTAGTTTTGGATAATTGCGTTTAACGCTTCGGCAAAACCAGCGCCGTGTTGTTCATAATATGACGTAAATCGTTCATCGCCAACATACATAAGGCCTAACCCTTTGTGTGCTTCTGGCGAATAGCTTGACCAAGAGTACATTAACCAATCTTTGTGTAATTGGAAAATTTCTTGCGCAAGTTGGCTAGTCAACTTGGGTGATTTTTGATACATGGCTAACTTAGAAAATAAATCTTTTTCCACGTTCTGCATTGCTTGCATGTCTTTTTCCGTCAAGTTTAAATATTTTTTGTTGGCTTGTTCAATCGTTTCGTTGCCATATTTTTCCCGAATCTCTTTACCATATTTTTCTTCGTTTTCTTGAACTTTTTGTTGTTTGAATGCTTCGAATTTTTGCTGATCTGACATGTTTATCTCTCCTTTGTAATGGTGTAAGGTTTGTTGAACAGAGGCTAAAAGACGATCAATTTCATTGCGCTTTTCCAATAGTTTTTGTTGATGCTCGTATAAAGCCTGTTCAACATTAAAGTCAGGTTGCTCCAAAATTTCTTTAATTTCATCTAGTTTCAGATCCAATTCACGGTAAAAAAGAATTTGTTGCAAACGATTCACCTCGGCTTGCCCGTAAATTCGATAACCAGAAGAATTAATTCTGGCTGGTTGAAGAAGACCAATTTCATCATAATATCGTAACGTCCGTGCACTGACGCCAGATAGTGAAGCCATTTTTTTAATTGTATATTCCATCATTCATTCCTCCTGACAAAATCTATCATAAACCTTTACGTAACGAGAGGGTCAAGCAAAAAAATAAAAAAAGTGAGACAACCTGTAAAAAGTTGCCTCACTTTTTCTCGATTGATTCAATTAGGCAGTTAAGCGATTAAAGAAATCCACGTAAGCATCTACAATTGATTGTAAGAAGCCAACAGTGCCATCAATAATTTTACCATCTTCACCAATTAAGTTCGTAATACCGCCAATATAGGCTTCAGGTTGTTGTAAAGTTGGAACATTTAAGAAGACTAATGATTGTCTTAAATGATGGTTCGCACCAAATCCGCTAATTGCACCTGGTGAAACACTCACCACAAGTCCTGGTTTTTTATCCCAAACGCTTTCGCCATACGGACGTGAACCGACATCCAATGCATTTTTTAAAACAGCTGGTACTGAACGGTTATATTCTGGTGTTACAAACATTACGCCATCTACTTGTTTAACTTCTTCACGGAATGTTGTCCAAGCTTCGGTGGGGGTTCCTTCATCATCCAAATCTTGATTGTATAATTCTAAATCACCTATGTTAATGAAAACAGGTTCGAAATCAGCTGGAAATAAGTCCGCCATTGTTTTTGCTACCAATTTGTTAAATGAATCTTTTCTTAAACTCCCTACAAAAATACCAATTTTTTTGTCATGTAAATCCCTCCATTTTTCTTTTACTTACTTTATGATAGTACTTTTTCAAAAAAAGCGCAAACGTTTTATCCTTGTACATTGTTGAACTTCGTAACTTCACGTATAATAGCTAGTAAAAGGATGAGTAAAGGAGCAACTGCTTGAATAAAAAAATAAATTGGCGCCGACAGTTAACACAGTTGGAGAAACAAACATTGACTGAATTAAAAAACAAGGAAATGATTAAACAAGGAACTTTTTATAAATTGGAACAAACATTTCCTGAGGAATCAGCTTATACTTATTATGGTTTATACAGGAAGGAACAAACCATTCAAGCATATATCGTAGGGTATTGTTTTGATGGGGAAACCTTGGAAGCGACGATTGTTGCGCCAAATGTAGGACCATTTTTTGAAGAACTTGTTCAAGAACTCGAAAAGCAAGCAGCTTTGTGGGGAATGAAAGAAGTCTTTCTCGTGATGGACGACAAGCAATCTGTTGGCCTGAATTATTTTAATAGACAAGGAATTGTGCCAGCTTTTTCAGAACAGTATCTGGTTTTTCAAAGAGAAACTTACTCACAGGCGTTGGCGAAGCTGACACTTCTCCGACCACAAGTGGCTGATTTGGATTCCTTGGCTAGGTTACTCGAAGGTACGCCTTTGCCGGAGGACCTTCAACGAACACTTATTTATAAAGAAAACAATCAACTTTTAGCCACGCTACGTTTGGATCATTTTGAAAACGAATGGGGGATTTATGGCTTTGTTGTGACAAAAACGCAACGAGGTCGCGGTCTTGGCCGTCAAGTGTTACAGTCTGCGCTCCGAATGATTTTAGAAAATTCAGCTTCAGCGACTATTTTTTTAGAAGTTGAAACAGAAAATCAAGCAGCGCTTCATCTCTATCAAACAGAAGGCTTTCAAGTGAGAAACCAGTACAACTATTATCAAATTTTGTAAAAATTCTTCATTATTTCGTTTGTTTTCCTGCAAATTGGCTAAAAAAATTGAAAAAAAGTAAAGGTGTCAAGAAAAAACTCTTTACAGGTTGTTGTTAATCTGTTAAACTAACTCTTGTGATTAAGTTAATGGAGGTGTATTTAATAATGGCAGTTAAAATTCGTTTAAAACGTATGGGTTCTAAAAAGAGTCCTTTTTACCGTATTGTAGTAGCTGATTCTCGTTCTCCTCGTGATGGACGTTTCATCGAAACTGTAGGTACTTACAACCCTTTGAAAGACCCTGCAGAAGTAGTTTTAAAAGAAGATTTAGTTTTAGATTGGTTATCTAAAGGTGCGCAACCTTCTGATACAGTTCGTAACATCCTTTCAAAAGAAGGCGTTATGAAAAAACATCATGAAGCTAAAAACGTTAAGAAATAAGGTGATTGAACATGGCAGATGTGAAAGAGTTAATTTTAACTATTGTCCGTCCGTTAGTCAGTCAACCTGAAGCAGTCTCATTAGAAATTGAGGAATCAACTGATTTCCTCGAGTATAATTTGACTGTGGCCAAAGAAGATATTGGACGTATCATTGGTAAACAAGGGCGTGTTGCAAAAGCAATTCGGACAATTGTTTATAGTGTACGTATCGATGGTCCGAAAAAGGTCCGTTTAAATATTCTTGATGGTAAATAAGCATTAACAAGGAGGTAGCCTAGCTATCTTCTTTTTTTATACATAACCAAAAAGTTTTCATTGCTAGAGATAGGCCTTTCTTGCTAAAATAGATGTATCCAGAATAAAGGAGCGATTTGTATGGCAAAACGAATTATCATTATGAACTTTGATATTGAAAGTAAATCGTACCAAGCATTTTCCGAAATAAAAAAGATGCAGGCAGAAAGACAGCTTAAAGGTGAGCAAATGGCGGTTGTTACGCATGTTAATGATGGCCAGCATCAATTTAAAATCAATGATTTTATCGATTTTACAGGCAACAATCATACATCAAAAGATAGCATGATTGGGATGCTAGTAGGCATATTAGGTGGTCCTCTGGGCATTCTTTTTGGCTGGTTTGCTGGAAGTATGTATGGTGCAAGCAAAGACGCCAAAGAAATTCAAGAAGCACAAACGGTTTTTGAACATGTGATTCAAAAGATTGATGAAGGACAAACGGGATTGTTATTAATTGCAGAAGAAGAAGACAACCGTCCGCTCAACCAATTGGTTATGTTTGACTTAGGTGGCGAAATCACGCGGCTTGATTTAGAGGAAGTCCAACAAGAAATTAACGATGCGAACGAAGTTGCAAATGAAGCGAAACAATCGTGGCAAGCAAAAAAAGAACAACACAAAGAAGCAACATCGAAAGAAGAATAAGGAGCAAAGACTGTTTTCTGAATAAAGGAAAACAGTCTTTTAAAATACTAAGAAATCACGGTTTTTTATGGTAGTTTGCTAATTTTTTGTTATTTTATCGTAAAATACGGTAAACTAAGAAGGAAACTTTGAGAAAATAGATAAATTATTATTTGCTAAAGGAGCAAACTTCTTCTAAAATAAAAAGGAAGTTTAAAAGAAAGTATGGTAGCAGATGGAAATACAATTTTTAGGAACAGGCGCTGGTGTACCAGCAAAACATCGCAATGTCACAGGAATTGCGTTGAAATTATTAGATGAACGAAATGCAGTTTGGCTCTTCGATTGTGGGGAAGGGACTCAATTGCAAATTTTAAAAAGTAGTATTCGCCCAAGAAAAATTGAAAAGATTTTTATTACACATTTACATGGGGATCATATTTTTGGTTTACCTGGTTTGTTAAGTAGTCGTTCTTTTCAGGGCGGGACAGAACCTTTAGAAATCTATGGACCAGTTGGGATTGCTGACTTTGTCAAGACTTCTTTACGGGTCTCGCAATCGCGGTTGTCCTATCCACTGAAATTTATTGAATTAACGAAAGAAAATGACGTTATTTTTAAAGATAAACAATTCACTGTTCGCTGTAATATCTTGGACCATGGCATCACGAGCTTTGGCTATCGAATTGAGGAAGCAGCGCATGAAGGAGAATTACAAGTAGAGAAACTTCAAGCTTTAGGGATTCCTTCTGGGCCGTTGTATGGCAAACTCAAACGTGGTGAAACGATTGTTTTTGATGGACAGGAAATTAATGGACAAGCGTTTGTGGGAGAGCGTAAACCTGGACGAATCGTGACGATTTTAGGAGACACTCGCAAAACCAAAAATAGTGTAACTTTAGCACGACGAGCGGATGTTTTAGTCCATGAAAGTACGTTTAATAAACACGAAGCAAAAATGGCAAAAGCCTACTTCCACTCAACCAGTCAACAAGCAGCTGAAGTTGCAAAAGAAGCGCAAGTAAAACAACTTATTTTAACGCATATTAGTGCCCGTTATTTAACCAAAGAGGCCTATCAGCTTCAAGAAGAAGCCCAAGAAATTTTCCCCAATACAAAAATCGTAAAAGATATGGATATCATTGAGATTCCATTTGCCAATGAAGGAGGAGCTTAGATGGATTTAACAAATAAAGTCGTTGTCGTAACTGGAGGTTCAGCTGGTTTAGGTGAACAAATTTGTTATGAAGCAGCTAAACAAGGGGCGGTCGTCGTTGTCTGCGCCCGCAGAATTAATTTGATTGGTAAAGTTCGCGAGCAGTGTGCTGTTTTAAGCGGACGAGAAGCATTTTCTTATCAATTAGATATTGCCGATCCAGAAAGTGTTGAACGTGTGGTTGAAGCTATTTCAGCAGAAGTTGGTCCTATAGATGTTTTAGTCAACAATGCTGGTTTTGGCTTGTTTGAAAATTTTGTTGAAATTGACTTGGCTGTTGCACGCCAAATGTTTGATGTCAACGTTCTAGGAATGATGACGTTTACTCAAAAAGTAGCTATTAAAATGATTGAAGCTGGGCAAGGACATATTATCAACGTTGCTTCAATGGCTGGGAAGATGGCTACAGCTAAATCAACCGTTTATTCTGCAACGAAATTTGCTGTGTTAGGTTTTTCAAATGCTTTACGTTTAGAATTGAAACCGTTGGGTGTAGCAGTAACGACTGTCAATCCAGGACCAATCCAAACAGAATTCTTTGATAAAGCGGACCCGACAGGCACATATCTAGCTGCGGTGGATAAAATTGTTTTGGACCCTACGAAATTAGCGAAAGAAGTGGTTGGGAGTATGGGGACTTCTCGACGTGAGATTAATCGTCCATTTGTCATGGAAGCGGCAGCCCGCTTTTATACATTGTTTCCACATTTAGGAGATTTCATAGCGGGAAATATTTTAAATAAAAAATAAAGGAGTCGATCAAGTCATGAAAAATCAATGGCGTGTTATTTTGGGCCTTGTGTTGGTCTTAATTGTTGTTATTTTTGCTGTTTTAAATAATCAAGCTGTTCCAGTAAACTTTGGTTTTACTAAAATTAGTGGACCGTTAATCTTAATTATTTTAGGTTCTGCAATTATTGGCGCACTAGTTGGATTACTAACCTCCACAACCACCATTTGGAACCAACGTAAGGAATTAAAAGCTGTACAAAAAGAGTTGGATATTTATAAAAATGATATGGATAAATTAGTCAAAGAAGAAACGGAAAAAGTTCAACGTTCTTTTGATAATCAATTGGCTGATTTGCAAGCCAAACAAGCGGCAGCACCACAAGTCTCAGAACCAGTGGTCAACGAACAAACGTCAAACACAGAAGTAGACGTAACGCCTGTGTCAGGTAGTCGTATTGATCGTTATGTGAAACCTCGTGTGAATGAAGAGGAACAAAAATAAGGAAGAGACTTTATCACTAAGTTTCTTTTAAAATAAAACTGTGATATCTGCTATTTATCTAACAGATATCACAGTTTTTTTCTCAGATTTAAAAAAATGCTTTCTTTAGTTTTTGGAAAAATTTTGCTATAATTACTTGGTTAGGAGTGACGTCGTGAAAAAATCAAACTATCAATGGCAGTTACAGACAAAGACAGAATTACCTGTAGAATTTATAGAACAATTAAAAAAAGAAGAAATTAATCCATTAATTGGCCAACTTTTATGGCACCGCAATATCCGGACAGAAGAAGCATTACGTAAGTTTCTACATCCGACTATCGAAGATATTTATGATCCGTTCTTAATGCATGATATGGAGAAAGCGGTAGCCCGCATCCAGCAAGCCGTCGAAGCGGGTGAACAAATCCTTGTCTATGGGGATTATGATGCAGATGGCATCACTAGTACCACGGTTATGAAAGAAGCAATCGAATTAGTCGGTGGCATGGTTCAGTACTTTCTACCGAATCGTTTTGTTCATGGCTATGGGCCTAATAAAGACGTATTTGCTGAACAAATTGAACAAGGAGTCCAATTAATTGTAACCGTTGATAATGGTGTAGCCGGACATGAAGCAATTAACTACGCTATGGCACAAGGAGTAGATGTAATCGTTACTGACCATCATGAATTGCCTGAACAATTACCAGAAGCCTATGCGATTGTCCACCCTAGACATCCACAAGGTGACTATCCTTTTGGAGATTTAGCTGGTGTTGGCGTGGCTTTCAAAGTCGCTACTGCGTTACTTGGTGAATTGCCAATTGAGTTATTAGATTTGGTAGCAATTGGGACGATTGCTGACTTGGTTTCATTAACCGATGAAAATAGAACGTTTGTCAAAATGGGCCTTCAAATGATTCAAACTGGTGATCGAATTGGTTTAGACGTTTTATTACAAGAAGCGGGTGTGAAAAAGGAAGCTGTTTCAGAAGAATCAATTGGCTTTACCATTGGACCTCGTTTAAACGCATTAGGTCGATTAGGGGAAGCCGCACCAGGTGTTGAATTGATGACTACATTTGATGAAGAACAAGCGCTGGAAATCGCTAAATATATTGATCAACAAAACAATGAACGAAAAGACATTGTAACGACGATTGCCAAAGAAGCCCTGGATTTATTCGACCCGAATGCGCCGGTCCATATTTTAGCGAAACAAGGCTGGCATGAAGGCGTCTTAGGGATTGTCGCGGGCCGCATTATGCAAGAAACGGGGAAACCAACCATTATTTTAGCAATAGATGAATCTGGTACGACTGCTAAAGGCTCTGGACGCAGCATTAGCGCATTGAATCTCTATGAGGCGTTGAACGAAGTGCGTGAGCAATTCACTCATTTTGGTGGGCATCATATGGCAGCGGGAATGACTTTACCTGTTGAAAATATTCCTTTTGTTCAAGAACATTTGGCACACTTTATTGAAAAAAATCAAATTGATATGGCTAATGGACAAGAGTTGCTCATTAGTGAGAGCTTAGCGGTTTCGCAGGCCACGACTACTTTTATTGATCAATTGCGTATTTTGGCGCCTTTTGGGACCGATAATACTGTTCCAACTTTTGTATTTAAGGAAATCACGCCTACGCAAATTCGGCAAATTGGTGCAGATAATGCACATCTGAAATTTCAAATGAATCAAGAAGGGGCACAATTGGATGCAATTGCTTTTCAAATGGGGCCTCAAGCGGATGAACTAGCACAAGGAACCGCCGATGTGGCAGGCCAACTTTCCATCAATGAATGGAATGGTCGTAAGAAACCACAATTAATGGTGACTGATTTTGCTGTATTGGGAAGACAATTATTTGATTTTCGTGGCAAAAATAATCAAACGAAACCAATTCCTTCAGAAGCAACAGCTTATCTTTTGTTTGATGAAAAAAATCAAAAATTCATTTCAGATCCAACCGCTAATATTATTGTTTGGTCAAACCAAGAAGAATTGGTGGAAGCTGTTTCTCAAAATCAAATCGAACAACTGGTTTTTGTCGACTGTCCTGTGGAAGCAATCACGGTTAAAGAAATTGTTGAAGCGACTGAGATACAACGTATATACATGATGTTTATTTCACCAGAAGAAGCTTATTTAAACGGTATGGCTTCACGTGAACAATTTGCAACATTGTATAAATTTATTTTGCAGCAAAAAGAAGTAAATCTACGTTCCCAGCTATCGAAGGTGGCAAATTACTTAAATATCCAAGAAAAATTATTAATTTTCATGATACAGGTGTTTTTTGACTTAGGATTTGTTACAATAGAAAGCGGTGTTTTAAACAGTATTGAGAAACCCGACAATCGACCATTGACTGAAAGTCAAGTGTACCAACAACGATTGAAAAAAATAAAAACAGAAGAATTTCTACTTTACAGTGATTGTCAAACAATACAACAATGGCTGTGGAATGAGGAGGACAAATAAAAATGGATTTAAGAGATTACATTGCAAGCATTCCAGATTATCCTGAGAAAGGGATCGTGTTCCGTGACATTTCTCCATTAATGGCTAATGGGGATGCCTATCGTGAAGCAACGAAACAAATCGTGGATTACGCGAAAGAAAAAAGAATTGATATGGTTGTAGGACCGGAAGCTCGTGGCTTTATTGTCGGCTGTCCAGTGGCTTATGAACTAGGGGTTGGCTTTGCTCCGGTTCGTAAAAAAGGAAAACTTCCTCGTGAAACCATCGAAGTGACTTATGACTTAGAATATGGTTCAGATACATTAACGTTGCACAAAGATGCCATCACACCAGGCCAACGTGTTTTGATTTGTGATGACTTGTTAGCAACTGGTGGTACAATTAAAGCAACCATCGAATTAGTCGAACAATTAGGTGGTATTGTGGTTGGTTGTGCGTTCCTAATTGAATTAATGGATTTACATGGCCGCGATAAAATTGATGGCTACGATATTGTTACCTTAATGGAATACTAATCTAATTTAATTAGAAAGAGCGAAGGATTTAATCCTTCGCTCTTTCTTTGACATATTTATAAAAACGGAGCGTAGCTTGGGGGGAACACACCGTTTTATTATTTATTAAGGGAACTTACGATAAACGTATCTTGCTTGCTGTTGTTTACGTGTACGTGTATAACGCTTCTCATCCCATGACATAAACCAAAGAATAAATAACGGCGTCACGATCATAAAAGCAAGACGTAATCCTAATGTTCCCAAGAAAATACCTATAACCAATACAAAAAATAAAAATCCAACACGACGAATTGCTTCCATGTGTATCACCTCTTCATTTGATTCGAACGAGTGTTCGTATTGTTATTATACGAATGTATGTTCGTTTTGTAAAGTCTTTTCTACTAATTTATGTTAAAATAATTCGAAAAGAAGAATAATCCTTTATAATAAAGAGATTTAGGGCAATAAAAGAACACGATGCTTTGAGCATCGTGTTCTTATTGTGCTGTGATTACGTATAAAAGAGAACAGAAAAATACATGAGGATCGCTGCAAGCATGACGAACAAATGCCAAACCACATGCATAAACCGCACATTTTTCAATGAATAGAAGGCTGCACCTAATGTGTAAGACACACCCCCTGCGACCAATAACGCTGTTCCTGTAAACCCAAGAGATTCATATAACGGACGAGCAGCTATGATACAGAGCCAACCTAAAACAATATAAATAATCGTTGAAATGTTTTTCACTGTTTCTTGTTTATGCAACGTGAGGGATTTATAGACAATACCGACGATGGCGATTAACCAGACTAAACTAAATAAGGTCCAACCTAACCAACCGCCAATACTAATTAAGCAAAACGGCGTATAGCTGCCAGCAATCAATAAGAAAATAGAACTATGATCGAAGACCTGAAAGACCTTTTTGGCTCTTGTAAAAATTAAACTATGAAATAACGTTGAAGATAAAAAAAGTAGAATCAACATGGAGCCATAAATAGCATAAGATACCACGTGAATCGGTGAGCCTAAACGAGCTCCTTTAACAAGTAAAATGACTAAGCCAGCAATACTTAAACCTGCGCCTATGCCATGTGTAACTGCATTCAAGACTTCGTTCACGATTAGGTATTTTTTTGAGAAATGCGTTTTTTCCAATAAATTCACTTCCTTTATTTTAATTTGATGAAAAATTCGGCAGTGTCTGTTATACTATAACTAGATAATTAACCGTTTAATGGTATTCTACCATGAAAACAGGTTCCTTTTAAAGAAAGAGTGATAAATTTATGACAAACGTTAAAATCGTAACGGATTCTTCATGTACGATGGAAAAAAGTCTTAGAGATGAATTAAATATCCATATGATGCCTTTATCAATTATGGTTGATGGCGTTGTTTATCCAGATGATGATCATTTGCCAGGCGAAAAATTTATGGACATGATGGCTAATGCGAAGGCCTTACCCAAAACGAGTCAACCACCAATTGGTGAATTTGTAGAATTATATGATCGCTTAGGTGAAGATGGCAGTGAAGTAATTTCGATTCACATGACAAAAGGCTTAAGTGGAACGGTTGAAGCGGCCCGTCAAGCTAGCAACTTATCATCAAGTAAAGTAACGGTGATTGATAGCGATTTTACAGACCAAGGTTTGTCTTTCCAAGTCATTCAAGCAGCAAAATTGGCACAAGCGGGAGCGGGTGTTCCAGAAATTTTAGCTGAAATTGAACGCGTCAAACAAAATACTAAATTATACATTGGCATTTCAACATTGGATAATTTGGTTAAAGGTGGACGAATCAGCCGTACAACAGGATTATTATCAAACATTTTTAATATGAAAGTTGTCATGGACTTTGAAAATACGGAATTGATTCCTGTAGCGAAAGGCCGAGGCGTTAAAACGTTTAATAAATGGTTTGACGAATTGAAATCAGAATTAAGTAAGATTCCAAATGTTCGACAAATTGGCATTTCTCATGCGGATGGGCTAGAACTAGCAAATGGATTCAAAGAAGGATTACAAGCAATCTTTAAAGACATGGATATTCCCGTATTACATACGAATCCAGTCATTGCAACACATACAGGAAAAAATGCCTTTGCTATTATGTACTATACAGACTAAGAAATAACGAGGTTGGGTCTCACTCTTAAACGAGTAGACGCAACCTCTTTCTAACAAGAAAAGGAAAATTTCTTGTTGGTTTATTTAAAAGGAAGTGACGAAGATGAAAAAACAAACACAGCATATTTTGCTGACCGTCTTAACACCTATCCTCATTGCGCTAGGTGTTTTTACATTGTTAAGTGTGGCCATCCCCAAAGCAAAGCCACTATTAAAGCAAGAGAAAGTGGCCACAACTGCTCAAAAAAATCAAAAAAGAAGTCATTCATTATACAGCTATCGGTGATTCTTTAACTGAAGGAATTGGCGATTTGACGAATAGTGGAGGTTTTGTTCCTATTGTGGCAGATGATTTAAAAGAACACTACAACTTGAACGGTGTTCAAACAGACAATTTTGGGAAAAATGGGGATCGTAGTGATCAAATTTTAAAACGAATCAAAGAGAAACCTGAAATTCAAAAGGGCCTTGCCTCTGCGGACGTGATTACGCTAACGGTTGGTGGAAATGACTTAATGAAAGTAATTAGTAGTAATATTTTCGACTTGAAAGTCAGCTCGTTCAATCGTCCACAAAAAGCCTATCAACGCCGAGTAAGACGACTACTTGAAGAAATCCGAGAGTACAACGAGAAGGCCCCTATTTATGTCTTAGGAATTTACAATCCCTTCTACTTAAACTTTTCCGAAATTACAGAAATGCAAGAAATCGTTGATAATTGGAATCAAGCAACCGAAGAAATGGTTCAAGAGCAAAAACGAGCCTATTTCATTCCTATCAATGATTTACTCTATAAAGGTCGTGGCGATGAAGTTGGCGTAACTGGTGGTGACTCAGAAACTACAGGAAGTAGTGCTAGCAAAGAGGATTTAAACAATTTGTTATATGAAGAAGATCGCTTCCATCCGAATAATCTTGGCTACCAAATTATGGCCGGAGCTGTCCGGGATGAAATGGTCAAGACAGAGAAAGAATGGATAACCAAATCAGAAGGTAGTGAATAAAATGAATGAAGAAAAGCCAAAAACAAGTAAATCAATTAAAAAGACACAACCAACCAATCTTAAACGAAATCCCTGGAAAATCGCTTTTCTTGTTCTAGTGGGTTTAATCATTGGTAGTGTAGCTTTCGTGACATTTCGAGCAACACAAGTTCGCGAACCAGATTTAAAGAAAATACCAGCAATTGTTGAAAAAGAAGGCGAGCCAGTCGTCACCATTCAGTCAAAAAAACAACAAGTGAACAAACTGATTGACTTTTATTTAGCCGACTTTCAAAAAGGTTCGGAGATCAAATATAAATTTTATTTAGAAAATGATGCTTTATTAAATGGAACATTTCAGGTGTTAGGGCATGACATTCCTTTTTACTTATATTTTGATCCTTACGTGATGGCGAATGGTAATGTACAATTAAAAGCAAAAAGTTTATCTATAGGAACGTTAGGCTTGCCAATTAAAGAAGTATTGAAATTTGCTAAACGTTCTTACAAACTACCTAAATGGGTTGAAATCAATCCAGATGATCAAACTGTTTTATTACGTTTAGATCAGTTTAGAATGCAAAATGGTCTATTTGTTCGAGCAGAAAAGATTAATTTAGTTGACGATGACATTCGTATGAATATATACTTGCCAAAAGAGAAATAAAAAAGGAGTGTTAGAGATGGAAGAAAAAGCAATTTTTGCAGGCGGCTGTTTCTGGTGTATGGTGCAGCCTTTTGATACACAACCAGGGATTATCTCAGTTGTTTCGGGTTATACAGGTGGGCACGTGCCTAATCCAACATATGAACAGGTTCTAACACACACAACAGGCCATACGGAAGCAGTAGAAATCACTTTTGATCCAGCGATTATTTCTTACGAACAATTAGTGGATATTTATTGGCAACAAACGGATCCTACTGATGCTTTCGGCCAGTTTCAAGACCGCGGCGATAATTATCGGCCAGTTATTTTTTATCGTTCTCAAGAACAAAAAGAAATTGCTGAGAAAAGTAAAGAACGTCTAGCTAATAGCGGCCGTTTTACAGAACCAATTGTTACCACCATCGAACCAGCAGCACCATTTTATCCTGCTGAAGAATACCATCAAGACTTTTATAAAAAAGACGCTTTGCGTTATGGATTGTCCCATCAACGTAGAAGTGAATTTATTGAAGAAAAATGGAGTGATTAATTTACATGAGACGAAGCTTTTACCATTACTTAATGACATTAAAAGGTCCGGCTAAAGATTCTGAAACTGATTTTGCCAATGAAGCGGCCAAAGATATTCAGTTTCCAAAACAAACCGAGGATTATCATGAACTTTCTTCTTATTTAGAAATGAATGCTGACTATTTAAGCAACATGGACATCTTTGATGAGTTATGGGAAAAGTACCTTGAAAACAATAAATAAATCCAGAGGAAAAGCAAACAAAGCTTTTCCTCTTTTTTCATTCATGTTATAGTAAACAAAAGTAGTGACGAATTTGTTAGAAATGAGATGAAATCTATGAAGAACAAACGAACTGTTCCTTTTTATCAATATATTATTTCGCTCCTCTGTGTCGCATTTTTAGCTGGAGGAAGTAGTTATATTTATTTTGATCATCGTGTTAAAAAGATGAGTCAAGAAGGGGCAATTACCAATGCTGATTTAAGCAAAGTGCAGGATTTATATAATGAAATTAGTACCAATTATGTAGGTGAAGTAGATAAAAATGAATTAGTTGAAGGCGCCTTAAAAGGCATGTCTGAAGCCATTGGAGACCCATACTCAACTTATCTAAATGAATCTGCTGCCAATGATTTAAACGAAAGCTTATCTGGTGATTTTGAAGGAATTGGTGCCACTATGACAATGAAAGATGGCGAACCAGTTGTAGCAGAGGCCCCTGTAGCAGATTCCCCAGCTGAAAAAGCGGGAATCAAAGAAGGCGATATTATTGAAAAGGTTGATGGTACAGCTACAAAAGGGATGAAACTAGCAGAAGTCGTCTCAAAAGTCCGAGGTAAAAAAGGAACTTCCGTTGAATTGACTATCCAAAGAGAGGGAGAAACTAAAAATATCTCAATCAAACGTGGGAAAATTCCCGTTAAAACAGTGACTGGTGAGTTAGACAAAAATGATGCACAAATTGGCTCGATTAAAATTACGTCCTTTGGTAAAAAAACATATCAAGAATTGAAAGAAACAATCACGAATTTACGTGACAAAGGAGCTAAATCCTTTGTAATTGATGTACGCCAAAATCCTGGTGGACTGCTAGATCAAGCAGAGCGAATGGCCAGTATGTTTTTAAAAAATGGCGAAACAATTGTTCAATTTGAAGACAAAAAAGGACGTACGATGAAAGAAGTTGCTTCCAAAGAATTAGACGGCGGCTTTAAAGTAAAAGAACCTGTTGCAGTTATCATTGATGGCAATAGTGCCAGTGCATCCGAAATTTTTGCTGCAGCACTGCATGAATCTGCGAATGTCCCATTAATTGGAACGAAAACATTTGGCAAAGGAACGGTCCAAACGGTGAAAGATTTAAATGACCAAACCGAAATAAAATTGACTGTTTTAAAATGGTTAACACCAAAAGGCGAATGGATCAACGAAAAAGGAATTGAACCAACCATCAAAGCTGATTACCCCGAGTATGCCTATTTAAAATTGATTCCTCGCGATAAAACGCTAAAAGAAGGAGATCAATCTGAAGATATTCAGAACTTAAATGCTATTTTAGCTGTATTAGCGTATCCTGTTGATGAAAACAATGCAAACTACACCGCAGAAACAAAAGCAGCGGTTAGCGATCTTCAACAGAAAAATGGCTTGCCTGTAACTGGAGAAATCGACAATGAAACAGCCACAAAAATTGAAGCCACTTTAGGTAAATTAATTCTTGAAAATGACGCTGCTTACGATACAGCAGTCAAAGAAATTCAAAAAAACTAGAAAAAGGTGGCACGAAGTTGAAGAAGAAACGTGATTATGTTGGGTATTTAATGTACTTTCTGAAAATTTTAGTACCAGCAATCGTAGCCGTTTTTATTTTAAGAGGATTTTTCCTGATTCCTGTTCGGGTGGATGGCCATTCTATGCAAAAAACCTTGAATCAAGGAGATATGATTGTGATGGAAAAATTCTCCGCCATTAAACGGTTTGATGTGGTGGTCTTTAAAACAGATACAGGATCGATTCTGATTAAACGTGTGATTGGTTTACCAGGAGAAGCTGTGCGTTACGAAAACGATCAATTATATGTCAATAATCAGCCAATCGCTGAACCGTATTTAACTAAAAACAGAAAAAAAGATCATGAAACGATGCCTTACACTACGAATTTTGATTCAAAAGAATTGTTAATGCAAGAAAAATTACCTAAAGATAGCTATTTTGTGCTTGGTGATAATCGCCGTATGTCCAAAGACAGCCGTTCTTTTGGTGCAATACATGCAGATCAAATCTTAGGGAAAGCACAATTTGTTTATTACCCACTCACTCATATGAAGATCATTCCTAAATAAGTAAGACCACTAGTTCGTTTATTTAAATAACGACTAGTGGTCTTTTCTAATCTGAAAAATTGTTCTCTTAGCTGAAAAATGTTAAGGTTAAAGTAATGATAGATGTAGGAGGTCATGCAAATGATTAGAAAAACAATTTTAGCAAGTTCTATCTTAGGCGTTGGGTTGCTAATTGGTGCATGTGGGAATCAAACCCAAACTCAAATGAATTCAACTAATACCAGTGAATCATCACAGCCTAAAGTAACCGAATCAAGTCGCAAGTCATCTGAAAGTGCGTCTAATAACGAAGGTGTATCAAGCGATTCTAGTAAATCCACAAGTTCCACTACAGAATCAGAAATCTTAAAAGGTCTGGCGGAAGAAAAAACGCTAAAAGAAAAAATCCCGTCCTTAAATCAAACAACGATTAAGAAAGTCACTGATAATGAGTATAAACGCATTCTTGTGATGGAAGAAAAGGCTACAGGAACGACCTATAAAAGTATTTTGATAAAAAAACAAAATCGCTTAAAAATTGTCAACGAAACAACCGATGAATTGTTATACAATGGAACCCTATAAGAACGAAACCATTCAATAAACTCAAAAGTATAGCCATTGTTTTCAAAGAAAAATTTCTTTGGAAACAATGGTTTTTTTATTGACAAAAGAATTTCTAGGATATATAGTTAGTTACATAAGTAGTTAACCGTTTAAGCGAGGTGTAAAAATGGAATTTAATTTTTCGGGGGAAAAGCCTTTATTTCAGCAAGTAGCCGATCAGATTGCCGAAGGAATTTTTAATGGCGCTTACTTAGAAGGCGAACAAATTCCCTCAACCACAGAAATATCAAAAAGTTATCAAATCAATCCAGCCACCGTTTTAAAAGGAATGAATTTATTAGTAGAACGACAGTTGATTGAAAAGAAACGGGGGATTGGCATGTTTGTTTTACCAGGCGCTCAAGAGAGAGTAAGAAGTGCACGGAAAGAAGAATTTTTAAATAAAGAAGTCTTAGAAGTTGTCGCAGAAGCTAAAAAATTAGGGATTACAGCTGAACAATTAAAACAACTAATTGAAAGAGGGTATGACGCATGAGTTTGCGGGTGGAATCAGTAAGTAAAAAAATATCATCAAAAACAAGCACTAGATAATATTTCAATTACTTTTGAAAAAGAAACGATTTATGGGCTCTTAGGCAGAAACGGGGCTGGTAAAAGTACGTTATTAAATATCATAAATAATCGAAGTTTTGCCACTTCAGGTTCCGTTAAATTGGCGGGAGAAACAGTGACCGATAATGAGGCTGCTTTGACTCATATTTACTTAATGAGTGAAGATAATTTGTTTCCTCCTCAGTTAAAAATTAAAGATATTTTTAAAACGACTGAAGGTTTTTATGGATCCTTTGACTGGTCTTTAGCCGAACAAATGTTAAGCGATTTTGATTTAGATGGTAAAAAGACATTCAAAAAATTATCAACTGGTTATCGGAGTATTGCTAAACTAATAGTGGCGCTATCCGTCCCCTGTGAGTATATTTTTTTAGATGAGCCAGTCTTAGGTTTAGACGCCAATCATCGGGAATTATTTTATACTTATTTAATTGAGACATACCAAGAACGTCCCCGTACGTTTGTGATTTCTACCCATTTGATTGAAGAAATTGCGAATTTATTAGAAGATATTATCATCATTGATCAAGGAAAATTGATTCGCGCAGAATCTATTGAAACAATTTTGAAAAACGGTCGCATTGTTTCTGGGCCGAAAGAACAAGTAGAGCGCTATACTCAGTCATTGGAAATCTTAGGCATGGACACTTTAGGTGGAGCAGTTACGGCTTACGTGTACGGCGACTTGCCGACTGAAAAAGCAGAGGTTCAAATTGCGCCGCTAAATTTACAAACATATTTTGTACAATTAACCAATAGAAAGAAGGAAAAGTAAAATGAAATTTAAAACAGCTTTGCGGTATCGTGTTATTTATCAAGTCCGTTCCTTAGCAATTTATTTTGGCTTTTATGCTTTGTTCGGCATTCTTTTTCCTCTTATTGGGTTGCTCTTTTCTAACGACGTGAACACTGTCAGCTCTGATGCAGTAATTCCTTGTCTGGTTTTTATGGGGATACTATCATTTTTGGGGATGAACACAGATTTTAAACTGTTTATTCAAAACGGGCTTTCCCGCTGGACAATTTTTTTGGTGAATTTTGTAAGTAATGCTATTTTATCTTTGGTTGGATCCTTGGCTGTACTTGTACTGATTAAAGTATTTAGCGGCAATTTCATTTCTCATTTTCAATTATCAATGAAATTAATTGATGTCTATGCACAAGGAAACTTTTTCATGTCGTGGTTGCTCTTTTTTATCTTACTAATGCTTAGTGGCTCACTTGGCTTGTTAGCAGGTGTCTTTAATGATCGGATAGATGGCGTAAAAAAACTCATTGTTTTATTGCTGTTATTAATGATTCCTATTTTACTGGGCACGATTGCACAATTAGGGGGGGCACCAATGCGCCTGAGAATGCTCCACATCTTGCAAACAATGGTTGGTTATCAATCCACTGGTTTTACTGTCCTACCACTTCTTCTGACAATCAGTTGCTTTGTTGGTATTAATCTTGGCTTGGCCTATTTATTGAATAAACATCGTGAAATTAAACGCGTAAATGCATAACTAATTAATAAGAACATGTTCAATGAGGTGAATTTGGAACATGTTCTTATTGTTTTAATTGAGAGATACATCGGAAGTACCATGACAAAGGAAAGGGCTTCCGTCAAAATAGAAAGAGAAGAAAGGAGTATGAAAAGAGTAAAAAACTTTGTAAATAAGTAAACGACAAAGAATGAAAAATGGAGGGGTAACATGGCGGTAATTGAAGCAAAAAATATCAAAAAAAGTTATGGAAAGAACGAAACAAAATTTGACGCGTTAAAAGGTGTTGATTTAAAAGTTGAAAAAGGTGAATCTGTGGCCATAATTGGTAAAAGTGGCTCTGGGAAATCAACATTTATGCACATTTTGGCATTGTTAGATCAACCAACTTCAGGAGATATTTATTTAAATGGTAAAAATGTTACTAGTATTAGAAAGAAAGTGCTGAATAAAACGAGAAATGAAGAATTTGGTTTTGTTTTTCAACAATTCTTTATGAATGCCAAGGATACAGTTTTAAATAATGTTCTTTTACCATTAAAAATTGGTGGGATTTCCGGTAGCAAGAGGAAAAAGATGGCTTTAGATGCGTTAAAAGCAGTCGGTTTGGAAGATAAAGTTCAAAATAAAGCGAATAATTTATCTGGTGGCCAAAAACAACGGGTATGTATAGCGCGTGCTTTAGTTAATAATCCGCAAATTATTTTTGCAGATGAACCTACAGGGAATTTAGATTCTGCCACTGGGAAGAAAATTGAAGAATTGTTATTTGATTTAAATAAAAATAAAGGAATTACCTTAATTATTGTGACACATGATCCAGACTTAGCAGCACGTTGTGATCGGCAAGTTCATGTTCGAGACGGCTTGATTGTAGGAGGAGATGAGTAAATGAAATTTAGAGATATTTTAAAATCAGCTAGTACCAATTTAATGCGTAATAAAGGTCGAACCGTATTGACCATTATTGCAATCTTTATTGGAGCATTTACCATAGCTTTAACTACAGGAGTCAATATTGGTGTAAATGATTATATTGACAAACAAGTCGGCAGTGTCGGTGGTGCAAATCAGTTATTTATTCAGCCAAAAATGGAGATGAATGTTGGTAACGGAACAGAACCAAGTAAATATAATCCAGAGAAAAAAACCAGTACGATTCAACAACAAAGTATGCTTGCTGAAAAAGATATTGAGAAGATTAAAAAAATCTCGGATGTTACATCAGTGGAACCAATGAAATCCGTTGCTATCGATTATATAAAAGGAGCAGATAAGCATAAATATGTATTTTCAGCAACTTCTGCGCTAGATGAGATGACCATTGATTTAGCGGCTGGCCGTAAAGTTTCGCAAACGAGCCAGGACTTCGAAATTAATTTGTCACCAGAATATGTAAAAGCGCTCGGCTATACATCTAGTAAAGCTGCCGTGGGGGAAACAGTTCAATTAGGTATCTCAAGTTCCTTGAAAGGACAAGAGCAAGTTATTGAAGCAAAAATTGTTGGCGTTAGAAATGCCAGTGTCATTCAAAATGGGCTCTCGCTGATGAATAAAGCATTGATTGATAAAGTTGTCTCAATCAATCAAGCAGATCTTCCAGAACATTTAAAAAATCAATACGCGATGATTATTGCTGAAGTTAAAAAAGACAGCACGCCAGAGCAGATTAAGGACATCAAAAAAGATTTAGACAAAGCTGGCTATTTAGCGACTACTGTCGAAGATGAAATTGGCATGATTCGTAATATAATCAATGCAATCACTGGTGTCTTAACCATGTTTGGTGCAATTGCCTTGTTAGCTGCAAGCTTTGGCATTATTAACACGCTGTATATGTCTGTCCAAGAAAGAACGCGAGAAATTGGTTTAATGAAAGCCATGGGTCTTAGCAATGGGAAAGTCTTTACAATTTTTAGTGTTGAGGCGGCTTTAATTGGCTTTTTTGGCTCAATATTAGGCATTTTAGGAGCTGTTGGGGTTGGAAATTTAGTTAATCGTTTGGCAACGGATTCTTTTTTAAAGGCTTTAACAGGATTTAAATTAATTCAATTTTCATTGCCATCTTCACTAACGATTATCTTAGTTATTATGTTTATTGCTTTTTTAGCAGGAACTTTACCAGCTCGAAGAGCAGCAAAATTAGATCCAATTGAATCTTTACGTTATGAATAATAGACTAAAAACAGCTACTTTCTCTCAATTTAACTAAAGCATATTCTTATATAAAAAGAAGGCAATAGGCGTATACTAAAAGTGTGAAAAATGAAACAAATGAGAGGAAGTTGGTTTATGAAAGCTGTTGTGATTAATCAGTACGGAAGTAAAGAGGTACTTGAAGAAGCAGAAGTAACACTGCCAGAATTATCGGAACATCAAGTGTTGGTAAAAGAATACGCGACATCAATTAATCCGATTGATTGGAAATTGCGTGAAGGATATTTAAAACAGATGTTTGATTGGTCCTTTCCGATTATTCTTGGTTGGGATGTCGCTGGTGTGATTACAGAGGTGGGGAGTCAAGTAACGGATTGGCAAGTTGGCGATAAAGTTTTTTCTCGTCCTGAAACTACTCGTTTTGGTACCTATGCAGAAGTAACGATTGTGGATGATCATTTATTAGCAAAAATCCCTGAAACAATTAGCTTTGAAGAAGCGGCTGCCGTTCCGTTGGCTGGTTTAACCGCTTGGCAAGCATTGTTTGATCATGGTCACCTTAAAGAAGGAGAAATTGTTTTAATTCATGCGGGTGCAGGTGGGGTCGGTACTTATGCGATTCAACTAGCAAAAGAAGCGGGCGCACATGTCATCACGACCGCTAGCGCAAAAAATCATACCTTACTGAAAAAAATTGGTGCAGATGAAGTGATTGATTATCATACAACGAATTTTGCAGAGGTATTAACTGATGTTGATTTAGTCTTTGATACAATGGGTGGTGAGGTTCAAAAAAATAGTTTTGCCGTCTTAAAACCAAACACCGGTCGTCTTGTTTCAATTGTGGGAATTGAAGATAAACAATTGGCAGCCGAAAAAAATATTTCTGCTGAAAGTATTTGGCTTCAACCAAATGGAGAACAATTACAAAAAATTGCTGATTTGATGGCAGCTGGAAAAGTTAAATCAATTATTGGTGAAGTTTTCCCTTTTTCTAGACAAGGGATTTATGATGCACATGCACTCAGTGAAACGCACCATGCAGTTGGTAAAATAGTTGTTCAAATGGCAGAATAAAAAGAAGCTCAGACAGTGAATTATCTTAAAATAGAAAAAGTGGGTCCTAAGTCGAAATGACTTAGGACCCACTTTTTTGTTAAGAGGACAGATGTGCCAACCAAGTTTGTGTTTCCTTAATTTCTTGATAAGTTAATTGATGACTTTGTGTCCAAACCTCTTGTACGGTTGCTCCATGATTCTGAAATAGTTGAATCACACGCATACTCTCAGGAAGTGGGACAATCGGGTCATGCTCTCCTAGAGATAATAAAACAGAAGTGTCGGTCAAGTCTGGTTGATTGGTCAATTCAACAGGAAACATGGGATGATAGAGGACAGCTTGATGGTAGCTGTCGGGATGAGTAAGCAATAATTGAATAGCGATATTGGCCCCATTTGAATAGCCAATAAAAATAATTTTATCCAATGAAAATTGATGCTCGTTAGCGGCTTGTTGAATAAACTTATGAAGCGCCTCGCCGCGTTTTTCTAGATCTTCTAAGTCATAATGACCTTCCGCTAGGCGCTTAAAATAACGATTCATTCCATTTTCTGAAACATCACCACGAATACTTAGCACAGTAGCTTGTTTATTTAGTTCTTGGGCAATTGGTAGGAGAGATGTTTCATCACCACCTGTACCGTGAAGTAGCACAAAGACAGGTGCTTCAGGATGTCCTTTTTTAAAAATTGAATGCATGTTTTTTCCTCCTTAGGCTCGTTTTGTATTGAAAGGCTTGATCACACTCTCAATATATTCACGACGGTTTTCTAAAAATGGCGCAAGAGATAACTTTTCTCCTAATGTTTCGTAAGGTTCATCCCCCCATAAATCCTGGTTCATCGGTGGCTAATTCGACTAAAATATGCCCAATGCGAACATACAATGATTCAAAATAATAACGATCGACATAGCCAGAGTTTTGTAAGCCTAAATGATCAAAGAGCGCTTGCCAAGTCCCAAGTGATTTACGATCCGCTAGGCGGAATGCAACGTGATGTACTTCACCATATCCTTGTTGCGCTTGTGAGCTAGTATCATCGTCTACCAAAACGACTTGGGCACCATTGCCACCTTGTCCAACTTCTAGTAAATAGCGATTGCCTTCTTGTGCCACTACGTGAAAGCCTAGAATTTCTTCAAAGACTTCTTTGAATTCATGAAAATAGGAAATAGCTATTTCGACAGGTCCTAAGCCATAAATCGCAAATTCTGTTGGAACAGGTCCTTTTTTCCAAGGGGTGCCCGCTGCAACGCCCTGATTTAATTCATCAGAGATTAATTGATACGCTTGATCATCAAAATCCCAAAAGCGAAGGACTTTTTTCCCGAATTCTTCAGAAATGCCTGTGTGTTTGACAGCAAATTCATTGAAGCGATTTTCATAATAAGTCAAAGCTGCATCTGAAGGAACCCGGAACCCTGTTCTTGAAATTGTATTGGTTCCTTTTAATCCTTTAGGGTTATTGGGAAAATCGAAAAAGGTCATGGTTGTACCTGGTGTACCCAAATCATCAGCAAAATAGGTATGGTAAGTATAGATATCATCTTGATTAACTGTTTTTTTGACTAAACGCATCCCTAAAACATCTGTAAAGAAGTGATAGTTTTTTTCTGCATCACTTGTCATAGCTGTAACGTGGTGGATTCCTAATAATTGATCTTCTTTTTTCATCATTATTTCCTCATTTCGTTTCATTTGTTATTTTTCGTAAAGTTTTTTGAAGAAGTGTTAATTCTTCGGAAGAGAGTTGTTCAAATGCTTCTGCAATTCGCTTTGCATGCGTCGGGAAAATTTCTTCAATTAATGTTTTTCCAGCTTCTGTTAATTCAACGTAAGTAATGCGTCGGTCTTTTTCACTGGGGGTGCGCGTTACATAGCCTTTTTTATGTAATTGGTCAATAACATAAGTGGTGCTACTGCTAGCGATTAAAATTTTCTCCTTAATTTTTTGGATGGTCTGAGGACCTTTATGGAGTAACAGCTCTAATACTGAAAATTCTGTAATGTTTAAGTCATAACAAGTGACATCTTGCTTGGCAAGTTGCTCTAGTCGATGGCTGGTTCTTAATAAACCGATATAGGCTTTTAAAGCTTCTTGCTGTTGGTTCATTGTTTCACCTCTTTTTATTTCGAATTCGAGATAAATATAACTTACTTTTGGTAAGTAATCAATTAATATGCTTAAAAAGACAGCCAGCAAAAAATGTGAATTTTTGCTGGCTGTCTTTTTTGTTTATTTTAGAAGATTGTTGGAACTAAGCCGCCATCGATTCTTAAGGCTTCTCCTGAGAAAGAAGAAGAATCTGGGCTGGCCACAAAGGTAACAAAACGACCAATTTCTTCTGGTCGAATGAGCCGTTGGATTTGTGAACGAGAACGATGATTTTTCATGAAATCTTTTTCCCAATCCTCTTTGGGAATGTCTGAATCAGCGTACATATCTTCCAACATTTTTTCTACACCTTCGGTAAGGGTTGAGCCAGGCATAACCGTGTTAACGGTGACATGTGTGCCAACAGTTAAGTTGGATAAACTTTTAGCTAAGGAAAGATTCATCGTTTTTGTCATGCTATATTGGGGCATTTCGCCAGAAGGCATCACCGCTTCTTCGCTAGCGATGAAAATAATGCGACCAAAATCTTGTGCAAGCATTTTAGGTAGATAAGCTTTTGCTAATGCATTGCCTGACAACACGTTCACAGTAAAAAATTTTTCCCAAGTGGCGTCATCGATGTCCCAGTATTCCATTGGCTCAAAAATCCCCATATTGTTCACTAAAATGTCGACTTTAGGGAATTTTTCAAGCAAAGTAGCTCGTTGACTTTCAATGGAAATATCGGCAGTCCCTGCTTGAGGATGAGTGTCTGGAAACATTGTTTGTATTTCTTTAACAACTTTAGTTACTTCGGCTTCATTGCGCCCATTGATAATGACATCGGTCCCTTCACGAGCCATTTCAATCGCAATTGCTTTGCCAATTCCTTTGGTTGAACCAGTAATTAATGCTAATTTATTCGTTAAGTGTAAATCCATTTAAATCCCTCCAACGTTTGTCTATCTCTAGTGTAGGTCTTTTTCTGGACTTTTAAAAGGAAAAAGTTTTTTCGGCCCTAGGGAAACAAGCCCCAATAATTACTTAACAGCTAGATTTTCACTTTTTGGGCGTAAAACGAGTAATTATTGTCAGTAAAAAAGCATCACTTTTTTGATAGAATAACTAGAGACGAAATTGGCTAAGACCAATTTTGTAAAATTGTACATAAAAAAGAAGAGTGGGAATGCTATGAAGAAACAATATTACTGGAATATACCCGATAACTTACTAAACTCGTTAAAACAGCGGAAAAAGTTATACAACTTTTATAAAAATGAACAAAATAAGGCAAGAGAATTAGTAGAAAATTGTCAGTCGGTTCTTTTTCCTGAATTAGTCGCTTCGCTGAATAAAATAGATGAACGGATTAAATTATTGATATTCTATCAAAATTTAGAAGATTGTGAGCTTTCAGAAGAAGAAATTATTACTGTGATTGAGCGAGAATATTTTGTGACTTTTTATGAAACAATTGAAGAACCGACCACTGAAATTATTAGTAGTCATTCTATGTATTATTTATTGCAACAGCCGACTAAAGAAATGCTTTGGGATTTAGACTTTAGTAACATGTTAAAACAAGGTCAGTTAGTTGATTTAATGGATTACCAAAAATTGACCAAATGTTATCAAAAGCTGCAGAATCAAGCTAAAAATTTGATTGAAAAATTAAATAAAGAAACATTTTACACATTCTATAGTCAACTTTTATTGATTGATTGCCAATGCAAATTATTAATAGAAGAGGCGCTTCTAAAAGAAGAATCATTGATGACGGTCGATGAATGCTTAACAGCCATTAAGCAAGAAATTCGAAAAATTCATTTTGAACAATTTAAATACCAACATTATTTATTTGAAGATTTATCTTTGCGGTACCAAGTTTAACAAAAGTGACAAAAAGAATGGTTGAATCTAACAAGAATGTTCGTTGTTTTCTGTTATATAAAAAGATATGATAGTTTCTGTAGAAAAAATAAAGGAGACGATTCATGAACGCAAATCGCTTAAAGTTATTGATGATGGGGTTAATGGTTCTTGACCATATTAGTTATTTTGTTCCGCCAGAATGGGCACTGATTTTTCATGTAATTACTCGTTGTGTCGGTGTGTTTTTTGGTTACATGGCTGTAGAAGGTTTCAACTATACACGGAATGTTTATCGTTACAATGGTCGTTTGTATATTTGGGCAGCAATCATGTTTGTTGGAAATACGCTTCTAAATCATTTAGTGAATAATCCAGCTGTCGCTGTTCACAACAATATTTTCTTCACCTTAGCCCTTGGTGTCAGTATGTTAATTGTGACAAAAGCGATGCTAGAGATGCCAAAAATCAGTTTAAAAATTGTTTTATTGATTAGTATACTAGCAATTTTAGGAATAGGAGCAATGTTTGCTGAAGGTGGCATTGTGATGTTACCTTTTATGTTGATTACGTATTTAGCCAGAAAGAGACTTGTCTTACGGAACTGTTTATATGGTGCATTAGCGCTCTTTTTCTTAGTTACAAGTTTTCAATGGTTGGGAGATTGGCCAACGACAATTGAAATGTTAGCTTATAATTCTGATTTTATGTTTATCACTGTGTTACCCTTTATATCGCTTTACAATGGTGAGAGAGGGAGCAAAGCACCATTTTTCAAATATTTATTTTACGGATTCTATCCGCTCCATTTATGGCTGATTGCATTGATAGCCAATTACGTTCATTAAACCTTTTTATATTAAAAGAATAAAAACAGCGACTCACAAAAATGTGAGTCGCTGTTTTTTTAGATGGGTAAGATACTGATTCCTAAAAGAAGAGTGACAAGTAGAAAAACAAAAAGCACAATTCGCTTATCATGAACCAGTAAGGCAATGTATTCTCGGATTAGAGCAGTTGGTAAAAAATATAAGGCAGTTGGCGCCCCGACACCTTCAGCTTTTAAGCCGACACGATGGGCATACATAGCTCCTCGTAAGACATGATAGTTATTTGTTGAAAAAATAACAGAGGGTTGTTTAGAATCAGACGGCATCTTTTGCCAATCTGCCTGAATTATTGCTTTAGAAAACAACATATTTTCATAAGTGGTTGTGGATTGGTCCTCCATCAAAATTGCTTCTGCAGGAATATTTTGTGAAAGCAAATATTTTTTCATTGCGAAAGCTTCGGCCACAGGTTCGTCAGGACCTTGACCACCGCTGACTACAAATTTAGCAGTGGGATTTTTTTCATAATATTCAATCCCTTTATCTAACCGACTCTTCAAAAGTGGAGGTACTTCCTCGCTACGAATTCCCGAACCTAAAACAATGATATAATCAACCGCTTTTTTTAAAGGAATCATTTGGTACATCCATGAATACAAGACGTAAGCAGCAAATAGAAAGGTCAGCAAAAGATCCATTAACAATAGAAAAAGTAAGAACAGAAAAAGCACATAAGGTATTTGCGCTGTGCCAACTGATAATAAATATAGAAAGGCTGGTAAAGCAATTAATAAGTTCAGCCCTAAGCCCGCCGACAATTTAGCCGTGACACTTTTGCCTTCTTTCGTTTGCATCGTACGTGAGTTAAAAATAAAGTAAAGGCAAATGCCGATAAACACAGCGGGAATTAATAGATAAGCAATGGCCAAGGTAATTAGGTCGCCATTCTTAAAATGTAAATAAATTTTGTCTAATCCGATAAATAGTAAGGTGACTAATGACAATAAGGTGCCGGAAGCCAGAGTGATACCGCCGAGGATACTGCGGTTATTAATTTTTAATATACCAAATCCTAGTAGGGCGATAAACAAAAAGAATAGTAGTAGTGCCATTTAATTCCTCCTAAAAATAAGTATCTAAAGTATAACATGCTTTAGGATCTGACATAAATAAACAGCTGTGCCGAAGCATAAGTTTTCCTTTCATTCTTAGAAAAGAAGTTTTTTCATGAAAAGTAAATTAGATAACAATTGTTTAGAGAAAGAAAAGCTTGATTTACTAAGCTTTTCCTTCTCTATAAAAAATATTAATGAGGACATAAAAATTAACAATTTGTATGCGTTTACATACTAAGGTAGATTTAAAGTGTAAAGAAGAAAAAATGAGGTGAGAAAATGATCACTGTTTCAATTGCAGGAGGTTCACAACCAGAGATTTTACAGTTAGTTAAAAAAGCACTAAAAGAAGCCGAGCAACCGTTGCAGTTTATTGTATTTGATACAAATGAAAATCTTGATACTGAAAATCTTTGGAAATATGTTCATTGCTCAGATGAGGCCGCGGTAGCACAGGAAGCTGTCAGTTTAGTTGCAACCGGTCAAGCACAAATTTTATTGAAAGGAATTATTCAGACCCACACATTACTGAAAGAAATGTTGAAAAGTGAGCATCAATTAAAAAATAAACCGATTCTTTCCCATGTAGCAATGGTGGAGCTGCCTGCGGGAAAAACCTTCTTGTTAACCGATTGTGCGATGAATATCGCCCCCACTCAAGCGACCCTCATTGAAATTGTTGAAAATGCTAAAGAAGTCGCCCAAAAATTGGGACTGCATCACCCGAAAATTGCTTTGTTAAGCGCAGCGGAAAATTTCAATCCTAAAATGCCTTCGTCTGTTTTAGCAAAAGAAGTCACGGCACATTTTAATGATCAACAAGAGGCTACGGTTTTTGGGCCACTTTCGCTTGATTTAGCGACCTCTGAAGAAGCGGTTGCGCATAAACGTTACAGCGGTCCTATCATGGGGGATGCAGATATTTTAGTGGTCCCAACTATTGATGTTGGAAATTGTTTATACAAATCATTAACCTTGTTTGGGCACGCCAAGGTGGGAGGAACGATTGTTGGCACAAAAGTCCCAGTTGTTTTAACATCTAGAAGCGATTCGACAGAAAGCAAATTCCATTCATTAAGATTTGCCATGAGACAAGTTTAAAAAAAGGAGCAGAAAACAATGGAAACAGTATTGGTTATTAATCCTGGCTCGACCTCCACGAAGTTAGCGCTTTTTGCTAATCATGATTGCTTGGCAGAAGAAACGCTTAGACATAGCGTCCAAGAATTGGCACCTTTTGAAAATGTTGTCAGTCAAACATCATTTCGAAAACAAATGATCGCGGAATTTTTAGAAACACATAACATCATACAATTAGCCGCTGTTGTAGGGCGTGGTGGTTTGCTTAAGCCTATTCCTGGCGGTACGTATCTTGTCGACCAACAAATGCTAGAAGACTTGCGGACAGAACGCTTTAATACCCATGCTTCAAATTTAGGGGCGATTTTAGCTAATGAGTTTGCAGAAAAATATCACGTGCCAGCCTTTATTGTCGATCCTGTTGTTGTAGATGAGCTACAGCCATTAGCCAGGATTTCTGGATTAAAAGGCATTCAGCGGCGTAGCGTTGGTCACGCCTTAAATCAAAAAGCGGTCGCTCGAAAAATCGCTGAGGATTTAGGGAAAACATATGAGCAAAGCAATTTTATCGTTGTTCATTTAGGTGGGGGCATTAGCTTGGGGGCGCATCAAAAAGGCCGCATGGTGGATGTGGTAAATGGGCTTGATGGTGAAGGTCCTTATACGCCAGAACGCAGTGGTGCCTTACCGCTCGTTGAATTTGCGCAATGGATACTTGAACAGGAGTTAACGATTAGCCAAGTGAAAAAGCTAATTGCGGGGAATAGCGGTCTTAAATCATACCTAGGTGAAACAGATTTACGGCATATCCAAGCACAAATAGCTGCAGGTGATCAAACAGCAAATTACTATTTAAAAGGAATGTGTTACCAAATCGCAAAAAGTATTGGCGAGATGGCCGTGGTTCTTGAAGGCACAATTGATGCAATTATTTTAACAGGGGGCGCAGCCTATTCGCAAACCGTTGTTCAAGAAATTAGTCAAAAAGTCACTTGGATTGCACCAATTAAGGTTTACCCAGGTGAAATGGAGATGGCTGCTTTATATGAAGGCGTCAATCGAGTATTAACAGGGGAAGAACAAGCTTTAAATTATAGTGAAGCAAAAATTGAGCAGGAGTGATCAAAATGGCGGAACAAACAGATTTACTGATTTTAGGTGGCGGAACAGGAGGCTATGTAGCAGCAATTCGAGCTGCACAAAAAGGGCTAAACGTCACAATTGTTGAAAAATACAAATTAGGTGGCACTTGTTTGCACAAAGGCTGTATCCCTACAAAAGCTTTATTAAGAAGCGCAGAGGTTTTTGATACCTTAAAACAAGCGGCTTCTTTTGGGATTGAAACAGAGGCAGCGTCCATTGATTTTTCTAAAATACAACAACGGAAAGAAGGAATTATTGAGCAGTTACACAAAGGTGTTGAAGGCTTATGCAAGAAAAATAAAATCAAAATTTTAGCAGGCGAAGGTGCGATTTTAGGTCCCTCCATTTTTTCACCAGTCTCTGGCGCAGTGGCAGTTACGTTTAATGATCCAACACGAGAAGAAGAAATTATCGTTCCTAAAAATGTCATTATTGCGACAGGCTCTAGTTCTAAAACGTTACCTAATTTGCCATTGGATGAAGAATTTATCTTATCTTCTGATGGGATGCTTGAATTAGAAGAGCTACCAGAATCAATTGCAATTATTGGTGGTGGCGTTATTGGTGTCGAGTGGGCTTCTTTATTAAATAGTTTAGGTGTCAACGTAACTATCATTGAATTTTTGGATCGTTTACTTATAAATGAGAGTGCAACAATTTCTAAAGAATTAAAGAAACGTTTAGAGCAACGAGGAATTAACATTTTATTAGGAAGCAAAGTCCAAGAAGCGAAAGTTACTGGACAAAAGGTTCAAGTAGAAGTTGCAGGACAAGAAACCCTCACCGTTGACAAAGTCATGGTAGCAATTGGACGTCAGCCCAATATCAATAAGTTAGGGTTACAGAATACCTCAGTGAAATATACTGACAAAGGCATTGAAGTAAATGAATTTTATCAAACCACAGAAGGACATATTTATGCGATTGGTGATTGTATCGATACACTCCAACTAGCACATGTGGCTATGAAAGAAGGAGAGTTAGCTGTTCAGCATCTTTTAGGCGAGACAGTTGAACCTTTAAATTATACAAACGTACCTCGAGGTGTTTATACAAATCCTGAAATAGCAAGTGTCGGCTATACTAGAGAAACTTTACCAGCAGAAAAAGAAGTAGTAATTGGCACCTTTAATTTTAATGGTAATGGTAAATCACTTGTTTATGGAGAAACAGATGGCTTTATAGAAGTAATTCGTGACAAGAAGACCGATGATTTATTAGGGGTTTCTATGATTGGCCCACATGTCACGGATTTAATTGCCGAAGCAAGTACTGCCATGTATTTAGATGCCGCGCCCATTGAAATTGGTGAAGCAATCCATGCGCATCCAACAATGACAGAAGTATTGCAAGAAGCAGCCTTAGATACTTATGGCTTAGCGATTCACAAATAGAGAAAGGTTGATGAAAATGAAAGCGCTTAAAAAATCAGGTTTATCAAAAGAAGAATTGATTCAGGCATATCGTGAAGTACTAAGAGGACGTCGTTTAGACGAACGGTTGTGGCAATTAACAAGGATTGGTAAGACCTCTTTCAATATTTCTGGTCAAGGGGCAGAAGTTGCACAAGTAGCGATGGCGATGGCTTTTGATCCTCAAAAAGATTATTTTTTACCGTATTATCGTGATATGACCGCGTGCTTGGTTTGGGGCATGACCTCCAAAGATATTTTAATGGGTTCTTTTGGAAAAGAAGCGGATCCTTCTTCCCATGGTCGTCAAATGCCGAATCATTATGGTTCAAAAGAGCATAATATTGTTTCCTTCTCTTCAACAGTAAGTACACAAATGCCATTAGCGACAGGTGTTGGTTATGCAGCGCAACTTCAAAAAGCTGATTTTGTTGCATTAACCACCACTGGGGAAGGCTCTGCCAATCAAGGAGAAGTCCAAGAAGCTATGAACTTTGCAGGCGTAAAAAAATTACCAGTTATTTTTGTTGTTGAAAATAATGAATATGCGATTTCTGTCCCAATTGAAGAACAGTATGCCAATAAACGAATGGCCGATCGCGCGAAAGCTTATGGCTTTGAAGGTGTAACCGTTGATGGTAGTGATTTTACTGAAGTCTATCTAGCATTTAAAGAAGCAGTAAAAGCGGCTCGCGGGAAAAAAGGACCAAAATTGATTGAATTAATGGTTTCGCGCTTGACGTCTCATTCCGCTGACGATGATCAATCTGTTTATCGTTCAAAAGAAGAAATTGAAGAAATGAAAAAGAACGATGCAGTGAAGCTTTTTGAAAAACAATTATTAGAAGAGGGCTATTTAACAGACGAAGACATTGCCAAAATTGATGAAGAAATTCGTGCAGAAATCAATCAAGCAACGGATGAAGCAGAAGCAATGCCAGATCCTGTACCGACATCAATTTTAGAAGAAGTGTATGCAAAATAAGAGAAGAGGAGAAGAAATATAATGGCTGAGATGACTTATTTAGAAGCAATTAACTTAGGAATTTCTGAAGAAATGGCTCGTGATGAAAAAGTAGTTATTTTTGGAGAAGATGTCGGCGGCGACAAAGGCGGCGTGTTCGGTGTAACAAAGGGCTTGGCTGCTAAATACGGTGACGAGCGTTGTTTTAATACACCGTTAACAGAAGGCTTAATTGGTGGTTTAGCTGTCGGCTTAGGTTTAATGGGCTATCGCGCAATTGGTGAATTTCAATTTGCGGATTACATTTTGCCTGCAACCAATCAATTGTTATCAGAGGCTCGGACAATGCGCTATAGAACAAAAGGCGATTGGACTGCGCCAATCGTTTATCGGACCCCTTATGGCGGCGGTGTTCGTGGTGGGCTGTATCATTCTCAGTCTACAGAAAAAGTCTTTTGTGGACAACCAGGATTGAGAGTGGTGACCCCTTCTAATCCTTATGATGCAAAAGGGATGATTAAAGCAGCGATTCGTTCCGATGATCCAGTCATTTTTTACGAACATAAGCGTTTATATCGTTTACTAAAAGATGAAGTGCCTGCAGATGATTATATCGTACCAATTGACAAAGCCAATGTCGTTAGAACGGGTAGTGATTTAACCGTGATTAGTTACGGCATGACCTTGCAATTAGCTTTAGCTGCGGCGGAAAAACTAGCCGCTGAAGGAATTGATGCCGAAATCGTCGATGTTCGCTCATTATATCCTTTAGATCGCGAAACATTAGTGGCTGCAGCTAAGAAAACAGGGAAGGTCTTACTCGTAACAGAAGACAATAAAGAAGGCAGCGTGATGAGTGAAATTGCGGCAATGATTTCAGAAGATGCTCTCTTTGATTTAGATGCACCGATTCAACGACTTGCAGGACCTGATTGTCCAAGCATGCCTTATGCATTACCTTTAGAAAGAGAATTTTTAATCAATGAAGAGCAAGTATTAGCAGCAATGAAAGAATTAGCAGAATTTTAATTGAAGCAAGGAGGAAAAAATAAATGGCCACAAAAGAAATCAAAATGCCTCATCTAGGCGAAAGTGTCACAGAGGCAGCCATTGTCCAATGGTTAGTTAAACCAGGAGATTCAGTGAAACGCTATGATCCCTTAATGGAAGTCGTTTCTGATAAAGTCACCACGGAAGTCCCATCAGATTTTGATGGTGTAGTAAAAGAATTTCTGATTTCTCTAGATACAGATGTGCCCATCGGAACAGCGGTGATGACGTTAGAGACAGAAGAAACAACAGAAGAAACAGAAGTAGCTACTTTAGCACCAGTGAAAGAAGCAAGTGCGGAACAAGCGCAAGAACATGAAACGGCTGAAACAACAAGCACTGCGACGTCCCATCAAAAAAATAATGGTCGTTATTCCCCAGCAGTCCTTAAAATTGCCCAAGAAAAAAAGATTGATTTAACACAAGTTACAGGGACAGGTCGTGATGGTCGAATTACTAGAAAAGATGTTACAAACTTTACACCAACACAGGCAAGAACACCTGAGAAAACAGTGAGTCCAGGAACTAGCCCTTCAATTTCAGAGGAGCCAGTTGCTTCGCAAAATGAAAGCGCCGCAACAGCTAGTCCAACTGAAACAAGCACAGATAAAATTGTCTCTGCAGATCCTGTACGTAAAGCAATTGCTAAAAAAATGGTCCAAAGCGTCAACGAAATCCCTCACGCTTGGTTAATGGTGGAAGCGGATGTGACCAACTTAGTCCAACTTAGAAATTCATTAAAAGATGAATTTAAACAACAAGAGGGCCTATCTCTAAGCTTCTTCCCATTTTTTGCCAAAGCAGTCATTCAAGCGTTAAAGAAAAATCCAAAAATCAATACATCTTGGGATGATGGCTCAATTATTTATCATAAAGATGTTAATTTATCCATAGCTGTAACGACAGACGAGCATCTTTATGTGCCAGTGATTCAACAAGCGGATAACTATTCGATTGCAGGGCTAGCCAAAGAAATCAATCGCTTGGCACAAGAAGTCCGACAAGGAACGCTAGCAAGCAAAGAAATGCAAGGAGGGACCTTTACTCTTAATAATACTGGAACACTAGGTTCCGTCCAATCGATGGGAATTATTAACCATCCACAAGCTGCGATATTACAAGTAGAGTCAATTAATAAACGCCTTGTGCCAACCGCAGATGGAGGCTTTAAAGTGGCAGATATGGTTAATTTATGTCTTTCTATTGATCATCGAATTTTAGATGGACAACAAGCAGGTAAGTTCTTGCGAGATGTTAAAGATAATTTAGCGAAATATAATGCGGATACGGATATATATTAAAAATCGTTCCTTGCTTTAGTTAAAAAAAAAGCGCCTCAAAGAAATAAGCGCTCTTCTTTGAGGCCGCTCTTTATCTAATAGAAAGTTCAATCATTCTCAAACTTGTTCTAAAAAAACAAAAATAATCAATAGGAGTGTTGAAAATGCCCACTGATAAACTGGATGCTCAATTAACCCCAAGAATATTTTTTAACAAAGTGTTAGCTGGAACAGCTTCCGGCACCATTATCGCCTTAATTCCCAATGCTGTATTAGGAGCCATTTTAAAATATTTTGCAGAATACAAGATTATCGAAATGATTATTCATGCGGCGCAAATTTTCCAACTAGCCACCCCTTTAATTATTGGTGGACTGATTGCTTTTCAATTTGGCTTAACGCCACAGAAAATGATGATTGCTGGCGGTGCAGCATTTGCTGGCTCTGGCGTGATTAAATTTAATTCAGAAGTGAAAGGCTTTATTGGTGCAGGCACTGGTGACATCATTAATATTATGATTACCGCTTCTGTTGCAGTCTTACTTTTATTAGTCATCGATAAAAAATTCGGTTCAGTGGAAATCATTGCTTTACCGATCGTTGTTGGAGTAGGTGCAGGTTTGTTTGGCATGTTGATTTATCCATATGTGACACAAATTACGGTTGCCATCGGGAAAGTGATTAACAATTTTACTGATTTTCAGCCAATTATCATGAGTATTTTAATTGCTTGTTCATTTGCTGCACTGATTATTTCGCCAATCACTACTGTGGCAATTGGTTTGGCGATTCAGTTGAATGGCTTGTCTGCAGGTGCTGCTGCAATGGGAATTGCAGCCACAACTGTTGTTCTTGTGATTAATTCTTGGAATGTCAACCAATCGGGAGTGACACTGGCTGTCTCTTTGGGCGGCATGAAAATGATGATGCCTAACTTATTTAAATACCCAATTATTTTAATTCCTTGTTTATTTACAGCAACTATTTCAGCAATTCCTGTGGTTCTATTCAACATTTCAGGAACCCCACAATCGGCTGGATTTGGCTTGGTTGGACTCGTGGGACCACTTGCTTCATTGGATGCGGGCTTAGGGATCTTACCCTTACTCTTTTCTTGGTTTGTTGTTCCAATTGTCGCGGGTTTATTCTCAAAATTCTTATTTGAAAAAGTGTTGAAAATTTATGATAGTAAAATCGTCTTTGCTTATCAAGGCTAGATTATCCATTAATTTTCTTTAATGATTTGGATAAAATCTCTAACATCTTCTGTCAGACTAAAATCGCGGCGCAAAGCAATGCCGATGGGGAAATAGTCAAACTTATCTTTTAAAGGAATCCATTTCAGTCCCTGACTTTTTCCCACTTCATAATATTCAATCGGCAGCAAACAAATCGAATTATTTTTTTGCAAACTATAAAGAAGTACTTGTAAATCATCGTTATGCAAAATGATATTCGGCTCATAACCGAAGCTCCGAGTCCGATCTAGTAGTAGGCGACCAATCATAAAATTATCACTTAACGATGAAAATCGTTGATCTTTCAAATCTTTAAAAGTTAATTTTTCATATTGGGAGAGAGGATTTGATTCTGGAACTACGACATAAACATGGTAGCCTTTGGTAGTCGTTTCTAAAGGTTCAATATGAATAATTTCAGGTAAGGTATTTGGGAAAGAAATTAGTCCCATATCAATTTCTTTATTTGCTAACATCGTTTGTAATTTTGGCGAGCCGTCTTGCTGTAATATTAAATTCACATGTGGATGGGTTGTTAAAAATCGTGAAATTTCTTTCATAAATTGTACAGCAAATAAAGTAGTTAACCCTAAACGCAATTGCTTTTTAACTGGTTTCTGGTTCATTTCACGAATATCTGTTACCAATTGATCGAATTGAAAAACAACTTCTTGGCCATGTTCATATAAATAAACACCAGTATCGGTCAATTGAAACGGTTGATCAGAATGATCAAACAACGCTGTGCCTAACTCAGATTCCATTTTTTTCAATGCTAAAGAAAGTGTTGGTTGGGTGACAAATAAATTGCGAGCGGCCGCCGATAAACTGCGGGTATTAACAATTTCAATGAAGTACTTTAAAAGCTGAATATTCATCAGAAACTCCCTTTCTTTTTAAAAGCGCTTACACAAATGTGCTTGGATAAAAAATAACAAATAGATCACTTATAATATAACATATGTTTTGCCTTTTTATTGCTATAAAAGTAAGAGATAGAGATTTTCTTAGCAGATTTTTACCTAAAAATAAAAAATTGAACGGAGGAAAAGAAATGAAGATTATTATCGCAGGTGCTGGCGCTATGGGCAGTCGCTTTGGACTAATGTTACATCAAGCAGGAAATGATGTTATTTTTGTCGATGGTTGGCCAGAACATATTGAAGCAATAAGAAAAAACGGGTTAGTTGCTGATTTTAATGGCGAAGTGGTGACCGCTAAAATTCCTATCTATCCTCAGACAGAAGTAGCAAGCATCGATTTTACAGCAGACTTAGTTATCCTATTTACAAAAGCAATGCAACTGGCAGGAATGCTTGAAGCATTAGAACATTTCCTTAATAAAAATACGAAAGTTTTATGCTTGTTAAATGGAATTGGGCACGAAGATATTATCAAAAAATACGTGCCTTACGAAAATATTTTATTAGGAAACACAATGTGGACCGCTGGGTTAGAAGGACCGGGCAAAGTAAAATTATTTGGTAATGGTTCGATTGATTTACAAAATTTAGGGGCGCAAAGTGAACAAGCAGCAGAAGCAGTCATTAAGGTATTAAATAACGCTGGCTTAAATGCTCGTTATTCTGAGAATATTTTATCATCCATTTATAAGAAGGCCTGTGTGAATGGAACAATGAATGGTTTATGTACTTTGTTGGATTGTAATATGGCAGACTTTGGCGAAACAGAGCAAGCAGATCAAATTGTTCAACAAATAGTTAATGAATTTTTAGCAGTCGCTGAAGCGGAACAAGTTACGTTAGATAAACAAGCAGTTCTTCAACAAATCCGCTCGTGTTATAATCGAGAAACAATTGGTTTGCACCATCCATCGATGTATCAGGACTTAATAACCAATCATCGTTTAACCGAAATTGATTATATCAATGGAGCAATTGTTCGCAAAGGGAAAGTCTATGGGATTGCTACACCGTACTGTCAGTTTTTAACAGAGTTAATTCATTGTAAAGAAAATTTACTTCATGCTAAATAACAAGTAAAAACAGAAATACTCTTGAGTCGGTCTTGAGAAGAGCTTGACCTACTTCTTTCTATACTTTGCCAGTGTACAAGGCTGAGACAAAATCCAAAGTGAGTTTGGCTCAGCTTTTTTGTTTTTTAAAGAACACTGCAGAAAATAAATCAAATCCGTGAAAAATATGTTAAACTAGAGAAGGTGTTTTTTCGCAAGAATCTACGCGGAACACAGGACTCGTTGAAGAATTGAATCAAAGAAACAATGTGTTAAAGAAGGGATTTGAACAGATTATGACCATTCAATGGTTTCCCGGCCATATGGCCAAAGCAAGAAGAGAAGTTTCTGAAAAAATCAAATATGTCGATATTGTATTTGAACTAGTTGATGCGCGGTTACCGCTTTCTTCCCGTAACCCAATGATGGACCAAATTGTCCAACAAAAACCACGATTAGTCCTTTTAAATAAAGGGGACTTAGCAGATAACGACCAAAATAAAAAATGGCAACATTACTTTCAAAAGAAAGGGTACCAAACCCTAGTTATCAATGCCCAACAAAATAAAGGAATCAATAAAATTGTGCCAGCAGCCAAGGAAGCGTTAAAAGAAAAATTGGCTCGTGAACAGGCGAAAGGCTTGAAACCGCGTGCGATTCGCGCCATGTGTATTGGGATCCCCAATGTTGGTAAGTCAACCTTAATGAATCGTTTAGTCGGAAAAAAAATTGCGCAAACTGGGAACAAGCCAGGTGTGACAAAAGGACAACAATGGTTACGCTCTGGTTCCCAATTGGAATTACTGGATACACCAGGGATTCTCTGGCCAAAATTTGAAGATGAAGAAATTGGAAAAAAATTAGCTTTAACTGGCGCTATAAAAGATCAATTATTGCATCTAGATGATTTGGCGATTTATGGATTAGAATTTTTTGCACGTTTTTATCCGCAACGTTTGACGGAACGATATGGTTTAACAGAGGAAGAGCTATTTTTACCTGCCCCAGAACAGTTGATGTTAATTAGCCAAAAACGTGGTTTTAGAGATGATTATAATCGAGCCAGCGAAATGATTATTTTAGAAATTCGCAGTGGAAAATTAGGTACGTATACTTTGGACCGCTGGGAAGAACTAGGAGACGAATAACATGGCAAAAGAGTCGATTCAGGCAATCAAAGAAGCGTTGTTAACTGTCACTGATGCAACCGATGAACGATTAGCAAGCTGGCGAGAAGATGAACGTTCAGGAGTGCAACAAGCGATCAAACAATGGGAACGTCGCCAGTTAGCCAAAGAAAAAGAGTGGCAACTTTTTAAAGAAATGAGTCAATTTGAGGAAGCGGCCTATAAAAAAGGCCATCGTTTAATTGCAGGAATTGATGAAGTAGGCCGCGGACCATTAGCTGGCCCTGTTGTGACAGCTGCAGTTATTTTACCGAAAGATTGTCAGTTATTAGGCTTAAATGATTCAAAAAAACTATCTGCTAAAAAACGGGAAACGTTATATAACCAGATTCAAGAACAGGCTGTCGCTATCGGGTTAGGTATCGCTGATCAAGGAGTCATTGATCAAATTAATATTTATCAAGCAACTAAACAAGCGATGAAAATGGCAATTGACGATTTAGCTTTTACACCAGATTATTTATTAATTGATGCAATGCAGTTAGACGTTCCCCAACCACAAGAAAGTTTGATTAAAGGGGATGCACGCTCCATTTCGATTGCAGCAGCCAGTATTATTGCAAAAGTAACAAGAGATCGATTAATGGAAGAATATGATGAATTATATCCTGGATATGGATTTAAAAACAATGCAGGTTATGGAACAAAAGAACATCTTCTCGGGTTAGAAAAATACGGTGTAACGCCCATTCATCGACGTACGTTTGCGCCAATAAAAGATATGATTTAAAAATAAAACACTTTTTTTACGTATTCTTATTTTAAGAAGATGTGAAAGAGGTGTTTTTTGTTGGAAATTTTACAACGACAATTATTATTTAAATTAGCGGTATGCCAAGGAATTGGCAATTTAGGGATCTTAAAAGTGTTACAAGAAGCTATCGCACAAAAGCGTGTTGATTTTTCCAGTACAGAAATTATTAGAATTGCTGAAATCAAGAAATATCGTGAATTATTTGAACAATCTTGGTTACACCATACGATTCATAGTGAAGCGTTATATATACGACAATGCCAACACCAATTTATGACAATTTTAGATGCCGTCTATCCTAAATTATTACGAGAAATTTATAATCCACCAGCAATTCTTTTTTATAGAGGAAATTTACAATTGTTAAGTAGAAGGAAAATTGGCATCGTCGGCGCTCGCTATGCCACTTCGTATGGGTTAAGAGTGACTGAAGCTCTGGTTCCTAAAATAGTCAAAGAAGGGTTCACAATCGTCAGTGGTCTTGCCAAAGGTATCGATAGTCGTAGCCATGAGATGGCCATCCAGAACGGGGGTCAGACAATTGGAATTTTAGGCACTGGATTAGATGTATATTATCCGTATGAAAAGAAAGAATTACAGCAAACTATGAAGCAGAATCAGCTTGTTTTAACAGAATATGTGAATGGGAGTGGGCCGAAAAAATATCATTTTCCTGCACGTAATCGCATTATTGCTGGATTATCTTTAGGGGTCTGCGTGATGGAAGCTCGTAAGAATAGTGGCTCTTTAATTACTGCACAAGCGGCGATGGATTACGGGCGCGAGGTATTTGCCGTACCGGGAAGTATTTTCCAGTCTTTTTCAACAGGCTGCCATGAATTAATTCAGGACGGCGCTAAATGTGTTCAGACAATTGATGATATTTGTGAAGAATTGTGACTTTTACTAATTGTGAATTGACAACCTACGTTCACTTCGGTACTATTTAATCAGATTTTAATCTTTTGGTTGTTAGTTAGGAGTGTCTAAATGGAAACGGTTGTTAGAAAAAGATGGTTGTTTGGTATGCAGCTACTGGGCTTTTTGATTTTGGATCAAATTCCTTTGATGATGGTCTCAGTTGTTCAATTTTCTACAGAAAATTTTTGGTTTCGCTTTGTTAGTGGATTAGTGGCTGTTGGACTTGGTGCCTATTTCGTCTATCTATTTGTTGCTTTTTTGAAAAAGAAAAAGCTCATAATTTGGACTTTTTTAGGAATCAAAGAAACCTTGCCAGTGGTCTTGTTAGGTTTGGTGATAATCTTTTGTGTGGGAATATTTGGTGATTTCTTATTACGTCTGGAAGGATTAGAGACGACCTCTAACCAACAAAGTGTTGAAGAAATTGTCCAATCTATTCCTAAAGGGCTTATACTTATTTTTGCAGGTGTGATTGGGCCAATTTTCGAAGAGGGAATTTTTCGTGTCGGGATTCAAGCGTTTTTCAAGCCAGCTTCAAAAATAGGCATACTCGTTTCTTCTATTTTATTTGCACTTGTGCACACGCCGACAGATATAGGTAGTTTTGTTATTTATTGGGGCATGGGTTTAGCTTTAAGTTGGGTCTATCTACGCACGGGTCGCTTTGAAGCTGCTGTCTTGACTCATTTTATTTGGAATGTTTTGGGTATTTTAATGCTTTAGGATAAAATCTATAAATCATAGGCATTTTTTATTTATAAATTCGGACAGTCAAACAGAAATGACAGAAATGTTAGAAAGCCTAGTCTTGACAAACCTATTCTATATAGCATATGATGTATTACGATTTGTGCGTTTTTTACATATATTATATAGTAGGAAAGCGAACGCGAAAGGAGCTAATTGAATGGCCTATAAGTATCTCGTGATTGTAGAATCACCTGCCAAAGCCAAAACAATTGAAAAATATCTAGGAAGAAACTACAAGGTGGTTGCCAGTGTTGGTCACATTCGCGATTTACCAAAAAGTAAAATGGGGATTGATATTGAAAATAATTATGAACCTCATTATATTTCGATTCGCGGAAAAGGCGATGTCATCAAAAGTTTAAAAGCGGCTGCAAAAAAAGCTGAAAAAGTCTATCTCGCAGCCGATCCGGACCGAGAAGGTGAAGCAATTGCTTGGCATTTAGCTTATCTTCTTGGCCTTGATTTAAAAGATAAAAACCGTGTGGTATTCAATGAGATCACTAAAGAAGCGGTAAAAGCGGCATTTAAAGAACCTAGAACCATCAACGTTGATTTAGTTGATGCACAACAAGCACGGCGCATTTTAGACCGTTTAGTTGGATACTCGATTAGTCCTATTTTATGGCGTAAAGTCAAAAAAGGTTTGAGTGCTGGTCGTGTGCAATCTGTTGCTTTAAAAATGATTATTGATCGAGAAAATGAAATTCGAGAATTTAAACCTGAAGAATATTGGAGCATTGATGGGAATTTCCAAAAAGGTCGCAAGAAATTCAAAGCAAATTTCTGGGGCGTAGATGGTAAAAAGAAAAAATTACCAAATGCAGAAGCGGTGAAAGAAATCACTTCTCGGATTGACGGTAAAGATTACGATGTTACAAAAGTTGAGAAAAAAGAACGGAAACGTAATCCTGCATTACCTTTTACAACCAGTAGTTTACAACAAGAAGCGGCACGTAAATTAAATTTCCGTACCCGTAAAACCATGATGGTTGCGCAACAATTGTATGAGGGAATTGCTTTAGGGAAACAAGGCACTGTGGGGCTGATTACCTACATGCGTACAGACTCAACCAGAATTGCTGATTCCGCCAAAGCAGAAGCTGCTGAATTCATTGAAAAGACCTACGGAGATGAGTTTTCAGCACATGGCGGCCGCAAAGCAAAAAATACGCAAGGTGCACAAGATGCCCATGAAGCGGTTCGTCCGTCAAGCGTTTTAAGAACACCTGATGAAATGAAGAAGTATTTAGATAAAGATCAATTAAAATTATATACTCTTATTTGGTCGCGCTTTGTTGCTAGTCAAATGACACCAGCGATTTTAGATACCATGAAGGTCACGCTTCAACAAAACGGCGTAACGTTTATTGCCAATGGCTCCAAAGTGAAATTTAAAGGGTTTATGCAAGTATATGTTGAAGGACGCGATGATGGTAAAGAAGACAAGGAAAATATTTTACCTGAATTAGTGGAAGGTGACGTTGTTAAATCGGTCGATATCGAACCGAAACAACACTTTACTCAACCACCGGCTCGTTTTAGTGAAGCCACGTTAATCCGGACTTTAGAAGAAAATGGTGTGGGCCGACCATCAACGTATGCGCCAACATTAGAAACCATTCAACGGCGTTATTACGTGAAGCTAACCAATAAACGGTTTGAACCAACGGAATTAGGTGAAATTGTGAATTCCCTAGTTTCAGAGTTTTTCCCACAAATTGTCGATACACATTTTACAGCGACAATGGAAACGGACTTAGATAAAGTCGGTGAAGGCCAAGAAAAATGGGTTGAAGTTGTCGATCGCTTCTACAAGCCCTTCGAAAAAGAATTAACAAATGCCGAAGAAAAGATTGAAAAAATCCAAATTAAAGATGAACCAGCAGGCTTTGACTGCGAACTATGTGGACATCCAATGGTGATTAAACTGGGTCGCTACGGAAAATTTTATGCATGTAGTAATTTCCCAGATTGTCGGAATACAAAAGCGATCGTTAAAGAAATTGGCGTGACGTGTCCTGTGTGTCACGAAGGACAAGTTATCGAACGCAAATCAAAGAAAAATCGGATTTTCTATGGCTGTAGTCGGTACCCAGAGTGTGACTTCACTTCTTGGGACAAACCAGTAGGCCGACCATGTCCAAAATGTGGGCAATATTTAGTAGAGAAAAAAGTTAAAGGCGGCAAACAAGTCGTTTGTATCAATGGCGATTATGAAGAAAACGTCCAAAAATAAGAAAAATTGAGACCGAAGAATTTACTTCGGTCTTCTCTTTTAGTAAAATGAATTGAGTTTGTAAGAGACAGCTCTTAACTTCTTGATATAGAAAGGAATTTTTATACATGACAAAAAAAGTCACAATTATTGGTGCCGGTTTAGCCGGAAGTGAAGCGGCATGGCAAGTGGCCAATGCTGGGGTACCAGTTGATTTATATGAAATGCGCCCTGTCAAAAAGACACCAGCGCATCAAACAGAAAATTTTGCAGAGTTAGTTTGTTCTAATTCATTACGTGGAAATAGTTTAACCAATGCGGTAGGTGTTTTGAAAGAAGAAATGCGCCGTTTAAATTCAATCATTATTGGTAGTGCAGATCAAACCGCTGTACCAGCTGGCGGCGCCTTAGCAGTTGACCGTGATTCTTTTTCTGAAACAATCACTGAAAAAATTAAAAGTCATCCATTAATTACAATCAAAAATGAAGAGATCACCGATATTCCGGAAGGGATTGTAATTATTGCAACGGGTCCTTTAACCTCTGAAAGCTTATCTCAAAAAATTCAAGAATTTAATGGTTCTGAAGGCTTTTATTTTTACGATGCAGCAGCACCAATTATTGATAAATCAACAATTGACATGGATAAAGTTTATTTAAAATCTCGTTATAACAAGGGGGAAGCGGCTTACTTAAACTGTCCGATGACTGAAGAAGAATTCAATGCTTTTCATGAAGCACTAGTCAATGCAGAAGTGGTTCCTTTACGCACGTTTGAAAAAGAGAAGTTTTTCGAAGGCTGTATGCCCATCGAAGTAATGGCGCAACGTGGCATTAAAACCATGTTGTTTGGCCCAATGAAACCTGTCGGACTAGAAGACCCTAAAACAGGTAAACGCCCTTATGCTGTAATTCAATTACGTCAAGACAATGCTGCAGCTTCTTTATACAATATTGTTGGTTTCCAAACGCATTTAAAATGGGGCGAACAAAAACGAGTATTCCGTATGATTCCGGGATTAGAAAATGCTGAATTTGTTCGCTATGGCGTCATGCATCGTAATAGTTTTATGAATTCTCCAGAGTTGCTAAAACCAACCTACCAATCAAAAAAACGTGACGACCTGTTTTTTGCTGGACAAATGACTGGTGTTGAAGGATATGTTGAAAGCGCGGCAAGTGGTTTACTCGCAGGTATTAACGCAGCTCGTCTTGCCAAAGGGGAAGAGCCGATTGAATTCCCTCGCGAAACGACTTTAGGAAGTATGGCTTATTATATTACACATGCAGAAGGCAAACATTTCCAACCAATGAATGCAAACTTTGGGCTTTTCCCAGAGTTACCTGAACGAATTCGTGACAAAAAAGAACGCTATGAAGCAATTGCTAATCGGGCCTTAGATGTTCAAGCTCAAGTTATCCAATCTTTAGATTAAATTAGAAAAAATATGAGAAAAGACCGAGCATCATTGCTAAGAAATGCGATGATACTCAGTCTTTTAATTTTTAGAAAAAAATAACAAAAGCTAAAGAATAGTTAAAATTGTGAACATATTTAGAAATATTGATTAAATTCTGACAACTTAATTGTCTTTTGAAAAAGGTTATGCTAAAGTTACTTTGTAATCGAATGAGGAGGGCTATCACATGGAAGAAAAGAATTGGCCTGAGTTATTTGCTCGTTATCTTATTGTCGAAAGAGGCTATTCAGAAAAAACAAAAAAAGCATATCAAGAAGATATACAACATTTTTTTTCGTTTTTAAAGACTTCAGGTAATGACAATTATTTGACTGTGGAACATTTGGATGTTCGGGCTTATTTGAGCGAATTATATGATCAGGAATATAGCCGCAATTCGATTAGTCGAAAAATTGCCAGTTTGCGTTCTTTTTATCAATTCTTATTAAAAAATGAAGCAATCCAAGAGAATCCTTTTTCCTATGTTCATATGAAAAAGAAACAGTTACGGTTGCCCCGTTTTTTTTATGAAAAAGAAATGGATGCATTATTTGAGAGCGCACAAGGGGAGCAACCGCTTGATTTGAGAAATCAAGCATTACTAGAAGTTCTGTATGGGACTGGTATTCGGGTCAGTGAATGTGCGAACTTAACGGTGGACGCAGTTGACTTTCAAGCTTCTGTTTTATTGGTTCACGGAAAAGGAAATAAAGACCGTTATGTGCCTTTTGGTTCATTTGCACAAGACGCCTTAAAGGATTACTTAGAGAATGGCCGCGCGCTATTAATGACAAAATATCAAAAAAAACATCCGTATGTCTTTGTTAATCATCATGGTGAACAAATCACGCCAACAGGGATTGAATATGTCTTAAACCAACTAATTAAAAAAAGTTCATTAAATGCGGAAATTCATCCCCACATGTTACGCCATACATTTGCGACACATTTATTAAATAATGGCGCCGATATGCGGACAGTTCAAGAATTATTAGGACATGCTAATTTATCAACAACTCAGATATATGCGCATGTGACAAAAGAAAGTTTACAAAAAAATTATCGAACGTTTCATCCTCGTGCATAATGGAGGTAAACGTCTAGGAGGAACAATAATGGTTGAATCACAATTTCACTCTACAACAATTTGTGCAGTTGAAAAAGATGGAAAATTTGCAATGGCTGGTGACGGCCAAGTAACAATGGGCGAATCTGTCGTTATGAAAGGTACGGCCAAAAAAGTGCGCCGTATTTACAATGATGAAGTCGTTGTCGGTTTTGCAGGAAGTGTGGCAGATGCCTTTACATTAGAAGAAAAGTTTGAAGGAAAATTAAATGAATACAACGGAAACTTAACGAGAGCTGCGGTTGAGTTAGCCCAAGAGTGGCGTACACAACAGTCTATGCAAAAATTAGAAGCTATGCTGATTGTGATGAATAAGGAAGAAATGCTCTTAGTTTCAGGAACTGGGGAAGTCATCACACCAGACGATGGTATTTTAGCAATTGGTTCAGGCGGTAATTTTGCTTTGTCCGCTGCAAGAGCCATGAAAAACTTTGGCGATAAAGAAATGCCAGCGAAAGAGATTGCTAAAAATGCCTTAAATATTGCTGCAGATATCTGTGTATTTACGAATCATAATATCATTGTAGAAGAATTATAAGCGAGGGAAAATCCATGAATGAATTAAACAAAACACCAAAAGAAATAGTCAAAGAACTAGATCAATATATTGTTGGACAGCAAGCTGCCAAAAAATCAGTGGCGGTAGCTTTACGTAACCGCTATCGTCGCTTGCAATTAGAAGAAAATATGCAACAAGATATTACGCCTAAAAACTTACTAATGATTGGACCAACAGGTGTTGGTAAAACTGAGATTGCTCGTCGTCTCGCAAAAATTGTCAATGCGCCTTTTGTAAAAGTTGAAGCAACCAAATTTACAGAAGTAGGCTATGTTGGTCGGGATGTCGAATCAATGGTGCGGGATTTAGTAGAAAATGCGATCCAAATTGTTGAAAAACAACAATACAGTCGCGTGTATGCGCAAGCATTAAAAAAGGCCAATCAACGTTTAGTCAAAGTATTAGTGCCTGGAATTAAAAAAGAACAAAAACAGGCTGGCGGTAATCAATTTGAACAAATGATGAACATGTTTAACATGGCTCAGCAACAGCAAGAAGCACAAGAAGAAGTAACGGAAGATATTCGAACGAATCGCCGAACAATTTTGGAACAGCTGGAAAAAGGTCTATTAGATAATCGTGAAGTAACAATTGAAATTGAAGAACCGAAGAAAACGATGCCAGCTATGAACAATGGCCTAGAACAAATGGGTATCGACTTAAATGAAACGTTAGGCGCTCTGTCACCAAAGAAAAAAATCGAACGTACTGTAACGGTGAAAGAAGCACAAGAATTATTAGTGAAAGAAGAATCAGCAAAAATTGTCAATGACGCTGATATTCATAGTGAAGCTATTCGTTTAGCTGAATCAAGCGGAATTATTTTTATCGATGAGATTGATAAAATCACCTCTAAAAGTCAACAAAATTCGGGCGAAGTCTCTCGTGAAGGAGTACAAAGAGATATTTTGCCGATTGTTGAAGGCTCCCAAGTTAACACGAAGTATGGTCCTTTACAAACGGATCACATTTTATTTATCGCTTCAGGTGCTTTCCACTTGTCAAAACCAAGTGACTTGATTCCAGAATTACAAGGCCGCTTCCCAATTCGAGTTGAATTAGATGATTTAACGGCGGATGACTTCGTAAGTATCTTAACTGAGCCAAACAATGCTTTAATTAAACAATATGTAGCATTAATTGGCACAGAAAATGTTTCAGTCATCTTTACAAAAGAAGCAATTGAACGGTTAGCACACATCGCTTATGATGTAAACCGTGATACAGATAATATTGGGGCGCGTCGTTTACACACAATTTTAGAGCGTTTATTAGAAGATTTATTATATGAAGCACCAGATATGCAAATGGGTGAAATTACGATTACCGAAGCATATGTCAATGAAAAATTGAATGACATTGTTCAAAATGAAGATTTAAGTCGTTACATCTTATAAAAAAGGCTGGAGGAGAAAAGATGGCTACATTATTAGAAAAAACACGTCAAGTGAACGAGCTTTTGCAAAAAAACAATCTGTTTGACGTACAAGCAGAACTTCCGTACAACAAAATGGCAATGATTTTAGGGGATATTTTAGAAAGTAATGCGTATATTATTAGCAGTTCAGGGGATTTGTTGGGGTATACTGAAAAATTAGATGTTAATAATGCCCGTATCAAAAATATGTTTAAAGAGAAAAAATTTCCTCAAGGATACACCGAGGCCGTGGATATGCTCAAAGTAACCGAAGCCAATATTCCAATAGATAGTGATTTAACTGCATTTCCTTTTGAATCACGAGAGCTGTATCCGTTTGGTTTAACCACTATTGTGCCTTTGTACGGTGCTGGCAAACGCTTGGGTACGATTATTTTAGCGCGTGTTGAAAAATCCTTTAACGAGGATGATTTAGTGTTAGCTGAATATAGTGCGACCGTTGTCGGCATGCAAATTTTGTATCATCAATCCAGAACAATTGAAGCAGAAGTTCGCAGTGCGACTGCCGTGCAAATGGCCATCAACACTCTTTCCTATAGTGAATTAAAAGCCGTCCATGCCATTTTTGAAGCCTTAGATGGCGAAGAAGGTCGTTTAACTGCTTCAAGTATTGCAGATGAAATAGGCATTACTCGTTCCGTAATTGTGAATGCCTTAAGAAAATTAGAATCAGCTGGAATTATTGAATCACGTTCTCTTGGTATGAAAGGGACTTATTTAAAAGTATTAAATCAACAATTTATTAAAGAGTTGGAAAAATAAGCAATTGCTCGTATCAACTAGGAGGACAACGCAATGACTGTACAAATTGAAAATGAATTTCTAATCGCAACATTTGCTGAAGAAGGAGCAGAATTAGTAAGTTTACAATCAAAAGAAACCGGCATTGAATATATTTGGCAAGGAAATCCTGAATTTTGGGCCCGCCATGCGCCCGTACTTTTTCCGATTGTCGGTCGTCTAAAAGAAGATACGTATATGTACCAAAATCAAGCGTATCATTTAACTCAACATGGTTTTGCTCGTGATCAAGTATTTGATGTGATTGAAAAAGGTGGAGAAGAAGTTTCTTTTTCACTAAAATCAACAAAAGAAACCAAGAAGAAGTATCCTTTTGATTTTGAACTAGTGATTACTTATACATTAGAACATCAAGAATTGACTGTAAACTACCAAGTAGAATACACAGGGAAAGAAGAGATGTATTTTGGGATTGGTGGTCATCCAGCCTTTAATGTACCTTTAGAATCTTCACTAACGTTTGAAGATTATTATCTAAGTTTTTCACCTAAAAAATCACGGACACAAATTCCCTTAGCAGGCCCGTTTATTGATTTAGCGAATAAAACGCTAGCCCAAACGAATACCAGCTTTGACTTAACGCATCAATTATTTGAAAATGATGCAATGATTTTTGAAACAAAAGGTCAAACAGCAATTACGATTGCCACAGACGAAAGTGACCATCAAGTCACTTTGAGTTATCCAGAAATGCCTTTTGTGGGGATTTGGTCACCGACACCGAAAGAAGCGCCTTTTGTCTGTATCGAACCTTGGTGCGGGATTGCTGATGCTGTCGACGCAACTGGCCAACTTGCTGAAAAATTTGGCATCAATAAGTTACCAGCTAACGAACTATTTAAAACACAGTATATGATTAGTGTAAAATAAAGAAAAAGGCTGTGAACATTATTTGTTCACAGCCTTTTTCTTTATTTTTTTTGCACGTAAGCCAAAAGAAAGACGACTTTCTGTTCCATTTTTAATTCGCTGAATGTTTTCACGATGACGGACAAAGATAAAAGTAGTCAAAGCAATCGCAATCACGGTTAATAACCAGTTAAATGTTGGTAAAATAGCTGGGACAGTGAAAGGCAAAATAATAGTAGAAAGTGTAATTAGTACAGCGCTAATCATACTTGTTAAACTCACCATACTGGTTAGATACAGACAAATCACAAAAATAAGAGCAGAATAAATAAAAAATGTGGGGCTGTATGCTAATAACATGCCAGCGCTAGTGGCTACGGCTTTACCACCTTTGAAATTGGCAAAAATAGGGAAGGTATGCCCTAAAACAGCTGCTACCCCAAAGAAGAGCGGATTCACGCCTTGTAAACCAAACAAATAGGGTAATGAAGTGGCTAACGTTCCTTTCAAGATATCCATTAATAATACCGTAATTCCGGCAGGTTTCCCTAAGACACGAAATGTATTGGTTGTTCCTGTATTCCCACTCCCAAATTGGCGTATATCTTTTTTTAAAGAAAAGTTTACCAATCCAAACACCTGAGGGAATCGAACCTAATAAATAGGCAACAAGTAACAAAATGACGATTTTCATCAAGTTAACCTCTTTCTTATTCAAACTAGGATTTATTTTATCATGAATAGAAAAACGGAACAACGTCTAATAACTAAAACAAGAAAAGTTTTTCTTTTGCTTGAGGAAGCGTTGACAAATGGTTGATAACCGTTATAATAAATGTGTGTCATTAGACAAAGACGTCTAATCACTGGTTTGAAAATTAGTTATCAACGAAGATACAATATATATGTACTTATGAAGTGTCAGGGAAAGAGGTGCGAATCCTCTACAGACCTACCTACTGTATGGTGGATGAAACCAATAAGACCACAGATTATTCTGGAAGGATTGGGAGTAAGAAGAAGCTAAGTCAGGATACCGGCTTGATAAGTCTAATCATTCTTTTGTAGGAAAAAGAAGGGGCTTTGAAGATAACTGGCTGAGTATATCATTAGCATAGTTAAGTGACTGCTTTTTTTCTATTGGAGAAAAAAGTGGTTTTTTTGTATTGTTTTGACGTTGAGACAAAGGAGGTTCATTTCAGAAAATTTTCCCCAAAATAAAATAGACGAATGCGAGGATGAAAAAATGAAAAAATTTACTTTAACAATGATGACTTTAGGTTTAGTAGCAACACTTGGCTTAGCAGGATGTGGTAAACAGGAAAAGAAAGCAACTACCTCTTCTGAAAAAACAGAAGTAACGTTACCAACCAAAGACCGTAGCGGCAAAGAAATTACTTTACCCAAAGAAGCAACCAAAATTATTTCCCTAGTGCCATCAACAACAGAAGTGATTGAAGACTTAGGTAAAACCGACCAATTAATCGCAGTTGATACTCAAAGTAGTACAATGATGACTGATTTAAAAAAATTACCACAAATGGATATGATGGCTGTCGATGCCGAAAAATTGATTGCCTTGAAACCACAAATTGTTTATGTGAATGACATCAATTTAGCTAGCTCAGAAAGTGTTTGGAAGCAAGTGGAAGATGCTGGAATTACAGTCGTTAATATCCCCACTAGTACAAGCATCAAAGCAATCAAAGAAGACGTCCAATTCATCGCTGATAGCTTATCTGAACATGAAAAAGGACAAAAGTTAATCAAAACAATGGATCAAGAAATCGACGAAGTAGCGAAAATTGGTAAAACTATTAAAAAACCAAAAACTGTTTTGTTTGAAGTGGCTGCCTTACCAGACATTTATAGTTTTGGTAATGGGACATTTTTAAATGAAATGATTGAAACAATTGGGGCAAAAAATGTTTTGGCAAATGAAAAAGGCTGGTTACCAGTGACAGAAGAAGCGGCCATTGCTGCAAAACCAGAGGTCATTTTAACCAATGTTAACTATATGAAAGATCCCGCCAAAGAAATTTTAGCTCGTAAAAACTGGGAAAGCGTTCCAGCAGTTCAAAACAAAGAAGTTTTCGAAATCGATAACATGTCTAGCTCTTTACCAAATAACCACATTACCAAAGCATTAAAACAAATGGCAAAAGCTGTTTATCCAGAGGAATACAAGGATTTAAAAGATGAGTAAAAAAACGTGTCTCATACTGATGCTCTTGATTAGTATGAGCATGCTCTTTTTGGGTATTAAAATTGGAAGTGTTCAGATTTCGTTAACGGATTTGCTTCAAATTTTAGTGAAAAAGACGGTTTCAGAAGATGGGATTTTAGAAGGAATCATCTGGAATGTTCGGTTACCGCGTGTCGTGATGGCCTATCTCGTGGGCGCAGGCTTAGCAGTAAGTGGCACGGTGATGCAATCGCTCTTAGGTAATCCTTTAGCTTCTTCGTATACTTTGGGCGTATCAGCGGGAGCATCCTTAGGTGCTGCGTTAATCATGGTAACTGGAGTAACTGCTTCGATCTTAGGGGCATTTTTATTGCCTTTAACTGGTTTTATCTTTGGCTTAGCAACGGTCTTTTTAGTTTTGTTATTTACGCAAACAATGGATAGTCAAATGTCCAATCAAACAGTTGTTTTAGTAGGAATGATTATGACCTTGTTTGTCGGTGCTATTTTGACGTTGATTACAGCACTTTTCCAAGATTATTTGAAACAATTAGTCTTTTGGCAAATGGGTAGTTTTTCTGGCAGTAATTGGCAAAAAATTGCTATTTATTGTCCAATCTTGCTTGTCAGCAGTCTGTTTCTTTGGTTTGATGCCAACGCATTGGATGTTCTCGGTTTAGGAGAAGAACATGCGATGTTAGCGGGAGTAGAAGTCAAAACAGCAAAACTACGCATTATTCTTTTGGCTAGTTTATTGGCAGGAAGTGCGGTTTCATTTGTCGGTGTGATTGGTTTTGTTGATTTAATAGCACCACATATTGTCCGTCGCTATTTAGGGGCGACTCATCGCTGGCTGATTCCCGGTTCAGCAATCTTAGGTGGGACCATCATGGTACTAGGGGACACGATTGCCCGCACGATTTTATCACCAAGAGAAATTCCCATCGGGGCCGTAACAGCCTTGATTGGAGCGCCATTCTTCTTGTATATTTACTTTAAAAAAAGGGGCGTTGCTGCATGATTGAATTAAAAAAAACAGCTGTAACGCTCCAACAAACCCCCATTTTAAAAGATATTTCCCTCGTTTTTCCGACAGGTAGTAAAACTTGTATTTTAGGTCCAAATGGTTGCGGTAAAACGACACTTTTAAAAACGATTGCCGGACTTGTCCCTTATAGTGGTTCTGTTTTAATTGATGGTCAAGAAGTTCATGGACAAAAGCGGAAGGAATTGGCAACGAAAGTAGCGATGATGAGTCAATTCACGACAGTTGCTTTTGATTATACGGTTTACGAAACAGTTTTGATGGGGGCGTATCGACAACAAGCACAACGTTTTTTACCTATTGTTTCTAAACAAGAAAAAGAACGAGTCCTTTATTATTTAGAACGCACGGGTTTATTGCCTTTAAAAGATAAAGTTGTCAATCAGCTTTCAGGAGGACAACAACAACGAGTATTTTTGGCTAAATTATTTGTACAAGATCCAGAAATTATTTTATTGGATGAACCCAATAATCATTTGGATATTCGGTATCAACAAGAATTGATTCAGCAGTTAAATGAGTGGAGTGCGCAAGAAGGGAAAACGTTAATCGGGGTGTTTCATGATATCCGTTTAGCGTTAACGCTAAGTGAAAAAATTGTGTTTATGAAGCAAGGGAAAGTGGCCGCGCAAGGTGATTTTCAAACGTTGGCTTCCAAAGAATTTTTACAAACGATTTTTGAAACAGATATTGTCTCCTATTTTCAGAAACAACATAAAGTTTGGGAAACTATTCAATAATTTTGACAAGTTTTTTGGAAACAGGTAAGATAAAGGCAAAGAATCAGAAACACAATGGCGTGTTTTAACAAATCGGCAAAGGAGCCCAAGACTAAGTACGTGATGGTACTTGCTTTGGGCTCCTTTTTTATGGAGGTAACGATGAAACGAATCATTTTAATGGGAGCTATCGGTTGTGGCAAAACCACGTTATGTCAAGCTCTGCAAGGCAAAGAATTAATTTATGATAAAACACAGGCGGTGGAATTTCATACAGAAATGATTGATACACCAGGCGAGTTTATTTTGCATCGACAATATTATAATGCATTAAACGTCACAGCGGCAGAAGCAGATGTGATTGGTTTGGTTCAAAGTGCTGTAGAAACACAACAAGTTTTTTCACCAGGATTTGGTAGTATTTTCCCGAAAGAAATCATTGGTATTTTAACCAAGATTGATTTAGCACAAGATTCTCAGCAGTTAGAGATTGTTCGGCAACAATTAAAAAGTGCGGGTGCAACAAGAATTTTTGAAATTTCTTCTGTTGAAAAAATTGGCTTGCAAGAATTAGTAGATTATTTAGAGGAGGATGAAGCAGAATGAAAATTTATACAAAAACTGGCGATAAGGGAATGACGAAATTAGTCGGCAGCTCAACCGTCGCTAAGGATTCTGATCGAGTTGAAAGTTATGGAACGATTGATGAATTGAATTCTTGGGTGGGCTATATTATCAGCCAACTTCCACAAGAAAATCAAGAAATTAAAGAAGAACTAGAAGCTTTACAACATTTACTTTTTGATGCGGGAACAGATTTGTCAACACCGATTGAAGCACAACGACCATTTAAATTACAAAAGGCAAGTGTGCATTGGCTAGAACAGCGGATTGATTTCTACACTGCACAATCACCAGATATTGATCGTTTTATTTTACCTGGCGGAACCCCAGCAGCCAGTATGGTTCATGTGGCTCGGACGATTGCACGGCGCGCAGAACGCATCATTGTTCGTTTAAATTGGACAGCCAAAATTAACGAAGAGGTATTAATTTTTACCAATCGTTTATCAGATTATTTTTATGCGTTGGCTCGCTGTTTAAATGTTCAAGCACAACGACCTGATGTTTTTTATGAACGAAGCGAAATGGTTTTCCATAAAATTAAAGAAGATGGATTGTAAACAGTTGCTTTTCTAAAAAACTTATGGTAAATTTCAGATAGATTAAACGAATATTTTATGAAAAATATGAATGGAAGCCAGTGAGAATCTGGCACGGTCCCGCCACTGTGAAGAAGCAAGGTTGCTTTTAAGTCAGGTCTTTTCATTTTTTCATTATTGGGCATGCTGTTTCGAGGCAAAACAGGATGTTTCTTAACAACGCTTGTGTTGAAAATCCAGCCCAAGATATTTGTATTAATCCAATTAATGGCACGAGGAAGTGCTTTTGGGAATTTTGGGCTGGTCTTTCAATGTTGAAGGAGATTTCAGGTACAATGACGTACTGCTATATTCCCTTTTTTTATTGACAATTAATTAAAGGCGTTGTACTCTATGGATAAGGTTTCGTGTACAATGGCGTATACATAAGGAAGCAAAGACGCTTCAGACAGATGATTTTTCGTTTGTTTGAAGTGTCTTTTTGTATTTTATTAAGGAGGAATTGAGATGAAAACAATTCATTTCCCTACCGAACTATGGGTAGGAGAAGGCGCATTAGCCAATTTGGAAACACTTCATGATAGACGTGTTTTCATTGTCACAGATCCATTCATGGTTGACTCTGGATTTGTGAATGAAGTGACAAAGCATTTAACAAAAAGTGAATGGCAAATTTTTAGTGATATCATCCCCGATCCACCAATTGATAAGATTGCTGCGGGAATTAAGCATTTAGCGACATTTCAAGGAGATACGATATTAGCTTTAGGTGGGGGATCCGCTATTGATGCGGCCAAAGCAATGAAATTTTTTGGCAAACGTACTTTGCAAACTCAGATTGCTGAGTTTATTGCGGTTCCTACAACTAGTGGAACTGGTTCAGAAGTTACGAATTTTTCAGTGATTACGGTTGCTGAAACTGGCACCAAAATCCCGCTTGTAACGGATGAAATTCAACCAGAAATTGCGATTTTAGATACAAATTTAGTGATGAGTGTCCCACCAAAAATCACAGCGGATACAGGAATGGACGTCTTAACGCATGTTATTGAAGCGTATGTTTCAACAGAAGCAAATCCGATTTCAGATGCGTTGTGCGAAAAAGTCGTTCGCTTAGTATTCGACAATTTAGAAATAGCCTTTAATGAGGGTAGCAACCAACAAGCCCGTGAAAATATGCATTTAGCTTCATGTATGGCAGGGATGGCGTTTAATGTTACTTCGTTAGGCTTGAATCACGGTATTGCTCATGCGGCCGGTGCACGTTTACATGTGCCACATGGACGAATGAATGCAATGCTCTTACCTGAAGTCATTGCATATAACAGTGGCTTAGCGAATGGCAAAGTCACCAACGAACCAACAGCTAAACGTTATGCGCAGTTAGCAAATTGTCTAAATGATACACAGACAACCAATGCACGGATTGGTGTTCAACAATTTATTCGACAAATCAAGCAACTCCGTCAAAAATTAAACATGCCTGCCACTTTTAGTGACTATGGTTTACCAAAAGAAGAAGTCCAGGCTGCAATCCCAAAAATAGCTGAAGGCGCATTGATGGATGGCTGCACCAAAACAAATCCTGTCCAACCAACAGCAGCAGAAGTGACAAAAATTTTAAATTCTATCTTATAAGCGATTGACAGGATGAAATCGATAACATATAATGTGGGTAGCACAACGGCGTGCTTCAAAATTTAAGAGCAAAGAAGCTCCTTAGTAGAAAGCGAAAGTGGAACCTTTACGTTTTTTATTGAGGATTTTTTATTTGCTAAATTAAAGGAGCGAGTCTGGTTGGAAGAAAAACAACGAATGATTCAAGAATATGTTCCTGGGAAACAAGTAACGTTAGCGCACATCATTGCTAGTCCTAATAAAGAAATTTATACAAAATTAGGATTGCCAGAAGGCACCAGCAATGCACTAGGTATTTTGACAATCACTCCGAGCGAAGCGGCAATTATCGCTGTTGATATTGCGACTAAAAGCGGAGATATCCAAATCGGTTTTATTGATCGTTTTTCTGGATCGGTAGTCATTTCTGGTGACGTAAGCTCAGTGGAAGCAGCCTTACAAGCGGTGATTGAAGGTTTACAACAGATTTTAAACTTTTCTGTAACTTGTAAAATTACCAGAACATAGCGTTGAAAGGACAAGGGCGTGAAGAAAATGGATGGACGAATTGTAATAGTCGATGATGAACCTATTACGAGACTCGATATTCGTGATATTGTGATAGAAGCAGGGTACGAAGTAGTCGGTGAAGCAGCTGATGGTTTTGAAGCAATTGAAGTATGTAAAAAAACACAACCTGACCTAGTATTAATGGACATTCAAATGCCAATTTTAGATGGTCTAAAAGCAGGTAAAAAAATTGTTCAAGACCAACTAGCCAGTAGTATTGTCTTTTTATCTGCATACAGTGACGTACAAAATACGGACAAGGCTAAAAAATTAGGCGCACTGGGTTATTTAGTTAAACCTCTAGACGAAAAATCATTAATACCTACAATTGAAATGAGCATTGAACGAGGCAAACAAACGCAGCTGTTACTAAGTCAAATCGATAAATTAAGTTTAAAATTAGAAGAACGTAAAATTATCGAAAAAGCCAAAGGTATTCTTGTAAAAGAAAATCATATATCGGAAGAAGAAGCCTACCAAATGTTGCGTACGTTAAGTATGAACAAACGCGCACGTATGAGTGAAATTGCAGAATTGATTGTAATGGATGATGAATAAATGAAACGATTAGAGCAATTATGTCACCAATATACCAATCTTTCAGAATCAGACATTAAAGAATTACAACGTACAGCACGTTATCTTTCTTCGACGACACTCTATCAAAGTGCAGATGTTTTTATTGATGTGTATAAGGAAATGTCACAGCAAGCACTAGTCGTTTATCATAAGCCGCCTGCGAAGACAACTTCTTTATATAGTGGAGATGTCGTCGGGATGGAAGCTTTATTAAAAAATGAACCTGGTGTTCTGCGTACCATGCAAACTAGCTTAAATAGCATTGGTTTGTTAGCAGTGACTCAGGAAAATCGTTTGATTAAGCAAAATATCTATCCCATTCGCAATGAACATCGAACGATTGGTGTCATTATTGTCGAGATTGCGGCAGATGAAGAGATTCAAGCGGACTTACAAAAAGAGGAGCTAAATAACTGCCAGTTAGCAAAAGTAGCGAAATCAACTAGTCAAGTCGACGCATTATTTATTGATCAATTGGCAGAAGCCGTTTTGATTTTTGATGCGGCGGGTCACTTATTAATTACCAATCACAATGCACAAGAGCTTTATCGCAAACTTGGTTATCGGGATAATATCATTGGAATGAGTTATGACAATTTGTCCATCGATTATACAACTTTTGAATATGTGTTGTATCAAATGAAATATAAAATGAGTAATCAACCAATTGAAAGCAAAACGACCTACCTTAATTATTATTTTAAGGTTCGGAAAGTGTGGTTGGCATCAGAAGAACAACTGATTATGATTATTCAAGACAATACAGAATTTAAAGAAAAAGAAGCGGAAATTATTTCCAAATCTGTTGCGATTCGTGAAATTCATCATCGTGTTAAAAATAACTTGCAATCGGTGGTTTCCTTATTGCGTATTCAAGAACGGCGAACGCAAAGCCCCGAAGCAAAGAAAGTCCTTCATGAAAGTGTCAATCGAATTATGGCGATTGCAGCCACCCATGAATTGCTGTCAAAACAAGTCAAAGATGACGTTGCTTTACGGCAAACATTGGAAGCAGTGATGTATAATTTTAGACATCTTTTTCAAGGCGCACAACCCATTGAGATGATGATGGATGTTGATCCAGCCATTATGGTTTCTAGCGAACAAATGGTTACCATTTCCCTTGTTGTCAACGAACTATTACAAAACATTTTTGATCATGCATTTGAGCCACAAACAAGTGGCGTTGTTAAACTTAGTGGAACATTAGATAATAAAATGATTACCATTACTGTTACAGATAATGGTAAAGGCTATGATGTTCATCAAAGTAACGAGACCAGTTTAGGTTTGATGATTGTCAAAAGCTACGTAAAAGATAAACTAAAAGGAAAAATTACAATTGAATCCAATAAACAGGGAACTAAAACCTGTTTCTATTTCGAACAGAACACCAGTGATGTTGTTCATTGATTAAGCAAAGGCGCTTAAAGAAAAGTAGAAAGAAATTTTCTAACGATTCTTTAAGTGCCTTTTTGTATGCAAAAGGAGGCGAGTCAGGCGATGTCGAAGGAAACACTTTTAACCGTAGGAATTGATTTAGGGACGTCTACAACCCAATTAGTCTTGTCAGAATTAACTGTTGAAAATTTTGCCTCTGCGTTTACAGTACCACGTATCAGCATTTCTGATAAAAAAGTCATTTATCGAAGTGACATTATCTTTACACCCTTACTTAACCAATCAGAAATTGATGCAGAACCTATCAAAGCGTTTGTAGCGGAGCAATATCGCCAAGCAGGCATTCATAAACAAGATATTCAAATGGGTGCGGTAATTATCACAGGTGAAACTGCTCGAAAAAGCAATGCCAACAATGTGCTACGAGCACTTAGTGGCTATGCAGGTGATTTTGTCGTTGCTACGGCTGGTCCTGATTTAGAAAGTATCATTGCCGGGAAAGGCGCTGGTGCTCAAACTTATTCTGAAACGAAACGCAAACCAGTGGTTAATTTAGACATTGGTGGTGGAACGACAAATTTAGCTGTCTTTAAAGATGGCGAAGTGATTGACACGGCTTGTTTTGACATTGGCGGACGCTTAATTAAATTAGATCAACAACAAAAAATCACCTATATAGCTCCGAAGATTCAAGAAATTATAAATAAAAAAGGGCTAACCTTGCACCTTGGTGACCAAGCCACCGAACAAAACTTACTGCCAATTATTTCGGAATTAGTTGCCGTGTTAGAAAATAGCATTGGCTTGGGGACACAAAGTCCGTTCTACCAGTTATTAGTAACCAACCATCCACTACGAAAAGGTGAGGAATTACCAATTGTAACATTTTCTGGTGGTGTGGCTGATTGCTTAAATACGACAAGTACGAATCTCTTTAAATATGGGGACATCGGCTTACTTTTAGGGAAATACTTGAGAAAGTCACTGATTTTTTCGGAAAAAGAAGTCTTAGAAAGCGCAGAAACAATCCGAGCGACGGTCGTCGGAGCAGGTTCACACACTGCTGAAATTAGCGGAAGCACGATCGCTTATCGTGAGCAAATTTTGCCGGTAAAAAATATCCCAATTCTAAAATTAGCGCAAGAGGATGAAACCCTTACTGTGACAGAATTAGGCCAGCGAATCCAAGAAAAACTCAATTGGCATCGTATTGAAGAAACACCCCAGATAGCCCTAGCAATTAGAGGCATGAGCAATCCAACATTTGCTGATATTCAACGCTATGGTCAAGGGATTGTGGAAGGATTAGCTAGTTTAGTTGCTGAACAAATTCCCATTATTGTTATGGTGGATGAAGACATGGCGAAAGCTTTAGGGCATGCCTTAAGTGCCCATCTGCCAAAAGACTATCCGTTTATCTGTCTTGATTCGGTCAAAGTAGAAAACGGTGATTATGTAGATATCGGTTTACCAGTGGCAGAAGGAGCCGTCCTTCCAGTCATTGTTAAGACCTTAGTATTTAATTAAAAAGGAGCGACACAAAGATGATTTTAAAAACCAAACTATTTGGCAAAGTCTATCAATTTACATCCGTTAAAGAAGTCTTAGCCAAAGCCAATGAAGAAAAGTCTGGCGACAAGTTAGCTGGCGTAGCTGCTAATTCAGCCGAAGAACGCGTGGCAGCAAAAGTCGTTTTATCGGAATTGTCCTTAAATGACTTGTTTAACAATCCCGTCGTTGATTATGACGAAGACGAAGTGACACGCATTATTATTGACCAAGTCAATATGCGAATTTTTGAAAGTATTAAACATTGGACAGTTGCAGAATTACGCGAATTTATCTTATCTTCGGAAACAACCGATTTTGATATCAAACGAATTTCCCGTGGACTCACTTCAGAAATGATTGCTGCTGTCTGTAAATTAATGTCCAACATGGATCTAATTGTTGGCGCAAAAAAAATCAATATTGAAAAAAACCGCCAACACAACAATTGGCCGTCCCGGAACTTTTTCAAATCGTTTACAGCCAAACCATCCAACCGATAATGTCGATGGCATTATGGCATCAGTTATGGAAGGTCTTTCTTATGGCGCCGGTGATGCCTTAATTGGTTTGAATCCTGTTGATGATTCTACAGAAAGTGTTAAACGGATCTTAAACAAATTTGAAGAGTTCCGCAGTGAATGGGAAATTCCAACACAAACTTGCGTGCTTGCTCACGTAACGACACAAATGGAAGCCATGCGTCAAGGCGCGCCAACTGGCTTAGTCTTTCAATCCATCGCTGGTTCAGAAAAAGGAAACACTGCATTTGGTTTAAATGCAGAAATTTTAGCTGAAGCACAAGATTTAGCGCTTCACAGTGGTCAAGCAGCTGGTCCTAATGTGATGTATTTTGAAACAGGTCAAGGCTCAGAACTTTCTTCTGAAGCGAACTTTGGCGCAGACCAAGTCACAATGGAAGCGCGTTGTTATGGCTTAGCCAAAAAATTTGATCCGTATATTGTAAATACCGTTGTCGGCTTTATTGGACCAGAATATCTTTACGATTCAAAACAAGTCATCCGCGCTGGTTTAGAAGATCATTTCATGGGCAAATTAACTGGAATTTCAATGGGCTGTGATGTCTGCTACACCAACCATATGAAAGCTGATCAAAATGATATGGAAAACTTAGCAATGTTATTAGCAACAGCTGGTTGTACGTATATCATGGGGATTCCTCATGGCGATGATGTCATGTTAAATTATCAAACAACTGGGTTCCATGAAACTGCGACGATTCGTGAAACATTAGGCTTACGTCCAATTAAAGAATTTGAAGAATGGATGGAAAAAATGGGCTTAATGGAAAACGGAAAATTAACAAGTCGCGCTGGCGATGCATCTGTATTTATTAAATAAACGAGGTGAGAATACAAATGAACGAAAAAGAATTAAAAGAAATGATTGCCGGAATTTTAACAGAAATGGTCGCTGACAATCAAGCGGTTTCGACTGCCACTGTGACTGCTGAAGAAAAACCAGTCACAACACACGTCACTGAAACGACAGAAATTGAAGAAGGCCTAATTCCTGACATTACTGAAGTAGATTTACGTAAACAATTACTATTGAAAAATGCCGTAGATCCTGAAGCACTATTAAAAATGAAAGCTTTCTCGCCAGCTCGTTTAGGCGTTGGTCGTGCAGGGACGCGTTATATGACTAGTTCAACATTACGTTTCCGAGCAGACCATGCGGCAGCACAAGATGCAGTCTTTTCAGACGTAAGCGAAGACTTGGTAAAAGAAATGAATTTTATTTCTACAAAAACAATCTGTAACAGTAAAGATGAATATTTAACACGTCCAGATTATGGTCGTCAATTTGATGAAGAAAATAGTGAAATCATTCGGAAAAATACGACACCAAAAGCCAAAATCCAAATGGTCGTAGGGGATGGCCTTAGTTCAGCTGCTATCGAAGCGAATATTAAAGAAGTCCTACCAGCAATTAAACAAGGATTAAACATGTACAACTTAGATTTCGACAATGTAGTTTTTGTTAAATATTGTCGCGTGCCAGCAATGGATAAAATTGGTGAAATCACTGACGCTGATGTTGTTTGCTTGCTAGTTGGCGAACGTCCTGGTTTAGTAACAGCTGAATCTATGAGTGCCTACATTGCTTACAAACCAACTGTCGGTATGCCAGAAGCACGGCGGACAGTTATTTCAAATATTCACAAAGGTGGGACACCGGCTGTTGAAGCAGGGGCCTACATTGCCGAAATTATTAAAAAAATGTTAGACAAGAAAAAATCTGGTATTGATTTAAAAGAAGCTGAATAAAGGAGGATTTCTCATGAAAAATGATCGTCTAGGCGCAAATGTCCTAAGTATGAAAGTCATTCCCAATGTCGATCCGGCATTAGCAAAAGAATTATCATTGAAACCAGAACATCGCTCATTAGGAATTGTTACTTCCGATTGTGATGATGTCACTTATGTTGCATTAGATGAAGCAACCAAAGCCGCCGATGTTACTGTAGTTTACGGTAAAAGTATGTATGCTGGCGCAGCAAATGCTTCAACCAAATTAGCCGGTGAAGTGATTGGCATTATTGCTGGTCCGAGTCCTGCCGAAGTCAATAGTGGCTTGAGTGTCATTACGCAAGTCATTGAAGAAGAAGCCAGCTTCTATAGTGCTAACGAAGATGACAGCATTGTTTATTTTGCACATGTAGTATCAAGAACGGGTAGCTTTTTATCTGAACAAGCGAATATTCCTGAAGGTGAAGCGATTGCTTATCTGATTGCACCACCGCTAGAAGCAATGGTTGGCTTAGATGCAGCAATGAAAGCTGCCGATGTTCAAATGGGTGTCTTTTATGGCCCACCTTCTGAAACGAACTTTGGCGGCGCCTTATTGACAGGTAGTCAATCTGCATGTAAAGCTGCTTGCAGTGCGTTTGAACAAGTCATTCAAAATATCGCTGACAATCCGTTGAGTTATTAAGGATGTGACCTGAATGAAAGCATTAGGAATGGTCGAAGTCAAAGGATTTTTAGGTGCCATTAGTGTGGCCGATGCGGCATTGAAAGCCGCCGACGTTACTTTGTTAAAAGCTGAAATTATTAATGGCGGTTTAACAACTGTGGAACTGATTGGTGACGTTGCCGCGGTTCAAGCTGCCGTTGAAGTAGGTACGGAAGTAGCTAAAGAATTAAATTGTTTAATTGCTCATCATGTGATCTCACGGGTTGATGCTCAAACGGAAGTGATTTTATCAGATCCAGAACCCAAGTCAGCACCTGAACCGATGGAACAAGTAGAAGTAATTGAAGAAGAGATTGAAACACCAGATTTGGAAGAACACACAGGCACACGCCAAAAATTAGAAACACAACGCGTGGTTGATTTACGCAAACAAGCCTACAAAATGAACCTAAGTAGTTTAAAGAAAAGTGAGATTAAATTTGCCAATAAAGAAGCTTTAATTCAAGCAATCATGGCTGAAATAGAAAGAAGTGAAGACGAGTGGAATTAGTAGATAAAGACTTACGTTCCATCCAAGAAACAAGAAATTTAATCAGAAAAGCCAAAGAGGCACAGCAAGTATTAGCAACATTTTCGCAAAAACAAATCGATGCGATTGTTCAAGCGGTTTCAGAGGCTACATTTAACCAACGAGAAAAGTTAGCGAAAATGGCCAATGAAGAAACAGGATTTGGTATCTATGAAGATAAAATCATCAAAAATGCTTTCGCTTCAAAAGTAGTATATGACGAAATGAAGGACAAAGCTACAGTTGGTGTGATCCATGATGATGCTGCCAAAAAAGTCACTGAAATTGCTGTCCCAGTGGGTGTAATTGCAGGATTAATTCCTTCTACCAACCCGACATCAACAGTCATTTACAAAGCATTAATTTCATTAAAAGCTGCCAACAGCATTGTTTTTTCACCACATCCCAATGCGTTGAAATCGATTATTGAAACAGTGGAAATTATCCAAAAAGCGGCTATTGCTGCAGGGGCACCAGAAGGTTGTGTCTCGGTCATCAAAACGCCAACCATGCAAGCGACCAGCGAATTAATGAAAAATAAAGAAACAAATTTAATTTTAGCTACTGGTGGAAACGCAATGGTTAAAGCCGCGTACTCTTCTGGAACACCAGCAATCGGTGTTGGGCCTGGTAATGGACCAGCCTACATCGAACGAAGCGCAAATGTTCCTCATGCAGTGAAACAAATAATGGATTCAAAAACTTTCGATAACGGTACAATTTGTGCATCGGAACAATCAATTATTGTTGAAACTGTCAACCGTGAAGCGGTCAAAGAAGAGTTAATTAAGCAGGGAGCGTATTTCTTAAGTCCAGCCGAAGCCGACAAATTAGCTAAATTTATTTTACGACCAAACGGTACAATGAACCCGCAAATCGTGGGACGTTCCGTTCAACATATTGCTTCATTAGTTGGTTTATCTATTCCAAAAGATCGCCGCTTAATTGTTGCCGAAGAAACACATGTAGGCTTGAAATATCCATTTTCAAGAGAAAAATTGGCACCGATTATTGCTTTCTATACAGTTGAAAACTGGGAAGCAGCTTGCGCGTTATCAATTGAAATTTTGAAAGGTGAAGGTGCGGGTCATACAATGGGCATTCACACAGAAAACAAAGAAGTCATTCGTGAATTTGGCTTAAGAAAACCCGTCTCTCGTTTGCTTGTTAACACCTCTGGTACACTTGGCGGCATTGGTGCTTCAACTAACTTAGTGCCAGCATTAACACTTGGCTGTGGCGCAGTTGGTGGCAGCTCAACTTCTGATAATATTGGGGTTGAAAATCTGTTCAATTTACGTCGTGTTGCATATGGCGTGCGTGATTTAGAAGAGATTCGTCAAGAATTTGGTCAAACATCAACCACATCTGTGGCTACTTCTTGCGAAACAACCAATCAAGAAGAACTAGTAAATGCCGTGGTAGCTCAAGTTTTAGCTCGCTTAAACTAACAAGAAACGAGCGAGTAAGAGTAAAACAAATAAATTATTGGATTTAGGGTTTGGGACCTAAGTCAAATTGCTAATTGTCCCAAATTTTTAAAAATAAAACATACATCTTAGGAGGAAATTATAATGTCAAGTACAAATGCTTTAGGAATGATCGAAACTCGTGGTTTAGTAGGTGCTGTTGAAGCAGCCGATGCAATGGTGAAAGCGGCAAACGTTACTTTAATTGGAAAAGAACAAGTCGGTGGCGGTTTAGTTACAGTAATGGTTCGCGGTGACGTTGGTGCTGTAAAAGCAGCAACAGATGCTGGTGCTGCTGCAGCAGAACGTGTTGGCGAATTATTATCTGTCCATGTAATTCCACGTCCACATACAGAAGTAGACGCTATTTTACCACACGCAACAACTGAATTATAATTTTGATTTTTTGGGGCAGAGGTAGGTTCATTACTTCTGTCCTAAACTTTCATTGAGGAGGGGTGTTATGACAGTTATTACAGAAGATATGCTTCGCATCAAAAGGCTAAAAAAAGAACTAGAAGATGGCACGGATTTTGTGTTTCCTGTAGGCAGTTTTCTGACGCCAGCCGCCAAAAGCTATCTACGCGAGCATCGGATTAATAGCAGCTTCTCTTCAACAAACCCATTGCTTTCTGAGGTTCATTCAGTGAAGGCCTCCTCACAAAAACAAGAACATTTATCGAAAGAAACAATTTATGAGATTCGGCACTTAAGCCATCTATTGTATTTGCCTTTCTTAACGAATGAAGCGTTATCAACAGAAGGTTGGTTATATTTCGAACAACAACAACAGTGGTTAGAGAAATTTATTTTAGAACAGTCGCTTGTAATGGAACCAGTCATTTTGGAATCAAAGGTAACTATTCTAACTAACCAACAGAGACAATGGCGCTATTCCTCAAAAGAAATTCAATTACAACTAGATAAAATTATTCTCCAGTTAAAAGGAGAATCACAACTGTTCGGACTTTTTCAAGCTTGGGCTACAGAATTAATTAGCACCATGGCTGAAATATCACGAAACTAGGAGATGAACAAATTGGATTCAATGAATGAAATTGTTGAAGAAGTTGTTAAACGAATTCAGCAACAACAACAAAATACTTTTGAAGTTGAAGCTTCTGGCCGACATGTTCATTTGTCTCGTCAAGAGATTGATGCATTATTTGGACCAGGATATCAACTAACAAAAGTGAAAGATTTATCACAACCTGGACAGTTCGTTTGTAAAGAACGAATTACGGTTGCTGGACCTAAAGGACTCTTTCAAAATGTGGTTATTTTAGGCCCTGAACGTAGCGAATCACAAGTCGAAGTTTCTATGACGGATACGCGTATTTTAGGAATTAATGCCCCAGTTAGAGAGAGTGGCAAGACAGAAGGGACACCTGGCGTCACGCTGATGAACGGATCAGCAGTTGTGACATTAAGTCACGGCTTAATTGTTGCCAAACGTCATATTCACATGACACCCGAAGACGCCTTGAAAAATAAAGTAAGCAATAGCCAAATTGTGCAAGTCAAAGTGGAAGGCACACGTCCGTTAATCTTTGATGATGTGGTTGTGCGAATCAGTCCGCGATTTGCAACGTACATGCACATTGACTACGATGAAGCCAACGCTTGCGGCTTAACCAAAGGAGCTCGTGGCTACATTCTTAAGTAAAAGGAGGCAAGACAATGAACGTTTCTGAAATGGAAAATTTGATTCAACAGATTACTGATCAAATTTGTCAACAATTGCTGTCGTCGTCTTATTCAGTGGCTTTAGCAGAAGCAAAAGAAGCATTTCCTGAAGAAATGTTTGTTCGTTTTCCTGATGTAAATTGGGTAACCAAGGAGCAGAAGCTAGCACGAGGCTTGGTTGTAAAGAGGCTAACGATTTCCCAAGTAAATGCGATTGCGCATTTACAGGAAACGGATGAATTAGTCAAAAACATCTTAGCATTCTTATTTGAAGGTAAGCCGGTATTGGTTTTAACCCCAATACCTTCAGTGAGTAAAAATTCACGATTGAAGTATCGTTTGAAACAAACGATTCAGGAAAACGTGGACATGTGCCAACAGTTTGGGCTGATTTTTTATCATGATTCAGAAAATTACGCTGTGTTTCAGGCGGCCTGTCAAAAACAACTTCGTTCTTTGGCTGAGACCAAACGAACCTACATTACTGAAAAACAATTGATAAGAATGACAGAATCAGGTGTTTCTTTAAGTAAAAACGCCTATTTAACCCCGTTAGCGAAAGATTATGCTAGGAAACATCAATTGCTGACGTAAGGAGGAAAAACGATGCTTTTAGGAAAAGTGACTGGTAGCCTTTGGTCAACAAGAAAAGATGAAAAATTAAATGGCTGGAAATTTATGATGGTTGATATTTTGAATCAAGAGGACGAAAAGCAAGGATTTTTAATTGCTGCTGACAACGCTGGAGCTGGTGTCGGGGACAAAGTGTTAATTAGTCAAGGCAATGCTGCCCGTATTTCGGCAGAAGATCCGAATGTCCCAATTGATGCAATGATTGTTGGTGTCATTGATTCTACAGCGGAAGAATAGGGAGGACGAGACATGAGCATTAATGAAATTATTATGTATATTATGGTTCTTTTCATGATTATTGGAGGAATCGATAAATGTATTGGCAACAAACTAGGTTTAGGGGAGCAATTTGAGGAAGGGATTATGGCTATGGGTTCTCTAGCGCTTTCTATGGTAGGGATTATCACTTTAGCGCCTGTCTTAGCCAATCTTTTAAGTCCGATTGTCGTTCCTGTCTATGAATTACTAGGGGCTGATCCAGCAATGTTTGCCACAACCTTATTGGCCAATGATATGGGCGGCTTTGCGTTAGCGCAACAATTAGCCAATGATCCGCAAGCTGGTTTATTTGCGGGGGCAATCTTAGGTGCAATGATGGGACCAACGTTAGTCTTTACAATTCCAGTAGCGCTTGGCATTATCCAAAAAAGACGACCAACAATTCTTAGCAACAGGTGTTTTGAGCGGGATTATTACAATTCCTTTTGGTTTATTAGCAGGTGGTTTAACAGCTGGCATGCCATTGTCATTGATTATTCCTAACTTAATTCCAATTATTATTGTTGCCGCTTTAATTATTTTAGGTTTATGGTTAGCGCCAAAGGGCATGATTAAAGGCTTCCAAATTTTTGGTCAAGGCGTAGTGATTGTCGCTATCTTTGGTTTAGTTGTGGGGGCGATTCAACTATTATTAGGAATTACAGTGATTCCTGGCATTGCACCAGTTACTGAAGGAATTGAAGTCGTTGGCGGGATTGCTTTAACTTTAGCTGGCGCTTTCTGTTTAGTAGCTGTGATTACGAAAGTCTTTAATAAACCATTGATGAAACTAGGAAAAGTTTTAGGAATGAATGAAGTAGCGGCTGCAGGAATGGTTGCTACATTAGCTAACAATATTCCCATGTTCCAAATGTTAAAAGACATGGATAATCGAGGGAAAATTATTAATATCGCTTTTGCTGTTTCGGCTTCTTTCGTTTTAGGTGACCACCTTGGTTTTACTGCAGGCGTAGCAAAAGAAATGATTTTTCCAATGATTGTTGGCAAATTAGTTGGAGGGATTACCGCCATTTTTGTGGCTATCTTTATGGCAAATCGAATGCTAGGGAAACCCGAAACAGAAGTGAAATAATGAGGTGTAAATATGACAGAATTAAATCGTGAAATGATTGAAACGCTTGTTCGACAAATTGTCACAGAAAAATTAATGCCGACTAAACAAGTGGATCCAAGTGGAATTATGTCCATCAAATTACCCGAAATCGACGTAACAGAAGACGACCGCTTAGATACAGGCAACCCAGCGGACATTGTTTACACAAAAGATCTGTTTTCTTTAGAAGAAAGTCCGCGCCTTGGTTGCGGTTTAATGGTGATGAAAGATACCACCTTCGACTGGACACTAGAATACGATGAAATTGATTATATTATTTCAGGACAATTAGATATACTGATTGACGGACGTAAAATTTCTGCAACAGCCGGCGAAATTATTTTAATTCCGAAAAGTAGCAAAATTCAATTTTCAGTGACGGGTGATGCCCGCTTTGTCTACGTGACTTATCCAGCAGATTGGCAAAGCCAATAATTATTTTATCGGCAGTCAGAGAATAATTTTGCCAAAACCCTTTACTCAGCGTTATAATAAATAAGAACGAAAAAAGGGGTTGAGTGAATGACATTTGAGAATCCAAGTCAAAATCAAATTTTTGATATTTTAAAACAAGCAAAAAATATTGCGGTGGTTGGTTTGAGTAACAAGCCCGACCGCACAAGTTACAAAATTGCGGAAATTTTACAGCAACATGGCTATCGTGTATTGCCTGTCAATCCAGTTTTAAAAGGTGAAACGGTGCTTGGCGAAACGGTTTATGGGACATTAACAGAGATTCCTGAAAAGATTGATATTGTTGACGTCTTTCGGCGGAGTGAATTTTTGCCAGAAGTGGCCGCAGAAACATTGAAAACAGAAGCGCCTGTCTTTTGGGCCCAACTAGGTTTGGAAAACGAAGAGGCAGCGAACTTGTTATTAAATGAAGGTCGTCAAGTTATTATGGACCGTTGTATTAAAATTGAATTGGCAAAAATGGCAGATGCTGAATAAACACGTGTAATTTTATAAAGAAAGAGCGTCCTGAACGGAAAGCTCTTTCTTTTTTGACCCAGATAGAGTATTATTGTAATGATGGTTTTAGAAGGAGCGAACGGAAAACGCAAGAAACCGGCTCACTCTTCTTCTAATTCTTTAAGAAATAGTTAATGTACGCTTATTAACTAAACGAGAATCTAAGTATAAGGAGTTTTTTCTTTGGCTAAAAAAATTAACAATGAGTACAATGATGCCTCTATCCAAGTCCTAGAAGGATTGGAAGCAGTGAGGAAAAGACCTGGTATGTATATCGGTTCAACCGATAGCCGTGGACTCCATCACTTAGTCTATGAAATTGTCGATAACGCAGTCGATGAAGCGTTATCTGGCTACGGGAATGAAATCAACGTAACTATCCAAAAAGATAATAGTATTTGTGTTGCAGACTCTGGCCGCGGAATGCCAACAGGGATGCATGCTTCTGGTATCCCAACAGTAGAAGTAATTTTTACTGTCTTACATGCGGGTGGTAAGTTTGGCCAAGGTGGCTATAAAACTTCAGGCGGACTCCATGGGGTAGGTGCCAGTGTTGTTAATGCCTTATCTAAGTGGTTAGAAGTTCATATTGTTCGTGATGGCGTAGAATACATGGAACGATTTGAGGACGGCGGTAAACCAGTTGGTACCTTAAAAAAAATCGGCAAAACAAAAAAACGCAACGGTACCTCCGTTACTTTTTTTACCTGACGACACCATTTTCTCTACGACAAATTTTTCTTACGAAATTTTAGCAGAACGTTTGAGAGAATCAGCTTTCTTATTAAAAGGCGTCAAAATTACTTTAACAGATGAACGTGGGGAAGAACCCAAAGAAGAAGTCTTCCACTACGAAGAAGGTATTAAAGAATTTGTTGCCTATCTAAATGAAGAAAAAGATACATTAACACCCGTTGTTTATTTTTCAGGAGCCAAAGAAGGTATTGAAGTTGAATTAGCTTACCAATACAACGATGGCTATTCTGAAAATGTTTTATCTTTCGTTAACAATGTCCGCACAAAAGATGGCGGTACCCACGAAGTCGGTATGAAAACGTCAATGACGAAGGCGTACAATGAATATGCACGGAAAGTGGGACTATTAAAAGAAAAAGATAAAAATTTAGAAGGTAGCGACTTCCGTGAAGGCTTAGCAGCCGTCCTTTCTATTCGAGTACCAGAAAACTTACTACAGTTTGAGGGCCAAACCAAAGGAAAATTAGGTACACCTTTAGCAAGAACCGTTGTCGATAACGTCGTAGGCGAACAAATGGGCTTCTATTTACAAGAAAACAGTGAAATGAGTCAATCATTAATTCGGAAAGCGATTAAAGCCCGTGAAGCCCGTGAAGCGGCTCGTAAAGCCCGTGAAGAAAGCCGGAACGGTAAAAAACGGAAAAAAGGTGAATCGTTACTTTCTGGAAAATTAACACCGGCTCAATCCAGAAATCCTAAGAAAAATGAACTATATCTTGTCGAAGGAGACTCGGCCGGTGGCTCAGCAAAACAAGGGCGCGACCGGAAATTCCAAGCCATTTTACCGCTACGAGGAAAAGTCATTAATACGGAAAAAGCGAAAATGCAAGACATCTTGAAAAACGAAGAAATCAATACTATGATCTATACGATTGGCGCAGGCGTTGGTCCTGAATTTTCAATTGAAGATTGTAATTATGATAAAATCATCATCATGACCGATGCGGATACCGATGGTGCCCATATTCAAGTGTTGCTATTAACGTTCTTCTATCGTTATATGAAACCATTAATTGAAGCCGGCAAAGTCTACATTGCCTTACCACCACTTTATAAAGTCTCTAAAGGAACTGGAAAAAAATCAGTCATTGAGTATGCTTGGACCGATGGTGAATTGGCAGAAGTGATTGATAAAGTTGGTAAAGGCTATATGCTCCAACGCTATAAAGGTCTGGGGGAAATGAATGCAGAACAACTTTGGGAAACAACGATGGATCCTGAAACTAGAACCTTAATTCGTGTTCGGATTGATGATGCAGCTCAAGCAGAACGCCGTGTGACCACATTAATGGGCGACAAAGTCGAACCTCGTCGAAAATGGATTGAACAACATGTTCAATTTACGTTGGAAGAAGATGGCAGTATTTTAGATCGTTCAGAAGAAGACACTTCTGCACCAACAGGAGAAAGTCTTTTAGATGCGGAAAAAACAAAAGAAGCAGAACAAACCGATGACACTGAAATCAGTTTGTTTGACATAGAGTAGGGAGTGACAATTTTGGAAAAACGCCAAGAAGTTCAAGAATTAACCCTTGAAGAAGTAATGGGCGATCGTTTTGGAAGATATTCCAAATACATCATTCAAGAACGGGCCCTACCAGATATTCGAGATGGGCTAAAACCAGTACAACGCCGCATTCTCTTTTCAATGAATAAAGACGGCAATACCTTTGATAAAGGCTTTCGTAAATCAGCAAAATCTGTCGGAAACATTATGGGGAATTATCATCCCCATGGCGACAGCAGTATTTATGAAGCGATGGTGCGTCTAAGTCAAGACTGGAAATTACGGGAAGTACTAATTGAAATGCACGGAAACAACGGAAGTATGGATGGCGACCCACCAGCGGCGATGCGTTATACAGAAGCTCGTTTATCACAGTTAAGTGGTGAGTTGTTAAAAGATATCGACAAAAATACCGTCGATTTCGTCTGGAATTTTGACGATACAGAAAAAGAACCCACTGTTTTACCAGCCAAATATCCTAATTTATTGGTAAACGGCTCAACGGGGATTTCAGCAGGCTATGCAACAGAAATTCCTACGCATAATTTAGCGGAAATCATTGATGGAACTGTGTATTTAATTGATCATCCTAATGCAAGTTTAGAGAAATTAATGGAATACATTCCAGGACCAGATTTCCCAACAGGTGGGATTCTACAAGGAAAAGCAGAAATTAAAAAAGCCTACGAAACCGGCCGTGGTAAAGTAATTTTACGTGCGAAGACAAAGATTGAGCCTTTAAAAGGCGGCAAACAACAAATTGTCATTTCTGAAATTCCTTATGAAGTCAACAAAGCAACGCTAGTGAAGAAGATGGATGAAATCCGTTTAAATAAAAAAGTAGACGGCATTGCCGAAGTTCGTGACGAAAGTGACAGAACTGGCTTGCAAATTGTTGTTGAACTAAAAAAAGATGTCAATGCAGAAGGTATTTTAAATTATCTATTTAAAAACACTGAATTGCAAATCAATTACAACTTTAACATGGTAGCCATCGACAACATGACCCCGCAACAAGTGGGCCTAAAACGGATTTTAGAAAGTTACATTACGCATCGCAAATCAGTTATCATTAACCGTTGTCAATTTGAGTTGGACAAAGCTCGCAAACGTGAGCACATTGTTGCTGGTTTAATTAAAGCATTGTCTATCTTAGATAAAGTGATTGCAACAATCCGTGGCAGTAAAGATAAAAAAGATGCGAAGAAGAACTTAGTATCCGACTATGCGTTTACTGAAGAACAAGCTGAAGCAATCGTTACTTTACAGCTATACCGTTTAACCAATACGGATATTACTGATTTACAAGAAGAAGCGAAAACTTTAGAACAACAAATTGCTGAGTTATTGAACATTTTAAACAATGAAAAAGAACTATTCTCAGTCATGAAAAAAGAACTTCGCGAAGTTAAAAAGCAATATGGCAATCCGCGCTTAACTCAAATTGAAGAGGAAATCCAAGAAATCAAGATTGAAACAGCCGTGTTAGTTGCGCAGGAAGACGTGGTCGTAACCGTGACGCACGAAGGCTATATCAAGCGGAGTAGTATTCGTTCTTATACAGCATCAAAACCAGAAGAAATCGGCATGAAAGAAGGCGACTTTTTATTATATGCTGGCGAAGTCAATACATTAGATCATCTTTTACTAGTAACAAATAAAGGGAATATGATCTATCGCCCCGTCCATGAGTTGCCAGATTTACGCTGGAAAGAAATTGGCGAACATATTTCTCAAACCATTTTAAATCTTGCTATCGATGAATCGATTATTGCTGTATATCCTTATAAAGAGTTAAGTCCGACAAAAACCTTTGTTTTCATTACAAAAGCTGGCATGATTAAACAAACCAAAATGGCTGATTTTGAGCCTTGGCGCACTTATAAGAGCCGCCCGACATCTTGTATGAAATTAAAATCAGACCAAGATGAAATTACCAATGTTTATTTAACAAATGATCAAGACTTATTGGATGTTTTCCTCGTTAGCAATCGCGGTTTTGGCTTACGTTATCCATTATATGAAGTACCAGTCGTGGGTAGTAAAGCGGCTGGAGTTAAATCAATGAACCTCAAAGAAGACGATTATGTCGTTAATGGTTTACTGGTTCATTCTGAAGGGGATACACCGATTGTCATCGTTACCCAACGTGGCGGTGTTAAACGCATGTTAGCCCAAGAATTAACACAATTAGGACGAGCAAAACGTGGACTAATGGTCTTGCGGGAATTGAAGAAAAATCCACATCGTGTTGTCTTTATGTCTGAAAGTACCGATTTAGATTTATTAGTTACTACGCAAAAAGGCACACAAGAAGTTATTCAGTCGAAAAACTATCCAATCAGTGAACGAACATCCAACGGTTCCTTTGTCATCGATGAACAAAAAGATGGCCAAGTAATGGAAGTCCACGAGATGCATTCTGCAGTGATTGAAGAAGAACAAACAAACTAAACTGTGTTATAAATATCTCCACAGCAGCCATCTGTATTAATACAGATGGCTGCTGTTTTTAATACAGAAGTACATTTTTCACAAGTGATAACAACTATAAATCGTTCTTATTTTCACAAGTATAAATGTTTATATATCAGCGTTTAGAATCTTAGTTCCCCATTTATTTATTAAGAAAGTGCAATAAATAATAAAAAAACGCTTGCATCTAAAAGGTTATGTGTTATACTAATCACATAAAGCTGTTACATACAATCAAGTAGCAGTTAACTAAGGAGGCAAACACTTCATGAAACAATGGGAAGGCTTTAAAGGCGACAAATGGAGAACAAGCGTTGACACTCGTGATTTTATTCAAAACAACTACACAGAGTACAAAGGCGACGACAGTTTCTTAGAACCAATCGCTCCGAGCACTGACAAATTATGGACAAAACTACAAGAATTATTTGAAATCCAACATGAAAAAAATGGCGTTTATGACATGGATAGCGATATCCCAGCAACTATTACGTCACATGAACCTGGTTACTTAATCAAAGAAGAAGAAAAAATTGTCGGTTTACAAACAGATGTACCATTAAAACAAGCATTTATGCCATTCGGTGGTATTAAAATGGCGAACAATGCCTTAGTTTCAAATGGTTATGAAACTGACGAAGAAATGACAAAAATCTTCACAGAATACAGAAAAACACATAACCAAGGTGTTTTTGATGCCTACACAGCTGAAATGCGTTTAGCACGTAAAAACAAAATCATTACTGGTCTTCCAGATGCTTATGGCCGTGGCCGTATTATCGGTGACTATCGTCGTATCGCATTATATGGTATCGACTACTTAATGGAACAAAAGAAAAAAGATCATGATAACACTGGTAACAAAGAAATGACAGACGATGTTATTCGCTTACGTGAAGAAATTTCTGAACAATACCGTGCGTTAAATGACTTAAAACAAATGGCTGCTTCTTATGGTTTCGATATTTCTCGTCCTGCTGCAAATGCGCAAGAAGCAATCCAATGGTTATACTTTGGTTACCTAGGTGCCATTAAATCTCAAAATGGTGCGGCAATGTCAATTGGTCGTATCTCAGCATTCTTAGATATCTATATCCAACGTGACTTAGAAGCAGGTTTAATCACTGAATTTGAAGCACAAGAAATGATTGACCATTTAATCATGAAATTACGTATGGTTAAATTTGCACGTACACCAGAATACAACCAATTATTCTCTGGTTATCCAATTTGGGCAACATTATCTATTGCTGGTATGGGTATTGACGGTCGTTCATTAGTTACCAAAAATGACTTCCGTATCTTACACACCTTAACAAACATGGGACCATCTCCAGAACCTAACTTAACTGTATTGTATTCTTCTCACTTACCAGAAGGTTTCAGAACATATGCAGCTAAAATCGCGAAAGAAAGCTCATCTATCCAATTTGAAAACGATGACTTATTACGTGAAAACTGGGGCTCTGACGACTGTGCAATCGCATGTTGTGTTTCTGCAACAGTTATGGGTAAAGATATGCAATTCTTCGGCGCTCGTGCGAACTTAGCGAAAGCTGTTCTTTATGCAATTAACGGCGGGGTCGACGAAAAAACTAAAATGCAAGTAGCACCAAAATATCGTCCAATGACTGGTGACAAATTAGATTACCATGAATTCATGGAACGCTATAAAGACATCTTAGACTGGTTAGCTGAATTGTACGTTAACACATTAAACATTATTCATTACATGCATGATAAATATGCATATGAAGCACCACAATTAGCTTTAATGGATACTGATTTACAACGGACATTCGCAACTGGTATTGCCGGAATCTCTCATGCGACTGATAGTATCATGGCAATTAAACACGGTGAAGTAGAAGTAATCCGTGACGAAGATGGTATGGCAATTGATTATGTACCAACAAAAGAATTCCCAACATACGGAAACGATAACGAAGAAGCCGATGCAATGGCTAACTGGATTTTAGATTACTTTATGACACAAATTAAACGTCAACACACATACCGTAACTCTAAACCAACGACTTCATTATTAACAATCACTTCAAACGTTGTTTATGGTAAAGCAACAGGGAACACGCCTGACGGACGTCGTGCTGGCAAACCTCTTGCACCAGGTGCGAACCCAAGTTATCAAGACGGTAAATTCTTAGGTGAGAAAAATGGCTTATTAGCTTCATTAAACTCAACAGCTCGTTTAGAATATACAATCGCTTTAGATGGTATTTCTAATACACAAACCATCAACCCTAATGGTTTAGGTAAAGACGACGACACAAGAATTAACAACTTACGTAACGTATTAGATGGCTACTTCGATAAAGGTGGTTACCACTTAAACGTAAACGTATTTACAAACGAATTATTATTAGATGCACAAGCACATCCAGAAAAATATCCAAACTTAACTATCCGTGTATCTGGATATGCCGTGAAATTCCGTGACTTAACTCCTGAACAACAAGCAGACGTTATTTCAAGAACTTCACACGACAGACTATAAAAAACATTTACATTATTTAACTGAAAGGGTGACATTTAACGTGTCATCCTTTTCGTTTGAAAGAAGAGGGATCATTATGACAACACCAGTTACAGGTAGAATTCATTCAACAGAAAATTTTGGTACCGTTGATGGCCCAGGTGTCCGTTTTATCGTATTTACACAAGGGTGTCGCATGAGATGTCAATTCTGTCATAATCCAGATACTTGGAAAATTGGTTCCGGTGGTCGTGTGGTGACGACTGACGAAGTATTAGAGGAAGCATTACGTTTTCGCTCTTATTGGGGCGAAAAGGGTGGTATCACTGTCAGTGGTGGTGAGCCGCTATTGCAAATGGACTTTTTGATCGATTTATTTAAAAAAGCCAAAGCACAAGGCATTCATACAACCTTAGATACGTGTGGCAAGCCTTTTACTCGGGAAGAACCCTTCATTAGTCAATTTGATGAATTGATGAAGTATACAGATTTACTCTTATTTGACATCAAACATATTGATAACGAGCAACATAAACTGTTAACAACGCAATCAAATGATAATATTTTAGAGATGGCTACCTATTTATCTGAAATTGACAAACCTGTTTGGATTCGCCACGTATTGGTGCCTCAACGTAGTGATTACGACGAATATTTAATCCGTCTGGATGCCTTCATAAAAACATTAAACAATGTAGATAAAGTTGAAGTGCTTCCTTACCATACGATGGGCAAGTACAAATGGGAAGAACTAGGTATTCCTTATCCATTAGAAGGAATTGAGCCTCCTAAAAATGATCGTGTTGAAAATGCGAAAAAACTACTACATGTCGAGGACTATCAAGGTTATCTAGCACGTTAACAAACGAAAAAATAGAAAAGAAGACAATTTTTTTGTTGTTTCTTTTCTATTTTTTGTTATCATTAAGAGTGAATCAAAACCAAGGAGTGTGTATTATGTCAAAAATTTTAGTTTTTGGACACCAAAATCCTGATACAGATGCTATCGGAGCAGCAATTAGTTTTGCTTACTTACAAAAAGAATTAGGAAAAGAGACAGAAGCTGTCGCTTTAGGAACACCAAGTGAAGAAACTCAATATGCCTTAGATTATTTTAATATTGAAGCACCACGTGTTGTCACTGAAGCAGCTAGCGAAACAAACCAAGTCATGTTAGTGGATCATAACGAATTCCAACAAAGCATTTCAGATATCGCTGAAGTAAACATTTTAGCAGTAGTGGATCATCACCGGATTGCCAACTTCGAAACAGCAGATCCATTGTATTATCGTGCAGAACCAGTAGGGTGTACCAGTACAATCATCTATAAAATGTTTAAAGAAAATAACGTGACAATTCCAGCTCAAATTGCTGGTATGATGGTCTCAGCGATTATTTCTGATACATTATTATTTAAATCACCAACTTGCACACAAGAAGACATCGATGCAGCGCACGCCCTAGCTGATATTGCTGAAATCAATTTAGAAGGCTATGGTCTTGACTTATTAAAAGCAGGAACAAATTTAAGCGATAAATCAGCTGAAGTCCTTTTAGATTTAGATGCTAAGAGCTTCCCAATGAACGGCAAAACAGTTCGCGTTGCCCAAGTAAATACCGTCGATTTAGCAGAAGTTTTAGATCGTCAAGCTGAATTAGAAGCAGCTATGGCCGCAGAAAATGCAGCCAATAATTATGACTTGTTTGTCTTAATTATTACGAATATCCTAGACAGTGATTCTGAATTATTAGCGATTGGTGCGGAACAAGCCAAAATTGAAGCAGCGTTCAATGTAACATTAGTTAACAATCGTGCGTTCTTACCCGGCGTTGTTTCTCGTAAAAAACAAGTAGTACCACAATTAACAGAAGTCTTTAACTAAAACCGTAAGCGCCTAAGCAACGCGATAAATTCCTTGTTGCTTAGGCGCTTCAATAGTAAAGGGGCGTTAACATGAATGATTTAGCAATTTACTATCATTCTCCGCAACAAACGAAACAATACAATCATTTGCTCAACCAATCACTTTTTTTCCCTCTTGTTACTTTTATGTATGAACATCGGGAAGAAAGAATCATTTTAAGACAATTAAAAGCGGCCTTTGCAACAGAAGCCAAGTTAGAACAATTTTTATCAGAAATGATTGATTGTCAGTTAATCATTCGGGAAAATCGTCAATATCGTTTGAATTTTCCTATTTATACGGCAGCTGAAGTTGCGAGTTTGCCCTTGGCTGAAGACGAACTTCCTAAGTTTAAAGGAACTGTAACAGAGCAATTATTTTGGCTAGCTGAATCTTTTTGGCCACAAGTGTTTCCAGAAGAGGAAGACTATTTTTTTGGCGTGAGCGGTGGCCTCACATTTTATCAAAAACAAAGATTGGCCTCGGCACAACTATCTATAATTACGCTTGAAAAAGAAAAGACAGAGGTTCCAACAATGCCTCGTTATTTTGATTACTTGGGCAAAGAGCAATCCTTGCCAGAAGCCTTCAGCGCTTTATATGACTTGCTAGGGGACGTAAATCCTGAATACTATCTTTCGCAAGCGAGAAGAGTCATTAAACAAGCTCTGCGAGGCCGCAAAGTCAGTACTGTGCCTAATATTTTTCAAGAAAGTTTGCACTTGACCCAAGTGATTACGATTGACCAGGACCACTTAAAACTCCTTTTACCAGTAGCAACGGAACAAGCCGAGCCTTTAGAAGCACAGTCGGATATTCTAGCATTTTATTATGAAAAAATTGCTAACCGATCGGCCATCGAACGCTTAGTTTTTATGCAACAATTGATTGAGCAACTAGGTACGAACTCTCTAAGTTATCTTAGAATAAATTAAAGTTACGATAATTTTATTATGTAAACTAAAAATCAATAACAAGAAATGGCGCCGCTTCTTAGTGAGAAATGGCGTCATTTCTTTTGCGAACTTTTTTCGTCCAAAAACCACCGGAAATGAACTTAGGCTCATAGGAAATGATAAATGCTCTCGGCTCTAATTGATTGATTAATTTGTACAATGTACGTTCGTTTTTTCTTGGGGAAAGGATTTCTAAAACCATTCGTTCTCCTTCGCGTCCGTAGGCGACACTTTGCGTAACACCATAGCCGTGTTCACGAAGTGTTTCTGGTAAATGAAATTGTTCAGTAGTAGAAGGGAGGATAACCGATACCATAATATAACCCAAGGCCAAATAGTCTTCGATTTTAATTCCTACACTAATGCCAACAGCGTAACCAAGCGCATAAACAAGTAAATTTAAAGGATTGTCTAACCGATTCAGAACCATACTCAGCCCTAAGACATAAATTGTTATTTCAGCCATACTAACCAGCGGTGCAATAACCCGATAACCTTTCATCGTTAACATAAAACGAATAGTATTTAAGGTAATATACGCAAAATTAATGATAAAAATCATAGCTAACATTTTCAAATCAACGACCATAAAATAAGTACCTCTTTTCAAAATCTTTACATCCAGCCCTCATTATAGTACAGAAAAACTGAGAATCAAAGGCGAAACACTTATAGAAATGAATTCTTTTTTGAATACTCGCTCATATTATTCGCCTAATTTAACTGTTATTTGATATAATCTTAGTATGAAGTAAGAAGGAGGTAAGCGATGAAAATTTTTGTTTGGATTTTGTTATTTTTATTAGTAATTAACGTTATTGCTGCCTTAATTACTGTTTTTAGAAAACCTCGTAGTATTTCCAGCGTTTTAGCATGGATGATGACGTTGATTTTCTTGCCTGGTATCGGCTTTATTATTTACTTATTCTGTGGGCGAGGTATCGATGGACAAGAAGTTTTTAAATTGTCTGATGATGAAAAACAAATGGTTCAACGAATTAAAGAAAAAGTGGACGTTGATAACAAAAAAGCAGGGCGCGATAAACGTTATGATTTACTTTATGATGCGAAAGTTTTAAATCGTTATTTCCGGAATATGGACGCATCACCGTTGGCCAAAAGAAATAGTTTGCAATTATTCACAGATGGCCAAGAAAAATTCCAAGCATTATTTGAAGATATTCGTGCAGCGAAAGAAACCGTTCATGTGGAGTATTATGCGTTTTTTAATGACACAATTGGCAATCAATTTTTAGATGTATTAATCGAAAAGTTGCATGAAGGCGTGGAAGTTTACTTAATTTACGATCCTTGGGGTTCACCCGGCGCAAATAAAAAGTTTTTTGCTCGTTACGTTGACGCTGGAGGAAAAGTAGCTCCCTTTATTACTTCTCGTGATATGATCCGTAAAACACGTCTAAATTATCACTTGCATCGAAAAATTGTTGTCATCGATGGGAAAATTGGCTGGACCGGCGGGTTCAATGTTGGGGATCAATATTTGAATGTCACCGAAAAATTTGGTTACTGGCGAGATACCCATATTCGTTTGGTCGGGACGGCCGTATTTTCATTGCAAGAGATATTTATCATGGATTGGAATGCTTCAGTCAAATATCCTGAAGAACGTATGACGTATCATGAAAAATATTTTAAATTACCAGAAGATCATGAAGTGGAGCATTTGTCCTTACAAGTTGTTTCAGATGGTCCTGATTCAGAAGAAGAAATTTTGAAAAGCGGGTTTGTTCGGATGATTTTCTCTGCAGAAAAGAGTGTCTGGATTCAAACACCGTATTTAATCCCTGATGATAGTATGATTAATGCGTTGTTAGTGGCGGTTCGTTCAGGTGTCGACGTGCGAATTATGATTCCTTGTATGCCTGACCATCCCTTTATTTACCGCGCGACACAATATTACGCAAATTACTTACACAAACGCGGCATTAAAATTTATATTTATGATAGTGGGTTTATTCATGCAAAAACAATGGTGATTGATGATGAATTAGCTATGGTTGGGACAACAAACCAAGATATTCGCAGTTATTCATTGAATTTTGAGGTAAGTACGTTTATTTACAATCCCGACATTGCGTGGATGTTAGCGCAAGTCTTTGAAGAAGATATAGAAAAAAGTGTCTTACTAACCGACGAGATAATTAAAAAACAAGGGTACTGGCTACGATTCAAGCAAAACTTTTCACGCTTGTTGTCCCCAGTCTTGTAATCAAATAAATCAGCAGTGAATGTAGTAAACTACTATTTTCACTGCTGATTTTAGTAACAAAACACTGAGTTGCTCTACCTAATTCATTGATAATCCCTCTAAATAATGGTAAATTAAAAATAAATTCAATCAGCTATTCTATCGTGAGAAACATAGTTATTACGTAGATCAGATCAAAGGGACATTCACGACGAGCAAATATTGAGTGTGTTTGCTGAAACGTGCATGTGTGATTTGGTCTTTTTTATTGAGCTGTTATTTTATAGATAAGGAGTGGTCACCATGGACTACCAAGCAATAGCAAAAGAAATTTTGAAAGACGTAGGTGGCAAAGACAATATCGTGGATGTCACACATTGTTATACACGATTGCGTTTCGTATTGAAAGATACGAAACAAGCGAACAAAGAAGCCTTACTACAAACAGAAGGTGTCATTTCTGTTGTTGAAAGCGGCGGGCAGTATCAAGTGGTTTTAGGCAATAAAGTCGCGCATGTCTATAATGCTCTAGAACCTTTGTTGGCTCAGCAACTTACGACCAAAACATCTACAAAAGAAAAAAATTCATTAGGTAATCGAATTTTAAATACTGTTGCGGCGATTTTCACACCTGTCGTACCAGCAATTGCCGCTTCAGGCATGTTAAAAGGAATTCTAGCTATTGCTGTGATGGTCGCAAACAATTTTTACCAGGTCGATTTAAAACCTTTGAATACGTATATTATTTTAAGCGCCGCTTCCGATGCACTTTTTTATTTTATGCCAGTTATTTTAGGTTATTCAGCTGCTAAGGTTTTCAAAACAAACGAATATATCGCCATGGTAATTGGTGCCACCTTATGTTATCCAACCATCGTTTCATTAATGACTGAAGAATCAGCGGTTACCTTGTTTGGATTACATGTGACCAAAGCCAATTATGTTTCCACAGTAATTCCTATTATTCTTGCAATTTTTATGTTAGCTTATGTGCAACGCTTTTTGGAAAAAGTCATTCCAGAAGTTCTAAAAATTATTATGGTTCCTACGCTGTCATTACTTTTAATGATTCCAGCCACTTTATTATTATTTGGACCGATAGGGATTTATTTAGGTGACGGCGTGAATTGGTTGTATTATTATATAATGAATTTGAGTCCCATCTTGTTAGGCGGTTTTATCGGGGGAATTTGGTGTGTCTTAGTCATTTTTGGGGCTCACCGTGGGCTTGTGCCAATTGGGATTAATGATGTCGCTCGAACAGGACGGCAAAATTTGCTAGCGTTTGCTGGTGCAGCAAACTTTTCTCAAGCGGGCGCCGCATTTGGCGTGTTTGTCCGCACAAAAAATAAAGACTTGAAAGCTGTTGCTGCCTCTGCAACAGTGACTGCATTATTTGGTATCACAGAACCAGCCATTTATGGTGCAAACTTGCGGCTAAAAAAACCGATGATTTATGCGGTGGCTAGCGGAGCAGCAGGCGGGGCCTTAATGGGCTGGGGCGGTTCCTACGGGACAGCCTTCGCTAACCAAGGACTCTTGACCATCCCAGTTTACGCAGAAGCAGGAACCAAAGCCTTTATTTGTTATTTATTAGGTTGTGGTATTGCTTTTTTGGTGCATTTCTATTAACGATTTTTCTAGGCTTTAATGATTTACCGCTTGACGAGTCACGTCAAGAACCCAGCTTCAAGACAGAGGCAGGGACAGTCAAAGAAAAACAACGGATTCAAGCACCTGTTCAAGGACAACTCGTATCTTTAGACCAAATCAACGATGAAGTCTTTGCTTCTCAACAAATGGGAAAAACGCTAGCTATTTATCCGACAGAGGAACAAATTGTTTCACCAGGAAATGGGCAAGTGACGGCTTTATATCCAACTCATCATGCAATTGGCTTAAAGTTAGACAATGGTGCTGAAATCCTCCTTCACATTGGAATCAATACCGTCGAATTAAAAGGGCGGGCATTTGAAACGTTCGTAAAAGTAGGAGAAAGAGTCAGGCTAGGACAAAAGCTGCTCTCTTTTGATAAACAAATCATCCAAGCTGCTGGTTATGATCCAACCGTCTTAGTCATCGTAACAAATACTGCGGAAATGGCTGTAATTGAGACAACCAAACAAACAGAGATTACACCACAAACAAATTTATTTTTCATGCAAGTAAAGGAGCAAAACTAATGGTTAAACAATTTAAGAACGATTTTTTATGGGGCGCTTCTTCCTCCGCTTTTCAAATTGAGGGCGCTTGGAATGAGGACGGCAAAGGCCTAACAGTCGCTGATTACAATTCTTTTAAAAAGTCAGCTGTACAAGCAGATACGAAAGTCGCCAGCGATTTTTACCATCGTTTCAAAGAGGACATTGCGTTAATGAAAGAATTAGGCTTAAAAACCTATCGTTTTTCTCTTTCATGGGCACGAATCATTCCAACAGGTGATGGCGAAATCAATCAAGCCGGCATCGATTTTTATAATGCTGTCATTGATACACTTTTAGAAAACGATATTTTGCCGTTTGTCACACTTTATCATTTTGATTTACCTTTTGCGTTGGTGGAAAAATACAATGGTTGGGCGGATCGTCGCTGCGTTTCCGCATTTCAACGCTATGCGCAAGTCTGTTATCAAGCATTTGGTGATCGAGTCAAAAATTGGCAAGTTACGAACGAACAAAACTTAATGATTCGTGTTGATGAACGAATGAATATGTACGATGTTGCACCAGAAAATGTTGAAAAAATTCGTGCACAAATGGATTACCATATGTTTGTTGCCCATGCGTTAGCGACGAATGATTGTCACCAATTGGTCGCTGGGGGAAAAGTCGGTCCCTCTGTTTCCTCAACGATGACTTATCCTAGTTCTAATAAGCCTGAAGATGTTTGGGCAGCTCGTATGAATGATAACTTTAAAACGAATTACGCTCTAGAAATGTATTGTTTTGGCGAATACCCTGGTTACTATCAAGAGTATTTAACCAAATGCGGCATTTATCCCGAAACACAGCCAGAAGATCAAGCAATTTTGAAAGCCGCTAAACCAGATTTTATCGCTCTTAATTATTATCGGACGTTAGTCGCTAGCTATTTACCGACAGATGAGCAACACCCATTGGGTACGAAAGAAAAGGACATTGATTTTGATCTATACGGTTATTTTAAAATCGAAAAAAATCAACATTTAAAAACCTCTAAGTATGGTGCCCAAATTGATCCAACTGGTCTACGTTTAGTTTTAAATGATTATTATCGTCAATACCGTTTGCCGTTAATCATTACAGAAAACGGCTTAGGCACACCAGATCACCTAACAGAGGACGGAAAAATTCATGATGATTATCGAATTGCGTATTTGCATGATCATATTGCTGCTTGTCATGCGGCTATTTCTGACGGTGTTGAGTTGTTTGGCTATTGCCCTTGGTCGGTCATGGATATTTTAAGTTCCCATCAAGGATTCAAAAAACGCTACGGTTTTATTTACGTTAATCGTGAAGACCATGAGTTAAAAGATTTACGACGCATTAAAAAAGATAGTTTTTATTGGTACCAATCAGTTATTAAAAATAATGGGTTATCAGAAGAATAGTGCCCAAAAAAGGATCATCCATTGCATAAGCGGGTGATCCTTTTGTTTTCAAGTTCTCTCATTCCGTGTTAGGCTTAAGTTAATAAACCCATTAAAGGTGGTGAGAGAGATGAATAATTACGATTTATGGAAATGGGCTGCCGGGAAACGAACCGAAAAAAATAAAAATGAAACCTATAGCGCCAAAAATTGGTGGTATGTTTTACTAATGCTCGGTGTATTTGTAGGGATCATGTTGTTGTATTATTTAATCTCTGTGCTTTGGAATTAAGGGAAAATAGGCAAATGAGGAATTAAGAATAAAAAAAGACACCTGAAAAGGTGTCTTTTTTAACAGGATTCAGACAATGATAGCTGAATCGGAATAGGATAATTTTCCTCAAGTGCAACATCAGGATCCTTCATTCTACGAAGCAGTAAGTCAATCATAACGTCACACATCTCGTCGATTGGCTGCACAATGGTTGATAGTTGTGGGGCAATTCTTTTGATTAATTTTGTCCCATCATAACCAATTACTTTTAATTCTTCAGGAATGGATATCTTCAATTTTTGAGCAATATTCATAACTGTAATTGCTGTCAAATCATCTGTACAAAAGATGCCGTCTACAGTTTTATTTTGAAGCAAACGTTCGATTTCTAGATTTTTTAATGTTGTTGAGGTCCCATTATCAATTTGTAGAATCGTTTTTTCTGCGCCATATTTTTCCATTGTTTGTTTATAACCAGCCAATCGATAATCGCTAGGTGCGCCTGTGTTATTAGCACCAGTAATAATTGCAATCTTTTGTGCACCACTTGCAAATAAGGCTTCAGTGGCTTTTTGGCCCCCTTGAAAGTTTTGCGAAGAGACAATTGGAATGCCAGGTGCCAAGAAACGGTCAAAGGAAACAATAGGTAGTGAAACATTTTCATATTCGTTAATAGCTAAGTTATGGCTACCAGTGATTACACCGTCCACTTTATTTGCAGCGAGCATTCGTAAATAGGCGCGCTCTTTTTCTGGATCTTTTTCACTATCACATAAAATCACTTTATATCCTTGAACAAAGAGCTTTCTTTCCAGTGTTTCAATTAATTCACCAAAAAATGGATGACTAACAGAAGGGAAGACTAAACCAATCAGCTGCGTACTTTTTCCTTGGAGGCTTCTGGCTAATCCATTAGGTTGATAATTTAATTCTTCCATCGCTTGATGAACTTTATCAATTGTTTTTTGACTAAGATAACCATAATTATTAATCACGCGGCTTACCGTTGTCGGGCTCACCCCAGCAAGCTTTGCTACATCCGTTAATTTAACCACCATCAAAATTCACCATCATTCCTAATTATTCGTATTTTCCAGCTCATAAAAACAAGCTTTTGCCGTCTTGGATAGATGAAGATACTGTTGCGCTTTATCTGGAAAGAAGCGACCAGTCATCGTTTTTTCACCTTTATTTACATAGATTTCTGCAACAGAGCAATCAACAAAAATAGTTAACTGAACTGACTTATTTTTCCTAATTTTAGTTTCACGAATTGTGCCATACTTTTCAGCAAAAGATTGGCCAGCAAATGTTCGATCAAGGGTTATTTTACCATGAATCGTATCAATTGTAATTAAAAGTCCTTTTGAACCCGTTTCGTTCGCTAAAAGCCGAATAAAAGCAATCTCATTTTTGGGAATATCCACTTCTAATTCAAAAGAAGCAGTAGATAAGAAATGGCAGCCATTTGATAAAGTAGTAGCGGATTGACGAAGCATTTCTGTTTCAGAAACTGGATATTGAAATAGTTTCCCGTTGTGAATTGTGAGTTCTTTAACCAGACTTAAGCCATTTGCCCAACCCTCCACATCACTTGGGTAAGTGATTTCTGGCAACCCAATCCAACTGACCGCAAGTGCACGACCATCTGGCGCATTAAAGGCTTGAGTGGCGTAGACATCAAATCCTTCATCTAAATTTTCAAAAGGCCCAGCCTGAACTAAAGAAAGATTCTCCAAATCAAACGTTTCGGCCAATGTGTACATATTCGGATAGATATTCTGATAACTTTTTACAGATGGAGATAGACCTTGTGGGCAAAATAATAAGACAGGCTGGCCATCAATAAATACCAAATTGGGGCATTCAACCATGTAGCCTAATTCTTGGTTGGTGAACGTCAATTCGCCAAGTTGATGAAAATTGTGTACATTTCGATCTTTAGAAAAATAGACCACAATTTTTCCTTGTCCATTTAAATCACTAGCACCAATTAATAAAACAAGTCCTTCTTGATAAGGAAATACCATCGGATCACGAAAATGGGAAGAATAATTGGGGTCAATAGGTAGGAATGGTGTTGATTCCTTTGTGATCGCACCTAAAGAATTCAGCCATGCAATATTTTGATATGCAAATCGTTGCCAAGTTTGATCACGAACATTTCCTGTATAAAATAAACATAGTTGGTTATCTATTGTTAAAGCTGAGCCTGAATAGACGCCATGAGAATCATATTCAGAGTCGGGATAAAGGGCAATTCCTTCATAATCCCAGTGAATTAAGTCGGAGGAAGTTAAGTGGGCCCAACTTTTTAGTCCGTGAACACTCCCGAAAGGAAACGCTTGATAAAATAAATGCCACTGGTTATTGAAATACGAAAAACCGTTGGGATCATTTAGTAGTCCTGTCTGTGGTTGAATATGATACTTAAAACGCCAACTAGATTGCGCGATAATAGAAGTTAGATTTTCGAGGTGAGCAGATGTCCAAGAAGAATAAGGCGCATAACGTAATTCATCCGTCCATTGGTTCATGATGCTTGACATAAGTAATGTCTCCTTTATTAGAAAATAGTAGTTAGTCTAATAGTATAAACAAATCAGAAAAAAGTCAAACGTATAACATATATAAATCTATTTAAATCAAAAGAATATTATAATTTACATTTATTTATGATAAACGTTTGACATATTACGCAAAAACGAGTATCATACAAAATGTAAAAACGGTTACAGAAAAAATTAACAGGACTAGTTTAAGAGTGAGGAGAACCAGAATGAACAGAAATTGGTGGCAAAAAGAAGTGGCCTATCAAATTTATCCACGTAGCTTTTCGGATAGTAATAATGACGGAATTGGTGATTTACAAGGCATTATTCAAAAACTGGATTACTTAGAAAATTTAGGAATTACGCTGATTTGGCTGAGTCCAATGTACCCGTCGCCAATGGCTGACAATGGATATGATATTTCAGACTATTATGGTATTTCTAGCGATTTTGGTACAATGGCAGACTTCGATGAACTCATTGAAGAAGCAAAAAAACGAAACATAAAAGTTATTTTAGATTTGGTGGTAAACCATACATCTGATGAACATGCTTGGTTTCAAGATGTTTTAAAAAATCCTCAAAGTCGTTTTCGAGACTTTTATATTATAAAAGAAGGACGAGAAGCACCTACAAATTGGCGGTCTAACTTCGGTGGTAGTGTTTGGGAAAAATTACCTGGGGAAGATGCCTACTACTTTCATGCCTTTCATAAAAAACAGCCGGATTTAAATTGGGAAAATCCTGAACTACGCAAAGAAATCTATCAAATGATTCGTTTTTGGTTAAACAAAGGAATTGCTGGTTTTCGTGTAGATGCGATTAATTTTATTAAGAAAGATTTGACTTGGACAAACTTACCTGCTGATGGGGCAGATCAATTAGCCAAAGTAACAAAAGCTAGTAGAAACATGCCAGGAATGAGTGACTTTCTGAACGAATTAAAAGAAAAAGCTTTTGCTGGCTTTGATATTGTCACAGTTGCCGAAGCGGCCGGCGTCAATTATCTAAATTTATCAGAATTTATTGGAGAAACAGGGTATTTCGACATGATTTTTGACTTCAAATGGGCTGATTTGGATGTGAAATCAGGAAGCGAATGGTTTTATAGAATCGATTGGTCTTGGAATGATTTACGCACATTAATTTTCAAACAGCAAGAAGCCATGCAAGAGGCTGGTTGGAGTGCAAATTTTATTGAAAATCATGATCAACCTCGAGCGACAACGAAATATTTAAAAGAACAGGCTCAACAGCCAAATGCGGTTAAAACATTCGGCGCCATGTATTTCTTTTTAAGGGGCACGCCTTTTATTTACCAAGGACAAGAATTAGGAATGACCAATTTTGAAAGGGGTTCGATTGATGAATTCGATGATATTTCTAGCATTGATCAATACTATCGAGCAATAAAAGAAGGATTTACGCCCAAAGAAGCCTTGTCACTTGTCAATTTGCGTAGTCGAGACAATGCCCGCACGCCTTTTCCATGGAATGATTCTATGTATGGCGGTTTTTCAAGCGTCAAGCCTTGGTTAGGAATGGTGGATAATTATAAAGAAATCAATGCCGAAGCAGAAATAAAAAATAGTCAAAGTATTTTTCATTTCTATAAGCGGATGATTGCATTTCGTCAAAAGAGTCCCTATACAGACATCTTACTTTATGGAACATTTGAGGGTCTGTCAAATCTTCCAGATAATGTTATTGCTTATAAACGCAAATTAAATGAAAAAACGATTTACGCCTTTTTTAATTTTGGTGAGGCGGTTCCAATCCCTCATTATTTAGTTAATGGCACAGTTATTTTTGATACACAGTCTGAAGAACGAGAGCAATTAGTTCAGCAGGGAACATTATTAAAAAGCTATCAAGGACTATTGATTACTATAAATGAGTAGCTAGGAGGAGTATAACATGGCAGAAAATTATCAGCAGGCAGCCAAAGACATTATTCAATTAATCGGTATGGATAACATTATATCGGTCACCCATTGTCAAACGCGGTTACGTTTTATTTTGAAGGACCATGAACAAGTAGATGGTAAACAACTAGAAAAAATCGATTTAGTCAAGGGGGTTTTTTATAATGGTGGTCAATACCAAGTGATTTTAGGAACTGGTATTGTGACTAAAGTGTATGATGAAATAGAAAAACTTGGAATCAATGTTGTGTCAAAAGCAGAGCAAACAGCAATTTTAAAAAATAATGAAACAGGCATGCGCAAAACAATGCGCATTTTAAGTGAAATATTCATTCCAATTGTTCCAGTAATTGCAGCAACAGGATTGTTCCTAGGGTTAAAAGGTGTTATTTTTAACGATACTTTTTTACAATTATTCGGAGCAAGTGTAGCCAATATTCCTGAAAGCTTTCAACAAATTGTCTCTGTCATTACAGATACCGTCTTTGCCTTTTTGCCAGCTTTGATTGTTTGGTCTACCTTTAAAGCATTTAATGCGACGCCTGTAATCGGGATTGTTATTGGTTTAATGATGGTATCACCCATTTTACCAAACGCTTATGCAGTTGCAACACCAGATTCTGGCGTGAAAGCTATTATGGCTTTTGGTTTTATCCCAGTTGTCGGTGCACAAGGGTCCGTTTTAAGTGCAATTGCTGCTGGTATAATTGGCGCAAAGATTGAACTTTTTTTCCGAAAAAAGATGCCGAATATTCTTGATCAAATTTTTACACCCTTTATGACTATGTTAATTACTTTTTTAATCATGATTCTCGGAATTGGCCCAATTTTGCATACCGTTGAGTTAGGCATGGTAGATGTTGTCCAATGGTTGATTGGGTTGCCCTTAGGATTAGGTGGTTTCGTGATTGGTGCCTCATATCCTTTAATGGTTTTGATTGGTATTCATCATACACTAACTATGGTAGAAACATCATTATTAGCAAATACAGGATTTAATGCATTGATTACAATATGTGCCATGTATGGGTTTGCCAACGTTGGCAGTTGTTTAGCCTTTGCGAAAAAAGCGCAAGATAGCAAAGTGAAGTCGACAGCCATTGGTTCTATGTTGTCTCAATTATTTGGAGTTAGTGAGCCTGTGTTATTTGGATTACTTATTCGTTGGAACTTAAAACCGCTGCTATGTGTCTTGTTTACATCAGGTTTAGGCGGAGCAATTTTAGCTATTTTTCATATTCAATCAAATTCTTATGGCTTAGCCGTTATTCCTTCTTTCTTAATGTATATCTATAGTGCACATCAATTAGTGATCTATTTATTAGTCGCACTTTTATCTGTCGGTGTATGTTATGCATTAACCAGTCTATTTGCAATTCCGCAAGAAGTTTTGATTTCAGATAAAGTAATCGAAGAGGAAGAACGCGAAGTCTTTGAAATGCAACACAATACCTTAGATGAACAACTTTTTTCTCCGGTAACTGGTTACGCCATGAATCTTACTGCTGTTAATGACCCAGTATTTTCAAGCGAGATGATGGGCAAAGGTTTAGCAATCATGCCAACAGCGAACAAGGTTTACGCGCCTGCAGATGGTTTATTAAACTTGGTTGCAGAAACTGGGCACGCTTATGGTATCCAAACGGACGCAGGAGCTGAAGTATTAATTCATATAGGAATTGATACTGTCACATTGGGACAGGAGGTCTTTCAGACACAAGTAACCCAAGGTCATCGTGTTAAAAAAGGAGATCTTTTAGGAACGTTCGATCGAAAAGCCATTAAAGAAGCTGGGCTTGACTCAACTGTCATGGTTATCATTACAAATACTTCAAGTTATTTAAGCGTAGAGCCAATGATGTCAGATCATAATGAAATTACGCCGGAACAAATCATTTTAAATCTAAATACACCTAACTAAACAAAAGAACAGCAAGAAGTAGTTATCACTTCTTGCTGTTCTTTTTCTTAATAAAAAACCAATGATTTTCGGTTGTATTTGTCTATCCGTTTGTAGTATGATTGAGTCAGTTTTAAAGGAAACATGCCAAGTATGGAAGACCATACTTGACACGCATTGACTAATTAAACATGGGGAACGTTGCCATAAGTTGATGTTCCAGTCAATAATGCAAGTAAATCAAACATAGCATGTACCTCCTTTAATTGATAATCAAAGTATAACATTTTTTAATGAATTTACATAATAATACAAGTGGAGGTCTGTTCGTGAAGGTAGCAGGAGACAAAATAAAACAAGCGAGAAAACTTAAAAAAATCACACAATCAGAGCTGGCTAACGGCATCTGTACGCAAGCAACAATTAGTAATATTGAAAACCGTAATCTATGTGACAGTTTAGATATTTTCTCATCTATTTGCCTCCGATTAGATTTAGAAGTAGAAGAATGCATGATGATTTCTGAAGAAAAGAAAATTGAAAATCTACTAAACAAAGTCGAGGATTTATCTTTACGGTTATTTCACTTAGAGGCCTACAATTTATTACAAGAAGTGCCTGAAGGTCTTATCTTATCTAATAATGAACTAACGACTAAATTGTTATATTATAAGGGAATTACTTGTTTATTAGGAAAAAAAGATAAAGCAGAGGCCTTGTTTTACCTATACCGGGGCGCGGAAATTGACCGTAAAGTCAATATTTACAACATTTTAAGCCTGAATGCGCTAGGTACGCTATACGAACTGGAAAAAGATATGAGAAAAGCGCAAGTGTATTACGAAAAATCATTACAAGAATTGGAACAATTTAAATTAGAATGTTCCTTGGAGCGTTGTAGAATTTATTATAATTCTGCTAAATTCTACTCGGAAATGAAAGACTACCAAAAAAGTGTCATTTTAAGCGAAAAAGGGATTCAGATTTGTCGTGACAAACACTCCATTTATTTGCTAGATTATCTTTTATATGAAAAAGCCTTTAACAAACAAATGCTCGGGGAAGACACAGCCGATGACTATCGCCAAGCCTATTATTTTACACAATTTTTTGGCAATACGGAAGTCCTGCAATATATTGAGAAAGATATGAAAGCTTTTAATATTTCCTATTAATTTAATCAAAAAGCCGATAAAAGCTGAAAACTCAGTTTTTACCGGCTTTTTGAAAAATATAGGCAAGTTGCTTTTAAAAATCAGCAGTCACGGTTACGATAAGCAAGACGAAGTATTTAGGAGGATTTAAAAATGAAAAGAGTAATATGGTTTAGACGTGATTTACGATTACAGGATAATAAAGCATTAGCACACGCGTTACAAAATTCTGCAGCTGATGAATTGATTTTATTATTCCAAATGAATCCTCAACAATTTATTCAAGAAAGTGCTAATCATAACGCTTTTTTTGCAAGCTTAGCCTCGTTCAAAGAACGAATCGATCAAGAGGCACATTTACAAATCATGGTCGGCGAACCATTAGATTTATTTTCACGTTTGAAACGCAAATTACCCGATTGGCAGGCCATTTATTTTAATGAAGATACTTGTGGCTTTGGGGCAAAGCGGGACCAGCAAGCTATGCGCTTTTTTGAAGAAAATAATATTCAGTCTTTCTCTTTTCAAGATGCCTATTTGCATGGCTCTGAAGAAATTAAGAAGAACGATGGCAGCAAGTACCAAGTGTTTACGCCCTATTACAATAAATGGAAAGAGGCGCCTAAAGAAACACCGATTCCTGTTTCCTATACAGCTGAAAAAATTTTTAGTGCGTGTCTTTTTCCAGAAGAGGAAGCAGCTTATCGTGAACAGATTGCGAGGATTCCTTTAACACACTATAGTGTCGGCGAAGAAACAGCCAGAAGGCGCTTAAATACTTTTATTGATCAAAAACTTCAATCCTATGAAAATAAGCGTGATTTTCCTTATCAGGATCAAACGAGTCATCTGTCTACTTTTTTAAGAACGGGAGAACTTTCGATTCGCACCATTTGGCAAGAGCTTGCATCTGTGCCTTCTAGCTTAAGTAAAGAAACCTTCAAAAAAGAATTAGCTTGGCGCGACTTTTACAATATGATCTATAGTGCGTTTCCACAACAAAAAGAGGAAGCTATTCAAGAAAAATTTCGTTATATTCAATGGACAAATGACCCAGAAATGTTTGTCAAGTGGCAAAAAGGGGAGACGGGGTACCCTATAATTGATGCCGCAATGCGACAACTGAATCAAACTGGTTGGATGCACAATCGCTTAAGAATGATTACTGCCTCTTTTTTAGTTAAAAATTTACACATCGATTGGCGTTGGGGTGAAAAATACTTTCAAAAAATGTTGATTGACTATGATGCTGCCAATAATATCGGTGGCTGGCAATGGGCTGCTTCAACAGGAACGGACGCTGTCCCTTATTTTCGGATTTTTAATCCAATTATCCAGTCAAAAAAATTTGATAATGACGGCCAGTTCATCAAAAAATATGTTCCAGAACTTAAGCAAGTGCCACAAAAGTATATTCATCAACCAAATCTAATGAACGAAGCCTTACAAACGCAATATCATGTACATTTAGGAGAAAATTATCCAAAACCCATTGTCGATTATGCATCAAGTAAAAAACAAACATTGTTTCTATATGAAGCGAGCAAAGAAATTCATCAAGAAATGAACAATCCAAGGTTTCAATAAACAGTAAACCCAACTAGCTTAGCAAACAACTTGTAAGGTTAGTTGGGCAAATTAATTAGTCGAAAGAGAAGTGCAATTTATCGGCTAAAGTTTTTTATTCTATTCTAGTTAACATAATATACATTATACAAAGTAGAGTAAAAAGCATTGAAAAGCAAACAAAACCAGTCTTTAGTTTATCTAGACTGGTTTTGTCACGTACGTTATATAAATTATGCTTGTTGCTTGATGGCTTGTGCGACACGTGCTCCATATTCTGGATTTACTCTAGTGAACAAATCAATTTGACGCGCGATGATTTCTTGATTTTTCACTTGACCTAAAGATGCCGCTATATTGTTAATTAAGTTTTCTTTTTCTTCGCTTGGCAGCAAATTATACAAAGCGTTTGCTTGTGTAAAGTGATCTTGATTATAGCTATAATTACCAACATTTCCTTCAACTTCAAAGGAACTAATTTTCGCTGTAGGATCTTCTTTTGGTGTTTCAGTATAACTATTTGGTTCATAATTAATTTCGCTATTGCCATTGTTAAAACGCATATTGCCGTCTTTTTGGTAGTTATTTACAGGCGCTTTTGCTTGGTTGATTGGCAATTGGTGACTATTAGCGCCCACGCGATGACGATGTGCGTCCCCATAAGCGAACAAACGTCCTTGCAATAATTTATCCGGAGAAGCTTCAATACCAGGAACGAAATTCCCTGGTGAAAAGGTTACTTGTTCAACCTCTGCAAAATAATTCTCTGGATTTCTATTTAAAGTCATCGTGCCAACTTCAATCAGCGGATACTCTTTTTGAGAAACCGTTTTTGTTACATCAAAAAGTGTTTCTTTCATTGTTAACGCATCTGCATACGGGATAATTTGCACAGATAATGTCCAAGAAGGAAATTCTTGATTTTCAATTGCATTATGCAAATCTTCAATATGGAAATCTGGGTTTTTCCCAGCAATTTCTTCTGCTAATTGACTCTCTAGATTTTTGATTCCTTGATTCGTCTTGAAGTGATATTTAACAAAAAATACTTCTCCAGCAGCATTGACCCATTTGAATGTATGGCTACCAAAACCATGCATATGACGGAACGACAACGGAATGCCACGATCACTCATTAAAATTGTTACTTGATGAAGACTTTCCGGTGAATGAGACCAAAAATCCCAAACAGCTTCTGGACTTTTCAAATGCGTCCGCGGATTTCTTTTTTGGCTATGAATAAAATCTGGAAACTTAATTGCATCACGAATGAAAAAAATGGGCGTATTATTGCCAACTAAGTCGTAATTTCCTTCGTCTGTATAGAATTTAAGCGCAAAACCGCGAGGATCACGCAATGTATCTGATGAACCTAACTCTCCAGCTACAGTTGAAAAACGAGCGAATAAAGGTGTTTCTTTGCCAACTTCAGATAAAAAATCGGCTTTAGTATATTGTGCCATTGATTGGCTCACCTTGAAAATCCCATGAGCACCAGCACCTTTGGCATGAACAACCCGTTCTGGTACGCGCTCACGATTAAAATGAGCTAATTTTTCTAATAAATGAACGTCTTGGATTAGGACAGGACCAAATTCTCCTGCAGTTAGCGAATTTTGATTATCGCCAACTGGACTTCCTTGTGACGTAGTTAAATGTTGATTTTTCACCTAAAACACTCCTTCATCTAAAATTATACTCATTGTATAAAAAAACCACTCTGCATAACAAAAATAATGCTTAAAAACACTCGAAAACATTTGTTATTTAATAGAATGATTAAAAATAGCAGTAGAATTTAAATCAAAAACAAATGTATTAACTTTAAACTGTTTACACCACCAAAAATAACAACCAATAATTCAAAGAAAACTAAAATGCTGTTTTTTTATTCAAAAAAGACCTAGCATCCCAATCATGCTAGGTCTTTCGTTACTTTTTTTGAGCGGCCGTTTTTATTGGTCATTCAGCGTTATTGATTGATCGCAACAGTCGTGTCTTCAGTCGATAGACCTGTCATAGAGGTGCTATCGGAAAATATTTTTTCAACTTCTTGTTCTGATAAAATATTTTCTTTCTTAGGCATTGAAATCGTCGCTTTTTTGGCTTTTTGTGTAATGCTAATTTTACTAGATAATGATTCAAGTCCCATATCAACGTTCTTGTCTTGCTGCGGTTTCACATTAATCAACATATTTGTTTTATTTTCTTTTGTATTAACAGAAACTTTGGCAGAAACATCTTTGACTTTTTCGAAAGGATCTTGTTCTTTACCTTTTTCAGATGTTTCTGTCGTAATTTTGATTAACTTTTGTAATTCTTTTTTTGTAAACGTATGGGTAATGGTGTCCCCTTTTTTCTCGAACGTATCCTTGTCTAATCCTTCTAAAAACTCTTTGTATTCCTTAGCAGACTGTTTTCGTTCTTTTTCCGATTCTTGATACTCTTTGATTGTATCTTGCCATTCTTTCGTACTTTCCTCGTTCATGGCTAAAAGATCAATGTATTTTCCTTTTAGTTTTTCTGTATCTAACTGAGAACTATCGATAGCACCGTCAGTCATTGAGTCTGCGACAGCGACAATATATTCCATCATATCTGTTGCTAAATAGAGTTTTGGCTCTTTGCCCTCGTTATCTAACGATCCAACCAATGAAATCGGTACATCCATTCCCATCGCTTTTAATTTCATCTCTAAGTTGAATGCTTTTTCTTTTTTGGCATCTACTTGAATCTTCCCAGAAAGCGATGCGTCTTTGATTTGCGTGATGAGCATCCCAATCATAGGATTCGTTTGTGCACCATCTTCTTGTGAAAATTTCATGTCACTAATTGACATAGAGAAATCCCAAACCCCAGATTCTTGTGCGTTTTGATTGCCGATTCCTTGAATGAACTCATCTTTCGCACTTTTGCCACAACCTGTCAGTAACAAAGCTGAACAGAAAACGCCTGCGACAATCCCCACTTTTCTTTTTAACACACTTTTTCCCCCTCATTATATAAAAAATTAATTCCCTTTTATTAAGAATAGCAAACATTGCTTATAAATAGCAATGTTTAATTTTAGATTTCCTCTCTTTTAATAAATGGGATTGATTTAATCTTTTAGGTTTGAATCATTAAGCTGTATTATTTTTAAAATAAAATTGCTTTTCGCCAAAAAATACTGGGAAAAGTTCTGCTAAACTGCCAGCTAAAGGACCTTCTCGCAATTCTTTTTCAGTGACCCAAAACAAGGGTTGTTCCGTTTCTTCTGGTAGTTCATCCGCTGTTTCTGCAATGAATAATGTGGCTAATTCCCGCGCACCTGAACAATCATTCAGCCATTCTGCAACACCTACTAATTGTGGCTTCAGCACTAATCCTGTTTCTTCAAGGAGTTCGCGAACCATGGCTGTTTCCATGCCCTCGTTTTTTTCAACATGTCCGCCAGGGAACGTCCAACCAGGCCAATCCTTTTTTTGTCGTTCTTGCACAAGGATTTCATTTTTCTGATTTCTAATCATACATAATGTTGTTAATTCTACTTCAAAATTCCGATTCATTTGGCACCTCATCATTTTTTCCTTTGTTAAGGTTACGATACAGAAAAACAGAGAAAGATTCAACTAAGAATTTTCTCTGTTTTATCATCTAGCTCTTTAATAAGTCGTATTGCGATTGATATAAATGATGATATAACGCATGTTTTGCCATTAGTTGATCATGAGATCCTTCTTCCACAATACGACCACCATCAATATAGAAAATTTTATCGCTATTTTTGATGGTAGAAAGTCGATGAGCAATAATAAACGATGTCCGTCCTTTCAGAAGTTGTTGTAGTCCTTCTTGTAACAATTCTTCTGTTTTTGTATCAATACTGGAGGTTGCTTCGTCTAAAATTAAAATTTTGGGATCTGCCAGTAAAGCACGAGCAAATGAAATTAATTGGCGTTGTCCTGCCGAGAGTGTACTACCCCGCTCTTCCACAACTGTTTCATAGCCATCTTTTAAATCCTTGATAAAGTCGTGCGCACGAACAATTTTTGCGGCTTGGATGACTTCTTCCTCTGTGGCTGCTAAATTTCCGTACCGAATGTTTTCAATAATCGTTCCTGAAAAAATAAACGTATCTTGAAGCATTACCCCCATTTGTTTTCTTAACGAACGGAGTGTCACATCGCGAACATCATAACCATCAATTTTAACGGCCCCTTCATTCACATCATAAAAACGACTTAACAAATTGATGATTGTTGTTTTACCCGCACCTGTTGGCCCAACCAAGGCGATTGTTTGTCCTGGCTCAATATGAAAACTAACATCGGTCAAAATATTTTTTCCTTCTTCATAACGGAAATAAACATGCTGAAAGTCGACGGTTCCTTTAATTGGCGGCAACTCAATAGCGTGCGGCGCATCTTGAATTTCTGGAACAACATCCATCGTTTCAAAAATCCTTTCCAAATAGGCAGTTGCAGTAATCAGAGAATTGTAGAAGTTACCAATATTGATGACTGGATTCCAAAAGTTATTGATATAACCGATAAAAGCAATTAGCGTCCCAGTGGTAACGGACACACCTAATTGACGGATTCCTACGAAATAGATAAAACAAGTCGTAATGACGGATATATTTTGCACTGCTGGCCATAATAAATACTGGACACGCACAGCTTTCATAAAGGATTGACGATATTCTTCGCTTACCTCGTTAAAAATCTGGAAATTTTCATCTTCTCGTGCAAAAGATTGTGTAATTTTAATTCCTGAAATACTTTCATGAATATAGGCATTTAAGTTTGATTGTTTATTGCTAAGCTCTTGGTAAGCTTTCCGTTGTTTCCCTTGGATAAATAGAACCATCACGAACAACACAGGCAATAGCAGCAAACTGTATAAGGTTAATTTCACATCAATAAATAACATGAAGATTAAGGTGATAATCACATTAAATAAATCAGAAATTAAATTGATCAATCCGTTACTTAATAAATCACTTAACGTATTGATGTAATTGACCACCCGAATTAAGATTTTTCCATGCGGCCGACTGTCAAAGTAAGAAAATGGTAATTTTTGTAGATGCTCAAAAATTGAAAAACGCATATCTTTTAAAATATCTTGTCCAATTTCTGTGATGGCATATATCCGATAACGCATACACCAACCAATAATCACCAAGGAAAATAGGAAAATAGCCCCTAGTATCAAGAGTAACGAGAGATTCTTTTGTGGAATTACTTGGTCAATCGCAATTTTAGTAAAGTAAGGGCCTAACATACTTGCCAGATTAGCTAATATGATGACAAATAATGTTTTAAAAACAGCTTTTTTGTAAGGCTTAATATAGGCGCCTAATCGTTTATAGTGGGACCAATTAAATTCTTTTTCTAAAGTCTCATCTACATCAAACGTATTTCTAGCCACGCGACTCACCTTCCTTTGTCAGACCTAATTGTTTTTGATATACGTCAAAATATTTGCCTTTTTGTTCGACTAATTCGCTATGCGTACCGCTTTCCACCACACGGCCTTTTTCCATCATCAAAATTAAATTGGCCTCTCTCACAGAAGAAATTCGGTGGGCAATAATAAATGTCGTTTTCTTTTCCGTCAAACGACCTAGTTCTTTTTGAATTTTTGATTCTGTTTCCATATCAACAGCGGAAGTTGTGTCATCTAAAATTAAAATAGCTGGATCTTTGGTTAAGGCACGGGCCAGTGAAATCCGCTGTTTTTGGCCACCAGATAGGCCAACGCCGCGTTCACCAACAATTGTTGCATAACCTTCGGGCATTCTGGAAATAAAGCTATGAGCATCAGCAATTTCAGCCATCATTTGCACTTGTTCCAAGTTAGCCAATGTGTTACCAAAAGCAATGTTATCTTCTATTGTATTGGAAAAAAGAAAGACATCTTGCATAACCATGGAGATATTTTCTCGCAATTTACGAACAGAATAGCTTTTAGCATCTTTTCCATCAATATAAACAGTGCCTTTTGTTGGATCATAGAACCGAGCGATTAAGTTAACTAAAGTGGTTTTGCCTGAACCAGTTTCCCCTAAAATACCAATTGTTTCACCAGGTTTTGCTGAAAATGAAACATCCGATAAAATGGGGGTTTCTGGATCATCTGAAAAATGAAAGGACACGTGATCAAACGTCACATAGCCTTGGATTGGTTCTGCTTCTTTTTCCCGAGCAATGGGAATCTTCGGTTTCGTTGCTAATAACTGACGAATTTTAATGGACGATGCCGTAAAGCGTTGCACATCATTGATCAACCAGCCACTCATTCGCATCGGCATGTTCAACATCCAGAGAAAACCGTTAAAGGCCACTAAATCACCAATTGTCATCCGACCTTGAATTACAAAGAGGCCACCAAGAACTAAGGCAATAACATTTAAACTACCTGCAAAACCGTCTAACCACGGTAAATATTTTTTTGAGACATCTGCAGAAGCCATATTCCATTTTTTATAGTCTTCATTGTGCTTGTTAAACTTTTCAATTTCATAAGGTTCTTGAGAAAAAGCTTTAACCACCCGATTTCCACCAATATTTTCTTCGACCATCGAATTTAGCCGAGAAAAACTTTCCCGGATCTCAAAAAATACCGGATGCGATTCCTTCGACATTTTTTGTGTTAACAGAAAAATCAAAGGTGTAATTAAAATTAATGCTAGCATCAATTGCCAATTGATCGTCCCCATCACAATCACGGCTGCGATGAACCATAAAATACATTCTAAGAGGTTATAAGTGACCCAAGAAACAAAATGGCGGATAGCGTCTGTATCCCCTGTCATTCGCGCCATAATGTCGCCAACACGTGTATGATTAAAGAAATCAAAATCTAATTCTTGAAGTTTGACATACATATCTTTTCTTAAGTCAAATAACGCAGATTGTCCAACCGATTCAAACAAGACTTGATAACTATAACGAACAACTGTCCGAATAACGGTCACTCCAATCATAATCCCAAGAATTGGGACAAGCTCTTCAGTTTTCCCCTGATTGATTACTTGGTCTACAATTCTGCCAGATAACAATGGAATAATAACAATTAAAATAGCGTTAATAACGACAAAAATAACAGCTAGCAGTAACTTATTCTTATTTTTTTTAGCATATTGCCAAATCCATTCAAAACTATTCATTTTCTCCCCTACTCTCTCTTGTTTTTATGGACGTGTATAAGATTACTGTTTTTTTATAGGAAAAGAAATGGGCATTCTTGTATATTTTGATGTACAATATAGTATAGAAAGCGGATACAAGTAGGAGTGATTTTTTATGAACTACACAAATAGTCGAACGTTTAATCCTGAAATTTTATATGCCTTTGATCCTTGGAACGAAGAGACCCACCCTTATAATTGTCATCATCATGAATTTCTGGAAATATCTATTCTTTTAGAAGGTGAATCTGAATATATTGTTCAAGGGCAACAGTACCATGCCACTGCTGGTACAGTGTTTCTTTTTAATCCGCGAACGGAACATGGTGAGCAACAAAAAGCAGGAACTTACTCACATCAACTACACATTGGCATTTCAAATCTCTATTTAGAAGGCTTAGCGCGAAACGTATTTCCAAATAAATCAGCTTTATTAGATTTAAGTCATTTACATGGTGCTTTTTTAGAAAAAGCTTGGCAAATTGTTCATGAATTAAACCATCAAGAAGTTGAATCAGCGTTACAAATTAAAGCTTTAGTTATTGAACTATTGGTCTATATTTTAAGAAGCTTAGCAGTTGATCAAGAAAATAAAATTGAAACTCGGCTATCGAAAACGGAAAAAAGAAAACGAAATTTAGTCAATCATACGATTTATTATCTGGAAACGCACCATGACGAAGAAATTACTTTGGAACAGTTAGCTGAAATGCTATATGTGACCCCGACTTATTTGTCGAAAACCTTTAAAGCGGCCACAGGCGTTGGGCCAATCAATTATTTAATTCAAATCCGCTTAAACCATGCGAAAGAATTGCTGAAAAATGATTCCCTAAGTGTCAAAGAAGTGGCAAAAACGGTTGGTTACGAAGATGCCTATCATTTCAGTAAATTATTCAAAAAATATTATGGAAAATCTCCTTCACAATTTTAAGATAAAAAAACAAGGAATCGTCGGCTTCATTGCGTCCGTTTCCTTGTTTTTGCTTTACGTTGACTCTTTTAACTGTTTCGTCATTGTATAATCGGTATGGCGTTCATTTCCCATATAAAAATCATGTTCATCTGTTTTGACGAAGCCCAATGATTGATAAAATTTTTGCGCTGGATGATTATGTTCCCAAACACCTAACCAAACCGTCTCTTTTTCTGCTTCTTCCGCTAATTCAATTGCTTTCGTAATCAAATGTTTGCCTAAGCCTAAACGCTTAAAAGATTTACGAATATAAATGCGCTCAACTTGTAACGCTTGTGGATGTTGATAGGTAATCTGAGCATCACCGTGATTTAATTTCACATAACCTGCAAGTTCATTATTATAAAAAGCAAAGAAATATTGCGAATCTTTATGTAAGATTTCGCTTTCTAAAACTGCTGGACTAAATTTCCTCTCATAATGTGCCTGTAAATCCTTTTCGTTTTCGCCATCTCCATAAGTATCTGCAAAAGTCTCTTGGCAAATGGCCTCTAATTCTGGTACGTCTGCGACGGTACACTCTCTAATAAATACTGACATACTAAAACTCCTTTGTAGATTAAATCAACTGTTTAATTAAAATTAAACAAGGATTCCAAGCGTCCCATAATGTCGGAAAAACCTCAAGGCGCTTAAAACCCAATGATTCGTAAAAACGAATAGTATGATCGTACACGGAATAATTTCCTTCGTCAACTGTTTTGACTTGAATAAAAAAATAGTTATTTTTAGAATACGTTTCCACGCTTTCTATCAATAACTTGCCGATACCTTTGCGATGATACCGCTTTTTAACTGCCATACAATGGATTTCTACTGTATCTTTACTTGTTTCTGAAAGTGTTATAAAACCGAGTATTTTATTCTCTACATCCTTTGCCACCCACATAGGTAAAGTGCTAGCTATATCGATATACTTGCGGGTCTCTTTTTCAAGGCCAAACCATTCTGGAAGATTAAACAATACTTCTTGTGCTGCCTGAGTCTTTTTATCTGCATTTTTTTCCCTTATAATTGTAAATTCTTTCAATTTACAACCTCCTTTTTGTTTACATAACAAAATTATTGTATACCCAATCTTTTTTATTAAATAATAGCATAGGTAGTTTAAAAATGTAAGTTAGTCATTTATTCTTTATTATTTCCTTAAAACGACGCCTTTTCTCGCTAAATCTGCCCTTTCTTTATTTTTTTCTGTTAAACTAAACGTATTAAGTCTATGAGGAGCGTGCGTATATGGATTATCTGAACACTTATAAGCGGTTGCTAGCATTGGCAGATGCTGGTCTTTTTTACGGGAAAGATGCTTTTGATCAAGAACGTTACCAAGAACTACGAGAACTTACGTTACAACTTATTAGCGCAACCGGACACGAAGCGACTGTCTTGCCCGACTTAGAAAAAATCTTAACTAAAGAAGAAGGTTATCCAACACCGAAAGTAGATGTTCGCGGTTTGATAAAAAAAGAGAATCGTTTTTTATTAGTTGAAGATTTACGGACCAAAGAATGGTCATTACCTGGTGGCTATGCCGAAATTGGCTGCTCTCCTAAAGAAAATATTGAAAAAGAAGTATTGGAAGAAACTGGCTTAGTTGTTACAGCAAAAGAATTGCTTGCTGTTTATGATACAGATAAACGAAAAGACATTCCTCAACTATTTCAGTACTATAAAATGATCTTTTCTTGTGACATTCTAGAAAATCATCCCTTTGAAAAAAACATTGAAACCTCGAATTGTGCTTACTTTTCTTTAGATAATCTCCCCTCTCTTTCTATCAAACGAACAACGAAAGAGCAATTAATGGCATTAATGAACCAAACAACTGGAGCGCTTAGTGACTAACAAAAAGGATGAAGAACTTCTGTTCTTCATCCTTTTTCTATTATTAATTACATATTTTCTAAAGCGGCTTGGGCTAATAAGTTTAAGTAGTTCCAAGGGCGATCAAAATGTGGTTGGAAGAAGAAATCAGAAATCGCTAAATCTTCGACAGTCATTTTATTTTGGACCGCTAATGATAAAGTATTGGCAGATTGTGTGATATCATATTTAGACATCAATTGACCACCAACAATGCGTTGTGTTCCTTTTTCATAGACTAATTCCATCAGAACTTTTTCAGTTGTTGGCATAAACTCTGGACGATAGTTATCTTCGAAAACAGTCGCTTCGACATCTAGTCCGTTTAATTTGGCACTTTCTTTTGTCACACCTGTTGAACCAATTTTCCAACCGAATAAATATAAACCAGAAGTTCCCTGTGTGCCACGATAAGCCAATTTTTGTTCAGTCAAATTACGACCTACTAGCATACCTTGACGAACAGCATTCGTTGCTAATGGGATATAATTTTTTGTTTGACTTGGGTTGTAGTGAACAACTGCACTATCACCCGCAGCAAAAATATCAGGATTGCTTGTTTGCATATACTCATTGACTTCGATTGCACCATTTGGTAACATGTCAACTTTATCTTTTAATAATTCTGTATTTGGACGGAAACCAACACACATAATCACCATATCTGCTTCGAATTCTTGACTTGGTGTAATGACTTTTGCTACTTTTCCTTGCTCATCTGCTACGAATTGTTGGACATTTTCACCTAAAGCTAAATTAACGCCACGATCAACTAATTCTTTTTCTAGAACATCTGTGAATGGCTTATCTAAATATTTATTTAAAATGCGGTCTAACCCGTCAACTAAAGTAACTTGTTTACCTGATTCTACAAAAGCTTCTACTAATTCAATACCAATATAACCGCCACCAACGACAACGACACGTTTGGCATCTTTCGCTTTTTCGATGATCACGTTGGCTTGTGAATAGTTTTTACATAATAAAATATTTTCAGCATCAATTCCTGGAATTGGTGGAATAATTGGCCAAGAACCAGTTGTCATTACTAATTTATCATAAGAAACGGTCTCAGTTGCGCCCGTTTGTAAGTTTTTCGCTGTAACAGTTTTGTCGTCCACGTTGATTTCTTCAACATTGTGTTCCATCTTCACTGTTGCTCCTAAAGAAGCCAGTTCTTCTGGATTTGAATAAAATAAATCAGCAGCATTTTTAACTACGCCTCCAACGTACAAGGCAATTCCGCAAGATAGGAAGGAAATATTGTCATTTCTTTCATATACAGTGACTTCCGCCTCCGGGTGATTTGCTAAAATACTTTTAACTGCTGAAGTTCCAGCATGGGTACATCCTACGACTACGACTTTCATGTTGTAAATCCCTTCTTTCACAATCTTTGTTTTGCAGAGGTGACGTCTCCCTCTGTCTGTTTAAAATATATCAGAGGAATCAAGCTTATTCGAGTTCTATGCTTGTGAATCGCATATAAAAAAATTCACAAACTGTTGCTAATTCTTAATAATAGCTAGTTAATTTTTTGTTTTTAAGAATTTAAAAGTCAATAACCACACAAAAAAACAAGCATAAGAGTGAAAACTCTTACGCTTGTGAAATTTGCCTAGACAAGTGACTTATCTTTTGATAAATTTTTAACAGTATGTAATTTTTTACACATTCTCCTGTTGTGCTTGTTGGCAATCTGGACATAATCCATATAATTCTAAACGATGTTCATTAATTTCGAAGCCTGTTAATTTACTAGCGGCCATTTCAACGTCCTCTAACCCTGGATAATGAAAATCAACGATTTTACCACATTTTTGACAAATCACGTGATAATGTTTCTTCGAACTAAAATCAAAACGACTAGATGCATCGCCATAACTCATTTCTTGAACGAAACCGATTTCAGTAAATAAACGTAGATTGTTGTAAACCGTTGCTACACTCATATTTGGAAAATGATCTTCTAGTGCGCGATAAATTTCATCAGCTGTTGGGTGTGTATGATTTTCGATTAAATATTCCAAGATAGCATAACGTTGCGGAGTAATTCGGATATTGGCTTCTTTTAATTCAGCAAGTGCATTTTTAACCAATACGTTGTCCATCTTTGTATCCCTCCCCTGTCTATCTTTCTTAAATAATACTATTTCTTATTACGATTGACAAGAATTATTGTAGGATTCTCGTGGAAAAAACGAGCATTTTACTAAACTAAGAGAAATGCTCGTTTTTTGGCGTGTTTTTTATTCTGGAAATTCGTAAAGAGCTGTCGAAAGATAACGTTCACCGTTATCCGGAACCAGCGCTAAGACACGTTTGCCTGCGCCTAATTCGACTGCCAAATCAATGGCAGCTTTAATTGCTGCCCCTGCTGAAATCCCCACAAGGATACCTTCTTTTGGCCCCATTAAACGAGCAGTTTCTAATGCGTCTTCACTAGAAACAGCGGCAACTTTTTTGATAAACGGTGGTGTCTAAAACTTCTGGGACAAAACCAGCGCCTATTCCTTGGATTTTATGTGGACCTGGTTCGCCACCTTCTAAAACAGGCGACTCTGTTGGTTCTACTGCAACAATTTCAATATCTGGAAAAATCCGTTTCAATTCATGGCCAACTCCTGTAACGGTTCCTCCAGTGCCAACACCAGAAACAAACGCATCTAAGCCACGTTTACCAAAGACATCAACAATTTCTTTTCCTGTTTTTTGTTCATGTACCATTGGATTAGCTGGATTATTAAATTGCAAAGGCATGAAGTACCCGTGTTCTTCTGCTAATGCTGTAGCTTTTGCAATTGCCCCTTTCATTCCTTCGGCACCAGGGGTTAATAATAGATCAGCCCCATATGCTTGCATTAATTTGCGGCGTTCAATACTCATAGTATCTGGCATCACAATCTTAACTGGATATCCCAACGCAGCACCTACCATTGCTAACCCAATGCCTGTATTACCACTAGTCGGCTCAATAATCGTTTGTCCAGGTTTTAGGCGACCATCTGCTTCGGCTTGTTGGATCATGCTTAAAGCAATTCGATCTTTCACACTGCCACCAGGATTAAAGAACTCTAGTTTAACAAAAACATCTGCAGCTCCTTCTGGTACCATCCGTTTTAATTTCACAACTGGGCTTTGACCAATTAACTCTGTTACTGATTTTACATAACCTTTAGTCATAATCCTACATCCTCCAATTTTACAAACAATATAATAATTCTTTCTCTAAGCATAGCTCAAAAAAACGATTTCTACCAGAAAAACGAATTTTAGTTTGTGAAAAATTAAATAAAAAAACGGATTAGGCTCATCAAATAATTGCTGCTAGCCCTACCTATTTTCACGATAAAAGACCTTACAAAAACTACTGCTTTTGTAAGGTCTTTCTTCAACTAAATAATTGCAAAATTAACCGATTTGGATGGTTTGACCCACCGATAAAACAGAATCCAATGTTAATCCATTTAGTGACATTAAATTATCAACTGTCGTTCCAAAACGTGCAGCAATGTCCCACAATGTGTCGCCGTTTGCGACAGTGTAACTTTGACTAGCTACAGTTTCTGCTGTTGCTGTTGCAGAAGCCGCTGTATCGATTGTTGTATCAACGGTTCCCGTTGTATCTGAATAACTAGTGGTTTGAGCGACTGGTGCTCCCCAATCATATTGAGTTAAATTATATGCTTCAATTAACCAATTCAATTTTTCGGCATAGCCTGGATCAGTTGCATAACTTCCAGCTAAAGCGGCTGTTGCATCGCGATAACTGCTAGTATTACTCTTCCAAACGCCTGAATAATGGTATGTATCCCCAAAAGCAGTGGAACGAATAACATTGGCATGATCTTGGAACGATTCCGCATAAGAATTATAACTTCTAAATGCTGCTGTGACGGTCACCCATTGTCCGTCTAAATATTCTTTTGTTGGCATATAAACAGATTGTCCATTATAACTTCCTTTTACACCAAACAAGTTATAGTTCGGTGCAGATGCTAACCCAGAACTACCATAACTACTTTCTAGCAACGCTTGAGCAATCATGACGGAAGCATACATATCATTGCTATTGGCAACGGCTGCTGCTGAATTTCCGATTTCATTAATAAATGCTTGCTGGCTTGATTCTGCTTGGGCAGGTACCGCAGCACCAACCACAGGTGCTAAAATCATTGAAGTCCCCGCAACGGCGGTAGCACGTTTATAAGCTTTTTGCTTTTTAAGAGCTTTTTGAATATGTTTACTACTTCTTGTTAACTGTTCGCTCATTCATTTTTCCTCCTCACTGTCTCACTTTTCTATTTTACCGTTAATTTCCTATTGAAACAAGAAATAAACGTATTAAATTTTGAGTTTTAAAATTTCTGTAATGTAATTGAAATCTTGTTTGTATTTAATTAACCCTCTTCACACTTGTGAAAACAACCACTTCTTCTTTTCAATTTGATGAGATTTTTGTTATTTATCCTCTTACTTTTCTTTATTTATTGTGATAAAATTTTTAATGGACTTGTCACTTTTTGAACAAACTTTATAAGAGAAGTCTGTTTTTGTAATCAAAACAACTATTGCCGAGTAGTTGTTGTATTACAAAATGAATTACATAGAAATGTAGGTGGTTAGATGAAGAAACAACAATCGGGTTTAACAAATCAAGTGACGTTTTTATTAGCGTTAACTTGCGGGGTCGTGGTCGCCAATATGTATTATATTCAACCAATTGGCACCCAAATTGCTCAGGCCTTTCAAGTCAGTATTGGTTCTATTGGTTTTGTTACTATGCTGACCCAATTAGGCTATGCGCTAGGCTTACTTTTTCTTGTTCCATTAGGCGATGTCGTTGATCGTCGCAAATTAATCATTCGAGTAGCCGCGCTCTCCTCGCTGTCTCTAAGTGCTGCATTTTTTGCACCAAGTTTTCTCCTGTTTGCACTCTCTTCTTTTTTTATCGGGCTGCTCTCTATTGTCGCCCAAATTATTATTCCTTATGCTGCGGTCATGGCGGGACCAGCGAACCGTGGTAAAGTAACAGGTCGAATGCTGGGCGGACTATTGACAGGAATTTTATTGTCTCGAACGATCTCGGGTTTCATTGCTAGTGCAGCTTCTTGGCGAACAGTCTACCTAATCGCCGTAATATTCGTGTTAGCATTGGTCGTTCTACTTCAATTAAAATTGCCCAAAACAGTGATACATACTCAAACTTCAAATCGATTAACTTATTTAGGTTCTTTGAAAAGTCTTCCTAAGCTAATCAAATCGCAACCTTTGTTAAGAGAAGCAACTGTCAATGGCTTTTTTATGTTTGCAACCTTTTCAATCTTTTGGTCTACATTAATTTTCTTTGTTAGTAGTCCAGCTTATTATTGGGGACCGAAAGAAGTCGGTATTTTAGCAATTTTTGGTTTATCGGGAGCATTCGTAGCACCCATCATTGGTCGTCTATCCGATTATTATCCAGAGCGGAAGATTGTTTTGATTGGCCTGTTGATGCAGTTCGGTAGTTTTATCTTACTTTTTCTAGGTGGAACACATGTGGTCTTACTAATCTTAGCAATTATTGTTTTAGATATCGGTACTCAATTTGGGCAAGTAGCCAATCAAACACGCGTCCAAAATTTGGGAGAAGAAGCCAGCAATCGTAACAATACCGTCTTTATGTTTTTCTATTTCATCGGCGGTTCACTGGGTTCATTGATTGGTACATTAATGTGGCAAAACTATGGTTGGTCTGGTGTTACTTTAACTGGTATTGGGTTCCAATTGTTCGCATTATTTTTTCACTTTATGCTCTTTGCTCCCAAAAAGAAATGAAGCAAAAAAACCTGAATGCTATCACAAGCATTCAGGTTTTTTATCGTTTATTTATAGTGATTTATAGGTATTAACCACATTTTCAGGAGTAAAGCCGAATTTTTCAAGAACTAGACCGCCAGGTGCAGAAGCGCCGAAGTGATCAATTGTAATTGTTTTGCCTTCCGTCCCTACATAGCGTTCCCAACCAAAGCTTGCTGCAGCTTCAATCGCCACACGTTTTGTCACAGCTTTAGGTAACACACTTTCTTTATATTCAGCAGATTGTTTTTCAAATAAATCAAAACTTGGCATTGACACGACAGATACATCGATGCCTTCTTCCGCTAATTTCGCTTGTGCTTCCACCGCTAGATTTACTTCAGAACCAGTCGCAATTAAAATCCCTGCTGGTTGTTCACCTTTTTGTGGTGACAATACATAAGCACCTTTTTGAACAGAATCAGAAGCGTGTTCTAACGTTCCTTCTAAAACAGGTAAGTTTTGACGACTTAGAACTAAAATAGTTGGTGTTTCCGTAGAAGTCATAGCAATTCTCCAAGCAGCAACAGTTTCATTGCCGTCTGCTGGACGAATCACATGAACATTTGGAATGCAACGAACACTTGCTAATTGCTCAATTGGTTCGTGTGTTGGCCCATCTTCACCCACCGCAACAGAGTCATGCGTTAAGACGTAAGTTACAGGAACTTTTTGTAAAGCGGCTAAACGGATTGCTGGACGTAAGTAGTCAGTAAAGACGAAGAATGTCCCGCCATAAACATGGCTACCACCATGTAATTGAATCCCGTTCATTGCTGCAGCCATTGCAAATTCGCGAACACCAAACCAAATATTACGGCCTTCGTATTGACCAGGTTCGAAATCTTTTTCTGCAGCAACCATTGTATTATTTGAGGCAGATAAATCAGCTGAACCGCCCCAGAAACTTGGAACAACTTTTGAAATAGCTTGAATCGTTTCTTTACTTGTTACACGACTTGCGGCACTTGTTCCTAGTTCATATTTAGGTAATTCTTGTTCCCAACCTTCAGGTAATTGGTTGGCAAAAGCTTCTTTAAATTGTTTGGCTAATTCTGGATGCGCATGTTCATAGTTCTTAAACATCTCATTCCAAGCCTCTTCAGCTTTTTGGCCTTCGCCAATCATCGTTTCTTTAAAACGAGCAGCGACTTCCTCTGGCACAGTAAAGTCAGGGTATTCCCAACCATAAACAGCTTTAGCCGCTGTAATGCCCTCTTCACCAATTGGCGCGCCGTGAACGGAAGATGTTCCTTCTTTTGGTGCTCCGTAACCGATGACTGTTTTAACTTCAATCAATGTTGGTTTATCCGTTTCAGCTTTAGCCGCTTCAATCGCAGCCTCTATTTCATCTAAATCATTGCCATCTTTAACTAAAATATGTTGCCATCCGTATGCTTCATAACGAGCCCCAACATTTTCAGTAAAGGCTTTAGAAGTTGGTCCATCTAATGAGATGTCATTTGAATCGTACAAGACAATTAATTTACCTAATTTCATATGACCAGCCATTGAACTTGCTTCTTGAGAAACACCTTCCATTAAATCACCATCACCACAAATTGCGTACGTATAATGATCCATAATAGGGAAACTATCACGATTATAAGTTGCAGCTAAATGCGCTTCAGCCATTGCCATACCAACAGCCATAGCAATCCCTTGTCCTAGAGGTCCTGTTGTTGCTTCAACACCATCTGTGTGGTGCACTTCTGGATGCCCTGGTGTTTTACTATCCCATTGACGGAAATTTTTCAAATCGTCAATTGTTACGTTGTATCCTGATAGATGTAATAAGCTGTACAACATTGCAGAGCCGTGGCCTGCTGAAAGTACAAAACGATCACGATCAACCCAGTTTCTAGAAGTTGTTGGGTTCACCTTTAAATGTTTTGTCCAAAGTGCATACGCCATTGGGGCAGCACCCATTGGTAAACCAGGATGTCCTGAGTTCGCTTTTTGTACGGCTTCAATACTTAATGTCCGGATTGTATTAACGCCCAATTGATCTGTCTTGTCAAACAAAAAAATCATCTCCTAATTTAGGTTTTTTTTACCTTTATTCATAGTGTAGCTTATTTCGACAATGAAAGCAATTACTTTCTGTTGTGAAGTCCTTTTTCACGCTGAATTTTTTTTAGTTTTTCAGGAGTCACATCGGTCCCTTCTTGATCCACGACCTTCATTCCTTCGATATGGTGACGCATCCCTCCACGAAATGCTTCTAAATACTCTTTACGTAATTCTTGTTGTTCGACTTTTTCTTTCGCACTAAGTTCTTCCACTTTTGCTTTATTCGCTAATTCATTTATACGGGCAATTTTTTCTTTCGATAACATCAAAATCCCTCCTTACTCTCACTGTCTATATTATAAGAACTGCCTTAAAAAAACAACTATATTCTGATATTTATAAAACACGAACGCTTGTTTGATTTCGTTCGCATTTTATGGTACACTAATTTTATCAATTGAAAGAAGGTGCGGGTTTTGGCGAAACGTACAGAAACAAGACAATTAGAAGTACTTAAATATATATACGAACAAGTCGAATTAAAGGGCTATCCGCCAACCGTTCGCGAAATTGGGAAGGCTGTTGATTTATCCTCAACTTCTACCGTTCACGGACATTTAGCTCGTCTTGAAAAAAAGGGTCTAATCTTACGTGACCCAACAAAACCGCGAGCAATCGAATTAACACCAGAAGGCTTGGAAAAGATCGGAATTCAGCCGACAACTATTCCGATGTTAGGTGTCGTAACTGCTGGTGAACCAATTTTAGCGGTGGAAGAAGCATCAGATTTCTTCCCGTTACCTCCTGATTTACGTACAGAAGAAAATGCTTTATTTATGTTGACGATTCGAGGAGAAAGTATGATTAACGCAGGTATTCTAGATGGCGACCAAGTGATTGTTCGTAAGCAATCGAATGCCAATAATGGCGACATCGTAATCGCAATGACCGATGAAGATGAAGCAACCTGTAAACGATTCTTCCGAGAAGTAGATCATATCCGCTTGCAGCCTGAAAATGATGCATTAGCGCCTATTCTTTTAGATAACGTTACAATTTTAGGTAAAGTTGTTGGTTTATATCGCAATCATATTTAATAAAAAAAGGAAGTCACTCCGTTGAGCGGCTTCCTTTTTTGCTTGTTAACAAGTGAATAGCCTTTTGGGCTTCCTCGATAACCTCTTCTTCAGTTTCTACAGAAAGTAGATAATTTAAAGCTTCTAAACTTTGCTCGGGTTCTCTTTTTGCGAGCTGACCTAACGACCAAGCAGCTGTTCCGCGAATGACAGGACGCTGATCATTTAAACAGAGAATAATTTGTGGGATAGCTTCACGGCCGCCCAAATTCGCTAACGCAATTAAAGCATTCCGTTGCAATGGTTTTTTACCACGCCAAGAGCCTGCTAAGTGTCCGAATTGCTGTTTAAACTCTTTATTGGAAATAGTTAATAACGGTGCTAATTTGGGATAAACTTCTTCAATCTTTGGTTCCATCTCTTCATGAAAATGAAAATCTTTTCCTTTATTATAAGGGCAAACCAGCTGACAAATGTCGCAACCATAAATGACGTTACGCATTTTTTTCCGATAGTCTTCAGGCATCATGCCTTTTGTTTGCGTTTGATAAGACAAACATTTTTGAGCATTCATTCGACCGTCCCCTAACAAAGCCCCTGTAGGACACCCTGTGATACAACGAGTACAATCACCGCAACCATTTGGAACAGGTTCATCTGGTTCAAATTGAATATTGGTGGTCACCTCACCTAAATATACAAAGGAACCAAATTCTTCGGTAATCAGTAGACCATTTTTACCAATGAATCCTAAACCCGCCCGCTGAGCAACAGCGGTGTCAACATATTCGCCAGTATCTACTTGCGGCCGAAAGCGCCAGTGTTCTTTTTCTGCTTCAGTGGCAGCTTGCTCTTCAATAAAAGCAATTAATTTTTGCAACCGATCCTGCAAAATGTGATGATAATCAATTCCCCAAGAGGCTCGCGCAAATTGTCCACGCTTTTCATCTCTAGGCATTTTTTCCTGAGCTTTGGTGGGATAAGCTAAAGCAATGGAGATAATACTTTTAGGATGCTCAAACGTTTTTTCTGGGTAAATTCGTTCTTCCACATTTTGATGTTCAAATCCCGAGTTATATCCTCGCTCTCGTTGTTCATGCAGAGAATCTTCTAATTCAATAAATGGTTCAGCATGAGTAAAGCCGATTTTATCGATGCCTAAACGTTGACTCTCTTGAATAATTTTTTCTTTCAATGTCGGCATTGCTCATGACTCCCTTCATTTTATTATTTATCGTTTCGATGATACGTTTCATAGTCATGTGCATAGAGATTTTTCTCGTCCACGACGCCGGGAACAGTGGCAACTTTTTCCCAAACAGACCAGTCGATTTCTGGAAAGAAGGTGTCGCCTTCAAACGTTTCATGAATCATCGTCCGATATAAGACATCGCATGCGGGAATCAATTCTTTAAAAACGACAGAACCTCCACCAATAACGGTCACGCCTTCATACTTGTCAGCATACGCAAGAATTTCCTCTACGGAATGCATAACCAAAACGCCTTCAGCTTGGTAATCCGGATTACTGGTAAGAACAATCGTTGTTCGATTTGGTAACGGACGACATCCCATACCTTCGAAAGTTGCACGTCCTAAAACCAATGTATTATGAATTGTTTTTTCCTTGAAAAATTTCAAGTCGTTGGGTAAATGCCAAGGCAATTTGCCTTCTTTACCAATCACTCCTTGTTCATCTTGGGCCCAAATGGCTGCTAACATAGCTTCTCTCTCCTTTTTTATACGGCAATCGGCGCTTTAATCGTTGGATGTGGGTCATAGCCTTCTACTTTAATATCTTCCATATCAAAATCAAAAACAGAAGCCTTGTCTGGATTCAAAACGAGCGTTGGGAAAGAACGAACTTCTCGTGATAATTGTTCTTGCATTTGTTCCACATGATTTTGATATAAGTGGGCATCTCCTAGCGTGTGTACAAACTCCCCCACTTCTAAACCTGTTTCATGCGCAATCAGATGTGTCAATAAAGCATAGCTTGCAATGTTAAAAGGAACACCTAAAAAAACATCGGCACTGCGCTGATAAAGTTGACAGCTTAATTTTCCTTCATTTACATAAAATTGAAACATAGTGTGACAAGGCGGCAACGCCATTGAAGGCACATCTTCTGGATTCCAAGCGGAAACAATTAAACGGCGAGAATCAGGATTGGTTTTAATCATTTCAATCACATTAGCTAATTGATCGATAAAGCTACCATCTTTGGTTTCCCAGTGACGCCATTGTGCACCATAAATATTCCCTAATTCACCATATTTTTCTGCAAACTCTGCATCATTTAAAATGGCATCACAGAATTTTTGATGTTCTTCTTTGTATTGTTCTGCAAACGCTGGATCTTGTAAGACACGATGCCCAAAATCCGTCATGTCTGGTCCTTGATAATCTGCGCTTTTTACGTAACGTTCGAACGCCCATTCATCCCAAATATGATTATTTCGCTCTAACAAATAGCGAATATTCGTGTCGCCTTTTAAAAACCACAATAACTCACTTTTAATCAAGCCAAACGGTACTCGTTTGGTTGTTAGTAAGGGAAATCCTTTGGCCAAATCAAAACGCATTTGATAGCCAAATAAACTATACGTCCCAGTTCCTGTACGGTCTTCTTTAAAATGACCTTCTTCTAAAATCTTTTTTCCTAGCGCTAAGTATGCTTCTTCCATCTTATTCCCTCCGTCTCTTAATCCGCGTATTCACTCAAGTATTCCCAACGATTCATTTTTTCTTCTAACAATTGTTCCGTTGCTGTTACTGCTTCTTGCAATTCTTGTAAACGAACAAAATCATCACCCTGATGATTCATTTCTTCAGTTAATGTTTCTAATTTCGTTTCTAATTGTGTGATGTCTTCTTCAATTGTTGCCCACTCTTTTTGTTCCATATAAGTCAGCTTTGTTTTTTCTTTCTTTTCTGTCGATGCTTCTTTTACTGGTTTATTGAGCGGTTTTTCTTTGACCTTTTCTTGTTCTTTTTGGTTCGCCAAATATTCACTCATCGTGCCATAAAATGATAGGATCTGACCATTTCCTTGAAAAACTAACAATTTATCCATTGTTTTATCCAAGAAATAACGGTCATGAGAAACCGCAATTACCGCTCCTTTAAACGTTTGGATATAATCTTCTAAAATGGTCAACGTATCAATGTCCAAATCATTGGTTGGCTCATCCAATAATAACACGTTAGGCTGACTAATTAATAATTTTAAGAGATATAACCGGCGTTTTTCTCCACCAGACAGTTTGCCAATCAGTGTGCCATGCATAAAACGAGGAAATAAAAAGCGCTCTAACATTTCAGCGACCCCAACGCTGCTTCCATCACTGCGTTTCACTTCTTCTGCTGCTTCTTGCAAATAAGCAATCATCCGTTGATTAGGATCCATTTCTTCGTTTTGCTGGGTATAATAGCCAATTCGGACGGTTTCACCGATACTATATAGACCACTCTCTAAAGGAATGCGTCCAGCTAAAATATTTAATAATGTGGATTTGCCTGCACCGTTTTTACCAGTAATGCCAATTCGATCGTTTGCTTGAATGAGTAAATTAAAGTCTTTCAAAAGCTGTTTATGATCAATGGCATAATTTCCTTCCTTGATTTCCAGAACTTTTTTCCCTAAACGCTGCGTGGCAAAGTCTGCTTCTAAGGTGCCATTGGTTTGTACCTGATGCAAGTTTTCTTTTAAATCCTGAAACCGATCAATTCTTGCTTGTTGTTTCGTTCCTCGTGCTTGAACGCCTGCTCGCATCCACGCAAGTTCTTGTTTGAAGAGGCGTTTTCTTTTTTCTTCTTGTTCTACAGCGACACGTTCACGTTCGGCTTTTTCCATCACATACGTTTCATAGTTTCCTTTGTATTCATACAGTTTTCCAAAAGAAAGTTCGAAAATCCGATTGGTTACTCGATCTAAAAAGTAGCGGTCATGGGTCACCATTAAAACCGCGCCACGATAGTTATTTAAAAAGTTTTCCAGCCATTCAATCGTTTCATAATCCAGATGGTTCGTTGGTTCATCCAATAACAGTAAATCAGGCGCTTCAATTAAGACTTGCGCCAAGCTTACTCGTTTTAACTGCCCACCAGAAAGCTCACCTATTTTCTTTTCCAATGTTGGAATGCCTAATTTTTGTAAAATAATTTTTGCATTGGTATCTGCTGTCCAAGCATCTTGTTTATTCATGGCTTCTTCTGCTTGCGTGTAACGTCTTTGAACCCCTTCGTCTAAACCATTCTCACTTAAAGCAGCTAACGCTAATTCATAATTTTTGACCGCTTTTATGATCGGGCTGTCTCCCTGAAACACGGCTTCTGCAATCGTAATATTCTCGTCAAATGTTTGATTCTGGGAAAGGTACCCAATTTGATAATCACTTGGCTGCTGAATCGCAGCAAGATCACCATCACCGCTATCTACGCCAGCAATAATATTTAATAAACTGGTTTTCCCTGTGCCGTTAATCCCAATTAAACCAATGCGATCTTTTTCATGAATCAAAAAAGAAAGATGATCAAATAGTGTTTTTTCCCCATATGTTTTGGTTAAATCTGTTACTTTTAATTCTTTCACCGACACTACCAACTCCTTCTATTTTGGTCTTGCTTATTGTATCAAAAATTGGATTATAAAAAAAGTGCATGAGATAAAAATCGTCTTGGTTTCATCTCATACACTATTACTTATTCTTTATTAAAATTTTTAACAAATCGTTTCAGCGGAACATTATTCACTTCGCCGCTAATCGAATAACTCTCTAATAAATTGACATTTTTTCGTAACTCGTTCGCTTCGATAATTGAAATGCGTTCAGATTGTTCGTAATGATCAATCATCCGTCGTTCTTCTTGGAAGCCTAATAATAGGTCTTTGACATAGTCTGTCTCCGTATGAACAATATACGAATCAATAAATTCGCCTTTTTCAAACTTATGGGCTAAATCCAAGCGTCCGTCAATGAAGAAATCAATTAAATCATCATCATAGACACCGCGCAAATTATCTAAACTCTTCAGAATAACTTGAGAATTTCTTAGAAAAACTTGGCGAATATTTTCTAGTTCTTCATTTCGTAATTCTTTTTCTTCTTCAGAAGCTTCACCACGATTGAAAAATAGCTTAGGATGTAAAAGAATCGAAATGATTTGTCGAGCAAATAATAACCAAAAGCCTACAATCGATAATAATTGTTTGGCAATCGACCGTTGCATCCGTGTAATCAAGCGTTGATACATACGATAACTTCTGACACTAATTTCTCCTTGTTTCAGACTTTCTTCTAAGCCGTCTCGTTCAATGGACACAATTAACGTCCGCAACTCTTGCACTTCTTGTTTTCGTTCTGCACTTAGCTGCTCGGTATACAATTCTTTTAAACGATCTTGATAATTTTCAATGACCGCATTCATTTCACCACGAGGATTCTCTTCATTTTGCTGTTTTAAGACATCAATGACATCACGTAATAAATCAATTTCGACTGACTCTTCATTTTCCACTTCCGTCTCTGAATCAGTTAAAAATGGTAAAACTAGAATCCCGCCAATCAGAGTCACCAAAATAACACAAGCCGTAATAAATAGTAATAACGGTCGTTCTTTAAAATGCTCGCCGTTAATCGCTGTTGGCAAAATAAAGATGGTGGCTAAACTCACTGTTCCTTTAACACCGCCAAAAGTTAAAATCAGCATTTCATTCATTGCGTTTTTAACTTTCTTAAGTCCATGTTGAAGCGTGTAAACACTGAAAATGGCTAAGAAACGAATCAAAAAGACAACGGCGCTAATAATTAGAACAACCAGTAGTAGGAACCAGTTTGAATATTGTTGGTCAATCCAAATTGGCGAAAACACTTGAGAAAGTTCAATTCCTAAGAATAAGAAAACTAAGGCATTTAAAGTGAACTCAATCAAACTCCAAATACTTTCGCCAACATTTGACAGCTCAGCTTCAAAAAGCGAAACTTTTTTCAAACTAGACGCTTGCATAATTCCAGCAATCACAGCAGCAATAATTCCAGAAACGCCAATCAACTCTGAAATTAAATAAGCAATAAATGGCAAGAGTAATTCAATCAACAAGTAGCCTGTAACATCTTTTGCCACTGCAGTTTCAAGTAAATGAACAATTTGCTGTTTTAATAGAACTAACACGATTCCGACTACCGCTCCACCAATGCTGGAAATAACCAAGGTCCCTGCCGCTTCCACCGGCGAAAATGACCCCGTTAATAAAGCCGCTAATGCAAATTGAAAGGCTGTAACGCCTGATGCATCATTAATGAGTCCTTCACCAGATAAAATGTTCATCGAACGTTCAGGAATGTCAATTCGACCTGATAACGAACCTACCGCCACCGCATCCGTTGGCCCTAAAGCCGCTCCAAAAGCGAAGCAAGCAGCTAATGGTAAAGTAGGCAAAATCATATGCAGGGTCCAGCCGACTCCAACTAAGGTAATTAACACACCAAAAAAGGCCAAGAAAAGAATCATCCCGAAATTTTTCATCATTGCTTTCAGATTGATTAGCTCCCCTTCTCTAAATAAAAGCGGTGCAATAATCATTACTAAAAACACTTCAGGCTCAAATTCAATTTCCTGCCCCATTTTAGTTAAACCAATTAGAACGCCTACAATAATTTGCACAATTGGCAGCGGAATTACGGGAACAATCCGGTTGAATATGTTTGAGAAGGTAATAGACAGTGCAAAAACAATGATTAGAAAGGTAAATTCCATCCTATCATTCCCTTCTATATTAAATTTTTATTGACTTACCGATCAAAACATTTAAGTAATTTTTTCTTTTTAAGAATAATTTTCTTTTCAACTTCTTCTAACTCAGAACTGCGTTCGCAAAGTTCCAATTGAGCGCGTCGTGCTTCTAAACGAAGAAGTTCTCCTTTAATTAATTCAATTTTTTTGTAGCGTAAGAAATTTTTCTTTTGCATACGTTCTGCAAAGTGTTGTCGTTTTTCTTCAGGGATTGCTTGATATTTCTTTTTCAAGTCAGCGACACACTTTTCAAATTCTTCACTCACCGAAACAACTTCCTTCCAAAATTTAATCTGACTAATTATAACAAATTTTACCAAAAGTACAAGCAAAATTGCTTTCTTTTTTTCAAAAGAAATTCAGACAAAACTTAACGCGGGAAAAGCTGATTTATAGGAGCTGAACATGGTTAATCTTCATTAACAATAATATCAATTTCTGCCTCTTCATTCATCCGTGTTGAAAGAAAAAGAACCATTTCTTCTAGTGGCGCAGAAAAGCGTAAAACCACCCCTCTTCTGCCTTTTTTTAAATACCCTAAACGAATACCGTTCGGCTTTTGAACAAGGACAATCTTTTCGATATCTTTAAAGGCCGTGCCCCGATTGTCAAAAGGATGCGTAATAATACAGTCCTCCGCAAAACCTCTTGCATCGTAAAGAAAACTGAAGATAATCAAAATATATAACACACTTCGAATCATTTCAATTTTATCTCCTGCCGAAAATGCATTGGCCAGAATCATTAAACTAAAAAAAGCAACTAAATATTTTGTTGTAGGATGTTTTGCAGCCGGAATTACAATACTTTTACGTACGAAGTAAAAGTAACCATACATAACGACGACAAATAAAAATAGCAATAACGTAAATCCATCGATAATCACAAACGACTCCTTTATTTCTTTTTCTTTTGAATATCTGTTAATATATCATTTATTTCTTTAATTTCTTTTTTTGATTCGTTAATCTTTTTGATAACCGCCTCACGGTTTTTTCCAGGCGGTAAGTCAATTGATTCTTGGTAGTAGTTTGCTAAAGCTTGAACTTTTTTCATTTTTTCGCTTTGCAACAAGGCTATATTTCTTTTCATTTAACCGCCTCCTCTTCCTTAGTATACATTACTTTGTAAGGAATTGCTTAATTTGCAAGATATTTTCTAATAAAAAGGAGTAATTTTACATTTTCTTATAAACAAAAAGTGTTCGGCTGAGTAACACCAGCGAACGATAAAATAATAGAATAAAAGATGAGACAGAAGTAGTTTACTTTTGTCTCATCTTTTATTATTGAGCTGAAATCGCTAAACCAATTGCTTTTTCCCCTAGGTGGGTCCCGATAACTGGACCAAAATGACCAATTTCAATTTCTGCATTTGGGTATAGCTTTTGTAATTTTGCTTGTTCTTTTTCAGCAACGATGCGGTTATTGGCATGAATCACATACAGTTTAACTGGTGCTTCAATCCCTGCGTTTCGTTCACCAATAATCTTTTCTGCACGAGCAAAAGCTTTCTTTGTTGAACGGATTTTTTCAAATAATACAATCTTTCCATCTTCAAAAGTCAAGATAGGTTTAATCTTCAATAGTCCAGCGATCAAGGCTGCGCCATTCGTTAAGCGACCGCCACGAACTAAGTTGTTCAGATCTTCTACAATTAGATATGCATACGTATTGTCACGAATTAAATCTAATTTGGCAAAAATTTCTTCTAAGCTGGCTTTTTCTTCTGTTAAATCTAAAGCAGCTTCTACCATGTGTCCCATTGGCATACTTGTAATTTTTGAGTCATATGGATACAAAGCAACGCCTGGGATTTCATCGGTAAGTCCGTGCAATGTATGAACAAAACCAGAGATTCCTGAAGAAAGATGAATGCTGATGATGGTGTCGTACCCTTGTTCAGCGATTGATTTGTAAAGCTCTAACACTTCTCCTAAAGCAGGTTGTGAAGTCGTCGGAAATTCTTTACTATTATTTAGCAATGCATAATATTCATCTGCTTCAATGTCAATGCCTTCGTTGTATATTTTTCCATCTAAAATGACTGGGATGGGAATTACAAAAAGATTCGGATGATCTTTAATGCGCTCGGGTAAATAAGCTGTACTATCTGTCACAATAGCAATTTTCATTTTGTAACCTCGTTTCACTAATTTTCCACGTTGTTTCTAATATAGCATAAAAAAGGATATTTTAAAATGCTTTCCTTATTCGTTCAGGAATTTTTCGATGGCGTCAGCATTTTTTTGTTCATCTACTTCTAAAATACTGCCTGCATAAGAGGATTCACCAAAATTCCAAGAATCTGGTACCGGAACCGATAATGACTCAACCCCTGCTTTTCCTTTAATCAACAATGATGGTCCATTCGTTAACATGAAACTAACAGGCACATCTGTCGACATATAGCCGACTAATTTCCCAAGTGATTCTGGGGTTCTTAATAAAGTCATTGGGTTTTTCATTTGGCTCATTACAGCTGACATAACTTGTTGTTGGCGACGAACCCGACCAAAGTCGCCTTCTTCATCCATCCTAAAGCGAGCGTATTGAAGTAAGACATGTCCATCCATGACCTGTTGCCCTTTTTCAATATCAACACCATCTAAATTCAGTGATTTTTCTGCATCGATTTTGACACCTTTTGGAAACATAGAGTCAACAATTTTTTCAAATGATTGGAAATCTACCTTAGCATAATATTTCGTATCTAAATTAAAGTTTTGTTTTAACGTTTCACGAACCAATTCAGCACCGCCATAAGCGTATGCGGCATTAATTTTATTCGGCCCGACACCAGGAATGTCCACGAATGTATCACGCATAAATGAAATTAATTTCGGTTTTTTTGATGGTCCATTTAGTTGGAGAACCATTATTGTGTCGGCTCGTCCAGCATCTTCCCCACGTGTATCGCTGCCAAGAATTAAAATATTCTTAGCCCCGTTGCTACTTTTGACACCATTAAATGTTTCTACTTTTTCTTGAGGCAACGAGTCATCATGTTCTGCTGCAGATTTTCCTTTTAAAAACATGACTGTACTATAGGCAAATAACAGAATCAATAGGATCACTAGCCATTTGAAAAAGCGTTTTGTTTTTGATTTTTTACGTTTCTTTTTTGGTTTCTTGTCTTTTTTTCCGCGGGGTGGTTGGTCAGAACCGTTGCCACCACCTGAATCTGTTTGATGTCGCCTCTCACTTCTGCGACTGTCCTCAGTATAGCTGTCTTCGTAAACTGGCTCTTGAAGGCTTTCAGCTAGTTCTTCTGGTTCTTCTTCTCTATGTTCACCCATTGATTTTCGGGGATTAAAGGTCTTTTTATGCTCTGCTGGTCTCGATTTTTCATGAATATGTTTATAACGATCTACACGACTCATCGTGTCACTCCTTTACCTCTGTGTTTTATCACCTTTCTTAGGATACCTCATTTCACAGGAAATTCCTATTACAAATATGTAATTTAATAAAAAATGAAACTCACTTTATCTAATAAGTAAGCTTCATTTTCATTTTTAACTCTTTAAAGTGTGGACAAAACATAGATCGGGTAATCCCCTAAAATTTTTATTTCTGCACCAATGAGTTCCAGTTCTGTTAAGGCTGCTTCAATTAATTTTTCTGGTTGATCTTTCACTAAGTCCATTAAAAAGAAGTACTCTCCTAGCTTTGTTTTCAACGGCCGCGATTCTATTTTGCTAAGATTAATCCCTCGCCAACTAAACACGCTTAATACTTTGTGTAAAGAGCCAGGAACATTACTTGGCATCGTAATCGCCAGTGTTATTTTTTTTCTCAGATAGCGGGAAAGAAATCGCTAAATTTTCAGAACCAAGAACCCAAAATCGGGTTTGATTTACCGATAAATCTTGTATATTTTTTTCAACAATGGTCAAATCATACATTTCCGCAGAAAGTTTTGGTGCAATAGCTGCAAAAGGTAATTCTGGATGTTCTGCAATGTATTTGGCGGCGTAAGCTGTTGAAGGTGTTGCTTCTAAAATCGCTTCTGGAAAGTTTTTCTCTAGAAACATCTGCGATTGAGCTAATGCTTGCGGATGTGATAAAATTTTCTGACTTTGTTGCCAGATCGCTTGATTCTCTTTTGCCACCATTAATTGTTGTTGAATCGGTAAAACTAACTCTGCTTGGACAGGTAACTGCGCTTGATGATACAAATAATCTATCGATGCGTTAACAGTTCCTTCAATCGTGTTTTCTATTGGGATAATGCTCCATGCCACTTCTTGCTGTTCAATTGCTTTCAAGCAAGCTGGAATCGATGCGTACGGCATCAACGTAGCTTCAGGAAAAGCAGCCAACGTTGCACTGTACGTAAAGGAACCAATCGGACCTAAATAACCAACTTTCATCGTTTCTCTACTCCTTTAATTGTTGCAGAATTTCATTGATAATTTCTTCTGGCGAGCGATTGGTCGTATCAATTGTCATCTTCGCACATTCTTCATAAAAATTTTTACGAGACTCAAACAAAGTAATGATTTCTTTTGAAGAACGTTCTATAGCTAAGGGCCGTTGGTTTTCAGTATCTTCTGTGATTCTTTTTAACAGCTCTTCTGGTGTCGCATGTAAATAAATCACTTGCTGAAAAGATTTTAATAAGCTACGATTTTCTGGTCCGACAACAATCCCGCCCCCAGTTGAAAGGACGGCTGTATTTTTTGACAGCTCCTTTAAAAGTTGGGTTTCCTGTTCTCGGAAAGCTGCTTCACCATATTTTTCGAAATAGTCAGGAATTGAGCGTCCTATTTTTTCAATTAACGCTGTATCTAAATCAAGATGAGGCATCTTCAGTTTATTGGCCAAACTTTGGCCGATAGTTGTTTTACCCGCACCCATGAAACCAATTAAAACAATGCTTTCCATGGTTCGTTATCCTCCTTCGTTAACAACTTAAACGTTCTAAGTCGTCAAAAAATGCTGGATAAGAAACTGAAACTGCTTCAGCCTTATCTAATTCAACAGTGCCTTCTTTTACAAGTAATGCAGCAATTTGTAACATCATCCCGATACGATGATCCCCATAACTGGTAACTCTTCCACCATGTAAAGAAGTTGGTCCATGTATAATTAAGCCATCATCAGTAGGCGTGATGTCGGCGCCTAAAATTGTTAATTCTTTCGCTACTGCATCAATCCGATTGGTTTCTTTGACTTTCAATTCTTCTGCATCTCGAATGATTGTCGTGCCAGTAGCCTGAGTAGCTAACAAAGCAATAATCGGTAACTCATCAATTAAACGTGGGATAATAGCGCCACCAATCTCTGTAGCTGTTAATTGACTCGTTTTTACAAGTAAATCGCCAGAATGATTGGCCTCATCTTCATTTAAAATAGTGACGGAACCGCCCATGTTTTTAATCACATCTAAAATACCTGTCCGCGTTTGATTTAAGCCAACATTTTTCAGAAGTATCTCGCTATCTGGGACTACTAAACCCGCAACTAAAAAGAAAGCTGCAGAAGAGATATCACCAGGAACTACCACATTTTGACCTGTTAATTGTTGCGGTCCAGTTAACATAATTTTTTTACCGTCTACTTCAAGTGTCCCACCAAATTGTCGAATCATCTCTTCTGTATGATCACGTGTCTTTTCTTTCTCAACCACTACAGAAGTGCCCTCGGCTTGCAAAGCGGCGAATAAAATAGCCGATTTAACTTGAGCACTTGCAACAGGCATTGTGTAGTCAATCGGTTGCAAATTTTGAGTCCCGCGAATAGAAATTGGCGGAAACTCCGTTTGCTGAACCCCTTGACATTCCGCTCCCATTTGGTTTAAAGGAAGCATTACACGATTCATTGGTCGTTTGGCAATAGACGCATCACCAGCTAGGCGCGTTTCAAAGGGACAGCCAGCTAAAATGCCCAGCATCAGACGAATTGTTGTCCCTGAATTTCCAACATCAATTGTATTCTTCGCCTTTTTTAAGCCTGCAAATCCTCGCCCCTCAACGGTGATTGTCGTCCCGTCATCTTCAATGTTCACACCTAAAGAACGAAACGCCGCTAAGGTACTTAAACAATCTTCGCCTCTTAGAAAATTTGTAATCGTCGTTTTTCCAGAAGAAATCGCTCCAAACATAATACTTCTATGGGAAATCGATTTGTCGCTAGGAACCATCAGAGTCCCTTGTAAATGCTTCACATTTGTACGTAGTTGCACCCTCATCACCTCTTATTTTTCGTAACACGTATAGTTCGTTTTTTTAGATAAAATTTGTTTTGCAGCTTGGCAGTCTGGTTGATTTTTAAAAGACAATTGAAGAATCCCATAGATTTCTTCTCTCGTTTCTAAAATTTTAATATTTGTAAGAGAAAGGTCCGCTTCGCCTAAAATTTGCGTAATTTCAGCAATGATTCCTGGTTGATCTGGTACATCAACAAACAGATCATAGAAAGCTGGGATTGCGCCTTCTTTATGAATAGGCAATTGAGCACGTGTTTCTTTGGCCTTATCAAAAAAATTACGAATAGCTGGGGCATTTTTTTCTGTTAACCATTGGCAAACAGTAGTCATCTCTTTTTGCCAATTTTCTAGTAAGTCCAATAATACTAAGCGATTGCTTAATAAAATATCCGTCCACATCGTTGCATCAGAGGAAGCAATTCGAGTAATATCTCTGAATCCTCCAGCCGCTAGCTGCTGCGCTCTAGGGTAAGTGGTATTCAGTTGCTGACTTTCGTTCACTAACGCTGCGGCAACAATATGTGGCAAGTGACTTAGAGCACCAGTAATTTCATCATGTTCCTGTGCAGGCATCGTAATAAACTTCGCATGCGTTCCTTTTAGTAACGTTTGTAACTCCTGAATCTGTTTGTTTTTTTTCGCCATGGTCATCGGTAAAAATATAGTAGGCATTTTCAAACAAACGTTCATCAGCGGCTGTTACGCCGGATTTATGTGAACCAGCCATTGGATGACCACCAATAAAATTTTTCATGTTAAGCTTTGTTGCTAACTGATTAATTTCCACCTTGGTACTACCCACATCTGTGATCAGAGCAGTTTCTAGTGATAATTGGTTTAATTCTTCTAGTTGTACTAAAGTTGCTTTAACTGGGGAACAAAGAAAAATAATCTCTGCTCGTCTTGCCCCACTTGTTAAAGATTCAGCTATCTCATCAATTAGACCCGTTTTCTTAGCAAATTCAGTTGCCTCCGCTTGATTATCGAAACCGATAATCTCACTGTTTGGATGCCCTTTTTTGATACACAAAGCCAGTGAACTCCCGATTAGCCCTAATCCTACGATTAAAATACGTTTCTTCATTTTTTCCCTCCATATACTTGCGACTTTCTTCCATTAAAAGTTTTGAGTATATAGACGATAACGTTTCACTGCTTCTTTCATTTGTTCAAATGAGTCACTATCAAATTTTTCGAGCATAGCCTTTGCTACTTCCGTTGCAACAACGGCTTCACAAACAACGCTAGCGGCCGGTACCGCCGTGCTATCAGAGCGCTCAACACTGGCCTTATAAGGCTCTTTTGTATCAATATTCACGCTTTGTAATGGTTTATAAAGGGTTGGAATAGGTTTCATGACACCACGAACGATGATTGGCATTCCGTTGGTCATTCCTCCTTCAAAACCGCCTAAATTGTTGGAAGTTCTGGTATAACCAGTACTTTCGTCCCAAACAATCTCGTCCATCACTTGACTACCAGGGCGTTGTGCCATTTCAAATCCAATGCCAAACTCAGCACCTTTAAAAGCGTTGATGCTTACAACTGCTTGCGCAATTTTGGCATCTAGTTTACGATCCCATTGGACATAGCTACCTAAGCCAGCTGGAACGCCACCCACAAGTACTTCTACTACCCCACCAATTGTATCGCCATTTTTCTTGGTTTGGTCAATTAGTTCTTTCATTTTTTCTTCTACGGAAGGATCTAATACGCGAACGGCAGATTGTTCAGATCGTTCTTGAATTTCACGAATCGTTAAATTTTCAGGGATCGTAGCTTCAATCCCACCTAATACCGCGACATGCCCAGCGACTTGGATATCCAGTTCAGCTAAGAGTTTTTTAGCAACCGCACCAATCGCCACACGCATCGTTGTTTCTCGTGCCGAAGACCGTTCTAAAACATTCCGTAAATCATCATGTTGATATTTCATGCCACCGACTAAATCAGCATGTCCTGGACGTGGTTTGCTGACGCGGCGGATTTTCTTTTGTTTTTCAGGAACTGGCTCTACTGACATCACGGAGGTCCAATTTTTCCAGTCTTTGTTTTCGACAATCAACGTTACTGGTGAGCCAAGTGTTTTACCATGCCGAATACCCGAAGTAATACGTACTTGGTCTTTTTCAATTTTCATCCGTCCCCCACGACCGTAACCGCCTTGACGTCTTGCTAATTCTCGGTTAATCTCTTCGCTACTTAAAGGCAAGCCGGCTGGTAAGCCTTCAATAATAGCAGTTAATTCAGGTCCATGTGATTCGCCTGCTGTAATAAAGCGCATCTTAAATTCCTCCTTCTCTGTTTAAAAATGCTCGAATTTCTTCCGTTGGTAAAGAGACAATTTTCGCTTGACCAATTTTTTCTAAGACAATGATTTTAATCTGTCCCCCACGTGTTTTTTTATCATGTGTAATTGCTTGATAGAGACGTTCTTCTGACCAACGATCTGTGGTTACTGGTAAATGGAACTTTTCTAGCATGGTGACCAACTCTTGGGTAGTCCCAAGTGGGGAAAGCCCTTGTTGTTCTGCGACTTGAGTTATTTGAATCATTCCTAAAGAAACGCCTTCACCGTGAGCAATCACCCCGTAACCAGCTGTATTTTCTAATGCGTGGCCGATCGTATGCCCAAAATTCAGAATCAAACGTAAGCCCAAATCTAATTCATCTTCTTCGACGACATCACGTTTAATCTTGCAACAGGCCGTGATAATTTCTTCTGCATGTGCCACTAAATCTTGTTCATTTTCCAAAGAGGATAAACGGTGCCACAATTCAACATCAGCGATAGCTGCTGATTTTACAATTTCTGCAATTCCTTCACGCACACGTCTAGGTTCTAATGTTTTAAGTGTATTAGGATCAATTAAAACCCCATCTGGTTGGGCAAAAGTACCGACAAGATTTTTGGCTTTTTTAGTATTAACCGCTGTTTTACCTCCAATGCTACTATCTACTTGTGCCAGTAAGGTTGTTGGTACTTGCAAAAAGTGAATACCGCGCATATAGGTTGAAGCGACAAATCCAGCTAGATCTCCCACAACGCCTCCACCTAAAGCAATTAGACCATCACTTCGAGTCAATTGCTGTTCCGCTAAAAAAATCATAAAGCAGTTGAGCTATTTCGAGGCTCTTACTTTGTTCACCTGCCGCTACAGCAATCAATGATGTTTCAAAACCAGCAGCTTGCAATTCTTTCTCAACAGCTGCGCCATATAATTTATTCACCGTTTCATCGGTAATAATCGCTACCCGTTGTGGCTGCCACAGGCTACGTACCCAGGTGCCAATTTTATCTAAGGCACCTGTTTCGATGGTTAAATCATATGAATGTGTAGGTAACGTTACGGTTAATTTCATGTCCTCTACTCCTCTGTCTTTACTAATCTTCTAAAGCATTAATTTCTTTCATTGCTTTTTCGATGATATGAACTTCTTTCATCATACGTAGGTAAGTTTTTTCATTCAAGGATTGTGGCCCATCTGACCACGCATTCGCTGGATCTGGATGAATTTCTACAATCAAGCCGTCCGCACCTGAAGCAACACCTGCTCGGGCCATTGGCGGTACTAAATCCCAGATACCAACACCATGACTCGGATCAACAATAATTGGAAAATGACTTAATTTTTTAATTAAAGGCACCGCACTTAAATCAAGTGTATTGCGCGTAGCGGTTTCGTACGTACGAATCCCACGTTCAATGAAGATCACATTGAAATTTCCTTGCGCAGCAATGTATTCAGCTGCGTTTAGCCATTCATCAATCGTACCAGCAATCCCGCGTTTTAAGCCAATAGGTTTTCCAGTTTTACCAACCGCTTGTAATAACTTGAAATTTTGCATGTTGCGCGCACCGATTTGTAAAATGTCACTGTATTTTGCGACAAGTTCTAAATTCGCTTCATCCATCACTTCTGTAATGACTTGCATATCTAATTCATCAGCCGCTTGGCGAATGTATTTTAGTCCTTCTTCTTCTAGTCCTTGGAAAGCGTATGGCGACGTTCTAGGTTTGAATGCACCACCTCGTAAAATTGTTGCACCTCCAGCTTTAGCAATTCGCGCACATTCGCGAATCTGATCTAAGCTTTCGATTGAACAAGGGCCCGCCATCATGGTCATACTGCCGTCACCGATTTTAACACCGTTCACATCAACCACTGTATTCTCTGGATGAAATAAACGACTCGTTAGTTTGTAAGACAACGAAATGCGGACACTTTTCTCCACGCCTTCTAATGCTGTTAACTCTGCTTCAACTAATTTTTCTGTATCACCAATCAAGCCTATCACTGTTTTTCCATTATCTTGACTTGTTTGAGTAGTTAAGCCTGCACCTGTTACTAAATCAATGACTTGTTTCATTTGCTTTTCGGTTGCATTTTCTTTCATAATTACGATCATTATATTCTCTCCTCATGCCTTTAAACGGCGCTCTTTTTATCTATTTTCAATTTTACGTTTTACGACTGATACAGGCATTTTTTGTCCTGTCCATTGTTCAAAAGCAGCAGCGCCTTGATAAAGTAGCATGTCCAAGCCGTTGCTTGTTTCTGCACCACGTAAACGGGCTTCTTTTAATAACTGTGTTTCTCTGGGATTATAAATAGCATCATACACAAATAACTTCGGTTGAATCATTGCATAATTTTCTATAGGACTACTATGCGCATGTGGATGCATACCCACACTCGTTGCATTAACTAACAAGACGCTTTCAGCAACATCTTTTGCTAGTTTTTCAGTATCCGCTAAATCGTTTAAATGAATTACACAGTTGGTTCGTTCAGTGAAATTTGCCAGTTTTTTTTGACTGTCGTTAAAGCCCGCGCTTTTCCTGTTGTAAACGGCGATTTCTTTCACGCCATCTAAAGCAGCTTGGGCAATGATTGATAAGGCTGCACCACCTGTTCCTAAGATGGTCATTTTATTCTGAAAAACGTCAACCTTTTTCTCTTTCAAACTCCACATAAAACCAGTACCATCCGTGCTGTCTCCGTAAAGTTTTCCATCTTTGTTGACAATCGTATTAATTGCGCCAACCAGTTGAGCGGTAGGACTTAGTTCATCCATATAACTTACAGCCGCCACTTTATTGGGCATTGATAAGTTGGCCCCTAACATGTGAAACGTTCGAATCGCTTCAATTGCTTGTGGCAATGTCTCTTGTCCAACGTCAAACGCCAGATACCGAGCATCAACTCCTAAATTTTGAAATGCTGTATTATGAATCAACGGTGAAATACTGTGTTGGCTGGGTTTCGCGAATAGCCCAGCTAAACGAGTGGCTCCAGTTATTTCTTTCATCCTGTGTGCTCCTTTACGAAATTTTTTTAGTAAGTTTCTGAAATCCTAATTTTTGGCCAAACAAAAAGGATATTCACAGTAAATTTTAAGAAAAATCTACAGTGAATACCCTACAAAAAAGCAATATAAAAGCCACTATAGATTTTCTTAAATCTACATGGCTGAAAGTCATCTTAAATTTCCCTAGCCATTATAGATACAAACGTTTGTTGTCTGTACCCATAATGTTATGAATACAAACCTATCTAAAATAGCTAAAGTAAAAGTTATTCAGTTGTGTATGGTTTTTCTTCGTTGTTGTCATAAGAATCACTCCAAAACTGATTTAATTAAGAATTGTTAACAGTATACCGCTAGAAAAAACATGTGTCAACACTTATTCGCTTATTTTTTCGACTATTCCATTAAAACCAATGTTATTTTATTCGTCAAAAGACTGAAAAAAGCCACAGGAACCAGTCATTTCACTGATTCCTGTGGAGCAAAAATTATTTTAATTCTTCAGCGTATACATCATCAACTGTTTGTGTTGGGTCGATAACAATGTATAAGTTTTTAGTTTTTTCGCTGACTTTTGTAGATTGATAGATGTTATCCAAGCCCTCATCTGTTTTATCTTTGTAAGGGAAATAAACTAAATCTGGTGTGCCATTTTTGTAAAGAATTTCCATACGTTCGATATCTTCATATTTTAAAGCACGAGAGAACATCCCTAATTCTAAGCCACCTAAGTTAATATCGTGGGTTTGAACATGATCTCCTTCTTGGAAAATTTCAATTTTGAACCCTTCACATGGATGAATTTCAACAAATTCACTACCATGGATACGGCCAAAACTTGTTGTAATATGTTTGATCCATAAATCACCAATAAAACGACGATCAATCGTCCAAGTTTCACCATTTCTGAAATAAAATTTAAGTCCTGTCATTTCTCTAGCCATAGCACAAATCTCCTTACTTAAAAATAATTTCTTACATTATTAGTTTACCATACTTTTGATAAACGGTCACAAACTTTCGCTGTAGATTCTTAATCTTTTGTTATTCTTTTTAAAAAAGAATCAATCTCAACTACTGCACGTTGGTGAGAACCTTTGGCAATTTGTCGTTCTCCTTCATAAGCAACAAATTCATAGCGTATTTTGTGTGCAGTCTGTTCAATGCTGGTCATCGTAACAACGATTGTCGCCCCTACCGCGGATGGAAATAAGTGGCGCAATTCTAACACCGTTCCGACAGTTGTTTCCCCAACTGATAATTGGTCCTTCACAGCTTCTTTGGCTGTTTGTTCAATCATGGCAGCTAAAGCAGGGGTTCCTAAAACTTCTAAGTCACCAGAACCGAGCATTTTAGCCGTTTGTGATTCTTTCACCAAGAATTCTTTTGTAAACATTTCTGTTGGCATTATGCTTTCTCTCCTTTTGAACGTTGTTTTTTGGCAAACGAAAGCAGAACTTCTTGTTTATTCTCTAAGCTACCTTCAACAACGTGTTGCTCGATTTCAGCAATCAGTTCCCCTAACCATTTGCCTGGTGTTTCTTCTAAGACGGCTAAAAGGTCTTTTCCTGTTATGGCCAATTCATGTCTTTGATGGATGGGTAATGCCTTAACTAACTCTTTTGTTACTTGTACTTGACTCTCTTGTTGGTAATAATATAAAAGCCTTTCAACAAGTACTGCTGATTCTTCGCCTAATTCATAAAGCATCATTGGCTGCCAGTCGTTACTCAAGCGAAAACGCAAACCGCGTACTAATTGTGAAACGTTTTGGATTAATTGATTTGAAAGTTTCCAAGCCTTTAAGAAGGAGCGAATTTCTGCTTCTGGTAAATTCAACGATTGGATAAGTAACGTCCACGCTTCTGCTTCTGTTTCAATTTGACGAGCAGGCAAGTCCATTAAACGAAAAAGTCCAGCCCCTTGTTCTCGTAATTTTGGACAGTATTGATAGCATTCTGTTTCAATAAACGGAGCTAAGCCACCTTGTCGATTAACCCCTAAAAGCATTTTTACAAATTCAATTGTAATGCGTTCTACTGAAATTTTTTCCAATAAAGGATGAAATTCAGCGATAGCGGCTAAGGTTTTTTCTTCAATTTTAAAATCTAATTGGCTAGCAAAGCGTAAGCCCCGCATCATTCGCAGAGCATCTTCATGAAACCGCTCATGGGGATTACCGACTGCACGAATGGTTTGATTAGTTAAATCTTCGATACCATCAAATAAATCAATGATTTCACCTGTGCTGTCGAGCGCCAAGGCATTAATCGTAAAATCTCGCCGTTTTAAATCTTCTTTCAAGGAGCGAACAAAGGTGACTTCATCTGGTCGGCGAAAGTCTTGATAAGTTGACTCGGTACGAAAGGTTGTTACTTCATACTGTTGGTCTTCCATCAATACAAGGACTGTGCCATGTTCGATGCCCACATCAACGGTTCGTTTAAAAATTTGCTTAATTTCTTCTGGATAGGCACTTGTCGCAATATCGACATCATGGATTGGTTTATTTAATAAAGCATCACGGACGCTGCCCCCGACAAAATACGCTTCAAAGCCCTGTGCATTGATTTCACGAATAACGGGAGCGGCTTCTTTAAATTCGTTTGGAATAGTTGTCAATTTCATAGCATCTGTTCCAATCCGTAAAGTAGTTCTGTTCTCTGTACCACTTGCCGACAAGCTAACGCTACTCCTGTCATGAATGAACGCCGATCATAAGAATCATGCCGAATAGTGAGCCCTTCACCTACACTGCCAAATTGGACTTGTTGGTGTGCCACTAAACCAGGTAAGCGGACACTATGGATTCGCAGACCCTCGAAATCAGCCCCGCGTGCCCCTGGTATTGATTCTACCTCTTGCGGATTCCCTTGTTTTTTTGCTGGCCGAACTTCTTGAATCATTTCTGCAGTTTTTATAGCCGTTCCGCTCGGTGCATCCAATTTGTTATCATGATGTAATTCAATGATTTCCACATCTGGAAAATACTGCGCCGCTTTTTGGGCAAATTGCATCATTAAAACTGCCCCAATTGCAAAATTTGGCGCAATCAAGCCGCCGATGGCTTTTTCTCGAGATAGGTTTGTCAATTCGTTGATTTGTTCCTCCGTAAAGCCTGTCGTCCCAACAACAGGCGCCATACCGTGTTCCAACGCAAAACGCGTATTTGGATAGGCGGCTTCAGGAACCGTAAAATCAATCCAAACATCTGGTTTGACAGCTAGGACTTCTTCTAAGCGCTGAAAAACGGGAATTGCTGTTTCATCATTGAAAGAAACAGTTTCTTGTGCTTCATGAGGATCATACACACCTACTAATTCAAAGTCTGCGGTTTCTAAGACCATTTGTGTAGCAGTACTGCCCATCCGTCCTTTAAACCCAGCGACAATTATTTTAATCATGTGTTTTCCCATCCTTTCTTTCAAAGCGATAGCGATCCCGCTTGTTAAATTTGGCCATATTTTCTTCAAAAACTTCGGTTAAATCAATCTCTAAAGAATTTGCCATGCTAATCAATACAAAAAAGACATCTCCAAGTTCCTCTGATACTGTCTTTGGTTTTTCGTCTGCTTTTTTCTGTTTTTCACCATAATAATGATTGACTTCACGGGCTAATTCTCCGACCTCTTCCGTCAAACGAGCCATTTGTCCTAATGGTGAAAAATAGCCTGTTTTAAACTGTTGAATATAATCATCAACTTCTGTTTGCATCGATTGCAAACTACGTTGTTCTGATTCTGACATTTTACCCCAACCTTTCTTACTCTACCTCCTACATCTTATCAAAAACTTGGCTATCTGGAAAGGTTCTACTTGTTGTTTTATATAGAGAATGATACAGTTTATACTGTAAAAGGACGTGATTAAGTGGAAGAACAAAGATTTTATTTTAAAGATGTGTTATTTATTGTATTAGGAAGCTGTATCTATGCCTTTGGTTTGGTTACTTTCAATATTGCCAATGACCTGGCCGAAGGTGGTGTCACGGGGATTACTTTGATTTTAAGAGCCTTATTTCATTTTAACCCAGCATATACGACATTATTAATCAATATTCCGCTCTTATTAATTGGTGGGAAAATTTTAGGCAAACGTTCCCTCTATTATACGCTAATTGGTACCGTGTCGTTATCGGTATTTTTGTGGTTTTGGCAAAAATTTCCTGTTGAAATTAATTTAGATCATGATTTATTGATTGCTGCTCTCTTAGCTGGTTTGGCCGCAGGATTCGGTAGTGGCCTTGTTTACCGCGTAGGCGGAACCACTGGTGGGACCGACGTCATTGCCCGCATTTTCGAAAAATACTTTGGGATTAGCATGGGCCGCTCGTTGTTACTTTTTGATGTTGCAGTCTTACTCCTCTCGTTGACCTATATTGATGTCAAACGAATGATGTATACTTTAATTGTGTCCTTTGTTTTCAGTCGTGTTGTTGATTCTGTACTCGATGGAGCCTATGCTGCGAAAGGAATTTTAATTGTTTCCAATCATTCCGAAGAAATCGGTCAAAGTTTAATGGCTTCTTTAGAACGTGGGGTAACATATTTAAATGGTGAAGGTGCTTATTCACAAGTGGAAAAACGGGTTCTCTACACGGTAGTCAGCCCTCGAGAAATAATGGAAGTCAAACGGATTGCTAATGAAATAGATGAAAAAGCCTTTGTGTCCATCATTAACGTACATGAAGCAATTGGCGAAGGCTTTACTTATGCAAAACCCAGCAAACAACGGCGCTTTAAATTAAAACAATAAATAAAACCCAGCATTTTCAATAAATGCTGGGTTTTATTTATTGTTGTTTCAAACGATTTAATTCATCGGATAATTCTAAAAACGCTTCTTTGTTGCCTGTTTCTAAAGCATCATCAATTTGAGCTTTAAGTAATGCCATTCGCTGCGTTTGTTCTTCTTGCTTAAAATATTGATCAATCGCTCTGGCAACTTCCTGATCCACTTGTTCATTCCATGGCGCAAACGGATTATCTTCTAAAACAGATAAATACTGGCTCGTTTGCCAAGCCTCTGGAAATACACATTCTAAATAAAGAGCTTTCCGCCAATTCATCCGAATCTCGTGAAAAATTTGTTCCGGATCTGTAAATTCTTGTGCTTGGATAAAAAGCAATAACGGCTCCTTACCTAAACCATCCGCTACCACACGAATCCCCCGATCGGTTTTTTCTACGTTCTCAACAAAATGAACATTATTTAAAATCGCATCGTGCGTTAATAAGTAATTTAAAATCCACAGTACTTCTCTTCTTCCAAAAGGCGCGGTATTCACTAACCAAGTTAAAAATTTTTTCTTTTCTGATAAACTAACAAACATCGTCGTTTCCTATCTTTCTTCCATATCTGCTAGCACAGATTGCATGTCGACATCACCAGGTTCATGTTCCAAATAGTGGTATAACAAGTGTTTTGCTTTTTCAAGTTCGCCTTCTTCTCGTAAGAACAATGCGTATTCTTTTAGAAATTCTGGTTCGTGAGACAATTCTTGCGCTGCTTGTTCATAATGAACTTTAGCGACGGCAAAGTCTTCTAATTCGTTGTACGCTTTTGCTAAGTTCCATTCAGCATAAGGATGATCCGTTTCCTCTAAATCATTTAAGATAGTAATTACTTCCTCAAAACGCTCTTCCGTGATGTAGAGATTACTTAAGGTCAAACGACTTTCATCTGTTTTCTCACCTAATTCCAAAGCTTTTAACAACCAGTTTTCAGCACCAGCAATATCGTGTAAGCGATAGGCATTTTCAGAGGCAAATTGGTATAACTCTACTTGGAAGGGATTTTCCGCAATTCCTTCTTCGATCACCGCTTTTGCTTCCTCTAATTGCTCTTCTTCTTGGAGCGCTTCCGCTAAATATAGATAAAGTGATTGATAATGTGGGTTTAGTGTTTTTAATTGCTGGAACAACGCAATGGCTTTTTGATTCTCATGTAACTGTAAATAAGTGAAAGCTAACTGGAATAAACGATCGTCTGTTTGTTCTTCTTTGACTGCGGCTTCCAAATAAGGAACCGCTTCTTCAAAATCACCTAACATGCTGTAACTACTTCCTAAGCGTTCATTCAAGGAAATAGCAGAGATTTGCGCTGTCCCACTTTCTACAATGCTTTGATAACGAGTAATAGCCTCGACAAATTGACCATTTGTAAAGTATAGTTCTCCCAAAGCAAATTGAATTAACGGCTCTTCTGGCATAAGATTGGCTGCTTCTTTTAATTTCGCTTCACTGACTTCTGGAATCCCTAAAACTTGGTACAAATCCGCAGTTACTAAGAGACTTTGGACATAACTGTCACTAGTTTCTGGAATTTTTTCTAAATAGATGAATGCGTCATCTATTTCATTATTTTCAATGGCGATTTCTGCTAATGGAATGTTTAAGCCATCTGCATCGGGAAATTGTTCCAACAACTGTTGGAAAATTTGTTTGGCTTCTTCTAGAAAACCTAAAGATAATAACGTTTCCCCTAAATCAGCTAAGGTATTTTCATCATCTTTCTTTAATGCTTCTTCAAACATTAACTGTGCTTCTGCTAAATTTTCAGCTTGTAATGCTTGAACCATTTTTTCACTATATGACATAATTTCCCCTCAAATCTCTTTTAAAATTTCTTGGTATCTTTCAATCGTTGTTAACAGTTGATCGGGCGTTGGCTTTAAAGCTGCTCCTAGTTGACCGATTTTTTCCAACACCATAGGAGGACCTAGTGTTTCTGTGTGAAGCAAAACTTGTTCTGCGTAATCAGCACTTAAAATTTCTTTTGGAAACGCCACCGGAAAACCTAAGCGAATAAACCAAATGATAAAATTTTTAAATTGAAAGTCAAAGTGATTGACTTGCTGGCTCCATAAAACTTGTAACAACAATCCCAATAATCGTTTCATGGGACCTGATAACAAATGGCCATTTTCGGTTGTAGCAAAGGCCGCTTCAAAAACTCGGCCAAATTGATCCACTTTTTCCCCTGCTTGTTCATAAAAGGATAACAACTCGTCTAAAATACCATTAAATGACGTTTGATTCAACCGTTTTTTATCTGGATACGTTTGGTATAGCATTTGTAAATAAGCATAATCACAGACAAGACTCGCTCGAATAAAAACGAGCAAATCAATTAAAGGAGCGGCACCTTTTTTATTGGTCAAGGTACTATCAAACAAAATTTCTTCTGAATGATTTTCTATATGCATGGTTGCATGCTGTGCTTGCTGAATTGTGACACTTGGTAAAAGTCCTTGCCGTAACGCTTGAACAGACACAGGCATCAGCCAACATTTGGAGGAACACTTACTTACTTGGTGCAAAAATGCGGTTAATTGTAGTACCCCTTCATTACCTAAACCAATCAATAAAACATCCTGATTTTCTGGCCAATCAGCTAAGAAACGTAACACACTTTCTAATTCTGATAAGTCATTGCAATGAACATCATTGCGACAAATATACCAGTTTAATCCCAACTGTTCCCCAAAGGCATAATTAATCTTCTCCGAAAAAAGATCATAGTAACGCTGATTCGCCAAAACAACGATTGACTCCGTCGTTACTGGTCGTTTTTTTAGGACGGAAGCAAATGTTTCTCCATAAATAATAGCGACCTTGTTTTCCCCTCTAGAATAGTTGTATTTCATTGATTCACCACCTTAAGACTGTTTCCTCTTCCTTCACCCCAAGTCTAGCATAACCACTAAAAAACAGCTACTGGCAACAACTTATTTTTGTCCTTCATTCATAAATCTTTCTCTTTTTATCAAAAAAGCAAGGAGCGAGTGTCGAACCGTTCCCGCTTGATTCTCGGAGCGAAGCACGTTTTTCTCACCCAAGGTTCGTTACAATTTAGCCTTTTAGCGTGCTGTTTCGACCACCTCTTAAAATAACATTTTTTATGTATGATTCAAAAAAGAACCCTTGGAAACCAAGGGTTCTAATTGTCTGTCTTATTTCACTGCATCTTTCAATGCTTTACCTGGTTTGAATGCAGGTACTTTGCTTGCAGCGATTTGAATTTCTTGTCCAGTTTGTGGGTTACGTCCTTTACGAGCTGCGCGTTCGCGAACTTCAAAGTTACCAAAACCGATTAATTGAACTTTTTCACCTTTAGCAAGAGTTTCTTGAATTGTTGAAAAGACAGCGTCTACTGCTGCAGTAGCATCTTTTTTAGTTAAACCAGTTGAAGATGCAACGTTTTCGATTAATTCTGCTTTATTTGCCATGGATCATTTCACCTCCTCTATAAGAGATACGATGTTTTTACACACCTAAAGTTCCGTCTATTTTTGAGTGGTCCAAAAACAGACAGCAAATATTGATCTGGTTCAATATTCTGTTAACAAGATAGCATAAGAAAGTTGTAATAGCAAGGTTTTTAGTGTATTTTAACCAGTTTTTTCAAAAAATAATCATTTTTTCTCAAAGTTGATAAATTTATTTGAATATCTAAAAAAAGTATGGTAGAATGCACTATTTTCGGCGTCGCGGAATGATTTTAATCGGTGTACCCTCAAACGTAAATGCTTTTCTGATTTGATTTTCTAAAAACCGGGCATAAGAAAAGTGCATTAGTTCTTCTTCGTTGACAAAAATAACAAATGTAGGTGGTTTGACTGCCACTTGTGTTGCATAAAAAATCTTCAAACGTTTTCCTTTATCGGTTGGTGTCGGATTAATTGCTACAGCATCCATTACAACGTCATTTAACAACGCTGAAGGAATCCGTAAGTTTTGATTCATACTTACTGTTTCAATTAGTTCAGGCAGTTTATTTAAACGTTGTTTGGTTAATGCAGACACAAAAATAATAGGTGCATAATCTAAATATTGGAATTCATCACGAATTTCCGCTTCAAAATCACGCATTGTATTTGTATCTTTTTTGACTGTATCCCATTTGTTGACCACGATAATAATACCACGACCTGCTTCATGGGCATAGCCCGCCACACGCTTGTCTTGCTCACGAATACCTTCTTCTGCATTCAAGACCATTAAAACAATGTCTGAGCGTTCAATGGCCCGCATTGCGCGCATGACGCTATATTTTTTCAGTTGATTCGTATACTTTCCCACGTTTACGCATACCAGCAGTATCAATCATTAAGAACTTTTGACCTTCTTCAGATTCAAAATACGTATCGATTGCGTCTCGCGTTGTTCCTTCAATATCTGAAACAATCACACGATCTTCACCAAGAATAGCATTAATCAATGATGATTTACCGACATTTGGACGCCCGATTAAACTAAATTTAATTGTATCTTCGTCCTCTTCTTCTGAAGTGTTAGGAAAATGTTTAACTGCTTCGTCTAACACATCGCCAATGCCTAAACCATGACTACCAGAAACTGGGAAAGGATCCCCTAGTCCTAAAGCATAAAATTCATAAATATCATTACGCATTTCAGGATTGTCAACTTTATTAACAGCTAAGATCACTGGTTTATTACTACGATATAAAATTTTTGCTACTAACTCATCTGCATCAGTAATTCCTTCACGGCCACTAGCAACAAAGATAATCACATCTGCTTCATCAATCGCAATTTCTGCTTGGTGTTTGATTTGATCCATAAATGGTTCGTCACCTAAATCAATCCCACCTGTATCAATAATACTAAATTCACGCCCTAACCATTCTCCAGTTGTATAAATACGGTCGCGTGTTACGCCAGGAGTATCTTCTACAATCGAGATACGCACACCGGCAATGCGGTTAAAAATAGTCGATTTACCGACATTCGGTCTACCGACAATCGCAATAGTTGGATTTGCCATTTGATTCCCTCCTTGAGAATTTCAATCCTTACTAGTTTACCTAATCAAACCTTAAAGTGCAAGAAAAGTTTTAGTTTCTGCTGATTTTCTAACCAATTCAAGAAAAAATGAGTTTGACACAGCCGATCTGTTTACGGCTATGTCAAACTCATAAATTTCAAGAAAGTAACGTGTTATTCCTCTTCTTTCGCATCAGATAAAGCGTCACCTAAAATATCGCCCATGGTAAAGCCAGTATTTTCTTCAGGCAATTCATATTCCTGTTCTTCTTTTGGTTCTTCTTGAGACTCAGGTTTTGGTTCTAACGCTTTGATACTTAAAGCAATACGATGTTCCTCTGGATTAACTTCTAAAACTTTCACTTGTACTTGATCCCCTTCATGAAGAACTTCATGAGGCGTTGCAATGTGCTTGTGAGAAATTTGAGAAATATGCACTAATCCTTCCACACCAGGGAAAACTTCCACAAAGGCACCGAAGCTTGTTAGGCGTTTTACTGTGCCATCTAAAACAGTCCCAGCGGCTGCTTTTGTTTCGATATCTGTCCATGGTCCAGGCAATGTTTCTTTAATAGATAAAGAAATACGTCCTTCTTCTGGATTAATTGAAAGAATTTTTACTTGAACGTCTTCGCCAACAGTTAACGCATCACTTGGTTTGCCCACATGCTGATGAGCGATTTCAGAAACATGAACTAAACCATCCACGCCACCTAAATCAATGAATGCGCCGAAATCTGTTAAACGAGCTACTTTCCCTTCAACAACGTCTCCGTCATGTAAAGAAGAAAGTAATTCTTCTTTTTTCGATTCTTTTTCAGCTTCAACAACTGCTTTATGTGAAAGAATTAAGCGGTTTTCTGAAGGTTCGATTTCAATAATTTTAAATGCTAGTGTTTGACCTTTATATTCAGAAAAATCTGCAACAAAATGATCTTCAACCATTGAGGCAGGAACAAATCCGCGAACACCGACATCAACAACCAAACCACCTTTAACAACATTTGTAACAGGTGCTTCGATTACTTTGCCCGCTTGGAAATCTTGTTCAATTTCTTCCCAAACTTTTTTAGCATCTAAACGGCGTTTTGACAGTAAATAACTGCCGTTTTCTTTATCTTTGCCAATTGATGTGATAACAACTAAATCTAACACATCACCGACTTTCACAAGTTCGTGTACATCTTCAACTGGTAAAGTCGATAATTCCTTTGCAGGAACAACGCCTTCAACGCCCGCTCCTTCAATGCCGACAACAACTTGTTTGTCTTCAATGGCTAAAACTTCGCCTTTAACAATATCGCCAACACTGACTTCTTGAACGCTGTTCATTGCATCTTCCATTGTTTCGTTGTTTGCTACTTGTTTGTCTTCAAAATCTGTCATGCCTCTTATCCTCCTATGCCAACAAAAATTCCAAAACTTAGCTATATATACTTACATAGTACGAGATTTTTGTAAAAAAATAAAGCGATTTCTTCTATTTTTCTTAAAATTCTTTAAAAAAGTTCAAAACCTTTTTGTTTAATCACATTTTGTATGGCGGCGACGACTTCTTCAATCGTCAAGCCTGTTGTATCGATTTTCACAGCATCACTTGCTTGGACAAGGGGTGATACTTCTCTGGTTGAATCTAAATAATCCCGACGTTCAATCTCCGCCTTCAAGGTTTCAAAATCCGTCTCAATCCCTTTTTCTTGATTTTCTTTAAAACGACGTTCTGCACGTTCTTCAACGCTAGCCACCAAGAATATCTTTACTTCGGCCTTTGGTAAAACTGCAGTACCAATATCTCGACCATCCATGACAACTCCGCCGGCTTGACCAATTTTCTGTTGTAACGCCACCATTTCTTCTCTAACTTTTGCATGTTTTGAAACAGCTGAAACAGCATTCGTTACATCTGGCTGGCGAATCGCTTCGGTCACTTCATGACCGTCGATAAAAACACGTTGGCCATTCTCTGCTTGCTGAAAAGAAATAGTGTGGTTGACACAAAGCGCTACTAATGGCTCTTCCGCTTGAATGTCGATTTGATTTTGCAAGGCCAGATACGTAATCGCTCGGTACATGGCACCCGTGTCACAATACACATAATTCAATTGTTTTGCTAAAATTTTTGCAACTGTACTTTTGCCTGACGAAGCTGGTCCGTCAATAGCAATACTGATTTTCCCCATGAAAAAACTCCTTAACTGATATGCATCTTTTTAAATGCGCTTCTTCTTTTATATTAAAATCAGAAGAAAAGAACTTGGATTTAAACTGATGACGAGTCTCTAACGAAAAAGCAATAAGCCGAAATCCCTCGAAAGACGCAAAACATCTTTCGGAAATTTCTGCTTATTGGCATTCTCATGTAATCATCCGTCGCGGTTTAGCCCTTGAAAGTGCTGTCCAAACCTCTTTTTCTGGATTATTTAATACGTAATGGTTGTCCTGGATAAAACACAGATGTATCAATCCCAGGATTTAACGCTAAAATTTGTTCTAATGTCATTCCGTTACGTTCGGCAACTTGACGTGCCCCTTCGCCACTTTGAACGGTATCATAAACAGGTTGTTGGTTCTGCGCTTGTTGCTGTTGTTGATTTTGAGCTTCTTGTTGTTGTTGCTGCTCTTGTTGTTGCTGTTGCTGTTGTTGTGCTTGTTGGTCCTGTTGTTGCTGTGCAGCAGCATCTGAACTTGAAGGTGTTGTATTTTCAGCTGGTTGGCTGCTTGCTGGTTCTGAGCTTTCCACTGATTTTGACGTACTTTCTTTTTTTCTTCTCTTTTGATGATGATTGGACTAATGAAGAAGATGGCTGGCTATTTTTGCTAGCACTTTCGTTCGGTTTCTTGTCTTGCATCATCCATAAGAAAGTCCCAATTGGAATGGCAATAATTAATAATAGCAAAATAACTAAAACAGTTAGAAATAATGAATTTCCTCGTTGCTGTTGGCGTTTTGCTAAACGAGAACCACCACCATTTTGATCAGGTTCATAAATTGATTGTTCCCATGGCTCACGAGCTTGGTTTTTCTTTTTGTCCTTTTTACTCACTGCTAATTTCCTCCTAAACTTCTCTCGCTTGTTATTATATCATAGCTTTTGCCAACTGCCGACTAAAAAAATGAATTAATCACGTTCTTTAAATAATTTTAGAAATTTAGAACGCCAACCTTCTTCATTTTGATTGCTGGTCTTGTTCGATTTTACTATTGAATCTTGGTAAATGTCAAAGAATAACGCACAATTATCACAACAAGTTTCCGGTGATTGTTTGACAATCGGTTCTTGAAAATAAGTTTGAATCAACGTTCTTCGACAGGTTGTGGTTTCAATATACGTCAGCATCCCTCTTAATTGTGCTTGGCGATCTTTTTCTTTCTCCTCTAAACGATGCTCTAGCTCTTCAAAAGAATAATCCTTGGCTAAATAGCCTTGGACCCATTTTTGTTGTAACTCGGTGGCATTTTCTAGCAAACCTGCTTGTTCTTCTCCTTCAATCAGCGATTTTAAGGTCGCTCGATTCGCTCTTGTCTCTTCTAAGAAAAACCGATGAATAAATTCATCCCCTTTTTTATACAATAATAGCGCCCAACTTTTTTGACCATCACGTCCAGCTCGCCCGATTTCTTGCAGGTAATTTTCTAAGCTATCAGGCAAATCAAAATGAATCACTCCACGAACATCAGGTTTGTCGATTCCCATCCCAAAAGCATTCGTTGCACAAAGAATATCGATTTGATTATCAATAAATTGTTCTTGCAAGCGACTACGTTCACTAGCCTCCAAGCCCCCATGATAATAGGCTACCTTAAAACTGGTTTTTGCCTGAATAAGTTGACTGATTTGTTCTGTTTTGTTGCGCGTGGCGCAATAGATAATGATTTTACCAGCCGTTTTAGATAAGTAATCTAGTAACACTTCTTCTTTTTCTGACGTTTCCTTCACGAACAAGCCAATATTTTTTCGATTCACTGAAGAAAGAACTTCTTGATAGCTGCCATGAGAAAATAATTGTTTTATAATTGCGTGCTGTACAACGGGTGTCGCTGTGGCAGTTAACGCCAAGGTCAAAGGAAAGTCTAGCTGTTTTTGGACCAGATCTAATTTACTATATTCAGGGCGAAAATCGACGCCCCACTGATAAACACAATGGGCTTCATCCACCACAAATAATGCAATTTTTTGGCGTTGTAACACACTAAGTACTTCTTGCTGCAAAAGCATTTCTGGGCTTAAAAACAGATAATCGTATTGGAACATTTTCGCTAAAATATAACGCTTTTCTGAATACTGTAACGTACTGTTTAAGGCAACCGCACCTTTAATTCCTTGTCTTTGTAATTGACGCATCTGATCTTCCATTAACGAAAGTAAGGGAGAAACAATTACCGTTAGTCCCTCTAACTTCTGGCCCACAAATTGATAACACAATGATTTTCCAGTCCCTGTTGGCAAAACAGCCAATGTATTCATACCGTCAAGTAAGTTTGTAATCACTTCTTTTTGACCAGGCTTAAACGCTGCGTAACCAAATTGAGTGAATAATTCTTGTTCTAATGTCAACAACACTCACTCCTTTTCTTGCCAAATTTGTTGGATTTGATATAACCGAAAATCTAAATAAGAAAGCGTCGCTTCTTGCGCTCGCCAATCCCGATACACCCACAGCCGCGGATCTTGTTCTGTTTGAGCCAAGTTTTGGAGCATTGCCTCCTTTTCAAGGTAAACAGACGCCTGCAGCTGCCCTTGAATAGCCAACTCTAATAGATGGTCGTGAATGGTACTCGGTTTTATTTTTCGCTGCTCAGCAATTTCTTGAAGTGTCTTACCTTCCGTTAACAATCGTTGGGTTTCTTGCATACTTTGGTTTAGATTTTTTTCTAGATACGGCCATACAAGCGTTTGTAAAGCAGGATAATTTCCTCCGTACATTATCAACTGCAGTAAATGATGAACCGCTTGCGTGTGCCACAAACGCTGTTCAAGAGCTGTCTTATGGCTTGTTAATTGCTGAGGAACTTTGCCAGTTTGCTGATAACCAGAAAGTTGCGCAACCAAATAGTCGCTTTCTGCTTCAGGTAGTAACTCAAACCCTCGCAACAGTTCTTCTTTGATTGATTGAACGCGCTGCTCTTTCTTGTCTTGTTGTAACCATCGTTTCAAATATAGTTGCGGAATCGGTGTTGATAAAAGTGGAATATACTGTTTTTCCTCAAATGATAAATATGAAGTCACTTGCACGGCAAATTGAATGAGTTGCCAACTTTCTCGATCACTTCTGCCAAAACGATAAAGATCAATTGCAGGATAATCCAGCAACGAAAAATGGTGCTCCTTTAAAAATAGTTGCCCTTCTTTTGTTAGTTGAATCTCATTTGTCTCTTCGTGATACTGAATTTGTTTCGCCTTCGAAAGTTTTTCAAGAAATTGAAAATAGGCTTGTTCGGAAATCGTTGGCCACCAGCCAATGAACCGTAAACAATCATATAAAAAAACCATAAATCAAAACAGAGCTAGTCCGTTTGCCTTTTAAAAGATGATACAAAGTTGATGCACGTACCTTGTATCCATGAGATAATAACGCTAAAATAAAAGTTGCTTCCATAGTAAACCTCTTTTAGATAGGATGTGTCACTGTTTATGCAATCACGTTTAGTTCCTGAAAAATGTATTGCTTGTGGACTTTGTCAAGTTTATGCGCCTAATATATTTGATTATGATGATCATGGGATTGTCCTTTTTAAAGACGAGCCGCATGCTCGACAACAATTTATTCCAGAAAACGAACGCGAGAATGTGTTAAAAGCGTACCGCAAATGTCCCACGCGTGCAATAGAAATAAGCAAAAATGAGTGCTAAATAATTTAGCACTCATTTTTGCTTAGAGTATCTTTTCGAGCCAAGCAAGTGTTTGTTCATCTATCGAAACAAACTGTAATTGTCCTTCTTTTAACGGTTCTTTGACTAAATGAATTTGATCATTTAGGCCATTGATCCATTCATAACGAAGACCATTTTCTTTTGCTTTAGAATTTTTTGGCTTCTAAATAATAATTGACATGGTAATTTTCTTTACCATCCAATTGTAGCGTATTAATGGTCACTTCAAAATCTGGTGAACCATCGGTCGATTTCTTTTCACGTAATCGTTCAAGTGCTTCTATAAAAGAAGGAAATTGAGGATTATTTTCCCCACCAACGAGATATTTTTTAGCAAATTCTGTACTATCCGTATGACTTTTCACTTGTTTGGCAAATGCTTGATAAAAGGTTTCTAGCGCTTTGCGGGCATCATAGTCGCTAGCTAACGGAAAATTCAATTGTAGCGTTGGATTATCGGAGAGCGCTTCGACAAAATCATTTTCACCAATCGTTTCTTTTGATGTTTGAATTTCTTCTCCATTAATCGTCTTTTTAAGTTGAATCGTCATCCCTTTGGACCAGAACAAAGGGCCAATCGTTTTGCTTCCATTCGTTAGCGTACCAACTTTCCGATCATTAATATAAATATCTGCGTCTGGCAGATTGCTTTCCACAACAAAATTCATTCGTTTAAAATCTAAAGGAATACTAGAAATATAATTTTCCTCTTCTAATAAACGGTACTCTTCTGTGATAACAGGTTCGCCGGTGCTATCTTTCACTGTGGCTGTAAAAGTATATTGTCCTGGCGCTAAGGGGCCCAATTCCTTTTGATAAGTGGTTGAGTCGGAAGTGCCCACTTCCCGCCCGTTCATTGCCAGCGTCACACCGCGCTGATTCGTCGTTAACTGAACAGAAACAGGCGTTAAAATGAATTGATAACGGTGAAAGAAAAATGCTGTTTGACTTGTTTCACGAATAGTTAAACCATGTAACTTTTTATCCTTTAATAGCGCTTTTTCTAATTTTTTTAGCTCAGTTGGATTTTTTTGATAATAAGTGATTAAAGGCTTAATGCTTTGCGGATTCACTTGAAATTCAGACTCGTTCGTCCTCATTTTTTTACTTAATTCTTGGGCATCACCATTCTCAATCGCTTCAATAAAATAAGAAATTTGTTGTTCCTTAGAAAAATAATGCGTCCCGAGAAAATAGCTACCCGCTCCAAGAACGATGAACACAAAAAGAAACGCCCAGATCCAGCTTCTTTTTGATCTGAGAGGAGTAGATTCGTTCCCTTTATTCATTGATGGTTGTGCTTGGTTTTCCTCTTGATGCATTGATTCATTCATTAGCGGAGCGCCGCATTCTTCACAAAAGGACTCCGTATCACGATTCACGTGACGACAATTTTTACACTTTTTCACTCAGGAAAACTCCTCTTTCTTTGATGATTTCTATCATACCAAGGGAAAGTTAAAATTACAATGCAGATGGTTTAGTATTTTTTAACAGAATGATGACAGATTATGACAACCTCTTTTCTTTTAGGCGTAAATTTTAAAAACCCACTGTCAAACATTGTTCAACAGCAGGTTTTTTATCATTTATTTTGTTAACGGTGTTTTTTTCTGAATAGTATGTTGTTTTTTTGATAGCCATGGCAATAACTTCGCATGTAGTACTAGAAAAACACCACTGACTAAGAGGCCTTTAATAAGGTTGAATGGCACAATACCAATCGCCACATAGCTTGCTAAAGATGTTCCTAAAAATTGTTGTGTGGTCACACCATATAATTGTAAGTAAATGGGTGTAATGACAAAATAATTCGCAATACTCATGAAAATTGTCAAGGCTAAGATCCCACTTACTAAGCCCACTATCCGATTTGTACGGATATTTTTCTTTTTACCAAAGAAATAAAAAATTGGCAAGGTGAAGATACTACTTGCTAAAAAGCTAGCGAAATCTCCCACCATATTTTGCGGTGCTAGTCCGGTTAAGAACAGGTGTAGCAACGAACGAACAAAAGCAGTAATTACTCCTGCTAACGGTCCGTACAAGAACATTCCGAGTAGAATCGGAATATCACTAAAATCGATTTTCAAAAAACTAAACGCCGGCATAATCGGAAATGCCACAAATTGTAATACTGTACCGATTGCGGCCAACATTGCAATGCTGACCATTTTTTGTACCTTGTTGTTCATCTGAAATCCTCCAATTAAGGACCCATCTTCAACGAACTTTTTGATTCGCTTCTTTGTCATACAAAAAAACCCTATTTTTCTGCAGGGAAAAATAGAGTAGGATTATCTGATGAAAAAGCGTCTCAAATAAGCCCTATCTTCTTTATCCAGACTATACTGTCGGTATTGGAATTACACCAATTCAATCGTTAAAAACGAGTCGTGGACTATAACCACCGGTCGGGAATTACACCCTGCCCCTGAAGACGAACCTTGTATTATATTTTTTTACTTACTTAGTGTAACCGATTTGAACAATGAATGCAACTAACTAAGCTTTTTTATTAAATTTCATTGATTGCTTCGTTTCTCAAAAAAAACAATCCCTTCGCCATAAGCGCGAAGAGATCGAGTCGTTTTATCTTATTTAGCTTGATTTAATAATTGACTGATTTCTTTTTTAGTTAAATCACGATATTGCCCTGGTCGCAAACCTTGTAAGGTCAACTCACCGTAACGTTCACGTTTTAATTTTTGAACAGGGAAACCAACAGCTTGAAACATTTTCTTCACTTGATGATTACGTCCTTCATGAATCGTTAATTCCACGACACTGCTACCTGTTTTAATGTCCGCTGAAAGAATTTGAAAATTGGCTGGTGCTGTGCGTTTGCCATCAATGCGAATGCCTTTGGCTAATGGCAATAGATCCCGTTTAGTTGGAACACCTTTAATTTTTGCTACGTAGACTTTATCTACTTCATGTTTAGGATGGGTTAATTTTTGTGAAAAACTTCCATCATTCGTTAAAAGTAACAACCCAGAAGTATCATAATCCAGACGACCGACTGGATAAATTCGCTCAGTAACATCTGTAAAATAATCCGTTACTACTTTACGGCCTTTATCGTCAGACACCGCAGAAATAACCCCTCTTGGTTTATAGAATAAATAATAACCATATTCTTCTTGATAAATTGGTACACCATCAACCTCAACAGTATCTTGTTTACTTACTTGTGTTCCTAATTCTTTGACCACTTGGCCATTGACTTTTACGCGACCTTTGACAATTAATTCCTCTGCTTTGCGACGCGAAGTCACCCCAGCATGAGCAATTGCTTTTTGTAATCTTTCCATTGTTTAAGCTTCCTCGCCTTCTGTTGTTTCAGACATTGGGTTCGTTTCTTGATAACGATCAAAAAATAGATCCATTGGTAGTTCTTCTTCTAATTCATCTTCCATTTGTTGGATATCTGGTAATTCATCTAAACTTTTCAACCCAAAGTAATCCATAAAATACTTCGTTGTGCCATACAAAATTGCTCTACCAGGACCATCTACGCGGCCTTTTTCTTCTATCAACTGACGGGCAACTAACTTTTGGATAGAGCCAGAAGTCTGTACGCCACGAATTTCATCAATTTCAATACGCGAAATTGGTTGCTTATAAGCAATAATGGATAATGTTTCTAGCGCCGCTTGTGATAAGGCGTTCGACATAGGCGATTGCGCATATTTTTTTAGTAATGAGGCATATTTTTTCTTAGTTGTTAAGACAAAATGATTGCCGACTTCTAAAATATTCAACGCCGATTTATTGTCAGAAGCATAATGTTCTTTCAATTTCGTTAATTCTTCATAGGTTTTTGCTGTTGACTTCTCTAATAAGTACGCAAGCTCTTCCAAGCCAATTCCTTCTTCGCCAACCACAAATAAAATTGCTTCAATTTGACTAACTAATGTCACTGTGTTTCCTCCACCTCTGTTGTATCTTCCTGCTGGGTTTCTGTATTAAATAACAAAATTTCACTATAATTATTTTCTTGTTCAGCATAAATCGCGCCCGTTTTCATTAATTCTAAAAGAGCCATAAACGTTGTCACAATTTCTTGTTTGGAATAAGAATCGAAGAAAGAATCAAACGACACTGCCTTCCCTTTCTGTACTTGACGCATACGCTCTGAAATAGCGGAGATTTTTTCTTCGATGGAAACATCGTCACTGGCAACAGTTGTTTCAACAGGCTGGCGATTTTTTTTCTTTTCTAACATGGCATGAAAGGCTAGAAATAAATCAATTGTATTGATTTGATTAGGCGGTAGTGTTGTATCTTCCTCTTTATAATCATCCATATCCATTGGTTCTTTTGTATAATAGAGTTTACGTTCTTCTTCTTTTTCATGTAAAACAGTCGCTGCATATTTAAATTTCCGATACTCCAATAACTGAGCTACTAAAGCTTCCCGTGGGTCTTCCTCTTCAAAAAAATCTTCATCATCAATGATTTCAAGCTCTTGTTTTGGAAGCAACATCTGACTTTTAATAGCCATTAAGGTGGCAGCCATGACTAGATATTCTCCAGCGACTTCTAACTCTAAGGTTTGCATCGCATGAATATAAGACATGTATTGTTCAGTTACTGCTGTAATGGGAATGTCATAGATATCGATTTCTAATTTTTGAATTAAATGTAGTAGAAGATCCAGTGGTCCTTCAAAGACATCTAGTTTTAAATTAATTTCTTGCAAAAACGACACCTACTTTCTTTTCTCGACTTCCTAGTTTACCATAAATTTATTCGTTTGTGGGCATTCTCGCAAATTAAGCCCGAGGAAAATGTTCCTTATAAACATCTGCCATTCGTTGTTTGGTAATATGTGTATAAATTTGTGTCGTGGAGATATCTGCATGTCCTAATAATTCTTGCACGATTCTAAGATCTGCGCCATTTTCCAACAAATGTGTCGCAAAGCTATGCCGCAATGTATGCGGGGTAATATTTTTCTCTATCTGGGCTTCTCGAACAATCTGTTTTAAATTTTTCCAAATGCCCTGTCTAGATAACGGTTCGCCATGATGATTAACGAACAGGTGTGTTTCATTCGGATGGTTTTTAATCAATTGAGGTCTGGCTTCGTTCATATAGCGCTCAATCCATTGAATCGCATAATCGCCTAAAGGAATAATTCGTTCTTTGTCCCCTTTTCCGATTGTTTGCAATAAACCAATGGATAAATGCAGATCCCCTAATTTTATTTCAATTAGTTCACTAACTCGCAGGCCCGTTGCATACATCACTTCTAAAATAGCACGATTCCGCATACCTAGTGGTTTACTTGTATCAGGCGTTTCAATTAATCGAGTCACTTCGTCAACAGATAATGTACTTGGCAATTTTTGAACTTTCTTGGGGGAGTCAATATGTTGCATCGGATTATGTTCGCTTAAGCGTTCTTGACGTAAAAATTGATGAAATCCTCTCAAACTAGAAATCATCCGAATCACACTTGCTGAAGCTTGCTGTTCTTCGTGAAGGGATTGCAAAAATTCTGTAATCATGTAACGGTCAACTTCGTCCCAAGAATGCAGGCCTTGTTCTTGTAAAAAGGCTACGTATTTTTTTAAATCTCGTTCGTAACTCCGCCGTGTGTTATTTGATAAGCCCCGCTCTATTTGTAAATAGTGTAAATAATCGACTAATTGTTCTTCCATTATCCTTCCCTCATTTCTAGTACTATCCTATCAGATTATGCCCTAGATTGCATGGGTAAATTCCAACTTATTAAAAAAAATCAACTGACAACAAAAGACTTGTTCACTAAGTCGTTAACTTAAGAACAAGTCTTTTGTTGTTGCTACTATTAGTAAAGAATAAATTTGTTATTTTATATATTTATCTAGAAAAGCAGCTACTGTTTCCTTATATTTTTCTGGGTTTTTATTATAAGCTTTCGCATGCTCTGCTCCAGGCACGACATATTTTTCTTTAGGTCCTTGGGTTGCATTATAAACTTCGTCTAACATACTAAACGGCACAAACGTATCATTTTCACCATGAATAAAGAGCATTGGTAAATGATTCTTTTGTAATTGTTTAACAGCGCTTGCTTCCCCAAAGAAATAGCCAGCTCTAAGTTTCGTAATCCCGCTAGTAACATTAACTAATGGGAAACTTGGTAAATTGAAAAGCTCTTTCAATTGATATTGCAACTCCTGATTGACTGTAGAATAGCCACAATCTTCCACAATGGCTTTCACGTTATCTGGTAATTTTTCCCCGCTCGTCATCATGACTGTAGCAGCACCCATACTGACACCGTATAAAGTGATTTGTTCTTGCTGACCATTTTCGGTTAAAACTTTCTCAATCCATTGGACATAATCTTTACGATCGGGCCAGCCGAACCCAATATAATCTCCTTGACTTTTCCCGTGACCACGCGCATCTGGCGCTAACACATTGTAGCCCCAATCATGATACATTTTCGCAAAGACAGACATCGTTTCTGCCGAACCCATATAACCATGCGCCATAATAACGGTACGATTACTTTTTTTGTCGGCTGGTAAATAAATGGCCTTTAGACGTAGCCCATCTTCCGAAGTAATTGACCATTCTTGTCGATTTTTGTCATCTTTAAACCACGCGCCTTCAGGTGTCTGGACCACTTTTGACCCTGGGGTATTCTCATTTATAAAGTCTTTCTTTCCTGGAACTACTGCATAATTATAAAAATATAAGCCTGCCGCAATTAAACCAATTGCAATTACTACAATAAGCGCAATCAAAATTTTTAACCATCGATTCATCTACGTACTCCTTTTATTTAAACTGTATGATTCATTATAAGTTGTCGCCCTTTTTTTGACAACTACCATTCAAAGATTCAGCCATCTTTCTTTACCACTACAATGAGACAATTTTGTTGCGACAAAAAAAGCATAGCACAAAAATATTACCTCTTGCGCTATGCTCCACTTATCTATTTATAGGAAACTAAAAATTATTTATTTTCAATAAGTTTAAAACTTGACCATGGTTTCAAAAATTCTAATAAGAAACGTTCGTCATCAGAAATACGACCAACCACATTTACACGGCCATCATTTTTCATTTCTTTTAAAGCAATTTGTGTTTCCCCTTTGTATTGTCCATAGCCAACGTTGTCAATCAAGACATCGCCTCGAACAATATCTCTCGTTGTATGAGCTGGGAAAGGACGATCTTTATAGTAAACACGTGTCATTGTTGAACGCAAAACGTAATCAGAACGATCTCCACGATAACTGTGTAAGTTATCGAACAATGCAATTCTTTCATCTTCTGTGATTTCTGGTTCTGTATCCACTTTGATCGAAGGATACGGTGCATGAAAGGCTTCTGCCATTGCTGCTAATTCTGCTTCTGAGGCATAAGCATTTCCGACAGAAATATCATCGATTAATCCTGTTAAAACTAAATGCTTAACTTGCGTTGCAATTTCTAAATCGCGGTGGTCTTCCAAAGAACATAACCCATCTTGTGTCGGCCATGGCCCAAATGTAGCATCGTGTGAGTTCACAAACGCCATCGTATTTAAATTATATTTTCTAAATTTTTCTGAACAATAAACAAAATGCTCATAGCCTAAGCCGGTATAGCGATGTGGATAGAAATTATGTGAGCCTAGTAAATTTTCTGTGTTTGGTGAGTAGGCCATAATATTATCTACATAACTTGTCCCTGAACTCATATTAATTTCAATTTTAATACCATAAGGGTTTCTTGTCATATTCGCCTCTTCTTGCCCAGTAAAACCAAGATCTAAACGAATACCGTAAGCGCCCATATCATGGAAAAATGATAAATCATCATAAGAGATGCCTAATTGTTCGAACAATGCAGGATTAATATCGACCATCACTTCCATACCTAATTGGTTGGCGTAATCTACGACTTTTTTAAACTCTGCTAATACCTTTTCCCGATCATCATTGATTTGCAATAAACTAGTAAAGACACGCTTAAAGCCGTATTTATGAGCCAAATCCAAATATGCTTTGTCCTTTTCAAATGTTGAACGTTCTGGATAAATTGAAATACCTAATTTTCCCATGTGATTGCCTCCTAAATTGTAAAACATAATAATGTATCTGCTTACATTGTAACAAAAAAAACAAAAGTGGTCTACACCTTTCCTATAGGAAATCTTATAAAAATTCCACTGGTTTGTTATCTTCTCTTTTGTTATGATAAAAAAGAACCTAATTGTCAGTGTGAAAGGAAGAGGAAAACAGATGAAACATAAGAAAATGCTTGCTGTTGCTTCAGTTGCAGCATTCACCTTGCTTTTAGCAGGCTGTAACACAACCAATAATAAAGGCACGACCGCAACGAGTGATTCTGTCGCTAAATCCAGTGAAAGCAAAACAAAGGATTCGGTCGACTTAAATTCACTAGATTTACCACAACTAGATGACAAAGTTGCCGAAGATCAAGACTTAGTCCAAATGGTTACTTCAATGGGAAATATTGAAATCAAACTATTTCCTAAACAGGCTCCAAAAACTGTCGAGAACTTTATGAAACATGCCAAAGATGGCTATTATGATGGCTTGACTTTCCACCGCGTCATCAATAACTTTATGATCCAAGGTGGCGATCCTAGCGGTGATGGAACTGGCGGAAACAGCATCTGGAATAAACCATTTGAAGATGAATTTTCAAACCAGTTATATAACATTCGTGGCGCGTTATCAATGGCGAATGCAGGACCTAATACTAACGGCAGTCAGTTCTTTATTGTCCAAAATACAGATGATCAATCTGATGGTCTTTTATATGATGATTATCCAAAAGCAATCATTGATGCTTACAAAAAAGGCGGCTATCCTTCTCTTGATAAAAAACATACTGTTTTCGGTCAAGTAACCAAAGGAATGGATATTGTCGATAAAATTGCCAAAGTCGAAGTTGGTGCCAACGATAAACCAAAAACTGATGTTAAAATTGAAAAAATCAATATTCTTCAAGAAGCAAAAAAATAACAAAAAGTCAGAACGTACGCTGAAGATACGTTCTGACTTTTTGTTATTTTTGAATCGCTTGTAATGCCTTTTCTGGTACTTGGTCTTGTTTGACCTCTTCATACGTATTGATGTGGGCCCCTTTATTTGAGACTTTTAGATAATGATCTGTTTTTAATTCATGGTCCGCTGTGAAAGTTATTTCTCGCGTTTTGCCTTCCTCATCTGCGGCTACTTGCGTATAACTAGCAATTCCATAGCCATTAACGCTATCGGCTTTCTTTGTTTTAACATACACATTTCCTTCTTTAACCAATGGATTTAATTGATCTAACACACCAGCTAATTCGCCAGAGTTCTTCTCTGCGTAAAACTTGGCCCCAAATAAACCACCACCAATAACAATTGCTGTCACCACTAAAAATTTAATAAATTTCATCACATAAATCCTCCCGAGTAATTATTCTCTGTTACTTCTTCCAAAGTATAGCAAGTTTTAAACAATCCTTCCTCGGGCGCAACGACCAGTTTTTCCTCAGACTTATGTCGTATTTTTGTTATTTTGAATAAATAACAAAACACTACTCTTCTATCAATAATTGACTTAATAATTGAATTTCTTGATTCTTAGTTAAGTCAATTGTTTTCATTGTAACCGCTGTGGCTAAACCTAAATAGATTACCACCATTTTAGGAAATAATTCGACAAATTTTCCTTTGTCCATTTGTACATATTTTTTATCCAATAATAAACGCTCTTCAAAAAAAGTTTGAAGCATTTGCTGCAATTCTTCTTCATAACCATGTGCTTTCATAAATAACGCCGTATAGATTTTTTGATGTTTTTGGGCAAATAATATAAAGTTCAGACCCAATGCAATCACTGGGTCTGAGGCACCGACATCTGCTTTATAAAATAATTGCATACGATGAAATAACGATTTAATTAAGGTTCGTTTTAAATCGTCCATGTTGACAAATTCTAAATAAATTGGCTGCGTAGAAATCCCCATAGCATCTGCAATATTTCTAGCAGTTAAATTAGAAAAACCTTTATCTACTAAAATTTTTTCAGCTACGTTTAAGATTTTTTCCTTTGTATATACCTTCGTTCTAACCATTTTCATACCCCTTTTCTCTTTTAGTTAACAATAACTTTATTATGTTCACACAAAAGAAAACCATTTTCATTATATATATAATATTTTACACTTTTTTATGCGTTTCTTTTCTCAAAATTTTCTATACATTTCAAAAAAATTGAGAATTTTCATCGCCTATAAACAAATAGGTCCAGAACAAAAGGTCATCACCTTTTGTTCTGGACACTAAACGGCTGCACTCTTTATTCTTCTATTTGTTTGCCTTGTTCTTTGGCAAGCTCATTTTTATCATAAGCTACAAAGAACGGATAGTAAATCAAAATTGCCACTAGAATTAAAACAATATTCAAAACAGCAGCACGCCAATCGCCGCCTGTCGCCATAAAGGCGCCAATTGGTCCTGGTAAGGTCCAAGGAGCGGTAAAGACAACTTCACTTACTAAACCTAATTTTGTGGCAAACCAAGCAATCGTTGCTAAAACCATTGGTGCAAAGATAAAAGGAATCATTAAAATCGGATTTAAGACAATCGGTACACCGAAAATAACTGGCTCATTAATATTAAAAATAGACGGTGCTAAAATAGCTTTTCCTAGTTTTGAACCATATTCTGATTTTGCCCGGAAGGCTAATAATATAGCTAAACCAATTGTGGCTCCAGCACCACCAATCCAAATAAACCATTGGTAAAAAGGTTCTGCCGCAATCCGAGGTAATGCTTCGCCAGCTGCTTTAGCAGTCGTGTTTTCCTCTAATAGTTGTAGCCATAGAGGACGCGCCAACGATCCTACGATTGAAGCGCCGTGAATCCCAAAGAACCAGAAAAATGTGGTTAAAAAGACTAACAGCAAGACACTCAATAAAGAGTCCGCTGCTTGAACTAGTGGTCCCACTAAGTTCCCTACAAATGTGTGCCAATCAAAGCCTAAATAATAAGTGATTGAACCAATCAATAACATGACAATTAAAGTCGGAGTCAATGATTCAAATGAACGAGCAACAGCAGGTGGAACGTTATCAGGCATTGTAATTTTGAACTTAGACTTATCTGTCACTCGATAGATTTCGACAGCAATAATTGACGTCACAATCCCGACAAACATCCCTGCACCACCCAAATTAGCCATTGGTAAAACAAACCCAGAAACGCCAGCTGCTTTACTGGCTTCTTCAGGAATCGCTACAGGTACTAATGTTAATAAAAAAGCAATCGTAGCCAAAATCCCTCCAGAGACTTGATCAAGATTATATGATTTCGCTAAACTAGCGCCAATGCCAAAAGTCGCATATAACGCCATAATGTACATTGTCATTCGGTAAGGCAATAAGATTGTAGCAGCATTACTTGTTAAAAATTGAGTAATGCCCCAAGATTCTGGTAACGGCGGAAACGCAATAATTAGAAAAAAAGAACCGACAATAATTAAAGGTAATGTCGCAATAATCCCATCCCGCACCGCACGTAAATGGCGCTGATTGGCAATTTTAGCCATTGGTCCAGCTAGATGATTTTCAATCCAAACAGTCAGTTTATCTAACATAAATAACACTCTCCTCTGTTTTTCTCTTAAAAAATAACTCCTTTAATCAGCCATAAATAAGAGATAAGCTCTAATAAAATAAGAGAAATTAAAAACAACCAAATAAAACGCTTACAAAAACCTGTTTTCGTTTCAATAAAATAATGACTATACGCTAACGCAAAAGCAATCCCAACAGGCAAAAAAATCATGGCACCAATATTAAACGGCAGACTGAAAGTCCATAATAAAACACTCGGCAACAGGACACCACATAAGAGCCCCATACTAAAAAGAAAACCGGCACTTTTAACTGAAAACTTAGGAACCATTGCTTGATTGTTTTCCATTTCAATTTCGCTCCTTTCGTTTGTTATTTTGTTACATTTAAAATTATAAGCTATTAAAAATATTATTTCAATCTATTCGCTAATTTAATACTAATTTTAAAATAAAAAACCAGTTCACTGAGTGAACTGGTTTTATGCTTATTCGACAAATTCAAATTCAAAATTACCAATCCGAACAATGTCGCCATCTTTCGCGCCACGTGCTCGTAATGCCTCATCGACACCCATACCACGTAATTGACGTGCAAAACGCATTACTGTTTCATCATGATCGAAATTCGTCATTTCAAATAATTTTTCTAATTTTTCACCAGATAAAACCCATGAAGCATCTGGTTCACGATCAATCGTAAATTCTGGACCTTCTGGTTGGAAGCCATAACGAACGGTTTCTTCCTCTACCACTTCATCTTCATATAATGGGAATTCAGGCGTTACTTCCAACAAGTCAGCTGTTGCATTTAATAAAGGTTCAATACCTTTGCGAGTAACCCCAGAGATTGGGAAAATAGGTAGCTCATCAGCATACTCATCGGTGCGTTCCTTCGCAAGTTGCTCTTTAAATTTCGCTAAATTCTCTTCTGCTTCAGGCATGTCCATTTTATTGGCAACAATAATTTGAGGTCGCTCCATCAAACGTAAATTGTGTGAAGCCAATTCTTTATTGATTGCCAAATAATCTTCATAAGGATCGCGTCCTTCCATGCCACTCATATCAATGACATGTAAAATAACACGCGTCCGTTCAATGTGGCGTAAGAACTGTGTTCCTAAGCCGACACCTTGAGAAGCTCCTTCAATTAAGCCTGGCAAATCTGCTGCAGCGAAGCTTCGACCGTCACTAGTAGTCACCATCCCTAAGTTTGGAACTAACGTCGTAAAATGATAGGCACCAATTTTCGGACGAGCGGACGAGATAACAGAGAGTAACGTTGATTTCCCTACAGAAGGAAACCCAACTAAACCAACATCTGCTAAGACTTTTAATTCTAATTCGATTTTACGTTCTTGACCCGGTTCGCCGTTTTCGGCAATTTCTGGTGCAGGGTTTCTTGGGGAAGCAAAGCGAATATTCCCACGACCACCGCGTCCGCCTTTCGCTACTACTAAGGTCTGACCATTCTCAATTAAATCCCCAATTAAGGCTCCAGTTTCTGCATCACGAACTGTTGTACCTGGTGGAACTTTGACAAGTAAATCTTCTGAACCACGACCGTGCATTCCTTTACTCATACCATTTTCTCCAGGTGTCGCCTTAAAATGACGATTAAACCGGAAATCCATTAATGTGCGTAATCCTTCTTCAACAACTAAAACAACGTCGCCACCGCGACCGCCATCACCACCAGCGGGACCCCCGTCTGGTACATATTTTTCTCTACGGAAAGCAACCATTCCGTCGCCGCCTTTACCAGCTTTGACATCAATCGTCACTTGATCTAAAAACATGGACATATAATTTGTCCTCCTATTCTACTTCTACTATCTTTAATCACCTCAAAAAGCGTGATTCGAAAGTCTTTATTATTGTATCGGGAAAACAACCGTTTGTCTAGCAATTCTAGTTAGTTATCGTTGGAAAAAGCAAAATTTCTCATGAATCTTTCGCTTTCTTTTTGTCGCTTCGCTATCAGTCTTTTGACAAAAAAATTTTAGAGGTTCATACTATAGATAGTTGAAGAAAATCACTTTTTCAGCAAGGGTCCAAAGAAACACAAACATTTAAAGGAGGAATTTTTGTTATGACAGTCAAAGTAGGAATTAACGGTTTTGGAAGAATTGGTCGTTTAGCCTTTCGCCGAATAAAAGAAGTTTCTGATGATATTGAAGTTGTGGCTATCAATGATTTGACTAGCCCAACAATGTTGGCTCACTTATTACAATTTGACTCTACGCATGGCACCTATCCTGGCACCGTGACAGCCACTGAAAATGGCATTGTGGTTGACGGCGAAGAAACCCGTGTCTACGCAGAACCAGATGCAAGTAAAATCCCTTGGGTTAAAGAAAACGGAGTAGACATTGTCCTTGAATGTACAGGTTTTTATACCTCTGAAGAAAAAGCACAAGCTCATTTAGATGCAGGTGTGAAACGTGTGGTTATCTCTGCTCCTGCAGGCGCAATGAAAACAATCGTTTACAACGTCAATGATGATACACTTGATGCCAACGATAAAATCATTTCTGCTGGTTCATGTACGACAAACTGTCTAGCACCGATGGCTTACTTCTTAAATAATGAATTCGGTATTGAAGTTGGTACCATGACAACTGTCCATGCCTACACATCAACACAAATGCTATTAGATGGCCCTGTTCGTGGCGGAAATCTTCGTGCGGCACGCTCTGCTGCAGACAATACTATTCCCCATTCAACTGGTGCTGCTAAAGCAATTGGCTTAGTTATTCCAGAACTTAATGGAAAATTACAAGGCCATGCCCAACGTGTTCCCGTTGTGGATGGATCCTTAACAGAATTAGTTAGCATTTTAAAAACAAAAGTAACAGCTGATCAAGTAAATGAAGCAATGAAAAAACACACCATTGATAACCCTTCTTTCGGTTATGATGATCGTGAAATTGTTTCTGGAGACATAATCGGCACGACAGAAGGTTCGATTTTTGACCCAACGCAAACAGAAGTAACGACAGCTGGCGATTTCCAATTAGTGAAAACTGTGGCTTGGTATGACAATGAATATGGTTTTACTTGCCAAATGATTCGCTTATTGGAAAAATTCGCTAATTTATAATTCCAATGAATAAAAAACTGCCTTGCATAAATTAATGCAAGGCAGTTTTTTTAATGTTTACTTTGACAACTTTGACAAATACCATGAAAAGTTAAGCGATGATCTTTGACTAAAAAATGATACCGACTTTCAACAATTTGCTCTACTTCACCAAGCAAGTCTTCTTCCACTTCCTCAATTGTGCCACATTCTAAGCATAACAAATGGTGGTGAAAGTGTTTGGCGCCTTCTTTTCTTAAATCATAGCGAGCTAAACCATCGTTAAAGCTCACTTTATCAACGACTTTTAAGTCTGTTAAAATTTCTAGCGTTCGATAGACTGTTGCTAGACCAATTTCCGGACTTTTTTGTTTTACCAAGAAGTAAATTTCTTCTGCTGATAAATGATCTTTTTCATTTTCCAATAATACAAGTACGGTTGCTTCCCGTTGTGGTGTTAATTTAAAGCCTGATTCATGTAATTGTTTTTTTGTCTTTTTTAAAGCAGCAGTCGAATCCATTATTACAGCTCCTTGTTTAGAATGATTACAAATTAAGAAACTTAATTTATCAATCAAATTAAAATAATTATAAAAGAAATAACTGTAATTTGCAAGATATTCTCAATTAGCTACCTTAATTTTTTTCTTTTGATTGTTCCAACGAGCCAATTAGAATTGTTTTACCATCTTCTTGTTTAATTAATTTTTGTTTCATTAAATGGCCTAAGGCGCGTTTAAATTGAGCTTTACTAATGCCAAAGGTTTGTTTAATTTCATCAGGGCTTGATTTATCGGTGAAAGGAATTTGGTGATCGTTTGCTCTTTCTAAGAAAGTTAGAATCATTAACGCATCATCGCTGATTACTTCATGACTTCTTGGTTTTAATGAAAGATTCAATACGCCGTCCGGCCGCACGCCAATCACACGCCCCACTACTTTTTCACCTAAACGTGGTTCCTGGAATCGTTCAGAAGGATGGATAAATCCAATGTATAAATCATCAGTTAAAATATACGTTCCTGCAAGTTTCAGACGATACACATGCCCGGTTAAGTTTTGGTTTTGCATTTCAGCATTCCCACGTTTTGCCATTGCTTTAAAGACTTTTTCATCTGCTAATTCGCCCCAAATGCGGTCTTTACTGTCCACTTTTAAAGTAACCATTACTCGGTCTTCTTTTTTAGGCCAAAGTTCCCGCATAGTTGGTAATTCATCCAACGAAATAACGACATCTTTATCTGGTAAGCCAACGTCTACAAAGACACCTAAATCACGTCTCGTTCCTGTGACAGTACCAAAGCCATAGCTACCAATGCGCACAGTAGGAATTGTAGTTGTCAGTGCTGGCTCTTGTTTTTGATTTAAATAACCAAACCCTTCTACAGCCTCCCCTATAGCATGCGTACCTTCTTCTTTTTTTAAACGGAATGTGATGCCATTTTTTTGAACAAAATAAAATTGTTCATTTTCATCGACCACAATGCCGGTAAATGTTGTTGCTAGTAATTCTCTCATTTATCATTAACTCCTCAAGGAAAATCAATCGAACAAAAGATTTCCGCTTTTGTTCGATTGTTTCTATTTTCTTTTATTGCCCTGCATTACGAGAAGCGTTCCCTTTGAACCAACCTGTTTTAGCATTGATTGTAACTAAATACATGTGAACATTTTTCTCTGTAGTGCCTTCTAATAATTTTGATTGATTGTTTGTTGCATAAAGATTGTAGTAACCTTCGCCATTCACAATTTTGGCAGGTTCTAAAGAATATCCGCCAGGAACCACATAGCCACGAGCAATCACTGTGTCTAAGACTTTTTCTTTCACACCTGGTGCCCATGTCCACGCTGGATTGCTACTATCAGCGATATCGGCAGCATCTGGCGCATAAAGCGGACTAGTGTAAACCCCGTCACTATTCGGCGCCGTGTAGCCATTCGCTTCTGTTTTTGCTGTTTCTTCCTTCTTAGCGTCCTCTTTTTTTGCGGCAGCAGCTTGTTTCGCTTGTTCTTCTGCTTGTTTTGCTTGCTCTGCGGCAGCTTGTTCTTCTGCAATTCTTTTCTGTTCTTCTTCAACCTTGGTTAACGCTTGGTCAGCTGTCGTGACTTGTTTGACCAGTTCTTTTTTCAGCTTATCACTTGTTACTTTATCTACTTCTGCCTTAGCAGCTTGATACGTGTCTCGATTCAGCTGATTGGTAGTTTTTCCATCTTTATAAATGACCTCAACCGCTTTTTTAGCTTTTTGTAATTGGTTGTATTGTTGGTTCGCTTGATCGATTGCTTGGTTCATCAATTGGTCAAATGGATCATTTCCTGTTAATTTCTTTACGGAAATTGGTTGATCAGCAGCTAGAATCGCCGGTTTCAACTCATTGCCATTGACAATCGGCGCCTCAAATAATTGGTTGATTTGTTGAATGGTTTGTTGCTTCTCTTTCAATGTTTGAATTTGTTTATTTAATTGAGAATACTCTTCTGAATCTTTAATTTCCGCGACTTGTTTTGAGAGTTTTTCTGGACTAACAGTCACCATATCGGGTTTAATAAAAACTTGCTCCTTCGTGGTATAAAAGGCTGCTAGTTCATCTTTCAGCGTATCTGTTTTCTTGGTTAGTGCCGCCGCCTCTTGCGCGGCAGCTTTTTTTGCGTTTGATCATGATACGCCCAAGCACTACCTCCAGCTAATAAAACAACCGCAAGCGCAACGAAAACTACTTTTTTTGATGGTTTCTTCGGAGCAGGCGCTGGTTGAGCATTCCCAGTTTCATTCATCGGTGGTATCACACCTGAATCTGAAACTTTTCCCTCGGTTGCATCAGCGTCGCTCGGTGCCTCTAGCGACGCTGCACTTGTTAACCCTTCTTCAGAATCTGAAATGGATTCAGTTGGTGTTTCGGCTTGGGTTAATACTGCCTCACCGCTGTTTTCTAACTCTTGGGTCTCTGCTGTTTCTTCTGATGGATTTTCAGACATTTCTGTATCTGCTCGATGCGCTTGAATATAAGCTTGCAAAGTTTCGTTTGGTGTTACATCTTGATCTTCTATCGGTGGTTGTGAAAAAATTTCTTCTTCAGAAGTGGTAGAGATAACTTCAGTTCCTGAAATCTCTGTTAAAGCTTCCTCTTCTGACTTCACCGTCTCAGATACCTCAGCTGTTTCTGCTTCAACAGTAGTTGTTTCTTCCGTTGTTTCTTCTGTTGTTTCCTCTAAATTAACTGCTTCGTCCGTTGCTAGTTTTTCTTCTGTTGAATGAGTAGGCGTCTCTTCTGTCGCTGGTATCGACTCCTCCACCGAATCATGAGTCTCCTCACTAGCCCCTTCTTGAAGCGATGCTTCTAGACCAGAAACATCCTCTGAATCAGAGACTATTAAGTTATCTTCTGTCGACTCTTCTTTTTTGTCATCATTACTTTCTTCTTCTGGTGATTCGCCAAACAGTTCCATCACATGGCCTAAGCTCATATCTTTTAACTCAGACCACTCAATATTCTCATTTAATTGATCTTCGTGTTCTTCATTTTCCTGTGTTTCAAAATCTATATTTGTTGAAGTCGTTTCCGCTTCTTCTTTATCAACTGTTGTGTCAGTTAGTGAATAGCCACATGTTGGGCAGGTCGTTAATTCTGCATCGAATTCGTTCCCGCACTTCGGACATTTTTTTGTCATTCTTCCGCCTCACATTCTGCTAATATTCCATTACTTCTAATTTACCACAACTTGCGCCTTCTTCCAATAACTAGCAATGACATTTAGAGACTTTTTAAAAATCAAAAGCGGCTCTTCTCGCATGCACGAAAAGAGCCGCTAAACGGTATGTTTATTCTAAAAAGTCTTTTAATTGTTTTGAACGAGAAGGATGTCTTAGTTTTCTTAACGCTTTTGCTTCAATTTGACGAATACGTTCGCGAGTGACACCGAAAACTTTTCCGACTTCTTCTAGCGTACGTGTCCGACCATCATCTAAACCAAAACGTAAACGTAAAACATTTTCTTCACGGTCTGTTAAAGTATCCAGAACATCTTCTAGTTGTTCTTTTAACAATTCGTAAGCTGCATGTTCAGCAGGACTGGTAGCATCTTGGTCTTCAATGAAATCACCTAAATGTGAATCATCTTCTTCACCAATTGGTGTTTCTAAAGAGACTGGCTCTTGTGCGATTTTTAGGATTTCACGAACTTTTTCTGTTGGTAAATCCATTTCCGCACCAATTTCTTCTGGCGTTGGTTCTCTACCTAAATCTTGCAATAGTTGGCGTTGAATCCGAATCAATTTATTGATTGTTTCAACCATGTGAACAGGAATTCGAATCGTTCTAGCTTGGTCCGCAATTGCCCGCGTAATCGCTTGACGAATCCACCAAGTAGCATACGTAGAGAATTTGAATCCTTTACGGTAGTCAAATTTTTCAACAGCTTTCATTAAGCCCATATTACCTTCTTGAATTAAATCCAAGAATTGCATACCACGACCTACATATCGTTTGGCAATTGAAACAACCAAACGTAAGTTAGCTTCTGCTAAACGTTGTTTTGCTTCTTGATCGCCTTCTTCAATTTTAAGTGCCAATTCAACTTCTTCTGCGGCAGTTAATAATTGAACGCGCCCAATTTCTTTTAGGTACATACGCACGGGATCATTAATTTTAACACCTGTTGGCGCAGATAAGTCTTCTGCTTGGGCCTTTTCCGCTTCTTTTTCATCTTTTTTCAAGCTATGTTCACTTGGGTCTCCATTTTCATCGACCACGCTGATACCAGCATCTTCAACTTTTTGGATCAATTTTTCCATAGCTTCTGCATCCAAAGTATACGGTGTGGCTAATTGATTCGCTAAATCATCATAAACCACTGTTCCTTTAGGCTTGTTTTCTTTGATAAATGCTGCCACTGCAGCTTCATATTTTTTACTTGTTTCTTTTTCCATGAAAGAAGGCCCCCTTCATTTTTCGGTTCACGCTTGAAATAACTGATAAATCACTGGGACTTATCAAAATAAAATGAACAAAACGCTTAGTTCTATTCATTATATTGCTTAAGTAAATGTTCGTTGAGCTTTAAGCTGTCGAGCCAATTGGATAATCTCCATTGTTAATTCGGCTTCAAGCTGTTGGTTGCCCACTCGTTTTGCTTCTTGCTGTTGAATCTTTTTCTGCTCAATTGCCTCTGCAATACTTGATAAGGCAATTACATGTAATAAATCGGCAACTTCTCGCTCAGAGCTTTCTTCCGATAAATTCTGATACGCAATTTCAATTGCTAATTGTTTGGTTTGATTATCTTGCAAGAAATTAATAAAATCGGCAATGTCGAAACTTTGATGCAGTGTCGCATAACTTTCTAGCAAGAAATATAATTCTTGGTATTCATCATGAGCGAATGAAAAATCTGGCAATTGTTGAATGGTTTGCCGTACTCCTTGTTCATTCATTAAACGAAATAATAAAGAACGTTCTGCTTTTTGAACTTGGGTTAACGGTAACTTGTTCTGGACGTGATTCTCTTCAAAAACAGGTTCTTCCATTGGTGGTGGCATCATTTCATCTTGATAAAATTGTTGCCTTTCTTGCCGTTGGACTGAACGTTGCTCTTGCTTCAATTGATTGAATTGCTCTTCCAAACTATGAACAGAAAGTTGAAATTCCTGAGCAATTTGGTTTAAATAACGATCACGTTCCAAGGGAGATTGAACATTGGTTAACTCCCGTAACAATTCGTTCACATAATCCAATTGTTCTTTTTCGTTATTCATGTTTCTAGTTAACCGATGATAATTCATTTTAAAACTAAAAACTGTTTCTCGGCCATGATTGGCTAAATTTTGAAAAGCTTCTGCGCCATATTTCCGCACATATTCATCAGGATCCAGCTTTTCAGGGATGCTGACAATACTCAAGTCAAAATGACTGTTTTCTTGCAATAATTGAATCGCACGGTTTGTGGCTTGAACACCGGCATTATCGCCATCGTAACAAATAACTACTTCCTTAGCGACCCGTTCCAAACGCCGAATTTGTTCATTGGTCAAGCTAGTCCCCATTGAAGCCACCCCACTTTTTACGCCTGATTGCCAAGCAGCGATAACATCCATGAATCCTTCAAAAAGCAAGACCGTATTTTCTTTACGAATTTCTTTTCTGGCTCTATCAAAGTTAAACAGCGTTTCTCGCTTATTAAAAAGTGTTGTTTCAGGACTATTCAAGTATTTAGGCATCTCATCCCCTGGAAAATCAGCTGTTTTTAACAAGCGACCAGAAAAGGCGATGACATTGCCTTGGGGATCATTAATTGGAAACATGATTCGTTGATAGAAACGATCCAAAAACGTACCGTTATCTCTTTGGACAAACAGCCCAGAAGGCTCAAAAAGCGTTTCATCCAGTTGTTCGTTTTTAAAAACTTGACTTAAGAAATCACGTTTTTGCGGCGCAAATCCAATTTGAAAGGTCTCAATTAGTTCTTGTGTTAACCCCCGCTCTAATAAATAGTTTAATGCGGGTTCGCCAATTTTAGTATTCACTAAAATATGATGGTAAAGTTCTGCGGCTTTACTATGCAGTTGTAACAAACTCCGTCTTTGTTGGTTTTCTGGGGTATCCGCTACTTCACGCGGCTCTGACCAATCAAAGTCCACAGATAAATGTTCCAAATCTGCAACACGTTTCACGGATTCTGGAAAACTAATGCCTTCAATTTCTTGCAAGAAATTAAAAACAGTTCCACCTTTCCCGCAGCCAAAACAGTGAAAAATTTGTTTGTCTTCTGCTACTGAAAATGAAGGGGAACGTTCTTCGTGAAACGGACATAAACCCATATAATTTTTACCGGATTTTTTTAACTGGACATACTGCCCAATAATATCTACTATATTCGTTCGGTGACGAACTTCCTCAATGACTTCCTGAGGAATGCGTTGTGCCATTGTCCTCACCTCCTAAGAATAGCATTGTGCTAACTCATGTGATTGACCGTTTAAAAAACGCACTGTCATTTCAGTGCGAATTCCAATGGACACATTTACACATGATTTATTGTATCACATAATCGCTGTTTTTCAAGTATCTTGTTTCAACTCAACAAAAAAAGAAAGTATCTAGGACAAAAGTCTTCCTGACTCCTGCCCCAGACACTAACTCTTAAAATAATCAGTTAAACATCAAGCTTGCTCCGACTTCCTTCAAGATTTAAAGAAGAACTGCATTTCTGGAGACGAATGCTTTTAGCTCAACCTCTGCTTTTTATAAATCTTTAATTGTTTTTCCAGCACGTTTCATTTGTACGAAACCAATTGTTACACGCACCACAATATTAATGGCCATCATAATAAAGAAGAGACCCATTGTTTGCGAAGTTAAGAAACCAATTTCTAAAATGTTGTGGAATAACATAGCTGCTACATAAATACCAATAATGGTACTGAAAACCAAGAAAATGCGTAGTGGATTTAAAGGCAGACATGCTCGAACAACAGCCATACAGCTAATTCCAACTAATAAATAATACATTAACGTCGTGGTGTCTAAAGAAGAAAATCCTTGATTTTGTCCAATCAGATAAACAGCAATGATATTCGCTACAACTAAAAGCGCATTAACAGACGCATTTTTCAAAGCTGTTGGTAAAAACTTCCCGACAACTTTTCGTTTGTCCCCTTCGAAAGATAAGAAGAAGGCTGGATATCCTTCAATTGCTAAATCAATCAAGGTCACTTGAATCGGAATGAACGGGAACGCAATGGCCGTTAAGGCACAAATGATTGAGAGAATAAACGAATAAATCGTTTTAATGAAGAAAACGCTGGAAACTCGGGTTACATTATTTACCACACGTCGTCCTTCAAACAAGACATCTGGTAACGTTGTAAAATCAGAATCTAGCAAAACTAGATTAGAAATTTGCCGAGTAGCGCCATCTCCCTCTGCCATGGCGATACTACAATCCGCTTCTCGTAACGCTAAAACATCGTTAACGCCATCGCCGGTCATCGCCACCACATGCTCTGTGTCTTTCAACTCACGCACAATGGTTCGTTTTTGCTGAGGCGATACACGTCCGAACACTGTGTATTGCTGAACTGCTTCACGCACTTCTGCTTCTGTCGTTTTGGTCGACAAATCAATATAAGACTCATAACCGGGTAGCCCAGCACGACGAGCAATATTTGAAACAGTCACCGGATTATCACCAGAAATTACTTTTAAGTCGATTCCTTCTTCTTTTAGATAAGCCAGTGTTTCTTTGGCATTTTGGCGAATTGGATCATCAATTTCTAGAATTGCTAATGGCTCTAAATAAGGCATTTTGGTTTCGTTTAACGGTTGTTGCTCCGCAATAGCTAACATCAAGACGCGATACCCATTCTCTTGTGCTGTAAAAACAGCTTCTGGCAACCGACTATCGTCTACCAAACGCTCAGGAGCCCCTAAATAAACTGTCCCAATTTCTGGAAATTCAATAGCTCCCCATTTTCGTTCAGAAGAAAAAGCCAAGACTTCTTTTGCGCCAAATCGATTGGATACTTCATAATGATCACGAATTGCTTGCATTGTAATATTATTATCTGTACTTTCAGATAGGTAGCTTCCGATAATCTGCGGGAAGAGTTCTTCATATTTGTCATGCAAGATAATCGCCTTTTGCACTTTCATTTTACCTTCTGTAATCGTTCCAGTTTTATCTAAACACAAAGTGTCCACATGGGCCAATGTTTCAATTGAGTACATATCTTGTACTAGAATACGTTTTTTGGCTAACTTAATGACACCTGTTGTCAGCGCAATACTAATTAATAGTACTAATCCTTTTGGTAACATCCCTAACAAAGCAGCTGAAGAAGCAACAACAGATGTTTTAATGCCAGCATCTCTTAGCCAAAAAGCTTCAACAAATAAAATAATCCCTAGAGGAATAATCACCCAACTTGTAAATTTAGAGACTTTACGAATCGAATTGACTAACTCTGATTGAATTGGTTTATGCACTTTAGCTTCTTGGGTGATTTTCACAGCATAGTTTTCGGCACCAACGTGGATAACACGGGCATAGGCTTGTCCGCTAACAATGAAACTTCCAGAAAGCAAGGTATCGCCGATTTCCTTTTCAATTAAATCTGATTCACCTGTTAACAACGCTTCATTCGCTTCGACTTTACCGTCAATAACTTCCATATCAGAAGGAACTTGTTCCCCTGCAGAGATAATAACAATATCTTCCATAACTAGTTCTTTTGTATCAATTTCTTGTTGTACGCCATTTCGAACAACATGAACATTTTCTTTTGCCACAATAGATAATTTTTGAACTAAATTACGGGCATGAATTTCTTGGAAAATCCCGATTGACATGTTCACAATAATAATCGCTAAGAAAGCCAGATTGGAATACGCTCCGACAAATAGTAAACAAACAGCGATTGCAAAGTTTAAAAAGTTGAATAACGTCATGACGTTATCAAAAATAATATCTTTTGTAGATTTTGCTACATTTTCCTCATAATTATTTTGAAGGCCTAACTCTTTCTGCTTGGCAACTTCTTCTGTACTTAACCCTTTTTTCAGGTCGACTTTATTCAACATCCAGCTCTTTCCCTACCTTTTCAATTAATCAGTTACATCCCTTCTAGTTTACTTGCATTTTCATGAAACTGCAAGAAAAGCCTAAAAAATTCCTGTAAGTTGAAAGAATTCTTTAGACTTTTCTCGTTTTAATTTAACTTTTCAATAAACCAACGATTCATTTTGACAATTTCCGCATAGAACATATTGCCACCATTTTGATAAAGGTAACCCCCATTGTAAACTAACGCTTGCCAACGATAATAACGATATTTCGTATTTTGGTCATTTCCTAGCAACGGTGAAAGGACTTCTCTTGAATATTCTTCTGCTAACTCTGTCGTGTGTTTCCCGCCGCGTTCTTTAACAAACTGAATATAATCCAGTCCATAATTATATGCTTGTACGCCTGTCCACTCATCACAGCCAGCTTCTTTTGCTTTCGCTAACGCTTCCGCGAGAAATTTGACGCCATGTGCGATACTTTCCTCTGGTGTTTCAATCACTTCTTGTTGTCCATAAACACTTTCACTGCTCTGCATAATATCGCCAGATTTCCCTTTAGATTCTGTATAGATAATCGCTAAAGCTAATGTTTTGTATTCAGGTATTTTATTTTTTTTGACTTCTGCTTCTACTTGTTTTTCAAAGGTCATTACCGTTTCAACATTTTGATGTATTTTATAGCCAAGATAGCCAAGACCAGCAACTAAACCAACAAACAAAAGTAGCATGATTTTATAAATTATTTTTCTTACTCTACGCATCGAATCATCCAAACTTTTTCTTTTAAGATACGTTCTATGTTACTTGAAATAACTGAAAAAAGCGAAGTTTTTGTTACTTCTTTAGTTTTATTTAATAAAAGTAACTTTTTTGTGAACAAACCGTAACTTCGCAAGATTGAACGTTTTCACCTAGAATAGAATAACAAGTAATTTTATCGAATTTCATCAAAAAAAGGGCTGCCTTACGGCTAGCCCTTTTTTACTTTTATTTTACGGTAACATTTCCGATTACATCATTCATTGAAGTCGTTTGACCTGCTTTTTGTAAATCGTATTGAGCAACAATATCTTGATTTGTGAAAACAACAATTAAATCTGATTTTTTGCCAGCTTGTTCTAATGCCGCTAAATCAATGGTTGCAATTTTATCGCCTTGTTTTACAACTTGGCCTTCTTCAACATGTAATGTAAATGGTCCACCTTGTAACTCAACAGTATCTAGACCCATGTGTAATAATACTTCAATGCCTGAATCTGTTTGGATACCTAACGCATGTTTTGTTGGGAAAATGCTAGTAATTTTACCAGCAACGGGTGTTGAAACTTCGCCGTCTGTTGGTACGACAGCAAAACCGTCACCCATCATTTTTGCTGAGAAAACATCATCTGGTACTTCAGAAATAGGAATAACTTTCCCATTCGCTACAGAATATAATTCAGTTTCTTTCGTTGAAACTGGTGCTTTTTCTTCAACAACTGATTGAGAAACAGGTGTTTCTTTGACTGGTGTTGCTGGCGCTTGGTGGTTATATAATCGTTGCATTTCGTCAGCAACAAATTGTACTTCCGTACCAACGATCACTTGGATATTGGTGTCATCAATGACTTTCACACCAGGAACCCCAGTTGCTTTAATTTTTGCTTGATCCACTTTGCCTGTATCTTTCACTGTTAAGCGTAAACGAGTTGTACAGTTATCAATAGAAGTTACATTAGCATCAGCGCCTAAACCATCATAAATACGACGAGCTAGAGAAGCAAATTTGTTGTCACCTTCTGCAACATCTGGCGTTTCTTCGCCATCGCCTTCTTCACGTCCTGGTGTCATTAAGTTAAACTTAGTGATTGCAAAACGGAAACCGAAGTAGTAAATTGCTGCAAAGACAAGTCCTTGAACCACCAACATCATTGGATGATTCGCGACTGGGTTTTTCAAACTTAAGAAGAAGTCTACAAAACCTGCACTAAAGGCAAAGCCAGCTGTCCAATGCATAAACGCAGCGAATGCTAAAGAAATACCTGTAAAGACCGCATGTAAAACATATAAAGGCCAAGCAACGAACATAAATGAGAATTCTAAAGGTTCAGTAACGCCTGTAAAGAAAGCCGCAAAACCAGCAGCTAACATTAATGAAGCTGTAACTTTTTTCTTCTCAGGACGTGCACATTGATAAATAGCAAAAGCACCTGCTGGTAAACCGAACATCATTACTGGGAAGAAACCAGCTTGGTACATCCCTGTTTGTCCTACAATTGCTTTACCAGTATCTAACGCTTGTTGACCAGCTAAAAAGTTCCCAATATCATTGATACCAGCAACATCAAACCAGAAAACAGAATTCAAGGCATGGTGTAATCCTGTTGGAATTAATAGTCGGTTAAAGAAACCATACAAGCCAGCTCCTACGAAACCTAAGCTAGAGATTCCTTTACCAAATGCAACTAATCCGTTATAAACAACTGGCCAGAAGAAGAATAAGACAGCTGAGATTGCTAACATCGAAATAGCTGACATAATAGGAACTAAACGTTTTCCACTAAAGAATGATAAAGCCATTGGCAATTTCACACCAGAGAAACGATTATACATTGCCGCGGCAACTAAACCAGCGACAATCCCGACAAAGACATTGTTGTCCATGCTGTTGAAGGCTGGGTTTACTTCAGCAATATCCTTGAAGCCTTTAATGGCTTGGATAGAAGCAGGCGCTAAAACAGTTTTTGGCACTAAATAAGCGACTAAACCAGCTAATGCTGCCGATCCATCTTTATCTTTTGACATTCCTAACGCTAAACCAACCGCAAATAATAATGCTAAGTTGTTTAAGATAGCCAAACCACCATTCATTAGAAAAGTTGTGGCTGGACTAGCACCGATTGTTCCCACGATCCAGTTAGCAATACCGACTAATAAAGAAGCCGCCGGTAATACAGCAACTGGTAACATTAACGAACGTCCCATTCTTTGCATATACGCTTTCATTATACGTAACTCCTCACATAAACTATTTAATTTTTATTATTTGGTCATTCTTAATCGTTCAATGTGAATCGATAAATAACCAAGTTCTTCATTTGGTACTTGATAATGAAAATTTCTCATTAATAATACTTGTACTTTTTTTGAGATTTCATAGCTTTCAGCATACTTTTTCTTTACGACTTCCAAAATTTCTTCATCTAAAACAGCGTATTGATTTTGTTGGAAGCGATGAATAAACAAACGTAAATGATTCACCAAACGTGAATAACTGAGACTATTTTTATCATCATGAATATCAATAGCCAATTCCTGCTCGATTAAATGAATAATTTCAGAAACGATTGTAACTTCACGGATACTTTTACTATTATCAGTACGCCCGCTGCGAGCACTATGGATATGAATCGCAATATACCCCGCTTCATCATAACTAAATGGAATCTCTAAGGTTTGTGTTAAATATTCTACAGCCCATTGAGCAATAGCAAATTCTTCACTATATAAAATCTCAATTTCACTTAAAAGCTTGTTCCGAACAATAATATTATTTTGAATATTTTCAGCTGCAAAAGCAATGTGATCACTCAACCCAATATTAATATGTTCATTCAACTTTTCACCCAATACCGTTTCAGCATGTTGGATAATTTCTTCACTCGCTAAAAAGTATTTGTCTTCAATTTGTGATAGCAGTACTTGAAGTTTTTTCAGTCCTTCTGGCTCCATCACAAACATCCGCTCCACCAATTGTCGAGATAAGACATCATTTTTAGTCTTATTAAACCCGACGCCTTTACCGACAGCTACTTTCTCCTGTCCTTCGTCAAGAACAAGTACAGCATTTTGATTTAGCACCTTTTTAATTTTCATAAATGACCCTCTTCTGCAGAAGTAATTCTAACATTTTCAGTGAAAACAACAAAAAAAGCATAGAACAATCCCGTTAAACATGTTGCGTAACCATTGTACACCACATTGTATTACGAAATTCTTCCATGCCTAGTATTATCTAGTCACATGAAAACGCTATTCATTTGTTAACAGTGCTTATTCTAACGAGTATCATTATTTTTGTCAACCTTTTTCAATTATTTTTTTATTAATTGTTGACTATTAACAAAAAAGAAGCTCTTATCGGAAAAAAAGTACCTTCAGCTAAAGGTACTTTTGTTCACTAATTTATTCTTTATAGGCATACTTATATGTGCTCGTTGCACCGAAGTTATGATACTGAATACCTTTGACACCTGGTCGTACAAGCTGACTACGGGCCTCTTGGTATAAAGGAATTAAAGCGGCATCTTCTTCCACCAATACTTTTTCAGCTTTAATTAATGTTTGCCAACGAGTTTCAGGCTCATTTGCGTATTTAGTTGTTGCTTCTTCAATTAGTTGATCAAACGTTGGGCTAGAATAGTTCATACGGTTACCACTAACTGAGCTTTCTAAGAAAGTCATTGGATCCTGATAATCGGGTCCCCACATGCCAACAGACAATTCATAATCCCCTTTTCTCATTAATTCAATTGCATTATTTAAAGGAACTGTTTTGACATTAATAGTGAGACCAGGCAACGTTTCTTGTAACTGGCCTTGGATAAATTCAGCAACTTTTCGGTCACTATCACCATCTCTTGAAAGAAGTTCAATGGCTACATCTCCGTTTAGCTCTGCTTTTGCTTTATCTAAATACTCTTTGGCTTTTTTGGCGTCTGTTTTGACAAGAGCGCCTGCTTCTTGACGAAAATCTTCATTCGTTTCTGGGTTATATACAAATTTTTCTGGAATGTACCCATAAATTTCTTTTGAGCCATCTGCTAAAATATTATCGACTAAACTTTTTTTATCCAAAGCATAAGCTAAAGCTTTGCGGACATTCTCATTTGCAAAAATGGATGGTTTTTCGTTTCTTTTTTGGTTTAAACGTAAGGAATAGACTTTTGACCGTTCGATTGCTTCATAGTCTGGGTTGTCTCGATTTTGTTTAGCAAAATCTCCTGTTAAGACAGCCACATCTAATTCACCTGATTCGTACAAATTATAAACGGTATTGGTTTCTTTAAGAACTTCAAAATGAATCGTTTCTGATTTTACTTTTTCTTTATCGTAATAGTAGGGATTACGCACAAAATCCCACGACATCGCTGACTGATCCCAATTTTTCATTAAAAACGGACCATTAGATACAATCATTTCACTAGAAGTGCCATAGGCTTGTCCTTTTTCTTTCACGAATGCTTCGTTTTGTGGGAAAAATGGAGAAAATGCCAATAACGACGTAAAATATGGTACAGGCTTTTCTAAAGTAACCTCCAAAGTATAATCATCAAGCGCTTTGACACCCAATTCCTCTGGTGCTTTTTCCTCTTTTGTAATAGCTGTTCCGTTCAGAATCGTTCCTTCTAACAAGAAAAAGTAATTGGCTTGGTTTTTGGGATTCGCTAATTTACGCCAAGCAAAAACGAAATCATTGGCTGTTACAGCATCACCATTGGACCACTTGCCATCTTCTCTTAGTTTAATGGTATATCGTTTGCCATCCTCAGAAATTTCTGGCATCTCTTTAGCAGCAGCAGGTATTAGTTGATCTTTTTCATCCAATTGATATAACCCTTCAAAGACATTGGACTGTGCGTTAATACTGGCTTCATCTTGTGTAAAAATAGAATCCATTGAACCGATTTCCGAGTTCTCCATTAAATTTAAAACTTTTTTCGAGACACTGGTTTTCTCAGTTGCTTTCTCGTCTATTTTTGTTTCTGCTGTTGTGCCACAACCTACCAAGACCGTACTAACAAATAACATAATCCCCATCATTTTTAACTTTTTCATACTATTCCCCCTATGTGTCAATCAAACGGCAACTCTTCCATGGAAAGCCGTTCTTGCGAAACTATCAAGCATGCGTAGGGCAAGCCCTCATTTTCGTACTCAAATTCTCCCCGCTGGTTGTCAATTGGGTCTGCACGCAATTGCATTTTTGCCGGCTGAAAGTCTGCCTGGATCTCACTATTTGCGACCATTCTAAAAACATCTAAATTGCCGAAATAATGATTCCACCGCTGTCTATCCCCGTCTCGGTAAGCACCTCCGCCAAAAGACAAATCCGCAAAGAGCCAGCCGTACGGTTTTATATAAAATTGTGCCCAATCATGACAGCCTGTATAATGTGTAGAAACATATAATCCCGATTGCCATTTGGCTGGTATCCCTGCAATCCGACAAAGCGTGATAAACAAAATCGCTTGCACGCCGCAGTCACCTTTTAAATTAGTTGCAGCATACTCTGAAATATTGGAAATTGTAAAATATTCACGCATGAAAGAATAATGAATCTTTGTCGTCACAAAGTCATAAATCAAGCGTGCCTTTTTTAAGGGATTACTTTCATCGCCCACAATCTCATCTGCTAAATTTCTTAAATAAGGCGTGAATCGAATATGCGGTAACTGTTCCTCTAAATCAAAGCTTGGTTGCATTTTGTCTACGTTATTTTCTTCTAACTGTTGGTAAACCATCCGATTAACATAACAATATTCAACTGTAAACGTTTGATTTTCTTTTAAGATTGTTTCAAAACACAGTGTTCGTTGAGGCGCATCTTCTGCCGCAATATAGGTTGCTTCAGGTGACGTAGCTAGGATTTCAATTTCTGATTGTTGTTGACACGCTTTGGGCAGCGGCAAATGGACACGAACACGCTCACCTGGACGCTCAAATTCTTTTTTCACCTGAATGGTGGCTTTAATTGTTGTTCTCACTTTTCTACCACCGTTTTTTTGCATTTGTTCGATGTTCTCTTTTAGTTCTTTTTTGCGGAGAATTTCTAATTGATTGCTTTCTGCTTCCCGCAAACGTGCAACATATGCCGCATTTGTTTTAATTAAATTGGCCAAAAATCGAAGTTGGAAATACGGTTCACCATCAATATAAACCCAGTCCACTAATCCCGTTTCTTTTAAACGAATTAATTCCTCTGTTTGATAATCCTGAAAAGTATCTCTCATCATTTGATCAGCTTTTGCAAAGCTATGAGGATACTCATTCATACGCATCATTTTAATGACATCTTTTTCAATTATCAAACGTTCTTTTAATGCCTGCGGAAGTTCTTTTGTCAACCAAAAATCAATGGCAATATCCGCACTTGCAAAATCGCCAAATTCTTTCACCCTTTGAATTTCCTCAGGCAAAGGAACACTAAGATACTTTAAATCATACTTCATTTACTTTACTCCTTTTTTAATGAGAAATGCCTAATCCAGCTGCTTCTCCTAATTCCAATAATGGTTTTGCTTCTAAGGATACGCCCCCAGTTACGGGCGCAGTTTCTAAACCGAATGTCGCATCTAAATCTGCTCGTGTGATATTCTTTTGAGCAGCAGCTAAATGGGCAGCAGCCGTGATGCCAATGGTTGTTTCTTCCGCCATACAACCAATCATGCATTCGATGCCTGCTGTTTCACAAATCTGATTAATTTTCAGCGCTTCATGAATGCCGCCACACTTCATTAATTTTATATTGATAACATCGACTGTGCCTTTTTTAACTAATTCCAACGCATCTTGAGCATCAAAACAGCTTTCATCAGCCATAATTGTCGTATTAACTTGTGAAGTAACGTATTTTAGACCTTCTAAATCGCGTCTTTTAACTGGCTGTTCCACTAATTCAATTTGATAATCTGCTAATGCTTGAATCGCTTTAACTGCATCTTTGGGCGTCCAAGCCTGATTCGCATCTAAGCGGAGCTTGATATCAAAGCCAACTGCTTCACGAATCGCTTTTACTCTTGCGATATCAGCTTCAATTCCTGTTCCGACTTTAATTTTTAATGTATCAAAACCTAGTTTGACTTTTTCGACGGCTTTTTGTGCCATCACATTTGGTTCATCAATACCTAGTGTAATATCCGTTATTACTTGGTTATCATAGCCGCCTAACAATTGATAAAGAGGCAGTTGAGCTTTCTGACCCATCAAATCATAACAAGCAATATCGATTGCTGCTTTTGCCGCTGGAGCGAAAGCAGATATTTTATCCATCACTTCATGAATTTTCTCAATATTAAAGGGGTTTAAGCCAATGATTGCTTGGCCAAATAATTCGATCGTTTCAAGCGTGCCAGCCAACGTTTCACCGGTAATAAAAATGCCTGGCCCTCCTTCTCCATATCCAACTAATCCCTCTTCTGTTTCAATTTCCACAATTGCACTATCCGCTGATTCTATCGTCCCCAAAGCGATCGTAAATGTTTCTTTCAGTTTAATTTTCGATGCCCTAACATGTACCTGCTTAATTTTCATAAAATCCTCCCTTTGATATTTCCAATTGACTGAAAATTCAGTTTTTTAAAAATATCCAAAAATTAAATTTAGATTGTTATCGATCATTCTAAACTCATTGTTTTCTAATGTCAATAAAATAATGAGATTTAGATTAAAATAAAATGAATTTCGAATTTTATGAGCTTTTTTAATAAATCAGTAAATTCCATGACATGTGAGATACTTCTCATTTACAAACATTCTTAAAAAAGGTATGATAGTAAAGAGGCAACTTGCAAAGGAGTAGAAGACGAATGAGTGAACAACCTCAACAACGTTCAACCGAAGAAGTTGAAGCAATTAAAGAAGATATTTTAACTGCATTAGAAACAGTGATTGACCCTGAATTAGGCATCGATATTGTTAATTTAGGACTAATTTATGAAGTTGAATTTGCAGAAGAAACTGGTGATACTGTCATCAAAATGACCTTAACCACAATGGGTTGTCCGTTAGCAGATGTTTTAACAGAACAAATCCATGGTGTTTTAAAAGATATTCCTGAAGTGAATAATATCGAAGTAAAATTAGTCTGGTACCCTGCTTGGACAACGGATAAAATGAGCCGTTACGCACGAATTGCTTTGGGTATTCGCTAGTTATTTCGAGACTAATGATAAAAAACATATGAAAGAACCGATTGGTCCGTTCTTTCATATGTTTTTTTGTTTGTTTAATTTACTTATTTGAAAAAAACTACCTGATGCCATCAATACTTGGCTTTTTCCAAATTTTTGCTACTGGATGGAAGTCTAATAAAAACTGTAGCTGCGTTCCACCGAAGCCTGACGCTCCAGCAAACATGATATGAAAAGTGAGCCCTCTATCCATAATCAGATACCCTGTATCCAGCACGCCATTTCTTTCATAAAACTGATAACGTTTTTCTCTTTGGGCTTCATTCGCTGCATTTTTGCCAATTTCTTCACTCTCCAAAAGAACCCCCTTAGGATAACGTGTCTTCAATAACGCTAACACGGTTGAACCTAATCGTTTGTTTCGGTGGTGCTGATCAATTGCAAAGAAAAAGACATAGGTTGCTTCAGGTGCAATTGGACTATTTAACAAAATCCCCACGTTCTCATCCGCCTCTTGAATAACAAACAAATGAAATTTTCCTGCTTGAGAAGACATCAATAATTGATCAAACGGCAGTCTCTCTTCTTCTGGAAAAGCTTCTATGTAGGTTGCTTCCCAATAGGCTTGATTTTCTTGATTTAATAATGTGAATTGCATAAAAGCTCCTTTCTAAAATGATTGCTTCGTACTAATAACTTTTGTTACTTACATAAGACCTAAAAGTTATTTAAACATGCGACTGGTTATTCCTATACGCAATTATTTTTTGATACTAATCTAGTAGTTTAATTGTTCTCTGTTTCTGAGTCAATAAAAGAGCACAAGATTCGAGTCTTTCAACATTTAGCGAAAAGGCGATTCTTATTTCATTACAACCGATTCACTATTCGCTGCCCTCTTTTTTCTATTCGTTGATTTACTTGAACTAAATATTCATTTATCTCCTCTATATTCTGAGGTAAGATAAACGAGTCTTTTTTCAAATGATTTTTCCATAGCGCTACTGGTTGATACTGTTCATTTAAAAATGGTTGCATCTCATACGTATGAACGTAGCTTTCCCATGAATGAAATGAAGCTAAAAATATCGAAAGTTGTTCTAAAGAATAATCCCAATAATCTTTAAACGATAAACTTCTTCCGCTGTTAAATCCTAGTGGAACTACTGTAATGTTTCCAATTGAATGGGTAAGTTCGGCAAAACGCTTTAATTGTGGGTCCTGATGAACTCGCTCAAATTTAGTAAAATTGTCGAGAAGAAATTCATTCCATGTATATTTTTTTTGGTACAGGATTTGGTAAATAGTCAGGAAAAACTTGGTCAAAATAAGTTAAATATCGGTCCGGAATCATGAGGCGGATACTTGCTATTTACTGCAAGAAAATTCTGTTCAGAAGGTTTTTCTAAATAGCTTTCTTGATTTTCCCCAATTACCTCCGCTGGTCTAAAGAAATCGGGATAAACAAGTTGTAACATAATTTTATACGTTGTCCAAAATGAGTTCATAATATCTTTGTGCGCGGTCGCCTTCCCAGTTAACTTTAAAAAAACATCCTCCACAACCTCGTACTTTTCAATATGGACATTCGATGTTCTAGCTTTTAAAATATTTTTAACTGGCTGCTGTTGGTCATACTCTTGACCCAAAAACAACTTCTTTAAATCATCTTTCTCTGAAATTGTCTTAACTGTAATTTCCGCCACTTTGAATAACTCCCATCCTACGATTTTCTCTATATTCTTTTATATTATTATACTAGAAAAACGCTCCCTCCTTCCCTTTTTTAATCAACAAATCAGCAATTAGAAAACACCAACGAAACAGAAGTGCAACACTAGCATGCGAAAAAATGCGATCGGCAACTTATTTTTTAGACACTCTGTGTGTTTCGTATAGTCGAGGCTGGTTGCGTGTATTTTTTTCAAGAAAATTGAGAACAGCTATGGTATAGTCAAAACTACGATTATTTCAAACACGGAGCGACAGTTTATGGAAATGTACCAAGTAATTAGATATTTTTTAAATGAAATGGAGAAAAAGATTTGGCATGCCTTGTTAACATTAGTACTTTTTTGTCTTTATATTTCCATTTTTGATGTGCCTTTTACAATTAAAAATACATTCATCGGCAGACTACTTTTCCCGAAAGCTTTTATGAATGCAGGAAGTGCGAATCTGATTTTTTATTTGATTAGTTTTTTTGGTTTTTTATGGTCAATTTTCATTTTTGCTTATCTATTGAATAAGACACGCCTCAAATTATTAAATAAAACATTTCCTTATCTTTTGGAAATATTAGAAGTCTGTATTTTGCCTTTAGTGATTCTTTTTGCTTACATTTATATTTATTTGCGGGTCCATGGCGAAGGTTTCAGCTATATACGAGAATCTCTTTTACAGCAAGAGTTAACTTATTCAATGAAATGGTTTCTTTGCCTTGGTAGTTTGGCGCCGTTATTTTTCTTTTTAAGCACTTTAAATTTAACTAAACGAGTCAGACAAAAAAAAGACATGGAATCATGAAAATCCATGTCTTTTTTAGTCGGATATTGTTTTTACCGCAGGACAGTTTTCTTCCAAAAATTCAAAAATACTACTGTAATAATTTTCAGGTTCGTAGACACTTGAAGATAAATGTGGTGCTTTAGCAACAATGAGGCCTTTTTTTATCCCCTGAGTTGCCGCTAAATTTTCTTCAAACATTGTCATTGGAACAAAGCGATCACCTGTACCGTGAATAAAGAATGTGGGCAACGTATTTTTGTGTAATTGTCTCACGGAAGAAGCGGTTTTCAATTGAAAGCCATAGTTATTTAATGCTAATTGATTAGCAATTGTTAAAATAGGAAAAGCGGGTAAATGAAAAGATTCATGTAGGACGTATTTAAATTCATCATAAACAGAAGTGTAGCCACAATCCACTATTAATCCGCGGACATTCGTTGGTAACTTTTCACCACTTGCCATCATGACAGTAGCCGCTCCCATGGAACCGCCCACTAAAATAATTTCTGCTTCCATATCAATGGCAAGAACTTCACTAAGCCAACTTAATAAATCTAACCGATCCAGCCATCCCATCCCAATTTTATTCCCTGAACTTTTCCCGTGCGCACGCAAATCGGGAACTAAAACATTGTAGCCTTCTTCTGCAAAACGTAATGCAGTATATGCCATATCGCGTTTTCCGTTTGAACGATAACCATGCACACAAATCGCCCAACGATGGTTATCTGGATAAGGAATAAAGCACCGTGCATACAATGTTTCATCTTTAATTTTCAACCAACGATCTTCAGCAAAAGACTCTGTCCAAAAAGCTTCGCCTTCTTGTTTTTGTTGTTCTTCTATTTTTGTATATCTTGTTTCCCGTTCTTGAAAATTATCAGGATTTAATAACCGATGCCCTTTTTTATGATACCAAGGGTTGTCTTTAAGCAACGCAATTTTCAAAAAATAATTGGCAATGTAAAAAGAAAAAACAACGCCAATTATTGCAAAAATGATCAGTAACCCGAGGAGCCATTTCATCTGCAAATCACACCCTCTTCTAAAGTATTTCCTTCTTCATTTAATATACTATGGATTTTTCATTTCTGAAAGAAATCACCCTTACATTTTGTTATTTTTTGAAAAAAAACAGCCGTCTCAAAAAGAGGCGGCTACTTTTAATCTATCAACAATCCAACGTTGTCATATCTTCATATGTCTCACGGCGAGCAACTAATTTTGCTTGTCCATCTTCGACAAAAACCACCGCTGGTCGAGGATTTCGGTTGTAATTACTTGCCATTGAATAACCGTAAGCCCCCGTACTGCTAATGGCCAATAAATCCCCTGCTTTAACTTCTGGCAATAAAATATCTCGAAGTAAGACATCTCCTGATTCGCAATATTTACCAACCACTGTGACTTCCTTGACTGAATCATGCCCATCACGATTCGCTAGAAAACCATCATAAACTGCTTGATACAAAGCAGGCCGTATATTATCACCCATGCCACCATCTACGGAAACAAAATGACGAACACCAGGAACCTCTTTTTGCGCGCCAACTGTATATATCGTTGTGCCCGCTTCGGCAATTAAACTGCGGCCTGGTTCAATCCAAAGCTCAGGCAGTGGATACCCTAATTGTTCACAATGACCTTTCAAGGAATAAACAATTTTTTCAACAAATGTTGCTGGTGCTAATGGCTCATCTTGCTGCGTGTACTGCACACCAAAACCACCACCCATATTTAAAACACGTGCTGTAAATTGATGGACTTGCCGCCAGTCTTCTAAAATAGTGAACATTTTTTCAACAGCAGCTAAAAAGCCTTCCACAGCAAAAATTTGCGAGCCAATATGGCAATGGACCCCTTGTACATCAAAAGAGGGGTTTGATAAAAGACGAACGAGTGCTTCTGTTGCCTGGCCACTTGCAACATCAAAACCAAATTTTGAATCTTCTTGGCCTGTCAAAATGTAATCATGTGTTTCTGCATCCACGCCAGGACTCACTCGAAAAAGAACTTTTTGTGTTTGGTTTCGTGTAGCTAATAATTCTTCCAACAAGTCAATTTCGTAAAAATTATCAATGACAATTGTACCTATTTTGTTATCCAAAGCATAACGTAATTCTTCAGGGGTTTTATTATTTCCATGGAACTCAATTTCCGCTGGCTCCATGCCCCCTTTTAAAGCTGTGAATAGTTCTCCACCAGAGACAACATCACAAGCAATATCTTCTTCCTTTAACACTTGATAAATAGCTAAACAACTAAATGCTTTACTTGCATAAACCACTTTATTTTTGATACCTAATTGATTTAACGTTTGTTTAAAACCACGTGCTTGTGCGCGAATATGAGCGACATCATAGACAAATAACGGCGTCCCGAATTTTTGCGCCAACTTTACGGTGTCACAACCACCGATTTCTAAATGATTTTCCCGATTCATTTTTGCTGTACCAAATAACATGTTTTCCCGCCCCTTCATTTTGTTTTATTAAAAATCATAGCATAAAACCCAGTAGCTTCCTATAATTTTCCACATTTTTCTCTGACTTTCTCCTGTTGCTTTTTTTCGCCAAATAGCCTACAATAATTGGCATACGAATAAAAAACCTTTATTATCAAGACTTTAATCTTTTAAATTAAAATTGGTATATACGAAAAAGAAAGAAGGCAGATGACTTGGCTACACTGAACCGCGATCAACAAATTGAAGAAATTATTAATTTGGAAGCAATTTTGAATTTACCGAAAGGAACAGAACATTTTGTCAGTGATTTACATGGTGAATTTGAAGCTTTTGACCATATTTTAAGAAATGGTTCTGGGCGAATCCGAGAAAAAGTTCAATTTTTATTTAAACAAGAATTAAATGCCCATCAGATGGACGAGCTTTGTTTTATTATCTACTATCCAGAAGAAAAATTAACACTTTTAGAAAATGAAAGCGCCCTCTCTTATGAATGGTGGCTATTAACGATTCGCCGTCTGGTTGAAATCGTCCGTTCTTCTTCGATGAAGTACACACGTTCTAAAGTTCGCAAAGCCCTTCCTGAAACCTATGGGTATATTCTCGAAGAATTGATTTATCAATATGATGAAACAACAACCAAAAACGGTTACTATCAACAAATTATTGAAAAAATTATTTTACTAGGTGAAGCCAAACGTTTCGTAACAGAATTAGCTTATCTAATCCAACGTCTGATTATCGATCACCTACATGTTATTGGGGATATCTATGACCGGGGGCCAGCACCAGATAAAATTATGGATCGATTAATGTCCTATCACTCCTTGGATATTCAACTAGGCAATCATGATATGATTTGGCTGGCTGCTTATAGTGGTTCACTGGCTTGTTTAGCCAATGTAGTACGTATTTGTGCTCGCTATGGAAATTTAGATTTGTTAGAAGAACGTTATGCTATCGATTTAACCGCCTTAAAAAAATTTAGTTTAGAAACGTATAAAGAAAATCCTGCTTTTGCACCCAAGAAAAATCCCTATCGTGCGTTAACTGAAGCTGAAAAACAAGTAGCGATGCGTGTGCAACAAGCCATTGCCATTATTCAAGAAAAACTAGAAGGCCAAATTATTGGTCGACGCCCTGATTTTAACTTGGCACATCGGCTACGCTTAGATAAGATTCAAGGGGAAACTATTACTTTTGACGAATGTCGTTATACATTAATTAACAGCTGTTTCCAAACCGTTTCTGAAGAGCAACCTTACCAATTAACACGTGAGGAAAAACAGATAATTGATGATTTATTAACGCAATTTCAGTCTTCACCGCGGTTAACAAAACACATGCGCTTTCTAATGGAAAAAGCTTCTCTTTACCTTGTGTATAATCAAAATTTATTGATTCATGGCTGTCTGCCTCTGAATGCGGACGGTACTTTTCAAGCTTATACATTTAAAGGCCACTCCTATTCAGGAAAAGCTTTAGTTGACTTCTTTCAGGAAATGTTAGAAGAAGCTTACGCTCAGCCTGCTAGTACAGATGACTATGCAACAGATTGTTTATGGTATCTTTGGTGTGGCGAAGGTTCCTCATTATTTGGTAAACGAGCTATGAAAACCTTTGAGCGTTATTTTCTCGCTGAAAAAGAAACACATTACGAAGAAAAGAATCCTTATTACTCTTTGCGTGATACGGTTGAAGTTTGTGAAAGAATCCTAGATGAATTTGAAGTGACTGGTGAAAATCGACATATCATTAATGGCCATACACCAGTTAAACGAACAAAAGGCGAATCGCCAATCAAAGCAAATGGCACGCTTCTCGTAATTGACGGCGGCTTTTCAAAATCTTATCAGACAATTACTGGGATTGCTGGTTATACATTGTTGTACAACTCGTTTGGTTTACAACTGACCGCGCATAAATCTTTTTCTAGTAAAGAAACAGCCATTTTAAATAATCAAGACATTCATTCCATCAAACAAGTCATCGATCGCCCCTTACAGCGGCTATTGGTGAAAGATACCACTATCGGCAAAGAGCTATTAAAGCAATCGCAAGCACTCCAAAAACAAATGAAACAAAACCAGTAGTGCCGTTAAAAAGACGCTTGCGCTCTTATCCGAAAAATGATTAAATGGAGGAGTTGAGAAAAATATCTATTAGAGAAACGGAAAGGGTTTTACATTGAAGAAACAGCAACTCTCACTTTACGGCACCATTTTCTTTCTTTGCTTTTTCCTAATTGTGGGCTTCTTCTTCTCAAGTCGTGGCGAAGATTATGCCAAAGAATCTGAACAAAAAGTTACAATTGATTCCGCCAAACATGAGAAGCATACGAAAGACAAGGAAGAAAATAATTCAGCAAATACAGTATTTTTTGATAAAATAAATGACCTGCTCGTCGCTTCTGTCAAAGAATTTGAAGGAACGGTCGGGATTAGTTATTTGGATTTAGAAACTGGCGAACAGCGTTCCGTGAATGGCCAACATGAATTTTATACAGCTAGTACTATTAAAGTGCCCCTGACGATGCTAGTTGCCGACACGGTTGCTTCTGGTCAAAAAAAATGGACAGACCTGATTCCCTATAACGCCGAAGAAGATTATGAAGAAGGAACTGGGATCATTGCCTATAATATCCAACCAGAATATCCATTAAAAACGTTACAAGAATATGCCATCACCTATTCTGATAATATCGCTAAAAATATGCTCTATGACACATTGGGTGGTGATGCAAAAGCAAAACGAGAAATGTATCAGCGTTATTTGCACAAGACACCTTCGATTGAAGAGCCACAATTTTCTTCTGAAGATGCGCTTGTTATTCTACAAAAATTATATACTGAAAAAGCAACAAAACCAGATTACCAAGCGATTTATGATTCTATGAAACAAAGTGTTTTCCATGAAAGAATGGAAACTCCCACAACTCAAGGAAAAGTTGCTCATAAAATTGGTTCCTATGATGAATTTATTCATGATATGGGGATTTTAGAAACACCTCACCCCTTTGCTTTAGCAATTTTTACTAAAGGACCTGATAATGCTAAGAGTGCTGCGTTTATTGCTTCAGTGACAGATAAGTTATGGCAATTACAGGTGTCTGAATACCCTAATCAATAACAGTTAAAAAAAAATACCCTTGGTTTACTAAGTCGACTTAATAAACCAAGGGTATTTTTCTTATTGTTTGTTATCATTATCCGTTTGTACAGACAACAACTTCGTAAAACGTTCTGCCAACATTTGGTGGGCATCAATTTTTTTGGTTCCTTATGCTTTTGCTGCAAAACTAGCAAAGTTTAAGCCGGCCCCAAATAGTTGTAACGCACCGTTGCCTAAATCTCCCTTTTTAAGAGCTTCAAGCCCATCTTCGATAAATTGGTTACTTTCATCTAAATGACACTCAGGAAGATATTTCACGCCGTGATGATATCGTTTTACATTCAGAATGATTTGCTTCGCGGCTTCTTCTGAAATAGCCGCTCCCAAGTTTAACAGTAGCTCATTGATTGGTTCCACCAAGCGAGCATAGTCACTTTCGTATTTTTGACAATTCAGTGCAATCGCTTTGCGGCGTTCTTCATTTTTCATTTTTTCCACTCCCTTTTTTATTAAAAACGAGCACGAAAGCTACCAACTGGCTTCGCACTCGTTCTTCCTAACCACTAATTTTCTTTGTTCATGCTTTTAATTTTAATTAGACGTGTAATTTCGCCACGTTCATTTTCTTCTAATTTCATTTGAATGTAGTAAATTGTTTCTTCTAATTGTGGAATCGTCATATACTCTAAGGCGTTGACACGACGACGCGTTTTTTCAATTTCTTTTGATAATAATTGGCACGTCTTTTCAACATTTGCAAGTGCTAATAATTTCGGTAAAATGCTTGAAATTTTAGCAAAAGCTTGATCAAGCTCGCTGTTTGAATTCACGTAGCCATAATCTAAGGGTGCTTCTTGAACCGATTCATCGTAATCAAAAATCATTTTAGGAACTGGCACACTTAAGATGTTCTGTTCAATAATTTCTAATTCAACTTTTTCAGCTGGAATTGCCACTAACTCTTCAATAAAGGCTTCGTTCAACGTTGCGTTTGCCAATACAAAATTTGATAACGCATCCGTCACTTCTTGTTCAACCTGAATACGTAACTCATTGTTTTCTTTGACTAGCGCAATAAACCGTCGCATCAATTCATCTTGTTTGTCTTTCAGCAACTTATGACCTCTCGTGGCCGTAGTTAACTGTTTTTTCAATCGGGAAAGTTCCATACGGGTTGGATTAACATTTAATCGAGCCATTTTTCTACTTCCCTTCAGTTAAATATTGATCGAGCATATCCTCTTTAATTCGTTTTAGTTCTGTTCTCGGTAGCATACTTAATAGTTCCCACCCAAGATCTAACGTTTCTTCAATCGAACGGTTTGTATCGAATCCTTGATTGACATATTCTTCTTCAAAACGTTGGGCAAAAGCTGCGTAAATTTTATCGACATCGGAAAGAGCTGATTCTCCTAAAATGACAGCTAATTCTTTGGCTTGTTTCCCTTGTGCATAGGCTGAGAACAATTGATTCATCGTCGCTGCATGATCCCCGCGCGTTTTGCCTTCGCCAGTTCCTTTGTCTTTAAGACGGGAAAGTGATGGCAATACATCAATTGGTGGTTGGATACCGCTCTTATATAGTTCCCCGGGACAAGATAATTTGCCCTTCTGTAATATAGCCAGTTAAATCGGGAATTGGATGTGTTTTATCCTCCTCTGGCATTGTTAAAATAGGAATCTGTGTTACGGAACCTTTTGAGCCACGAATTCGGCCTGCCCGTTCATACAACGTTGCTAAGTTCGTGTAAAGATAACCTGGGTAACCACGACGTCCTGGAACTTCACGGCGTGCTGCTGAAATTTCTCGCAACGCTTCGCAATAATTTGTCATATCCGTCATGATAACTAAGACATGCATGCCCTTTTCATAAGCTAAATATTCAGCGGCTGTCAAAGCCATTCTAGGTGTTGCAATCCGTTCAATGGCTGGATCATTCGCTAAGTTCATAAACAAGACTGAACGATCAATTGCGCCTGTTTGACGGAAATCTTCCATAAAATATTCCGCTTCTTCAAAGGTAATCCCAATGGCCGCAAAAACTACGGCAAATTCTTCTTCACTATTTAACACGTTGGCTTGTCTGGCAATTTGTGCCGCTAATTCTTTATGAGGTAAGCCAGATGCTGAAAAAACAGGTAATTTTTGACCACGAACTAAGGTATTTAAATGGTCAATCGCTGAAATCCCTGTTTGGATGAACTCATCGGGATAATCACGAGCAACTGGATTGATAACTTCGCCGTTAATATCTAATTTTTTCTCAGGTAATAATTCTGGTCCATTATCTTTTAAGCGACCTAAGCCGTCAAAAACGCGCCCCATCATATCTGGCGAAACCCCTAATTCTAAAGGATGTCCCAGAAAGCGAACTTTTGAATCACGAATATTGATGTTACTCGTTCCTTCAAAAATTTGGACCATCGCTTTATCTCCATTGATTTCTAAAACTTGCCCTTGGCGAATTTCGCCATTTTGCATGCGTACTTCAATTAATTCTTCGTACTTTACGCCTGCCACTTTTTCAACAATCATCAGAGGACCAACGACTTCATTGATTGTACGATATTCTTTAATCATTCGTCATTCCTCCTTCAGCAATGATTTCTTTTATCGTTGTTTTAATTTCTGCTTGTAAACGATCCAATTTTTCTAATTCTTCTTCTGGTAAATACTTGCTACGAGCAATGCGATCGCGGATTTCAACTGTTCCCGCCATTAACTCAGAGAAATAAGTGCCTAAACTTAAGGCTTTTTGACCTTCTTCACCAAAAGTTAGAATCAATTGCAACATTTTCGCTTGTTTTGTTCGAGAAGTGAACGTATCCACGTCATCAAAAGCATTTTGTTGCAAATAGTCTTCCCGTAATGATTTGGCTGTTTCCAACGTTAAACGGTCTTTATCCGACAAGGAATCAATCCCAACCAAGCGAACAATTTCTTCCAATTGAGATTCCTCTTGTAAAATCCGCATCCCTTCAGCTACCATAGCGGCCCAGTTTCCTTGCAATTCCAAGTCTAAATATTGCCCTACTTCTGTGGAATAAAGAGAATAACTTTGCAACCAGTTAATAGAAGGAAAATGACGTTTTTGTGCTAATTGGGAATCTAAGCCCCAGAATACTTTAACAACGCGTAACGTATTTTGAGTGACAGGTTCTGATATGTCCCCACCAGATGGCGAAACCGCACTAATCGCTGTAATGCTTCCTTCACGATGATCTTTTCCTAACGCGATGACTTGTCCTGCTCGTTCATAATATTCAGCTAAGCGACTACCTAAATAGGCTGGATAGCCTTCATCACCAGGCATTTCTTCTAACCGACCACTCATTTCTCGTAACGCTTCTGCCCAACGAGAAGTAGAATCCGCCATAATTGCGACTGAGTAACCCATATCACGGAAATATTCTGCAATGGTAATCCCTGTATAAATCGAGGCTTCCCGTGCCGCTACCGGCATATTTGACGTATTCGCAATTAAAATCGTCCGATTCATCAAAGACTCACCAGTTGTTGGGTCAATTAATTCTGGAAATTCATTTAAAACATCTGTCATTTCATTCCCGCGTTCCCCACAACCAACGTAAACGACTAAGTCGACATCGGCCCACTTAGCAATTTGGTGCTGAACGACTGTTTTTCCAGCGCCAAATGGTCCTGGAACTGCTGCCGCTCCGCCTTTCGTAATTGGGAAAAAGGTATCAATTACGCGTTGTCCGGTCACCATCGGTACTTTGGGACTTAGTTTTTCTAAAATGGGACGTCCCCGCCGAACGGGCCATTTTTGCATCATGCTAAAACTTTCCGTTCCTTTAGCCGTTTCCACTGAGTAAACTGTTTCATCAATGGCAAAGTCACCTGCTTTAATTTCGGCAATCGTTCCTGAAACGCCGAAAGGCACCATAATTTTATGTTGAATAATCGGTGTTTCTTGAACCACACCGACGATGTCACCTGCCGACACTTCTTCACCAACTGCCACAGTTGGTTCAAACGTCCATTTTTTCTCACGATCTAACGCATCAATTTTAACGCCACGGCCTAAAAAGTTACTGTGGGTTACTTCTTGAAATGTATCCAATGGTCGTTGAATACCATCAAACATTTCGGCAATTAAACCTGGGGCTAATTCAACAGATAATGGTTCTCCTGTTGAAATAACTGGTTCTCCTGGTCCAATGCCTGTTGTTTCTTCATATACTTGAATCGAAGCGACGTCGCCTCGCATTTCAATAATCTCTCCGATAACGCCTAAATCTCCTACATGACAAATGTCTTGGATACTAGCATCTGACATGTTTTCAGCTAAAATCAAAGGACCTGAAACTTTGACAATTTTTCCAATTTGCACGCTCATTCTCCTTTGCATTATAAAATATTTTGTCCAATTGCTTTTTCAACATTTTTTTCAATCTCACTTAAACCGATTCCGATTGTACCATTATGACTTGGGATTAAAATAATCGCTGGTGTCACTTGTTCTTTGTATCGTTCAATCGTTTCTTCTGCTAAAGTAGAGGCTTCTTCCGTTATGAAAATGACCCCAAACTTATTTTTCGCCATAGTTTCAATGGCTTCTCTAACTTGCATTTCTGAAATGGCATGATGGACCTCAAAGCCAAACAGTTTAAATGGTAAGATTGAATTTTTGTCTCCAATGACACCAATTTTATACCCCATTGACTTTTCGCATCCTTTCTCGAATTTTTTCATTTGAGAACCCACTATGTTTTCCGACCAAAATTAAACGTAGATTTTTCCATTCAACCTCTTTCGCATTCAAAAAGGCTAGTAATGGGAGCGGTCCAAAAGCGACCGTTCGACCGTTTTCATACATTGAGGTCAGGTAATCATCTTTGAGTTTTTCAAAAGCCAATAAATTTAATTCATTGGTTTCTTTATTGATAATCTTTTCTAATAGTTGTCCGTAATTCGTTGTTCTGACAAATGCTGTAAATTCTACAAGTGACTTTTCCGCATAGGTCAACAGTTCTTTCTTTGTGATACTGCCAGCGCTAGAAAGTACGGTTGATAAAAAGTTGCTGTTTTGATGTTGAACAATCCCTCTAGCCATCGTTGATAGATTGGTTAAATCAATAAAAGCGATGACTTCCTTCGTTAACTCTTCATAGCCCAATTCATCCGCCAATTTTCGTTGTTGCTGTAAAAATGCTCGATCATAAAGGATATCAATTGCTTGTGGTAAACCGCCCTCTTCCAGATAGGCAAAAACATCACGAATCACTTCTAATAATGCTGGCTCAAGTTCGGAAGAGTTTTTTGTATGAATGGCACTTTTGACTGTGTTTAGAGAATAACGACCATCTTCTAAATAAAGATAATCAAAATCTTTACCTGTTCGCTCAGCTTTCGTCAAAATTTTCAAGTTATGGAAGGTAAAACGCATCGTATACAACGTTACTACAGCTGGTTCTGGAGCCATTTCATATAACCAGCGATAAAGACTTCCCAGCGCTTCAGAAGAATGGTAGTCAAATTTTTCTTCAAAAGTTTCGGTTAAATAAGGTTGATAAACCGTACTTTTTAACATATTTCTAACGTCTTCAACTGTTTCCGCTTCTAAAAGTTGTTGAAACTGTTGCTCAGAAAGCAGCTCCGTTTCTTTTAAACGAATCAGCGGATTAATTTGATGATACGTTGGTTTTCTCATGCTACGTCCTCCCTTCTTAACTGAAAAGTTTTTCTGCTACTTTAAAGCCTTCTGTTTTTTGAATCTCTTCAACTAATGCTGAAAAGAGAAAATTATAATCCAAACCGTCTTTTGCAACGATAAAGCCACTTTCTTTTGGAACAACTTCCTCTGAAAGCTCCCATTGAACAGTAGCATCAGAAAGGGCGGTCAGCCATTCTTGCGTCACTTTCGTTTGAGAATACTCGCCTAAAAGAATGGTTGCTTTTCCTGTTAATTCAAGTGAACCTAATTGTGCTTTCATGAATTGTTGAAATTCTTCCGCTGACCATTCACTCATCTTTAAGACCACTTCGTCAAATAATTGGTTAAGATATGCTTGTTTTTTATTTAATGCATCCTGACGAATTTCTAGTGTTTGCCGTTGTTGGCGTTGTTTAAATTCTTTTAATAATTGTTGTTGTCGTTTTTCTATTTCATGTTCTTGCTTCAGCAAAATTTCTTGTTGTGCTGCTTGGAATTCTTGATCGATGCGCGTTTGTTCACTGGTGACATAGGCTTCGACTTCTTGCTTTCCTTGCTGCTTAATTTCACTGATGATTTTTTCAATGGCATCCATCCATCTGCCTCCTCAATTATTTGACGTTCAATACAAGTAAGAAGGAAATTACGAACCCTAAGATGGCATAAGTTTCAACCATGGCAGCATAGATAATTCCTTTTGTTGCATGTTCTGGTTTCTTCGCTAAAATTTGGATCCCCGCAGCGGCTACACGACCTTGGGCAATCCCAGAGAACAATCCTGCAAAAGCAATTGGTAAAGCTGCTACAAAATAGTTCAATCCTTGAACCATACTCATATCGTTTCCTAAGTTAATATAAATTAAGAAAGCAATAACAAAACCATATAGTCCTTGTGTACCTGGTAATAACTGTAAAATTAACGCTTGACCAAATTTTTCTGGCTGCTCCGTCGTTAAAGCTGCTGCTGCTTCCCCAGTAAAGCCAACCCCTTTGGCTGATCCAATCCCAGCAAAAATTGTCGCCATTGCCATTCCTAATACTGCAAAAACAATTCCACCATTATTATTAATTAAGTAATCCATCATCTCTATTTTCCTCCAATAAATAATTTTCTATTTTTTCTCAACATTGACATACTTTTCTTTTGTTTTTAGCGGATTAAACGCCCGGCCACCGCCTGTGTAAAATTTTCCAAAGAACTCAACATATTGCAAACGTGCGCCATGAACATAAGCACCTAATAACGATAAGAATATGTTTAACGCATGTAAAACAATTAACAGCAAGATGCCCACGCTAAAACGGGCAACTGGCGGCATGAACTCTACGAGCATATTAAACGCTGAAGCAATACTTCCCCCCAGCAATTCCTAACGCCATCAAACGTGTATAACTAACTAAATCACCGACATAACCTGTCACACCGTATAGTCCATACAGTCCTTTGGCTAAGCCTTTTAATTTGGCCTTCGATTGAATCATTGGAATCACAATAATTGCAATGGCAGAAAGGCTAGCTAAAATCGCACCTGCTGTAAATAAGCCTTCATTTTTAACCACTAATTTACCAACGACTAACAATGCTAAACCAAACAAAATCCCTAACCAAGCGTAACTTTCGTTAATACTATCTAAATAGCGCTTTTGTTTTGATAACTGAATCCCATTAATCATTAAACCGACAACCAATTGGATAAACCCAAAAATAACCGATAAAATAAGAATCGTATTTACATCTTCGGTCGTTGATAAAATCGGAAATGGTGATTTGATTCCAAACATTATTGGCGGTAATGCTGCACCGAAAAACGAACCGTAAATGAAGCCCCAAATAATTGTTGGAAATGATAAAATCAAGAAAAAGTCGGCAAAACGTTTCATGCCTCTCGGTAAAACAAATGCTTTCAAAGCAATAATAGACAAGAGTAGCATCAGTAAGCCATAGCCAATATCCGCTACCATCATACCAAAAAAGACTAGATAAAACGGCATCATCGCAGGTGTCGGATCAACTTCTTCATATTTTGGTAAGCTATACATCTCTGTTAACATTTCAAACGGCTGCACCAATTTATTATTCGCTAGTTTAACTGGTATATCCGTCTCAATTTCCGCCTTCGTAGGATTTTCAAAAGTAAGAGCTATTTCGTCCTTAGGAACTTTTTCTTCAATCGCTGTCAAAATCTCGGCTTTTTCTTCGACTGGAATCCACGTTTGCAAGATGAAAAATGATGAAGCATTTAACAAATGTTGACGTGCTTGTTCTCTTTGGATAACCGCCAATAAGACTTCTTCAGCCAAGCAAAACGTTTCATAGAAATCATGATAAGAAGCCAGTTGTTGCTTTAAGGCTTTTTCTTCTTTTTGTAAAATTTCATATCGTTCTTTGACTTGTTGATATGCCTCTTTAGGCGGAACATCATAACGGTATTGGAGTGGTTCAAAGCTATATTGGTTTAATAACTCGGTTACACTCTGCTGATGTTCCTTCAGGTAAACGAGTGTAAAGTAACTATGATGCATACTTTGATAAATTTCTTCAAAATAAACCGTTGGCCATTGAGACAAAGCGCTCAAGAAACTGGCTTTATTGGCTAGATTTATCGAACCATGAACGACATAACTACTTTTTAACTGCTGTTTGTGCGGTAGAACATCCAGATATTGCCAGCGGCCTAATAATTCTTCTTCAGCTTCTAATCCTTGACGATCCGTTTGAATTTGTTTCAAAGATTCTTGAATATTCTTTAATTCCGTCAAATAGCTTTGTAATGTTTCTTCATCAAAGGTTTGTTCCAACTCTTCTAAGGTATAGACTTTTCTTTTTATCTTTAACCCTTTTCCTGAAGAGCGTGTCAAAAATAAAAGAAGCTCTTGCAATTGTTGTAGCATCGTTTCATATTTACGTAGCTGTTCAGTTGACTGTTCTGCTTGTAAAAAAGAATATTGACTCTTTAAGGCTTGTTCTTCTTCAGGCGAATGAAAAATCCGTTTTACTTCGACAATTTGCAAGCCTTGAATGGCTTGTAGAATTGCTGCTTCTTTTTCGGCAGCGGCAATTATTGTCATTTTTTCCATTTTACTAACTGCCATAAACGTCTTTCACCCTCTCAATAATTGAATCAATGACTTGTTCTTTGTTCGCTTCATAACGTTCGTGAAGCGCTTGTTCAGTGCGCTTTGTTTCATCTAAAAGTTGTTCTTTTTCAAGTTGTAACATCTTTTCTTGCGTTGCTAGTGAATCCGTCAGCACTTTTTCAACAGCTTCTTCACTCTCTTGACGTAGTTCAGCTAAACGTTCTTGCTTCTGTTCTTCATATAAACGACAATTCATCTTAGCTTGTTGCCGATGCTCTTCCACCGCATCTTCCGCTGCCTTGATTTGCTCTAGTACTTCTTGTACCATTGTCTCCACCTCCTTAGTTTTTACACCTTTAGCATATAAGAAAAAGGACTAGCGAAATAGAGATACGCTCAGCCCTTTTGTTTTAGGTATGCAAAAAGGCGCAAACTCAAAAATTGTTCTTCTCACCCCTTGAAGAACTGAATCCTTGAAGCTTTCGCCCAACCATTCTTTATTCAATACTCTACCATCTTAGCAAAGTTTTTCGCAAAATTCAATACTTACCCAAATGAATTAAAATAACAAATTTTCACTTTTATAATAGGTAATAAAAAGGCATTATTTTTTCGCTTTATAATTATTGATCTTGAATTTTTTTCACATAGATGTGCTATACTTACGTAAACAATTAAATTTATTTGGAGGGATCTCTGATGAATATACGATATATTTCAATCTCTGGTAATACACGCTCATTTGTTCAACGTTTAACAACTTATTCTGAAGAGCAACATCAGCACAACGAAAAAAATCCTACGATTACTTTCAAAGAAATTTCGGAAAATTCTCCGTTAGAAGTAGAAACAGAACCATTTTTTACCTTTGTGCCTACCTATTTAGATGGTGGCGATGGCATCAACAATGGCAATACCGAAATTTTAACAGAAGTCATGCGAGAATATCTTGCTTTTGAAAATAATTATCGTTATTGCTCTGGCGTGGTGGGCAGCGGCAATAAAAACTTTAACCACCAATACTGCCTGACAGCTAAACAGTATGCGGAACAATTTAACTTCCCCTTCTTAGCTGATTATGAATTAAGAGGTACCCAAGCGGATATTGAACGAATTTATGCTATTTTAAAGGAAAACCAATAAGCAAGTTTCATTACTAAAAAGCTCACCTATGATAGACTACATTTTGAGGTGAAGAAAAATGAGAAATACATGGTTAGCAGAACAACTTCAGTCAATCAGTGAAGAACCCAATTCTTTTATTATCGAGGAAACCATCAAATATATTGAACAATTAGAAGATGATAATGAAAGTCTTCAAGTTGCATTGGAAGGAACTATTTGGAGTCCTAAAAAATGGAACGAACCATTGGAAAAATAATTTAAACAGAAGAAAAGAGCCAGAAACGTAAGTGTTTCTGGCTCTTTTCTTCTGTTATTTACAAATTATAGACGTGCATTTAAATCTTTTGCTAATTCTTCAAAACCTGGTTTACCTAATAAAGCGAACATGTTGCGTTTGTTAGATAAAACATTTCCATAGATTTCATTCTTTCCGATTACTTATATATCAATGATTTATTAGTTATTGAAGTCTTTCACTATTTACATTTTTTTCATAGATATTTCAGATGTATCACCAAATGTATCACCATTTGTTTTTATCATTTCATAGATTTACAAAATTTTTCTATAGACAACACGAACATACATTCGGTATAATTATATTACTAGGAGGGCGATAGTATGAAAACTAATTATGTAGGAGTAGTTGATAAGATTAGAATGTTAAGTATGTACCCAAAAATGCTAGTTCGATTCTCATTAGTAACACAGGACGAAACTATAAACTGTATCGTCTCGAAAAACGAGCTGGCAAATACGCTACTAATGTTACCTGAACGATCTGAATTAGCGGTCTATGGTCACTTGAATAAACGAAATCAACTTGTCATTGAGAAAATGCTTGTAAGGAAATCTTTGATTAGTGCATAAAAAATGCTCACTCTTATCTGGGAGCAAGACTTTCGTTAATGACTGTTTAATTCTGATAAAAATAAAAGACCGTAGCTTATAGTAGGCTAGGGTCTTAAATACGTTATTGAGTAAAAGAATTTAATGTATACTTTATTTTCGTTTCGTTGGTATCGATATCAGTAATTTGCTCTTTAGTAATATAAGCATGAATACTTTTTGAAATCGTAATTTGTACTTCAGAGGTCTTTATTTGTTTAAATAGCGTTCTTTCAAATGTACCTGAGATATCTCCATGTGCTAAAGACCTAATCTTAAAATAGTTCTTACTTTTATTTGCAGCCAAGACCTCTCCTTCTATCTCTATTTCTTCAGTTAACACGTTTCTTTCATTTATTTGATCATTCACACTAGACAACATAACATCTAAATTTCTTTTGATCTTTTCTGATTTTTTTATATTACTCAACTTAACTTGATTGGAAATTAAATCAATTGATAAATCATTTTCTTCAATAACTTTATACAGCTTAGCAGTTTCTTCAATGAGCTTTCTTTCATTAAACAGTTCTTCTTCATCGTACATTGGTATATAGGCTAAATTATCTACGAAGTCAATTAGTTCAGAAAAAGAGGCCTCATCAGTAAATAATCCCGTTTGTTGATCCTTTTCTAATTCGAAATCAAGTTTTAGCGACCCTCTTGAAGGTGCGGACATCAAAAGTTTCTTCTGAGTTCCTAATTCTGCATGCCTTTGACTTAAATCTTGCCATGTACTTCTTATAAATTCTAAAGCACTATAAACAATATCAATATTTAACGAGCTACTATTCTCTTTATTTTTTATTCGTAGAGTCAGTTGATCATTAGCATATACATTTGGAAAATAGCTTTTATAATTAATTCTTATATCTTCAAAATCAAGCTTATGAACCAAATCAAACTCTATTGGATACTTTTCCAAAGGTAGTGCTTCGCTAATATCTTCATTAAATATATTTGTATATTCCGCTAAGCTATAGATATCAAAAGAATTATTATTTACCATAACAAAATTTAATTTAGACTTCTTTTTAAGGTAATGAAGAATGTCGTATCCATTTGGATTACTAAATAAGTAATTAATATCCGAAGCAGATAGCTCACTGTAAAAATAAACGTCATCATTTATAGAGTAGAATAAATAGTAATTATTATTTTTCCGACTTCGAGAAATGAAAAATAAAGGAGTATCATAATAGTCAAAAACGAAAATATATTCCATGTCTGAAAATATTAGATTATTCATCTTTTCCTTTATCCTCCTTCATTAAATCAGCAAAAATATCAACGTTCCTGTGCTCCCATAAATTAAGATGCCCTGAATTCTCTTCAAAAATTCCTACTCCATAATCTTCAATAATTGCAACAGGTTTGATAGAACATGTTGCAAATTTTTTTCTAAATCTTTTTTTTAATTTTTCTGCATGATCATAGCTATCAAAAAATGATAATGCCATAGCTTCACACAGTTTTTTATCTGGGAAACTTTTCCCAGCTTCAAAATGAGTAAGAAAATCTTCTTCGCAAAAGTTTTCACCCTTACATAGTCTGAAAAAAACTCCATCAAATGGGATAGCCTCAGCTGGAGGGCAACTCTCTGGATAATTATCAAATTTCAACAATGAATATCCCCACTTTTCCATTTTATATCTGCTATTTTAATTAAACCAAAAAGAAGTTACGAAAACAAGCATTTTCGTAACTTCTTTAGCAGATATAATCATATGAGGATTACACTTCGATTATAACAAACACTCGTTCGCAGATCAATAATTTTATGGACCACGACGGATTCGAACCATCGACCGAACGGTTATGAGCCGTTTGCTCTAACCGACTGAGCTAATGGTCCTTAAAAAGAGCCACCTTGGGGAAGGCGACTCAAGAGAAATTTAATAAGTGTAAGTTTATTCTAAACTAAGGGTTACAGAAAATCAAGCTGTTCTTAATATCCAGTACCCCAAGTATTGTCTGGGTTGCCATCATTTGGGCCAACTGGGATACAAATCCGAGTTCCGTTTGAATCAGAACCCCCTAACCAAACATAGCCATCGGCCACACGAACCGAATCATATCTAAATTGTGCACCTTTTGGCCACACGCCGTAAACTGGCGCATACAAACTAGGTGATCCAGTACGCAACACAATTCCTTCATTTACACCAATAGTGAATGTTTTAGCTGGTGTTGGTTTGCTGTTTTCCCAAAGCTCCGCAATATCACCATCGTTTGCATAACCTAAAAGTTTGCCGCTGTTTTCGATGCGATATAGATTTTTACGGCCATTTATTTTTTGTGTAATGGTTCCAACTTGAGTCCACAATGTGTTTGCATTGATATGCTGAGAAATTGGCGCATCTGGATTTTTGTAGATTGTTGTGAAGCGAACGTGCTGACCGACTTTATATTTTGGTTTATTAGGCTTGCCAGGATTTACAATAACTTCGCTACCATCTTCTGGAAGTCCAGTTTGTAAATCTTGTGCTAGTTGTGCTTTGCTAATTCCCCACTGTGCTAAATATCCGTATGGATCTGTATGATCCCCCCACCAATTTTTTGTGATCCAATCATGCGTCACAATTCCATATCCTGTTCCATCATCCAAGTCAAATGTTGCACCAATTTGTGTTGCTAAATCACGAATCAAATTGACATAGGCAGCATAGTCTTTCTTGAATGTTTCTTTATTATTCGTTCGAGCAAGTTCGATCTGTGCATATGCTTTTGCATTGGCTGTCGCTCCCGCTCCCCATTGAATCTGGCCAACTGGCGCTAACTGCTTCACGCGACCACCAGAACCGACAAAATATGAAACATAAGCGCTCGTCCAGTTGCGTTTCATATATGCCGTTTCATTGTCTAGACTGTTTAGGCCAACGTTGTTCCCATTTCCTGACTCGTGCAAGACAATTAATTCGTTAGTCGCATAACCTGGAAAATATCCGCCAAAATCGATAGGATCTTGTTCCACTTGATAAGCATCTGCGGCAGTTGGTAACAATAATCCTGTAACTACAACTAATGATAATAAAAACTTACTAAACTTTTTCATTTTAAAACCTCTTTCTTAATTTTTTATATAAAAAAAGAAGCCATTTTAGAATGACTTCTTAATTATCTCTATTTGAATCAACAAATCCTTCGCCAACAATATATGCAGCTAATAAGCCAATAGCTGCTACTAAAGTGACCACTTTTTCAGATGTTAAATCATCTACATTGAAAACTGCTAACAAAGCAATGATTACTCCTGTCACTGCAGCCCAAAACTTTCTGCTTGTGAATTTATGTTTCCAATTAATTTTCATTTAGCGCCTCCTAAAAATGTGCTTAACCAGTTAAATAAAATAGTTATTGCTCCGCTAGAAACAAATATAGCTAGTATTACTTTCCATATATTTTCAGTGTTAAGTTTTTTTAGTTCGTCTTTTCTTTCATCCGCTTCACTGTTTCTATTCAAAATAGCATTTAGAATTTCACTATTTTGCTCCATTTGCTTCATATTTTGTTCACGTAAGAATTTATTTGACTCATCTAATCTAACTAAATTTGCATTAAGTTGCTCTTGTAAAGTCATCGTTCGTCTATCTAAACGACCTATTTCTCTATCGTGATCACCAAGACGTTTTTCATGTTCTTTTACTTTTTGCTCTAACTCCAACTGACTAACCTTCTTTCCCTACAATCTCGTTAAACTCCTCTTCTGTAATGCATGTAGGTACAAATAGCTTTACTTCATCATCAGTATAAAGACCCCAATCATACATCAATTTAACATCATCAAAAGTAAACATTATTTAGCACCTCCTTTAAGTTGCTCATTAATTTTCCCTATTTCCCCAGTAATTTGTACAATGGACAACATTGATTTCGCACCAATCTCAGCTAGGTCATTTGCTTTAGCTTTCAAGAGGGTATTTTCTTTTTGGATATTAAGGTCATTGAGCATTAGCTTAGAATTTAGAAGAGCAAGATTATCTGCTTTAGCTTTTAATAATTCATTATCCTTTTCAAGGTTTTTATATAATATACTTAAATTATCCAAATTTTCCTTATCTAATTGGTTAGAAATTTCTTTCCATCTATTCTCAGATGGAATAAAAAATTGGTCTTCTAAATTGACGGTTGGTAAAGGAACTACATCTGTAAAAGGAACTTGCATTGGGAAATCATCAGATACCTGTAGCTCTTGCCCTCCAGTACGTCCATATTTCCAAATTTTTTTCATTTTTTGTTTTCTCCTTACTCTCTATAATATTTTGATTTTGCTTCTAGTTACTTCTGTTCCTGACTGATCATAACCAATCACCCATGCATTTTGAGAAGCCTTATTTATTTTAGTTCCTACCGTATACTTATAAAAACCATCAGATACTTTTAATTTTTCTCCTAACTGTCCATCAATTTCAACAGCTACATAATAAATTTCTCCTTTGTATGAACCTGAAACAAAATCTCTTCCCTCAGACAAATTATATAAGTTCACATAAAGCATATACTTAAATTTAGCATCTGGTTTTGGATCATTAGTATGCCAACTTCCGTATAGATAATGATTACCAAGACGGTCACTTCCGAATCGGATTCCTTTCACGTTCATCTCATATAATGCACCATAGTTACCTTGTGGGTAGGTGTATTGAGTTACTGTCAATGGAACATTCCAGAAACTCTCCCTCATGCTAAGATCAATTTTAAATCCATCAGGAATTTGAAAAATCGGAACAAAAGCAGTTTTTAGTTTGGTGACATCCACCACATTAACTCGTAAATAAGCATCAACTCTGTTTCCTTCTCGTGTAAGAAACATATTTGTTTCTTCCCTAAAAGAAGCTTTGTAGTCTGCTTGGACTTCATCAAGCCCAGTCTTTTGATAAAAAAATATATCTTCTTTCAAAGCTATTTCTGTACCATTTACTAATGGAATATCCGCAAATTCTTTAGTTCCGCCTATACGTTGAGGTTCAGTTAAATTCACAACATTCGGTTTAAATGCTACTTCTTTCCAATCCGTCCACTTTGAAGGAATACCACCAAATTGACGAATAACGATAGTCCTTTCCGTTTGAAATAGTTGTCTGACTCCTCCTGGGTCTTTACTAACGAACAAACTTCCAGAGTTTGGTAGCGGCTTGTTTTCAACTCCTGTAGCTGGAATCGAGTATATGCCAGGTTCTTTAGCATTATTTAAGTCTGTTATTTCAATACTTTTTCTTACCAATAAGCCGTTTTCAGCATCTGATTTATTGATGAATAGGTTATCTGTTTCTGTTTTACTATATGAACCAACTTGTGCAGAAGTAACTTTATGAGGGTTTTTATAATCAATCTTATGGCTCGTCAGGTTATCATTTACAGAAGAAGCACTAGCCATTGCAGCATTAGCATTATCATTGACTTGTTTAACTGAATTTGGAGTTGCTGCTGTCAATATATCCGTGCTCGTAACAGAGTCAGTCAGCTTCACGATCCCTTTTTTGGTAATTGTTGAATCTGGAATACCTGTAATTGTTGACCATGGTTGGGTGTGATTTTTTTCTGCTTTTCCATTCCAGCTATTTCTTTCTACATCTGTAATATGTCTAATGTTATCTTGATCATGCGCATCAAACTCAGATTTAGTTGCCTGCTTTTGATTTAGTACATTTCCTAAACCAACCTGAGTAGCTGTTACCGCATGAGGATTACTTATATTTGATTTATGGGCATTAAAATCTTCAATATGTGTAGCACTATCTTGCAATTCTTTTAAAGCTCCGTGGGTTCTGCTAAAGAACCAATTAAAATAATCAGCTGGTGGTTTTTGTGAAGCTTTCCAACCATCGCTAGTTAAGCTTTCGGGTGGTTTAATACCTGGTGCTAACCAAACAGGCAATTCCTTTGTAAATTTCATTTGCATTCTCCTCTCTTTCTACAGCGGCAGTTTATAATCATTTTCTGGAATAAAGACTCCTCCCAAAGTTCCTCCGATATTACCATCAATATCAGCGAATCCTTCTTTACTAATCTCTATATCAGTCGTACTTGAAAATGAAAAAGTTCCCTCCAAATTAACGTAGGCTACTCTAATGCCTCCAGCACTGATACTCTCGACAATTTGTAAAAATTGACTAATACTTAGACCCGAACTATTCAAGTAGTCAAGAGGAGCTTTTTTTATGATTACACAAGCAGGTTCTTTTTCATCTACCGTCTCATTAGCTGATATAATATGGATATCACTAGGATGACAATTTAAAGATGTCGCAATTGCATGTAACATTTTGTCGATTGATCCATCGCTTGTATTTCTAGCTACCTTTCCACGAATCAATACTCTATATATTTCATCAGTCGTTTTTCCTCTCGCTTGTCCAACATTAGCACCTAATTCATCTAGTCCTTTCCCTCGTGCTTCATCTATCGATCGCCAGTTTGCTACTTTATTCAGCAAATCAGTCAAGTCTTTAATTTCAAACTCAATAATTTCAAGAAGTTTTGAAATATTTGAATTTTCGCGATTGAATAGATCTGGTAAATAATCTCTAAGCTTTTTGGTCACTAGTAATCACCACATTCTCTGTTTTACATTCAGCTGACTCATTTGGATTCAGATTAATGTCTTTGACTTCGGTAGTTTCAGTAGATAATCCAATTTTTACATCAGCGACAACAACGCCTGGTATTTGATAAATTAATGGATAAATATAAGAAAATCTGACTACTTCACCCATAGTCAGATTGTTAATGTAATTATTTACTATAACTTTTATTTCTTCTTGTCCGTTTTTTTTCAAATTTTGAATCTACTTGAATAGAAATATTCACAAAAATAGGAACAGATTTTGCATAATCAAATTTAACAATATGACTAAATCCTCCTAAGTCTTTTACTTCAACTTCCTGATTACCAACAGTGTCAATCCCAGCGGCAACACTTTTAAAAATTGCCTGCCCAATATCGTCTTTCACTCCACCTAAAATATGCACATGTACCGACTTGGGTGGATTACCATACGAATCAGTTTCCATTGTTTTATTTTCAACAACACTAGCGGTCCGTACCCCACTAACTTCTAGCAAAGCAGTTAGAATTCCGTTTATTGGCGGTCCAGGATTCCCACGAACAGAAATACCAATTCGGTCGCGATAGGCTTTATCTGTTTCACGTTCTGCCCCACCCTCAGCCCTAGCAGGGTTATTAACAGATGATATTTCTTCAGTAGGTTCCACTTGTACTATAATAGTATTAGCTGGTACGTTTGAACTAGCATTCTCTTCTAAAGAAATTGCGCGGCCTTTCCCAAATCCATTATCATCAATTTTGACTATATCAATCATCTGAAACATAACTTTATTTTCTGTTGAAAAACGTACGCCTTCATTAATGATGTAACCAGGTTTTCCTGAGAACTCCAGCTCAACCATTGCAACTGTAGCTGGATTTCTATAGATACCACTATTCGCACCTAAACGATCCAATGAAACCCCTGTAGCTTGACTTATGAAGCCACTATAATAAACTCTTTCAGTTAGTTCATGAGATATAGATAAAAACCATGCAACGATACGAATAATGATACCCAGAACAGAATGTCCTGAAACATTAACATCCGAACCAAACAAGGCTTTTGCCTTTTCAGACATATCATAGAGTATTTCATCATATGTTTTTCTTTTAAATCCATTTTCATCAAGCACGTATTACCACCTCCACTTCATCACCTAATGTTGATAGCATCTCCACTGTAATATTCAACTGTCTATTGTTTCTTACAATTTCTATATTTTCAATACTATTAATTCTAGGTTCTTGATCTAAAATCGCTTCTGTAATATCTTGTTTCAAGTAATCTTCATTGTAATTTTTTCCAAACATATTATCACTTTCTAAACCAACGGATGTATCTAATTTAAATTCTTCTAGTCGTATTGATAAGATCATGAATACACTTTGTGCAAGTTCTAAATCTCCTTCAACTAGTAAAATTCCATAGTCAATAAATGATAAGTCTCCATTGACTATTTTCAAATCCCTCATTAAGCAATCACCCCCATAATAACAGCGTCATTTTGACTATGCATTCTATCAGATGATAATGAATAATCAGCAGAACTTCTATAATTATCTATGTCACGATCACAAAAAACTACTACTACAACCGCTCCCTGTGAGATATCAGACTGACAATGCTTAGTGATCAACGCGTTTAGTATTAATGCTCTTTTGCCTCCATCTGATTTTAATGCCATTGGCTGAACATCAGCTCTTGCACCTTTTACAGTGACAACTCGACATAGTTGCATAACATTAATTTCTTTTAAAATTCTATTTTTAAATGATCGAAAAAAAGCTAAGTCAGTTTCTTTCATTAGGTTACCACCTCACACGTTGTAACAAATCGACTACCATCATAGGAGTGCTGGCCATTTTTTACATAAAAATTTCCTTTTACATTTTTTGAATCGATATAGACTGCTGTACCTGTAGTGATTTTATGTTGCAAAAGACACTCAACAGACCAACCAGTATAATCATGACTTTCAACTTTTGTTGGTTGGTTAATAAGTCCCGTTTCAGGACTTAATCTGTATCTCTCTTTATTTCCATCTCGAAAATTTTTAATTACAAGTTGACCTCTTTTAAAATATAGTGATGTGTCACAAGCTTTGGAAATCTCTTCTAAAACCATCATTGCTTGGCCATCAGCTGTGTAGCCAGACCCATATATTTTATTATTTTTTAACTTAATTTCTGACAAAGGAATATTTGCTTCCCTAGCAACTCGATTTATAATAGTATGAGCATCCGTTCCATTATTAAAAGTAATATTTACTTCTTTTTGTTCCGAGTAATCTTTACCTTCTAAAAAAGTAAATGTTGTTGCTCTATCTACTCCGTTTAGAACAGAGGGTTTTACTTCTGCTATCGTTCCTGACGTAATCACTCCATTTGAAGTACCTGCGTATCCTGCGTGGATATAGACTGGATTTCCTTTCTTAATAAAATCAATACTTTTTTTATTTAAATTGTATATTGTCACACTCACTTCAGATGGATTAGGTGAGTCAGAAAAAGGTGCTGTAAAGTGAATTTCTAACCGATCCAACCTGCCTGAATCAGCTCTTAGTAGAACTCGATTCTTCCCATTCTTGTCGTGTATTTCAATTTGTAATAATCGTTGCCATTGCGTATTTCCCATTTAATTATCTTCCCTTTCCAAACTTGGAACATTATAATTCGGAGGTAAATCATCTATATAAAGGAAAACCTGAATACCAAAATTTTCAAAAGTTATTTCTTTTGAAGCTCCCGACTCATCCATCGGCACCAAATCTGCTGAAGGTAAACGAGTATCTACAATGTCTTGCCAAAGTCTTTCATCGATTACCATACGCTCACCAATAGCTATCGGTGTATGATCTATGTCATATAGATCTACAGTAAAAAATTTTTCTGTTTGATTATAGTCCACCTCAAAAATGTAATTTGTATTACCTAAAGGTATTTCGAATTTTTCAGGTAATGAATATTTATCAATAGGAATATATGCTCTTAAAGACATTTAGTCACCTCATTTCACACGCGCACGAGCGCCTATGGGTATAAATCTATCTGGCCACTTGTTCCAATCTCTTAATTGCTGAATAGACGTACCATATTGTTGCCACCAACCCCAATAAGTATTTCCTGGCTGAACTGTCACATATACCGCATTACTTGGTTTCGAAGGTTGTTTTGCAACTGGCGGTTGTGGAATCTTCTCCCAAATAGTCTTAGCTACACGTATGGGTTGTAACGTAATTGTTATAGTGAAACCATTTTCCACTGTGTCATACCCTTTACTGATATCTTGTATAACTGCATTTTTAAAATATGATCTGCCTCGATAAACAATCCAACGAACATCTTTTTGCCATGCAACTAATGTATTGTAAGCTTGCTCTGCAGCGTTACCATTTTTAGCGAGAATCCAGCCACTAATTGTGACTGGACCGCCTGTATACATCATATTGTCAGTGATTGGTGCTCCTGATTCAACAGGATATTGAGATACATTAGCAGCACTGGTTACAGTCTCACTGACGTTTACAATCTCAACTTTAGATTTACCACTCTGAATGTATCCCATTAAACAACCTCTCCTGTTCCTAGAATATTAAGTAATTTTGCATACTCATCTTCTAATGCTTGTCTTACAGCCTCTTTAATATCACCAACAACAGATTTATCAGAATTATTCCCAACATTGATAGTAATATTAGGACTAAAATTAACAGATGGAGATCCTTGATTAAAGAGCGCTTTAGTTTTTTCATGAGGATGTACAGTTCCAGCTGTATCTGCTTCGAACAATTCTGGTCCATTCTCTCCTACTAAAACTGTTTCACCTTTTGAAGGGCGGCCTCCCTTTGCATAAGCCCTTAATCTATGACCTGTTGGTCCCCATCCAGAATGTCCATACGGCAAATCTGTTCTCCAATTAGAATTATTGAAAAATGCCATTAGTTGATGGAAACCATTCATTATATTTTCATATCCACGTACTTTATATGCATCAAAAGTTTGAGGAATGTACTGAAGCAATCCTCGAGCTGGGTTTCCACTAGCTGTATTTACATCCCAAACAGCAGAACTTTGAATAATACTTTGGTTACCACTAGACTCCCTCTGTATTTGAGCTAAAATGCCGTTTACTTCTGCATCACTTACTTGTTGATTCATTTGTTTTGCAGCTTTTCTAACTTGAGGACCCCATCCTGCAGCACCTACCGCCACACCACCAGCAGCTCCGCCATAAGTATCAGGATTTACGTGTTGGCCATTTGGTCCGCCTTTTCTAAGTTCATAATGAACATGAGGACCAGTTGACCAACCAGAAGAACCTACATCACCGACGATTTGACCAGCTTTAACTTTATCGCCCATCTTAGCTCTTATGCGGCTCATATGTCCATACATAGCCCATAGATTATCAGCAACTTTAATTCCTACGTGCTCACCTAATCCAATGGAAGAAGATTGAACCCAATCAACCAAACCAGGATATTGAGCTGGAATAGGCGTTCCAGTTGGAGCAGCATAATCAATACCCGTGTGAAAATCCCCATAGAGGCCTGGTCGCTTACCATAATCAGAAGTACGAACAAATGGTGATCCAAAATGTGGAGCAAAAGCACCTGAGCCAAAAGAGACACCATCTTCCGAATCAAAAAAACCTTTGAAAGCTTCAAGTTTATTTTTCACCCATTCGGCACTGGTGTCTTTTAGTTTGTTCATGACACCATGTCCCAAACCTTGGATATTTTTACCCTTTTTATAAGTGTTATGCTTATTAAATAAGCCAGTCACTTTTCCAATCGGGTCTGATAGCCAATCTTTTGCTGTTTCAGCTATATCTTTAGTTTTTTCTATAGCTTTCGTTCCTACTTCTTTTGCTTTATCTACTGCATTAGATCCAAAGTCTTTTAATTTATCAACAGTATTTGCACCGAAATCCTTAGCACTATCAACAAAATCAGAAAGCCCATTTCCTTTACCTTTATGGAAACCTGGTAAAACTGTTCCTTGCCCCATACCACCATTTAATACAGCTTTTGTATCTGAATGGTTTAAAATCCGTTCACCCGATGTTACATTAGTAACTTCTGGACCATTTGATCCTAATAAACGCATTGAAGAAGTGCTCTTGTTATATGCTAATTCAACACCTTCTTCACCAACTAGAGCTTGACCACTGTATGATGCACCACGAGATCCTGTGCTAAAAGAGCGACCATGCTTGTTTTTAGTAGAATTAGGTGTATTCGGTTTCCATTCTGGTATTTTAGGAATACTAAAGAAATCTAATACGACATTAATACCACCTGTAACAGCATTTACTTTATCGGCGAGTCCTGTTTTAAAATTATCCCAAGTTTCTAATGCTCCAGACACAACTTTATCCATAGCTTCACCAAAGGCCTTACCAAAACTTTTAGCGCCTTCAACTGTGCCGTCCCAAATTTCTTTAAATTTCTTTTTGGAATCCTTTTTAAAGACTTCCCATTTAGATAATGTTTGTCCAGTTTCCCAGTCCACTTGTTCAAGATGACCTTCCGCTTGCTTTTTAGCCTGCGTTACAACATCTTCATGTTGTTTTTCTGCTTCTTTGACTACACCGTCTCTTTGTTCTTGGGCTTTTTTTAATGCATCATCATATTGTTGTTGAGTAATCGTACCATTGACATATCTTTCTTCATCTAAAATGCGCTTTGTTTCTTCATATTTTTCATTTGCAGATTTAATTGTACCTTCTTTTGCTTTATATGAAGCTGCTACAGCATCAGCAGCCTGTTGCGCGCTAATCTCACCTGATGCATTTTTCAAATTACCCATAATGATTTTTTGCTCTTTAGCTGAATCTGATAATGCAACAACAGCTTGATTTTTCATATCTTCATGAATCGACTTATTAGCAGCAGCATGTTTTTCTTCAACAGCACGTACTGCAGCAGCTGAGGTTTTTTCTAACGACTCAATTTCTTTTTTATCGTTTTCTGATAGTTCTCGATTTTCTAATCTTGCTTTTTCTTTGATTTCATTGATACGATTTGTGTAATACTCTGTAGCAGTAATAGATTCATCATATTCTTGTTTTTCTAATTTCTTGAAATCTTGAACTTTTTCAGAGAACATATTTGTTCGTACTTTTGCTAATTCATCAGCAGCTGCCTTGGCTCCTTGTACATCCTTTTCATTAAGAATTCCCATACCAGCTAATTTATCAAGATTGCCATTAGATTTATCTTTCTTTTTATTCAGCTGTTTAGTAACTTGATTCTGCATGTCTTCTAAAGCTTTATATCGTTTAGTAACTTCTTCATTGGTAAGAACTCGTCCTTCAATTTTACCTGTAGTGTCTTGATTAACAAGAAGCTCATAGTTTTTCATAAAAGAGTTCATCCGCTTAGCAGTAGCTTTAGATACACCATTACCAGATTTAGTAGTATTATCAAACGGCTTTTCGAATAAATCCTTTGCTGAAGCTTTGATTTCTTTTATTCCTGATTTGCTTTTTTTAACTGCTTTATCAATACCTTGAACTAGAGGACCCAATAAAAAATTATCCTTTGATGATTCCCATAATTCACTAATTTTTTTAGAGATATCGGGCCATTTTTCTTGCAGTTTCTTTCCAAATTTACTTCCAAAAATTGATCCTGCAGCTGTTCCTAAAACGCCACCAATTAGAGTACCTAACGGACCAAATGTTGTCCCTGCTGCTGCACCCAATTTTGCGCCAGCTAATGTTGCTGCTTTAGCGCCTAATGCTCCACCAACGATAGAACCTAACGAATCACCAATTTTTTCAAACTTATTATTTTTATTAATTTGAGTTAAAGTTAAACCTGCCGAAATATAAGACAATAAAGGAACCGATTTGGCAAACCTTCTCACTCCGCTAAAAAGTTTAGTACCTTTTCCTATTTTGCCAACAGATCCAACCGGTAAGGATTCCTGTATATTTGGACTAGCAGTAGTATGCGTTGGTGCGCTAGCTTTTTGAGCTGCAGAATCAACATCTTCTAAAGCCTTTCTTGTTTTAAAAGCTTCTCTCTGAGCAGTGTTCCCAAGCTTTTCTAGTTTACCAATAATACCTAAAATTCCCTTTGAGACTCCCAAGAGCGGTTTTCCTACTAGCTTAAACCCTAGCAAACCGCCAATACCATACGTGGCCCATTTGCCAACTTGTTTCATAGCAACAGGGTTTTCATCAGTAAATTCTTTGAGTATACGAATGCTTGGCTTAATAATATATTTAAACCCTTTATCCATTACGTTAAACATATTTTTAGCACCTTCTGAAATGCCAGGTCCTATAGCTTTGCCTACCTTTTTAGCTGTAGGAATTATTTCATCAACAAAATAATCTTTTGCTTGTCCAAAGTGTTTCATTACCTGTTTTGCTGTTGGCTCAACTTTTGCGCCAACATTTTCTAACATATCTGGTATTTCTTCACCTTTTTTTACAAAATCTGTCGCTTTGATAATTAGTGGCGTGAATATTGGTAACAAACCTTGCCCTAACTTCGCCGATGTTTCTTTTATTGATTCTGTAAAAACACGGGTGGCATTTGCAGCTTGATCACTTGTTCTTGCAAAATCGCCTTGGGAGTTCTTAGTTTTAGACATTACGTAGTTATAACGTAAGCGTACTAATTCTTCCTGACTTAGAGAATCTAATTTTGCTTGTTGAACCTCTTCACCTTTAGATTCTGCTTCTGTTAATTTTAACTGCGCATCTCTAGCTTCAATTGAATTTTCACCATGTTTTTTAATGGCTTTATTTAAACGATCTTGAGCTTTTTCTCTTGCCATGGCATTCTTTGCAGCCTTAGAATTATCTACTGACGACTGCAACGCTCCACTGGCCATCGCAAACTGTTCCAAGTTGGTTTGAGTCATAACAATACCCAAACCTTTTAACGCCTCAGTTTCACCAGTGAATACACCATTTAATGCAGTATTTACACGGTCAATTCCTATATTTTTAAATGAAGCAAGATCTCCTGCCAAGTCAACTAATGAAGTAGACATTTTTGCAGCTTCTTCTGTGCCAATACCCATTGAAGTTGACATATCTCCATATGTAGCTGCTAAGTCTAACGCTGTACCTTGTGCCAAACCAATATTAGTCAGTGTGGACTTCGACCAATCTTCTACAACTTTATTGTTATCACCAAAAGCTACTTCTACTTTGTTTAAAGCTTCATTAGTATCAGATGCATAGTCAAAGGCCTTTTTGCCTGCTCCTGCGATTGCTGCACCAGCTATCATTGCACCATTTCTTATCTTTGTAAAAGCATTCCAAGCAACATCTGAAGCCTTTGTTGCAACAGTACCTATATGGCCAATACTTGTTTGTACACCCTTCGCAGCTTTTCCAACTACTTTTAGAGATGTTGCACTAGATTGAGCGAAAACACTCGCAGAATTTTTACTTTTATCAAACTGATTTCCAACATCTTTTACTTGTTTTTCAGTTTGTTTAGCAGAGTTTGTTGTCTTTTGCATAGAATCTTTTGCTCGATTTCCGAACTGGACAACTTTATCTGTATTTTGTTTTAAACCTTCACTATTTCTTTTTAAAGAGGTTGTGGCGCCATCTATGGATTTTGCTGAATTTTGATAAGTACCTTCCATTCGTGCAGCTTTAGCAAGAATTTTATCAGTTTCTTCATTGGCACGCTCTAACGATCTATTATTTATTTTCCAATCGAGTTCGATTACTGAACTACGTAACGCATCTGCCATTATTAGATGACACCTCCTCTTGATTTAGTTAGATTTATTTTTTGATATGCTACTTCGTTCCAAACTGCTAGCTCCTCTGCCGTGGCAATATCGACTTCATCTTTAGTGGCAATGCCTGCTATTACAGGCAGCCACCTAAACATATCTTTTTGAACTTCTCTTTCCGTAATTCTCGGATTAGGGCTAGTTAAGCATTCGACCAAGAAAGTTGTCGGCTAATGCCATAACCTCACGATATCCTTCGTGTTCATCCCAATAGTCCCAGTTCAATTTTGGTGTAACAATAACTGAGTCCATAAGTTGAGAGTGGTAAGCAACGTCAGAAAAAGTATTTGACGGTCCTTTTGAGTTATCTAAAATCGCTTGAGCTGCACGTGTTCCAGGGAATTGAAATGTATATTCCACATCTTCAACAGTATGTTTTTCTTGTTTTCCGAACTTATTAAATGGTTTTTTTTCTGCTTCTGGAATGTTATTTTTCACTTCTAATTCTTTTACTTCATCTTTTTTCGTCATGATAAATTCCTCCTAAAGTTAAATAAAAAGCACTTAACGAGATGTTAAGCGCTTAGTTATATTCGTGTTTGTAATCTAATGCTTTAATCGTATAAGAACGAGTCGGAACGCCTTTACCAAACGATCCATCAGGTGTTTTTTCAATATAGGCTTTTGATGCCCATGCTTTTTCAGTTGAATGTGTCACAGAAATTGCAAATTCTTTACGACCATTAGCTAAAGCCATCAGCTGTTTGTTACATGGTGAATTTTGAGACAAGTTAATTGTAAAAGTCCCTAAATTATCGTTGTTCTTCGCAGCACTAGATTGTCCTTGGGCATCTGTTTGTACTTCAATATACGAATTATCTTTTGAAAAAGATACCATATCGCCATCTTGAAAGCCGAATTGGACGACATTGTCAATAATAGTAGATACTTCTTTGGCATCATAAGTTGTCATGCTTTGCATTAGTTAGTTCCCCCTTTAGACTTCAATTGTTCCAGTAACATCAACAGTGTGAATTGCTCCAGAACGTTTGTATTTAAATGATAATCCTTTATAGTTTCGTGCTGCAATATCATCTGGATTTAAATCTTGACGTCCCAAAGCAGTCACACTATAATTTCCAACACCAGTTTCATCTACAATATCTACAATTCCGTTATTAAATGCAGTTTCCAAAACATTTGCAACAGTTGTATCCAATAAAGCAATCCCATTAGAATCAAAAGTTAATTTATCTGTCGTTGATAACAAGCGCTGAACATTCGTTTCAATGTTTGATTTAACCCAGTGATCCCCATGCAGGGCATCGATAAATTCGCCACTCATTGTTTTTCCTTCTGATGTTTGGGGGATTCCCGCTTTTGATACATAAGCAATAGCATTAGCTTTCTCAATCGCTTGTAGTTGAGAGGTAGTTAATGTGTTAGGTGTAATCCCTACTAAATTATGTCGGAATTTCCAAGTAACACTTCCGACTGTTAAGCTTGCAGTATTACCAATTAATGCAGCATCTAAAAATTCTTCTAACGGATGAACCAAGCCGATAGTTAGATTGTTCCCTGTAAAAACTGTTAATTCGTCAACTGTAGCTGTCTGAATTACTAAAAACTTAAATTCGTTTTCTTCAATTAAATTTGATAGTGCCAAAGCATCTGCCTCAACAAAGTTGGCTAATAATGCAAAATGCCAATCATTATAAAAGTAACTTGTAGCTGCGGCGATAATTCCACTTCCAGCAATTAAGCTATCTGGCTGTTCTGGACTAGTAGGGGTATCTGCTACAAAAGTTACTACTGCAATAGTTTGTGGTTTATTTTCCTGTTTCCAAATTATTTCTGCTTTTTTATAAACAGTAGTTGTTGTAGCAAAATCTTTTGCTAATGTTTCTAAACTTGTATATTCTTTATAGTTTTGAGTAGATCCTTGAACAAAAATTGCTGGATTTCCTAATCCAACAATGGGTTGTGGATGCATTATGTCAATTTTTACATTAACATCTGTAATTTTTTCAATCATTTGTTTTCCTCCTGTATGTCTATATTTTCTATAATCACAGCATTGTCAACGTAGCTGTCTTGTACTCTAAAACGAGCATCAAAGCCAGCCAGACGTTCATAATCAATACTAATGAAATTATCTCGTTTTTGAGATTGTGTTGTTGAAACTAAGGCTATTTTAGAGTTTTGAAGGTCTACTTTTACAGAAAAACCGTTTAAATGCTTTCTTAACTGCTCTGACAAATTAAGTGCCTGAATACTAGAATCTGTATGACATTTAATAGACACTACTAATTCAAATACTTCATTATCAGTGACATCTATAGTCACTGGAATATATGGCGAGATGACCTCATAAGAAAAAAACGGTTTATCTGGCTGTGGACCAGCTGTGCTACTTTCAATAAGTTGAAGTCCAGTTGATTTCTTAACAATTGCTATTAGCTCATCAGCTAAAAGCTCATAACTAAAAGCCCCATTAATTTGCGGCATTATTGGTCACCGCCTTTAATCTGTAAAGGTTCACATCTGCATAGTGTTCCGCATATGGCTCTTCGCTTTCTACTTTGTACTCTTTTCCCATGTCAATAATTTTAGAACCTAAAGGAATCGATCCAACGTAAGCAAGTTGCCTGTCGCTAGATGTGAGTGTTCCACCACTTTGATAAATCGTCCGATTGTCGTATGGGATAATCGCCCCAGAAACGGTTTTGGGTTCTTCGTTAGTAGGAAACCATTCGCCGTGAATGTATTTACCAGCACCTTCAACTGAAGGTAACACTAACTGAAAGTCAACCGCAAAAGTTTCTATAAGACTAGAAAAGTTCATTCTTTGCATTACCCTTTCACCACCTTATAAGTCACTGACTGTCTTAATTTTCCTGTGTCAATTAATGGATTACTTGACTTCTTATTATTGACTGTTATTGGAGAATTTGGCGGATCAGATAAATTTCTGATAGTTCGTTGAATATCCCTTTGCATACGAGCACCAACTTTATTTGTCAATTCTTCTGCTGTCATTTTTCCAGCAATAAGTTTTTTCACAAGGTTTAAGGCGTAATCCGACCAAGCCTTTGCTTGCTCGTCAAATGTAGATCTAATAAAGGAACGTTCTGGAATAGTTATTTGCTCCGCTAACATGTATGCGAATTCTAACTGATCTTTACCTTTATTTCTTACTAAAAACTTGTGATTTTCTTTAGTTTGCATAAAAAACAAATCAAATTGACGTGGGCTTTTACCTCTATACTTTTTCATAAGTGGTATAACAAGAAAACGACCTTTGGGACGAATAGTCACACCAAATTCATGAACTTGGGCCAACATCGCAATAAAAGAATCATCTTCCCCAAATATTCCTATCTGCAAAGAATATTTATTAAGCTGATTTAGTTCATCAATCAGCTTAATAATCCTGTTATTCTCAGTAACTTTCATCAAATCACAACCAAACTCAATGAACCTTTTTTTGCGTATTCGTTGTAAAGACGTAAATACTCTTGACCATAAACGGTTCTTTTAAGGTCGGTAAAAGTTGAGTGAAAACCCGAATACTCTTTTTTTAGCGAGCCTACTTGCTCGGATTTAGTATTTTGGTTGTTCAAAACGGCTAGATGGCAAGCGAGATAGCGACACGCTTTCTCCTTAACCTCTTCTTTAAATGGCAATGCATCTACTTCTAGCCAAGCATCATCAATAAACAACTTAATAGAATCATTGTTAACCCCTACTAGTTCTGCAGCTGTTAACCTAACATTTTCAACTGTGCTTTTTGGCATAGTACCACTTCCTATTCTGGATTAACTACGCTGTCTTCATCAGGGTTTTTAATATCATCAATTTGATTTTCGATTGCTTTGACTACAGTTGTGCGATTTTTGTTTGCTTGCTCTTCTTCCAACCATTTTTCCAACAATTCTAAATCGAACGTATCAGCAATGGATTCTACTGCTTTATTGGCACTCAATTCAGTAAAACCAACTGCTTTTTTTGATTTTCCTTTTGTTATATGGTCCAAAATCTCAATTTCTCCTAATCTTTCCAACGATTTATTTAATGGTAATTCCATACCTTTAATAAATTCTTCAGCATCTGAATTATCTAAATCATTTACACCTGGAATTAATCGAACATTTCCAATATGTCTAATATATGAACCTTTATTGTGTACTAACATAATCTTTACCTCCTTATTTTTAAATACCATCCACACGAACAATTGCATATGGCGTTCTAATTAACGCACCACCACAACGTTCTACAAATGGTACTTTCCAATTTGGAAAAGACCATTCAACCTCTAAACGCACGATGTCTTCTGGAAGTAAAATTTCACAAGTTGATGGTTTTGTATCCATGATAATAAATGAATCAGAATTATCAGTACCTACACCTTTTAAATCATAAACTTGCTCAATAGATGAAAACCAGCCATTTTCCTGAACAACTTTCATAATTGATCGGGCATCATATTCACCATAACGACGATTCAATTCTTCATATTGTTCTGGAGCAACCATTAATTTTAGACTAGATCCTTTAAATCCTGGAATAATAGTAATTTTAGCTCGAGATGTACGTAATTGTTCAACAATCTCTTCACTAGTCATTTCTTTCCACTTCTTAGGTGAATTAATAACTTGAATACCTTCAGCATTCGCAACACCTTTATGGTTTACTTTAGGATCTCCCACAAAAATAAAGCTATTTTCTTTTTCAGCAATAGTACGTCGTGCCACTTCTGCTTTTGTTGCATCAATTGAAGTTCCCATCATTTGAGCTTGACGAATTTCTTGTCGACTATAACGAATACCAGCAGCAATTGTAAAAATTGGTGATTGATAACGTTTCATATCAATGTCAACTAAAGGAAGATCATCTGCACCATTTGCGATAATTTTTGCAGCGCCACTTCTAGTCATAACATTATATGCGTATGTTTCCGCTCCTGGATTGATATCTGTTTTAACATTAAACATGGTTCGCGCCACAAGTTCCTCCTGTGGTGCTTGATAAATGACCTTATCAATTTCTTGTAGGTCACGTGCTTCTAAAGTTGCTGTTACATCATTTCCCATTTAGTTGTCCTCCTAGTTTTTTAAGGTAAGTTAATTTGTAAAACTGCTAAATTACCAGCTGATGCTGTTGTTTTAAATGTACCAATCACGGTATCTGATGGTGTCGTAGCTGGATCAGAACTAATAGTTGCTTTTCCAAAATTTCCAGTTGATAAAGCTTTTGCATTTTCACCTGCTAAAACATCTTCGTCAACTTTCACCCAAATAGCCCCTTTACGTAAGATCGGTACCATTTCGTGTTCTTTATACTTACCAACTTTTTCCACATCTCCGTAAGGGATTTCTTCTACATAATTTTTAGCATATGAAATACCATAAAATTGCCCATCTTTATATGTGGTAGCAACGTCTTCTGTTACTTGAACGCCGACACCGAAACCTAAGCCACCGACACCAACGACAAGACTATCTGCTTGTACACCTTGATAATTAGCTAATTTCCCAATACCAAGTTCAGGCTTCATATACTTTTCTGGATAAGGAATAGTCATAGTTATTTATCCTCCTTTTTGTTCATGTTCAAACGGTTATTTTTTTGTTTTTCAATATCTTCCGCCGCTTCTTTATCTTTATCTTTTGCATCGTTGAACGCTGCTGGATTTGTAAATCCTTTTTTTCTCCACATTTGCAACTGCTGAATCAAAGTATGCTGCAATATAATCGTCAGATTTTCCATCACCTTTAAAGTCAGGTGATGTTTTGGCAATTACTGATTCTTTAATTTCACGATCAGATTTGCCAGTGAAATCAACTGAATCACCAAGAAACTTTTGTGCTTTATTAATTAGATCAACACGATCTTGAACACGCTTATCCAAAGCATCTGCAGTTACTTCTTTTTTCTTTGCTTCGTCAATTTCCTTATTCAACTTATCAATTTGAGCTTTTAAAGCATCTCGCTCACCTTCTAATTTCTCAACGTTTGCTTTACGTTGTTCGGCTGCATCTAATTTTGCTTCTAAAGATTCAAATTTTGCTTTTACAATTGAATCCACTTCAAATTCCTTTGAATCAATAATTAATTTAGACATTCCATTTCCTCCTGTTTGTTTATCTTTAGTATCAATCATGAAAGCGACTGAATCTCCCCGAATAGCAACTTCGGGACCAGCTCTCCCCTCATCTACTATAGCAATATGATTAATTTGCATATTCCTTTGCACAGAATCATATTGCATGCCATTATACACGCCAGTTTCTTTTGAAACATCTGCTTGAAAACCGATGCTCAGTTCACGTTTTCCATCGTTAATTTTCTTTATTGTCTCTGCATCTGTAATTGTGAACGAAACCAATAGCTTATTATCTAAAACGTGAGCATCATTATGAGTCATGCCTTTTGAATATTTATTGTAATTAGCTGCTGTTACTGGTTCGGTCGGATGATCATCAGTCATTGGCTTAGCATTTGCTGAAAGTACAGTTGCCTTAGAAAATAATTCATCAGGCAATTTTGCCTCCATTGATAATCCACCATCAGTTCGGCGGTAAGGGAAAACACCTGGTCGTGTAATTGGACAAGCTGTGATTGTCAAATAACCTTCATCAGTTTCTTTAAAATCCTTAATAAAGGCTTTGTCATATCTAATTACCATGTCTTCACCCCATTATTCGACTAATAAGCGAATGCCTTCGGTTACTTGATTACTCGATTCTAACTCATTAAGATCCAGTAATTTTCGTAGGCTCATATGATAGCGTGTCGCAATTTCACTAGCAGTTTCTCCCTCAGAAACAGTATGAATCGTTTTCTGCGTAGTTTTTGACAACTCTTTTTTGTTTTCTTCTTTACTAGAAGCTTTTTTCTCTTTAGCCATTTTGATCACCTCCTTCAGTTACATCAAACCTGATATTTCTCCACTTTTTATAAGCATCGAAATATAGTTCATTTTTATCACCGTTGAAGGTAACTTCGTAATACATACCATCAAATAGATTGGTACTTAATAATGCTTTATTATTTTGCAGGGTTTTCGCTAACCAGACCACGTAAATATCAGACTCGCTTATTTTTTTTTGATCTGTGTAATCCAATTGACTGTTAGCAAAATCAACTACATGCTTTTTACATAAATCAATAAATTTTTGACTATCCATTAATGTCCCTCCTGTTTTTTGAGTATAAAAAATAGCCCCAACCTATAAGGTCGGTGCTACTCTTCTTTTTCTTTTAAAGATTTTTTCAATTGCTGCATAAAATCTTTATCTTTCTTTTTCGATGTATCTATTTCCTTTTTTGTCATTTCATCTGGGTAACCTAGACTTTTTGATTTGGGAACGTCTTCCCATCTACGTTTGTTTTTCTCATTTTTATTCATGGTACTCCTCCAGTACTATAAATGGTTTTCCATCCAATAAATATCTGTCTTTAACAATAAACTTGGCATCACGATTAAACAGAACTTCTTTTTCCGACTTGTTGTAAGAACCTAAATCTTTTCCAGTTGAGCTCATTATAACAAATCTTAACGAGTCTTGCTCTGAGTAAATGTCTTTTGTAGTCGAAATGTATTCAGGAAATTGAACAACATCATTTAAATTGTAGTTGTTAGCAAACCTCACTAGGTCATCACTGCTATCAAAAAACATGGAACGTGTTACTTCACCATCATAGTTGGTCATTTTGCCTAACGCTTTGTCTAAATTGTCTATCAATTTCAAGTCGCTTTCATCTAACTGATAACCATTTCTGAGCTTATCGTTTAATTTGTAAGCTTCAGAGCTAACATATGTCTTGACCGCATGCTCTTCTTGATTAGAAAGGCCAAGATCAATGCTTTCTTCAAGCAATTCTTCATCGTCGACTGGTTCAGCAACACAGCGACAATTATATTCTTCGCCTGGTAATAATGGATTATCAGCATAAAAGTAAATCTTCCCGTTACGTTCTCGATGAGAATCCCTAACTCGTTCATCTCCACTATCACTCCATCTAAAAGCTTGAAATCCCGCTCGTTTTTGGCGTTCACTATTCATCTGACCTAAAATAGTACCTGTCTGATCACGAGCAATAAACGCTGCTTTGTCTGATGACATACCAGCTTGATGAACAAGCTCTTCTCTTATCTCGTTTGAAGATTTGCCTTCTGTGATTCCGCGATAAATAACCTGTTCAAACTTTTTTGAGTAATCATCACGAATATTAGTGACATAACTGATGTTTTCCGCTATTTTAGCTTGAACATAGCTGTCTAACCATTTTTCAGTCTGTAGTGGGTTTATTCCTCTAGCGCTAAGTTGAGAGTTCACATTAGACTTGTTAAATGCGTTGACACTATTAATATGCTTACGAACTATTTTTTGTGCGGTTCTGTTTTGAAGAATACCTAAAAAGTATGTTTGCGCATTTCTGATTAGTTTCGATGCGGCATCGAATAATCCATCATTAATTAAGTTGGAATCATTAACAATATTTTTATCATCTATCATCGGTGCTAGATACTTATCAAATTCATATAATGAAACTTTTTCTATTTCTTTTACGGCCTTCTGAATGTTTTTAGCATAGCTTTCTTCTAAACGTAACGGATATCTCGTTTTTGGATTATTTTTCATTATCTCTGTCCTGTTTGTAATTTTCATAAACTACAGCAGCCATCTTATCTAACTCATCCCTGGACAAGCTATCCGCGTTAAATTTAGAGGTTTCTGTTATGCCAAAACGACCAAAGCGAGCTTCGTGAACATCATCAGGATCAGATACACCTGCCTCAATGTAAATCTTATCTGTTTCAGCAGTGAGTTTTCTAATCTCTGCATCTGTCTTGCTATCAACGTTCCATAACGGATTGAATTCAACGGACCATTCGATTGAATCAGGGTCAAGTCGACCACCACATTCGTCCTCTGCCCACATTAGACACCGCATGAGATATTCAAGGTGTGGCCTTAGCTGATTTTCTTGTATAGCAGTTATACGAGAATAGTAGTTCATGACATCATATTGTGCTCCAGTAACAGTTCCGCCCTCTTGCCCTTTTAAAACAGTCTTAGGCATTCGAGCAGCGCCTGCTAAATAATCCCAAACAAAGTCTAAAAGTTCACCGATACCTGCTACCGAAGAACTCTCTTTACCAAGACTTTCTTCCTTGTCTATGATAGCAATTGCTTCTGTTCTGAATTGATAATCCATCTTAGTTTCAATTTCTAGTTTGTCTTGTGGTGTAAGACTTCTAACATCTGCTGACTTGTATACTTTAAAAATAAAATCATACAGAATTTGTCCGACTGACCAAACAGATGTGTCAGCTACAGTTAAGATATCATAAAGATTCTCTAATAAAGATGATCCTTCTAATTCATCTTCAAATCTCAAATTTTGTTGATGTAAAACTCGTGACCTATGAATTGTTGTAGCTCTGCTGTAAGTCGTATTATTTAGAAGGTGTATGCGACTGTTGTTTGATCTATTATTGACTTCAAAAGATTCAATCTGTCCATAGTTTGGACTAAAAACATCTTCATCAATTATTCTATTACTAATCTTTTTGCCTGAAAATGCATTAATATACGGAACACTTTTAATATTCTCAAAGTCTAATGGCTCACTTAGAGAGTACTCTCTTTTCTCTATTGTTCCAATACTTACGAATCCATCTCCATATAATCGTTCATACGTGAATAATTGTTGTAATCGTTCCTTAGCTTTCAGTTGTCTCAGCTTACTTTCGTACAGAGCTTTTACTTTATCATCTTGCATTTTGAGACTCCACCCATTTCTAGTTAAGTCTTCTGCTGGAATGTCTACGATATTTTTCGCCATCGAGTTAGACGAGTAAAGCGACTCTAATTGTGAGCATGACAATCTCTTGCTCGTTCCTGGTCTTTGTCTAGATAAGTTGTCTCTAGCGTGGCCTTTGCCATTTCCAAGCATAAAATCATTTCGATATGCTTTACCATCCAGCTTTAATAACTTAGCTTCGTTTGCTATATTCCCCATTTATTCACCGCCTTTCAATTTTTTAATTGTCGAGATACCTTTCTCTTAAACTTACTTTGCCAATCATTTTGTTAAGAATTTGAGTCATGCTGTCAACGTCGTCATCATGTTCAGCATTTGGGAATGCTACTAGTTCGTTAATGAAATCATCTACCCAAGGACAAACTAATGGGTGCGGAAGATAGACATTACCAGCTTCCCATATAGGAGCAACAGCGTTTGCCCGTACCTCTTTGCCGCCTTCTGGATTTACTGCAATGATACCGCTCAATTCATTTTTAAGCATTTCAATTACCGCCGTCCCATTAGCTTTATCTTCAATGTAAATACCGCGAGCTTTTGGCCACTTAGCAGCCATGGCATCAATTGCTTTCATCGTCTCAACTATGCCCATACGCTCATGATGACGGTCTAATAAATAAAAATCGGCTCTCTTCTTGCCCCATACCTGACCAGATACATAGTCAGATGTTTCGGTGTCTTTGAAAGTACAGTCCCAAGACTGAGCTTGTCTATCAAAAAGACGTGGTAAAATAACCACGTCATCGCCTAAACTTAATTCAATTTTTTTGGATAATGTTGGCACATAGAACTTAATCCATGAACGTTTGAAAATGTTACCACCTGCTGGCGTCGGTCGTTGTTGGTACAAAGCAGCCCAACCACGAGAACCAGTAACTGCTTTTGTTTTAGCAGCCCACTCCTCATCTTTCCCAATTTCAGGTGCTAACGCTTCTCCTGGTTTTCTTCCTAGTAAGTCGTCATCTTCGGCTATAGCTGGTATTTTAATTTCTTCCCAAGGCAGTGTTTGTTCTTTTAACAGACGACCTGCTAAATCATCCTCATGCCATCTAGTCATGATTACAATGACACTGGCATCCGCCGTTAAACGAGAATAGAAAGTGTCTTGCCACTCATTATATATTTTATCGCGAATTGTTTTAGATTCAGCTTCTGCTCTATTTTTTATCGGATCATCGATAATTAAAAGCCTTGCTCCACGTCCTGTTGCACCACCTAAAATAGAAGTACTGTAAAGCGAGCCTAGATGACCTTCAACTCCCCATTCACTAACAGATGAAGTTTCAGAACTTATTTGTAAGCCGAATAATTGGTCCGAAAACAAGCGGAACTTTTCGCGGTTCTTTCTACCAAACTTTTGGAATAATTCTTTTGAATAAGAAACAACCATCACCAGACTATCTGGATGCCTCATTAAATAATAAGCTGGAAATGTCTCTGTAATTACAGTAGATTTACCGTGTTGGGGAGGTATTTCAATAATATAATACTTTTGCTCCCCATCAATTATTTTTTGAAGTCGATCTGTAATGTATTTCTGATGTCTTAATAAATCCCATTGTTTACCATGTGACAAATAGAAGAAATCTCCATAATTTCGTCTAGCTAGTTCTTCCAATGCAGCGTTAGCTAATGCATCAAGTTGCTCTTGGTCCATTTGCTAATCGCCTCAATTCTTCTTCCGACAAATTCGCAAGCGGATTAACATCCACTTTTCCGCTATGCTGTATCTGGTCAATTGCTTTAAAGCCACCTCGGTCTAAAATGTCTTGGAAAATAGATTTCTTTAGACTCTGTAATTTTTCCCATTCCTTGGCATCAAGATAACGAGATTGATGCTTTGACAATTCATTTAGTAACACAACTCTTTCAAGATTCAGTTCAAAATATTCTTTTTTTATGGAGTCAATCTGCTCTAAAAGACTTCTTTTGTGGCTTCGCATTTCTTTCTTTCGACCATCAATAGCATCTGCTGCCTTTTGTACTTTTTCTAAGTCGTTATTAGCCTTAAGCATTTCGAGCTCTAAATCGCTAAGTTCAGACTTTATTTTATCAATTGCTATCTCAGCTTCGTTGTGATCTTGTATTTTCCCTTCAGTTTGCATTGCTATATCTAACAGCATTGAAAAACTACGCAATCCCTCGTCCTTCATACGATCGCGTAGTCTTTTCATTTCCAATTGAATTTTTTCTTTAATGTAAGCATTTGTTAATAGCTTGTGTCCTTGTTGTCTAGCTGTCTTTTGAGAATAACCCACTTTAATTGCTGATTGTGTTGCATTAAAAGTTTGCAGATAACAGTCAACAAACAAGTCATATCTCTCTTTTGTTTTATTTGATGGCTCTTTTTCACTTCTTGCCATTGACCGCACCTCCCCTAACTTCTAAGTATTTTATCAGCTTCAATAAGAGTTTTTAGATCACTAACTGAAGTTAGTTTGATTTCGCCATTTTTAAGATTTTTTAACCATTGGGCCATCGTGGCTCTTATGATTTTTCGGTATTGTTCATAATCTTCGGCATCTTCAAACTCTTTCTCTAATTCCAAATCTAAAATATCAATTTTTTCATGTTCTTCTTTTGTTCCCATTGTTAAAACACCCCGCATTTGATAAAATGCTAAAAGACACAGAGGGTGTCGAAAATCCACGCGTGGGAATTCTCTGTGTCTTCGGGGTGTTTTTTGCGTCCTGAGGAATTAGTCGAGTGTTAGCTGCACTCGGCTTTTTTAATTTATTCTACAAGTTCTGCAATGATTCCTGTTGATTTTTCAAAGCGTTCTATGATTACATCACAGAAGAGTGGATCTAATTCAAGCGTATAACAGATACGATTTAACTGTTCACAAGTCATTAATGTACTTCCTGAACCACCAAATAGATCTAAAACAATATCTTGTCTTTTAGAGCTATTTCTAACTGGTATCGCAATAAGTGATAACGGCTTTTGTGTAGGATGATAGTACGTTGCTACATCATCTCTTGGTACTTTCCAAATAGTAGCTGGTAAATCTTCTAATAGATCATCTTGCCAAATTGTAGTTTGCTTTCTGTCTCCGTACCACGAAGGTGCCTGTTTCTTCTTGTGGGCATAAAAAACTGGTTCATGTTGCCATCTGTACTGGCTCCAACCAAACGTAGCATTATTTTTTACCCATATACATTGTGAACGGACAACTATACCAGCAGCATTCATACTATTTTCAAATTCACGTTGATAAGATGATCCGTGAAACACATAAATCGCTGAGTCATCTCTCATTGCGTTAGAATAGTTTTGAAATACTGACATCAAGAATTGGTCGAACTCTTCATCACTCATGTCATCGTTCATAATTTTTTCCCGACCAGATTCGTTTAATTCTTTATTGTCAGATTTTACTGCTACATTATAAGGTGGATCAGTCACAACTAGATTTGCTTTTTTTCCTTGTAATAACTTTTCAACATCCGAAAGCTTTGTCGCGTCGCCACACAATAGATAATGATTACCAAGTTTCCATAATTGGCCCAATTTAGTTTTAGCTTCATGATGATTTTCTATGAACTCATTAACTTGAAAATCATCTTCAATAATCGGTTTCTCAATATCTTCTTCATAATTGAAAGAAGCGAGCAAGCTATCTACTTCCTCAGTATCAAAACCAGTCAGATTAACAGCTTCATCATCTAATTCATTTAATAAAATAGAGAGTTTTTCTTCATCCCACCGACCAGAAATCTTATTAAGAGCCACGTTGAGCGCTTTTTCTTTATCAAGAGGTAAATCTACCACGGATACCTCTATTTCATTGAACAAGCCCAGTTCTTTGGCAACAGCGACACGCTGATGTCCACCAACTAGATTGCCTGTTTGAATATTGTAAATAGGCGGATCTACAAATCCAAATTCTAGGATAGATTGTTTTAACTTCTCATACTCTTGCATTCCTGGTTTTAAATCAACTCTTGGATTGTAGTCAGCTGCTTTCAGATCAGATAATTTCATTTTTTCTATTTGCATGTTTTTTCTCCTTTAAACAAATAAAAAAGCCTAATTAGGCTTTTTTAGATAATAGTCAATAAGTATTCTTGTTCAAGACAGTTTTTTATTTCAATCGCAGCTATTTCTGCTTCTTTATATCTTTTTAATAATTCTTGATACTCATCTATAGCCAGCTCCGTATATGCTTTAGGGTTAATAGATAAAATATAAGTATTTTCTTGATTCGGCATATTAACAAAATTAATCGATACCGAATCATTATTTTCTAAAATTACGTTAATTTCTTGTTCGTTAATCACTACTGTATAATTCTCATTTCCAAATTGTTTCATCTTATTCCCTCCAAAAATGTAATAACCCCTCATCTAGGTGTGTCTATATAACCATACTATTAGCTACTTGTACAGTCATCATAGAACATTTATCAACTTAATTATGGTATATGTGATTTGAAATTATTCTGAATGTGATAATCCTTAAAAAAGCCATATCCAATGTAAATTAAATCTAGCTTTCTAGACATTTTTTTACTAACAGGTCGTATACATTCAACAATTGCAAAGTCACGATTTAATTTTACTTCTCGAGTTATTTTTGGTGGGTAATTTTTACTTAAACTTATGTACCAGTAATTCATAATGTATCCCCTATTTAAATTTGTGTGGAACGCCTAGCCGAATCCACACTGAATAACAATACTAGGTTGCTCGCCTTTTCCTGTTTCCGCAGGCAGGCACTTTGAAAGGAAGGAGTGAAAATCGTGTGTCACAGTAGTAGAAACATTTATTGACATATACCGATTTTTTATTTAAGTGGTTTCCCACTTATTGACGTGACAGGAGTCGAACCTGCACAAGCAATCACGCACCATTGATTAAAAATCAATTGCTCTACCTATTGAGCTACACGTCTACCTAATTTACTCGTAATTTGTAGAAATTTAGAGGAGGAGGAACACCTCCTCTCTTGTATTTTTTTACAAGTAAATATTATTAAGCTACTCTACCAACTTAGAATAGGAGAATTTTACCTCTCACCTATAGGTGGGAATGGTTTACAAAAAAATGAAATTTAAAATAATGAAATCTGATGTCCATATTCGAAATAAGCATCAATTTTATTCCTAATTCGTTGTGACATGGATTTAGCAGTCCCTACTTTAATATCCATTTTTTCAGCAGCTTCTGCATAAGTAAGTTGCTGATTATGGATATAATCAAACAAATCACGTTCTCTCTCGCTGAACGTTGATAACAACTCTTTAAGTTGAATCAACATCTCTTGTTTCTCTTCAGTAATAGGGTAATTACGTGCAGATTCATACTGGTTACAATAAATTTCGTATGATATCTTATCCATATTTGTAATATGTTTATCTCTGCGATATTTAGGTATTTTTTTTGCTGCCTCCTCATCAAGAGGTCGCTCAATTCCATGTTCAAGCCAATATAACGCATATTTGGTAGATGAAATAATTTCAGCATAAATGGACTGTTCCTTTATATCTTCTGCAGTGCGGTCATCAATTGTTTCTAATCTGCCATTTTTTTCAATTTGATACTTCTTCTTTGCAATTCGTCGATGCTGACGACTTGCGTCTTTTAAATCAGACTTATATTCCTGAATCAAAATCTTTCTTCCGTGTTGGTCTAACATCGGCGAATCGCTCCTTCTAATAAAAATACAAAAAGACACCTAACCAATGTGTAAAAACACAATTGGTCAGATGTCTTCTAGTATGTCTAGTCAGACTATATTAAAATTTTTCTTTAATTTTTTGTTCAATAAACGTTACTTTACCAGCATGAGATATTACTTCAACAATTCCATGTTCAGGCAGATCGGCTACTTTTGTTTGCCCGTTGCTAACTAGTATTATAACATGCTTTCCATCAAAATTCTCTAATTCGGATAGTTTGGCTGGCTTAAAGTCCACATAATCCACCTCTGATTATTTTTTCTTCGTATTTATCGTTCCATTGGCCATTGCTTTCTCTTGTAAACGACGCTTTTTCTTTTTAATTTTTGATTTTTTCTTACCCATAAATTTTCCTCTTTTCATTAATTAATATCTTATTATTTCTTTTTTTCAGTCGCAAATCCCATGATGATTTGATTCTTTAGATATCGTAATTGCTGTCTGGCATATGCTTCCTCTCTACAGCAAGATAATCTATAGTTAATATCCTTTAAAACCGCTAAATCAAAATTGTATTTGCCCAGTAATTCATTAATTTCTTCTTCAGCTGTTTTCATTTAATTCTCCTTTAGCGTGATCGGTCTGCCATACTTTAAAATTTCCCAAGCGCCATCTTTCATATTGGTTTTATTCATATGATTTCTTTCATCACGAGCAATTGTATAATCGAAAAATAAATCAGCTTGCTCTGATCCATGCAGGTACTCAACATACACGCCGTCTACTTGACGGCCCAGTATATATAATTCTGGATAACTTAGCATTGTTGTTCTCCTTCAAGAGATATAGTGGCCCCAGTGATTTTTAAGCCAATTAGTTTACTTAAAACCATAATTGCTTCATCCACTAGCAATCCATCTCGTTGAATAGAACTGGCACATGTAAAGCGGTCCATGCTTACAATCTCATCCACCGTAACAGGATATGGAATAGTAACGCCTGCTTTTTTGGCAATTTGTTCAATAGCTCGGACATGCGATTTATTCGATGCTAAAATATACTGACCTGTTCTAGCTGATTCTTTAACTAGCTCTGTTGTTTTTCCAGTCCCTCGATCTCTTGCTATAATTTTCATCTATTTGGCCTCCTCACTTAATCCCCAAAAAAGGCTTTACCTTGTAAAACTTCTCAACTTCTCGATTTAAAGATCGCACCATACTTTCTAAGACAGTTGCTCGTGTTCCTAACGTGACATTTTGCTTTTTCGCTTTTTTAACACTTGTAATACCTAAGTTGTGCCTTAGTTCAGAAAAAATTAGTATTCCCTGATTGCTATATTTCCATTTTAAATCTGGATTGGCTTGAATCTTTTCCCATAATTCGTTAGTGACCACTAAATAGTTATAATCACCTAAAAACGTCTGTTTCGCAGAACTTTTCAAGTCTGCCATTGTAACTTTAATTTCATAGCATCTAATGGTGTTGTCAGTAGAATAAGTCATAAAGTCGACTCTTTCTTTGCCAAACCACCCAATAGTAACTTCAAAACAGCCGAACACGCCCATTTTGTTGGTATAGTGCCACAAGCATTTCTCAGCTTGTCTGGTTAAATCAGTTTTCATTCACCACCATCCGCTTTCACAGCAAACGGCCAATAGCGCTCATCAATTGCTTTGATTTCTTGTTCTGTGAATATTTCTTGAACCAACCCAATCAAATTATCTGACCAGTCAACAATATTATATTTACCATTTTCATGATCAAAAACCAGTCGCTTATGCACATCATCGTTTTTTATGAAATCAACATAATACAATTGCTTTTTCTCTACTTCGTAGCCGTTATCAATCGCATTCAATAGTTTTACTTTATTTTCTGGATGTAAAAGCCAACCCTCAACATCGTCAGTTATCAATGTATATTCGTTATAATATAAGCATTCTAACTGTTGACCAACGAATACCATAAATGCAGCACCAGAACTTAGTTTTTTATCACTAATTTTCCCTTTTAACCCATCAAGCCAATCAGCCACAAATTTCTCTTCATGCGAAAATATAACTTTTCCCTGTACTTTGAGCTCTTTTATGACGTCAATTGCTGCATTTACTCCGTCGTCATAACCTCTTGCCCATTCATCTTCTGCCTCGCAGCCTCCGATATCATAGAGCGCTTGAATTAAATCTTCTTTTTCTTGTTTATTCACCGCTGATCCTCCACTCTAAAAAGTTCGTCTTCTAGTCCAGTTTTTTGATACTTCAAAAATTCAGTAATTATGATCGGTTGTTTATTACGCCATGAAATTTCAGTAATATCTGTATTTTTAAGAATTACAGTTGATGGCAATGCACCTTGTGCATTTTCATTAACATAACCCCACGAACCTAGGTCCATATATTTTTTAGGCTTCAAGGAAAAAAAGGAAAGATATTCGCTGTTGCAGTCTCTGACCACATATTTAAACCCTCTTTTAAAAGCTTCTTCCATAACCTCTAGCGCTTCAGCTCTTGGTCTAATCTCCATTATCTTTTTTATTCGATCTAAATAATCACTCATTCCGCTTCCTCCTGTTCAATGGCCCATCGGCTAAACGCTTGTAAGACTTGTAATTGCCCAGTTTTTGACATATATCTGTAACTTCTATAGACAGGTCTATCACGATAGTCTGGTTTTATAGAATTAACTCTCAGTCTCCAAAATAATTCTATAGGTTCAATATTTGTGACTGTATATTTTTCTTTCAACCAATCCAGAACAATCTGCTGATTTTCGTTTAGATATGGTCTTTTAAAACCTTTTACGATGAATAAAACATCTTCTGCTGACATATTTCCTTCTTCAACACGATCCATCTCAAGTTGACGTTCAATTTCTTTTATTAGTTCATGCATTTAATTTCCCTCCAACAGTTCTGGGTTTTCATGGATGTTACCGATGACTAAATAGCCATCGCGATACAAAATATTAGATTGACAAAATACAAGATCTAAAAATTCCCAGAAAAAGCGCCCATCTGCATAAGCAATTTCGTGCATACTTCTTCGGTGGGCGTATTTTTTTGGTGCATCATAAACTAAAATGTCCCCCTCAAAAATTTCAACGCCGTTCTTGTCTTTCAAGCCTGTTGATTGCATGATGACATAAGGAAATTCATCCCAATTAAAAGTTGTATCATAGCTTCCTATCTCTATTTCAGACGTGCCAGGACTTCCCTTAATCTGAAAATCCGTAATTATGGCTATCATGCTATTCGAGTCATCAAACAAAGGTGTAACATTTTCTAGCATTTCTTTCTCGTAGGTATCCCACGCTCTAAATTTTGGAATCATCTTCTTCACTCGCTTTCTCCAACAGTTCTGGATTTTCGTGAATATTTCCGATAATACATAAATTCCTGTAATATGATAGGAAGTTGCTAGCATCGTTCTTAAAACAAAATTGCGCATAGTCTACATCGTAAACAATTTCGCAAGCTTCAAACGTTTCCCACGTGCCATTTATATTGTCATCATGTTCGACTAAATCCCCCTCAAAAATTTCAACGCCGTTCTTGTCTTTTAAGCCTGTTGATTGCATGAGAACATATTTATCAATCATTCCCCACATGCCATTTTCTAGATTGATAAGAGGCGCTATAAATCCTGTATCATCATCAATAGTCCATTCTACATTTTTATCTTCATCAGGATAATACATTATGTTTTCTTCTACTGAATAAGCTCTAAACTTCGGAATCATCTTCTTCACTCGCTTTCTAATATTTCCACTTCTTCCGCTGAAAGAAAACTAGCAAGACAATTTGCATCACAAAACATATTGTCTGTTCCATCTTCAAACTGGAAAAAATTAACTATCATAAAATTGTCTCTAATTGTTAAATATGATTGATTAGTAAATTCTCCATCATTAAACAATGCGTTACCACAATTGGCACAGGTAGAGCTATCTTTCTCAAAATTCGGATAAGTCACAATTTTTCACTACCTTCTGATTATTTAATTAATACATAAAATCCATTTTTCTTTGCAACGTCTCCTCGAATTCCCAAATGGCCTTCCAACTCTTCAAAGGTCCTTTTTGTAATTTTGGAAAGTTGCGTATCATAGCCCAAATTTCTAAGTGTCACGTATTCATCTGGTGTTAACTGGTCTAAATCTATCGCCACAAGTGGCGGAAAGCGTTCAACCGACGACTCAAATATCACACTAGTTAATTTCATTTTTTCACCCTCAACAATTTAGAATTAATTTTTTACGGCTTTCGTTAAATCAAAACCAAGAGCAGTTGGATAGCCTTCAACGCTTTCTGGTTCAACATGATAACGATGATTTTCAATATCCATCTTGCTGGCTTTTGCTACCTTCTCTAAAATGCTACCTGACCAGCTTTTACGATACCCTGCTTTCTTTTTTGACTTCGGATTTACACAACTTCTAGCGCCTTCGTCCGTCGCTTTACAGGGAATTACAAACAATGCTAATCTTGATTCATCTAAATACAATTGAATCCATTCAGGTTTGTTTAATCGTCTCACAACTGGACCGCTCAAAGCCAACCCGCTTTTTGAAATCGTAATACACTCTTTTCCTTCTGCTCCAAATGTTCCTGGTAATAATAAGCTTGCTGTATGAATGTTAAATTTCATAAGTTTACTCTCCTCTTTCTTTTGTTTTCTATTAATTTTATTTTCTATCCCGTTAGCCTTTCGCCAATTTTGAAAGGTTGTTGTGCCTAGTCCTAAGGCTTTCTTAATATCTCCTACTTGATAACCTAAATCTAAGAAATGTTGATACTTCTCTTTTGTTAATTTATCAGGATCTAAACTGGGCAATGGTCGCTTATCTGCTATAAGATCTGACTCTAGTTGCTTAGAGAGCCTCTGGACTTCTTTCACGATTTCTGGATTCTTCATCCAAGATTCGTTTTCACCCGTCAGAAAAAGAATTTTTTGTCGTATCAATCGCTTCTTCTCTCTGAGTAAATTTTTTCCCATTGCTCCCCCTCCAAACTCATAATTTTAAAATTCATAATGACTAACCTCTTGAGCCAAAAGATACGATTAGCTATTACAATTTGCTACTCTAAAATGGCATAGTCATAACAGCGACCCAATCTATCTTGTTTGCCAGTCTCCAAACATTTTCGCAAAGTTTCATTTCCGATTCGACACGCTGAAATTACATCAGCTCTTGTGTTAAATACTTCTGAAGATCCATCTTTGTATATAACAATTAATGGTTTAGCATTGTCTGAAAAATCACCTGAGAATATTTCTCGCCCAATTTCGCACGCCTTTCTCCATGCAAACAAATCGCCATTATCCTCTGCAATTCTCAGGTAATCAAGTAACGGACCTCTTAAATGTTTTTGTTTTGGTAATGCAATGCTCATTTCCACTCCTCCTAAATCTGTTATTGCCAGTAGTTTTGCTCTAACTTTTCTAAATAATGTGAATAGTATCCATGCTGTCGAACCTCAAATTCTTTTAAGTAATCTAATGGAATACTCTTACGTTCTAAGTTTTTTTGCATATTTAAATAATCATCAACATCCACTAAAAATACTTGATGACTTTTGTTGAATTGAATTAATAAAAATGCTGTTCCACCGCTTAATTTAAAATCCTTTAAAAAATTTTTTTGGTGATCTTTTAACATTGGTTTATTTCCAACATAAAATGGAAATGCAGTTTTATTTTCAGTAGATTTGCAATCGAAGGCGATTGGCCGTCCCTTCAAATGTCCGATAAAATCACATCCTGTCTTGTTAGTTGGAATCACTACGGGTTTTCCACCAACCCTTATAGTTTTAGTTCCATTAGGTATTTTTGCTACTGTGCCTTTTCTGTTACGACAATACCACTCGTTGGTTTGTTCAATCATTTTTTCAAACTGACTCCACGCTTTCATCACAGCACCTCTCTCTTAATTTCCCTCTGGATTTAACCAGTTATGCATTGTAACTTTTGGTATTGAATCGACAGAAATCTCCTCTTGATCATTTCGCATATTGTATTCACTAATTTTTTTTATAGCTTGATTTTTTGTCTTTATTCCCTTACGTTCCCAGCTTAACAATATGCGGTCCATATACTTTAGACTGAATGCCTGATTAAGAACTGCCTCTTTAAGGGCTAATTGAATAAGGTCATCTGGATAACCATCTTCTGTTTGCCACTGTTTAATCATTTCCATTTCGATAGGCGAAAGTGGTCTCCCAAAATTTTGTTCGACGGCAGCGTATATATTTAATTTATTTTTATCTGTTTCTGGTGAAAAAGAATTATTTGTGTTTATGTTTTGTTTATGTTTAATTAATGTGCCACTGTTCGTTGACTGCGTTGTACTCTTTAGTGTCACTTTATCGTTACTCTGTTGTGTACTCTCTTGCGCACTATTTAACGTATAAAGTACGCATACCTTGTAAGAAGTAGCTTTTCGACCATTACTTTTAAAATCAATCAAACCTAGTTGCTTTAACGCGTTTCTATTTTTATTAATTCCTGAGCGTGACAAACCTGACAAAGATTCTAATGTTGCATTAGCTGCTGTAAACCATGTAGCCCATCCTGCTTTGTTGTTTATGGACATTAATGCACGCCATAAAGCAATCTGACCTGATGAAAGCTTTTGTTTATAAAGCAAATAATCGTCAAACGCAAGAATCTGTTGTAAATAATTCAATGTCACACCTCCACTCTCTATGCAATAATTATTTTTTTATTGGTTATTTTTTCTATTTCTTCTTTAAATTTTTCTGGATCACTATTCTTGTCGCTTAAATGGATGAGATATATTTCTTCTGTTTTTGTTAAATCAGTTGACTGAAAAAACTTTTTGCAGGCATCTATGCTCATATGCGTTCTTAAAATTCGATCTTGAACACTTTTTGGCAGTTTGCTCTGTCTTACTAACTTGATATCATGATTACACTCAACGAGCCAATGAGTGACGTCTTTAAACGTTTTAGGTAAATAGTTAGTATCTGTAGCAAATACTATTTTCTTTCCACTAGGTGAAAGAATAAGAAAGCCCAGTGGTTCTCTCGCCCGTGCCTTTTTGTCATCGTGAATAGTGGCAAAAGGTTTAACTAACCAATCACCAATTTTCTGTTGCTGGTTAGCTTTTAAAATATGTGACCGTCTATTTATACCTAATCCTTCTAAAGTTCCTCGTGAAGCCCACACATCAAATCTTCCAGCGAGTAAAATATCATTGATATACTTTGAGTGGTCACCATGTTCATGTGTTACAAGTAAACCTTGAATATTTGAAAAATTAATACCTTGTTTCATAATATCTTTAGGCTTTAATCCTGCTTCTAACATTAAGGAAGAGTTTCCATCTGCAAGTAAATAATTATTACCTGCAGATGAAGAACCTTGTATATTAATTTCAATCATTAAAAGCCACGTCCATCTGTTTCGCTAGCAATATTTGTGGTTAATTCATCAAAAAACGCTGTCTGGGTTGGTTCGTTTTCTATTTCTTGATTCGTTGTTGCTTTTTGAATCGGCTCTTCTGGTTCGATGATAGTCTCATCTGCTGCAGTTTCTTTATCGAGTTTTACTGCTTCTTGTTTGACTTCTGTTGGTTCTTCATCAAAATCGAACACTTCTTGTGCTGTTTGCTCAGTGACATCTTTTCTAACAGATTTAACCACTTCATCATCTTGCGACTGATACTGCATTGCGACATAGGCGTTTTCAAAATTTTTAGGAATTTTCTTAACAATGTTGTTTCTCATTTTACGAACAATCATGGATTCTCTACTTTGTGGAGATTTCCATGCGGGACTAATATAAGTCTGGTACTCTTCGCTATCCAAGATGTCATCTAAAGACATTGTTTTCAAATTGTTCATGATTTCTTGCTTTTTATTTTCGATTTCTGTTCTCTGACTCTGAGTTGCTTTGAATTTATTTTCAGCTAGTCCAAACGTCTCATTCATCAAATTTTGGTTGATGTGGGCAATTAAGTTTTTAACAACGTCTGCACGCTCTGAAATATGGAACTCAACAGATCCGTCTGTCATTTCAACTGGATAAACAACTCTAACCACTTTTCCTTTTCCAGTGGGTCCCCACTCTGGATCAGTCACAGACAGCCCTTTGTATCCAGGGTACGAAAAATGGTCCTCTTCCCGAACTTCCCAATGTCGATGAACATGCGCCACATTTCGTCCGAACTTTGAAAGAATGGCGTCATTACCATCTCCTTCAATTCCCATTTCAATCTGTTTAATCCAAACATCTTTCGGCTTGCCCGTGTTTGGATCATTCACTTTTCTTTTAACATTTCGGGTTTGAAAATATACTTCGCGAGGAATCGCCGATGCATTCACTTGTAATGCTGCGATGGTCATTAGCGTTTCTGTTATATTCGTTGAATCTACATCATTAATTGACAAACTGGCATTTGTAAGCATTGTATTAATTGCTTGAATTGAGCTGATTACGCATTGTTTTTGATATTCATTCATATTAATTCCGTTGCTTACAAGCTGCGATTCAACTTGTGGTAAAAACGTATCGTTGATTTTAGTTAATCTATTCTCGAAAATTTTATTTTTTGCAATTTCATTGGTCATCAATATCTATTCCTTTCTCTGTCAAAGCAGCCATCCATACTTTTTTAATTTCGTCGGGACAATGACTCATAGCATCTTTCCAAGTTGGCCATCTTCCGTTTTTGTCATAGAATTTATATTGATATGTTAAACTTTGCTGATTATGTGGTTGCTCTTCATCATGCTTAACTGCACAAATTTCGCAGGTTCCTTCCGGAACGTTTCCGATCATCATAAACCCAGTTTCGTCTTTTAGAAATCCCATCTATTTTGCACCTGCCTTTTCAATTGAATGCTGTTCAATTCTAATTTTTTTATCTTTTTCGCTTACATACATCGCAATGACTTGTGTATCTACTTGAACAGAGTCTCTATTGTGATTAGTCAAACCTTCAGCGTTATCGATAAAAATTGGAACGATATAGCCTTCCTGTTTCATTAGAGTGTTGGAGACATCTAATCCAGCTTGCATACGGCTACCGTTATTTAGAGAACTGAACGGTACTCCGTCAATCATCGGTTCACATACTGCTTCATTGAGTCCTCCATCTTCAAAGAAATCGAACAATTTCCATTTAACAACTGAGAAATGACTATTTATAATTTCTTGCAGCATGTTCTGTTTTGTTATAAAGAATTCTTCAAATAGTACTAATTTTTGTAATACTTCACCTTTCTTATGAGATAATTGGCGCTCTTGTTCATTGAAATCTTCAATAATCGATAGCTGTCTTTCATACTCTTTTAGCAAGGCTAATTTTTCATCAATCATTGCGATTTCTTTATCTATTTCTGTAATCTCACTTGTTTTAGCGGAAGTTTGTTCTAGAATAGCTTCGTTACTTTGAGTAATGTACTCTTGCAATTTTTTTATTTCTTTAGTGATAGTTGAATATTTTTCAGTTGCTTCAAATGGTATTTTGTCTAATTTTAATGAGGAAATCTGCTGCTCTACATCAGCTAAGTTTTCCTTCACATCTTCCAAGTGTTTTTTAGCAATGTTATATGCTTCTGTTTTAATCAATAGTTGTTCTTTTAACTCGCCGATCCCTTTTTTTAGGGCTTCGCGATCTTTGTTATTTTGAATGCCTTTTTCTCGAATTTCAGAGAGCTTGATTTGCTTATCCGCTTCAAACTGGGCTTTTATTTCTTTATTTGTTAACTCAATTTCTTCTGCACGTTTTTGCTCTTCTTCCTCATGATGTCGTTTCATTTCATCTTGATCCTTGACATCATATGGACGATTACAGTGCTGACAAACTAAAAGATTTTCATTGAAAGATAATTTGGTATAAACTAGACCGCCTGTAAATTCTTCAGCTTCTACTTCATCATATTTGTCGTACAATTCTTCATGCTTTTTATTTAATGCAATCAGTTCATTATCTTTTATAGAAACCAAACGTTCTGTTACATTAAGACTTGATTCTTCATCTGCATACGTCTTCTGGGCTTTATTGAGATCAGCAAAGAGTTTTGACTTACCTTGCTCAATGCCATTAATGCGTGCATTCTGTGCATTATCATGCTTCAATTTAGCAGCAGTTAATTCTTCTTGTTTTGTATTAAGACTTGCAATTAATTCTGAAATATTACCACCATTTCTAATAGTAACGAGCTGGTTTTCGATGTCATTTTTCTTTAATGTCAACTCGTTGCGAGTGGTTAATAGTTGCTCTTTGTTGATATTTTCAATATCTGGCAATGCTGCTTGAATACCTTCAATTTTTACAGGAATATTTTTCAGCGTTTCGTTGATTCGCTTTTGTTCTTGAAGCACACGCTCACGAGCTGTTTTAATGTCATCATTACCAATAATTTCTTTTAATTGGTGAATTGATGGCGATTCGTTGATAATCTCTTCATCTGTCTTGCTGCCAAAGTATTCAAAAAGCTTTTGACGTCGTTCATCTGCCACTAACTGCTCACAAAAATAAGTCACACTAGTCAGATTCTTAAATGTGTCTTGATCTAATACTTTTTCTACTTCATCGTCAAATGCTTTCTTAGTTGTGGTCTCTAATCCGTCTACGAGGTATTTTGTAAACATCTCATAAGACTTGTGTTCCGAATTTCGTTTGATAACCTCTTTGTCTCCTCGGACCTTTTCAAACTCCTTTGCCTGACCATTGATAGTCAAAACGACAGTTACTGATGTCTGTTTACCGCGAATTGGCTCGCTATTTTCATCAAGTGGACGCCACTGAATCTTAGTACGTTCTTTTGAATCTTTGTTGAACAAGCACCAGAGAAAAGCATCATAGATAGTTGTTTTGCCTGCATCGTTGTCTCCAAAAATATCAATACTTTTACCATTTGGTTCAATCATCAGGTCCGATATACCTTTAAAATTATGAATACGGATTGACTCCAAGCTAATGTTTTTCATACAATTAATCTCCTTCAATTTCGATATTGTCTTCTAAGATTGCTCGTATAACTGTTTCTTTGCGTTTGTTACAAATTTCAGTAGCGACATCATACCAAGCACTACTATGATTTTGATTCAGCTCTGTTGTTAAATCATATCTATAACTTTTACTAATTATTGGATCAACTAACCAATCCATACGTGCAATTAAGGCTGTAGCGTATAATTCTCGTTCTGCGCAATTTTCAGTCGCGTTTTTAAACCATTCTTCAAACCGTTTTGACATGGTTAATTTATTTGACACATTATCCATTTCATTTCCTCCAGATTTTGTGTTATAATTCTCATGTATAATTTTTGTATGGGACTTAATCGTTTGTGGACGAGTGAGTCTCTTTTTTTGTGTAAGCTAAATATTTTGCATCGTCGTATTTCATGAACCAAACAACTGCAATTGGTCCAATAATCAAAAGTAGATAGCTCGCTGGAACACTATTTTTAATTACTAACCCTAATATAAAGACAAGAATAAATGATCCTAAAATTCTAGCTTCGTATAAGCTTTTTGGTTTTCTTTTCTTCATTTATTTTCCACTCCTATTTACCCATAGCACTCTGATAAACATTAAAAAAAGTGCTAATATAATCGCTGTTAAAAATTGTGATTTAATCAAACATAAAATAAACACAAAGAATAAAATTCCTACGGAAAGTGTCATCATTGTTTTAATTGCAAGTTCCTTATTCTTCACTAGAGACCCTCCTATATAAAGTTTCTTTCATACCATTCTTCTAAATCATCGACTTCTATTCTTACCAATCCACCATTTCTTTTAGCAGGTAATGGATCAATTTCTCGTTTCATCCATCTTGTAACAGTAGCAGCTGAAACATTTTTTCTTTTTGCTACTTCTATTGCTTTCAAAGGTGGAATTTTCTTTGAATTAACTTTTCGATCTTTTTTTGATTTAAAATCAATAACTTCTAGTGCCATTTGTATTCTCCTTCCTCATGTATCCTAGTTGTTCCCAATATGGAAAACGTTGCTCACTTAAATAACGAATATCGATTGAAGCAAGATCACACAAGCTACTAAGTAGTGTGATTTCAACAATTACTTCATCTAAATATTCATTTGCGTATGCAACTATTTTAGAAATATCTTGTTCAGATAAATATTCAGGATTTTTCAAAACAATTCTTTCTATGTCATGCTTCAATGCTTTTCTCTCATTAGATTCAATTTTCTGTAATCGGTCCAATGACGAAGGGTCTTTTCGATAAACATCTCCATCGCAAGTTTTAAACATTCCAAAAAACTGATGAATAACTTCCATTGTGAAAGTCGAATCTCTAAAGTGATCACTAAGCCTTAGAGCATTTTCAATTGTTACTGGTTTAACATTATTCTGAGAAGTCCAATCACTCAATGATTGTTGAGATGTACTGATTTCACGTGCTACATCTTTCTTCTTTTCATTTTTCTTATTAAGAACTTCGATTAACGACTTTCTTAATATTACTGACATTGACATTTACTTTTACTTCTTCCTTTCTTAATTAACCATCTTTTTATATGATGTATTTTTTTGTACAATTAGATTAGATCCAATTGATAGTTCAACTTATCCTGTGCTTGTTCATACAGACGAACTAACTGATCATCTGTTGCTAGTTCAACAATAAGCTTTACGTTTGGCATGATTTCCAAAATGAAATCAATCATTTTTTGTTTTTCTGGCATATTTTCACCTCCTATCCAAATATAAAGAGTCATAACGAGTCATAGTTACTCAAAAAAAATTGTCCAATCAAAATCTAAGATTGATGCGATTCGCATAGCACTTTCCACAGATGGCCTTCTTCTTCCCTGTTCAATAGATGCATACGTGGTTCTTGAAATTTCCGCTTTAACGGCAACCTCTTCTTGAGTCATTTTATTTTTTATACGCAATTCCAATAGCCAATCTCTCATTTTGTGTCCTCCTTTATGTGTCGTATTGCGTACTTTTATAATACTACGCATTCTGACACATGTCAACAATTAATTACTCTTTTTGACACATTTAATATATTTAACTTCAAACTACTCAGATTGCGTAGTATTATATGTACATAACGAATCGTAGGAGGTAACATTATGTTCGGTACACGTTTAACAGAATTAAGGAAACAAAAAAAATTAACACAAACTGATGTTGCAAATGCACTTGGTGTAGCTAGAACGACTTACTCTTCCTATGAACAAGGAAGAAGAACTCCAGATATAGATATCCAAAATAAGATTGCTGACTATTTCAATGTAAGTTTAGATTATTTACATGGGAGAGAAAGTTTTGAAGATACTTCCTTATCAAAAAAACAATTAACCGTCGCTGCTCATATAGACGATAACGTTTCAGATACAGAAATGAATGAGATTCTCTCTTTCATTGATTATATTAAGAAACGCGATCACAAATAATTAAAGTAGTAGGTGTTTAAATGGTAACTTCAGAAGAACTGATGGCTCGCTTTTCAGATTTAACGTATAAGTTTGAACCAAACATGCCCGAAAAGCAAAAAGGATTGTATATTAACAATGTTGTGTATTTAAATCCTCAACAACATCCTAGAGAATTAACTAGTACGGTTGCAGAGGAAATTGGACATCACCTCACGTCGGTTGGCGATATAATAGATCAAGATACAAATGAAAAGAGGAAACAAGAACAAAAAGCTCGTGATATTGGAGCAACAATGGTAGTCACACCTCAAGATTTAATTGACTGTTATCACGAGCGCTTTAAATATGTCTGGGAATGTGCCGATTTCCTAGGCATTACAAAACAAGCCTTGGAATGTGCTTTAGCTGCTTATTCCAAACAGTTTCCTGAAGGACTTGTATACGGCGATTATAAACTGTTTTTTAAACCTAACGGTACATTAGGGATCGTTGAATGGTTTTAAAACAAAGGAGCTATATTATGAGAAAAAGTATTTTATTCATGTTGGGAATATCTTTGTTCTCAATGACTGCTTGTTCTAATGGGGATAAAAAAGAAGTAAAATCAAAAGCATCCTCCTCTACTGTTATCTCTGTCAACAAAGAATCATCTGGTAATACGAAGAAAAATGAATCAAATTCAATAACTAAAACGTCTAACGTTGTTTCTTCTACATCTGTGGAAAAAACACAGATGGAAGTAAGTTTAGCTGATTTTATTGGTGGTTGGGGTATTCCTCAAAGTGGAAACCTTTTTTTTATTAATGAAGATGGGACATATTCAAATGGTCAAGTAGACCATTCTTCATTAATTGACCTTAAATTTAGTATTTTAGCAGACGGAAGAAAATCAATGAGCTCAAATTTAGGAACTCTAATTAAAGAATCTGATGGCACCTTAACAGATGGTGAACTAGTCTTTCAACCACTTGAGTTTAGTAACAAAGAAGATTTCCTTGCAGATAAACAAAAAGAATACAAAAATTCTCCCGAAACTAATGCACCTGAGAACGAAGTTGAAATTACTAATACTATAGAAGATATCACTAACGGAAGTATCTCTACTGACACAAATACGCTCACAGGATTCTTAAATGTGTATGGTATGAGTCCTGCAGCTTATAAAGTTACTATTGAAGGAATGAGTGAAGAAGAAGCTTTAAGAAACACACCTAAAGAAATGAAAACTTCTGCTGAAATACAATTAGGTATCTCTAAATATGGTATTCAATAATTTGTCTACGATTTATAATTAACATTAGCCATAAAAAATACACATAGGAGGCTAAAAAATGAGTGCATTTTTAGGTCTATCATCTTTATTAGGATTATTCGTAACTTCTGTATATTTTGTTTACTGTATTTTTAAGAAGAGAAATAATTTATCCTATTTTGTATGGATTTATATGATTCTTATTGGATTATTTTTCACTGCGTTAGAGTTATTTATTCCAGGTACTATTTTTCTTACTATTTCATTGTATAAAATATTAAAAGATCCAAAAACAAAGGAATTGCTACATGAGCAAGAAATAAAACGAACAGAAAAAATAATAGAAAAACAAAACCCTATTCAAGAATTCACAGAAAGTAATTCAAACGAAAAAGATCTAAATCAGAAAGTTGCTTCAACATATTCTAACGATTATTATCCCTCGGATAAAAAAGCTGGGCTATTCCATCTTGGCGTCTATTGTCCTTATTGTAGAAGCCTTAACGTCCAATATATGCATAATAATCGTAAAGGCTTCTCTGTGGGAAAGGCTGCAGGGGGAGCACTTTTAACTGGAGGAATAGGAACACTAGCTGGTTTCGCTGGAAAAAAGGGTAAAAAAAACACATGGAGATGTAATAATTGCGGATGTACGTTTAAATCCGCTAAGTAAGATTAGCCTATGGGCTTTTCTTTTAAAACCAAAAAGAACATACGTTCTTATCCATTGAGCTGAATACTGAAAAAATAAATGATTTTTAATATAAATCTTCTATTTTATGTTACTAATTTTATTTAAACAGTAAAACTACGAAAGGATTGACTATAATGATGACACCATATGAATTGAGAGAAAGATTGAAAAGAGATGTTCCAGAAGTAACAATTTATCCAATATTAACAAACCCATATTATAGTGAAGAAGAATATCAAGATGTGCTGAAGGATCAATTAAAACTAAAAAAAGACATTGAAACTGATAATATGGTCACACTCCCCTTATTTTCATGGAAAGAAAAAGAATTAAAAATGGATAAGTTCTATGAAAAAGGCTGGTATAAACCTAAACTTTATACCCTTCCAAAATCTATGTTCAGGAGTGAAGATTAATGGCTTCTATAAAATCTTATAAATTGAAAAATGGTCAAGAACGTTGGGAATACTTCGTTTCAAATGGACGTAGCAATGGTACTGGCAGGCAACAAAAAATACACAAGAGAGGTTTTAGAAGTCATAAGGAAGCTTTGAAAGCTGCAAAAATAATTGAAGGGCAAATTGCATCTGAAGAATTCGTTAAAGAAAATCCACAAAAAATGACTATTTCAAAATTTATGAATATTTGGATAAACGAATACAAAAATAACGTTAAGGAAGGATCACGAATTGTCTATCGAGATGCTATCCGTATGTATATTGATCCCTATATAGGTAATTATCAATTAAATAAATATAAACCTGCGGATCACCAAAAGTTTATTAATAGCTTGTTTACGAATAAAGAACTAGGAAAAAGTAAAAATGGGCTTAGTTACAATACAGTAAAAATTGTAAATGCAGCTCTTTCCAACGCATTCAAAAAGGCACAAAAATTAGGGTATATAAAAAGCAATCCTACCTACTTCGTTGAATTTCCTTTAGATAAGGTTAAGGAAAAAACAAATAAAGAAAAGAAACTAGAATTCTACACTTTAGAGCAGGAAAATCTATTTCTTGACACCGCTAGAAATTTTGACGATTTTATGTGGTATGTATTTTTTTTAATCATTTTCGACTTAGGCTTGCGGAAAGGCGAAGTAATGGCCTTACGATGGTTTAACTTTGATTTTAGAGATAATATTCTCACATTTGACAAGCAGCGTTTGTATAGAAAAGAGCAACCTGGTCAAGTAATTTTAGATGATGTTAAAACTGATGCTGGGAAGAGAAGTTTAAAAATGACAAACAGAGTGAGAAACTCCGTCTTAGAACTCTATAGTATTAATTATGATCTTACAAGTAATGTATTACCCATGACTAACTCAAACCAAGATTTTTTATTTATCAATCATAGAGGAAAAAACGTTGGCTTGCCTATTCGTCAACGATCCGTTGACACAGCTTGGCACCGTATCATTCAAAAAGCAAACTTACCAAAAATCAGAATTCATGACGGTCGCCATACTAATGCTGCTCGTTTACGACAAGCAGGAGTTCCACTTGAGGACATTAAAGACATGCTTGGTCATAAGAATGTTAAAACGACTGAGATATATGCACATGTCTCTCCTGAAGTGAAAGAACGAGCTGTAAATAAACTCGAATTATATCAAATGCAACACAAAAAATCAGGTAACTAAAACGTTACCTGATTTTTTTATAAATGTATCACCAAATGTATCACCAAAAATATTTCAAAGCAAACATCTTTGTATCACCACAAAGCTAAAAATTAACTTAGAATACTATTCTATAGGCGTGCATTTAAATCTTTTGCTAATTCTTCAAATCCTGGTTTACCTAATAAAGCGAACATGTTGCGTTTGTAAGCTTCAACACCTGGTTGGTCAAATGGATTAACCCCATTTAAGTAACCTGAGATGCCCACTGCAATTTCGAAGAAGTACATAACATAACCTAATGAATAAGCATCCATTGTTGGCACTTTAACGATCATGTTTGGCACACCACCATCTGTGTGAGCAAGCAACGTACCTTCGAACGCTTTTGTATTGACGAAGTCAATTTCTTTTCCTTGTAAATAGCCTAGGCCATCTAAGTCTTCATTTTGTTCTGGAATTGAAATGCTATGGCGTGGATTTTCAATTTTAACCACTGTTTCAAATAAGTTACGCATACCTTCTTGAACATATTGACCCATGGAATGTAAGTCAGTTGAAAAGTCTGCGGCTGCTGGGAAAATACCTTTGCCATCTTTTCCTTCTGATTCACCGTATAATTGTTTCCACCATTCAGAGAAATAGTGCATGCCAGGCTCATAGTTAATTAACATTTCAGTTGTTTTGCCTTTGCGATATAAAATGTTACGTAACGCAGCATATTGATAGGCTTGGTTTTCTTTTAAGTCGCTCGTTGCGCCGTATTCTTTACGGGCATCATTTGCACCTTCCATTAAACGATCAATATCCGCACCGCTAACAGCGATTGGTAAAAGACCTACTGGCGTTAAAACAGTGAAACGGCCGCCCACATCATCAGGAATCACAAATGTTTCCCAACCTTCCGCATCAGCTTCAACTTTTACTGCTCCTTTAGCACGGTCAGTTGTCGCATAAATACGTTTATTGGCTTCTTCTTTGCCATATTTATTAATTAATAACTCTTTAAAGACGCGGAAAGCAATCGCTGGTTCTGTCGTAGTTCCAGATTTTGAAATAACGTTCACAGAAAAATCACGATCACCAATCACATTGATTAAATCAGCTAAATAAGTTGAGCTGATGCTATTTCCAGCAAAGAAGATTTGTGGCGCTTTCCGTTCTTCTTTGGATAATAGATTATTAAATGAATGTGTCAAAAATTCAATTGCTGCACGGGCACCTAAATATGAACCACCGATACCAATGACTACTAATACCTCAGAGTCAGATTGAATTTTTGCTGCTGCTTTTTTAATGCGCGCGAATTCTTCTTTGTCATAGTTTTCTGGTAAATCAATCCAGCCAGTAAAATCATTACCAGCTCCTGTACCTTCACGTAATGCTTTGTCCACTGCAGTGACTTGTGTTTGCATGTATTCCAATTCATGGTCAGCAACAAATGGTGCTAATTTGGAATAATCTAATTGAATGTGTGACATTCCTTTTCCTCCTCGAAAGTAAACTTACTACATGTATACTTTACGTGTTTTTAGACATTTTTTCAAGCAAATTCTTTTGGATAGACCAATTGTTTAATTTTAACTATTTAATTAGAGATATTTATTCTCTTAATCAAACAAATCAATAAAAAATGCTAGGAAATCCTAGCATTTTTTGTTATTAAACGAGTCCTTGACTTAGCATCGCTGCCGCTACTTTTTCAAAGCCAGCAATATTCGCACCTAAAACAAAGTTATCTCGTGCCTGATATTCGTTAGCTGTATCACGACAAGTCTCATAAATGTTTTGCATAATTTGATCTAGCATACCGTCAACTTTTTCAAAGGACCAAGCTAAACGTTCAGCATTTTGGCTCATCTCTAATGCAGAAACCGCAACACCACCTGCATTAGCGGCTTTGCCTGGACAATAAATTACAGCTGATTTAGCAAAAACGGCGACTGCTTCTAGTGTACAAGGCATATTTGCGCCTTCTGCCACGACTTTCACTCCGTTTTTCACTAAAATAGCGGCTTGCTTTTCGTTGATTTCATTTTGTGTTGCACATGGTAACGCAATGTCATACGCTGTTTCGAAATTCCAAACAGATTCTTTATCATAATAAGTTGCGCCTTTACGTGTTTCAACATATTTTGAAATGCGCTCACGATTTTTTTCTTTTAGTTCTTTTACTAACGCCACATCAATTCCTTCTGGATCATAGACAAAACCAGACGAATCGGAACATGTGATTACTGTGGCGCCTAGCTCAGTTGCTTTTTCCATGGCATAAATTGCGACATTCCCACTACCAGAAACAGCGACTTTTTTGCCTTCAAACGTATCGTTTTTATCTGCTAATAAATGTTTAACAAAATAAACCGTTCCATAACCCGTCGCTTCTGTTCTTGCTTGGCTTCCCCAGTATCCTAAAGGTTTGCCAGTCAACACTCCTGCATCATAGTTGCGCAAGCGTTTATACATGCCAAACAAATAACCAATTTCACGAGCGCCTACGCCAATATCGCCTGCTGGAACATCTGTGCTTGGACCAATATGTTTTTGAAGTTCGGTCATGAAACTTTGACAAAAGCGCATCACTTCAGCATCTGACTTACCTTTTGGATCAAAATCACTACCGCCTTTGCCGCCACCGATTGGCAAACCAGTTAAACTATTTTTAAAAATTTGTTCAAAGGCCAAAAACTTCATCACACTTAAATTCACACTTGGATGAAACCGCAAACCACCTTTGTATGGTCCAATCGCTGAATTATATTGGACACGATAGCCTCTGTTCACATGCCAATTGCCCTGGTCATCTTGCCACGGCACACGAAATTGAAAAATACGTTCAGGTTCAATCAAGACACCTAAAACATTTGCTTCAATGTATTGAGGATTTTTTTCTAAAAAACCTTCTACGGTTGGTAAAAACTCATCGACTGCTTGTAAATATTCTGTTTGACCTTGGTCTAATTGGTGAATTTTTTCTTGAATATTTTTAACATATTGTTTTGCGTCCATTTAATCATCCTCTCATTGTTATAGGTTTATTTTAACTGAAAATTCAAAAATTACCATAGTCAAACGTTTATTTTTTCCTTAAATCCAGAAAAAATCCCGTAATTATGGTACACTACCTATTGAATTGGAGGAGAACTATGAAGAAATTTGATGTAATTATTGTCGGTGCTGGGACGAGCGGTATGATGGCCACGATTGCGGCCGCCGAAGCAGGCGCTCAAGTATTATTGATTGAAAAAAATCGCCGTGTTGGGAAAAAATTATTAATGACTGGTGGCGGCCGCTGTAATGTAACCAATAATCGGCCCGCAGAAGAAATCATTTCATTTATTCCTGGGAATGGAAAATTTTTATACAGCGCATTTTCACAATTTGATAACTATGATATCATGAACTTTTTTGAATCCAATGGTATTCACTTAAAAGAAGAAGATCACGGACGCATGTTCCCTGTTACAGATAAATCGAAGTCAATTGTTGATGCGCTATTTAACCGCATTAACGAATTAGGAGTCACTGTTTTTACAAAAACACAGGTCACAAAATTACTACGAAAAGACGATCAAATAATTGGCGTTGAAACCGAACTGGAAAAAATTTATGCACCGTGTGTTGTATTAACAACTGGCGGCCGCACTTATCCTTCCACAGGAGCAACTGGTGATGGCTATAAACTAGCCAAAAAAATGGGGCATACCATCAGCCCGCTCTACCCTACCGAATCACCTATTATTTCTGAAGAACCTTTTATCCTGGATAAAACGTTGCAAGGTCTCTCTTTACAAGATGTTAATTTAACTGTTTTGAACCAAAAAGGAAAACCTTTAGTTAATCATCAAATGGATATGCTGTTTACACATTTTGGCATTTCAGGACCTGCCGCGCTCCGCTGTTCTAGTTTTATTAACCAAGAATTAACTCGCAACGGTAATCAACCTGTCACGGTAGCCTTGGATGTGTTTCCGACAAAATCTTTTGAAGAAGTGCCTGCCAAACAACTAACAGAAAAGCAACGTCTTTCCTTTGTGGAACTACTGAAAGACTTTCAGTTCACTGTTACGAAAACATTGCCTTTGGAAAAATCTTTTGTCACAGGCGGTGGGATTTCCCTCAAAGAAGTGACCCCTAAAACAATGGAGAGCAAATTAGTCAATGGTTTATTTTTTGCTGGTGAACTTTTAGATATTAATGGCTATACTGGAGGCTACAATGTTACAGCTGCATTTGTCACTGGACATGTTGCTGGCTCCCATGCCGCAGAAATTGCAGAATACACCTATTTACCAATTGAAGAAGTCTAAACAAAAAGTCGCTAAAATAGCGACTTTTTGTTTACTTTTTTTATTTATCAATAATTTTCCCGTTTTCTAAATAAATAGTGCGGGTGGCTACTTTTTCCACAAACGTTTCATCATGCGAAGTGAAAATTACTGTTCCTTGATAGGCACTTATAAATTCTTCAAGTGCTTGGATTGTGTCTAAATCAAGAAAATTGGTGGGTTCATCCAATAAGATGATATTATTTGGTTCTATAAATAATTGCGCCAAAGTAATTTTTTATGGCTTCGCCACCACTTAGAGAAGATATCTTTGTCTGTAAATTTTCTTGTTGAAAACCTAGTCGATATAAAAGTGAACGCACAATCTTTTCAGAATAATTTGTCCGCTTCAATAAATAAGTCAACAGTGGTTCATCATTTTTTAATCGATAATCTAATTGATGATACGTTCCTAACCGGACTTTGGGAGAAAAGTAAATGGCCGGGTGACGGGCTTCAATTTGTTGAAGGAAGGTACTCTTCCCAGCACCATTTTTTCCACAAAGTGCTATTTTTTCGTTTAAAGGAATTTGAACGTTCACTTGGTTAAGAATTGTTCGATTCTCATAAGCGAAAGTTAAATTTTCAATTCTAATTGGATATGGATTGTATAAAGAGAACTGATTATTAGTAGGAAAAATAATTTTTCGCTCTTGTTTTGCTTGCGCAACATCGGGTAATCTGTCAATTCTGGCATTAATCGCTTTCGCTTGTTTTTGGAGTGCTTTTTGTACGGTATCTTTTTGTTTAGAACCAGCTAAACGACTAGGTTTAATTTGCTTTTGTTTTTGTTTTTTTGAAACATGACTAGATTTTTGCGCTTGTGCTTGTTTCTTTGCGTAAGATTCCTGTAATTTTTTCTTTTCCTTTTGATACTGATGATAGACATTATATTGTGTTTGCTGTTCCAATTCTTTTTGACGACAATACGCATCGTAGTTCCCTAAATATTCTTTGACATGTCCATCCGAAACTTCCCAAATTTTCTCTGCTAATTGATTCAAGAAAAAGCGATCATGACTAACAAACAAAACGGTCCCATAATAATACGTTAAATCTGCCACTAACAACTGACGATGTTCTTTATCTAAATGTGTGGTTGGTTCATCTAAAATAACCCCGGTTGGATACTCTGAAAATAATGTTGCTAAGCGTTTTTGGACTTTTTCGCCACCACTTAGTTTTTGATTTTTCTGATTTAGCAAACAATTTTTGTCAGTTTTCTCTGATTCATTCGTTATTTCTTCAGCTACTTGTGCCAAGTAATGAAAGTCGTTCAATCTTTGAACTTTTCCTTTATCTGATTGAATCTTACCCATAATTAAATTGAGCAGTGTTGATTTTCCTGCGCCGTTTTTACCAATAATCCCAATTTTTTCATTTTCATATACAAATAATTCATCAATTTCTAGAATTGGTTTTCCCGAAAAGTGAATACTTACGTCTTTCAGATGAATACTTAATTTTTTCATTTTGCCCTCTTCTTTCATTTCTGAAACGAAAGAATCTTGGGTACGCAAAAAAGGACAGCCTAATCGCTATCCTTGTAGTTTCGTATAAAAGTACACACGCCACCCATGAATTTTAATTTCAGACTTTTTGATAAGATTTATTCAATTTATTTTGTCAAAAAGTCAATCCAAATTCTGATAGATGCCAACATACAATTATACCTCCTCGTTTAATTACTCCCACATTAACACCTCTGCTTTCTTTTGTCAATTCTGACCCTAAAATGAGAGAATCGGACTTTAGTAGGATACAATTTTACCGAAACTATGGCAAAATAAAGACGGAGGTGAAAACCATGAAGATTACATTGACACGAAAAACATCAGCTTGGGGCGCATTACGCTATTTTACATTTTATAAAAATGGTGTGCATCAAGGGAAACTTTTTACTAATGTACCTATTGAAATTGAGGCTGATCCTGGAGATGTTTTAACGTTCTATGAAGGCTGGTTCCAATTTTATCGGCGCATTGAAGTTACTGAAGATACCAAAGAAATCACGATTATCAATTCTAAAAAATTGCAACATGTTTTTTATACCTGTGTCGTCTTATTTTTAATTTTAACGCTATTATTCCTTTCCGCACAGAAACTTTCGACGTTTATTATTGCTGAAATTTTAATTTACTCTGGTATTCAGTGGCTGTTCCGGCAACAAACCTATCATTTTACTGTCAAGAAAAAAACGGAATCCTTTGCTTCCTATTCTAAAAAAAGTATCGCACACTAAACGAATCTTTAGCGTGCGATATTTTTTAATTACTTTTCATTAATTCGGCCACATATGTGACTGTTTCTGGTTGTGTTTCTTCAATTTTATTAATCGCATCTGCAAAATTCGGTAAATGCGCTTTGTGGGCAATTAATAATTCGTCCAACAAGGTCTTCGCCATGACGCCGCCAGGAACTAATGGATTAATAGTGAAAGCATGCAATGCTGCGCCGTAATCACCATTGATGGCTGCTCGAATAACCGTTTCTTCCATAGCTTTCATATTTTGAATAATTCCTCGTGCTGCTGGCGGAAAGGCCCCCCAGTTGTAAGGTTCATGGCCATGAGCTGTCACAGGTCCAGATACTTCTACAACACAATCATACGGTAAATCAGTAATTGTCCCATTATTTTCAGTAGAAACAACCATATCCGTTCGTTTATCATTATAAATTGATGCAATCATTTCACAAGCTGCATCGCTATAGTGTGTGCCGCCCCGTTCTTCTAATTCTTTTGGTTTGTAATCTAGTTTGGGATCTTTATACAATTCAAACAGACGACCTTCCGTTTCTTTAACCACTTGTGCTCTTGTTTCGCCCCGTTCATACTCTTCGATGGAATGCTTCAACATCTCATCTTCAATATAATAATAGCGATGATAACCACATGGTAACATTCCTAAATCTTTTAACTGTTCATAATGGAACGGCGCATCAAAAATATTTTTCAAATGACTTTCTTGCTCTTGCTTAGGTCCGTAAATTAAATCAATGAGTTCTTGTGTTCGCTCTTGTCCTTCTTTGTCCCAAACGCGGTGCCAATGGAAATGATTAATTCCAGCAAATTTAAAGAATAAGTCTTCTTCTGGAATTCCCAGCATTTCGGCCGCTTGTTTTCTATGACCAATCGGCACATTACATAAGCCAACTGTTTTTTTCCAACCACCATGTTTAATTGCAGCTTCCGTAACCATTCCAGCTGGATTAGTAAAATTCACTAACCAAGCATCTGGGCAAAGGCGTTTCATATCGTCAATAATAGCTAAAATGACAGGAATTGTTCGAAATGCTTTAAACATTCCTCCCGCGCCATTTGTTTCTTGGCCTAATACTCCATGGGACAAAGGAATCCGTTCATCTTTAATGCGAGCATCTAATAATCCTACACGAAACTGTGTTGAAACAAAATCCGCCCCTTTTAAGGCTGCTTCACGGTCCAATGTTAAATGAACTTCCCAATCTAAACCAGCAGCTTTAATCATGCGCTTCGCCATTGCCCCAACGATTTCCAATTTTTCTTTACCAGCTTCAATATCGACTAACCAAATTTCCTTAATTGGCAGTTCATCTTTTCTTTTAATGTATCCTTCAATTAATTCAGGTGTATAACTAGAACCGCCACCAATTGTTGCAATTTTTAATGCTCCTCTTGTCATCCGTCTTCTTCCTCCTTGATTAAATTGTTATCGTTTACATCTTTAGGATAAATTATGGGAATGTTCCCATGTCAAGCACTATTTTCAAAAAAATGTATGCTATACTTCTTATAAGAATACATTCCACTTTGGAGGTAAAAAATGACGTCTATCATTGATGTAGCAAAAGTTGCCGGTGTCTCGAAATCGACTGTTTCTCGCTTAATTTCTGGAAAAGGATATGTGAGTGCCGATAGTCAAGAAAAAATTCTCAAAGCAATGAAAGAATTAAATTATACCCCGAATTATGTGGCGCGGAATTTACGAGCAGGTGCCACAAAAACCATTGGCTTTTTAGCCCCTAGCTATTTAGGTTCCTTAGGTATTTTCTTGAATCGCTTTATTTCAATTGCCAAAAAATACAATTATTCCGTAACCTTATTTTTTACAGATGGCGATCAGCAAAAAGAAATTGATGCCTTGAACCAATTAAAATACAAACAATTAGATGGCTTGTTTTTATTGACACGAACAAATGAATGGTCGGTGATTGAGCCTTACAGCGCGTATGGTCCTTTAGCAACCTGGCATCGTATCGATTCACCTAATATATACTCTTCCTACATTGATCATTACTCTGGTTATTATCGTTCCTTAGAATATTTACAACAACAAGGATACCAAAAAATTGGTCATGTCCTCGGTAATCCCGAAAATTTAAACACGCACGCACGAAAACGTGCAATGAAAGATTTTTATGAAAATACTCAGGCACCTTGGCAAACTGAGTGGCTGATTAATGATCAGTATACTAACCATTCTGGTCGCAAAATTGCCCATTACTGGCAACAATTAACCGACAAGCCAGAAGCTTTGGCCTTTTATAATGATCACGTAGCAGCTGAGTTTATTTCAGAACTTGAAAATCTAAATTATGCCGTTCCTCGCGATGTCGCTGTCATTGGCTTTGATAATAGTTATGTCAGTGAGTTGATGCATATTACGACTGTTGATTATGCCATTCAGTATCAAGCCGAAAACTCATTTATTTACCTATACAACCAATTAAATCAGACGAATATTCCTGAAAAAAAATTAACCGTTCGTCTAGTTGAACGACGAACGGTGCCTAAAAAAGACCCGGCAGATCAGTCACTTTGACTGATTTACCGGGTCCTTTTATAGTTAAACAAGGATTATTTATGCTTTTGTTCATTTTTTAAAATAGAAATTGACTGTTTTAAAGATTGAATCATGCCGCCTTCACTGTATACAAGAACGTTTGATTTGTATAAACGAGCAGAGAAGATTGTTAAAATAATTCCAAAAACTGCCAAAATCACTAATGAGACAATTGCTTCCATTGTTGATGCCGTTTCGGTCGCCAAGCGTACTGGCATAATGTATGACGAAATCAGCGGAATAAAGGAAGTCACTTTCACCACGATATTTTGTGGATCATTCGTCCCAAACGTAATGCCGATCATATAACCGATTAAACCAATATACATGATGGGCTGAACTGCTTTTGCTGTATCCTCTGGTTTGGAAACAAGAGAACCACAAAGTGCTGCCAAAACAGCAAAAACGAGAATACCAATAATGAAAAAGCCTAATGTAAAAATAAAGGTTGATGAAAAAATACTTTGTGGTGAAATACCACTTAATAGACTTTTCATAAAATCAAGATTTTTCAATTGAGAATAGCCGAGAACAAACGCCACTCCGTAAATGAAAATTTGTGTTAAAGCTACTAGAATAACCCCAGTTAATTTGCCATAAAAATGGGTTTGCGCTTTTGTACTAGAGAGAATAACTTCCATGATTCTAGTGCCTTTTTCAGAAGCAATCTCTTGGGCAATAATTGAAGAATAACTGCTGATGAAGACAAATAACAAAATTGTTATCCCCATTGCTAACGCCATTTGAATCCCTGTGTTATCTTCTCCTGTTTTTATTTTGCCATTTTCATCAAAACTAATTTTGGCTTTTTTAAATGTTGCTTGTTGATTCAACATGGCAACTTGCTCAGCTGTTAGGTTTAAACGATTGGCATTCGCCATTGTTTGTAATTGGTTTAACATTTGAGGAATTAGCATCTCGGTTGCATTTCCTAAAGAGCGTTCAGAGTAAAGCTGACCAGAAATCTGATTATCTGTAGTGTCCAAAAGTAAATAGGCATCAATTTTCTCGTCTTTTAATTGTTCTTGGGCCTTTTTCTCAGAAGAAACAGCTTTGAAAGAAAAGTCCTCTGTTTTATTCTTTGTCAACTCTTTAACGAGCGCTTGATTTTCCGAAACCAGACCAATGGTAGTATCTCCTGAAAAAACCGCTAGCTAGAGAGCCCGCTAAGTAAACAATTCCTACAAGAAGAAATGGCGCTAAAATCATGATTAAGAAAGACAGCGACTTCACATTTTTCTTATAGACATCAGTCGCAATAATCCAAAATTTACTCATCTTGCCCACCTACTTTCATTTTGAAAATTTCTTCCAATGTTGGTGGTTGTTGATTAAACATTGGAATGTAGCCGTTGGCTGTCGCTTTATCAAACAACACTTTGCCCACTTCAGCGTTTTCTAATGTCGCTTCTAAGACGCCATCTTGTCGCAAGTGTGCTTCTTTCACACCTGCTGTAGCAGCAACTTCCTCAACAGATAACGGTGATTCTAAGAATAATTTTGTTCGACCAAATTGTTGTCGAATTTCATGAACCTGACCATCTAAAACCATGCGTCCATTTTTTAACATGACTAAATGGTCACAGATTTTCTCCACATTGTCCATATTATGACTGGAAAAAATGACACAAGAACCTTGATTTTTCAATTCAATAATGCCGTCTTTTAATAATTCTGCATTAACTGGATCCAAGCCACTGAATGGTTCGTCTAAAATAATTAACTTCGGTTCATGAATAAGTGTCGCAATCAATTGAACTTTTTGTTGATTGCCTTTTGATAAAGATTTAACTTTATCTGTTTTTTTGCCTTTAACTTGAAATTTTTCCATCCAAAAGTCAATTTTAGGTTCAATTTCTTTTTTAGTTTTTCCCCGCAACGAAGCGAAATAAATTAGTTGGTCTTCAATCGTAATTTTAGGATATAAACCCCGTTCTTCTGGTAAATAACCAATAATATTGTACTCTTTTTCATTTAATGGTTGACCATTCCATAAAACCGACCCGCTATCTTGTGTTAAAAAATTTAAAATCAAGCGAAATGTAGTTGTTTTCCCGGCACCATTTTGGCCAATTAATCCTAAAATTTTCCCGTCCGGTATCGTAAAGGATACATGATCAACTGCTTTAAAATCCCCAAAGGTTTTGACTAACTCTTTTACCTCTAACACATAAACGCCCCCTTCACTTTTTCTAAACCGCTGTTTAGTTACTCATATCGTATCTTTCCTGTGTTGGCTTGTCAATGACAATTGTTATGGAAAGATGTTGCACTTTAATCAGACGCTTTATTTTCTGCTAAACGAAAAAGGCCATCCGTCTCGGCAGAAATATACACTTCATTTGCGGACAAGCCTGTACTTTCATAAAATGTATTTTTAAATTCCTTTGCCGATTTTGATGATTGACAGGCCCAAATTCGACCTGTACGATTCAGCCATCTACCCAATTCATTCATTAAACGCTCATCAATCAGTAATTGATTTGGTACTTTTTTAAATTTTATTTGATAAACGGGTGTTAGTATTTTCATGATCAGACGTCCTCTCTTTTAAGTTAGTATTAGTATATCACGAAAGAAATCGTTATCATATTTTCTTGAGAGTTCAACTTTTCATGAAAAAATTGAATAAAAAAACCAGACAAATTAGGAAAAGCACCTAATTGGTCTGGTTCATTTTCATTTATTTTTCTATCTCAGAGGTTGTTTCTTGATGCAAATGACGATACACATTCTTTGCGACAGTTTCAGGTAACCCAGCTTTTCTTAATTCTTCAACACTGGCTGCCGTAATATTTTTAAGCGATTTAAATTCTTTTAAAAGATTTTTTTTGCGTTTCGGTCCCAAGCCTTCAATGTTATCTAATTTGGAAGCAAAACTATTTTTACTACGTAATTGACGATGGAATGTGATGGCGAAACGATGGACTTCATCTTGGATTCGTTGCAACAAGAAAAATTCTTGTGAGTTTCTTTCCAATGGTACAACTTCTAAGTTTGGACCAAATAAAAGTTCACTCGTTTTGTGCTTGTCGTTCTTGGCTAATCCAGCTACAGGAATATCGACTCCTAGTTGATTGGCTAACACATCTTTGGCAACATCGACTTGACCTTTACCACCATCGATTAAAATTAAATCAGGAAAAGGCAAGCCTTCTTTTAAAACTCGTGAATATCTGCGATAAATGACTTCTCTCATAGAAGCGTAATCATCAGGACCTTGGACGGTTTTTATTTTATATTTTCGATACTCATTTTTAGCTGGCCGTCCGTCAATAAACACAACCATCGCAGAAACAGGATTTGTTCCCATAATATTTGAATTATCAAATGCTTCAATTCGAATGGGCGCAGGTATGTTCATCGCATTGCCTAATTTTTCAACTGCGCCAATTGTTCGTTCTTGTTTCCGTACAATCAAATCGAATTTTTCATTTAAAGCAACTGCAGCATTTTTACTGGCTAATTTAACCAGTTTTTTCTTTTCTCCCCGTTGCGGCTGCAAGACTTTCGTAGCTAATAAAGCTTCGACGCTTTCTTTATCAATGTCATCAGGAATCAAGACTTCTTTTGGCACAAAATGCTCATTCTCTTGATAAAATTGTCCAATAAAAGTTAAAAATGCTTCACTGGCATCATCATAAAATGGAAAAATCGATACATCACGTTCGATTAATTTTCCTTGTCTGACAAAGAATACTTGGACACACATCCAGCCTTTATCAACAGCATAACCAAACACATCACGATCAATTAAATCCACATTCGTCATTTTTTGGCGGGTCATAACTGTTTCAATCGCTTTAATTTGATCGCGAAATTCTGCAGCTTTTTCAAATTCCATATGTGCAGCTGCATAAGCCATTTTTTCTTGTAAGCGGTCCTGAATTTCTGTATGTCCACCAGAGAGAAAACCTTTAATCTCTTCCACCATATCTTTGTAGACTTGCGGATCCACATCAAAAGCATAGGGACACAGACATTGTCCTAAATGATAATACAAACAAGGTGTTTTTTGCGACGGATTACATTTTCGCAAAGGAAAAAGCCGATCTAACAGTTTCTTTGTTTCATTCGCTGCATTTACATCTGGATATGGGCCAAAATATAACGCTTTGTCTTTTAAAACCTTTCGAGTAATCATTAAACGAGGATATTTTTCGTTTGTGATTTTGATAAAAGGATAGGTTTTATCGTCTTTTAACATGATGTTATATTTGGGATTATTTTTATGGATTAAATTAATTTCTAATAAAAGTGCTTCAATATTCGATTCTGTCACAATATATTCAAAATCATCGATTTCACTGACTAATCGTTCTGTCTTAGTATCATGGCTACCACGAAAATAAGATCGGACACGGTTTTTCAAAATTTTGGCTTTCCCAACATAGATAATCGTGCCGTTTTTATCTTTCATTAAATAACAACCAGGTTGATCAGGAAGCAGTGCTAATTTATTTTTTATTCGTTCGTTCATACGATACTTCCTTTCTAACAAAATGCTTCGTCTATTATACACCTCTTTTTGTAATTAAACAAAAAAAGCCGCTACTTTATGTACGAAAGAAACAGCCTGAAAAGACAATCGCTAATGATTTCTCTTCAGACTGAATCAAACTATTCGTAATGACTAATCAACGTTTATAAGTGTTTGGCAATCATTGCTTGCAATTGGTCTTTTGTATGAACACCGACTGCTTTTTCAACAACTTCGCCATCTTTTTTCAATAGCAATGTTGGGATGCTCATGATTCCAAAACTTGCTGGTGTTGCAGGATTTTCATCCACATCCATTTTGACGATTTTCACTTCGTCTTCATCATATTCTTCAGATAATTGTTCTAAGATGGGTGCTTGCATACGGCAAGGGCCACACCAAGTTGCCCAAAAGTCGATTAAGACTAATCCTTCATCTGTTTCTGTTGCAAAATCTTTATCGGTAATTGCTTGTGTCATTTCACAAACCTCCTACTCTTTACTCTTATTACATGCTTAGTATAACACGTCATCTCTAAGATAGCGAGTGTTCTGCTTACTTATTGTAAGTCCTTGTTTATTGGAATTTTACGACAGTCGCACCATTACCACCTTGGTTTTGTGGCGCAAATTCATAGCTTTTCACACTGCGGTGATTTTTTAAAAATTCCGTTATTCCGGTTCTTAATGCACCTGTTCCTTTGCCGTGAACAATGGTTACTTGTGGATAGCCCGCTAGAATCGCAGCATCAATGTATTGGTCAACTTCTGCCAATGCTTCTTCGTAGCGTTTGCCACGTAAGTCTAGTTGTGTGCCAACATGACTGCTTTCTGCAGAACGAACCGTTGTAACTCTTGGTTTCGCTTCTTTTTGTGGAGCGACAGGCGTCATATCCTCTTCAGATACGTTCATTTTTAAAATGCCCAATTGGACTTGCCATTGTCCTTTGCCGTTGTCTTTTAATAAGGTCCCTCGTTGGCCGTAAGTATTGACAATTACTTCATCGCCAGCTTTTAATTTTTTCTGTTCTTTCGCCTTCTTCAGCACTTTGTTTTTAGCAAGCTTGGTTTCTTCATGGTGTAATTGAGAAAGTTGTGTTTTCGCATCAATTAACTGATGTTCTTTGACACCACCTTGTTGGCCACTTTCCAATTGCATTTTGCGAATATCAGAAATAATGGTTTCTGCGTTTTCTTCCGCTTCTGCAATAATTTTATTTGCTTCTTTCCGTGCTTTTTGTAATTCTTTTTCTCGTTCTTCAAAAAATACTTGATAGGCTTCTTTCAGTTCCTTATGCAAAGCGGCCGATTCATCGACATAGTGGCGAGCTTCTAAATATTCAGTTTCGGCCATTTTGCGACGGTTTTCCAAGTCTTCAATCATTTCGTTTAAATCTTGACTTTCACCGTCCATTATTTGTTTTGCAGCCTCAATAATACTGTTGTCTAATCCAAGACGTTTCGAAATTTCAAAAGCATTACTTCGGCCAGGCACGCCAATTAATAAACGATAGGTTGGACTCAAAGTATCTACATCAAATTCCATACTGGCATTGATTGTTCCAGCTCGATTATAGCCATACACTTTTAATTCAGGATAATGGGTTGTTGCCATCACATAGGCTCCTTTAGCGCCCAATGAATCTAAAATGGCAATCGCTAAAGCGGCCCCTTCTTGCGGATCTGTCCCAGCACCTAATTCATCAAATAGTACTAAACTTTGATGATCGACTTTCTTTAAGACAGACACGATATTCGTCATATGTGAAGAGAAAGTACTTAAACTTTGTTCAATCGATTGTTCATCCCCGATATCCGCAAATACTTCTGTAAAAATCCCCATTTTACTCTCTTCTTCAACTGGAATAGGTAATCCAGCTTGACCCATTAATTGTAAAAGACCTAACGTTTTCAGAGTAATGGTTTTCCCGCCGGTATTAGGCCCTGTAATCACAATTGCTTGATATTCTTCTCCAATCACAATGTCATTGGCTACAGCTTTTTCTGGATTTAATAGTGGGTGCCGGGCTTGTTTAAAAACTACATGATTTGCTTGACTAATTTCTGGAACAACTGCTTTTAGTTCTTTTCCTAGTCGCGCCTTAGCATTAATAAAATCAAGTTTACCAATGACATAAGCATTATGCGTAATTTCTCGGCGATAAGGAACCAACTCAGCCGACAGTTCTGCCAAGATGCGAGTAATCTCATTTCTTTCGGCAATTTGTTGTTGTCGCAAACGATTATTCATTTCTAAAATTTGTTTAGGTTCAATAAATAAGGTTTGTCCTGAAGCACTTTGGTCGTGAACCACGCCACCAAAAATATTTTTATATTCTTGTTTGACTGGAATTACGTAGCGTTCATTTCGCATAGTAACAAGGGCATCACTCAGATAACGTGCGTTTTTCCCACGAATAATACTATCTAGTTCTTCTCGAATGGTCTGCTCACTACGACGAATATTTTGCCGAATTGCCTTTAAGGCTGGCGAAGCTTCATCTGTGACGTAGCCATCATCATCAATGGCTTGTTTGAGTTGGCGATTTAATTCAGGCAAAACTTCTAGTTGCTCTCGCCACATATATAAACGTTCAAAATCAACTTCATTTTCACTTAACTCATCAAAAAAACGAGTCAGTTCTGAAGTAGTCGACAAGACACGGCCTACTTGTGCTAATTCTATGCCATTTAAATCCGCACCAATTTCAATCCGTTTCATGTGTGGTTGGATATTTTCTAATTTAGGAATGGGGATTCCACCACGTAATCGTTGAACTTTTAAACCATCCTGTGTTTCATTTAGCCATGATTGAATTTTATTTTCATCAGCAATTGGTAATAATTCCGAAACTTCGTTTGTCCCCTGAGCTGTCACAATAAATTGCAACAACTGTTGTTTTACTTTATCAAACCCTAATGTTGATAGAATACGCTGATTCATTTTTCCACCTACTTTTCTAACTTTTTCATTTGTTGAAAAGACTGAGACATAACATAAGAAGTTTCGCTTTGCTCACTTACTTCTTATCTCTATCTCAGTCCCATTCAGCTTTATTTCGTAATTGGTTCAACCCATAATTCATATGCTTGTTTTGTTAGAATTGGGGTATTTTTTACAATGCCTCGTGCCAAGCCACTTGACCGAAACTGATTTTGGACAATATCTGACGGAATCATTGACGCCGTAGCTAACACTAGAAAAAGACCCACGTATAACACAAGAACACTTAATACGCCACCTAATAGTCCATTTACCTGTTTCAAAACTGGAATAAATGTTAATCCATGTAAAAAGATAGCTAAAAAACGAACGACCAACCAGCCTGCAAACAGCAATAATAGAAACGCAACCGCTGAATAAAAGGCTTTGTCCAAGTCTAAAGAAATCTCTTGATTAAAAAAGACAAGCTTTGACGTTGGCGTAACCGATGGATATGGAATATACAATTCTAAATGAGAAGCGACCTCTTTGTAATAGGTACGAGCAACAAAATATGAAATTAAGTAACCTACCGAATAGAGCACTTGTAAAATCAAGCCTCGTTTAGCTCCTGTATAAAATCCAAAGGCTAAAAGTAATAAAATAAGTATTGTTAACATCTTGTCATCCTTTCAGGAACTACTCCGAAACACCTTTATTTTGAATCTGCTGTTTTCGATTTTCATTCAAAATTTGTTGGGCTTCCACATGATTATGAATTTCTACATCTTCTTGTCCATTCTTTTTCAAAACATCTCGTGCTTCTTCTTCGATAATTTCCATTCGGCGCACACGATTCTCTAATTCAGCCAAACGAATGGTTTTCTGTTTTAAATCTGCTACTTGTTTTTCCAATTTTAAAGCATATTCTTGTTTTTTTAGTTGATCTGAAATTGCATTAATTGCTAATAAAACAGAAGCTTGTTCCGTATCAGTTTGCGGAGAAAGATGTTTAATTTCCGCCAGTTGTTCGTTGACAATTTTTGTGACTAAATCCATATGTTGTTTTGACTCTTGGCCAATAATTGTATACGTATGGTCTGCAATGATTGCTTTATATCGTGTTTTTTCATTTGATGCCATGTTGAGGTTCCCTCCTGTAAATCAATCCATTCTTGCTTATTGTACCATGAAAAAAAAGCGAAGCGCAATTTTCGTACAAATTCTTTCTTATTATATGCCACAAAGCGAAAAATTTAAAGATTTCTTTACAAGAACTCTGGCAATTTAAGAACGAATAGAAATTGTGTAGGAGAAAAAGCGTGGAACAAAAAGTCAAAGTGATTTTTGTCCCACGCTCAAAACCTGATAATCAGCTAAAAACGTTCGTCTCAGCTGTACTTTTTAAGGCTTAGTTATTATCTTTCATCTTTTCTACACGTAAACAACGCATAGCATTTAAAACAGCGATAATAGTTACACCAACATCAGCAAACACTGCTGCTTGCATTGAAGCCAAGCCTAATGCACCTAGTGCCAAGACAATGATTTTAACAGCAATCGCAAAGATAATGTTTTGTTTAACAATTCTCAATGTTTTTCTTGATAATTTAATCGCAGAGGCGATACGACTTGGTTCATCATTCATAATCACCACATCAGCAGCTTCAATTGCCGCGTCACTTCCTAAACCACCCATGGCAATCCCAACATCAGCCCGGGCTAAAACAGGTGCATCATTCATACCATCACCAACAAAGGCAACTTTGTTTTTAGGTGAAGATGCTTTTAACAACTCTTCTAAACGATCCACTTTACCATCTGGTAAAAGTTCTGCATAAACTTTGTCAACACCAACTTCTTTTGCAATAGCTTCTGCAACTTGTTGATTGTCTCCAGTCAGCATAACAGTTTGTTTGACCCCTTCAGCCTTTAATTCTTTTATTGCTGAAATGGCGTCTGGTTTCAATTGATCCGCAATCACTAAATAGCCTGCAAATTGATTATCAATAGCGACAAAAATTAAAGTTCCCGCTTCCTTCACTTCTGGTGCTTCGATACCAAATTGTTTCATTAACTTCGCATTACCGACTAAAACTGTTTTACCTTCAATTGTGGCTTTGATACCGTGTCCGGCAACCTCTTCAATTGCTGTTGCTGGAACAGTTTCTTTGCCATAGCTTTCTTTAATAGAAATAGCAATTGGATGAGTGGATAATTGTTCTGCTGTTGCTGTTAAACGCAACAACTCTTCTTCGGGTAAGACAACACTAGTTATGTTTTGAACCACAAAATTTCCTTTTGTTAGCGTACCAGTTTTATCAAAAACAATTGTTTCCGTATTCGCTAAAATTTCTAAATAGTTACTTCCTTTAATTAAAACACCTAGTTTGCTGGCTCCGCCAATTCCACCGAAGAAACTTAAAGGAACAGAAATGACTAAGGCACATGGACAAGAAATAACCAAGAACGTTAATGCTCGATAAACCCATTCATTAATAGAAGTATCAGGGAAAATAAATGGTGGAATCACTGCCAATAGGATAGCTAAAACAACGACAACTGGTGTATAGTAACGAGCAAATTTAGAAATAAAGTTTTCTGCAGGGGCTTTTTTACTGCTAGCATTTTCAACTAAATCTAAAATTTTGCTAACTGTTGAATCCCCAAATTTTTTCGTAACATTAATGGTCAAGGCCCCATTTTTATTGATAAAACCACCTAAGATTTCATCGCCGACTTTGACCGTTCTTGGAACGGATTCACCAGTCAACGCAGAGGTATCTACCATACTTGATCCATCAATAATTTGACCATCTAATGGAACTTTTTCACCTGGTTTCACTAATATTTGTTGCCCAATTTCAATTGTATCTGGAGCGACCGCTTTTATTTGTCCATTTACTAAAAGATTTGCTGAATCTGGACGAATATCCATTAATTTGGCAATTGATTTTCTGGATTGATCAACCGCAGCACTTTGGAACCATTCGCCGACTTGGTAGAACAACATTACTGCCACAGCTTCGGGATATTCCCCAATAAAGAATGCCCCGATCGTTGCCACAGACATTAAGAAATTTTCATCAAACACTTCCCCACGAAAAATATTCGTTACCGCTCGTTTGACAATGTCGCCACCAATTAAGACATAAACGACTAAATAAGATGCCAAAGCAACCCAATTATTACTTGGTTTAATGATAATAAGTGCTAAAAATAAAACAAATGCAATAATGATACGAATTAAGCGATTCTTATTTGGATTACGTCCCTCTTCTTCTTTGACATCTTTTAAAGAAATAACTTTGACATCTGATTCTAACTTACCAATCACTGCACGCGCTTCATTTTCGACTTCTAAATCATGTCCTGATTCAACTTCCAGTGTCATCTTTTCAGCCATGAAGTCCACACGCGCTTTTTCTACTCCGTGAATTTTTTGGACAGATTTTTCAATTTTGTCTGCACAACTTGCACAATCAAGTCCTTCTAGTTTATAACTCTTTTGCATTTAAACACCTTCACTCCCTATATAATAGCGATTATTCCGTTTACATGAATAACCTTTCATGAATCTATTATAAATGAAGATGCAATCATATGTCAACCGCTTCACGTAATCTTTTTCTATTTTATAGACATAATGGCATAATTGCTGTAGGTGGAATGGATAACTGAGTAATAACTTTCGGATTGAGTCTATTGCTGCCTTTCCACCAAATTTTGGTTTGTTGGTGTTGAAACCAAGCACTTTGTTCAAAAGGTGCTGACAATGTTTGTAAGTGATGCACTTCGATCTGATTGGTTGCCTGCGGTTCTGTTGTGAAATCATGGGCCCGAATACCTATAGAATGACAAGAAATAGGAACTTCTTGTGTAACCATTAGTGTTTGTTGCCAGCCAATCACTTGGACTCTGTGCGCATCTATGCGTTTGACAGGCCAAATATTTTTACAACCAGTGAGTTTAGCTGCTTCAATCGTTTGAGGTTGGTTAAATAATTGATTTGTTGCACCAAAAAGTGTTTGGTTTTTTGTGATTATCACTAAACTCTGACATAACTTATACAGTTCATCTAAACTATGACTCACAATTAAGGCATGTTGATTTAAATTACTTAATCGCTGTTGAAGTTCAATTTGCAGCTCTTCCTTTAAGGGTGCATCTAATGCGGAAAATGGCTCATCTAATAACAGGTAAGCCGGCTGAGCCGCTAGCATTCGCGCAAAAGCCACTCGCTGTCTTTGTCCTCCAGAAAGTTGACTAGGATATTGTTGTTGGACTTTAGTTAAGTGAAAAGATGCAAGCAATTGAGTGACCAATTGTAAATCTTTTGTCACGCACGTCAGATTTTCTACTACCGACAAATGAGGAAACAACGCATACTGTTGAAACAAAAGACCAATTTTTCGTTGTTGCGGCGACAAATTGATCTTTTTTTCAGTATCGAATAAGACTTGATCATTTAAAACAATCTGACCTTTATCCGCAGTCTCAACACCCGCAATACATTTTAACAACATACTCTTGCCACAACCAGAAGCACCTAAAATTCCTGTTGTTTGAGTCTTTGTTTCAAACTGAATTTGCAAAGTATGACTTTTCAATTCTTTTTGAATATCAACAATTAATCTCATTCCGATCTTCTCCAAGCGCGCTGACTAAAAAATTCCGTAAAAAATAAAATAATCAGGCAAAGTAATAACATAATTACAACATATTGATTGGCTAAACGCCAATCCCCACTTGCTACAGCAGAGTAGATAGCTAAAGGAAGCGTTCTTGTTTTACCAGCAATATTCCCTGCTAACATTGTCGTCGCTCCAAATTCGCCTAACCCACGGGCAAAGGCTAACACGCCACCGGCCAAGAGACCGTTCATCGACAAAGGTAACGCAATTTTTCTAAAATATCGACTTTCCGAAAATCCGAGTGTCTGGGCCACAGCCAACAATTCACTATCCATTTGTTCAAACGCCGTTAAGGCTGAACGATACATTAAAGGAAATGAAACAGCAACGGCAGCAATAACCGTAGCTGGCCACGAAAAAACAACTTGAATGGCAAAAAAATCAAGTAAAAACTGGCCCACTGGTTGCTGAACACCAAAAATAGTTAAGAGAAAAAAACCAAAAACAGTCGGCGGTAAAACTAATGGCAACGTAAATAAACTATTCAAAAGAATTTTTAATTTACGATTTTTCAAACGAAAAACAATATACGCAACGCCTGTTCCTAAAATAAAAGTAAATAAAATGGCGATTATTGCTGTCTGAAAAGATAAAAGAATTGGTCGAACATCCATTTTCCCACCTACTTTGTTAACTTAAAGCCAATATTTTCAAAATATTTTCTGCATTGTTGACTCTGTAAAAAATTTAAAAAAGCATCTGCTGATTTTTGTTTCTTAGAGGCGGCAACTTTACCAACTGGATAGATAATTGGCTTTTTCAAAACAGCTTCAGGCATGGCCGCAACAATCGCTACTTTTGAATTGGTTGCTGCATCTGTCGCATAAACTAAGCCAGCTTCTGCACTTGCATTAGCTACCCATTCAAGGACTTCTGTTACATTCGTGCCAAAGCTTGCGTGTTTTTCTACATAAGACCAAGCGCCTAAAGCTTTTAAGCCTTCTTCGGCATATTGACCAGCTGGAACACTTGCAGGATCACCAATTGCTATCATTTGGGCTTTTTTTAAATCAGAAAAATCATGCCACTTTGCTTGATCTTGGTTAGGCACAATAAGAACGAGCTGGTTTTCCAATAAAGGAACGACACTTTTTTTATTAATTAGTTTTTCTGCAACCAATGCATTCATTTGTTTTGTCGAAGCTGAGAAAAATACATCGGCTTTTAGGCCTTTTTCAATTTGCATCTGTAATTTTCCAGAACTATCATAGGTTCCAGTTACCTGAATATCTGGATGCTCTTTTTCAAAGGCTGGAATAATTTTCTTCTCCATGACTGATTCTAAGCTAGCTGCTGCCGCAAGGGTTATTTCTTCTTTTTTTGTTGAAACTGTTTCTTTTTGCGGCTGATTTGTACATGCAGCAATTAGGGCAACTAAACTGAATAAACTAAGCAGGAACACAGCCTTTTTTTGTTTAGACATTTGAACGCCTCTTTTCTTTTATAAATACCCGCCATAACTCAAGTCAATAATTTCAGATTTTTTAATCACTTCTTTGGCCATTAATCTTGGTAACAACAAATCAAAAACCGTTTTTTCTGAAAATAAAACACCACCTGGTAAGCCAATGATCGTCTGCTCTCCTTTATAAGCCAGCAAAAACATTGAGCCTGGTAAGACTGGTGTCCCATGGGTTACGATTTCAGCACCTGTCTGCTTAATTGCTAACGGTGTCAAATCATCAGGATCTACACTCATACCACCTGTACAAACAATCAGATCAACCCCTTGTGCTAACATCTTTTTGATCGCAACAGTAATTTTTTGCGGCTGATCATCGACAATTTCTTGCTTGACAATCGTAACTAAAGGATACGCGGAGAACTTGGCTTTTAACACAGGGTAAAAAGCATCCTCAACCAATCCTGTGTAAACTTCACTGCCAGTAGTTACAATCCCGACCCGTATTTTTTTGAAAGGTTTCACAGAGATTAGTGGCTCAGACGTGCTGAGCTGGCGTGCCTTTTCTAATTGGCTTTTAGAAATTGTTAGTGGAATCACTCGAAAGGCTGCAACTTTTTCATCTTTCTGAACTTCTATATTGGTAACTTTAGTTGACAAGGCGAGACCTTCAATTTCATTTAAAGCAATTAATTTTTCTCGATTGACTTTTAAAAGACCTCTCGTACTAGCTTTAGCAACAATTTTTCCTTCATGGACTTCACTCGGCTGACATGAGTCATCTGTTAACAGGTTATACAAAAATGTCGCTGCCTCTTCTTCATGTATTTCTGCTGGATCCAAGGAAACAAACAGATGTTTTTTCCCTAATGATAAAAGAATTGGAATATCTTCTTGAACAACTATATGTCCTTTTTTAAAACACACTTCCTTGGTCTTCCCATAGTCAATTCGCGTAATATCATGACTCAATGGAAGGCCAACTGCCTCTTCTGTTCGAATTGTTTTCATGGTTTATTCCTCATCATGTATGATTTTTTTATTTGTGATTAAATCCAAAGCGTGGGGCAAAACAGGCAACAAAAAATGCAAATGTTCTGTTACACTTTTCGGGCTACCAGGCAAATTAACAATGAGCGTGCGTCCTCTTTGAACAGAAACGCCTCGACTTAACATAGCAAATGGTGTTTTTTCCAAGCTAAGTTGACGCAAGCCCTCACTGATCCCAGGAATGATTCGCTCTGCTACACGTAAGGTAGCTTCTGGGGTCCGATCCCGTTCACTCAACCCTGTGCCGCCTGTCGTTAAAATCAAATCACAGGTCTTAGACCACTCTTGCAATAGCTCTACTAATTGATTTTCTTCATCTGGTAAAATGGTTTGTTTGGTTACCTGGTAGAGCGCAGGTAACTGTTCACGAATCAAGGGCCCCGATTGGTCGACAGCAAGTCCTTGAAAGCAACGATCACTTAATGTTACAATGCCAACTTTAAACAACGTCTAACTGGTCTCCTTTTTTAATATGACCTTCTGTCACAACAACTGCAAAGATTCCTTCTCTAGGCATGATGCAATCGCCCACTCGCGCGTAAATCTGACAGTGTTTATGGCACTCTTTCCCAATTTGAGTAACCACCAATTCGGAATCGCCTATTTTCATTTTCGTTCCAACAGGTAATTGACGTAAATCAATCCCTGAGACGATTATGTTTTCCCCAAAAGCACCATTGCCAACCCGAGCTCCTTTTTCATTGAAAGCCGTTATTTCTTCAAAAGATAACAAACTGACTTGTCGATGCCAATTACCGCCGTGCGCATCATTTTCTAATCCGAAACCTTTAATTAAGTTGACTTCAGGAATTTCCTTTTTCTGTGTGCCTCTTCGCGGGCTAATATTTATTGCAATAATTTCTCCTGTTTTCATACTTACCCTCCTATTTGTGACATAAATCGTTGTTCTCCTTGTTGTTCCAAGAAAAGATGTTTTTCAGGCTTACAGGCAATGCCACTCTTGATAATCCCTAACAATTCTGCTGTTTGTTCCATAGCTAAAGCTTCCTTTAACGAGTAGCCGTCTGCAGAATGCAGGCACGTTTTTAAATGGCCGTCTGCAGTAATTCGGATTCGATTGCACGTCTCGCAAAAACAATGCCCTAATGCACTAATAAAACCTATTTTCCCTTTAAAATCTTTTAAGGCGTAATAACTAGCAGGGCCATTGCCCAATGGTTTTTGGTATGGTTGTAACGTTCCATAATATTTGGTTAAAATGGCTTCTACTTCTTCTTGTTGCTTACCTGGATGCTCCTTCCCTAATCCAATTGGCATCATTTCAATGAAACGAAGATGCACAGTCTCTTTCTTAGCGATTTCAGCCAGTTCTACAATTGTTGCTTCACTTAGCTCTTTCCTAGCTACAGTATTAATTTTGATATTAGGTAATCCCACATCAATCGCTTGTTCTAAGCCCGCCAGAACATTCCTTAACTGACCAACTCTTGTTATTTCACGAAATTCTTCTGGATCCAAAGTGTCTAAGCTAATATTAATGCCGTCCAAGCCCGCCTCTTTTAATCCTTGAGCCTCACGAGCTAACTTCATGCCATTAGTCGTTAAGGTTACTTTTTCGATGCCTGAGATTTGCTTTATCCTTTTAATTAAAGAGAGTAAATTCGGTCTAACAAGCGGTTCACCACCTGTTAATTTAACTTTTTTGATGTCTTCTTTCGCTAATATCCTCAATAAAAAAATAATCTCATCATCTGTTAGAAGCTGCTCTTTTTTTAAAAAGCAAAGACCTGTTGCTGGCATGCAATACGTGCAACGTAAGTCACAACGATCTGTTAAAGACAAACGAACATAATCAATTTCACGGTTAAATGCATCTTTCATGCTGTTCACTCATCACTTTCCTTTGATTTAATTGAAGAACGAATGAAATGACCACTACGTCCACCATTTTTCTCTAATAAACCAATGTTTGTCATTGTCATTCCTCGATCAATTGCTTTACACATGTCATAAATTGTTAAGAGTGCTGCCTGCACACCTGTTAGCGCTTCCATTTCAACGCCAGTTGAACCCACTGTTTTTGTAAAGCAACGTACTTCTAAACAAGTTTGATTGCGCCAATCAAACTGAATTTCACACTTTGTCAAAGCAACCAAATGACACAAAGGAATCCATTCAAACGTTCGTTTTGCGGCGGTAATCCCAGCTACTCTTGCTACCTGTAATACTTCACCTTTTTTAATCATTTGGGTCTGGATCGCTTCTGCTGTCGCTTCCAACATGTGAATTTCTCCATAAGCGAGGGCTGTTCTTTCAGTGTCATTTTTTTCCGAAATATCAACCATGTGCACTTCTCCTTGTGTATTCAAGTGCGTAAATTCCTTACTTTGAACCATTTCTCCACCTCACATTTGACATTTGTTAACGTTTACACAATACTTCTTTTTCAAGTGTATCACTCTTGCATCAAAAAAACAATCTGGCATCCATAATTTTTTTTAGTGAGAAATCGAAGTTAAAAATGTTAAGCGACAAAAATTACGTGATTCGCTTAGCCTGACCAGACTTTTGTCTAAGTCTTAAAACTTGATAAGTAATAAGAGGTCGGGACAGAAGTGCTTAACTCCGAGAACAAAGTAGGTACTGTTCAACATCTATTTGCTTTGCAAATAGTGTTTCTCAGCAATAAGAAGAAATTTCCGAAAATTGTCATAAAACACAACGAGGAACGAGTTGATGTTGCATGATACACTACACTCCGTTTCGTTCGCATCAATTTCTAAGCATGGAACATGCTAGAATTGAAGGACCCGGTGTTCTTTAATTTTTGGAGACCAAGTCCTTCAATTCTTAGTGATTTATCACTTAGAGATTGATGAGATCGGAGCTCTGCGAAGTAGGTATTGTTCATCATCGAATCACTACGTTCTTCGTGATTCTCAACAATTTCGGCTTATTTCCGAAGGACCTTCACCAAGTAGGTACGATGATTTCATCTGTTCATGCTTCACAGTGAAACATCGCAACTCTTAGAGCTGTAGCTCTTTTGAAGGCTGTACTGTGACGAGACGCATGTCGAGAAAACACCTTAGAAGTTGTTGAGATCGGAGCAACGCGTAGTGTTGCTTCTGTCCCCGCCGTTTATCAATTTTTAAGCCTGGAACAAAAATCCAAAGTGATTTTTGTTCCAGGCTCTTACTTTCATACTAATCTTAGGTCAGGTTGTCATCAAGTTTGCCAATAATAGACTTTTACAAGCGCGCCTTTTTTGAGTAGTACACCAGCTGGTTGTTCTAGCAGGCAATTTGTTTCTAAAGTATTTGATAAATTGGATGAAAGATGACTTTTTGTCACTAAATTTACTGTGCCATCTATTTCTTTCGCTCGGTAAAATCGACGTAGTCTACTAGGGGTTAATTCATGCGCTAAAATTACTGTTCGTTCCTTGAGATTTAACTCGACACAATTAAAAAAAGTAGCTAATAATGTCCAGTAAAAAAGATGTAAATTAACCATTGCCGCAAACGGATTGCCTGAAACGCTTAAAATGAGTGTTTCTTGAAATTGACTTCCCATAACTGGGGTTCCAGGTTTCATATTTACAAAATGAAACAACTCTGTTCCTCCGATACGTTTAATTGCTAAAGGTAAATTGTCCTTTTCACCTACCGAAACACCACCACAAGTAATTAATACATCAAGTTTTGGTGAAATCTCAATCAGCCTCTTCGCTAATTCTTCAGGGTCATCTGAACAATGGTCTAGGTGGATTACTTCATTACCACTCGCTTTGACAAAAGCTGCTAACATGTAGAGATTACTATTATAAATTTTCCCAACTGACAGTGGTTCTTCCAAAGAAACTAACTCACTACCGGTCGCTAAAATCCCCACCTTCATGCGCTTCAAAACAACAACTTTATCAATCCCTTGCATTGCCAACAAACCAATCATGCGACTATTAATCTGTTGATGTTTTGCTAAAATTTTTTGCTGAAAAGCAATATCTTCTCCAATTTCCGCATAGTTTTGGCCCGCAGTGACAGAGCGAAAAATTTTAACATGGTCTTGCCCAAAATCCGTCCATTCTTGTGGCACTACAGCATCAAAATCGGTTGGAATAAAAGCACCTGTTGTTATTTTAATCGCACAGTTATTCGTCTGATTACAATAAAACATGGAATCCCCTGCCACTAAAGAACCGACGACTTTTAAACAACTTGGGCTTTCAGCAGTCGCACCTCGTGTTTCTACTGCACGAACGGCATACCCATCCATCCCGGCACGAGGAAAATGAGGAATCGCTGTCTCTGCAAAAATGGTTTCTCCGCTAATCCGTCCCAAGGAATCAAGCAGCGCCACTTCTTCTGTTTCACATTGACTCTTCATATGTTGGGTCATTTTCTCTCGTGCTTCTTCCAACTCGATCATGTTTTAACCATCCTTTTTTATTTATTCACTGGTTTAATCGCAACGGCACAAACTTTATATTCAGGAATTGTGGCGATATCATCAAATACAGCATTGGTGATTTCGTTAACATTCCCATCTGGAAAGTGGAATGTCATAAAGACTTCTTGCGGAAATACTCGATTTCCGACAGCCGCATAGGTTTCGATTTTGCCACGTCGAGAATGAACTTCAACTTTGTCACCTTCTTGGATTCCCAGAGCTTGTGCATCGACTGCATTTATCTCAATATAAGAGTGATTCGCTATTTGGTTAATCCCTTCCGTTCGTCCTGTCATTGCTCGGGTATTGTAATGGTAAAGCATTCGGCCTGTCGACATTAAATACGGGTACTCTTCATCTGGTAATTCTTGTGCTTGCTTATACGGAATTGCTTTAAATAAACCTTTCCCACGAGCAAAACTACCCACATGCATAATCGGCGTACCTGGATCTGTCAAGCTCCGACAAGGCCATTGTAAGCTCTCCTTCTCTAATCGTTCATAATTAATTCCACCAAACGAAGGCGTCACAGCTGAAATTTCTTCCATAATTTCTTTTGCAGATTCATACGCACAAGGATAGCCCATTCGTGTCATGACTTCACAAAAAATTTCATAGTCTTCTCGCGCTTGTCCTCTTGGTTCAACAGCTTTACGGACTCTTTGCACGCGCCGTTCTGTATTTGTAAATGTCCCGTCTTTTTCTGCATAACTGATGCCTGGTAAAACGACATCTGCATAAGCAGCCGTTTCGGTCATAAATAATTCTTGAACAACTAAAAAGTCTAAACTTTCTAAAGCTTGACGAACATGTCCTGTGTCTGGATCCGTAACAATTGGATCTTCTCCAAAAATATAAAGGCCTTTGACGCTTCCTGCCGTTGCTGCTGGTAAGACTTTAGTAGAAGTTAAACCTGTGTTTCGATTTAACGGCACATGCCAAGCTTTTTCAAATTTGTCGATCACTTCTGGATTATTGACTTTTTGATAGCCTGGGAAATCATAAGGCATACAGCCCATATCGCAAGCACCTTGAACATTATTTTGACCTCGCAAAGGATTGACACCACAGCCTGGTTTTCCAACTTTACCAACCAACATTGCCAAATTAGACATACTCATAACACCCTCAGTTCCTGTCGAATGTTCCGTTACACCTAAACAATAAATGATTGGTGCTTTCTCTGCTTTTGCATACATGCGTGCTGCTTGAATTAAATCTTCTGGATGAATATGACAAATTTCTGCGACTTTTTCCGGCGTATAATCAGCCACCATTTTTTCTAAATCTAAAAATCCTTCTGTCCGTTCTTCAATAAAATGGCGATCTGCTAAACCTTCTTTCAAAATCACATGCATCATGCCATTAGCAAATGCGACATTCGTTCCCGCCTGAACTTGTAAATGCAGCGCACTATCCTTCACTAAGTTAATTTTCCGCGGATCAACAACAACAACTTGCGTTCCTCTTTGGATGGCTTGGCGAATTTGCGCACCAATAACTGGATGAGCTTCTTCTGGATTGGAACCTACTAATAAAATCATGTCGACATCTTCAGTGATATCAGCAATAGGATTAGTCATCGCACCAGAGCCTAAGGTTTGGGCTAAACCATGGACCGAAGCCGAATGACAAACACGGGCACAGTTATCAACATTATTGGTACCAAAAGCAGCACGCACCATTTTTTGAAAGACATAATTATCTTCATTTGTCGCTCTAGAGCACGAAAAACCAGCAAGAGCATCCGGACCGTTTTCTGCTTTAATTTCGTTAAATTTTGACGAAACAAGCGTTAAGGCTTCTTCCCAAGAAGCAGGTTCAAAAATGCCATTCCGTTTAATTAATGGCTCCGTTAAGCGATCTCCTGACCCAACAAATTTATATGAAGCAAATTTTCCTTTCACACAAAGTAAATTTTTATTAGCTGGTCCATCCAGGGGTTCAACACCCACCAAACGATTATTTTTAACGAGTAAATTCATCTGACAGCCTGTCCCACAATGCGGACAAGTTGTAGGAATTTTCTGGGTTTCCCATTTGCGGTACTCTTTCGTATCTTTTGCTGTTAACGCACCTGTAGGACAGGAAGAGACACAATTGCCACATGATTCACAGATAGATTGATCAAACGCCTGCCCATAACTCGGCATCATTTTTGTTTCAAAGCCACGATTAGCAATACTAAGTACATCTCTTCCCTGCCGCAATTGACAGACACGGGCACAACGACGACACATGATACACTTTTCTGGATCATAAGAGAAAAATGGATTACTGGTATCTTCTTGATGGCAAGGCATTCTTTTTCCCTCGGTAAAGCTAGTGACATCAATCCCATAATCTAGCGCATACTGTTGTAATTGACAATCCCCGTTTTTTCCACAAGAAAAACATTCTAATTTATGATTACTCAATAATAAATCAAGAATAAAACGTCTGGAATCAGCAACTTTTTCAGAATGTGTTGCCACAACCATGTCCTCTTGACAATGTGCCGTACAAGCAGTTGTTAAGCCACCACGTCGGCCACCTTCCACCTCAACCACGCACATCCGACAAGAACCATCAGGTGCTAATTCCTTTAAATGACAGAGCGTTGGGATTTCAACACCTAGCCCTTTCGCTGCTTCGAGAATGGTAGTCCCTTTAGGCACAGTTACTTCTTGGTTATCAATAGACAACGTAACTGTTTGCGTATGCAACTTTGTTTTCATTTTTACCAACCTCCTTTGCTGGTGGCATAGATTTCTGTTTCAGCAGTCGTTTCAAATTCTTCTGGAAACAAAGCCAATGCACTCTTCATTGGATTTGCGACGGATTGGCCCAAACCACAAGCTGATAATCGCGTGACATGTGTGAGCATCTTTTCCAATCGCGGCAAATCACTAGCTGTTGCCTCGTTCCGATTGAATTTACTCAATAATTCCAAAATCCTAGTTGTTCCCAATCGACAAGGGGTGCATTTACCACAGGACTCATGAGCAAAAAAGGCCGCCACGTGTACTAAATAGTCCACAACATTAACTGAATCATCCATTACTACAATTGCACCAGAGCCGACAGATAAGTCATGGGCCCATAAATCTTCGTAGGAATACAAACAATCCCTTAACGTTGCGACAGCACCAATTGGACCGGATTGTCCACCGAAGTGAATAAATTTCAATGCTCGACCAGTTGCAGAGCCTCCGCCGTATTGCTCGCCATAAATTATTTCTTCTAATGGTGTTCCAAGGTTGACCTCGTATAAGCCCCGATTTTTAATATGTCCAGACAAACAAATTAGCTTTGTTCCGCCACCATCGGCAGTACCCATCTCTAAAAAGGCTTGTCCACCTTCTCTTAAAATTACAGGAACACTTGCAAATGATTCAACATTATTTACTAATGTTGGTTGCAAATATAAACCAACATCTGCTAAGTGTGGTGGTTTGACACGCGGCCGCCCCGTTTTTCCTTCAATTGAATTTAAAAGTGCTGAATTTTCCCCACAAATATAGGCGCCAGCACCAGAAATAATCGTAATATCATAATTGAATCCTTCAATTCCTAAAATGTTTTCCCCTAAAAAGCCAGCTTGTCGTGCATTATCGAGTGCTTCTTGAAATGTTTTTTGGATTCTGCGATATTCTCCTCGCATATAAATATAACCTGCTTTTGCTGAAAATAAATAGCCAGCAATAATCATTCCTTCAATCACACTCAATGGATCTTCAGATAAAAGTACTTTATCCTTAAAGGTCCCTGGTTCGCCTTCATCAGCATTACAAACAATGTACTTTGTGGTTCCTTTTGCATGATAAAGATGGCGCCATTTTTTTCCTAAAGGATAGGCTGCTCCACCGCGACCTCTTAAGTGCGCAATATCCAGTTCGTTTAAAATTTCTTCATCCGATAGTGAAATTGCTCTTTTTAAACCATCAAATCCATCGTATTTACAATATTCAGCAACATCGGTCGCAGATTGCATTTTCCCCATTCTCTCTAATAACATTGGTTGGTTTCTCTTAAGCATTGACTCACCTCCTACAGTCCTTCATAGCAATCATTTTGTAAATGTTGAATTAATTGATAAATTTTCTCTTCTGTTAGTTGACTAAAAACGGTGTCCTTAATTTTAATTACTGGACCTAAATCACAAGCCCCGATACAAGGAATACTATGATACATAAATAAGCCATCTGGTGTCGGCTGATTCTCTGGCACTTCTAAAATGGTTTCTAAAACTTCGGCAACCATCGCCCCACCAGTATAATGACACGGTGTGCTGTTACAAATCTTCAAGACATACTTCGCTTGCGGTTCCGTCTTTAAAATGGCATAAAAACTGACGATTTCATAGACTCGCGCTTCCGTTAAATGTAGATGCTCTGCAACTAATTGAGCTGTCTCCTGATCGATATACCCTTCCTCTGAAGCAAATTGTAATTCAATTAAAATATTTAAAATTCGTTGTGGATCAGCATCGTTTTCTAGAATAATCGCTTCTTTTTCAATTAAGCTTAATGCACACATTCCTTTTTATTCCCCCTTTTTAGTGAAACTTGAAGTTGTTCTCCTTGATAATAGATACGCAATTTTTTTGGTATTTCAGCAGATAGTAAACAAAAATCGGCTTTATCTATGACTTTTTTTGCTGATTCTTTTTGGCGATTCTGGTTATTCATCATAAGAAATAGTCCTGGCTGCACAACATTACGTAATGAATTTGATTCACAAATGATTAATGCTTGGGCCGGCACAGCTTTCAGAAATTGCTGAATGGCTTCCGCCAAATTTTCTTGAAAAACTTTCAATAGAAAAACTTTTTGACAACCTGCAGCTAATAATTTCATGGTATCTTTATTGCCAATCGTCTCTTGCTCTTCTACTAATTCATAACCAGCTGTAATACTGGTACAAATTCCGCATCCTTTTGTGCCTCGTTGACACACCCCTCGTTGACCACTAATCGTAATAATCTTCAAGCCATAAATTGGATAGACTTCTTGGTACTGTTTAATAAGGGCTTCGGCTAATGTCGTTTTGCCACTATTCCGACCAGTAGAACCAATTTGAATCATGTTTGGTATCTCAATTGCCATAGAGCTCCTCCGTCTGAATCGTTTTCTCAACTCTTGGTTTGACAGTTGCTGGTTTTGTCATAAAGATCAATGGTACGGCCATAAAAAGACTGCCACCTACTGCATTGCCTAAAAAATACCCATAATGTATTCTGCAAATAATCCCACCAACTGATTGTGGTACTTTGTGAAAAAATTGCCGCTGGAATAATAAATGCATTAGCGACCACGTGTTGAAACCCACAAACAACGAAAACCATGACAGGAAACCATAAGCCAAACATTTTACCTAAATATGATTTTGCCAACGCTCCGAGATAAACAGCTAAACAAACAAAAATATTACAGCCAATCCCTGAAACAAAAGCAACTAGCGGTGGATCAGCAATTTTCGCCTGAGCAACTGCGACTGTTTTATCCAGAAACGCACCTTCAGTTAACCCAACAATATGGCCAAATAAATACGCCACAAGAAATCCGCCTAGACAATTGGTCAATAAAACAACTATCCAGTTATAACAAAGAGCGCCCACTCGAACCTTTTTCTGTAATACGCCTAATGTCATTACCATCATATTGCCTGTTGCTAACTCACCACCAACAAAAGTAAGCGCTATCAACCCAACTGGAAATAAAGCTCCACCCAGAAAGTTGTTAAAACTTCCCCATTCTGTGGGGGCAGTTCCAGTGATACGAATAAACGCCAAGTAACCCAGTGCAATACAAAAACCAGCCATGATGCCTAAAATACAGAGTCGAACAAACGATAATTTCCCTTTCATTTCTGCCTTATCACCTAAGCTTGCAACTATTTCTTCACTACTGAAAAAATCCATTACGATTCCTCCTTTTTATCGATACCACTGAGACAATTCTTCTTTTCGATTGACATTTTTAAGTTGATTCTCTTTTGATAGTTGCACCGTTTTTACAGATAGACGCTCAAATTCTTGCCGAATCTGATAGTTATTTTGCGCAAGCTGTTTTTGAAATGTTGGTAAACAAGAACATCGATAAAAGCCAAATAATGGTTCTTGACGACCTTCAAAGTCAAAGATTGTTACTTGATTTTGTCCACGCTTAGAGGCTAACTGATACACAAGTTTAGGAGAAAAAGTTGGTATATCACAGGCAATTACAAACACTTCAGCTTTCTGAGTATAGTTCATTGCTGTCACAATCCCACCTAATGGCCCCTTTCCAAGATACATATCTTGAATGATTGTGCATTTTCTAAACGCCTTAGGAAATTTTTGACTATCATTCGTTACTAAAATAACCTCTTCGAACAGTTCCATTAACTTTTCAGCTGTTTGCAAGATCACGTATTGCCCTTGAATTTTCAATAATGCTTTATCAAATCCCATCCGTGAACTTTTCCCGCCGCATAACAGCACTGCTGTACAATCAGCAATAATTTTCGCCACCCCTTTACCATAATTTTTATTAGTTCAAAAAAATATTTTTTAGTCATGTATTAAGTCTATTATAAGACATCCTTCGTACAAGTCAATTCCTTTTAAAAAAAAAGAACGAGAAAAAGAGCGACTCTTTTTCTCGTTCTACCTTATTCATCTGTTTGACGTTTTATTTCTTCAATCTCAATGCGTAATGATTTTCGTTTCTCAATGGCGACATAAACCAAGCCAATCAAAAAGGGTAACACAAAGCTACCAAATCGATACAGTAAAACAGATGCTACGGCATCAACATTGCCGACCAATGGTTTAAACAACAATAAGTAAACAAATTCAAATGGACCAATGCCAGCAGGTGTCGGAATAACTCCTGAAAGAATAACAGCAAAACTGGTAAAGGACATCACTAATAATAAATCAATATTCGGGTGATTTTCTACTAAAACAATGTAAGGAATAATGTACCAAAATAATAATTTAAATACATTCCATGAAAAGATTCGAAGCAACGCTGAGCGATCTTGTGTAATTGTTTGGACAGCTGCCCGCAAGGAATAGATTTGTAAATTACAATTATCCACCCAATCTCTTAGTTTTGGTCGTTTAAACCAACGATTGGCAAACTTAACCAATAAAACTTGCAACTTTAAGCTACTAGATAAAATAAGTAATGCTGCAATTATTACTAATGTTAAAATAACACCTGCTAAAATGAATGGAATCATCTTAGGCGCATTTTCATAAAACAGGGAAAATTGAATAATCAAACCAATAATTGCTAAAAAAATCACGGCTGCTTTGTACATAATCATATGTAATGCCGTTATCCCCACACTTTTAGAAACAGGAATTCCCTTTTTCTTATAAAAATAAATTTCTGAAAGCAAGGTTCCCGTGCCAAATGAAATAATCCGATAAAATGCTACATAACAAGAAGTAAAAAAACCATCCACTGTCGTAAAGTCTTTGTTAAAATAACGAGCTATTTCCTTGATTGAGCGCCCTTCTGCAAATTGATAAACTACTCCAAAAAAAATAACAGCAATCAGCACCAGCCAACTCGTTTCCATCAGTTGAGCAAAAATATCACTTAATGAATTATCCATGACATAAAAGATTACGCCTAAAACGATAATCATTAACAACATATTTAAGCCAATTTTTACTTTTCCTTTCATCGCTTCTCCTTTTTTGTTCTTACTTAAACGTTAGATAGATGCAACTAATCATCGCGATTACGCCAATTGAATAACACAATGCAAAAACTGGTTTTTGGGTTTTATGATGAAATTTCTTTTGTCCCATTAGCCCACCTAGACCGCCACCGACAAGTCCTATCGTCAATAAGCGGCGTTCTGGAATACGCCAGTTCCCACGTTTTGCTTGTTTTTTATCATAACCCATCATACTAAACAATACTAAATTAATGACGAGGAAATAAATGATTACTATCCCCTGAAGCATTCTTTCTGGCCTCCTAACTAGTTACTGTACTAGGATACCTTGTTCTGATTCTAATTGCAAAAAATTTTTCAATGACTCATGAAACTACAACAGGAAAGTAAGTTCTCGGTTGCCCGTTTTCTTACTTTCCTATTGAGTGCCTCATTTATTTTGCATTTAATTCAGCAATTTTAATAATCACATTGGTCGCTTTTTCCATGGCTTGTAATGAAACAAATTCAAAACGGCCATGCATATTTTCGCCACCAGCAAAGATATTTGGTGTGGGAATCCCTAAATAAGAAATTTTTGAGCCATCCGTTCCACCGCGAACAGGTTCAATAATTGGTTGAATTGACAATTCTTCCATTGCTTGTTTAGCAATTTCGACAATGGACATATCTTTTTCAATCACTTCTCGCATATTATAGTATTGATCAAATAAATCAACTTTGATTCGTTCTTCATCAAATGGTGCATTCAATGTTTGCTGAATTTCTTTAATTTTAGCTTTACGTGCTTCAAAAATCTCGCGATTGTGATCGCGAATAATATACGTCATTGTAGCTTCTTCTGGCGTTCCAGCAAACGCTGCTAAATGATAAAAGCCTTCTTCACCTGCTGTTTTTTCTGGAACTTCGTCAGCAGGTAAGGCATTATGGAAATCAATTCCTAATTGTAACGCATTAATCATTGTATTTTTGGCTGTTCCTGGATGAACGTTTTTCCCTTGAATTGTAATTTCTGCTTGCGCCGCATTAAACGTTTCAAATTGTAATTCGCCTACTGGCCCACCATCCATTGTATAAGCAAAATCCACGTTAAATTGAGCGACATCAAATTTGTCGGCACCTACACCAATTTCTTCGTCAGGACCGAAAGCCACACGAATGGTGCCATGTTTAATTTCTGGGTGATTAATTAAATATTCCATGGCTGTCATTATTTCCGCAATACCTGATTTATCATCAGCTCCTAATAAAGTGGTACCATCGGTTGTAATAAGTGTTTCACCACGATAATTTTTTAAGTTAGGAAAGTCTTTCGTGTTTAAAGTGAATTTGCCTTCTTTATCTAAAGGAATCGTTGATTCTCCGTCATAGTTCTCAACAATTTGCGGAGAAACATTCACTGCATTAAAATCAGCGGTATCCATATGGGCAATAAAGCCGATTGAACGAACGTCTTTCTCCACGTTACTAGGTAACGTAGCAATCACAAAACCATTTGTTTCGTTATAAATAACATCGCTCATCCCTAATTCTTCTAATTCTTTTTTTAAGGTTTGTGCAAAGGCTACTTGTGTTTGTGTTGATGGTGTCGTTGTGCTAGTTGCATCCGAGCGTGTTTCTGTTTTCACATACCGTAAAAAACGAGGTAATAGATTTTCATACATAAAAGAACACTCCTTTAATCTTCATTTTTTTATTTAAAACGAAATGGGTTGGTATTCGCTTCTGATTCAAAAATGGATACAGCCCACTCATTTTCTTGTTTCCATTGATTCATTAATTCCACAAGTTTTGGCTTACAAAGCGCTTCAATGTAATGACCAGGATCGATAACTGGTAAATCTTCAGCAATCATGTCATGTGCCGTATGATAATACACATCACCAGTAATATAGACATCGGCTTGTTTACGTAATGCATCATGATAGAATTTTTCACCACTTCCACCACAAATGGCTACCCGTTGAATCATTTTAGTATCATCTTTTGCAATGACCCGCAAGCCATCCAATTGGAAAGCTTCCTTGACTTGCTGTACAAAATAAGAGAATCTCACAGGCTTGTCTAATACTCCAACCCGACCTAAACCAAATTCTTTTGATTGATTTTCAATGGTATAAACATCATACGCCGGTTCTTCATAAGGATGCGCCTGTAACATAGCTGCAAGAACTTGTTCTTGCTTAGTTTCAGGGAAAATCACTTCGATTTTTGCTTCTTGGACGACACTTTCTTGACCAATTTCGCCAATCGTTGGATTTGCTCCTTGTGTTGGTGTAAAACGTCCTGTTCCAATTAAAGAGTAACTTGTTTTAGAATAATCACCTTGAGACCCGGCGCCAGCTAGACCTAAAGCTTCTCTCATTTGCGGAGCTTCATCAATTGGCACAAAAACGGCTAATTTTTTATAAGGAACAGTATGTGTTTTAGTTAAAAAGGTGGTCTGTTTAATTCCCAATAATTCACAAAACCAATCATTTAGCCCATTGTCAATAATATCCATGTTAGTATGCGCTGCATAAACAGCAATATCGTGTTTTAATAAATCAGCGTACATTTTTTCTTGAAAATTATCTGTGGTTAATCGCTTAACTGGGCGGAAAATAGGTGGGTGTTTCGCAATAATTAAATCAACCTGCTTCTCAATTGCTTCTGCAACGACCTCAGGACGAACATCTAAGGTAACCATCACATTTTCAATTGGTTTATCTAATGTACCAATGTGCAAGCCCACAGGATCTCCCGTTTCTGCTAACCATTCGGGACAATAGTCATTGAAGCGTCGAATCAATGTCTTACCGTTCACAGCCATTGGCCAGTACCTCCTCAATTAATTGTTGGTCTTGCTGTAGTTTCGCTTGCTTTTCAATATGTTCTCCACTTGCTTTTGCTAGTTGTGCAAGAACAGTTTTGCGCTGTTTTAATTCTCGTTGCCATTTTTTAGTAAAAACCGGTCCTTGTTTTTTAATTAAAACTGGCCCAAATAGTAATTCTTGGTCCGTATAAGAAACGGATTGCTCTGTTTTTTCGGCTACGATAATTTCATACAATTTACGGTTTTCTTCCACGATTGTTTCATCAATAATACTGTAGTCATTTGCCATTAACCAGCGGCGTAAAGTTGGTTCACCAATATTCGGTTGTAAAACAAGGCGTTCCTTCCCTGTTAAACGATTTTTTTTGCGTCCAGCTTCTAAAATATCTCGGATTAATGTGCCGCCCATTCCACAAATACTAATGACGTCTATTTGATCTTCAGGTTCAATTGCATCTAGCCCGTTCGCTAAACGTACGATAATTTTATCCGTCAAATTGGATTTACTGACTTGGGTTTTGGCAGATTGATAGGGGCCTTCCACCACTTCCCCAGCCACAGCAAAAGACAGTTTATTTTCTAACATTAAAGCAACTGGTAAATAAGCATGGTCTGAACCAATGTCTGCTAAGCGACTTCCTCTAGGGATTAAATCACCAACCGTTGCGAGACGTTTTGATAATTGATTTTCATTCATATTTTTGATTCCTCCGTTGCTTATTATACCATTGTCAATTGAAGATGAAAACTTACACATTCGTGCAATCTACTGTTTCCTCTCCTTAATCATTTAAAAAAAAGAACCCCCTTCAAAATCAATTTCATAACTTTGAAGAGGGCTGTCATTATTGCTATAAAGAGCATTCTCCTTATATTAATAATAGGGAAAACATTTTTAATTAGGCATTTGCCAACCAGTTTTCAACTTCTGCTAAGGCATCCGCAATCCCTGCTGGATTTTTCCCACCAGCTTGAGCCATATCAGGACGACCACCGCCGCCACCGCCAACTTTTGGCGCAATTGCTTTGATTAAGTCACCGGCTTTTAAGCCTTTTCCGTTCATGTCTTTTGTCATAGCCGCTAACAAGCTTACTTTTTCATCTTGTGCAGTTGCTAGAACTAGTACATCAGACAATTCTTTTTGTTTCCATTGGTCAGCCAATTGGCGTAATTGATTCATGTCTTTAACATTGACTTGAGCGGCAATATAACGAACACCATTGATGTCTTTGACATCTTTAAAAATGTCACCAGCTTGTTGGTTCGCTAATTTGCCTGCCAATTGTTCGTTTTCTTTTTGTAGATCACGTAATTGTTGTTGCAATTGCTCTGTTTTCGTAACCACTTCTTTTAATTGAGGTGATTTAACTAATGTAGCAATCTCTTTCAATTGACGTTCTTCTTCTTGTAAAAGTTGATACGCTTCTTTACTCGTCACTGCTTCAATACGGCGTACTCCTGCACCAATTCCAGATTCAGAAACAATTTTGAAAATCCCGATATCTTCTGTATTAGCAACGTGTGTTCCACCACATAATTCGATAGAGTAATCCCCAATATTAACTACACGGACTTCTTTGCCATATTTTTCGCCAAATAACGCCATTGCGCCCATGTTTTTCGCTGTATCAATATCTGTTTCAATTGTGACAACAGGAATAGCTTCCCAGATTTTTTCGTTAACGATGGCTTCCATCCGCGCTAGTTCTTCTGATGTAACTTGCCCAAAATGAGTAAAGTCAAAACGTAGATGTCCTGGTGCAACTAATGAGCCTGCTTGGTTGGCATGCTCCCCTAACACATCTTTTAAAGCACGATGCAATAAATGGGTTGCCGTATGATTTTTCAAAATACGTGTCCGCATCCGTTCGTCCACTTGCAATTGATAAATTTGACCTTCTGCTAATGGCGCCAAAACTTCTACTTTGTGTAAAAATTGACCGTTTGGTGCTTTTTTCACATCCACCACGTTGGCAACGACTTCCCCTGCGGTATTTTTTACATAGCCGCGGTCAGCAATTTGTCCACCCATTTCAGCATAAAATGGTGTTTCAGCAAAAATTAATTCGGCTGTTCCTGCAGATGCTTCATTTACTAGTGCGTCACCTTGAATAATAACAAATAATTCACTATCATGTGTTAATTCTGTATAGCCAACAAATTTACTTTCTACTTTAATATCTGTTAATAAAGCAGATTGAACACCCATTGAAGTTTCTTTACTGCGGGCAGAACGAGCACGTTCACGCTGTGCTTCCATTTCTGTTTCAAACCCAGCATGGTCGACTTTCAAGCCTTCATCTTCTGCAACTTCTTCCGTTAATTCTACGGGGAAGCCAAAAGTATCATAAAGTTTGAAGATAATTTTTCCATCTAATGTATCGCCTTTTGCATCTTTAACTTCTTTAATAACCTCATTTAACATGCTTAAACCTTCATTGATGGTTTCATGGAAACGTTCTTCCTCTGTCCGAACCACTTTTTCGATGAAGTCTTTTTGTTGTAATACTTCTGGATAGTAGCTTACCATGATTTCGCCAACAACAGGCACTAATTTGTATAAAAAGGCTTCATTAATGCCTAATTTTTTCCCGTGCATTACCGCACGACGTAATAAACGACGTAACACATAGCCACGACCTTCATTTGAAGGAAGCGCACCATCACCAATTGCAAAGGATAAAGCACGAATATGGTCAGCAATCACTTTAAAGGAAACATCCGTTTGTGGTGCATCTCCATATTTCACGTTAGTTCCTAAAGCTTCTACCGCATGAATGATTGGCATAAATAAATCAGTTTCAAAATTTGTTGGTGCATCTTGAATGATAGATACAACACGTTCCAAGCCCATGCCCGTATCAATGTTTTTATGTGGTAATGGTTCGTACGTATCTTCTGGTGTATGATTAAATTCAGAGAACACTAAGTTCCAAATTTCTAAATAGCGTTCATTTTCGCCACCAGGATAATTTTCTGGATCATCTTCTGGAATATCTAAAAATTCTTCGCCGCGATCATAAAAGATTTCCGTATCCGGACCACTTGGACCAGCACCGATATCCCAGAAGTTATCTTCTACATCAATAATATGATCTTCAGATAAACCAACTTCATCACGCCAAATGCGTTTTGCTTCTGTATCTTTCGGATAAACAGTCACATATAATTTTTCTGGGTCAAAAGCAAGCCATTCAGCACCAGTTAAAAATTCCCAAGCCCAGTGAATCGCTTCATTTTTAAAATAATCTCCAATTGAGAAGTTCCCTAACATTTCAAACATTGTATGATGACGAGCCGTTTTCCCAACATTCTCAATATCATTTGTACGAATAGATTTTTGAGCATTCGTAATTCTTGGATTTTCTGGCACAACAGAGCCATCAAAATATTTTTTCAAGGTTGCAACACCAGAGTTAATCCATAATAATGTTGGATCGTTTACTGGTACTAAAGAAGCGCTTGGTTCTACTGAATGTCCTTTAGACTTAAAGAAGTCTAAATACATTTGGCGAACTTGACTACTTGTTAATTCTTTCATTGATTTTCCTACTTTCTATTAATAATTAACTATTTATATTTTGTACCCTCTTAAGTGGCAGATTGTGTACACAAAAAACACCATTGCAGTCAAGGACGATTGCTCGCGGTACCACCTTGATTGCAATGATGTTGGATCATTACCTCTTAAGCTCTATAACGCAGAGTCGCGTTGATATTTCTATCAAGTCCATCTAAAGGGAGCAAGTAAATTTATCTGATGCCCTTCTCTCAGCAATGAACGGCTTTCTGTGATCAAAATAAGATTCCTCATATCCTTTAGCTTATAGTCAAAAGTATAAGAAAGATCTGCTAAAAAGTCAATTGTTTTCGTAGGAATCTTTCCTTACTGAGCTGTTTCAAATAACGTTTGCTCTAAATAAGGCAAAATTTGTTCATTTATTTGATACCCTTTTCCCCAATAGGTTGTAATAATCTCTTCGTTCATACCTGCATCACTAAATTTTTGTTTCACTCGTTTACATACGAAAGACAGCTGCGATTTTGTAGAAGCATCTGGTTCTTTCTGCCAAAGCAAGCGACAAATTTGATCACGATCCAACCCTTCGTGGGCATGCTGATACAAGATTTTTAAAAAGCGTTGCTCGTTTTTTGTAAAGCGAATCTTTTTTACTTGGTCATCAAGTAGCTCGGCTGTGACTTCGGCAAAACTTTGATCGACCGTGTCAATTTTTTCACGAATATCTTCCAATGAATCTTTGAGGCCTAACCACCGGATAATACCTCTTTCCTGCCAAATCTCCGCTTCACGTTTATTACACATCGATTGTGAACGTCGATAAATCGGCTTCTCTAACGATGAAAGACTTCCTAATAATCTCAAGCAATCGTTCTGAGATAGTGTTTCGCTTAATACAATTGCATCAAAATAATTAAAAAAAGTTAACTCATGTTCTATAGTTTCTTCACAGCAGTTCGTACAAAAGACTTCATAATTTAAATGTTGTAATTGCTGCTGAAATGTTTGCTCAACTAAAATGTTCTTTGTTAATACCAAAATCCTTCTCATTTCTTCTTTCCTCCTAGAACTCTTTCTGCTACCAATAACTAAACGCACCAATCAAAATACGTTACCAAATCGCGTGTTTTCTCCATCGATTGGTTAATAAACACCTTTTTATCTTCATCTCTCTTCGCTCCTTTATTCTTTATTTTGGTGGTTATTTATATTATATTAGAAAATGATTTTTTTTGTGTGTAAAATTTTTTTATCCTCCGTAAAAAAAAATGAATTTCCTTTAATATCAACTAATAAAGCTGATTTTTTAACAAAAAAAGTGCCGAAACTTCCTACTTTTTGCTAAAACACGCCAAAAATTCTGTAATTTTATTATTTTTTTCTCGAGAAAACATCAAAATGTTGATGTTTAACACTAACATTTTGATGTTTTCGACAAAAATCTTTACAATTAATCGGTAATTTTCTCTACTTTTAACGATAACTACTTTTAAAAAAGAGTTATTTTAAAAGTGACTTAAATATTTATCATATAAAAAGTAAGGGACTAAAATCTTTACGATTCTAGTCCCTTACTTTTTATAATCCACAACGTTTTTAGTTAGAAGAATTCTTTTTTGCTTTCCTAGCAGAACGATCTTTTTGACGACGTTCAATTTTACGTTTTTTCTTATTGCTGTCTTCAATTGCCCAATTAATTTTTTTCTTGTATCCTGGTTTAATTTTTTTCTTTTTCTTTTTTCACTAAACCAATTAACGTTGGGTCTAATTCTTCTCGAGATTTTTCTCGTTTTGTTCGACGATTACGATCATACGTCTCTACAATCTCACCATTTTTAATTTCTTTTGGTTTGAAAGAAACACCTAACTGCTCAATCTGAGTAATCGCTTCATCATCTGCTGGTGAATATAATGTTATGGCAGTCCCATTCAATCCATTACGTCCTGTGCGGCCAACCCGATGGATAAAGAAGTCCAATTCATGTGGAACTTCTGCATTGATGACATGTGAAACCCCTTCAATATCAATCCCACGTGCGGCTAAATCAGTAGCTACTACATATTGGTAGTCAAGATTTTGAACTTGACGCATCACACGTTTTCTTTCGCGTGGTGTAATGTCTCCATGAATTTTGGCAACTTTTAGGCCCTGATCTTTTAAGTAATCGGTGATTTCATCAACTCTTTGTTTAGTATTTGCAAAAACAATCGCTAAATAAGGATGCCCGATAGTCAATAATTGATAAATTATTTTATTGCTGTTTTTTCCTTTGGTGGAAATCAACCAATTGTCAATTGTTTCTGAAATAACTGCTTTTGGTTTGATATGTTCAATCACTGGATTTTCTAAATATTTTTTTAAAAATGGTCGTAATTTTTCTGGAATGGTTGCAGAAAAAACGAGCATTTGTAATTTTTCTGGCAAACGACCCGCAATTTGATCGACTTCTGCTAAAAAGCCCATATCTAATGTCATGTCTGCTTCATCGACAACAAAGGCAAAAGCCGTATGCACTTTCAAGGCTTGTTCATTCATCATATCTAAAATACGCCCTGGTGTACCAATCACCACATGAGGTTGCTGATGCTTTAATTTATTTAATTGACGTTGTTTATCTGTTCCGCCAACAAAATTTGACACTCGAATTTCTGGTTGACTGAAACGAGCCAGTTGCTGCGCTTCTTGATAAATTTGATTGGCTAATTCACGACTAGGCGCAGTAATCACAATTTGTACTTCGTCGATAGTTGGCTTAACTTTATCCATTAATGGAAGTAAAAAAGTATGCGTCTTTCCACTTCCTGTTTGCGATTGTCCAATAACACTTTTCCCTTTCTTAATGATTGGGATTAATTTTTCTTGGACTTCTGTTGGTTCTTCAAACCCTTTTTCTGCGAGTGCTTCGTTGATAAAAGGTTGAAATTGAAATTGTTTAAATGAAGGCACTTGCCTCACCTCTTCTCGTTAAATTCTTTATGCACTTTGGCATTATAACACAAAAACAACTTTTACTCACCTGCTGATTCCTTTGTTTTCGCAACTTCTAATGTACTGACTGTATAAGTGTGGCTGGCTTTTTCATAAAACAAACGCCGTTTTTTACGAATCAAGGTTAACAAAACGTTGATCAAAAATAGTAAATATAAAATTAAACAGAACAAATACAGAAGCAGTGACACCATTTGCAACATCCTATTAGAAGAATTCAATAACTCAGTGGCATTGGCTAGATAAATACTAATTAAACCATACACAAAATACAAATAACCGTAGCGAACAAACAAGGCTTTTAAACGAATTTTTTCATGTCCTGTTTCAACCACCCGAATGCGAACAACTTTTTTCCCTAACGTTTGACCATTTGTCAGTTTCATCATGACGATAAAGACCGCAAACACCATGATAAAGAACCACATCCGATCTGAAAAAATCGGATAATTGGTTGCCCAATTTTTATAAGCTGGAATGAAATTTAGTCCAAAAACGAGCAGGCCTTGCACAAAGCCAATCACCAACCAATCAATTCCCCATGCAAAGAAACGTCTTAACAGGCTAACTGTCTGCCCTTTTTCATAAGAGGTGGCATCAATTTCTTCTCTTGTTGGCAATAAAAAGGTAAAGAGCGGCGTCAACCAATAACCAACTATGCCTCCGACGGTATTATTAATTAAATCATTGACATCCGCCAAGCGATACGAACGTGGATAAATAAAATAAAGGCCAGATAACTGTGTTAATTCAAAAAATAATGACAATAAAAAACTCGCAAGAACTGTTTTTAAAAATGAACATTTGAAATAATACCGTAAATACACACCAAAAGGTAAAACTAATAAAACATTAAACAGTGGTTCTAAAACGGCATGCTGTTTTAATGCTGGCAAATACGTACTAGGATCTTTGATCGAAAAAACAGTTTCGTTTAAAATCCCTGAAATAAAATGAAAAGGCCGCAGTTCCATTGTTGGTCCTGTGTATTGAGCCACTTCTGCTCGAGATGGCAACGGTAAAATTACCAAGAAATAGGCACATAATAAATAAAAAACAAATGAATACAAAATCATTGCTCGTGTCCAAACAAATGAACCATATTTGCGGTATTCATAGATTAATAATGCCCCAGAAATAAAAAATGCTAGAAACGGGAAAATAATGATTGCCCATTTAATTGGTTCGCTATATACTGCCATAAAAATCCCTCCAAGATAAACAATTTCAAGTATGAATGCCTCAATAACACTATACTTGTTTCTAAAAAAATGTACCAACAATAAATTTTATTTTGCAAATCCTCTCCTTTGCAGTATCATTAAGAAAAAGGAGGACGTTCTCATGTTACAGCCATATTTTGCGTTTGGAGTGCCGCTATTTTTACTTGTGCTCTACTTACTCTTTGCACTGATTCACCGTCAAACAACGATTCATTATTTACGGTTTATTTTGTTACTTATTTCAACATTTCTCATGGTTTTTAGTTTCCAAGTATTGCAAGAATCATGGACCATCAACCCTGAAACGTTAAAAGATGCCGCTTATTCTCCGCAATGGTTATGGATTCCTTTAGGTATCGGGTTAATCCTCACACTTTACAACGCTTGGCACGGCCTTCGTACAATGATAAAATACAAGACCGATAAACATTAGTAAGAGTCTAGGACGATGGTTGTGTCCTAGACTCTTACTGTCTCATCATTCAAATGAAATTTAATTTTTCTTAACAAACTCTGATTTTAACTTCATTGGACCAAAGCCATCTACCTTACAATCGATGTTATGATCACCTTCCACTAAACGAATGTTTTTCACTTTTGTGCCTTGTTTAATTGCGCCACTGGCACCTTTAACTTTCAAATCTTTGATTACAGTAACACTGTCACCATCCGCTAAAAGATTGCCATTTGAATCCTTAACTACTAAGCCTTCTTCTGCAACTTCTTCTGTTGGTGACCATTCATGACCGCATTCTGGACAAATAAATAATCCGCGATCTTCATAGGCATATGCCGACCCACATTCAGGGCAGTTTGGTAATTGCTCTGTCATTAACGTTCTCCTTTGTAAAAAATAATTCTTTTTCATTTTACCTTATTTTCTAGTGAATGAAAAGTAGTCCTAATGATTTATCAACGTCCGATAACTACTTTCTAATTACTTATTTATTTTTGAGCCCACTCTTGGCAAGCTGCTTGGATTTCTTGGTAAATCACTTCAATTTCAGCCGCATCACGTGCATTAGCGCCACTTGCCAAAGGATGGCCGCCGCCATGATGTTTTTTAGCAATTGTATTAATGATTGGTCCTTTGGAACGTAACCGAACGCGATAATAACCTTCCGGCTGTTCAACAAAGATTGCCCATGAGAGAACATCTTCAATTTTTCCTGGCATTGAAACAATGGCTGCCGTTTCAGAATCGACAATATCATAACTGTTTAAAATACTTTGTGGTAAAACGACACGAGCAGCGCCATTTGCGTCGATTTCTAAATTTTGATAAATATAACCCGCTAATTTAGCAACCTTTAAAGGCATTTGGTCTAACTCACGATTTAAGTCTGCGGCATTAAAGTTAAACGTACGCAATTGCGCAGCGACAGCGAGTGTATGCGCCGAAGTGGAAGGATAAAGAAAACGTCCTGTATCCCCCACAATCCCAGCATACAATAAACGAGCTGCATTATCTGTCATCGTTAATTCTGCTAAATGCTGTTGCCAAAAATCAACAATAATTTCACTACAACTACTTGCATTTGTATTCACCCAAACTAAATCTCCATAAGGTTCATCATTCGGATGATGATCGATTTTAATTAATTGATCGCCTAAAGAAAAACGCGCATCACTAATTCGTGGAGCATTTGCAGTATCTGTTACAATGACTAATGCACCTCGATAGACATCGTCAGTAATAACGTCCATTTCAGCTAAAAACTCTAAGCCTTCCACTGGTCCGCCTACTTGATAAATATTTTTTTCAGGAAAGCTCGCTCTTAAGAGTTCTGCTAACCCAACCTGTGAGCCAATTGCATCTGGATCCGGCCTTTGATGTCTATGAATAATAATTGTTTCATATTGTTTAATTGCTGCCATAATTTCTTTTACTACGTCCATTCTTTGTAGCCTCCTACGTTCTCTCCATCACTTGGCAAACAACAATTGCTTTTGCCACAATGACATTTTCTAAATAAACTTCAATATCTAATTTTGCAGAGCGACGGCCAATTTCTAAAATCCGTGGACGAATGTCCAATTCACTTTCCAACTGGATTAGCCGCAAATAATGTAGATTCACTTGTTCAATTAGTACATTTCTTTTTTGATTCATCAACATTGTTCGTTGTGTCACGTTAGAAATAATTTCACTTAGGACACCGAACGAGATGGTACCAACACTGTTAACCATTTGGGGCGCAACCGAAAAACGAAAACGGGTTGTTTCTTTGCCATTTTCTTCAACAGGCATCACTTCCCCGGAAATTTGATCTGAAATTGTATCTGCAATTTGTGGTTGTCGTTGCACCAATTGCATAGCTTTCATCACATCTTGGCGAGAAACAATCCCAACAAGCGCTAAATCATCTTCCACCACCGGCATGACTTCTAGACCATCCCAAATCATTTGATGACTGACACTCGCTACACTCATCATCTTTTCACAACATTGGGATCCTTTGTCATGACTTTATCCACGGTTAAATGTTCACTTTTACCAATGACATCTTTGGCTGTGACAATCCCCACTAAACGTAATTTCTTATTTACTACTGGGAAACGAGAATGATGGGTACTTTCAGATAATGCCTGATAATCTGCAATCGTCTGAGTTGTCAATAAATAATTGGTTTTTCAAGCGCTGTATAAATATCACTGACGAGTAAAATGTCTTTTAATCAGCTGATCACTTAAAGCACGGTTAATCATAGTAGCCACAGTAAATGTATCATATGTGGTTCTCAAGACAGGCATACCCAGACGATCTGCTAACTGCGCAATCTCTTCAGATGTTTCAAATCCACCTGTAATTAAAACGGCTGCCCCATTTTCTAAAGCAAGCTTTTGCACACCTTGGCGGTTACCAACAATCATTAAGGATCCGGGAGTAATATATCGCGTCATCGCGGTTTCTGTCATCGCACCAATTACAAATTTATTAAGGACTTTGTCTAGACCAGAGCTACCGCCTAACACATCCCCTTCAATAATCCGGACCACTTCACCAAATGTTAATTTTTCAATATGTTTTTTTAACTTCCGCTCAATTCGTATCGTACCAACACGTTGAATGGTGGAAACAAGCCCAATATTTTCTGCATCTTTGATGGCCCGATACGCTGTTCCTTCACTAACACTTAAACTTTTGGCAATGCTTCGAACAGAGATTCGATCGCCAATTGGTAAGTCTTCAATATGTTTTAAAATTTGATCATGTTTCGTCGCCATAATTTCCTCCTAAACTAGGATCGTCTCTCCTGGGTTTAATACTTTCCCGCCAACTACTTGCTCTACGAATATTGCTGGATTTTGTTGGATAACAGGAAAGGTATTGTAATGAATTGGAATGGTTATTTCGGGATTTAAGTAAGCGATTGCTTCTAGCGCATCCTCTGGTCCCATCGTATAATTATCGCCAATTGGTAAGAACGCTACATCAATGGATTTGTCTTTGCAAAAGGCGCATATCTGAAAACAACGCCGTATCACCAGCGTGATAAATTTTTTTATCTTCTGCTTCTAAAATAATCCCACTTGCTTCGCCCATGTAGGTCATTACGCCGTCTATTTCATAACCGGAACTATGCAAAGCTGGCACAAATTTAACCGAACCAAAAGGAAAGACATAACGCCCACCTAGATTCATTCCATGCGCTTTTACACCTTGCGACTGCGCATACATAGCCACTTCAGCTATCGCAATAATCGTTGCCTTGTTGGCTTGAGCAATTGCTAGCATATCGCCAATATGATCGCTGTGTCCGTGGGTGATTAAGATGTAATCAGGTGTAAATCTGCAAGTGAAACGTCCGCTAAAGGGTTGCCATTAATAAAAGGATCAAATAAAGGTTCGTGCCGTCGTTTAGACGAATTTCAATACATGAATGTCCATGTCCTATCAGTTCCATTTGTATTCCTCCTACGGTATTTTCTACACAATCTTATGATAATTAATCGTCAAATTCATTCTTAAAAGTAGTACAGTTTAGTACAGTTTACTTTCTTTATTGTAACAGAGAATCAGAAATATACAATCGCATTTGCTTATTTTCTTAGTTAGTAAAGAAACAGACGAGAAAAATCATGAATCTTCTCGTCTGTTTCTTTACTTATTTGGTTGTTTTCCGAAAACGTAAAATCGTTAATATAAAGGCCGCCACACATAATAGAAAGGCGACAAAAAAGGTTTCACGCATTCCCACAATAAATATATCTGGGCGATTAGCCAGATACGTGGTTACTGTTCACCATAGCTTCGCTCATGCCACGATATAAAATGGTCGTTGACAACGCAATCCCAATGACCATTCCTAAGTTTCTAGCAAAGAATTCATACTTCCTGCTACACCTAAATCTTGCTTTTCAACACTGCTCATAACCATTGTATTGTTTGGAGACTGAAAAGTGCATTTCCCAAGCCCATAATTGCCGTTGCAATCACATAATACCAGATAGGCGAATTCATATCTAAAAACATATACATTAACGACGTACAGCACAATAGCAACAATCCGCCAAATGTTAAAATACCTGGGCCAATTTTATCCGTCAAATAGCCACTCAGAGGAGCCCCAACCACCATTAATAACGGAAATACCATCATTAATAGACCAGCATAACTAGCACTTAGTTTGCGTGCATCCTGCAAATAAAATGGAATGACAACATTTACAAAAAGTTTGAGGCAAAAATTAAAACGGCGGACAATAAACTTAAAGTAAAAATTTTGTTTTAAAAATTGCGAACTTAATAAGTGGGTTTTTCTTTTCGTTCAACCATTATAAATAA